>Ga0209958_1000003_pt1 | contig 1299087 bp, 1086 predicted proteins | sample ThiBio_inoc_plan_FD_183942 | JGI IMG/M metagenome (GOLD analysis project Ga0209958, IMG submission 183942) | Wastewater bioreactor microbial communities from Cape Town, South Africa - Thiocy_inoc_plan (SPAdes) | ecosystem: Engineered > Bioremediation > Thiocyanate > Unclassified | place...
TGACCGGGTGGTCAGTTTCCTCCGAAACAGGTGGTCAACTTGCTCCGAAATAGGGTGGTCAATTTCAACCGGAACAGGTGGTCAGTTTAAACCGTATTGAGGTGGTCAATTTCACCGAATTCTCCACCGTGAAAGAAGTTTATGGCATCACCCCCTAAAAGACACCCAGATGAAAACTTTTAAACCAGCCGTCATTGTACTGTTGACCACAATGTTATCTGTCAGCAAAGGATATGGGCAAGGGTATGAAGCACAGATCCGCGGGCTGAATGGCGTACTTGACGAGCTATATTCCGAAATGCTTCCGCTCTGTGAAAAGCTCATTAGCGTTGGACGTGGAATTGCAGCATTTGCCGCGATTTTCTACATCGGCCACCGTATCTGGCGACATTTGGCCAATGCAGAGCCGGTTGATTTCTACCCGCTGCTACGCCCTTTTGTACTTGGTTTCGCGATCCTGATCTTTCCGTCCGTGATCAGCTTGATCAACGGGGTCCTCTCCCCTGCCGTCCGCGGCACTTCAGGCATGGTCAAAGACTCGGATGCAGCGATCACGCTGCTACTGAAAAAGAAGGAAGATGCCATTAAAAGTTCTCAATTCTGGGAAATGTACGTGGGCGATGATAGCAAAGGAAACCGGGAAAAGTGGTTAAAATACATGTATGGGGACAGCTATTCGGAAGGATTTACAGATGGAATAGCCAACGACATCAAATTCTACATGGCTAAGCAGTCCTACAATTTCCGCAATTCCATCAAAGCAGCGTTCAGCGAAATATTGAGAGTCGTCTTTGAAGCTGCGGCGCTGTGTATCAACACCATCCGCACGTTTCATTTGATCGTACTGGCAATTATTGGTCCACTGGCATTCGGAATTTCCGTCTTCGATGGATTTCAGCACACCTTGACAGCGTGGATAGCCAGGTACATTAATATCTATTTGTGGTTACCGGTCGCAAACATCTTTGGGGCAATTATCGGCAAGATCCAGGAAAAGATGATCGCCATGGACATTCGGCAGATCGAAGGCTCCGGAGATACGTTTTTTAACGCTCACGACATGGCGTATTTGATTTTTTTAATCATCGGAATAGTTGGATACTTCGCCGTTCCCTCCGTCGCAGGCTACATCATTCACGCGGGCGGGCCGAACGGGCTACTACACAAAACAACCAGCATTTTCGGCAGCACGGTCAGCTCGGTTGGTCGGATGGCAACACCTTCCTACCCAGTCTTTGGTGGACGGGCGTCCACTAGCTCAAAATCATAATCACTATGTTCACAAAAACGAAAGACATCGACCGTGCCTTCAGGCACATCAGGGCATTTTCGATCGCAGTCATTATTTCGAGTGCTCTTGTCGCTGCGACCGCGATTTACCTGGGACTTAGTGCTGCCAGCGACTCCCAACAAAAAGTCTACATTTTGGCGAGCGGCAAAGTCCTGGAAGCTTACTCCTCAGAACGCAAAGACAATATTTCAGTCGAAGCGAAGGATCATGTTGCCACCTTCCATAGGCTATTTTTTACATTGGCACCCGACGACAAGGTTATAACCGCCAACATTTCCAAGGCACTTTACCTGGCTGATGCTTCTGCAAAAAAACAGTATGAAGATCTGAGAGAATCCGGATTTTTCACCGGCGTCATTTCCGGTAACATATCTCAGGATGTTCAGATCGACAGCATTCAGATTGAGCTAGCCGCTCACCCCTACCACTTCCAGTGCAAAGCCGTTCAACGTATTGTCCGGCCAACCTCGGTTGTCTCGCGAAGTCTGGTAACGGAAGGATATCTGCGCTCAGTCGCACGAAGTGATAACAATCCACACGGATTTCTAATAGAGCGTTGGCAAACGGTTGAAAATAAGGATGTCCAAATTCAAACCAGATAACAGTTATGTTTTATCAGTTCAAACCAGCAAAAACAGGTGACAGGACACGGACAAGTTCCAACCCAGTGACCGCAAAATCCCGACTTCTGGCCGCTACGCTGACCCGGAACGTTCGCGCATTCACCTCTCGACACCCTGGCATTGGTAAGTTAATCACGGTCGTGGCACTTGCCGTGATAGGTGCTGTCATCGCCGGTGTATTGTTCTATCAGGGAATTTTCCTGGCGCAGCCAACAGTCTTCAAAATTGACCTCAGCAACACATTGTTGGGTGAAAGGATCACAGCCCCTCGGGGCGTTGCCAGGCAGCGCGCATTAGAGCTCTACCTGGATAGCCTTGACAGGGCGATTACAGCAGACAGCATTAGAAATTTAGAAACACAAAAAAATAAGGACCATGCAGACGCTCAATTACACTGAAGAATATCTCAGGAGAAGGAAATTCTATCTTTTCCTTCCCCTGCTTGCCTTGCCATTCCTGACTTTTATATACTGGGTCTTGATCGTGAAGAACCTAAAATCGGAGCAAGTTGCAACGGGCGGCTCGGGCTTACAACTGAGCCTTCCCGGTGCTTCACTGAAAGACGAACAGGCGATGGACAAATGGCAATACTACCGGAAAGCAGATCAGGATTCGGCGCTTAGAATGCAGCAGATCAAGCGCGATCCTTATCGCAATAGCGATGTTCTGATGGGTACTAATGATACGCTGTACTCTCAATTGAGGGGTCTGGATGCCCCTGGTCAACCAAAGAAGGGGCGCCTGTCGGCTTCTAAAATTGCGCGAGAAAATTCGAGCCACGAAGTCCAGGTAGAGCAAAAGCTTAGAAATCTGGAAAAAGCATTGACTTCCACGCATTCACCTAAGTTTGAAGAGACCAGCCAAAATCTTGCCCCTGCCAGTGGTCCAGCCGAGGAGAATGATATGGCAAAACTCGAAGCGCTGTTAAAATCAAGCGAATCGCCAACCCATGTTGGAGAGGTGGATCCAGAGTTAGCGCAACTTAACGGCATGTTAGACAAGATTCTGGCAATTCAAAACCCAAACCAACATACACAAATACCTTCCCCTAAGCAAGGAAGCACTTCAAGCCCGTCGCTTCCAGTGACTGCATTAGGCATGGACAATGTTATTTCGATTTTGTCCGGACAGCATCCCAAAGATTCGGCAAACGTTATAAATACTGTATCTGCTGTCGGCTTCTTTGGTTTGGATGACGAGCGAGAAGAACCTGTAAGTGAAGGCATAATGGCGGTTATCGAAAAAACACAACAACTTGTCTCTGGCGCCACGGTCCAATTGAGGTTGACACAGCCAATCAATGTTAGCGGCCAGACCATACCACAGAACACTTTCATCTACGGGATAGCATCCCTGTCGGGTGAACGGCTCAAAATCAAGATCAGCACGATCAGTTTAAATGAAAAGATTCTGTCTGTCAATCTGGGGGTATATGATCTTGATGGCATGGAAGGCGTCTATATACCTGGCACTATCTCGCGAACTGTCACCAAGCAGGCTCTGGGCGGTCAGGTGCAGGGTGCAGATTTCGATGTAGACGGATTCTCGCTGGGTGCGCAAGCAGCTAATGCAGGCATGCAAATCGGCAGAACACTCCTGGGAAGAAAGACCCGCCTGACGCAGGTTACACTTCAGGAAGGGTATAAGGTAATCCTGCGCGACGGCACCAATACGCAAACTCAAATTCCATCCAGCCATGAAAATTAACAAGAGGTATTGTCCCATCATTTGCTCAATGCTCACAGCGCTGACATTTATACAAGTCACCATCGCTCAGCCAACTCAAATTTTCGCAATTGAAAGCCATCCTGTTGAAATCAGCGCTGAAAGGACTGTGGCTGTTAGTTTCCCTTGCGCTATCACGTCGGTGGATCGCGGCAGCACTCAACTTCTAGCCCAGAAAGCAAAGGGGACGCAAAACGTGCTGCTTCTGAAAGCCGCGCAAAAGGACATAACACCAACCAGCTTGATCGTCATCACTTCTGACGGTGCGATTCACAACTTTGAGGTCAGCTATCGGGATCAACCAAGCTCGCTAACTGTGCTGTCAAATCCGACATCAAGACGGGATGCAAAAAGCGCCGATGGCTCGGACGAACATCAGATTAGCCAGGCAATGGATCTGGTGATTCAACATCCCTCCAATCTCAGAAAACGATCGAGCAACGGAGGCGTCTCAGCGGTGCTAGAAGGGCTTTTTATTAAGGAGCAATTGATGCTGCTTAGGGTGTCACTGGGTAACCAGTCTGCAATCGACTACGATGTGGAAAGTGTAAGAATGTTTGTCGGAGACCGAAGGCAAGTAAAACGAACCGCATCCCAGCACGACGAAATCGTGGCACTGAGGACATCCTTCGAGCTTAATCAAGTCAAGGGATCTGAGCAAAAATCGCTCGTTATCGCGATTCCCAAGATGACACTGCCAAAAGCGAAACACTTCACGATCGAAGTTACTGAGAAAGGTGGGGCCAGGCATCTACAGCTCAGGCTAAACGCCAAGCAATTAAGACACGTTTCAGCGCTCTAATCTCCAAACATTTAAACAAAAACGGTCATGAACGAGAAAAACCACGATTACTTGAAAGATCAATTGAAATACACCGGCTTTGGCGAAGAGGCGCAAGCCCAGTTGCGCGACAACCTGATGAAAGCTCAAAATGAGTTCACCATCAAACAGACGACCTCCTATGGCAAAGACGAACTTTCCGTATCGCTGAACTTCAAAAAGTCGACCAATTCGGATATGTTCTTTTTTAACAACTACCGGGCCGAGCTTCAAAAACCAGGATCGGATGCAAAAATCAGCCAGACGTTCTACGTCAACAACGAAGGCCGTAACATCACACAAAAAGAAGCTTACAACCTGCTTGATGGTCGATCGGTTAATAAAGACTTGGGAAACAAAGACGGTCAAATTCACAATGCATGGATCAAGCTCGATTTCAAGGAAACGACTGCGTCGGGCAACTATAAAATGCGTCAGTTCAGCCCTCAATATGGTTTTGAGCTAGAAAAATCGTTGGAAAAGTTTCCGGTGAAAGAGCTACTCGACCCAAATGAACGTGTCAAGCTTCTTGAATCGCTGGAACGAGGTAACAGGCAGGCGGTCACATTCAAAGGTGAAGAGGGCGAGCAAAAGCGATTTATCGAGGCCAATCCGCAGTTTAAATCGGTCACGATTTATGATCAGGATCAAAAACGTCTGCGTCAGTCTTTTGAAACCAGCCAAAAAGCTGGGGAAAGTCAAGACAAACGTCAGGAAAATAGTGCTAAAAACACGCTTTCGCCGAATGACGAGATCGGAGATAAGCAAGGAAAAAGAAAGGGCATAAAATGATCAACCCAGTTGACAACTCTCACCTTTCCCAACTAATTGCCCAATTCCTGGATCGAGCCGGCAAAGATCCTTACCTCGGCACTTCACACATCGCAGTGTACATTGTCATTTTAACTAGCTGGATTACGCAAGGAACAGCAACTCCACTAAATGCTTACAACCGACAGATCATGAAAAGTGCGAAAATTGCAAGTTCTTCTACGTACACCAAACTAATAAAAGATTTGTGCGACGGTGGTTACTTGCGGTTCGTTCCATCCTTTTATAGTAGCCTGCCAAGTCAGGTATTTGTGTTGTTAGACGCCGATACCTGCTACAATGCTAATAGGCTGCTGGACTAAAAAGCTGGGAATGCCGAACTTGACAAGCTAATTTCGTGGAGACCAGTGAACGACTATATAAGATTTGCATTGTCTGGAACTTTCATTATTTGTATTATTTGAAATATTTCTTGATGATAGTCCTTTCCTTTTTGTATGAGTTAATTTCCAATAATCTAAGTAATTCTTCACGGGCATATGATATTTCCATCTTCGAAGACTTAAGCTTGCTCCTACTCAATTTTTCCAATGCAACGAGGCTATCATCCCAGAAATTTCCTGAGGTTATGAATACCGCTTTGATCGGGATACCCTTTTTTAAATCGTCCTTATAGTAGACCTTGGCGAGAGAAACCACTCCTCTGAAAAAATACATCAAGGTGTCCTTCGTCTCGCTGTCCCCAACTGGAATATGGCTTTTCGCGGAAACGCCTTTCAACTCAACGAGCACAATTTCCGATGGGTTGCTCGACTGAATTATATAGTCAACTTCATGCTTTTTTTCCTTGCCTTCAATTTCCGCTTTCAGCGTTACACCTTGAAAAATTTGCGCATTAGGAAAAATGGTTTTTAAAAGCGGATAAAGGATTGCTTCAAAAAGCAATCCCCTGAGTGTCCTGAGTGATTCTTCCTGTCCCGACTCACTAATAATCTTCAGAAGTGATGAAATCACATTTTCAACCCCTCGTGAGTAGTCAACATTAGACAAATGCCCCAGCTTTGCCAAAGCCCTGTAGATTCTGGTTCCAAAGATGGCCCCTATATCATAAGCGATAAATCCCAGCTTCGTTATTTTTCCAAGTACTTCGTCAGAGCAATCCCGGTACACAATGATTGGCAGCAGCTTCCGCTTATCCTTCACACCAGAATTAATTGAGATTTGGACACGACTTAAAAATCCATCAAGATGAATTTGAGAATACTCCGAAGAGACAACTACGTCGATGACCACAAAAGTTTGTTTCTCATTACTAACCGCTTTCGCACCTACTAAAGGATTGATGCCTGTCGCTTTGGTGTAAGCACACGCATCCCAAACTAAATTGTTGGCTCTTGCACCGATCGATGGAGTCTTTCGATATCGGTAAGGCATTACCGGGTTTGAGATTAGATTACTTTTCTTCAACCATCTAATTATATCCGGTACAATGGCAGAATCAACGAACATCTTGGAATAATGCTTACGCATCATCGGAAGAATTCTGTCGTCCCGGAGTTCATATCCGTTTTCTCGTAGGACGATATAGGTCACGTTATTGGGATCATTCCTTGTATATAAAATATTTAGCTTTTTTAGAAGTCCAAGGATTTCGTTGAGAGAAGATACTTTAGTTGTGCTCGGCTCGATTGGAGAGGATGTGACCTTTAACGCTTCATAATAGGATGTTACTCCCTGATTTTCATCAAGCAGCTTAATCAACCGATAAATTGGAGGTCGTCTGGTCTCGCAAAGACGCCCAATATCATGGGCGTCCAGCTCTTTGTCTGACACCCAATACGCAAATTGCCCACGACCAAATGTAAATGGTTCGGAAGATCTAATTTTACCGGAACTTGCGGCTCGCCTGATCACTTGGCGAGCGTTGTCTTCGCTCATGCCAAATCTTTCGATGAGCAGGTCTTTTAAGACACTTCCAACCTCGTAGAAGCTAGATTCCAGCTGTGATTGAATAAAAGCCAAATATTGCTTCGAAAGATTTGTTGTCACAGTGCCCTTATTATAATTATTTCTGTTTACAGCAAGAAAACGAAAAAAAATTGATTTCGAAAAACACATTTAACTACCTCAAAGTCAGACAATTGAATGTCAATCAAGATACAAAAAGTGCTTTGAGGACTGTCACGCGACCAATGATACTGTTTTTTAGTAAGCCTACAATTGAGCTTCATTAAATCAAAAACGTCTACGTTGTCAAACATGAAGACTGTGAGGGCTACAAGACTTTTCTGAAAACGCAAAACATGAAATCCGGCGAATTTAACCGCCATGCCAATTTTTCAATGGCGTTGTCGGCGGAAATCTATCAACCGACAGGCTAAATGTGCATTGCTTTTTTCTAGATTTACGTGACAATGTAAAGCACATTAATCATTGGACAACGCGTAGGTTTGACAAAAGCTGATCAAGGTCTGACCTCATTCAACGCTCGAAAACGGCATTACAAGAACTAAATTGGCATCTTCTTCATGCGCCGACGCATCTCTTACAACCCCTGCTCTATTTAAAGCAGATAACTCCAGTCGTATTTCGGACCCATTGAATGACTCTAAGGAATGCTGAAGACGGCTTAAAGAGAAACTTATGCTTAACTTATTTCCGATATAATTTGCCGCAATCTGCTCTCGCGCTTGCTTACTGTTATCTAAGTCCTCAGCAAATATCACACATCCTTCTGATGCCAATTGCAGGCGTACTCTTCTGGTTCCGGTGTTTGCAAAAGGCTCGATCCTATTCAAAGCAAGGAGAAAAGCACTCCTGTTTACAGTCAAGCGGTAGGGATTCTGAGTTGGGATCGAGTTTAAAAACGCCGGGTATCGTCCATCTATCAATTGACTAAGAATAGAAATTCCGTTGGGCAAACCGGTAAAGTAGATGAAGGAAGAATTGAACGAAAGCGAGACTGCTTTATCTGCGTTATCCTTATGGATACCGGCCAAAGCTTTGGCAACCTTTGCAGAAATTATCAACTGATGCTTTGCATTCTTGGAAGATCCTGCCATCCCGTTGAAAAAACTAATCTTACGCAAACCAAGAGCCTGAGTATCCGATGCGCAAATAAGCAATTCGGAGGATTCAAATTCAAGGAAGATCCCTCCGAGTACGGGCCTGATGTCGTCGATGGAGACAAAGGTTAATACCTCCCCCAAAGCCCGGCAAAGGATATCCGCCCTTAGTTCAACGCTCGTGTAGTGATCCATCGGCGAAGGAGTTGGCCAGTCGGCCGGGTCATGTCCCGGACATTCATATACCCCTGACTCTGCTTCGATAAACAATTTGCGCGTCTGCGGATCGATCAAAAAAGTCAGCATTTGATCGGGTAGCGTTGTCAAAAGTTTGAAAATTAAATCAAACTGAACACATGTGCTAATACTCCCATTGCTTTCTGCAACAAGCTCTGTGGTAGCAGTATTGAAAAGATCAGATGTAGTGACGGTAACACAATCAATAGTCACATCTATCTTAATACATTGCAAGATTGGAGAATTACGGTCTCTCCCTACACAGAATGAAACTGCTTTCAGCCGTTCCAGCAGCAGGCGAGAAGAAATGACAATTTTAATTGGATCAACTAGATGCTCAGTGAGCACATCGACTGTTTTTTCCACAAGCTTTGGTTATATTTTACTTTGAAAATCGACGGGGATCGAACCTTTATTGCTCCGCAACGGGAATTCCATAGCCTCTTGACACATTTAAGTCCCTGATCGCACAGTAAATCTCAAAGACTCCCCGGCTATTCACTACGGAGTCAATAACTACGTTCAGAATAATTTCGGCGTCCTCAATGTGTCCCATCCTACTGTCAGCGCCACGGATTCCCTTTTCATTCTTTCGGTGTCCTCGTGTTAGAAAACAATTCTTTTCCTCATATATGAGGTCTCGGGACTTCTGAAAATCAGGACCTTTGGGAAGATGTCCACGCAGCAATTTGTCTATTCCCTTATAATACACGTCATACATCATTGATGGATCATGAACATTCTCCAAGACAAAGCTGCGAATTTCATCCCGGGTAAACAGCTGTCCTTCGTTATCAATCGCCAACTGCTGCCCTCTGACACTATCAGCACGCATTAAGATCTCCAAACGTTCCTGCTCGTGATCTGGATTTACTTTTTTATCAAACTCCTCATCGAATTTCGAAGGCAGCTTTTTTTTCCCGCTCCCTGCTAGACTATCATCTTCCATAGAACTTCTTTAAGCATTTAGTTACACATTAAAAACTACTCTTTTTAGGTATTCTATACTTTCCCTCAAAGTGTCCTTTTCAAACGCCCGGGTATTGAGAAGAGAAAGGCTAGCTTGGCAAACAGGAATTTTCTTGGCAAGCTTATTCCCCCAAGCATTCGTATAGCCCATGCGCGTTAGATCGGATAGATAATACGCGTAGGCAAAGGAGGCATGAACCTGCGCGGAGTCAGTAAATCTTTTAACCACAACCTCATCGTTAATGAAGGGAAGAATTTGCTTTGACCTCTCTATGCTAAAGAGATATTGTCTGGCAAATTCATCAGCCCTGTTCTCATTGACCAAAAACAGGTCTGGCTGGCCTGAAAGATGGACCTCCCGTTTCTGTATTTCTTCCAGATCATACAATACATGGTGAAGTTCATGAATTAACGTGTGCCACAAAGTAGTATATCTGTTGAGGTAATCAGTTAAGACGATACACGGTTTACCATTAATAACCATTGTAGCACCCCGGACCTGGATCGCCTTCAAGTATGGCTGATAAATAACCGTAACACCTATACGATACAATGCTTTAATGACAGTTAACAAACCGGTCTCAACATCCTGAGTATAGGGCCTGATCTTTGGCAAGAGATCAATCAACTCCTGCCGCTCATACACATAAGGATTCGAAACATTTCTGAACTGCATAGATGCTGACTTCACCCAAAACTCTCGCATTAAAGCGTTCGAGTCCCTTTTTGAACGACTAAATGCTGATTTGACTCCGATATCAGAATAATCGTATATGCTATCTAACCCAAAGAATGTATTAACTCGTTCTTCAATACTTTCGACAGAATTGATATTTTTTACAAAATTCTCCGACTTCAACCCTTTCAGATCCAGGCTTGTGGACAAATAACTTCCTTTTCTGGCTCGTTCTATTTGACCGATTACCGAAGCCTCTAACTGACCAGTGTATAGAACGGCGAAATCTTCAATGGTTAAGCCAAGAAAATGAGACAACTTGATAGCATTGACCAGATCAACGCGTTTTGCTGTACCATCCAATATCGGGATCAAAGACTTATGCTCTATACCAATTAGCTCAACCGCATTGTTGATCGTTATCCCCAAATCTTTAATGCGTTCATCGAATATTTTTTTTATTGTATTATCATCTTCCGGTTGTATCGTTTCGTTGGCTGGCTGGACCAGTCGCCTGAAAAGATCGGAAAAATCAGAATCCTTTGAATCACCCATGGTAGAAATTTTTCCATAAAGGTATCAATACGACTCAAAAAACAAAATAAAAGTTTGGTAAAATTACCAAACTTTTATTTTTACAGAGAACTTACTACCTTCAATCATGTGGTGTCAAGGTGAAATTTCCTTGCTAGGTTTACAGAATGGTATCAAAGATCTAATCATCCCTGAACAGGTGCTGGAAATCTGCGCGACCCGGAACGCGGTTCCCGGTCTGCGCGACCCGGTCTTTTCTTTTGTTTCTTTTCTTTGTGACCGTGGGCAAAGAAAAGAAACCCGCGCACTCGGCGCGGGTTTAACGATCCTGCTTCCTATTTCTAATTATACACCTGATCAGATCTATCGGCAGCTGGTAGCTGCTCCTTACGCTGCTGTAATTCTAAAAGTCGCAGCCTTACTTTTTCGCCTCTGCTGTGAGCCACTTTTTGCTGTGTCTGCTCAATGGTCTCCACGTCAAGGCCACCCTCTGCGGCTACTGCGCGAAGGCTCCAGCCGTTGATGCTCTGTGGCCTTTTACTTTCGGAGTTTCCGGCCACGGCCATTCTTAACATGTAGGCAAATTGCATCTGGGAAAGCCCTGCGAGGGTTTCAAAATAGCGCTCAGCCGAGAGTGCTTCTGCATTTAACCCTAACGCCTCCGATACCTGATAACGGAGCTGGTAATCCAGCGACTGAAAAACAATCAGGCGAATCGCAACCTCGTCTGCTTTGGTGAGCGAGTCATTTGCTTCAGGGACGCCAAAGCGCTCAATGAAAGCGGTATGCATGGCAAGCTGCACTTTCTCGCGGTCGAGCTGGATACTTCGATCCTGTTTTGCCTGTACACGTTTGATCTCAGCCTCGACGTTTTCAGCGGTCAGCGTCCCGTCGCGCACCGCCTCCTGAAACTGCCGTGCGGTAGGCAGCTGCGTCGCTACAGTTGAATGTCTGTTATCCGGCAGAAAGTCTATCACGCGAACGTCCTTTTCGGAAATTAGTAGCCCACGCATACATTCGGCAGATGCCAAAGCATTTTGATAGTCGGATAGCTGCTGCTCATAATCTTCTATTTCGCTCAGGCGGGCTGCCTCTGCTTCTTGCTGGCTCATAAAGTCATTTGCGCTTACATCGTTAGATTCGGGTACCACCGGGCACACCAACTCTCTAATCCCCCACCGGCTGTAACGGGGCAGGTCTTTAAGGGTTTCGGCCTGATCGAGTACGGGCGAAAGTTCTTCGAGTTTACCCGCGTGCGTGTACACAAGAGCATCCGGGTTAAAATCGCGGGTTACCAAGTGAATCTGCTGCGCAAAGTGTGCGCGGACTTTGCTCTGATAACAGTCAAGACCACTGCAAACTGCTTCGGTTGCAAGTTCGGGGAATAATGATTTGAGGGTTGCCGAATTGAGCGGACAGCCGGTGCATGCGGGCGTTGCGGGCACGAGGTTATCGATGGTAATATCAAATGGTGCGCGTGTAAGATCACAGCGAAAGCGGCTGATTACGTGCGCCGATGGCATTTGGAAATGCTCCTGCTGCCAATCGGAACAGTACTGCTCGAACATCTGGTGCTGTGATGCTGCTGAAAGCCGCGCGATCTCGTAGGCCTGTTGCACGCCCATTTTGGCAGCGAAAAGGATTTGCTGAAAAGGTTCGATTAACTCTGATAGTTTGATTCGACTGTAGACGAACTTTCTAGATTTGCCCAGTCGCGCGGCAATTTCATCAATGGTCTTACCGGCCTTTTGCATGCGGGCGATGGCCTGTGATTCGTGCAACGGATGCGGGTTTTCCCGTTGCAGGTTTTCAGCTAGCTGCACCTCACAAACCATTTCATCGTCGAGCTGCGCGACCAGCACTGGGACAGACGAAAGGCCTGCCATCAGCGCGGCCCTAAGCCTGCGCTCTCCGGCCAAAAGCTCAAAGCCTGCATCGGAGGTTGTTCTTACCAAAAGGGGTGACAGGATTCCATGCACAAGGATTTCAGCGGCAAACTCTTCTAATGCGGTTTGATCCATGTGCTGCCGGTAATTAAAAGGACTAAAACGGATCTGTGAAGGGGACACATGCTGTAAGTCCGCCGCAGCGATCATGGCCTCTGTCGAGATGATGGGCTGTGACCGGGACTGTTGTATTTTTTGAGCGTTGGTTTTGCTAGCCATAGCATTATATGGATTAGTGGAGTGAAAAGACGTTTGGAAAAAAATGGCGGCAGCTGTCCGCCGCCCTGGAAGTGATATAAGGCGAAGGCGGGATCAGAACGGAAGGTCATCGTCCTCTTCTTTGGTAGCCGTCTGCTCCTGCTGCGATTTGGCATGCTCGTTTTTCTTTGCCGTCCCTGCAATGACTTTGAATGCGGAGGTATGGAACCGCAACCCTGCCTTGGCCTCACCATCGGAGTCATGCCACGCATTGGCTGAAATCCGGCCATACAGTTGCACTATTGTTCCTTTGGTTAGTAGCTTAGCCGCACCGGAATTAAGCCAGTAAGCGCACCGGACGAATTCGGTCCGATCTATCCAAGCACCGTTCTTGTCCTTGTAGCCGCCCGGAACAGCCAAATTAAAGTTGATCACCGTACGCTCGTCTTTCAAAGCTGTCAGCACCGCGTCCCTTGTAATTCTTCCTGTGATTTCCATTTCAAATAAGTTTTAAGAATTGATAATTGTTTTTCCCCCGGCCTGCCCTACCACCGGCTTTTGCTTGTCTTGGGTTTGGGTCGATAAATGATGGGCGTTTTCATATCCTCTTTGATTTTTTTGCAGAAAGTGCACTACCGGCCGTCGCCAGACGGCAAGGGACCGTGGAAGGCAGCGGACCGAGGCTGGCCTGGAAGGCGCAGCAAAGGGAGCATCAGCCGCGAAAGCCCTTGCCGGCTGCCAGCAGCGGCCGGTAACTTTCGGAGAAATAAATCAAAGGATAAACGCCGCCTTTTCGGCAAACCCAGGCCTGCCAGGTGGTTTGCAGGAACGTAGGATGATGGCAAACACCCTTCGTCTATTATTCAAAGCTGGGCTTAGCGCGGCAAACCATGTCCAGGCCGAGAAGGTGGACGTCAGACATACAAAAAGCCCTGCCTGAGAATAACTCTGAAAGCAGGGCTCAACCTAAATGATTTTTGAACGGGTCATAGACCACGGATCAGCAGTTCGCATTCCTTCACATAGCGAAAGCGCGGCTGACTTGAAGAGCAGTTAAAAGTCTGTTGTTGTTCTGCCTGAAAGATTTTTTCGAATGATTTCTGCGTCAGCCCGTGATCAAGCCAGGTGTTAAAAAGGCTTGCAATCAATGGGGCCGCGAGTCGCTGCTCAATGTGCCCGCGCATATTGAGCGTGTAATAAAGCGCCGCGATCTGCAGCCTGGACCCTTTTCCGCGGTTTCGGAACCTGTACCGGCCATCCTGGGTTTGCCCGGCAAGCCAACCTTCTTTTTGTAGTATTTCAACCAGAGATTCGAATTTGCGTTTCTTTTCTGCCTCGTCCCTACCTGTCAAAACCTGATAAAAGTCTGTAAAATCATACCTGGAAGCCGTTTTAGGAGTTGCTTCAAACAAGTAACGGTACTGCGCGTTCAAGCTCTCCCGCCAGGCGACAAGTTCCGGTTTGGATGCCGCTGCCCCGGACTGCTGGGTGAGCCAATCCCGAATCCGCCTGATCGTTTCGATTTTCCGTGGAAGACTTAGAAAGTCAGGCTTTGCCAACAGATCTTTAAAAATATCCCGCCGAAGACTCAACACAAGAAGCATCCTGCGCCGTAGTGAATTAATGCGGCGGAGCTGGCTGGCGGGGATCCACCAGTATGTGACGGGCTCTGACAGATGTTGCTGATATTCATCAAGATAATACTTTTCACTTCCATCGATGGCGAAACAGGCCCTGTTGTAATAAAGGATCAACATTCTGTTCAAACATGAAAGCTCACTGTCATAGAAGCGGCCTGTGAGCTCTTCGGCCAAAAACTTTGTAAGCGGGTAGCGTAAATTTTGTTGTAGGTTCATCTTCTCTGCTGTTTCGTTTCCACTAAACCTTGCGCACCTGCGCACTCATTGTTTCAGAGCAATTTAGAGAATCAACACAGGTACCGCAAGCACTTCCAATGCCTGCGCGCGCAGCAGTGGCCCAAACCCCCAATTTCAGGGGACGTTTCACCGACAAAAAGTCACGGTCCGGGAAAGAAAACGACGCGCAACACCTTTGCGCTACCTCAATTATAACCACGGATCACACCGGATGCCAAATGGCTTTTTCACAGTGCCCATAAACGCTTATCTTAGTACCCTAAAACCATCCCTAAGCCCTCGACTTAAACATGAACGAAGCGCCAAACGCTCATAATTCAGCCGACGGAGCCCAGTGCCGTGCAGATCGCCTAAAACTGGAAAGCCCGATCGAAAGCTTATTCATCGACGCCTTTGAGAAATACGTATCATCCAGGGTCGAAATCTATCCCCAACACGAGGTTCATACGCCCTGGGGCATGTTCCGACTGGACTTCCTGATACAGCTTGGCGAAAAGAAAATTGCCATCGAATGTGACGGGAAAGATTTTCATGATGCCTACCGTGACGAGTGGCGGGACGCGCTCATCCTGGGCAGCAAACAGGTTGATAGCATCTACCGGTTCAGGGGGAAAGACCTGTTCTGGAACGTCAATGACTGTGTCCATCTTATTTTTTACTATCACAAGGATCTGTTCAATTTTCGCTACCAACACAATTATTGCAGGCTGATCACCGAAGATTTACAAGAACGACTTGAAAACGATCCTTTTTTCAGTCAAGAAACCCACTGGATAGACTATGCCATCCGCGATGATGACGACCGTATGACCGGCATGGCAAACCTTGTCATCCATCGCCGGTGTCAGGCCGATAAAAAGGGCTTCTGGAATTCGTTGTTTTCGATCGCAGAAAAAAATCACGGTGCCAGCCTTGACGTGCTCACTTCCCTTAAAAAGGAAAAGTCATAGCGATTCGAGCACCCTCAGCAAAGAGCCAGTTCCATCACCAGCATCTACAACATTTTGAAATATATTCTTGACAGGCCCACTCTTGAATTCTTGTGGACAGCTTTAAACAGCTGGACACGCCCCGCCCGGCCATTTCAAGCAAGAACTACTTTTGACAAGATCGCTGCGTTGGGATGGATAACCGCATGCGATTTTGAGAGCCTTTTCCGCTGGCTGGAACCCAGACTTACCACAATGGAATTTGACGCATACCAAGTGTCACGGATGCTCGGTATCCAATGGGAACATTTTACCTACCGCTCCCGGGTTGGTCAAAAGGATTTTTTTTGGCATCAGGGAATGCGCGCAAATGACGTTGCGCTGTTTTTGATGTTGCTCGAGCAAATCGGCTTTGAGTGCGACGCATCCTATTTGATAAATTTATTAAGACCCGAGATCTTAACGAAGGGGAAAAAGGCACTTACCCGAAGCGAGCTGGCAATTACCACGTTTGAAAAAAAGAGACACAGGCACGGTGAACTTTATCTTTTGGCGGATCGGGAAAAGAATTTGCCGCTGGAATCAAAAATCATGGGGCGCATAACAACCCGTTTGGGTTACGGTTTGACCATGAAACAAAATCCCGATGGTCAGATTGTAAGCATATGCATCCGCTCGCCGAAACAACCAAGAGAGAGGCCAGGAACAAAAATGGAGCGATGCCCGGACTGCGGCGTAAGTTGGGAAAAAGGGGACCCGGACTCGAGTTACGCGCACAGACAACAACATCAAAAACTGATGAGGTATTTGCACCCTCAACCTCATAAACAGTATTTACGGGCCATGCAAACAGAGCAAATGCCGGGGCTTGTCTCCTGGCGCTCTGCTGGGTGGAAACACAGGGAAATGCATAATAGGGCTCTGGCATTCAAACGCGAAATGCAATACGAGTCATGTCAATGGGCTGCTCCGGGGCAACCACGGGACAGGGACGCTGTGGGGTACCTGGTGGCAAATGAGGAAGGCGCAATTATTGGTGCTTATTGTTTCAGGGAAAGAACCCGGCTCAACCAAAGCAAACAGTGGACGCTGGATTGGATCTGGATATGTCCCAAGCACCGACGAATGGGACACTTGGCACGACGGTGGAAAGGTTTAAGAGAGGCTTTTGGTGATTTTGCCATCGAGCATCCGGTCTCCGATGAGATGAAACTATTTCTGAGCAAGCAGGGGGATTCTGCTCTGCTAAGCCTATGACAGATTTCCACTTATCAAACGGTTTTAACCAAAGAGGATTCCTCGCCAAAAGCCTCAAAGCACTTCTAACGGCATGAGCTCCCAAAAACCAACCCTTGGAAATCCCTGAAAGAATATCCGGCGAATAGCCAGTCATCAAGTTTTTCCTGGTCACAAAGTTGGTAGAAAGCAAGCTGGTTCAATACTTGGAGAATTTGCCATAGACTCGATTGGTCGAAAAGCCGTACCAGACGCTCTAATTTGAAATTTACAATACAGGAAAGGGATCGTTAAATGCCAATCCCTTCTCCATCTGCACAAGTTCCGCATCAGTACACAGGCAGGCTTGGAGTTCGGATACGATCAATTCCCTGTTCAGGTCTTGCCCGATAATGACCAGTTCATTTTGCCTGTCACCAAAGCGGCCCCAACGCGATTCAATCTGCGCGCGGTTATCAAGATATGCCTGATACCTCAGACGCTGACTCAGCGGCATGCTCGCCCACCAAACGCCTGCCGACTCCGCCCGAACGGATCCACCCGCCTGGCTCCAATTTAGTGCATCATTCTGCCGGGATGCGATCCAAAACAGCCCTTTGCTCCTGATCACCCCCGATGGCCAGTTTTGCGATAGATAATCCCAAAAGCGCTTAGGATGGAATGGTCGCTGATCCCGGAACACAAAAGAGCTGATGCCATATTCCTGGGTCTCGGGAACATGGCCGCCTTGTTCGACTTTAATAAGCTCCTGGATCCAGCCGGCGGACTGCTCAGCTTTCTCATAGTCAAACAAGCCTGTATTAAGGATGCTTTTCGGTGAAACTTTTGAAAACAAACTCTCTATTACTTTTGCTGCGGGGTTTAAAGCCCGAATGACCGCATGAAGTTCACAAAGAGTTTCTGGCAACACAAGGTCGGTTTTGTTTAAAATGATCACGTCTGCAAATTCGATCTGGTCGGTTAGAAGATTAACGATCGTACGGGTATCGGTCTGGTCATCGTTCATCTTTCTGCTTAGAACCGTATCCAGCGATCCGAAATCCTTACCAAAATTCAATGCGTCGACCACGGTGACCATACAGTCAATCGTTGCCCATCTGGACAGGTCAATACCATTTACTTCGTCGACAAAACTGAACGTCTGCGCAATAGGCACCGGCTCGGAAATCCCGGTGCTTTCTATCAGCAAGTAGTCAAAACGGTTTTCCTCTGCTAGTTTCCGTACTTCCACCATTAAATCTTCACGCAGCGTACAGCAAATACAGCCATTGGACATTTCTACCAGACGCTCCTCGGTGCGGCTTAATGTATTCTCATTTCTGACGAGCTGCGCATCGATATTGATCTCGCTCATATCATTGACGATCACGGCCACTCTGAGGCCGTCTTTGTTGTGAAGGATGTGATTAAGCAGCGTGGTCTTTCCCGCGCCAAGGAACCCGCTCAAAACGGTTACCGGAAGTTTCTTATTTTTCATGTTGTTATATATTTGCAACGTTGTTGCAAATATATAACACAGAAAGACAAATGCAACTATGATGCATATTTGTCGTTAATAGCTGTCGGGCCGTGCCCGGCGATGTAACTACGATTTCAAGTTGCTAGTTACGATCACTTTGAAAGTGACCGCTTCATGCGATTTATAAGTTTTTGGGCATTGAAAATCCTGTACGCAACGGGTGCTGGTATTTGGATCGCGCTGGACGATCTCATAACTTTCGCAATCCTCGGACTGCCAACTTTTTATTAGCCATCAGTATGGAAGTAGAATCGGATATGAAGCAAATCCTAATTAGCAGGTTCCAAATCGCGAAGGATGTCATAACCAGCGAAGCAGAGTTCAAAAAAGATCTTGGCCTGGATTCTCTGGACGTTATGGAACTAGTGATCGAATTAGAGAATGTATTTAATATTCACATAGCTGATGAAGATGCAGCAAGTATATTGACGTTTGGAGATGCTGTTACCTGCGTCCAAGCAGGTATCCGTCCCTAAAACGTCTTCATTCTGTTATACTGCAAATGGTTTCGCTTCAGATACGAGAATGCACTAACGGAAACCTTTCCAACTCGTACTCACTAAAATTTCGTTCTCATAACATCAACGCACTAGCCCGCTATTGACTTTCCCGTCGTTTTTCCAGTCGGCATTGCCGCAGGTGCCGAACGTCATTAATTCTGGAAGCAATTGCCAAGTTACCGCGCGTGTAGCAATACAGCCATCCACGTATTATGCATTACAAGGTACTGTGTATTATATTAAATTCACCCCACTTACTTAAGCTAATAGCCATGAACGCATATCTAAAGCCTCAAAAACCATTGGAGTGGACCTTGCTCACCTTCCGATTCATCAAAAACAACTTCTGGGTGATTTTTTCCTTAGGGTTCATCGCTGCCGTGGGCCGAACAATTCAACTTCGCGCATTTGGCCCGATTACCCCTGCGACTCATATACTGTTGGAGATTTTGGTCGAAAGTGCCCGACTAGCCATCATTCTATATGCATTGGGATTGGCTAATATCAAAAGTGGGCTTTCAAAAATCGTAAGGTTAATCATGAATAGGTCCGCCCGTCGGCAAAACTGGCTGGTGGCTTCCAGAAAATTGTCTCAACAGTGGTTAGCAATCCTGATTAATTTAGGCGCGTTTCTATTGATTGCCTATCTGAATAATTTATTGATCGATCATATTGCCTACGAAACTTGCCTTTACATTGCTTTGACAACCCGTCAGCTCATTTCGGAGGAAAGCTCTGTATGGGCCTTGATTTTGTTCTTTAAGAACATTTCAGTAATTCCTTTCACCTTAGTTTTCCAGACCTTATTCATTCTCTGGATCACCAACCGTCTACCAACCCAAAACGCAGTGTGAAACTCCATGCCGCAAAAAGCTTTTTGTCTGGATCAGGCGTCCGGATATCGGTCTGTACCCTTTCTCCGGAAATATCGTGATCTAAAAGCCCCGGAACACGGCTATCATTGCCTCTTACCTGGTTTTGTCCCATATACAGTTATGAAAGCCTAATGAAAATAAAATTGAAAAGATTGTGCCTTGTCCTTTTCCTGGTTCTAGCCAACGCAGTTGTAGCGACGTTGCATGCTCAACACGCAGAAGTTATACAAAAAATAGATACTTATTTGAGGGCTAAACTGGCCGCAAGCGCTGTTCCAGGCTTTGCAATCGGTATTGTCCGGCGCGATTCCGTTCTATTTTAAAAGGCTATGGGAGTACTTCGGATGGCTTACCAGTTACAACTACAACACCTTTTGCTGTCGCCTCTTTAAGTAAAGCGTTTACGGCAGCAGCTGTTTTACAACTGACTGAAAACGGGCTATTAGATTTAGACCGGCCAGTACACAGCTACCTTCCTTTATTTGCCATAAATGACCCTGGCGGTAATGCAATCACCGTTCGGCAACTTTTGAACCAGACCAGTGGTTTAGCTGACACCGGATTTCCAGAGATGTCATTTTACCACCAACCTCAAACAACTCAGCAGGCCATCGATCGGCTCAGGAGTGCCACCACTGTTACCAAACCAGGTGATCAGTTTCACTATCACAATCCGAATTATCAAATTTTAGCGGCAATCGTTGAAACGGTCGCCCGTGAAAGGTTTGACATGTACTTACAAAAGCATTTGTTTGAACCCATGGCAATGCGCCATACCAGGGAGCATATTCTGACGCAGCATTTTCAAACAACCACCGGCCCAAATGCCAGCGGACACCTTTACTTCTTGGGACGTCCGGTATCGAGCGTAGAACCGGATTGGTTTGTCGGGGGCGCGGCCGGTGTAATATCGAATGTTACTGACATGTCGCACTGGCTTCGTTTACAGATGAATGAACAGATGCCGGAAGATTCGCATATCATTAACCGGCAGTCTATGAAATTGATGCAAACCCCGCCGCCGACCGGCGCCAGTCGTTATGGGATGGGTTGGTTTTGCCAGCCGAATGGAGATTTGTACCACAGCGGTATCCTTTGGACTTACTGTGCGGAACAAATGATCCTGAAAAAGCAAGGTTACGGGGTCGTCATTCTTTTTAACGGGGGACTGAACCCTTTTGTCGATTATCATTCCTTTCTGGAGGGTGTCGTAAGCATCCTTGCGGATGAAACGCCGGTCAATCCAACTTTCCCCGATTGGGCCGTGCCTATTGGTGTCAGTTTAATTTTAATAATTTTGACTGCCTTGTCTCTCTGGCAGCTTACTAATAAAAATTTGACAAACTTCTCAACCGGCCCTCCGAAATGGCGCGTGGCAATCAACATTTGCACGAGATTAATCCCAATTGGTTTGTTGTTAGTGCTACCTTATCTTTTGACGCTGCTAAGCGGCCGTGTCTTGAACTGGGAGCGCATCTTTTTGATGATGCCCGACATCTTGTTTTTCTTTTGCCTGTTCGCTTTGGCCAATATTGCCGTGGCAGCAGCACGGTTAAAACGACTGAATAATTTGAAAGTGAAATGAAAGCAAAATATCACTGAGCCAGGTAGATCTTTGTCCCGAGGGCGCAACTAAGTTTCGGCAGGCTTCTTTGTCAACTTGCTGTCAGCATTTCCTTTATTGATATTAACCTGTTGAGCAAGCCAAAAACAATGATAGCGCCCGCCAGTTTGATATAGAGGGGATGGAAATGTATGCTAAGTATCGAAACTATGTTTGAATGTGCTACCAAAAGGATCAGTATCAAGACACAACAACCGCACCCCATCTTAAATGCCCTGGTAAAATCACGTCTCAATGCTTGCTTGACCTCTATTCTGCGCATTAACTCCCGCGTGAAATCGTCCGAAGCATATTTTATACCCGCTTTGACAAGGTCTCTTGTCGCGTCTTCGTTCATATCAGATTTTGAGATCATTACCAGTTAATTTTACCAGAATTCCGTACATATTCTTCCTTGCCCTGTGCAATATCACTTTGACATTTGACTCACTGTAACCGGTCACCTGCTGTATTTCCGCAATACTTAGATCACAAAGGTAAAAAAGCCTTAAAAGCAGTGCCTCTTCTGATTTCATCATTTTGAAAGTCAGAGCAATGTAAGCACTTCGCTCATTTTGTTCCAGCATCTCAATGGCCGAGGCGCTCTGAAAATCTATCGATTCAATGACAGATAGTTCCTCAAAAAGGTCTGCTTTATTTGTTTCTTTCTGCCTGAGGCAAGTGTTGACGATAATTCGATAAAGCCATGTAGAGAATAAGGATTCAAGGCGAAATTTATGAATATTATCAAAGGCTTTGATAAATGCGTCCTGCAGGACATCCTCTGCTTGCTGATCATTTTTGATATACGAGCTAATCAATGACAGTGACTTATCCTTATACTTATCAACAATGTCGCGAAATGCGGACGCCTCGCCCGCCTGGATCCTTTCGACCGTCCGCAGGTCAGGATCAACCTCATTTCGTTCCTTCACCCTTTTTCCGGATAAAATGTGCGCTCAATAACCCGAAGCCTCCGCCTACGAGGATAGTTGCATAGATTAACATATCCATGGTGTCCTCAGGAAGGTCCATGACTGTAAAAACCGAAGAAGCAGCCAGGCCCAGCGCGATACCAATCACAATGCATGCCATTTCTGAGTATGACATTTTACTTCCATTGCCTGGCATCCCCTTTTCTGCAAAGACCTTTTTGGTGAGGTAACTATATTTGGCGATAATGAAAATCACCAGCACACCCGAGCCGAATATGGCTATACTTAAAAAAATGGTTTCCAAACTTTGCATGTGTTGGCTGGTTTGTAGTTAAATCAAAATTCGTCGTCCAGGTATTTGCCGATGAGGGCGTATAGTTCGAATGCTTTCTCGCAATTTGTAAAAAGCACCAAACCGTATTTCGTCTCCCTGTTGAAGCAACAATAGGATTGGAACCCGGAATTACTGCCCGTATGGAGATACCTCATTCCGTATGGCATGGGCTTCATCGCAAAGCCAAGGCACCAGCCTGTTTGTCCCGTGGAAGACAATTCGCTATCGTCTGCGAAATGGATCTGCTCTTTCAGCATTTCATCAAATGTCTCTTTTTTCAATCCTTCACCATTGATCATTGCAATGAGGAATCTGGCGTAATCCGTTGCTTCTGTGTGGAGCGAGTGCGCACCGCCAAAGGATATCGAGCCATCAACCCAGGAATCTTTTGCCCTCCCATTTTTAAAATAGCCTGTCGCTTTGTTGCTGGTCGTATAAGCATTCCGGACATAAAATGATCGTTTCATTCCCAGTGGCCTGGCAACGTCTATCTGGAAAATTGAATCGAGCCCGGATTGCCAATTTGTATGTTGGATTACAGCAAGCAATGCCGTAAGGTATTGATGCGCTTCACCAGAGTACGAAAAGCTGGTGCCCGGCGTGAACTTCATCTCGATCGGCTTGTTAACTGACCAGTTAGGGAAGCCCGTGGTATGGGACAAAACCATCCGTGGCGTGATGAGCTCATACCTTTTATCGTTGTCTTTGATAGCGGGATGAGGCATTAGCTTGTAAAGAGGATCATCCAGTGCAATTACCCCTTTTTCAATTTGTTTCATTACAAAGTAAGAAAACAATGGCTTTGACAGGGAGGCGGCCTCGAAGATCGTATTACTATCTATAGCGATTTCGGTGTCAAAATTTTTGACACCGAAAGTTTGGTGGTACACCATGTCTGCGTCATTGATGATAGCAATTGACAGTCCCGGTATTGCAAGGCTATCCATGCATTTTTGGACGAATCTATCCAATGAATCGACTTCGATCCTGCGACCTGTCACTGTTCTTATGTACTCAGCCTGGCCAAATGACCTGAGTCCCGCTGTCGCAATTACCAGCACGATGGCTGCTTGGAAAATTTTGTTCATGGCCTTCTGTATTACAGTTTTAAACACTTTTTTTACATTCAGGTCATTTGATCCGGCAGCATGAAAAAAGGTTACAAACTGCCTGTCAAATCAGATGACTGTTCCCAAATATGATAGAGAAACAAATGATAGAAGTCATACAAGGTGATATTACCAAAGTCCAGGTTGATGCGATCGTCAATGCGGCAAACACTTCACTGCTGGGCGGGGGCGGAGTCGACGGCGCGATCCATCGAGCAGGTGGCAGCCAGATACTGGAAGAATGCCAAAGGATCCGAGATAAGCAAGGGGGCTGTAAAGTGGGAGAAGCTGTGATTACGACGGCGGGGAAACTGCCAGCAAAATTCGTTATCCATACGGTTGGACCTGTTTGGGATGGCGGAAACAACAATGAGCAGTTGTTATTAGCCTCAGCCTATCGGCATAGTTTGGAATTGGCAGCAGAAAACCAGGTCCATACGATTGCTTTTCCCAATATTAGCACGGGTATTTACAGATTTCCCAAACACGAGGCGGCACAAATAGCCATTTCGACTGTGTCTGAATTTCTTGCGACTGCCGGCGTAGTTGAAAAAGTTATCTTCGTATGTTTTGATTCTGAGAACTACGATATCTACCATACTTTGCTTTCAAGTTAAAATTCAGGAAGCGCACAGAGACCGAAATGCTGCTCATGCCTGTTGCCACTGATTGCTGAACATCATCATTGTTTTAGCGACCATTGCCCGACAGCAATAATCCCTGTTTGCAACGATCTGCCTTTTTGTGAGACTATACCGCGAATTGGCGAGACCGTAGCATAAGCCTGCCGAAAAACACCCCTTTTGACTCGGGGAGTTTGCACTGGACTTGTTTCCGTGTGAATTTGACTTCTTTTGTAAAAGGCTATGGTTTGCTACGCCCGACTAGATGAAATTTAAAAACCTGAACGCAAAGCGGCCTAAAAGACTGTAAAAACCATTTATGCGAGACAGTTTAGGAACGAGTAAAGTGGCCGACTGGGATCAGCTTTCCTCTCCGTCAAAATTTCTCCAAAATTGTCCCCTACTTTGTCAAAAAAATCTAAATGAAACTGCTGGTTGTAGAAGACGAGGTGAGTCTGCTCCAAAGTATTATCGAGTACTTTACACACGAAGACTTTTTGTGTGAAGGGGCGATGTCTTATCAGCAAGGGATTGACAAGATGGAAGGTTTTCAATACGATTGCATCATCCTGGATATTAATTTACCGGGCGGCAGCGGGTTGCAGCTATTAAAACATCTCCGCCAACACAAAAAGAGCGAAGGCGTGATTATCATATCTGCCCGCAGCTCATTGGATGACAAAATCGCCGGACTTGACCTTGGGGCGGACGATTACCTGACTAAGCCTTTTCATTTGTCAGAACTTTTTGCCAGGGTCAAAGCGCTGATCCGCAGGAAATACGCGTCGGGCTCAGACGTGCTTGAAATTGCCGACCTAAGGATAAATTTACTTTTAAAGACAGTCCACTGGGCCGATCAGCAGGTTTTTCTGACTAAAAACGAATACGATTTGCTCGTATTTATGCTGACAAATAAAAACCGGGTGGTAAGCAGACAGGCCATTGCGGAACATATTTACGGGGAAGAAACCGACAACCTGGCCTCCTTTGATTTCGTGTATTCCCATGTCAAGAACCTTAAAAAGAAATTGAAGGAAAAAGGTTGCGGCGAGTTGCTGCAGACTGTTTACGGATTAGGCTACAAGCTATCGATATGACTAAAACACTAGAGCAAAAAAACACCGGACATCTCTTGATTTGGCTACCCATAATCTTGCTCTTGGGTTCGGTGCTGTTCTATGTCATGCTTACCTACCAAGCCCACCATATGCAGGAAAAACAGCTTGAGTTAAAGCTAAAAAACGTATGGGAAGCTTTCAGATCGCAAACCGGGTCTATGCCTATGCACATCAAAGGCGAATATGATATTGTTCAGGTGAGCGCGGATGCCGGAGCGCCGTCAGAAGAACCCGGAGACACCAGTTTGTATTATAAAGAAACCGGACAGCAGGTGAATTTTCAAATGCTGACCAGGCGATTAGAATGGAACGGAAAATATTACCTGGTTACCACCTATGTCTCTTCAAAGGAAATCTCCCATCTTATTATAAAAGTATTCATTGCCGAGATCGTCATTTTCCTGTTTTTACTGCTGGGTATTGTCATTATCAACCGACGAAGCTCCCGGTTGCTTTGGCAGCCATTTTATGACACTTTGAAAAGGGCCGGGGCCTATGACGTGGTGCGGAATCCTGAATTGCAGTTAGAAAAGCAGACGGATATCAGCGAATTCAATCGGTTAAACAGTGAGCTGACTGACCTCGTTGAAAAAGTGAACCGCGTGTACAGCAACCAAAAGCAATTCGTGGAAAATGCTTCACACGAGATGCAAACACCTCTTGCCATCATCCGCTCGAAGATGGAACTGCTCATCAACGACCCCGCTTTAACGGAAAGGACTGCTTCTTTGCTCGCCGATATAACATCAGCCAACGAGCGATTGAGCCAGTTAAATAAAAGTCTTTTGCTGCTTGCTAAAATTGACAATAACCAGTTCCCAGAGCAGGACCGCGTCAACGTTACCGATGTACTTGAAAAAATCCTTCACAACTATCAGCAGCATTATGAAGATTTCCCGGCACTGAGCAAATCTATTCAGCCGGATGTATTCATCGTTGCCAACCTTTCCCTGGTCGAAATCCTTTTAAGCAATCTGGTCGGCAATGCGGTGGTACATAATATCCCGGAAGGATATATAAAAGTTGCACTGGACGCCAGTAAGCTTGTCATTGAGAATTCAGGAAATCCAATCTCAGGTGATCCGGAAGCGTTATTTGAAAGGTTTAAAAAAGGGGACGATGCTTCGAAGACCACCGGATTAGGCCTTGCCCTTGTTAAGCAAATCACCAGGTTATACCAGCTAAGGCTTCAATATCATTATCAAAATAAGCTGCACCGTATGACAGTGTTTCTTACATAGTGCTGATCCTACAAAGTTTCTCCAAAATCAGTCCATAGTTTTGGCCACGTCCCACAGAAAGCCAACTCTTTATGCCAAATCTAAAAATCGCCATTACTGTATTTTTAGTGATATTCTCCTATCTAGCCCATGGGCAAAATCAAGACAGTACAGTTTCCTTAACTAACGCACTGTTGCTGGCAGAAAGGAATTACCCCCTTCTAAAATCCAAACAACATGAAATTGAGGCGACCAAGAAGAATATTGCACTCAGCAAAAACACGTTGATCCCTTCCCTGGACCTAAGCTATCAGGCCAACCTGGCCACCTATAACAACATCACCGGGATGCTCAGCCCTTCTGGCATATTTCCCATCAGCGGACCTCCTTCCACAGAGAATAAATATCAACCCATATTTGGCAGTGCAGCCGGATTTTTGATGAATTGGCAGGCAATTACTTTTGGGCAACGCGACGCTCAAATTGCCAGCGCCTCTGCCGATGTTAACCAAAAGGAGGCTGACCGTCAGATGGACGTGTTCAAACATCTTGTCAATGTGGCCAATACCTATCTGGACGTAGCACTTGCAAAACAGCTGATTGCTGTCACAGAGAAAAATATTACCCGGGTCGAATTTTCTTTAAAGCAGTCGCGTACCCTCACCAACAAGGGCTTGAGACCCGGAGTCGATACCGCTTTGTTTCAGTCCGAGCTCTCCAAAAGTCGGATCGATCTGCTCAATGCCCGCCAGACATTCGACAAGCAAAAGATTATCCTCTCTCAACTTTTAGCGGCGGCTGATCCTGTTGACACCAGGGACAGCGTCTTCTTCAACCGATTTCCGACGACATTGATAGGCAATTCTGGGGATTACAGCAGCCATCCACTGATCCGCTACCCACAAAGTCTGGCTGAATATAGCCAGGCAAAAGAAAAATTAATAAAACGGTCTTATTTACCCAAATTAAATGTCTGGAGCACTGCCTATGCCAGGGGCTCCGGGATCAAATACGATGGCACAGTAAATTCAATAGACGGATTGGGGTTCAGCAGGTTCAATTATGGAATCGGCTTTCAGATTGCCTATCCCCTATTAAAGTTTGCCGACAAAAACCTGCAGATCCAACAGCAAAGCCTGATCACCCTGTCCATTCAGGAAAGACTGAAAGAAAGCCTGCTGGTTTTGGATAAACAAACCCAAATCAGTCAGGTGACGTATGCCAATGCCCTCAAAATTGCCGCTGAGACTTCCACGCAACTCGCGGCTGCCCAGTATGCGTTCAAAGCCATGCAAATCCGGTACAATACAGGTCTTGCCAATTTTAGTGATCTGATCCAGGCCCAGTATAACCTGCTGAAAGCAGAAACCGATTCAAAGCAGTCTTACTGGTATGTGTGGAAAGCATCTCTGAATAAGGCCGCGGCACAGGGAGATATCAATATATTCTTAAACGAACTGAAATAAAAAGCAATGCTTCAACTCATACGTTTTGCATTAAGAAAACCGGTCCTGATTATCGTTGCCATTGTTGGAATACTGTTCTTTTCCGTTCTGGCAATCAGAAAGCTGCCCGTTGATATATTTCCTAAAATGGGAACACCCACCATTTATGTGGCCCAAACCTACGGAGGATTATCACCACAGCAGATGGAAGGTTTTCTTGCATCTTATTATGAATACCATTTTTTATATATCACCGGAATCAAATTTGTTGAAAGCAAGTCCGTTCAGGGCGTTTCGCTCATCAAATTACAATTCCACGAGGGTACTGATATGGCGGGCGCCATGGCCGAAACGATTTCCTATGTAAACAGGGCGCGCTCATTTATGCCGCCCGGTACCTTCCCGCCATTTGTGATGCGTTACGACGCCGGCTCTATACCGGTTGGACAACTGGTATTCAGCAGTGCTACACGTTCGCTCAATGAAATCCAGGACCTGGCATTGTTCAAGGTGCGTCCCATGTTTGCCTCCCTGCCGGGGGTATCTGCGCCTCCCCCTCTGGGTGGTAACCAGCGTACCATTCTGATCAAAGCAAACCCGGAACGTCTCAGAAGTTACAATATCTCCCCGGACGAACTGGTAGCGACCATCGCGAAAAACAATGTATTGCTCCCGGCAGGTAATGTGCGTATAGGGGACCAGACATTGATCACACCGTCCAACAGCGTGGTAGATAATTTCAAGGAGTTGGAACAGATCGTCGTCAAAGAGGTAGGTGGAACGTCGGTTTTCGTCCGGGATGTGGCCAGCGTCGACAATGGTGCCGATATCACTTCCGGATATGCCCTGATCAACGGAAAACGGTCGGTTTACATTCCCGTTACCAAAAGGGCCGATGCTTCCACATGGGACGTTGTCCAGCGCATAAAAAAGGGATTGCCGGAGATGCAGGCCGCGATTCCAGACGATATCAAGGTATCCTACGAATTTGATCAGTCCGGTTATGTGATTAATTCCTTAAAAAGCTTGCTCTTCGAGGCAGGTTTGGGAGCCATATTAACGGGCCTGGTCGTGCTGCTTTTTCTGCGGGATTCCAGAAGCGCCCTTATTGTGGTACTAACTATACCGTTAGCGTTGCTGGCGGCTGTTGTCTGTCTTTATCTGGCTGGGCAGACGATTAACATCATGACATTGGGCGGATTGGCACTTGCGGTCGGAATCCTGGTAGATGAAGCGACGGTAACCATCGAGAATATCCACCGGCATCAGCAAATGGACAAATCCAGGTCACGGGCTATCCTGGATGCCTGCCTCGAAATAGCTACACCCAAGCTTCTGATCCTGTTGAGCGTTCTTGTCGTATTTCTTCCAGCCTTGTTTATGACCGGGGTACCCAGGGCCATGTTTATTCCTTTATCCTTATCGGTAGGATTTGCCATGATTGCCTCGTTTTTGTTATCGCAAACCTTTGTTCCGATACTATCCAACTGGCTCCTTAAAGATGCGGTTGAAACAGAACGGGTATCGTCCTTTGACAGATTCAGGGAAAGGTATAGCAAAACCGTTACCAGTTTCGGCGCAATCAAATTTGCCGCTCCACTGCTTACAATCATTTTCATCGGGGCTGCCATTCTTCTTTACAGCGGCTCGGGGACAGATATATTCCCTAAAATTGACGGCGGTCAGTTTCAGGTGCGGTTGAGAATGCCAACGGGGACCCGGATAGAAAGAACTGAGGATGCCACTAAAAAAATGCTGGGACTGATTAATGGACTGGCTGGAAAGGAGAATATTGCGATCACTTCCTGTTTTGTCGGCTTGCAGCCATCCACTTACGCGATCAATTCGATTTTCGTCTGGACAAGTGGGCCTCATGAAGCCATTATAAAGGCAAACCTGGTAAAAAATTCCGGAATAAGCATAGAAACGTTAAAGGAACAAATCAGGGATAAAGCATTAAAAGAGCTCCCTAATGCCACTATCTCTTTTGAGCCGGCAGACCTGGTTGATCAGGTGATCAGCCAAGGCTCTAATACGCCCATTGAAATCCTTGTTCAGGGTAAGGACCTGGCACAAGGCAGAGCATATGCCGAGCAGTTAAAAGCCGAAATCGGGAAAATCGGTTTTCTAAGGGATGTGCAGATTGGGATCCCGCTGGATTACCCCAGCATCCAAATCAACTATGACCGTGTGAGAATGGGACAAATGGGCCTTTCTATTGAGCAGGCTGGTAAGTCTGTAACAGCGGCTTTATCTTCCAGCCGTAACACACAGCCCGTCTACTGGCTTGATAAAGCAGGGGGAAATTCGTACCAGGTACAGGTTGAATATCCCCAATACCTAATGAACAGCCCCGAACATATCGAGCAAATCCCGATCAGTCAGGCCAATGGTAATAATCTATACTTGCGCGATATTGCAGACTGGAAGAAAACCAATACGGCCGGTGAATACGACCGGATGAACCAGCAGCGGTTTATTACCGTAACGGCCAACATTTACAATCAGGATTTGAGTACCGGCGTAAAGCAGGTGAACCAAGCGATTGCCAAACTGGGAGAACTGCCGCACGGGATGAAAGTTTATCTGCGTGGGCAATCCGAACTACTCGATGAAACACTAAATGAGCTTTCGCTGGGTTTGCTTCTTGCCATCGCTGTCATATTTTTAATGCTATCAGCCTATTTTCAATCACTGAGGATACCGTTGATTGTAATATCCGTGATCCCGGCTGTAGTAACGGGTTCTTTGCTTTTTCTCTTACTGACAGGTCATAGTTTAAACATACAATCATTCATGGGTTGTATTATGGCTATTGGGGTGTCTGTGGCTAATGTCATTTTGTTGGTAACAAACGGAGAATCTATTCGGATGCAAAATAATCAATCGCAAAATATCGGTGTGGAAGCAGCCGGAACACGGCTTCGACCCATACTAATGACTGCCCTTGCCATGATTGCCGGAATGATCCCCATGGCGATAGGTATCGGTGAAGGTGGCCAGCAAACTGCGCCTTTAGGTGTAGCTGTAATAGGCGGTCTGGTCTTTTCAACAATAACCACTTTACTTATCACGCCGCTCATTTATAACTCCTGGATAGGAGGTAAAAATTATGTTGGTGTTTCCCTTGACCCTGACGACAATGAAAGCAAAAATTTTGGCCAGTAAAAAAATCGGTACCATGTTAAGAATTTTCGCCAGCGCCTGCTGCATCCTTCTACTTTACGCATGCAATAGTAAAGAGGAGAAGCGCGATGCTAAGACAGCAGACGCCAAACAGGACAAAGTGGACTCTGTTGCAATCTATATTGCTAAAAGCGACTCCGTTGAAAAAACGATCACGCTACCCAGTGAGCTGCTTCCCTACGAACGGGTGGAAATCCGCTCGAAGGTCCAGGGATATCTTAAAAAGATAAATGTCGATATCGGGACCCGCGTCCGGAAAGGCCAGTTACTCGCATTGATCGATGCGCCTGAAATAACCTCCAGGGTAAGTGAGTTCACCGAAAAAGTCCAGTCTGCCAAAGCAAAATACCTGGCCAGCAAGGACAATTATGATCGTATCCATTCAGCATCAGAAACCGATGGCGTAATAGCACTCAGCGAACTGGAAAAGGTCAAAAATACCTTCCTCGCAGACAGCGCGGAATATAAAGCAGCAATCTACAATGCGGCAACATATAAACAGATAGGTAACTATCTCGCTATCACATCTCCATTTAATGGTGTAGTGATCAAACGAAATGCCCACGAAGGCACTTTTGTAGGTAACCCCAGCGAGTTGCCACTACTGGTAATTGAGGATATTTCCCGCCTAAGGCTGCAAGTGGCCGTTCCCGAAGTTTATGCAGGGACAACACTAAAAAAACAAAGCATCAAATTCACGACCAAGGCGATGCCGGAGAAAGTGTTTGACGCTAAGCTGGTCCGCAAATCTGAAAACATTGACAATGCAACCAGGAGTGAAATATGGGAGTTTGAGGTACCCAATCCGGAAAAATTATTGAAAGCGGGCATGTACGCGGACGCTAAATTATCCCTGCAACGGACAAAGCCCGGCATTACCCTTCCTTCCTCTGCGATTGTAACGACCCTGGAAAAGAAATTTGCTATAAAGGTCAAGCAGGGAAAAACCGAGTGGGTGGATATAAACCAGGGCCTGAACTTAGGGGACAAAATTGAAGTGTTTGGCAGCATCTCTGCCGGGGACACCTTGGTATTAAAGGCAAATGAAGAGTTAAAGCCCGATGTTCCGGTACATGTAAAGCCTGTTAAAAATTAATAGTAGTTTGCTTTGCTTTATACTATCCATTGATATCAGCGAACCCTGATTAAACTATGATACTGATCAAGACCATTTGTGCCTTTTTGCTTTCTCTGCTCTTGACTTTCCAGCCTGGTGTTACCCTTCAAGTAAAGACCGTAGAAGAATATAATATTGGAGCCGGAAAACAACCTGACATAGCGATGGACCCAACCGGGGCCCTCCGGATTGTTTATGGCCTTGAAAACGGAAAATCAAAGGATCTGTACTATGTTACGTCGACCGACCAGGGAAAAACATTTTCCGCGCCATATTTAATGGGAAGTTTTCCAAAAATGGGGCTTGGCATGGGAAGAGGCCCACAAATTGCCAGTACAGTGGACTATACAACGGTTACAATTGGCGATCTAGGTGGAAACCTGTTCGCTTACAGACTTGACCACGAAAAGAACAGTTGGTCCGGGCGAATCAGGGTTAATGACGGCGATAGCACCGCCCTTGAGGCGTTGTCATCGTTGGATGCGGGCAAGGGAAATAACGTGGTTGCTGTTTGGCTGGACACGCGCCTGGAAAAAACAAATAATCTATATGGTGCACTTTCCAGAGATGGCGGGTTAACCTGGGATAAAAATATACTGGTCTACAAGGGCGCACAAAAAGGAATATGTGAGTGTTGCAAGCCGTCTGTTTTTATCGGTGCGGGCGGGCAGATCTATGCAATGTTTCGTAACAAGCTCGACGGTGCCCGTAACTTGTATCTGACTACTTCAAAAGACAATGGTCGGTACTTCGAACCTGCTCAAAAGCTCGGAACAGCAGACTACGTGGTCAATGCCTGTCCAATGGATGGAGGTGCTCTTACAGCGGATACGAAAGGCAAGGTCACAACAGTCTGGCGACGGCAAACAGACGTGTATCTTTCAGTCCCGGGAGAGGCAGAAATAAAATTAGGGGAGGGACGCACTCCCGTAGTGCAGCAAACTGACAAAGGAGCTGCTATTGCGTGGGAGCAAAATGGTGTAATTCAATTTCGCAGTCCTGATGGTGCAGAAACCATTAGCTTGGGTAATGGGCAATATCCAAAGCTAGCTTTGATGCCCAATCAGGAAAAGATCATTTGTACCTTCGAGCGCGAGGGCCGTATCATCATTAAAGTGCTCTCGCTATAGCCCACTCCCCGATCTTCTAATTGTTGCTCATACCTTTCTATTGAACGCGGATCAGGATGAAGTACGATGGTTGGTAACTCCACTGTTGTACCAAGCCTGTTAAAATCTCCGCCAGAGGCAATCTGTCGATTATCTCTGTTTAAAAAGCTTCTCTAAAATTTCTCCAAAATTGATTTTTAGGTTTACCTCAGTTAAAAGGTAAAGAATATACAAATCGTCATTTTCATTCTATCATAAGATAATGCAATTGGATAGTATTGCCATATCGTTGAAAGGCGCAGTCAATATGCACCGATTGACACGCGGCAATTGAAAAATGAAAGTTCATACTATTCAATCCAGCTGCGAAACCAACTCAGTGAGAACTATGAAAAATAAATGTACCTGGCTTATGCTCCTTTCGGGCATTGCGTTGCTGGCAACCACCCAGGCTAGCCTTGCAATCAATAACGTTACGCTTTCCCGACAAGACAGCACTCAAAAATCCGATTCCATTTCAGTAGCGGACCTAAAATCATTGATAAAGGCTTCTCCCCACCTTCAAATCATTGACGCGCGCCTGTTGAAGGACTTTGACAGAACGCAGGTGATCCCAGGCGCCAAATGGAGGGATCCCACACAGGTTACCCAATGGGCGGAATCCCTGGACAAAACCAAGCCGGTGGTTATTTACTGTGTGCATGGACATAAGGTCAGTCAGCAGGTTGTTGACCACCTTCGTCAGTCGGGGTTTACTGCGCTGAGATTGACGGGCGGCATTGAGGAGTGGAAAGAGCAGAAAGGTGCCACGGTTAAATTAAAATAGTGATTAAGGTAAAATGCCGTAAATATTCAGTTAAGAAAATAATCAACCTACATATGAAGACCAACACATTTTTTTCCCGTAGAGACTGGCTGAAAACAGGCGCTTATTTCACTGCGGCCGGATTGACAGGCGCACATATTTCAAAAGGGAATAATGCTCCGGCTAAGACGCCTGCCCTTACGAAAGAGGAAATTGCGGCCATTGAAGCTGCTATGGGTAAAAAAGGCACTTATAACGAAGCTCAGGCAGTCCATACCACGCCGCTTCCGCGAAATGATTTGAAAGTGACTATTAAAGGAGAGCCCGTTCCAATCCCCTTTGGTTTTGGCGGATGGGCTTCTATCAAAAAAACCGTGGACGGAAAATCCGCCGTTTTAATGAGCGATACTGTTCTGCTTGAAGAAGAAGTAAACCCTTTGATTTCCGCAGCTCATGCCAATGGCCTTGAAATCGGGGCAATCCATAACCACTTTTTCTATGAGCAGCCTCGCATATTCTATATGCACCTGCACGGTATGGGAACGCCGGAAGAACTGGCCAAAAAGTTTGCGGCAACCATTAAAGATGCAAAGATTTCACCAGCCAACCAGCCTGCACCATCTGCCCCGCCGACCACTACCGGCAAAGAATTGTTTGACCTGCCTGCATTGGATGGCATCGTCAAATACACCGGAACAGTGAACGGCCCGACCTACAAGTACACGGTAGGAAGGGACGATATCACCGTAATGGCCATGGGCGCAGAAATGACTGCCGCTATCGGGTTAAACTCCTGGGCAAGTTTTGCAGGCAACAAGGACAGCGCCCACGTGGCCGGGGATATTGCCATGCTGGAAGATGAGGTAAACGCTGTCATTAAAGTACTGCGCTCTAATAACCTGGAAGTGGTAGCGCTTCACAACCATATGTTCGGGGAAAATCCAAGGATCATTTTCCTGCATTACTATGGCCGCGGACCGGCTACCACGCTCGCCAAAGGTTTCAGGGCGGCGCTCGATGTACTTGGAAAGCCCGTGAAAGCGACCCACTCGACGCATTAGAGCGATGAACTGGATTACCCGCGAACGCCCCAAGATCGATAGGATCGCCTGCCCGTGGCTGATCAAGAACTTTGTGGACAGCGAAGCCATTTTTTATTACGTGCCAAAGGAGCAGGTCTTTGAAAGGGCCAGGGAGATGAGCGCGATCCCTTATGATATCGACGGCGCGGAGTACTCCCATTATGGCGACCAGTGCAGCTTTGACTACATCGTGGCCAAACACCACATTGATGATCCTGCCATCAAAGAGCTTGCGATCATTGTCAGGGCTGCCGACACAGACCGTTTTGAAATGGCACCGCAGGCGGCTGGCCTGTGGGCCATTTCAGCCGGGCTTTCCCATACTATCCGCGACGACCATCAAATGCTTGAGGTCGGTCTGAAAATATACGATGCGCTTTACGCCTGGGCAAAATACTTACAAAATGAAAGACATACATGGAAACCGTAACCCAAACACAAACAACGAAGTACAGTCTGGCCGAGCTGACCAGGTACTTTCTTAAACTCGGAACAGTTGGCTTCGGCGGCCCCGTTGCCCTGATTGGCTATATGCACCGCGATCTGGTGGAGGACAAAAAGTGGATCTCAGAGGATGAATACCGCGAAGGCCTAGCGCTTGCGCAGCTTGCCCCGGGCCCTCTGGCCGCCCAGCTCGGTGTTTATCTGGGCTACGTGCATTATGGTGTCTGGGGCGCTACGGTGACCGGGCTGGCCTTTGTACTGCCGTCCTTTTTGATGGTTGTGTTGCTGGGTATGGCTTACAAATTATACGGCGGGCTTCCCTGGATGCAGTCTGTATTCTATGGTGTGGGTGCTGCCGTGATTGGCATTATTACATTGAGCTGTTATAAGCTAACGCTCAAATCAATCAGCAAGATCGAGCCGCAGGCATTTAAAAGCAGGTGGCTATTATGGCTGTTCTTTTTGACGATGGCGGTTGTTACCGCCATCACCCAAAGGGAGGAAGTCTGGCTTTTTATCCTGCTTGGATTTATTTATATGGTCGTCAAAGCACCGCCGAAATGGCTACAGAGAAAGGATACTTCTTTATCTGTTGTTCTTTTAGCAGGTACGGGGTTCTGGCAATACGAGCCCGGCGAGCTTATCAAATTAGGTCTCTTTTTCACCGAGGCCGGTGCATTCGTGTTTGGCAGTGGCCTTGCGATCATCCCGTTTTTGCAGGCGGGTGTTGTAGGTGAAATGGGCTGGCTCAACGAGCAGCAGTTCCTTGATTCTGTCGCTGTAGCTATGATCACGCCTGGGCCCGTTGTGATCACAGTAGGTTTCATCGGCTTTCTGGTCTCCGGATTTGCAGGTGCAGGCGTGGCGGCGTTGGGCGTTTTTCTTCCTTGCTTTGTTTTCACGGTTTTGCCTGCACCTTACTTTAAAAAGATCTCCAAAAATACGAGTATCAAGGCGTTTGTCGATGGGATCACAGCAGCTGTAGTCGGCGCGCTGGTCGGATCGGTATTCGTCATTGCCACCCGCTCGATCATCGATGTGGCGTCTGCCGTTATCGCCTTGGCAACGATCCTTTCACTGATTTATATCAAGAAATTGCAAGAGCCTTACATCATCCTGGCTGCCGCCATCATTGGCTTTTGTCTTAAAACATATTTATAACTCACATTATAAGAATTCATGAAAAGATAATTTCCTCCTATTCGTAAGCCAGCGCCTCACGTGTGGTAATCATGCCAGCTCTTCTTGCCGGTAACATCGCAGCAAAATAGGAACCCAGCAGGATAATGACTGTCCATATTCCAAGAGCGAGTCCTGAAATGGATAAAGACAAGGGTGTCCGGAATGCCATGTTGCCGATAAATCGACCCATGTAGGCAGAGAGTACAACAGATAGCACGAATGCAATAAAAAGACTCAGTGCGCCAATTAAAAACCCTTCCCATACGATCAGGTTCCGGATCTTTTCAGGGGTTGCACCAATGGCACGCATAATTCCAATTTCACGGGTTCGTTCCAGGACGCTCATGCTCATCGCGGACATCAGACCAATGCTTCCAACAATGGCCATTAATATGGCCATTGCCATCAGCGAATTCACCAACACTTTCATGTGCGCGGCAATAGCGTTGTGTAATAACCATACAGGGACGATTGAATTAACGGAAACATTTTCGCTTTCCAGCAATGTTTCCACTTCGAGATTTTTGTCTGTGGCATTTTTTCGGGAGCGATCTGCATAGGCAACCCTTAACAACCTGGCCTGACCAGGCGTGTTGAGTAGCCTGGAAAAAACTTCGAGCGATACATAAGCCGTTGCCCCTGACCCGACATCTTCCGTAAATCCAATCACATTCCATTCCGAAGGTTTTCCGTCAACGGATAGCGATATACGGTCACCTACCTTAGTTAATCCCCTTGCCGATTGGTTCAACACCACGTCGTTTGCCTTGCTGCTGGTTAACCAATTCCCTTCCACTACGGTCGGCTTTAACAATTGAGTAGGCACTGGAAGTGCCAGCATGGTAAAGCCTCCGTGCCCTTTGTCGGGGTATGTTTGCGTTACTTCAAATAAGCTGCCTTTAATCAATGAAGTAGATGCAGAACTCCACCCCTCTGCCTGGACAACACCGGGAAGGGTTTTTATTTTATTTAGAACCCTGCCCACATCGATGGAATTGCTCAACTGCACTTCAAGATCATAAAGTCGCTGGGTATATATTCTGTCGAGATTAGCTTCCCACGCTTCGGACACATTAACGGCCATCATGAACGTTGAGCCACCGGCTGCCAGTAACCCCAGTGTCAAGGTAAGCCGTGACCGCTGACGAAATACATTCCTGATGGAAAGACGGAACGTTTCACTAAAATACCTTAGTTGAGAGAGCTGGACAACCCACGAGTTGCTACCCTGGCCCTTTTGTGCCACCCCGTAATTATCCAGTGCTTTCCGCACGGAAATGCGGCTTCCACGAATGACCGGAAAAGCTGTGGCAATGAGCGGAATGATGATCCCAGAGCCCACCTGCAACAGGGTAACCCAATAAGGGATTGAGTCGTTTTGGATTTCAAGATTTAAGAGAAGCGCTATCTGATTATAAAATCCGGACGCGGCCAACCTGCTTAAAGGTATGGCGATGGCCAATGCTATAATGCAAAGCAGCAAGATCATGACCAGGTATAAGCTGGCAATCTGGACGGGGTTTGCACCAATCGTTTTCATTACCCCGATCTGACGGACTTGCTTAGCCATCAGGGTAGCGATAGACGTTGCCACAAGTACAGACCCAAGGATTAAGATGAGAAAACTAAATACCACGAAGATCGACATCACAGCGCTCATCTGGCTCTGATGGGGATGTTTGCCCGGAGGGGGTACCTGAATTTCATGCACATCGTGACCCGCCTGCGTAAGCTGCTGTGCCACTTCTTCTGCTTTTTTGGTAATATGCTCCCTTGAATACGGCTGCTGAGCGACCAGGATCCGGAGTTGATCGAAGCCTTGTGCCGCTCCCAGTTGGTGAAGGGTCGATAGCGTGATATATCCATACCCGCATTGCTCCTGCCATGCAGGCGCCAGTCCCGGATCATGTACCGTTCCCGACAACTTGACTTTATGAGGCTGGCCATTTGGCGTTGTGACCATTATTTCATCTCCTTCTTTGCCTTGCATCACCATAAACGCAGTCCGTTCAACCAGCATCGAGCCGGTCGCAGGTTCTGTTTCACCGGTGATGTGCCTGATTTTGTTTGTCCTTTTGTCTTTGAAGTCGTCGATAATAAAGAGCAGTAACGGGTACCACTTCCCGCCCACCTTCATTCTGGCTACCAATGTGGCGTGCCTTTCTGCTTCTTTTATCCCGGGCATTTTTTTTACGGAGTCTACTAACTCCTTTGAAATAGCTCCGTCTATTTCAATCGTGGCCGATGCGGGAACGGTCTCTATATAGTTACCGGTCATCTCCCGTCTGATCACACCGTAGCCTCCCAGGATGGAACCGACGCCAAAAACCCCTAGGGCTATGGTGATTACCAGCATCAGGTTTTTGACATAATCCGATTTAAGGTCACCAATGACCTTTATGTATCTTGTTTTCATAAATGGGCTTATTATACAGATGCTACCTTGTTTACAATGACGCCATCCGCTATATCAATGACATTTTCGAAATACGACGAGAAATCCTTTTCATGGGTGACGATAACAACGGTTTTCCCTGACCGCGTCAGCCCGGCGAATAATTCAAAAATAGATGTTGCTGTTTGCGAGTCCAGGTTTCCGGTAGGTTCATCTGCGATGATAAGGGGAGGGTCGTTGGCCAATGCCCTTGCAACAGCGACACGTTGCTGCTGACCCCCCGATAAGGCGGACGGAAGTTTGTCGGCTTGCTCTTTGATGTCTACTTGTCCGAGCAGGGAGAGCGCACGTTCCCTTCTTTCCTTTTTTGGATAGCTGTTACAGAAGTCCATCGGAAGCATTACGTTTTCAAGGACCGTCAATGTTGGAAGCAACTGAAAGAACTGAAATACCACGCCAACGTTCTTTCCGCGCCACGAAGCAAGTTCACTTTCAGAAAGTTTATCTACGTGTATACCATTGATAGAAACGCTGCCTTCCGAAGGTTTATCAATACCGGCAATGATGTTGAGCAAAGTTGATTTGCCACTGCCCGATTTACCGGTAACGGCAACGAGCTGTCCTTTTCGAATAGTGAGGCATACATTCTTTAATGCCTGAAATGTTCCTGATGCCAGCGGGAATGATTTGGTGACATGGCCCAGTTCAATGAGATTTTGGTTCTGCTGCTGTTGCATATCGTTTTTAGGACAACATTAGCGGACCAGCAATGCAGTATCGCCCGCCAGAATCCTCTTGGACGTCTTACTGCCCAAGATTTTTACGGTATTCGGTCGGGGTCAGCCCGGTGAACCTTTTGAATATAAGGTTAAATGTAGACTTGGATTTGAATCCGGCTTCGAGGGCAATCCCCAGCATGCTGAAATGCTTTACCCTCGGATCGGTCATTAGTTTCTTGACTTGTTCTACGCGGTATTTGTTGATAAAATCATAGAAGTTGTCGCCAATGCCATCATTGATTAGCTGGGATAACTGGCTGCGGCCAATGTTCAGGTCTTTTGCAAGCTGGCTTAGCGTTAGCTCCGGATCAAGGTAAGATTTCCTTTCCTGCATATGATCCAGTAACCTCTTGATTAGTTCCTGGTCGGGTTTGCTGGTCACCGTTTGAGATGGCGCCTCGTTCACAGCATCGGGTATCAGTTCCGCATCATTTTTAAAGATTTCTTTCTGCAATATCCCTTTGTATCCAAGCGCAAAAACAGTCAGGGAAAAAATCAATGCAGTTGTTTTAGCAAGCCACGCGTTATTTTCAAAATGAATAGCCACAAAGAGATTAAAGAGGAAGAATAGGTTGATCAACAGGAAAACGATCATGATAAAACTGATCCAGGAGATATCGACATGCTCTTTGTTGGAAACCTCTTGTCTGATCAGTTGGCGATAAATAATCCATTTCCGGCGGATCGCAGAAAGATAAAAGGAGAATTGAGCCACCAGCACAATCCAGAAGACTATGTTGATCAGCTTGTTGTGGTGGTCAAGAAATTGAATAAAAGCGTGCTGGGCATTGATGGACTGCAACGATAGTGATAAAATGATAATCAGCAGAAAGGGCAAAAAATGTAAAATCATCTTCCATCTCACCTGGACCCTCCCCCCTGTCAGCTCCTTAGTGTAAAACCAAAGCAAAGGCGCAATCAGAAAAAATGTAGGGTCCCCCAGGGTATACACTTTTGCCGAGATGTGATTGATAATATCCCCGGCAAACAGAATATGAGCAATACTGAAAGACAATGCGATCAGCAAAATGGACAAAAACAGGTTCGCCCTGCTTCTTGTGACACTCTTATTATTGAGGAGTAGTACAACGAAAATACCCTGGGCAATACCAGCAAAGGTTAAAATCAAGAAAAATTGCTCAAAGAATCTTTTCAATCCGATGCCGTTCTAAAGTAAAAAGTAATTGTGGCGCAAAAATACGTTTTTCGGTATGATCTGCGTCCATAGGGATTCCATTGGACAGATTGGTTGGTCCAAAAGTATGCAAAAGTCAATTCATGGTCGGGCAGCAAAGCCAGTCAGCAAATTTTGTTTGACAGGGTCTGAGTTAGAAATATTTTATTAATTTTACCCTGATGAAAGCAATGGCCCTTATTTTATGCTTGAGACTGCTTTTGGTAAATTTTTTACCAAACCAGGACATGCATGAACTTTCCGGTGCCGCTGAGCTGATCAAACACTATCATGAGCACGAACATTCTCACGATGACGATCATGAAGACATAGGTTTTCTCGAATTTGTAAGTATGCATTATGCCGATGAACATCACAAAAACTCGGCAGGACATGAAGACCTTCCATTTCATCACAACCATTCCAACACGGTTGTCACTTACTTTTTTACACCTCTTGATAGCCTTGTCTTCCAGCCAGCTCATTACGCTGCTGCTGACAAACCAAAATTTAGCTTCGTATCCAGGCTGATTTCCAGCTTTTCTTATTGCATCTGGCAACCGCCAAAATTCTGATAATTTAATTTTCTGGTATAACAATTCTTTTCATGGCGCGCAGTGGCGTTGTGATTGGATTGATTTATTCTATCTATTAATTTATTCAGAATGCTTGACCGAATCATTCACTTTTCGATCTATAATAAACTTATAGTCGGCATTTTTACCTTGGCGCTGATTGCCTGGGGAAGCTACTCGCTGACCAGGCTCCCTATTGACGCAGTGCCCGATATTACTGATAACCAGGTCATGGTTATCACCGTAAGCCCAACCTTGGCAGCCCAGGAAGTGGAGAGGCTCATCACATTCCCTGTGGAGCAGACGATGGCCAGTATTCCAAAAATCAGCCAAATCCGTTCATTCTCTCGCTTTGGCCTCTCCATTGTGACGATTGTCTTTGAGGAAAGTGCGGATATTTACTGGGCACGGCAGCAGATCAGCGAGCGGCTTGCCGATGCTGCCAAACAAATCCCTGTCGGCGTAGGTACCCCGGCCATGGCACCGGTTACAACCGGGTTAGGTGAAATATATCAATATGTCATCCACCCTGAAAAAGGTTACGAAGACAAATACAATGCCATGCAGCTGCGTGAAATCCAGGATTGGGTCGTCAAACGGCAGCTACTGGGCACGCCGGGAGTGGCCGAAGTCAGTGGTTTTGGCGGTTATGTCAAAGAATATGAGATTGCTGTAAACCCCGAGAAGCTCCAAAGCATGGGTGTTACCGTCTCGGACATTTTCACCGCCCTGGAAAAAAACAATCAGAATACCGGAGGCGCATACATTAACAAAAACCCAACGGCGTATTTTATCCGAAGTGAAGGTCTGGTAAAAAACCTGGCCGATTTAGGGAAGATCGTTGTCAAAAACAACGGCAACGTTCCAATTTATATCCGCGACGTGGCTACGGCCCGTTTTGGCAACAGCGTCCGGTACGGGGCGGCTACCCGCAATGCGCAGGGTGAAACCGTAACAGGTATTGTGATGATGCTCAAAGGCGCAAACTCCTCAGAGGTTATCGACAATGTCAAAGCGCGCATTGAACAGATAAAAACAACGCTGCCGGAAGGGGTCACGATCGAGCCGTTCCTGGACCGCCAGAAATTGGTCGATGGGGCGATCCATACAGTATCCAAAAACCTGATCGAAGGGGCATTGATCGTCATCTTCATCCTGATCCTGTTCTTGGGCAATCTCAGGGCAGGGCTGGTAGTGGCTTCGGTGATCCCGCTGGCCATGCTTTTTGCCATTTCAATGATGAACATTTTTGGCGTATCGGGTAACCTGATGAGCCTGGGCGCGATTGACTTTGGTCTGATTGTTGATGGCGCTGTTATCATCGTGGAAGCCACCCTGCACCACATTGTCGGTAAACGATATGACCACCGGCTTAGCCAGCAGCAAATGGATGAGGAAGTTTATCAAGCCACGGTCAACATCAGAAGCTCTGCTGCATTTGGGGAAATCATTATCCTGATGGTGTACCTGCCACTTTGGGCATTAGTGGGTATCGAAGGAAAAATGTTCAAACCTATGGCGCAAACTGTATCGTTTGCAATCCTGGGGGCCTTCATCCTTTCACTGACTTATGTGCCCATGATGGCCGCATTGGGCCTGAGTAAACAATCCAGCCATAAGCCCAACATTTCAGATAAGATGATGGGCTTCTTTCACCGTATATACATCCCCGTGATAAAAACCGCCATGCGGGCAAAAGCGCTGGTGGTGTTAGTTGCTGTCGCCCTTTTCGCGGTGAGCCTTTTTATTTTCTCCCGGTTGGGAGGGGAATTCATCCCGCAACTCGATGAAGGGGACTTTGCCGTCGAAACACGGGTGCTTACCGGAAGCTCAATCGATCAGATGCTGGCTGTCTCTAAAAAGGCGCAGCGTATCATCATGAAATTCCCCGAAGTCAAGCAGGTCGTCAACAAAATCGGATCCGGAGAAATCCCTACGGACCCAATGCCGATTGAGGCCGGCGATATGATGATCATTTTAAAAGATAAATCGGAGTGGAAAACAGCCTCTTCCAGGGAAGAACTGGCTGAAAAAATGCAGGAGGCGCTCTCTGTCATTCCCAATGCCACTTTCGGCTTCCAGCAGCCTATCCAGATGCGTTTTAATGAGCTGATTACGGGAGCGAAACAGGATGTTGTTTTAAAAATATATGGGGAAGATCTGGATGTGTTGGCACAGCTCGGTGGGCGTGTGGGATCGCTGATCCGGAATGTCGATGGTGTTGAAGATTTGTATGTAGAAGAAGTCACAGGCCAGCCGCAGATCCAGGTCGATTTTGACCGCGACAAGATCGCCATGTACGGTCTGAATATTGAAGACGTCAACCAGGTTATCCGTACAGGTTTTGCCGGACAGGAGGCTGGCCTGGTCTTTGAAGGGGAAAGGCGTTTTTCCATGGTGGTAAGGCTCGATACGCTCAGCCGCAGGGACATCAATGACGTAAGAAACCTGTATGTCGGCACGCCATCCGGGCGACAAATCCCTTTGCAGGAAGTAGCCAATATCGACTACAAAGAGGGGCCAAACCAGATCCAGCGGGATGATGCCAAACGCAGAATTACGCTGGGCTTTAATGTCCGATCGCGCGATGTGCAAAGTATCGTTTCGGATATACAACAAATCATCAGGGCCAAAATGAAGTTACCTGTCGGGTATTATGTCACCTACGGCGGCCAGTTTGAAAACCTGCGCGCAGCAAAAGAGCGTTTGTCAATCGCTGTGCCGGTAGCGCTTTTTCTGATTTTGCTGCTGCTTTATTTCACCTTCGACTCGGTCAAACAAAGTCTTTTGATTTTTAGCGCCATCCCGCTTTCTGCGATCGGTGGCATATTTGCCTTGTTCTTTTTGGGGATGCCTTTCAGTATTTCGGCCGGTGTCGGGTTTATCGCGCTCTTCGGGGTGGCCGTTCTTAACGGGATCGTGCTGATCGGCGAATTTAACCGGTTGGAGAAAGATGGGGTTGAGGATATATATGAACGTGTAATCCAAGGCACGCAGACCCGGCTTCGACCTGTGCTGATGACCGCCGCTGTGGCCTCGCTCGGATTTTTGCCGATGGCCCTTTCCCAAGGCTCGGGTGCGGAAGTACAGCGCCCATTGGCAACCGTCGTCATCGGCGGGCTTGTTTCTGCTACACTTTTGACGCTGATCGTACTGCCGGTATTATACCTGTATTTCGGCTCCGCCAAACCAAAAGGCCCCTCGACTGCGCTGGTAAAAGTAGCCAGCTTGATCCTTGTCCTGCTGGTGGCGCTGCCATCGCTGGGACAAGCGCCTACGCAAACAGCCAATAGCCCTCAGGTTCTTACGCTGCCGCAAGCCATTGAGCAAGCCCTTCGAAACAACGGCGGGCAAAAAATAGCGGCTTTGGAAACCGACCAGCAGAAGGCACTGGTAAAAGGCTCGTTAAACCTTCCCAAAACCGACTTTCAGTTTTCTCAGGGTAATATCAACAGTCAGGAACGTGATAACGCTTTCAACGTTACCCAACGCCTTGCATTTCCTTCACTTTACGGCAGCCAGAAAAAACTGGCTTTGGCCCGGGTTGAAAGCGGGCAGCTAAGGCAGGCAATACGCAGCAACGACCTTGTGCGGGATGTGAAGCTGGCGTACGGAAAGCTGGTATATTTCAAAGCCAGGGCGGTCCTGCTCTCAGAACAGGACAGCATTTTCAGCGGTTTGATGAAGGCGAGTGCCCTGCGCTATCAGGCGGGCGAAACCAACCAGCTCGAAAGCGCCACTTCGGCTGCCCAGGCTATGGAGGTCAAAAATCAAATCCAGCAAAACAATGCTGACATTGGCATCGCTACCTCAGAGCTACAAACGCTGCTCAATACGCAGCAGCCTGTCACGGCGGCCGAAGATGGCCTTGTCAAAAAGACCCTGAATCTCGCACTGGCCGATAGCAGTACTCTGGCAAAAAATCCAATGCTACGCTACCTGGGCCAACAGATCGCCCTCAACCAACAGCAGTTGACGGTCGAGCGACAAAAGAAGCTTCCGGATCTGCTGCTAGGCTACACCAACCAGTCTTTCAGGGGCGTCAACCTTGCAAGCGGCGCACAGGAAGTTTTCAGCTTATCTGACCGCTTTCATGTGTTGCATGCAGGTATTTCGATCCCATTGTTACCTGGCGGCTACAAGTCGTCAGTCAATGCTGCCAGGATTTCCGGGCAGATCGCAGCCGCCCAGCTCGAATATGAAAAGATCAATCTTTCCGGGGAGCTTAACGCCCTTATCCAGGAATTTGGCAAGAACAGGGCGGCACTGGATTATTATGAACAGACCGCCCTGCCGCAGGCAGCCCTGATCACCACCCAGGCGCGTCAGGGATTTTCCAGCGGCGAGACATCCTACACGCAGCTATTGCAAAGCATTTCGGTGGCCATCAAAATCAGGACAGATTACCTGGATAAGCTGTACCTGTACAATTTGACTGTGCACCAGATCGAAGCGCTGCTCGGAATCCAATAATCATAAAGACCTTAAATGAATTCGAAATGAATAAGATCCATAAAACTCTGCTCATGCTATCCCTCACCGTTGGGCTGCTTTCAGCATGCAGTAGCAGCTCACAGGAAAATAAAGAGCAGGCTGCCGCCAAAGACACAGCGCAGCAAACCCAGCCGGATGAAATCGTCTTTACCAAAGACCAGTATTTACTGGCTGAGGTGCAAACCGGAAAAGTAGAATCCCGCAACATCGGAAGCACAATCAAAGCCAGTGGGATGATCGATGTCGAGCCGGCCAGTGTGGTTGTCATCTCCGCGCCCTTGGGCGGGTATGTCAAAACCGCTGGGCTGCTGCCCGGGCAAGCTGTTAAAAAAGGGCAATTGATTGCTACTTTGGAGAATCCTGAGTTTATCGATATGCAGCAGCAGTACCTGGAAAGCAAAAGCCGGGCAGGGCTTCTTCAGCAGGAATACGAACGTCAGCAGCTGCTCAGAAAGCAAGATGTGAATGCAGCAAAGACCTTGCAGCAAGTAGCCTCCGATTTACAGGTGATGCAATCCAAAGTAAGCGCTTTGGAAGCCAAGATTAACATGGCAGGCATTAACAAAGCCGCGCTGAACGAGGGGAAAATACTGCCATCGGGCAATTTGTATTCTCCAATTACCGGTTACGTCAGAACCAGCAATGTCAACATCGGCCGTTATGTCAATCCGACCGATGTGCTTTTTGCGCTGGCTAAGAACGGAGAGCTCCATTTGGCCCTGAATGTTTTCGAAAAAGACATTGACCAGGTCCGTGTTGGGCAAGCGATCCGCTTTGGCCTTGGTAATGAGCCGCAAATGAACCGAAGTGCTACCGTGTTTTTGATAGGGCAAGCAACCGAACAAAACCGGATGATACCAGTGCATTGCCATCTGGCCAAATCTGCGGCCAAAGGCCTCTTGCCAGGAATGTATGTAAAGGCATCCATTGAAAAAGCCGGAGAAATGTCGCCTGTTTTACCATCGGATGCGATCGTACAGTCGGAGGGCAAGGATTACATTTTCATCCAGACAGCGCAGGCTGACAATCAGTATACTTTCAAGATGATACCTGTTAGAAAGGGCTTGCAAGAGGATAACCTAACTCAGGTCATTCTTCCATCAACTTTTCCAAATGATGCCGTGGTGGTCACCAAGGGTGCCTACGAAGTTTTGTCCGCATTGATCAACGCCGGGGAAGAAGAGTGATTCTAACCTGAATTGTCGGTTTTGGTCATGACTATCTAAAAATAAGCCAATACCCAGTTTGTATTTTCAATCAATTTGTAACCATAAATTCAAGTACCAATGAAAACCATCAAAACAACTTTTCTAGCCCTTGTACTCGTAATCTCAATGGCAACCGTTTCATTTTCCCAAAGCCATTCCCACAAACCACCACACGGCGGTACGCTTCGTGAGTCGGGTGGCTATCATATTGAAATGGTTTCTGATGCAAGCACAATCAGCTTTTATGTGATGGACGCATCAAACAAAGTGCTGGATGACAAAACACTTTCTGGCGAAGTCGTTTTCGAAAATGCCAACAAAACCAGCAGTAAAGCTGCCCTAAAAAAAGTCGACAGCGGGGCGCTACAAGCTGATCTGCCAAAAAAAGACATTTTTGCCACCTGCACAGCGAATTTGACGGTAAGGGGCAAAGCGGTTTCAGTCGATTTCAAGAATAAAAGCGCTTCCGAGAAAGACATCGAGCACGGCCACAAACACTGACCAATCCTAATTCATGTAAATCCATCCGCGGAACCTGCGGGTGGATTTCTAAAACCAGATGAAACAAAACCGGGTATCCCAGACATTGCTAGAACCATTCCAGGCATTGCGTAATGGCGTATTTGCCAGGTTATATTTTGCCCAGACGATCAGTCTTTTGGGTGATGCTTTTACCTGGATCGGGCTTGCCTTGATTTCATATCAGTTTGGTAAAGCGCAATCGGCGGTCATATTATCCACAGCGCTGACATTGCGGGTTGTCGCCTTCATAGTATTCTCTCCATTTGCGGGAGTGCTTTCCAACCGGGTTGACCGTAAAAAAATCCTTTATATCACCCATTTCGCGCGGATGGTAATTGTCGTCTGCATGGTTTTCATCACGCAGATCTGGCAAATCTATGCGCTGGTGTTTCTGCTGAATGTATTTAATGCCTTTTTTACACCTACCTACAAATCGATCATTCCGCATATTGTCGACCGTGGAGAGTACCGTCAGGCAATCGGGCTATCTACCGCAACTTTCCAGCTTTTGGGGGTGCTCGGTCCGGGACTGGCAGGGATCATGGCCGTATGGTTCGGCGCGCGAAATATCTTTTTGGTTGATGCGGCTTCGTTTGTGTTAGCCGGAATATTGATCCTGACCTTACCTGCGGGCAAGCTGCAAAAAGAAAATACTGCCGACGCTGGTCAAAAGCCATTATCTGCCTGGCAAGATGTGGTAAGCGGGGCACGCCTGCTTTTTTCCAACCCTTTGATCCGCTTTGCGCTGATGATCGAATTTATCTCAGCGGTTGCAGGTGCGCAGATTTTAGTCAACACCATCGGCCACATCAAACAGGGGCTGCATTTAACCGACAGGTATTACGGGTGGGTCATGGCCGCTTTTGGTGTTGGGGCCTCGGTCGCCGCTTTCTTTTCGGGCAGCCTGGACAAAAGCAAAAGCCGACGCACTTCCCTGATCGCGGGCGCTTTGGTACTTGGGCTAGCCATCATCACGGCCAACTATGTTGGCTTTTCGGTGCTGATGGTTTTGTGGCTACTTGCAGGTCTGGGCCAAAGCCTCGCAGAAATCCCTTCTGAGACTTTGATCGGCGAAAACATCCAGGATAGCCAGCAGGGGAAAGTTTATGGATCACATTTCGCGTTTTCGCATTTGTGGTGGGCAATTGCTTATCCTATTGCCGGTTTTTCCGGCAGCAAATTCCCAGGACAGGATTTCCTGCTTGGCGGCGGGCTGACAATCGCACTTCTGCTTATCGCCCTTTTGGCTCGCAAGTTCGACCATCGTAATGGCCAGAAAACACTTCCATGATGTAATATGAACGGGAAAAACATTTACCTATGAAAATATATAGAGCGCTTCATACCGGCAACTGGGACACGCTTATCCGTCGACCAGAGATTGATTCACAGGATATCCGGCCGCAGGTAACCAAGCTTTTGCAACAGGTGAAAGACAATGGGGATCAGGCTATCTATGAGCTCACCCGGCAATTTGACGGCGTCTTGCTGGATTCCATGCTGGTAGGCCCGCAAGAAATGCAGGCGGTCGATGCAGTTGATGAGCCCTTGAAAGCTGCCATTATACAGGCCAAGGACAATATCACGGCATTTCACCAGGAGCAAGCAGAGCAGACGGCCATCATTGAGACCATGCCTGGTGTGCAATGCTGGCGTAGGTCGGTAGCCATTCAGCGCGTGGGGCTATATGTGCCTGGCGGGAGCGCGCCGCTTTTTTCGACTGTGTTGATGTTAGGCGTTCCGGCGATGCTGGCAGGGTGCGAGCAAATCCAGCTGTGTACTCCCCCACGGAAAGACGGCACTATTCACCCAGCCATCCTTTTCGCTGCTAAACTGGTTGGCATCACCCAGATTTACAAAATTGGCGGAATCCAGGCGATCGGCGCCTTAGCCTATGGAACAAAAACAGTGGCGAAAGTAGACAAGATTTTCGGGCCCGGAAACCGTTTTGTCACCATGGCCAAACAGATAGTAAGCCAGCAAGGTGTCGCTATTGACATCCCGGCCGGTCCGTCCGAAGTCCTGATCCTGGCTGACTCGGCTGCGAACCCGCAATTTATTGCAGCAGATCTGCTGGCGCAGGCTGAACACGGGCCCGACAGCCAGTGCATCTTGATCACCGACAGTGCATTGCTTCTGGACCAGGTCTACCAGGCGGTAGAAGGCCAGGCGAAGAAGGCTACCCGGACCGAGCAAATCGAAAAGGCCCTGCAAAACTGCCGCCTGATACTGGCTGGTGACCATCAGCAGGCCATTGATTTTTCTAACGCCTATGCACCAGAGCATCTGATTATTATGAGCCGGGACCCGCACGCGGACAGTCTGAAAATTTATAACGCCGGTTCGGTTTTCCTGGGCGACTATACGCCGGTTGCCGCCGGCGATTATGCTTCGGGGACCAACCACACCCTGCCCACAAACGGTTGGGCCACTACTCATAGCGGCGTTTCCCTGGACAGCTTTGTTAAAAAAATTACGTTTCAGAGCATTACGCCGGGCGGTCTTGCGCTGATCGGCCCGGTGATTCAAAAAATGGCACAAGCCGAACAACTCGATGCACACAGCGATGCTGTATCCATCCGCCTCGACCACATTCAGTAACCCAATTTTCCCTTAATCCAATGCATATGAAAAGATTGCCGTTTATTCTTTTGGCCCTGACAGCCTGGCTGGCCGGTCATGCAGCCCTCGCCCATGGCGTGGATGCCAAAACCAAGTCGTTTTTAATTGGCAACCAAGGCGCGGCATTTGTGCCATTCCTCTATATTGGTGCCAAGCATATGATTACAGGTTATGACCATATCCTGTTTCTGATTGGTGTGATATTCTTTCTATACCGGACGAAAGATATCCTGGTTTATGTAAGTTTTTTCACGATCGGGCACAGCACAACGTTATTGCTTGGCGTGCTCGGCGATATGGCGATCAATTCCTATCTGATTGATGCAATCATAGCCTTTTCGATAGTTTACAAAGGGTTTGATAATCTGGGCGGCTTCAAGAAAGTTTTTGGTTTTCAACCCAATACCAAAGCGGCCGTGCTGATTTTTGGTTTGTTCCATGGATTTGGCCTTGCCAGTAAACTCCAGGACTTCAATTTCGGCAAAGAAGGCCTGTTAACAAATTTGATCGGCTTTAATATTGGCGTTGAAATTGGCCAGTTTCTCGCCCTTGCCATCGTGCTGCTTGCAATCAGTGCCTGGCGTTTCAGTGACAGCTTCAAGCGGTTTTCCACGCTAGCCAATACCCTTTTGATGGCCGCAGGTTTTGTATTGATCGGTTACCAGCTAACCGGCTATTTTACCCAATAAAATATAATCGAAAATGACCGATATTAATCCCCCTGTTTTAGAATCCAAACAAATTATCAAGGCGAGTTTATCGGCACTGGTAATTGGAACTGCCTTATTTGTTATCGCTGTACTTCCGGCCGAATACGGCATTGACCCGACTGGTGCCGGCCATCTGTTGGGTTTCAGCAAACTATATCAACCCGAAGAGCCGCAAACCGCCGTGGTTTCTGTCGACGGCGCGCAGACTGCAAAAGCGCTAAGGTTGGAAGAATTAGGCTCGGGGCCTAACGTGCCCTTGCCAAAAGAAGCTAACAATCCTGCCCCCTCCCAGCAGCTCGCCCAGCGCCAGGATAGTGTAACCATTAAGGTGCCTGCTGGAGAAGGCTTAGAATATAAATTGAACATGCTCAAATACGGGCAAGTCAAATACGAGTGGACTACCGACCAGGGAGTTTTATTCTTTGATTTTCATGGGGAAGTAAAAGAGGAAAATCCAGCTGATGAAACATTCTTTGAAAGCTACACAGTTGCTAATTCTGCCAATATGATCGGCACATTTCTAGCGCCGTTTGAAGGTCGTCACGGGTGGTATTTTAAAAACAACACCAACAAAGACATTGTTGTGAGCCTGCGGGTGAAAGGGCAGTATTTATTGGACTGAGATTTTAGGCCGTTGCCGGGAATCTAACCTGTTTTTCGGCAACGGTTTTGCAATACAAGGGATGAACGGAAGGTAATGAGAACCCATGGCATCCGCCCGTTCACGTTAAATTGGGATTAAATTTTCAGCAAAGATTCCGGGCCAGGAGTTTCTCTAAAAATTCTCCAAAATTGGTTTCTACATTTGCTACGACATCGACGTACCTCATGAAGATTCTTATTTCTTCTGCGCTCCTCTTACTTTTTGTCTGGATCAATGCTTCCGGTCAAAGCAAATCAAATACCAAAATAACCGGCAAAATCTTTGATGCTGTCACCGGCAAACCTGTTGAATATGCCTCGGTAGGTGTTGCCGACCAACTGACCAATCGGGTCGTCAACGGCGCGGTCAGCGATTCGTCGGGCTATTTTGAGATCAATGGCCTGGCTGCCGGCACATTTACAGTCAGCATTGATTTTATAGGCTATGAAAAAAAGTCGGTTCTAAATGTGGTAGTAGCGGGTAAAGTGGGGAACCTGAATTCCATCGCATTGACCCCTTCCGTGAAAACACTGGCTGAAGTTACTGTGACCGGGCAGGCCGCCATTGTCGAAAATCAGATTGATAAAATCGTTTACAATGCCGCCAACGACATCACCTCGCAAGCAGGCGTGGCGCTGGATGTGCTGAAAAAAGTCCCGCAGGTGTCAGTCGATATCGATGGCAATGTGGAGTTGCAGGGTAATCCCAACGTCCGTTTTTTAATCAACGGAAAGCCGTCGAGTGTTTTCGGCAACAGCCTCACCGACGCCCTGGCCTCTATCCCGGCCAGCCAGATCAAAAGCATTGAAGCAATCACCAGTCCGGGCGCTAAATACGATGCTCAGGGTACGGGCGGAATCATCAATATCATACTGAAAGACAACCGGTTGCAAGGGATCAACGGAAGTGTAAATCTTACAGTCGGTACAAGGCTCGAAAATGGCTCGGTTAACCTGAATTTCAGGAAAAACAATTTTGGATTGAATGCATTTTTCAGTGGTAACAAACAGTTGAGCTCCCGCACGCCCAGCACGCAGGACCGCATTTCCACGGACCCTTCCGGCAACCAGACGCACCTGCTGCAGGACGGTTACCAGGACTTTCAGAGAAGTGGCTACCGGTCCGGCATCGGCTTCGATTGGAGCCCGTCGAAAAAGGATAACCTGATCGGCGCTATCGGCTATAACAGTTTCAGCAATGCCAGCGGTGGCATTACGAATATCACCCAATCGGCTTTGGACGAAAATGGCATGCCGGTTTCAACCTTGGATATCTTGCGGAATTCCAGCAGCCACGGCGGTATCAATGCCGTGGACTGGAGTTTGAATTATATTAAAAAACTCAAAAAGGATGGTCAGGAGCTGAGTGTGCTATACAGTTCCAGCTTTGGAAAACCCCGCAATAGCTACAACCAGATCCAGAGCCTCGCATCGGAACAGATCCCTTACGCTGGAACATCCGGCAATACACCCGGCAACGACAAGCAAACCAATATTTCCATCGACTACTCCCACCCTATTAAAAAAGATTTTGTGATCGAGACCGGTGTTAAAACGGTGTTGCAGGACATTAGCAGCGTGGCCGATATTCAGGTTTTCCGTCCGTCGCAAAATGCCTATATCCGCGACCCTACTCAGTCCTATGAGCTGGGTTACAATATGAAAATTTACGCCGGCTACTTGTCGGCGACATTCCCTCTTTTTCATTTCCTGAATGTCAAAGCCGGCGCACGCTTTGAGCATACCGATGTAAAAGTCGACTATCCGGATGCGTCCATTCCTTCGTATAACAACCTGGTGCCGTCGCTGATCTTTTCGCGCAACTTCAAGGATGAGCAGTCGCTCAAACTGGCATTCACGCGCCGTATCGAACGGGCCGAATACCGCGATATTAACCCGTTCATGAACCTGAGCGACCCATATAATATCACGACAGGCAACCCGTTTTTGAAACCCGAGATTGGCAATAATTTTGAATTAGGATATAATAAAACATTCAAAAACGGTGGGAATGTCTACATCGCATTGATCGAGCGGATTAATACCGACGATGTCAAACCCTACACGGTCCTTTATCCGACCTATGTGATCGGCGATTCGACCTACGTGAATGTCTCGGTCACTAACCGGCAGAATATCGGTATTGAATACAACTCCGGTGTGAGCGTTTCGGGATCGATACCAATTACCAGCCAATTCAACCTGCGCGGGAACCTGATGGTTACCCAGAAACGCGTGGTCAACGACCTGCTCGGTGGCAGTGTTACCAATGGCACCAACTGGCGTTTCAACCTGAATGCCACTTACCAGCTTCCTAAGGACCTAATCCTGGAAGGTTTTGGCAACTACTCGTCGGCTGTTAACACCATTCAGGGCAAGCGGCCACAGCAACTGACCTATAACTTCGCTTTCCGCAAGCAGTTTTATCATAAAAATGCCAGCATAGGCCTGACGGCAACCAATCCGTTTACCAAATACATAAGCCAGGTAACCACTATCCGGACCGCCAATTACATCTCTGCCAATACCGTCCTGGTCCCCTACCGGTCGTTCGGCATCAGCATGAGCTACAAATTCGGTAAGCTCGAATTCAAAAAAGGCAAAGAACAAGACATTGACTTCCTGCACAACGCCCCCAGCAGCGATAATTGATGGACTGTCTTGCTTTTACCTGCAATAATCTTGAAGGCAGCGGTATGAAACTATCCGGCACCCGGGATAGCCAAGTTGAAATTGATGACTGTTCGTTCGTTTTAAGGGAATGTAGGACTGCATCTTTTGAAATTCTACCTATGATTTCATGGTACGATTTGTTAAAAAATTAAAATTATTTTTCCCTTGGCCCGTCCGACCATTGGTTTTGTTTATGTTTTGACTGGCTGTATCAGGGACGTTATTTTCATTTCGATTTTTTTGCAGAAACACTGCAACTGCCAGCCGCCGCAGGACAAGGGATCGTGGAAGGCAGCGGACTGCTGCGCAGCAAGGGAGTAGAGCGTCAGCGCGAAAGTCCTTGTCAACAGGTGGATAACGCTGCCTACAATTGCAGCCGAAAGACTTTAAAAAAATCGGACAATCACATGATGTGAATTAACCAGTCCAGTTCTTTTACCAATAAACATAAGGGGACCCGCGGTGTGGCCGCAAATCCTATTTTCATCACGCTTTTTGATGAGTGTGTGACCAACAAAGCTGTTCAACTTACCCATGCAAGAAGACCATTACGAGCATAACCCGCCGGAAAAAGGCAGACTATTTAAGTATCTGCATTCAGACCGGACTGACATTTTGCGCAATCAGCAAATAAGGTTCACACCGGCAAAGTACCTCAATGACGTTTTCGAATTATCTCCCGAGATTTCCAGCCCGAAAAACCTTGGCTCGTTTTTCAAAGAGTCGGTATTCCCTCAGCTGTTGGCCGAACCACTTAGCGATGTTGCCCAAACCACGATTGCCCAGCTTGCTGAGCTGATCCCAGGATTCAACGCCGAATGCCTGCACAAAATTTTTGAACAGGTAGAATTGGACCAGGTGTGTGCATCGCTCGAAGTATTACTCGATCACCCTTCCTGGAACGATCAGGGCAAAAAAGTGCTCCGACAAAAGCTTGACCGCCAAATCGGGGTATTAAGCCTGACTCGTTCAAACGATAGTGGGAGTATGTGGTCCCGCTACGCCGAGGAGCACAAGGGCTTTGTTATCGAATTTGACACCCACAATCCCTTCCTTTACAATTTCGACTCCTCTTATGCCAAATTCGTCTACCCGACCCCGATTCAATACTGCGAAGAACGGCCAAGCTTCGCGGCGATGGATTTCGCATACTTGATCAACCCTGCAGGTCTTGCGTCCTATTTCGATGAAATGATACAGAAAACCGTGTTTGTAAAGGGCCTGGAATGGCAACATGAAGACGAAACCAGGGTGATCCGGGCGCTGCGGCAGGCGAAAAAAAAGATATCAATAGGTGATCAGAGGATTCATTTATTTGGCTTTGAGAGCTCATTGATTAAAAATATCTATCTCGGCTACCAATGCACGCCCAAGACAAAATCAGATGTTTTGGCCATTTGCAGGGAAGATCGTTACAAACACGTGACAGTCTTCAAACAACAACTGCCCAGTCTAGGGTATAGCTTCGACTTCAAACAAATCAGAAAAGGGATGGGACGTCCGCCACTACCCCTACCATTAGGCGATACTGCGCACATTGACCCGTTGACACCTATTTGGATTGATCTGAGCCAGGGAGGATTGCTTATTGGCCGGGCAGGCGCAAAAAGAGATGTGCCTATATACCAGCGTGAGCAGCACGGAAATCCGGTTTACCGGGGAGAGATGGAAAGCTATCAGTTCGTATTGAACGCTCAGGCCAGCATCAGGAATCGTGAAAAGCTCGAGCAGATGAATAAAGACATGTTCAGGATCCGAAAACGATTTTCATTAGCGTTCTTAATCCAAAGACTGTCGAAATCCAATGACTCAACTCCGGTTTTTTACGCCGTCGATGAGCGCTATGAGGGTGCCAGGCCTGCGGTCAGATGCATCCTAGAAGACAACCAGTTTTATATGAACAAGTACTCATCGCTATACTATTTCCATGAATTGATAGCGTTAAATGCCACTGAGAACGCTGAAATAAAAGAAGTGTAAAAGCCCCATCACATTTTAGTCAAAGATGATCATCTGTATATCGAAATGATGAAAAAGATGAACATCACCACTCCTGGAGATTCCCACCTAACCGGTGGGAATGCTTTAATCCGAAGATCTTCGCTGGCAGCGGCTCGTCTGCAACTACCGAGCGCAATATCTTTTTGATGTGCGACTGCTATCAGCCTTACCCCAAAGTAGAAAGTCTATGGCGGAAACTTTAATTTGATCGGCCGTCGTACACTTTACTTAGGACCAAATCAGACTGTGCTTCACAGAAATAAACAGGGTATTGAAGATCGGAGGCCAATTTTTATTTTCCTATCACGAAGGACATGAAACGGTTCATTTTGATAAGGCCCATTATAAAGATGTGGATATTGACTTATACTTCTTCAAGACAAATGACATCATCAGATTACTAAAAGAAACGGGCTTCAAAGTAATTGAGGCGATAGAAAGGCGTCCGCATGAAGATGCCAAATTTCAAAGCAGGCGGGCCTATATTTGGGCAAAAAAATAAACTGGGAGACAAACTTAGTGAAGCCGGCACATAAACAGTGAGAGCCTGCGTTTTGGAAACATGACAAATAACCCCTTGGGCTGGGAGGTATTCATTTCGGCAGTTGGTTGAGATTTGACTGCACAGCGTTCACACTATCCCGATCATGCACCTGCCGCATTGGGATTGGCCACTCCCCTGGTGAAATTAACCAACCGGCATGTTGAAATTGCAATCTGGCTGACTGCTTGATGGGCCGCATGACAAACGAGCTTTGTATTTTGGTGATGTGAGGAATGGAGGAAAATTTGCGGTAATAAAATCATTGTAAGCTTCGGGATCCTTGACGATGCTACCTGGTGTCATCAGATCTCAGATTTGTCCAAATCTTGTTACTTTTAGTAATGTAAAAATGATCTGCAAATCTGGGTGTCCTGCCGAGATAAACCCTTCTAAATTATGAGCGAATCAGAGAAAAAGGAGCGATATTATTTCATCTTGCAACGACTTTTAAATAGTACCCCTGGTAACCCAGGCCTTGAAGAGATCAAAAAGCATGCGAAAAGACTGAGTGAGCTAAGTTCGCGCCATCATTTTATCCCCCAGTACTTTGTTGAAGGTTTCTGCGGCAGCGACGGGTTGCTTTCCGTTTATAACAAGGCCGAAGACCGGATTTCAACTAGGCGTATCCCACCTAAGAGTATATTTTTCGAAGACGGTCGTCATACAATCGATTTGGACGGTCTGAAATTGTCGATGATTGAAGATTTCCTGTTTAAGGATATTGACAGTCGTCTCGCCCCTTACCTGAGACAAATGCGGCAGAAGCCCATCGATGACAGCTTGCTTACTACCGATAATCAAGTAAATCTATCTGTGTTTATGATCGACCTGTTCTGGAGAAACCCTCGCACCGACACCGTAGCTCAGGATTTGTTTCAACGCGCCCAATTACATTGGACCGACGAAATTAACGGGCTACCTCTCCAAGATATCGAGCGTGAGGCAGCTTACAAGAGTGATCCCATCTACCAAAAACTTGCAAGGTTTGGCATTCAAGCCCAGTCGATGAAGCATATGACTGATGATCAAGAGAAAGGTCACACGCATTCGAAATTTTGGGAGTTCAAAAAGGCAATGTTCGTTCTGGGCGACTTCCCGATCGTTTTTTCAAAATTTCCTGAAACCCACGCCGAGCTAGCAACCTTGGATCGCTTTTTACCAGTTTGCTCGACACGTATCTACGCAGAGCAAGAACTTATTGGAACATCCTTTTTAAAGAAGGATGCACTGATCATGAACATCTTGCAAATTATGCAGGCAAAAAAGTTCGTCGTGGCGGCTGACGAAAACCTATTGAGACAATCGGTCAGCACCTACAAAGCCATGAAAGAAGATGAAAGCCTTTTTGCTGCCAAGAAATATCTTTTCTCACGAATTCGATAGTCAGCAAGCACGCCAAATTTGCCGTTTTTTTTTGCTGGAATGCGCCCCACGCAGTTCAGATGCCCGTATCTAAGTCCGGAAGGTGTTTTTTAGCTTAGAGGCAAATTAATCTCAGCCAGATTCCATCAGCGTCTATCGTAGCTCAGCCAACATCCAGGCCAGTTAGTTTATTAGTTCGCGCAACTAAAAAGTCCTCCCGCTTGCCATTTGCAGCACCTGAGCAATTTTTTTGCGGTAAAGCTCATCGTCGGCGGACAATAATTTGGTCCTTTTCAGATTAGGCTCGCTTAAGACCTTCGAGGTGTAATGCCCAAACAACTCATCTAGTAACGCCAATGATTTGCCCAATTTAAAATCTAGCTGTTTGTTGATGCTCACCGCCTTGGTCTGCGCTACTTTCCCTTCGGATTTGGAAATCGTTTCATAGTCCAGCACGCCGAGTTTGTCATAGATTTCGGGCGAGCCATATACAATCCTGCCATTAACGATAGTTGCCAAAACAGCCCGGTCATCAAGATTGATCAACGCGTCCATGGGCGACTGGTTAGTAACATCTCTTCTCAATATGAAAAAATCCGCAAAAAATCCTTTCTGGATCTGTCCACATTTTAATCCTCCCAATGCGCTGGTAGCGTTCATGCTGGCCATTTTATAAAGTTCAACAGTTGGAATCGGACGGCCAATGTTCTGAGATAGTTGATAAGCAAACTTCAATTCGTCCCAGACATGCTTGCTTCCGCTTGGCGCCCAATCAGACCCCAGACATACATTAACTCCAGCCGCTACCAATTTTTCCGCAGAAACTGTATCGCCGTAAAGCAAAAGGTTCGAAACTGGCGACCAAATAAGGCTGATATGATTATCTTGAAGAAAGTGCAGATGCTGGTCATCCTCGGTATTAATTCCATTTACATGGGTCAGCGATAGGTTTGCGTGCCTTAGGCATGCGCCAATAGTGTTCTTGGAACAAGCGTCGACAAATGCCACAAACTCATTCCGGCTATATTCATCCGGCCCGGGAAGCAAATTACCCGACCTTCCCTCAGCAAGGTGTGCAATTGTTGCCAGCCGGGTTTGATTGCCGCCCTTCACTTCCTGGATAAATTGACTTAGCCCACCACGTTGCTCGGTCGCGAAATTAGCAGTATTACCATTGGCCGCTGCTGGATCACCAGACATACCAGGGGTAGGCCGAAAAAAATCGACAACCGACTCAATTGTTTTGTTTCCAATTAAATCCAGATCTGTCAAATTCCCTGTGTTTCTGATAATAAATGATTTTTCTTCGTTGGATTCTTTACTCAAATCCATCGTCTGCTGAATTAGCGTTGTGCCACCGGCGACCGCCTGTAGTTCGGTTACAATACCATGCATCTTCCTTACCTCCGAGAGAAATTCGGCAAGAATCGATTGTGTTGCCACCAGATCTTTTTTAAAGAGCAGCTGGTGGTCGTGATGAATGTAGCTGGCGGCGCGCGAAATCAAATCCTGATGGTCCGTCCAGCTGTTTTCAATGAAAGCTTTAAACTCTTTGATATGCGTCCGATACTCATTGTTTGCTCGCCACTGATGCCGGCTTTTCCAGAGAACCGGGCTGGTCCACAATGGGAATATATTATAGTCGGTGTGCGTGTGTAAATTGATGAATCCAGGAAAGATCAGATCAGCCTCGCTAAGATCAATAATTTCCCATTGGCCAGTATCAAGATCAACCCTTCCCGACTGGATGTCTTCGATTTTCCCGCCTCGGATAAATATCGATTTAAATGCATCCCTCCCGTACTCGTCAACAGCATTACCAATCAGACAAATGGATCGTCCAGACGTAATCAACATGAAAAAATTGATTAATGTAACAAATTGATGTAAATAGTATTAAGTCTTGTGACTGAGCACATCATATTGACAAGGTATCAAAAATATATATGTTATTTCTTATCGGAAAGGCTGCTTTTTTAACTAACAGAATTATATTAATACGATGAATATTTCAATCAATATGCTTGATGTCAACGATGGCGATGCCATTATTGTACACCTTGAACGTTCTGCGGCAGAGCAGTTAGTTATTATTATTGATAGCGGTCATAAAGGTGATTGGCAAAGGGTTACCACAGTCACAGATCCAATTCTCAAAAAGGCAAATAAATCCGGACCCGACCTCATTATCTGCACCCATTACGATGCCGATCATATTGGCGGGTTAATGAAAGTTGTTCAACATTACAATGGCGAGATCCAACAAGTGTGGATTCATCATCCAGGCCTTTTGTTGGAAGCCTTTAAATTAGCCAGCTCGGTTCTCCAATCAGAGAAGGCTGGTCAACAACTACTACTGTCGGAAGCACGGGCATTCAAGTCGACACTGTTAGCCTATGATTTATCGTATGAAGCCAAACAGATGGTCCTTGAAAGCTACGAGGATATGCTTGAATTTGTCAAGTTCCTGCAAAGTTCCGGTATCCAAACACAAGAACCATTTCCTGACATCTCTTTTCCGGGGTGGCCTGAACTGAAAGTGCTCGGACCAACACGGACATTTTACGGCTCGCTTTTGGATCGGCTCGGCAGTCCGGCCAACATTCTTATTGCCGAGATGCTGGAGATCAGCCAGATCGAAAAGAAACGTAGCCGACAAATTCAAACCGACCCATGCCATTTCCTGGACAGCCAAAACAAATCGGGGGTCACCGCAGTCAATCAGGCAAGTGTTATTTTGGAAATCACAGCGGATGAAAAAAAATATTTGTTCACAGGTGACGCAAGTTTGGAGTCATTCAACAACATCCCAAACTACCCTGAATCATTGCGAGATATTTTTTGGCTGAAAGTAGCGCACCATGGCAGTCAAAAGAACTCGACTTCCGAATTATTCAAGATCATGTCCTGCAAACACGCATTTATTTCCGGGCGGCGTCACCTGGACGAAGAAGTAGCCGAATGCCTCACCAAAAAAGGGGCAGTGGTACGCACAACAAAGACGGACGGAGATTTAGTGTTTCCTTGACTAACTTAAAAACACAGTGATTCAATAAAATCTGATTTTATGCACCACTAAACTGTACTGCCAGCATGCTGATTTTGCCGTGAGAGCGATCTTCTTGCTGACTGTCAGTCTAATACATAAAAACCACCGTGGCCGTTGCGGAACTATCCTGACAAATGAATTTGAGGAATTCTAAAATCTGACTTGTGAGATTCTCAAAATTTCAAGGTAAAAACAATCGAGGACTTCAAAAATGCGCTGATTAAGTGCGCAACGGTCTCCATTGCTGCACTATTTGTCAATTTCCTTTTAAATGTTTTGAGATACTTTCTAAGATTGAAGCAGGTCGCAGCCATTAGCATTACCTTATGTGCCGAGGCTTTACCAAGAACATTGATTTTACTTAATCCGTAATGGTGAACCAAGCTTCCAAAGACCGGCTCTACCGTACTTTGCCGGACTTGTTTCATCCGTTTCCCGCGCCTGCTTACTTGTCTTTCATAGGCTCGGTGATAATAATCTTCAAAAGCTGTCGTAAATATTCTTTTAAATAGTGACTTAGGCGTGCAGGATTCTTTTAGAACACAGGGAATGCAATCCTTTTTTGAAGCCCGGTAATTTTTGATAAGCTTCCCGTCAGATGTTAGATCGAAGCCTTTAAAAGGAATTGTCTTCCCCATGGTACACGTAAAAACATCTTCTTTCCGGTCATAGGTAACCCATTCCCTTTCTGGTTTGTACTTTCCAAAAACAGGGATCCATGGTGTGATATTTCTCAGTTCCAGGAACTCATAGTTAAACCCATTTGAGTACCCTGCATCCGCTAAGAGCTCTGTCATCCGAAGCTCGTTCGCTTTCAGTCGGCTTTGAACGTGTAGAGTCATTGCTGGTAGATACTGACTGTCTCTTCCATCTGCAAAGTCAGCCTGTATATGGCTGATTACACCCTGAGCAGTATCTACTGCCATACTGCAGTGATAGTTAAGTTTTCTTGCCTTGCCAGGCTTTACCGAAATACGAGCATCCGGATCATGCGGGTTATAATGCGTTTTATTACTGAATAACTGTGCTTTTTCGTGAGAAGCGCCGCTGGCTCCGACCGGATTTTTGCGCAGTTTATCATGAATATGTTTAACACGCTTCAAATGATGCTGCGGAGCAGTGATCAACCCCACCGTAGATGTTACCGCAGAGCTTGTTTGATTTTGGTTTTCGGTGTCTACGGCTTCAAAGTGCCTTTCAACAGACTGGAAAGGTCTTTTCAGTTCAAGGCTTTCCATTGAAGCATTCGCCTTAATGGGAGCCGAATCCATGGCCTGGGTATGTCCACTGACCATACCCTTATCAACACATAAAGAAAATATTTTATTGAACAGAGACTCAAAAACGGTAGCTGGATATAATTGTCTGGTCCGACTGATGGTCGAATGCCAGGGTAATTGCTCATCAATATCATATCCCAAAAAGTAAAGAATGTCCATCCGCATCGAGCAGTGATCTACCAATTTGCGGTCAGACGTTATATTTTCCAGGTAACCGACAAGCATAAGCTTGAAGAATACGACCGGGTCTATGGATGGATTTCCAGTGCGACCATACAGGTCTCGGGTATCGCTGTAAATGGATTGTAGATCCAGAGTTTCTTTGAGCCTCCTATAAAAATTATCCTTCGGAATTCGCTCGGATAACTGGAAGTTCATGAACAGTTTTTCGGAGTAATTTTTTCTTCCTTGCATTCCTGAAGTTACAAAAATCCAAGCAGTTATGGAAGTGATTAAGTCTGCTATTCACTGAGTTGTGCAACGGCCACCACCGATTTTATTAATCCAGAAACCGTATTGATAACATCTATATATAGGCAAACTATGTCCGTCTCCCTACCTAGTTATGTGAGTTGACAAGCTTTTGATCCTTTTTGATACGCACCGACGTTTTTTTCCTGGCAGAATTGATAAGGCATAAGCGTACATTAGCGAAAGTGGATTTCTACAATCATGCCAGTGTTTATTCACTGAAGCATCAAGGAAGAATTTGTTAGTTTTGCTCAATGACCGGCATAATAAAGACATACGATTTCAAATCAGGTCTGCCTAACGAGATTGAAGTGGTTCCAATCTCTTCTATTTTCCTTGCTCATCAGGCAGGAATCATTCAGCCCCATCGAGCCGATTTTTATCATATCTTCTGGTTTACAAGAGGAAACCCAGTACATACCGTCGATTTTGAACCGATCCCTATCCGGCCCGATACACTCCTTTTTATCAATAAAAATCGAGTTCACTTTTTTGATAAATCCGGAGACTATGATGGCTGGATGTTACTTTTTACAGATGCCTTTTTTGTACAGTCGCCGCAAGACATGGAGTTTCTGCACAGTACAATTCTATTTCACGACCTGCTTGATGTTCCGACTATCGATCTGAATGAAACCAGGGCAAACCTGATTTTGGTTATCGAACAAATACAAGCGGAGCTTGCTAGCCAGCAAGATGCAGTGCATGCCCCGTTACTTCGGAATATGTTACAGAACCTGCTTATGCTTGCCGATAGGGAGCGGAGATTACAAGGCTTTTCGGAAATAAAAAAGGGACTGGATCTGGATCACACGTTGACTTTTACAGAGCTGCTTGAAAAGCAATTCACGCACCAGAAAGCAGTAAATTCTTATGCAGCTCAAATGGGTATCACTGAAAGGCGGTTGCAACAAGCTACTGCTGCCGCCGTTGGAAAGACCCCGAAACAGATGGTGGAAGAGCGAATTGTCCTTGAAGCTAAACGGCTATTGGCGCACTCAAATCAATCTGTAAAAGAGATCGGGTTTAGCCTCGGATTTGATGAACCGACAAATTTTGTCCGTTTTTTCCGGAGAGAGAACGGGCAAACCCCGATGGCTTTCAAACAGCACTACACAAAGGAGTAATTTCGCATTTTGATCATAATTATACCTGTTTTCATCTTTTCATCCTTGTGGCCTTTTCGGAATTTTGTGTCATCAAAAAACACGAACAAAGATGAAAATGACAATTGGAATTCTCGCTATAACTGCTGCTACTTCATTGGTAGCATGTATTGCTGATCACACTCCTTCGGTTTCTGATCAGCGTAAAAAAGAAGTGACGGCCTTGCTTAAAAGCATTGAGACAGGCGATCCTGCACCAATCGGTTATATTAACCCAGACAAGTACATTCAGCACAATCTCGGTGCCGCTGATGGCTTGGCAGGCTTTGGAGCTTTATTACAACAACTCCCGGCAAATTCTGCAAAAGTGAACACAGTTCGGGTATTCCAGGACGGGGACTACGTTTTTACGCACACAGATTACAATTTCTTCGGGCCGAAATTTGGCTTTGACGTTTTCCGCTATGAAAACGGTAAGATTGTCGAACACTGGGATAACTTACAAGAAAAGTCGACAACGCCCAATCCGAGCGGTCAGACAATGATTGACGGCCCCACCCAAGTGTCTGACCTGGCAAAAACAGAAGCAAATAAATCCCTTGTATCAGGCTTTGTAACAGATATTTTAGTTAATGGAGATATGACCAAGCTTCAGGGATATTTCAACGGCGACTCCTACATTCAGCATAATCCGCAGATAGGTGATGGGCTCTCTGGCCTGGGCGCTGCATTGGAAGCAATGGCCAAGCAAGGCATTACCATGAAGTATGATAAGGTTCACAAAGTGCTTGGTGAAGGCAACTTTGTTCTGGTGCTGAGTGAAGGGACTTTTGGAGGAAAGCACACATCATTTTATGACCTGTTCCGTGTTGAAAACGAGAAAATTGCCGAGCACTGGGACACAATCGAAACCATTCCTGCACAGTCAGAATGGAAGAACAACAACGGTAAATTTTAATAAACACGAGGCAGGGTCGTAAAACCCTGCCTCCATATTTTTTTCAATATGAAAAAGGTCATTGTTTCTTTTTTTGTGCTGGCATCACTGTTCATTCACGAGTCTGCCCGTAGCCAGCAGCTCACTCACGAAAAAGCAATCGACAGATTACTTGATCATTACACAAAATCGATAAACACAGCAGACACTTCGCTAGCTAGATCACTATTTTCGTCAAAAGAGGCTCTTTCCTTTATTCATCCCAGAGGCCATGAGAAAGGGTGGTTACAGATCAGGGACCAATTTTATATCGGTACTATGGGTAATTTGCTTAGTGGCCGTCAGTTGGTAATCACGGAAAGTGCCGTTCACCAATTAGATAAAAAGCATGCATGGGTTGAGTTTTATTGGGACTTTCACGCGACATTTAAAGAAGGCAATCAACCCCTTCACACCAAGGGTAGGGAATCCCAACTACTAATCAAAGAAAACGGAGATTGGAAAATTGTTCACATCCATTATTCTGGCCTACCAGTATCAGGTAACGGGCAAGGATTTTAAGATTGTTTCGAACACTCCGGGATATTGGTGGTCATTTGACAGGATACTTTTCTTTGAGGTTCAAATGAGCAAATTGTAGCCGTACAACCGTTTCTATACCTAGATCAAAAACATGAATAATATTGAACAAAACAAGCAAGCCGCTGTTGCATTCTATGAGCTAATGTTCAATGATTGCCGACCGGAGGAAGCAATTGCCCTTTATGTGGGTGATACCTACATACAGCACAACCCGCATGTGGCCGATGGTAAAGACGGATTTATCTCCTACTTCAATCATATGGCGTCTGATTATCCCGGCAAACATGTCACTGTCAAGCGGATTATTGCCGAAGGAGATTTAGTCGTCTTGCATTGTTTTCAGCATTGGCCTGGCGATCATGACTATGCTGGTATTGATATTTTTCGATTTGATACTGCTGGGAAGATTGTCGAGCACTGGGATGTTTTGCAAATAATCCCAGTGCAATCGAAGAATGAAAACGGGCTGTTTTAGGCTAGGTTAGAATATGGAAACTGATTTTTCATTTTCTATGCTCACTATGTATAGATACATACGACCCTTTGCATATTGATGGTTGGAGGAAAGATAAATTACTGTATAAGGTATGCCATCTCACTATTAATGAACCCAAACGTTCTTCCAAACGATAGAAGGCTAGCTTTTAACAAAACCTCCAAATTTCATTTTAACCACCGAATTATCCAGAAAGAATATATCCTAAACAATATCTATCATAGCGCTTTACGCAGGGAATACGTTGGACTGTCGATGATATTTCCAGGTGAAGAATATTAGCAATACAACAACGGTCGCATACATTAAGTGTAGATGATCATCGGCCAGCAAAAACCCACCTGCCAACGCACCAAAGGCCGAACCCGCATCCCTGAAAGTAGCATTATCAGAAACCGCGTGTGTAACATCGGCTTTGCCTGTTGATGCTGCGCCGGCCGCAAGAGAGGCATTAACGTTATAAAATGTAAAGACAACGACCAACCCGGTAATTGCCCAGCCATTTGTTGCCAACAGTAGTCCCGAGCAGATCAACAAAATAGAGCCTGAATAGATGTTGCGGAGTCCGTACCGATCGGCTGCCCAACCGGCAAACGGGGAAATCAAAAGGGAACAAATCCGCCGAAAGCTCAGAAATCCCGCAGCTGCGGCAGTAATTTCAACCGCTGACTAATCGGGCCGAGCATCCATCAACAGGGCACCAATCAAAACCACAAGCATGCCTTCGACCGCAAAAGCTCCCAGGAAGGCCAGCCGGTTAAAAATTGAGGGAAAAGACACTTTGAAGCTGAACTGGCGGTCTGGCACGCGGTCCCTTTCTTGAAGTTTGACTGCGAAATAAATTCCGGGCGTTGAAAGGAGCGCGATCACCAAAAATATTAGGCTAGGGCTAATCGCATCAAAAAGCAGTGGGCCGATTAAAAGCGACAACAGCGGCCCAGATTCAACAATACTTTGGCTCACTCCCAGGGCGAGACCTTTTTGAGGATAATCCATCGCATAGGTGATTGCCCCAACGCGAAGAACAGAATACGATATGCCCCAGAGGATCCTGAGCAACAATAAAATTGTAATGCCCAAGCCGGCACCATAACCCGCAGTGGCAAATACGGCGGTAATTGCCGCAATGATCATTGGCAGTCGAAAACCCAGGCGGCTGAAAACGCGCAAAATTAACGGGTTAAGCACAATCCTGGTGAAGCGGTTAATAGACAAAATAGCCCCGATCCAAATGATTGGCACATGGATACTGGGCGCGTTCACAGGTAAAAATGAATACAAAAACGCATCACCCATCAGCGCAAACGTCAAACTGAACGATGCATACATCGGCAATTTTAATTCGTCAATATGCTTTTGCATGCTTAGCTTATGGATTTATCTAACCTTCACAAACCTTTAATTAGCGGTAAAGCCTTTATTTCCCTAAGGCTAATATGCTTTTCTAAGACTATCGGCAAACGCGTTGGGAAGCAGGCTCAGCTCAACAGCTTGCGCTGCTTTTTCGACATCGTATTTAACCCTGACAAACTCCACATGAACGGAGTCCTTTGACGTCAAGCCTGCTGACTGGTCGATTGTGAGAAGCACATAGCATGCACGCGCATCGCCATCCTTCGGCTTACCCACAGAACCTGTATTAATCAGGTGGTGGAAATGGTCAATACCGTCTTTACCTGAATTGATGATACGATGATAAGGCTTGTGCGAGTGGCCAAAGCAAAGGATATCGGCCTTAAATTCCTTTACCAGTTCCACCATATAATCCTCTGGTAGCTCCTGCAACAAATACTCGTTGATGCTGCGCGGACTACCGTGAACAAGTAGCATGCTCAGCTGTTGATCATTGATCTGGAACTCTAATCTGAGGTGTCTGGGAAGTGTTAAGAGATAATCCCTTTCCTTGTTTCCAATCAGCTTATAGGCGTATTCGCTGTTTTCTGCTTTGCTGCAATCGCCTTCGGAAGGAAGTACCTTTGAAACTTTCAGGTCGTGGTTCCCGGCTATGGTAGCGATTTCATGCTTACGGACTAGGCCGATTACCTGATTGGGCCACACATTATAGCCCACCAGGTCACCCAGGCAGTAGACTGCGTCAGGATTTTGTGTATTCAGGTCTTCCAGCACCGCCTCAAAAGCTGGGAGGTTTGCATGGATATCAGATAGTAACGCTATTTTCATTTTCCCTGACGTAATGATTCCGCATAGGCATCCGGAAGGATGCTCTCTTCTACAGCCTTCGCCGCTTTTTCAACATCGTACTTAAAACGTATAAATTCAACGGTGATACTTTCCTTGCTGGAAGTGGTTGCATCTGCATTAATATGAAGGATTACATAACCGCCCCGTGGATCTCCGTCTTTTGGTTTACCTACCGAGCCAATGTTGATCGCATGACGGAAATAATCTGTTCCATCTTGCTGGACTGAGTCCAGAATTCTATGATAAGGTTTGTGCGTATGACCAAAAAGCATCACATCGGCACTGGCCTGCTCCATGATCCGTAGCATACTTTTTTCATCGCGATCTTCAAACAAGTACTCGTTGATCCGGCGGGGGCTGCCGTGTACCAGAAGCACTGACAGCGGCTTATCGTTAAGTTGAAAGTCCAGGCGGATATGTGCCGGCAGGGTTCTCAGATAAGCCCGCTGCTCGTCTTTGATGATTTCATTTGTATAGGCAATCGATACTTTACCATTTTCTTTTTCGTCGTCTGTTTTGTAGGCGCAGCCGCAGTCATCGCTGCTTCTTCCGATTCCGAAGTCGTAATTGCCGGCAATAGTAGGGATTCCCCGCTTTCTGATCTGGTCTACAACTTCATTAGGCCAGATGTTATAACCGACCAGATCACCCAAACAATAAATAGCGTCGGTATCTCTGGATTCAACATCTTTGAAAAACGCCTCCAATGCCGGAAGGTTGGCGTGAATATCTGAAAAAAGGGCAATTCTCATTAATCATTATTTAAGTATTCAATAATTTCATTGACAGTCTGGCGTGCCGAGCGGCCTACGCCGATTAATGTTGCAGATGCAAAACCGGTGAAACTGCCATAACCCACCAGCCAGAGCCCGCTGAACTTCAAGGCCTTCGTTCCTTCACAGTCAACTTTGCCGTCTTGATTTAAGATGCCTAAGCCTTTCAGGTGCCTCGTTGCAAAGCCAAAACCGGTACACCAAATCACCACATCGAATGCTTGGCTTCTACCATCATGCCAGATGACGCCGTCTTCATAAAATTGCTTGAAGGTTCCGCGTGCTTGGAGCACACCGCGGTCGCGGGCCTGCTTTACAGGCGGTACCATCACGATATTGCCTATATTGTACTGGGCCGCATTAAACTCCCTCCCTTCTTTCATTGCATGGTATTTGGCCGATGCCACATCAAAAAGCACCCTGCCATCCACATCATCAGGTAAGAATTGCGGCTCTTTGGCTGTTGTCCAAACCGTGGTTGCCAGCTTGGAAACTTCTGCCAGGATTTGCGCCCCGGAATTCCCTCCGCCGACTATTAACACGGATTTATCTTTGAATGGGAGCGGGTTTTTATACTGGGATGAATGCAGCTGCTGACCCGTAAACAAGTTCTTTCCTGGGATATCGGGAACAAACGGATTTCGAAAAGTGCCTGTAGCCGAGATAATCGCCCTGCTCTGATAATTTCCCTGGTCAGACTCTACCGTAAAAATGTCGCCCAACTTTTTGACACTGATTACCTTTGTATCGTGCTGTATTTGGATTTGGTACCTTCCCTGATAGGCGTTCAGATAATCAAGTACATGTTGTTTTGACGGAAACCCGCTTCCAGATTTAGGCATCATCCAACCTGGCAGGGAGCTTTGCTCAGCGGGAGAAAACAGCGTAAGTGAATCCCAGCCGTGTTGCCATGCGCCGCCACCCTGGTGTTGGTCATCCAGGATGATATATTTCAGGTTTGTCCTGCGCAGAAAGTAGCCGCACGACAAGGCGCTTTGCCCGCCACCGATAATGATTAGGTCAAATACCTCCATAAGTCATCTGGCAGCAGTTCAATTTCTTGCAAGCCCGCTCATAAAGGGAGACCGGCTTCTTAAAGATCAGAGCAGCGTGGAAAATCCCCATCAATATTCCCCCGGGGATTAACTGCGTGACCAACCCGGTAAAAAAGCCGTATATGGGAAGGTTTGAAAAGGTGTCAATCAACACCAGGCCCTTAGGCGTTACGCGAAGCTTGATCACCAGGAAAACCGCAATGGAAGCAAAATGAAAGCCATTTACCATTAAATGGATAATGTATTCCCAACGGGGCAGCCCGCCCATAAATGCTCTACTGTCTTTTTCCATGTAGGCGTCAAAACCCAGTACGATAATGTCGACCGCGACCAAGAAAATGCCCACATAGAAAGCGAGAGCTGAGCTGCCCAGATAGAGAAAGAATAGGATCAGGGGAAATAGCAATGCTCTAATGGTATGGGTGATGTGCTCGTTTCTGCTCTCTGGGTGCAGGTAAAGTTTATACCGGACCAGGTGCAAATAAAAGCCGTCAAACATGGCAAGCAATGCAAAACTGATCAAAAGAATAATCGTTATTAAAAATGCAGTTTCCATGCGTTAAGGATTGGGGTTGCAATAGTTAAACAGAAAACTTCTTTTGCTGTTTGAGCGCGAAATTGACCATCAGGATCAATACCGGCACTTCTATCAGCGGGCCAATCACAGCGGCGAAGGCTGCGCCCGAATCAATACCGAATACCGCTATTGCGACCGCAATACCAAGCTCAAAATTGTTCCCTGCCGCAGTGAAGGCCAGCGATGTTGATTTGGCATAATCCGCGCCCGCACGTTTTGAAAGGTAAAAGGCAGAGAAAAACATGACTGCGAAATAGATTGTCAGTGGCAGCGCGATGCGCAACACGTCAAATGGTATGCTTACAATCAACTGCCCTTTCAAACTAAACATGACCACGATTGTGAACAGCAAAGCAACTAAGGTGATTGGGCTGATGGCCGGAAGGAATTTTTTCTCGTACCATTCTTTGCTAAACAGCCTGGTCAGTACGACCCTGGAAATAATACCCGCCAGAAATGGGATGCCCAGATAGATGAATACGCTTTGGGCGACCTGCCCGATGGTAATGTTAACTTCAAAACCTTTCAGTCCGAAGAGAGGCGGCAAAATCGTCACAAACACGTAGGCATATACCGAGTAAAATAAGACCTGAAAAATGCTGTTGAAAGCTACCAGCCCTGCTGCGTACAAGCGGTCGCCATTAGCCAGGTCATTCCAGACAATGACCATTGCGATGCATCGAGCAATGCCGATCATAATTAGCCCGGTCATGTATTCTGGCTTATCTGGCAAAAAGATTACGGCCAGGCCAAACATCAGCAATGGGCCTATAATCCAGTTTTGAAACAGTGAGAGCCCCAAAATCTTGGTGTTGTTAAACACCTTCGGCAGCTCTGCATAGCGCACCTTTGCCAGGGGTGGGTACATCATCAGCACCAGGCCAATGGCTAGCGGCACGTTTGTCTGCCCTGAATTAAACTGATTGATGAAATCGGGTGTACCTGGCAAGAAATAGCCGATTGACACACCGGTAAGCATGGCTAAAAAGATCCATAAAGTCAGATAACGGTCTAAAAAAGAAAGCCGTGGGGTGTTCATGCGTTTTGGTGCTTTAAATTACGTTTCATGACGACAGATGATGAAGGACAAAGACCGCTAAATTGCCTGGTTTGTTGAATTGCTTCTGGCACTTGCGCACGGTTTACAGCTATGAAACCATACCGGTCAAAGTAATGGTCAGCTGTGGTCGTGATCAAATAAACCTCTTGCAACCCCTGTTTGTCTGCACCCGCCAGAAGCCGCTCGACCATCTGGCCAGCAATACCTTTACCCTGGTGGACAGGCTTGACAGCAACTGAGCGCAGCAGCCCAACGAGCCCGAAGAGTTCAAGGCCTGCGACTCCAACAAGCGTCCCGTCTTGTTTTGCCAAAAGAAAATTGTGCAGGCTACCGGGTAAATCTTCGGTAAGTAGGTCAGCTTCTTCTAGTAAGCTGACCACCAATTCTTTTTCTTCCGGCCTGGCATTATCGATTTGAATGCTCATAATTTTTTAATTTGATTAACAACATCCTGAACCAGGCTCACAGCACGCCGCCTCAGAAACGGCTAATTCCAGCTCCTCTTTAGCTGGGGCAGGCCCGCAGCATGAGGCTTCTGCGGATGTTGAGCCACAGCTTTGGTTGCGGGTGAGCGCCTTGCATTGGGTAAAGTCCGGAACAAGATTAACTGTGAATGTTTCGCTATCGCTAACAAACTCACCCGGATACATCTGGCGCGTATCAAACTTTGAATTTCCGAATTCGATCTTAACAGTTGCTCCCGCATCCAAAGGAAGCGTTTTTTCAACCAGGTTGACAATTTTAAGTGCTTTGCCGACCTTCATGGAACGGTCCGCCTCCTTCACCGAAGGCTCCCAAAGCTGCACGATAATCTCTGTCCAGTTGTTCATTACCCCGCCGCAGTCCACCGAAACAATAGGTGCTTGCTTGATCTCGGTAATGTGGTAAGAACTGTCCACAAACTTGCCTTCTTCATACTGGAATTGCAGATGTAAATCTGGGTTTTGTTCTAGAGTGCTTTTGAATTCACCCCAGGTCATCGGGCCGCGGGCGGCAGGATTTAATTGGCTCATGATTTCCATTGGTTAAATGTAATATTACGATTGATATTTTCAAAAAAATACCCTGCTTAATTACAGCAGGATGTAGCAAGGGCAAACGTGTCGAGCAACGAGCCAAACGTTTTTTGTGCTTCCTCCCATACGACTGGGTTAATGCAATAGCATACCCGTGGTGGGTTAATTTCACCCTGGATAATTCCGATCCGTTTCAGCTCTTTCAAATGCTGGGATACTGTTGCTTGGGCAAGTTCGAGCTCATCGACCAGGTCACCACAAACACAGGCTTTCCTTGCAATCAGCAGTTGCAGAATCGCAACCCTGGCCGGATGCGAGAACGCTTTGGCCAGATCCGCAATCCGGTTCTGCTGCTCGGTGAATATTTCAGTTTTGGTTACTCCCATGCTGCAAATATAAGTCTCATTTTTTCAATTGCAATATTACGATAGTAATTTTTTTGTCTGACAAAATCTATCGTATCTTTACGATTGATTTAACAACAACCTACTACAATACGATATGAATCTGATCAATTTACTCATTATGACCATTTTGACCACTGCTGTAACTATGCCATCTCACAAACCTGATGATGAGAAAAACGTTAACCCAAAGCTGTCTACCTACATTAACACTATTAAAGAGGATTTCTCTAAAATACCCGACGACCGAAGACAAGAACTTGACAAGATTGCGCTATTCATCCAAAAGCAAATAACTGCTCGCCAGCCGGTGCAGCTGACCTACATCTGCACCCACAATTCTAGACGCAGCCATTTTGGACAGATTTGGGCTGCTGCTGCGGCTGCTTACTATAATATCCCCAATGTGAAAACATATTCTGGCGGCACTGAGACCAGCGCGTTCAATGAACGGGCGGTTGCTGCCTGTGAACGGGCCGGTTTTGAAATTACGAAAACCTCAGAAGGTAAAAACCCTGTCTATAATGTAGGCTATACTGCCGATAAAGAGCCTCTTAAAGCTTTCTCAAAGAAATATGATGACAATAGCAATCCCCAAAGCAATTTCTGCGCGATAATGACCTGTTCGCAAGCCGACAAAGCTTGCCCAGCTGTAAAGGGTGCTATTGCCAGGGTTGCTGTCCCTTATGATGACCCGAAAGAATTTGATGGTACACCGCAGGAAACAGCTAAATACGACGAGCGTTGCAGACAGATCGCAACAGAAACGTTGTATGTTTTTTCAAAAGTTAAAATCTGAATTCACGCATGACCATTGTTTAGGCTATTCCGTATCGGGATTGCCGCGCAACAATTCATCGCAATATTGCAATTATCATCAGGTATTTAGCCATGAATAATTTAAAACAGGTAATTTCAAACTGGCACGAGTATCAACTAGCGATTTTAAGTTATTTAAAAAAACACAGCAAAGACGAAACGCTTTCTGAGGACTTGGTTCATGATATATTCCTTAAAATATACCACCTGAGTTTGAAACCCGAATATCAAATTCATAACCTACGCTCCTGGTTGTTCCAACTGGCCCACAATACCTTAGCCGACCATTACCGTAGGCCCATTGAAAAATGCCTGTGCACAGAAAATGCAAGTGGCGTTTTGTTTCATCCCGAGCGAAACCCATACCTGGATTTGGCGGACTATGTCAGGCCCTTATTAGCTTGTATGCCAGAAACATATGCGAAGCCATTGGCATTGGAATTAGATGGGATACCACAAAGGGATATCGCCGCACATTTACAGTTGGACCTTTCCACCACAAAGTCCCGGATCCAAAGATCCCGCAAGAAAATGCACGGACTTTTTTATGAATGTTTTCATCTGGAGCTCGATTCCTCGGGCCGGGTACAAAGCTTTGAAGTGCGGCCTGATTGTCAAACTTTGCAGCAGTTTTTAGCAGAAGTGGGACAAAATTTTTCTTCCAGGATGCATCTTTTTGAAGCTTAGCCCGTCATGGTGCAGTTAAACAAAAACTGTATCCGACATGAAAACCTATTTTCTCTTTGTTTTGGCGTTAATGATCTCTCCATGGATCCTCGCGCAAACTCCGCACGCACCAGAGCCGGTATCTGATCATTATAAAAGTTAAGCGAAATAAGCACCCATGTAAACCCACAGCGATCCTGGATGGATACGATTCATTATCCTCCCAAGGAATATGGTAGCTCGTCGATTTACTTACTGGTAAAGCCGTATTACCTGAGTGCCCAACAAGTTCAGGTACTCACAACCAGCGTTAAGCCGCCAGCCAACTCATCCGACCAAACCAGAAATGAATTAGATCATTTGCTTGCCTTGCAGATGGACCGAACGCCGCAGCAAGTAAAACGCGTCGAATTTTTGGGCGCAATCGGCTATTGGCCATCAACCGAGCTTTTGCCTAACCATCCTGAATACGCTCAGAACTTAAAAGATTTATTCTTCGAGGGAAGTGAGATCTTGGGCAATACCTGCACTGCTGACCAATACCCACGAACGGCAACATTACTTAAAGGAATCATGCGGGACATGAGGATCATGGAATTTACTATCAAGTATCATTACAATAGGCCACGCCCCTATCATCTTGAACCAACCCTAAAACCATTAACCCGCATTGGTTCCCCATCATTCGCAAGCGGGCATACACTCTGGGCTTTCCTGCAAGCCTATACATGGAGTGAGCTGCTACCACAGCGCAGGAATGAGTTCATTAAACTTGCCGAAGAGATAAGACGCTCACGTGAGATCCTGGGGATCCACTATCCAAGTGATAATGAAGCTGCACGCCAGATTTCACACAAGATGCTGACCTACTATTTTGCCAATAAAGAGTTTCTGAAAGATTTCGAGGCCGCTAGTGTAGAATGGAAAACTTACAAATAATGTTTAAGTTCTCAAATAGAAAAGCCCACGGTAGGGCTTTTCTATTTTGGCATCCGCGAAGTTTTCTTAAAAGCTTCAGACTGTTTGATTTTCTGAATGAGTATTTTATCCTAGAATCAAATCATCCTAACTCCTTCGCCGATTTTGCTCCCTTGCTACGCAACCATTCAACCAGGTCGTTTGCACATTCTCGCAGTGCAGCGTCCAGCGGTGATAAATTTTCCCAATCTGGTATCCAATTTATATTGGCCCCCCTTCCAAGTAAGAAAGCAGCTGTTATTTTTTGTCCACCATGGCAGGAAGCCCAAAAAGCCCGGTCAATCTCCTGCGCCTCCGGTTGTGAATTTTCATTGAAATAACCTTCCAGCCGATCCATTAGGCCAAGGGTAGCAGCATCCGTTAAATTAGTGCGTGCTCCTAGTTGTACAAGACGGTGTGCCGCATTCCATTGCCCGAAAGCTCTTGCATCAGTAAGTGGAGTTCCCCCGGCGATGACCGCGCCTTCGGCTTCTATATTTGCTCCGGCATTGATTAGAGCATCAAGCGCTTCAATATCATCGCTACTTGCAGCCCAATGTAATGGCGTCTCAATATGCGGCCCAGTAAATTGGGCATTTACATCTGCGCCGGCTTCAACAAGCTTTTTGATTGTTAGTGCGATATTAGGATAGTGACCTGGCCAGTCTGTGGCTACATGTAGTAAAGTACGCGACATTCCACAAGGGTCATTATCGCCAAGCCTTGCTTTGGATAAGCCGGGATTTTCGGCCAGTAATTTTGTAAGTTTTGGTATATCTCCTGTCTGAATAGCTTTGACTACTGCAACCGCAATAGGATCACGGGTATCAATGTAGTTCATTATAATAGGCTTAATTGCAACAGCTTCTTTGCTCCTGAATCGGCGGGCATTTTGTAGACCCATAAGAACAGAAAACACAGCAATCGCCGGTTAATGGTTTCAATACAAGCTTGCAAGAAGTACATTCATAAAAATACATACAAGCGTCCGTGGGCATAGTTTCTGCTTCATTATGTCCACAATTCGGGCATGTAATTACAGATTCAAGTATGGCGACCATCTTAAAGAGTTTTTGTGCTTGTTACTTTATAACCGGTCGCGTCGACAGCTTTTTTAATATCAGCAATCGAAGTTTTCTTACTATCAAATTTCACGGTGGCCGCCCCTTTTTGGTAGGAGACATCAACCTGTGAAACTCCCTTCAGTTTGGCAACCTCCTTTTTGATGTGATGCTCACAGCTTTCACAAGACATTCCTTTTATGGTCACATAGGCCACTTTTTGCGGCCCATCCTGCGCTGGTTGTAAAACTTCCTGTGCCTTCTCTTGGTATAGTAGGTTTGAATAAGACGGGAAGGTTAATAATAGTAATGCCAGTCCAGTTATTATGCCTAAAAACGCCTTTGTTTGCCAGAAGGATGTTTTGTTAGTATCGCACATGCAATCTTTCATTTTGTTACTTTTTAATTGATTATACCATGCCCAACCCAGTGCCCCAATCGTCAAGGCGATGCTATATGGACGAAATGATTCAAGCCAAACAAGCCCACTGGCTGAACCAGAAATACCAAATATTACCGCCAACAGCGGAACTGTGCAGCAGAGCGAAGAAGCAAAGGCAGTGAGGAGTCCAATCAATCCTGTCGTTTTCATAGTTCAATTTTTCTAATTTAGGCTAACCGATAACTCTGACGACGTCTGTAAAGTTGTGAGATATCCTAAAATCAAATTCAAAATATCAGTGGATTCGTCCCGGAGGGAATAAAACACCGTTTGGCCAACTTTTCTCGCCTCAATAAGTTGCGCATCTTTAAGCTTACGTAAGTGCTGGGAAACGGCTGGAATGGTCATTCCCAAAATGTCGGACAAATCGCAGACGCATAGGTCATTTTCTTCCCGCAGGAGATAGATGATTTTTAAACGGTTTTCGTTTCCTGCTAAGTCTAAAACCTGAGACAATCGCCCAAAAGACGGCTGAAACTCATTTATCCTTTTCGTGTATTGCTGAATTTTGTCCTGATCTTCGTAAATCCGGACACAACCTTGTTGGTCGCTCATAATCATCTATGTATTAGGGTGTAAATTTAACCAATTTAAGTATTTAAGCAAATAATTAAATACACGACGTTGGTTTTTCCGCTTGCGGACTTCGAAAATGAGGCCAGAAGCCTTGCTCATCCAAATCGTAGATACCTCAGATTCTGACAAAAACATTAACAACTAGTGAAACGCCTACATTTTTTCAGAAATAAGGTCTGTTGTGAGCATGGGGCAATTTTCGCGGTCATCATCCGGTGTACAGCAGCTCAGGCAATTTTCGACACCTGACTGCATCAAAGTCCTGAGCTCGATGAGCTGCATTATTTTCTGATCAATCAAGGTTACTTTTTCGGAGATCTTCACAGAGACATTTCCACAGGATGCTTGCTTGTTTTCGATCATCGTCAAGAAATCTGCGGTTTCATTTAACGTGAAACCAAAGCTCTTTATACGCTTGATCTGAAGAAGCCTTTCGCGGGTTCTCTCTGAATATTCTTTGTAGTTGTTAAATCGCCTCTCTTTGCGGCCAACTGCAATGAGACCCTGTTTTTCGTAGAACCGTATCGTGTCACGGGACAGTCCGGTTTGTTTTGATAATTCGCCGATCAGCATGTGAAAATTTTTGATTTGATTTCTTGACAGTGGACTATACTCCGTGGTTTACATTTACAATTTAAAAACATATCATGAAAAGTAGAAAAAGCCTTTGGATGGCCATAATAGGTATCTTTGCCTGCGCGGCCTGCTGCGCATTTCCTGTCTTTGCTTCATTGGCCAGTATCTCGATGATGGCCCTTGCGGCAGGTTGGGTGAAAATTGCTGTTGTGTTACTGGCGGTCACAGCCTTGATCTGGATCCTTTTCCTCCGAAAAAAGAAGATAAACCGGGCAGTATGCGGCACAGATTGCAATTGTAAACCTAAACAATGCGGGGCACATGCTGCCGCCGATTAATTTTATGGTCGTAATAAAATCTTTACTGGTCTTCATTTTGGCCGGGCTTTGTGAAATTGGGGGAGGGTACCTGATCTGGTTATGGCTCAAAGAAGACAAGCCACTTTGGTTTGGGATCCTTGGTGGTATTATCCTGGCTTTATATGGCGTCGTAGCAACCCTGCAACCGGCAGGGTTTGGCCGCGTCTATGCCACCTATGGCGGTATTTTCATTGTGATGGCCCTGATCTGGGCCTGGCAGGTGGATGGGTTCAGGCCCGACAAATACGACCTGATCGGATCCGTGGTCGCGCTCATTGGTGTCTGTATCATATATTATGCACCGCGCCCGTAGCAAAAAGTTAAAGCGCCCCAGAATCGGGGCGCTTTCGTTTTAGGCCTTCTTCCACTTAATGCCACAACCAATCGCTTTTGCAGTCGGAACAGCCACGGGCTGGTCGGTCAACAATGCACTGACAGCATTTCGAACATACTTCTGACTTGCCTGCTCTCCATCCTGGGCATTGTTATCGATCGCGCCGATGTATTTGACAATAAAGTCGCTTCCTTGGCGCTGGACTACAAAAACCGTCGGTGTGTGCATGGCCCCAAATGCCTTGGCTACTTGTTGGGTTTCATCTGTCAAATACGGAAATGCATATTTCTTTTCAGATGCGCGCTTCTTCATTTCTTCGTAGCTGTCACCCGGCGAAAGCTGACCGTCATTGGCATTGATAGCAATGACTGGATAACCTTTCTGTTCAAACTGCTTATTGAGGTCGATCACCCGCTGTTCATACGCCTGGGCAACCGGGCAGGTGTTACAGGTAAAGACGACAATGTAGCCCTTGACGTTTTTGTCGGAAGCCAGTGAAACGCTTTTGCCATCAATATTTTTCAAGGAAAAGTCTGTGGCTTTGTCCCCAACCTGGTAGCCAGGCATTGAAATCGAAAATGCGCTGATCGCTAAAAATGCAACCCCTGCGGCAATTGAAAAAATGGATGTTTTCATGTCTTATTTATTTTATTGAATAAATGGTTTTAGCTCAGCGGTCAGCTCAGCTTCGGTGAAGGGTTTTTCAAAACCCCTTTTCATCTTGTTTTTTGTATTGATAATCAACGTGAACGGCAGTGCGCCAGACCATTCGGGAGACACTTTGTCAATCCATGCATTATAATCCGTCTCGTCCAGTAAAAGGACTTCGGCCGATTTGATCCCCTTCCTTACAATAAAGGGCTCCACCTTTTTTTTAAGCTGAGAAGCAGCATCCAGGCTTACCAAAATGACCTTCACTTGGCCGGAACCATACTGAGCGGCAATTTTTTCAAAATGAGGTATCTCTGCTACGCAAGGCGCGCACCATGTTGCCCAGAAATTGACAATCAGAACTGAGTCTCCGGCCTGGTCAAGGATCTTTTGTAGCTCGGGATATTTGATGATCCGTATTTGCTGGGAATAGCTGACCTCTCCTATCAAAATGAATAATAGGATAAACAGCCATTTAGGATATAAAACCATAAACGGGATTTAGAGTTTGTAGAATTATGTCATACTTTAAGCAGGTACAATCATCCGTGGCGGGTGCCAAAACTCAAAGAGGGGCGAATAGTAAAGTTTATGAACCTTGGCAGAATGCCGCACAAACCCGGCAGGTTGCCGATCAACCTGAAAAGAAAATTCTGAAATCAATACAGCAGCGCAAGTGGAACACCCATAGAAAGGGTTAGTTAACTCCTTGTCAGCAGCTTTTTTCGAAGGTGCTAAAGGGGCTGCCTTTTTGCAGCATTGCATGCAGCCCTTTTTTGCGGACGCAGCGTCATTGCTTGTCCCTACCGCAGGTAAGAGCGATAACAGCAAGACGCAGCAGGCCAACATCAGGGCTAATAACTTCATATTATTAATTTTCAACACTAAAGGTATGCATTTATACCCTTTTTGAAAACCCTCATCGTGATTTTGGAAGCTTGTCAAGCTCCATGACCAAATAGACCATTTGCTTTGTTTCCTGGGAATCTCCCATTCTCAGGGAAATGGGTCCTTCTTCCGGTTGAAAGGTTAGATGAAAAATAAGCCAGGGGCAGCATAGCCGTTCAAACTTGATGAACTCTGACAAGTCACTAATCATCACATTGTCTGCCTGGTCAAATACCAGTTCATAGCTGTCGGTATGCTCGACATGCCGGGACACTTTTTTAAATAAGGTCTGATGTAGCTCGTTCATTCGCTTGATCTGGTTTTTATCCGTCAACTTGCAAGCCAATGTGATCTTCTTTTTTAATTCCGTTTCCATGGTTTTTGACATTGGCGCTTGCGCGCTGCCTGAAAGCCAGGCAAGGCAAGCAAATACCGTTATAACCAGTGCTTTCATGTTTTTATGACAAAGATAAACCGTGGAGTATAGTCCATTGTCAAGCGTTTTTTTTGGCGGTATGCAAACCACTGTTATGCCTAACCACGGAATTACAATTTAACCAGTCACATTTTAAATTTAATGTCCCGGAAACATCACCGGATAAGTCATCGGCGGATAAAAACCGCTTTGCATCAAAATTTTCAAATTGCACTTAAACGACCTTTTTAGCATGCTCTAATCTCTTTTTATCTCATTTCAAATGCCTCATTTTCAATTAGTTAATCGTGATATCAATTTCAAATCATCAAGGAACTGGTTCGACATTTGTTCCGTTGCGGGTACGGAAGCCCTTCAACGAAAGTTGAGGGGCTATTTTTTTGGCCTATCACATATACGGCCCGCCCGGTACGCCCCAGCCCCATTTCGGCATCGGCTCATCGGGGTTCATTGGCAGTTCGTCGGTGTTGGAGTTGATGACCGCGATGCGTGTGCCCCATTCGATATAGGCCATGAAGGCTGACCGGAATTCCGGATCGTCGGGGAGGCCGATTTCGTCGGCTGTTTCCAGCAATAGTGAAACCCAGCACTTGCGGTGTTCTTCGGTGAGATGTTTACTCAAATGTTTTTGGATCATTTTAAAATGGCTTCCCTCCGTCGTGCTATACCACTCCGGGCCACCCATTACTTCGGCCACAAAGTGTGCCACATGCAATTGATGCTCCGGGGACATATGTTTAAAAACCGGCTCCAAAAGTGCGTCTTTCAATACCTTTTGGTAAAACAGCTCGGTCAGCTTTTCGAAAACGGGCATTCCTCCTGCCCATTGATAAAGTGTAGGAATTTCGGTGTTTTGTAGCATGTCAGTGGACATCAAAGCATCCCGGCTTCGTGGATGACCAGTTCAACGGCGTCGCTTTTGCGTTCGGTTACGGTAATATCGGGGACAGAAGTCCATAGCCTGGACAAATAACGTTTGTAAACCAGGTATCTGATTACATTTGCTTTTAGAAATGTATCGATTAACCGCTTTCTTATCAGGCGTTTATACATTGCTTTGTAGCGCACATCAAAACGCTCTTTGAGGGTAGAATCGCAGAAAAAATCAGATAAATTTACGTCGCTTGTTTTACTATAAACACCGTTTGGCGTAATCATAAAATCGCCCGTTACTCTGTTCAGAATATCGATATCCCGCTTTTGAAGATGGATATACATAAATTCATCGCGGTGAATATGTCCATTGCTCAAAAAATAACGGTAAAGCACCCCATTTTCCCAAGCGAATATCTGTGAAGTATAATTATTGCTGCCCAATTTGTCCATGCGGTATTGGAAAGTATGGGGTGCGACATCAGCGATCCAGGTTTGATTAAAATAGCACTTTAACCCCGATTTCTGTCCGATATAAGGCATAATGCGTTCATCCGTACCTTGGTTCATATCCCAATTGAGCACGTTCTCAACCGACGAATATTCAAAACATTTTTCGTAGAGCCTGTTACAGACCTGGTTATTGCGGACGATCGTGAGGTGCCCCCAGCGCTGAATGATATCATATTCACGCAGAATGTCGGGGGTCAGGAAATTGGAAAGGTTTCCGAAAAAAACGTCCATATCGCAGAATCCCCAAAAATCGTATCCATCCAGGTAATCTTCAAAAATAGCGCCATACAATGGCCGGAAGTCGCAAAATTTGTAGGCACTATTAATTTTTACTTCAAGATTCAGCCTGGCAAATATGAACTTGCTTAATGTAGCTATATCCTCAAAATAAAAACAGCTCACATTGTCTGCGAGGTTGACAGGAAGGTCCTGATCGCTTATAATCAACCAATTAAATTCGGGATTGGCCTGACAAGTTTTCAGCCAAAGATCGAAGTTAGATGGCAGCTTACCGAAGTAAGGTACTATAAATACGACTTTCACAATGATAGAGGTTATAATGGGAATCAAGAACAACAAATTACCTGTAAGATGTCATTTGTTGAACTGGCTGCTATTCCAACATAACCTCAGTGCAAAAATCAATAACTATGGTTATAACTATATGGAAAATAGCCCGTTGAAAGTAGGCATTTTTTCCTAGAACAAAGTATATCTATTCAAGAAATATTTTTACAATTTCATGCTTGAATGATACAAATGCCTAAAAGCTTTACAAAGGCTATATAATTTCTGTTTTGGAATTGATTCTTAATTCATTAGCCGTTTTTTCAGTTGCATTTCATAACTCCCGTTAACATTATCCGAACGACAATCCGTATGAATTCAAAATAGATTTCAGGAATAACTCAATGCAAAGCAACATCCTAATAGTTCTCACGGACGGAAATTTATTTGGGTTAACCCGTCAAAATCCCGGATGATATCCTGCATCCGATGAAAGGGCAAGGAGCTGCCGCACTGCGCCAGAGACCTCGACCGGTTGCGGAAAAGGTACTTCCTCCATATAAAGCCGCTCTGCAACGTGGCGGATAACCGGGCTTTTGCTACGAAGATCGCTCGGCACCGAATAAGGAAGCAATGTAAAAGGCGATTTCCAGGGCGTGTGCTGGGGGTTCGTCCGGGCATATAATACCACGGCAGGCGTCTGCATGGCAGCCGCAATGTGGATTGTACCCGTATTGACCGACACCGCACAAACCGTTCTGCCCACCAGCTGAATGAATTCGCCGAGGTTCAGCGTGCCTGCCAGGGACACGGCACATGTGCCGATGCCGGAAACAATTCTGTCGGCGAGTGCTTTTTCAGTGCTGGAACCGGTAACGAGCAACGGCATTCCGAATTCCTCGCCCAGCAATTTTCCCGCTTCCATCCAGTATTGCTCCGGATATTCGCGTTTGGTTTCCGACACACCCGGATGCAAGATGATAAATGGCTCGCCGATACCGAGCTTTTCCAGTTTCCCGGACAATGTCAGCGCTGCCCGGGCATCACTTTCCAGCAGCAGCCGGTCGTCTTCGATATCGGCTCCCAGTGATTTTACTAATCCTAAATCACGCTCCACCTGGTGCGCTATACGTTCGTATGGCTCCGTGTCGGGCACCCAGTGCGTGAGCAGGTCGTACGCATTCTCCCGCGCGTACGCCGCACGTACGGGAATGCCGGCCATATAGGATAGCATGGCGGCGGGCAATGCGCTCTGGCTGTAAACGGTAAAAATCACCACCGCATCGAATGAGCGCCCCCGCAGTGTTTCGGCTAATGCGAGCAATGCACCCCCATCCATACCATCGCTTTTTACCCATGGCAGCGATGCCACGATCACGTCATCGATACAGCTCAGGTACGGAGTTACAATGCTCCCCGCAGGTGAGGTAAGCAATGTAATACGGCTCCCGAACGACTGTTTCAACGCGCGCATCGCCGGCGAAGACATCATAACGTCGCCCATATTATCAGCCCGGATGCAAAGCACATTACGGTAGCTGGGTGGTGTCATCCGAGGAAATGGTTTGTGCAGTAATGTAGTCGGTGGCGTCGAGGAAATAGCGGGTGGTATAATCCGGCTCGCGGTAGGGACCGGTCTCCCACTCGGTTTCGTTGCCGTTATCAATCAGTACCGTGCGGCACCCCGCCCGGTTTCCCGCTTCGACATCGTTCAGAATATCCCCCACCATCCACGAACGGCTCAGGTCGATGTGCAGCTCTGCGGCCGCCCGCAATAATAGCCCCGGTTCCGGTTTGCGGCAATCGCATGCCGCGCCGGGTGTAGCCGGGAGGTGCGGGCAGTAATAAAAACCAGCCAGCATTACCCCGTTTTCCGCGAAGCGGTCCTCGAAATAGCGGACGAGCGCATCGAGTTCGGTCTGGGAGAATAATCCCATGGCAAGGCCCGGCTGGTTTGATACAATCACCAGCCGGTAGCCATCGCCCTGCAATGTTCGCAACCCTTCGAAGACATGGTCTTCAAACACCACCTTCTCCGGGTCGACATTATAGGGTTCGTCGCGGACGAGCGTTCCATCCTTGTCCAGAAATACCGCTTTAACTAACTCATGAAGCATAAGTGATCGCATTTACCTGGTAGCCACCCAGCGGTTTTGTCTGGGCTCTCTTCAGATCCAGCAGGAAGGCTGTTCTCGCCTTGCGCTCTGCCACAACCCGCGTATACAGCCGGTGGGCTTTCTGCGCCACAAACGACCACGTGAAGTTCTTGTTGACGCGTTTCAATGCATTCCGGCAAAGCTCGCCGTACTTTTCGGGGCATGATATGCCCATCTTCACCGCCTCTGCCAGCGCAGCCGGGTTATGCGGTGGCACAAGGAAACCCGTTTCGCCATGCCGTACGGTGTACTTAATCCCGCCTACGTCGGAACCTATGACCGGCGTGCCGCACGCCATCGCTTCGAGCGGTGTAATGCCGAACGGCTCGTACCAGGGCGTTGAAATAAAGAAATCTGCCGCCTGATAATAGTATTTCAATTGCTTGCGGTTCCGGCGGCCAGTGAAGATCACTTGTTTTTCAACACCTTCCTCTCTCGCCAGCGCTCTTAGCCGCTTGAATTCGGGATCCCTGTCGAAATCGGGCTTTTCCTCCGAACCACCTACGACGAGCAGTTTGATATGGGGTATTTCTTTGAGATAATGCATGGCACGGATCACGTTGTCGACGCCCTTCCGGGGCACGATCCTGCCAAGTTGCAGCAGTACCACGTCATTTTTATTCAAACCCAGCCGCCGCCGAGCGCCTGCTTTGGATGCTGGACCGAATTCTTCCGAACTAAACCCGCAAGGGATAATGGTAATGCGCGTCGGATCGGCATGGTAATGTTCGATCAGGTCCTGCCTGTCCTGCGGGCATTCGGCAATAATGTAATCGGCATCCTCCACGATCATCTGCTCGATATCGAGCCTCGAAGCCGGGAAGGCATCGTTTTCCTTTTGGTGGATCATCCGGATTTTGCCCAGAGCATGGAAGGTAATCACATAGGGAATGCCGAGCAGCTGCTTGATTTTGGACGCTACCAACCCCGACATAAAGAAATTGGCATGCACCAGCTCGTATTCCAGGTGCAGCCGGCGGATCAGTTTCGCCATGCTGAGCGTAAACTCGTCCATGAAGCCCAGCAACTGCTCTTTGGCCACCTCACGCGCAGGTCCCGCTTGCACGTGCACAACCCGGATACCCGGCAGCCATTCGACAATCTCGGGCAAGTCCTGATCATCTTTTCTCGTAAAAATGTCGATGTCGTACCCCAGCCTGGCGAGCGATTTGCAGATTTCGGCCACATACACATTCTGGCCGCCGCTGTCGACGCCGCCCAGCACGGCTAGCGGCGACGCGTGCTCACTGATAAATGCTATTTTCCGTTTCATGTCGATGAAGTTGAATGGTTTCTGAAAAAGTTTGCTCCCAGTCGGAGGTAAATCTGCCAATGGCGAAACGGTCAAGCGCAATGCGGCGGGCATTTTCGCCCATGCGGCGGGCGAGTTGCGGGTCGTCGATCAGCCGGCGCATGCCTGCGATAAGCTTATCGGTGTTGGTATCGATCCAGCCCGATTCGCCGTCTTTGATCACCGTCACATACTCGGTCGTCGCCAGGGCCACGATCGGCATACCGGTCATCATGGCTTCGCAAACAGCCAGTCCGAAGCTGGTCGAGCGGATCGGGTTGAAAAAGAAGCGGTAGTGGCTGATGAATTCCGGCAATTGCGGGTTAAGCACCTCCCCCAGCCCGCCGGATTGTCCGGTACCCATGCCGATGAGGTCTATGGGGACGTGTTTCCGGATCTCGTCGAAAACGTCCCAGCCTGTAATGCGGCCCCGCTGCTGGATGTGGTTGATCACCACAATGCCCTTTGGAATGTCCCCTTTCCATTGCACGTCGGGGATGCACACGCCATGCTCGATCACGCGGACATTCGGCAGGCCTCCATTATCCCACATCAGCTTGTTGAAATGCGTCACATGCACGAGCGTCACGGTCGGGTCGGTCATCACGTGCCGGGTATTGGTCGGGTGGCGTTCGGGGGTATTGTGCTCCACATACACCCTCGGCGAACGTTTCTGGTCGTCCGACAGGATATCATGCTGGTCGATCAGGAAGTTGCGATCGGACTGGAACAGGATGCAGTCGAACGCCATGTTGCGCACGTCGGCGGCAGGGACCTCGATCACATTCGGCCCGAAAGGAAAGGTTTTGCCGCGTCCGTAGTATCCCTCCGACCGCGCTTCATTTACAGGAATGTAGATGTCATAATCGCCTTTTGAAAGGTAGTACAGGTAGCTTCCATGAATGTGCCATGTAAAGATTTTAAGCCGCGTTTTGGTATCGCTCGTGCCGCTCATGTTGGTTGAGTTTGAATGAAAACAGACGGCGCGCTGTAAAAAACAGTGCCATTCCCCAGGAAGCGCTCTCCTGATCGCGAGGCATTTGGGAGGCCGGGGACGAAAGTATGAGAGAAGCGCTTCTAAACGCAACGTATAGCGCATTGGGCGACCGGGTGCGGCTCAGGGAAGAACTTCCACAGGCATACACACCCCAATCCGGCCGATTCCGGCGTGAACTTGCGCATGCGGGCGGGAGGCATTATCACTGGCATGGTACTTGTGTACCGCACGCCGCATTTCAAACTATACCATCGATTATGTACATACTGGGAATCAATGCAGCGTTCCACGACAGCGCTGCGGCACTCGTCCAAGACGGCCGGCTGATCGCTGCGGCCGAAGAAGAGCGGTTTACACATATCAAGCACGGCAAACGCCCGATTCCCTTCACAACCTGGGAAATGCCCTTCCATGCCATCGACTTTTGCCTGAAAACGGCCGGGATCACATTGAAAGATGTCGACCGCATTGCCTACTCATTCGATCCCGAGGGTGTTAGCGACGCGTCGGTATATGAAGAAGAAGCCTATGACGATCTTCTGGCACCTTCGAAAGTGTACAACGGCTGGGATACCATTTTCCTCAATTACATCCGGAAAGCGCCCGAACAGCTGCGCGACGGGTATCCGCACCACCTGCAGAAACGCCTGGCCGGCGCAGGCGACCTTGCTCAGAAATGGGCCTTCGTCAACCACCATGTTTCCCACGCCGCCAGCGCATTCTTTCCTTCGCCCTTTACAGAGGCGGCCGTACTCACCATTGACGGACGCGGCGAAAAAGCAACTACCGGCTACTTCATGGGGAAAGGAAACACGTTGCGGCAGCTCGCGACGGTGGATATGCCGCATTCGCTGGGCATATTATATGAGAAAATCACCACCTATCTGGGCTTCCTGCATTCATCGGATGAATACAAAGTAATGGCCCTGGCTTCCTACGGCAGGCCTGTTTATCTCGAAGATTTCCGCTCCGTGATCCATATTGGTGAAGATGGACAATACACCATCGACGACTTCGATCCTGAACAATGGTGGGGACCGGGCCGCAAGAAAGACGATCGTTTCGAGCAGCTGCACCACGATATCGCGCATTCGCTGCAAAAAGCATTGGAAGAAACGGTCCTGAAACTGGTTCAATGGCTGTACGACCAAACCGGCGCCGAAAACCTCTGTATGGCGGGAGGTGTGGCATTAAACTGCGTGATGAATGCGGTGATCCGCGACCAGGGACCTTTCAAAAATGTGTGGGTACAGCCTGCTGCGGGCGACGCGGGAACCGCATTGGGTGCCGCGCAATGGCTGGATGCAAAGCTTCACGCGGATGAAAACGGCCCCCGTTATACCGAACCGATGGAGCACGTGTACTGGGGTCCCGAGTACAGCGATGAGGAGATCGAGCAGTTCATGATCTGGGCCAAAACCCCTTACAAAAGGCTTTACAATGTGGCAAAAGAAACAGCCGCGATCCTGGCACAGGACAAAATCATCGCCTGGTACCAGGGCCGGATGGAGTTCGGGCCACGTTCGCTGGGGGCACGCTCCATTCTCGCCTCTCCGATCAACCCTGCAATGCAGGCACGGCTCAATGACATCAAAGATCGCGAGGATTTCCGCCCGGTTGCGCCGGTCGTACTGGAAGAAGATGCCCCCGGATGGTTTGAAAATGCCCGTGTTTCGCCTTTCATGCTATTTGTATATCCTGTCCAGAACGACAAAGCCGACCGCATCCCCGCCGTGCGGCACACCGACGGCACCGCGCGCGTGCAGACGGTCAATGCGCAGCAGCATCCGCTTTACCATGAGCTGATCAGCGAATTCAAGGCACTTACCGGCGTGCCGGTCCTGGTTAATACCTCGTTCAACACCCGTGGCGAACCGATCGTGTGCTCGCCGCGCGACGCGATCGAATGCTTCTGGACGTCGCCTTTTGATGCACTAATTATCAACTCATTCATTTTAGAAAAATGATAATACCAGTCAATATCAGCGTTGTTGTTCCCACTTATAAGCGTCCGGCATTGCTCAAAAAGTGCCTGGACGCCCTTCGGGAGCAAACTTACTGGCGTACATTCTACGAGGTTATCGTGGTGGCCGACGGTCCCGATCCTGAAACCGAGGCCGTCGTCAACCGCTTCCTGCACGAGAAGCCCGACTGCGCCGTTTCCTTCCACCATTTACCTGCTAAAAAAGGCCCGGCGGCGGCGCGTAATTACGGTTGGGAACAAAGCAGTGGCGAGTTGATCGTCTTTACCGACGACGACTGCATTCCCGACCCTTGCTGGCTCGAAGCGTTTGCTGCGCGCTATCAGGCATTGGCCCGGGGCCTGGTTGCCTTCACGGGGAAAGTGGTGGTACCCATTTCAGAGAGACCGACCGACTATGAAAAGAACGTTGCCCACCTTGCCACCGCGGCTTTTATTACCGCCAACTGTGCATGTTCACGCGCTGCGCTGAAAATGACCGGCGGCTTCGACGAAGAATTTCCCATCGCCTGGCGGGAAGATTCTGACCTGGAATTCAAATTACTGGAAGGGAACATTCCGATCATCCACGTGCCGGAAGCTGCCATATGTCACCCCGTTCGCGAGGCCGGCTGGGGAGTAAGCCTGGCCGAGCAGCGCAAGAGCATGTTCAATGCATTGTTATTTAAAAAACACCCGCTGTTCTACCGGTCGAAAATTGCTGCCGGTCCCGTCTGGACGTACTATATCATCATTTTGGCGTCCATAGCAGTCGTTTTTGGATTAATAGCAAATATGCCCCTTATCACTGCCTCAGCATTGGCTGTGTGGGCCATTGCGATCGCGTCCTTTATCGTCAAGCGGCTGAAAGGAACGTCGGACTCCCTGTCGCACCGCATGGAAATGATTTTCACGTCTCTGATTATCCCGTACATTTCTGTTTACTGGACGCTTCGCGGAGCGCTCCGCTATAAAGTATTTTTCTTATGAAATTTCCAGCCGAAACTACCCGCAAAATAGCCGTATTCCGGGCATTGCAGCTAGGCGATATGCTTTGCGCCGTCCCTGCCTTCCGTGCGTTGCGGAATGCCTATCCGAACGCCGAAATCGTATTATGGGGCCTGCCCTGGGCCAAATCCTTTACCGAACGGTTCGGCGATTATTTCAATGGCTTCATTCATTTTCCAGGTTACCCCGCCTTGCCGGAGCAGCCTTTCGACCAGCTGGCGTGGCAAAAGTTTGTGAACCAGGTGCGGCAAGAAGAATTCGACCTGATCCTCCAAATGCAGGGAAACGGAAGTGTGGTAAACGAAATGCTGCGCGATCTGGACGCAGGCGACGTGGCTGGATTTCATACCAAAGGAAATGAAGGCAACCCACAACACTTCCTCGAATACCCGGAAGGCATTTCGGAGATTCACCGACACCTCCGGCTCATGGAGCATCTGAGCATCCCCGCCTACAACGACAAGCTCGAACTCCCCGTACATGACGAAGAAAGAAGGCATTTTCAAGAAAAATTCCCGCTGCTCACGCACGATCGCTACGTATGCATACACCCCGGCTCGCGCGGGGCATGGCGACAATGGCCGCCTTCGCATTTTGCATGCCTCGCCGATCATTGTGCGGGACTGGGTTACCAGGTAGTGGTGACAGGTACCGCAGCGGAGGCTCCGATCGCCCGCGAGGTGATCGACCGGATGGACTATCCGGCATTAGACCTCACCGGCCAAACGGGCCTGGGAGAAATAACCCAGCTTATCAGGGAGGCTGACCTGCTCATCAGCAATTGTACAGGGGTTTCGCACATTGCTGCGGCCACAGAAACACCCAGCGTCGTCATCAGCATGGATGGCGAGCCGGAACGCTGGGGGCCGTTGAATACACAACTTCATAAAACGATCGACTGGACCCGCAGTAACAACTATGACGATGTCGTGGCCGGGATGGAAGCCCTTCTATCAGAACGACACCAATTCGCCGGGCCGTAATCTCTGAATCACTTCAGGAGGCCGTCGACCAGGGCCTGCCATTGTATTTTGGAAAAAACTTTTTCACCTACCAGCCCTGTAATGGCATTTCTGATTTTATCGATCAGCGAGTCCGCCTCGGTGTTGGGATTGATATTGCGGTCGTAAATGGCCGCCGTAACACGATCATGCTCTCTTGTCACGGTAAACGTGCTGGTCGATCCCTCATCGTAAAAATGGGTGGGCTCCTCTTTGCCCGACCCGGGTGCAGCCACCGGGCGGACCCTCAAAGCGGTGCTTTGCATTTCATTGGAATCAACCCTTTTTATCTCCTCAATCGTTACCCAGTCGTATCCTCTGCCCGATTCCGAGCCAGGCCCGGGAATGTCGATCTTGATGAGTAACCCCTGTGACGCCGTACCTTCAACAGGATTTCCGGCCTGGTCGGTCAAAATAAAACGAGCCAACGCCTCACCTGCCAGGCCATGCCACTGGCTGACATCCAGCAGTCGGCTCTCTGCCTGATGAAAGAAGGCCTTGGCAGCGATTACATTTTCTAATGTACGGCTTGCTTCTGCCGTAACTGAGTCGCCGCGCTCCTGTCCGGGCACGGCGCCCGTGTAATTTTTATCTTTCATAATGCTACGATAATTTAAAATTCGGGAAGACCGCCAAACTCTTCCAAATGTAATGCCACACGCTCGCCCGACTTCGCCGCGGCATAAATCGCCTCGGCGATCTTCATATCGCGGATACCCATTTCGATCGGTACGCGCGTTTCACCATCGGTCATAATACAATGCGCAAAATCATCCATCTGCAACGCCTGTTGATTGACGGGTTTTAGATCCATACTCCCGCTGGACGTGCGGCCAGTCAGCCCTCCGTATTCGTAGCCGGGGTTTAGTTCAAACCATCCCTCGGTACCCTCGGCACGCATCAGGTTCTGGTTTTTGGAATAACTCGTTTCGCACTGAGCCGTAGCGCCGTCCTCAAAAAACATGGTCCAGATCAGCCCCTCCTCCACTTCCTTGAAAAGCCCGGGGTTGGTAACCGGAGCAAAGCGCGCCTCCACCGCTACCGGCAGCTTGCCTTTGATATAAAGCGCCGCCTGAATGCAGTAAATGCCGTTGTTGAGCAAGGGTCCGCCGCCAGCCCTTTCCCGGTCGATGCGCCAGGGGCTTTCGGTACCGATATCCATGCTGTCGAGCAGTTCCATTTTCCTCACCGGACCAAAGACTTCGTCTTGTCCGAGCCGCATCATCTCCCGGTTGAACGGGTCGAAATGCAGCCTGTACCCCATCGAGAACCGCACCTGCGCTTCTGAAACGGCTTCCCGGATGCGATAGCATTCCTCCACATTCATCGCCAGCGGCTTTTCGCAGATAATGTGCTTCCCGGCCCGCGCAGCGCGGATGCAGTATTCGGCATGCATGGCATTGGGAAGAACGATGTACACAATGTCGATGTCGGGATTGTCGGCTATCCGGTCGAAATCGTCATATCCGTAGAGACTGTCTTCTTTCAACCCGCATTCCTGCTTCCATTTTTGTTTCTTTTCGTCATCACTGCTCACCAGTCCTGCCAGCTGGCAGTGCTTCGTGAGCCGCAAGGCCGGGATCAGCTGCTCTGTAGCATACTTGCCGAGTCCTGCCAGGGCTATGCCCAACTTTGTTTTAGTCTCCATTTCGGGTCCTGTTTGATGATGATACGAATGTTGAGTATTTCCAAAAAACGCCGATCCGGAAAAAGAAACATGCCACAGGGCACCGTACCCCATACCGGCCGTTTCTTGTAGAAAAATCTCAACTAGGGCCTGTAAATGCCGCTGGTGCGGTTTTTTCGTGCGCACAGCTCAATCAATCTTCATCCAAACCACCAATAATCTATGAAACCGGAAATCAGAAACATACTGGGCGGAATAACCGGGGCAGTTGTGCTCAACCTGGTCCACGAAGTTGCCAAACGTGTGTCGCACAAAGCACCGCGGGTGGACTTGCTCGGCGAAGAGGCTGTTACCAAAACGGTCGAAGCACTGGGCGTTGAAGCTCCAACCGGCGATGCCCTCACCGCCTCAACATTCGTAGCCGACCTGGCCAGCAATGCGGGTTACTATGCCATGATCGGGAAAGGCGACAACGACACCATCCTGCTGCGCGGTGCAGGCTACGGGCTGATGGCCGGCCTCGGCGCCATCGGGCTGGCAAAGCCGCTCGGCCTCAATGAAAGCACCGTAGCCCGGACCGGCGAAACCAAGCTGCTTACCGTCACCTGGTATTTGCTAGGCGGACTGGCAGCGGCCATGGCGATCAGGAGTCTCCGGTAGAGTGCCCAGGCACAGTTTTTACCGGGGTTGACGCCTTTCAAAAAACTAAAAACCATTCACATGGAAAATAGCGGAAAATATGCCCTCATTACCGGGGCTACAAGCGGCATTGGCCTCGAACTGGCCAAACTGTTCGCCAAAGACGGCTTCAACCTGATCATCACCGCACGGGATGTGGCCGAACTGGACGCAACCAGCACGCTATTGCGTGCGGAAGGTGTGGAAGTGTGGCCCATTGCCAAGGACTTGTTCGACCGCGAGCAGGCTTTCGGCCTTTATGCGGATATCAAGCAAAAAGGAATTGAAGTAGAGATACTGGTAAACAATGCAGGCCAGGGTGTGTACGGGCAATTCGATCAGACGGACATCGACCGAGAGCTGAGGATTATCGACCTCAATATTGCGTCGCTGGTCGTCCTTACTAAATGCTTCCTGACCGATATGGTGAGCCGAGGCTCGGGGCGCATTCTCAACCTGGCATCGATTGCCAGCAAGTTGCCCGGTCCGTGGCAGGCGGTTTATCATGGTACGAAGGCATTCGTGCTTTCGTTCAGCGAAGCCGTACGGGAGGAAACCAAAGACACCGGCGTCACCATCACCGCATTGATGCCGGGCGTCACCGATACGGATTTCTTCAACAAAGCTGATATGCAGGATAGCAAAGCGGTACAGGACGAGGACGACATGGCCGATCCGGCGGAAGTTGCACGCGACGGATACGATGCCCTGATGTCGGGAAAAGACAAGGTAGTCTCCGGCCTGAAAAACAAAGTACAGGTGGCCATGAGTGCCATCATCCCTGATAGCGCAGTAGCCCATCAGATGAACGAGCAGCAAAAGCCGGTTCACGATAATTCTTAACCAAGACTAAGTCCGATAATGTTGCCAAAACCGGGGCGCTGGCCCCGGTTTTCTTATGATAGCTCATTGTTCCGAGCGGCAGCCGCGTCGGTGCGGGAACCGATAATGCCTGTGGTGGCTTCGGATTCGCTTTCGTGGCCTTTCTTCACCGCGCGATTGTCGCTTCGCGGAAGGAAATGGTCGGTCCATTGCATGAGCGTTGTCAATGCGCCCGGCGCGACGGCGTTCAGTACGGATGCTGCCCGGGCGATGGGCGTGAGCGTCACCTCGGCGGCACCGGCGGCGATGCCTTCCACAATGTCCGCCGCAGCCTTCCGCGCTTCCTGGGACAGCACAGGCAGCGAATCGGCGATTTTGAACCAGGCATATTCTCCTTCGTGGGACCCTTTCACAGAGACATTGCGCGGACTGCCCGTGCGCATCAGGCCCGGAATGACGGTCGTTACGTGGACATTATCCTTCTTCAACTCGGCCGCGAGGCCTTCCGAGAAACCCGTCAACGCAAACTTACTGACACTGTAAGGAAGCATATGCGGCACAGCTATTTTTCCGCCGATGGATGAGATGTTGGCAATATGTCCGCCGCCCTGTGCCCGGAAATGCGGCAGTGCCGCTTTAACCAAATACAATGCAGACCAGAAATTGGCGTCCATGACTTGCTGATAATCTTCGATATCCATCACATTTTCAGGGCCGAGCATCATAATACCGGCATTGTTGATGAGCACATCCAACCGGCCATACCGGTCGATGACTTTCCCGACTACCTGCGGTGCGGCCTTCGGGTCCGAAAGGTCTGCTTCAACCGTGATCACCTCCGCGCCATTACCCCTCAGTTCTCTTGCGGCATTGTCGAGCTGCTCGCCGGACCGCGCACAAAGCGCAATCTTCGCGCCTTTGTGCACTAGTATCCGGGCTATTTCGAGGCCGAGCCCTCGCGAGCCTCCGGTGATCAGCACGACCTTATCCTTAAAATCCATGCTCGTGACGTGCCGGTACACCGCCCGGGCTACCGCCAGTACACCCAGCCCCGCCAGGGCTATTCCCCAGGCCTGCCATTTGCCATCCTGCCAGATACTTTTTGAAGTTTTCATCATATTTAACAAATAAATAGCCGGTGACCTTAGCGGGTAGCTCGTTCATCGGCTGGTTAATGAATGTAATACGGATTTAGTGGTTGCAAAATGTATCCATAGCATGCCACACGCGTTAAAGTATCAGGCCACGTATGAAAAATCTTCCTCTCGCCCGTCGGGCAGGCTGTTCACCTCTTTCATAAGTGAACTTTCCAGAAACGAGAGCTTGTCGATATGCTCGCTGCAAGCGCGCGCGGCGTCGCTGTCGTGATCCAGGTGGGGTAACAGCGCCTGGTACTCGCGGAGGATCACCTGCTGGTGAGAGGCGATTTCCGACAAGAGTTCGTACCGGTCCGCCAGCTGATCTTCAAAATCATCGACGCTCCTGGTAATGCTTGCAAGCTCCCCGTCATCGAGCACGCTCTTCACGGATTCGTACATACTGCCCACGTCTTTTTTGAACAGCAATGACATCATATATCCGTTGCTGCAAATACGCCTTAACCTGCTTGGTACATCGAGCCCCATCGCCGACCGGAAGAGCGATTCCTGCCTCTTGTACATCCGCCAGATTCTGGCCATACACTTCACCATATTCCTAACATCACTCATGATCCTGCATTTTATAACACTGGTTGCACGTGTCGTGCTTTTATACCGTTGAAATGTGCCCGACTGCGTAAAAACTATACCACTAAACAGGCCTTTTCATCCAAAGAACTACCATAACAAGCAACCTGGCGACTACTTACGAACCGCATGCTAATAACCAGCCACTTAAGCGCTAAAAATCGTGCAAAAAATGGTGGTTCGGATCAGGAAAAACTGGGGAGTGAAAGTTGCTCTCTGCGTGACCGTTGCAGCGAAAAATACACACATCCCAAGGCGATCACAGCCACACTACTCAACAGTGCCCAGGCAGCATCCGGCGAAGAAGGCACATTAGGTAGTGAAACAACGCCATCACGGTTAGTAACGGCAGGGTTGGCTACGTAACGACCGTGGCGCGGCAAGGCCCTATCGGCAAAGTTCAGCGCAAGGTCCATCAGCTGCTGGCGCATCTCCCGGCCTTCCATGGGCTTGCCGTGACCTGTCGCCACCACCTCGGGAGAGAGGTCGGCAAGCGCATTCACAGATTTATCGGCCTGGTACCAGTCGCAGGTGAAGTATTTGGGTGGTCCTGAAATCACCTTTCGCTGGGTAAGCACGCTGAACACCGATTCCTGGCGGGTGGTGACAAATGCATCTCCTGCGACGAGCACGCGGTCGGTTTCACGCCACAGGCTGATATGCCCCGGCGAGTGGCCGGGCGTGTGTATATAGGCCCATTCGGGCATAAATGGAATGTGGCCGTCAAGCGGCAGCGATTTGACCGCGTCGATCAGATCGATCGAGTCGTTGGGATACAGTCCTGAGACCAGCGACAGCAAACCACCCCCGGCGTTCGGGTCAGCAGGCGGATAGTCCGACTTTCCAGTCAGATACGGCGTTTCGAGAAAATGCGCATATACGGGCACTCCCCATTCGCGGATAATTGCTTCCAGGGAGCCGACGTGGTCAAAATGTCCATGGGTGAGCACCACTGCAACGGGCGGTACACCTTCCCCGAAGAGCTCCGCGGCGGCGGTTTTGATCTTTTCGAATGCACTTTTCAGGCCCGTGTCGATCAATACCCAGGATTTATCCGGATTGGCAATTAGGTAAACATTGACCATTACGTCCTTTACTCCCCAAACTCCCTCCGCTACACGGAAGAAAGATCCTGATTCATTGTTTTCCGTTTTCATCCCTCGTTCGTTTTTAATTTTTGCCCACCTGGCGGTAAAAACTGTGCCATCGGCGTCGCTGGCATGATTTGTTTGCCTTTGAAAAACAGGAAAGCCTATTAGCCACTAGTTATGATCGCAATTCATGAAGACGATTTATCTTGCCGATGATGACGAAGACGACCGCATGCTGATCCGCGTCGCGGTGGAGCAGGTCATCAGCCCCGTCCGGATCATCGAGCTTGACTCCGGTGACGACCTTATCAGGTACATTACGAACCAGGGCATTTCAGTTGACCCCGCGATGATCATCATGGACATGAATATGCCGCGGCTCAGCGGCCTGGAAACGTTGGAGATACTGAAAATGAACGACGTATCACAGCACATTCCGGTATTGATGCTCTCAACAACTTCCAATCGTGCCCTCATACGCGACGCCTATGAGCGGGGCGTTAATGCCTTTCTTGAAAAACCCGTGCATGAGGCGGACTTTGTGAAGCTGGCCAAGGCCGTGGATGCCTGTTTCCTGAACAGCAGCCACGTAAGTGATGAAACCACCGTGACCGCGGGCCGGGAACAGGGCAGCGTAATCGTGATCGAAGATAATGAGGACCACCTATTCTTTATCCGGAATGCGCTGAACGACTGCATGCCCGAAGTCCAGATCACCGAGTTTACCAATGCGGCAGCTGTGAATGAACAGCTGGGACCGGCGTGGGACAGCATTCATCCGGCACCGCACCTGATCCTGATGGACCTTTACCTACCCGACAGGCAAGACGGCCTGGATCTGCTGGTGAATATCCACCAGCTTCTGATCAACAAAAACTGTCGCGCGGTGCCCGTCATCGTCTTCTCATACTCCGACAAACCGGAGGATATGCACGCCAGCTATCAGCGTAACGCCAATGCATTTATGACCAAAAGCAAAAACGCTTCGCTCTGGAAAAATGATTTCAACAACCTGCGTAATTTCTGGTGGAATACCGTTTCTACTCCCGACCGACGATGAACGACCTGTTCCCGGAAGCCCCGGACATGACTGAAAGCCCGCTGGCGGCACCCCCTGCGTATCTGTCACTGATGCAATCGGTGAGCCATGAGCTACGCAGCACGTTCGGTGTGATCTCGGGACTGCATTCGCTGCTACCGCTGGCTTCCGGAGAAGCCGAACGGGAAGATATGTTCAACCGCCTGCACAACAACACTGAATACGCGGTGCAGTTGTTTACCGATCTGGAAGATTACTGCGCCATGGAAACCGGCCCGATGCGCGTAGAACCTACCTCGTTCAGACTGGCTGGCGCGTTCGAAAACGTCCGCAAAAAGATGCGTACCATGCTTCAAAGGCGGAACACGACCGTGCTCCTGAGCGGCGACAGCGAACTGCTGGTAACCTGCGACGAAGAAAAAATCCGGCGAGTCCTGAAAAACATCATTTTCCACCTTGCCTGCATGGTACGCACACAGGCAATTGAGATAGGCTGGGAGAAGCACGCTACGACATGGACTATCACCATCGCATACAGTGGAGATGCCTTGCCGGGATGGCTATTTATGCCGGGCGAAGAGCCGGGTGAGCAGAATATGGGGCGAAACATCAGCCTGCTGATGGTGCACCGGCTGATGTCCTTGCTGAATGGGGAGATTTACGGGGGTACCGACGATGGACGGCAGTGGATTTCGCTGCAATTTCCACAATGAGAGCCCCTGGAACGCATTTTAACATGATTCACACCACAATTTTTCGATAACTATCCATGAGTAAAAGAGAAATTTACCTCGTTGAGGATTCCAGTGATTTTCGGCAGCTCGTGAGGGGCATCTTCACCAAATTCCTGCCCGACTACCACGTCCGGTTTTTCCAGGGCGCACAAGAACTTTACCAATATATGGTGCTGCAATCGGCCGAACAATTTAAGGGAAGGCGGCCGGGATTGATTATCCTTGACTTGCAGCTACCGGCCATCAATGGTTTTGAGCTATTGAAATTGGTACGTCAGACACCCGCCAATACCGAAACCGACTGGAAAACGATCCCTATCGTAATCCTCAGCGGTGCAGGCCGGCAGGAAGATGTCAACCGCTGCTATCAGGCGGGAGCGAATTCCTTTTTTGTCAAGCCTGTCGAGTTTGAAGAGCTGCATACCCTCCTGGAAACGATGTGCCGCTACTGGATCGACTACAACCGCCAGGCGACAACAGATACCTTCAACCAAATTCCCGCACAATGACCCGCCGTATTGGCTAGTATGCCGATAGTGAACGGAGCCGCCTTAGCGTGCCAGCACTTGTGATTTATTCCGGCAATTCCTCCGTTGCCGGCGGCTGGTCCGCGAAATCCGGCAGAATCACTTCGCGGTCGTTAAGGTCCCGCATTGTCTCTTCAACCACAAAACTTATTTTCTTGCCAAACATCGTTTCACCGGTATAAAAGCGGCTGTCCTGGTAAATGTTCTTGTCGGAAGGCAGGTAGCCGTATTCGCGGTTATACCGATCGATAAACGTGACCAATGCATGGAACATCCGTTGCCACCAGGCAACGTCTTCATCGGGTGTTCCCATTCCGGGGACATGTGTACCCGTGTATTTCTGCTTGGTAATGTGGACCCGGTAAACATAGAGCTGGCCGGATTCGAGGTGCAGCATTTTAAAGCGTCCTGAAAATCCCGCAGGGACGCCGTCCAGTACAACTTTCGTTGAAAAGACCAAGGTTTTCATTGCTTATGAAATTGCATCTATTGTGGTGGTGTAACCGGGGCCGGCATAAACGCCGACCTCCTAAAACCGGTGCGTCAGCAACTTGCATACCAGGCCAAAATGAGCTGGAACATATTTTGCAGAGGTTCTCCCTTTTTTAAAACACGCGAATATGAAAAAGGAGACAAACTCAGAACCAAAATTCAAGACCAAATCATCGACCACCGCCGAACCGGCGCTGTACGAATTTTTTCTCGATTGCCTGCGGGACATTTACTGGGCCGAAAACCACCTGGTAAAGACATTACCCAAAATGAGCCAGGCTTCCAGCTCCAAACAACTCGTGACGGCGATCGAACAACACCTTGCCCAAACCGTGGAACAGGTGTCACGGCTCGAACAGATCTTCGGAATGCTGGAGCAAAAAAACATCGCCAAGAAGTGTGACGCCATGGAAGGCATTACCAAAGAAGGCGAAGGGGTGATCGAGAGTACCGATGCCGGCACCGCTACCCGAGACGTGGGCATTATCCTTTCTTCCCAGAAGGTCGAACACTATGAAATCGCGTCCTACCTCGGGCTCATCCAGCTCGCCACTACCCTCGGGCTGGAAGAAGTAGCCAACATTCTCAACGAATCACTTGCCGAAGAGCAGGCAAGCGATGAACTGCTGGCTTCCATTGCCGAAAATGACATTGTGTACCAGGCTTCGCAGGAGGCTTAATTTAAATATCAATCACTATGGCGAAAAGAAAAGCGCAACAGAACCCGGAGGTCGACCAACCGGAAAACGACAAGATCAGGAGCCTGGCGCAGCATATGGAAGATTCCACCGGCGAGCTGATGAATACCAATACGGGCGTCCGTGTCAACGACGACCAGAATTCCCTTAAAGCAGGCGACAGGGGTGCTTCCCTGCTGGAAGATTTTATTCTCCGCGAAAAAATAACGCATTTCGACCACGAGCGCATACCCGAGCGCGTGGTGCATGCCCGCGGCTCGGGTGCACACGGGGTTTTCAAACTCTACGAGCCGCTTGCGCAATACACGAGAGCACAATTTCTCAACGATACCTCCATTGAAACGCCGGTATTCGTCCGGTTTTCTACCGTTGCGGGATCGAGGGGCTCAACCGACCTCGCCCGCGACGTGCGGGGGTTCGCCGTCAAGTTCTATACCCAGGAAGGCAATTTCGACCTCGTCGGGAATAATATGCCGGTATTCTTCATCCAGGATGCCATCAAGTTCCCCGACCTGGTACATGCCGTGAAGCCGGAGCCCGACAATGAGATCCCCCAGGCAGCTTCCGCCCACGATACGTTCTGGGACTTCATATCGGTCATGCCCGAATCGGCACATATGATCATGTGGGTTATGAGCGACCGTGCCATTCCGCGCAGTTACCGGATGATGGAGGGTTTCGGCGTGCACACTTTCCGACTGATCAATGCAGAAGGTGTGAGTCATTTTGTAAAATTCCACTGGAAACCGCTGCTGGGCGTTCATTCCGTAGCGTGGGACGAGGCGCAGAATATTTCAGGCAAAGACCCCGATTTCCATCGTCGCGACCTTTGGGATGCGATCGAAAGCGGTAATTTCCCCGAATATGAGCTGGGCTTGCAGATCGTACCAGAGGAGGATGAATTTAAATACGAGTTCGACCTGCTCGACCCGACTAAAATCATCCCGGAGGAGCTGGTACCGGTTATCAAGGTAGGTAAAATGACCCTCAACCGCAATCCGGAAAACTTCTTCGCTGAAACGGAGCAGTCGGCATTCCATATAGGCCATGTGGTACCGGGCATCGATTTCACGAACGACCCGCTGCTGCAAGGCAGGCTGTTTTCCTACACCGATACGCAGCTTATCCGCCTGGGCGGCCCCAATTTCCAGGAAATACCAATCAACAGGCCGATCGTGCCCGTGCACAACAACCAGCGGGACGGCTATATGCGGCAGACGATCAACCGTGGAAAAGTGAGCTATGGCCCCAATTCGCTGGGCGATAACTACCCGTTGCAGGCCAAAGTGTCGGAGGGCGGCTTCGCCTCCTATCCCGAGCGCATTGATGCGCGCAAGGTGCGCGCGAGGAGCAAAAGTTTTCTGGATCATTTCAGCCAGGCGAAGCTGTTCTTCAACAGCCAGTCCGACCCGGAAAAAAACCACATTATCGAGGCATTCAGCTTTGAATTGGGGAAAGTGCAGTCCAATGACGTGCGGACCCGGATGCTGGGCATTCTTTCCATGATCGACAAGGGGCTCGCGGCAGAGGTAGCTTTTGCGCTGCGCCTTTCGGTGCCGGAAGATCCGGAGTTGCCCGTGAACCGCAGCATTCCCGCCGATGCCGATCCCGCAGATTACGATCCCGTCATCAAAGAAGGTTCGCTCACTGCGTCTCCGGCGTTAAGTATGGCTAATAACCCGAAAGACAGCATTAAGACAAGGAAAATAGCCTTCCTGGCAGCTGACGGCGTGGATAGCAATTCCCTGAACACGGTCAAAACAGCATTGGAAGCCGAAGGCGCCATCGTGGAGGTGATTGCCCCAAGGCTGAACTACATCCTGTCGACCACTGATGAGGAAATCCGCGTACATCACAGCTTTCTCACAGCTGCATCCGTATTGTACGACGCCGTGTATGTGCCTGCCGGAACGAATAGTGTAGCCACAGTAGAAGCTGAGGCCGACGCGGTTCATTTCCTCAATGAGGCGTTCAAGCATTGCAAAGCCATTGCAGCCGATGCCGGGGCGATGCAGGTGATCGAAGCGACCTATTTCGCCAGAAAGATACCTGCGGACTTCTCGGACGAATCTGTGTTGCTGGATGGGATCGTGATCAGCGACGATCCGGCCAAACTGGCAAAGCAGTTCATCACCGCCATTGCTCAGCACAGGTTCTGGGAGCGGGAAAAGCCAAGAAAAATCCCGGCTTGATGTATGGATTGTTAGCATAATGTTGAGAGCCTGAGCGGACCTGCCTGCTCAGGCTCTCAACATTATACACTCAAATCAGGCGAGCAGCGATATGGCTTCCTCGTTTCCCTGCTGAATCGCAAGATCGAATGCGGACTGGCCCCTGACGTCCAGGATAGTCGTGGATGCCCCGCTTTCCAGCAACAACTTCACCATTTCATTCCGGCCAAACATCGTTGCGAACATCAACGCCGTGCCGCCATTGCCATGCTGGCTGTCGAGGTTGGCGCCGTGTCGGATCAGGAGTGACGCCACCTCCGGAAGTCCTTTGAATGCGGCGCCCATTAAGGCCGTATTGCCGCCGTTGTCGCCGGCATTCACATCAGCACCCGATTCGAGCAGAAGTTCCGCAGCCTCGGGGCGATTGTTATAGCAAGCGATGAGCAATGGCGTGTAGCCTTTTTCGTCCCTCACATTTACATCGACACCCCGGCCAAGCAGTTCGCGGATGACGTCCAGGTTCCCTACCCGTGCGGCATGTATGAGCACATTCGAATAATCTTCCATTTTTTGCTGGGTTGGTTTAATGAAGCTTGTTACAAGCTTAAAATCCATACCAGCCGGCGTTAATCCTCCTGGTTTTTTGGGGGAAACAGTTGACTCAAAAGCTCGCTGAGCTCAGTGAGGTCTATCGGCTTCACCAGATGACCGTCGAAGCCCGACTGCCGGGTCCGCTTTTTATCGTCGGACTGCCCGTACCCGGTAAGTGCTATCACGGCGATCTTGCGGCCATCGGGGCGGTTCCTGATTTGTTTGGCGGTTTCGAATCCATCCATTCCGGGCATCGAGATATCCAGCAACACAACCTCGGCAGGCTGGCGTTCAAGCAATGCCAGCGCCTCGGGGCCGTCGTAGCTTACCGTGGCGTGGTGCCCCTGATGCGTGAGGATCATCGCCAGGGTATCGGCCGCATCGCGGTTATCATCTACCACCAGTATCTCCCGCGGCCTGGCTCTGACTGTTTTTTCGATGGCCGGGGGCACAAATTCCACAGGCACTTCGAGATAAGGTAAATGAACCAGGAACTCGCTCCCTTGTCCCAGGCCGCTGCTTTTAGCCTCCACCCTGCCCCCATGCATTTCCACCAGCTGTTTCACCAATGTCAAGCCCAGGCCCAGGCCCCCGTCCGCCCGCTTCGGCGACGAGTTAACTTGTGCGAAGAGCTCGAAAATGGCCTCGAACTGGTCCGAAGTGAGCCCTATACCGTCGTCTTTTACGCTCAGCAAAAGCTCGTTCCCCGTCTGTTCGAGCGCGACCCACACATGGCCGTTCTCCTGCGTGAACCGGACTCCGTTGGTAAGGAGGTTGGTTATCACCTGCGTCAGCCTGGTAACATCGCCGTTCAGATACAATGGTGTATTGGGCAATGTCAATGTCAAATGCCTGTTTCCGGATTCATACAATGCGGTAGTTGCCTCCACGGCATCTGCCACCAGCTTGCAAAGTTCCACCTGCTCGCGCCTCAGTTCTATTTTTCCACGGCTGATACGGCTCACATCGAGCAGATCGTCTACCAGCCTCACCAGGTGATCCACCTGCCGGTTCATCATCGCCACCGACGCGCTCACGCGCTCGTCATCCCCCGAAGTCATTTTCATGATCTGCAGCGTGTTGCGCACGGGTGCAAGCGGGTTACGGAGCTCGTGGGCGAGCATGGCCAGAAACTCGTCCTTCCGCCTGTCGGCCTCCCGCAAGGCTTCCTCGGCCGCCTTGGGGCCGGTAATGTCAACAAATGTGAGTACGACGCCGTTAATGCGGTCTTCGGCAGTGCGGTACGGTAATATCCGCATTATGAACACCCGTCCATCCGTGCTTCTAACTTCCCGCTCGACGGTTTGTAATTTACTCAGCACTAGCTCGGCATCCTCTTGTAAATGTGCGTAGTCAAGGCGGTTGGTAATGTCCGACAGCGGGCGGCCGAAGTCCGCCGGGATCAGGTTGAATATTTCACGCGTCGATGGGGTGAACAAGTTTACGCGAAAGCTGCGATCGAGGAACAGCGTGGCCATGTTCGTGGAATTGATCAGGTTCTGAAGATTGTTGCTGGTCAGCGAAATCTCATCCACCTTCACTTTCAACTCCTGGTTAATGGTCGTCAGCTCTTCATTGATCGATTGCAGTTCCTCCTTGCTCGTTTCCAGTTCTTCTGCCGCAGAGCGAAGCTCTTCGTTAATCGCCTGCAATTCCTCATTCGAAGCTTTCAGTTCCTCGGCCTGCACCTCGTGCTGTTCGTTGGAAGTACGCAGCTGGGCTTTCACACGGATCAGTTCCTCTTCCAGGTGCCGCGCCATCGGTTCTACGGACGTCAGCACCCCTTCATGATCACTCGCCTCGCCCACTTGCTGAAATAACACCAGAATAAATCCCCTCGCCGGGTCACGCTCACGCAAGACCGGGCGCACATGGATGGTGATGGTTTCCGTACGGTCCTCCATCCTGATTTTCAGGGTGCGGGCTTCGACATTGGTCTGCTGCTGGACCGCCTGGTAAAAGGCCGTCCGGAGTTCCAGCCGGAGTTCGGGACGGATCAGTTTCAGGAGATTCTTGCTGGGCTCCCCGCCTGCGATCTGCAGGTAGCGGCCTGCCCGCTCCGTGAGATGCAATATTTCGTATTCCTCATTGACAATGATTGAGGGGGGCGCATATTGTTCCAAAAGCTGCTGATGCAGGTCCCCGAAGCTCATCCGCACGCCCGAACGCGCCTCCATTTCAGCCACCGGCTGCGCGACGCTTCTCTTTTCAGGAATGAATTGCGGGATCGTCTCAGGCACCGGGTACGAACGGCTCGACACCTGCCTGCTTTGGTACAAATGGTTTTCGCGGCTCACATTGACATACAAATCACTCGATCCGTCGACCGTTTCCGACATACCGAGCCACAGGTACGCACCCGGCTTCAATGCAAAATGAAAGGTTTCCATAGCCCTCTCCTGCGCCGTCTGGTTCAGGTAAATGAGCATGTTGCGGCAGGTAACCAGGTCGAGCTGGGAAAATGGCGGGTCTTTAAGCACATTATGGCGGGCAAAAAGTACCATTTCCCGTATTTCGCGGCGTACGCGGTACTCGTCCCCATCACGGGTAAAAAACCGCCGCAGCCGTTCGGGCGACACATCGACGGCGTCGTTGAGGTTGTATTTTCCCTCCCGTGCAATCGAAATGGCTGCCTCGTCGATATCAGTCGCAAAAATCTGGACCTTGGGTGCGTCCAGAATCCCGGAAGTCTTCTCGGCACAAAGCATTGCCAGCGAATAGGCTTCCTCCCCCGTAGCACACCCGGCGACCCAGATCCGCAGGGTATGTTCCTGGCTTTTCCCTTTCATCAAAAGCGGCAGTATTTCCTGCTCGATGGCCAAAAAGGCGCGGCTGTCCCGGAAAAAATTGGTTACCGAGATCAGCAGGTTTTTGAGCAGTGCCTGCGTTTCGTCCGGATGCTCACGCATGTAGGCCACGTAGGCGGGGAGGTTGGGCAGGTTCAGGACATTGATCCGCCGCTCGATCCGCCGCATGAGGGTCGGCCTCTTGTAGTTTGAAAAATCATGTCCGGTGCGCATCCGAAGTTGCGTGAACACCTCCCGGAGCGCCTGCTGCTGGTCGGGCGGGCGTGTTTCCGGCTCCACCGTGATAGCAACTGTCCCCAGTCCGCGACGATAGGATAACAGGTTGGCGGGAATCTGCGCCACAGGCAGGATATTGTCGACGAGCTCGGTAGCAATGGCATTGCGCGGCATTTCATTAAAAGCCGCTTCTCTCGGATTCTGCACAAATGTAGCGCCGCCATATTCCTTGATCCTTTTGAGGCCCATGGACCCGTTGGCCCCGGTACCCGACAGGATTACCGCCACGCTTCGTTCCTTGTACGACTCAGCCAGCATCCGGAAAAATACGTCCACCGGTGCGCGCCGGTCCTCGCTGGCGACGTGCGCAAAGGCCGAAACACGGCCTTTCTCTATCTCTACGTGCCCTGCGGCCGGAAGGATATAGATATGATCCGGAGCGATGGTTTGCGATCCCGCCACCAGGGTTACCGGTAGTTTTGCAACTTTCCCGAGCACATCGGCAAGGCTGATATCCAGGTCGGGGCTCAGATGCAGCATAATAAGATACGCCAGGCCGGTGTGGGCCGGTACATGCTCAAAAAATTCCGTCAGTGCCTCCATGCCTCCCGCCGAGGCTCCGATTCCGGCGACGAGCATCTGATGCTTGGAAACCTTGTCAGGGGAATCCGGGGTAGGGTCTATCATATCTCAATAACTATATCTCAATCCAAATGTCAAAGCCGCTCTTCCGACGCCCTTACCAGCTCACGGTCCTCACTGGCGCGGATGGCGTCTCTGATCGAGGCCACACGCTGCCTGGCTTCACGGGCTTTTCTGAAATAGCGGGCTGCTTCCTTCCGGTGGTTGGCTTCTGCAAAATGATCACCCATGTGGTTGAGCAGGATCACCTGTTCATCCACTCCCCTGAGTGCCGCAAACAGGTAATTTTCGATTTTCTCGGAAATGGCTTCCATGAGCGCTTCCGGCGAAAATGCGTGCCCGGTATGGCAGCGGAAGCGCGAGAGCGCACCATCTTTTAGTAACGTAAGAACACCCTGACATTCAGGACAAGAGAGCTTGCTCATTTCCCCGTATTGAGGAATATCGACATCGAACGTCGGCTCATCCGACGCTACGCGCACTTCCGCACCCATCTTATCGAGTTCTCCGGCGTCTACCTCCGGGCCGCTGCCAATGCTTTCATTGCAGAGCTTCACCAGCAATGCGGCCATTTCCGAAACCGGCACAATATAGTCAATCGCTACTTCACGAATGGCATTTTTCGGCATGGATGGCACGTCGGCGTCTGCGGGGTCCTGTGCGATCGCGATCCCCCCGCAGCGCTTGATGCTCCACAGGCCAGCCGTGCCATCGTCCAGCGCCCCGGTGAGCACAACGCCGATCACGCGGTTGCCGAATGCATAGGCCGCCGACCGGAACAGCGGGTCTATTGCAGGCCGGAACCGGTTCTCGCGCGGCCCGCGCGTAACGTGCACATGCGTGCGATCGACCAGCAAATGGTGGTCGGGCCGTGCCACGTAAATGCGGTTCGGCAATATCGGCTCGCCATGCTCGGCCTGGGCAACGGGAAGGTGTGCTATATCATCCAATACCTTCGCCAATATGCCTTCTGCGTGCGGCGACATATGCCATACCAGGAAAATGGAAGCTCCTATGTCTGCCGGCAATTCGGCGACCAGTTTCTTGAATGCCTCGAAGCCCCCGAGCGAGGCTCCTACTACGATGATGTTTCGAGTAGCCATAAATCTCTGCGGATGGTGAACAGCATTTCCTGAAAATAGCGTGCCCCGCAGTCCGTCAATGCTCCGAAACCATTTTGAGCCCGGCGATGGAGAGAATGAGCGTGGTAATGAAAAATAGCCGCCAAAAACTGACGGGATCTTTAAATACCAATATCCCCACCAGCACCGTGCCCACTGCACCAATGCCCGTCCAGACCGCGTAGGCCGTTCCTATCGGCAGCGTTTGGGTTGCTTTCAGCAGCAAGGCCATGCTGATGGTCATAGAAATGATGAACCCGGTAAACCACAGGTACATTTCCGTTCCGCTTGTCTCACGGACTTTTCCTAAACAGGAAGCGAACCCGACTTCGAACAAGCCGGCGATGATCAAAATAATCCAGTTCATAACACGCTGTTTTTCTGACAAAGGTCCAGCGCCGGATCGGGAAAAAATTTTACAAATGATAAAAAGGAAACACTACCTGATTTCCGCACGAATGCGGCTCAGGCTCACTTGTGTGATCCCGAGGAAAGAAGCGATATGTGACAGCGGCACACGGTGGAGCAGATCCGGCGTTGTGCTCATTAAATCCAGGTACCTTTGCTGTGCGGTTTTGAACTGCATGGAAATGAGCCGTTCTTCGGTTTTGATCATTTCCTGCCCGATGAGTTTGCGGCCCCAGTTGGCAATGTGAATGTCGCTGGCGAAAAGTGCTTCCAGATCCTGGGACCTCATCTGATACAAGTCGCAGGCTTCCAGGGTTTCGATATGCTCGTAACCCGGCTGGCCGGCCACATAGCTTTTCATCGAAAGCACTACGTCGCCTTCTTTTCCAAACCAGAACGTCACATCCCCGCGGTCGACATCGGAGTAGGCGCGAACGATGCCGCTGCGGACAAAATAGAGCATTTTCTCTACCCTACCGGCGCGGATGAGCGTGTGTCCTTTCGGAAACTTTACCGGGTTTATCCGCGCTTTCAATGCCTCCCTGGATTGCGCCGGCAGCGGGTAAAAATGTTCCAGGATTTCATCTATTTCCATAACTAGCTAGCTCGACAACCTGCCAATAGCCTCTTCCACCGTAGGTACGAAGCTGATCTGCCTCCCCTTATTGCTTTCAAAGATAAAATCCCGCAGGCTTTTGCTGTCGTATTGCGCAAAGTCGCCCACGATAGCCAGCCTGACGCGGTAGGTCGCGAACTTTTGCAGAATTTCCCCGGCGATACCCGTTTTTAAATCAAAAAAAGAGGGCGTAATATTTCGTTCGTGCAGGATCATTTCCCCGTAACCCTGGTAGTACAGGTCAACCATCAGTTGCAGCCCGTCGTCGGGTGTGCGGATGAGCATTTCGTCGGATACAATTTCCGCGATTGCGGTGTCGTGCGGTTGATGTCTTTGAATTTTCATGGCAAAAAGCAGCTACCCGGTTTGTTTCCGGCAGTGTGCGAAGTTAGTTAAAAACAGCTCCTGCCGGCATGCACATCGTTTGAACTTTTTCTACATTTTAAAATATTTATTCTAATCCTTTAACCGGATTGAAAGATAAAAAGTACAAATAAGGAGCGAGTTTACCGACGCGCCGGTTCGGGTACAGCTACCACCCAATCCTAACATTGGCAGCTAGGGACCTGTAAATTCAGGTCTCAGCCAGCGATCTGCCCTCCCGTTCTGAATTGCCCGTTTACCGGGTACTTCCTGACTCAAAACTATTTTTACAAGCCGGATAGAATAGTATTTTTACGGCAACGCCCGGGTTAATTTTCTAAACGGAATGGCAGTTGTTTGGTAGCGGATTTATCCCTAATATTCGCGTTACGCCTCCCGAAAATTAACCTTTCATGACACCGGAAACCGTTCCTCTCCGCACGATAGATCACGACCATATTCCGCTGTGCCGCCCGGCCGCGGTGCCTTCCGGGGTAGCCCAGGCAAGCCCCCCGGAACAGGTGACGGATTTTTTCGGAGGGATTTTCAGCACTGCCGACTGGCCCGCGCGCTGGTACTGCGGGTCGTGGTCCGATTTCCATGGGTGGCTGTACATCATTTCCGACGTACTTATCTGGGCTGCTTACTTTCTGATACCCATTTTTCTCATACGGTTCATCCTCAGCAGAAAGGATTTCCCCTTCCCTAACACGATCTGGCTTTTCGTTGCATTCATCCTCTTCTGCGGCGCCACGCATTTGATCGACGCATTGATCTTCTGGGTGCCGGTGTACCGTTTCAGTGCGCTGGTCAGGTTTTGTACCGCCATCATCTCGCTTACCACGGTTTATTACCTGTTCAGGATTTTCCCAATGTGCTTTTGCTCCGGTCGGTTTCGGATTTACAGCGTGAAATCGACGATCGGATTTCCGTGGAAGAAAAGCTCGCAGAAAGTGAGTTCCTCCTCACTGCGGCCGGCAATGTGGGCAAGCTGGGCGGCTGGGAATACGACCCTGCCACGGGACAATTCAGCTGGACAGCTACCTGCCGCAATATCCTGCAAACGGACGAAGAAAGTGTCCGGAACGAGAGCGATCTGCTGCGCTTTTTCGCCGAGCCCTATCAGCTGATCATCCGCGCCGCCCTGCATGAATCGACCGCGCTCGGGCATTCGTGGGACCATGAATTACAGCTTACCACGCGCGACGGCATCCGAAAATGGGTCCGTTTTTCCGCTACACCCCTGCTCAATGCCGAAGGACAGGTCAGCAAAATCAGGGGCATTATCATGGATATCGACCGCTACAAAACGCTGGAACTGAAACTGGTGAAGTCGATCGACCAGATGGCACAGAAAAACAGCCAGTTGCAGAGCTTTACGCACATTCTTTCCCATAACCTGCGGAATCATTCAAGCAATATTGCCTTGCTGGCCGACTTCGTGGACGAGTCGACGCTCACCAAAGACAATGAGGAGCTTTTTCAGAAAATCAAAACGGTATCAAAGCATTTGAACGGCACGCTGGACGACCTTTCGCAGGTGATCAAGATCCGTGACAACCAGCTCGAAGGAGAGCAGTTGAATATCCGGGAGGTCACCAGGCAGGTGCTCAGCGTGCTGGACGAAAGCCTGCATACGAGCCAGGCGGAAATCGCAATGGATTTTCAGGAAGAGGAAATCTTTTTTCCACGCATTTACCTGGAAAGCATCCTGATGAACCTGCTCTCCAATGGTATCAAGTACAAAAAGGACCATGAACACCCGCTGATGCGGCTGCGGTTTTATCGCAGCAAAACAGGTCTCAAAGTACTGGAATATAGCGATCAGGGGAAGGGAATCGACCTGTCGCTCCATGCCGACAAGATATTCGGATTGTATAAAACTTTCCATAAACACGAAGATGCTCATGGAGTTGGGTTATTTTTGATAAAAAATCAGATCGAAGCCCAGGGCGGGAACATTCAGGTATTCAGTAAAGTCGACGCGGGTATTACCTTTAAAATTACATTTAACGAAAATGCTTGAAATACTCTGTGTAGTTGACGACGACAAGATCTTCACCTACCTGCTGAAACGTCTTATTGAAAAAGCCAAAGTTGCCCGTGAGATTATTTTTTTTGAAAACGGGCGGGAGGCCCTTGATTACCTGACCAGCCATAAGGAGGATGCGCTCAAACTCCCGCAACTGATCCTGCTCGATATTAATATGCCCATCCTGGACGGCTGGCAGTTTTTGAACGAATACGGTAAGTTAAAACCGGATGTCCACCAGTCCATTTCGATTTGTATGATGAGCTCTTCTTCCGAAATGGAAGACTACAACCGGGCGATGGGATCCGGATTTGTGATGGATTACCTGCAAAAACCTGTTCAGATACCCTCTCTGAAAGAAGTTACCGACCGGGTGCTGTCGTTCCTTGGTCCAAAATAGCCTGCGACTCGCTATTTTTGCCTTTTAACCAAAATGAATCTGCCCTGCCATTCCGTATCCTGATAACGCCCTTGGACTGGGGACTGGGACATGCCACGCGCTGTATCCCCGTCATCCGCTACTTTATGGAGCAGGGGTGCATGGTTACAATTGCCGCCTCGGGTGCGACTGCATTGCTTTTAAAAGAGAACTTTCCCGGCATCCCTCAATTGCAGCTTCCGGGTTACGGCATTACATACAGCCGCAGCGGCCGCAGTTTTGCCCCGAAAATCATCGCCCAGATCCCCAAAATCCTCCGCGCGATCCGGCGCGAGCGGCAGTGGCTCCGCGAAATGCAGGCTGTGCACCGGTTCGACCTCGTCGTTTCCGACAACCGCTACGGATTGAAGATCGACGGGCTACCCTCGGTGATTATGACGCATCAGCTGCAAATTATGACCGGCTTCGGCCCGACAGCCGACTATCTGATGCGAAAGATGCATTATAGCCTGCTTGAAAAATTCGATGCATGCTGGGTGGTAGATGAGCCGGAAAACAGCGGACTGGCCGGGGCCTTGTCGCACCCTCGCAAATTACCTGCAAATCCACAATACATGGGACTGCTTTCGCAGCTCGTGCCCGACGGGAAGCTCCCTCTCCAAACCGGCCCGCTCCTGGTACTGCTATCCGGCCCGGAGCCGATGCGCGGCATTCTGGAAAACAAGATACTCGGACAGATTCGTGGACTTGAAGACCATCGGTTCCATATCGTGGCAGGAAACCCTTCGGGCGCCGTGCCCGCTCATTTGCCCTCACACGTTACATATGCCACCCATGCGAACGCACGCGAACTGGCGACGGCGCTTGCCACTACGCCGCTGGTGATCTGCCGGAGCGGCTACTCTACGCTGATGGACCTGGCGATGCTCGGTAAAAAGGCTTTGCTGATCCCCACACCCGGCCAGTCGGAACAGGAGTACCTGGCCCGGCATTTAAAAGCGCAGGGCACGGCATTCAGCATTCGGCAGGCGGAAATGGATTTGAAAAAAGACATTGCCGAAGCATTGAATTACAAAGGGTTCGAAATGCTGGCGTACTCCGCCAGGCATTCGCTCATGCAGCAGGTCATCGATCGCGCGCTCGGCCAGCTCCAAAACTAGCGGTTGTTTTTTCTATCTTTACGGTTACAAATCACCACCCCTATACGTTGTGTATGCCTAAACCTCTGCTTTACCTGCTGGTAACAGCGTCTGTTGCACGGTAGGCCACCAGCATGTTTACGTTAAACATTGTACGATATTTTCATTTTTTTGACTTTATTCTACCTTTGTATCAGGAAAACCGGAAAGGAATTTGGGCCGACTTTTATCACTCCTGCTTTTTGGACTATTACTCTATAACATGATGGGCTACTCTGTGCTCTATCTGTGGGAAGAGCATGACGTTCCTATGGCGGTCGGCACAGGGCATATCGAGCGCAACGGGTTTTCACGTGACATTGTCATGAAAGTGCCGGTGTCCCTGCCCTACCAGACCGACTGGTCCACTCCCGAGCCCTCGGAAGGGGGTATCAGGCATGAGGGCGAGTACTACCAGATCCGGACGAAACAGCTTTTGAACGACACGCTCTACGTTTACTGCGAATACGACCAGAATGCCCGGGACCGGTTCATGGAGCTTGCCGACCATATCCGGTACGACACCGAGAGTCCTGCACCCAGAAGCCACGCCAAGCTGCTTAAATTCTTTCTGAAAGAGTATATGTCTTCCCCGCGGGAGCATGTCTTTTTCGTCACGGAATGGATCGAATCAACGCCATCCGCAATCGATCAATATGATCGTACAGTTTCCGAAACCTGCCGCATTGCCCCAACACCGCCGCCTGACGGACTGCCTACCCGGACAATTGTTTTTTACGCTTCGTAATCCTGCCTTTTTCGCGGGAGTGTGAAAGCGCTTACTCAACCTCAGGTACATTCACCAAATCCGTAATGAAAACATTATTACAATCGGCCGCCGCATTGCTGTTATCGCTTTGCGCCGCCCAAAATACATTTTCACAAGGCTGCGTTGCGATCCGCGGCACCGGCAATGCATGTATGATCGCACACGCCGACAGCAACAACCACAGCCAGTGGGTGGCCAGCATTAGCGGCCGCTATTTCAAATCCTTCCGCCACTTCTCCGGCCCGAATGAGAACAAGGAGCGCCTTGTCCAGCACACGGAGGTAATCAACCATACGGCGTCGGTGGATATCAACATTATGCGCATTCTGAACGATCGCTGGTCGCTGATGGTCGATCTGCCGATCATTTCAAATGCGCGTTCCTCGCTGTACGAGCACGGGCTGGTGAATGGCGCCAACAAATTCAACGAGCGCCACAGCATGCATTCCTTCGGTATCGGCGACCTGCGCATTGCCGCCTACCACTGGCTTTTCGATCCAAAAAAGAGCTACCGCGGTAATATCCAGGTGGGTTTGGGCATCAAGCTGCCGACGGGAGATTATGACTACCAGGATTACTGGTACAATGTGGGCCCTAATGGCGCCAAGGAGCTTCGGACAGTCGACCAGTCCATTCAGCTCGGCGACGGGGGAACCGGTGTTTCCGTGGAGCTGAACACGTATTACAACATTTTCCACAACTTTGGCATGTACGGCAACTTCTACTACCTCGTAAACCCACGCGAGCAGAACGGTGTACGCACCTATCGCGAGACGCTCTCACCACGCCTTGCCAACGAAGCCATTATGAGCGTGCCCGACCAGTATATGGCGCGCGGCGGTTTCAGCTACTCGCTGAACCCATTTGTAAAAGGCTGGGCCGTATCGGCTGGCGCGCGCCTCGAAGGCATTCCCGTTCACGACCTCGTAGGCGGCAGCGGCGATTTCCGCCGGCCGGGCTACGTGTGGAGCGTGGAGCCGGGCATCACCTATTCGGGGCAGAAATTCAGCTTCTTCGCAACGGTACCGGTCGCATTCGTCAGAAACCGCACGCAAAGTGTGACAGACAAGGAATATTCCGACAAGACCGGCGTATTTACGCGCGGAGATGCCGCATTTGCCGACTATTCAATCAATGCCGGTGTTTCCTTCAAGTTCTGATTCATTGTAATACCCATACAAAAGGCCGGACTTGCGACGCAAGTCCGGCCTTTCTGCTTAAAAACTTCCTTAAATACCGCTGATCTGAACGCCCAGCAATTTATAGAACTCTTTCAGAATCGCGGGATGGCCGGGCCATGCGGGCGACGTTACCAGGTTACCGTCCACCACTGCCTGATCTGCGGGAATATTCTTCCAGGTTCCGCCCGCAAGTTCAATATCCGGGCCCACAGCCACATACGCCGTCAGCGTACGGCCTTGCAAAACTTTTGCAGCAGTGAGGATCTGAATACCGTGACAAATGGCAGCTACGGGCTTGTTAGTCTCGAAAAAGTGGCGGGTAATTTCCAGCACACGCTTGTTGAGCCGTGTGTATTCGGGCGCGCGACCTCCCGCAATGTAAAGTCCGTCGTAGTCGGCAGGATTAATGCTGTCGAAATCGGCTGTGATCGCGAAACGGTGCCCCTGGGTTTCCTTGTAGGTCTGATCACCTACGAAATCATGAACAGCGGTTGGGACCGTGTCACCTTTGTGACGATCGGGAGCGAGCGTATCCACTTCAAATCCAACAGACAACAGCGCCTGGTAAGGCACCATAGCCTCGTAATCTTCCACATAATCGCCTGCAAGCAACAGAATTTTCTTCGACATAATGGTTTAAGGTTAGTGATTAAAGAAGTTGTATTACACTTAAAACTACGCTAAAAAAGGCCTTGTTGTTCCTGAAATGCCCGATTCTTTACTTTTCATACTCTTTCAGCAAAGTCCGGATGTCGCGGATGAGCTCGTAGGTGCCCTCGTCGGTAGTTCCGTCATACATCCCCCGTATGTGGCGTTCCTTGTCGAGCAGCACAAAGTGCCCGCTGTGCAGGAAACCGCCCGGCGATTTGGCGTCTTCGGTGGCAGTAATAAGGTAATGCCGCTGCCCTATTTCGTAAATCTTCCCGCGGTCGCCCGTGACAAACTGCCAGGTATCGTTGCTGACGCCCAGGTCGTTGGAGTAAGTTTTCAGCACCGAAGGCGAATCATGTTCCGGATCAATGGTGTGGGAGAGAATCCGAACGGTGGGATTGTCCTTCACCTCGTCGTACACTTTGAGCATATTCTTTTTCATCACCGGACAAATGGTGGGGCAGGTTGTAAAAAAGAAATCCGCGACATAGATTTTATCTTTGAAATCCTGCTCAGAAACGACCTTATTATCCTGATTGACAAATGAAAAGGCCGGTATGGACGGGTAATGCGTTTCCTCGGCGGGTTTGCCGTCTACGGTTTTGATAACGGTTTCGGGTTCGCCCAGGTAGGGCAGTTTACGGTCGTCGCAGGCAGCCAGCAAAGCCGCTGCCAGCAAACCGACGAAGATTGTTCGGGTATGCACGCGCATGGTAGGTTTTGAAGTATAAGGAATAGAAAATGACCGACGCCGCCTCAGGCCGCGTCCTTGAATGGCGCTCCCGTGACCGATGCCGGGAAGCCGAAAAGTAACTGTTTAAACCAGCGGGGGATGAAAAATATCCGTTACGACCGTACCGGGAAATGATGGGGAAATGTCAACGAATGTTACTGCCAACCGCTCTTCCCAGCAGTCCGGCGCGTGGAAGGTAAACGGCTTACCAGTATCCATTACCTGAAACAGCAGGTTGGCCATGTAAGTCTGTTCGGCACGGCGTTCCTCCTGCTTTTTGGCCTCGACGATTTTTTCAGCCAGGTAGCATTTGCCCTCGCATACGACGATCGGGTTATCACGGTTCACACATAGGTTGGCCATGATGTACTCCTTTCGCAACTCGTAGTCCAGATAAACCAACGGAACGACCCATGCCTTCACCAGCATCAGCAGCGTAAAGCCCAGGGTAATCCATTTTTTTCCGTAAGTTTTCAAAAGCAAATACTTATATCCGTAAACACCACCGCAAAACTAAGCCCCCACGCCTGAGATACCAAATCGCCCCCTCCTGCACTCCTCCAAGCCACAAAAATATTTTCGAATATATTTTGTACTAATTGGTAAAGTATTATATCTTTGTAACATCAAACACGAAAACAATGGCAGGCAGACCTAAAATATATGACGAATCAGCGATCCTGGACAAGGCGGTGGAAGTCTTTTGGGAAAAAGGATATGCCAACGCGACTGCCGACGACCTGCTCCAAGCCATGGGAATCGGAAAAGGCAGTTTCTATTTTGCATTCAAAGGCGGCAAGGAGGAATTGTTCCGGAAATCCATGGAACGGGTCGTCGAGCTGAACTTTAATGCCATCCGCGACGCACTTGCCACTTGCGCGGACCCGGTGCAATTCATCAAAGATTTCTTCCTTTCACTTACGGGGAATGAGTCGCCGGTGGGTAATAAGGGCTGCTATTTTGGAAACGCCCTGATACAAGTTTCCTCCGATGATTCAGGCTTGAAGATCATCGCCGCGAAATACCTGCATTTGCTGGAAGAAATATTTACCGAGGCCGTCCAAAGAGGCAAGGACCTGGGACTGCTTCAAACCAAAGAACCGGCAGGCGCGCTGGGTGCTTACCTGGTCAACCTCTGGAATGGCATCAACGTAACCCGCAGAATGGAAACAGACCAACGCAAGCTGGCAGACCTGGTGCGGATGAACCTGAGCATATTGAACTGAATTTTTTTTACCCAATTTTGTACCATGTAGTACAGTTTATTTTTAAAACCATTTTTCAATTTTAAATCCAAAAAGATCATGAAACGCAAAGCAACAGCCGTATGGAATGGTGATATCAAAACAGGCGCCGGACACATCACCACGGGCAGCACCGTCCTCAACAAAACGCAATACTCGTTCAACAGCCGCTTCGCAGATGGCATCGGCACCAACCCGGAAGAGCTCCTCGCCGCAGCGCATGCAGGGTGTTTCACTATGAAGCTTGATCTGGACCTAACCCAGGCCGGTTACACAGTCGAGTCTTTGGAGACACAATCCGTGGTGACGCTGGATAACGGCAAAATCACGCAATCGGAACTGACGCTTCAAGCAAAAGTGCCGGGTATTTCCGAAGAAGAATTTCAGGCCATCGCCAAGGGTGCAGAGCAAACCTGTCCGGTAAGTCAGGCTTTCAGTTTCGAAATCGTTTTGAATGCCAAATTGGTATAATACCCGTATCCTCCTGCCGCCGCTGCATGGATCATTACCCGTGCAGCGGCGGCTTTTTTACCGATGGATAATTGCTGATAGGATTGCTAACTATAAGTACTACAAAAGGTTACTAAAATTGAGGTGTGTTGGGATACACAACCTTCTGTTGAGATTACATACCTTTGTGGGAGAGCTAAAAATTTACCTTAAACCACACTACCTTATGCAGTCCTCCATCACCACAACCAAAAAACAATGCAGCGGAGATCAATGGAGCTCCGTCATTCCTTCTCTTATTTCCACTTCTATGGGCGGCGCGGTCATTGGCGGCACCATAGCCCACATCTCCGGCGCGCTCGCCGGTGGGGCATTCGGGATCGTGATCGCGCTCTGCTCCGAATACAGAACCCGCAAAGCTTCCATCACCAGGAACTGATCCTGCCTTGGTTGACGTGCTGAATTCGATTGTCAGGGATGTTCTTGCTCCCAGGATCATCTTTGTACTGGCCGGCCTGGGAAGCATTGCGTATCTGTTCACCTTCTGGTTTCAGAATCGTTTCATTCAAACCAATCTCCCCGATCTGATCAGCACGGGGTTTCAGATTGTGTCGATCAGCAGCGGCTTCAAGTTGGTGCTGCACGTATTTATAGAATTGTGCAGGCCAGAAGCTGTTATGGAAATGGATAAATTCTATACCGGCTACGGCGGTGCAGCGGTTTTTTGGATTTCAATCACCACTCTGAAAAAACGTTTCAAAAATCCGGATTGCTAACTGAATCACCGTTTTGCAAAGTCAATTCCCTGTTATCCGAACCAATGAAATACCCGTTGTTGTTGCCAGAGGATAAACACGACAAAAATGGGTAACCGCTTCAAAACAATCGCTTCTCCGACGGGCACGCTTACGCTCATTGCCAGCGAAAAAGGGTTGAGGGCAGTGCTTTGGGACTACGATCCTGAAAAATCAGGCATCGAATGCGGTGTTGAAGCCCCAAATGACCCGTTACTGCTGGAAACTGAGAAACAGCTGAACGAATATTTTACCAAAAAACGAAAAACCTTCGAGCTTGACCTTGACTTCGTAGGGAGCGATTTCCAGATACAGGTCTGGGAGGCCATGCTTACGATCCCATTCGGCGAAACCAGGACCTATGGCGACATTGCCCGGCAGATCGGCAACCCCGATTCGGTGCGTGCCGTGGGCGGAGCCGCCAACAAAAACCCTATTCCGATCATCGCGCCCTGCCACCGTGTGGTGGGAGCAAACGGCAAACTGGTCGGTTTCGGCGGCGGGCTTCCCAATAAAGCGCTGCTCCTTGAACTGGAAGCGCCTTATCGGCAAACCACTTTATTTGATTAAGATATGCTTAGTAAATGGTAACCGATAGTTAATCTATTACGCTTTCGGGATTTATTTTTACCTTTGCTGCATTATTCACCAACCATAAACACCAGGTGTAAGAGACCATTTCTTTCAGGAAAATAAATGCATGCGGCCGTGATGGCGGCTGCTATTATTCATTCTCAAAAGAAGTTTCTTATGCTTTTTCTTCAAGGTGTTACCTATGCACACCCTAACCGGGATGTGCTGTTTTCTGATATTCATCTTACTGTAAATAAACAGGATAAGATCGCGCTGATCGGCAACAACGGCTCGGGTAAGTCGACTTTGCTGGGTATTCTGGCGGGCAGGCTGCAACCCTCTTCCGGAACAGCCGGCGCTGATTCAAAGCCCTATTTCGTACCCCAGCTGTTCGGACAATACAATGCGCTCACAGTCGCCGAAGCATTAGGCATTCACGAGAAGCTGCTGGCGCTTAAAGAAATCCTGGAAGGGCATTTGACGGACATCAACCTCGAATTGCTCGACGACGACTGGGGAATCGAAGAACGGTGCCAGGAGGCATTTGCACATTGGCAACTGCCCGAAATTGCGCTTTCGTCACCCATGTCGGCGTTGAGCGGCGGCCAAAAGACCAAGGTTTTCCTGGCTGGTATCATGATCCACGAGCCGGAGATTGTGTTACTCGACGAGCCCAGTAACCACCTCGATGCGCCGGGCAGGGCGCTGCTGTACGACTATATCCGTTCCACGGGTCATACGCTCGTGGTGGTAAGTCATGACAGGTCGCTGCTGAACCTGCTCCCAACGGTGTGCGAGCTTGGCAGACGCGGCATTACGGTCTATGGCGGGAATTACGATTTTTACAAAGCACAAAAATCAGCCGAAAATGGAGCATTGAGCCTTGAAATGAAAGCCAAGGAAAAGGCGTTTCGGAAGGCCAGGGAGGTGGAACGGGAGTCGATCGAGCGGCAACAAAAGCTCGATGCCCGCGGCAAGAAGAAGCAGGAAAAGGCCGGGCTACCCACGATCGTCCAGAATGCATTCCGTAATAATGCGGAGCGAAGTACAGCCCGCATGAAGGGTATTCATGCCGAAAAGGTGGGCGGGATCTCACAGGAACTGAGCCAATTGCGCAGTGAAATGCCGGGTATCGATAAAATGAAGGTCGATTTTGACAATTCCGCACTGCATAAAGGCAAAATACTCGTCACCGCCGACCATGTCAATTTTGCCTACGGAGAGCGGCCGCTTTGGCAAGAGAACCTGGATTTCCGGATCACCAGTGGCGAGCGAATAGCCATCAAAGGCGCTAACGGATCCGGGAAAACGACGTTGATACGCATGATTCTCGGTGAATTGTCCCCTGCTACGGGGGCTGTCGAGCGGGCAGATTTTAAAGCAGTTTACATAGACCAGGATTATTCACTGATCGACAATGCATTGAGCGTCTACGAGCAAGCGCAAAAATTCAATTCGGGCATTTTGCAGGAACACGATATCAAGATCCGGCTGAACCGGTTTCTCTTTACGCGGGAATACTGGGATAAACCGTGCGCTGGCCTTAGCGGCGGCGAAAAGATGCGGTTAATGCTTTGCTCGCTGGCTGTGGCCACACAAGCGCCCGATATGATCATCCTCGACGAGCCGACCAACAATCTCGACATCCAGAACATCGGCATTCTCACGGCGGCGATCAACGAATACCGGGGAACGCTGCTGGTCGTTTCCCATGATGTTCATTTTCTGGGAGAAATCGGCATAGAGCGTGAGATGGAGCCAGGCTCATTCTCCACTTAGCCTGCATTCCTTTATATTTAACCCAAAAACCAATACAATGCTGGATATAGTAATCGAAGCGCGGAAAGCGGCTATCAGCGAGTCGGTGATGGTGAAACGGATACTCCCTTTTCGTCTCCGGCGGATGGTCGGGCCTTTTATTTTTATGGATCATGCAGGGCCGCTGGGCACTGTTCCGGCCGACCCGTCGGCGATGGATGTACTGCCGCACCCGCATATCGGGCTTTCGACGGTCAGCTATCTCTTCGACGGGCAGGTCACGCACCGCGATAGCACCGGGGCGCAGCAGATCATCAAGCCCGGAGAAGTGAACTGGATGACTGCCGGAAGCGGTATCGCGCATTCGGAGCGTTTCGAAGATCCTGCGGCGCTGGCCGGCGGCCTGGAAATGATCCAGACATGGGTGGGATTGCCCGAAAAAGATGAAGAATCGGCGCCCGCATTCCGGAATTATGCTCAAAACGAGCTGCCCGTTTTCACGGATAAGGGCGTGTGGATGCGGCTCATTGCGGGCGATGCATTTGGGTTACAGAATGGCGTCGAAACGCATTCTCCGCTTTTTTACCTCCACGTAGTGCTGGAAGCCGGGGCGACATTCCGTATGCCGGATGGCTATGCCGAGCGGGCGATTTATGTGGTGAAAGGATCGGTGGAGACCGGAGGGCATTTTTACCAACCGGGAAAAATGCTGGTCTTTAACAAGCATGCAGAGCCGGCCATTAAGGCGCGTGAAAATACGACACTGATGCTCCTCGGCGGCGAACCGCTCGGGGAGCGCTTCATCTGGTGGAACTTCGTTTCGTCCCGGAAAGAGCGCATCGAACAAGCCAAGGAAGATTGGAAACAAGGCCGCATTCAGCTCCCGCCCGCCGACGACCACGAATTTATACCACTGCCCGAGGACTATTCACGACCGGCAGGCGCCCCTCCCCGGCCAGAACCGCTTTCCTGATACTGGCTATCGCTTTGCGTGCTTCCGGGTTCTGTGAATGTCAGGAAATTGATCTTATTCGGCACGAAGGCCCTGCAATCCACGGATTACAGGGCCTTCGTATCAGCCGGCGAGCCTGGACGGCGGTACGCCAAATGCCTTTTTGAATGCGAATGAGAAATGCGAGAGATCTTCAAAACCGATTTCCAGATAGACGTCGGAAGCGGCGCGGCCTTTTTCCTTGATCAGATAGTGTGCCTCCTGCAACCTTCGCTGCTGCAACCACCGGCTGGGTGAAGTGTGGAAAATATGTTCGAAATCACGCTTGAATGTAGCCAGACTGCGCCCCGTCAGGTAAGCGAAACGATTCATCTGCACATTGAAATGGAAGTTCTTGTTCATGAACGCTTCCAGGTCGATCTTACCGGGCTCGCTGAAATCAAACAATATATCTCGCATCACCGGCGATGTACGAAGCAATATCATAATGGCCTCCCGGACTTTCAGGGCTTGCAGGCCTGCGTCGATCAGCTGGTCGTCCTCGCTATACGGCATCAGCGAATCCATAAACCCCTTTAAGAGACTGCCGCCATTCAATGCGAAGATCGGCCCCGCATCCTGGCCTCGCTGATGATCGGCCCTGTAACCATGCTCCATCGCGAAACTTCGCAGCGTTTCCTGGTCGAGGTATACGGAAATGGATTTAAACACACCGTTTTCGGGAGGCTGCTTGATGAACTTCATGAGCTGGTTGCGCCGGATAAACCGGAAATCACCCTCCTTGAACACATACTCCTTTTCCCCGTTGTTGATCGTGAGCGTCCCGGAAATCTGGTAGCTGAACACGTGCTCGGGTGCAAACTGCTCCCCCTCGCGGTTCCTGGTAAAATAACAAGAATACGCGATGGGAGATGATTGTTTATTAGACTTCGGATCGGCCATGAACAAAGTTAGAAATTATGCGTCCTTTTTGCTTCCGGTATACCACTTACCCATCGTCGTTTCGAGAAAGTTCTCCGACTCATGATGGTCGGTCGAAAGGCTCACATGCTCCCATTCTTCCATTTCCGCCTTCCGGGCTTCGTCGGCGCTTTTCAGTATGCCGATCGCCTCGCTTCCCAGTATGAGGTGCACCGGCGGCGCGGGGTGTGCGGCCAATGCCACCATGACCTCCGCTGCCCGGTCGGGATCTCCCACGGGTACGAATCGGCCTGATTTGAAAAAGTCCGTACGCTGGTTCACCATTTCGTAGCCCTCGATTTCACGGGCATATGTCATGGACGCCCCGGCCCAATCCGTGCGAAAGCCGCCTGGCTCGACACTGGTAACGTGGATACCCAGCGGCCGCACCTCTTTGGCCAGCGCCTCCGTAAAACCGCTTAACCCGAACTTGGCTGCCTGATACATGGTAAGGCCCGGATTGCCGACACGCCCTCCGATCGAACTGATTTGCAGAATACGGCCACTCCCCTGCCCGCGCATGTACGGCAGCACGGCCCGGGTGATCTCGATCGGCGCGTAAAGATTGGTTTCCAGCTGGCTGCGCACCTGCTCTTCGGTATATGCCTCCGCGGCGCCGATAATGCCGAAGCCCGCGTTATTGACCAGCACATCTATGCGCCCGAAATGAGCCACGGCCTCGGCCACCACATGGTAAACCTGCTCATAATCGGTTACGTCCAGCGCTACCGGGTAAACCTGGTCGCCGTATTGCGCCGCCAGTTCATCCAGCTGCGCGGTGTTGCGGGCAGTGGCTACCAGTTTATCACCGCTTTTCAGAACTGCTTCTGCAAGGCTGCGTCCCAATCCGCGGGAGCTGCCTGTAATGAACCATACTTTTGTCATTGTCATCGTGTTTTAAGTACAATGCAAAAGTACCCTACACCGCGGCTGCCAACTTTGCTGAAAAGCTCAGAGTTACTTTGTTCAAAAGCTCACTGCTTCAATACATAGAAGAAGATTTCCGTCCGGATCTGGAAACCGAGCGACTCGTATACGCCTATTGCCCGGGCATTGTCCGTTCGCACGTGCAGAAATGGCTGTTCCCCGGCTTGCTGGATGCGGTTTACCTGGCGTAGCAGCAAATGCCGCGCATAACCTTTTCCCAAATGATCGGGGTGGGTGCAAACCGCGCTGAATTCCGCATAACCTTCGGGATGCATCCGCTGGCCGGCCATGGCTACCAGCCTGGCGTTTTCGAATATGCCTTCATAATGTCCGAAGCGGATCGTCTCTGTCGAGAATGGACCGGGAACGGTAAGGCCTGTCAACGCGAGCATTTCCGGAACGTGTTCTGTGGTGAGCGGAACCGTCACCGGGCCATCGGATACGGGCATGGGTTTGCCCTGGTAAAGCATCTGATAGCCGGGCACAGCCGCCACCTTCCGCCACGGACGCGGGATTCCCACATTTTCATTACTGACGAATATGACATTATTGTCAAAAGGAATGGCTTCATGCAGCGCCGGCAGGCCATCCAATGCCGGCCCTTCTACGGCCACAAACGGAGACACTTCCGGCAAAAAATAGGCAGATCCTTCCTGTATGGAGCCGAGCGCACGATTGTGAGTGCGCAGCGCATGCCACGCGGGGTTGTCGAGGATTTGTTTCATTTCAAACAGTCAAGTGGCAGGCTGGTCAATCACAGTTGCCTGCATGTGTCATCACCAACAACCGACGCATTTCCTTGGTTGCACGTTTTGGAATAAAACAAAAAAAGTGGCCGCCATGAACGGGCAGCCACTTTTGCCAAAACACACGAAAACACTATTCGAAACAGAAGGCCGCAAAGCCATGTCATACAAATCAAAACAGGTCATCACCCCTGTATTTGCATATGCAAAAAATCTTATTACAAATTTCAGGAAAACAGAACGGAATGGTTCGCACGATCTGTCCGAAGGTTAGGACAATCTGAACATCCTGTAAAAGTACCTTAACTACTACCGGGCGCCGGCGCGGAATTCTTCGGGCGTCAGGCCGGTCTGCTTTTTGAAGAAACGGGCAAAATACGACTGGTCGCTAAACCCTAAGCCATAGGCGATTTCCTTTACCGAATGCTGGCGGTGAAACAATTCCCGCTTGGCTTCGATGAGCATCAGGCGATAGAGCAGCTTGCTCACCGTCGTCCCCATTTTCTCGCGGAGCAGCTCATTCACCCGTTTGGGCGTAAGGCCGATTTCACGAGCATAGAATGCGGCCGATTTTTCCTGCCGGTAGTGCTTTTGCATCAATTGAAAGAGCCTTACCAGCCGATGATCTTCCGCCCCCGACATCCTGTGGTTATGCATGCCGAAGCGGTGCAGATGGGTAAGAAAGGCCGTTGTGTATTTCAAAAGCAAGGCTGTATCGGCAGCGCCGGCACATTCCAGGAGAATGAGGTCGAACAGCCGGGACAGCGGTTCCTGCATGGCATCGGGTATGGCGAAGGCTACGTTTTCAAAAGGTAAAAAAAGCTGGCGAAAATGCGGCTCTTCGATCCGGTCGAAAATGTCGTGTGCGAATACGATCGTCCGTGCGCGCGGAAGCGTGGGGGAAGGAATGGAATGAACCTGGTTAGGCGCGAGGAGAAATACCTCGTTGGCTTTCACCGGGAACGACTCGAAGTCAATATGGTGCGTACCGCCGGTTTCCGAGAACCACACGATGGCAAAAAAACTGATGCGGTGGCTAGGCGCATGATCGCCCAATGCAAGGCCCTTATCCGACGCCATAAAGCGGGAACGCGGCAATTCATGCAGCGGGAAATCGGTATGTTGCGCCATGTTGGCCGGGTTATGAGCATGCAGGCGCACCGGGAGCATCCGGGCGCGTCGTGCAATTTACAAAGCCCGGATTAGCATGGCACGGTTTTCGCATTAGTATTTGGCGATTTTTAAACGCACACAGCCATGTCGAAAAACAAATCGGATCGCTTTCTCTACCGCAACGGTCTTTCGATCGTCTTCACATCGTTGTTCTGTATAGCGATGGTCGCCCAGGCCGTTTTTGGCTGGAAACAGCACAATCAGGAAGTGGAAGAACTGGGAGGCCAGGCGCTCGGAATGAGCGAGTACCTCACCAGCGGCCACTTTTTTTCGGCCACATTTGAAAACTTCCAAAGCGAGTTTCTGCAAATGTCCATGTACGTCTTACTAACGATTTCATTGCGGCAGATCGGTTCGGCGGAATCCAAAGATCTGGAAAAACCGGAAGAGGTGGACCGGAAACCCGACCCGGCCAGAACGGCCGCGCCCGGACCGGTGAAGCGCGGCGGGTGGCAGCTGCGGGTATATCAGCATTCGCTTTCCATCGCATTTGTAATCTTGTTCCTGATCAGCTGGGCAGGGCACCTTTACGGCAGCTTCACAGATTTCAATGATCAGCAGGTGCTTCGCGGGAAACCCCGTGAGGATCTGGCCACATTTCTGACCGAGCCGGAATTCTGGTTCGAAACATTTCAGAACTGGCAGAGCGAATTTTTGTCCGTGGCCTCCATCGTGATCCTGTCCATATTCCTGAGGCAGAAAGGCTCCCCCGAATCCAAACCCGTGGACGCGCCGAATATGGAAACCGGCAAATAGGAAATTCCCGCGGATAAAGCAGATCGGACAATCAACTTATGACACAGCAGCGACTCTACATGGGGACCAGCGGACTGGTGCTTCCGTACAAAAACAGCCAGGCCTACCCACCGGCATTTGAGGGTTGGAGCAGGCTGCGTGTGTACGGTACGCTTTTCAACTCCATTGAAGTCAATTCTATTTTTTACAAACTTCCCAGGACATCCACGGTAGCCCAATGGAACGCGTCCGTGGGCGACGATTTCCGGTTTACATTCAAGCTCTGGAAACAGGTCACCCACAATAAGTCGCTGCACTTTGAGCAGCCCGACATCGATAAGTTCTTCGAAGTGATCGATGGAGCGGGTGATAAACAAGGATGCATTCTGATCCAGTTTCCTGCCTCTGTCAGGTTGCCATTGTATAAAAAAGTAGAAACCCTGCTGGAATGCATTCAGCAATCAAACCACAGGAACTGGCCGGTAGCCGTAGAATTCAGGCACGTTTCCTGCTACGATGATTCGGTATACGAGCTGCTGAATGCGTACAATGCGGCGATGGTCTTTCACGACAAGGCTGGAAGTGTGTCACCCCAACCCGACCTGGATGCGGCGCATGTATACCTGCGCTTTCACGGGCCCGACGGGAATTACAAAGGCAGCTACGACCAGGGCCTGCTGTTCGAGTACGCAGGCTACATTGCCGAATGGATGCGGGCCGGGAAGTCGGTGTATGTTTACTTCAATAACACGATGGGCGCTGCGGTGGAAAATCTGAGGACTCTTGAAAGGTTTCTCTCCGACTTTTCGAATTGATACTTGCCGGGCTAGTAAATTCCCAGCCGCCTTGTCCGTGCACCATCGGCTTACGTTTTTCTATGCATGTTCGCTTACTTCCGCAGCCGTCAATTTGAAATAAAAAGTACTTCCTGCGCCCACTTCGCTTTCAACGCCTATTTCACCGCCCTGTGCTTCAATGAATTCCTTGCTGATAGCCAGCCCCAGGCCGGTTCCGGATTTCGGACTGCCCGGCACCTGAAAATACCGGTTGAATATCTTTTCCCGGTACTTTTTGTCGATCCCCTGCCCGTGATCTGTTACCGAAAAGCGTACCTGCTGGCCATGGGAGGCAATGGCAATGGTAATTTCTGTCCCCTCTCCCGAGTAGCGAATGGCATTGGTCAGAAAGTTAATGAGTACCCAGGCTGTTTTTTCAAGATCGGCCCTCACTGCCGGTAACCCGGGCTCTATTTGGGCAGCGAGGGCAACCTTTTTCTGATCGGCCTGGAACCGGACCGCGTCATGCGCATAATGCCAGATTTCCTCAGGCCGGGCCGTCTGGATGTTAAGTTGAATGTTGCCGGTTTCCACCTGCGACATATTCAAAAGCTCACCCGTTATTTTAAGCAGCCGCTCACTGTCTTCCCGGATCGACTCGATCAGCTGCGATTGCTCATGGTTCACCGCTCCGATGCGCGGAGATTGGAGGAGGTCGAGGCTCATTTTAATAGACGATATCGGCGTTTTGAGCTCGTGGGAAACCGTAGCGATGAAGTTGGTCTTGGCGGAGTCAAGCTCTTTAAATGGGGTAATGTTTTTCAAAAGAATAACCTTGCCAATGCGGACGCGCTCCTTTTCTCCGGTTGGCAGGATGGTGATGTCGATGACTTCCTTTTCAAAATAGCTTTCCTTATCATCCGCGTATATTTTAAGCAGATTGGCCTCTTTTTGCAATGCGGCCTCCCCGCTTCCGTTCGGGCCGGTCAGCGTCCGGATCAGGTCGTTTCTTTCCGAAAGCTCCTGAACCGACCGTCCTATCATTTCGCTCATAGACAAGCCGGTAATCTTGATCGCCTCCTGATTGGCAAACAGCACAATGCCCTTCTGATCGAGACTTATCACCGGCTCATGCATATTGTTGATCAGCGCTTCCGTTCTCTTTTTCTCGATTAACAGCCGTGCCAGATTGCTGTCGTCGTATTCTTCCAGTTTTTCGGCCATAGCATTGAACGACTGCCCGAGCTGGCCGAATTCGTCCCGGCGGTCGAAACGTACCCGGCGCGAGTAGTTCTTTGCGGCTATCTGCCGGATACTTTCGCTCAGCTCGGCAATAGGGTTGGCGATATTGCCGGGCAAGTTGACAAAAAGCGTGAGGGAAATGATCGTGCAGGCCGTAGCGGTGAGCACAATCCAGAGAATGGCCGTAGCAACCGTGCCATTCGCCACATCGTTTTTTGCCCTGATTGCCTCCATATTGATTTTGACCAAACCGAGAATGTCCTTCCGAAGCAATGCCGGAAGCGTGTCGGGCCGCGCGCTGGTACCAAGCAGGTGGAAATGCTTCCTGATCTGCTCCGTCGCCTGCCCCTCACCGGGCTCGGTGAGATTGCCGAACTGCCTTTGCAGATTCTGCTCAAAGGACGCTCTCGCCGAAGGCCGTCCGATTTCATCCAGGGCCAGCATCATGTTTCTGGAACATTCCAGCGTATTGTAGTTATCGGCCAGGATGTTCGCTGTGTCGTCTTTGAGCTTGTACACATTTCGCGAGGCCACGAGCGATTGCAGCAGGATCAGCACAAACAGCAGCCCCAGGCTCAACCTCAATTTTGGTTTAATACTCATTATTTGAAAGGGAAATGGCTCACGACAAAATGACCAGGTCGATGTCTGAGCTGGTTAACTTCTTCAAAAGATTGTTGAACAGGTTGGTCGCCATGATCACCCTGATCAGCGTGATATGCGGCTTGCCGATGCAAATGGTGGTCACCTGCTTTTCTTCGGCCGTTTCGATGATCGCCCGGGATATGTTGGGGCTTGACACGCGCACGATCTCCGCCCCCATTTCGGTAGCCAGCTTGAAATTATTGATCAGGTGCCGCTGCTTGTCGAGCGGTATCCGGTCGCGGCTCTCCCGAGGCGTTTGGACATAGAGCAGCAGCCATTTACTGTTGTAATAGCTTGCCAGGCGGGCCGTCTTCCGGATCACGTGCTTGGCCGTCACCTCGTTGGAACTGATGCAGGCCAGAAATTTCTCCCGGCGCTGCGCGACCATTTTCGGCACTTCCGTATCCACCTTCCGCTCCACCTGGCTCGCCACCTCTTTCAATGCCAGCTCGCGCAGTTGCAGGATATGGTCGGACCTGAAGAAGTTCGTCAATGCGGTCTGGATCTTGTCGGACCGGTATATTTTCCCTTCTTTCAGGCGTGTGATCAGTTCGTCGGCCGTAAGGTCTATATTCACCACCTCGTCGGCGGCCGCCAGCACGCTGTCGGGAATGCGCTCCCGCACCTCCACGCCGGTAATTTGCTTTATTTCTTCATTGAGGCTTTCGATATGCTGAATATTCACCGCACTGATCACATTAATGCCTGCATCGAGGATTTCCATCACATCCTGCCAGCGCTTTTCATTTTTGCTGCCTTCGATATTGGTGTGGGCCAGTTCGTCGATGACCACAATCTCCGGCCTGAGACCGATCACCGCCGGCATATCGAGCTCTTCCAGCTCCTTACCTTTGTAAAATAGCCGGCGCCTCGGGATCAGCGGCAACCCTTCCAGTAACTCGTGCGTTTCCTTCCGGTGATGGGTTTCGATGAAGCCGATCTTGACGTCTATCCCGTTTCGGAGCAAGGTATGCGCCTCCTGAAGCATGCGGTAAGTCTTGCCCACGCCTGCGCTCATCCCGATGTATATTTTAAACTTCCCCCTTCGGGATTTTTTGATCAATTCCAGGAAGTGTTGGGCATTGGGGCTGGTCTCTGACATAGCGGATCCGGGTGGTGGGTGGGAAACCAACAGCCTTTCGGGCATTTACCCGAAAGGATTTGGCATGATAGCTGCTGCTGGCAGTATGATGTATTAATTTACTAAAATGAAACGGCGAGTGAGGTGGTCAGGAAAGTATTGCTCTTGCCGAATGCGCCATCCCGTTCTGCGAAGACCGCATCCTTGCTTGAAAGCGTCCGGGCTTCAACCCGCCAGAGCACATTCGCCATCACCGCATAGTCCACATTGGCCGAGAAACCCCAGGTCTTAAAGCCTTCGGGCGTGCCGGTCGCAATGATTACGCCTTTCTCATCCTGAAAGTATTCCCCTCTCACCGCCACATTTACTTTTGAAGCCGGCGAATAACGGACAATCATCACCGGCACCAGCCAGCGGTTATAGCTGCTGCTACCCTTCTGCTTTTGCTCAGTACCATAGTCGAACCCTGCGGTAATGCCCCATTGGTCACTGACCTGAAAAACACCGTATACATTATGGTAATAACGCATTTGCCGCACGCTGTCAGGCTTATCGCTTCCGACGAAAGTGCTGTAATTGAGGGTCAATGCCGCCGAAGGTTTATAGGTAATTTGCGTACCAAATGCCGGGGTCGTGTTCCCGTCTACCCGCTGAATACGCTGCCATCCGTTCAAATACAGCGCTGCCAGGTACAATTTGCCGTCGTCCGTCGTATAGTTCAGCTTCGCGCCCGCTTCGAAATAGGGCGAGTTTTCTGCGACCAGGCTGCGGGTCAGCGTCCAGTTATCCTTGCCGATGGCGCTCTCAAATCCGATATGGGAAGGCATAATGCCCGCATCAAGCCAGAGATTGGCCTTTTTGGCCAGCTTGATCCCGGCATTGGCCTCGTAGATATTGCGCAGCACGCCCGGTTCGGCAGCATAATTGGCATTCATATAGGTACCCACAGCCAGCGCAAGATTCGCCCGCACGCGCTCGCTGGTATATGCGCCGCGGATGAATCCGAGGTTCAGGTTCACTTCGCCGGCACGGTTGAAATTGTACAGGAACGACGGGGTCGTGTTTTGCACAGGACGGTTAAAATCATGGTTATAGTAAGCTTCCAGGTACCCGCCGACCGAAAACGACGGCGTGGTACTGGTAGAATCCTGGGCCTGGGCGGTTTGGAAAAAGGCCAGCGCCGAGGCCATCAAGAGTAGTTTTTTCATTGTATCAAAAATTATAAAAGAACTGAAAGCTGCCAGCAACAGCACTTATCTGAGCTGGTCGAGGGCCAGGTTCAACTTCAATACATTCACATGAGATGGACCGAAAAGCCCCAGCAAAGGTCCCTGTGTATGTTGTTCGACAAGACTGGCGACCGTTTTTTCCGAAATACCCCGTACTCTGGCAATACGTGCCGATTGCACCCGTGCGCCCGCCGGGGAAATATCGGGGTCGAGCCCACTGCCGCTGGCGGTCACCAGCTCCACAGGCACATCAGCTTCCTTCACTCCGGGATTATGCACCAAAAAAGTATCCAGTCGCGCCTTCACCGTTTGCAGGTACTCGGGATTGGACGCGCCTTTATTGCTGCCTGCACTACCCGCCGCATTGTAATCCACCGCCGAAGGACGCGAATTGAAGTATTTGTCTTCGGTAAACTGCTGCCCCACGTTGGCATAGTATCGCTTGCCATTCGAGGCTATTACTTCTCCTTTTCCCTGGTTAGGTGCAAGCTGGGCGATGGCCCAGACGATTGCCGGGTATACCACGCAAAAGAGCACCAGCGTGGCTGCGGTGAGCCTGATAGCAGGCAATAGGTTCGTTTTCATTGTTTTAATGTCTGATGTTGTGAAATGCGACCGCTGTTCCGGCCGGCTGTTAAATCCAGTTGCTGACCACCATGTCGATGAGCTTGATACCGATGAAAGGGATCAAAACCCCGCCCAGTCCGTAGATCAGCAGGTTCCTGCGCAACAATGCACTTGCACCGATGGGTGTGTATTTCACCCCTTTGAGCGCCAGCGGGATCAGGATCGGGATGATCACCGCATTGAAGATGATCGCCGACAGGATCGCGCTCTCAGGACTGCTCAGGCGCATGATATTCAATCCCTGCAATGCCGGAATGCTGGCGATGAAGAGTGCGGGGATAATCGCGAAATACTTGGCCACGTCATTGGCGATCGAAAAGGTAGTCAGTGTACCACGGGTCATCAGCAGCTGCTTCCCGATTTCAACGATTTCGATCAGTTTGGTAGGGTCGTTGTCCAGGTCCACCATGTTACCGGCTTCCTTGGCGGCCTGTGTACCGCTGTTCATCGCCACACCCACATCGGCCTGCGCCAATGCCGGTGCATCATTGGTACCGTCGCCCATCATCGCTACGAGCCGCCCTCCCTCCTGCTCTTTTTTGATATAATTCATTTTATCCTCAGGTTTGGCTTCGGCGATAAAATCATCTACCCCGGCTTTCTCGGCGATGAACCGGGCAGTAAGCGGGTTGTCGCCGGTAACCATCACCGTTTTGACGCCCATCTTGCGCAGGCGCCCGAAACGTTCGCTGATCCCCGTTTTGATAATATCCTGCAACTCGATCACCCCTATCACCCGCTCGTTTTCGGAAACCACCAGCGGCGTTCCGCCATTGCCGGATATTTCCTTCACCTTCGATTCAATTTCCTCAGGGAACCTGTTACCAGCTCCTTCGGTCAATTTGCGGATCGAATCAAATGCGCCTTTACGGATACGGGTTTCGCCGAAGTCGACGCCCGAGCTGCGCGTTTCTGCGGTAAACTCGATAAACCTCGGGTTGCTGAGCTGATAGCTCGAAGGCGTGGCATGGGCCAGTTCGAGGATGGATTTACCCTCAGGCGTCTCGTCGGCCATGGAACTCAGCGCAGCGGATTTGATAAAATGCGCATCGGTGATGCCTTTGGCCGGGTAAAAATGGGTCGCTTTACGGTTACCGATCGTGATCGTACCGGTTTTATCCAGCAGCAGCACATCCACGTCCCCTGCCGTTTCCACCGCCTTACCCGACTTGGTGATCACATTCGCCCGCAGCGCGCGGTCCATTCCCGCAATCCCGATTGCCGACAGCAAACCACCGATCGTGGTGGGGATCAGGCACACGAAGAGCGAAATGAATGCCGCGATCGTGATCGGCGTGTTGGCGTAGGCGGCAAATGGCTGCAGGGTGGTACACACGATGATGAACACGAGTGTGAAGCCGGCCAGCAGGATGGTCAATGCGATCTCGTTAGGCGTTTTCTGGCGCGTGGCACCTTCCACGAGCGCGATCATTTTGTCTAGAAAACTCTCGCCCGGAGCGGTGGTCACGCGCACTTTAATGCGGTCGGAAAGCACTTTGGTCCCGCCCGTGACGCTGCTTTTATCACCGCCTGCTTCACGGATCACGGGAGCGGACTCACCCGTGATCGCACTTTCGTCGATCGTAGCGAGGCCCTCGATGATCTCACCGTCCATCGGGATGTTGTCGCCTGCCTCACAGATGAACACATCGCCCTTTTTCATTTGTGCGGACATGACTTCCCGCGTGGGCACGTCGAATCCCTGCACGTGCGTAGTCACCAGCCTGGCGCGGGTTTCCTCGCGCGTTTTGCGAAGGCTATCCGCCTGCGCCTTACCTCTTGCCTCGGCAATAGCTTCGGCGAAATTGGCGAAAAGCAACGTGGCGAAAAGGATCAGGAAAACGGTGAAGTTGTAGCCAAAAGAACCCTGGGACTTTTCGCCAGCCAGTATCCAGAGGCTGACAAAGAGCATAACAACCGTTCCGATCTCGACCGTAAACATGACCGGGTTGCGGAACAGCAGGCGGGGGTTGAGTTTCACGAACGATTGTTTGATCGCTTCGTTCACAAGCTCCTTTTGAAATAAGGATGCAGTTTGATTTTTCATTTCAATGGGATATTACAGCATGGAGAAATATTCGGCGATGGGGCCGAGTGTGAGCACCGGGAAGAAAGAAAGGGCTGCAATGATGACAATCACGGCAAGGACCATCACCCCGAAGGTGGCAGAGTCGGTAGGCAGCGTTCCAGCACTTTCCGGAACGAATTTCTTCTTTGCCAACAGGCCCGCAATCGCTACCGGGCCGATAATGGGCAGGTAACGCGATAGGATCAGCACAATGCCGGTGGTAATGTTCCACCACGGGTTATTGTCGCCCAACCCTTCGAAACCACTGCCGTTATTGGCGGCCGAGGAAGTGTATTCGTACAACATTTCGCTGAAACCGTGGAAGCCGGGATTGTTCAGGCTTCCCGAGGTAATTTCCGGAAATGCAGCTGCGAGAGCGGTGCCTGCCAGGATCAGCAGCGGGTGCAACAGCGCTACGATCATGGCAATCTTCATTTCACGCGCCTCGATTTTCTTACCAAACAGCTCCGGCGTGCGTCCGACCATCAGCCCGCTGATAAACACCGCCAGGATAATGAATATGAAGAAGTTGAGAATACCCACGCCGCAGCCGCCGTAGAACGCATTGGTCATCATAGCGAGCAGCTGCGTCATGCCGGAGAGCGGCATTCCGCTGTCGTGCATCGAGTTCACCGACCCTGTGGAAATGACGGTGGTGGCTATACTCCAGAACGCGGAGGCCGCACTACCGAAGCGCACTTCCTTGCCTTCCATAGCCCCGGAAGAAATGTCAACGCCCATTTTACCGAGCGCCGGGTTGCCATTGATTTCCCATACCATCGTCGGAATCACCAGCAGCAGAAAACCTGCCGTCATGACGCCGAACACCATCCAGCCGAATTTCTTTCGTTTCAGGAAATACCCGAACGAGAAGATCATCGCCAGCGGAATAATCAGCTGAGAGAACATTTCCAGCATGTTGGTAAAATAGTTCGGGTTTTCGAGCGGATGGGCCGAGTTGGTCCCATAAAAGCCTCCGCCATTGGTACCGAGGTGCTTGATGGCCACAAAACTTGCAACAGGCCCGGTCGAAACCTGTACGGTATCACCCTGCATACTGATCATCGTATCCTTTCCATTGAAGGTCATCGGCGTACCATTGAATGCCAGAACCGAGCCTACGACAATTGACAATGGTAACAATATCCTGGTGCACGATTTCACCAGCAGCGCCCAGAAGTTGTCTAGTTTTTCGGTAGTACGGTTCTTCAATGCAATAAAAATGATCGCCGCCGCTGCCATTCCCGTACCGGCGCTCACGAATTGAAGGAACATCAAAAACAACTGCGAAAGATAACTCACGCCGCTTTCGCCGGAGTAATGCTGCAGGTTGCAGTTGACCATGAATGAAATGCCGGTATTGAATGCAAGATCCGCCGTCTGGTCGGGGTTCGCGTCGGGGTTGAGCGGCAACCAGCTTTGGTTCATCAAAACAAAGATGGCCAGCAGGTACCATACTACATTAACCGTCAGCAATGCATACATATGCTGCTTCCAGTTCATTTCGCGTTTTTCGTCGATGCCGCTTACCTTGTAGAGCAGCTTGTCGAGCCGATTCAAAACCGGGTCGGGCAGCGTCTTTTCCCCTGCATAAACTTTGGCGATGTAGGATCCGAATGGGATTGCCAACACGATCGTGATAGCAAACATGGCAATGACGCCTATTAATTCAGTATTCATTTATTTCAGATTTAGTCCGGCTGCGGCCGTATATGCCACCGCCGGTCAGGTTAAAATTTTTCAGGTTTGACCAGTACATAGCACATGTACACAAACACGAGAATCGCAACTATGAATAGCGCCGCCATAATCAGATTTTCTCAAAGTAGTTGACCGAATAGTAAAAAACCGCAAAGCATAGAAGCCCCGCAGAAATCAAGAGGATTGCTAACATGATCAGAATGGATTGAGTGAGTATTAAAAGCATTTCAGATTTCCATTAAATGGATTGCTGTATGCTTTTACCAAGCCTGTGCCCGGCGGAGGTACAAGCGATCAACCTATTGATTTTTAAGAACATAGCTATCAATCAATAAACCCGGCATGTTTTAAACCCTATCAAAATGATAGGGTCCGGTATCAAATTGATATAATGCCAATTGCGTGGGGCTGGAAAGTGAACGGGCGCTGGTTGCGTGCGCCACTGAACCTTCCACAAGCGCCGCATCCGGCATGCTCATCCGACTGGCACGGCTTTTAGAAGCATTGCTTTCTGAATCAAAATCATCTTACGGATTGTATGAGAATACTTTATAGGATTATCCTGGCTTTTGTTTTGCACCTTTCGTTTTACGGATTTGCAGCGGCACAGCTGACGGTGTTCAACGTGCCGTCCTCGGAAATCACCGATCGCGGGCGGATCAGCTTTCAGCAGCAATTTGAAATCGGTGACCAGGTAGAGTCTTCGACGACCGCTACCTATGGTTTGGGCAAGAACTGGGAAATAGGCCTGAATCTTCTGAACCTGGATTACGGGCTGTCGAGCCATCGCTTTGAATTCAACGACCTAGCCGACTCCATTCCTTATGCGCCCCTGCTCATGGCCAATGCACAAAAAGTATTCGATCTGACCAACCACCTCTCGATAGGCCTGGGCGCCATAGCCGGGACAAATCTTTCGGGACACAACCACCCGGGGTTTAGCTACTATACCTATTCCAATTTGCTCTTCGAGGCCGGTGCGGCCGATCAGTACAAATTTGCGGCCGGCGCCTACGCGGGAAACCATCATTTTCTGGGCAAGGGACCCGTAGCGGGGTTTCAGGGCGGCCTGGATGCTGGGATATGGTATGAAAAACTGCACTTTCTGGCCGACTGGATATCCGGTAACCATCCCAAGGGCCGCCTCAGCCTCGGCGTGAGCATTTACATTACCAAACAACTCCCCTTATCGCTGGGCTGGCAACGCAGCAATGAAGACGGGTCCCAGGCCGGCGTCATCCAGTTGACGGTACTGCCGAAGTGAGTTTAACCGCGGCATAATTACTTTCCTGTGAAGGGATTGCCGGTCGGGAATAAATGGGTACTTTCGCTATGACGGGTTCAGCAAGGCCAAGAGCGGACTAATATAATAAGTAAGTCCTTAACTTTCAGCCGGATCGGGCCTCACGACGCACCCATACTTAGAACTCAACCGCCCAACACAATGCTCGACGAAAATGCCGAAGGATCGGTCCCTCCTTTCTCCCACGATACACACAGCCCATTGATGGGCAGGCAAGCCATCGACTTTGTTGACCTCGTACAGAACATACCCTTTCCCGTAGCAATGTTCGATGAAAACCTGAGAATGATGTCGGCCAGCGACCGGTGGATCAGGGCGGGAAAGTTGGAAGACCAGAAATGGGTGGGGATGCACCTCCGGGAAATCTGTGATGAGGGGGAGCTTTGGGAAGAAAGACACCGGGCAGCCCAGCAAGGAGTGGGTGTGGAGGGACAGGAGGAAGAAATCTGGATCCCGGCTTTTGAGACTTACCAGTTTGTCAACTGGCAGATCCGGCCGTGGCGCAGGACAGACGGAACCGTTGGCGGAACGGTCATTAGCGTCCAGAATGTCTCGGAAGGTGTTATGACCCGCAAAAAACTGGAAAGAGCATTGGCCGAGGAGGAAAAGGCCAAGAGAATTAAGGACGAATTTCTCTCCAACATAAGCCACGAGTTGAGGACTCCGCTGAATGGTATCCTGGGTTTTACCAGGCTGGCAATGGACACGCAGGCTCATGGCCTTCGGGCAGAATACCTCAAAATTGTCAACAATTCCGCCTCCAAACTGCTGACCATCATCAACGATCTGCTGGACTTTTCGGAAACAGAGGCCGATTCCATCATCCTGGAACTCCGCAAAATTCCGCTTTGCGAACTTGTCCGGCAAACGGTCGACCTGACTTCCCTTGCAATTCATGGCAAAGGATTGGAAATGCTGGTCCGCTTTCATGATCAGCACCCGCTCTGGATTTTCGCAGATGCAGAGCGGGTGAAGCAAGTACTCGTGATCCTGCTGGAAAACGCGGCCAAATTCACCCATCAAGGCGAAATAGAGCTCGGTATAAAACATCTATTTCCGTTTGAAAAGGCTGGTAAAGGGAAATTCAGGTTCAGTGTCAGAGATACGGGGATCGGCATTAATCCTGCAAAAATGGAGGAGATTTTGCAGCCGTTCATGCAGGCGGAAGCCCCGGCGACAAAGCGCTATGAGGGCACCGGCCTCGGTCTCGCCATTGCCGGCAATCTGCTGCGCATGATGAACAGCAAACTTGAAATCGCGAGCTCACCCGACACGGGCAGCATATTTACTTTCGAGTTGGAACTGGATTTCCAGGCTACCGAGGTCGAGGCACCTATCGACCTTGGCTTTATTAAAAGGATTATGATCGTCGATGACAACCATTCGGCCAGTAGTTATATTCAAGAAATCCTGCATTTCCACGACATTACCTGTGACCTGGTGCAAAGTGCAGCCGAAGCGATGGACCTGTTGGAAACCGGGAAAGTTTACGACGCCATGCTCATTGATCATGACTTATCGGAAGCGAACGGCGTTCCGCTTACCGCTAGATTGAAGGAGGCGGCCCTACTTTCTCATCCCGAAGTGGTGCTCATGCATACTTCGCTCGCGCATCTATTACCCGCTGTGCAGAGCGAAACGGTTGCCAGATCGCTCATTCAAAAGCCTGTCAGGTACCAGGATCTGATCATTGCATTATCTAACCTGTATGGTAAAATACATGAGGAAAGACACGAAAAGCAGTGGGCGACGAAATTGATCCGCCCGCGTAATGCTGCTCTTTCCATATTGATGGTGGAAGACAACCTGGTAAATATGCTGCTGTTAAAGACTATTTTACGGAAACTATTTCCTGACGCAAATTTAGTGGAAGTCGGAAATGGCCTTGCGGCCGTTAACATCTGCCGGCAAGAGCTACCCGACATTGTGTTCATGGACGTTCAGATGCCCGTCATGAACGGCCTGGATGCCACCAAAGCCATCCGAGACATCGAGTATGCCAAAGCGCTGCCCATAATCGCCCTCACGGCCGGGAATGAAAAGGGCGCGCGGGAAAAGTGCCTGGAAGCCGGCATGAATGAGTTCCTGACGAAACCCTACACCAAAAAAGACTTAATAAAGGTATTCGAGCAATTTGAGCTGGTTTAGACGCATCGGTAAGCACGATGTGCATTATTGGGCGACGGTTGCAGAATGTGAGAGCAACGTCGTTTTCTTTTTGGAGTTGAAAGACTTTAAACTGGTAGAATCTGAATGACGGGCCCGGCACTAGTCGGGCTTTTTTCGTTTTACCGTTCAATCAATTCTTCCGGGAGAATACATTGTATTCACCCTTTGACCGGAATAGTTACCCATCAGCCGATTGGTATCAACATTTAACCCTCAATTAAGATGAAGCATTTATTCTACCCTCTCATTGCTATTCTATTATTATCAGGTTGTTCAGGAAAAGACGGCGAGCCGGGGCCGAAAGGCGATACCGGGGCGCAGGGAGCACAAGGACCGAAAGGCGACGCGGGTTCGCCTGGCAAGAATGGAACCAACGGTTCACAGGCCTATACCTATGATTTTAATCTCGACGTAACAAAAACATTAGGCGGATACCAGTTTGAGACGCCGATCGAGCCGGATGAATTCGTTCTGGTCTTCCTGAAAAAATCTGAATTCTTCTATACCGCGGTTCCATACGCAGGATATGCTTTTGATGTCAACAAGGCTTTTTTAAAAGTTGATATGACCTACGAATATGGCCCGCACACTCTATATGTGGACAGTAATACCATCCTTCCAACAGGTACCACTTTCGTATTTCGGGCAGTCGTGATCAGGGGAGTTCCAGGCGGTAAGCTCAATTTGGAACGGTACAAGGATTACGCCAATGTAAAGGCCGACTTCGGCCTAAAAGACTGATCAAAATGAGAAACAGGCTAGTTCAAGCATTACAGGCGCTGGGACCACATATATCGGAAAAAGGACTTTCGGGTATACCTGACAGCATTCTCGCGCTGGTCGGCCGCATCAGTCCGGAGGACTTCCATATCATGTATGTTTTGCTTATGAAGTACCCGAATATCTCGGCCGAATGGGTAATCCGGGGCAATGGTGAGATGCTGATTGACGAAGACCCGATTGAGGCACTGAGAGCAGAAAACGAAGAGCTGCGCAGAGAACTCGAACGGGAGCGGCAGAAAGTCCGGTATCTCGAAATGAAAAATCTCTGATAAATGCCGGCTCGGGCTGGAAGATTGAGATTTGATACGAATAGTGATAAGGATTTGGAATCCGGACGTATAAACTGTGCATTAAAAACAAAGTTTAGTATAAAACTAACTACACATAAAATACAGCAAGTCAATATGGATCGAATAGGACTTTTCTCGCAGCCATTAATCAGCTCATATCTGGCCGACAAAGCCAGGGGTTTTAAAGATGAAATAAAGCAAATATTGGAGTCAAAAAATATTGACGACCTCGAAGACAGGATCGCCGCCACCAAGAAAAAATTCACAATTTCGCCTCTTGTGCTAGATTTTGACAATGTATCGACAGAAAAAATAGATATGCATGGTCAGCCAGTTGCGGACGATGCGGACGCAAATGCGGTTCTATTTTATATACCAATTCGAGGGGATTTGAAACTTTTGTCAGTAAGGCCAATGGAATTAGTTAATCCCACTTTCGGTGCGGCTTTATCGAAAGATAATCAAGAACTCGTGTTTACTCTAAATGTGAACGATAACGACGGCAAGCGAATGAGACAGCATTTCGGCTCTTTTGAAAAATCCGTAAAGGCGAATGTGCGCAATCAGAGAAAAGATATTGATGAATTCAATTTTTCGCTTGCAGGGATCGTCGAAGAACAGCGCCAAATTATTGCCCAACGTAAAGAAATTCAGAAAAATCTAATTTCGGATATCGGGTTCCCTTCAAGGAAAAAACAATAAGTGATTAAGTCTTTTGTTCTTCACTGTTAAACTAGGTGAAGCGGGGTATGAATCTAATGCCCATTAAAGTAGAGCACATTGACTGGCGAAGGGTGTTTTTTATGATGAACTTCGTAACGCTTTACACCTTGGCCTTCCACTGCCGGTATCATCGGAAGTGCAGCACGGTGTAAATAGCATCCCTGACATCATAATTCCCTCGCGCAATTCCAGATCCCCAAATACTCGTATGATCAATAAGATAGCCCAGTACATAAACCCCAGAAATCCACTATTCTGGATTTTCGTAATTGCCGGGTGGTCGTTGATTTACCGAATTTTCACTAAGCAACCCGCCCTAGATGCCTACAAGGGCAGATATGCTGATGAAGAAATTTCAGACAGCGCCAGAGCCGCTAAAAGGAAAGCCGACTCGACGCGAATTGCAGAAGAAACCGAAGCGGCCATGAAGGCAGAAGCCGAGTTGAACCGCAAATTTTACGCTAGCAAAGCAGGGAAAATTTACAAGAAACATCCAGAGTGGTCGCGCGAGGCCTGCCAGCGCCTTGCGAGAAAAGAAGTTTGGATAGGCATGCATCTTGACATGCTCAAATACCTGCGAGGGCTCCCTGACGCTGCAAACGAATCGAACTATGGAAACGGATCGCAATGGCAATGGTGTTGGCACGATCTGTCACCCTCGTGCTTTTACGATCGTGATAACGACATGGTAATTGATGCCTACAACTAGTAATATGTAATACTCCACTCCTGCGCCTTCAACTTGCCCTGAAATGACACACTTCCAGAGCCCGGAACCCCTCCGGGCTTTGTTGTTTTCACGGTGAATCTTTCGCTTACACCCTGATATTCACCGTGATACAAGAAAAAAGCACTCACGAATATCTCGTAAGTGCTTGATTTTCAAGTGATCCCGTTGTGATTCGAACACAAGACCTACTGCTTAGAAGGCAGTTGCTCTATCCAGCTGAGCTACGGGACCGGTCATAAAAAAAGGCAGTCAGCAGTGCAGGTTTACTGCATACGGCTTACTGCCTTTTTGCTTGTTGTCGGGGAGACAGGATTCGAACCTGCGACCCTCTGGTCCCAAACCAGATGCGCTACCGGACTGCGCCACTCCCCGATAATTTTCCCTTTCTACTTTAAGAAAGAGCACTCTTTCGAACGTTCGGAAACCGCTGTGGAGGAAGCGGGATTCGAACCCGCGGTACCCTTGCGAGTACGGCAGTTTAGCAAACTACTGGTTTCAGCCACTCACCCATCCCTCCGTTCTTCCGTCGTTCGGGAGTGCAAATATAGCTGGTCTTTTTTCAGAAAAGCAAACATTTGAATAAAAAAAACTTCACCAGAAGCCTGAAATGCCTATTTTTGCCCAAGACTAAATTACACAACGCGTTCATTATGAACTGGAATTACCCCTTTGAAAGCACTGAATATTTTTTTATATTTTTTTTCATTTTCGCTTATACAGCCTACATCATACGTACCGTGCGGATCGCGCGGCAGCTTCAAACGACCGCAAGAACCCTTATCATCAAACTCTTTTTACGCAGCATTACCTTCTCTCTTTTGATAATTAGCCTCCTGGGCCCGTCGTTCGGCGAGGCGGAGCGCGACATTCAGGCGAAGGGTAAAGATATATTCATGGTGGTGGACCTTTCGAAGTCGATGGACGCCGCGGACGTGACGCCCTCGCGGCTGGAAAAGGTGAAGTTCGAACTGAACCGGTTTATCGAAAACGAGCGCGCGAACCGCATCGGAATCATCATCTTCTCCAACGACGCGTACATACACGTACCGCTCACGTACGACGCGGCCGCACTCGAACTGTTCATACAGTCGCTGCAAACGGACCTCCTTCCTACCAATGGCACCAATGTGTGCGGCGCCATTGAAATGGCTTACAACAAACTCATGAATGCCGCCGACCCCACGAGCCGTGCGAAAATGATGGTACTTTTTACCGACGGCGAGAACAGCACCAGTTGCAGCAATGCATTGTTCAACAACCTCCGCAGGTTCGGGATCGGGGTGTATTCGGTGGCGGTGGGTACCAAAGTGGGCATAAGCATTCAGCAGAACGGAAAGCCGTTGATGGACAAAAACGGCAAGCTCGTAATCAGCAAGCTCGACGAAAATTTCCTGCGCGGCATTGCCGCCTCATCGCGGGGAATGTATTATGAGCTCAACAATTCGAAGAACGATATTCAGAAGCTGATCAGCGATATCAATCAGGCCGAGGGCGCATTGGTGGATTCGCGGACAATTACAGTGGTTTCCAACAAATACTACTATTTCCTCGGCGCAGCGCTGGTACTGATCCTGCTGGATGTACTAATTACCATCGGAACCTTTCGACTGTAAGCAGCAATTCCCTATTTTTGCACGCAAATGTGAACCGATATGACGTCCCTGATCCTTTATGTCCTGCTTTGGCTCTGGGATAACCGCACGTTCGATTCGATTACCAAGGCGAACCGGAGAAAGCTGGATGCCGAGCAGGCCTTCCGGAAAAAGGAGTTTACGAAATCGGCGGAGCTGTACAGTCAAATAACTTATGGCTCAATCTTTTCGGACCCCGCCGCAAGGTTGAACCTCGCCCACTCCCTATATAAAGCGGGCGACTACAAGCAGGCTTTGAAACATTACCAGCTACTTGGCGATATTGATAACAACAGCATCGCATCCGTAGCCAATGCGCAGATCGCGCTGATCCTCGTCAACAAAAAAGATACCGCCAGCGCGCTGACCCACCTGCGGACATCGTTGCGGCTTGAACCGGGCAATGCGCTCGCGAGGGCCAACTATATTATACTGAAAAAGAGTTTTTCGGGCGTGGACCAGCCATCGGACCTGACCACCCGGAAACGGCGATCGAACCAGCAGCAAACGGCCCAGAGCCAGGCGGCCAAGCCACCCGAACCGCCTCAGGAGTCGAGGGAGGTAACGCAGGATTTCAAAAAGGAGGAGCTGCTTAAAAGCCTGAAAGCAATGAACATGTCGGAAGAGCAGGCCCACGCCATCCTCGATGCCATGAAATCGAACGAATCGCAATATATTTACCAGCTCCGCCGGAAGCAATACAACCAGAAGCCGGCGCAAAAGAGCGAAATCGAATGGTGATTTTATCCATAATCTAATGAACAGCATACCAGCAACCAACTTCCAGTTCCCCGGCCAGACAGGCTTTTACAAAGGGAAAGTCCGCGACGTTTATTCATTTGAAAAACGTCTGGTGATGATCGCCACCGACCGCATTTCGGCATTCGACGTGATCCTGCCGCGTGCTATCCCTTACAAAGGCCAGGTTTTGAACCAGATCGCCGCCCACTTCCTGAGCGCTACTTCGGATATCGTGCCCAACTGGCTCGAAGAAGTGCCCGATCCGAATGTGAGCATCGGTATCAAATGCCAGGCTTACCCGGTGGAGATGGTGGTACGCGGTTACCTGGCCGGCCACGCCTGGCGCGAGTACAAATCCGGCAAACGCGAAGTATGCGGCGTGGCATTACCCGAGGGTTTGAAAGAAAACGACAAGCTCCCCCAGCCTATTATTACGCCTACGACCAAGGCACATGAAGGTCATGACGAGGATATTTCCAGAGAACAAATCCTCGCGCAGGGGCTCGTGAGCGAGGATGAATATGAGCACCTGGAACGCTACACGCTCGCGCTGTTCGCGAAGGGAACTGAAATGGCGGCAGACCAGGGGTTGATTCTGGTAGACACCAAATATGAGTTCGGTCAATTGGATGGCACGATTTATTTGATCGACGAAATCCACACGCCTGATTCCTCAAGATACTTCTATAAAGACACTTATGAGGAAAATCAGCGCGCCGGCATTGCCCAAAAGCAGCTTAGCAAGGAATTTGTAAGGGAATGGCTCATTGAGAACGGCTTCCAGGGCAAAGATGGCCAGACGGTACCTGAAATGACCGACGAAAAAGTAAACTCGATCTCGGAACGCTACATCGAGCTGTTCGAGCAAGTAACGGGCATGAAGTTCCAGAAGAATAACCTGGACCACCCGCTGGAAAGAATCGAGAAGGCCATTTTGCGCGCCATTGCCTGAGCCCCGCTACTCACCCAGCCCAATATTTGTTTGACAAAACGACAACCGAAATGGATTTTAAACTGGAAAAAAAAGAACAATACGCCTATATCGAAACGGATGCACCCGCGTTCGCCGGCGATGTGCCCGCAGCGTTTGAAGAAACGGCGCGCGGCCTCTTCCGCGAAGGATATCACAGCCTGATCGTCAATATGCAGACGGTCAAGTCGCTGGATGCGACCGGCATTGCTACCTTAAAAAAGGTCAACTGGCTTTGCCAGAACGACCTGGGCATGCTGGCGATCGTGACGCGCGACGACGATTTTATGGATACGCTGGAAGATCTGCGCATTCCCGATCTCACGGTTCTACCGACCAAAGAAGAAGCCATTGATGCGATTTTCATGCATAGCCTTGAAAACGAATTCGGTGCGGGCGACGACGATTACGACGACGAAGATTACGAAGGTGTGAGCGAATCGAAAGAGCCTTAATATTTGAATAGTATAATTTTCAGCCTTTTACGACCACGTCCTGCCGAAGCCCGGCAGGACGTTTTTGTGATGTCATTCCAACACTTTTTATATTTTCCTTAGACGCTTTTTGTAATCCTCCAAGGAGCGAAAATGGCGTTTGCAGCTTTCCAAAATGGTAAGTAATCGAGCCATTCTTTACATCTTTATCAATATTCTGATAATAATTGTAATAATTCGGCCAAATGCATAATAGGGATAGAAAATTTTGCCATTCCCATAATAAGCCAAATATTTTTTATGGGTATATTGCGTGGCTTTACCCAAAACATCACACACTGGCGTTTTCGCTTTCCTTTTAAAGTGCTTATTTAAACAGATTCTAATTACGAATTTGTTAATTACCTACAATTCGATAAATGTCGCAAATGTCTGAACAAATGGTAGAAAATCAGGGACTGTACCGCCCGGAATTTGAGCATGATGCATGTGGAATCGGTTTCCGGGCTAACATCAAGGGTCGTAAGTCGCACCAGATCGTGGCTGATGCCATTCATATGCTCGAAAGGATGGAGCATAGGGGTGCAACTGGTTTTGACCCTAACACCGGTGACGGTGCTGGTATTTTAATTCAGATCCCTCACGAGTTCTTTGTAGAAGAATCTACCAAATTGGGCTTCCACCTGCCGGCAGCGGGTGAGTATGGTGTAGGGATGATCTTTTTCCCGGGCGATGAGCTTGCCCGCGAAGAAAGCAGGGATATCCTGAACCGAAAGATCAAGAAGCTTGGCCTGCAACTGCTCGGCTACCGCAAGGTCCCTACATTAAACAATACTTTGGGTGAAGGCTCACTTTCCGTTGAACCGGCGGTAGAGCAGGTTTTCATCAAACGTCCGGACGACATTACGGACGATATGGCATTTGAACGCAAGCTGTTCATCCTACGCCAGGTTGCTGCAAGATTGATTAAAGACACGGTGAAAGGCGCGAAAAACTTCTATTTCTCGTCGCTTTCATGCCGTACCATCTCATATAAGGGACAGCTTACGACTGCCCAATTGAAATATTACTTCCCGGACCTGGAAAACGAGTCGGTCGTGTCTGCATTGGCAGTCGTACACTCGCGTTTCTCGACCAACACCTTCCCTTCGTGGGAGCTGGCCCAGCCATTCCGCTACATCGCGCACAATGGCGAGATCAACACCGTGAAAGGCAACGTGAACTGGATCCGCGCAGGGGAAAAATCATTCGAGTCTAAATTCTTCTCGAAAGAGGAAATGGATATGCTTCTGCCGATTTGCGACAGGAACCAGTCCGACTCCGCCAACCTCGACAATGCGATCGAATTGCTGCACCTTTCGGGCCGCTCATTACCACACGTGATGATGATGCTGATCCCCGAAGCATGGGACGGCAACGAACAAATGGATCCCGAGCGCAAGGCATTCTACGAATACCACGCCGCCATTATGGAGCCATGGGACGGTCCCGCATCGATCTCATTTACCGACGGCAAAATGGTAGGTGCAACGCTTGACCGTAACGGTCTGCGCCCTTCACGCTACTGGGTACTCGACGACGATACCATCATCATGGGCTCGGAAGCGGGTGTACTGGAAGTGGATCAGGCGAGAGTTGTGACCAAAGGCCGCCTGCAACCCGGACGTATGTTCGTGGTGGATATGGAGCAGGGCCGCATTGTTCCCGACGAAGAAATCAAAAAACAAATCTGCACCGCGCAGCCTTACCAGCAATGGCTGGATGAAAACAAGCTGCACGTGGACGCACTGGATCACCCGATCCGTACCTACCGCGCTTACGACGAGAATGCATTGCTGAAACGTCAGGTAGCATTCGGTTATACTTCGGAAGATCTGCGCATGATCCTCGGACCCATGGCGCAGACGGGCATGGAAGCGATCGGCTCCATGGGTACCGACTCTCCATTGGCTGTTCTTTCGGATCAGTCGCAGCATTTGTCTACCTATTTCAAACAGCTGTTCGCACAGGTGACCAACCCGCCGATCGACTCGATCCGCGAGCGTGCGATCATGTCTTTGATCTCTTTCGTAGGCAGCACAGAGAACATTCTCACAGAATCGCCGAAACATTGCCGCCAGATCGCATTGCCGCACCCGATCCTTTCGGTGCAGGAGTTCGACAAGCTGCGTTTTGTGGATAAAGACGGCTTCCAGGCCAAAACCATCAATACCTACTTCCGCGCCGATGAAGGCGGAAAAGCACTGGAAAGAGCATTGGATAGAATCTGCCGTTACGCGGTAGACGCCATTGAAGACGGATTTGAAATCCTGATCCTCTCCGACCGCGCCATCGACTCCGACCACGCGCCGATCCCTTCATTGCTCGCCACAGCGACCATCCATCACCATTTGATCCGCGAAGGATTGAGAGGAAAAGTAGGTCTGTTGGTTGAAGCGGGAGATGTTTGGGAAACGCACCATGTAGCGACATTGATCGGCTATGGTGCTGCGGGTATCTGCCCTTACATGGCATTCGAAACGCTTGCATACATGAACCGCAAGGGCATGATCGAAGGCGAATTCACCGACGAAAAACTGCATTACAACTATATCAAGGCTGTTAACAAGGAGCTTTTGAAGATATTCTCGAAAATGGGAATCTCTACCCTGCAATCGTACCAGGGTGCGCAGATCTTCGAATGCGTGGGCTTGAACAAGGATGTAATCGACAAATATTTCACAGGAACCATCTCGCGTATCAGCGGTATGGGCATTCCTGAGATTGCACGTGAAATCCTCGTACGCCACAAAGTGGCTTACCATGAAAGCGCGGAGCAAAAGCCAAGACTCGAAGTAGGTGGCGTTTACCAATGGAAACAACGCGGTGAAGCACACATCTTCAACCCGCAGTCGGTGCATTTGCTGCAACAATCAACCCGCAATGCGAGCTACGAGCAATTTAAGAAATACTCTAAACTGATCGACGACCAGAGCCACAAGGCGCTGACATTGCGTGGTCTTTTAAGATTCAAAAAAGGCAATGCCATTCCTTTGAGCGAGGTAGAGCCGGTTGAAAATATCTTCAAACGCTTCGCAACCGGTGCGATGTCCTTCGGATCGATTTCGTGGGAAGCGCACACTACCCTGGCGATTGCGATGAACCGCATCGGCGGCAAATCCAACTCCGGTGAAGGTGGCGAAGACGAACTGCGCTACAATAAGTTGCCGAACGGCGACAGCATGAATTCGCAGATCAAACAAGTTGCTTCCGGGCGTTTTGGTGTAACAAGCCACTACCTGAGCAATGCGGGTGAGCTGCAAATCAAAACTGCCCAAGGTGCGAAACCGGGCGAAGGCGGTCAGCTGCCGGGCTTCAAGGTGGACGACTGGATAGGCCGTACCCGTCACTCGACGCCGGGCGTAGGCTTGATCTCCCCTCCTCCGCACCACGATATTTACTCGATCGAGGATTTGGCGCAGCTGATTTTCGACCTTAAAAATGCGAACCGCGCCGCACGTATCAGCGTGAAGCTGGTATCCGAAGCCGGTGTAGGAACCGTGGCATCCGGTGTAGCGAAAGCACATGCCGACCACATCCTGATCTCGGGTTACGACGGTGGTACCGGTGCTTCTCCATTGAGCTCGATCCGCCACGCCGGTCTGCCATGGGAACTTGGACTAGCCGAAACGCACCAGACTTTGGTACGCAACAAATTGCGCGGACGGGTAACCGTTCAGGCCGACGGACAGCTCCGTACCGGCCGCGACCTCGCGATCGCCGCATTGCTTGGCGCCGAAGAATGGGGTGTGGCAACCGCTGCATTGGTAGCAGCAGGCTGTATCATGATGCGTAAATGCCACCTGAACACCTGCCCTGTGGGTGTGGCTACGCAGCGCAAGGAACTCCGCGCATTGTTCTCGGGCAAGCCTGAGCACGTGGTGAACATGTTTACCTACATGGCGGAAGAACTACGCGAGATCATGGCACAACTTGGTTTCAGAACCGTGAATGAAATGGTTGGTCAGGCCCAGTACCTCGAACTGCGCAATGATATCAAACATTGGAAATACAAAAACCTGAACTTCGACGCGATCCTGTACAAAGAAGGCGACCTTTCGGTAGCCCAATTCAAGCAGGAAGAACAGGATCACGGTATCGACGCCATTCTCGACCTCGACCTGATCCGTTCGGCACAGCCGGCTCTCGAAAGCAAAGAAGAGATTTACGCAGAATTCCCGATCAACAACCTTAACCGGTCGGTGGGAACCATGCTCTCAAACGAAATCTCGAAGAAATACGGCGGTGTGGGCTTGCCAACCGGTAATATTCACTTCAAATTCCGCGGTACGGCGGGCCAGAGCTTCGGTGCATTCAACACCACCGGTGTACGACTGGAACTGGAAGGTGACGCGAACGACTACTTCGGAAAAGGCCTTTGCGGCGCCGAACTGATCGTGTACCCCGACCGCGACGCGAAGTTCAAACCAGAAGAGAACATCATCATCGGTAACGTGGCATTCTACGGTGCTACTTCGGGTGACGCCTACATCCGCGGAACCGCGGGCGAGCGCTTCTGCGTACGTAACTCCGGCGCTAAAGTAGTAGTAGAAGGTGTCGGCGACCACGGTCTGGAATACATGACGGGCGGGTTGGCGATCATCCTCGGCGAAACAGGCCGCAACTTCGCGGCGGGTATGTCCGGCGGTGTGGCTTACGTCCTTGACAAAGCAGGCAATTTCGAGGAGAAAGTGAATAAAGAAATGGTGACGCTGGAAGCATTGAATGAGGAAGACAAAGGCATTCTCCGCGAATACCTGGATAAGCACTTCCAGTACACGACCAGTAACATCGCATTCCAATTGATCCAGAACTGGGAACAATCTGTGAAGCAGTTTGTGAAAGTAATGCCATCCGACTTCCGCAAAGCGCTGGAAGGACGCGGTATCACGCTCGCGCAGCAGATTGCCGACAAGAACGTGGTGTATAAAGACATCGTCGTAGACGTAGTACACCAGTAATTTTCAGTTTCAAGATCAACTATCAGAATTTTTTAAATCAGTAATAAGAATGGGAAAACCAACCGGATTTTTAGAGTTTGAAAGGGAGTTGCCGAAAAAAAGAAGCGTAGAAGAGCGCTTGAAGGACTACCGTGAGATTGAAACCGCACCGACCGACTCTAATTCCAAACAGCAGGCAGCCCGTTGCATGGACTGCGGAATTCCTTTTTGCCATAATGGTTGTCCGCTGGGCAACATCATCCCTGAGTTCAACGACGCGGTGTATGATGAAAACTGGGGACTGGCCTACGAAATATTAGCGTCTACCAACAACTTCCCTGAATTCACAGGCCGCATTTGCCCCGCTCCTTGCGAAGCATCCTGCGTGTTGGGCATTAACAAGCCGCCGGTTGCGATCGAGTACATCGAGAAATCGATCATCGAAAAAGCATTCGAGTTAGGTTTGGTTAAACCACGCATTCCGAAAACCCGCACCGGCAAAAAAGTAGCTGTGGTAGGTTCAGGACCTGCGGGAATGGCTGCCGCTTATCAGCTCAACCAGGCCGGCCACTCGGTGGTATTGCTCGAAAGAGCAGACAAAATCGGTGGTCTGGTACGCTACGGTATCCCCGATTTCAAGCTCGACAAAGGCATTATCGACCGTCGCATGGCGGTGATGGAAGCCGAAGGCGTTGAATTCCGTACCGGCGTGAATGTGGGTGTGGATATCAAAGCAGAAGAGCTGCAAAACGACTTCGACGCGGTGTTGCTCACCATGGGATCGACCGTGCCGCGTGATGTAAAAATCGCAGGCCGCCAGTTCAAAGGCGTGCATTTCGCGATGGAATTCCTGAGCCAGCAGAACAAGCGCGTAGCCGGTATCGACCGTGTGGTAGATCACCGCGGCGTTGCCTACGGCAATGGCGAAATCCTCGCGACGGACAAGCACGTGGTGGTAATCGGTGGTGGTGATACAGGTTCCGACTGCGTAGGTACTTCGGGCCGTCATGGCGCGAAATCCATTACGCAGATCGAGCTGATGCCTATTCCTCCAAAAGAACGCGACGCAAGCACGCCTTGGCCGAACTGGCCGATGATGCTCCGCACATCGACTTCGCACGAGGAAGGCTGCGACAGACATTGGTCTATCAACACCAAAGAATTCGTAGGTGACGAAAACGGCAACCTGACTGCATTGAAAATCGTAGACCTCGACTGGCAGAAAGACCCTGAAACGGGCCGTATGCAAATGAAAGAGGTGGAAGGCAGCGAGCGTTCCATTCCATGCGACCTGGCGTTTCTGGCAGCCGGCTTCCTGCACCCGCAGCAAGAAGGCCTCCTGAACGACCTCGACCTGGAATTCGACGAGCGCGGCAATATCAAAACCAACGGATACCAATCCACTTCCAATGAGAAGATTTTCGCAGCAGGCGACTGCCGTCGCGGACAATCCCTCGTGGTATGGGCGATCTCCGAAGGCCGTGAAGCCGCACGTTCGGTGGACGAGTACCTGATGGGCGAGTCATTCCTGGAAGCTAAGTCTGTATCGATGCTGAATCCTGTGTTTGCGCACGCGTAAGAGACAGGCGTCCATATAATTTTATTGCAAGAAAGCTGCCCCTCCCGGCAGCTTTCTTGTTGAATGATTCCTATATAATCCTCTATAAAATCGCGAAGCTGTCTGATAAGGCAGCTTTTTTTATTTTCTTTGAATGATTATATATGAATCATATCGTCCGTTTACGGCATGTTCCTGCATCACTCCCCATTCTGGCTGAAAGCATTTTTCCCCGGTTTTACCTGGCACATTCCCGTCAGGGAAAAGACCATCTTCCTTACATTCGATGATGGCCCAATCCCCGATATTACCGAGCAAGTACTTGCATTATTAGCCAAATTCGACGCCAAAGCCACTTTTTTCAGCATTGGCGCCAATGTGATGAAACATCCGGATATCTACGAAATGGTCAGGGCAGGCGGACATTCCATTGGTAACCACACATTCAACCATATGAACGGATGGAAAACAGACGATACCGTTTATCTGGACAACATTCAGCAATGTACCCGGCAACTGAACCTTGGAACAAAACTCTTCCGCCCGCCATACGGACGCATTAAAAAGAGCCAGTCGCGAGTGGTTTTGCAGGATAAGCAGATCATCATGTGGGACGTCCTCAGCGGCGATTTTTCCGTCGAAATCACCCCTGAAATTTGCCTAAAAAAATCCATCCAACACACCCGCCCGGGCTCCATCGTGCTATTTCACGACAGCATTAAGGCGTCAAAGAACATGCTCTATGCATTACCAAGATACCTCGAAACCTTTACGGAACGCGGTTACAGGTTTGAAGCGATGGAGATGTGAGGCTGTAAGCTGTAAGCTATAAGCAATAAGCCGTAGGCGAAAAGCCGAAAGCCGACTGCCGAAGTCCAACAAACCTCTTCCGTTAGAACCAACCACAAAAAAGCTTAAAGCTTATAGCCTAAGGCTTACAGCATAAAAAATGATCGAAACCCACGCCCACATATACAGCACCGATTACGCCGAAGACCGTACCGAAATGCTCGACCGCGCCTGGAATGCCGGTATCGAACAGATATGGATGCCCAACTGCGATCACGAGACCATCGATGGCATGCTCGAACTCGCCGAAAAATACCCCGGCAAATGTCTCCCGATGATCGGCCTGCACCCGACTTATGTGAAGGAGAATTTCGAAACGGAATTGCAAGTCATGGAAGAATGGCTCGGCAAATACGAGTTCATCGCCGTCGGGGAGATCGGTATGGACCTTTTCTGGGATGTTACCTTTAAAGAGCAGCAGGAAAAGGCATTTTTATACCAATGCGGCCTTGCGCGCAAACATAACCTCTGGATCGACATTCACAGCCGGAGCGCATTCTGGGAAACTGTGAAACTCATCGAAGATTTCGCCGACCCCGCACTAACCGGAATTTTCCATTGCTTCACCGGCAAGTTAGAAGAGGCGCAGAAGGCCATTGAACTCGGTTTCAAGCTCGGCATCGGCGGTGTGGCTACATTTAAGAATGGGGGGTTGGACAAAGTGATCCCGCACGTCGGCATCGAGCATCTCGTACTGGAAACCGATGCCCCCTATCTCGCGCCCGTCCCCTACCGCGGCAAACGCAACGAAGTCGCTTATATCGATCTCGTAGCCCAGCGCGTGGCCGACCTCAAAGAAATGACCAAAGCCGACGTGATTGCTGCCACCACCACGAATGCGAAAAGCATGCTCAAAAAAGTGACACAATGAGTTATACCAAAATACACATCAACCCCATTTCCCCCGAACCGACCAGCGGCTCGGTACTCGTGATCTACACTGGAGGCACGCTGGGCATGGTGTACGAAACCAAGGGCAAGCAGCTGGTACCATTCGATTTCCAGCAGATTATCGAAAAAGTCCCCGAAATCAGCCGGCTGGATTTCGACATTACTTTCCTGTCGTTGCCCGAACCCATCGATTCCTCGAACATGAGTCCGTCGATCTGGACCGAGCTCGCGACGATTATCGAGGCGCATTACGAGCAGTTCGACAGCTTTGTGATCCTGCACGGCACGGATACGATGGCCTACACTGCCTCCGCATTGAGCTATTTGCTTGAAAACCTCAACAAGCCCGTCATCCTCACGGGCGCGCAGCTGCCCATAGGCGTCGCGCGCTCGGACGCGCGTGAGAATGTGATTACCGCATTGGAGCTCGCCGCTGCCAAGAATACGGAAGGCCATCCCATCATCACCGAGGTTTGCATTTATTTTAATTCCAACCTTTTGCGCGGTAACCGTTCCAAAAAGCAGGAAAGCTCTGATTTCAACGCATTCCATTCCGAAAACTACCCTGCACTGGCCAATGCAGGTGTGAACATCGAGTACAACTTTCCGTACATCAAACCTTACCAGCCTGGTTTGAAACTAAAAGTCCACAAAAGCTTCGACAGTAATGTGGCATTTCTGAAAATGTTCCCCGGCATCAGCCGGCAAGTCGTGGAATCGATATTAAATATTGAGGGACTGAGGGGCATTGTGCTCGAAACCTACGGCGCAGGCAACGCCACTACCGAGCCCTGGTTCCTGAATGCGATCAGCAACGCCATCGAACGTGACATCGTGATTTTCAACGTCTCCCAATGCGACGGCGGCCGCGTGTCGCAAGGCCAGTACCAGACCAGCAAATTCCTGCAACAGATCGGCGTCATCAGCGGCTCCGACATTACCGCGGAAGCCGCCATCACCAAAATGATGTATGTTTTCGCCTGTGAAAGCCGCAGCGGCACATGCGTCGACATGCTCGGCAAACCGCTGCGCGGAGAAATGAGTGTTTGATTTTGGCGGTGAGATTTGGAAACAAAAATCTCTTCCTTATCTTTGCAGCCCAATAGAGAGGTGCCCGAGTGGTTGAAGGGGCTACCCTGGAAAGGTAGTATGTGGGTAACTGCATCGTGAGTTCGAATCTCATCCTCTCTGCTGATAAGAGCAACAAAAAGCAACAAAAGCCTGTAAATGAGTCATTTACAGGCTTTTTCTTTTTTAAGCCTCTGCCAGAATATTCAATTTTACCCAATATTCTGGTGAGCATTTGGTGAGCATGGCCAAGGCAAAAAATCTGCTCACCAGAACCGATATAACACACTGAATTACAACCTGTTTACGAAGGAAACATCTTGATTTTTTGACGGCATTGATAGTAGATTTAATTCACTTAAAACTATCATTATGTTATCTAGAAACCTCACAACGCTCTTTTACCTGAAAAAAAGAAGCGGCTATGTTAAAGGCCCGTTACCGATATATCTTCGGATAACAACCAATGGCGAACGATTTGAGATTTCCACAAAGAGAGAATGCGAGCCGGAAAAATGGAATTCGGTTACAGGTCGCAAAAACGGGACACGGGAAGATGCACGAGTTTTGAATAGCTATCTCGACACCATGCAACTCAAAGTGTATGACATTCAAAAGCAGATGCTGGAAGCGAACGTCGAACTGAGTGCTGAAAAGCTTCGGAACAGAATTAATGGTGTGTCGGACAAATCGAAAGATATCCTTGAAGTTTTTCGGGATCACAACGAGAAATTGGCGCGGATGGTAGGCAGTGACTATGCCTTGGGAACGCTTGGACGGTACAAAACCTCGTTCGACCACACAAAGGCATTTATTGAGTGGAAATATAAAGCGACTGAATTTGATATCACAAAGCTTGACTACGATTTCATATCAGAATATGCGTTCTGGTTGAAGACGGAAAAGCAGCTAGGCCACAACACGGCGATGAAATACCTGACGAATTTCAAAAAAATCGTCATCATTTGTGTCAAGAAGGGTTGGCTAGTGCGAGATCCATTCGCAAACTACCAAATAACGTTGAAAGAAGTCAATAGGGAGGTGCTCACTCCGGCTGAGCTTCAGACGATTTCAAACAGGGATTTCGATAATCAGCGACTTGAGCACGTCCGAGACATCTTCATTTTCTGCTGCTACACTGGATTGGCGTATGCCGATGTCTACAAGCTCAAACGTTCCGAGATTGTTGACGGCGTAGACGGCGAAAAGTGGCTTTCAATAAAAAGGCAGAAAACAGATACTCCGTCGCGTATTCCAATTTTGCCGATGGCTCAAATTGTGCTCGACAAATACGCCGGCTTCGCTGAGTGCATTGCAAAAGACAGGTTACTCCCCGTTCTGTCAAACCAGAAAATGAATTCTTATCTGAAAGAGATTGGAGATGTTTGCCGGATAAAGAAAGTCATCACATTCCATTTGGCGCGACATACTTTTGCCACTACTGTTACTCTTACCAATGGAGTTCCGATAGAAAGCGTTTCTAAAATGCTTGGGCATCGAAACATCAAAACGACTCAGCAATATGCCAAAGTTGTCGACAAGAAGATTGCTGACGACATGGCTAAATTAAAAGGTATACTAGTCAAGCAATGCCAGCCTTCTTGACTTGCATTCTAGGAATGCCCGAGCTCCGTGCCAGGAGCTCAGGCATTCCTAGAATCGTCAATCCGTCACGGAATAAGGCGGTCTGTGAGACCATATTTTCCACCCACGCGCTGACTGCGGCATACAGGGTTCTCACGACCTGCTGTTGAAATTTAGCCTAACCGCTAGGCATGAATTCGCAGGACTACTATATTTACAGCCAGATAATCACAACTGTTATGGGGTTCGCTGACGAGATCATGCGGGAGTTTCTCGACGCACACCCCGATGCGGCCGGGGGACGTTGGTCACAAGAGGAGCTCAACCAAAAGTTGAGCGCATTTATGCAAAATCGCAACCGAAAACCGGTTGCCGGATTTGATGGGCTGTCCGCCGAGCAGATGCATCTGCTCCTTAACGCCCCCTTCGGCCACGGCTCCATTATCCGTCGGCATCCAACACCTGCTGATACGACCATAGACCAGGTCCCTTTCTTTGTTCTAATAGAAATTCTTTACGGGATGCTTTCAAATGGGCCAATTAAGCTGACCCCCAAAGGAAATTTACCCGTGTCGGTTTGTCGTGAACTGTATGAGCGCAAGCTTTTAATACAAGACGATATACAAAAAGGTTATACGAAAAAGATCTCCGAGGATAATGTGGCTTTCATACAGGCTTTGAAAGCCTGCATCCTAATAAGCCCCGATGTCAAAAAGCGAGGCAATGCATTATCGCTTACTCAATCAGGCCAAAAATCGTTGTCCAAAGAGCGCAATATTCTATTTTGGCAGGTATTTGACACGTATACCACGCAATTTAATTGGGCTTACTTGGATCAAGCCGATGCCCAGATCGGCCAGTTCGGCTGGGCGTATTCGATTTATCTGCTGCACCGGTATGGAGCCCAAGAAAAAGAGGCAGGCTTCTACGCTTCCAAAGTCATTCAGGCATTTCCCCATTTGCAGGAACCAGTTCCCTCAACACGGTTTGAAGGTTTTAACCTGGAACCAGCACTGATCTACAGATGGCGCTTTGTTGAGCATTTTGCTGGGTGGTTCGGACTTATAGAAATTCGCAAAGGTACCAATGATGTTTTTGACCGGCAGGCAATTATACAAAAAGCGGCCATCTTTAGTGAGCTTTTCCAAGTTGGTGCCCAGAAAGGTTCAGTTAAATAAATTGGAATCATACTAACAGTTACTTTTGCGAGTGTGAGAAAATTTAAACCTCAAAAGAGGTAATGAAGTGTTAAACAAATCACTTCAGTTGCTAAAAAAATATGACATACAATACTCATTACCAGCAACATATAACTCAGTTTATATTAAATGAGATAACATAGATCAATGGGGAATATGTAAATTGGGGCACATTCTTTGAGAAATACAAACCGGAACGTATATGGGAAATAGCAAGCCTGGTATGCCCTACTAACAGTTACTTACTGTTGTTTAGCATTGACCTATGTTTGGCCGTACCTGATGCAGGTCAAGGGCGCATTTCAGAATGGAGTGCCAATCCGGCAGGTACCCAGGCCGGCCACCAACAAGCTGATCGCCGGCGCGCTGGCATTGATAGGCGGGGTGATGTGGACTTGGCTGTATTTCAAGCAATAAAATGTACAGAGCATGGATCAGGCCCAAAAGGAAGAGCTATCACGGGACGCGTCGCGGTTTATGATTATCGGATACTTTTTGTATTCGATGTTTTACTCATCATTGGAGAGAATTATTTCAACCGATAGGCTGCCCTTCCGGTATTTTTTGCTGGCAGGTGCAGCAGGTTTCGCCGTGGAAGTAGCGCTTTATTTTTCGATCCGGCACTGGCCTGGGCGGTGGAAGACCGCTATGGTGTCGGTGATCGGAGTTCTATGGGTCGGAGTTTGTTTATTTGTTAGTCGCTAAATTAACAGGTATGAACTGGATATTGGCATCGGTAGGTATTTTGGCGATTTTGTTGGGTATCGCTATCTGGCGTTTCAGACAAGTCGGTTGGCTGAGCAATGTCCCCAAAGGAGGTGAAATCATTGATAAAGAGAAAGCAGCCAGACTTGGCGGGAGTTATTTAGGCTTGTTAGGGCTGTGCTTTATCGCTTTTGGATATGCGGTCGAAAATTTGCCGGATCAGACCATAACGCTGATTGTAGCTTGCTATATTCCAGTCAACATGGTCGTATTGGTTTCGTACCTGGTAGCCCAAAGCAAGAATATGCGTAGATAAGGATAATCAGATTAAAATTGGACGAGCATGGATAAGGAAATTAGGGTTAAATCTGTTTGGTTTCAGGATGAGTGCATCTTTATCCAAACGACATCTGGAGAAGAGCGGAGTCAGCCGCTAAAATGGTTTCCTAAACTCTTCAATGGCTCTCTGGCAGAGCGTCAGAAATTTGAGCTATCCCCCTTTGGTATCCATTGGCCGGATCTGGATGAAGATTTGAGTTTTGAAGGTTTTTACACCTACTCGAAGCTCTGAGGCGATACGGTATCGGGGTAGACTGGTTGTATGTTCAACCGTGGTGGGTTATTACAAGCCGAGCTTACCCCTTGTTTAAGTTCTATTGTTTTTTGAATCGGCAGTGATGATTTATGAGCGCAGAACCAGCGGCAGATTATAAAAAGTACAGGTTGTTTTGGCTAGTTCTGTCGCTGGGATTATCTTTATTATTAATTTTCTTGACGTTTGGGATGTACCGGAATGCCGCCCGAAAGGATAGAATAGGAAGCAGGGGGAAATTGGTGTACATGAAAATTACACGTCGAGAAAGAGGTGCGGGTACATTGAAATTTCCAAATCACATATATGCTGAATATCAAGGAGTAGAACATGATTTCACCTGTGGGAGTAAGTTTTTTCGCGGCACAATGAAAGCCGATAGTATAGAGGTGAGGCTGGATTTAACGAGTGGGGCGGCTGCTCTTCCTGGGTCGGGTCGTGTCCGCCACGAGGCATTTTTGTATGTGATGATCATGGGGATATCACTAATAATGATTTGGAAGAGCATCCAGGAGTTCATTAAGTTTAGTTGATGCAGGACAAAATCAGAAATGGTTCTGGTCGCAATAAACGCCCGTTTGGTGCGACCCTGGACGCCGGGCCTCTTGGTCGGCCAAATCGTCGGGCCGCTGCCGACGTATGCTACGGAATAGCGTTGACAGCTAGCCAGTTTGCTGAAAATGAGCGCCGTATTGGATATTTCCGAACCGAACTTTTTTATACGGGTACCATTTTAGTGGGAGCGGGCCTGGCCGTCGATGCGCCTGGTTGGGCGTCAGATAGCCGATTGAGGCGTGGGGCCGGAGATTGTTGTAAGCATGAATGGCGCGTTCGATGGAAGTGCTTGCTGCTGAAAAAGAAAGAAAACCTCTCAGCCTAAAATCATCTTTTAGGGTCCGGAACACGCGTTCGGCCATCGCGTTTTCGTTTGGGTCACCACTTTCGGTCATACTGATCGCCACATTCTCGTTTCTCAAACGGTTGACGTATTTCCACGAGCAGTACTGGACTCCGCGATCAGAATGATGAACGAGCGGTTGTGAAGGATTAGTTCTAGACAACAAGGCCATGTCCAAGGCTTGTACTGATCCCTGTGCCTGCATGGTTTTGTCCAGGTGCCAGCCGACAATTTTGCGTGAGTAGGCATCCAGGATCACCGATAGATAGACGAAGTTGGAACCCAATGGGATGTAAGTCATATCAGCCACCCAAAGTGTGTTGGAACCTTTGGGGATCAGGTTCTTAGCACGGTTTGGGTACTTGTAATAGCAGTGCTCAGAGTTGGTCGTCCTGACGCGTCTGTCTTTTCGTTGGGACAATAAATTATTGTCTTTCAGTAGCTTATGGAGCTTGTCGCGACCAAGCTTAATCTGGTGGCCACGCACAAAATCCTTCATTAAATCGTGCAATTTCGCAGTCCCAATTCCAGGAATCTGCCGCCTGATCCGGCGGACTTCGCCCAGTATAAGGTCTTGCTCGAAGCATTTCTTCTCCCGACGCCTGGCAGCCGCATACCAGGCTTGTCTTGATAAGCCAAACAACTTAGTTAACTGTTCCATACCCGTGAGCGGGTAGCGACGGGTCAGCCTTTCGGTTGTTTGGTACCAGACTTTTTTAGGATCGGAATGTTAAATTGTTCTTCGGCAATCTGTATGGCAGTTTCAAATGCTTCGGCTTTAAGCCGAAGGAAACGGTTTTCCTTTTCGGTTTCCAAAAGCCTTTGTTCCAGGGCTTTCAGATACGACGCATCAGTTTTCTTTTTCATAGTCTGAATAAATGATTCAAGAAATAAATATGGCTTTAAGCGGTGCTTGAAGTACCACCGGTTAAGACGGCGGAGCTCGATCTGCGAAATGTGCAGCGTCTGTTGGATCTGGTCTGCGGTGGCAATCTCCGCCCGGAATGTCTCGACAACCTTTCGTTTGAAAAGCAGCGATTTTCTACTTTTTTTATTTCGACTTAATACGCTAATATACATGATGTTACCAAGTTATTGTACACAATAATCAGTAGCATATGCGAATTTCTATAAGTTATCTTATGTTAAATAGAATATGTAAGCTCAGGAAGCCGATTCCTAAGTTACACGCTGGCCTGCCCTATCCATCTCAAAAAATAGCCGACGGGAAAAGAAGACTGCCAACTTCCGGCAGCAGCCTCTTTTCATATTTTAATATTCACTCGGAAGCAAAATCACATTGTCTGAAACGTAGATTTTGATTTCAGCGAGTGGGAAGTCTGTGAACAGAATTTGCTTTTTGCATAATACCTGGCCGTTACCGTCTTCACATTGAAGACTGCCCGTCGATTGGTCGAGATCAACGCTAAGAACCCAGACCTGGAATTCTTCCATTTTGACACGCGGATGGTATTGCTGGAATGCGATTTCGTCGATAAGCTAGTATGCGCCGCCTTTGGCCATCATGTATCTAATGCCATCTGTGTAAAGCATTCTGCGGACGACCCGATGGCGGTACCAATTTTCAGTGCCGGTGAATTTTGAGAGTTCTGTCGATGTCAATTGCTGAGCTTCCATTTTCTGCTATCAGAATGCCTCCAACGTTGGAGAACAATGCCCATCAGCATGAAGCAGAGACTGGAAAGGCAACACCAACACGGGAGCGAAGCGAAGGAGCGGGCAGCGTGATTGACATCCAGGCTGCTTTATGCATCTTGCGTTGTTTCTCTCAGATGGTAGGCTCTCTAAGACTGGAAAGCTATGCGCCTGTCGAAAGATAAATTCGAGGCGGACGTAAAACCACCTATAACTTCTTGCGCACGCCAAAAACATCTGAATGACCTAAGTAAATTATTTCGCGTACCGACATAATTACGTGATTATAAATACTTTGAATAACCTCTCGGGCTCGTATCTAATTTTACCAAGTCGATAAGGCCCAACAAAAAATCAGTGAGACATGCCGCTGTTACCAAGTTCTGTATCTCTGTCTCTGCTGTTTTGCCGCGCGTTCAGCATCTTCAAATGTTTTATACTCTCCGGGTAAGGCTTCGGGAAGAAAAGGAGCATACCAAGGACTTCTCACAACTCGATAAATGCCGTCCTTCTCGGTGATATCAAACTCGCTGTTACCACCGGATTTGAAAAACATAACAACGATGTATGTTAAAATAATTGCGACTACTACACTCATATTGTAATCTTAATTTTTAAAAATGTCGTGGTGGCATCCATCGTACAAGCTATTATCGAGAGCTAACTGACATGTAATTATAGATAGCACTAGTTTCGAATGTAGATCAGTCATAGCAATTGTTAAATCCCAGTTCTTCAGGCTAGAACCAAAAAAGTCACCGTATCGCCCGTATCCGCTCAAAGTCCAATACAAGCCGTTGAACCTCATATTGATTAGAAGTGTAAAGCTCCCCTAGAGTTGTTGAGATAAATGCTTGCATATAAGCCCCTTCCTGTGCGATATTTCGAAAAAAAGGCATTATATCGGGGCCAATATCATAAACCAAAGAAACAACCTCTCCGTACTCCATCCTGATAGGAAAGTTTTTTTGCTCTGCTTCAAACATTATAAAAGCGTCGCCATTGTCTGCTCCAGGCATTTCTAATCTAGGATCAGTCTTAAAATATGGCTGAGAAAAATACCTAATCTCCTTTGTCAAATTGGTTATTGAAAGGCCAAACTTGGCCTCAGCATGATGTGGCGGAGCCAACCGAGCTTTAAGTATCATCGTCAAATAGAGGTTTGCCCCCACCACTGGCGCGTTTTCTAAATTTTGATGGTCTTTGATAGCAGTCAAAATATCTGTTGGCAATGCCCTAATCTCGTTCTTAAAATTAATCAAAAAGGTTCTTACTTCCAGATCATCATTAAGATTGATCGTGATGGTGGAGCCGTGAACATCTTGAATTAACAAATTTCCGTCTCCTGTTATTCGCGCGTCATTATTGGTCCCAAACATAATTACTTGAAAAAATTTACAATTTTCTCCCAATCAACAATTACAGCAACAACAAAGGCCAGTACGGCGATAAAAACACCTACAATCGCCCAAATATCAGTTCCTTTCTTGTTCAATTCGCCACCATTGCCGATTCTGACGTCGGATCCACTTACCCCCGAAACTATTATGTTGTCATTGCCATGCGAACTTATATTGTTTCCAACGGATATATGTCCCCGGTCTGAGGATACATTGTCTATCTTGTTAATATTTCCCATGATAATTTCATTGTGTATATTAATTGAGTCGTTTGGCCTGACAGGCTGTTCCGCAGGAAACAGCGACGAGTCAGGCATTGAAAAAGACATGCTTTTCCCATTCATCAATGCATGTTCTATCGCCTCCTTAATAGTAGATACCTGAACGGGCTTAATTTCAAAATGATCAAATTCATCATGACTTGTGTCACTGAAAAAATTAAACAAGACTTTCAAAATCCTGTCTAGTGCATTGAAAAGGGAAAATAACAATACAAAGTCACTTCGCGTTTCGTTTCTGAAATCGAAATACATTTTTTTGTATTTCCTTACCAGCGCAACATCTTCATCCGCAAAGCCGTCTTTAAATCTAATAATAGCGCCATAATGGTCGTTCCAGAGACTGGTACTGATATCATTAGACCAAATATTCAGTTCAACTAGCTTGCTTTTGATGGGCTGTTCGATATTTCTTGATATAATGTCAATTTTTTGACAAATTTCACTTTGTACAGCATCCAGCCGAGCCTTTTGTCGATAATTGGCTTGCGGGTCCAAGTTAAGCCTTTCGACGTTAAGGTCTGCAATTTCAATACAAAGTGGAATATATGGCAGGTAGTTTGCTTTCTGCTCGTCCAAATAGTCAATAAATTCGAACAATTTTTGTATTTCAGGAGGTATCATAGGTTTCCGACTTATACTTGTCTCAACCAATTCCGTTGTTGCGTATAAGTAGGTAAATATAACTAATTTTGATGGTGCATAGTGCGAATGTTGATCTAATGAAGTTCATGCCCTAAGAAGCAATTTCAGGGCTGCCATCCATTTTCTGGTAAATTTCTTTCAGCTGCTTTAAAATCGTGTCCATTGTCTGCGAAATATGCTGTACGTCCGACACCCTCTCGGGCACGTCCTTGGAAAAGTAGCTGTGAAATTTCCAGATTTCAAGCACATCACCGGCGCTGATCTCATAGGGCTCATACGCCCGATTTAGTGATTCCAGGAGGATCTTCTTCTCTTCTGGCAAAACCGTGACTTTCTTGAATACAAAATCCTGCTCACCATCCAGGATCACTATGCATAGCGTTCCCGACTTCAATGCAGTCCAGTCCTCGACATACCGGCAGATCACATCCGCGCCCTCGGGCACCGGCAGCATTGAGTCGCCCGTCGTGGGAAACATTCGGAACGTTCCCGTCTGCGGAAGGCCTGGCACTGAGAGCATCGCGCGATTCAGGGATGGGCAAAGAAAGTCCCCTACTACATATGGCCAAAAGACCGTAAGATGCAGTTTCTGCCTGGGCTTTTTCAGGTCGTTGAGTCGATCGGACCAGCTGGTGAAAAAAGACAGAGTTTCAGCTTTGGGATGCTGACTCGGACGGCTAATGAGCTGATGGCTAACATTCATAACGATGGCGAGTTCCGGCACCGGATGCCGCTATTTCTAACGCCTGAGCTGGAAGAGTACGGCCACGAGATCGATGACTGGTCAGCGCTTTTTTTGACCGAAACCCACGAGCATTTCCAAAGCCTGGAATCAAGGGTGGGCAAATCCATTGAAGCCATTGACCGAGCCGCATCTAAGCTGAATAGCAGCAAACAGCCCCTGCAGTTTCAGGACCGATACCACGCATTGTTCTACGGCTTAGGTGTGAGTGGTCCCTACGCGATTGCAGCCGTTTTCATCTCAGCCTTGTTCTACCTTTTAATATCCCAGGGGCAGCAGCATGTTGATATGCAAAGGATGGTATACCAGTCCCCCAACGCGCCGGCCTACAGGCAAATCATGCAGCAAGGGAAAATCTTTGAACGCGATGGTATGCTGTATTTGCAGCTTGTCCCAGTGCCCAAAAAGGGTGAAGTACAGATTGGCAGGCACTACCTGTATGACTCACAGGCTAAGCGTGTATTGGTTCCGCTCGGCAGCCAGTAAAAAACGGGTCCCATATATCAATTTTCGAATCGAAGCGAACAACTTCTGCTACTTTCGAACGGGTTCAAACACTTTCAAATTATCCCGGTTTTATTTAAACGTTTGCAAACGACTACAAACGGTTACGAACATGTCAGGTGGTTTTGGCCACAGCCAGCTATCGCCGGTACGTCGCAAAAGCGACTCCCCGGCGGGCTGGCCATGGGGAAACCCCCTGGACCCCTGCTATTCGCCTGTCGGCTCATAGCTCAAACCACTAAGACTATATGAAAGATCAAACCAGAAAAGGCAGGCCGCCCAAAGATCAGGGCGCTGCCAAACGGGAACACTTTTCGGTATGGGTCAGCGCTGACCAGAAAAACCAGATCAATCAGATGATCGAAAAAAGCGGGCTTTCAGCCAGTCAGTATTTTCTTTCGCTGGCCCTGGACGTTCCATTCAAAAGGCCCCAGAAAAGAACGCTGCCAAAACCGGCAGCTGACTCCGTCCGGATTCTAGAGCAGCTGGCAGGAATATTATCGCTGGCTATTTTGAAAACCAAAGATCATCAGATGCTTTCCATGCAGTGGCAACAAAGCAGCGTGCGGGTACGGCTGCTGGCAGACCTTATCACCAACTGGGTCTTTGAGAGCTTTGAGATCCGCAGTTTTCAAAAGACGCTTACTGAAATTCAGGCTTGGATCACATCCTTGTCGGACTACCTAAGCCATGCCCTCGGGTCCGGAGAGAGCAAGGAGCAGATCCTTAGGGAGGCGGACAGCATGTGCAGATCCGCGCGTGAGGTGCTTTTAAAATACGAAAGCTACTATGTTGGGCCCATACAGGAGATCGGGCCAGCCTGGAAAAACCAGGCGGCAGATATCGCCTCGGTCCACTACGAGATTGAAAAGGCTATCAAAGAATTCATCCGTCAAACCAGCCCATGATCGGAAAGGCAGGACTCGGTAGTCACCCCAAGGGAATCTTGGAGTACTGCTACTATCAGAAGGATCAGCATGCCGCCCAGCAGCAGCAAAGTAAGCAGCAAAGCGTTAGAGGGGAGCTGGTTTACATCCAGAACCTGGCCCTCAAAACGGGGCCCGATGGGACAATCGATCTGGACTATCTTGCCCGGCAGTATACCGACAACCACTCCAAAAACCGCAAGCTGACCAAATTCGTATGGCATCAATCGTTCAGTTTTTCGCCCGGCGAAAAGCCCGGTAACGACAAGATCATGCAGATAAGCAGAGAATTTGCCAAAGAGTTTGGCTTCGAGCAGAACCAGATGGTGGTTTTCAAGCACCAGGATTCATCCAACCTGCACTTTCACATCATCGCCAACCGGATCAATTACAACGGAAAGAATACGGCCGATCATTTTAAAAACTATGCGCGGACCGGTAAGTTTTGCCGCAGGATGGAGCATGAGCTGGCCTTGGCACCTACGCCGGATATGCGGATCAACCGCGCCCGGGGACAGAAGATGCATTCCATGGACAGAGCCCACTTAAAGCTCAGGTCCCTGATCGATCATTTGGCGGGCGAGGTCTCTTCGATCGATGAGTTAAAGCAGAAGCTGGTTGGGCACGGATATAAAACCTATGTCGGGCGGGGTATCGCATTTTTCCATATGCAAAGTAAAATCAAGATGAAGGGCTCCGATATCGGCCGGGAATATTCGCTGGGCCTATTGGAAAACCGGATTGGGGATAATGCAACCCAAAATCCCGAACTGAAAAGGAGAAAGAGAAAAAAGCGAAGAAGTATGGGGCTTCATCTGTAAACAATAGGCCAAACCAAACCCATGCCTTATTTTAGCCAAAAATAACCCATTACACCATGAAGCCAAGAGCAATTAAATTCTTTTCCCCACAGGAAAACGTCTCCAAAACCAAAGTAGTCGAAAAGGCTGCACCGCTTCCGACAGGTTACATATCTAATTCCGGTAAGCTTGTTTTCCCCGCATCCGCGCTACGCGACCTGGGAATTGATCCGGAATCTACCCATTTCAAAATCGGTACACAGGAAGGCAAGCGAAAAATTAAATCCATTTATCTTGTGCCGGCAGCAAGTTCGGACCAAACTTTTTCTTTTGAGAAAAGTGGCAGGGGCCACGTCATTCCATTAGCGCTTATTCTGAAAAAAGGTAACGTCAATTTCGAAAGCGAAAAGCTGATCTTCAAGATCTCCACCTTTGATTTCGATCAAACTGCCAAAGGCTATGAGCTGGCGATTGAAACCGAAGCGCCGAGACCGGAATATACCGGCAAACCGCGTGGCAGAAAACCAAAGGGTGCTTCGGAGGTCGAATAAAACGTAATAAAAAAGCAGGTAACTGCTCCCAGTTACCTGCTTCAAATCGGGCCACATTTGCTTACAATTTAAATTAAGCTAACCCAGTTGTATGTGCCCTTGGGCACTTAATGAAACCACCGGTGGTTTCATCCTGCGGCTGTACAAGCAGCCTCCGTGAAAATTCATTCAACCAGCACGGCGATACCCACTCTTTCGGCTTTGCGCTCAATCTTTTGTTTGAGGCCGTAATATCCCCAGTTCCGAAAAAGAAAAGGATCTTCTTTGGCCTGCTGCTCTTTTTCTGTCTGGTCTACCAAAAGCAAAGTCGCTGCTTTATTTTTGAGACAGATCTCGATTAACCTTTTGCTATATACGTGCTGCTTGTGGGCAACATATCGCTTCTCTGATTGCATTAAATTCTCAATGGTTGATTGGCGTAGCTGTTCTCGGCTGTGTTGGTTCATGAAAGCCATGGCCTTCCTTTTTCGCCTGATTGCCGCCTGGATCGCAAGTCGCTTGTAGAGATACTCGTCCTTGCTTCCGATTGTGTAGCGCCTATTGCCGATCAAGACCATGATCGGGTAGTCCAGCGACAAGCTTGCCTCGGCGATAATATCTTCGTCGAGCTCGTGCTCAATGGGTTCCGTTTGAAAAACGGCAAGCATAAAAATCTTTCCTTTGTCCAGCGCCAGTGAGCTGGTGCATAGTTTGACCTGGCTGGCCTCTAATCGTTGGAGCAGCTCCCGCTTATCATCACCTGCTCTACCCAGATACGTTTTGAAGGGCATATCAAACAGGTTGAAATGGAACACCGCTCCTTCCCTACTGCTTCTGAACTTTTTAACATCGGTCCCTTTAAATGGGATCGGTATTTCCTTCCGGAAGCTAGGCAAGCTGCTTTCGCCACTAGCCAGCGCCTTGCTCATTTTATTAAAGCTGGCCACCAGATTGCCATTCAAGGCGCTCATGATGTGCATCGGGATACTGCCTTTGTAGTTTTGGGCCAAAACCTGGTAGCTGGTATTCATCCTTGATGTCGAAAGCATCCCATACGCGTCTTTTTTGATATCAGAGAGCCTGGCCCTAACGCCTTCGGTCAGGTAGAGCATTTCCCTGAGTTGCTGTTGGACGTAATGGTGCGTATAGATCTGGTTAGCGGCTTTGAAGCAGATGTATCGCCATTGGTAGAGCGTATCGATAATCTTGTTCTTCTGATCGATATCGTCCGAATCGATCAGAAGCCGGATCTTTCTAGTGGTGAAAAGCTTTTCCATGATCTATCTGCCATTTTGCTTCCAGTGGTTTTTGATGAGCTGATATGCTTTGATGTAATGCTGCTGAACCTGGGTCTGCGGGTAGCCTAAGATGGAGGCGATGTCAGCAAAAGACTTCTTCTGAACGTGCCTGAGCTCGAAAACCGCCGCCTGCTCACTGCTCAGAATATGATCGTAAGGATAGGGCTGCTTTGCTTGCCTTATAGGCACAGTCGCGCGAGGCGCTACCATTTTTTTAAGCTCGTCCACGGCTTTTTGAATTTCGCTGCTCACATGCAGTGTGGTGGCTCCTATTCTTCTGGCTACCTGTTTCGGACTGTGTCCATCCTTAAAATGAAGGCTCGCTATCAACTGGCGCTGTTTGGGTAGAAATGAGATCGCCTTGCTGATTTCCTCCCATCTTTTCACTTCGGTGCCGTCCGCGAAATAGCTATCCACATCTGGCTTTTCGCCCAGGAAAGGTTCGAGATGGTCTATTTCCGTCATTCTCCGGTATATCTGGTATGCAGGCTTTTGGACCTGTTTCAAGAGTTGCCAACGGAGATTGAGACGAATAAACCGGTATGCATGAGGCAGGCTTTCAATCTTATCGCGGTGCGCCCAAACTTTAAGGTAACATTCGTGCAGGATGCAGCTTACCAGGAACTCGTCATTAACCAAGCTCTTGCCAACATATAAAAGGCTAGAAAATGACTTGTCGTAAAAACCTGTAAATGCGCGTTCATCACCATTCTTAAACCTGCCTAACAGATCGCCGTTTCCGCCAGGGTTGGCATGTAGCTTTCGAATTCCCATATCATACATTATTGACTTAGTATTACATCACTCCATCCATTTAGGTGCCTGAAACTGCGGAAAGCAGACACGTGGGACATTTGCTTAGTTATAACTAAGCACAAAAATAACGATGTTTTTGGTTCTTGCAACCCATGCCCGAAAAAACAGATTTCGAAATTGCGGTGATAAATCAAGTGAGGAAAGTCCGAAAAGCTAAGGGCTATACTCAGGACGATCTCGCTATGTTTCTAAATTTGACCAGGGGGTTTATCGGACAAATTGAAAGTCCCAAATTTCCAAGTAAATACAATATTGAACATATTGGAATACTCGCCCGTGAAATGAACTGTTCTCCCAGGGACTTAATGCCTGAACAGGTATAGCAAAGGTGCAAATGAACCCTAAAATGGCACAGTAGGCCTCAGCCATTGCTTTTCCTCAAACATTTTCAACTCAGGGCGATAGCCTTTACTACTCAAAGCAGAAAGTATCGGGGTTCATCCCTTGGCTGCAAAGCTATCGGCGGTTAAGGCCTACGCAAAGAGGCATTTACGTATTTCGAGACAATCGGTGAAATGCGCGATAACACTGCCGATGCATTTGAGATCTACTGTAAGCAAATCAACTATCCAACGGGTACGAAGTGGATGACCACGTTGAAAGTTTTCGCGAATGCTACCAGGGATTCTTCGGCGGCTCAATGAAGGAAGCTATACTTGAATACACCTACCAATATGTGGAAGAGACGGGACGGCTGGCAGGCGTGCCGTCCACGCTGGAAAATATACCGACTATATAAAGCCTTCGCCAACGACCTGTCTTTACAGGAACACAGCCAATATGAAGGTCATGTTTTCCTAGACTTCTAATAATTTCCTGGATGAAATAACTGAATATGATTTGCTATTGCTCCGCTCCATATTGTAGGTGATGCTATTAGAAAAAAACTAGTCGTTTGCTAGCCCATCGATCTGGTTCAAAACTATTATTCTTACGAATCTCGTCATTTAATGTAACGAAAATCGTCTTTCCTATCTCAATGTACATGATTACACCGTCCAACTTTTACGCCTAAGACCGCTCTGCACTTCACACTCATACCTAGATCGAAAAGATTATAGTGGTCGAAGGCTGTTTGTCTGGCTATTTCTACCAGACAGTTAACGGAAAATATTCTGCTTTGGATTTGTTTTGATCAAGGTATTTAAGTGATTACTCGACGCATTGGTCGATGATAATCGGATCATTGGTCTAAAAAAGAGAAAACTTGGTCGAAAATCACCGATCTCATTGCCGTTAGAACTTTTTTATAAAAGAAAGTATCGATATAATTGCGTCGGCAAAACGTGACATTTCGATAGACTTATAAAAACCTTCAGCAAACGGACTTGCCGCATGGTCAAGGTAAAATCTTTTTTATAAATATTTCATTATTGAGTATAACTTCCAATAGTATGCTAATTCAGAGTTGAAATTCTTCAAGATCTGTGACATAAATTAAAAGTAACCGACATAACAGATAGGTGCAATAATAAATTTATATCTTTACTATTGAAGAAAGAATTGTTTTCATATGGAACACAAAATACGTGGGCCATATTTTTCTTGACATTAATTGCTCTAAGTGTATTCGCTACATCTGATGAAGTTTCAAATGGAAATATATTAGCCAAATACTTACATATTGACCTAGTCACTACGGCAGTCATCACAGCATTTGGTATAAACTTATTTATCCGAAAGAAATATTCAATAGAATTTAGTCTAATCGATATTCTCGTAGCAATATTCGCTACATATGTATCGGTGCAAAGTTTAATACAAGGATCAATTCTCTCTCTCGACTATATCAACTTTTTCGCACTAGTTGCAACTTACTATGCGATAGTCATTTTTCTTAGGCATGGTATCGTAAAAGCAGATACACTAGTAACCATATTCTTAGTCACGTGTACACTCCAATCCATATATGGAACTTTACAACATTCTAACAATCAAATAGTTAAAGGCTCATTTAATAATCCCGGGCCTTATGCAATCTATATTGCAAATTTGGCTGTATTGGCGGCAACAGTATTATTTAGACACTACAGCAAAATAGAATTTGTTCCTAGGAGGTTAGAACTTATCTCAATATGCGCAATATTTTTCGCCGCCATTTCCATGTTATTTGCAGATTCAAGAACTTCGTGGATCTCAGCAACGGTCGGTATCGTATCATTAATCTTTATCTTTCTTAAATCTATCAAATACCGGCCACGCTTTACAAGTAGGGGAATACTTCTGCTAGGACTTGGATCAATAGCCGCTTTCATATTTGTAATTTGGCTATATAGACACAAGGAAAATTCAGCAGATGGTCGTCTAGTTGTTTGGAAAGTTGCAACTCAAATGGCTTCAGAAAATCCTTTGTTTGGTTTGGGACCTTTTTCCTTTGACAACCATTACGGAACTTTTCAGGCAAATTATTTTGCTTGCAACGGAGTTAAATCCAACGAGGCAACCCTTGCGGATCAAGTGGATTATGCGTACAATGATTTCCTTCAAATAACAGTTGAACTTGGGCTCATCGGACTATTACTTTTTCTCGCTATTCTAATATTAGCACTCAGGAATATAAATTGTATCGGATTTCCTATGCTTACATCTTGTGTGGCAGGCGCACTAACATCTTACCCAGCAGAGGGAGCTCCAACAATACTTAACTTTCTTATAGCCATAGCCCTATGCGCGTTCAATTCGGGCTCTGCTTGGAAATTTCAATTTCAAAGAACTAAGCCGGCCGCCGGAGCACTGGCATTAGTTGCGGTATTGGTTATTATTTTTGCAACCTTAGATTGGCGGCGTCGAACAGAATATTATGCGGCGATAAGGCTATATAACAGTGACGAGTTTAAAGAATCGATTAAGATCTTTCAAAAGATCGATTCTGAATATCAAATAAAAGACAGTGAAGCTCTTTCATATTTCGCTAAATCACTGGCAATCACAGGACTGCACAACAAAGCTCTCGTGGTCTATGAGCGGGCACTGGCGATAAAAAATGAGTACTATTTGAATCTCAACTATGGCATTACCTTAGAAGAAACTGGTCACTACAACAATGCTGAAGTGGCTTATATTGCTGCCAATAACATGATCCCCAACAGGGTATACCCAAAATACCTTCTTTCAAAATATTATGCGCGCATAGGTGATCGTTCGAGGGCTGACTATATGGCCTCGAAAGTAATTGAGATGAATGAGAAGGTGCCATCCGTGGCAATTCGAGAGATGAAGGAGGAAATGCGCAAATATTTAAACCAAAAGACTATTCATTCTGCAGAACCATAGTTGGCTTGGGGAGACGGGCCAAAATCATTCTGAATTTTGTCGAAATGATTTAAGATCATCTCCATTTATTTATTAGTAACAATATTTTATATGAAGAAGATTAATTTATTCTCAGCGATATTCTTTGTTTTGTCGCTTTTTATCGTGTCATCTTGCAACAAACCGGATGCAGACCCACTTGCACCCGTAGATAGGTTAGTTAATAAATACGGACTAACTAAACTTTCGGCGGAAGCGACGCAGGCTATGGTTGCTACGGGAAACTACCGAAATTTCGATACGGTGGAAGAGGCAGAGAAGTTTTTCGCAACTATGAGAGCGATCGGGAAGAAGGGGGGAAGTTTCACACGTAAAGTTGATGGAAAACGATTTCGAGCTTTCTCTGAGGGCAATGGCCAGGCAACTATTCCCTTTGGCACTGCTTTTACAACTTTGGATCTAAAAAAGATGGCATCTGCCAGAGGGCCAGAGAATGATATCGAACCTGGATCAACATCGCTTGAACGGGATTGGGGTGTGTTCGCTGACCTCATGGTCTCTCTTACTTGGGGAGCTAACTATCAAAACGCAACGGTTGGTGCATCCATTTCCTCCGTTGGTAATTATAATACGTGGACAACAACAACCAGCGAAGCCCATTACAATCAAAACTCAGGCGACATTACATTCACTCTCTACGGGCAGGTCCATGCGAACGTTCTTGTACAGGGCGTGGGAACAATTCAATCCTATAATGGTGTTATCACAGGCAGTTACAATCCTTCAAATGGACAATCAGCGGTTAATTGGAACTACTAAACATGCAGTGTATGCTTTGTGTTACCTTTGAGAAAGCGGAAGTAGTTGCCATATTGGCAAACCTTGTCTTTTTTGGTGTAGGTGGATATGTTCTGTATCTGCTTATTAAAGCCCTTAGAAAGTATATTGGTTTTAAGCCATAAAACAGGGAAGGCCTTGGGGCGTTGCTTGCTCGCCTCAAGGCCCTATTGGGCTCTCTGAATAAATACCATCGGACCATTTGCCCCGGCCTTATCGTATCCTATTACTTTCGTCGATGACCTAAATCATTTTTTGTCATTGAGGTAATTTATTTTTCTATTGTGAAATTTTTCAGGTTCATTCATCAGAGGCAATACGCTCTTGTTGGAGTCATTGCGATGTTAGTGTCTTGCGACAAGTATTCTGGGGAAATAGATAAAGCGTTGAATACAGCGGGTCGTAATCGAGGCCAATTAGAAACCGTTCTGAACCACTACAAGAGCATAAGAGATACGCTCGGATACAAATCGGCCGTGTTTTTGGTAAAGAATATGCCAGGATTGGGAGTGAGGGATTCCACTTATGGAGAATTTGTTCCCGATGTCGAGACAATTTCAGCCAGCTATTTGATCTCAAATATTGATCTTGCTTTACAGAGTGCTCGCAGCAATATCTTGGAGGGGCAACTGAGCTTTAAGGACTTTTGCGAATACGTTTTACCTTATCGTCTATCCCAAGAGAGTTTGATCAACTGGAGAAGAAGCTGTCTTCGTGAATTCAGTGTAATTTCCAAACCTGGAGACGCCCATTCCACGTATAGGATTCTTTACAGCGTCAACGACAGTCTCCGGAAAGCATTTAAATTCTCATATACCGCTCCTCCTGCTCAAATTCAGAACTGGCAAGAGCTTAACGCAAAAAGGCAAGGAGATTGTTGGGTTATGTCGAGTACTGCTATTTATCCGCTTCGTGCGATAGGCATCCCTGTCTCAATCGACTTTGTTCCCACTTGGGGTAATGTTAATGGAGGAAGCCATGCTTGGAACGTAGTGATCAATCAGGATGGGTCCTCGAATCCATTTATGGGTTGTGAAAGTACGTCATCTGGATACGGTCCGTTCAACATCTACAATTTTCAGAGAAAGCCTCCCAAAGTATTTAGACGAACATTCAGTGCTGGTATTGCAACTGAATTTCTTAAAAATCGGGATCGGATGACTTTTCCGCCCGACCTCCGAATTGAGCGATCAATAGATGTAACCAATCAATATGTCACAACGGCTGATTTAACGGTTCAGAATTCACGCCTAAGAGGTGAAAACCATGCATTTGTAAGTGTGTATTCAAACGGAACTTGGAAACCTGTCTTTTGGACTAAGGTTAATGGAGAACAAGCTGTCTTTAAAGATATGGCTACCGGCGTTCTATATATGATCTGTGTTTATGTAGATGGTCAGCTCCTGCATGTTGGCTCCCCTTTATATATAGATGACACAACCAAATCAGTGATTGAACTAAAGACAGATTTGAAAAATCCAGCTCAGGAGACAATCATCGCTCACTACTTGCAGTCTAAAGAGCTCGACGAGCAGCTCGTATATAATATGCCCGTCAGCGGTCAGGCATTTTATGATACGATGGATAGTGTCAAAGCAAACCGCCTCAGAAGCAGACCAAAAGTAACTGAAAGCTATGCTCTGTTTTATTATCAGGAAGGCTGGAGGTTTCACTCCTCAGTCACCAAAAAGTCAGCAAAGCCTGTTGTATTTGAATCTGTTCCAGCTAGTACAATATATAAAATCCTGTCAGGAAATTCCGGTGGCCATGAGCGCATATTCAGCTATGAGCATGGAAAACAAATTTGGTGGTAAAGATTTTTGTATTATCTACGATCGCTCACAACATTCGCAGCTCTTGAAGGCGTTACTGATCCTCAGAAAGTTATGTTTGGACAGTTTATTTAAGCTGGAAAGTCGCTAGTAAATGATCACTTCTCTCAATCCTCGTCACAGCTCCGGGGAATGTGGGAAATGAAGCGATGCAAATTCAGACGTATTGTTGCCTCCGAAAGTCCAAAGGCGGAAGCAAAAAAAATGAGCTCTCCCAGAAGCAGATCCGCAGCAGGTCGACTAATGCCAGAAGATGCCGAATCACCGGATCTACATTACATACCACAAGACCTATGGGTAACAGAGTTGATAAAAAGCAAGACATAGTTTGCCCTGAATTTTCCCGACTGCAAGATTCGGCGGGACTATCGAACCAATACATTTATAGTTTCTATAACAATCAATCACCATCATCTGATGGTTTTGAGCACTATCCCCCGTTGTCGTGGTCCGCGATTTTTTGGCTATTGATGAAAGCGTTGACACTCCGCCGGGTGAATTCATCACAAAATTTAATACCACCTGCCCTTGAGCTAGCCGGTACCAACAAGAACTATCGATTTAGCCTTGCCTCTTCAACTGCAAATTTGCGTACATTCTGGAAGTATCCTATGATCACATTGTACGGCTCCAGCACCGTTCCCATAGTACCTGAAGATAATCCTTTTAAAACGTCATAGAAATTTGTAAATTTGAAGTATCAATCGCTTGTCATTCAAATTAGGTGAGCTATTCGAGAGCAGGCAAATACAAACTTTTCAAGCTACTCACAATCAGCACATTGCAAAAGAGTTCGAATCTCATCCTCTCTGCGAAATGCCGGTTTTCTTTATGAAAACTGGCTTTTTTTATGCCCGAGTGGTTGAGGGGGCTACCCTGAAAAAGGTAGTATGTGGGTAACTGCATCGTGAGCGGCCGCCGCGCGGTTCGAATCTCTTCCTCTCTGCGAAATGCCGGTTTTCTTTATGAAAACTGGCTTTTTTTATGCCCGAGTGGTTGAAGGGGCTACCCCGGAAAGGTAGTATGTGGGTAAATGCATCGTGAGCGGCCGCCGCGCGGTTCGAATCTCATCCTCTCTGCGAAATGCCGGTTTTCTTTATGAAAACTGGCTTTTTTTATGCCCGAGTGGTTGAAGGGGCTACCCTGGAAAGGTAGTATGTGGGTAACTGCATCGTGAGCGGCCGCCGCGCGGTTCGATTCTCTTCCTCTCTGGATACAAGAGTAATAAAGCCTCTAAATGAATCATTTAAAGGCTTTATTGTTAAACATTAGTCGGTTTGGAAGTTGCACGCAGGTAAATGATTCCTACTGAGCCTGAAATAATGGATGCAAGCAGGATTCCGTATTTAGCCGCGTCGATATGGATCTCGTCTGCAAATGCCAGGTTCGTCACAAAAAGCGACATGGTAAAACCAACCCCGGCCAGTAGTGCCACGCCAAAAATATGCTTCCAGTTGACCAGCCGCGGCAGTTCGGCAACGCCCAGCCTGACCATTAGCCAAGTAAATCCGAACACCCCCGCCAGCTTGCCGATCACCAGTCCGAACATTACCCCAAAACTCACCGGGTTAATCAGCGCGGTAAAAAAGTCGCTTCCAATGTGCATACCGGAATTGGCGATCGCAAATAATGGCATGATCAGGAAAGCCACCCACGGATGCAGCGCATATTCAATCTTTTGCAACGGTGTTTGTGCATCAATGCTGATCCTTTTTATTTCTTCGATAATGTGGTGCTGGTCAGAGGTCATCAGTGGCCCATGCAGCGGAATGGCCGCTTCGAAGGCTTTGGATTGCTTATGGATTTGCTCGATATATTCAACTTCATTAATCTTCGTGCGCGCTGGGATGGTAAACGCCACCAGTACGCCGGCTATGGTCGCATGCACGCCCGAAAACAGGAAACAAGCCCACACTACGATGCCCAGCAACAGAAAAAACAGCGTGCTCCGTATTCCCAGCAAGTTGCCCCCCACGAGCAATACCAGGAATCCAAACCCGAACATGAGATAGCCAAAATCAATATGAGCCGTGTAGAAAAATGCGATGACCAACACCGCGCCCAGGTCATCAGCCACTGCCAGTGCAGACAAAAAAACCTTTACCGAAGGCGGAATATGCTTGCCCGAAAGCGATAGCAGGCCCAATGCAAACGCGATATCCGTCGCCATCGGGATTCCCCACCCGCCGGCGGATTCCGTTTCGTAATTGAATGCGAAATAAATGGCTGCCGGCACCAGCATTCCGCCCAGCGCGGCTACCATGGGCAATGCTGCCTTTTTTACGCTCGACAATTCCCCGGCCATAAACTCCCGTTTCAGTTCCAGCCCGATGACGAAAAAGAAAACTGCCATCAGCCCGTCATTGATCCATATATGGAGCGGGTGATCGAACATGCTTCCGTTAAAACCGACGGAAAGACTTGTCTCCCAGACATGGTGATACGATTCACCCAGCGGCGAATTAACCCAGATCAGCGCTGCAACGACGCAGAGAAACAGTACAATGCCACTGGTATACTCCTGGTGAATGAATTTGCTGACAGGTTGAATGACGCGATCAATCGGGGTCTTAGCCATGATGATAAAGGTGAGCGAAATGTTGTTTTGGGCAAATATAGGCCTAAAAGCCTTTTACCGAAGAAGAAATTTATCTCTCCTGATTTGATATAATTTCGCTTTATTTGGCATTTCACCCAACAAAATTTCTCCCTATACCATTTAAAGCCAATAAAATGGAGCAAATAGTCAATTTTATCAATGATCTCATTTGGAGTAAAGCATTAATCGGACTCTGCCTTGCGACCGGGATTTATTTTTCGTTTGTAACTCGGTTTCTGCAAGTGAGGTATATTAAAGATATGGTGACCTTGCTTTTCGGAGGAAAATCGTCAGCCCAGGGAGTGTCCTCATTTCAGGCGTTCGCCATTGCAATCTCTGGTCGCGTCGGAACGGGTAACATTGCCGGTGTTGCTACGGCGATCGCGATGGGCGGGCCGGGCGCCGTATTCTGGATGTGGGCCATCGCGTTTCTGGGCGCGGCCTCGGCCTATGTGGAAGCGGCTTTGGGACAGATCTACAAAACCGTACAGGACGGTCAGTACCGCGGCGGACCGGCATATTACATTGAAAAAGGTTTGGGCATGAAATGGTATGCCAATCTTTTTGCATTTGCTACCATACTCAGCACGGCGCTTTTTCTGCCTGGCGTGCAAAGTAACAGCATTGCTACCAGCTCGCTTACTGCGTTTGACATCCCTGTCGAAGTCACCGGTGGCTTTGTAACGGTTTTGTTGGGGCTGATCATTTTCGGCGGCGTTAAACGCATTGGCAAAGTGGCGGAATTCGTGGTTCCGTTTATGGCCGGAGCTTATATCCTGATGGCCCTGATCGTAATCGGATTAAACATTACCGAAGTACCTGCCGTATTTGCGTTAATATTTCGCAGCGCATTTGATCTGGAACCAGCCTTCGGTGGCATTTTCGGGATGGCGGTCCTTTGGGGTGTAAAGCGCGGCGTTTATTCCAATGAAGCCGGACAGGGTACCGCTCCGCACGCGGCGGCAGCAGCTGAAACAAGCCATCCGGCCAAACAAGGACTGGTTCAGGCATTCTCTGTGTATGTCGATACGCTTTTCGTATGCACCGCTACTGCTTTAATGATCCTTTTTACCGGCCAATACAATGTCTCCAACCCCGCTGGCGGCTTTCTTGTAGAGCATATTCCAGGAGCGGCAATGGGTGCCGAGTTTACGCAATCGGCTATTAACGTTCATTTTCCTTCGCTGGGCAGCGGTTTTGTAGCGGTTGCGCTCTTGTTCTTTGCATTTACCACGGTTATGGCTTATTACTACATTGCCGAAACCAATCTGAGCTATCTGCTTGGCAACAAAACCAGCAAAGCGGCTCTCTGGGGTTTGCGTATCCTAATCATGGCGGCGACGTTTTACGGTTCGGTCAAAACTGCCGCGCTCGCCTGGACGATCGGCGATATCGGCGTTGGGTTGATGGCCTGGCTCAACATCGTTGCCATTATTCTATTAAGAAAACCTGCACTGGACACTCTAAAGGACTATCAGAAGCAGAAAGATGCGGGCAAAGACCCGGTATTCCGGCCGGAAGAACTTGGCATTAAAGGGACGGAGGAATGGAGTTAAACTAAGCTGAGAATCCACAAACATAACCGCCCATTAAATCACCCCTCACCCGATTTTCGCAAAAAGATCGTTCAGCGACTCGCTCATGGACGGGTGCGTGTAGATGGTGTCGCGCAGCACGGTGTAGTCGAGCCCGGCGTGCATGGCTAGCTGCACCAGGTTGATGAGCTCGCTCGAATCGGAGCAGAGCAATGTACATCCCAGGATCAGGTTGGTATCCGCATCTACTACTGCTTTAAAAATTCCTTCCGGCCGGTTCAGAAGCTGCGCCCGCGTGCTCGACGATGCCGGCAGGGTGGCCACTTTTATCCGGTAGCCCTGCCGGATCGCTTCATGTTCCCGCAGTCCCACGTGCGATAAAGGAGGGGTAATGAACAATGCGCCGGAAACCCGCTTTCTGTCGGCGGTGCTGTGCGGCTTAAAGTCAAATAACTGACTTCTGATGATCCGGAAATCATCGAGCGAAATGTAGGTAAACTGCGGGCCGCCGTTGACATCGCCGATCGCCCAGATATTGGTGGTGGTAGTTCGAAGCTGTTCGTCGACCCGGATGTAGCCTTTATCATCCCGCTGCACGCCCGCCGCTTCCAGATTGAGGTCTTCCGTATTGGGCTGTCGTCCCGTGGCTACCAGTATGGCCGATGCGCTCGCTTCCATCCGCATTCCCGCCTGACGGTAAACGACGGTATCTGCGTCCTGGCCGGGCTCTATTTCATCCACGGCCACGCCCAGCTCAATTTTAATTCCCCTGGCAGTCAGGATTGCATGCACGGCATCCGCAATATCCCGGTCCTCGTCGGGTAAAAACGTAGCCGACCGGCTTAGCAGCGTCACTTCCGAGCCAAATTGTGCATACATACCGGCAAATTCCAATGCAATGTAACCGGCCCCGATGACCACAAGCCGCCCGGGCAAATCGGTTTGCTCGATCAGCGCCGTACTGGTAAAAACACGCCGGCTCTCGGATAAGCCGGGAATGGAGGGAACAACCGGCCTGGCACCGGTATTGATCACAATGCGGTCGGCCTGGATCTGCACCTCTTCACCGGACCCTGCCAAGCGTACGGCCACGGTGTTTGCCGATACAAACCAAGCATCTCCGGTGATAACGGCAGCATTCCCGAATTGATCGATCATCTCGAAATTCCGCTTGCGCAGCGACTCCACCAAACGGTTCTTTTCAGCAATCGCCCTGGCATACGGCACATGACTTTCAGCACTGTGGATCAGCGACTTGGTGGGAATACAGGCGATATTGATACAAGTACCGCCGTACATCAGGGGCGACCGTTCGATCACCGCCACTTGCCAGCCTTGCTTAGCCATAAAGGCAGCCAGTGTCTTGCCGCCTTTCCCGAACCCGATAATCAGGGCGTCATATTTCTTTTGAATGAAGTTCATGATAAAAAAAACTGCCTGCCTGGTAGCGGGCGTCTAAGTGAATTCGTTTACCCATTACATTCATCATCTTCCGATGGCCACCTGCCTGCTCATTACCACGCCGTCGCGTCCCGTAATCTGCAATACATACATGCCCGTATGCAAATGCCCGATGCTGATCGCCGCCGAAGGCCTCGCCGCTCTCAGGACGGCTTTGCCGGACTGGTCCAGCAATTCCACGGATGCCGCGTTTCTGAGCGCCGCTTCGGTTAACTGCAAGTGATCGGCAGCGGGATTTGGATAGAAAGTAAATAATGCGGAGCTGTCGAAAACGACCCGTACAATTTTGCTGAAAGCGAACGTACTGTCGCGATCCACCATCCTTAACCGATAAAAATTGCTTCCGGCCACCGGCGCAGGATCGACAGCGCCATAATTCCGGGCCACCTGGCTGTTGGCAGCGGCTTGCTCGCGACCGATCACATTCCATTCGGTACCATTGGCGCCGCGCTGTATCTCGAAATGGCTGGAATTGGCTTCATCGGCCGTCGACCAGCTCAGCACTACCTCATTTTCCCGGGCCGCAGCCTGGAATGCGACAAGCGTTACAGGCAGCACGTCGGTGGCATTGACGACCATCTCATAAGTTTTTGCACAGCCGCCCTGTCCTGCCGTGACCGAATAGGTGTACGGCCCCGGAACGGACGGTACGATCACACCGGTGAGATTCGGCGTGTTGCCGATCACATTCCCGTTCAGCTCCCAGCGATACGTAAGTCTGGAGCAATCTCCGGTGCAACTGGAAGACAGGTTAATGGGGGTTCCAATGCGTGGGCTGCCGGCACTCGGCGAGCCCGTGAGCGTAATCTGGCAATCTTTCTTCAAGTCGTTTTGGATGAAAATATTCACCGGCTCCCCCGAGGCGCCATTGTGCGCAGCCATCCAGGTTTTGTAGGCGTCACAATCGCCCGCATAGCTGTTACGATTGGTAACGCAGCCGTTTTGAGCGATGATGCCCGACAAGGTAAAGCTGTCCTGATTGGCCGGCGCCGGTGTGGCAACCGGCTGGGTGAGCCAGGTATCCGCCAGTTCCTTCACGGCAGGTCCGCCGCCGGCACTCAATAGATTCTCAAAAAACATACAACTCACCATCTGCGCGCCATGGAGGTAGCTTTCGGTTGCGTATGAGATGAAATTGGAAATGCCGAAACTCGCGTTGAAAGCAGCCTCGTTGATGTACAGCTTTCCGTGAAGGTTGGTCCGGAGCAGGTCTATCGCGAACCGGTGATCATAATTGTTATCGTCATTGATTTTGATACCGTCCAGCTCGGACGCGATCTCGTTGAATGCAAAAGTACTCCTTCCCAACGACAGCTTATCGAATACCGAGCCATGGTGTGAGATCACTTTGATGCGATTATCGATGGACTTCACGGTGTTTCTGAATACATCATTCACTTCTTTGAGCACCTGGGTCCGGTAGAGGTACCAGTCCGCGCCGTCGGGCTGGGCGAACATGTCCGGCGATGGTCTTTTGGGCGTTATTTCGGTAAAAGAATGGTAGTTTGTCCCCCACACAAAGTTGAGCGACTGGATCTTCTCATATTTCGCCGCAAGCCAGGCCCTGTAACCTGCCCGCATCGGTTTGGAATAATCGGTCAGGCTGTTGTTGTCGCGGAGGTTCAATGGCTGTTCATAATGGTATTTGTCCGTTCCCGCTTCAAACTCCGCCTCTCCCTGGCGGGTATAAATGAGGTCCATATAAAGTAGCTCGTTCGTATCCTGAAGGTGGCCGTACCGCTGCAACACTTTCTGGGTAAAGCTGGCTATCCTGTCGCGGGTCGATTGAGCGGCCAGCGACGTCATGACGAACTGCACGTGGACGCCGTTGATCGCTCCGCCGTATTTCTGGAAAACAGCCTCGCTGCCGTCGTAACCCACGTTCAGGATACGCTCGTCCCTGAGCCAGCCGTCACCCGTATCGATGCCATACCGGTCGGAATAGCTGTGCGTTACATTGTCGCCCGTACTCACCGCCACATTGATCCCTATCTTCATCCCGAGCGAGCGCGCTTTGGCAATCTGATCGTCGTACATCTGCCAGACATTGTAGTCGTCCCCGTACTGCTGTTTCATCGACCTGGAAATATATCCTTCGATCGCTCCCCATTGAATACTCAGAAAAACCGCATTACAGCCCACCGCATGGGCCTGATCAATGAGTTTCAAATTGTTCCAGTTGCCCTCGTTCACCATGCTGAGGCCCAGGTAACGCTGCTGGGCAAATGCGACGGGATGAAGGCTTGCGAGGCTGAAAAGAATGCTGATGAGAAAAAACTTTTTGACTGGCAACGATCGGATTATGTCAGCCATAATGGTCAGTAACGATTTTTGCATGGAGACAAAGTTTTTGTGGTGTTACCGTTCAGGCGGTTATGCCGAAACCGGTATGAAATTAGGCTTTTAGTAACCCCGTTAATCCTTATTCTATAAATTTATTTAAAAAAATTCTACTTATCTTCTAAGTGTTTCTATGGCCGGGATCGACATTATAGTTGTAGGCCTTTGAAACCTGCCTTTAACCGGCATTTTTTTAACCCACTCATATGGATAGTTTGGAATTGTCTGATCCTCAAGAGGATGATCCCGGCCCTCCCGGCAGAGGCCCGGACCGTCTGGCACGCCGGCCCGAGTTTCCGGCCGAGTCGGAGATGCTGCTCAAAAAGGCATTCGAGTCGGATACCAACACGGGCATGGAGCTGCTTTTCCGCTGGTACTACCGGCCGCTATGCAGCCACGTGGTCCGGTATGTCTCCTCGAAGGAAATCGCCGAGGACATCGTTTCGGAGGTTTTTTACAAGTTTCACAGGGACAAGGCTTTCACCCACGTAGAGACTTCTTTCCGGAATTACCTTTTTTCGGCTGTCCGGTACAGCGCATTCGACTACGCCCGCGCCGAGATGAAGCGGAACACCTCGCTCGAACACGCCGAGTATGTGACATTGCAGCCCGAGCAGCAGCCCGACCACATTACGCAATATGAAGATCTGTACAACGACGTGCAGAATGCCATCAACACGCTTCCGCAAAAGCAGCGCCGCGTGTACCTCATGCACCGATATGAAGGGAAAAAGTACAGCGAAATCGCGGCTGAGCTGGGCGTTTCTTACCGGACCGTAGAGTCGCAGATGTACACTGCCATGCAGGAATTGAGAAGGATTATTAAGGCCAAATGGCTGTTCACGCTGCTGGTCCTGTTCAACTAGCTATTAGCCCCAACAGGTACCGGCGACACATTGTTTGAAAAATTAACCATGAAAGACTCAATAAACAAAGAACTGATTTTCAACTACTTTTCCGGAAATGCAACGGCTCTTGAGAAAGACCTAATCGACCAGTGGAGCACCGATCCGCAGGCGAGGGAACAGCTGTTCATTTGGCTGATGGAATGGGAAAATCAGAACATTCAGTACAACGCCGACGTGGAACAGGCGATCGCCCGGCATTTTGAACGCATCAACGACACTCCGGTAGGGTTCGACATCGAAGCGGAACGCGCAGCGGTGCGCACGCTGGCATGGCCCGCGAAAGGAAAATCCTGGCTCGTGGCAGCGGCTGTTACGCTGCTTGTGCTATCGGGCGGCTGGTTTGCCCGTGACCATGTGCGGTATGAGATCTATTCCACCAACTTCGGCCAGATACAGCGTCTGGTACTGCCCGACGGGAGCAAAGTCGTGCTCAATGCGAACTCCACGCTCCGGGTACCGCGCTTCGGCTTTGGAGAAACCACCCGGGAGGTTTATATGACCGGCGAGGCGGATTTCTCCATTACGCACACGGCTAACCACCAGAAGTTCATCGTGCACACTGCGAAAAATTTCGACGTGGAGGTACTGGGCACGGAGTTCAACGTATATGCGCGACCGCGCCGCTCGCGCGTGGTGCTCAACAAGGGTAAAGTGAAGCTGCATTACCTGAAAGGCTCCGAAACAGACCAGATCGTGATGCAGCCGGGCGACCTCGTCACATTTGATTCACCAGGGCGGGCATCCGTGAAGAAAACCCTGAACCCGGCCAACTACTCGGCGTGGAAAGCACACCGTTTTGTCTTCGAAAACGAGAGTTTGCGAGAGATATGCGACCTCTTCGAGGACAATTTCGGCCTAAAAATCAGAATCCCCGATTCGACGCTCGCTGCCCAAACGATCTCAGGCTCCTTCACGGCGCTGAATGCCGAAGAGCTTTTTGAAATACTCGCCGACGACTCCGGCCTCACCTATTCCCGCTCTGAAGACGGGAAGGTCATCACCCTCGATTATTAATACGACTAAAACTAAACCCCGAATAACAGCACAATCCTTAACCTTTTCTACCCCCGTTCAAAACCCGTTTTATGAAAAAACCGTTACGATCCCTTCTATTCGTGCTGGCTGCCGCGAGTGCCGGTTCTCCCGGCCACGCACAACTGCTGGCGGCGATCGGGCAGCGGCAGCAGCCGTTCACCGCCCAGCAGTCTACCAGAAGCCTCAAATCAGTGTTACAGGAATTCAAAACGCATTACAAAGTCGACATTCTCTATTTCGACAGCGTGGTACAAGGCTATGAAGTACCTGCAAGCGCGTTGGATTTTCAGGCTAATGCGGAAAAATCCCTCACCAGGATCCTGAAACCGCTGGGCTTGCAATACAGAAAATCCAAAACCGGCGGATACATTGTGATCAAGCCCCTGAGAGCCGACAAGAAGTCGCAGCAGGTACCTGTATCGAACGTCTCGAACCAGCCAGCGGAAAATGCACTTCGCGAGCTGACGGATGAATCTTCCGAAAGCGCTTTGGATGAAATCGTGCTGAGAGGCAAGGTTTCCGACGACAAAGGTGCCGGGCTGCCCGGGGTAAGCGTCGTGGTGAAAGGCACCCAGCGCGGCACGATTACCGACGAGGACGGCGAGTTCAAGGTAGAGGCGGCAGACAGGAATGCAGTCCTGGTGTTTTCGTTTGTGGGGTTTTTATCACAGGAAATCACGGTAGGCAACAAAACCCACATTGAGGTGACGCTCGCAGCCGATACCAAGGCCCTGGAAGAACTGGTCGTGACAGGTTACACGTCCCAGAAACGCTCCCTGATGACCGGCTCGGTAGCTACGATGAATGTCACGGAAGAGATGAAAAACATCCCAACAACGTCCACCGGCAACCTTCTCTCCGGTAAGCTCGCGGGCGTCAGCATCGGTACGCCCAATGGGATACCCGGTACCAACCCGCAAATCAGCATTCGAACGGGTTCTTCGCTCAATGCGCAGCCGGTAACTTATGTAATCGACGGCATCATCAGGAGCTGGGAGGATTTCAACAACCTGAGTCCGAATGAAATCGAAACGATCACCGTCCTGAAAGATGCCGCGTCGGCTGCGGTCTACGGATCGCGTTCGGCAGGCGGTGTGATCCTGGTTACCACCAGGCGGGGCAAGTCGGGTAAGCCCACATTCAACTATTCTTTCAATACAGGCTTTGATACCCGGACTAAAAATGTACCGCTGACAAGTGCCGTGCAGGCGGGTGAGCTGTACAACCGAATCAACGGCAATACCGATCCGGCAGGCTGGGCCTGGTCGCAGGAGGAACTCGACCACTACAAGACCATCAACGGCGGCTGGGGCTATGACCAGCTGGAATCGGTGTGGCGCAATCCTTCCACTTCACAACACAACCTGAGCGTAGCCGGCGGCACCGAAAAAGTGAAGTACTTTGCAGGTGCCTCCTACGTGAAACAGAACGGCTTCCTGAAACCACTGACTTACGACAAATACAACATCCGGCTCAACACGACGGTAGATGTGACCAAAGACCTGCAATTTTTTGTAGGCCTGGGCCTTAGCAACAACCTTCAGGGCAACATCACCTGGGAAGGGCCGCAATCGCTGTACCGCAAGCTCCTGGTATGGCAGCCTGACCAGCCCGTTTATACCGACAGCGGGAAGCTGCTCGACTACGGCTGGATCGCCAACGTGGGCGGGACTGTCAACGGCGACGGCGGGTATAATAAGAGCAACTTCCTGAAACCGCAGGTAGTGCTCAATGCCACCTACAATATCCCGGTGATCAAAGGGCTGAGCGCGAAGGCTGTTTTCAGCAAAAACTTCCAGTATATGCGCTGGAAAATTTTCGAGAAGAGCTACCAGATGAATATCATGAAGCGGGATGGCGTTAACAAGCACATTATCCATACCGATGACGCCAGCATTGTCGGCACCAAGAATTCGAACAACATTTCCAAGGATTATCTTCGCTCGGATGTTTTCTGGAACCAGGATTATCAGCTCGACCTCCAACTGAACTACGAAAATACGTTCGCCGATGTGCATCACGTGCAGGGTATCCTGGTGTATGAAAAGGCAGAGTTTAACGGAAGCGGCATCTATGCAGGCCGCGAAACGTTTCCCGTGTACACGACCGACCAGTGGTGGGCAGCAAGCGGCGCCCGTGCGGACGATTACGGAGGCGGGAACCCGGATTATGTGAGCGGCCGCGCTTCGTACATCGGACAGCTGAACTACGACTATAACGAGAAGTACCTGGCCACCTTCTCCTTCCGGAAAGACGGCTCGATGAACTTCGCACCCAACAAAAGATGGGGTTTCTTTCCTGCGGGTGCATTGGGATGGGTAGTTTCAAAAGAATCATTTTTCCCTTCCCATTCAGGCATCGATCAGCTGAAACTGCGCGTGTCGGCCGGGCTTACCGGAAACGACGCGGTGGGTGGCTGGCAATGGCAGGAGTCGTACAAGCAGGGCACGTCCGCATTCTTCGGCACAGAACCGAAAACCGCCACCGGTATTACCTACGGCTCGGTGGTGAACCCGAACCTGACCTGGGAGAAGGCATTGACTTATAATGCCGGAGCCGATGTCAGTTTCCTGAAAAACTTCACGGCCACCGTCGAGTACTGGAACCGGAAATCGTATGACATTCTGGGGTCGAGGACACTCTCTGTTCCACCTACTTTCAGCCTTAGCCTGCCGCCCGAAAACTACGGAAAGATCAATGCGCAGGGCTTCGACCTGAGTATCGGTTATACCAGCAAGAAGGACAGGGCATTCACCTACCAGGGTAACCTCACAGCCTCTTATGGATGGAACAAGGTCATTACGCAGGACTACGCCCAGAATGCGCTGCCGATCGACATTCCGACAGGCAGATCGATGACGGTCATCCGGGGCTATCAGTTCGACCGAATCATTCGCACACAGTCCGATCTCGACAAGTTCAACAGCGAGCATCCGAAATATTCCTACAACGGCATCACACCTGAACTGGGCATGATGACCTACAAGGATCTGAGCGGTCCGGAAGGCACACCCGACGGGCTCATCGACCGGTACGACCGCATTGTGATCAAGCCGAGCAATTTCCCGGTCGTGTACGGTCTCAATCTGGGCGGAAGCTGGAAGGGGTTCAGCGTGGACCTCATGTTCAACGGCAACCTGAAATACAAGAAGTCGTTCCAGGACCTGGCCGGGGGCGTAGAATGGAACCGGATGTACTCGGGATGGTATGACGACAGCTGGACACCGGATAATCCGAATGCCACGCTGCCCAAACGGATCTCGGCCAGCCAATCCAACACCTACGGCGCCGCGTCGACCTACTGGTACCGCAATGCCGGCTTCGTGCGCCTGAAATACCTCACCTTGGGTTATACCATTCCGGCCCGCTTGTACAACAAGGCGCTGGAGAGTGTGAAGCTGTATTTCTCGGGAACCAACCTGTTCAACCTGACCGGCTTCTCTTATTATGATCCCGAAATCGGCGACGGCACGGCGTATCCCGTTATGCGCAACTTCAACTTCGGTGTAAACGTCACATTCTGATCAATCTAAAAGGATTTAATAATGCGTAAACATTTAAAAAACCTTCCGTTCTCATTGCTCTGCCTGGCCGCCATGATGCTGCCCCAGGCTTGCGAACCCAACCTGGACTACGTCAATTCGAACGCGATCAACCCGGATAACGTCTGGAAAGACGAAAAACTGATCACTGCATTCTTGTCGGACATTCATGGCAACATGATCCCGTCCTGGCCGGTGAACGGCAACAGCAGCGACGAGGGCATGAATGCGCCGGGTTCGATGGGCACATACCTGCGGGGAATCATCAGCGTCGCCTCCGACGGGCAGAACCTCGTTTATACCAATATCGACAAGATCAACTTTTTCCTCGCCCGCATTGCAGACGTCTCTCCGACGGTGCTTACCGAAGACAAAAAGAAACAAATGGCCGGACAGGCACTTTTCTGGCGGGCATGGGACTATTTCGGCAAAGTGGCCACGTTCGGCGGCGTGCCGCTGATTCTCAAACCGCAGGATCCGGCCAATAAGGAAAGCCTTTTCGTGCCCCGGAACAAAACCTCCGAATGCATTGCACAGATCCTGGCCGACCTGGATGCCGCAATCGCATCGCTGCCGGATCAATGGGATAATACCAATTACGGGCGTATCGACAAAGGTGCCGCCATGGCGCTGAAAGGTAAAGTATTGCTTTGGTATGCGAGTCCGTTGTTCAACCCGGCCAACGACCAGGCGCGGTGGCAACAGGCCTACGACGCCAACAAAGCAGCCGTAGACTATCTCAAAGCACAAGGAAAAGGCCTGCTGGGCACGTATGGCCAGATATGGAAGCAGGAACGTAATAAGGAGGTGGTGATGGTGCACCAATTCACCTACCCTGATCACCCTTTCAACCAGGCAAGCATCCGCCCGCAGCCCCTTACACAGGGCGATGCGAACCGAAACCAGCCCTTGCTGCCATTGCTGAATGCCTATCCGAAAAGGGACGGCTCGCCCATGCAGTTCGACGCGGCAAAACTCGCCGCCGACCCTGCCTATAACGAGCAGTATATGAACGACTTCGTGACCAATCGTGACGACCGCTTCTACGCAACGATCTTCACCGGCGGTACCCCATACCCTACCCCCGACCTTCCTACGGGAACCCGGTACTGGAGCGCGTGGAGGAAAATGGCCGATGCCGGCTCTCCCGGTGGCTTCAAGTATGTTTCCCTGGTCAGCGACCAGAAAGCCGTGACCGTCGGGGCGGGCGTGTCCGGGTTTTTCGAGATCAAAGGGCTGGATAATACCCTTACCAGTACGCTGATCGGCAATGCCTCGACCGACTGGATCGAAATCCGCTTCGCAGAGGTGCTGATGAACTACGGCGAGGCGGCCAATGAAACCGGAAAGTCGGAAGAAGCGCTGCAAGTGTTGAAGGACATCCGCGCGCGGGCAGGCATTACGCCAGGCGCCTCGGGCAGGTATGGCATTACCGCGACCACGCAGGCGGGCCTCCGAGAGGCATACATGGCCGAGCGTTTCGTGGAGTTTGCGTTTGAAAACAAGCGCTGGGGTGATCTGCGGCGGTGGAAGCGGTTCGACGTCGTCAACAAAACAGGGTTCCGCCAGGGTATCTATTTTGTGTTGAAGGATGGGGCGAAAATCGAATGGACCGATGATATTTCCGATGCGGCGGTGCGTAAGAAGTTTACGGCCGTATTTATCGAAAACCTCGACGGCGACCCGCAGTACAAGTACAATCTCGACCTGAACCACTGGTTCTACCCAATCAGCCAGGCAAACCTGGAAGCCAGTTCCGCACTGAAACAGAATGCGGAATGGGGCGGCACATTCAATCCGTTGGAATAAAATCACCCACCTATGCGATTTTCAATTTTTCAAACACTAGCATTTACCCTGATGACGCTCGTTCTGGCTCCCTATGCCCGGGCCCAGCACGATTTCAGTACCCGGTATTTCAAAATCCACGTCAACAACAAGGGCTGGATCACGAGCATGAAAAATGTAACGGGAAAGGCCCCGCAGCGCGAGTTCAGCCCCGCCGACAAACCATCCCCGCTGCTCTCCCTGTTCGACAGTAAAAAGCACCGGTACTACCAGCCTGTCAAAGCTATTTTCAACAAATCCAAACAAACATTTGCATTACATTATGCCAACGGTTCGGTAGCGACGGTTTCGGTGGTTCCCGAGCAAAAATACCTGAAACTGACCCTGCAAGCGCTGCACCCGCGTAATGGCGTAGACAATGTACAGTGGGGCGCCTATCATACCAATATCACCAATCTTTTCGGCGAGATAATCGGCGTTGCCCGCGACACGAGCGAGGCGGTCAATTACGCCATCGGAATGCTGGCGCTGAATGACAACACGCTCGGCAGCACTTCCGAAACCGTGGCCGATGCCGCACCGTTTCAATACATTATCCATTCTCCCGACAAAAAGCGGTTCCCGCTTCCCGCACACCTGCACGAGGGACAGGTATTCCCGATCGGTGGCGATGGGATCAGCGACGTCGCATTTTATGCACATAAGGAGCCATATTACCGGATTTTATATGGTAATGCCGCTCAGATTGACCCCAAGGGCAGGATTTCCATTGCCTATAACTCACGGGACAGGGGACCGAAACGCACGGTATTCTTTTCACTGATCCCCAATATGGAAGCCAACATCCCCAACCACCTGGACGTGCAGCCGCTGCCGGGCATCGACTTCATCGGCTCGTCGGTGGCTTTCTGGGGCAGTCCGGACAGTACCGCCCTGCTGGACGTAGTGCAGAACATCGTCCTTTCGGAAGGCCTGCCCTATCCCACATTCAACGGTAAATGGGTGAAAGATCCTGCCGCCTACCTGCCCGACGTGCTCACCAGCGGGGGCGTGTACGACAGTATCGTGCCCTATACGCACCAATTGGGGTTCAAGGCCATCAGCCTTTACGACCAGGGCTTCATCCGCCCCGACCGCGCCAACGGCGGCTACATTGACGGCAGGAATTTTGAAAAGAAACCTTTAAAAATGGCTGCCGGGAATCAATCGCACAAGGAGCTTTCCGAGATGGCGGCGCGGCTCGGTATCATCATCGGGCGCACGCCCATTACCACCGCGCTCGCACCGGGTACGCAGGACGCAAGCCCGGTTCCGAGCGACAGTCTTTGCTACCAGCAGAAACGCATTCTGACCAAAAGCATCAACTCAGCCGATACGATGATTTTCGTCAACGACCCGCAATACCTTGATGAAATAGCGAGCTGGGAGGGGCACTGCAAGAACCTGAACATGATCAGGATCGGCAAGGAGCTCATTCATTACCTGGGTGTTTCCAAAGAAGCGCCCTACCGCCTGCTGAATGTCAAACGCGGCTATTGGAATACCGCAACCGCAAACCACGCCGCCGGCGATACCCTTTACAAACTGCAAGTGACCATCAATTACGGCTACGACGGGCTGATACCCAATATGCAGTTGCAGGACCAGATCGCCGAGTATTACGCGTCGGTTTGCAAGGTCAACGGACTGGGCTACTACGACTTCGACGGGCAGGAATTCCTGTTCAACAACGGGCATGGCTATTACTCCGTCAAGCGCTTTTTCCGCAGGATGTTTGAAAAAGGCAAAGCACTTGGCGTGCCTTACATCCGTTTCACCGGCTCTACGCTGTCCGAAGGCTCGTGGCATTACCAGAGCATCTGGAATGTGGGCGGCGGCAAGAACCTCTACGACGTCGAAAGGCGGGAATGGGGCAGCGCCACCAGCCAGGGGAAAGATCTCCGCGATGTGACCTATGCCAATTTTTTCCCATCCGGCATGGGCGGCAATTTCCCTATCAAAGCCGGCTCGACGGTAGCCCAGTATGAGCATATTCAAGCCGTGTCTGTGGGTATCGGGTCGACTTACAGCCTTCAAATCAACCAGAAAGACGTGGAGGCCTGCACCGAAAAATACGCGATTTTTAAAGCCATCCGGACCTGGGAAAATGCGCGGGCAGCCAATGCATTTCCAAGGTGGGTAAAAAAACACCTGGCCGATCCGGCGAACCAGTTTCATCTAGAAGAGCTCGATCAAAACTCCTGGCAGCTCTATCATACCGACCTCGATGGCGGAAACCGCAAGCCGTTTTGCGTGCTCGTCAAAAAGCCCGCAAATCACTGATCTGCGGGTTTATGCATCACCGATTAACCTAATGGACTGATATCGTTTTCACGAATGAAATCCTCAATTTACCATGATTTCGTCGACAAACAGCCAACCTTTGTTTCCTTTCCCCTGGTGCCAGTCCGGTATTTTGGCCAGGGGCTTCGCCACCACTTTGATGCAGCTCAATGCCTGCGGTTCGAACCCGGCTTCGTAAGCCAGTATTTCACCTCCCGGGATGTATGCCGTGGGTATTCCCGGTGTAATCACTTTCAGCAGTTTCAATGCCTTCGGGTCGGTACCGCCCCAGACTTCAATGCGGGTAGGCGCAAAGATATAACTTCCGTGATTTTGCAATGTACTCAGTGTCACCAGGCTTGCTCTCACCGGCTTTTTGAAGAACAGGTAACTCTGGAAATCGTTCTCTACATAACCCAGCCACGTGCCGCTCACCCGTTCGGTGTCGCCTACTTTGCCATCGAAAAGGGAAGCTGCACCCTTGGCTTTGTAGCGCTGGTCGACCGGCGTGATCAATTGTGCGCTATCGATGTGGTAACCTTCCTTGAAAAACTGTTTGCTCACCATCGTACTGCCATACCAGCCGCTCCGGAATGCTTTGGCTTTGAGGTTGGTGTTTCCGGTAATTGCAATAGGCTTTTCATAAATGGGCGACTGCGTGCTGTCGGGATCGGAACCGTCGAGCGTATAGCGGATCACGGTGCCGGCGATCTGGTGTTTGAGGGTAATGGCTTCGTTTTTGCCGAGCAGCTGCTTTTCCGTGACGATCACCGGCGGGTTGAGCGCCATTACCAGCGTATCGCTTCGGAAACCAGTTTCAAATGCAATTTTCCGACCCTTTTTCAGCGTTTCCAACTCTATGGGCCCGATGCCGGTGCTCCACAGATACACCCGCTTGAGAGCCGGAAAGCCATCGAGCGGTTTTACATGGGCCATAGTAATGCCCGTACCGCTCAGCGAGAGCTCGCGCAAATGGGCCAGCTTTTTCAATTCGGCCAGGTTTGCACCGGTAATGTCGGTAAAATTGAGGATAAGCCTTCGCAGTTCCGGAAACTGGGCCAGTGTTTTGATATCCTCGTCTTTCACGGGCATTTTGCTCAAATCCATCGATACGATCTGCTCCTTCAAAGGCAGCAGTCCTTCTATATCCTGGCTTTTGAAACTCGCCCGGTTGTAAAAATTCACAAACAATGCCGGCGAGCCCGCCGACAACGGCTTAATGAGCCGGTAGTTGGTGTTCAATTTCTTCACCTCGTCGGCGGATGCCGCGCTGAAAGTATACTGCTCTTCCGTACGATCTCCGCCAAGTACATTCTGTGCGTAGGAATATATGGGATTCTGCGGCGGCAGCGAGCTCACCAGCTGGTCGAAACGCGAGCCGCCTTTTACCCAGGCGGCCAGCAGTACCACTTCATCTTCCGTAAGCTGTACTTTGCCGCGTGGAGGCATATGCTTTTTGTCTTCGAGCGGCAAATGCAGCCGGCTGATCAGCAATCCCAGGTCGGCTTTGGTTGTATCCCAAAGCACTCCTCCTTTGCCGCCCTTGGCGAGCAGCGCCTGGGTCTGCATTTGCAGCCCACCCTTCGATTTTTCCTCATTGTGGCAGGAAAGGCACTTCTGCTCGATGACCGGTTTTACCAGGTGCTCATACACATTGGCCTCCTCAAAAGCCACCTGCGGGGCTGTCTCTTCCGATGGCCCGAGGGGCGAAATCAGGAAGTCTTCGCCGTGGGTGAGGTTACCGCCCAGGTGGCCGCCCACAAAAAGCAGGACAAGGAATGCGCCCGCAACAGCCTTCGCGCCGATGGTCCAGGGGGAAAGGGATTTCCTTAACCCATACCATGCCACTGCCGCAACCGAAATGGCGATACCCAGCCATTTATGCCAAAGCAATGTGCCGGACTCGTATCCCTCTTCATGGGACAAAACAAATCCCGAAAATGCCGCAACCGCCGCGGTGACAGTACCGATAACCAGCAGGCTGTCGGCCAGTTCTTCATTCCAGGCGGGGGAATCCGGCTTACGCACGATCAATACCCAAAGGCTGTACAGGATCAGCACCACCAGGGGAAAGTGCAATACCAGGGGGTGCATTCTTCCGACTGACTGCATCCATTGCGGAACAGTAAACCGGCTTTCGAAGCATAACAGAAATACCAGCAATCCATTCAGGAAAAAGGCAATGTTGTAGACGTACCCTTTCCAATCCGACAAAATTCTACTCACTGTATTAGAGGTTAGTACATTACGCGATAATTCCCTTCACCAGTTTGCCGGCCACGTCTGTGAGGCGGTAGCGGCGGCCCTGATGCTTGTAAACCAGTTTTTCGTGGTCCAGGCCCAACTGGTTGAGTATCGTCGCATGGAAATCGTGGACATGGACGGGATCTTTTACAATGTTATACCCGAATTCGTCGGTCTCGCCATACACGATACCCGGCTTGATACCTCCGCCGGCCATCCATACGGTGAATGCCCTCGGATGGTGGTCGCGGCCGTAGTTGTCTTTGGTGAGCGTTCCCTGGCAGTAGTTGGTCCGGCCGAACTCCCCTCCCCAGATCACCAGCGTTTCGTCCAGCAACCCGCGTTGTTTCAGGTCGGTAACCAGTGCCGCCGACGCCTGGTCGACGTCCATGCATTGGCCCCTGATCTCTCCGGGGAGTCCGCCGTGGCTATCCCATCCCTGGTGATAAAGCTGCACGAACCGCACGCCCTGCTCGGAAAGTTTCCGCGCCAGGAGGCAGTTGGCGGCATAAGTACCCGGCACGAGGCATTCCGGACCGTACATTTTCACCACCGACTCGGGCTCTTTGCTCATATCGGTAATTTCCGGAACGGCCGTCTGCATGCGGAAAGCCATTTCATACTGCTGTATTTTGGCCGTGATTTCCGGGTCGCCGAAATCGTTGTAGGTCCCCTGGTTCAGTTCGGCCAGATTGTCGAGCATTTTGCGACGCTGTGCCCTGTCCATTCCATCGGGATCATTGAGATACAAAACAGGGTTTTCACCGCTGCTGAACTGCACGCCCTGGTGTACCGAATCGAGAAAGCCGTTGGTCCACAATTTGGAATACACCCCCTGCCCATTTCCTTTCCCGCGCGAAAGCAGCACGCAGAAACCCGGCAAATTCTGGTTCTCACTGCCCAGGCCGTAGCTCAGCCACGCACCAAAGCTCGGCCGGTTGCCTACCTGCGCGCCCGTTTGGAAAAAGGTCAGCGCCGGATCATGGTTAATGGCCTCTGTGTTAAGGGTTTTGATAATACAGAGGTCATCGGCAATGCCGGCCATGTGGGGCAATAACTCGCTCATCCAGGCACCGCTTTTGCCGTGCTGCTTGAAATTGAATATCGAACCTGCCAGCGGGAATTTGGCCTGGTTGGCCGTCATGCCGGTCAACCGCTGCCCTCCGCGGATCGACTCGGGCAGGTCTTCCCCATGCATTTTATTCAGCATCGGCTTGTAGTCGAACAGGTCCAGCTGCGAAGGTGCGCCGTTCTGGAAGAGGTAGATCACCCGCTTCGCTTTCGGGGCGAAATGCGGCAAGCCGGCCATCAATTCATTTACGTCGGCTTCCCCGCCGCCCCCTTTGAAAAGGTCAGGGATCATCAGCGACCCCAGGGCAGCGCTCCCAAGCCCCAGGCTCAGTTTGGAAAGAAAATGCCGGCGTGTGGTGTTCATTCCGTGATCAAATATTGGCTTTTCCATATTTTTAAGGCTGTAAGCGTTACGCTATGAGCTGTAAGCTCAGCGCCGCGTGCTTTGATTAACATTTTCCTTTTAATTGCTTAATGCTCGATTCAAAAAGCTTAAAACTTATAGCTTAAAGCCTATCGCTTTAACTCTTCGTTATCGTCTCCTCCATATTATACAGCGTGTTGATCACGCGCATCATGGCGGCGGCACGCACTTTGTCGGCCTTTGCTTCATGCGGGTACTCGCCTACATTCAGCACCTTTGCGGCTTGCGCCTGCTGTTTTGAGAACATGGCTGCCTCTTCGTTGTAATACTTTTTGAGCAGTGCCACTTCCTTGTCGGTCGGCTGCCGGCAGACAATCCGCTGAAACGACGCCCGGATATTAGCTTCCGCGTCCGTAGACTTCACCACCAGTCGCTCGGCCATTACCCGCGATGCTTCGAGCACTGTGGGGTCGTTGAGCATCACAAGCGCTTGCAGCGGTGTATTGGTTTTAGAGCGCTTCACCTCGCAATGGTCGCGGTTGCTGGCGTCGAAAATGATCATCGAAGGCGGCGGCACGGTGAGTTTGATAAAGGTATACATCCCTCTGCGGTACAATGCATCGCCTTTGTCCTGCTGGTAGGTCCGCAGCGTACCGCGGCCGGATGTGGCGGCTTCCCACAAGCCTTTCGGCTGGTAAGGCTTCACGCTCGGCCCTCCTATCTGAGGGTTCAGCAATCCGCTGGTGGATAGCACCATGTCGCGCACGAGCTCCGCGGGCAGGCGGTAACGCGGGCCGCGGGAGAGGTAAATATTTTCGGGATCGGCTTTCAGTTTTTCCTCCGTAACCCTGGCGGACTGCCGGTAGGTTGCCGATGTGACGATCTGCTTCACGAGCCTTTTGACATCCCAGCCATGGTTCATGAAATCTACGGCAAGCCAGTCCAGCAATGCGGGGTTGGTGGGAAGGTCGCCCTGCATACCAAAGTCCCCGGTACTTTTCACGATCCCCCTGCCGAAGAATTCCTGCCAGATCTGGTTGATGAAAACCCTGGCCGTGAGCGGATTACTCTTACTAACCGTCCATTTGGCCAGTCCCAAACGGTTCTGCGGCAGCCCTGCGGTGTCGAAACGCATCACGGCAGGCAATGCGGAGGCAGTGACGACCCTGCCGGGCGCGTCGTAAGATCCCCGGTTAAGGATATGCGTCGGCCGGAGCGTATCTTCCTGGTCGCCCAGTACCGATACCATCAGGCGGCTGGTATCCGGCCGGTTAATGAACGTCAGCAAGCTCTTTGCTTCCTCGTCCGAAATGGTCATGATCGGTATTTTGGCCGGTCTTGTATTGTCGATAGCCCCCTCGAAACCAAGCTCTTTGGAATTATTGAAAAATGCGAACAGCCGGTAGTAATCCTCCTGCGAAATGGGGTCATACTTATGGTCGTGGCATTGGGCACACTCCACGGTAAGGCCCAGGATGCCGGTGCTGAAAGTCTTTGTTTTATCGATGTTATATTCGATCCGGTACTCTTCCGGGATCACCCCGCCCTCTTCGGTGTATTTATGGTTTCTGAAAAATGCGGTAGCCAGGATCTGCTCCTTGCTGGCATTGGGCAGCATATCGCCCGCAATCTGCCACATCAGGAACTGGTCGTACTTCATATTTTTGTTGAATGCATTGATCAGCCAATCGCGCCATGGCCATTGGGTACGCATTTCGTCGTCCTGGTAGCCGTACGAATCCGCATACCGGGCCACATCGAGCCAATGAACAGCCATTTTCTCGCCGTAGGTTTTTTGCGCCAGCAATTGGTCCACCACTTTTTCGTAAGCCTTCTCGCTGTTGTCGGCTTCAAACTGCTTTTGCATTTCTACGGTTGGCGGCAGGCCCGTCAGGTCCAGTGCCACCCTTTTCAGCAAATGGCTTTTGCCCGCCTCCTCGTTGGGCTCCAACCCGGCGCCTTCCATTTTGCGCAGCACGAAATGGTCGATTTCGTTTTTGGGCCAGTCTCCTTTCGAAACTTCCGGAACCGCCGGCAGTACCGGGGTAGTGAATGCCCAATGCCGCTCGTATTTGGCCCCTTCTTTGATCCATTGCTTCACCAGGCCGATCTCCGTCTCGTTCAGCAGCCCCAGGTGCGACTCGGGCGTAGGCATTTGATAGGATGGGTCCGGAGAAGTGATCCGGCGGTACAGCTCCGACTGTTCCGGCTTGCCCGGAAATATCGCTACGCCTTTTCCATCCTTCAATTTGGCATAGGCGCTTTCGGCCAAGTCGAGCCGGAGGCCCGCCTCCCGCTTTTTGGCGTCCGGACCGTGGCAGGCGAAACATTTGTCGGATAAAATGGGCCGGATATCAAAATTATAACTCACGGCTTCACTCCCCGACTGGCTTTGCAGGACCCCGTTCTTTTTGAAACAGGAAACCGCCAGAAAAGCCACAGTGCCGGAAAGCAACCCCAGATACAAGAACTTTTTTTTCATTTGCATTTTTTTACACAATCAACCAATCTTTATTTCTCCTTTTACAGTCTCCGAATGCAGGAGCTGCTCTATTTCTTCCAGCCGCTTTCCTTTTGTCTCAAACAGGTTCTTCCGTGCATACACGTACGAGCACACGCAGAAGAATGAAAAAACAAAAAACGTATTGGCGACGCCCAACCCGTCCCGCATCAGGGGAAAAAGCAGGTTTACGATCCAGTCGGAGACCCACATGGTCATGATGCAGATCGACAGGGCCGTGCCGCGGATATGGTTCGGAAAAACTTCCGTAGCGATCACAAATTTCAAAGGCCCGAGCGAGAAGGCGAAAAAGAGCAGGAACAGCATGATGCAAACCAGCATACCCCACCCATTGACCCCATATGCAAAGCACAGGCCCGTCAATGCAAGCGAAACTGCCGCCCCGGCCGAACCGAGCAGGTACAGCGACCTCCGCCCGAGGGTATCGACCTTCCAGATCGCCACGAAGGTGAACACCATGCTCGCCAACCCCAGCATGACCTGGTACAACAGCACGTCGCCGATCACAATTCCCGCCGAACGAAGGATCGTCGGACCGTAGAAAACCACGCCATTAATCCCGCTGAACTGCGAAAGCGCGGTGAGTACCATGGTCATCACCAGCAATCCGCGCAGCGGATATTGCATCAGTTCCTTTACGCCTCCCTCCTTTTGAAAGACAGTTTCTTTAATTGCCCCGAACTCGGCGGAAGCCTCGGTACTTCCATTGATTTTAACCAGTATCCCAAGCGCTTCGTCATCCCTGCCGTGCTTGGCCAGCCAGCGCGGGCTCTCGGGCACCGTCACCAGCAATACGCAGAATACCGCCGCAGGGACTACGCTCACAAAAAACATCCCGCGCCATACTTCTTCCACAAACAACCAATGGAAAATGCCGCTCGCCCCACCTGTGTGGGCGAGGGAATACCGGTGCAGCAACAGGTTGCTGATGTAAGCCGCCAGCACACCGATCGTGATTGCCAGCTGGTAGAAAGTAACGAGTCCGCCTCGCTTCGGCGCAGGGGCTATTTCTGAGATATAAAGCGGCGATACATTGGATGCCACGCCCACCCCGGCACCAGCCAGAATGCGGAAGAGGATGAGTACGGTATAGTTCGCGGAAAATGAAAAACCTACGGCACTAATGAGAAACAGCATCGCCGCTACAAAAAGGACTTTCTTTCGTCCGATCCTGTCGGCCAGGTATCCCGAAAACGCGACCCCGATGATGCAGCCCAGCAGTGCAAATGACACAAACAACCCTTCCTCTGCGGCCGACAAGCCATATTGAGCCCTCACCGGCTCGATGATTCCGCTCACCACCGCCATGTCAAATCCAAACAAAAAGCCTCCCAATGCCGCTATAAGCGTAATGAGGAAAGTAAAATGCTGAACGGGTTGTGTTTGCACGGAAGTCGTTTTTAAGGCTATCTGTTATACGGGCTGCCCATCAGAAAGCGGGTTTCACTTTACGGGCGGAATCGAGGCTCACCAGCTTCCCGGTCCAGCCGCACAGCGCTGCGCCGGTTCCATACACGATACACAGGTCCGCGGAGGGATCGGGGCGCATTGCCCTGATCTTGGCGTGGTCGAACGAATGGAAGCCATGCATGGAACTCCCGGGATCGGCGACGCCAGCCTTCATGCAGGCCTCTATGTCATACCAGAAGACCTGCCTTCCGCTCACTGTCAATGCCGAATGCAATGCTTGCCGCACGGCCTCCCAGCCATCCACCTCAAACCCGTCGATCGCGGCAGTTGTTTCATAGCGCAGGCGCTCCACCAGGAAATCCATGTCGAAGTCAAATCCCGGATCTTCGGCATTACCGTGACCGCCCTGATCTTCCAGCGTCGCCAGGCGTGCTGCACCGGTTAGGATACAAGCTTCCGAATCATCACAAAATACGATATTAACCTCATTTCCAATGGATTCAATCTGTTTTTTCAATGCGCTCAGAAACTGGCTTCCTGCTTTGGCGATATTACCGCCGATGACTAGCTCATCGCATTCGAAACTTTCGAGCCAGGGCCGCAGAAAAGCGCCCAGGCTGGTACCAAATGCATTAAAAATACCTCGTGCCGCCTCTGAATGCATTTCAGCCAGTTCGCGTACGCCGCTGATCGTGTGCCCTGTCGTCTGCTGATAGGCGTCCACAAACCATCTCGTGGAAAAATAGTCGTCGGCGATGGACGTACCGAACGGCTCATTGTAGAATGCGCATGATTCGGGCAATGCATGATGGCAGGTCAGCAGCCGGCCATCCTCCATGAACGCCGACCCGAACCCGGATCCGAGCGTGAGAAAGACAGTACGCCTACCTTCCAGATTGTTCCGCTCGCGGGCCCCGACGGCAAAACAGTGGGCGTCGTTAAAAAACCGGAACGCTGTCCCGGGCATACCGGAAACATCCTGCAATGCCTGCCCGACGTGCAGCCCGAACATCTGCTCGAACTTGCCGCCCACGTCGCGTATTTCACAAACGCCTTTCTGATAATTGAACGGGCCCGGAAATGCAATTCCGATGGCGCCTACCGGCTCGCTCCCGAGCGCATCCGCAATGCAATCGCCGATAGCAGCGACGATAGCCGAGGCCGGCGCCAGGCTATCCATATCCCTTCTCACCAAATACAGGCGCTGCTTGCCGCCAGAAGACGCGCCGACAACTCCGGCCGTCACGTGACTTCCCCCGACATCCAACCCCAGACTTGCATTTGGTGCATTCATATGGCAATCCTATTGTCTGTTTCAATTACAATACCTAAAAACCAACGTACCGGACGATGCTATACGCAACACAGGACTCACACCGCCCGAAAAACTTCCAACAGCGGCCGCATTACTAATAAATCGAACCGGTAACGGCCTACTTTGTAACATATGTTCAAATATACAAACATATCACTAACAGTCAAAAAAGTTGCATTAAATCAACACGTTAAAAACATATTAATATTAATTAATAACCTCATTATTAAGTTCTTAATTTTAAAATAACAGAGAAATTTAATAACTACGCTTCGCGGTCAACGACAGGATGTAGTCAATTTTCGTCGAAATTCAGCCAAGTATGTATACTATGTACATACATATTGATTAACCTATTGAACAAATCCGCCGGATGGTCATTTGATCCGCCCGATAATGCGCCGGCCCACTTTCGCTCCCTGCCTGGCGCCCTCTTCCACACTGTTTCGGTAATGAATACCGCCATACAGCCGGCTCACCGAGGCTTCCGCCGCTGCTTCACTAAAAGAGTTGAAATGGCGCTGCATACCTATGTACCGTAGGTCGCTCGTGTCCTGAAAAGCAAAGTTTTCGCCGTAGAGGTGCGTCAGTATCGCAGAGGCGGAGGCGGTAATACTACTATGGCCGCTGGGGTATTCCGGGAACGGCGGCGTTTGTAAGAACGGCACGAAGTCCTTGCCGATCATCTCGTTGATCACCGTCACGGGACGCACTACGCTGCTGCGATACTTCTCGTCCCAGCAGGCAATGAATGCATCGTACAATGCCACGGCCGTGAGTGCATATCCCTGCGCGGTTTTCACCGCGTCGGCACGGGTTTGCTTCGCCGCAATAGCCGCAATGCCCATCCAGTGCCCGCCGGGTGTAATCTTTTTCTTCCCCACGGCCAGGTGACCCGCATGCTCGATCACGAGGGGATTGTCGTCCCAGAAGCGGGCGATCTGTATTTGTTCTTCGCTTAAATTCTTACCTACCTGAAAAACCTCGTAGGCGGCCTTGTAGAACGCGCTTGCCGTGTCGCTGCTGAATGCGGGCGGACGCGGCGGCATAAATTGCGATGCAGAATCCAGCGCCATCGGCTGCATGTCGTTCCAGCACCATTCCACGCCATCGAGGTAATCGGGCGGGGTCGGGCGCCATTTGCCGGGTTCGGAACTCCCCAGGTATTTGGGTTTCCCCCTCGACTTCGTGTAGCCGTCGGCGGCAGCCCTGGTGAGGATCGCCGCAGCCACCGAGTCGCCAAATGCGACGGAGCGCTGGTACGTGGAATCATCGAGCGTTTCGCCGAACTGCCGGTAAACGTCATTTTCGTAGCCGGCCAGCGAATCAACCGAGAAAACCCTCACTTTTCGCGCCACCGTAAAGAAAGCTTTCGTGGCAGCCAGCGCGTAGTTATAGCTTTTCCCCGCAACCGGTTGCGGCATTGCACCAAATCCATTGAGTTTTTCCGCAATGGAGGCACTTCCTTTTTGCGCGAACCGAACCGCCTCGTACGAAGCCAGCGAGGAATAGGCATAGATACGGCTCGCGACCGGCGGGGAAAAGACATCGTAAATGATCACCTGCGTCAGCATATCCTGGTTTTGATGCAGGAGTTCCGCTTCATCCAGGCGAGCGGCTTTCTTTCGTGAACAGCCAAAGGCCAGGCTGACCAGACAAATGAAAACGAGGAATTCTTGAATGGATAGTTTCATATAATTCGTGGGAGGCATTCATGGGATCTTCCTTGTCTGGCCGTCGCTTCCGGTGACGGATAGGGATCGGATTCCGCTGCTCATGTGCTGGAAACGAGCTGATTGCGAAAGGAACGAAGCCCCGTAACCCGGCTCGATTTTTTGCTTCCTGCCATCCGCCAACGTGATCTCCGCGGCAGTGTCGCCCGGGCCGTAAGGCACGTTTTGGCCGCTTTCTTTCAGCTCGAAAATTTTGAGCGGACCGCGGTTCTGGGCGGCTGCTACCAGGTACTTCCCGTCTTTACCCCGAAGTTTTACAAGCGCCTTGCCATTGCCCGGGATAAAAATGCCGCTTTCGAGAATCGATTTAGCCGCAAAATGGCCCTTGCCGTCACCTTTCAGCATCAGCCCGTTCAGCGCATCGTAACGCCCGATAGTCACGTCGGTTCCATAGTCGTTGGTATTCATCAGCACGTCCAGATTACCATCGCCGTCGAAGTCGTCGGCTATCATTCCATTCAATGCCGACAACTGGGCGGTATACGGTAGCGGGGCCAGCGTAAACTTTCCATTTCCCTCATTCCGGCAGTAACCCGACCGGAGCTCGGTCGCTTTCAGCACCAACGCTCCTTCGAGCTGCTCGCTCGTAAGAAACTGACCCATCGGCGCTTCCGCGTAGGTTTTGTAGTTCTGAAATTTCGCCCGCATGCTGATCATTTGTTTCACGGCGTCGTCGCGCATGTGTACCGGGTACTCCTTGCGGGTCGGGTCCTGCTGGCTCGTACGGAAATACAGCGCAGGAAAAGCGTCATAACTTCCATTGTGATCGAAATCTTTGGCATACACCGAAGCCGGATGTTCAGCGGTTGCCTGGAACAAGGAGTTCTGCCCGACATTCCCGACGATGTAATCTGTATCACCGTCGTTGTCAAAATCGCCGCCCACCACACTGTTCCACCAGCCTTTGTGACCCGAAATGCCCGTTGCGGCCGTCACGTTCCTAAACCTGCCCCGGTCGTTCTTCAAAAAAGTGAGCGGCATCCATTCTCCGGCCAGTATCAGGTCTTTCCAGCCGTCATTATCGAAATCGCTGAAAACCGCATCGCATACCAACCCAGCATTGACCAGGTCCGGTGCCACGTGCGCAGTGACGTCCGTAAACCGTATCTTACCATCCCGGGAATCGTTCCTGAAAACAAAGCTGGAAACGCTTTCGGGATAGCTCCACGGCTTCACCCGGCCGGCCACAAGCAGGTCCAGGTCGCCATCCCGGTCGTAATCGGCTGCACGCACGCAGGATTTGCTCGTAAAATCGCGGGGAAAGGCAAAGCTATCCTGCACAAAGTTGCCCTTGCCGTCATTGACATAAAACTGATCGCGGTAATCGGGGCTGCCGGCTTTGGCCTGATAACCACCGCGGACGATGTAGAGATCGTTATCACCGTCCCGGTCTGCATCGAACAGCAGCAGCCCCATATCCTGATAATGCACATTCGGATCGGTATTGGCATTACCAAGCGGCTTACGCTCAAACGAACCATCGGCCCGCTGCATCAGCAGCGTAGTAGCGGCGGCGGAGTTCCCTCCGACCACTATATCGTCCAACCCATCGGCATTCACGTCGCCGGCGGCGAGAGACGGGCCATACTCCGACAGCTTGTGGGGGAGTAATTTCTGGGTGTTAAAATCAATGTAATCCATTTGTGTGTGCACATATTGAATCCCCAGCGCAGCGGAAACCTCCCGGAACAACGCAGTTCCAGCCTTCGGCTCACGATTCCAGGTATACTGCTCCGTCGCCTGCTTTCTGTTTACCAGGATCACCGCATCCGGTTTTACATGGCGCATTACTTGTTTGGCTCCATCCGGCCATTTGACAATCAGCGAATCGACGACAGACACTTCGCCGAGGCCAAAACGGGGATTGAGCTGCACCGACGAAAGGTATCCCCGGTACGGTGTGAGTTCATATACCTGCCGGCCACCAGCATAATGCAGTTCTATCCATGCCCCTATCCCGTTACGATTGAGCGAATCGCCGGTAAGCTGCACGCCGAGGTAATGCCTGCCCGACGGCTTTTCGTCTAGCATGGTGTTTTCATATAGCGAAGCCGCGTCGTTGATGTTGTTGACGACCATATCCAGGTCGCCGTCGTTGTCCAGGTCGGCATAGGCGGCGCCGTTGGCAAATGTGAGGTCGGTAAGGCCCCAGTCGGACGAAACATCGGCAAACCGGGCATTACCCGTGTTTTTGAATGCGTAGTTATGCAGCTTCACTTCGGGTATTTGCCGCAAAGTTTCCATTTGCGGGGTTACCGGCGAGGCTTGCAGGCGGTAAACCATGAAGTCGTGGTCTGTAACGTCTTTGGGAAAGCCATTGGTAACAACGAGGTCGCGGAGGCCGTCGTTATCGAAATCCGCCACGAGCGGTGCCCAGCTCCAATCGGTGGCCGCTATCCCGGAATAGTATCCGGTCTCACTGAAAACCGGGTCTCCGATCGAATCGCCTGCATTCACCCTCGGCCCCTGGTTGAGCTGGATGGTGTTCCGCACGTATTGGTACTGGTATTTAAAGAAGTCGTTGAGCTGGAAGGTCTGGTAGCTGATGCCGCCCATCATCATTTTCCTTCGGTAATTGTCTTCCGGGTTCATATCCAGCTCAACTACGTCCGAAAGCCCGTCGTTGTTGATGTCGATCACGTCCTGCCCCATTCCATTGGCCGAAGTGTGTTTAAAATAGGAAGCCGCCTTGTCGGTAAAAGTCCCGTCCTGGTTATTGATATACAACAGGTCATTGGAAATAAAATCGTTGCTGACGAAAATGTCCTTCCAGCCGTCCATATTGATATCGGCGATGGTCGCACCGTGGCCGTAGCCCTCGATGGTCAGTCCCGCCTCGGTGGTCACATTGGTAAATACAGCGTGTTTCAAAGTGGGATTGAAATCATTTCTGTAAAGCCGGCCAGTGCTGGGGAATGTCCCGTCGGTCACCTTGGGCTTGAATGTCGAAGGGTCTACCCTGGGAAGTATTTCGTTCACGACCAGGTACATATCGAGGTCGCCATCATTGTCGTAATCGAAGAAATTGGCCATGGTCGAATGCGAGGCATCGTCCAGCCCGTAGGCAGCGGCCTCGTCTTTGAAGGTGATATGTCCGTCCGCCGTTTTACCCTGGTTAACGTAAAGGAGATTTTTCCGCTTCTCCGGATTGCCGTGCAGCGACGCGCACACGTACAGGTCCATCCAGCCGTCGTTGTTGATATCCACCACCGCCACGCCCCTGCACCATTTGCCGTCGCCACTCACGCCGGCTGCAGTCGTGACGTCCTCGAAGCGCATGGCACCCTTGTTCAGGTACAAGCGGCACGGCACCATATTTCCGGTGAAATATATGTCCTGCAAGCCGTCGTTGTCAAAATCGGCAATGCCTACCCCGCCGCCGTTGTAGATATTGACGAGGTTAATGGGGTTCAGCGTATCATTCTCCCGGATCGTGTTGTTGAAATCGATGCCCGAGTCTGCCGCTTCCACCAGCCCGAACAGCTTATCGTTCCTTTTACATGAAAAACAGCACGCCGCAACGGCTGCCCAAAACACTAAAACAGATTTCATATTCTGATATGATCCGGCAAAAGCCTTTTTGATAGGGATTATAAAAACCAATGGCGAGAGAGCCCCGCCATTGGTCCATAATACCTCAACTATTTACTAATTCACACTATGAGTTCTTTCTGCCCGTCAATACCCGGGGTTCTGTTTGAGCACGCCATTGCTTTTCCGTATCTCGGTGTTCGGGATCGGGAAAAGGTAGTAGTGGTCGCCTTTCCAGGGCTTCCTTACTTCGGCTTCGGGAATGACGCCGTAGGTGTAAGACAGTTTTCCCAATACATCCCCTGGCTTGGCGCCGGTCCAGTCCATGGTCACTTTGGTAAGGCCCCTGATCGCGATATCCACGTTTCCGGGGGCCGCTTTCCAGCGCATCAGGTCGAAGAAGCGCGAGTCCTCCAAATGCAGCTCGATCGCCCGTTCATTCCGGTAGTCGCGCAAAAGGGCCGCGCCGGTACTTTTAATATCGGGCATATTCACCGATCCGCGCTTTCTGACCTTGTTGATATATTCCCTCGCGAGCGCTTCATTGCCCAATGCCATCTGGATCTCGGCATAATTGAGGTAAAACTCGGTGAGGCGCATGAATACCACCACCTGGTTATAATCATAGTCGAAACTCGCGCGGGGGCCTGAGAAGTCGTCTGTCTTTTTGAAGGTATAACCCGTTTGCACCCGCCAGTGGAAAGGGGTAAGCCCTTTTACCCAGTATGTTTTCGAGTCGCGGCCGAAATCGAAGAGGTTCTGCCCGTTTTTGGGGTCCACTTTGTTGGGGTTAATGTAAGGCGGCGCATTATCGGGGTTGGGGTTGGCATCCTCCCAGTATTCATAGAGGCGCTCGGTACTTTTCGAGCCGTCGATGATGTTGATCGGGCCGGCTCCGGGGTAGATCACCGCATCGTAAAACCTCGGGTCGCGGTTCTTCTCCGGTTTCTGAGGATCATAGCCCGATGCAGCATTTACCGTTACGCCATCCGGCATATAAGGATATTCCCCGTTGGCCATCTGGAACATGTTCACAAAATTCTGCGTCGGAACGATCCGCTGCTGCGCGTCGAAGCCGCTGGGCCAGTAGTCATAATTGTAGCCCCAGCCGGGTATCCTCGTGGCCGGCGTAAACGACTTCCCGAAAATTGTCTCGTCTGTTTTCAGCGGCTTCTTAAACAGTGCCGCGTACTGCGGGTGCAGCGTAAAGCCGAGTTCCAGCACCGCTTTCGTGGCGGCTTCCGCCGCCTTCCATTTAGCGAGGTCGTTGGATGGGTTATTGAGCGGACTGGCCATGTAAAGCAACACCCGCGCCTTGAATGCCATCGCGGCCGCCTTGCTGATTTTCCCCGTATTGACCGGCACACCGTTCAGGAACCCGATGGCCTTTTCCAATTCATCGAGCACAAACTTCGCACATTCGTCATAGGTGTTTCTGGGCACATCGAAGCTCTCGGAGTTGAGCTGAAAACTGTTGGTGATAATGGGCACCCCGCCGAAAGTCCGCATCAGTTCGAAATACATCCATGCCCGCAAAAAGTGCACTTCGCCTTTCATTGGATCGAGCTTGTCGGCTGGAATGCTTGAATTCTCGATATTCTCAAAGAATACATTCGCCTTTCTGATAAAACCGTATTCGTAATCCCAAAGCGGTGTTGCCGCGGGCAGGCCGTTGACAATCGATGCCAGATCGGAAACGTTGTCGGCCGTCAGGTTGCCTTCAATGTAGTTGCGGATACCTGCCGACCGCTCATGGGTTTCGGGCTGGTTCACAGCAATATCCGTCAACGCATCGTACCCGCCGGTTCCGGGTGCCCAGGGCGGCTTGATCCCGTTATAGACGTTGTACACGTAATTTTGGAGAAAAACGGCATCGTTGAACACCGCATCATCCGAAATCGCATCCAGCGGCTTCTTATCCAGCACATTACATGAAGTAGCCGCAGCAATCATGCCTATCACCGACAGCGTGAACGCCCGCTTCATGACATGATTTTTTATCACTAAATATTTCATAGGTTCTCTGATTAGAAGGTAAGATTGACTCCGAAGCTCAGCGTCTTCATATTGGGATAAGCACCGCCATTCCCGCTCAGGAATTCAGGGTCACCATTACCGAATTTTTTAAGCGAATTGAAAATCATGAATGCATTGTCGCCGGAGACATAGACCCGCAGCGCGCTCACTTTCGCCTTTGAAAGCAGGCTTTTGGGAAGTGTATAGCCCAGCTGGATGTTTTTCATACGCATCCAGGTTGCGGTGTGGTAATAGAAGTCGGCATCCGACGCCGCTACCCCTGTGGGTGCGATCATGGGCAGTTCCGCATTGATATTGTCTTTGGAATAGCTGTTCAGCGCCACATATTCCAGGCCATTGCCGCCCGCGCCGGAGTTGAATGAGTTGCTCAGGCGGAACTTCGCACCGCTTTGTCCTTGCAGCAACGCCGTCAGATCGAAATCACGGTAGTTCAACCCGATGCTCAAACCGTATTGCGTGCTGGGGAAAATGGTCGTGATGTTGGTGGCGGGGTCGGTATTGTTGGTGGTATTGAACATGTAGCGGTCGTTGCTGTCGATCTTGCCGTCGTTGTTCAGATCGGCGAAGATCAATCCTCCCAGCATCGCGCCGGGGTATTTTACGCTATTGTCGAGGTCTTGCTGCGTACGGTAAATGCCGATGGCCTTGTACACCAGCCGCGATCCGAAAGGCTCACCTTCCAGCTTCTGGTACTGCTCGGCCTGGGGTGTTTCATCGAAATAGACGATCTCGTTTTTGTTGTAGGAGATGTTACCGTTCACCCGCAGGGTCAGGTTTGAGAAGTTATGGCGGTAGCCTGCCTGTAATTCGATGCCCTGGCTATTCATCTTACCAATGTTCTCGTCCGGCAGGATCAGCCCCGTGTAGCCTGGGATGGACGCTTGCCTTCTCCCAAGGATATTGGAGGTTTTGTTTTTGAAAACGTCCAGTTCAAAAGTAAGGCGGTTATCCAAAAACGCGGCTTCCAGGCCCAGGTCGGTCTTTTCGCTCACCTCCCAGGTGATATTCGGGTTCGGCGTCGACTTCACCGCGATACCCCGCGCATCCACACCATTCACTACCCATCCGGCGTCGTATCCGTACGCGGCAATGTACTGGAACGGGCTCACCCGGTCGTTCCCAAGACGCCCCCATGACGCCCTCAATTTCAGGTTGCTGATGACACTCTTGGGAATAAATGCTTCATTGCTGATCACCCAGCCGGCCGAAACCTGCGGAAAAAACCCAAAGCGGGTTTCTTTCGGGAAGATCGGCGAACCGTCGTATCTCGCGCTGAACCCGAAAAGATATTTCTCCCGGAAGTCATAGCTTACACGACCGAAAAAGTTTTGCCGGCCCGATTCAGTGGCGGTACCGTCGTTATTCCAGTTTGCCCGGTTGGTACTTCCTGCAAAGAGCTGATCGATGAGCGGCGAATCATAACCAAGGCGCTGGGCCCAGAACAGGTTGTCGCTGTAACTCATCTGCTCATAAGCTACGAATGCATTGATTTTGTGGTCTTTGGCAATTGTATTGCTGTATGAGAGTTTCACGTTTCCGGTGGTCCGGAGGCTTTGCCTGAAATCCTCGCGCAGGCCGATGTCTTCCACCGTTCTGGATTGCTTTTTCACGATGGTCCCGTCCGGGGCGCGTTCATAATATGGCCATACGTAGTTGAATTGCTTGTCGTAGTTAATCGTTTTGACGAGCGACAGGTAACCATCGAGCACCAGTCCCTTTACAAATGGAATGCTGTATTTGGCACGCAGCGTACCGCTGGCTACGTCGGCCCGGTACTTGCGGTAACCGGGGCTTTGCAAACGTGCGGCGGGGTTCAAATGCGACCATCCTTCTCCCGGATAGCGGTAATCGCCGCCGATATAGGCCTCTTGCAGCGGGCTCGTGCTCGCGAGCGAACCCACTTCGCCGCCTGGCCCGCCCTGGGGTGTCTGGGTGTATTTTTCACGGACGGAAATGTCGAGCCCTACCTCGAAATCTTTCGTAACGCTCACATCGATGTTGCTTCTTACATTGTATTGTCTCAGCTTGGATTTGTTATCGCCGCGAAGGATCCCGCCCTGTGAGGCTGTACCGAGCGATAAGAAATACCTCACCCTTTCGGTCCCTCCCCGCATCGTGAGCGAGTAGCGTGTTTGGTGCACCGGCGGCCCGATCAATGCGTCCCACCAGTTTTCAGGTCTCCTTTTTCCGGTGCGAAATGCATCCACCAATGCATCGGGGAAATCCGGCGGTGTGCCTTCCAGCGCCCTTCTGTCATTGAGTACCTGCATATACTGAAACGCGTCCGCCGATTTCACTTTCATCGTGGGTGACTGCCACGCCTGCGTCGTGGAAAAATCGAACGTCGGCTTACCGGTTGTTCCTCTTTTGGTAGTTACAAGAATAACCCCGCCCGCAGACTGCGCACCGTAAATCGCCGCGGAAGCGTCTTTCAACACTGAAATTGACTCTATATCATTGGGATCCAACCGGTTCAGGCCGTCGGGGTCCGCATTAGCCACCCCGTCGATGACGATCAGGGCCGAGGTATTGCGGTAAGTACTGGCGCCCCTTACAAGTATTTGCGCGTCGTCAAAACCGGGCGCAGCGCTCCTTTGCGTCACATACACACCCGCCATACGCCCCGCAAGCGAGTTGGACAGCGATGCCGCCGACGATTTCTTGATCTCCGCGCCGGTGGTCTGTACTACGGCATTCGTCAGCTCGGACCGCTTCTGGGTGCCATAGCCTACCACCACGACGTCATTTAGTTCCTGTGGTGACACGTCCATTTTTACCTGTATGGCCGACTGCGATCCGACCTTTACTTCCTTGCTCAGGTAGCCTATGTAGGAAAACACCAGCACGCTGTTTTCGTCCCTTACGCGGATCGAGTAGTTCCCGTCCTGATCAGACACCACACCATTGTTGGTCCCTTTTTCGAGCACATTGACGCCCGGTATTCCCGCATTGTTCTCATCGGTGATTTTCCCGGACACAGCTTGCTCCGCACGGACCCGGTGTGCTGTATGCGTCACGCCGGGAGCACGACTGAGCGGGCCGGCATTGGCCCACGCAGCGGAAGCAAGAAACCCCATCAACGCAATCCCCAATAAGGTACACGACGCGCCGTGCCCATTTTCAGTCAGTAGTTTTGGTTTCATAAAAAGGAAAAAGGAAAGGAATAGTTTATTTAAAAAGCATCTCCCCGCCAGCATGATGCCGGCAGGCGATTAATGGCAAATTCCTTGTTTGCTGATGAAATAATGTAACGGTTAAATATAAACGTCAGCTCCGTCGCATGGACTAGTGCTGGCCTTTGCGCCGTAATCTCCCCGATTTTTGGCGACTATTTCTTCCTGCTGCGCACAGTTGGCAAACCAAAGACAATACGATAGTCACCGGAGCAAGGCTCGCGTTATTCGGGCAAGGCACAATCAGCAATCACACTTTTAATATGTACAAACATATAAACATATAATCGAACATACAAGTATTAAGCGAAATAATAATTCAGTGATTTTGTATGAATTTTATAAGTAAACAGGATGTCACAAGGCAAGCCGCCTTCCAGGTATGTCTGGCCGGCCGCCGTAGGCGGGCTATTAAGGCGTATAAAAAAAATCAGGTACGGACATATCCGGACCTGATGCAGTAATTATTGATAGCGAAATCTTACTCTCTCACGCTCTCTACCGTGTATACGAAGCTGTCGGCGCGGTAGTAGCCGATATTGTACTCAATGGGCCGCTCACCCTGATCGAACACGAAACGTTTCCTGAAAAGAATGGGGCTTCCCGGTTCCACTTCCAGCTTGGCGGCCGTGAATTTATCGGCGGCGATTGCGCTTACCTCCTCTTTCGACAAGGTTGCGATTACCATATGGTCCTTTTCGAGAATGTCGTACAAAGGCCGTTTGAAATCTTCTTCACCGGTAAGTCCCACCCTGGGATGGAAATAGGAGATAAAATAGACGAACGGCCCTTCCGCCTTGCCGCGCAGCCGCTCCAATTTCAGCACTTTCTTGTCCGTACCGATATCGAAAAAGTTGGCTATCTTCTCGTCAGGCGTCACCCAGGTCACATGCAGTTCGAAATTTTTGACGATAATCCCCCGCGCATTCATCTCCTGCGTGAAACTGAGCCAGTTCTTTGATTTAGAACTGATTACCGGCTCCGTCACTTTCGTACCGACCCCTTTTTTCCGGATGAGCAGGCCCTCATAAACCAGCTTGTTGAGCGCCTGCCGTAATGTGGAGCGGGAGATGGCCAGTCGCTTGGCCAGTTCCACCTCATTGGGCAGGAATTTCCCGTCCAGGTGTTCCGGGGAGCTGATCATGGTGCGCAAAAGGTTCTCCGCCTGAATGTGCAAAGGAACCGGACTCTTGTGATCGATACTAAATTTCATATTGACGGATTGCAGATAGACAAAAGCAAAAATAGCAAAAAACACGCACGTCTGTCGCTCATGCCATTGTCCCCATCAGCCAAGTAGGCCCTGCCTTACCTTCTGACATATGCTTTCAGCGTGGCGCACTTTTGTCCCGCACTTTTTCCCGATGGCGTTATCGTGTACGACGGCACATTCGCCGGAACGATAAATGTTTCCGCATAATGGATCACATAGGGCTCGAAAAGTCCCTCCGGGCTCTCCACCACAGCCTCATCGCCTTCCACCAGATTGACGACATTCAGGTTACCATGGGTATGATGCGTTACTTTCCTGTCGAACCAATGCCGCCGGGTTTCGATAAACTGGGTATTGAACAGCCCTGTCGACTCTTCCCTGGAATGGCCGTTTACGGAAATTTCCGTCACATGATTGAACAGGTGTGCCTTCACCCAATCCTCGTCCCGGCCCCAATCGATGACGTTTTTGCCATGCTCGATGTTAATCGGCCTTGGTTTTCCGTCGAGTCCCAGCCGGCCCCAGTCCCACAATTTGAATGTAAAAATGTAAGGGGTAGCTGAAATTTCGAGTACTACCGCATTCTTCCCCGAGCAGTGGATCGTTCCGGCGGGGATCAGAATGTGGTCGTGCTTCCGGACCGCCAGCTTATTCACGTATTTTTCGGCATCGAAATCCTCCAATCCGCTCTGGGCCTTTTCCAGGTCGGCTATCATATCGGCGCCCCGCACATTCCTGCGCGTACCCAGGTATACGCAGGCGTCGTCGCCCGCTTCGAGAAAGTAATAGCTTTCATCCTGCGTGTAGTCCATTCCAAAATGCTCCTTGATGTATTGGCGCGTGGGATGCACCTGCAAGCTCAGGTTCCCACCGTCCATAGTATCAAGAAAGTCGAAACGAATTGGGAATTCGGCGCCGAACCGGCGGTAAATATTCTCTCCGAGCAGTTTCTGCGGGCGGGTGAGCACGAGGTTGATCGCGGGCAGCTCAAAAATGTGTTCACCAAATTTAAAAAGCAGGCTATTTTCCTCCGGAACACAGTCAAAGCCCCAGGCATAGTTAACTTCGCCCCGGTCGAGGTCGGCCACTTCTTTCAGCCACTGGCCTCCCCACGGCCCCGGATCGAAGAACGGCACGACGCGGAAGGGCCTGTTCACGGCTTTGTCCAGCCCCCGGTGATAAATCGCCGCGCCGACCATTTTGGGTTCATCGGCTGCACCAGCGTCGACGAAAAAGTCTATTTTATCAAAAAAACGGAGCTTATGGCGGTCGAAAACGCGCCAATCCAGGAAATATCCCTGCTTGTATTTCAATGCAAAAATCTCTTCCGCATTATCCATTCCGAAGTTAGCGACCATCCCCCGCTTCATGCGTTTCTGGATTTCCCATCGTGCCAGGTCGACGTAAACAAGCAGATCGGCATCCGCAAAAAGCGCGGCCCCTTCACCATAAACAATCACGGTCCCATGCGCGACGCCCAGTATCTGTTGACGTACCCGGTCCAGCTTCTCCGTTTCAAAAAAGTCATCCATTTCCAGGTCGTTCATTTTGCCGAAGACCTGGTCGTCCGTCACAAAAGGGTACACCATCGCGCCGATTTCCGCCGCACTTTTCAGCGCGACATGGGTGTGTATCGCCTCGGCTGTTCCTGCGTATCGGCGGATCGCCTCCTGCACCGGTTCCGCATCTACTCCATGATACAGATCGATACAGACTACATATTTCGCCCGGTTACCGGTTTCGACGAAGCGGATGATCTCCCGAAAAATACCATCCCAGCCCACCAGGCAAGCTTCGGATGATTTGCTTACTTCTATAAAAGGAAACTTGTCGTAATTCGAAGGCATTTTTATTTCGATTTGGAGCTTTGATTAAATCTGATCCGCACAAAGCGCGGACGATAGAGGTTGGGTTTTTGGGGCAAAACTTCAAGAAACCTGAAAGTGTTCACATTGTAGGAAATAAGTAATTCGCCCGGCTCGGACAATGCGGGATGGGCTTTGGCATTGTAGGTAAAAAGGTCCGGGTCGTCGATATCCGCCGACGTTTTATACAATACGATCCTCGGCCCGAACGGCCCGTAGGGTGTTGGCCCTACCTGCATACATATCTCGGGAAAAATACTGCCCAATTGGTATACCAATGCATACTTTCCCGGTGCGAGCATGCTTACACTCAGCTCATTCGAAACGGAATCGCTCAATGCCGCCGCTCCGCGGATATTGCTGGTCCATCCGTGGGCACCGCGGAACTCCCATTTCTCAAACGCGGTAATCTGCGCGGGCTTTATTCTCGCCGCAACCAGGCTTTTAGCTGGTCCCCTGACCCCGTAGATGTAAACGAAACCGTCGCCGGATACCTCCCCATCCGGCTTACTACTGCTGAATACGCCAGCGCCGAACGAGGTCGTCTCTTCGCCGGTTGTGTAATCGTTGAATGGCAGTGCAAACTGTTGCTGGTCTGGATAGGGAAACCGGCTGCCGGTCGGCACCCTGATCAACGCATTGCCCGTTTCCCTGAACGGGAATGCCGAATTATCGTGTGTATTGGTAATCTGATAAGCAAAAATAAACAGGTCTTTGCCGACGCCGGGATTCACGAATCCGTCGCCCAGCCAGAAATAAGTATCCTTCTCAGGCTTGTCCGTTTCCGGCACAAACAATGCCCGGTATGCATTTTCCGCTCCTGCCATCCTGAATGTGATGTTTGCCGGATCGGGCGTTTTGCCCTTCAACAATGCTACCGAATTGTTTACCATTGAAAATCCGGATTTCAGCGCCGAACCCTCGATTTCTCCCAGTACCGTATCGCTGAAAAGGAACAATATGCTGTCCTGCTGCCCTGCGTCGCGTCCCGAAAAAGGGATCGAGAAAATGCCGTCCCCGCCCAGCCAGCCCGATTTCCTCACGAACAGATCTGACCATTCCGGTGCGGGTGATGCTGTAAATTCGCGTTCATGAACCTCGCGTACGGGCGTACGTACCTGCCCGCATGCGCGTCCGGAGCACCATAAGGCGGCAATTCCCCAAATCAGAATGGTCTTCTTCATCCGTTGTCCTAAATTTCACTTAAATATAGCTCATATGTATATATGTATGTACATTATTATACAACTGATTTCTGTCAATTTGTTTTTAGTGCCTCACCCTATGTAGGTTGTTTGCCTGAAGCACCTAGTTTCGCTTCCGCAAGCCCGCCTGGGCGAGCCGTTAGTTAATTTGGTCTGCTGGCAGCTATTTGGCACAGTATTTCTAACCACTTTTGCCGAAACAACCTTGATGCTATGAAAAAAATTACGGAATTGGTTGGCGGTGTTTTGCTGGTATTCTTCACAATCCAGCTACCGGTTCTCGGGCAAAACAACGGGCTCCGCATCACCACCACATCGTCAAGTGAATATCAAAAATACCCCAAAACGTCGATTTATCCCGCATTTGTCGACAATATCATATACCAATCGTGGACCGAAGCCGGGCCGTCTCCATTCTTTCAGCTGACCGCCGACGGCGGAACGGCGCCTTACAGCTGGTCTGTGGCGAAGGGCACGTTGCCCGCAGGATTGAAACTGGATAAAAACGGGAAGGTCCGAGGAATGGCGAGCAAGGAGGGGAACTACGCGTTTACCGCAAAGGTGACCGATGCGAAAGGTGCCACTGCCACCAAATCGCTCACTTTCGAAGCCGCCCCTTACCGCTCCAAATGGTTCGCAGACGCCAAATTCGGCTTTTTTATTCAATGGGGCGTGTTCACGCAGCCTTCGCTCAAAGGAAAGGACGGGATCGCACAATTTGAAAAAAGAATCACGAAGTTTAATGCCGACGAGTGGGCACAGACCGTCGTCGACCTGGGCGGCAAGGTCCTGACCGTGACGATCAATGCGGGCGACGGCGTCCGCCTATGGCCTTCCACCACACCGAGCAAGCTGGAATTGAAAACGCAGCGGAACCTGGTGAAAGAACTGCTCGATGCCTGCCACCGGAAAGGGATCAAATTCATCGCCTACTTTGCCCCGGATAAAGCCTGGAATAAAGACGTGGTCGATACCGGCCTGGACGGCACTTACGGCACGCTGAACCAGGGCCTTATCAGGGAGCTCGTGCTGATGGGCGTGGATGGCCTATGGATCGATATGACCTCCGCCACAGAACTCTACAAGTTCGACTATAACTGGTTTCCCTGGAACAAGATGATTCCGATCATGCGCGCCAACAATCCCAAACTCATTTTTTCCAACAATACAGGTATATACAACGGAGGGACCGTACTCCAATATCCGAACACCGACGTAGTGGTATACGAAGGGGGTACTTCTCCGAACGAAACGGCCCTCGAAGTAGCGAAACCCACCACGGTCAGGAAAAGACTGGCCGTAGAGGTTGTCAACCTGCTGGACAACACCTGGTCGTGGCGCGAAGATCCCAAACTGAGGTCGGCCAAACCCGTGGACATGATGATCAAGAATATCAGAAAAAACTGGGACGCAGGCGCTACCTACACGTTGAGCTACCCCGTACCTGCCAATGGGGATATTCTGCCGGATATTTATAAGGACGAACTGAAACAGATTGCCCGTTTTGTAAAGAAAAATCAGGGATGGAGCGAGACACCACGCGCCTCACTTTCCGATACGATCGACTACCAGGGCGGCCAGCGCCTGACACTGAGCGCACCAGCCGGTTCCAAAATATATTACACCGTCGACGGCTCCCGACCGACTACGGCTTCCCCATTGTATAAGGCGCCAATCCCAATCAGTAAAACCAGCAGGGTTCAGGCCATTTCCGTCAAGCCTGGCAAACCTGCCAGCAAAGTAATGGATCAGACTTTCACTATTCTTGCCAGTTCGGGCAGGACAGCGGCAAACGCGCGTGCTGCGGCACCCGCCGCTTTGGCCAGCAGATCGTCGGGAGGAAAAACCGAGCCGAATGGCTATTACCGGGGAATGCGCATTACCGTAGGACCTGCACCCATCCGGCTCACGGACGTAGGCCGTAAGTATTTCGAAGGAAACAGCGGCAGGCATGCCATCATCATCAAACGCTACGAGGACGATTATCCGGTGCTTACAGCCTCATTGAATACGAGCGCATTGCCCGTTTCCGACGATGGCTACCAATATGCCCCGATTCCGCCGCTGACGCTGGATGCCGGGAAGTCGTACACGATCAGCATGCAGGAAAACGGGCGTGACCAGTTCGCTCCCGAAGATTTCAAAAACACACCCGCCACCGACGGTTACCGCATTGTGGAATATAACATCCTGAGCCCGCAGGGCGCAAAGCGGCCTGTTATCGATGATAAAATCGGCCAGCTGCTGGGTTTGAAATACGAAAAAACAGGCAAGCAAGGTGCAGAAGTGAACATTGCCCTTGGTAAACCTGCTTTTTTACGGGCCAATAACGACGCGGTACTTGGCCCATCCAGCCAGATCTATTACGCTGAAAACGGTGTGGACGGCGATCTTTCCACGATGGCGATGGCGGGCGGGCAATATCCCTGGACATTCCTGCTAGACCTGACCAAAGTCGAAAAAGGCATCAGGCGCGCCAAGATTACTTTTGCTCAAAAAGGCTTCTCGACCGATTTTCTGGTAATGGCTTCCCCCGACAACAAGACCTGGACAACCTTGCTGCATAAGGGAAACAATTCGGACCGGAATATTGACCTGAAATTCGATGCGATCGACGCCCGCTATTTCAGGATCAGGTCGCTCAAACCGGAAAAACAAGGCGATCCGGGCGGCGCGATGGCGATCATGGAATTTGAACTATACCAATAACCGGTCACCACAGCTTTTCTTCCTTCATAAAGCCCGTGGCGGTGAGCACCTGCATGAGCACGCTTGTGACAAGCATAGCGCGGACGACGATGAAAACGGCCCGGTAGTCCACCTGGGGTTCGAGAATGACTACAAAATAGTAGAGGGAAATGTTGGTCACAACCAGCAGCACAAACAGTAAAATCTTAGTCAGCATTTTCTTCTTCGGATTTGCATTACGAAGATAATGAACGCATTGCACTAATCCTGCACCGTCACCGGGTGCAGGATTATTTTTAATGAAACCATAACACCAGTACCCCGGGGCGTCCCGCTGTGAACGTGCATTGTTCGTTACCGGACAATTATACTATGTGATGGATTTCAAAAACCGTTGACTAGTAATGCGTTAACAGTCTGGCAGACTATTTGAATCAAAAATTCCGGATCTGTCAGGAAGAACAACAAAATGCTAAAAAACTATCTCAAAATCGCAATCCGAAACCTGCTGCGGAACAAGGGCTTTTCGGCGATCAATATACTGGGGCTGTCCGTCGGGATGGCGAGCGCGCTGCTTATCATTTTCTGGATGTACAATGAAATCAGTTACGATCGCTTTCACAAGCAAAAGGACTACCTGTACGAGGCCTGGAACCGCGGCACGTTCGATGGTAAGCTGCAATGCTGGAACTCCACCCCGGAAGTACTCGGCCCGACCCTGAAAGCCGAATACCCGGAAGTCAGCAACATTTCACGCAACTACTCGCGTTGGTTTGTCACGCGGGCAGGTGACAAGAAAATATCCAGCGAAGCGCTTGTGACCGATCCGGCTTTCCTGAGCATGTTCGATTTCCCGCTCCTGCAAGGCAACCCGCAGACAGCGCTCAGTTCCGTAAGCTCCATGGTAGTGACGCAAAAGATGGCGGTCAAAATGTTCGGCACGGAGGATGTGCTGGGCAAAGTGATAGCCATCGATAAAGATAATTTTACGATTACGGGCGTCATGCAGAACCTGCCGCCGAACACCGCATTCCGGTTTGAATACATTCTTCCTATCGAATACCTGAAAAAGATCGGCTCTTCGACCGATGGCTGGACATTCAATACCGTAAACACCTACGTCCAACTGAAACCGGGCACCGATACAGAGGCATTTGCGGGAAAAATCAAGGATATTACGATCCGGCACTCCAACAAGACAGAAGAACACGAGGTTTTCCTCCACCCGATCACCCAATGGCATTTGTATTCCAATTTTGAGAACGGCAAGGTGGTGGGCGGAAGGATCGCGATCGTGCGGCTGTTCGGCATTATCGCGGCGTTCATCCTGCTGATAGCCTGCATCAATTTCATGAACCTCAGCACCGCACGCAGTGAAAAACGGGCCAAGGAAGTGGGTATCCGCAAAACAGCCGGTGCGAATAAAGGGTTGCTTGTAGGGCAGTTCCTGGGCGAGTCGATCCTGATCGCGCTGATCGGCGGCATTATCGCGCTGACTGCGGTATACCTCATGCTACCGGCTTTTAACGCCCTGGTAGGCAAAGAGTTGTCAGTACCGGTAAGCCAGCCGAAGTTTTGGGTAGCTGCCGCTGCATTTATCCTCTTCACGGGCATTGTCGCAGGAAGTTACCCCGCATTTTACCTGTCGTCATTCAAGCCCATCAGCGTCCTTAAAGGTGCATTCAAGCGAACGAATTCCGCGGTAAGTCCCCGGAAAGTGCTGGTTGTGGTGCAATTCAGCTTTGCCATTGTATTGATCATCTCCACGCTCATTGTGGTAGAGCAGATCCGTCACGCGCAGAACCGCGACCCGGGCTACGACCGCGGGCAGGTAGTTTACCACTGGATCACCGGCGATTTGGGCAAACATTATGCGCAGATCAAACGGGAACTGCTGGATGCCGGCATTGCCACGGCCGTAACGAAAACCTCTTCGCCGCTGAGCAGCGTTTCCAGCGATACCTGGGGTATCGAATGGAAGGGCAAAAACATGGGCGAAAAGATTGATTTCGATATTTTCACCGAGGACGAAGGACTCGTCAAAACCGCCGGCCTGCAACTGATCCGGGGCCGTGACATGGACCTTACCAGGTTTCCATCCGACTCAGCGGCCGTGCTGCTCAACGAGACCGCGGCCAAAGTCATGAGATTCAAAGATCCTGTCGGGCAAATTATCAAAGACAATGAGCTCTCCTACACGGTGGTGGGGGTGGTGAAGGATTTCGTGATCCGGTCACCTTACGATAGCCAGGGACCGCTCATCATCGAGGGTGCGCAAAGCTATTTCAATGTCATCCATATGAAACTCAGCGCCGATAAACCGGCCGCCGACCTGATGCCGGAAGTGGAAGCGATTTTCCGGCGCTACAACCCGGAATATCCGTTCGAATACCATTTTGTGGACGAGGATTACGCCCTGAAATTTGAAGATACCCGGCGGGTAGCCAAGCTTACGGGCATTTTTGCGGGCCTCACGATCTTCATCTCATGCCTTGGTCTGTTCGGCCTGGCCGCCTACATGGCCGAAAACCGGGTGAAAGAAATCGGCGTGCGCAAGGTACTCGGCGCTTCCGTGATGAGCATAGCCGCATTGCTCTCCGGCGAATTCATGGCGCTGGTCATCATTTCGATCGTCATCGCGGTACCGGTGGCCTGGTACGTGATGAACTTGTGGCTGAACGATTTCGAGTACCGCATCGGCATCCAGTGGTGGATATTTGCGGTATCCGGCATACTGGCCACCGTGGTTTCCCTGGCGACCGTGAGCTATCAGGCGATACGCGCGGCGCTGCTCAATCCCGTAAAAAGCCTTCGGAGCGAATAAATATCCCACGCTAGCCGTCACTCGGAGCTGGTCTTCCCTTTCAGGGCGATGATCAGCTCCTGTTGTGTTTGGATGAGCTGATGCAGCACCTGATTATCGCCTTGCTGCAATTCCGGTTTCGAAAATTTCACCTTGTGCAGGCTCACCAGCGTTTCAATGTCCGTTTCGAGCACCACCGCGATCTCCGAAAGCCGACCCATGGTGATGGAATCCTGTTCTTCATTTTCCAGTTGCCGGTAGCGTTGCTTGGAAATACCGAGTCGCCCGGCCACGTATTCCTGTGAGTAACCCAGCCGGTTGCGCACCAGACGTATATTATCACCAATGGGGATTTTGTGCTTTTTCATAGGGTGCCTCTGACGGATGATTTCATGAAAAAGGTCGTTTGTTACCCGTCATTCCTATTCCCACTTTTCAACCGGCGAGCGATTGATTAGCCTGCGTGCTAATCTGATTCTACTCTTGTAAACAACTAGTTAAATGTATCATCAGACTGGTTCTTAACTACCCCCAAAATGAAAGTAATGCGCCATTTTTTCGGGCTATTTGCAATATGTATTTAGTACAAAAAACTTACACGCATTATGGAGAGAAAACTACTGCTGCTTATCTGCTTTTCACTCTGTCTTCTGGCATTCCCTCAAAGCGTCCGCAGCCAGGGCAGTTATAATGAGAAAAACGTTACTCAGGATGTGCTTACCTGGCACTATGATTATGATCAACCGCTAAGGGTAATAGAATACTCGGAAGATCCCGGTGGAACAATTATCAGACGACGGCTCGAAGTGTTACCAGAAAATGATCTTCCGTCTGTCAAAGTCCGCATTATCAATGATCTTTTTGAGGAAATACCATTTATTAACTATCCGCCATTTGACGGTTTTTTTAACGATGGTCTGTTTGCGGATAAATTTTGCGTCGAAGCGGCGACGCTGTTGTTTGGTACGGAGGTCTCGCTAAAAGTAATGAAGGACAAATTTGGCTGGTTAGGCATCGACAACAAGGCTGTTAACGGGATGCCAATTGTCTGGAATATCGAAGGACCTGCTAAACCGCAATTCTCCGCCTCCGTTAAGTATGGTCCAGTTGAGAACGAATTCTATTTTCTTTCCGATGGCACCGAAATTGAAAAAATATCAAAAATTGATGCAGTCTGTCACGAACTCATCCATGCCATCATTGATTTTAAAATTGGGAGCGCAACTGCTGCCGGGTTCGATCCATGCAGTGAAAGAAAAATTCTGGAAGAAGCTTTGGGAGATATCATCGGACTGTATGTGCTGAATGAATACGAACAAAACTCTCCAGCACTTTACCAGTGGACGTGGTCACAAGGATTCCTTTATCCGGGACGACCGTTTGTCAATCCCAACGCCATTCAACAACCGGATACCTATTTTGGAGATTTTTATACTAATGTATGCTCGGAAGATGGCAACTACCTGGTCCATCAAAATGCAACCGTCATCGACCATTGGTATTATCTGCTTGCCGCAGGAACAACAGGGACGGAAACGAATGATCTAGGGTACTCTTACAATTTCAATGGTATTGGAGTCAATAAGGCTGCGCAGATCGTTTGGAAATCTCTTGATTTTCTCGACTGGAAATCTAATTTCCAAAGTCTTAAAGAATGTACGCTCAAAGCTGCGCAGCAACTATACGGCCTCCACTCCACTGAATACCTCGCCGTTATGAACGCTTGGTGTGCGGTAGGAATTTGCGAAAATAATCTGGGACCATTTTCCATGTCGCCTGCTCATGGAGCGACCGGGGTAGAACCCTGGCCCGGGGCGAATGTGAATGTGACATGGGAAGGCTTGCCTGTGGACGAATGGGAAGTGCAGATGGCGACCAACGCTGCATTCACCGAAAATGTCCAGAATGTGCCGATCAAAAACTTTTCCGTCGTGATCAAGCCGGGAGGCGGCAGTGCCTATTCGGGATACGCGACGGGTTACTACCATCCGGGATCCCGCGTATATGCACGAGCGCGCATCACGAAGGCGGGCGCGAATTTCTGTAAAGGGTATAATCCACTCTGTGTGCTTTTTCAGCAATATGGGCCTGCACATGCATTTATCCTTGACGATAAGGAAGCCAAATTCTGGCACGCAGTACCCGGTGACAGCTGGACGGTCAACCCGTGGAACGACCCGGAAATCGAATGGAAATCTGTAACCAATGCACATAAATACTCCTTCGAAGTCGCCGAAGACGAGGGTTTCACGAAAACGGTCTTCACCGGCGATGCACCTTTTAGCGGAAATTTCCTGGAGTCCGGTACTATCAATGCCATGCTGGAACCTACAAAACCGTACTATACACGTGTCAAAGCGGAAAGATTAAACGCCCCTAACCTGACAGACAACGTCGGGGCCTGGTCGAAGACGGAGACTATTCATGTGATGACTCCCAGAACTTCGGTCCTTCAAGGCTTGAACCAAAAGCAGGGCGATCCTGCTACGCCTGTCAGCAGTCTTGGCGTCACAGTTGGGTGGTATCCTTTTCCGGGCGCCAGTCATTACATCATTCAGATCGCGGAAGACGATGCATTCGCAAACGTCATCCGAACGCAGACTGTCGCCGGGAATCTATCAACCTTCGAAGTCAGCCTGCCCGCAGTACCCGATCAAACGAACTTGTTTGTTCGTGTGTTACCCCAACTAGGTGCATCATTCGGCCTCTGCGATAAGCTATGGCGCATCAAAACCGACAAAAATCTGGGTACTCCTTTGATGAAAGGCCCATTGAACGGGACAGCTTTCGCATTCAAATCTTTCCTGCAAGTTTTTGAATGGCAAGGCGGAACCGTCAATCTGAACCTCGTAGATCATTTCGAAGTATATTTTACAGAAAAAACTTCCGGGCTCACTTCCATTTTTATAACCCAGGGAAAGGTTTTCGATCAATTGGTGAAAGACCCGCTCTCTTTCGATGACAAGAACGGAGTGAAAGTTGCTGTGCTGGCCGTCAATGGATTGGGTGCCAAATCAGCCTTATCACCACCCTTCGACTACAAAATATGCCCAGACCAGCCTGAGGTTCTTTTTCCGGTAGATTTGGCTGGGGTTATAGACCCTGTCAAAGATTTCAGTGTAAAATGGAACAGCAGCTTCTGGTTCGATCCGGGAAGCAATTATCTGGTCACACTCAAAGACGCCATGACGGGTGTGCCCCTACCCGCGTTCAACAACAAGCCTACCACTGCTACCTCCATGGTGGTTCCTGCCGGTACACTCACCAATGGCAAAAAATACGCAGTGTCGGTTAAAAATTCTTCGACGTGTGCGGGCATCGTACTGCCGGAGAATGTCTTTTCCGCGTCGGGGGTGGGCGGTTCGAACCAACCCCAGCCACCCAAGCTCGTCAATTTCAACATAGAGCTCACCGCATTTCGCAACGATCCCGACGGCACGGTATTTCCGCCGGCATACGGTACGTCCAACTACGTGATCGGAATCCAATTGATCGCCCCCGATGGAACTTTGCTCGGTCTGGTGGATGCAAGTGCAAATAGCAATCCGGTCACTCAGTTGGATGTGGACTCCGAAAACTCCGGCGTGCTGATGGTTGCCGAAATGAAGCCGGAAGGCAAATACAAGCTCAGGCTGAAAATGCAGAACATTTTCGATCCCCTGATCTACTACCCCTTCGACCAGCCGCGGTTTTCTGTATCGTTCAATGGAAAAACCCTGGTCAATGCGCATGTGATTACCGCCGACTTTGTCGACCCGTATTCGTCCTTCAATGAATGGAAGATCGGATTCCAGTTTGGGGACATCGTTCTGGACGTCAAGTAGAAGCAACTATCATTTACGCATCACTATCTACCATCAAAAGAATAACAGTTATGAAACTCTTCCGATTTTTGCTGATAACCTCCCTCCTGGCTACCTGCGCGTTGACGTCTCACGCGCAACACACGAGGTATTATACGAAAGCGCTGACACTCCGGCGAGACGGTGATATTCTCACCGCAGTTGATGCATCGGGTAAGCATCTGGTGAACGTAGATCTGACCAAGCCCGAACTTAAAGGGAAGGTGATCGCATTTGCATATTCCAGCAAAAAGAAAGAAGTCGAAGCCGGGAACGAACCAACGACCAGCATGACGCTGTTTCCCAACCCGGCTTCCCAACAGGTACAGCTCGATCTTAAAGGGAATTGGAAATACCCGGTCGATATACAGATATTCGACCACGGCGGCAATTCCATGCAAACCCATCGTTTGGAATCCTCGGGCCACATGCTGCATATCGCTTCTCTCCGACAGGGCATTTACGTTTTGAAGGCTACGTCCGGGGAAACGAAAGCGGTGCAAAAACTGGTGGTGGAGTAACCGGGTAAGCGGATAGATTGCTTATATTTAGTCATCAACATTCCTGTCCGCTGCCATGAACTTTACCGCCTCCAACGATAGAACTACCAAAATCATCACCATTGCATTGACAGCCCTGTTCGTGGGCATCATAGCGTTCGAATTTTTCACCTTTTCCGACGAAGCAAAAATCGGGGCATTTGTTTCAACAGCCATTCTGGTGGTCACCTATGGGGCCGCATATATCTATCACCCGATCAATTACACGCTGACAGACCAGGATCTGATTATTCACCGGCCTGTCAGCGATGTTCGCTATCCGCGTGACACATTCGAATTGGTGGAGCGAATCCCGAAAGAAAACTTAAAGTTTACGATCCGAACGTTCGGTGTGGGCGGCCTGTGGGGATATTACGGCAAGTTTTACAACTCGGTTTACGGCAAAATGACCTGGTACCTTACCCGCAGGGATCAGCTTGTGCTGATCAAGACGACGGATAAAAAGACGATCCTGCTCTCACCGGATGACATCGATTCGTTTCTGACAGCACTTCGAAGCGCCGAGCCTGCATTAGGCTGATTTACAACCTAATGCTTTTTCCCTCTAATGCTATTTACCTGCCAGATGCTTTGAAAAGAACGGTAGCATTTTCGTCTCGATCCGCTCGCCGATCTTGTTGATATGGTCGCCCTGGTACTCTTCATAGGCATGCTCGATCTTATAATTATCGAGTACCTGATGCAGGATTTTGATATTGGAAGCAATCGGCTGATCACGGTCACCGGCGTCGAAACCAATGCCTTTCATTTGTTTTAAATTGGTAATGTACTGGTCGATGCTGGGCAGCGGCATATTCGCATTCCATTTGATCTCAACCGCCGGATTCAGCTTTCCGTTTTCGACAATCGCGTCGGTATAGAACGGCGGCCGGAGAGGATTGGGCGACCAGGCAGCGGCGTAGGCAAGGGCTGCTTTCGTCATAAAATCGGCTTTGGCAATGTCTTCGGGTGTTTTAACGGCCTCGATTTTGGCGAGCGCCTCAGCTGAACGTGGGTTACCCGGTGCCAGGCAGCAAGGGCTCAGAAGGTAAATGCTTGAAAATATTTCCGGGTGACGCTCGCCGATGCGGATCGTGCCGTAGCCGCCCATCGAATGCCCCGCCAGGCCACGGCTTGCAGCTTTGGCGATCGTCCGGTAATGGCTATCGATATAGGTCACGAGTTCCCTGGATACGAAGTCCTCCCAGTTGCCGGCAGTGATTGAATTGGAATAATAACTACCGCCGCTGCGCGTCAATGCATTGGGTGTGACGATGATCATCTCCTGCGCCTGCCGGGAGGCAAATACCTTGTCGACAATAGCCGGCAGATTGATCCAGTGCTTCACAAAGCCATACCATTGCGCATCGGTATCGGTAAAGCCGTGCAGCAGGTACACCACGGGATAGCGGCGCTTCGACTCTTTTTTGTAGCTGGGCGGCAAATAGACCGACACATCCGGATCGGCGGGATTACCTTCCAGATTTCCTTCCAGCGACTTGCCGTGTACCTTAATACGCTCCACCGAACCCTTCGTGGAAGGTTGGCCAAAGGCAAAAATAAGTGCGAGCAGAACTACGAATAAGAAAGCGGTTAATCTTTTTCCTTTCATTAGGGGTTAAGTTTGAATCTGCCCCAAATTAAGAAAGATTAACCGTCTGTTAAAACGCGTCGGGTAAGGATCAGTAATTAAACCGCTGTCCCTGCGACAATGTCGATACATGCCGCATTTTCCCGTGGCGAAAATCACTGTACAGCCCCTTGATTTCTTCCTGATGATCGGCAATGAAAGGACCGTGGGAAACGATCTGGTCATGCTGCGGCTCGGCAGCGTACAGCACTACTCGTGCACCTTGCGCACCGGCCTCAATGGCCAGCAAGCTGGATTCGCCGGCTCCTCCCCGGCTCAGCCAGCCGACCTGATGGATATCCAATGCCTGCGCACCGTCCCCGACATTCGCACTGCCCTCGATAACATATAAAAAAGCATTGAACGAGCCCGGTAGCGTCTCGGCGAACTTTGCACCTGGCTGCAGCCGGATATCAGCCACAATGAGCGGCACATAGTTTTGAACCGGCGAATGCAGGCCTGCAAACGAGCCGCTATACAGTACTGTTTTAACACCATCCTTCTCGGCTACCGGCGCATTTTCATAGGCCAGGTCCTGAACCCTCGGTGTAGCCCATCGATCGGCTTTCGGCAGGTTGAGCCACATTTGCAGCAGGCGCATGCGTGATTTACCCTCGATTGTTTCGGTATGCACAATGCCGCTGCCGGCAGTCATGATCTGAAAATCGCCTTGCTTCATCCTATGCATCTCATCGCCGATCTCTCCTTCAAGTAAAAGCGAAACGGTCTCGAAACCGGCGTGTGGGTGGGGCCCGCCTACCGGTGCATCGTCCTTTTTGTCCAGAAAATCGTCCATCAGTATGATGAACGGGTCGCTTTGCTCAAACTCATGATAAATCACGGCCCTTGCGGTGTGGTCGGGGCCCAGAAAGCCGGGCTGTGCAGGTGGCGTGTTGATACTGACTATATTTCTGACAATGCCTTGATTTTCCATGATCTACTGTTTTCGTGTTAGTTTAAAAGGCTGTTTTCCGCCCTGTTTGGTAAACAAAAACAGCCCGCTCAGCATCCCTTCCAAACACTATACATTAGGTTAGTGCCGCGAAGAACGCCTCGCTTTCATGCCCGGCCCGTAGCAATAATTTGTCAACAAATGCGAAAATCTGGCGAATAGCCAAATTCTTTCCGTCAAGTTTTTGTTAACAGAAGAATCCCATATTACACTTCACAATGCAATTTTATTCAGAACGTTTACGCTACGAAAAATTTACTCCCGACCACTTCGAAGACTATTTCCGGCTGGTGTCGCAGCAGGACGTAATGCTGCACATCAGCGGTACCGGGCTCGACCTGGAAGGTGCGCGCAAAAGATTTGAGAAGTCACTTCGCGCCGATGGCCAGCAAGGCGACATGGGCTTTGTGGCCGTTTACGAACGTGCCACCGATTTGTATGTTGGTCTAGGCAAAATTGTCCCATTCGAGGACGGCTTTACGGAGATCGGTTATGCATTGTTGCCAGAATTCTGGGGTAAAGGCTATGCTTCAGAGATCACCGCCACGCTCGTCGCATATGCGCGGAAATGCGGCAGCGTAGAATCGCTGGTCGCACTGGTGGCGCCCGAAAACGAGGCTTCCATTAACGTACTCACCAAGCAGCAGTTCCGCTTTTTCAGGGAAGTGCCCGAAGGCGATGTGGTGCGGCATGACTACATTCTCGATTTGTAGCTCCGGCCATGTCCGCGAGCTACTTTCGGTCTTTTCGGTGTTGGTATAGGCTACATACTCCACGAATTTCCGGAGCCGGCAGGATCTATTTGTTGCTTGGCATAATTGTTTCTGTCAGGTAAATCAATTCCAAACCATTGCCTGTATGCAAAGAAATTGACACCAAATGACTGTATCACAACACATTACACACCAAACTATTGTAGTAGCCGGCGCCACCGGGCAACTGGGCTCATTGATCGTCAGGGAACTTCTCGCACGGCACACGCATGTAAAAGCGCTCGTGCGCAAGGATACGCCGCTGACCAAGACGGCGCCGCTGGAAAAAGCAGGCGCGGTGGTCATACCGGTCGATTTTAAAAATACGGTCACGCTTACCGAAGCGCTCCGGGATAGCCAATGCGTGGTTTCGGCATTGTCGGGTTTGCGCGACGTGATTGTCGAAACGCAATCCGACCTGCTCAAAGCGGCTTTGAATGCAGGCGTGCCGCGTTTTATCCCGTCGGACTATTGTATCGATTTTACAAAGCTTCCCGACGGCTCGAACCGCAATCTCGATTTACGCCGCGAGTTTGCCGCGATCATCGACAACACACCCATTCACGCGACTTCCATTTTCAACGGCATGTTTACCGACCTGCTCAAAGACGAGGCGCCGCTGATCCTGCCCAAACTCACCCGGGTGATTTACTGGGGCGATGCCGACCAGCCGATGGATTTTACGACCATGGCCAATACCGCCGCATTCACCGCTGCGGCCGCGCTCGATTCGCAGGCGCCCCGATTTTTGCGTGTTGCGGGCGAGGTGGCGACGATCCGCGACTTGCAGCGCGCCGCAAGCCAGGCTTATGGCAAGGAGTTTGGCCTGTGGCGGGTCGGCAGCCTGGGGTTTCTGGCCACGATGATCCGCATTACGCGTACCATCGCGCCCGGCCGCGACGAGGTTTTCCCGCCCTGGCAAGGTATGCAATACCTTCATAACATGCTCAGCGGCCTGCCCAAGCTGGTATCGCTCGACAATGCCCGTTATCCGGAAATCAAATGGACAAGGGTGCGCGAAGTGCTGGCATGATCAGTTCCCTTCCAGGAACTCCCTGACAAGCATAGCCGTGATTTCCTGCTGCCTGCTGCCGGCTTTGGCTGTACAGATTTCTCCCAGTAATGCACCGTGCACTCCGGGGAGTACCACGAGTTGGGCCTTGGGTATCAGCTTCGAGATTTCGACAATATGCTCGGTTTTGATCACATCCTTATCGCCGGTCATGATCAATGCGGGCGCCTGAATGCGTGTGAGATCACTTTGCGGCCAGTCTGCAAAGGTCCTGCGGCGCTCGCGGTCTTTATTGAACATGGCCTGCAAGCCTTTCGGATCGGGATTTACCTTGAGATAATGTTCTTTCAAAGGGGCAGGCATATTATCGAGGGACGCATCGTCCATCATTTCAAAAAAACCGTCGATCATCCCGGCGCGGGTGTAGTTGGAGGCCACTACGACAATCCTGTTAACCAGTTCCGGATGCCGTCCGGCCAGTTGCATGGTGGTACAGCCGCCATCGCTAAAACCGAGTACATTAGCCTTACGCACTTTTAAATGCCGGAGTAACGCCGCCACATCGTCAGCATCCTGCTGAAACGACTCGGGCGCATCGCGATCGCCCGTGCGGCCGTGCGCCTGCAATTCCACGGCGATGATCGGGCTGAATGCAGCCAGTTTGGGAAGAATGTTGCCAAATGTCGTCTCGATCGTCGAGCCGCCACCGTGGATGAGCACCAGCGGCAGATCGCCGCTTCCGTAGGTCTCATAATACATTTTCAGCCCGTTGACGGGCGCATAACCAGTTGTTTTTGAATGCTCCATGATCGTTTGTTGTGCTTTAACGGATAAACTTAGCATAGCAGCCAGCGCAGGAACGTCTGCTCTCCCCGGCCCTCAAACTCTATGGTAGCCAGAAAACTCGGCGCAAAATGCTGGTATACAATCTTCTTGAAGGGAATAACTTCCTTGAATATACTCTTGTTATGGTACTCTTTGCCATCGGGCCCATGCATCACCAGCTCCCATACGCCCCGGGCACAAGGTCTTAATTTTGAAGTATCGAAAAGAGCGCTTCAATTTGGCGCACCCACCCCCTGTGAATGTCCTTTTTAGGGAGCATGCGTGACGTTGCGAGGCTATACTTTTGCACCTGTCAACAATCTAAAATCTAGTCTGTTCACTTTTTAAATCTTTTAGCTATGCCCAAAGTCAATCCTTACCTCAACTTCGACGGAACTGCCGAAGAGGCCTTCAATTTTTACAAATCCGTTTTCGGCGGAGAATTCACCAGCGTTCACAGGATGGACAGCACACCGGGAAGTGAAAACCTGCCGGAGAATGAAAGAAACAGGATCATGCACATCTCATTGCCGGTGGGTGACGAGTTGCTGATGGCCTCCGACATTATGCCTTCCATGGGCCATACCCTCACCGTGGGCAACAACAACTATATTTCCCTTTTTGCTGACAGCCGCGAACAAGCCGATGAGTACTTCAACGGCCTTTCAGTGGGGGGCGCCATCGAAATGCCGATGGAAGACCAGTTCTGGGGCGACTATTTCGGTGCATTCCGCGATCAGTACGGTGTCAACTGGATGATCAACTTCCCCGCGCAGCAAGGCGCATAATGTACCGTTGCCATGCAAAAGGCCGGTTCACGCAGCTGTGAACCGGCCTTTTCAGCTAATATGTAGTACCATCATTTCCCTGCCTTATCTCTTTTAGCATAGTATTGCTGCACAAAAGCAGGCCAGTCCTGCTCGTTTCCGGGAATGCGCACGTCGGGTGCAAAACCGACATTGTCGATACGGAATTCCCTCACCCAGCCATTACGGCCCCAAGGTGTCGCCAGGCTGAACGTCCCATCGCACAACTTGAAATCCTGGTCGGAGCCATAATCCATCACACCGTGGGAGTTGGTCCCGAAAATCGTCACTTTTTTACTCTGCTTTCCTTCGTAGATGAAAAACTCCGTCGCGCTGCCACAGTCTTTGTCGATCAGGAATGCAATGTGCTGCGGATAAGCTTGGGGATTGACATCGTAGGTCCGTCGCAGGTCTTCGCCAGCGCTCACCAGCTTTCCGGGATTTTCTTTAATCTTCTTCAAAAGCAGCTGTCCTCTCACATAATAGGGATTCAACGTATCTTTCTGTGATTTGAAATACTTCTCCATCGACCGGATATATTCTTCGCTCGACCGGTAGTCCCAGGACGGGTAAACGATCGGATTCGTATAGATCAGTTTGACCATTTCGTCGGAAGTGCTGGCATTTCCGCCCCCATTGCCCCGCAAATCGAAAATCAGGTAAGGTGTTTTAGCCAGAAGCTCCTTATTAGCCAGCAGAATGCTGTCAATCCTGTTTACCTCCGGCTGATTGAATACGGCGAGTTTCAAGTACAGAAACTGGTCGTTCAACTGCTTGAACTGCACAAGTTCCTTACGCGGAGCGTGTTTCGGTGTCGCGTCTGCATTACCGGCCTTCCATCCCTGCCAAACCACAAAGACGTGGCTATCCTTGAAGAATGCGGCATAATCTTGCAGGATTTTCAGGCATGCGCCCTCGGTTTTGGCTTTGGGCGCACGTTTCCGGAGGTCTTTTACCATCTTTTCATACGCAGGCCGCGTCGAGGCGGTTACCTTGTCGTCGAACCCTGCGTAGATGCGGGTTACCTTGTCGATAGCCTGATCCAGCGTTGCCTCGCAGCCGCAACCGGAACTTAGTTTTTTCGACAGTTCAGCGCTGGATTGCGCGATCGCCCAGTTCGCCTGACACAACAGGCTGAGCACACAAAGTTTGAGTAAGTGGTCGAATTTCATGGTATGAGATGATGTAACTGTTTTTGATTTAGATAAAAAGGTTTGCTACTTTCATGCGGTTACCTCGGGCCGCCAAGCGGTCACAAATCTGATCCCACATGTCCAATACTCTTTGCTGTGCCATTATAGAGGATGAACCGCTGGCACAGGAACTGCTCGAAAAGTACATCCGCCGCGTTTCCTTCCTGAAACTGACCGGTACTTTCGATGATGCCGTCGTGGCATTTACCGAACTGCCTGCCCTGGCGCCGCATATTATTTTCCTGGATATCAACATGCCCGAGATGAACGGTATCGAGTTTTTGAAAGCCCTTCCCGCCCCGCACCCGCTTGTGGTAATGACCACCGCAAACCCGAGCCATGCCCTCGACGGCTTTGAACTTGGTGTGGCCGATTACCTGCTGAAACCCATCACTTTCGACCGATTTCTGAAAACGATCGGTCGCATTCGCGAGCGATTCCCGGCTGCTTCCCACGACAATGCAGCTGCGCCTGTGCCCGAACCCGCGCCTGTCGAAGCCGGATTCGCCTATTTCAAAACCGACAAGCGCCTCGAACAGGTGCTGTTCCCGGACATCGAGTATGTGGAGGCATTGGGCGATTACCTGCGCATCTTTCTGCCCGGCAGGAGCATCGTCACACACCTGACCGTCAAAAAACTGCTCGAAATCCTCCCGAAAGAGCATTTTATACGAATACACCGTTCGTACATCGTCCAGCTGAGGCACATCCGGTGCACCGAAGGCAACATGCTTTTCCTGTCGTCCGGCAAGGAGCTGCTCATCGGCCCCAGCTACCGCGACGATGTCCGGAATGTCATGCGAAAATGGTTGGCGAATAGCTGACATATGCTGCTGAACAGGGTTGATTTCAGCAGCGAAAATAGGCGGCGATTATGCGGCCGCTAAATTTATTCGGTGAAGCGGCGCCGGTTTTCGATCAACATGCTTCCAGCGTTTTCATCGAAAATCAAGCCATGTTCGTCGAAACCAAGCAACGGACCGTGCTAAAACGGGGTATTTTAGTTCGGTATTCAAAAATTTACTTATGGTACAACGCCTGCTAGCCATTCTCACCGACGAAAACCGTTACCGCGGTTTCACCCGCCTGGCATTCCACGGCCTGCTGATCGTCGGGATATTCCTGCTGATTTTTTCCGCCTATATCCCATGGTTCCTTTATCCGGCTGCGCCGCTGGATTTCGAATTCCTGACCTACGCGGGCCCGATTCTGCGGGATTCGCTTTGCGTGATTGTGCAGTATTATATACTTGTGTATCTCGTGAAGCATTACACGCGGAAACCGCTCGTGCTCATTCCCGGGCTGGCGGTCTATTACTTCGTGCTTTTCACCTGCTACTATTATGCTTCCTATGCCGTAAAACACTATTTCGGCCTGCCCGACGATTACACGGGTTCGCTTAACCATTTCGACAGGATGCCCTTCTGGAAAGCGTTATACCATCCGGCTACCTTTTTCCATCTGATGTTTATCATTGAAAGGGCATTTTACCCGCTCGCCGCACGGCTGCTGATAGAAATCTACCGCCGGCAGGTCCGAAACCTTCGTTTAGAAAAACAATACACGCGCCTGGAACTGGATTTCCTGAAAAGCCAGATCAACCCGCATTTTCTTTTCAATGTACTCAACAGCATTTACGCGCTCACGGAGGAGGAGAATCCGAGGGCGGCCCGTATCGTAGAGCAGCTTTCGGCCATGATGCGTTATTCGCTGTATGAAACGAACGGCGCTCTCGTGCCGCTGCATAAGGAGCTTGCATTCATTCAAGACTACGCCGGCCTGGAACAGCTGCGGACGGCAAAGCGCCTCCAACTTGAACTGGTATTCCCTGAGCAGCCTGACGAGGATCTGCTGATAGCTCCATTCATCCTCATCATATTCGTGGAGAATGCATTTAAGCATGGCGTGCATAACACCATCCGGAAATCATGGGTAAAACTAAAAATCGGATTGGAAGGCGAGGAATTGACACTGACCATCAGCAACCAGAAAACGCCGGACGCCCGGCAGCAAACAGGCGGGATCGGCCTCGTGAATGTCAGGAAGCGGCTGGATGCTTTCTACCCCGGCCACGACCTGGCCGTCCTCGACGAGGAAGGGGCTTACCATATTGTTTTAAAAATCAAACTGACGCGGAATGCCAAAACCGGCGACCTGCGAATGCGGCCTCATGCCCTTGCTTGACAGCAGCGTTACTTATGCTGAGCGAACATCCATTCCATAATGCCTTCCTTGCTCACATTATCCCAGATCCCGTGGCCTGCAAATTCGTATTCGGTGTATTTAGGATGGCCGCCGGCCTTGCGGATAGCTGTGATCATATCGCGGGAGTGCGCCACTGGTGCCAGCTTGTCGCGCGCGCCATGAAAGGCCCATATCGGCACATCCACGAGTTGGGGGCCATATTGGGGGTCGCCCCCGCCGCAGATGGGGATGGCCGCTGCGAATAGCTCCGGGTGCATACTGGCGAAATGCCAGGAACCGTACCCACCTCCGGAAATACCCAGCACATAAATGCGCTTGCGATCGATCGGCAGGCGGCCCATCAGTTCCCGCATGGTCCTGAAAACGAGCGAATCCACACTCGCATTTCCATAAGCGCCGCTGAAACCCATTCCTTTCGGGCTTTGCGGCATAAACAGGAACGCAGGATACTTCCTTCGGGTAGGCAATTCCATGAGAAAAGGCGCGGGATCGGCAGATAGCTGCTGCATATTATCCTTCCCATGGGCGCCCCCGTGGTGCAGGCACACGATCAGCGGGTACTGCCTGGTCGAATCGTAATCGAGGGGGGTGAGCAGACGATAGGGCAGTACGTCGCCGCTCTTATCGACAAAATGGTAGGACCCCATGGCCTTCGAACGGCGTAATTCGGTTGCGGAGGGCTTGTAAGGCATGCTGTACCTGATCGCTTCTACCGAGAAGTTGAACCCCAGAAACAGCAGTCCTACAAATGCGGCCAGCTTTACGAGTGCAGGCACGGTTTGCGCTGGTGCCTGCCCGGCCACCGCCAGCCGCTTGTTTTCCAGCCTAAAATGAATGATCAGCCAAACCGCCCCGAAAGCACCGAAGAGCGAAATCCACCGACTCGCCTTATCCAGCAACAGCTTGGTACCCCCTTCGCCGGCTTGAAAATAGAGGATGAATGTGCCTGCCAGCAAAATCGAGATGAATACAGTGAAAATGCCGCTTAACCGCAGCCATCGCTTCTCTCCCGCTCTGGTGAATATCAGGCTCAGCCCCCATAATATACTCGTACCGAACAGAACGGAAGCTACCGCGTGATAATGCTCCTGGTAAAACACCCTCAGTTCACGGTGGAGGATCAGCGTGTAATGGAAAAACACGACCAGCGTCGAAACCAGGCATGCTACCGCCGACAGCCGGTAGCCATGGTGCCAAAGGTAGCGGATCAATGCTCCATTGGTGGCTGCTATCACGAAAAGAACAAGCCACATCCATGAGTCAAACGATTCCAGGCCCATCATTGCCGAACCGATAACGACCAATGCCACCGACTGAATCAGTGCGATGATGAACGAGATCGACAAGAAGAAAATTACAAAGGAATAGAATTCCCCGCTGAGCGGCCTGGCTGTCATGGTGAAGAAAGTTTGTGAAGGATGAGCTTTTTACAATTATCAATAAAGCAAACTTCGATAACGTTTTTGGCTTCTGTTACACAACCGGACGCCGCTTTGTTTGAATGGCAATTCGATTTGTGCAAACAATGAATGGAATTGCAACAAATGCATTCCATATTTGCGTAATTTGAGCGGACACAATCGCTCCATATTATTCATTTCAAAACCAAATTACAGCCATGAAAAACAGCGGTTTGAAAGTATTTTTACTGATTTTAGCAGTTATACATTGCTTTGCAAGCAAATCAATGGCGCAATCGCTTCCTGATGATTCGCCGGGTGATCTGTACAATCGATTCAACACTTTTACACAAATAAACCTCAATGAAGCCTCGGCATTAGTTTGCATTCAAAAACTGGCTGCCAATAAAATGGGATATAATTTGTTGCAGGACCTTGTCCACAATTCGTACGCCCAGGTAGTGATCGATCGCCCATTTCCTGCTGGAATGGACAGTGCGAAAATCAAAAAAGGAATCATACTGCGCGACTTCAATAAAATCCTGCTAGCCACTATTATGCAAGACACCAGTAAGGTATTGGTGCACATGGTCAAACCGCTTTTCATTTATTCAAAAATTGAAACTGCGGCTGGAAATAGTGTGCAACTTGCCGCTTTGACGGATCAATTTATCAAAGAAGAATTATCGGATACGGATATTTATTCAAACCGAGCCGGTCGTTATGCATTGATGATTTATGGCAGAATCAATGCAATACCTGAACTGAAACAGCAATCTGAAAAGCTTTTCAAAATAGTTTATGATCACCTTGAAAAAGGGCAAATACCTATACTGGAAACGCCCAACCGATACAAGTCAGAGGAGCGTGGCTGGTTCAGATATCTTTATGCTTATGCCAATTATATTCAGTCGCAACAGGAAAATAATTTAACTGAAAAGAAAGCCTATCTCAAAAAAGCATTCGATTACAGCCCCGATCTCGACGACAATAATCATAAATCGGGCTATTTCTATGATATGCATTTAATACTTGAAAATGGTAAGGATTCTTTCCGGGAAGATTACCTCGCATTTCTGACTGAACAAGCCTCCAATCAAGACGACCTGCTTGCGACCTTAGTACAAATCACATTGCAGCAACCGGAATATAAACCGCAGCTCAAAACAGCTTACAGCAAGGCAAAAGGTAATGAAGCGGGTTTTGCCCAATACTGGATGGAAAATGTCAATCAGAATGCCAAAGCAGCCCCTCCCATTTCGCTTTCCATGCTGGACAAGTCAAAGTTTTCGAGCAAAGGCGGAACCGGCAAATGGCTCCTGCTTGATTTTTGGGGTACCTGGTGCGGACCATGCCGCGCCGAACACCCCGACATGCAGAAATTTTACGATTCGACGCTCAAAACCAATACGGACAAGATCACATTTCTGACCATTGCCTGCCGCGACACGGAAGACAGGGTGAAGAATTACATGACCGACAAGCAGTTTTCTTTCCCGGTAGCGATGTCGGACAATCAGATCGAAAAAACTTACAAAGTGCCTGGCTATCCCACCAAGCTGCTCGTGACCCCTGGCGGAAAATACGTTCTCGTGCCTTTCGGCGTCGATTGGATCAGCTTCGTAAAGCATTACACCGATCTTTAACGCATTTCCGAGCCCTACTTACCGGCCATTTTTTTTGCCTGCGCTTCCAGGATCAGTTGCAGGTCGGCGCTTGCATCGGTTACGTGCGCATATGACCCCATGCCCAGTTCGCTCAGTTTTTTGAGTTTTTGGCCCATATGCTCGTTACGCCCGAAGGTGAAAACGCTGAGGTACACATCCTGCCGGGCATTCTGACGGATCATATCCACCACCTCGTCGCTGACGGGAAACTCCCCGTCGGTGGCGAGCACAATGCGATTGTTCCCGGCCCGGATGTACTGTTTATTGGCGGTTTTGTAAGCGAGTTTGATCCCCTCGTTACCGTCCGTATCGCCGTCTGATTGCAGCAGGTCGATCATTCTGGCAATTTCGGATGCCTTGGTGCCAGACGTCGGTTTGAGTACCACCCTCGCCTTCCCCGAGTAGAGCACGATGGAAATCATATCTTCCGGCCGCACGAGCGTCAGCAGCGACTTGATCGACCGTTTCAGCAAAGGCAACTTGTAAGGCGAGTTCATGGACGACGAGACGTCGAGCAGGAGCACCATATTATTCGGGGCAAAACCTTCCAGAGAGCGGGTGACGTTTTGCAGCTGCGCGTTACGGTCCACATACACGGTATCCACGCGCACGCGCTCCACATATACGGTATCGCGCTTCACCTGCGCGACGGTCGCGTGCCCGGCCTCATTGGCGAGCGGGCGCGTATCCTCGCGGACAACCGGCCTGGATACCGCCGGGATCTCCGCATGATTGGCCTCAACCTGCGCCGTTTCGGCCGGTTTCTCCGATCTCGGCTTTTCAATTTTCGGCTCTTCGACCTTCGCTGGGGGCGCCGCCGGTTTCTGGGGGGCGGTCCGCCGGAATGCGAAAACATCGGGTTGGTTAATGGTTTTCAAAAGCCCTGCTTTCGAAAGCGCTATGAAATTGTTGTATTCGTACACCAGCTCATTGTTGTAGAAATAATAGAAGGACTCGTAGGGATGAGCGGCATAGCCCGAAGCGGCCGGCTTGTATTTCTGCACATTCTCCGCAAACCGCCCCGCATTGGCTCCCAGATCCTCGTAGGGCGTGTACGGACAGAGCCCATTGCTCCTTCCGTAGCGTTGAAGACCTTTCATGTTTTTGTATTCGTCGGCAATCAGCTGGCGGCTGTCGGCTTCCAGATTCGTCGTTTCGGGAAGTTTAGACGTTTTTCCTCCGAGATAATCGCGCATTCCAAACATCACATCATGGCTGTTGTCCATTGTTTTCAGCATCGCATTGCCGGCGATGTACCACGAGCTCGTCGGTGTGGCATTGGGGTAACTTTCGTGGATGCGGCGGATGTCGTTATAAAGTTGCTCTTTCTTTTGATCCAGTATACCAAACAAGGCGAAGTAGCGGTCAAGAATGGCATCGGAGCGTTGAAGCTGGTCTTTCAGATAGTCCTTTTCGGAAGTATAGCGGATCAGCTCTACGCTCAGGCCATCCATTTCCTGCAAGATGTTCATCAATACTTCCGCCTGGCCGGTTACCGACTTGCGGTACGGCTCCGGAATGGCAGCACTGGCGCCCAGCAGCAGGGCGTATTCCGAGGATGGCACCTTAAATTCCTCATGCGAATAGCTCAGATTGGCCCGTTTTTGCGCCCTGGCCGGATAGCGGTAGTACTCCGCCGAGCTCTGGTAATTGCGAACGATCATTTGCAGTAAATGCATTTGCCGCAGCGACTGGTTGATCCAGTCCACATATTGGTTCAATGTTTTGATCAATGCGGCATTGGCCGGGGCAGCCGCCTTTTTCACATTCAGCGGCTGAAAAGATTTGTCCTGAAAAGGCGGGGTAAGTTTGCTGTCCGCAACAGCCCCGCCCGAAGCGTCGGCCTTCATGACCGGGCTGAAAAAAGGATAATTCAGCAGTAAGTGCTCCGGCTTGCTGTATCCGGCAAAAGCCTTGTAAAATTCCAACATATCGTGGTTAAACTGCTCCACCAGGGACAAATACACCGCATTACCATGCCGCGCCGATTGTTGTGCCGCGAAATTGTGATCGTCCAGCGCCCGCCTTTTAATGTCCTGCATGGAAGCGAGCGCGGATTTGAACGTCCCCACCATATCCGATGCCGGGTATTGCAGTTGGGAAGCCGTGTTCCCGATCGTAGCCAACGCCTTCTCATCGTCCAGCAAGCTCTGCCGTACGAGCGCCGCCGGCCATTCGGCCTTCGTATCCTCGTCCAGGTAATAGGGCAGCGCATCCAGCAAACGCTGCTGCGCGGCGATCACCTCCCCCATCGCCTTTTCCGTCACAATGTAGGGATCCGCAGCCGGGCGGTTTTGAACGCCGGCATACACCTGCCGGATTTGTGTGTATAATGCATTTTTATCGTGTGCATAGCGTTCAAAAAGCGATTGCATGTCGGCTACTAATGCGTCCGACTTTTTCAGGTTATCCCGTTCATAGTCCTTTAAACGCACATAGGTTTCCAGGGCCTTGCAGGTTTCGTCCAGCTTGTTAAGCACTTGCCAGACGTTTTGCAGCCCGGCATTCAGCTGCCTTCGTTTGCCGGCCTCAATGCCCAAGCCGCCCATCGCCTTTTTGTAATAATACTCCTCCAACGGCCCCGACGACGCCAAACGCAATCCGTAATCCGGCTTTTTACGGTAATGGCTCACAGCATCCTGGTAATCGCGCAGCATTTTGAAGCGATGGATCACCATTTCGGACGACTCGCTCAAAAATTCGATATAATTGTTCAGCGACGTCTGCGGCGCTTCCTGCTGCGCGGTGACGGGGCTGGTAATGAATGTAAAAAGGATGATCATGATGGAGAATGGCCTCATACGTATCGTCTTGGAAGTATGTGTATTGCTGCCGCGAATTTCGGAATTTTCAACTGAAATCCGGCGCGGTACATGCTTCCGTAAAATAAGTGGCCTGCCGGGTTATTCCCCTTTGTTCCACTCCTCCACCGGCCAAAATGGAGATAAAAAAAATGACCGGCGCCAACCAGCAATCGACGAGCGACGTTTTAAATAGATAAATGCGGTGTTTGCTGTCCGCCCGAATGCAGGTAACTGGTGATTTCCGAAATATCGACTTTGAGCATCCGGCTTTTGAAAAGATCTGCTTTGTATTTGAAAATGAAGTTGCGGAGCGACATGCCTGTCTGGTTGAGCACGCACAGGTTCGCAAGGTCCTCCGAAATATTGAAGCGCATCAGCAACTCCGGCACACGGATGTTTTTGTTCTGATGCAATTCCTGGCGCAGGTAATCGATGATCGCACCGGCCAGTTGCTGGCGAGAAGTAACTTCTTCTACCTTTTTACTTTCGAAATTATTTCTTGCCAAAATCGTGACGATCAGATCAATACTGCCCCGGATCAGCTTGTTGTGCGAGGTTGGCTGCTGGGTTATTTCAAAGAGGATCTGATTGATAAGGTAAGTGATGGTTTGTGCGTCGCGCTCGTTTTGCAGGGGCTGGCCCTGGGTAAGCCGCACACCGTCACACAGGTGCTCGGCTTGTTTGTAGATGTCGGCGAAATCCGGACTAAACTCCTTTTTCTGCAAAAAATCGTCGGAAAGCCAGGTATCGAATGCAATGATGAAAATCTCCGCGCTATTATCTTCCTGGAAAATAGGGTGCTGACCAGGCCGGAGCAAAATGACGCCCTGCGCGTGATAGGCGTACAATTTCCCGTCCAGACTGAATTGACCTTCTCCGCTGCGAATAAAGATAATGCGGTAATGCGGGGTCAACTCGTTATGCGTTTCCCAAACACGGGTTTTACTTTGAAGCACATGGTACTTCTTGTGGGCATTGAATTGGATTACAGACATACACAAACCTCCTGCTGTTTGGCTGTAAGTTGGTCAAGCGATATCTAGAATGAAAATCCAAATCGCGGAACACCCATTTTAAGGGGCTGAAACGGCAATTTTAAATGCAGAAGTCAACGCGGGGTTATTTACCCAGCCAGTTTTTAAACTCGGTCACACGCTCGGAACTCACATAAACTTCCTGTGCATGCGCCGGGTTCAGCTCGATTTTCAGCTTTCCGGCCGACATCGCGTGCATTTCTCGGATCGCGTGCAGCGACAGCAGCATGGTACGGTTGATCCGGAAGAATGCTGCGGGATCCAGGATTTGCGAGAGCTTTTCGAGGCTGTACTCCACTGCGAAATGCCGCCCATCGAATAGCCGGAGGAACGTCGCGCGTTCCTCTATCGTAAAGTAGGCGATTTCGGAAGTGTTAAAGGTAAATATCCGCGAGCCGGCCGTTACCAGAAAACGGTCTTTGTATTTTTCGGGTGCCGGATGCTCCTCGGTTTGCGGCACTGCATTTGTCCTGATCTTCCTGAACTTGTTCAGCGACGCCTGTAATTCAAGCGGATTAATCGGTTTGAGCAGATAATCGATGCTATGCACTTTGAATGCGCGGAGGAGGTAATCGTCAAATGCGGTCGTGAAAATGACCGGGATCATGAGGTCCTGGTTTTCGATGATCCTGAAACCGTTATCGTCTTCGAGGTGAATGTCCAGGAAAATGAGGTCGGGCTGCGTGTTGGCACTGCTTTGCAAATAAGCAATGGTTTCAAAAACCGACGGGATAATGCCAAGCACGCGAATCGTGGGGTCGATATTGCGGATCAGGTTTTGCAGACGCTCCGCACTCAGTTCCTCATCCTCGACGATCAGTACATTCATGATAGCAATGGTATTTTCACTGTGAAATGGGTGGAAGTCTTTTCGATCACCACCGCCTTGTCCTGCAACAGCTTATAGCGGCTGATGATGTTTTTCAAGCCCAGACGCGTAGTAGGCTGGTCCTGTTGCCTCAGTTGCAGCGGATTGCTTACCACCAGCATTTGATCCTCAATATTTATACTGATTACCAAAGGATTAACCACCGACATCGTGTTATGTTTCACCGCGTTTTCTACCAATAACTGTAACGTAAGCGGAATAATGGAGTACCGCTCTTCATCGGCCGGCGAAAGCGTCGAATCGAGCATGACCTTCTCCTTGAAACGCGTCCGCAGCAGGTACATATAGGTATCCAGAAATTTCATTTCTTCCTTCAAGCTGATCTTGTCCAGCTCCGATTGCTCCAATATATAGCGGTACGCCGACGACAGCTCCTGTATAAATTCGCCCGATTGCTCAGGCCTCGACTCGACCAGCGACGACAGCACACTGAGGTTATTGAACAGGAAATGCGGGCTGACCTGGTTTTTCAATGCCAGAAAACGCGCGTGCATGTTCTCCTTTTCCAGCCGCTCGGAGTCTACGAGCAGCTTTTTCATCTTTTCCTGCACCTGGCTGCTCACGCAGAGGTAATAAGCTGCAATGAGCGCGAGGATCGTAAGCGCCTGCCCGGCACGCCAGCGCGTAAACATGAGGTCGCGCACACGGGGATCTGACATGGAGGGCCGTGGCAACGGGTTCCACCAGTGGCTCATGAGGCCCCATGTCCGGGCCAGCATCATATTGAACAGGAATGCAAGCAGTACTGCCGGAACGAGGGTAATGAGCTGGTCGCGGATACTGAATGCGGGAGACTTGTCGGAACCGCTGAGAGACGCCTGTTTTCGGAGAAACCAGTCCATGAGGTAAATCCAGGAGGTATAGAAAACAGTACTGATCACAATTTCCAGTCCGAAAAGCGGCAGGTTGCGGGGGATAGTGTGCCAGGATTGCTGTGGGACATTGATGTACGTTCGGAGTGGAATGTAAACCAGCGCAAGGGCGAAACCCAGCAGCCATTTTTGCCCAAAAAGATAAGGCCGCATAGTTAAGAGGTCAGTTAGGATGCCCAAAAATAAGGTAATTTCATGAAAATTTATCAGTATTTTGCAAGACACAAACCAATCAAAAACACTTAAATCTGCCCCTATGACCCGTTTTTTCGTCACCGCAATAGCTGTACTGCTTTCTCTGAACGCCTATTCACAGGCACTCAACACCCTTACCGCCAGCGAAAAAAAGGAAGGCTGGAAATTGTTGTTTGACGGCAAAGACCTGAAAGGCTGGCATGCCTATAACGGCAAGGAGCCCGGATCCGCCTGGCTGATCGAGGATGGTGCCATTAAACTGAATGTGCCCGAAAGAGCCGGTAACAAAGCCAAAAACGGGGGCGACATTGTGATTGACGACGTCATAAATGGTGATTTCGAATTCAAGGCGGAATGGAAGGTCAGTAAATATGCCAATAGCGGCATCTTCTTTTTTGTGCAGGAATCTCCCAACTACAAAAATATGCACGATACCGGGCTGGAATTGCAGGTAATCGACGATAAAATCTATGAAGGCGCGAAAGAAAATACGCACCGTGCCAGCGACTTTTTCGGTGTAGCGAATGCCCGCCTCCGCGAGGGCAACCCGCAGGGAGAGTGGAACAAGATCCATTTCATTGTCAAAAAAGGCAAACTGACTGTGTACCAGAACGAGTTCATGGTGCAGGAGCACGACCTCAACGGCGCCGACTGGAAACAGCGCATTGCCAACAGCGGACTCAAAGCGGCACCCATTGCCAAGGGCAACTACAAGGGGCGTATCGGCTTGCAGGATTGGGGAAGCACGGTTTGGTACCGCAATATCAAGTTGAGAAAATTGTAAAAACCGGGGATGTCGCACTGTTCCCACAAACACTTCCAAAGCCGGGGCCAGCGCTCCGGCTTTTTTTAGTCGTCTTTCAAAAAACGCTCCTGTAAGTACCAGCGGGCACAGGAGTCGCTGCCTATTCTGCGGACGAAACTGAAATACATATCGGAAGGACATCCGTATGCCCCTACAAACATGATCCCTATTTTGGGATATTTCCTAACGATGCTATCCGGCACCATCAGTTGGTTAGAAGTCGAGGTGGCGTAGTAGGGCAAAAAGGTCTGCGCACCGGAAGTATCCTTTAATGGCGCAATCACCCAATCCAGGCTGGTGGCAGAAGGCGAATCCGCGGTCAGCAAAAGACCGGCATTACCTTCGTAGCAATCCGCCGAAACCGTCACCCGCTCCACCGGTACGCAGTCATCACGTTTATCAACTTTCTTTTCGGAACAGGCCAATGCGATAGTCGCCAGGGCCAGGAGTTTTTTCATGGGAAAACAGATTTTTAATATGCGACACGCTGGTGTATAATGTGGTTGGAGGTAGCATCCGTATAAAAAGGCAGCATTACCATTTGCTTACTAATGCAAACCACAAAAGTCATTTTAGTTCTTGCATTCAGTTTTGAGTTTTGTTATTTTTGAAATCCAATTATTGATATTTTAAGTATCAATAAGTTACTCAAAATGTTCCTTATGGCTCTCCCGCTCCTGAAAAACGATATGTTTAGCAGGTTGCAAGAAGATATTCTTGCATTGCAGGGCTTTCGAGCGCCCGCCGGGGCGAGAAGAATCGATTTCGGGTTGGGCATAATGGACGCTTCATTCCCGAATCACACATTTCCTACCGGAGCCGTGCATGAATTTATCAGCAACGATCCTGAAAGTGCTGCGGCAACGACCGGCTTCATGGCCGGGCTGCTGGGCAAGCTGATGGGGGAATATGGGATATGCCTCTGGATTGGTACAAGGCCGATTGTCTTTGCGGCCGCATTGAAAGCTTTTGGTGTGGAGCCCCACCGGGTTATTTTTATTGATCTGGCCAAAGAGAAAGATGTGATCTGGGCCGTGGAGGAAGCGTTGAAGTGTGAATCATTGGCGGCAGTGGTAGGGGAACTGCATGAACTCACCTTCACCGAATCGCGGCGGCTGCAACTGGCAGTGGAGCAGAGCCGGGTCACAGGCTTTGTGCACCGCGTCAATCCGCGAGCCGTAAACACCCTCGCATGCGTGTCGCGCTGGCAGATAACGCCTATCGCAAGCCAGTTGGAGGAAGGTATGCCGGGCGTAGGCCATCCATGCTGGCGGGTACAGCTGCAAAAAATCCGGAATGGCGAGCCGGGCGAATGGGAAATGCAATGGGTGGCAGGGCGGTTTGAATACCTCCCGAAAGAAGCAGCGGACCCCGCTCCTGTTTATTTCCTACAAACCGGTTGAGCCGTTATCCGCGTACGTGCGCCGGCAGTAGCGCTACCACTTATCACTTTATCACGACCTTCATCCTGAACGGTTCGCATTATTGTGCCCGCAAGCCTTATATTAGGGCACATTCGATCCCCCAATTTTATCATCCTTGCCATGAAAACATCACTACGCCTTCTTATCCCCTTCCTGATATTCGCTGTAAGCTGTCAATCCGCACAATGCCAGGCAACCCGCCATGCTGCCAAAGCGGATTCACTGTTTGCAGAATGGAACAAGCCCGGAATGCCCGGCGCAGCCGTGGGCGTGGTGCACGGCGGGAAGCTTGTTTATGCCAAAGGATTCGGTGAGGCTGACGTGGAAACGGGCGCTAAAATTGGTCCTGAAACGATATTTCATGTAGCGTCGGTATCTAAACAATTCACGGCCTACGCCATTGTACTCCTGACCGAGCAGGGCAAGCTTTCGCTCGACGACGATATTCGTAAGCACATTCCGGAAGTACCTGATTTTGGAAAAACCATTACCATCCGGCATCTGCTCAACCACACCAGCGGCCTCCGCGACCAGTGGAACCTGCTGGCCATGGCTGGCTGGCAGCTCGACGACGTGATCACGAAACAGCACGTCATGAACCTCGTTACCCGCCAGAAAGAACTGAACTTCGAACCCGGAAGCACATATACCTATTGCAATACCGGTTACACCCTGCTCGCCGAAGCCGTAAGCCGCGTCACCAAGCAGCCATTTGCCTACTGGATGGAACGCAATGTGTTTAAGCCGCTGGGCATGAAGAACACCCAATTTTTTGATAATCAGGAAGGTGTGGTTAAAGGACGAGCCTACTCGTTTCACCGCACGCCCGGCGCCATCGGGCCTACTATGTTCAGTAAGAGCATATTGAGCTACGGCAATGTGGGTGCCACGAGCCTTTTTACCACTGTCAACGACCTGGCGATGTGGATCGGCAACTTCCGCAACCCGCAGGTGGGCAGCCCCGACATCATGAAACAAATGCTCGAACGCGGCAGGCTTACAAAAGGCGACACGCTTCCCTATGCATCGGGGCTCATTCACGGCAAATACAAAGGACGTGCCTATTACGGCCATGATGGTGCCGACGCAGGCTTCCGCTCCTCGCTGCTGTATTTTCCGAAAGAGGATTACGGGTTGATCGTGCTGAGCAACCAGGCGGAATTCAACCCCGCCAGGAAGAACCTGGAAATGGCCGACTTCTATCTTTCCAGCTTCATCAAAGAAGATAAGCCCAGCGCTACTGCCCCGAAACCGGCCGAATCTGCTCCATACGCATTCGACTCCACGCTTTTCCGCGCCTACGCCGGTTCCTACTCATTGGATGAAGCCCCGGGTTTCGTATTGAAATTCTGGCGCGATGGCAGCACTTACTATACGCAGGGTTCCGGACAGCCGCAGCGATTTTTCCATCATCGGACTCTACATTTTTTCTCAAAGTCGTGGAGGCCTCCGTCGTGTTTCATAAGGGAAAAGATGGCAAGGTCAACCGCATTACCTTGAAACAAAACGGAAATCACCCCGGAACGAGGGTCAATACACAGGAAGCTCCGGCCATCGATCCTGCTCAGTTCGCCGGCCGGTATTACAGCCCTGAACTCGAAACGATCTACACGATTGCTAAAAAAGGCGATGCATTGAAACTCGTCCATGTACACCACGGGGAGGTAGACCTGACAGTGGCGGGCAAAGACAAGCTGAATGCGCCCTGGTGGTTCATCCAGAATATCGAGGTGGTACGCAATGCTGCCGGCGCCGTCTCGGGCATCAAGGTATCGAATGGCCGGGTCATGAATTTATGGTTCACGAAGCTGCCGGACGACTTTGCAGGTAACGGTAAATAGCCGTGCTGGGGCAGCTATTTGCCTATTTGTCTCTTGAAAAAATTCCACGACTCCTCGAACATATCGAAATCCGTCACAAACTCGTGCCTGCCGTTGACTACTTTCAGCAACGTCACTTCCGGCTTGCCTTTCTTTTGATACGTGTATTTTTCAACCGTGATATCGTTGGAAGTATCGCCATCCGGCATCATTGATTTGACAGGCTCGCCGGTATAACCATCCAGTTTCGCCCAATATTGGAATGATTGCTCGGTAGACCGCACAGTTCCCAGCGTGACGCCGGGGGTTTTTACTTCGCCTCCATCGTAGGGGTTGGTTTGATCCGCCGTGCCATTTGTGATCATCACCGGAATGGGCACATTCATCGGCGAACAGTCCATATTCGCATCGGTAGGCAGGTTGGCGACCACTGCCGAGACCGCCCGGATTTTACCTGGCATCGTGAGCGCCAGCTTGTATGACATATGACCGCCACCCGAGAATCCGGTTGCAAAAACCTGCTTTTTATTAATCTTGTATTTCGAAGCAAAAAGGTCGATCAGTGCACTAAAAAATGCTTCCTCATTCACGTTCTCCATATTGGCCACAGCGGTGGAAGCCTTGCGGCACTCATTCCAGTACCTTTTATATCCACCGGGATATACCACCAATACATTATCCGACTCCGAATGAGATTCCAATTTCGCACCGCGGTTCACAAGGCCCATTGGCTCCCCGCCCGATCCGTGCATCACAAATACCAGACTAGCGCCCGGCTTCACCTTCACCGACGGATTGTAAGCATATATCCGGTGACGGCCTTCAATCAAAAGTGAATCCAGCACGTGCTGGGCGCGGGCGGTGAATGCGGAAAGGATCAGGAGTGCGGAAAGTAGCGGCTTGGACATGGATCGTGAAATTGGATTTTGTTTTACGCAAGTTACATAAACCATTTAAATCCTGCTTTCAAACATCCATACATGCCCGAACGGGTCGACCACATCGCCCTGCCGGTAGCCGTAATCATAATCCTGCGCAGGGGAAACAACCTTTGCACCCGCTGCCACGGCACTTGCCATACAAGCATCCACATCCTGAACGAACAATCCAATCGTGACGGTGGACCCATGATGACGCAACGGGCTGAACGAGTCCCGGTTGCGGGTTTCCTCGTGCAAATGGAAGATGGCGCCATGGATGGACAACTCAGAAACGTGAATGGTACCGTCGTCGTTACTGAAACGGCGAAGCTCCACAGCGCCCAGGCCATTGATATAAAAATCCACATCCGTCACGCCATTGGGAATATAAAGCTGAGGGGCAAACGTTGGTGTAACTGTTTCCATAGCTATAATTTTTACATACAATATAATTCCATTTCCCTTCTCAATCCGCCTTTACTACCCTCCTGATCAAGAAGATTTTAAGTTAATGGCACACCTCAGAAGCATTAGCCCTGCACTTTGGCAAGATAGGTATCGAGCTGGCCCCAGGTACCTTCATAACCCTGGTTCATGCTCGGGTTAAGATCCGTAAATGTTTTCTCTTGCGCCGGTGTGGCGTTGACCGGCTCGGCGTAAAGCGTGAGCGTGGTAATGCCATTCGTTTCACTCAAAGTAATGTGATTGTAAATTTCCAACGGGAAATCCATCGGGAAGGGTGAGCTGGTAATATTCCCCTCAGGGTCTGTAAAGGAGCTCAGAAACTCGATCGAATCGGACTCGCGGATTTTTTGGTAACGGAAAAGTGCCCACATCAGCATGCCTCTGTTATCGAGCTTGTAATGGGTACTGCCGCCTTCGCGAAAATCGAAGCGGAGGACGGTGAGTTCCGATCCCTTCGGCCCCCACCATTCTGCAAATGCCTCTTTGGAAGCAAAAGCGTTGAAAACGAGCGATTGCGGCGCTTTGAACTGGCGTACGATCCTAAGTTCTGCCTTTTGGGTTACCTTGTTTTCCATGTTACTGATCGGATTGATGGTTGTTTTGGATTCGGTTCAGATAATTATCCAGAGAATCGAATTGCGTGTTCCAGAACTCGCGGTACTGTTCAACCCAGGCGGCAACTTCTTTCAAAGCATCCAGCCTGGCTTCGCAATACCGCTCCCGCCCTTCCTGCCTCACCATTACCATCCCGCATTCCATTAAAATCTTAATGTGCTGGGAAACGGCCGGCCTGCTGATCGAAAAATTCTCAGCAATAGCATTCAGGTTCATCGGCTGGTAAGCGATCAGGTTAATGATCTGCCTGCGGGTAGGATCTGCAATCGCCTGAAAAACATCTCTTCTTGCTTCAACGGACATATGCGTAAGTATTTACTTACACAATAGTATATGTAAGTATTTGCTTACGCAAATTTGACGTAAGAATTTTTTATATCCTCAATAGGCCTGGAAAATCACGGACATGTTGTGAAGTCATACTATTTCAAATTTTAGGTGTGCAGTTCATTTGAACAAAGCAAAAAAATTACTCGCACTTTTCAAAGCATTTTGATATTATTGTAATCTATTTTGAGATATTTAAAATATCAAATAGAAAATAAACACTTCATCATCAAGACGTTAAAATGCCTTCCCGCTTTGTTTTGATATGGCTTCCAAACCTGGCAACGGACCATCGGATCCGCGTCAGACCGGAGCTTTATGGGCTCGAATTTGTCCTTGCCGCGCCCGAACGGGGACGGATGGTGGTAAAGGCGGTGAGCGCCGAAGCGGGGGCATTAGGGGTGGAAACCGGTATGGTAGTTGCGGATGCCCGGGCCATTTTACCTTCCCTTATTGTATTGGACGAGGAGCCTGAAATGACCCGCGAAGCATTGCATGCCCTGGCCGAATGGTGCCTGCGTTATACGCCGACAGTCGCCTTGAATGCCCCGGATGGACTGATCCTCGACGTGACCGGGTGCACCTATCTGTGGGGCAGCGAGCGTGCATACCTGAACGACCTCGTCGCTAAACTTACCCATGCGGGATATACGATACGCTGCGCAATGGCCGATACGATCGGGACAGCCTGGGCTTATGCGCATTTCGGGCGCCCCGGGGGCATTATTCCGCCCGGTGAACAGCGGAATGCATTGCTGAAACTCCCACCCGCCGCATTGCGCCTTCCCTCCGAAACCCTGGAAAAAATGCAAAAGCTGGGTTTTTATCAGATTCAAAGCTTCATTCAGATACCCGCAAGAATGCTCCGGCGGCGATTCGGAACGGATTTGCTTGAAAAACTGAACCAGGCACTGGGATACTCGCAGGAATTCATCGAGCCGATCCGGCAAGCGGTTCCCTACCAGGAACGACTCCCCTGTTTGGAACCCATTGTCACTGCCACGGGCATTGAGATCGCATTACAAAAACTATTGGAAATGCTTTGCGGGCGACTGGTGAAGGAAGGCAAAGGGCTTCGCAAAAGTGTTTTAACTTGCTTTCGGGTGGATGGCAGAGTGCAGCAAATCGATATTGTCACCAACCGGGCCTCGCATCATGTCAAACACCTTTTCCGGCTTTTCGAGCTCAAAATCAAGACTATCGCGCCCGGCTTTGGCATTGAACTGTTCCTGCTCGAAGCTCCTGAGGTAGAAGACATGACCGCTGCCCAGGAAACCATGTGGGATACGGCCGGCGGTTTCGAAAACGCCTCCATTACCGAGTTGCTGGATGCCGTTACCGGACGCGCAGGTACCGAAACCATTCATCGTTACCTGCCTGATGAACATCACTGGCCCGAAAGGTCGGTCAAAGCGGTGACCTCCCTGCGTGAGAAGCCGAAAACGAATTGGCGCACGGACCGGCAAAGGCCTGTTTTCCTTCTGCCGAAACCAGAGATCGTTGAAGTGACAGCCCCTGTCCCGGATTATCCGCCCACCGTTTTCCGGTACAAAGGGAAAGTGCATTATATCAAAAAATCCGAAGGCCCGGAGCGCATCGAGCAGGAATGGTGGCTGCAAGAAGGCCTGCATCGTGACTACTATACCCTGGAAGACCAGGACGGGCGGCGTTACTGGATTTTCCGGCTGGGACCCTATTCAGAAGAAGTGGAAGAAGCGCTGCCGGAATGGTTTATACATGGCTTTTTTGCCTGATAACCAATCCTTAAAAATACACTTCATCATCATGGACTATACTGAATTACAAGTCACTACCAATTTCAGCTTCCTGCGCGGCGGGTCGCACCCGGAAGAAATGGTGGGGCACGCGATTGAACTGGGCTACAAGGCCATAGCGATCACCGATCGCAACACACTCGCAGGTATCGTACGTGCGCATGCGGCCGCGAAGGGCAAAGATTTCCGCATTATCCCCGCCTGCCGCCTCGACTTGCTCGATGGCCCCAGTCTGCTGGCCTACCCTACCGACCGGGAGGCTTACAGCCGCCTTTCCGCTTTGCTTACCGAAGGGAACCTGCGCACCGAAAAAGGGAAATGCGACCTTTACAAGGCGGATGTTTACCGCCATGCAGAAGGCATCAAGTTCATTGTTGTCCCGCCGTCGGCTTTAAATGAATCTTTCGATTTCGATCCTTCCTTTCCCCGGAACCTGAGGGAATACCGCGAAGCACTGGGGAGCAACCTCTACCTCGGCGCCATACGCTCTTACCAGGGCGATGACATGAAAAAACTCTTTCGCCTGGACCAGCTATCCCACCAGCTCGGTATCCCCCTCGTAGCGACGAACGACGTGCATTACCACAACCTGCAAAGGCGTGAATTGCAGGATATCCTCACTTGCGTGCGCGAGAAATGCACCATTTACAATGCCGGTTACCGGCTGCACGAAAATGCAGAACGGTATTTGAAACCCGCCCCCGAAATGCAGCGGCTCTTTATGAAATTCCCGGAAGCCATCGAGCGCACGCAGGAGATCGCGGATGCCTGCCGGTTTTCGCTGAATAGTTTGAAATATGTATATCCCGAAGAGCTGACGACGGAAGGGCGGACACCATTGCGGGAACTTGAAATCCTGGCCTGGCACGGAGCTGTTGAACGATTTGGAGCATGTATTCCTCAAAAAGTTGAAGATGCGATCGAACATGAACTGACATTTATAGAAGAAATGGATTATGCTCCATATTTTCTTACTGTTTACGACATTGTCAGGTTCGCAAAATCCCAGAATATCCTTTGCCAGGGAAGAGGCTCAGCAGCCAATTCAACCATATGCTATTGCCTGGGTATTACCTCCGTAGACCCCGTTGAAATAGATCTGCTTTTCGAACGATTTATATCCTCTTCCCGAAATGAACCGCCCGACATCGATGTGGATTTCGAGCATGAGCGGCGGGAAGAGGTAATGCAGTACATTTACAATAAGTATGGCCGCGACCGGGCCGGCATTGTCGCAACCGTCACGCAGGTGCATCAAAAAGGAGCTGTGAGGGATGTCGCAAAGGCTATGGGAATGTCTATGGACGCTATCAATAGGCTTTCAAGTTCGTTATGGGAATTTACCGACGAATGGTTCGATGGTAAACTTATAACCGAACACGGTTTCAATCCCAATGACCCGCATTTAATTAAAATCCTCGATCTGACCCGTCAATACATGGGTTTCCCGCGGCAGTTAGGCCAGCATACCGGAGGTTTCGTGATTACACAAGGCAAGCTTTCCGACCTCTGCCCCATTCTCAATGCCCGTATGGAAGACCGTACCTGCATTGAATGGAACAAGGACGATATTGACACATTAGGTTTTCTGAAAATAGATGTGCTGGCGCTAGGCATGCTTACCTGCATTCGCAAAGCTTTTGATCTGCTTCGCAAGCATTATAACATTATTCACGATCTCGCGAGTATTCCACCAGAGGATGAGGCGGTCTACGACATGATTTGCGCAGCGGATACGATCGGCGTTTTTCAGATTGAAAGCCGGGCGCAGCAGTCGATGCTGCCACGGTTAAAGCCAAGGTGTTTCTACGATTTGGTCATTGAGGTGGCAATCGTCAGGCCGGGACCTATTCAAGGCGATATGGTACATCCGTATTTAAGGCGACGGGACAAAATCGAAGCAGAAGAATACCCCAGTGAAGAGTTGAGAAAAATTCTGGAAAAGACCAAAGGAGTCCCCCTTTTTCAGGAACAGGCAATGAATATCGCCATTGTTGCTGCCAACTTCACTCCCACGGAGGCAGATGAGTTGAGGAGAAGCATGGCAACTTTTAAAGCCAAAGGGGTTGTATCCAGATTACGGGACAAGCTGGTAGCCGGAATGGTGAAAAAGGGTTACGAAAAAGACTTCGCCGAGCGTATTTTCAAACAACTCGAAGGCTTTGGAAGCTATGGTTTTCCTGAAAGTCATGCAGCCAGCTTCGCATTGCTGGTGTATGTTTCATCCTGGATCAAATGCCATCACCCCGATGTATTCGCAGCGGCATTGCTCAATAGCCAGCCGATGGGTTTTTACCGCCCGGCGCAGATCGTGATCGATGCCCGGAATCATCAGGTTAAGGTAAGGGAAATCGATATCAATTATTCTTACTGGGATAATACCCTCGAAAATATTCCTGGTGAGCGGTGCGCACTAAGGCTTGGTTTCAGGCAGGTTAAAGGACTTAGAGAGGAAGAAGTACAGATTCTGATCGCCGCCCGTACCCAATCCTTTACCCATATCCATCAATTGCTCGAAGCCGGGATTTCGCATACTGCATTGGAAAAACTCGCTGATGCAGATGCATTCCGGTCAATAGGCTTCGACCGGCGGCAGGCTTTCTGGGAAGCCTCGGCATTGGCCGACCGGCCGGTAGGACTTTTCCACGGACAACCTTTGGCGCGTGAAGCGGATGTGGATTTGCCAGCCATGTCGCTTTCCGAGCATGTGATTCATGATTATGCCACCACCTCGCTTTCGTTGAAACAGCATCCCGTGGGCTTTGTGCGGGAGCAGTTGAATGCGCTCGGTGTGGTATCCAGCAAATCGCTTGGCACGATCGCTGATGGCAAAATCGTGAAAGTGGCAGGCCTGGTACTCGTTCGGCAGCGACCGGGCACAGCCAGCGGGATTTGTTTTATCACCATTGAAGACGAGACGGGCACAGCCAATCTGGTTGTTTTCCAAAATCTGTTCGATACCTATCGCAAAGAAGTGCTGCGCTCCAAATTGCTGATGGTCGAGGGCAAGGTACAAAAGGAGGGCGCGGTGATACATGTAGTGGTGAGTAAATGCATCAATGCATCCGGATTACTGCGAAAACTGGGTCCTAATGAAGAACATGAACCGGAAGTACTCACCCTGTCACGGGCCGATGAAAAGGACGAATACGAATCGCAGGCCAAAGGGCGGAAGTTGCAGCCCCGTAGAAATGTACAGGCTGAGATTTTCCCGGCATCCCGGGATTTCCGGTGATCAATGCACGGCCACATCCAGGTCGATCACCTGCATTTTGTAGTTTTCCGGCAGAAGCATATTGCGAAGCAATTCGCCCACGCCCATTCGCCGGCTGATTTTATAAACAGGAAGCAGTAAATCGACCAGCCAGCCGTGCCCCAGGCCGAGCAATGCATTTACCCGCTTCGGTACGAGCTTCATTTGCACATTTTTCAGCAAATAATACCGGTACCAGCCCAGGTGTTTCCGGTATTGTTTGTAGAGGTCAATGGCGAAATGGCTTTGGATGAGATTTTGCTGCAAATGCTCCGCGCGCATGCGTTCCCACGCACGCATGTCCGCAGGCAGCCCGGGCACGCCCATACCCTCACCTACCGCGTGGAAAACCTTGAACAGCTCTTCCTTTTCCGAAGCCGTAAGTTTTCTTTCTAGCAATTCGAATGACCTGATGGAATAGTCGATCAGCATAAAAAGCACGTCGCGGTAGGCGCTGTCGGGGATGCGGGCATTGCGGCTCCGCTCCACGCCCTGGTGGATAGCGGCGATCTGCCGGATGGCACGCATAGCGTCGTCGTATTCCGAAAACACGATCTGGCGGGCATAGCCGACGGTCGAAAACAGCCTACCCAGCGGATCAGCCGGCAGTTTGCCGGTGTAATAGAGCCAATCGACGGATTTATTCAAGGCAAATTCCGCCGATGCTCCCGCAAAAATGAACAGGATCGTATCCGCCTTACCCCATACTTCCCGCACAATCGACCCCTCATTCACAAACCACTTCATAATGCCTGTTTTTTAATAATCCTCTGCAACCACCTGTGTAAGAAGCTTTGCATCCTTCAAATGTAAAGTACTTTGCAATACAAAGCAAATTAACGATTTTGAAGCAAACAACATCTACCGGGTCAATCGGGGCAAATAAAAAACGGCCTCGGAAAATCAGAGGCCGTTTCGCGACTCACAATCACACTACAACATCATTTCAGGTCTTCGAGCCGATAACCCAGGTAATCGTCGATGACCAGTTTATAATTCAATTTCTTTCTGGGACTGCTGATATGCACGCTGTAAGTCCCCTCGCCAAGCTTCGACATATCGAACCATCGTCCGTAAGTCAGGTCTTTAACCTGTTCGTGGTAAATCATACGCAGCGCACTGTCGACAATGCGGATGTCATAATTTTCCTGCGCAGGATTTTTAAGGATCACTTTCATTTTCCCTTTCTGCACCACATACACGTTTGAAGTGGCCGTTTTCATCGTCACGCTCGGCGCCGACCATTCCGGTTCCGACATGCTGCGATAGTCCGTGCGGCTATCGGCCACGATATCATAGGCTTTTACCTTTTCAGACAGCAGCTCGCGGGCCATCAACTTGGCGAGCAACTCATCAAACAGCCGCACATTTCGATTGGAGAGCTTCACATACTTCCGCGCCATCGTCTCCTGGTACAACAAATGGTTCTCTCCATCAAAAAACTGCACGACGGTGTTGCGGGAATTCGGGTCGGTGTGGACCTGCCAGTAACCTTTATCGGATTCAACGTAGGCGGTCTGCGCGACTCCGGTCTGCGCGACTGCGGTCTGCGCGACGGCGGAATCAAAACTGGCCATCCATAGGGTGGGCGCCAGCAAAAGGGCAAGGTGGATTTTGTTCGTTTTCATGGCTATCAAGGGTGGAATATTTTTGAATAAAAACACAAAAAGTACTCAACGGGAAGAGCTTTCCCATTCCATTATTGATGGCCATCAATTTGTTTCAAGGAGAATCTTTTAAATATGAAAGTTGCAGCGAATGCGAATTCTTTTCGAGATTGGGTTACAAAACAAAAAAGCTATGGTAACGATCACGCAATTCGTTTATGTTAAGCCCGGTAAGGAGGAAATTTTCCAGCAATTCGAGTCGCTCGTGCTGCCGCTGATACCCCAATATAATGGAAAACTGCTCCTGAGGCTGCGTATGGGCCCGGAGCAGTTGATCGAAGGTGAGCTGGAAGCACCTTATGAAGTACATCTGGTCAGTTTCGAAACGGAAGCGGACCTGGCTGCCTACATGGGCGACCAGACCCGCGAACAATATCTTTATTTGAAAGAAGATTCCGTCGTGAAAGTAATGACCGTCAAACAGTAGCCTCGCGGCTCAGGGTGCCGGCGGAATGTAGGAAGGCACCACGTTCGAAACCGGTTTAATCGATTTCAGGTAAGCAAAAATGGCGCGCATATCCTCGTCGGCCATATTGACGTAGTTGAACCACGGCATGGGCGGCATCAGCGGACGGCTGTTTTCTAGCCCTTTGAATTTCCCTTTCCGCATAGCTGTGTTGAACTGCTCGAACGACCAGCTACCGATGCCCGTCGCATCGGGCGTCAGGTTGGCAGCGAACGACATCCCCCATGGACCTGCAAAAGCCGTGCTCTGGCCATTGAACACCACCCATTCGCCGGTTTTGAGAATGCTTTTGTCAAATGTCCCGAGCGGTTGCGAGCTGTTATGCCCCGACAAAAAACGGTCCATATCAGGCGCCGGACCCTGCGGCGTCATTTTCTTGGGCGCATGGCAATCTGCGCAGCCCATAATGGTAACGAGGTACTCTCCTCTTTTCACAGCATCCTCTTTTGATACGACAACTGCTTTTTGATCTGCTGTGGCTACTGCCAGATTGGTAAGCACCGCCGTTTTAGGCGTTTCAGCCTGTTTTGTAAAGGCACAGATAGACCACACAGCCGCCGACGCGGCCAGATAAACGAGTTTCATGGTAAACAGATTTAAAGTTAAAAACTGGTTCAGGCAAACCTTACCTGCTTGTCGGGCAACCTGAAATACTGATATTGATCCTGAAATATATTGGTAGGCACTTCCTGCGTAAACTCTTTGAAATCACGAATGAAATGCGCCTGGTCGGAATAGCCGAATTGATACGAAACTTCTGCCCAATTGGGCGTCGAAGACATACTGCAAAACGACTCGTACGCGCTTCTGAACCGGATAATACGCTGGTACATCTTGGGCGTCGTTCCATAATGGTCCTTAAAAATCCTTTCCAGCTGCCGCCTCCCGATGTACAGGTTTTCGCTCAAAGCATCGATCGACAAACGGCCCTGCGTCTGACGGATCAGCCGCGTCGCCTCCGAAATATGGTGGTGCTTCGCCCGTGTATTTTTCAGGAGCCCGCGCAGGAACCTTTCCGTTGTCCGGACCACCTCGTTCATGTCCTTTACCCCATATACGTCATCCACCAGCCGGTTGATTTCCTTTCCGAAATAGCTCTCGACGTCGGTAAACTGGTTGAACAATGGCGCGATGGGTATCCTGAACAATTCCAGTGCGCTTTCCGGCCGCAGCCGTATCCCGAACTTCCTGCAAGAACCGACGGTTTTCCACTGTACGGCGTCACGGTACAATCCTACTAGAAATGCGGGCGGCAACTTTTCCCATTGCCCGTTAAACAGTGCGTCGCAACGGTTATCATCCAGATGAAGAATCAATTCCAGCGTTCCGAACGGCATGCATCGCTGCACAGGCGACTCGCGCTCGCCTTCGGTTTCGAACCGATGCAACCAATAACATTCCACATAGGGCTGTAATTCGGCGGATGGTTTAAATTCCTGATAACCTGAGCTCATCATTTATGAAAAGGGCTTGTGGGTATTGACGCAACAAAACTAGGGCTATTCTGAACACGTGTATTGTAAAAAAGCGACATACAACCGCGAAATACTTAAAAATCAATGCATTATTCATTGTTGTAGTTAGTAAACGGCATTAAAAGCAGCAAAGATTTGTGGTTCGTGTCGGTCCCCAAACCGTGTTTCGCCCATCATGCTTCCCTCAAATGAATATCCGTTATCTGCGAAATCCGTTACCTAGCTGTCACTTTGTTTCGTTCAAATTACATGAGAAAACCGCTGCAATAACTGACCAATTGAATTTTATCTCTAACTTTCAAGCCCTTTAATACCTAAAAAATTTATGAAGAAAGTATTCCAAACCAACCTGTACCGATTTTCCCGGAACTTGATGCTTTCGGCGGGTGCACTGCTGATGGCAACCTTTTCGACCCAGGCCGACAATGCGCCCCTTGCTTCCGCTATCGAGGGACGCTGGGACATTTCCGTCGACGCAAATGGCAAAGTTTTACCCTCGTGGCTGGAAGTACGCCACTCGGGCAACAAAACGCTCGTAGGCCAGTTTACAGGCTTTTCGGGCAGTGCCCGGCCGATCTCTGTCGTGCACTTCAAAGACGGCAAGTTCGACTTCGCGATCCCGCCGCAATGGGAGCGCGGCGAGAGCGATCTGAAAGTAGAAGGCACAGTGTCTGGCGACGCCATCAGCGGATCGCTGACTACCCCTGACGGCAAGACGTTCACTTACAAAGGTGTGCGCGCACCCTCACTGCGCGGCAAAGCGACACCCGCATGGGGCGCGCCGATCAAACTCACGGCGGGCAATGAAATCAAAGGATGGCATGCGACAGGCGAGAACCAGTGGCTCGCCGAAAACGGCATTCTGCGCAGCCCAAAATCAGGCGCGAACCTGGTTACAGATCAAAAGTTCGGTGACTTCAAGCTGCATATCGAATTCCGCATTCCGAAAGGCAGCAACAGCGGCGTCTACCTGCGTGGCCGTTATGAAGTGCAGATTACAGACGGCAAAGGCATGGAGCCGGCACTCGACCAAATGGGCGCTATTTACGGCTTCATCACGCCCAGCGAAATGGTAGCTAAAGAAGCCGGCGAGTGGAATACATTCGACATCACACTGATAGGCAGAATGCTCACACTCGTTGCCAACGGCAAAACGGTGATCAGCAATCAGGAAATCCCCGGCATTACCGGCGGTGCATTGGATAGCAACGAAGGCGAGCCGGGCCCGCTCTACATCCAGGGTGACCATGGCCCGGTGGAGTACCGCAATATCGTGATCACACCAGCGAAATAATGCATTTTAGGGCGCGGGATTTTACCATCCCGGCTTAGCCGGCCCTGCCCATTGCCGCTATCATAACCTTGCAGCCGTGCCAGGAACATGATAGCGGCATTTTTTTGACCAAAACATTCAAACATAACCCTCGGGTAACAGCCGGTAACGCTCCCGCGAATATTTTTGAAGTCCTAAACTCACGATATCCATGGATTCACGGAGAGATTTTCTAAAAAAAGCGGCTGTCCTGGCCGGCACGCGTGTGGTTGCAAACACGCTTCCCGCCGTTATCCAAAAAGCGCTGGCGATCGACCCTGCCCCGGGGAGCACGTTTTACGACGCGGAGCACATTGTGTTCCTGATGCAGGAAAACCGCTCGTTCGACCACCAGCTCGGTATGCTGCAAGGTGTCCGGGGCTTCAACGATCCACGGGCGATCGACCTGGCCGACCGGAACAAAGTGTGGTTCCAGACCAACAAAGCCGGCGAAACCTACGGTCCTTTCCGCCTGAATGTAAAGGATACCAAAGTGGCCTGGATGGGCTCCATTCCGCACGGCTGGACTGACCAGACCGACGCCATGAACAATGGCAAGTATGACCGATGGCTGGACGTGAAAGCGCCCAGGAACAAGGAATATGCGCATATCCCGCTCACGATGGGCTATTGCGACCGCAACGATTTCCCATTCTACTATTCCCTCGCCGACGCATTCACTGTTTGCGACCACAACTTTTGTTCGAGCATTACCGGCACGCACCCCAACCGCTACTATTGGATGACCGGCACCGTACGCGAGAAAAACGAGCCTTCCGGCATCGCGCATCTGTGGAATATCAGCAACTACGAATATCCCGAGCTCGAATGGAAAACCTATCCCGAGCGCCTCGAAGAGCATGGCATCCACTGGAAAGTGTACCAGAATGAGCTCACAATGGGATATGGGCTCAAAGGCGAAGAAAGCGCGTGGCTCAGCAATTTTGGTACCAATGTTCTGGAGTATTTCAAAGCTTACAATGTGCGGTTCCACGAAGGCGGGATCGCTAATCTTGAAAGTAAAAGGCAAACGGTCATCCGGACGATCGCCGATCTGGAAAAGGAAGCTGCCACCGATGCCCGCGCCGCTACCAGGGTTGCGGCTGCCAAAAGATTGCTGAAAAACATCGAAACCGCGCAAACGAAATTTAACAAAGACACTTACGCCAGCCTTTCGGACAAGGATAAAAAACTGAATGATAAAGCTTTCGCTACCAATATCAAAGACCCGCATTTCCATGAGCTCGTGCCGATGCAGTACTCCGACAACGGCACCGAAAGAACATTGAATGTCCCCAAAGGCGATGTCTTCCACCAGTTCCGGGAAGATGTGAAGAATGGTACATTACCGACGGTTTCGTGGCTGATGCCGCCTGCTCATTTCTCCGACCACCCGGGAGAGCCCTGGTTTGGCCCCTGGTATGTGAGCGAAGCCATGGAGATTTTGCTTCAAAATCCCGAGGTTTGGAAAAAGACCATCTTCATCGTGACTTATGATGAAAACGACGGCTATTTCGACCATTTGCCGCCATTCACCGTCCCTAATCCTTATAAAGAGGGTAGCGGAAAAGTATCCGCAGGCATCGATCCGAAGCTCGATTTTGCATTGGCGGACCAGCAAACCAACCCCTCTGCCAACCCGGCCAGCATTCGCGAAGGTTCCATTGGTTTGGGTTACCGCGTGCCAATGATTATTGCTTCACCCTGGTCGAGAGGCGGTTATGTCAATTCAGAAATATTTGATCACACTTCTTCACTTCAATTCCTCGAAAACTTCCTGGAAAAGAAGTTTAACAAAAAGATACACGAAGAAAATATCACCAAATGGCACCGGACGATCTGCGGTGACCTGACGTCGGTTTTCCGGCCTTACAATGGCGAGAAGATCGAAAAGCCGGTTTTCCTGGAACAAAAGCCGTTCATCGAAAGCATTCATCAGGCGCAATTCAAAGGGGCTCCTGAGAATTTCAAAAAGCTTGCTACTTCCGAGTTGGCCGAGCTGAATAAAGACCCGAAAAAATCGGCACTGTTTCCCGTTCAGGAGAAGGGCGTGCGGCCTGCCTGTGCATTGCCTTATGAACCATTTGTGAATGCGCAACTGAGCCAATCGGGCGAGACGCTTCAACTCTCATTCAAAGCTGGCAATCAGGTTTTCGGCACAAAATCCAGCGGTATTCCGTACCGCGTGTATGCCATGAAACCTTACCGCAAAGAAGTATTGCGCTCGTGGGATTACAGCATATCAGCTGGCGACGCGCTCACCGATGATTTCAAACTAGCTGATTTTGAAAACAATGCCTACCACCTGCGTGTGTACGGCCCGAATGGCTTCTACCGCGAGTTTACCGGCAATGCAACCAATCCGAAGCTGAAAGTAAGCTGCGAATACGAGGTGCATTCTTCGAAACCGACTGGCAATGTAATGGTAACCATCGAGAACCTCGATTCGACGCCGCACACCGTGAGCATTGCAGATAACAGTTACAAAACTGGCGTCAAAAACAAGGCGTTCGCCGTCGGCGGCAAGGCTTCCCTGGTGCTGGATTTGCGTAGATCATTCCACTGGTACGATTTCAGCGTGAAAGTGGAAGGCTATGACGGCTACGAAGAACGTTTCGCCGGGCACGTTGAAACCGGCGCTGTCACGAAAACCGATCCGCTGATGGGTGGCATTGTGTAATGTATGCCGCAGGCATGCAACAACAAAACGGCCGGGAACACAAAAATGCTCCCGGCCTGAATATTAAAGATGAAGTGTAATCTGACTGCTATTTCCTGAAAGGAATTAATGCCCGGATCTTCTCGTCACGAAGGTACAAGCCAGCCCACACCAGCACGCCAAATACTGCTGCAAAGTATATCGGCTGCTCCGCCCGGACCATGACCGCGATCGCACCGCCGAGGTAGCCGGTGATCAGAATCGCTCCCAGGATGGCTGTGCGCGGGATAATGTAGAGGATCGTCGATACAAGCAATGCGATACCGATGCTCTGCACCTGGTCCGCCGGCCAGCCCAGCGCCACAGAACCTTCCATGGAAATGGGGTGCGCGATCACCTTCATAATCGCATCCACAAGCAGGAACAGAACACACAATACACTGATGATCCTGCCAATAAGGGCAGCTTTGTCGGTACGGGGTTTCTCGATCGGGGCAACAAATGTAGCTTCCATGATTTCTTTTGGTTTATAAAGGTTTTGTTTGACTGATTGGTTGATACAAAACTAATAGCTATCAAAAGGACGGGTGCTGTATGAAAACGACAGTATTAGGGGGCATTTGCGCCAGTAACAGAACGTTCTATGCATAAGCGGATACAATGGATGCGTTTCTATTGCGTTTTAGGTTACAAAAAGTAGAAATTATTAGTAACTTGCTTATAACTGAAATTCCAACGTAGCCCGCAAAAACTGAAACATGAAAGAACCGATCATGCAGGATCACATCCTTGCAGCAAGTATACGCAATGGCGACATACCCTCTTTCACACGGGTTTATGAGACCTACCACGCCTATTTGTTCCGCTTCGCACTTCGGTTTCTAAAATCCACAGAACATGCCGAAGAAGCTGTACACGATGTATTCCTGAAATTGTGGGAAAACCGCGATGGCCTGAATAACGAATCTTCGCTGAAATGCTACCTGCTTAAAATCTGCAAAAGCCACATTTTTCACATGCTGACGCGTGCGGGCAAAGAACAGCCTGTATTGCAACTTTGACCATTCCGACCGGGCCAGATCCATGGATAAGGAAATTCATATCAGGAACCTCATTTACAAATACATCTCGAACCAGTGCGACGGTCACGAGCAGGACGAACTGCTCCGGCACCTGCAAACGCCTGCGGGCAAGTGGGTTTTTGATGAAGTAATGACGTCGGAGGCAGGCAAAATATTTACCAAAAGTGAAGAAATAGAGCCGGCCGTTTCCAGTCGGCTCTTGGGACGTTTGCGGCAAAGTATGATTGCGGAAGAAAACCCGCAAGAACAACCGGTACCTTTTTATGGCAAAGGCATTTTCAGGTGGGTAGCGGCATTGCTTGTGCTGGCCGCATTGATCGCTTACTGGTTCATGGCCTAGGCCGACACTCCCCTACTTTTTAATATACTCATGTGTAAAATGCGTCCTGGCTTTGGGCTGCGAGAACTTTTCGCTGTTGTATCCCTGCGATCTGCCGCGCGGAATCGAGAGCGACGACCATTTTTCATCCAGCGCCATTTTGCCGATGAAAACGATCTGCCCCACGTGGTAAGGATAATGGGCCAGCTGACGGTTCACAGCTTCCATGACAGAATGCCCCTGGTTTCGTATATAAATGATAGTATCCCAATTAGACGCGTTCAGGAAATCCAGTGCATTGAAAAGGCAAGTCCATCCCTCGTTCCATTTCGCGAGCAGTTCCATGCGGTCGCGGATATCGTTGTCAAATTCAGCCTCCCGGTTACGCGATTCCTTTTCTCCGTCGGTTGTGAGGAAATCCGTCCAGCGGGAAAGCATATTACCCCATAAATGTGTGACAATGGTGGCAATGCTATTGCTTTCTTCATTGTATTTCCAGAAGAGCTGTTCGTCGTCCAGCTGCGCGATCGTCTTTTCGCCCAGCATTTTATAGTATTCAAATTGCTTTCTGACACTGTCTATATACTCCTGGTTCATGGCCTGGCAGTTAAATGGATGAGATCATCCAAATTACGAATTATCAGCCATTAATGCGAACCCGGATTACCTCGCCGTAGGCTATTTTGATATCAAAAACACGGTTCAGCGGTATCTGATCGACGATCGACAAGATCAGGCGGATCACGCCAGCGTGCGTCACGACGACCGCCTTACCACCACCGGATTGCCCCAGTTCCATCCAGAATTCTCGTACGCGAGCATACATCTGCATCATGCTTTCGCCCCCGGGCGTGCGTACGTTCACGTAGTCGTCCATCCACAGCTGCAAAGCCTCCTGATCGACGGTGTCCCATGTTTTGCCTTCCCATTCCCCAAAATCCAGCTCTTGTAAACGAAAGTCGGTCGAAAATGCTGGTGAAATTGCGCGCGCGAGCTCCGTGCACCGGAATGCGGGGCTGGAATAAACGATATCGAAACCGGTACCCAGCCGGGTTCGGACCGCATCGAGTTCGGAAGGGAAATCTGCATGCAGTAAAAGCTCCGTCCGGCCATAAATGAGGCCGGGCGCGAAAACGGGCGTCGTGTGCCGGATCAGGTAAACTTCCATGATACGACGACAAAGAAGTAAAACGCGACCTCACAAACCTGCTGGATAGCACCCAAGCAATCGCCGGTATAACCACCAATCCATTTTTTGAAATACCGGGCCAGCAGAATTGTGATCAGTCCCAGGAATGGGAATGCCGCCAAAAGTAATGGCTCCCGAAGCTGTATGGCCATTGCAAGCAACGGCAGCACCCCAAGCAGGATAGCCATGACCAGCACCCAAAAAGGCGGTTTCTCGGCAACCGGCTTCGCTTTGCTATCCGTATCCCGTGAATAGGGCAGCATATAAATAACAAATACGGGCATGAGCCTGCTCAGTGCATGTCCGCCTACAAGCGCCATAAGGATGCCCTTTTCGGCACCGACGATGGTATGCAGCAATGCGAATTTCAATGCAAGGATCAATATCAGACCTACGGAGGCATAAGTTCCAACGCGGCTGTCTTTCATGATTTCCAGGATTTTCTCCCTTGTCCATCCGCCACCGAAACCATCGCAAACATCCGCAAAACCATCTTCATGAAATGCTCCGGTCAGCAAAATGGAGATGATCATAGAGCAGAGTACGGCTATCGACGGGTTTGTGAGATAATCCCCTGCCAACCACGCGCCACCCGCTATCAGCCCTACCAACCAGCCGATCAATGGCAGGTACGCCGTGGCAAGGCTCAGGTATTCCGGCCGGTAAATCACCCATTGCGGAGCCGGAATGCGCGTATAAAATTGCAGCGCAGTGAAAAATAAAGTGAAATGCCGGCGAATGCGTGACATAGGTTCTGGATTGTCAGCTTTGAGTTCAATTCTCGGCCTTTTGGCTTACGCCCGCGCTCTCAAAGCTGGCCATTTCATTCAGGAAGGCAACGGCACTCTGCAAAAGCGGATACGCGAGTGCACAACCGGTACCCTCACCCAGGCGCATATCAAGTTTCAGCAGCGCATCCGCTTCCAGCGATTGAAGCAGCAAACGATGGCCTTTTTCATTGGATTGATGGCAAAAAACAGCATGGGTGCGAATCGACGCGTCCATTTTGAAAGCAGCCAAATAACTTACCGACGCGATGAAACCATCCACCAGCACCAGCATTCCCAGCCGCGCAGCTTCCAGCATGGCACCGCACATCATGGCGATTTCAAAACCACCCATGGCTGCCAGTACCGAAACCGGGTCATTTCCTGTCTGCTGATGATGCTCCAATGCACTGGTTAGTACGGCTATTTTTCGGCTTAGCTGCGCATCGTCGAGCCCGGTTCCCTTGCCCACGCATTCGGCAACAGGGATATCCAGCAGCTTGCTCATAACCGACGAGGCCGACGAGGTGTTTCCGATGCCCATTTCCCCGAAACCGATCACATTGCATCCTGTTTCGCGCACCTCACGTACCAGCTCCGCTCCCTTTTCGAGGCATTGCCTGCATTCCGCATCCGTCATGGCCGACTGCCGTACAAAGCTTTTGGTACCAAAATTAACCTTGGCGTCGATCAGCTTTTCGTTTTTCCCAAAATCATGATCCACACCTGCATCCACCAGCAAGAGCTTGATACCGTGCTGCTCCGTAAAAACATTGATCGCAGCACCGCCTCCGATAAAGTTGAGCACCATCTGCGGCGTTACTTCCGACGGATAGGCACTCACACCTTCCGAAGCGATCCCGTGACTGGCTGCAAATACAATGATATGCGGGTTTGTAAGACGCGGCGACAATGTATCCTGTACCGAAGCAATCCGGAATGCCAGTTTCTCCAGTTGGCCCAATGCACCCAGCGGCTTGGTTTTGAAATCAATTTTTGCCTGAATTTCCTGGCTGGTAATAGTGGCAGTATGCATAGTTATGAAATTGATTTTAAGGTTAATGGCAGCCCCGACACCATCAGGATCGCCTCCTGCGCCGCCGCGGCCACATATTGATTGGCCCAGCCCTGCAAGTCGGTAAACTTTCGCCCAGCTGCCGTTTCCGCATGGACGCCCATGCCGATTTCATTGGAAATGATTATCAGCGTCGCGTCAATGGCCGCCAGCGCATCGACCTCGGTTTTGAATGCAGCCAGCGATTTTTCAACATCGTATTCAGATGCCGCAAACAAATTGGCCAGCCACAATGTAACGCAGTCGATCACCGCCACTTTTCCTGCAAGCGGCAGCAAGTGAATGTCCCGCTCGCTTTCCAGCGACGTCCATTCCGGGCCGCGCTCGTCGCGGTGCCGCTTTACACGTTCGGCAAAATCCTCGTCCCAGATCTTCGATGTCGCCACATAAACGGGGCTAGCGCTCTTGCGCAATGCCAGATCCATCGCAAACCTGCTTTTCCCGCTGCGAACACCGCCTGTCACGTAAATAATCATGACGGCTCGGCACTTTTAAAGCGTTTGTACAGGAAAAGCTGCCATTTTTCCTCCGCCACACCGGCCTTATCCATTTCGGCACGGGCAAGCGTGAAAAACAGGTCTGAAAGACGGTTGATATAAGCCGGAATAGCCTCATGCACTTCATCGGTTTTGATCAGCGAAACCAATCGGCGCTCGCCCCGGCGCATTTGCGTACGCGCGACGTGGCATAATGCCGACACCTCGTTTCCGCCCGGAAGCAGAAAATAGTCCGAGGGAGAAGTCATAGCCGCTTCCAGCGCATCGATCCACTCCTCACAAAAAACAGCGCCATCTACCGGCATTGGATTTTTATTCTCCTTCTTGGCATCCGATGGCCGGGCCAGATGCGACATCATATCCATCAGGTCTTTCTGGATTTTGTGCAACTGAGGCTGCCATTCATGCCCCGCACCCAGCTTCACGCGCAGCAAACCAATCGTTGAATTGGCTTCGTCCAGCGTCCCAATGCACTCGATACGGACGTCATCTTTGCTTACGCGGCTTCCGCCGAACAGCCCGGTAGTGCCCTTATCGCCCTTCTTTGTATATATTTTCATTTTAATTGATTGATTTATAATAGATCAGCTCGTGTTTCGGCAGCAGCTCGGGGTGGATAATGCGGATCAGATCCGCCAGGACCAGGTGCGGGTTTACCGCGCCGGATTCCCAATAATCATTCGCCCCCTGGGTATTCATGCGGTTGTTGTAGCTGTAAATCCGGTTGGTTTTGAACGCTTTGAAATCGGCATAGCGCACATCCCGCGCGAGCACGTCCTCCTTCGTCTGCACATTGCCAATGCTGACATTCAGCCAAAAATCGGCTTGCAATGCAACAGGGTACACGGTTTCAAAGCTCAACCGCAGGCTTCCGGTAGCCTTAGTCCCGGACCAATGGTAGGAAGCGCCGGCATCCCGAAAGAAGCGGCTTACATAACTGTCGCCGTTCGGAACATTCCAGGCGTCTTTGGAATTCATGCCGGTGATCAGGCCCGGTCGTGTTTTGACATTTCTGGTCATGCGCGCCAGGCGTTCATATTCCTTTTCCACATCGGCAAACTTGCGGTTCACTTCCGCTTCGCCATTGATCAGCGCCGCGAGCAACTTCACCCACTCGGCCCGGCCCAGGGGTGTCGTTTCCACCCACTCCGAATTGACCATTACCGGAATCCCCGCCTGATGCAGCGACTCGTAGCGGCTCACCCTGGAAACCGGGCTTCCGGTCGCCATGATCAGATCAGGATGCATACTCACCAGAAGTTCTTCATTAAGCCCCTGCTCTTTACCCACTTCGACGATCTTGCCAGACCTGATCCGGGCAAGGACTTTTTCCGATGAAACGTATTTGAGGTTACCCATTCCCGAGAGGATATGCTCGCAGCCGAGGAAGCCGATCAGCCCGATGTGAAGCGATGACATGGCCACCATGCTCCGCACCGGAATTTCGATCAACTGGCTATCGCGATACCCGATCGGCCGCGGCGTGCCTCGCTGGACCAGTACGTACGTCAGCGTATCCGTCGATTTCTCGAACGGGCTCATGATTTTTACGACCTTATAATGCTTGTGATAGGTGATTTTAAAGCCTTTGGCGTGCGCCACTCTGACTTTTTCAGGAAACAGATCCGGACCTGAGTAATGGGAATCGCCTTTTTCGTAAAGCGACGAAGATGTGCTGCAACCGGTCAACAGACCGAACAGCAGCAGGGCTGCAAGTATTTGTCGAATAATCATGTAGTCATCGGCCTTTCTTCCGAAAGCCATGTTAACAGCGTTTGCAGGCAGGTCTTCTGACTCGTTCAACCCTTGTGCCTTCCCGGGGCAAGCCCAGTGACATCTTACAAGAGCCTCGTAATGAACTCACAGCAGCGGAGACTGTTCCGGATTCTCACCGGATTCCCTTTTAACCACGCATGAGGCGTGTACCTGGATGGCCGCAAAACTAGCAATATTTTATTGCTTATCATTGCAAAGACTCATTTACACACACGCAGAATGAAACGCGACGACACCCTCTGGAAATCGATTCTGGAAGATATTTTTGAAGATTTCCTGATCTTCTTCTATCCGGATGCAGGCTCATTCTTCGATTTTCGAAAGATTTCGAATACCTCGACAAGGAGTTGGGACAATTGTTTCCGCCGGAGGGTAATTCATACCAGAACCGGTTTGTAGACAAACTTGTAAAAGTGCCTTGCCGAAATGGCGACAATGAATGGATTCTGGTGCACATCGAAGTGCAAGGCTATCGTGATCCTGATTTTGCCCGGCGAATGTTCACTTATTACTCACGGATACTGGATAAATATGGTAAGCCAATCACTGCATTTGCCATTTTCACAGAAGGCAATGCCGCATTCATGCCCTGTGAATATTACAGGGAATTTATGGGCACGAGTGTTTCATACAGGTACAATGCATTCAAGATCCTGGATCAGGACGAGCAGGCGCTTCGAGAAAACGACAATCCGTTTGCGATGGTGGTACTGACGGTGCTGATCGCCCTAAAGCGTAAACATTTCACCGAGAAGGAACTACTTACATTAAAGACCGATCTGATTAAGGCCCTGCTTAGCAGAAACTTACGCAAGTCGAAGGTCAGACGCCTGTTAATTTTCATCAGGTGTACCATTCGCTTTGAGAATCGCCACGCCGAGGCTAAATTTGATAAAGTGTTTAACAAACTCACACGAACACGAGAAGCTATGGGTATCGAGGAATTAATGAAAGACGAATTGGAAAAAACCGGATTCGGCAAATTAGTCGATCAGCTCCTGGAAACCCGTGAGGCCATGGGTATCGAAAAATTCATGGCCCACTGGGACAGAGAAATGGCGAGGTTTGAAATCGAGCAAAAAATCGAAGCGGAGATTGTAAAGAAGGTTACAGCTCAGAATAATGCTAAGATTGTCAGCAATCTTTTGAAAGAAACGTCCTTCTCTACTGAAGAAATTGCACGATTGGTGGGCGTTTCTCCCGAATTTGTCCAAAAGCTCAAAATAGAGAGTCAGCGCTAAAACTCAGATGCGCGAGGATAATCATCAACACCATCGCCAAACAAGTCCGCTGGTTAACCCTTGCCGCAATGGTAATTTCATTCGATTCAATAACCCTGTCATTCTCGCCGATAAACGGCTTCTCTACCAGCTTCCCGTGGTACACGTTGGGGCCGCCAAAGCGGCAGTCCAGGATCCCGGCGAACGCGGCCTCGGGATAGCCGGCATTGGGGCTCTTATGCTTACTGCCAAATCGGAAAATAAACCGCAATCCGCGCCTGCTTCCTACTACCAATACCATGAGTGTCGCCGTCAGCCGCGCGGGAATGAAGTTAGCCACGTCATCCAGCCTGGCCGCAAATTTCCCAAACCATTCATACCGCTCGCTACGGTACCCAAGCATGGAGTCCATCGTATTGACCATTTTGTAGGCCATCATACCCGGCACGCCTGCCACCGCGTAGTAGAAGAGCGGCGCAATCACCCCGTCACTCAGGTTTTCGGACATGGTTTCCAGTACGGCAATGCGTATTTGCTGTGCGTTCAGCTTCGAAGTGTCCCTGCCTACAATCCTTGAAAGTTGCCTCCTCCCCGCGCCCAGCCCCTCATATTCAAGTACTGAAAACACCTTCCGGCCTTCCGCGATAAGCGAATGATTTGCCAGGCCATAGTATACCCAAGCACTGTTCACGGCCAAATACAAAGCCGGTACGCTCAACAGGATCACATTCAGACAGTAAAAGAATGCAAACACCGATGCCACCAACATAATGCTCATCCCCGCCCCCTTCAAAAAACGGAAACGGCCCTGATTCAACCATTTTTCACCTTTTGCAATTGCATTACCGAACACCCGCACCGGGTGCGGCCGGTTGTCAGGGTCGCCGAGCCACAAATCGAGCAGGTATCCCGCTAGCAATGGAACAGTTAGTAATAGAGCGCCTGCCATTCTCCCAATGCGTTGATCATCTTCAGGTTATCATCCGGTCGCTGGGTGGCGAGGCGGAAATGCTGCCGGGTAAGGCCGCGGAAATTGCCTGCGTCCCGGATAAGGAGGCCATGCTTTTCGATGAGAAATTCCTTCAATTGGGCGGCATTCCTCACCAATGTACGTGCCAGAAAAAAATGCGTCTCACTATCCAGCACTTCCAGGCATTCCAGCTTCCTCAATTCTTGAACGAACGTTCTTTTATCGTAAAAAAGTTGCGATACCGGCGGCTGAATGCTGCGGAATTGATCGTATATGAAATGCCCGGCGGCCATCGCCAGCGTGTTGACGGTCCACGGCTGCTTGATATTCGTCAGTGATTCAACCACTTCTTCCCGCGTAAGCAAGTAGCCGAGGCGCAGCCCCGGGATCGCGTAGGTTTTGGTCAGCGAGCGCATGATCAGCAGATTTGAAAACCTGGCCAGCAGCGAGGTGGCCGATTCGGCTCCTTCCGTGAAGTCGATAAACGCTTCATCCACCACAAACAGGCACTGCGGGTTCAGTTTCAGCCAATACTGTAAGTCATTAAAAATAAGTCCCGTAGGATTATTAGGACTGCAAACGAACACCAGATCGGTTTTCAGCCTGGGTAGTTCCAAAGCGTTTTGCCAGCTTAAACTGCTGATTTCATGACCGAATGCCAAAGCTGCGTCTTCATATTCGGAAAATGAGGGTGTGACCACCGTTGTCCGTTTTCCGGAAAACAGATGTGCAATCAGGTAAATGCTTTCCGTTGTACCGCTGCAGACCAGCACTTGCCCCACAGGCAGCCGATGATGACTGGCGATCTTTTCCCTCAAACTCTCCGCGAGTACTTCCGGATAGCGATTGATTTCATCCCATTTTCCGAAAACACATTCTTTCAAACCATCCGGCTCTCCGCCGTACCAGACATTCGTGCTGAAATCCGCAACGATATTCCCGCCGTAGCGATAACCGTCATCACCGTGTCCATGCAACATATTTATAATGCTATACTCTTGTAAATCAATTCCATATCGATGTTTGCGCGCAGTAAATCCGCCAGCTTATCGTATTGCTGCTCTTTGTAATCCTGGTAGCTGTACGATATTCCTTTTTCACGGGTGTAGGGCTCCAAAATACTGTCGATCACAAGCTGGTTATCCAGGATGCCGTGCAGGTAAGTGCCCCATGTTTTCGCGTCGAGGTAGTAGCCGTCGCGGCGTCCGTCGGGGAATGTGGCGACGGGTTCTCCCGGGTGCAATGCATCGGTACGCCCCATATGAATCTCATAGCCAACACATTGCTCCTCATTACCCCTGAAATGAAACGTGCATTGCTGTGTCGTTTTCTCCGGTTGCAGCACCGTCTTCACCGGCAGAAGCCCAAGCCCCGGCAGCTCCTCGATTTCGCTTTCAACATGGCCCGGGTCCAGAATCGCCTCGCCGAGCATCTGATAACCACCGCAAATGCCGATCACCGTTTTTCCTTCCTTATGCGCGTCGTAAATGGCTTTGGCGACGCCGTTATTTTTAATCGCCAGCATATCCCCGATCGTGTTTTTACTTCCGGGAATGATGACGATCGAAGCGTTTGCGATTTCGGATGGCTCATTGGTATAATACAAATTTACCCGCGGGTCCTTTTCCAGGCGGTCAAAATCGGTGAAGTTCGACAGCCTCTTCAACAAAATCACCGCCACATTCACCTTCCCTTCCACGGCCGACCGGTACTTGAGTTCCAATGATACAGAATCCTCCTGCTCGATGTAAATATCTCTGAAATAGGGCAAAACACCCACAACGGGAAGCCCGGTCAACTCTTCCAGCATTTGTTTACCATCCTCGAACAGCCGGGCATCGCCACGGAATTTGTTGATGATAATGCCTTTCATACATGCACATTCCTCGGGCGTCAGCAAGGCGATGGTACCATACACACTGCCGAACACTCCCCCTTTATCGATGTCGGCGACCAGGTAGGTCGCTGCACCGGCGTGGGCCGCCATTCTTAGATTAGTGATATCACGATGTTTCAGATTAAGCTCTGAAATGCTTCCCGCGCCTTCCATTACAATGGGCGAGTACCTGGCGGCGAGCCGGTCAAATGCCTCCTTCACTGCTGAAAACAGCTCCTGACGGTCGTTGGCCATGAAATATTCGTAGGCCGACTGGTTCCCTACCGGTTTACCGTTTAAAACCACCTGCGAAGTTTTGTCATTGGTAGGTTTGAGCAGCACCGGGTTCATGTCCGACTCACACGGAACTTGCGCCGCTTCGGCCTGTACCGCCTGCGCACGACCTAATTCCAGGCCGTCTGCCGTCACGTAGCTGTTCAGGGACATATTTTGCGCCTTGAATGGCGCAGGTTGGTAGCCATCTTGTTTGAATATCCTGCAAAAACCGGCCGTAATCACACTTTTACCCACATCCGAGCCGGTGCCCACAAACATGATCGGGCGTAGTTTCTTTGTATTCATCTTATCAAATATCAATTCGATCCGAAATCGTCTCGGTGATTTCGCTGGCCGAGAGTTCTTGCAGCAACAAATATTCCCCTCCCAGCGCATCTGCCAGTTCCTTCGCCTTTCCATACCGGACATAGCCGCTTTCTGTATCCAGCACCAATGCCGGGTATTTCAGATTTTCAGCCAGTTGCAGCGACTGCTTCCAGGCATCCCCGCCCCAGGCAGGCAAAGGTACATTGGCCTTCCCATCGCTTAATATGACCACAAAGGGCTGAGTTTGCTCTCTTTTCGCCCAGGATGCCAGCATCTCCGCCGCCAGTTGCAACGCATGCGGCAAGGGCGTTCTGCCACCGGTTGGTAATTTTTCCAAAGCCTCCCCGGCCGATTCCGTACTTCGTGTCGGTTCGAGCAAAACCGTAGCTTCTACCCCGCGGAAGGCTATTACCGACACCATATTGCGTTTCTGATAAGCGTCTTGCAACAGATTCATTACACTTCCTTTTACCGCCTCCATCCGCTTGCCTGCGCCCATCGATCCGGACGCGTCCACGACAAACAGGATAAGGTGCCCGGCCTTTCCGCTTCGAACTTTCTGATGCAAATCCTGCCTGCCGATATGCAGTTGACCGGGATCACGCGTCAGTGCGTGCAATACGGTATCCGTAAAGGCAATATCGGTTGCGGAATCATTTTGTACCGCCCTGACCTGAAAGCCCTTCGGAGTTTGCATTGCCTTGACTCCCCGCCCGTGAAGTGCATCCGGCAGGGCCGCAGGCTCGCCCTGAGTTATTTCTGGAATACCCATTCTAAAATCAATGCCGGCAATACTCTCGCCGGCGCCATCTTCACATTTCCCTTCCCCGCATTCACCCTCTTTCGGATCATGCATATTATCTGTACCAGAACTCGAAGGCTGTGGTTGATCTTTTGATGGTGTATTTTGCTCCGAATGATCCTTACGGTCATCAGATGGCTGGCCCGTTTGCGGCGGCAACGCTTTTTTCCCTTTCCTGTGTGCCAATACCAACCCGGCCCCCTCGCGTATATCCTCTGGGGTGACGATGGTGCGACCGTTCAACGCGGCAAGCGTAACAGCCGTTTTATACAATACAATATCTGCCCGCAGGCTGCTTACGCCCCATTCAATGCACAGCTGGCTGATCATGCCAAACAGGCCGTCAGGCATTTGCACAAGCGGCAAAAGTTTTCTTGCGCTATCGATTTGCCTTCTGATAACCTCCTGAGCATTAGCCCAATGATACACAAATGCGTCGGGAGCATTTTCAAATGCGATTCGCCTCCGTACCACTTCTGTCCTAGCCTGCACATCTGCCTGGGCTTGCACTTCGACCATTAGCCCGAAGCGGTCCAGAAACTGCGGCCTCAGATTTCCTTCCTCGGGGTTCATCGTGCCGATCAGCACAAACCGCGCCGGATGGCTCACCGACAATCCTTCGCGCTGCACAGTATTCACACCCGACGCTGCCACATCCAACAGCACATCCACCAGATGATCGGCCAGGAGATTCACTTCATCTATATATAAAATGCCTTCGTGCGCACGCGCGAGCAGGCCGGGCAGGAGTTTTCTGGTTTTAGTGGAGAGGATCGCCTCGATATCCAGGCTGCCGAGCACCCGGTCCTCCGAAGCACCCAGCGGCAAATCCACGAACGGGACCGGCTCGCCCGAATGCTCCAACGCAGGCATTATCTCCGCCAGCCCGCGCACCGCGGTACTTTTGGCCGTGCCTTTCTCCCCCTTGATAAGCACCCCGCCAATGCCCGGGTTGACCGCGCAAAGCAGCAATGCCTTTTTCAATTCCTCCTGGCCGACAATCGCGGAAAACGGGTATAAATTCATTTCAATATTTATTTCAGCAAGCTAATATGCTACTCCGTTCTGGATTCGAGCAAAGCCTCACTTTTGAGATACAAATTTTTCAAACCTTCGAGCGCCGCTTCGGATGGCTTCTCCCAAAGCCCACGCTGCGCCGCTTCCAGCAAACGCTCCGCGATCGCGTGAAGCGCCCAGGGACTGTTTGCTTCAAAAAACTCCTGCATAGCATCATTCAATGCATAGGTTTCAGCCACTTTTTCGTACATCCAATCGTCGACAATACCGGCGGTGGCATCATAGCCAAACAGGTAGTCGACGGTGGCCGTCAGTTCCAGCCCGCCTTTGTAGCCGTGCTTTTTAATGCTTTCAATCCATTTCGGATTCACCACCCGTGACCGGAAAACGCGCAGGGTTTCTTCTTTGAGGTCCCTAACCACAGGCCGCGCGGGATTCTGGGAATCACCGAAATAGTGCTTCGGCTGCTGGCCTGTGAGGTTACGGATGGTGGCGATCATTCCGCCGTGGAATTGCAGGTAATCGTCGCTGTCGAACAAGTCGTGCTCGCGGTTGTCCTGGTTGTGCAATGCTACTTCCACACCGGACAATCGTTGCGTAAACTCCCGGCGGGCATCTACACCCTGGGCGTTACGGGAATAAGCGTAGCCGCCCCAATTAATATATGCCTGTGCAAAATCGCCATCGGTCTGCCAGTTTTTTTGGTTGATTAACGGCAGGATACCCGCCCCGTAACTCCCCGGCGCTGCACCGAAAATGCGGTAAGCGGCGCGCTCTTCTGCCTGTTCCAGGGATAATGCATCGTCCTTTTGCAGTTCTGCGAGCTCTTTCAGGTAATGTTTTTTTACAAAGTTCTCTTCCAAAGGCTCGTCTGCCGAGATAACCATTTGTACGGCCTCGTCCATCAGTTCGATGAGGTGCGGGAATGCGTCCCTAAAAAACCCGCTGATACGCGTCGTAACGTCGATCCGAGGGCGGCCAAGTTCTTCTAAGGGAATGATTTCCAGCCCATTGATGCGCCTGCTTTCCGCCTGCCACACCGGCCTCACCCCCAGCAATGCCAGTACTTCGGCCACATCGTCGCCGTGGGTACGCATGGCGCTCGTACCCCAAATGCTGATACCCACACTCTCGGGATACCTGCCAGCTTCTTTCCAATGCCGGTCGAGTACTTCCCGGGCCAGTTGCTGGCCTACCTCCCAGGCAGCTTTGGAAGGCAACACCCTTGGATCGACCGCATAAAAATTCCTTCCCGTAGGTAGAATGTGCGCCATCCCCCGCGTAGGCGCGCCACTCGGGCCCGCAGGTACATATCCACCCGAAAGCCCGTGCAACAGATGGGTGATTTCGTCGTCTGTACTGGCCAGATTAGGGACCAGTTCTTTGGACACAAAACCCAGGATCTGACGAAGACCGGCTATTTGGGGCGAATGCGGATTTTGATTGAGCGCCTCAAACACAACCCGGTCAATCATGGCTGCATCAAACCTGTAATGCTCGAACAGCCGCACAATATGGCCTGCCATTTCGTCCAGGACTTCCAACGCATCAGCCGCCGTTACGACGGGTCTCCCCGCCCAAAGCGCCAGGTTTTCAGCTGACAATGGCAACTTTTGCCCTTTTTGCTGATGCAGTATGTCAATATCCAGGCTATATAATTTTGCCAGAACCGCCTGCATACCCGGCACCGGGCCGTTCGGAAGCCGGGTAAGCGATTGCAGCATATCCAACAATGCATCGCCTTCCGGCATTTCGCCGAGCGTATGCAAGCCGTTACGGATTTGCGCCGCGCCTAGCTCACACAAATAGCCGTCAATATCCTCGATCAAATGTGCTATGTCCTTCCCGTCCATCTCGGCCAGGCTCACAGGCACCCCTTCCGGCGTCATATCGTCGTCCCAATCGTGTTTATGGTCCCCGTGGTCGCGGCTCAGCATCGCCGCGAGGTCGGCATCGAGGTTTGTCTGCTGGATCAAATCCCAAATCTGTCGCTGCAACAACGGCAATTTCGAAGGATCGAGGCTCTCTACCTGATAATATTCGTCCACCAGTTGGGTGAGCTGTGCCAGCTCACCATACGTATCCGCAGAGGTCATCGGGGGCGTCAAATGATCGATCACCACGGCATGCGCGCGCCGTTTTGCCTGTGAACCTTCGCCCGGGTCATTGATGATAAATGGGTAAAATAATGGCATGTCCCCCAGAAAAGCATCAGGAAAGCAATTCTCCGACAACCCTATCCCCTTCCCCGGCAGCCATTCCAATGTTCCATGCTTACCCACATGCACGATCGCGTCTGCGCCCCATCCATCGCGCAGCCAGCGGTACAATGCGTAATAATGATGTGTAGGCGGCAGGTCAGGCTGGTGGTAGATCGCGTCCGGGTCCATACCATACCCTCGCGGCGGCTGCAATGCCACGAATGCATGACCCAGATCGAGCCCGGCCAATGCGATATGGCCGTCATGTACATAAGTTTCGCCGGGGGGAGGGCCCCATTGTTTCAGTATTTTCTGACGGGCTGCCTCGGGAAGTTCGTCAAACCACCGTGCATACCGGGCAGCCGGAACCTTCGCAGCTGCCTGTGCCAGCTGGCCGGACGTCAGAAAATCCTCGTCATACGCACATCGGTCGATCACGGAATGGATTAATTCAGTGCCCGTCGCTGGGAGGTTATCGATCTGGTACCCTTCTGCCTGCATCGCGCGAAGGATATTCAGCAGCGACGCCGGGGCGTCCAGGCCCACGGCATTCCCGATCTGGGAAGCTTTTGTATTGGAATTGGTAAAAATGAAGGCAACTTTTTTATCTGCATTCTTCAAATGCCTTAGCCGGGCGAACCGGAGCGCAATACCGGCAACGCGATCGATACGATTATCCAGCGGCTCATAGCCTCTCGTATCCTTCCCTTTTTCTTTAAATGAAACAGGCACCGTGATAATGCGCCCGTCGAATTCCGGAATGGCGACATTCATGGCCGTATCCAGCGGGTTGAGCCCCCTCGCAGACGACTCCCACGGCCCGCGCCCCATGCCGCTCGTGATCGCCTGCAAAACCGGTACATCCAAATCCAGCAATGCCCTGGAAGCATTGTTACCTTGCCCCACCGGCCGGATTTCGGTCGTCGCGAACGAAATCGTATTCAGCAGCACGTCGATCCCCATTCCCGATTCCGTCTCGAAATAGCCGAACGCGAGTGGTTTGCCTGTATCCGGATCAACAGCTTTGAGGGAAGAAGTAAAAACCGGCAGCGCATTTAAACCGCGCTCTTCCAGCGAACGAATCATCGCATCCACGAAATGGGTATTCCCGCTTAGCCAATGCGCCCGGTAAAATGTGATCCCTACCGTTGCCAGCGTCGGATCGCGGTATTTAAGCCAGTCGGATTTGTCTGCGAATTCAGGCAGATCGGGATGGTAAATGCCGTGTTCCGGCAAATGCACGGGTGCTTCCGCCCCGAAACCCGTCATAAGCAGGTGATCGGAAAGGTAACACAGGAGCGAAATGAGGTTGCTATAACCTCCGGCCTGCAAGTAGGCGAGCGTTTCATGCAAAATGGCCGGCGATACCGTCGATACGGCTGCAAATTCAGGATTCAACTCGCCGGTACCGCTCACTACGATGAGGTGTTGTCCGCGTTGCCCGGCCAGTTTCACCAATTCATTGAAACCGGGAATGCTGCTTAGCCTGCCGTGGATGCGGATCACAATGATGCGCGCCTCCGCGATCTCGCGTTGCAGCAGCTGCTGCATTTGCTCTTCGCTCTTGATCGCCATCAGGCTGATACCCGTTGTTTTGGGAAAGTCGTCCGGCAGAAGCTGCATCGCACGGTCGAGCGTGAGCAAGTCTGTATCCGCATGCGTGAGAAACACGATCCCGTCGGTTGGAACGGCCGTTTGCCCCAGTTCTGTGGAAGTTTCGGAACCTTTCCAGGTGTAAAATTGAAATACATACTCGGCCAGGTCCGAGGGTGGTACGAGGTATCGGTCCGCCTTCACCATGCTCTCGATATAATCAAAAATGGCGATGATCTGCCAGTCGTAGTTGATCGAATGGAACCACACCGAGTGCCCGTCGAACAGCAGCGTTACGACGTTCGCCAGTGTGCAAGGCCCCAGGCAACCGCCCTTGGTCATGTGCACGACATTCCGCAGTTTGCGCCGCAGCCACTCGTTCTTGTACAATTCCACCGGAATGGGTGCATAGCCGCGATCCACACGCCCGCAGCAGCACGCATTGTAGCAATACGAAAGGTGCCCGCGCCGCTGCACGAGATTAATGGACTTTCCATCCGACCGGGTAATGCGCTGGCGTTTCATGGGAGGCTGTGGGCTTTCGGCTGTCGGCCGTCGGCTGATTTTGTGGTTTGGTTGATGAGCTGTTGGATAAATCCGGGTTGATCTGCCCAGTATAAATGCGTGTAAGCAGCAAATGTATTTTTCACCCTGAAAAGCTGCGTATCCACCGGCATGCCTCGCGCATTGGTCATTTGTGCAAGCGACGCTTGCCCTAATGCGTCCTTCAATCCAGAATAATGGAACTCATGCCCTTTGATTTCCAGCCCATCCCAATGCATGACCCGGTAGCCCAGCGTCATTTTTGCATGCTGCATCGTCGTCGCCAGATCCAGTACCCCAGCCATTTCAAACGAGTTGCCCTTTCCATCCACCAGCTCCCTGGCCAGGTACATCAGTCCGCCGCATTCCGCGTAAGCCACCCCGTCATTGAAGCAATAATTGCGGATACTTTCCAGCATGGTTTGATTTTCAGCCAATTGCCTGGCAAACAACTCCGGATAACCGCCCGGCAGATAAAGCAGGTCTGTTTCGGGCAAAACTCGGTCATGCAATAGGCTGACCCACTGAACTTCTCCGAAAGCGCGCAAACACTCGATATTTTGGTGGTATAAAAAAGAAAATGCCTCATCCCGCGCGACGGTGATCCGCAGGGGTTTGCTATTTAGTTGACTTAAATAAATGGGACCAGCAAGAACGCGATCGTCCGATGCATTGTCTGTCCCGTCGGCATGCACGGCAGTAATTTCCAGCAGGCGATCCAGATTGACCGTCCGCGGAATCAGCTCAGCAAGCCTTTGGATAATCTGTTCGTAGTCGGTTTCCGCAGAAATATGCAGCCCGAGATGCCGGGAAGGAATATGCAATGCTTCGTTTTTGGGCAAATACCCCAATGCCTCCACGCCCGCGTCGGTACAAGCCTCCTGCAAGAACCGGTAATGCGATTCCGTATTTACAAAATTGAAGATGACCCCCACCACCCGGATGCCGGAATGGAAATTCTTCAATCCGTAAATCAGCGGTGCCGCCGAGTATGCCATCGACCGCGCATTCATCACCAGCACCACCGGGATATCCAGCAACGCCGCGATTTCCGCACTGCTGCCTTTCATTTTGTCGGCTCCGTCGAACAGTCCCATCACACCCTCCGTCACGCTCACATCCGCATGCGCCGCATAATGCGCATACACGGCACGCATATGCGCTTCCGAAGCCATGAAAGTATCCAGGTTCAGGCTGGTACGCCCTGCCGCGGCAGTATGATGGATCGTATCAATATAATCCGGGCCGCATTTGAATGGCTGTACCGCCAGCCCACGCTCCCGGAGCGCCCGCAGCAGTCCCAACGTCAGCGTGGTCTTGCCCGAATTGCTCGACGGCGCGGAGATCAGGAAACGGGATTGGGGAACGGACATCTTTAAACTATCGATAAATTGAAAGTCAAGGCAACTTCAAATGCATTCGATAGCAACAAGAATAGAAAGGGATTCCCGGGCGACGATGCCACCCGCTAATCACCGGCACGCCCATGCAAGCGAAAATCCGACGAATATCCAAACCAGACCCTGCTTCATACCGCGAAAGCATTGTCAACAAGGAAAGGATGGGTACTCTGGCTTAGGTCAGTCCAAGATTGACCTTTTACAGTTGCGCGACAGCTCGTGACTTCCACCCGATGAGTGGCCCGACGATTCCCCCATAATGCGCTGATGCGCATTACCTTTTCCTGTTGGAGAAGTATGTTAAAGAACTCTTATGCCGCAAAGTTAGCGGTATTCGGGCATTTTTCTGGCTTATCTCCCATAAAAACGCATAGCTTTGCACATTCATTGGTTCACGCCCACGGCGTGATTAAAAGGGAATCCGGTGTAAATCCGGAGCAGTTCCCGCTGCTGTAAGTTCATAAAACGATGTCCTGGCAATTTGTCACTGGATTGGAATGAGTGAATGAGTCAATGAGTGAATGAGTGAATATTCTTTACAGCAAAAATATTCACTCATTCACTCATTCGCACATTCACTCATTCTCCCGGGAAGGCGCCAGCGACTTGAACGAGCCAGAAGACCTGCCGTTGAATAATCCGGTTTTGCTTTCGGGAAGAAAGGCAAGAGGAAACGGCAGGCCGCACAACGGCCGCGCCACTCCCTGCATTCTCCCATAGGTTATTTTTTAATTTATGTGGAAATCCAAATGATTCAGTATCTGCTTATTGACTCCCTGCTACTCGGGGTACAGCATTCTTTCGAACCCGACCATATGGCTGCGGTTTCGGTCCTTGCGACGGAACAAGGGAAGGGATCCGGCCAGCAGGGTGCAGCCCCGCGGAGACCGGTTCGCTGGAAACTTATCTGGCTGTCGTCGCATTGGGCACTGGGGCATTCGTTTACACTCATTTTGTTTGCCGTACTGGTGCTTTTGCTCAAATCGACCATGTCGCTGCACATCGCCGACCGTGTAGAAATGCTGGTTGGTCCACTGATGATCTGGCTTGGTATCCTGGCGATCCGGCGGAATTTCAAGGCCGCATCACCGGCTCCCGCCGAACGTAAAGTCAGCCGTTCGTTCTGGGTCGGAATGGTTCATGGCCTCGCGGGTACGGGCGGTGCGTGCACGGTTGCCCTTACCCTGGCCGCGCGCGATGCTATGACAGCCGTGTGGATCATTGTTTTGCAAAGTCTGGGCATTATCCTTTCCATGTCGACCTATGGCTATTTTTTCGCCTTTTCCGTCGGGCGTTTTGCCGGCAAGCGCGAACGTTTTCTGATGGTCGTCAACTACCTGGTGGGTGCCTTTTCCATCCTGATCGGAGCTGTTACCCTTTTTGAATCATTTCAATTCTAAACAATGCATAGCCCATTTTACCGCCCACTCCGCCGATCTGCCGGCGGCTGGCTTTTCTCTATCCTGGCCATTTCAAATGTTGCCGTTCCGACAGCTTCCGCCCAGGAAAGCAGCGCCGATTCTTCGGGCAAAAAACTGCTAGACCCCGTCGTGGTAACGGCTACGCGTTTTGAAACCAAAAAGGAAAAAATCGCTCAAAAGCTCGATATCATTACCCGAGAAGATATTCAAATGACGCCGTCCGTGGACATTACCGATATTGTGAGAAAAACGGCTGCGGTAGACGTTATCCAGTACCCCAACTTGTCCTCCGGCATCGGCATCAGGGGCTTTCGTCCGCAATTTTCGGGGTTAAATCAAAGGACTCTGCTGCTGATCGACGGCCGCCCTGCCGGTGCTACCAACCTCTCGCAGATCAACCTGAATGGCATCGAACGCATTGAAGTACTGAAAGGCCCCGCCTCTTCGCTTTACGGTTCGCAGGCGATGGGCGGCGTGATCAATGTGATCACCCAGCGCTCGAAAGGGACACCGGGTGGTAACGCATTCCTGGAATATGGTAGTTTTAAAACTATACAAATGGGCGTGAACACCGGGGGCAATATTACGTCCAGACTGGATTACGACCTGTCATTCAGCTACCTGGAAAGGTCCAGGGACTTTAAAATCGGCGACGACAACTGGCTCCGCAATGCATTCGGGTACCGGCATGCACGGAAGAACTACTCCGACCGGCCGGCCGTCGAAACCGATGAAACAACGGGAGATGGCCAACGGCGTCCATTTACCAAACTCCATTATTTTTCGGGTGCATTGCGGTTAGGCTATCAGATCACCGAGCATTGGCGTGTGGATGTGCGCGGGGAACAATTCCAGGCGAGGGATGTAGAATCGCCGGGCGAGCTATCTTCCGGAAGCACAGAGGCCAGTACCAAGGATGTTGACCGGCGCGCGCTGGATATCTCGCTCACCGGCCAGATCGGCCAGCATAGTCCGAGCGTTAAAATGTATGCCTCCGAGGAAAACACCCGAAATTACACGCAGAATGCATCGGGCAAACCGGTGATACCATTCCGTTCAGCGCAAGGTCATAACGCATGGAAAGGCGTTCAGGTGAAAGATGTCTGGAAACTCGGCAGGCATTCGGTGATATTGGGGTACGATTATCTCCATGCGTCCACCAACAGTCGCCGCTGGACCAATGACACCACCGAGCGGGCTCCTACCCAACCGGAATATGCATTGATTTCCAGCGCATTCTTTGCACAAGCGCTGCTGAATGTGGGTAAAATCACCCTGCAACCGGGTATCCGCATCGACCACATTACCTTCGATGTCCGCGAAACGCCCTTGTTACCTACCTACAAAGCCGGTAAAAAGACGACGCCATTCACCAGTCCGAGTATGGGCATTACTTACGCCCTCCTACCCTCGCTCCGCCTGAAAGCCAATATCGGCCGGGCGTTCGTCACTACCGATGCATATAGTGTTGCCGGTTATAATGAAGTCCGCGACGCCAAGGGCAGGATCGCCGTCACCGCCGGTAATCCGGACCTCAAAAACGAAAGCAGTCTGAGCTGGGACCTCGGCCTCGATTTCCATAAACCGCAATCCGGCTTCGCTGCCAATGTGACTTTTTACAACACAAAAGTCGAGAACCGGATAGCCAAGATCATTAAAGTTGTGAATGAACCTTTGGAAAACGGCGACGTCATCACTTCAAGAGCCACATTCGTGAATGCCGCCGACGCGGAGATCACCGGTTTCGAGACTGAACTATCGTACGACTTCGGTGCCAGGAGCAGTTATCGCTATTCCCTGAAAGCATTTTGGAACGGTAATTCCATAATTAAAGCCAAAGAGCTCATTGTGGGCACCGACGCGTCCCAACTGCGGCGCGACATTCAGAACGTCGCACGCAATACTTTCAATTTCGGATTGGCTTATGATAATCTAAAATGGCTGCAACTGCGCCTTTCGGGAAGAGCGATCGGAACGAGGAAGGACATCGACTACACCGACCCCATCAACCCGGAGATCGAATATCCGCAATACATGGTACTGGATTTCGTGGCGCAGTTCAAGATTTCAGGCGGCCATACCATCTCATTGAAATTAAACAACCTGACCGACGAAAATTACTACGAAAAACGAGGATACAACCTACCCGGACGGGCAGTATCGATGCGGTATGTGAAGAGTTTTTAACTGAACGAAAGCCTATTCAGCCTTACCTGCTGAATCGGCTTTCTCCTTTGCAAGTTGAGCTTTGCGAGCGAGGAACCAACTGCTCATCCATTGTCTGTCCTCCTCGGATCTGTTCCCCTCCCAATGCATCATCGGGCCTTTGGGGTCTCCAAATTCCCATTCTTCAGCCGTTCCTTCGGTTCGCTTTGATATAGATTCCATAGTTCAATTTAAGTAAATTAGAAATACAAATCAATAAGTTTCATCGCATTAGTGGTCTCAATGATCATGCGTAATCCAAAGAGATGTGTTGCACCAAGCCGCTGATAGTATGGAATCAATCTGTTCTTCGCATCGAAATAAATGCACCCATCAAGGCCATTGTCCGCAGATACTTTACAGCATAATGCAACCATCGCTTTTCCGACACCCTGATACGCAGGTTTCCCACGCTTATTAGAAGCACAAACTTCCATATTGGCACATTCAAGGGCGCCCTGAGTGGGTGTAAAAGCTACCAGCCCCTGAATCCCTGACTTTCCGGCTACTTGCAGTTTATACACCGTGTACTTCTTTCGAAGTGCAAAAAAGTTGAAGACAAAATCATGTCTCGATTCACTCAGATCGCCCGGTCTCGCCGGCGACGCCACGGCGTCCACTTTCTGGCCCGTTGCATTCAAAGTAAGAGCCGATGAGAGTGTGTATATTTTATTCATGGGACAAAAATAATGAGCCCGGTCGCAACGAACGGTTGTCGCTGCGACCGGCTGCTCATTAGTATTTATCCCACCAATTCTTCGCCCCCTTACTATTTCTACCTCCTAATTTTTCCAATGCCGTTCGGTAATGCGCACCGTTGAGAGAGTCTTCTACGAGCGGGTAGGTCATACGTCCGGAGATGTCAGTAACGTCCGGGTCGAGGGAGCCGTCGGCAGGGAGGGCGAAAATAGCCTTGCCGGTGACCGGGTCTTTAAAATCAAGGCGGAGCCGTTCGAGCCACCCCTGAATACCCTGGGTATACATTGCTACCCATTTTTGAGAACCGATGCTATCCTTCCATTTTGCGGCATTGTAAGGCACCTTTTTAAGGTACGCCGCAATGTTTTCATCCCGTATGCCGGCAAAGCGCATGGACGCCGCAACACCTTCCTGGTAATACTGGGCTGCGGTGCCGGTGAGCCCTGCTTTCAAGTCCCGGGCCTGAATTTCGGCCAGCATGAATTTGACTTCCGCCAGATCGAGCCAGACGGTCGGTGCGGTGGCGCCTATCGCGTAGTTGGAAGGCAAACTGACGAGCGTCGGGTCGCCGTTGGAGCTCGCATCGCTGCTTTCCTGACCATACACCTCACCGACGTACTCGTCGGTATCCAGCAACGGTTCGGCAAAAACAGGGAGCCGGGGATCATTGTACAGTTTGAGATAGTCGATAAAAGGCTTCGACATCGAGAAATCGACCCGCACTTTGAATGCCTGGTTCATCGGATTGTTGTTGGGCGGCGAAGGCAGCCAGCGGAACAGCGCACTCTGCTCCTGGGTGCCGATGATACCGCCATTGGCAGGATCGAGCGCCTTTTTGATCGCTTCTGTGGCCTCGGCAGGCTTCACGTCTATCATCCGCAACGCAATGCGAAGGCGGAACGAATTGGCAAAGCGTTTCCAGGCCGTCACGTCGCCGCCGTAGAGTATGTCCCCCGAAGCGTAGCTCGGCTGTGCTGCATCCAGCGTTTTCACCTGCTCCTCCAAAGTTGCCAGCAAACCGGCATAGACTTCCTCCCCTGTGTTGTAGGAAGGGGTCACATCGTCGGCGTTCAACGCTTCGGTATAGGGGATCGGGCCGCCGTAAATGTCGGTCAGGAAATGGTAAGTGTAAGCTTTCATGATCTCGGCGATGGCGATGCGGTTTTTGTAACCCGGCCATTGCGACTCCCGCTCCACCTTCTGGGCTTCGTGCAGCTCGTTCAGCACGTCGACGTAAAAGGTGTTCCACATAATCTGGTTCGAATTTTCCCGGATCTGGTAGCGGCTTTCCTCGGAATAGTAAGTAGAAGACCAGTATTGGGCATAATACATCCCGAAGCGGCCATTGTTCCACTCGTCGGTGACGTTGGTGGAGAAATTGTATTGCGCATTCGTCAGCAATTGTGCCGAGGTGGCACTTTCCGCCCGGTTGGGATCAGTGTTCATTTCTTCAAAACCGTCGGTACAGGCCAGCACCGATGTCAGCAGGAATGCGGTAGTGATTTTCCTGATATTTTTCATAGCTGTTTTATTTAAAATCCGAAAGAAACATTCACACCCATCGAGCGGACAGAGGGCAATGCACCGCCTTCGAGTCCCTGCCAGTTGGAAATGGAATTGGTGATTGCAGTAGGATCGACGTGTTTGGAATTTGATTTGATCAACCACAGATTCCTGCCCACGACCGATACCCGCACTTTGTTAAAGGGTGTTTTGGAAACCCAGCCGACCGGCAGACTGTAACCCAGGCTGATCTCCCGCAGATAGATGTAGCTCGCATCCACCACATCGATCGAGTTGATATTATAGCCGCCATTTCCGTTGCTGCTGAAATGATTGCGGGCTGGAATGGCCACGTCGTTAGGTGTACCGTCTTCTTTGACGCCCTCCGCAATGATCCCATCCTCGCGAATGCTGCCGACCGCGGTTTCTTCCAGGATGCCGGTTTCCCTTCCAAACATTTGCGTCGTCGAAAAGAAGCTCCCGCCTTTCTGGAAATCTACAAGCGCCGAAAGATTGAAGTTTTTATAGCGTAATGCGTTGATTACCCCACCTGTAAACGACGGCAGCACCGAGCCGAGTACCTTCTGTTCGTCGGAGCGCAGGTAAACGCCGTCCTCGTTCACCACCTTCTGGCCTTTTTCGTTGTACACAAAATCATAACCCACAATAGAGCCGAACGACTCCCCTTCACGAGCTTCCAGCTGCACGGCAAACGACGCATTGGCGAGTACCATCGTTTTCTGGTCCGTTGTAAGCCTTACGATCCTGTTATTGTTCTTCGCCCAGTTGAGAGTAATGTCCCATTTGAAATTTTCAGTCGACACGGGCGCGGCATTCAGGCTCAGTTCGATGCCCTTGTTTTGCAGCAAACCCGCATTCACGTACTTATAGGTAGCGCCCGTCGCCGCCGACCGGCTCAACGGGATGATCTGGTTGCGGGTGCGTCGGTTGTAATACGACAAGTTAAGGCCTACCCGGTTGTTCAGGACTTTCAATTCGGTGCCGAATTCATATTCCGAGGTAATCTCCGGTTTCAGGTTCGCATTCGGCAATGTATTGGGTACCGACACCCGGGAGTCCGTACCGAATGGCTGGTACAGCAGGTACGCGAGCGTCACATTGTAGGGATCGGTGTCGTTACCCACCTGTGCAAGCGCCGCACGGAGTTTCAGGAAGTTCAGCCAGTTGGCATCGATGAGGCCGGAAGCAATCCACGACACCGACCCGGATGGGTAGAAATACGAATTGTGCTTCACCGGCAGCGTCGACGACCAGTCGTTCCGGGCGCCCAGGTCGAGGAACAGCATGTCTTTATACCCCAATGATGAGCTGGCGAACACGGAGTTAATGCGCTTTTTAGTTTTCCAGTCAGTAATATCCGGCCGCCCCATCGACGCCTCCAGGCTGAACACATTGGAGCTCAGGCCATCCACCGTTTTCGAGATCAGCGTGGAACCAGTACGCGTCATCCGGTTTACGCCCAGGTTTGCATTCCATGAAAAGTCTTTGCCAAACGCTTTGTTGTAAGATAACAGACCCTGAAAGTTATTCTCCAAATGGCCGTATTTACTCAGCCAGTATTGCGAGGTATATTGTGAGCCGATGGCTACCCTTTCTTCCTGTGTCTCAAAATAGGTATCCGTCATATATTTCAGCTCCGCAGTAAGCCCTTCGGCAAGTTTATAGCTGGCGGCGAGGTTGCCGAAAACACGGGTACGGCCGTCGGTTTCATAGTTTTTATACCTTACCCAATAGGGGTTGTTCGAAAACAGGGGCGTCGGGTTAAACCACGACGACCGGTTCCAGGAAAGCTGTGTCCCGTCTGGCAGCTCATATTCCTTCAACTTGTTGAAATCGATCTGCCGCTGGCCCCATTGGGTGAACTGCACCATCACGTTGGCGCCATCGTCGCTATAACCGGTACCGGGCCTTCCCTTGGCCGAATGGGTCACGAAATTGGCGGAACCGGAGACCGTCAGGTTCTTAATGGCTTCATAGCTCGCATTGATACTCGCGTTATGCCGTACGAGTCTGGAATTGGGAAGGATGAATTTCTGGTCAAAATTGGAATACGAAATGCGGTAGGAGCCTTTATCATTGGCACCATCCAGCGACACATTGTGATTGAAAGTGCTTCCTGTTTCAAAAAAGCTTCTGATATTATCCGGTTGCGCCACCCAGGGCACTACCTTCCCGAAATCGGGGTTCTTGCTATCCTTATCCCAGCTCCAATAAGGCCGGTAGAGCTGCCCCTCGAATTTCGGCCCCCAAGACTCATCGGTGGCATATTGCGGCAGCAAATCATAGCGCCCCCGTCCGTCGTTATCGTCATAATTACCCTTGCGGTCGTCCGGGAAAGCTTCGGGGTTATCATTGTAATACAACTTTTGAAAGCGCCGGCCGCCGCCGTACTTGTTCTGGTAACGCGGCAGCTTGTACACCTTGTCGATATTATAACCAAATGAATAGGACAGGTTGGGTTTGCGCGATTTGCCGCCTTTCTTCGTCGTGACCACGATCACCCCGTTGGAGCCGCGGCTTCCGTACAATGCCGTAGCGGCGGCACCTTTCAGTACCGTCACATTCTCGACGTCACCGGGGTTCAAATCCTGGATGGAATTGCCGAAATCATAGCCGCCGGCGCCGCGCTGCTGTTCCAGTGAGTTGGTATTGCGGTTTTCCATGGGCATTCCGTCGACGACAAACAGGGGATTGTTGTTGCCATAGATCGTGTTGATCCCCCGGATGTTGATTTTCGCCGAACCGCCCATCGAGCCGGTGTTTCCTGCTACCTGGACGCCGGCGAGCTTGCCCGAGAGCGAATGCACGAGGTTGGCCTCGCGCACATTACTCAGCTCTCCCCCATCCAGTTTCTGCGCCCCGAAACCGATCGACTTCTCCTCCCGCCTGATTCCGAGCGCGGTGACCACCACCTCGCCCAGCTGCCGGGTATCCTGCACCAGTGACACATCGAGCCTCGAACGACTGTCCACTTTGATTTCCTGTGTTTCAAAACCGATGTAGCTGAAAACCAACACCGTGGTATCGCTGCCGACTTTAATTGAATATTCGCCGTTCCCGTTGGTCTGCGTGCCGATGTTCGCATTCCTGACCTTGATATTAACTCCCGCAAGCGCGGTACCATCGTCCTGGGCGGTTACCGAGCCGGTCACCATCCTTTCCTGTGCGATCGCATGCATTGCAGGGAGCAAAAGCATGCACCAGAGTGAATAGATATTTTTCATGGTATGTATGGATTGGTAAAAAATAAGCAAGTAACGCCGGCGGAAGGACGCGGCAGGAGGACGAAGCCATGCAATGGACATAATGCTTCCTTTCACCGGCTTTGCAGGCCGGTGCCGGAATGAATGAATGCGTTAATTTTTAACGAAACAGGCTGACCTGCTCTGCAACGATCTTCCAGCCTTCGGGCCGGTGCTGCCACACGCGGGTAAAGAATCCCTCCACGGTTTTGCCGCCTTTGACGGCCTTCGCCTTGCCATAACAATAAGCAAGGTCGCCCGCTTTGGAAATACCTTGTCCTGACCTGATAAATTGATATGATTGAATCGGCTGTTGTGCTACTGTCGCAAGCGCCTCCGCTTTGGTTTTGCCGAATGGCCGGTCGCTTCGGAGCAGCACCACTTCGTCGGCTACGAACTGTTTGTAAGCGTGGCCCGGGTCCTTTCCGACGACGGCCAGGAATGCATCTTCCACTTTCCAGGGCTGCGGGTTGCTGTCAGTGACCTTCGGAGTGGGCAAAATGTAGGCGTAAGCGGTGTTACTCTGCGGTTCCGGATCGCGCTGGAATGCCTCCGTGGCATTTTGGGAGTGTATTACCCCACCGTCGAGCATTACCTTGAATTGCCCGGCCGCGTTCTTCTTCCAAACTGAAAAGAAATAGCCCGAAGCCACTGCATCCTGCGCCCGGTCGGCAAGGAACTGGAAAGGGCCGGACGTAAAGCCCATATCGCCTCCCTGTGAAACGTGACCGATGATCGGATACCATTTCAACAGATCCTTCCCTCCTTTGAGCGCTTTACTGTATTGCGCTATGCCGTTCACGGCACCTTCGCCATTGAATATCACACCCGAACTGTCCAGGTAAGCGAGAAAAGCCGTCGGTACATCCGTTTCCACCGCCTTCGCAGCAAATGCCCTTTCTTCCCTGATCAACATCGCCAAATCCGGGTCGATCTGCTGTGACCATGCACTATATACGCAACCCAAGATCAACGAGGCACAGCAGGCCCACCGACGGAAAGGCCGGGCATTGCATGGGGTCACAGGTACAGGTTGGGACATCAGGAACGATCTAGTTAGGAGTTATAGCACAATGATACAGGATGTTACGGAATTGTAAAAGCATCCTACCGGCCTATCGACGAACGACCTTAAGTATCGTCCAAATGCATTTGTAGAATAAAATTGTCGTACAAATGCTTCATTACGCCGTTTGTCTGTTTTTCCAGTGCCTTTAAACAAACAATCCCGCCCCCGGAAACCGGAGAACGGGATTGCATGCACTATTCTGACGCGATCAGAACACGATCTGTGCGCGGATTTCTCCTCCCGGATGGAGGATATTATGGATATTGAAATAATACAGCCCGTTCAGCAGCTCCGTTTCCTTGATCTTTACACCGTCCACCATCACCGAATTAGAGAATTCACCCGACAAGGTTTTGGGGAAATTGGTGAAAAAGTCGTGCTGAATGGGTGCATTAGCCCCTGGTGCTGCCGTACCATGGATATGGGATCCCGTGGGCGTAGATTCAAGGTCTTTCCATTTAATGAAATAGCTCAGCAAATGTGTCGACTTGTTGTACATCACATCCACCGTTCCTGTGGCAGCAGTCACTACCGGCGGCACCTGCTGCGATCCCTGAAGCATCAGGCCTTTGGCAACGACGATATGGGGCTGGTCGTAAAATTCGATTTGGCCCCGGATCTCACCACCCGGGTTAGTCGGTGTGTGGATGTTGAAATAGTACAGCCCATTCAGCAGATCACTTTCATTAATACTCGTTCCGTCTACCACTACCGAAGTCGAATACGAGCCAGTCGTGGTTTTGGGGATCGAGGAGAAGAAATCGAACTTGACACTGGCATTCGTCCCGCGCGCCGCGGTGCCATGTATGTGCGCACCCGTGGGAATCCCGGTCAGGTTGGACCAGTTGAGCGTAAACGAGAGCAAATGCGTCGATTTGTTGTACGACACGTCCGCCCAGCCGGTGGCGGGACTAATTTTTGCCGGCATTTCCTGCGAGCCGCTAAGCGGTAAACCATTCTGCCTCACAACATCCTGAGGGGTCTCGTGATCTTCGCATGCTGCAAACAGCGCAACGAGCAACCATAGCAGTCCAAACTTGCATAGAATTTTCATCATTTGGTTTTGTTGGGTTGAGTTGAAAGATTTATATAAACTATTCCTCTAAAATTACAATTAATTAAGCATAGTTGCAGGAAATTGAGATCAATAAAACATTAAGAACTTGTAAGCATTAATCCTGAAAAAGTCAGACCTTGACTTTTCCTATTCCCCGACTACGACGTATGCTGCAATGCATGACCATCGACGACGAGCCTCCCGCAAGAGAAAAACCCATTTCCTATTCATTTCGACATCTTCCCGCCCGCACGCTTTCTGCGCGTGCACAACCCGTTCGTAGTCGCCATCGATAAAATACGGCGGATTGAAAGAAACCGGATCATGTGGGAAAGCCATCAGATCCCGATCGGGAGGAGCTACCGGGAGGAGGTGATGCGGGGGGTGGGTTAAAAACTATTCGCCGGCCAACAAAAGTATTTGATCAAAGATCTTTTGAGAATATCGAAAATTAGTCTGTTGAATCTTTTCGAGTAATGGTCTGACGGACTGGATGACATTCAGATTCTTGGCTTTCAAAAACACGCCGAGCGTTCCCGATATGTCCAATCCTATTCTTTGTGCTACTTTCCTGGCCTTGTAGTCATCCAAAATAACCAGCGTTGAGTTGAGCTCCAATGCTAACGCAATCGCACTAGCCTCACCCGGATCGAGATCAAAGTTGTACGCGAGATTCTTCTTACTTGCCGAACGGACGACAACCCAGTCCGGCAAATCCCCTCCGAATTCCCGTGCGATTTCATCCGTGATCGTCACCTGTTCGAAAATCTTTCTCAGAAGGTCGAGCTCCTGTATTTTTTCCAAAAGAATGAGACGACTAGTGTCTGCAATGATTACGTCATATTCTATCTGCATCAGCGACCATTTCAGACACCGGATAATTCAATAAAGATACCCCGTAATCTTCCAAGAGCTCTGCAAACGTTCGCTTGGTAAGTCCGGCCATTTCAGCAGCCTGTCCTAATGAAAGCTTTCCAGATTCATACAGCTTTGCTGCTATAAACTGGACCGTGTCGTTCTGATGTTCCCCGAGACTGTCGGGTACTTGGAGTGTGATAGTTGTCATGCTAGTAAAAATACGAAATTTGCCACAATTGGCAAGCCTGGTTCACAGGCCTAGCTGACATCTGTCAGTGGTTTGCCCTCAACTCCGCGATAAGCTGCAACGCCATCCTACCCCCGGGCATCCCGTTTCAACACCCCCATGCACACAATAGCGCCCCGAAACGGTTATCCGTGCGGTCGGTGTATGGCCATTTTTTTCAAACAATTTCAATAAAAAACAGGCTATAAGTATTTAAATCCTGATTATCAGGGCTTTAAAAGCGTACCGTCGCTCTTGCGCACCGTCCACCGTGACTTCGTCCCGATCGGATATTTGGCCGCTTCTTTTTCGTTAATGTCGATGCCCAGGCCCGGTGTCTCGTTCACATAATAGTACCCATTCCTGATCGTCGGGCAGCCCGGGAATACCTCCTGCACTTTTTCGCTGAACCGCTGCGATTCCTGGATACCAAAGTTCCACACCGCGATATCGATATTGTTGTTTGCCGCATGCCCCACCGGCGAAGTATCGCCCGGCCCGTGCCACGCGGTTTTCACATTGAACCACTCTCCCAGCCGTGCCACTTTCATAGCCGGGGTAATGCCGCCGATCTGTGAAATATGGCAGCGGATGTAGTCGAAAAGCTGGTTGGCCATCGGATCGCGGAACTCGTTGATGTTATTGAAAAGTTCACCCATCGCGATCGGCACCGTGGTGCTCTGCCGCAGCTGTTTGAACCAGCCCATGTTTTCAGGCGAGAATGGGTCTTCGATGAAATAGGGACGGTATTCCTCCAATCCTTTGATCATATTGATCGCATCCATCGGCTCCACGAGTTCATGCATGTCGTGCAGCAGCTCCACGTCCTCCCCGCACCTCTTGCGCACTATTTCGAACATCTTCGGCACGCGTTTGAGATAGGTACGCTGGTCGGAGAAATCATCGGTAGAGCGGCCGAAGCCTGCGGTCTTGAAATCGGGCTTGATTTCGTCCATGGCTCCCACTCCGCCATAGCCGCCCTGCTGAATTCGGACGTGGCGGAAGCCTTCGGCCATGTATTGCTGCACCTTGTCGGCAATGGCCTCCGGGGTAGGTCCGCTTGCGTGCGTGTAGGTATCCACGGCAATGCGGGCCTTTCCTCCGAGCAGCTGATGCACAGGCATTTTGGCACGTTTACCCTTGATATCCCAAAGTGCCTGGTCCAGGCCCGACAGTGCATTGTTCAGCACCGGCCCGTTGCGCCAGTACGAACTCACGTACGCCGACTGCCACATATCCTCGATATTATCGACGTCCTTGCCGACGCAAAATTCATTCAGATAAATATTCACCGCCGGTATCACCACCATCGCACGCTGCGTGAAAGTGGCGCAGCCCAGTCCGTACAATCCCGGTTCCGAGGTTTCTACCTTGACGATCACGAGATTGGAACCGCCGGGCGCCGTGGTAATCGCGCTCACTTTGGTAATAGTCACCGGGGCCATGCCCTTGGCATATTGCGGCGTAACGTAGCGTTCTGCACGGGCTTTGGGGCTGTCGAAGAGCGACAGCAGGCCGGCTGCGGAGCCTGCCGCAAGCATTTTCATTGCATTCCTGCGGCTGTTTTCCGCAGGGTTTTCTTTGTTATTCATGCTAATCAGGTTTAGTGTTATTTCAATGCAAAGGCAATATAATTCCCGCCGATTTTCTGCCCGCGGCCACCACCTGCCGCAATCACGACATATTGCTTACCCGCGACTTCGTAGCTGATCGGCGTAGCGAAACCGCCGGCGGGTAATTGGTATTCCCAAACGGTTCTCCCCGTTTTCTTATCAAATGCGCGGATTTTCTCGTCTTTCGTGCCTGCTATGAATACCAGCCCTCCCGCTGTAACGAGCGGGCCACCATAGCTGTCGGTACCGGTGATCGGAATACCCTTTTGGGTTAATTCGGGATATTCGCCAAGCGGCACTCTCCAGAGATATTCACCGGTATTCAAATCTATCGCATTCAATGTGCCCCAGGGCGGTTTTACACCCGGGTAGCCGTTCTGGTCGGTGAAGCGCTGCCAGGTTTTGCTCACGTAGGCGGGCATGTACGGGAAGCCGTCTTTCGAGGCCGGTTTAGCTGCTGCATTAGCGGTTTTCACCGGTACCGGACCTTTCTTTTCCCGATTTAAGAGAAAGTCAATCAATGCATTGTGCTCCTTGTCCGACAAATGCCCGAACGAAGGCATCCTGCCGCTACCCGTTTTGAGAATGCCCTTGATCTGCACGGGGCTGAGCTTTTTGCCGATGTCCACCAATGCAGGCAGTTCCGGCCCGCTGCCCTTCCGTTCCTGACCATGGCAGGCGGCGCAGTTGGCAAGGTAAAGTGAGTTGCCCATTGTCCGCGGCGCCTCGGATTTCTTCTGGGCAGCATCCACCATGATCAGCTCCCACGGCTCTTCATTCACGTTCTGGTAGAAAACACCGTCGGGGTCCACCGCATTGCCGCCCCATTCCGCACCACCGCTGTAACCAAACAGCAATGTGCCCGAAGTGCTGGGCGGCGCAAATTTGTTGTCGGTTTTGATTTTGAGGTATCGCTCCTTCACATAGGCATGTGCTTCGGGAGAAATATCGGTAATGTCTGCCTCTGTAAACACCTGCCGGGATAGCGGTGCTGGCTTCAAAGGAAACTTCTGCGTGGGATACGGATGCTCGCCCGGCAGGCCGTTCACAGGCACTTTGCGTTCTTCAACCGGAAAAACAGAAGTTCCCTTATCGCGGTCCAGCACGTAAACCAGTCCGTCTTTCGTACTTTGAACTACCACATCCACCCGTTTGCCGCTATGGGAAATGGTAGTCAGGTTGGGCGGGCTCGGATGATCGCGGTCCCAAAGGTCGTGGTGGATGGTCTGGTAATGCCATTTCCGCTTGCCCGTCTCAGCATCGAGTGCCATTATGCAGTTGGCAAAGAGATTACTCCCCTTGCGGGCACCGCCGTAGAAGTCGGATGCGGGTGATCCGGTCCCGAAATATACCACGCCCCTTTTTTCGTCGAGGCTCATGCCGCTCCAATTGTTGGTGGCGCCAATCTTCTTGTAAGCATCTTTTGGCCAGGTATCGTAGCCATATTCTCCGGGTTGGGGAATGGTGTGGAAAACCCATTTCAAATAGCCTGTCACAACATCGAATGCCCGGATATGCCCCGGAGCGGCATCGCCGGATTCGGATACTGCGGAGCCTAATATGAACGTGTTTTTGAACACAATGCCCGGACTGGTCGCATTCACGGAAAGCTTGCTCACGTCATGGTCGAGGCCGGTCTGCAAACCGGCATGGATATCAACCCGACCTTCCCTTCCAAAAGTTTTGATAATCTCGCCGGTTGCCGCATTCACCGCATACAAACTCGACCCAACCGTATAGAGTATACGTTTATCATTTCCGCTCTCCCAATACACCACGCCCCGGTTCGAGTTGAGCCGGTCGTCCTTGTAGGGCTCAAATTTCCACAACTGCTCGCCGGTACCGGCATTCAGAGCGAACAGTTTCAGCTCTGGCGTCGTGCCATACAATACCCCGTTCACCACAATCGGCTGACATTGAATGGCCCTGTTCCGCTGTCTGCCCGGATTGGCCGGGTCGGGTTTTTCGGAAGTGCCGTACATCCAAGCCACCTGCAAATCTTTTACATTATTGATATTGATCTGATCCAGCGGCGAGTAGCGGTTGCCGGCCTTGTTCCCCCCATAATTCGGCCAGTCGGTTCCGGGAGCGACGGCTCGTGGAGCGTCGGCTTCCAGAGTCGCTACTCCGGGAGTAGCGACTCGCGGAGTAGCGACTCCCGGAGCCTCGGCTCCCGGAACCGAAAAGGCACCTCCGAGCATCATCGCTACGCACAATGTACACACTGACAAGCCAATGCCCTTTTTCCAAAGCGCGGATCGCAAAAACTGCTCGCTTCCCATAGAATTCAACGTTTCGGTTTAGTGTTCTGTTACTGGATCGACAGCTCGTCCAGCGTGTAAGCCTTGTCGCGGGAGACGGTCTGTTCCCGGATTGCTTTCACATCAGCCGGTCGAACGGGCGGAGAATTGGTGAACTCATACCGCACATAGCTGAGCACCGAGGCAATCCATTCGTCGTCGTTATCCTTCATCGAAGGCATTTCCGAAGGATAGCTGTTGCCCTCTATCGGACCCGACAAGCCGTGCAGCAGGATCCGCACCGACGCCTGGGTGTTGTTCCGGTTCAATCTTCGCGAGCCTGCCAACGGAGGCGCAGTTTTGCTCATCAGGCCTTTTCCATCGGCACCGTGGCAGGTAGCGCACAACGATTTGTAGATCACCGACCCATTCATGACCAATGCCCTGTCCGGCGCGTCGAGCCGGCCCAGTTTCATCCCGAATCTTTTGGCATCCTCATTCTTCTCCACGCTCCGCTGCGCCCGTGCCAGTACTTCCGCGCCATTTGCATTCTTCACAATTTCGCCAGCCAGGGCTTTCGCTTTGGGCGAATCGCTATATGCCAGGGAGAATATCAGCTGCATGCGCACATCGGCTACGGGATCGGACTTCAATGCCGCCAGTGTTTCGACCATGGCGTCGTTCTTTTTCAAATAAGGCTCCGTCATACGGACGGCAGCTTTCCGGATTTCGAAATCACTGTCTTTGAGCGCACGGGCAATGCTGTTCTGATCCAGTGCATTCAACCCTTCGAGCGTCCACAATGCATGCAGGCGAGCCAGTGCCGACGGCGATTTGATTGCTTCATTACCCTCACCCGCCGCGATCGCTTTCAGCAGCGGCACTACCGACTGGTCATTTCGTACGACGAGCTCTTTCTGAGCATTGTCCCGCCACCAGCCATTGGGATGGCCGAGGTAACCGACCAGCTTTTTCGAAGTTTCGTCGAGCATTCTAGGTTTAGGGCCGGGCGTCATGCCATCGTGCACCAGGCGATAAATGCGGCCATGCTGGATGTTTTTATCCAAACCCAAACGCTTGATCTGCGGGCGCAGATAGCTTTTAGGCCCCGTCCAGTTGCCTTCCTGGATAATACCGCGGTTCATATCTACAATGTACAGACAACCATCCGGCCCGGTGTACATATTCACCGCACGGAAGTTCATGTCCGTGGAAGCGATGAATTCTTCTTTCTGATAGGCGTTTTCCAGCGTGATCTTACCATTCTTGTTGGTCACTTTCGCTCGCCGGATGAGCCTTCCTACCGGCTCGCTGATGAGCAAATCGCCTTGCAGATCTGCCGGAAGCTTATCGCCGCGAAATATCACCTGGCCACAGCTTGCAGTGAAATGGTTCAGCGTGGTATCGGGACGCAGGCGTTTCAAACCACCTTCCACATCCGGCGTTTTGATAATCGGCCACACCTCGTTGAACTCTTCCTTGTACTGGTCCGCAAACTCCATCCGGCCGTACACGGGGTTAATCTGGAAGCCCAGCGCAGGCGTTTCACCCCCGGCAGAAGAGAAGTACAACCGGCCATAGTCGTCATGGGTCAGTCCCCATTGCCCGCTAGACCCGCTGGGAATCGAGTCAGGTTTTAAAATACCATTGGCATACCTGAAACGCACGGCGTCAACGGCCATGTAAATCCAGTTATCGACGTTCCAGTCCAGACCGCTGCGCTGGTGTTCGAGGTTGCCCGGCGCTTTTTTGTCCGGTGTGTAAACCGGCCTTTTCTCGTCGGCCACGCCATCCTTGTTGTTATCCTTGTAGCCGTAAACATTGTAGGTATCCGTCTCATTCACAAGCAATTCATTCCCTACGCACAGCAGCATCCTCGGCAGAAGCATTTTGTCGATAAACACCGAGCTTTTGTCCATTTTGCCATCATTATCGGTGTCTTCCAGCAACATAACCCGGCTGGTGGGCGCGTGCTCGTCCGTACCTTCCACGTCCTGCATGTAGGTATTGAGCTCGGCCACATACATCCTTGCATTGCCATCCCAGGCAATCGCAACCGGTTCGTGGATCATCGGCTCGCTGGCCACCAGTTCGAGGTGATAGCCTTTGGGCAATTTGAAGGTTTTAATGCTCTGCTCGGGCGTGAGATGCGCCGGAGAAGGGTTGTCGGTGAATGCAGGAATGGCGCTCACCGACTCGTCGGTGGTACGCAGCATATCGCTTTTGGAGCCGCTCTGGCGCGATACCTGGCAGGTAACCAGGGTCGCAGCCAGCATTCCGGCAATCCATATTTTCTTGTTCATGGTAATGGGTTTAATAAAGGGTTAGGTTTAGCGGGTAAATGTATAGGTCTTTCCTTTTTCGGTTTTGAAATCGTACAAAGCCGTTTCGGGCAATTTCGAAGGGGTAATGCGAGCAGCCGGGGAAACAATTGGCTTCGGGATATCGAGCATATGGTAAAATGCATTACTGTTTGCACTGCCGTCGGCCACAGGCGCCAGAGCATAGCCTTTCAACACATTGGGTAGTCTTAACCGGCAGTTGCCGCCCAGGTTTGATTTTACCACCAGTTTCGAAACTTTGCCGTCTTTCCATTCCAATGTCACGATCTCGAAACCGCCGCGTGCCCTCAAACCGCTGATCGATCCGCTCTTCCAGCTGTCGGGGAGCGCGGGAAGCAGGTGAATGGCTCCGTCGTGGCTCTGCATCAGCATTTCGGCAATGCCAGCGGTGCAGCCGAAATTCCCATCGATCTGGAATGGCGGGTGAGCGTCGAAAAGGTTGGTATAAGTTCCTCCGCCACCTTTTTTGCCCGGCGCATTGACCGGTGAAAGCTGGTCGGTGATGAGTTTGTAAGCACGGTTACCATCCAGCAGGCGCGCCCACCAGTTTACCTTCCAACCCATTGACCAACCGGTAGAAACATCACCGCGATGTTCCAGCGAGGTTCTGGCAGCGCTGAAAAGCTCGGGGGTGCGGTAGGCCGAGAGCTGGTGCGAAGGATACAATCCATATAAATGCGAAATGTGGCGGTGCTTGTCTTCCGGGCTGTCCAGGTCTTCGAGCCACTCCTGCAATTGTCCGAACTTGCCCACCTGCATCGGCGGCAGCTGCGCGCGTTTGGCCTTCAATGTTTTTACAAAACCCGCATCCGTCCCCAATGCCTCTGCGGCGCGGATGGTGGCTGTAAAAATGTCGTACACGATCTGGTTATCCATCGTATTCCCGGCCCCGATGGTCGTTTTCGGACGGATCGACGGGGCATTTTCCGGCGACATCCCCGGCACTACCACCAGCCATTGGTGCGTAGGCTCGGGTACCAGGAAATCGACGAAGAATTGCGCCGAACCCTTCAAGGCAGGATACACCGATTTCAGGAATTCTTTATCTCCCGAATAGCAGTATTTTTCCCACAAATGCGTGCTCAGCCACGCTCCGCCCATCGGCCACATGGCGTAGAATATCGGGTCAACCGGCCCGGTAATGCGCCAAAGGTCGGTATTATGGTGTGCGAGCCAGCCTTTCGCGCCGTACATAACCCGGGCTGTTTCCTGCCCGGTCTCCGACAGTTCCTTGATCATCTGGACCAACGGCTCATGCAGTTCTGTCAGGTTAGTGACTTCGGCCGGCCAGTAGTTCATCTCGGTATTAATGTTGATGGTATACTTGCTACCCCACGGAGGGCTCATCTGCTGGTTCCAGATGCCCTGCAAGTTGGCGGGCTGGCCCACCGGCATGCCATTACCACCGGGCTGCGAAGACGAGATCAGCAAGTACCGGCCAAACTGGAAGTACAATGCCACCAGCTGCGGGTCATGCCCCGACGCGAACTTCACAATACGCTCATCGGTGGGCCATTGCGCTGCCTCCGAGGTGCCCAGGTCGAGTTTTACACGGTTGAAATAATGCTGATAAGCAGCAATATGGCTTTTCAGGATGGTCGCGAATGGTTTGGCGGCTGCTTTATTGAGGTATTGGTTAGCCTTCGCCTGCGGATCGGCTGTCAACGTTTTGTAATCCACAAAATTGGTAGCAATGGAAATGTAGATGGTAGCGGCATTGGCCTTGCTGACCGTCAGCGAAGTATCTCCTGCGCTCAGCTGCCCGCCCTCCGGTGCCACCAGCACATGGGCACGAAACGCGACCTGCCCCTTAACCCCTTCCCGATCACCACTCACACCGGCAAATGCCATCCTTCCTCCCTCTTCCACCTTCCTTTCTCCCTTCTGCGGGCTGTTCAGAAACGAGGTAAAAGTCAATTTACCCAGTTTATCGGCCGTCAGGCGAATGGCGACGATCTGGTCGGGTACGGACGCGATCACCTGCCGGGTATACTTCACACCATCCACCGTGTAGGAGGTGGTAGTCACCGCTTTCTCGATGTCGAGCTCGCGATAGTAATCCGTAAACTTCTCGTGGCCGGGGAAAGCGATATTCAGGTTTCCTACGGGCTGGTACATCATCCCGTTCGTCGTTTTCGACTCGATTTTCTCCGCGGCGAGTTTGGCGGCTTCGTCATGTTTCCCTTCAAAAATAAGCTTTCGCACCTCAGGCAATGCTGCGAGGGCGTTCGGGTTGTCGTTACGGTTGGGGCCACCCGACCACACCGTCGATTCGTTGAGTTTGACAACCTCTTTCTCCGGGTTGCCATACACCATCGCACCCAGCCGGCCGTTCCCGACCGGCAATGCGTCGGTCCAGGTTTTTCCGGCCGGTTGTTTGTACCAGAGCTTCAATGCGCCGGATGTCTGCGCGAAAATGGGATGGGCGAAAGTAAAAAGGGTCAGGCTTAGAAATAGGCGTTTCATGAAAATGTATTGTTGTCCTTCGTGTTAAGAGGACACAAACCGTTTTTTTTAATGCTCTTCGCTGTTAAAGTTTGATTACCACCACAAAAACCGCCCCCGGAAGCTTCTTGAACCGCCGGCAGCGTAGCTTGTGGAATGGAGAGGCAAATTAGGCGGGCGGGATTAACAGGGGCATTAATAAAAGGTTAACACGGCAGGAAAAATCATTTTTGTCAGATCTACCTGATTATTTCAGCTTCATCAAACTTCCCGTCCCGCTTCGTAATTTTTGACTTCGACTGTCTGCCAAAATAGTAGCCACCAAGCGTCGTGAGAAGGTAGCCGGTAATCTGAATGAATTTGAGTACAAAATCCTCTTTACCCAGTTGAAGACAGTAGAGTATGAAGCCAAATATAATAGTGAGGATACCACTACCGATGTATGCATAACGTGTAACCGTCTTTCGCTTTTCACTTTACTGGTTTTTAATGAGATCAGCTTGGACGTCAATTATTTTTTCTGCCTGCTTGGCATTTAGATCAAGCTCTTTTTCCCGAATACGCAGTTCGGCGGCTTCGTTTTGTAAAGTCAGTCGTTGATTGTCGATAAACTGCTCTATGACGTGCATAGGCATCGGGGGTTCGGTTAGCTGACCGCCCTCTCCTTTTGGATTTACAGGGCTATTTTCCTGGCTCATGTTTCAGCTCTACTACAAAGTAACCAAGGTCTCTGCTTCCGATTACAGGAGAGACAAAACGGCTCCGCGTAATCGATGATGCACTGGTTTTGGCCAACTCTGCAAATTCGTTAGCTGAGACCACCTTGATTATTTTCGGGGAAGATTTCCTGAATGGCCACACTAGGCTTTTTAGACTCATAATTCTGTAATTTTCGATATAAAACTCAGATTAAAGTGTCCGAAGTTAACACTTTCCTATACGATCAATATCGAATTTTAGCACCAATTTTCCTGCGGTAGCTCCTGCCTCCGACGCACCAGAACTGACAATCTCCCGGTAGCTCGTCTTAATCATTTTTGTCCATACAGACGTCCGATTTTACCTTCGAGCAACTGCCGGTCGGCGCGGGACTTTGCCAGTGACAGCGCTGTTTTAAAACATTCCAAAGCCTTCCCGTCATCAATGCCCAGATACAACTCGCCCAGGAGTGAATGGTACAGATGGATCTCCCCGAGGTTGAGTTTTTCGGCCTCGCGGATGGCCTCGCGTTTGGAACGGGCCTTCGCCAGGGCGTAGGTTCGGTTCAGGGCGGCGATGGGCGAATATTCGAGAATCAGAAGTTCATTGTAATATTGAAGAATATGTTCCCACTTTTCGGGCGTATCAGCTTTGATGGTATGCCAGTAGCCGATGGCTGCTTCGAGATGGTAGCGGGAAAGCTGCCGTCCGACAGATGCACGATTGAGATAATACTCGCCCCGGCTGATCAGCGTCGCGTCCCAGAGGCTGTCGTCCTGGTCTTCGTAAAGCACGGTTTCGCCCTGCGTATTGGTCCTGGCTTCGAACCGTGAGGCGTGGAAACACATCAGCGCCAGCAATGCATTCACCGGCGGACGGTCGGTACCGGGGTTCTCGGTCAGCATTTTCGTGAGCCACATTGCTTCGATGCAAACATCCTTCCGCAGGGTAACGTCCTTTCCGGCTGAATAATACCCCTCGTTAAAAAGCAGGTACAAAGTCTTCAAAACCGCCTCCAACCTGGACTCAATGTCGGCTTCCGCCGGAAATTCCATTTTAACCTGTTCGGCGCGCAACTTCTCGCGTGCACGGTAAAGGCGCTTATTGATCGTCTCCTTGCTGGTCAGAAACGCGCTGGCGATCTCGTTGATCCCGAACCCGCACAGCACATTCAATGCGAGGCCGATCTGCGATTCAATCGGCAGCGCCGGGTGGCAAATGGCGAACATCATCTGCAACTGGCTGTCGGTAATGTTTTGGGACGACAGATCGAGGCTGACCTCCTTACCCGCAGAACTGTCCCTGACGACCTGGCCCCTGACTTTTTCCTTGAAAAGCTTGTCACGACGCAGATAATCGAGTGTCTTGTTCCGTGCGACGGTGTATAGCCACGCCACCGGGTTGTCGGGCACGCCTTTGATCCCCCACATTTCGGAAGCCTGCAAAAAGGTATCGCTCGCAATGTCTTGGGCGATTTCGATATGTTCCAAGCCGAACGTCTTGCTCAATACCGCGGTGATTTTCCGGTATTCGGTCCTGAACAAATGGGGTATCAATTCCTGGCTTTCCATGGCTGTAAAGTAAATAAGCCTTTGCGGGTTACAAAGGCTTATCAATTTTTCAAACTAAAAAACTACATGCGGATGATGGGCCTGACCTCCACATTACCACCCGCTAGCAGAATCGGGCAGCCTTTCGCCATTTCGCTGGCTTCGCTCAGCGTCTCGGCCCGCACCATAATGAAACCGCCGACAGATTCCTTGGTTTCAATGTAAGGCCCGTCCGTAATGACCTTGCCCGGCCGTATCACATTACCTTCATTGGCAAGCCGGTTGCCGCGGTCCACCAGCTTACCCTGGGCCGCGATACCGCCTATCCAGTCCATCCATTTCTGCATGCTGGTCTGCAACTCTTCGGGCGACATGTCCGCCATTACCGAAGGATCATTTCTAAAAACAAACAGGAAGTCATTCATTTCGATATTAGGTTTAAGTTTTAAAGCCTGTTGACGAACGGCTGGCGCCGGACTGGACAAAAGTTTGGATCTTTTTTCAGGAAAATTACAAAACCTGCGAATGCGCCTATTCCCTTTGGTACGATTGTTTAAATAACCGGCATGGAAATCAAACCGTTACTATCACCAATCCTCCTGGAATGACCACCCAACGCGCGCATTCAAAAAAGGCACGTACGGCCAAGATCCTGCTCGGGCTGCTGATCGCCATCGTCGTGATCAGGCTGGTATTGCCCTATATTGTCCTCCATTTGGCAAATAAAAGTCTGGCGAATATGAACGGCTACTACGGGCATATCAACGACATCGACCTGTCCATTATCCGTGGAGCCTACAAAGTCGACAGTATTTACATCAACAAGCAGGACTCGGTCACCCAAAAGCAAACTCCTTTTTTCGCTTCCAGGGAGGTAGACCTTTCGGTGGAATGGAAGGCATTGATCAAGGGCTCCCTCGTGGGAGAACTTGTGTTCCAGCGTCCCTACCTACTTTTTACCAAAGACAAGGTGGAGCCGAAGGAAATCGTGAAAGACTCCGCAGACTTCCGCAAGATTCTCGACAAATTCATGCCGCTGAATATCAACCGCTGCGAGCTGCGGGGCGGGGCGATCGAATACAAGGATTTCAGCTCTACACCGAATGTCTCCATCGCTATGACGAATATGAACCTCGTCGCCCAGAACCTTCGCAACAGCTATGATTCATCGGCGGTACTGCCTGCGAGCATTCATGCCACCGCAGAGGTGTACGAAGGCAAGCTCCGCTTCGACGCCCGGCTCAACCCGCTGGCCGATGCACCGACTTTCGATATGAGTGCCGAACTGAACAATACCAACCTCGTGAAACTAAACGATTTTTTCCAGGCATATGCCAAATTGGATGTCAACGACGGCCGCTTCGGGTTGTACACGGAGGTGGCCGCCAGGGACGAGGAATTCAAGGGCTACGTGAAACCGTTGATCAAGGACCTGGATGTGCTGGGTAAGGAAGACCGGAAGGACAACCTGTTGCAAAAGCTGTGGGAGGCCTTGGCGGGCGGGGCGGGTAAGCTCTTTGAAAATAAAAACAAAGATCAGGTGGCGACCAAAATCCCTTTCCAGGGCCGGCTCGACGACCCGAAGACGAATATCTGGGTCGCGATCACGAATATCCTGCAAAACGCATTCATCCACGCTATTCAGCCATCCATCGACAACGAGATCAGCATTGCGTCGGTGAAGGTGGATAAAAAAGAGAAGAAGACCTTTTTTCAAAAGATCTTCTCCAAGGATGACGACAAAGGCCAGAAAGGCAAAAAGGATAAGAAAGATAAGCAGGACTAATGGCTATTCCTGTGACCCGGTGTCGCCATGCGTCAGTCCGGAAAATGCCCCTCTCTTATTCTTGTGCAGCCTCTGGGCCGCGTCAATAGAATGGGATGTATGAATGTCATTATCAACTTCCGACATATCAGCCAGTTTCTGATAGAATTTTCGCAGCACATCGAGTTCTGATTCGCTCAGGTCCTCGATATCCACCATCCTGTTGCTGGCAAACCGGCTGGCGGCGATGAGTTCGTTTAATTTCAGCTGAATGGCCTTTGAATCCTTGTTCTGTGATTTCTGAATGAGAAAAACCATCAGAAACGTCACGACCGTCGTGCCTGTATTGATCACGAGTTGCCAGGTGTCGGAGTACCCGAAGATAGGGCCGGTAATGCCCCAAACCAGTATGATACCAAATGCCACCGCGAATGCCATTGAACTTCCCGTCCAGGCCGTAATCCGGGTGGCCATTTTTTCAAAGAAATTGATTTTTGCCCTTTTCATATTTAAAACTAATTGAGATCAGCAATCTCCGGTGTTTGCCGATGAAATGCTACTTCTTCATCCGATTTTCCGACAAAAAACAGCGATTTTTATCGACTGCCACGAAATCCAACAAGTAATTGCAAGTTATGCCAGGAAGTATTTTGATGCGTTTAATACATCCCAGGGTTTGTAGAAAATAAAAATTAAAATTATCCAAGTAATAATATTAATATTACACATGATTATGATCATTTGAAATTAGTCTGCCACGATTTTCGAGCTGTACAAAATTTACGAATATGACTTTCGTCATGTTTTCAAATAAATTTATTCGCGTACTTTGTAGAAGTATTTCAATATTTTACTCAACGTTGTTTAAAAAAGGGCTTCTACAAGAAGCCCTTTTTTTAATGATTCATTGCCGTTCCCGTAGCATGATCGCCGTGATCGTGCGGCTTGTCGGTCTTACCTACTTTTTGATAGTCTTTCAGCACCTTTTTTGACTCCTCGGTACCGATGGCTTCCACCCGTTGGATCATGTAAGGGAGCATTTTGGGAAATTTAGATTTCTCTGCCAGCTGCAACGCACGTTTCGTGTCAACTACTGCCAGCGGTTCCGCCGCGTACCATTCCAGAAGCGGCAGGTTATGATCGTCTTTGTCTTCGGCCTTCTGCACCAGGGCGTCAAGCACATCCCACCGCTGCGACGGGTCCAGGCGAAGCATTCCGGACGTCAGGTAAAGTCTTACCAGCTTCGAGTTGTCCTTTTGAGCCATTTCAGCAAACTTTTTCAGCGTTTCGGGCGAAACGGATTTGTTCTCCGTCAAAAGCTGCACCGACCAGCTGCGGAGGTACTCGCTTTCGCTGGATAACAGGGCTGCAAGCTCCTTTTCGGTGAGGCCTCCCGTTACGTGGAGCGTCCATAGCGCACGGAGCTTTCTGGTTTCGTCCGGGTTCCTGGCCAGTATATCCTTCAATGCCTTATGTACCTTTTTGTTGGGCCCGCGTTCCTGCAAAAGCGTGCGCGACTGGCGGACATACCACTCATTTGGATTCAGCTGGTAATTCACCAGTTCCATATCCGAAGCTTTGGATAAATCCACCTGCACCCATTTGTCGTTGTCGTGGCTAATTTTGAAGATCCGGCCCATCGTTTTGTTGTGCACATCGGGGTTAGGGCTGTGGCATTGGTTTTTGTCGTACCAGTCGATTGCCCAGACGGAGCCGCTTGCGTCGTATTTGAAGTTCAGCCACTGCGACCAGGAGTCATTCATCGCCATGAAGTCGTTCTTGTGGGTAGCCTCGTAGCCGGACCCCGAGCGGGTCAGGTGATCGATATTGAGGCGGGCGCCGTTGATATTGTTCATGAAAATATCATTTCGGTATTCCTTCGGCCAGCTGTTGCCGAGGTAAATCATCGCCCCCGCATGCGCATGCCCGCCGCCTGCCGAAGCGGAACGGAAATTGCCCGCGTGCGGGCCGCGCTCTCCTACCCAATGCACGTGGTCGGCGATGGTTTTGATATCGTCATAAGTATAGGGATTGAAATGCTTCCCGGCCTGGCGCTGGTAGCGGGCACCCTGGATCACATGGTACATATGCGGGATCACGCACACCGTGATAAACGGGTGCCCGTAGTCGTTGAAATCGATCCCCCAAGGGTTGCTCGACCCTTCCGCAAACACCTCGAATTTGTGAGAGGTAGGATGGTAACGCCACACACCCGCATTGATTTTAGTCCGTTCGGAATCGGGCGCGCCGGGCTTGCCGACATTGGAATGCGTAAACACGCCATGCGTACCGTAAAGCCAGCCGTCAGGCCCCCAGCGCAGGTTGTTGAGCACCTCGTGGGTGTCTTCCAGGCCCCAGCCGTCGAGCAGTATCTGCGGAGGGCCCGTGGGTTTGTCATTCTTAAAATCCGCAGGGATAAACAGCAAATGTGGGGCCGAACCGAGCCACACGCCCCCCATTCCTACTTCGATACCGCTGATGAGGTTGAGGTTTTCCGCAAATACCTTGCGCTTGTCAAGCGTACCGTCGCCATTCGTATCTTCAAAAATCAGGATCTTGTCCCTACCCTGCCCTTCCGGCGCACGCAAAGGATAGGTATGCCCTTCCACGACCCAAAGCCTTCCCCGGTAATCCACAGTGAAACTGATGGGACGGATAATATCCGGCTCCGCAGCGGCGAGGGTGATCTTGAAGCCCGGCGGCGGGGTCATCGCCTTGGCGGCTTCTGTACCGGAGAGCCCGGCATTCAGCACCGGGTCCAGCGGCGGAAGAATGATAATATCCCTTTGTTTCAACTCATTGGGAAATTCCGGACGACTTGGATAGAAGCGAAAATCGTCGAAATTGATATGCGCCCATTTATCATTGGGAATGTAGGGGATCTGCGAAATGCCCGTTTCATTGTCGACGATGCGGATGAATATTTCCTTGTTCAAATAGGGCTGCAGATCGACTACGGCAGGCTGCAAGGTGGCCCTGCCCTGGCCTGTAATATGATAGACAACCTTGTTATCGGCCGCCGTTACGATTTCTACGCGTGTGTCCTGTAATGCGCCGCCCGACACCCGGAACGCCGCAAACGGCTGCGTGACCCGGAAAGGCACCGACGTGAGCGTACCTGTCTGTTTGTAATTGAGCGTACCGCCGCTGCTGAGGAAATATTTTCCTTCGTACCCGATATTCATGTCTTTTTCATGCACCGGCGAGGGATCGGAGCTGAAAAGCGCACTCGTGAATGCATCGCCCGTCGCGGTCCAGTTTTTCAGATCCCCCGTTTCAAAGCCTAGATTGAGCGGCTGACCGTCTTTCATAGGAAACTGCCCCGCTACCGTCTCATTTGAAATAACTCCTTCCACCACTTCGAAGCTTCCCACCATCCCCGCGGCACGGTGACCGGGCACGGAGCAGAAATAGGTATCGCTTTGCTCGGCTTTAAATGTGATACTGGTGCTGGTGCCTTTTTCGATGATCACTTTGCTCTTGATACCCAGTTTTTCAAGGGCGATGTCGTGCGTCATGAGCTCTCCGTTGGTGATCGTGATCCTCACACGGTCGCCTTTGTTGGCCTTTAACGTCGGGTTGCGCGACCCGTCCTTGGCGAAAAATCCGAGCATGGTCGCTTCGAGCGCATAATCGCGGTCGAATTTTTCGGCGGGTTGGGTGGTTGTAGTTGTCTGCGCGAATGTGTCCTGCGCCGGGACTGTCACCATGGCCAGCGCCAGCGGGACGAGCATGTGTGTCAACCTGATCATATTCATTTGTTTAGGAATTCCTGTTTCAAAAGCTGAGGAATAAAGCAGGGCGACACCTCTTTTATACTTATATGGGCTTTTTTAGCAGGAAAACGGGAATATGACCGCTATTCTGCCTTCGCAGAAGCCTTGTTTTCCCTGATCCGCCATTCGGTAATCTTCCTAATCAGGTCCAACGGTATGGGCTTGTCCAACGGGAAATACACCGACCCTTTGGTTCCCTTGTAGCCCGAAAGCTCCGCCGAAAGAGCCCCTGCGATCCCGGCGCTGACGGGGTAGAGTGCCACATGCTTTTTCCATCCGGCAAAGTAAACAAGGTATGTGCCATTCAAATTGAAAGTAGGCATATCGTAAGAAATCGTCTCAATTGCATCGGGTGCGGTTTCCCGGATAACCAAACGGATCTCCTGCAATACCTTTTGTACATCCTCCGGAAAATTGGCGATGTATTCATCTATTGAGCTGGTCTTTGCGGCCATGTTCCTGACATTTAGTGAGGAGAGAAGTTAGTAAAAAATACTTTACGTTCGAAAAACGACCTGCGGCCTCAAAGCACCAGCTTATATCCTCTCCCACGGATATTGATGATCTGGATTTTAGGGTCCTCGCGCAGGTGGCGGCGGAGTTTGGTAATAAAAACGTCGAGGCTCCGGCCATTGAAAAAGGAATCGTCGCCCCATAGTTCGGTGAGGACTTCGCTCCGGCCGAGGACTTCGTTGCGCTGCTGGTATAGGCGGCGCAAGAGCTCGGATTCACGATGTGACAGCGTCACCTCCCGGTCCTCGACGGAGAGCTTTTGCTTGGCGGGATCGAAGAGGTAGCGGCCGATCCGGAGTGTTCCGCCCGCATTCGGGCGCGATGCCCCTACCCGCAGGAGCGCATTGATCCGCACGACCAGTTCGTCGAGACTGAAAGGCTTTTTGAGATAATCATTCCCACCCAACTCGAAACCCCGCACCACATCAGCCGTTTGGGAACGCGCGGTAAGGAACATGATCGGTGTGTGCGGGTCGTCGCGACGGATGTGCTCGGCCATGGTGAACCCATCCATGTCGGGCATCATAATGTCGGCGACGACAATATCGGGCTGATGCAGCCGGAATTGTTCAAGCCCCTCGGCACCGTTGGCAGCGTAGAGCACCTCAAACCCGCGGTAAACCAGGCTATCTTTCACGATCATGCCCAGCGCCGGTTCGTCCTCGATGAAAAGTACCGTAGCCATTTTCAGAATTTTAAGACAAATGCGCTCCCCTTTCCCGGTTCGCTGTTCAGACTAATGCTTCCGCCATGCTTTTCGACAACCTGACGGACGTAGGCGAGCCCCAGACCGAAACCTTTCACCTGGTGCAGGTCGCCAGTAGGAACGCGGAAGAAGCGATCAAAAACCGACGCCTGGTAGGCTTTGGGAATGCCGATGCCATTGTCGGCGACCGTCAGTTGCCAGCCATGTGACTCCTGCTCGTAGTTGAATGAAATGGTCACCCGGTCGTAGGAGTACTTGATCGCATTGTCGATGAGGTTATTGATCACATTTCCGAAATGCATACGGTCCACCTGCACCATTGTCCCGAACGGGATATGCATATCAAATACCACGGTTTTGGCTGCCTTGATCCGGTGGCTGGCGGCGAGCTCGCATAAAATTTCGGCGAGGCTGACCGGTTCGGTTTGAAATTCGAAATCCTGCTTCTCTTCGACGGCCAGGTTCAATACCTTTTCCACGAGGTCCGAGAGCCTTTGAAGGTTATTCTGCGAAATATGCAGGTATTCTTCTGTCTTGCGCGGGTCGTTCAGCACCCCGAAATTGAGTAACGCATCCACGGCCGCGGTCACCGTGGCGATGGGCGTTTTGAGCTCGTGGGTCATATTATTGATGAAATCATTCTTGATGTCGGAAAGCCTTTTCTGCCGCAGGATGGTCCTGAGCATGAACACAAAGCAGCCGGTAGTAAGCAGTAAAAGCAACAGTGAACAACCCAGCAGCCAGCCCATTCTTCTCAGCAGGTAGGGAACCGGCGTTTCAAAAGTAGCCTGGACAAACAAATGGCGCACGGGATTGATCGGCAACGGCAGCGTCCTGAACCGGTCGTCACTTTGCCTTCTCAAACCATTAAAAATGATGACATTATTAGCTCCCGCCTTCGGGCGAATGTAGAGCGTGTCGAGCAGGAATGCTGCGTGGATATCCCGCCTTGCCAATTCGGCCTGATAGGCCGCGTAGATCTTTTTCAGGTCCACCTGCCCGCCTTCTTTCCATCCCTGCACCACAAATTTCGAAATGCGGCGAGCGAGCGTGTCAGCCGGTGCGACGATGGCGCTGTCGTTGTTGAACTGGTAGTAAAAACGCGAGCTTTCGCCCCCACGCACGCCCAGCCGCCGGACTACCACCCGCGCATCCTTTCCGGGCTGCCCGGGTGCTTTTTTCGAGGCATTACCGCCGGAAGCCTCCCTGGGAATGTCGCCGCCGGGAGGATCGGGCGGAATCCCCTTTTCGCTCATCAAAATGCGGGCATCGTCGAGCTGCTGCCCCTCCACAACCCGGAACAATGCATCCTGGACCACGTTTCCGAATTGCTGGCGATTGATCCGGTAAGTCGCTAACAGCCAATATCCCTGAAATGCATTAATGGCGACAATGCAGGCGGTCATGAGCCAGAAAATGATGCGGATACGGCGGTTCGTCATATCGCAAAGCTAAGCTTTCCGGGTAAATGATTTCCGGAACCTTAACACTATTTAACACAAAATAGCATTGGTTAATAGGGCTCTCAGCGCAGCAGCGAGATGGCGGGCATTTCTTTGCGGTGGAAAATTTTAACGCCGTCCAGCTCCCTTACGAGGCGGTAATGCCGGCGCACATATTCCCGCACCACGGGTACTTTGTCGTGCTGAAGAAAAAGGTGGCCCCGCTCGGAATATTCGGGGATCATCGCCTCGACGAAGATTTTAGGCTTGTTTTCTTCCATATCATCCAGAAAATCCTGCGTCCAGTTTGGCACAAGCGGCGAATTCATGGAGAAATGGAATGTGTGCACGTCCCGGTAACCCATCGGTCGCTGCGCGCTCACGAGCAAGCCGTCGCGCCAGCCCCATACCACTATCGGGTCTGATGGGTCGGTGTATTTCACGATATGCCCTACTACCTTTTTGTCAATATCCGTTCGCCGGTCGTAAGCGACTGCCCCGTCGAGGTATTTCAAGCTGACGGCCGTTTGAACGATCCCGCCAAGCAGCAGCAAACCCACCGCATATTTCCGCACCGAGGGGCTGCTCACCGACAAAAACAACGCATTGAAAATCAACAGCGGGACGAACAGAAAGAGTTTATAATGCTCGAAATTATTACCCGATTGCAATACGGCGTAAATGCTCAGCAGCAAGAGCAGAAAGGTAAAAACGAACGGCATCCAGTTGACTTTAAAACCGGAGCTCCATCTTTTGAAAGACAAAACCGGTAATGCGACCGCCAGCGCGGCAAGCGTGAGCACATATACCCCCGAGCTGGTAGCGTAAAAGATGAACCGCAACACCCGGCCCGGGCTGAACCGCTCGGCGATGGGCATGGAAGAAAACTGCGTGGTGAAGGAATAATAGAAGTAATTCCAAAAATAGTTGTTCCAGAAAACATCCACTTTCCCCCTCATTCCATAGAATACATTGACAAGAATGGTAGGTAAAACACAGCCGGCAAACAGGGCCGCCATGTTGCGCCAATCCTTGCGCTGCGCCATGGCCAGCAACAAAAATGCGCCCGTGAGCAAACCCATGGGCGCATTTTGAAACTTGGCGTAAATGAGGCTGCCGAGCAATATCCCGGTGGCCCCGGCAACGACCGGACTTGTCCACCTGCGATAGAAATACATCAGAAACAATGCTACACCGGCTGTGACCATGAATATGCTGTTATGCTCGGAGTTGTAAGCCGCGAAAATATGGCAAATGATTCCCAGGAAAAGCGCCAGGCTCCACGTCATGACCAGGCTCAGGCTTTTGCCGGCCAAAAGCTTGCATATCTGGTAGAGGCACAACACAGTACCGGTCCACAATATAAGTCCGATGATTTCGGCGCTGGTGTAATTGACGGGCATACCCAACCAGGAACCGGCGACTAGCGGAAATACCGTCAACGGACGGGCGTCGGTGTAATTGAGCAATGTCCAGAGCTTATCGGGATAGTGGTTAATGGCGAGTACGGCGCTAAGCCAGGTACTCGTATCGATATCGTATTCCCGGTCGCGCAGGAACGGGATTCTCGCAGCCCACACCAGCGCGAGCATGATGGCCATCACCACCGCCGCGTCTCTGCCGGAGCGCTTGCGTTGGGATTCGGTGATGTACATCCTGTATACCCACAAGGTTGACAGGAAGAAGACAACAAACAAAAATAGCTTAAAGTAGAAGCTGTAAATCATTAGCTAACAGAGGGTTGCTTGGCTGAGTTTATGGAACCAATATAGGACGAGCCCCCTGAAAGTGCACCATCGAATGTGACTTTTTTTAGTTTCCGGCTCAAAATCCCGGGCCAGGAAGCGTTTCGTTGACCGCCGGCGGGATTTTACCCTTAACACTACTTAACATTAAATAGCAGAACCTTACAAACCGTCACCTGACCTTTGAACCGTTCAATCAAAACCACGGTGACATTATGAAAAAGCTTATTTCAATGATTGCGCTGCTGTTGGCAGCCACCCCACACATTTTCGCCCAAAGTTCCGGACAGATTAACTACGAGGTCGTGCGCAAGATCGACCAATCCCGATTGCGCTTCATGGTCAACGGAGAAGAAGTGAAACAGGGCGACCCCAATTTCCCCACCGACGTGCCCGACTCCCGCACGATCGGCCAGAAAATAATCTTCGCCGGAAACTACGTGCGTGAAAGCCGCGATGAAGAGAACATGATGTTGAGGATGACCCGAGAACCGGGCGGCGTTCCCCAAACCATCCAGGCCGGACGTCCGTTCGAGGAATATGCGCTCATAGACATTGCCGGACAGAAATTACTGACGTTCGTGACGGTCGGCAAAGACAAAGAGGCCCGTACCTACAAAACCGAGGCACCAATCGAAGCGACCGGTGGTTGGCAGCTTACGCAACAAACCAGGAAAATTGCCGGCTATTCCTGCCAGAAAGCCGTGGTCAACTATCATAAAGAACCCTACACCGTGTGGTTTACGACCGAACTTCCGTTCCGCTATTCGCCTGTGCCGGCACTTACACCCGAAAAAGGGGTTGTACTGCTGGTAGAAGGAAGTAAGGAGCAGTTCAGGGCCACGAAGGTAAGCCTGGGCAAGGTTGACGAAAAATCGGTTATGCCGAATGCGGAGGCCGAAACCGTGAGCCAGGAGCAGATGACGGATATCCGCCAGAAAGCGATGGCCGATTTCCACCAAAAAATGGGACCGGGCGGTGGAGGCATTTAAACTGATCGTTTGCCTGCTGCTGCTTTCGCTATCCACCCCGTTACTTGCACAAAAAGCTGCTCCGGTCGGCGAAATCAGCGGTATCGTGCTGGACTCGGCTTCGCGGAAACCCCTGCGAATGGCATCCGTGTCGCTCCTGCACGAACGTGACTCTGCATACGTAACCGCCACGACCACCGGAGGTGAGGGAGACTTCCGCTTCCGGAAGCTCGCCCCCGGCGCGTACCGGCTGCTGGTCACGTTTGTAGGATACAAAAATATATCGCTGCCCGTAACGGTACATCGCGACACGTCGGCTGACGTCGGCACGCTGCTCATGAACGAACAGGGTACGCAGCTCAATGAGGTGGTGATCCGCCAGGAAGCCGCACCGATTACTATCAAGCAGGATACGGTCGAATTCAATGCGGGTTCATTCAAAACACAGCCTAATGCGCAGGTGGAGGAGCTGCTGCGCAAATTGCCCGGTGTGGAGGTCGCCCGCGACGGCTCTATCAAGGCCAACGGCCAGACTGTGCACAAGGTGCTCGTCGATGGCAAGCCGTTTTTTGGTAACGATCCTAAAATGGCGACGCGAAACCTGCCGGCAGACATCGTAGATAAGGTCCAGATGTACGATCAGTCGTCCGACCAGTCCCAGTTTTCCGGTGTCGATGACGGCGACCGCGAGCGCACCATTAACATTACCATTAAAAAAGACAAAGGAAAGGGCTATTTCGGACAGAATGCGCTGGGAGCCGGGCCGAGCGCCGGCGAACAATCGGCGCGGTACGAGGCCAGGCTGAATGTGAACCGTTTCAACAACCACAATGGCGGGCCCAACAGGCAGATATCGGTGGTGGGACAGGCCAATAACCTCAACCAGCAGAACTTCACCCTGGCCGAAGGCGGCGGGCCGCAGTTTGTAGGCCTGCCCGGCAGCGGGGAAGGCGGACCGGCGGCGCCTTCGAACATTACCGAGGTAGCCGCATTGGGAGCCAACTACCGCACCGAGAGCAATGCCGTGAAATGGGGCAAACGTTCCGAAATGGCGGCCAGCTACTTTGCCAGCCGGGCGGCCGTCACTACCGACCAGCAAAGCCATCGTAAAAACGTCCTCCCCGGCCAGTCTTTCCAGACCGACCAGCGGAACTATTCCAAAAATACGACGCTTACCCACCGCATTAACGGCCGCTTCGACCTGCCGATCGATTCCCTTACGAGCCTGCGGTTTACCCCTAACATCAGCTTCCAGACGAAAGATCTGCTCACCCAAAGCAGCAGCTATTCTTACCGGTCGCTGACCGATTCCCTCAACAAGGGCCTCACGCAATACGATCTTCACGGAAATGGGCTGAACGGGTACAACAACCTGCTGCTCATGCGAAAATTCAGCAAAGAAGGACGTTCGCTGTCCGCAGATCTCAACTCAACCCTGACTACCGGCAACACCACCGCCTACAACCGGTCGGACAATACCTTTTTCGATACGCTCAGTACGGAGTCCCGCCAAAAGATCGACCAGCGCAATGCGCAGAACCAATTTGCCATGCAGAATACGGTAAATGTTTCTTTTACGGAGCCTGTTTCATTTACCCAAAAACTGGAATTACGGTATGCTTACAGCAACAGTTTTGGAAAATTACTTAGAAACGTGGCGAATAAAAGCGGGGAAACGAACCAGTATGACCAGTCCGATGGATCGTTAAGCCGAAATTTCGCCAGTACCTTTGAAACCAACCGCCTGGGCGCCACTTTTCAGACGCGGCGCCTGCGGTACACCATCGCGGTGGGCGCGGATGCACAGCTCGCTTCCCTGCGGCCCGTAGACAGGTCAACCGACGCGGGTTACCGCTCGCGATACGGGTATTTCATGCCTAATGCGCTTTTTTCCTACACTTTTCGCGGAAACAAAAACCTGCGCCTGCAATACCGGACGCGCGTGGCGGCACCCGGCGTTACCCAGCTGATTCCCGTTGCCGACAATTCCAATCCGCTGAATATCAGCATTGGAAACCCGGATTTACGGCCTGAGTATTACAACAACCTGACGCTCTCTTTCAGCATATCGTCCCGTGGCGGCGCAGATAACCTATTCATGTTCAGTAGCTTCAACCAAAGCAACAACCGAATCGGCATGTCCACCCGCACCAACGAGTCTGGCGTACAGGTTACCACGCCGATCAACACGCGGGGCTATATGGGCGCAACAGGGTTTGTTTCTGTGGGGAAAAAACTAGATCCTTTGCACCTGACGGTCAATGTGAGTACGCAGGGAAGCGTCGCCAGAAATACAAACATCATCAACGAATCGGATAACGTGACGACATCGACTTCCATCGGTCCGGGTATCCGCCTTCAATCCGACTACAACGGCCGGATCGATTACGGGCTGAGCGCCCGCATTACCTATCAGCAGGCGCGTTACTCGCTGCTCTCCCAGCAAAATCTGCAATACTGGTCGCAGTACGCCACCGCCGATGTGCACTGGCATCTGCCCGGACATACGGTATTTACGACAGAGCTCACCTACAACGGCAATACCGGCCGCGCCGAGGGGTATAACCAGCGTTTCCTGCTCTGGAATGCCTCGGTTTCCAAACAATTCCTGAGGACGCGGCAGGCTGAGGTCCGCGTGCAGGTGTTCGACCTGCTCAACCGGAACCGGAGCCTTATCCGGAACGCGGGCGATGCTTACGTGGAAGACGTCCGAAGCCGGGTCTTGAAACGGTACTTCCTGATCAGCCTGGTGTATAATCTGAGAAAATTTGGGGTTTGAGGCCCGGCGAAGCAGGGAGTGGTTAAAACAAAAAGCGTGTCATGGCACACATGACACGCTTCTACACTACTGTTCGTTTATCGGCTTATTATTCTTTCAAGATCTGTCCAGCTATTCACCTCTATTTCAATGAAGTAAGGCTATATCGTAAGCCGGAGCGTAAAATTAGTTCTATAAAATGAATAACAAATATTTCGCATCGTTTTTTTTTATCGGAAGTGCTTTTTCCCGCAAATACAATCAGATGCTGTACTTCAAACTAACCAGCATATTCCTGCCGGCACCGGGCGAAAACTGGTTCGCGTAAATGGCATTGGCATAGTAGCGCACGTTGAAAACATTGCTAATGTTCCATCGGATCCCCACGCGGCCAATCCGGTAGCCTATTGCCAGGTCGGCAATGGTGTAGGCCGGCATCACATACGTGTTGGCGCTGTTGGTAAATGTTTCATCCATGTAATTGACGCCCGCGCCAACGCTGGCACCTTTCAACTCGCCGCCCTGCGCCTCGTAGTTCAGCCAGACATTCGCCATATGCTGCGGCGCAAATGCCACCTGTTTTCCAGCCACCGGATTGGCTTCATTCGTTTTGTATGCCAGGTACTGAGCTTTCGAAAAAGTATAACCCGCATTCACGTCGAGGCCGGGCGCCAATGATCCGTTGATTTCCGCCTCAAACCCTTTCGATTCAGCGGAGCCGATGCGCTTGTAAATGCCCCCCGGCAATGCTTCGAGCTGATTGTTTTTACGCATATAATATAATGAAACCTGAGCACCCCATTTCGGATTTACGTCCAGCCGAGAACCTACTTCACCCTGGTAGCCCGTTTCCGGATCGAACGTTTCGCCGTTCGGAGCAACACGGCGGGCGGGTTTGAAATAGGTGGAATACGAGCCATAGACCGAAAGTGCCTCAAACGGCTGATACACCAGTCCCGCCCGGTAGGTAAATGCAGATTTGTTGATCTTAGCCTCCGGCCCTTCTTCGGTCACATTCCGTTCGGCATCGACCTGATCGGTAAAATAAGTACCGCGAAAAATATCATAGCGCAACCCCACCAGGCCTTTCAGCTTTTCACTGATTTTAATCCAATCCTGCACATAAATACCATGCACATGCTCCATGGTAGCGCGGTAATAGGTATCCCTGAATGCAATATAACCCTGGTTGAGAACCGGGTTGCGTACGGCAATAGTGGCATTCCAGCCTGGCCCGAAAACGTCGCCGTTATACGTTCTGCGGTCGAGCAGGCTAAGCGAGTAACCTCCCAGCAGTTTATGGGAAATACCCTTGGTGTCAAACTCATAGGTCAGTTCCAGCTGGTTCTGCAATGGTTTGGTAAGATGGTTGAAATAGAACGGCGACGATCGTCTGAGTGAATCCCGGGTAGCGTTAAAAGTCAGCTCCTCGGTCGAGAAGTAATTGATATTGTCGTCGTAATAGGAAAGCTGGTCCGACAGCGTCAGGCCGGATGAGAACCGGTGCACATATTTGAGCTGGTAATCGTACCGCGTATGTTTCAGGAAATCAGCGGGATCGTTGTAACGCGTATCGCGGTCCATGCCCGGCGCCAGCTTACTGCCATCGAGCATCGGCAGCCCGGTATCGGTGTCATAGATATCCTTGTTCGCACCGATTGTCAGGTAAAACAGGTCGCGTTGCGTAGGGGTGTACTCCAATGCGAGGTAGCCGTTGTTGGTATTCGAGCCCGAATGCCGGTAACCGTCCGTATCCGACATGCCGAAATCGAAGCGGTACCGCAGCTTGTCGTTCACCGGCCCGCCTGCCCCTGCACGGATGCGGCGGGTGTTGTAGGTGCCATAAGCGGCCGAAAAATCGGCCTTGAAATCCGCAGAAGGCCTTTTACGGGCAATGTTGATCACCCCGCCCAGAGCCGAGTGCCCGAAAAGAACGGATGCCGGCCCTTTCAGGACTTCGACGCGCTCCACATGCGCGAGATTGGTGCTGGGAGCGCTGGTAGAGATGTTGTGCCGCTCATCGCGAACGCCGTCGACCATCAGTACAAAATTGGAAAAACCGCGGATGGTGAAATGCTGAAAACCGCCGTAGGTATTGTTGGCGCGCACCCCGGTGGTATTTTTCATAGCCTCCTGCAAATCGTCGATCCCGCGCTGCTCGATCGTCCGTACCGATACGGCCGAGGTCGTCAGCGGCAGGTCCCGCAATCCCACATCGATTTTGTTGATGGCTGAAAATGCAGCCCGGTGTGCGCCCGAAACCTTTACTTCCTCCAAATGATGGGTTCGCGCCACGTCTGCACGTGAGGTGCTGTCGGGCGCATTTACAGGGGCGGTTTGTGCCAACGCACTACTGAAAGGAGTTACCAGTACCGCTGCCAGCAGGGCACATAGAGAGGCCTCCCCGAGTCTGCCATACCGCGGGCAGCGGGTCGTAAAACTGAACATACTTTTAACCGTTTAAGGTGAGTGATGGTCTTGGAAAAGGCAGGTCTCCTGACTTGTAACATTTACGCCGTCCTTCCCGGTAATGAGTGAATGAGTCAATGAGCGAATGAGTGAATGTCCTTTTGTATTGAAAACATTCACTCATTCACACATTCTCACATTCACTCATTGAATTCCAGTGGACATAACCCCGGCATAAACCGCTCGTTACTTACAGTTGCGCGACAGTTCGTGATTCACACACGATTCCCTATTAATTCACTCAACGTGAAACCTTTTCCTGTTAGAAAATAAATTAAAGAACTTCTTGGGGGCGCAAAGTTATGATTTAATGATAGTTTGCGGCATTGAAACGAAAAGATTAAACAATTCAAAAAACTGCTGTATGGAAAGAAAGGTAGAGATCCGGCTCCGGCATTGGGTGTTTGTGGACGAGGTCAAATTTTTCGGCCCGGGACGCTATGAACTGCTCGAACGAATCGCTGAAACCGGGTCTATCTCGCAGGCTGCGAAGGAGATGGGGTTGTCGTACAAAAAAGCATGGGCGATGGTCGATGCGATGAACACATTGGGTAAAGGCCCCTACGTGGTCACCCAAAAAGGGGGTACCAAAGGCGGAGGCACAGTGCTCACCGACACCGCACGCAATGTGATGGCCGCCTATAAACGCCTCAACGACAAGCTGAACGCCGCACTCGCCGAAGAACCGGAGCTTTTATCACTCATTTGACGCAACTCGTCAAACTTTTCAGCACTATTGGCAGGTACTCTTTATATTTGCGATATATCCATTCATACATATCGCTTTTTGATGAGAAAATATCTCCTGCCGTTATTCAGTAACCTTGCCTTCACGGCGATCGCACAGCAAACCCCTTCGCTCACCGACCGCACTTTTGAGCTTGGCGAGGTACGCGTGTCGGGGGTCAGCACCAGCGACAGCATTGCCTCCCGCCTCTCCTACCACACTATTGAAAAGTTCAACCGTAACGACCTTTCCAATGCATTGAATATCCTTCCCGGCGTGAGCATCGCCAACGTGGGGCCGCGGAATGAGTCGGTCGTGTATGTACGCGGCTTCGACCTGCGCCAGGTGCCCGTGTACATCGACGGCGTGCCCGTATACGTGCCTTATGACGGTTACGTGGATATGGGCCGCTTCACCACTTTCGATCTGGCCGAGGTAAACGTGTCCAAAGGTTTCGCCTCCATTTTGTACGGTGCCAACACCATGGGCGGGGCGATCAATCTGGTATCGCGGAAGCCGGAGGGCAAGTTGGAGGTCAATGGCCGCGCAGGCGTTTTCAGCGGCGGTGGTTACCGCTGGAATGTGAATGCAGGATCGAGGCTGGGTAAATTCTTTTATCAGGTCGGTGCTTCGCAGCTCAAACAGGACACGTATCCGCTTTCCGGTGATTTTAAACCCAGAAAATACCAGCAAACCGATGACCGGGAAAATGCCTACCGGGACGATTTGAAATTCAGTGCAAAAGCCGGCTTTACGCCCAATGCGACCGACGAATATGTGATCGGTTATATCAACCAGCAAGGTGAAAAAGGTACGCCGCCTTACGTGGGCGACGACGCTAAAATCACTACCCGTTTCTGGAAATGGCCGAAATGGAACAAGCAGAGCCTGTATTTCATTTCAAATACCGCGGTGGGCGAGAAAAGCAAAGTAAAAACGCGGCTGTATTACGATACTTTCGTGAATGCGCTGTTCAGTTACGACGATACGACTTACACCGCCCAAACCAAGGGTTATGCATTCCAAAGCTTTTACGACGACTACACGCTCGGCGGCAATGCGGAATTCGAATCGCGGGCGTGGGACAATAATGTGTTCAAACTCAATGTGCAATACAAGCGCGACATTCACCGCGAGCACGACAAAGGCGAACCCGTGCAGTCCTACATCGACAATACCATTTCAGTTGGCATCGAAAACAGGTACCAGATTACCTCTGCGCTTGCCGTTGTGCCAGGCATCAGTTTCAATACGCGCAACGCAAGCAAGGCACAGGAATACAATGCGACTACCAAAGAACTGACCGATTTTGCCGATAGTAAAAACAATGCGGTCAATGCGCAGATCGGACTGTTTTGGGACATCACCGCCCACCATACATTGCGTGGTACCGTAGCCCGGAAAACCCGTTTCGCAACCATCAAGGACCGCTACTCCTACCGTATGGGCCAGGCCATTCCCAACCCCGACCTGCACGCCGAAGCAGCATTGAACTACGACCTCAGCTACTCGGGCAAAGTCGCCGAAAGGCTCGCATTACAAGCCAGTGTTTTCCAAAGCAATATCGACGACATTATCCAGCAAGTGGACAATGTGCAACCCAATCGTTTCCAGTTACAGAATGCCGGAAAGGCCCGTTTTTATGGCGCGGAAGCTGGTTTTGATTACCAGGTTATCCAAGGCCTGAAACTCGGGTCGAACTATTCGTTTATCAAACGGAAAAACAAAACCAACCCGGCCATCCTCTTTACCAATGTGCCGGAACACAAGGTATTCGCCTATGCCGACTTCTCGTTCCTGAAAGTAGCCAACCTGCTCACCAGCGTGGAAAGCAACAGCAGCCGGTACAGCACGAGCTACGGCACCAAAGCCGGCGCGTATACGCTGGTGAATGTCAAAGCTTCCGTGAAGCTGTATAAATTCATCTCCGCAGAAGCAGGTATCAACAACATTTTCGACAAGAATTACAGTCTCGTGGAAGGCTTCCCCGAAGCGGGCAGAAATTTCTTCGTAAACCTGGTTTTCAACCATTTTTAAAGCGATGTCGGGAAGCGGTTGGCACATTATCGCATTCCCCGGTATGCTCACCGACTCGACATTTATTACCAATCCCGCGTTTTCAAACCCGCATTCCATTTCAAAATCCCGATAACATGCAAGGAATCAATTCATTCAGAAGCAAAATGCTATTATGCGCGATGCTCGTGTGCGCACTCGTGATGCAAGTCCATGCGCAAAGCGCGGCCACGCTGACCGTCTCCGGTGAAGTGACTACTCCCCTGGAACTGAAAGCGCAAGACCTGGCCGCGATGAAGCAGATCAGCCACAAGGTGAAAGACCGCGATGGTAAAGAGCACGAGTTCAAAGGCGTCGCGCTGATTGAAATCCTCGAAAAGGCAGGCGTGACCACCGGTGCGAAACTGCGAGGCGAAAACCTCGCTAAATATGCATTGATCACCGCCGCGGACGGCTATGAAGTACTCTATGCACTCGCGGAAATCGATCCGGAATTTACAGATCAGGTGATATTGCTTGCGACAGAAAAAGACGGACAGCCATTACCGGCCGGCGAAGGGCCGTTCCGCATTATTACGCCCAAAGACAAGAAACCTGCCCGCTGGATCCGTGAGGTCAGAAGCATTAAGATCGCATTTGCCAAAAACTGATTCTTTTTTGGAATGCACATTCCAGAACGCCAGCCCTCAGCGGGCTGGCGTTCTTTCGGTTTTGGCGTAGTTGAAATAGCGCGCCGCCCCTTTGATTACCGACATTCCCGCAGACAGCCGGTAGGTACCCCAGGGATATTTCGCAACGGCATTGACTACCCGCTTTCTGAGTTTCGGCACATGCCTCCGTAACACGCGAGGGGGATAGTCGCTTACCAGCTCATAAATCACCCGCCCGTCCATTCCCACCGGCCGCGGCAAGTCGTACATCGCCAGAATGGAAGGCACTATATCGATATTGGAAGTAGGAAGTGCCGTGCTCTGGCCGTTGGCAATGTAGGGCCCGGATGCCATTAGTTCAATATTGATCTCGTAGGGACTCGCGCCGCCGTGCCCCGCTACACCGCTAGAATAGTCGGTACCTGCATAACCCCTGTTGTTTTTGGCATCATTCCAATTGGGCGCTACCAGAATATCGCCCGATCGCTTCGAATGGTCGTAATGGATGAGATCGAAAGAGAGCGTGCCCTTCACCCAGCCTTGTGCGTCGTCCTTTTTCTTTGCTTTGGTAAAAACAGCGCCTACCCATTCCTGCTTGTGCAATGCGGCGACAATGTCTTCTATCACCTTCTGGTCGTGGTTTTTGACATAGATAGCACCTTCCGCAACCACTATATCGTCCGATTCTCTATTTTTTTTTAGTCCTTCGCTAATCAGGAAATCGGCCAGGCCCGGTTTTTCTTTATGGGTTACGAAGCCGTGGTCGGTGGAAATGATCACATTGTACTGCTCGTCGGCACCTTTCGCCTGTAATGCTTCCATGATGCGTCCAAACTGCCGGTCTACATACTTAATGGCGGTCACAGCCTGCTCCGAACCGATGCCATGCTCGTGCGCAGCGCCGTCGGGGTCCGAGAACCAGATGGCGCTCACCAGCGGGCCGTCCTTAACCAGCCCATATTTCAAAAGTGCGTCAGTGATCCATTTATGACGGCCCAGGTCTTCGTGCTCCGATTTCGATGCCTCCCCTATTTCCTGCAACACCTGCGGTTTGAAAGATTCGGGTAGAATTAAATCGGGGTTTACTACTGCGCCATTTACCGTATGGTTTTGCAAAAAGGCTTGTCCGGTCGTTCCCGAACTGAAAACCATCATTTTTTCTCCCGCGTCCGCCAGTACCTCTCCCAGCGATTTGGCCGTAAGCAACGGCCCGGAAGTCGCCGGCGGAATCTTGCTCAGATCGCCGTAGCTGGTCCCGATAGGCTTGTTGGCAGCTACCTCGGGAATGTAAATCGAGTTTCCCAGCAACCCATGCGTACCCGGATACGAACCCGTGGCATAAGAAGCGGAATTTACCCGCGTTACCGTCGGGAATACGCTATGGTGATGCGTGCCCCGCGCCGCCGATTTCCGGAATGCAAAAAGGTTCGGCATTTGTTCTTCGGTAATGTAGTCCGGTCGCAGGCCGTCGAAAAAGACAATCAGCGTCTTCACCTTACCGCGGACTTTCAGCCCGAAAGGAGTTTGCGCACGGGCACAAAAAAGGTTATTCAACAATAAAATAATCGACAACAGGTAAATGCGGACGCTCATCGGCTACAACGGATTTATCGGATTTCGGAAACGGTAACAGTGTGCTTGCTCCGCTGAATACCGTACAGCAACGTTTTACCTGCCACGGAGCGGTCTATGGCAATGCCCTGGCCTTCGATTGGAGCAGCTAATGTATTGATATGCTGCAAAGTGTAGCCCGACTTCGGGAGTTTTAAAACGTACACTTCTCCCCGGTCGTGCCCGGTGCAGTACAGCAAGCCATCTGCACCCCAGCCACCGCCAGAATTGCTCTTAGGCGTAAACAGGTCAATCAGGTTTTTCGGAAAAACCCACGCCTCCACCTGCCGCCATTCCAGGTCGTACTTCACCAGCGATGTCCACCGCACATCGCGGCCCTCGCTCGCTTCCTTGCCTGCATAATGTGCGAACCCAATGTACCAATGCCCGTCCTTCTGGTCGAGCCAGGTCAGCGATCCGTGCTGGGCAATCCCGAAGCTGTGCGTATCGACGTGCGTCAGGGTTTTGACATCAAAAATCTCCACCGAACTGGTCATCGGGATTTCGGGGTAGTTTGAATTTGCACAATACAGCCTGCCTTTGATCACCACGCCGCTGTTCAAATGGACGATCCCATCGCTGGTGCCGTCCCAGGTAGCGACGAGCTTGCCGTCGGTTTTCAGGTGCTTGGTGATGGTACTATTATTAATCACATAAAAATGCTGCGCGTCCACAGCAACCGCCTGTTTTACCTCTTTCACATCGAATGTTTTTACAGGTGTAAGCGTCTGGGAGGCTGCCGGTCGCAAGGTGAGGAATAGCAGCACGGATATACAGCATAGCAGTGGTTTAGAAAGCATCATAAGGGTTAACATCAGTTTACAAATCCTAAAAGTATCGAAAGCAGCCGTTTTCTACTTTAAGCGAATGTTACAAATCGCTTCATGGCCAATTCCGAGGCCGATCGTTCGAACGTTTTCATACGGGTGCGCTACGCGCATATTAGCCTGAAATACCCCAAACGCAGTAATGCAGCTACAACACATCGATTTGTACCAACCATGCATTCCCCAACCCGCTTCAAGCTGTTCATTACCACCCTGCTTTTCCTGGCTACCTATTTCCCATGCGGCGCGCAGCCCATCGATCTGAAAACCGCAACCTGGATCATCTCCCCCGCCATTTCCTCACCCATGAAGGAGACGGCCCCCGCGATCCTGACCGAGGAAATAGGGAAACGGACGGGTATCACGCTCAAAAACGCCGCCACATGGCCAAAGGGCAATGTACCCGTGATTGCATGGGTCCTGGCTTCGGACAAGACGTTGCTATCGCGCAATGTGCCTGCGGGAGACGGGCCGGAGTTAAAACCGGAAGGCTACCGGATCGTGACGGAAATGGCAGGCGGGAATAAAACGATCTGGATCATCGGTGCAGACGCACGCGGGGTACTTTTCGGGACGGGCTATTTGCTGCGCCATTTGAATATGAGCAAGGCTTTTATGGGCAAACCGCTCCTCCAACTGACAGCACCGGTAAACATCGCTTCTTCACCCGCCTACCCGATTCGCGGCCATCAGCTGGGCTACCGCTCCACGGCCAATACCTATGACGCCTGGACGGTCGGGCAGTTCGACCAGTACATTCGCGAGCTCGCTATTTTCGGCAGTAATGCGGTGGAAGGCATTCCGTTCCATGAAGACGACAAGCCGAGCCCCCACTTTAAAATCCCGGCGAGGGAAATGCGCATTAAAGTGAGTGAAATATGCCGGAAGTACGACATGGATTACTGGGTTTGGACGCCGGCCACATTTGAGCTGACCGACAAATCGAAACGCCAGGAAGAGCTGGATATGCACGAGCAATTTTACAAGGAATGCCCACGCCTCGACCATATCTTTTTCCCGGGCGGCGACCCCGGCGACAACCATCCCTCGGAAGTGCTGCCTTTCCTGAAAGAGCTGCAAAGCAGGTTGGTGAAGCACCATCCCAAAGCTAAAATGTGGATTTCCCTTCAAGGCTTCGACACCGAGCAGATCGATTATTTTTACAAATACCTGGAAACCGAAAAGCCGACCTGGCTGCAAGGGGTCGTATCGGGCCCGGGGAGTCCGCCGATGGCCGAAACGCGCTACCGCCTGCCGAAACAATACCAGCACCGCCAATATCCCGACATCACGCATTCGGTACGCTGCGAATTTCCTGTCGAGCATTTCGATCAGGCATTTGCATTGACGCTCGGCAGGGAATCCGTCAATCCAAGGCCATTTGCATTTGCAAAAATCCATGCGAAATACGCGCCCTTTACGGACGGCTTTGTTTCCTACTCCGACGGCAGCCACGACGACGTGAACAAGGTATTGTGGAGCATGCGCGCCTGGGACCCGCAAGCGGATGTGCATGGGATTATGGAAGAGTATTGTAATTTTTTCTTTAATCATGTAATCGCATCGTCAGCTGCAAGCATAATCGAGGGGCTGGAACAGAACTGGAAAGGCCCATTGGCGGAAAATGGCGGTGTGGAAATGACCTACCTCAATGCGAGATTTTTCAGGAGAATGGAAGAAGAGCGGTTGAAAAAAAACTGGCGCTGGCAAATGCTGATTTTCAGGGCATTTTACGATCAATATACCCGCGCCCGCGTCATTCGTGAGCAGCAATTGGAAAAACAAGCCAATGCCATTCTTGCCGCGGCCGACAAAACCAACCTGAGAAAAGCGATGGACGAAGCGTTGGCTATTGTAAATAAAGCCGATACCGACCCGATAGAAAGTGATTTACGCAAAGAACTTACGGAATTGAGCGATGCATTGTACACCACCATCGGCCTGCAAACCAGCACCGAAAAGCACAAACCCCGTAACCCGGAGCGCGGCGTGGTCATGGATTTTGTGAACTACCCGCTCAACAACCGCTGGTGGCTGGCCGACGAGTTTGACAAAATCAAAAAAATGACTGACCCTGAACAGCAGCTGGCCCGGCTGAAAACCATCGCATTATGGGAAAATCCAGGTCCGGGAAGCTACTACGATGATATTTCGAGCGTAGCGAAGGGGCCGCGCGTCAAAACCATTTCCGACGACGCCACCGATGTTGCCTGGTGGGACAATGGCATGAGCCGTAAGCGCCTGTCGTTCCAGCTGTTCCAGCGAGAGCCGGCACTGGATTACGAAAACCTCGATCCGCACGCCCGCTACATCATACGCGTGGCTGGCGAGGGCGATGCGCTCCTGCGCGTAGACGGGCGAAGACTTTCGCCGGTGGTTTACAACAAGGAGCCCGAAACGTTCAAAGAATGGATTGTGCCATTGAGCCTCACACAGGACGGCAAGATTTCCGTCACCTTCGACGGCCCGGAAGAATCGCACCTGAACTGGCGCAAACAGTCGAAGATTTCGGATATATGGTTGCTGAAACAGCCGTAGCTAACGCTCCGAAAGAAGTTCTGTTTACAGGAAAGCTGGTCGCAGTTTAATCGTGAATGCCCAGAAAACGGTTCCTCACAAGCAAACATGCGCCCAGCAGCCCGGCATCCTCACCTAATCTGGAATGTACCAACCGCGTATCGTTGTTGACAAGGCTCAGGGAATATTTGTTGATGGCCGTTTTAATGGGTAACCCAATGTAATCTCCGGTGGCGAGCAAGCCGCCTCCAAGGATCACCAGTTCGGGGTTGAAGACGTTGATCAGCGAGGCAATACCCCGGCCGATATTATCCCCCAGCCGGGCGATCAGCTCGATCGCCAGTACATCGTCGGCAATGGCCGCGTCGATAATGTCGTCCATCGTGATCTGGTCGGGGTCCGGGATTTTTGCAGTAATGAGCGAGGAGGACCCTTCGCGGATTTTGTCGCGGAACATCCTTTCCAATGCCCAGCCGGCTGCTTCGGTTTCCAGGCAGCCTTTTTTTCCGCAACGGCAGATGTACTCGTTGCTAAATACCGGCATATGTCCGAATTCACCCGCATATCCCGATCTGCCGTAATATAACTCGCCGCCGATCAGGATACCTACCGCAATGCCGTAGTCGAGGTTGAGGAATAGCACATCCTGCTCGCCATCGACCTCCCCAAGGCAAAATTCCCCATAAGCCATTGCCCGGGAGTCATTTTCCAGGAACACCGGAAAGCCTATTTTTTCTTCCACGATCTCGCTTAGCGGCCGGTCGTCGAAATGGAAATAGCTGTAACTATGCCCTGTGCGGTAATTTACACGCCCGGAGAGGTTGATCCCTACTCCTTTGATCCTGTCTTTGGGGATGGAGAGGGTATTGATAAAATTCAGGATAAGGGCGCACAAAGTATCGCGTGATCCGACCGTATTCGTCAGTTCGAAATCCATCTTGCCCGAATTCCTGACAAGTACCTTATCCAGGTTCAGCAATCCGATCGTCAAATGGCTTTGTTTCACGTCGACGCCGATAAAATAGGCCGCATCCGGCGCAACGCCGTACAGATTGGGCTTGCGCCCGCCCGAAGATTCTACCTTGCCATAATCCTGGACCAGGCCTTCATTGCGCAGGTCGTTCACGAGCACCGTCACCTTCGGGACACTGATGTTCAGCCGCTTGCCCAGTTCCGGTAATGTCATGCTGCCATGGTTGGCCATATACCCCAGGATAATCCCGGCAGGGTCTTTGGTTTTATAATTGGCTGCAACGCGAAGTGGTCTGCTCATGGGCTGTCGAAAACAAATGGGGCGGCTAAATTAAGGACATATTTACTTTGTTTTATAACCGTTCAGGCCAAAAAAGAGGATGAAAACATAGCATACCAGCGGCAGCATAAAGGCTACCTGCCAGTTGAAATGATCGATCAGCAGACCTTGCAGAAAGGAAATGACGGCTCCTCCTACGATGGCGGTCGACAACCAGCCCGAAGCCCTCGTGGCATGCTCTTCCAGCCCGGCTACTGACAAAGAGAAAATCGTTGCGAACATGATCGAATTGCATAATCCGACTGTCACCATGGTCCAGGCAGCCAGCATCCCGCTGCTCGCCACCGATACGGCGATGAGCACCACAGCTGCAACGGCGCAAATGCTCAGTACCAGGGGTGCCCTCACGATTTTGAGCACGCCGGCACCGATGAAACGCCCTACCAGCATACTTCCCCAGTATAATGCCACGTACGTAACGGCATCTCGCTCGTCGATAGCCGCCGTGTCGGCGATGTAGTTGGTGAGAAAAGAGCCGATCGAAACCTCCGCGCCGACGTAGCAGAATAATGCCACGAGCCCGAACCTGAGGTTGCGAAAACCAAAAATTCCGGATTGCACTGCGCCCGCATCCTGAGCTTGCGCCACCGGCACAGGCAGCTTCAACTGGCTGATTACGAATGCAATCACCATCACGAGTGCTGTAATGCACAGGTAAGGAAGCCGCACCGCCTCGCTGGATTGCGCCCCGCTGCTGGTCTCCGAAAGGATATACCAGGCGCCCAGCAGCGGTGCCACCGTGGTCCCCAACGAGCCCAGCGCCTGAATGAGGTTGAACCGGGAAGAAGCAGTTTCGGGCGGCCCGAGTAATGTAATGTAGGGATTGGCAGCCACTTGCAGGATTACAATGCCGATGGCCAATATAAAAAGCGCCGCCAGAAAGAGGTAGTACTGGTGCATCAGCGAAGCAGGAAAGAACAGGAACGTGCCGACTGCCGCAACTGCAAAACCGGCCACCATGCTCTGTTTGAATCCGAACTTGCTCACAAGCACCCCCGCAGGGATGGACATGATCCCGTAGGTGACGAAGAAATAAAACTGAACCAGCGCCGACTGCGTGTAGGTGAGCTGGAAACTGTTCTTGAAAAATGGCACAAGGGTATCGTTGAGGCAGGTGATGAGCCCCATCATAAAGTATAGCACGGCAAGCGTCACCAGTGCGGGCCGGTAACCGCTGCCTTCGGCAGTGTCGGCAGATTGGGCGGTAGCAACGGGGATCTGGGCCATAATCAGACGTTTAGGGGTACTTTGGCCTGAATCGCTTCGAGCGTCTTCCAGCATTGGTACAAACCGCGCGGGACGTGAAAGCAGCCCTTCCATTTACCGCCCTTCAAAGTGAGCAAGGGCTCACCCTGCCGGTTGAGATAGCCAAACCACTCCCCGTGCGCGGGATCGGAAAAATGGCTCCATGTATAGGCGTGCACGCGCTCGAACCAGTATGCGCAACGCTCGTCGCCCGTGTGCAGGTAACCTTTCAGGAGCGTGATGAGCGTTTCCATATGTACCCACCAGAGTTTCTGGTCCCACTCGAGCTGCTGCGGCGGATTGCCTTTCACATCCAGGAAATAGAAAATCCCGCCATGTTCGTGGTCCCAGCCGTATTCGATCAGTTGAATGGCGATATCCACCGCCCTCTGCGCCAGTTGCTCGTCTGAATTCCGTTCGGCAAGGTCCATCATGAACCACATCGCTTCAAGACCGTGCCCCGGATTGACCAGCCGGCCTTCGAAAGAATCGGAAAATGTGCCGTCCGGACTGATATTTTCAAGGATCACACCCAGCTCAGGCCGGTAAAATTTATTCATCACCGTGTCGATGCCATGTCCGATCACCTCGTTTACCAAAGCCGGTTCCAGCAGCGATTCAATTTCCAGTACCAGGTTGCAGAGGATCATCGGCAGCGCAAAGCTTTCCAGCGGCCGTGCACCGGGTACGGCCTTACTATAAACGCCCTTAGGATTGTCCTGCCTTTTCAGAATATTGTAAAATGTATCCGTGGCGATGGTTTTGAATGCTTCATCGCCCGTAGCCTTGTATAACTGCCCGAACGCCATCGTAGCAAAACAGTCGGAAAAAATGCTGTGCGGCTGGGTGAGCGGGTTGCCATATCGGTCCAGAGAAAAATACCAGTTGCCGGATTGATCGTCGCGTCCGTGTTTCTGCAAAAACTTTGCACCCGTAAGCGCCATATTCAGCCACTCCCGGCGCGGTTCCACCTGGTTGTACAGCATGGCAAAGCACCATACCTGCCTGCATTGCAGCCATAGGAACTTATCGGTGTCAAACACCTTCCCTTCGCGGTCAAGACAGGTAAAAAAGCCGCCTGATTCGAGGTCAGGCGAGTTTTTCATCCAGAAAGGAATCACGTCGTTCAGCAGTGCGTGGCGGTACTGGTCAATATACTTTTCGGGTTGCATGAAAGGTTAGGTTAGGGTTCAGGAATAGTCCTGCGTAATAAAAGGTCAGGGATTGTAATCGTTTTCAAAATACATCCAGTCGATATGGAACATCGGGCTCTTGACCTGTTCATTCTTAAATACAAGATACAGGTCATGGACACCGCGACCGGCATTGACGGGGAGCAGCACTTCCTTCCAGCCGCCTTTGAGGTCGTCGAGCCGTCCGGCCGGAATGTCAATTTTCCCCAGCAGCTGCCCTTCCCGGCCGTCCTGCCGCAGTTCTATCGTACCGCCGGCACCATGTTCCTGAATGCGCAAGCGGATATTCCTGATATGCGAAAGGTCGATCTGGTTAAAGCGGGTGTACTTGCCATGGGTAATGTTGGTGATGTAGGACACGAAGCCGGTGTTTTGCGTAGCGATCACCACGCCCACATTGCCTTCCTGGTAATCCTCCATCTGGATCAGCGGATTGCGCAGCACGATATGGCTGGCGGTCCGCTGCGGCCCAATGCCGTTCGCCCCTTTATCCGTATACGAAGCCTGCACCACGTAGGCACCTTCGTTGCCTTTGCCGATGTGCTCGGTTAGTTTCCGTTGGGCCGAAAGCGGCGTCTGCTCCTCAGTTTTACCCAATGAAAGAATATAACCCGCTATATCCTTCGCGTCTTTTTCGGGGAGGTCCGCGTGCGGCGGCATCGGGTAAGAGCCCCAGTTACCGCTTCCGCCGGTGATGATCTTGCGTGCGAGCATATCCTGTGCGACCGCATTCCCCGCGTACTTTTTTGAAATATCCTTCAATGCCGGCCCTATGGACTTGGTTTCCATTGTGTGGCAGGCCTTGCAATCGAGCAACGTGTAGAGTTTTGCCGTGGCAGCGTAGCGGATATTCTCCGACCCGGAGCCCGACAGCGCCCCTGCCAGGTCTTTCCCGAAGGCCAGGTAATGGAAGCCCGCTTGAATCCTGGCACGCCCGATCTGGCCGTCTTCTTTGTCGGTTACTTTAATGTTGTAATCAAATGGCGCATTATCCCAATAAAAACTACGGTTCGCCTTCGTCTCGATCTTCACTTCAGGCGGCGTATTGCCGATCTTGAATTCGGTGGTGGCAGTACCCTTGCCGCCGTGCGGGTCGGAAACGGTGAGCACCACATTGTAAATGCCGGGTTTGGTGAAAGTATGCTTGATTTCCTCCCCTGCCAGTTTTTTCGTCCCGATCTTCCACTCGTAGGTCAGCTTGTCGCCGGTGTCGTAATCTCTGGAACCTTTGGCCGAAAGTGTGGCGGTAAAAGGTGCCGCGCCGATGGTCTTGCCGGTGGTAACGGCCGCAATCGGGTTGCGGTTACCTTCGGCATACTCGACCCGGATAATACCGGAATCGGTATTGCGGGCAAACCAGTTGGTACCATAAGCCAGCAGGTAAATGGCCCCGTCGGGCGCAATCTGCATGTCGATGGGCGCTACTACTTTCAATTGCGGCAAAAAAGGCTCCATGCTGACATAGTTCCCATTGGCATCCATCGTCACAGCCATGATCCACTTCCGGATCCATTCAAAAATGAAGAGTTTGCCATTGTAGTATTCCGGAAGTTTATAGGGAGCATTCGGATACAAATCACTGTAATACACCGGCCCGGCCATCGCGCTCGCGCCGCCTTTTCCTACCAGCGGGTATTTCTTCGAAGGTCCTTTTCCGTACCAGATGAATGCCGGCTGCGCAGGCGGCAGTTCGCGGATACCGGTATTGTGCGGCGAATCGTTAATGGGCTTTTGCGGATCTTTTCCCGGCCCTTCCTTTTTGGTAGCGAAATCGTAATCCGGGAACACCTCGTTGTCGCCGAGGAAGTAAGGATAGCCAAAAAAGCCGGGTTTGCGCGCCTGGTTGATCTCATCATAACTCATTTTCCCCTCGCTGCCCGGCACCTCCGTATCGGGGCCTACATCGCCCCAATAAAGGTATTTGGTCTTCGGGTCGACGGAAATCCGGAACGGGTTCCGCACGCCCATGGCATAAATTTCAGGTTTGCCCTGCGAACCGTCTTTCGGGAAAAGGTTGCCATCCGGAATGCTGTAAGTGCCGTCTGCTTCGGGCCTGATCCGCAGAATTTTGCCGCGGTAGTCATTGCTGTTGGCGGTTGCAGCCTGATCGTCCGACAATTCACGACCGGGACGTTCGTCGATCGGCGTATGCCCCTCGATTTCCTCCGCATTGGTATTATCGCCGATCGAGAGGTAAAGCAATCCATCCGAAAATGTAAGGTACCCCGCCGAATGGCAGCAATATTTGCGCTGGGTAGGGACTTCCAGGAGCACCTTTTTGGAATCCTGGATCAGTTTCTGTCCTTTCAGCTCGAAGCGCGCCAGATGACTGACGCTCTTCTCGCCGCCAACGCCATAATAAAAGTAAATCCAGTTGTTATTCCTGAAATCCGGGTCGGCCGCTACGCCGAGCAATCCATCTTCGATGCCGCTAAAAACGTTGAACTGCGCAATCGTAGAAAGCTCTTTGGTGGCATTGTTAAAATACCTTACCGCACCTTTCCGCTCGGCGATCACCATGTCGTAATTCGGCAGAATGGCCATTTCCATGGGCTCATCGAGCCCCGACACCAGCCTCGTGTAGGTAAACCGGCTCGAATCCGGCCCTTCCGAGACAGGGCTCAGACGAAGTGAAGGCGTATGTTCCACATCGCGGAACAATGGCTTTTCATGCCGGCTCACGGAAGCCATGCAAAGTGCCCCGGCGAGCAACAGACCTATGGAAGATTTCATTTTTTTCACCCAATAAACTTAATAAAATGGTTTAGGAAATATAGCGTTAAGTGAAATTTAATTTTGAATTAATGAATGAGTGAATGAGTGAATAAAAATGCTGCTGTTAAATAATCATTCAATCATTCACTCATTCACTCACTCACTCACTCATTCACTCATTCTTCAATAATTGGGATTCTGCGCGATCGAACCGCCGGAACGGTCTATCTCCACCTGCGGGATGGGAAATACCTCATTCTTTCCGGCTGTAAAATTCCCGCCTTTACCATTGGAGAGCGGTTTCGCCGAATAGGCTTTCATGGTCGGCACGAGGGTATTCCAGCGCATCAGGTCAAACAACCGGTGGTATTCCATCGCAAGCTCCACGCGGCGCTCGTGCCGTACGGCCTTGCGCAAGTCGTCACTCGCTTTGACGTCGGGAAGCTGTTTTTCAGCTACTTTCAACACCCGCGAAGCGGCTTCCACATCTTTCCGGGAGGATGCTGACGCCCGTTTGCGCACCTGATTGATGTAGCTCGCTGCCTCCGCTTTATCACCGCCGCTTTCGATCAGCGCCTCGGCGTACATCAGCAACACGTCGGCATAGCGGATCGGGTGGTAGGTCCAGGCGTCATTGCCCCAGCCCTGCCCGCGCCGTGATTCCGGCAAATACACCTTGCGGCTGTGGTAACCCGTATTCGGGTATGTTGAAAAGTCGAGTACTTCCTTCGTGCCGTTCGATTTCGGGAATTGGTCGCCAGATTGCAGGATCGTATACAGCAAGCGCGGATCGCCCTCTTCGAACTCGTTGACAAGATCCTGGGTAGGCAAATCAAAGCCCCAGCCGCCGGTGGCACCCCGGGGCGAGCAATACACATTGATGGTGCTGCCGTATATCGGTATCGCCGGATCATCGCCCATGATGACAGAAAACACTGCCTCCTTGGTCTTATACCCGTTTTCCAGGAAAATCTCCTGAAACTGAGGATGTAATGCAAATGCACCCGAGTCGATCACCTTCTTGGCGGCGTCCCGTGCCTTGGCAAAGAGCGCCGGGTCGTCTTTGGCAAAAAACAGGTAAGTCCGGGCCAGCAATGCCCAAGCCGCCTCCCTGGTAGCGCGTCCCACCTCGGAAGCCTGCAATGTGGCAGCCGAAAGCATGGCCGGATCGTTGGCTACGGCTGTGAGTTCGCTTTCTATGAACTGAAATACCTCCTGGGTCTTCGCGCGGTTCAGTTTGGTGCGGTCGTCCACGGTAAGCGTCTTGGTCACGAGCGGCACTCCGCCGAAAACCTCAGCAAGTTCAAAATAGAAAAATGCCCTCAAAAAGCGTATTTCTGCCAGATAACGGCTTTTTTGTGTCGCATCGAGCGGGGCGCCGGCCGCGTCGATCAGACTGGCTTCCGGCAGACGTTCCAATGCCACATTGCAATTTCCGATGGCACTGTAACGGGCTGTCCAGTAACCTGCCAGCGTTTCGTTGGATGAAAGCGCACGGCCAAAACCGAGGTCGGTCACAAACGGTCGGTCGCCCGCATCTGAACCACCCTTGTCGGCGTCGTCCGTGGCCATATTGCCCAGCTCGGCGCGGGCTGCCTCGTACCCCCAGAAGTTGCTCACGAAACCGCGATAGCAAGTTACCAGCGACTTAAACCCGGCATCGGGCGATTTATAGAATGTTTCATCGGTGAGGTTCCCCGGCGGCGTGCGGTCGAGAAATTCGTCGGAACAGGACGTCCCGCCCAGCACCAGGCACGACGCGAGCATGATGATCGATAACTTTTTCATAGTGAATATTTTAGAATTTTGCATTGATACCAAACATCCATGTGCGCGCCTGCGGGAAATACCCCTGGTCGATCCCCGTCAGCTTGGGGTCCGCCGAACCCATCTCCGGGTCGAGGCCGCTGTATTTGGTGACCGTGAACAAGTTTTGCGCACCTACGTAGAATCTTACCTGTTTAATTTTCGCCTTTTGAAGCAATCCGCCAGGCAAGCTGTAACCGAGCTGGATATTCTTCATGCGCAGGTATGAACCGTCCTCCACGAAGTACTGGGAGACATTGGTATTCAAACCGGCATTCTGCGAGATTTTGTAATACTCGTTCGTACTGCCCGGCCCATTCCACGCTTTTTCCAGAAATCCTTTCGGCGCATTGTACCAGCCGGTACCCGCCTCGGTATCGTAGCGGAGAATGTTCATCACGTCGTTCCCCTGCGATCCCTGCACAAATGCACTGATATCGAAACCCTTGTAGGCGGCGTTTACGGTGAGTCCGTAAATGAAGTCCGGCCATGGATTACCTATTTTCGTACGGTCGTCCGCGTTGAGCAACTGATCACCGTTGATATTTTTGAAACGAATATCTCCCGGCGACGAAAGCCCTTTTTGCGCACTCGCATCGACCTCATCCTGCGTCTGGAAAATACCGTTGGTCTGCCATCCGAAATAATAACCCACCGGCATCCCTTCTTCGGTTTTGGTGATGGTTTCACCCAAATGCGCCGTAGAGTAAATCGGCTCACCGCCGCCAAGCGTGGTTACGCGGTTCGTAAAAGTGGAAAGCGTAGCCTTGACGCCATACTGAAAACCAGCCACTTCATCATCATACCCGATCGCAAAATCCCAGCCTTTGTTCACCATTTTACCCGCATTCGACCACGGGAAATTAGGATACCCCAGGGTGGTCGGCAAAGGCACGATGAGCAGCATATTATCGACGGATTTTTTGAAATAATCCGCGGTGAGCGTCAGCTTGTTGTTCAAAAAAGCGAGGTCGACACCGATATCGGTCTGGTTGGAAGTTTCCCATTGCAGGATCGGGTTACCGATGCTGCTGCGGCCCGCCCCCATGTACCAGGTCTTGTTGTCACCGAAAAGATAGCGGCTGTTATTCCCATAGGTCGACAAATAGGCGCCGTTGGCGACATTCTGGTTGCCGATCTGCCCGTAACTGGCCCGCAGTTTACCCTCTGAAAGCCATTTCAGACCTGCATTCTTGAAAAACTCCTCATTGGTGAAATTCCAGGCTGCCGACACGGATGGGAATGTCCCCCAGCGGTAATCCTTCGCAAACCGGGAAGTGCCGTCGCGACGCACGTTGGCCGTCAGCACATATTTGCCCCCGAACGAGTAACTAACCCGACCGAAATAGGAATTCAGGGCGTTCGAATAAGTGTAGCCCGATGCTCCGGGATTAATCGTCGCGGCATTAATGATCCGCATATCCTCCTCATTATTAACCACCCCCTGTTTGGAAGCGCCATATTCCAGCCCATTTGTTAGCTCGGCGGAAGTACCGGCAAGCACATTCAGGCGATGCTGGCCCCAAACCTCATCGAATGCGAGCGTATTTTCCCAAACGAAGTAGTTGGACCAGTAAGAATAGTTACTGACTGTGTTGTAGGTCGCATAGTCGTAGCCATTGAGGTAATATTGCGGGGTAAAACCTTTGGAAAGGCTCCTCTGAATATCCAGGCCAAAGTTGCTGCGGAATTTGAGGGGTTCCAGAATCTTCACTTCCAGGTTGGCACCGCCTTTCATACTGATCCCTTCCCAAATACTCTGCCGCATGCGCTCGATCTGGCCCACGGGGTTTGGCTTATTGGAATACAACACGCCTGCATAGCGCGAAAACGGATTGCTGGCGTCGTAACCCTGCATGATAGTCTGATAAAACGAAGGGATATCACGGAGGTTGTCACGGTAAACCGGCGTGATCGGATCGGCGGTCATTGCGCTGAAAATCGTACCGGAATATGGGTTGTTTTCATCGATATTGCGGCGACTTTCATACACCACGGCAATGTTGCTGCCCAGGCGAACGCGTTCGTTGATATCGGCATTCACATTGTTCCTCCACGAAATGCGGCGGTAATCCGAGCCGCGCACAATGCCCTTCTGGTCCATATACCCCAATGCCGAAGCGAAATCGACCTTCTTGCTACCTCCCGACACGGTTATGTTGTAACTCTGGACGGGCGCGTTTTCATGGATGATCTGCTTCCACCAGTCGGTTCCGCCGGGGCCGGTATTGGCGCGCACAAAATTGAGCGCCTGCGTTTTCATGTCCGGCGAAATCGGCGGGGTAACGCCTACCGCCTGGGCCGCGCGGTTCTTATAATCGATAAACTCTTCCGCATTGAGCATGTGCGGCCGCTTCCAGGGCGATTGCAAGCCATAGTAGCTGTCGAACGAAACGCTCATCGCTTCCGATTTCGAACCTTTTTTGGTAGTAATGATCACCAGACCATTCGAAGCCCTCGAACCGTAGATAGCTGCTGCAGAAGCGTCCTTGTGAATATCCATCGTCTCGATATCGTTCGGATTGAGCCACCCGATGCCCGTTTGCGGCAGACCGTCGACAATGTAAAGCGGCTCGTTGGAATTATTGATCGAACCGATCCCGCGTATACGTACCACGCCCGCGGAACCCGGGCTTCCGCTCGACTGCGTCACCATCACGCCCGCAGCCTTGCCCTGCAATGCATCCGCCGCCGAGCGCACTGGCATATTCCGGATCTCGTCGCCTCCGATTGAAGCTACCGAGCCGGTGACGTCCTTTTTAGAAACCGTGCCATAGCCGACTACCACTACCTCCGAAAGGGATTTGGAATCGGCTGTAAGCTTCATGTCGATCACCGAGCGGTTTTCGACCGGTGCTTCGGCTGACAAATAGCCAATGAATGAAAACACCAATGTCGCATTCTCAGGCACATTGGGCAGCTCATATCGCCCTTCCCCATTAGTGGTTGTGCCTGTACCCGAGCCTTTTACGATAACGCTCGCGCCGGGCAGAGGTTCGCCCGAGACCGCATCGGCCACCGTTCCGGAAACCGTAAGTGCTGCACTTGCGGCTTTACGTTCCGCAGTGCCTTTGAACAACGACGCCAGGGCATTCACCGGCTGCGCCATGGGCAATTGCCCGGTAGACTGCTGCTCCGGCGAGAGTTTCCGATCCTCATCGGCGCGTTCGCTGTCTTTCTCCGTTGTTTCGTCTTTAATGTAAATCACATAGAAATTGTCGCGCAGCTTCTTGAATGCCAGATTATTGGGCTCCAAGATCTTTCGCAGCGAATGTTCCAGCGACCCGGCCTGACGCGATCCGGCCTGGCCCGACACGCTCCGGCCGGGTTCCTTGACGGTCTTACCATTGACATAGCCCGAGTTGTACAAAAACGAGACATTAAACTGCTTTTCGAGCTCACGGAGCTTCGATTCCAGGCTCACCGCCTGGCGTGGCCGGGCATCGCTGCCCGGGCCCGGCCGGACTGGCGCGCGCCCTTCCGGCGCGATCTCGTCGAGCCTGGAACGGGCCACGCTGGACAGCGCGACGGTCTGCGCCTGTACCGCAGGGGCAGCACCGTAGCAAAGGGTGATCAGGTTAAGGGTAGTGATCAGTCGTTTCATAGGCGAAAGCGCTTTAACAGGTTTAGTTTAAATGGCCAGATTCCGAACGCGGATCATATTATTCCGCGATTCTGAACATAGAGTACCATTTCATTCGGCCTACCGCCATGCAGCCGGCAACTTTTTTACTAAAATTTTTAAAAGAGGGAATTCAGGGGATCAAAAAATGGTCATTTGCTATCAATACAAATACAAAATTCAATTCAAAAGATAGTTAATAAATTAAATTACAAATCAAACCCTAAGGAAAAGCGGACTGTGTGCCGCTGCATACCACTACCATTCCTGATTACTTTTCTGATTTAACGACTCCCCTGACCAATGATTTCCCCGACCCAATGACCAAGATCAGTCCGCCTGGCCTATTTCGGCGTCATCATCAATTGGTCGCCGTCGCGTGTGATGGTTACCGAAGATGCTTCGGCAATGCCTTCGAGGAGTAGCTCGACATTGTCGGTCGGGACCGAGCCGGAGATCTGGCGGTCTAACAATTCGGGCTGGCTGGCTTCTGTTTCCAGGCCGTACGTATCCTGCAACATGGCGGACACTTCCCTTAATGAAGTATTTTTGAACACGAGTTTGTGGTCTTTCCACGCGGAGTAAAGTCCGGTTTCCACGCGCTCCCGCCGGTAATCGGCTGGCGTCTTCCTGAACTGGACCATTTCACCCGGCCTGAGAACCAGCGTATCGCCCGCGGGGCTGCCGAGGTTGCATTGTACCTTTCCCTCGTCGAGCACGATCCGCGTACCGCGTTCGCGTTTGCTGATATTGAACTGGGTACCCAGTACATCCAGGCTGAAATCATCTCCCGTGCGCACCCGGAATTTCCGGTGGTCGGCCGTATGCACTACTTTAAAATACCCTTCCCCTTCAAGCCGCACTTCGCGCATTTCGGACCAGCCCGCATCATACGAAAGTACCGAGTTACCATTGAGCGTCACCTCGGAGCCGTCCGGTAAGGTCAGCACCCGCGTCTCCCCGAAGCCAGTCCTTTCCACAATGCGGCCGCCCTGGCGCTGAAATACATATATGCCGATCCCGGCGACCACCAAGAGTAGTATGGCGGCTGCCATTTTACCCCAGTTAAACCAACCGGCCGTGTTGCCCAACGGCACCACCGGTTCCGTGCGCTCCGGCGCTTCCGTCAGGATCCGCGCAAACATCTTATCCTCCAAAGCCGACAAACCTTCAACCGAAAGTCCTTCCGTGAATGCCGGACGATGGTCCGCCGAGCGGTACCACGCTTCTAGCTCAGCAGCCTCTTCGGGTGAGTTAAGCCCCTTTTTATCGTTTTCCAGTAAATACAGCAAGCGATCTTTCTCCATTCGTCAGTATACTTCTCCCCTTTTGATATAGTACCGTTCCCGCGTGGTCACCGCCACGCAGTACGTGATTTTTTTTATTATGGATACAAATCCCATATTTCCAGCACGATCCACGCCCAGGCAAACTCTTTCAGGTTCTCACGCAGGATTTTCAGGGCGCGGCCCATCTGCTTTTCAACCGTGTCTACCGGAATATTTTCCTGCTCGGCAATTTCCTTGTAAGTAAGATGTTCCTTCCTGCTGAGCTGGTACACTTTCCGGAGTTTCTCGGGCAGCTTCTGAATGCTGTTTTCCAGCGCCAGCGCAAGTTCTTCGTAGTGCAGGCGGTCTTCAATGTAGTTACTGTCCTCGCCCGGCATTTGCAGCAGGTAATCAAAATAGGCCTCCCTGACTTTCCGCGAACGTATCATATTATAGATGCTGTACCGCAATGCACCGAAAAGGTAGGCTTCGAGCGAGACCGATATCAAAAGCGTCTCCCGCTTCGTCCAGAGATCGGTAAAAATCTCCTGAATAATTTCCTCACATTCTTCCCGCAACAGAATCCGGCGGTAGGCGGCATCGAAAAGCCGGCGCCAATATTTGCGGTACAATGCGGCAAATGCGTCGCCGTCGCCCGTCTGCAAGCGGGCAAGCAACATATCGTCGGTACTATTTGGGTTTTCGGGAACGATGGCCGGAGGCGTTTAGAAACCGCAAGTTCGGTGATCTGTTGCTTAAAACCGACGAGGGGCCGCGCGAATCGGTCAGATTTTTTAACATTTTTTAAGACAACAGATTCTCTATGTAACCGTTGTTGAGATATTGAAAACATCAAACAAACCTTTCAAAATGAGAACATTATCTGTACTTTTTCTGATGGTACTGAGCTGTACCGCAGCCAGCTTTGCACAATCGACCGACCAGAAAATCGGGTACGTCGACCAGCAGTATATTCTTGAAAATATGCCCGAATTCAAGAAACTAAATGAAGAGATCGTGGTCAAGAGCGACCAGTACGACAAAATCCTGAAAGGAAAGTTTGAGGAATTCCGGCTGAAATCCGACGCATTCGACAAGCTCGTCGCCAGCAAGGCCGACCAGGCTATCCTGCGCGACAAGGCGAATGAACTGGAAAGCCTGAAAAAGTCGTATGAGGATTTCGAGACCAATTCCATGGCCCAGCTCCGCGATTACTACGCCAAAAAGTTTGAGCCTATCAAGCAGAAAGTAAATGAAGCCATCATCTTCGCGGGCCGTCAGAAAGGCTACGCATTCCTGCTCCGCATGGATCTCAACCCCAACGGCGGCGACTTGTGGCCCGTCGTCCTCTACGCCCACGACTCCACTTCAAACCTCACTTCCGACATTCTGAGAAACCTCGGCATCAACGCCGCCGCCGCATCAACCCGGAAAGTGGGGCTGCCGCAGCTTTTGAAGCGGTGATAAAGCGTTGCAGTTTCCTCTACATCATGGCCTCCTTTAACGGAGGCCGTTTTTAATGCCGGTAGACAACAATTCCTGACCAAAGTCAGTTTTTGCCACGCCGTTTCATCATCCGTAACGCTGGTCGTATGCTCCAATTTTGGGTACGGTTTAATCCAGACCATGACCATGAGCATATTGACGGCCCCCGAGGCTACTCCCGATACAAAGCATGTGTGCTACCACTGCGGCGAAGACTGCCGCGACGAGGTGCTGCATGCGGACGAACACGATTTTTGCTGCGACGGCTGCGTAACGGTTTACAGCCTGCTGAAAGAGAGCGACCTTTGCCAGTATTACGCGATCGACGGCGCGCAGGGCATTTCACCGGACCCTACTTTCTATAAAGGCAAGTACGATCACCTCGACCAGCCGGAAGTGCACGACAAGATGATCGAGTTTACGGACGGACGACTGACCACCGTTTACTGGTATCTTCCCAAAATGCATTGCAGCTCGTGCATCTGGCTGCTGGAACACCTCTACCGCCTCAACCCGGCTGTGCGCAGCTCGGTGGTGAATTTTCCGGAGAAAAAGGTAAGGATCACTTTTGACGCCGCAGATTTGCGGCTTAGCGAGCTCGCGGCATTGCTGACGGGCATTGGGTATGAGCCCTATCTGAGCATGGATGATTTGTCGGGTAAGAAGGCAGGAAAATGGAACCGTACGCGGCTTTACAAGATCGGAATTGCCGGTTTTGCATTCGGGAACATTATGATGCTGAGTTTTCCCGAATACTTTCATCTGGGGCAAAATACTTCCGACCAGAACCTCCGCACGCTTTTCGGTGTCCTGAACCTCGCATTGAGCCTGCCGGTGCTGTTCTACTGCGCTGCAGATTTTTACAAATCGGCCTGGTCGGCGCTGAAAGGGCGTTACTTGAACATCGACGCGCCTATTGCCCTTGCATTGAGCTGCGTCTTCCTGATCAGCATTTACCAACTTGCCACACAAACCGGCCCCGGCTATCTCGACTCTTTCGCCGGAGCGGTATTTTTCATGCTCGTGGGCCGGTATTTTCAGGATAAAACTTACGCCGGCGTTTCTTTCGACCGCGACTACAAATCCTATTTCCCGATCGCCATTTCGGTGCTAAGCGACGGTAGTGAAATGCGCAAACCCATTACCGACCTGCAAAAAGGCGACCATATGCTGGTCCGCAATGAAGAACTTATCCCCGCCGACGCAGTACTGCAAAGCGCGGTGGCAATGATCGATTACAGCTTCGTTTCCGGCGAATCGCAACCGGTGGAAAGACGAAAAGGAGACACTATTTATGCCGGCGGCAAGCAAAAGGGCGCCGCGATAGAACTGGAAGTGCTTCGGGAAGTTTCGCAAAGCTACCTGACGCAGCTTTGGAACAACGAGGCGTTTGCACGCGAGAAGGATGATGCCAATAAATCGCTGGCGGCCCGCATTAACCGCTATTTTTCACTGATTGTGCTCGGTATCGCGGCGGTCACTTTTGCGATCTGGTTTTTTGTTAACAAAAGCCCGGAGACTGCATTTCTGGCATTCACTACTACCCTGCTCGTGGCTTGCCCGTGTGCGCTGCTGCTTTCGTCGACTTTCACGAACGGCAACCTGCTGAGCGTTTTCAGCCGCAACCGGTTTTATCCCAAAAATGCACACAGTATTGAAAGACTGGCGCAGATAGACGCGGTCGTTTTTGACAAAACGGGCACCATTACCCTGCCCGACGACGCCGAGGTGGATTTTACAGGCGAACCGTCGACCCGCGAGGAGCTGGTGATGATTAAAACCCTGGTAGGGCAATCGTCGCACCCGTTGAGCAGGCTTATCGCGAGGCATTTGACCGAAGTGGCGGCCAGCCGGCGCGTACTGACCGGCTTTTCCGAAACAAGCGGCAAGGGAATGGTCGCGCAATGGGGCGCCAGGACCGTGAGAGTGGGCTCGGCAAGCTGGGTCGGAGCGGCCGGTATTGATGATAATAACGAACAGTCGAGCCGGGTGTACGTAGCGGTTGATGAAGTGGTCAAAGGCTATTTCACGATCCGGAGCAAATACCGTCCCGAATTACCAGAAACGCTGGCTGCATTACGCCAGGCGGGCATCAGTACCTACCTCCTTTCCGGCGACCGCCCCACCGACCGCGACCTTCTGACCCCGCTTTTCGGACCGGGCGCATTGCTTCTTTTCAACCAAAAGCCTGAACAGAAACTGGACTTCGTACGTGAACTTCAAGGCCAGGGCCGCCACGTGCTGATGGTCGGTGACGGGCTGAACGACGCCGGCGCATTACGCCAAAGCGACGTCGGGCTGGCTGTCTCCGATGACATCAATAATTTTTCGCCCTCCTGCGATGCGATTGTGGAGGGAAACCAGCTCAGCCTCCTTCCGGGCTACATCAGCCTTGCCCGGAGCGGCCAGCGCATTATCCGCCAAAGCTTCACTATTTCATTGATATACAACATCCTGGGGCTTTCATTTGCTGTCACAGGCCATCTTTCTCCGGTCATTGCGGCGATCCTGATGCCGGTCAGCTCCATTACCATCGTGGCTTTCACCACCCTGGCCAGCAATGCTGCCGCGCGGCGGTATCTCAAAAAACTGACCAATGTCATAAACGAACCATAGTACCGGTCATCCTTTGCCAGGCGTGCCGCGGGTAGTTTTGGCCTATCAAAAAATCCTAATCGATCCTCATCATGAGCGCATTATATCTGCTGATCATCGCCAGTTTGCTGGTGGCGCTGGGATTCCTGGGCGCATTTATCTGGTCGGTACGGAAAGGGCATTACGACGACGATTATACGCCCTCCGTCCGCATCCTGCTCGACGATTCCGAAAAACAGCCCTAACTGACGCCACTCATCTGAACTGATTTTTACCATTTATCCTCACTAAGTTATGTCAAACGTTCCCCATCCCGAGCTCGCCTCCGTTGAGTTGGATGAATTTCAATACGACAACCGCATTGTCCGGGACTTCGCTATCGCCACCATCCTGTTCGGGCTCATCGGTATGCTCGTGGGCTTGCTGGCCGCATTGCAGCTGGTTTTCCCGAACCTGAATTTTGACCTGCCGTTCCTGACATTCAGCCGTATCAGACCGCTGCATACCAACGCGGTGATCTTCGCATTTGTCGGAAACGGCTTTTTTACAGGACTTTACTACTCCGTTCCGCGGGTGCTGCGGACGCCTATCTGGAGCCCGGCGCTGAGCCGCTTTCATTTCTGGGCGTGGCAGGCTATAATCCTCGGCGCGGCCATTTCGCTGCCGATGGGTTTCACCACTTCCAAGGAATACGCCGAGCTGGAATGGCCGTTCGACATTGCCATTGCCGTCGTGTGGGTTTCAGCTTTGGTGAACATTATCATGACCACCATCAACCGTCGCGTAGAGCATATTTATGCCGCGGTATGGTTCTACATCGCCTCATTCGTAACCGTTGCGATGCTGCACGTGGTCAACAGCGTGGAACTGCCGATATCTTTCATGAAAAGCTACTCGGTGTACGCAGGGGTGCAGGACGCCCTCGTGCAATGGTGGTACGGGCATAATGCGGTGGCCTTTTTCCTTACCACACCTTACCTGGGCCTGATGTACTACTTCCTGCCCAAAGCCGCCAACCGGCCCATTTATTCTTACCGGCTGTCGATTGTTCACTTCTGGGCGCTGATATTCCTGTATATCTGGGCCGGGCCGCACCACTTGCTCTATACGGCATTGCCCGAATGGGCGCAAACGCTCGGTACCGTGTTCTCCGTGATGCTCATTGCACCTTCATGGGGCGGTATGATGAACGGTTTGATGACGTTGCGCGGCGCCTGGGACAAGGTACGGGAAGATGTAGTGCTGAAATTTATGGTGGTTGCGATTACCGCTTACGGTATGGCCACCTTCGAAGGGCCTATGCTGTCCCTCAAAAACGTAAACGCCATCGCCCACTACACCGACTGGATCGTGGCACACGTACACGTAGGTGCGCTCGGCTGGAATGGCTTCCTTACTTTCGGTATCCTTTACTGGTTGTTCCCAAGGTTGTACAACCGCCCGCTATATTCTACCAAGGCCGCTAATTTCCACTTCTGGATCGGTACGCTGGGTATCATCTTCTATACCATCCCCATGTATTGGGCCGGATGGGTACAGAGCTCGATGTGGAAGGAGTTTACACAGGAAGGTCTATTGAAATACCCTAACTTCCTTGAAACTGTAACTGCACTCAAACCACTGTATTTCCTTCGCGGCGTGGGCGGTTCGCTATACCTGGTGGGCTTCGTGGTGATGATCTATAACCTGTGGATGACCGCCATCAAAGGCAAGCTCGTAGCCACTGAAACCGCGAAAGCCATGCCGCTGAATGCGATCTGGCATGCAGAAAAGAGCGAATACTGGCACCGCCGGTTGCTGGAACGCAAACCGTTGGCACTCACCATATTCTCGCTGATTGCCGTCGCTATCGGCGGAATGATCGAAATGATCCCTACGTTCCTGGTCGAATCCAACGTGCCGACCATCGCCAGCGTGAAACCTTACACGCCGCTGGAATTACAGGGCCGTGATATTTATGTCCGCGAAGGCTGCTACGTGTGCCATACGCAGATGATCCGTCCGTTCAGGTCCGAGATAGAGCGGTTCGGGGAGTATTCCAAATCAGGGGAATTCGTATATGACCACCCGCACCAATGGGGCTCCAAACGCACCGGCCCGGATTTGCAGCGTGTAGGCGGCAAGTACCCCGACTCCTGGCATTACAACCACATGGAAGATCCTACCAGTATGTCGCCCGGCTCCATTATGCCGCGCTACGGCTGGCTGCTCGAAAACGACCTGGATACGACTACTACCGTGGCGAAAATCAAGGCGATGCAAACGCTCGGCGTGCCATACGAAAAAGGTTACGAGCACCAGGCTAATACCGACCTCGTGAAGCAGGAAAAGGAAATCCAGGAGCGCTTGAAGCAAAGCGGCATCAAAACGGCAGCCAACAAAGAGATCATCGCATTGATTGCCTATATGCAGCGGCTTGGTACTGATATAAAAAAATGAGTGAATGAGTGAATTGTGAATGATTGAATGAGTGAATGACTGAATAATTAGTCCTCCATTTCTAACCTATTGAAACGACACCCGATTCCTATTGACTATTCATTCAATCATTCAATCATTCACTCATTCACTCATTCACTCATTCATTCGGTCATCCAGTCATTCAATTATTCAAAATTGACCTCTCATGAAATTCCGCAACTACCTCGAAACCATAGCCGGTGTGGGCATTTATCCGCTCATATCACTCCTGATATTCTTCGCTTTCTTCGTCGGCCTGCTCATCTACGTGTGGGGGCTGGATAAAAGGAAGCTCGACAAAATGCGCAGCATCCCGCTGAACGACGGCGTTGCGAAAAAGGCCCTACTGTCATTGCTTCTGCTCGGGGTGATCGCATTACCTGCGTCTGCACAGGAAGCCACAGACAAAGTGCGCGCGGTGACCGAGCTGGACCTGATCCTGTACGTGCTGCTGGGCGCATTGGTCTTTATCATTATCCAGTTGGGAATCCTGCTGGCCTCGGCCATGAATGTGCTCAACAAAACGGCGCATGCTTCCCAGCAAGAGCCTACCCACATTTTCAGCGCGCATTGGTGGAAAAAGTTCAGGGGTATCGGCGTAGCATTGAAGGATGAAAAAGATATCCTCATCGACGGTCACGACTACGACGGAATCCAGGAGCTCGACAACCGCATGCCGCCGTGGCTGCAATTCCTTTTCTACACGACCATCTTTTTTGCAGTCGTTTACGCAGCTTACTATTTCAGTGGCCTGGGCGATCTGCAAATCGCCGAGCTCGACAAGGAAATAGCGACTGCCGAAGTCGAGAAAAAAGCTTACATGGAAAAAGTAGGTGCCAGCATGGATGAAAACTCCGTGACGCTGCTTACCGACAAAGCGGGCGTGGACGCAGGGATGAAGATCTTCCAGGAAAAATGTACGGCCTGCCATGGCACGGAAGGCGGCGGTGCTGTGGGCCCTAACCTGACAGACGCATATTGGCTGCACGGCGGCGGCATTCACAATGTATTCAAGGTGATCAAATATGGTGTGCCTGAAAAAGGGATGATTTCCTGGGAGAAACAGCTTTCCCCCACCGACATTCAGAAGGTAGCGAGCTTCGTGCTTTCAATCAAAGGCACCAAACCGGCCAATGCGAAGGAACCGCAAGGTGAACTGGTTAGCGAAGAGACTGTGGCAAAGCAATAACCGATCATGAAAGCGAGTAACGAAACACGTCCCCTTTACCCCCAGCGCCCGGAAGGCAAATGGCATAACCGCCGCGTGGTATTCAGTATTGCCATTATTGCATTGTTGTTCGTTACGCCTTTCATCCGGATCGGTGGGCAGCCGCTGGTGCTGCTGAATGTGATTGAGCGAAAAATCATGCTTTTCGGCATATTCATCGGGCCACAGGATTACTGGCTCTTCGGGCTTACGATGCTTTCGTTTTTTGTGTTCATTGTATTGTTTACGACAGTTTTCGGGAGGCTGTGGTGCGGCTGGGCCTGCCCGCAGACGGTTTTCATGGAGATGGTTTTCCGTAAAATCGAATATGCTATCGAAGGCGACGCCGGGAAGCAGAAACTGCTGGACAAAGCTCCATGGACGGCCGACAAGGTTCTGAAAAAGGGATTGAAATACACCATTTTCCTGATCATTTCCTTCGCCATTGCCAACCTGCTGCTGGCCTACGTACTCGGCACCGATGCGCTTTACAAGATCATTTCCGAACCGATCGAAGATCATATGGCGCTGTTTTCCGGCATTGTGATTTTCACCGCGGTATTCTATTGGAACTTCGCCTGGCTGCGCGAGCAGGCATGCACCGTGGTGTGCCCGTATGGCCGCCTGCAAAGCGTGCTCCTCGACAGGAACTCCATCAATGTGGCCTACGATCACGAGCGTGGCGAACCCAGGGGCAAGCTCCATAAAGGAACAGACCGCACGGAAGGTGACTGCATCAGCTGTTTCCAATGTGTAGCCGTGTGCCCTACCGGCATCGACATCCGAAACGGGACCCAAATGGAATGTGTGAATTGCACCGCCTGCATTGATGCCTGTGATGCCATTATGGATAAAGTAGGTTTTCAGAAAGGCCTTATCCGCTACACTTCCGAAAATGCGATCATGAAAAAGACCGCGAAAGTAATAACCCTCCGGACGTGGGGTTATGCGGCGGTGCTGGTACTGCTATGGTCGGCATTGGGCTTTGTGGTAGCGACGCGCACCGATACGCAAACCACGCTTTTCCGTGCGCCGGGCAGCCGTTACATCGAGAACAGCGACGGAACCATCAGCAACCTGTACACTTTCAAGATATTCAACAAAACGAACCGCATCATCAAACCCTCCCTGCACCTCGACACCCCGCAAGGTAAGCTTCTGTTCGCCGGATCACCCGATCTGACGCTCGAAGCAGCGGGGATGTCTGAGGGTACGGTGTTCATCATCATTCCAAAGTCTGAATTGAAGAGCCGCAAAACGGTGCTGAAACTGTCCGTATCTCAGGATAACCAGCCACTCGAAACGTTCGAAACCACCTTCATTGCGCCGGAAGAATAATGTATTAACCTATTATTTAAAACATTATGAAACTCAATTGGAAAGCACTCATTGCCGCTGTTTACGTCAGTTTCGTATCCATGATCCTGCTGCTGGTGGGAATGAGCGCAGGGCAGAAAATAGACCTCGTGACCGACCACTATTACGAGGAAGAACTCAAATTCCAGGGCAAGATAGACAAGGCGCAACGCGCCGCCGAACTGCCCGAGCCGCTATCTTGGCAGATTACCGAAAGCGGATTACTGGTCCACTACCCTGCCGGGTTCAGGGACGGGGATATTTCCGGCGAAATCCGCCTGTACTGCCCGTCGGACGACCGTAACGACCGGCAGTTCGCCATCCGTTCGAACAACAACGGGCAGACAGTCGCTTTATCGCAAATCCCCGCCGGCCGGTACAAAATCCAGGTCGACTGGAAAAATGGCGACAAGACTTATTGGAATGAGGGCGTGGTGGTTATCGGTCCTAAAAAGATTTAAGCCGTGGTTACTGTCCTGCCTTACCTCGCTATTTCGATGGGGCTGATCGCCAGCTTCCACTGCGTGGGCATGTGCGGGCCCATTACGCTTGCGTTGCCTGTGCATAAGGGTACGCGCATGCGGCAGATCGCGGGCGTACTTGCCTACAATGCGGGACGCGCGCTTACGTACGCGACGTTTGGCGTGGTATTAGGCACACTTGGTGCTTCGCTGGCGTGGCTGGGGGTGCTACGGTACGCCTCCGTTGCCGTGGGCGCGGCCATGCTGGCTTACGTGTTTTGGCCCGCAGGACTGGAACAGCGGCTGCATATGCCGTTATTCTGGCAAAAAACAGTGGGACGGCTGAGGCAAAGAATGGCCATTTACCTGAAAAGAAACGATTTGCCCGGTATGTTGCTGCTCGGTATGCTCAACGGGGCGATCCCCTGCGGCATGGTGTACATGGCGCTTATGAGTTCGGTCGCCACGGGCAGCGCCTGGGGTGGCGGCGCATTTATGGCGCTTTTCGGGCTGGGTACCCTCCCGGCTATGCTGGCTTTGGGCATTGCGAGGCAGCAGTTAACGCCCGCCCTGAGGACCCGCATTCGCAAACTTACACCGGTGCTCGTCGCTATTGCGGGCATCTGGCTCGTGGCACGGGGCGTCATGACTTCCTACCCTGCCCCTTCCAGGGCGTCCGCGGGCATTACCATTTGCCGCTAGCAGGCCCGAAAGTCTGTTTTTTACATGACATAAATCATGTTTTTCCCCTCGGCAGCTGGGTAGTTTTGATCAATCATCTACATCAAAACTTTGACCATGGATAAGGACCTGCTCTTTAAATACAACATCCCGGGACCGCGTTACACGAGCTACCCGACCGTTCCCTACTGGCAGAAAACACCTCCCGCCGTGAGCAAGTGGAAAGAGCTGGTGCAGGATGCATTTACGGTTTCAAACCGGAAGGAAGGGATCAGCCTGTACGTTCACCTGCCATTTTGCGAAAGCCTTTGCACCTATTGCGGCTGCAACACACGCATCACGATTAACCATGCAGTGGAAAACAAGTACATCCAGGCGGTATTGAAGGAATGGAAAATGTATGTCGAACTCTTTGGTGAGGAAAAGCCGGTCATTCGCGAATTGCACCTCGGAGGCGGTACACCCACTTTTTTCAGCCCGGGTAACCTGGTAAAACTGGTGAACGGCCTGCTCGAAAATTCAGAAGTCCATCCCGATGCGCGCTTCGGCTTCGAGGCCCATCCGGGAAATACGACGGACGCGCATTTGGAAGCATTGTATTCGGTCGGATTCAGAAGGATAAGCATTGGCGTACAGGATTTCAATCCGGTCGTACTGGCGATCATCAACAGGCACCAGACTTTTGAACAGGTGAAACACCTGACCCTGAAAGCCCGCGAAATCGGCTACACGTCCGTCAACTATGACATTGTATACGGCTTGCCGCAGCAGAAGAATTGCTCCATGATGGAAACCATGCTGCGGGTGATCAAGCTTCGCCCCGACCGCATTGCATTTTACAGTTATGCCCATGTGCCCTGGATCAAGCCCGGCCAGCGCAGCTACACCGAAAGAGACCTGCCCGATGCCGACCACAAAATGGCGATCTACGAGGCTGGCCGCAATGCGCTGGAACTGGCAGGTTATGAAGATATCGGCATGGACCATTTTGCCCTCCAATCCGACGAACTCTATAAAGCGGCTACCCAGGAACGCCTGCACCGGAATTTCATGGGCTACACCGACACCCGTACCCAACTGCTGATCGGCCTTGGCGCGTCCTCGATCTCCGATTCGTGGTGGGGCTATGCGCAGAATGAGAAGAAAGTAGAAGATTATTACAAAAAGCTCGCTGCAAACGAGCTGCCGATATTCCGCGGTCACGAGCTGAGCCGCGAAGACCTGATCCTGAGAAAGCATATCCTGCGCCTGATGACCTCGTTCGAAACTTCCTGGGCCAATACGACCGAAGTTTGTGCGGAGGTGTACCAGGCCCTCGAAAAACTCTCCGAAATGGAGTTCGACGAACTCGTGGAAGTAGAGCCTTTCCGCCTGAGGATCACCGAGAAAGGTAAGGCATTCGTACGTAATGTGTGCATGGCTTTCGACGCGCGTCTCTGGGCCGATTTACCCCAAACGACCCTTTTTAGTCAAACAGTTTAATGATGAATTCTTGCGGTGTTCACTTGTGTCCTGTACTTTGGTATGTTTGATACGGATATTTTAATTCATACGCAGGTGATGACACGGCACATCGAGATGCTGGATGCCCTGTTCAAACACGCGACCGAGGGGATCGTGGTGGTGGACAAACAGGCGAACATTGTAATGCTTAACCCGAAGGCGAAAGAACTTTTCGGCTACACCGACCGCGAGCTGATCGGCAAGAAAGTCGAGACGCTGATACCCCAACGGTTCAACAGGAACCACGTGGGTTACCGCGACGAGTACCTCGAAGCGCCGCGTGCCCGTGGTATGGGGCATATGATGGATCTTTTCGCCCGGCGTAAGGACGGCAGCGAGTTTCCCGTGGAGGTCAGCCTCAGCCCTTTCAAAACCAGCGACGGCGAATTTGTGGTGAGTTTCGTCATCGACATCACCGAGCGCAAGAAACAGGAAAGCCGCATTATCGAGGCTAACCTTGAGATACAAAAACTGAACGCCGAACTGGAAGAGCGTGTGCAGCAGCGCACCGAAGAACTGGCTGCGGCCTTTAAGCGGATCGAACAGTCGCAGGAAGAAGTAGTGCGGGCATTGACGAAAGAACGCGAGCTGAACAATATGAAAAGCCAGTTCGTCACCATCGCTTCGCACGAGTTCAGGACGCCCCTGGCGACGATCCTCTCGTCGGCCTCGCTGATCGGCCGGTACTCGCGCACGGAAGACGAGGACAAGCGGCAAAAGCATGTGCAGCGTATCAAGTCGACCGTGACCAACCTTACCGAAATCCTGAACGACTTTCTGTCGATCGGCAAGCTGGAAGAGGGCCGCATCCACTGCATTCCCGTGCTTACCGACCTGAGCGAGTTTTGTAATAACCTGATCGAGGAGATCCGCGGACTGTGCAAGGAAGGCCAGAAGATAACCGTGAGCTATGAGGGCGAAAACCAGGCGTGGGTGGACAAGCAACTGCTCCGCAATGTACTTTTCAACCTGCTTTCGAATGCGATCAAATATTCGGAATCCGGCAAGTCGATCTTTTTGAAAGTCAAAAATTGGAGCGGGCTGATCCGCATGGAAGTACAGGACCAGGGCATTGGAATTCCCCAGCAGGACCAGAGCCATGTCTTCGACCGGTTTTTCCGGGCCCATAATGCCGGCAATGCGCAGGGAACAGGGCTGGGCCTCAACATTGTACAAAACTATATAGAACTGATGGGCGGTACGGTGCGCTTCCGGAGTGAAGTAGGTACCGGCACCACGTTTTTTGTGGAGCTGCCCAATCGGGAGCCGGCTACTGTTAAAATCGAATCCTGACACAAACACGACCAGACTTGGAAGCGAGAAAAATACTTTTGATTGAAGACAATCCCGAAATGCGGGAAAATACGGCGGAGATCCTCGAACTCGCCAACTATCAGGTGATCACCGCCCAGAATGGCAAGGAAGGCGTGCAGCAAGCCGCCAACCATAACCCGGACCTGATCATTTGCGATATTATGATGCCGGAGCTCGACGGCTACGGCGTGCTGCATATGCTCGGTAAGGATGAGCGTACGGCCTCGGTCCCATTCATTTTCCTGACCGCCAAGGCAGAGAAGGACGACTACCGCAAAGGCATGACCATGGGTGCGGACGACTACCTCACCAAGCCCTACGACGACGTGGAGCTGCTGAATGCCGTCGAAATGCGACTGAAAAAGAGCGACCGGCTTAAAAAGCAGTTTGAACGCTCGGCCGATGGATTTGACCAGTTTATCAAAGAAGCCCAGGCTTTCGATCCGATCATGAAGCTCGCGGATGATAAGAAAGTGAAGGTGCTGAAAAAAAAAGAGACTATCTACACCGAAGGCAGCTTCCCGTCCCATGTATATTTCCTGCAAAAAGGGAAAGTAAAAGCCTATAAATCAAATGAGAACGGTAAGGAATACATTACCGACCTGCTGAAAGAAGGTGAGTTTTTCGGCTACCTCGACCTGCTGCAGGGCGCTCCTTACGAAGAGACGGCCATTGCCCTGGAAAGGTCCGAAGTGGCGATGATCCCGAAGGACGATTTTTTCAACCTGCTGCAAGGCAACCGCGAGGTGGCGTCCAAGTTTATCCGTATGCTTTCCAACGAGATCAAAGAGCGGGAGGAGCGGCTTTTACAACTCGCCTACAATTCCGTGCGCAAGCGTGTGGCACAGGCTTTGGTAATGCTCGTGCAGCGCTACCAGGAAGACCGTTCTAAACCTTTCTCGATGGCCGTCACCCGGGAAGACATTGCGTCGATGGTGGGTACTGCCACCGAAACCGTGATCCGGACGCTTTCAGACTTCAAAGAGGAGCGCCTGGTGGATATGAAGGGCAGCCAGATTACCGTCCTGGAATATGAAAAACTGGCCAGAATGCGAAATTAGGGGCATTTTTGTCTCCGTTGATAATCCAAAGATTCCGGCTGCACATTAGTACCTTTTCGGGCAGAAATACTTCATTTCCTTTTCCTAGTTTTGACAAGTACTTCACAAAACTCTTTCAAACTATGGAACAAAAAAGAACTACAAAGGCGACTGAACCGAAGGAGGCACCCGCACCCGAAGTCCGCACGGGGCTTGTACTGGATAACATTGTAGCAAGGATGATGCAATCCAGAAGGGACATCGACGCATACCGCCGGGGAGAAATGTCACAAGCTGAATTTGACGCACTTGGAATCAAATTCTATTGAAGTTTATCCCTACCAGCGTGATGGTACCTATTTCCGGTTCACGACGGTGCAAGACATTCTCGTGAAGGTGAATTTGTCCGTGGACCCCAGGTTTTTTCCCGACAATCCTGAAATAACAGAAACCTGTCTCTTCTTTATTGAAACAGATAAGCCTTCCATGGGCCTGGATATCCGGCTCAGAAACACTGTGCTGGATATCCTTACCAACTTCCTGAAGGAGAACGAAGCGATTATTATTTACTATTGCGATGCCCGTGACGGACGAGGCCATTTACGCTATGCCAAGTTCAACAGATGGTTTAGTCTGATGAAAGACCCTGCTATTGAAAAGCAGGACAGGCAGGTGATCGTGGCCGACCTGAATGTGGACGAAAATGACCATGCCGTCAGCTCGGAGCTTACGGTGCATGCCTCGATCCTGCTTCGAAAAACACATCCGGCTTATGACATTGCCATTCAGCTCTTCCACTCGGGCGATGTCGACCAGTCGGGCAAGCTATGAAAGCCTGCCCTCTATCGCCTCCAACTGCACCATCATTTCTTGCCGGTATGCCACGGTCTGATTCGTTATTTCCGGGATCAGCTTTTTGTAGTAATTGATCCCTTCCAGCAAATTGGCGCGAAATTTTGCGAAATACTTGGCCTTCTTATCGCTCAGCGCGGTTGCATGGCGCTCGACATCCTTTTTGAGATAGTCGACATACAGGTTGAGCTCGTTAATGAACATATTCGGACGCAGGTTTTTGGAGAGCAGGTCAATTTTGCCGTAGATATGCCCCACCATTTCGTCAAGTGAATAGGTCCCTGAAAAAAACGCCAGATTAGGTCCAGGGCAAATGGCGACCGCCTTGTTTTCCCTCGGCTTGATTAGCTCATTTTTAATAAGCGCAGCAGTACTCAATCCTTCACAAAGGCAAAGTTTCTGGGTTATGGCGTCAATTTGCATTTGCAGGTCTTCCGGCCTTGGCTCTATTGCCTGCAGCTGCTTGATTTTCAACTGCTGATATTGGCGGGAGGCTGTGCAGATCGGTTCCGCGGTGAATTCGGTGTTCGATACCAGGAAGCGTTTGTTGCACGGACTGCCGGGCCTGCCTTTTGCAATGCGTTCCAGGCGCTGCTTCTCGGCTGAGCTGTTTCTGAAATTGTTGAAAAGAACACCCAGCGGCGACGAGTCGCTCACATAATATGCATCGCTATCTGCATTTGCCAGTTCATTCAGCGTAGCTTTATCCACGTTAGTCACCTCAGGAACCAGCAGGAACGGGCTGCCCCACCCTGTGGCTTCGATGCCGTAATGTTCCAGCAAAAAGGCATTTTCGGCTGCTGTACCGATGCCGCCCTGCACGGATATCCGCATGCGCGGCGCATGTGCAAGCGTGATGCTGCGGCTTGCAAGTGCGGGTTCATACAGCGCGAGCAGTTCCGTAAGCATTTCGTCTCGGCGGCTTTTAAACTCTTCCAGAACAGGACCGAGCAGGTTACCCTCCGTCGCGAACGCGTGCCCGCCGCAGTTAAGTCCCGATTCAATGCGAAATTCAGAAACCCAGATCCCCTTCTTGGCCAGGAATTTGGCCTGGATCAATGCGGAACGGTAGTCGCTTACTTTAAGGATCACCTTTTTCCTGAAATTACCTTCCGCATCGGGGAAAAAGTCGGTAAATGCTTCGAGATAGCTGTACAAATGAGGGTTCATGCCGGCGGAAAGGACGATCGACGACGATAGTTGGCTCAATGCGAAACCCCGTAGCGCTGCCAGCGCGTCGGTGAAAGTGTCATCGAGCATATTACCGTCGGCGTCGGTATTCATTTTGTCTACCTTCGACATGATATTCACATCGATGCTGCCAGCCACCATTTGCGCCCGCAGGAATGCAGCTTCGGCGTCTCTGCCGTCACCAGCAGGCATCTCGAGCATGGCTTCATACCTGATTTTCAGATCCGAGCCCGGCGGTAACAGACTGAAATAGCGATCAATATCATTCCCTTCGCCAAACGGCTGGCTTTTCAATGCCTCGAATTCTTCCGTTACAATGCGGTGCATCAGATCTAGATAGCCGGTAATGCGGCGGCTGCGGTAGTCGTGTTCGGAGCGGGTGATGGGTTCATCGTGTTCACCACGCTGGCGGGCATAATGCACACGCATTCGCTCGATGAGCTCGTCGTCGACAATGGACGCGACCGAGGAAATGCCATATTTGGCGACTTTAATGGGCGTATCGATGGAGTAACCCAGCCCGAGGACAGGTATATGAAAGGTATGCGGCATCATGTTCTGGATGAGGTCTTGATAATTCATCCAAAATTACACGGCCCCTACCACCGGAAAACTGACTTGGCTTAGCTGCGATCCTGAGAAAGGTCATTCCCTGCCGGACACGCTATTTCTTTTTGGTTTTTTTCGGTTTGGACGCCTCAACAAGCTCGTTTTCCTTCATACGATATTCGACAATGCGCCTGATGAGGTCCAGCGGCAATGGCTCCTTATCGGGAAACTGAATCGCCGACTTACTCATCTTGTATTTCGAAAGTTCCGTTTTGAATTCGGCCAGCAGCGCCTCGCTGTAAGGATATGAGAGTGAAATGTGGTGGGTAGCCGCCGAATAATAAATCAAAAATCCGAAATGCTTGTAAGCAGGGATCTGGTAGCTAATCACTTCTTCCGCCGCGGGCGCCGCCGCACGGATGATCTTCCGGATAGCCGCCAGCCGCTGCTTCTTTTCGCCCTGAAACGTATCCTGGTATTCGTCAACCGATTTGAAATCTGTCTTTGCCATATCAATCAATTTTTTAGTGAGTGTTTTCTGTTATACCAAAAAGCATGATCGCAGGCCAATTTAACCGGCAGACGCCCGTGAAAAGGATGGATGGCTCTACGTTTCCAGCCAGGCTTTGAATGCAGGCGCTTTTTCGCGACTGACGACCACTTCCTGGGAAGTCTGCGGACGTAGTTCAATTTTCAGTTTGCCATTAAAATAGGTATGAATCTTCTGGATGGCGTCAATGCGGGCAATGAACTGGCGATTGAGCCGGAAAAAATTCAACGGGTCTACCAGCGATTCCAGCTCTTCCAGTTTGTAGTCCACCAGGTATTGCCGGCCATCGGTCGCGACCAGGCATGCCATTTCGTTGGCGGTATAAAAATAGGCAACCTGTTCCTGGTTGACCGGAATGAGCTGCTCTCCATTTTTGACGAGAAACCGCGTTTTGAAAGGCCGTTTGCTCATTTCCAGGCTATCGAGCAGCGTCTCCACCTTTCTGGCATAAGCCTTGGGCGAAAAGTCTTCCCTGAGATTCTCGTATTTACGGATGGCCTCGGCCAGCTCCGGCGCCTTAATGGGCTTCAACAGATAGTCGATGCTTTTCACACGGAACGCCTTGATCGCATACTCGTCGTACGATGTGGTGAAAATGATCGGACTGTGGGCGGGAAATTCTTCGAATAGCTGGAAACTAAGCCCGTCGGCGAGCTGGATATCGGAAAAAATGAGGTCGGCCTGTTCCCCGTTCGCGAACCATTTTCGACCCGCCTCCACGCTTTCGAGCACGGCGCAGATCTCGATGCGCGGATCGAACTTCTTGATCAGCTTTTCCAGCCGTTCCGCCGCCGGGTATTCGTCTTCAATGATCAGTATTTTCATAGCAATGGGCAGATGTTTACCCTGGTGTCATAAGTCATTCTACCGCCTGTGCCAGCAGCGGGATTTTCACGGTAAACCGCTCCTCATCGCGATCGATCTGCACTTTCCGGTCGGTTAAAAGGCTGTATCGGTTGACGATATTCTGTAAGCCCACGCGGGTTGATTTTTCCAGAATGGTCTTTTCTGAAATATTATTCTCAACCACCAGGTATGCATCTGTCTCCTCACGGATCACGATCTGCAAAGGATTTTCGCGGGAAACCACATTATGTTTGATCGCATTCTCAACCAGCATCTGTAAGCTGAGCGGCGTAATGTACTGCATCATCACAGCATTGGATAAGCGTTTTTCGACCTGCAAATTCTCCCGGAAACGGATTTTATTTAAATAAAGATAAGCATCCACAAACGCGATCTCCTCACTCAGCAGGACGGTATTCTTATTCCGGCTCACGAGCACATACCGGTACACATCCGAAAGCCTTTCGAGATAGTCCTGCGCCGCGGTATTCTCGTCGTCGATCAGCGCCGCCAGCGTGTTCATGCTATTAAAAAGGAAATGCGGGTCGAGCTGATTTTTGAGTACATCCAGCTGCGATTGCACATTTTCGCGCATCAGCGCCTCGGTTTTCCTCACATTCATTTTCCAGGCATCAAAAAAATAAACCGCTTCATAAACCAGGTACACGATCACCGTGGGCACGATGCTGACCCTGAACCCGATGGCGAGCACGCTCACATGGTACACCGGCTTATAGTAAAGCTCATCCAGGAGCAGCGTCACCAGAAAAACATAGATCACTGCCAGCACCGCTTCCGCAGCAATGCGTTTGCCGGTCTGGCTGTATTCCGGAAAAATGCGGCGCATCCAGATGATAATGTACCGGTTACCCTCCCAGAACGTGAGCGTAAGCAAAGTGGAAAAAAACACACTGAGGAAGAAAAGACGGCTCAGTTTCAGAAACTCATCTAAATTGATCATCAACGCGATGACCAATCCCATGAGCGGAATCCCGATCATCCGCCATTTTTTGTCGTTGAGCGTATAAGCCTTTTCTTTCATCGCAAGTGACTATCGGCGGGCAAACTACTCGATTACCCGCCAAATTTCAATTAAAATGTGTACCTGAAATACGGTACCGGGAAAAACGGCTGCTGGTACTGGTTCACCAGTTGGTTGGTACGCGGGTTATAGGTTTCCTGAAAAATGTTCTTGCGGGCCGTCACATTCTGCAAATCGAGTGAGAACTCCATCGTGCTGCGACGCATTTCTCGGCGGTAGGAGAAACGGATATCCGTCCTGAAATAGGCACTCTGCCGTAGCGAATAGGCGCGGTTTTCGTCGTACACTGCCGAGCCTCTGGCCCGTGATGCGGCCAGGTTGAGCGGAGTAATGTATTTTCCACCCACAAACGACGTCTTGATATTGGCGCTCAGGACATTGCTTGCACCCAAACGGAACTCCTTGCCGCCCAGCACATTGAGCACATATTTCGTATTAAAGGCCGTGTTACGTTCCACACGATCGCTGCCTTTGTATTTAGAGTCAAACAAGGAAGTGGTGAGCAGAAAATAGTAGCCCTTATTGAAATACCTTTCCAGTGTCAGCTCTACGCCCATATTGCTGCCAGAGCCCCGGTTGACCAGACTGTCGCGATCGGACGGCCCGAAAGAAGCTCCCATATTCAATGCGGAATAGGTAGAGGCCCGCTGCTCAACCGGCACATTGAAAAGATGCTGGTAATAAGGTTCAATTTTGAGTAACAGGTTCTCGGAAAGGCGGTTTTGGTAACTCAGCACAAAGTGGTGGCTTTTGGTAAAACCCAAATCTTTATTAGTCCGGACCGGCCCCGACTCCCCCGGCGTCTGGACGAAATAAGTGTAAATGTTCTGCGCCTGGCTATTCAAGCCATACCCTGCACTCAACGATTGCCCCTTGCCAAATGCATACTGCAAACCGGCCCGCGGCTCAACAGCGACATTATTATTGAGGTTATGATGCTGGAAATGCACACCGGTCGTAAAGATCAGTCCCTGCGAAATGCGGTACTTCCACTGCGCGTAGGCCTGCGTGAGCACCGTTTTTTCGCCCTTCACATTCGCGCGGACGGTGTCGATTTTCCCTCCCTGGTAAACGGAGCGGCTGTACAGGTCAAAATCGAGCAGGTCTACGGTTACCCCTCCGTAAAGGCTGCTTTTGGCATTCATTTTATGCCTTACGTTCAGCACCGCCGAGTATTTGGACGTATTGTACCGGGCCTCGCCGCTCAGGAAGGCTTCGCGCGCGGGGTTGCTGATCGAATCGCCGCTGAACCGCTCCCGTGTAGTGCTCATTCCGAGGGTTAGCTTGGCGTAGGTTTTAGGCGAAAGATTGTGCTCGTAGGCCAGTCCGAAAATGTTGGTCCCGTATCTGACGCGTGTATTGGTATTTTCAGTTCCGTACATATTCGAAAGCGTTGTATCCACTTCATTTCCCAGAAAATTCACGTCGCTGCTGCCGGTAATGCCAAAAAGCGTCAGTTTTCCCTTGTTGCCGGTGGGCACGGCCACTTTAAAGTTCAGGTCCTGGTAGTCGGGAATAGCTGTGCCCGTTCCGAACTGCAAGCCCAGCGCCTTGAACAGGCCAAGCGTCGAGTACCGGTAATTAAGCAGGAAAGAAGCTTTGGTATTTTTCGAGAACGGCCCTTCCGCACCCAGCTCGAAACCATTGAACCCAACCTGGCCCATCAATTCATGTTTCTGATTATTGCCTTCGCGCAGTTGCAGGTCGAATACCGCGGCGAGGGCGTTTCCGTACTGGGCGGGAAAGGCGCCGGTAAGAAAGTCGGATTTGCCAAGTACGTTGTTATTGAGCATGCTCACGGGCCCGCCCGTGGCCGCAAAAGACCCGAAATGGTTCGGATTGGGAATGTTCAGGCCTTCCAGCTGCCATAAGGTCCCCGAAGGCGAATTTCCCCGCACCACAATGTCGTTACGCGAATCGTCGCCCGATACCACGCCGGCAAAGTTGGCTGCCATGCGCGACGGGTCGCCCAAAGCCCCGGCATACCGTTTTGTGTCGTCCACATTAAATGACCGGCCGCTCACCAGCGACAGTTCGTTATTCGTTTTGGTCTTGTCGTTTTTGCGGTCTGCGGTTACCACTACTTCTGCGAGATTCTGCACGGCTTCGGTCAGGGTCACATTCAAAACCACCTCTTTGCCCGCGGTAACGACGATGTTCGGCAAACGCTGCGGTTCGTATCCGACCATCGTGACCTGGAATGACTGGCGGCCCACAGGAACGCCCGCCATGCTGAAATCGCCCCGGACATCGGTCACCGCTCCCACAGGACTCGCACCCGTCTCCCGGATGAGCAACACCGATGCCCCTATCACCGGCGATTTGGAAACTTCATCGCGGATGGTTCCGCGGATTGTCTGCGTGCCCTCCTGTGCGTAAAGGTTGGCAGCGAACAGAAATGTCATGGCTAATAGTAATGCTTTCATCGGCTAAATTTTATAAATGAATGCATCAAAATTCTCTGCCAGCCTCTGCATTTAAAACACGGCACCGGGCCAACCGTACGAATCGGGCGGTGAAACGGCTGCCCGATCGGGGGAATCGTGATGCGTTTTCTCACAAGCAATGGAACGTTAACTAATATACGTATCTGGATAACTATCCCCGGCCGACGCATTTTTTGTGACAATCTTGTCATTATTTATCTACAAGACAAAATGCATTTCGTCATCATAAATGAACAAGTTATTCCATTTACCCGGGCGAATGCAAACAAAAAAGCCCCTGACAAAATGCCAGGAGCTTTTCAATTTTTAAGCACCCATTTTACTTATAAAAGTTATCGTTTCCCGGTGAGAGCCAGTACGGTTGTTTTCTTAGATAAAAATTGCGCTTTTCCAGCTTAAATCCAAATTAAAAACAACGCTTTCGGCGACCGGGTGTACCTGGAACCAGGAGATTATCCGTTTAGTTTCGTAAAAATGAAACAATGCAGGGCCGACTGGACGGCTATATTAGCAAATGAAGTATAATCGTAGTCAATATGAAACGGATCGGAGCACCCTATAATCCCGCCTTCCAATCCAATTCGGTTCATTTTTTTTATCATGGCCAATAGTATCTGTTATTCTTTCACAAAGCGTTCATTCCTTAACGGGTTTAAAGTAATCCTAAATAGTTCTTGAACTAAAATAATTTCGCTGAATTATGCATTTATTTCGACCAATACCTATATTATTGCAGACGAATGAAATTTAGTACAGTAGTTAAGGTAGAGTATGTTGTCTTCCGGGAGGTTGCGGTGTATAATAGTAGACGATGAGGCTGACGCACGCCGATTGATTGAAAAATATGTGCAAAAGGTTCCTTTTCTCGAACTGGCCGGCTCTGCCGAGACCGCTACCGACGCCCTTTTCCTGATCAGGAAATTAAAGCCGGATATTGTGTTTCTGGACATTGAAATGCCCGAAATGACTGGATTTGAGCTATTAAAGCTCCTTCCCGCTTCCCGCCCGGCCATGATCATGATTACCGCCGATCCTTCTTATGCATTAGAGGGTTATGAACATGAACTGACGGATTATCTGCTCAAACCCGTCTCTTTCGAAAGGTTCCTGAAAGCGGTCAATAAGGTAGACAATACGGATTTTCCCAAATCTTTTCCCGTCATTTCCGAGCTGCCCAGGGAAATTGTTCCGATATCCAAAGAACCGCAGGAACAAATATTGGATACAGAATTTTCGGGCGCCCGAAATGATTTTCTTTTATTGAAAGAGAATAAAAAACTTATTAAAGTAGCACCCGCTGAAATACATTTCATTGAGGGCATGCGTGATTACCTGAAATTATATTGGTCGGACCGCGTTGCGGTCATTCATATGACAATGGCTAAAATTGAGGAAGCACTACCCGCGGCACAGTTTCTGAGAGTAAACCGCTCCTATATTGTCAATAAAAAAGTGATACGTGAAATTGAAGGAAATGAAATTACGACAAACAGCGGACGAAAAATCCCGATTGGGGTAACCTATCGTGCCAATGTACTGGCAGCGTTGCATAAGAACAGAATATGACGGCCTATGCGTTTCAATCCTGTTTCTCGTAATAAGAGGGCCACATTATTCATCGCCGGAAACTTAATAACACTGATTATAAGCTTGCTCGCGGTATCAGTGCTGGTGTACACGACCCATTACCGGGGCGGTAGCGACCTTTCATCCATTCTCAATGGCCCTGAAAGGCCGCCCATTCCGGGATTCGGGAATTTCACCTGGGGCTTGTACTTGCTGATTTCATTGCTGGCGGTGGAAGCGATGCGGTACATTATTAATTCCCGCACTAAAAATATGGAGTTGGAAATGGAACGGCTGCAACTCGAAAAAGCCAATCTGAACCTCCAGACGCAAAGCTTACAATTACAAAAAAATAACCTTAATCTCGAACTGAGCTTTCTTAAATCACAAATCAACCCGCATTTTCTTTTCAACACCCTGAATGCAATTTATACCAGGACGGTCGACGTCGATGAACAGGCTGCCGACCTGGTACTAAAACTCTCGGATCTGATGCGGTACAGCCTTTATGAATCGAGCAGGGAAAGCGTGGTGTTGTCGAGAGAAATCGGCTACATTGAAAACTACCTGGACCTGGAACGGGCCCGGTTTGCCGACAAGGTGACGATCGACTATCAGCTACACGGTAACCCGGCCGAATACCTCATTGCGCCGCTGCTGCTCGTTTCATTTGTAGAAAACGCATTCAAGCACGGAACGGCCAAAAGTCAATATGCCTCGTATGTAAAACTGTCGATCAAACTGCACCAAAACACATTGTATTTCAACATCCGCAACAATCTACCTCAGCATGCGCGGCAAAGCACGAGGCGCGGTGGCGAGCAGGTAGGCGGATTCGGATTGAGCAACACCACGAAGCGGCTTGAACTCCTGTACCCCGGCCAGCACCGGTTGTCGGTCCAGCAGACTGAATCCGAATTTGCCGTCAACCTTGAACTGGAATTGAGCCCGGTTCACGCGGCCTGATGTTTCGCTATGACACGCTCTGTTTCAGTGTCGTATATACCGCATCGTCAGGGGCTTAAATTAGTAAAAAAATCACCTTTAATTTGATTTTTCTTTTATTTTCAGATTTTACTTTTGATATTGAAACACCCATCGAATGAGGGCTGGTAATTAATTATCCAGTTATCCAGCGATTTTGAAAGAAGCTTACGTAATCCTTGCGCGAACTTATTCATAATCCGGATCCGCCTAAACAAATTGAGTCTTTTGAATTGAAAATGTCTGGATGAAAAACGTCTTAATTGTCGAGGATTATCAGATTATCAGACTTGCTACAAAGATGCTCATTCAGGATTTGTACAAGGCTGCTGTGGTGCGTGAAGCTGCGTCTTTTAATGTGGCTTTATCGGAACTAGCGTTGCATCCCCAGGATCTCATTATCCTGGATGTTCAAATTCCGGAGGGCCAGGGATTTGAAATGATCGCGAGTTTACGAGCCATTCAAAAAAATGTTTGCATCCTCATATTTTCGGCCATTGAAGAAAGGATTTACGGTATCCATTACCTGCGGTCGGGGGCCAATGGATTTGTATCCAAAAATTCGGATACCGATAAATTGCGGACCGCTATTACCTGCGTGGCGGAAACAGGCCGGTATGTAAGTCCGAGAATTAAATTTGAATTGCTGAATCAGCTGGATAAAAATAACTACCGCCCCGATAATCCGTTGCTGGATCTTTCAGCAAGAGAAATTACGATTATGGACATGCTGATCGACGGGTTCTGGATCAAAGAAATTGCCTCGAAACTAGATGTTACCGAAAGCTCCGTCAGTACTTACAAAGCACGGCTCTTCGAAAAACTTCAGGTGACGACTCTTATCGAAATGTTTCATAAAGTTACCCATTATAAAGACATGGATTGACGCCTTGTTACACACCGTTAATCTCTTTATATCCAGCGTGCAAGCAATGTTTTGAATGCATCCTTATAAAGCTCCCCTACCGGAATTTCAATGGGTCCCAGCTGTACCGAATTCTTGCTCACCGAATCGACTTTACTCACGGCCACGATAAAGGATCGGTGGATGCGCAGAAAACGGGTCGGAGGAAGCTTTTCCTCAATGGATTTCAGGCTGCTCAGCGTCACCACCGGGTTCAATGGCGGCGTCAGATGAATCCTGACATAGTCTTTCACCGACTCGACGTAGGTAATGGCGTCGAAATCCACCCGGATATGCTTGTAATCGGCTTTGACGAACATATAGTTCTCCAATACCTCACCGGTGCCATTTTCCTGCAAAACCTCGAAGTACTTTTTTGCTTTCGAAGCCGCCCTCAGGAATTCGTCATACCCGAAAGGCTTTAAAAGATAGTCCAAGGCATCCACCTTATACCCTTCCACCGCAAACTGGTTGTAGGCTGTTGTAAAAACAATGCGCGTTTGCACCGAAGCACCCGACTGGCTGATAATCCGCGCCAGTTCCATGCCATTGAGATCGGGCATTTGAATATCCAGGAAAATCAGGTGGACCGTTTGTTCGTGCAATGCCTGCAAAGCCTGTACCGCATTGCCAAACCGGCCTCTCAGTTCCAGGAACGGCGTTTGCTCCACAAATGCGCTGATGAGGTTCAGAGCCAAAGGTTCGTCATCGACGGTAATGCAATTCAATTTCATACGGTTTCTGCGATTTGCCCCGCTTTCTCGCGGTCAAGCTGCAAGGTCAGCAAAACTTCATAGGTTCTCTCATCCGGATTTTCGCGGATAGTCAGCGAGTGCAGGCCCGGATACAACAGTTCGAGCCGCTTGCCCGTATTGGCGAGGCCAATGCCGCCCTGGTCGAGTTGGTACCCATCCTTTTCATGCGCAATATGGTTAAAAACACGAAGCAACAGCGAACCGTCATCCACTTTGAGGTCCACCACGATCCGCGAATGCTGCATGGCGCTCGACCCGTGCTTGAATGCGTTTTCGACAAACGGCAGCAGCAGCATCGGGGCGATCTGGTGGTCCTTCACCGGCGCGGGCTCGTTGAATTCCAGCGTCGTGCATTCATGCAGGCGGAGCGCCATCAGCGCAATGTAATCTTTCAGGAACGCCAGCTCCTTTTGCAGCGGCACCGAATCGCTCAGTGTATCGTATAGCACGTAGCGCATCATCCGCGAGAGTTTCAGGATCGCCTCCCGCGAAACCGGGATGTCGGAATAGGTTAAGGAGTAAATGTTGTTGAGGGTATTAAAAAAGAAATGCGGGTTGATTTGCGCCTTCAAAAACGAAAGCTCGGAAGCGATATGCTGCTTTTCGATCCGCTCGCGCATTTGGGCGTCGGCCTGCCAGCGCCTGGCCATAGCCAGGCTGGTACTGATCACCATGACGAGCAGCATGATCATGAACAGGTGAAAATCGAGCTGAAAAGGGTCTTTTGGCGGCTTATTCATGATCCTGGACATATCGTCCAGCACATTGAGTTTCAACTCGATCACCCGCGCCACGGCCATGAAACAAATTACGATCCCCACCACCCACGCACCGAAAAGCACTTTCCCTTTCCTGTCGAAAAGCAGTTTAGGGGCGGCGTACCACGCATTGGCATAGAACACGCCGATCATAATGAGCAGGTTGAATGTCTGCTTTATCCAGAAATTGGGTGGTACCGAAATATTCCAGCTCAGCGGCGGATAAAACAAAAGGATAAATCCCAGCAGCGACCATATGGTGACGTGCGTGAGTACGGTGATGCTGTTTCTGGATCCCATGGGTGTTGCTCGGCGTGTTACTCCACAAGTTCATATCAATTGGCAAAAACCACAAACAAAATCGATGGAAAGCAGATTTCACCAGTCCAATCCGGCAGATTTGTCCGCCAACCGCCATGAGCCGGTTGTACATGCTATGCCGGATCGGGAAATGATTTGAAAGATAAATTAGCGGCTTCCGCGGATGACTTATGCCTTTCTGTCCGAACCTGCTTTCCGGCACTCCTATTCTTTTTAAATTGACGTTCCGGGAAACACGTCGTCGCCGGTCTGATAGTATGAGAAAAATCAACTTCGAAAACCACTTTACGGTCGACCGCAATTCGTCCGAACCGGTGTACCAGCAACTGGTGGAAGCGGTGCTGTATGCGACCAAAACCGGCCTGATGGACCGTGGCGACCGCCTGCCGTCCATCAACGAGCTTAGCCGGCTTTACGCGGTATCCCGAAGTACCATCGAAAAAAGCTACAACAACCTGCGTGACATGGGTATCCTGGCCTCGCAGCATGGAAAGAGTTATTATATCAACCGCCTCGATCCGGCACCGGAACTGAAAGTACTGGTGCTTTTTAATCAGCTCAACGAATACACCAAGGTCGTTTACGATGCGCTGACGGCGCGGATCGGGCAAAAGGCCGAAATCGATTTCCAGATTTACCACAACAGCGCAGCGCATTTCCGGGCGATCGTCCGGCGGAAACATGCTTCCTGTTCCCACATTATGGTGATCCCGCATTTCCTCGACGACCCCGAGGGCGGCAGCCAGGTCCTGGATCGCATGCCCAAAGACAAGCTGATCGTACTCGACAAGGAAGTCCCTGGCCTTTCCGGCTGCTTCGGGACCGTTTACGGGCATTTCAGCACGGATATCGACCAGGCGATTCAGGAACTTAGCCCGGGACTGCGCAAATACCAATGCGTGAACCTCATCTTTCCTGCACATACCTCCTACCCCGGCACGCTCCCGGAAGCATTCGCACGCGCCTGCACGAAGCGAAACCTCGTCTGCCGCGTCTCCGCGGATCTTACCAAAGACATGGTACGGGACGGAGAGGCATTCATCGTCGTGTCCGATGCGCAACTGATGTTTCTTGTCCGCGAGATCATCAACAGCAGCGACCTCGTGGCCGGAAGGCATGTGGGCATTGTCTCCTACCAGGATAACGACGCAAAAAAGGCGATGCTCAACGGCATTACCACCATTTCGTCTGATTTGAAAGCCATGGGAAAGTCGGCGGCCGATATGATCCTTACCGGTGTAGGCCGGCACGTTGCGAACCCGTTTTCCGTCATTCAACGCCGTTCGTTATAAGAGCGCGCCTGTGGATAAGATATCGGGAAGCCCAGGTGCCTTTGTGTATGCAATTGGTTACATTTACCTGCTAACCAATCACATATGCACTGCTATGAACCAACTTTTTCGCTATCTTTTTCCGGTTTTCCTGTTCCTTTCATCAAGCGCTTGCGCCCAGGGCATTCATCAGCTTTGGGGCGTGACCACCAACTATGGCTTCCTGGGCAAAGGGACGATCTTCCGGACCAATTACAACGGGCAGGCGCTGTCGGTTGAGCATGCATTCGACGACGCCAGACCGGGCACGAACGGATGCGATGAATTGACGGAGTACAATGGTGAAATGTTCGCAACAGTGTTTCAGGGCGGCACGGGCAGCAATTCCCATACGCTCATGAAATGGAACCCTGTTACCAATGTTTATACCGCCCTGCATTACTTCGATTATGCGGCGTTCATCCCGACGGGCAGAATATATGTCTTCAACGGCAAAATTTACGGCCTGACGATGGATGGCGGCAAGGGCAATGCCGGGGTGATTTATGAATACGATCTGGCTACCCATGTTTTCACGATCAAAAAAGAGCTTGGCCAGCTGCTTACAGCTTCATTCGCGAGCGGCGCGGCATTCAGTTTTTTCGATAACAAATTTTACGGTGTGGTCAAAAATTCGACGGCCACAGATGAAGCCGTTTTCTTTGAATGGGACCCCCTGACTAACAATTTTACCAAAACGCTGGCGGTAAGCGGCAGCGGTAGTCCATCACCGTATCAGGCCATGGCCATGTATAACAATAAGTTGTACGGTGGGGCTTCACCTACGAATGGCGGAAACGGGTCTATTTTCGAATGGGACCTGGCTGCGAACAAATATACAATCAAGAAGAATTTCCCCGGCGGAAACCAGGGCTACCTGCCGCTATCTGAATTTGTACTCAAAGACAACAAGTTTTACGGCGTGCTTGCCCAGGGCGGAGCAAATAGTGCGGGGGTGATTTTCGAGTGGGACCCGGCTACCAATACCTACACCAAGAAAATTGATCTGCCGGCCGGTACTAACGACGCGTTCAACTATGCGCCTATGACGCTCTTTAACGGCAAATTCTATGCTACCGGCGTGGGCGGGCCTAATGGGAAGGGGTATATTTATGAATGGGACAATGCTACCAATGCATTCACCATACGCTTCGACTTTGCAGGGCAACCCGGCACATCGCCTCAGACACGCCTCGTCATGCTGAACGGCCTGTTCTATTCATCGACCTACCGCGGCGGCAAATTCGAAGGAGGGATTATGTTTGAATGGGAACCCGTATCGGGTGCTTTTGCTAAAAAATTCGATTTCAATGAAAGCAACGGTCATGCGGCATTGAACAGCCTCACCCTTCGAAATGGCAAACTGTACGGCATGACCTCCCTGGGTGGTTCGGAAAACTTGGGTGTACTTTTCGAATATGATCCGGCGACGCACGCCTACAAGCGCCTGCACAATTTCGATGGCGCAAATGGGGCGAATCCCGAAGGCAACCTGACCGCGCGGAACGGCAAGTTTTACGGCATGACGAAAAAGGGTGGCGCGAACGATGCCGGCATTCTGTTTGAATGGGATGTCGACAACAACATTTTTACCCGAAAGTTTGACCTGGGCGGTTTGAACGGCGCAATGCCATCGGGCGACCTGGCCCTAAAAGACGGGAAGCTGTATGGCATGACCGCATCAGGAGGCGCCAATGACTACGGCGTTATTTTCGAATGGGAGCCCGATGCGAATGTTTTTACCAAACGAAAAGACCTCTCCGAGCCGGAAGGCGGCCATCCCTACGGAAGTCTCACCCTCAAAAGCGGTAAATTCTATGGAATGACATCCGAAGGCGGCAGCAGCCACCAGGGCGTCCTCTTCGAATGGGACCCGGCCACCGGCGACTATTCGATCCGGCAAAACCTGGATGCATCGAAAGGCAGAAAGCCTTATGGCAGCCTCACACTGGACGGCGACCTTTTCTATGGCGTTACGAGTGCCGGCGGCAGCCAGGATATGGGCGTGGCTTTTCAATGGGACCCTTTAGCCAATACTTTTACCAAAAAAGCCGACATTACCTCTTACGGTATCGGCCAGATTCCCAAGTCCAGCCCCATTGTCAGCTACGGACGTGTTTACTTTACGACCACCATGGGCGGTGCGGGATTTGCGGGCGCCATTTCGGAATGGGACCTGAAAAACGGACTGCTGCAAAGCGCTACCTCTTTCTCTAGAGCGACGGGCCAGGAACCGGTTTACACGTCGCTTACCAAAGTACCTGCGGAAATAGCGCCCGGAACGCCGGGCTCCTGCCAGTCGCTGCCGTACGTTGCCGCAGGCCCTGAAAACGCCCAAATCTGGCTGCCTGTCACCGATATTAATGGCAATGCAGTAGCAGAAATACTACCGAACGGCAATGATCTCAACGGGATTTTTCCTTCCATATATGTCCACAACGGCGCGGTACGCCAAGACAAGCAGGGGCAGTTTTATCTCGACAGGCAGCTGACGATCAAGGCCGGAAAGCCCGATGCAGCACCAGGTACGCAATGCGATGTCCGGTTCTACATTCAGCAATCGGAACTTGACGCCCTGATGGCCGCCCACAATGCCGTTCCGGGAAATACGGCTATCAACGGCATCGGCGACGTAGGCGTATTTAAAAGCAAGGCCAGTGAATGCAACAAGGATTTTACAACCCCGGCACACCCTATTCCCTCCTCGGTGGAGGCTTACATGGGCGGTTATGTGTTTACATTCAGCGTTGCATCTTTCTCCACCTTTTACATCGCGCCCAAGAATATCAATGTCCTGCCGGTCAAGCTTGTTGATTTCGAGGCAATGCGCAGCGAAAACAGCGCCGTGCTGTCGTGGCAGACGGTCGAGGAAACTGACTTTTCGCATTTTGAAATACAGCGCAGCAACGATGCGCAGCACTTCACCGCCTTAGGACGCCTTGAACCACTGGCGACCAGTGCGACGAAACATTACACCTACATGGATACCCAGCTGGCAGCATTATCCGGCACACATGCGTACTACCGCCTTAAGATGATCGACATCGATAGCAGCTATGCCTATTCCAGAATCGCGCAGCTGCCGCCGGATGGTCTGGCCGCCCCGCTATATCCCAACCCAGCCCGTCAAAGCTTGCAGGTCAACCTCCCCTGGCAATCGCCGACGACGTGGCAGATTGTGGATACGAAGGGCAATGCATTGGTTTCGGGAAAGGCAGGTACGGGAAAATTCGAAGTGGACGTGCAGCGGCTCCAGCCGGGTTACTATATCCTGCAAGCAACATCCGGAGCGCTCTGCGACGGTCTTAAATTTGTGAAAGACTAAACACTGTGCCTCCTTGCCCGCAAGGACCGACCGGCCGGAAAATGAAGCAGCCCCGAGGCGCTACGTCGTGTGAATAACACGTCTTTACGCTCCGGGCCGTGTGTTGATGAAGTGCTTAATGTGCTGCCAACTGGCCTGGCTCGTAACTTCCGGCCTCGGTGCGGAATGCAATGTTGATCAGCAGCAGGTTCAACGGGCCGTATCTGCGACTTCACAATTAAATAACATTTCAATAATACCCTGGACAAGTAGATACCCTTCTTTTGCGGCAAATTTGTTAACCAATAACATGCTCATGCATAAGAGATTTTTACTTCCTATTATCCTCACATTGCTCTGCTGCTTCGGCAACATCGCGGTGTTGAAGGCTCAAACAACGCAGGCGTCGATTTCCGGTACAGTAGCCGACGACCAGAATGCGGCACTGGCCGGCGCGACCGTCCAGGTAAAAAATGAATCAACAGGCTTTACGACGGGTACCGTCACCAACGCAAAGGGCGAGTATGCCTTCAAAGAACTTCCATTGGGCGGGCCTTACACAGTTACAGCCAGCTATGTCGGCTTTGGCGAACAAAAACTGACAGGCTATATGCTCCACCAGGGCGACGCCGTGAAAGTTAAAATGAGTATGAAAGATGCCGGCCAAACGCTGGAAGTAGTGAGCGTTGTGGCTTCGGGTTTCAAGAATAAAATTGAAAACCTGGGTGCTTCCACAGCCATTTCGGCCAGGGACATTACCCGTCTGCCCGTGAACGGACGGAACTTTACATCACTCATGGAACTGTCGCCATTGAGCCGTGGAGGTAACATTTCCGGTCAGCTGGGCTCGTCTACGGGTTACACCATCGATGGTATGAGCTCCAAAAACCCGACTTCCGCGGGCGCTACTACCAGCCGAAGCGGAGCTCCCTACTCCATTTCCATCGAGGCGGTGCGTGAATTTCAGGTAGTCACCAACCAGTACGATGTTACTTACGGACGCAGCGGTGGTGGTACCATCAGCGCGGTAACGAAATCGGGCACCAACCAACTGAGCGGTAGCGCATTCAACTACACGCGCGCCGACTGGTTGTCGAGCCCTTACGATATCCGCGGCAACAAAATCAACAACAAGTTCTCTACCAACCAGTTCGGTTTTTCACTGGGCGGCCCGATCCTGAAAGACAAGCTGCATTTCTTTGTGGCCTGGGATCACCAGCAAGACAGCCGCCCATTGATCATCGCCGATATCCTCAGCCCGGTTGACGAGAACCGTTTCAATGTGACCCGCGCTACGCTCGACCAGTTCGTCAACATCGCCCGCAGCAAATACGGCATGTCCGACTCCCCGCAGTTCGGGACATTTGACAAAAAACGAGGTTCCGATGCAGCATTCCTGCGTCTGGACTGGCAGTTGAACAACCGTAACCTTTTGACGATCCGCAACAATTACACCAACGACCGCAACAAACTCGGTCTGGCGGATAACACGACGATCAATGCGTATGAGTCTTACGGTAACGACTTCAACCAGGACAACAGCTTGCTCGCCTCCCTCCGCTCGACGCTTAATTCGAAAGTGACCAATGAGCTGAAAGTGCAGCATTTGTTCGTCAAACAAAAAAGTGCTCCCGGCGACCAGCTTCCGGCCGACAACATTCCGAGAGCGATCGTAGAGAACGTTAACTCTGTATTGAGCAACGGTAATTCACGGGCTACGAACATTCAGATGGGTGGTCACCGTTTCGCGCAGGAGCGTTTTACCAACCATGTGGTTCAATTGGTGGATAACCTCTACTACAATACCGACAAGGTGGAATATACTTTCGGGTTAGATATGATGATGACCCGCTCGCATTCGACTTACGGATCCGAAGTAAACGGCCGCTTCCACTACAATGTGGACGCTGCCGCCGGCAAAACTGCCCTCGATCAGTTCAACGACCTGAAACCGTACCGTTACTACCGCGAGGTGCCTTTGATGGATGACTGGTCGGTAAAAGGAACAATCTGGAATGCAGGTGTTTATGGTCAGTTAAAAACGAGCCTCGCAACGGGCTTGGACGTAGTGGCAGGTCTGCGCCTCGACTACGCGCATTACCCAAGCTCGCCTTTGAACCAGACTTTGTACGATGCATTGAAAATCCGCACCGACAACAAGATCAAGTCATTTGTAGTGCAGCCCCGCGTACAATTCACCTGGGATGTGAACGACAGGCATACCGATATTTTCCGCCTTGGCGCCGGGGTGTTCGCTTCGGACATCAACAATTACGTGGTGATCAACAACCTCACCTTCGACGGAAAGCACCTGGCGACTGTCGATGTACGTAATGCCAATGTCCCTACCCCGGATTTCGCCGCTTACCGTGCCAATTACAACAGCATTCCTACGCTTGCGCAATTCCAGCTGCCGACGATCAACACCAACGCCAAAGACGCACGCGTCCCGATCATTTACAAGGCCAATATCTCTTACAACAAATACCTGACCGACAAGCTGAAAGTAGGTATCGCGGGTTATATGAGCCTCGGCCGCAACAACTATATGTACGTGGACCGCAACATGGTCGACGAACCATTCTTCCGCCTCGCCAACGAGGGTAACCGCGGCGTGTATGTTCCTGGTGAAAAAGACATGCCGACCAACGGTGCCGGCGACTGGTTGAAGGGCCGTAAATCCACGCAGTTCGGACGCGTGCTCGAATTGAACAGCGAAGGAAAAGTAAATGCATTCTCCGTGGTAGCTGATGTGAAATACCAGTATTTCCGCGATGGTGAGATCACATTGAGCTATACTTATAACGATGTGAAGGACAACACTTCTTTCAACGGTAACGTAGCGAACAGCGCGACGCTTTCATTGCCCGTTCGCGATGATCCGCGTAACCTTAGCCTGATGTCTTATTCAGACAACCAGTTCCGCAACAAGATCGTATTCTTCGGAACAGCGCCGAGCTTCTGGGGTGTCAGCGTAGGCGTTCGTTATTCAGGAATTGGCGGCACGCGCTATACCCTGTTGTCGGGCGGTAACACCAACGGCGATTTCGTGGGTACCAACGACCTGGCATACGTTTTCGACAGAAACGATCCGAGCGTACCTGAAAACGTGCGTACCGGCCTCCAAGCCATCCTCGACAACAAGGACGCGAGCCAGAGCATTAAGGATTATATCATCAAAAACTCCGGCAAAATCGCGGAAAGAAACGGCGGCATCAACGGTTTCTACGGTGTGTTCGACGTTCGTGCATCGAAAAAGATCAGAATTGCCGGCACACATGCCATTGAAGTTTCTGCCGATATCTTCAACTTCGCCAACTTCCTGAACAGAGATTGGGGACGCAACAAGTCGCTGGGTACGCAGGCGCTCTACGCATTGGGTATCCCGGCTGCCAATGGCAAACCTGCGGTAGCCGCATTTGACCAAACCAAAAACCAGTATGTATATCGCGTAAACACTGCTGGTGTGGTAACGCCTTCGGGTAACCCTTACCAGGTGCAGATCGGTTTGCGGTACAGTTTCTAAGGCGTCATTAAGTAACCATTATTGAAAATCCCGGCTGCTAATGCGGCCGGGATTTTTTTGTTGTAACCCTTTGATCATTAACTGATCGCCGTTCATTCATTGCTGCCCACCAAAAAGATTTTTTGATTTTGATTTACCACATATTTGTCTCTCTGAGCACTAAGTAGCTCTGCATTCACTTGTCTCAATCCAATCAAAAAACGCTATGAAAAAGAGATTTGAAAAACTGCTGTTGGTAAAGAGCATTGCATTCTTTTTGCCAGTGATCGCACTGCTTTCCTGTGGACACTTAGGCGACCGCACGACGGTCGTATATGGTAAGGTGTTTGACGAAAATCACGTGCCTGTTGACAGCATTTTGGTTCAACTGCGCGGCGCAAAAATAACGGGTTCGATCGAGCTCAAATCAACTTACACAGACGAGAATGGTGACTATGAGATTGCTCTGGAAGTTCCAAGGAAGTTTGGCCAGATTAATGTCGTAATCCCCTATGGCGACTACAATCCAGACTTTGGAAAAAAATACAGTCAAGCAACGGATATAGGGGGGCAGCGACCTCCGATGATCGGCAAGAAAACACAATGGGATTTTAAGTTACTAGCTAAGTAATCCGTATCAGAATTTGACTATACAAACCCGAATATGAAAACACACTTCAAAATTCAATCAGCGATTTTTAAAAGCTACCTTTTGTTGCCATTAATCGCGCTGGCAATGATCGGCTGCGGACATTTGGGCGACCGCACGACCGTAGTTTATGGTAAGGTGTTCGACGAAAACCGGGTACCTGTGGACAGCATCTTGGTTTTGCTTAGCGGCTCGCGATTGAAGGGCTCGGTCGATCTAAAATCAACTTATACGGATGAGAATGGTGACTATGAGATTGCTCTGGAAGTACCTAGAAAGTTTGGTCACATTACTGTCATAATCCCGTATGGTAAAGACAATCCAAAGTTGGGAAAAATATACAGTCAATCAACTGATATTGGAGGTCAGCGACCTCCGATGATCGGCAAAAAAACACAATGGGATTTTAAGCTATTGTTCAAATAATTCTTCACTTCAAATACATACACACCAATGACACATTTCAAAAAATGTGACACAGGAAAGCTATGCCTTTTCCTGATGTCCCTCCTGTTGTCTTTTCAAACGATTTTAGCACAGGACTACCAAACGTTACGGCAGAATTCCCTGAACAAACTGGACCTGTCGGGCCTGGGCAGCAAGCTTTTTATGAATGCAGCAGTTACAACACGGCATGAAATTGATTTTTTAAAGCAAATCACCTCCGGCAAGCTTTCAAAGCCGGGACCCGTGTCGGCGGAAGAATGGCATAACCTCTACGAACGCATCGCCGACGCTGACCTAAGGAACGAAAGTTCGCACATACCACCCTTGAAAGATTTGGTGGAAACCAATCCTTCCAAGCTGACCCGGAACGACACGGTTCCACTCGGCATTATGGATATGGAAGCCGTGTATCTGACTGAAAAACAGCTTCGATCCAACGAGGATACCAAACGAGCCGGAAGGCCGCTCGACTTCACCGCTTACCCGCCATTCAGGATCCTGTATGCGGCCGCACTGCGACAGGAAGTCTATCAGGCCGAGGTTTGGTTCAAAATCAGCCCCAAACTGCTCATTACCAACCACGCCCAACCACTTGTCGGAATGGCAATCGACTTTGGCGACGGCAAAGGATTTACCAGCTATTCATTTCAGGAACAACTGATTAAGCACCGTTTTGAAACCGCAGGCAAACATCCCGTCAAAATACGGCTCATTTCAAAGACCCTCCACTACGATTTCGAAACGTATGTCGATGTACGGCAGCTGGAACGCGTACCGCCGACGATGGAATTTCACGTATCCGCACCGGCCGCGGTGAGCGACACTTCCCTGCATAATGCGCGGACGCAAGTGGTTGGAGCAAACATTCGTATTGTAAATGGCTGCGATGGAATACTGGATAAAACTGTGATTATCGGGGAAGGTTTTGATTTCGCAAACGATGTAAACCTGGACCAGTTGGAAGCACAATTTCGCTTCCCGCTGGATCAATGGCTGCGTGAAGGCTACGACCTTGTTTTTATTGATTACGACGACGGAAGGGCTGCCATTGAAAACAATGCACAAGTAATGAAAGCGGTGATACAGCAAATCAACACGATTAAGCAAGGCAACATCGACAATATCGTCTTGGGGGTTTGCATGAGCGGCCTCGTTGCCCGTTACGCATTGCGAAAAATGGAGGTGGATGGGATCAACCACCATGTTAGGCTGATGATTTGCTATGACACTCCCAACCAGGGTGCTAACGTTCCCGTAGGAATGACGCAGTTGCTTTGGGAGTCAAGTCCCACATTGCTGACGCAGGTAATCCTTAAATTCTTTGCAAAAACTTGGCGCGACTACTACTACTCGATGAGCACGCCGGCGGCAACGCAAATGATGCTGCATTGGGGCGGCCAGCTTACCGGAGGCGTCGGGTCAAAGTCTCCCGCATTTGATGCTTTTCAGGCCAATCTGAATAGCCTTGGCAATGGCGGATATCCGCAAAATTGCCGCAATATTGCGATCACGCATGGCAGTATGAATGCACAAGACCGCGATCTGTTTGACAATTATAATTATGGAGATCGGATATTACGAAGCTGGACACCTTTTGGGTTACAAAATAGCAATATTGATGTCCATACGAATTCACTTAATCAATTAACGAATGTACTTCGCTTTGCTACCTGGGGGATATTTTCGAAAAGGTTAGGAGTTAGTCTTAATTATAATTCTCCCTTCAATGATGACTTTTTACCCGGTGGATTAACACCCAGGGTAGTCCCAAATAAATTGTTCTCCAAGACAAAAGATTTCGCATTTTGCTTTATTCCCACGTTTAGCGCAATCGATTATAAAGGGCCTTTAAACACACAAATGCAAAGAGAGCTATTGGATCTACATGCAGTTAATGCCGTAACTGGTCCAGGAAGGCAGACGCCATTTGCCAATATCTATGGTACTGATGACGATACAGAGCATATCCGAGCGGAGACTGTCGCCTGGGAAATCATCGGCCAATCCGAAAATCTTCTTTCGTTTATTCCAGCGTGCCCGGCACTCCCACTCCCGCCCCAACCGGTCATCTCCGTGTACAACGCCTGCTACCCATTCAATCAGAGCCGCGCTACGGAGGGCAATACCGCTAATATCCCGGTGTCCCTTGCCACGCCATCGGGCGGACAGTACATTCACAACTGGCTGATACTTCCCACGCAACAAGCCTTCACTACCACCGGGGATCAGATGACTTTTCAGGCCGAGCACCCTGGCCAATACCAGGTGATCTGCACGCGCACATATCCTAACCGCAGGGACCTGGAATCGATGCATGAAGTGACGTTCACCGTCACCAATTGCGGCGATCCGCTGGATGTACCCGAAAATCCGCAGGTGCCTCCGCAAGTAGACCCGGATATCAGCATCCTGGATATTTGGGAAGATGATTTCCTGCTTACCACGCCTCAGCCCGACTCCTCCGCAGTTTTCGCGCACTATGCGGGCACATTGCCGGCAATTCTTTACGCGACCAAAGCCAATGAGAGCTTCGTACCGGCCAGCGAGCTGGAAGCGGCCGGCATGTTCCCCGAGTTTGCCCAGCTGTTTGCGGAACAGGACCCTCGTGATGCGTTGCCCGTTACGATTACTTCATTCACAGCCAAGCGTGAAGGCAGCGTCGTTTGTTTGCGTTGGACCACAGCGAGTGAAATCAATAGCGATCGGTTCGAAATAGAAAAAAGCCCGGACGGCAAAAACTGGACGACAATCGGGGATATACTGTGTAAAAAGAAGGAAGAGGCGGATACAGATTACCTTTTCAATGACACGGCAAATATGACAGCGACTGTCTATTACAGGTTAAAAATGATCGATCGAGACGGCACGTTCGCATACAGCCGCATTTGCGTAGTTAGTTTTGATGGAAACGACCTCGTGGCATTCCCCAATCCATTCGATACCGATCGGCCGATCAGACTATTGACACGTGATAAGCTAATCGAAACATTAAAATTCTTCGATGCTTCCGGAAAAATGGTGCTAGAAACGACCGGAAAACCCACACCAACCGATCTACGGGCGCTTCGCGAAGGCCGATATGTGTTGAAAGCATACTTTCAAGACGGTACCACCGGAACCAAACTGGTGGTTAAACACGATTAATTCAAATTTCCTGCAACTTATTGACAGATTTCTGCGAAATGGACGTTAACGAGGGAACAGATTACACCAGGTTTGGGACGGTTTAACCCTTCGTTTGGGCAGTTCATCACATTGGAGTTCTGTATGTTGATCCGTCAACACTAATTTAGAGCATGTTTCAATCAGTGGAAGCGCGTCTTCCGGAACATTAACTTCATTTAGCCATGAGTACAATTGAAATTGAACAAGAGCAGGAAATCACTCCAATCAACATCATCCGGATCGGAACAGGGTTCTGGTCTGCCAAACCATTGCTGACGGCCATCAGACTTGGCCTTTTCACCGAACTGGCCGACGGCCCGCTGTTCGTGTCGGAAATCCGCCAGAAACTGGGACTGCAAAGCCATAGCTCACTCGACTTCCTCGATACGCTCGTAACCTGGGGCATTATCGAGCGGCACGGCAAAGGTTTTACGGCCATTTATTGCAATTCTCCTGAGGCTGACACATTTCTCAACCGCAGCAAACCCGACTACCTCGGTAATGTCCTGGAAATGGTGAATGACGAAAAAGCGTCGCTCGCCCACAATCTCAAAGATGCAGTAAACGGCACCGGTCTCCAACAACATTGGGACCTGAACAGGCTGTTCACCATGGTCGCCTGATCCGATATTGACCCCAACAGGCCCGGGGCGCCGTAAAAACTGCTCCCCGGGCTTTCGCGACTCTCCCTTCAAAACCCGCATTTGATCCCACACTAGCCGCATCTCGTCAATCCGATTTGTGCGCCGGCGGGTACGCGCTTACATTCGAAGCGTACAAAACTTTCTGACCGACTATGCCTTCCTACCAGCTGTCTGTGAATGGTAAAGCCTACACTGTCGAAGCCGATGAGCAAATGCCGCTGCTTTGGGTAATACGTGATCTGATCGGGCTTACGGGCACCAAGTATGGCTGCGGTATTGCGCAATGCGGGGCCTGCACGGTGCATCTGAGCGGGGCGCCGGTACGGTCCTGTTCTTTTCCGGTGTCGGCTGTGGGTGAGCAACCGGTGACGACGATCGAAGGGCTTTCCGAGGATAATTCGCATCCCGTGCAGCGCGCATGGATCGCCGAACAGGTACCGCAGTGCGGCTATTGCCAGAGCGGGCAGATCATGTCGGCCGTAGCACTACTGGCAGGGAATGTCAATCCCGATGACGAAGCGATCAATGCCGCGATGAACGGCAACATATGCCGCTGCGGCACATATCCGCGGATCAGAAAAGCGATCAAAACTGCCGCCAGCTACTCGCACTAACCATCTCTATGGAACCACAGGATATTTCGCGCCGTAATTTTCTGCGTCAGGCGACCTGGTCGGGCGCTGCACTGACACTTGCCGCATACATGCCCGCAAATGGGAGTACCCTTCCGGAAATCGTCAATCCTGTCATGGATGAATACTTGCCCGGTACGGCGCTGATGTCCTGGATTTCAATAGATCCGGCTGGTAAAGTGACGCTCATGTGCAACCGTTCCGAAATGGGGCAAGGGACATTTCAGGCACTTCCGCAAATGCTGGCCGAGGAGCTGGAAGTGTCGATGGACGACGTACAGATCGCTTTCGCTCCTGCTAATCCGGAGAAATACGGCCCGCAACCGCAGGAGGGAAGCTTTTCTGTACGCGGTTGGGCGCCCCGGCTCTTGCGTGCAGGTGCTTGCGCGCGTGAGATGTTGATAGCGGTCGCTTCCGCCGAATGGGGCGTTCCCCAAAGGGAATGCTACGCCGAAAATGGGGCGGTTTGGCACAAGCCGACCATGAAAAAATTGCCTTACGGCGCGTTGGTGGAGAAAGCGGCCGGACTGCAACCACCCGCGGAGGTAACACTCAAGAAGCGGGCCGATTACAAAATCATCGGCAAGCCTGCTCCAAGAAAGGACATTCCGTTGAAAACCAATGGATCTGCCATATTCGGCCTGGACAAAAAATTACCTGGAATGAAGTACGCGGTGATCGAGCGCAGCAAGCGTTTCAGGGAAACCGTAAAGCGCTTTGACGATTCCGCAGCACGAAAGATACCCGGCGTTTCCCACGTATTGAAGGTAAAAAGGCCGGTATTCTCGCAATATTGTGAAGGTGTGGCCGTCGTGGCCGACTCTCTTTGGGCAGCCATTCAAGGTAGGAAGGTATTGAAAGTGGAATGGGATGCCCCTGATTTCGAGCCGGCCGGGACTGCTTCACTTGAAAAGCAAATGCGGGAAAATCTTGGAAAAATCGAATCACAGGCAGGATTTGAACACGAGTACCAGCGTTGTAAACAACAGTTGGAAGCATCCTATGAGACGCCGTACCAGTCGCACAGCTGCATGGAGCCGCTCAACTGCATTGCCGACGTCCGTTCGGATCGCATCGAAATATGGGGACCGGTTCAGGAAGCCAACTGGATACAGGCCGACCTGAGCCAGCGGTTCAACATTCCCATCGAGCGCGTTACCGTGCATATGACATTTCTGGGAGGCGGCTTCGGAAGAAAGGGTTTCCCTGATTACCCTTATGAAGCCGCATTGATTTCCAAAGAGATACAGGCACCCGTGCAGGTCGTATGGACGCGTGAGGACGACATGACCGCCGGCCCGTTCAGGCCGGGAGCTTTTTACACATTGAAAGGAGGACTCGATACCCAGGCCCGCATCCACGCATTCCAAGCGAAAACGGCCACGCAATGGATCGGTCAGGATTGGTCGCCTGCACCGCCCGGACCGCCGGACGCCGCCAGCTATAACAAAGGCAATTTCGAGGGATTATTGCCCCCCTACCGGCAGGGTATCCCGCATTTCAGTTTCGGGGGCGCAGGCACGCACTCACCTATACCCGTGATGTGGTGGCGCTCCGTATCCGCATCCACCAACGGGTTCGCCTGCGAGAGTTTTATCGACGAGCTTGCACATCTGGCCGGCGCGGACCCGCTTGCGTTCCGGCGCGCACATTTACCCAATGCCCGCTACCAGGCATTGATCGACCGGATGGCTGAGTTGACCGGTTGGAACTCCCGTGCCCAAAACAGCGGCTGGGGCGCCGCATTCACCGAGTGCTTTACCGGCATTTGCGGACACGCCGTAAAAGTGGCGCGCCATGCGGACGGGAAAGTCAGGATTGAAAAAGTGGTTGCCTTAATGGACTGCGGCTGGTACGTAAACCCCGACATTATCCGCGCCCAGGTAGAGGGCAGCATTGTGATGGCCCTGGGCGCTGCCACTATCCACGCCACTACCTTTGAAGATGGGAAGGCGGTTCAGCAGAATTTCGACACCTATCCCATGCCACGCATCGCCGACATTCCACCCATTGAAGTACATATTATGGAAAATGACGAGAAGCCCGGCGGCGTGGGAGAGCCGGGGCTGCCTCCATTTGCCCCGGCCCTTGCCAATGCTATTTTTGACCTCACCGGTCAGCGGATACGCCGGCTGCCGTTCAGTCTGGACGATATCCGGTAGTCGCTGCGGATCGGCGATTATTTTCCTGAAAGGGATTTGATAAACAAAATCACGGATTCGATATCATTATCCGAGAGTACACCTACAAACGACGGCATTTCTTCATTATAACCTTTGATAATGCGTTTGGAAGGCGTCAGGATCGATTCGCGCAGGTAGGCCTCGTCGGCAATTACCTTGGTACCGTCATCGAAAGTCCGTTCCGATTTATACAGGTTCTGGAATGGCGGGCCGTACATGCCTTTGGTGCGGGTACCCTCTGAGTGGCAGCCTGCACAAGCCATTTTTTGAAATATCTCCCGGCCCTTTTCCGCCGAGGCTGCGGTTTCGGCTACCGCTGAGGTCGTTTTTTCGGGACGTTTGGCATTCAGCAATGCAAGGTCGACACCCTCAAAGGCTTTCAAATCCACATCGGTCGACTGGTTAATGGTAAACCAGAACTGATCATTCAACTTTTTCCCATCCGCTGCCTGCAAATGATAGGTAACTTCCATCTGCATTATTTCGGTCATTTCCGGCACAAGTAAAAACACGCTTTTGCGGTCCGCTGACAAATATGACGCCGCCACATGCATGATTTCCTGTCCGGTAGAGCCATCGGTTTTGAAGTGGCCCGAACCATATTCCTCGGTACGCTTATAATTCCATCTCTTTACCTCGAAATTCTTCGGATCACTGGCCGTAGCCTTGTCGAGCGGCGAATCGAACCGCAGCACGACCCCCTGCTTACCGGCGCGGAAATGATTGGGCAGATAGCTCGGCTTGCCGGTGTAACGAAGCCTCAGCAACGCACTGATCCCATTCGAGCTGGAACCCCACAGGTTGAAACCGGCCACATACAGCTGCTCATCGACCGGGTTCATCGCCCCTTTCGAAGTCGGCGCAGGGTAATAGGCATTAATTACGGAAACCCCGCCCTGTGCGACACTCGTGGTGCTGTCGATCAGCACCCGGAACAAGCCTGGCCTGCCGAACGAAAAGTGGATCAGGTTGCCGTTCAATGGCCCCATTTTCGAACTGGTCGCCCAAACCTGGCTGATCGCCGAGCGGTCGACACTATGAGGGATCCAGGTCAATGGCGGAGTCACCACCGGGTTATCTTTCCGGTGCAGCGTGGGTTCCACGCCGAAATAATCGCCATTATGAATAACAAAAATCGGGGTGGAAGGCACATAATTGCCCTGCTGGTCGGAAGCGGTGAGAATACCTTTGGTAGGATGTATGCCCAGGTAAGGGCCACGCAGACCGGTCGCTACGACCTCCGCACTGCGCCCGTCCGGGGAAATTTTCATGATGGTGCCGTTTTGGTCCGATCCTGCCCGGAAACCCTTACCGGTAACTTTGGTCATGCCCGGGCCGTTACTCAAACTACCGCCTTTGGCAATGTAAAAACTGCCATCCGGCGCTGTCACCAGGTCACCTGCCCACTCACGCGACTCGGCCGACTGCCCCATTACGTTTGAAAAGTTCTCGTAATAATCAGCCACGCCATCGTTATTGAGGTCATGAAAACGGACAATGCCGTTTCGGTCAAAAACATAAATATTCTCTTTCACGATTTCGATGCTCATAGGCTCATGAAGGCCTGAGGCGAAGCGCCGCCATTTCAGGTTCTGGAGGTTTTGATCAATGCCTTCCACCGTCCACACGTCCCCTTCGAATGTCACCACTGCCGCTCTTCCATCCTTGAAAAAGGCCACGTCAGCCACACGCACATTTCTTTTCCATGGGTTATGCAAAGGCAATGTGAGCTGGTCGGTCACAAATGCGGCAGTATCCGGCGCGAGCTTTCCTTGTGTTACAACCGTTTCTTTCCACAAGGCAGGGCTGCCTTTTTTGAAATCGGGCATGGCCGTATGGCCCGTTTTAATCCATTTCTCAAATGCCTTTTTGTTTTTCGAAAGGCCTTTCCAGATAGCGACCGTAGCCTCGCCCGATGACGGAACCTTTACTGCCAGATATTTACCTTCTTCCACACCGGGCTGCCAGGTGGTTTTCCCTTTTCCCAAAACTGCCACTGCCGTAACAGTATCCTTATCCGCTCCCTGGTACACATAAGCAACTCGGCCTTTCACCTCGGTCCCCGTCGCATTATCGATTTCTGCGGCTGTCAGAAACAGTTCAGATGAAACATCACCGGCCTGGATGGCCCGCGTAAAGGCCGTACCGCCATCGAAATGCGCACTTCCAGGCAGTTCGTAAATATGCGCCTTGCCGACCGAATAGTCTAGTATGGAGCGGTTTCCATAAACGTACACGCCATTATAGCGCCCCTTTTCAGCAGGAAGCGGTTTCCAGGCGGGCGGCAGCGACTGGTCCGTCCGGTACGCAGGCTTACCCGTCGACCAGCCTGCATAGGCGCCCGTTGCGAGCACAGGTGAGCCAGGGACGGTGGCTATGTTATTGTTTTTGTTAAAAAAATCTTTGTAGGAAACCTGCGCCATGAGCACCATCGGCAAAAACTTGCCTGTCCACGCTACCGACCACCGCAGCAAATCGGTATCAAAGCACGCGTAAGCGCTGTCGCCGAGCTGCAATGCGAGGGTACGCGCAGCCTGGTTGTCTTTCGGAAAACCGCCACCAAGTTTGCGGGCGTCCACGGACGTCGAGATGTAGGGAAAACCGGGTTCGACGAAAGAAGCCAGTTGGAGCGAATCGGGGCGATCGGAAGCGGTGTTGCGGGTGCGGGTGTAGCCGGTCATCAGCACGGACGCCAGGGTTACGCCGCCCAGCAGGGCAATGCCCCACCGAATACCCCGGTACTTTGAAAAGTTAAGCATGTATGGTTCAGGTAATAAAAGAACAATTTTTAAAGCAATGCAAAATAGCAACTTACTGGATTAGTAATGACCAATTTTCGGCCGGGTATCCCTTACAGCCCATATAAAAGCCTTCCTGTTGAATTTAAATCAATATATTTGAATAAACCTGAACGATATGACCTTATTCTCCGGGCTTCGCAAAGAGCAGATCTCCACCGAAATCCTGGCCGGGATTTCCTCATTCCTGGCAACGGCGTATATCATCGTCGTCAACCCTTCGATCCTCAGCCAAACCGGCATGCCATTCCCCGCTGTGCTCACGGCAACCATCCTGGTTTCGTTTTTCAGCAGCCTGATGATGGGCATTTACGCCAATAACCCGATACTCGTCGCGCCGGGAATGGGCCTCAATGCTTTTTTCACCTACACCGCAGTGCTTACCGACGGCCTCTCATGGCAAGTGGCGCTCGGGACGGTATTCTGGTCCGGCGTATTCTTTCTCATTCTATCCGCATTCAATATCCGGTCCTACATTGTGAAAGCCATTCCCAAACCGCTGCGCTTTGGCATTGCCGCTGGAATCGGGCTATTTATCACGCTGATCGGGTTTGCGAATGCCAAGTTTATTGTTCCCAACCCCGCGACGATGATCAGCCTTGGCAACCTCAATGCGCCTACGCTCACATTCATCGCCGGCTTGCTGGTGACGGTCATTCTGCTGACGCGCAATATCAAAGGCAGCATCCTGATCGGCATCGTCGTCACCAGCCTGCTCGCCTGGCCGATTGGCCGCTGGTGGGGAGGACAGGAAACCATTATCACCATCGACCACATAGTTTCCAACCCTGATTTCAGCCTGCTTTTCCAACTCGATTTCGCCAATTCCCTGAAATGGAGCCTGGCGCCCATTATCCTGGCATTCGTGTTTACGGATATGTTCGACAGCCTTTCCACGTTTGTCGGGCTGGCAGAAGCGTCCAATCTCCTGGACGAGAACGGAGAACCGCGCAATATCCGCCGTTCGCTCATGGTGGATGCTATTTCAACCACCATCGCCGGGCTGACCGGCAGCAGCCCCGGTACGGCCTATATCGAATCGGCCGTGGGAATCGAGCAGGGCGGTAAAACGGGGCTGACGGCCGTTACGGGAGCTATTTTGTTCCTTCCCTTTCTGTTTCTTTCTCCCTTGCTCAGCGCGGTACCTTCTATTGCTACTGCACCGGCATTGGTACTGGTGGGGGTTTTTATGATGAAACCCGTCATCCGGATCAATTGGAACGACCTGTCCGAGGCATTCCCGGCATTCCTGGCAATGGTACTGATCCCATTCACCTACTCCATCACCCAGGGGATCATCTGGGGATTCCTGAGCTGGACGGCGCTGAAATTGCTCACCGGACGAAGCAGGGATATTAGCATTGCCCTCATTATCATTGACATTTTCGCCATTCTGGCCCTGATATTTTAATCGTACCATGAAGAAAAACTCACTGCTCACATTCCTCTTTCTACTGATCGTTCTCTCCGCTCAATCGCAAAGCATTACCGGCATTCTCGGTGCGTTTCCGCCCGAACTGATTTTGCTTGAAAGTGAAATGACAGAGAAACAGGACACAGTCATCAGCCATGTCCGGTTCATCAGGGGTAAGTTACGCGGCCGGCAGGTCGTACTTGCGGAAACAGGCGTGGGAAAGGTGAATGCGGCCATTACGACCGTGCTGATGATCCAGCATTTTAAACCGCGCGAGATCGTATTTTCCGGGATTGCGGGAGGTGTGGATCCGGCACTGGCACCGGGTGACCTGGTGATCGGTACGCAGATCGCCTACCACGATTTCGGGCAGGTCGACGATGCCGGAATGCATTACTGGGCTACAAAAAACCCGTTTACCCAAAAAGAAAACCCGTTGAAATTCCATTGTGATTCGGCACTGATCAGCAAAGCGCTCTCGGTTTCCAAAAACCTTAAACTGGCCAAGGTTGAGCGGGACAACGGCAGCTTCGTACCAGCGGTGAAGAAGGGCATCATCGTTACCGGCGACCAATTTGTTTCTTCCCAAAAAACCACCAGGCGACTCCTTAAAGACCTGAATGCCGCCGCTACCGAAATGGAAGGCGCCGCCATTGCACAGACGTGCTATCAGCAAAACACGCCTTTCCTGATCATCCGGAGCCTGAGCGATAAGGCCGACGGCAAAGCCAAGGCCGATATGGACCAGTTTTACAACGTTGCCGCGCACAATGCGGCTACACTGGTTATGGCCGTGATCGAGGAGCGCTAGCTACCTGCGCGAGGGCGCCCGAAGCGTGTTTGGCCTGGTAGGTATAAACCGAATAAGGGAAAATCGCGGCAGCCACCCATTTGGAAACCAGGCTCGCCACAACGATCGGTATGAACAGCACGTAGTTATCCGCCAATGCACAGACCAGGAATATGGACGTAAACGGCGCGTGAATGCTGCCGCTCAAAACCGCCGCCATGCCGATCAGCACGAAATTGACGGGAATGAGGCCAAGACCGAAAAAGTGGTTCAGTACTACGCAAACGATTAGCCCCAGGAATGCACCGATGAACAGGCTCGGCGCGAAAACGCCGCCATCTCCACCCGCGCCAAGCGTTACCGAAGTTGCTACCGGTTTGAGCAACAGCACCGCAAGCATGGGCAAGATGATCGCCAGCGATGGCGCATCGGCGTGTTGAAACACGTGCTTGATCCCATCATAGCCTTCCCCGTAAAGGTTAGGTACGAAGAAAATCATCGTCGAAATAAGCAGCGAGCCGCCTATAATGCGGGCGTAGTCGTTTTGCAGGGAACCGAAGAATTTCTTGCAGAACAGTACGCATTTGGTAAGGTAAACGGAATTGAGCCCGGCCAGCACACCCAGCAGAACCATGTAAGGCAACGCTTCGGTACGCCAGTTGGTTACACTGAAATGAAAGACCTGTTTGTAGAAGAAAAACCGGGTAATCAGGTAAGAAGATAATACTGCGGTAACCACAGCCGCGGTGTGCAGTTTGCTTTTTCTTCTCGTGAAAACCTCGAATGCAAACAGAAAACCCGCCACAGGCGCATTAAACAGCGCTGTTACGCCCGCCGCCAGGCCTGCGCATACGAGATCCGTGCGGTACTTGCGCAGATAGCTCACCTTCCGGCTCGACAATGCACCGATAGCCGCCGTCGACACTACGGTCGATACTTCGATACCCGTGGAGCCACCGAAAATCACCGTCAGAAGGCCGTTGAAATAATGGGAAGGAATTTTGTAGGCCGGGAGTGTATGCGCATTTTTATTGATCGTATCCAGCACTTCCTTGATGCCTTTATTGGCCTTGTTATGAAACAGGAAGTAACGCAGCAAATGGATCGTTGTCAGTCCGATGAGCGGAATGATAAATATCAGATAACGATTACGCTGCAAGTTTTCCAGGAAAGCCTCTTCATAGTGTTCTGTGATGACCTTGAGCGTATCTGCCACCAATGCCGATAAAATGCCTGTCACAGCTGCCGCAACCACTACCGCCACTACCCTCCGTGATTTTTTTACTTTGTAAGAATTGAAATCCATCGTCGTATTTTGATTCAGGAGAAACCGGCCCCTGCATTCAAAACTAACACCGGCCGAAGGCTTTTTGTTTAGCTTCGCCGTTTTTTTCATCCCTGCCGCTACCCGACAGTATTGATAATGCTACCGGTTTTTATCCATTAGCCTGCGGTTCACCACCTGCTCTATCACCTGCTCGCGGTAGTTGCGGCTGATCGGAATGCGGTGCGTTTGCATGAAGATCTCATTGCCGTCAATGCCTTCGATCTTGCCGATGGAGACGATGTAAGATTTGTGAATGCGGATAAAATGCCGGCCATCGAGGTTTTGTTCGAGGTGTTTGAGGTTAAGCAGGGTAATGTATTTGCCTTTGAGCGTATGGATGGTGACGTAGTTTTGCAGCCCCTCAATGAAGAGAATGTCGTCGAAGAAGATCTTCTCGTATTTGCTGCCGCATTTGATAAAAAAATAATCCTCCTCCGTTTTGGACGCTGCCGACCTGGTGAGCAGTTTGTGGTAATCCCTGGCCTTGCCCGCCGATTTGAAAAAGCGCTCGAAAGTGATCGGTTTGAGCAGATAATCCATCACATTGAGCTGGAAACCTTCCAACGCATAGCTCGGGTAGGCCGTTGTAATGATCGCCATCGGAGGGTTCTGCACGATTTTCAGAAAGTCGATGCCGCTCATTTTGGGCATTTGAATATCGAGAAAAATCAGGTCGACAGGTTCGCGGTCCATGAGGCTGAGCAGCTCAACGGGGTTTTCGCAAACGCCCGTCAGTTTCAGAAAATCCACTTCCTTTACATAATCCGCCAGTCCTTCACGCGCCAGCGGTTCATCGTCGATTATCACGCAGTTGATCATCTTAGCTGATCTGGTTTAATGAAATTTGCACTGCCTCCTCCATTTCCAACATATCGAGCTCTGCCTCGAAATGAACAGTAAAGCGGTCGTTGTCTCGCCGGATATCTAGCTAATATTTGCCTGGATAAATTAAGTCCAATCTCCGCCTCACGTTTTTCAGACCGATGCCGCCATAATGTACGACCTCCTGATTCCGCTCTTCGGAAACACTGTTGCTAAGGTTGAAAGTGAGGCTGGTGTTGGCGAGCCGCAAGTTCCCGTGAATCCAGTTGAGCTCGTGGGAGTGCCTTGAAACATGCTTGAATGCATTTTCCATGAAGGTCATCAGCACAAATGGTGCGATCCCCGGCTGTCGGCTGAAATGCTGGTCCACTTCAAAAATCACTTCGAGATTATCATTCTGGCGCAGCTTTTCCAGCTCGATAAAGTTCTGAAGATAAGCGATTTCCTTATTCAGCGGGATCTGGTGGTCGTTGCATTCATAAAGCTGGTGCCGCAGCAGTTCCGAGAACTTCGCCAGCGACGCCGACGCCCGGTCCGGATTTTTATGGATCAGGAAAAAAATGGAGTTGATGCTATTAAAAAGGAAATGCGGGTTAAACTGGTATTTCAAAAAATTCAGCTCTGTTTCCAGCTTTTCCTTTTCCAGCATTTGCTGCCTTTGGCGGGTTTGGAGCCAGTTCTTGGCAAGTTTGATACTCATCGCAAATGTCGTGGCTGCCACCGTCGAGGATAGTGGCCCGCCGAGCATCATATGAAAAAAAGCATAGTTCCCCGGCCCATAGTATTCCTGCAGCGTCTTGCCGGCGGCCCAGGCCCCTATGTAGTATCCGGGAACGATCAGCGCGGCAGTCGTCACGATGGTCAGCAGTAACAACACCAAAAATTGCGTATACTTCCCTTTTTCGAGGTACCTCGGAACGAGGAAATACAGGTTGAAATACACCGCCAGCGCCTGCCATACTACGTAGAACAAGAATTTGAAAACCGCCGTCGTGAACAGCGCTTCCACCACTTTTACCGGATTGCCGAGCGCCACCACCCACCATATGTAATGGTAGACGATCCAGAAAGGAATATGATAGAGCTTGTACCGGAAAAACCAGTGCGCCCGGGCAGGCGAAGCGGTAAAATCCGGATCGGGAAGATGCTGGGCTATCATGCGGTTGAGGCTATGCACTCACCAATTTACGGCAATAAGCGCAAAATAGGAGGCCACTGGACGAAACGGCGTAAATAATTGATCAACCGCCGGTGCTACTATACAACAAGGCCTGGCGGATGTCAATGATCCGCCAGGCCCGCATGCTACATTTCGTGGTCAGCCTAAGTCAACGTAACGCCGCAGGGGCATGCCGTCCGTGCTTTTACAGTGCTATTATATTCCAATTTCAGCCTCTTGCCCTTCTCGTCTGCTTCTTCGAGCAGCTCAAAAGTGCGGCGCTCACCAAGCATCAGAAGCGACTGGAAAAGAACGCCGGCATATTTACTTTCTTCGCTACCGGGGCCTTTTTCCTTGGCGAGATCATTGTAGTGTCCGAAAAGATCTTTTCCCTTTCCCATGGTTTTATATTTTGCTTTGAATTTCAGAACCTTAGTTTCCGCACCGAAAATTGTGCTGGATTTCTCATTGGCCAATTTAAAAAAATAATTATAAAAAATCTCAAAAAAGGCATGCCAATATCGGAAGATTTTGCAGGTGATCAGTAGGCCGCTCTTTTTCTTTCCGCCAATATCTTCCGCATGTTCTGAAAAGTTTCGATCGGCGCGCGGCTGGCAAACATATTCACGATGTGCGCCGGAATGTGTCCTCCCGGATCCACTTGCAGCATGTATTCCACCCAAACCTTACCATTCGGCAAAGGGCGGATTTGCCAGCGATTGATGGAAGAACTGATCCTTACGATGCCGTTACGGGGAGGGAGAATGCCCGGCACGGCGGGGGCTTCAATGGTGATAAGGTGGTCGTTCTCGTGCCTGACGACTTTCAAATGCGTGACAAAGTCGCGATTATCCAGCGGCCAAGGCAAACTTACCTCCGTGTGGTAGAATAGCTCGGTGTCGGAGATTCTCTTCACCAGCCTGCAAGATTTGGTATGGCAGACCCACCGCTCGGCCGCCTTCACATCCAGCAATAATGAAATCACTTGTTCTGATCCGGCATCCAGCGTGCATTCTGCTTTCATCGCTTTGATCCTGGAATCCGGTACCGTTTTGGCATACACCCTGATCCCGTCCCGCGTGGCCACGCATCTCCATTCCGCCTGCGCGAACGCCTGCGTAACCCACGGGAAAAGAGCCATTAAAGTGAACACCGCGTACCTCATAACGGTACAAAATTCTCACTTCCATCGCCATTCACGAAGCCTGTTACGCCCACGACGCCAGAAAGCACGTTTCAACTGACAGAATGCATGTTTGAACTGCTGATAGTCCGGAGGAGCCGTTAGATCATTGCATGAGGACGGACAGGCTTTTGAGCAATATTATTGGAAATGGAACCCGGCGGCGTGCTGCAAATACCGGCCGGAAAAGTTGGCAACTTACCAACTTTTGTTTTATTTTGTTTATAACTCATGCGGAGGTTGCAGCTTCGTGACTATGCTGCATCATGAGGATCACACGAAGATTACAACTAAAACGCTTTGTAAGAAAACATGCGGATGCAACCAGGAGCATCGCCGTTTGGAAACAGATAGTCAGAGATGCTGAATGGAAACGTAACGCCGATGTCCTATCCGACTTTCCGACAGCAGAATTGATTAAAGGTAAGAGGGCCCGATTCAAGATTAGCGGGAACAAGTATCGTTTGATAGTTGAGGTTGACTACGTTGACTCAACAGTTGAAGTGCGATTTGTGGGAACACATGCAGAATATGATAACATAAACGCTGAAACAGTCTGAATATGGAAAAGCCACAATGGTATTTGATTGAAACCGAAGAAGAGTACGAGAAGGCGCTTAACAGGTATGACGAGGTGAAATACTCGACAAAAGGTTCCGAGGAACACAAAGAGAAACTACTTCTGATCCACCTGATTACCCAATACGAATCGCTACACGATTTCGAAGTAGAAGTCGATCCGGTAGAGGTTATCAAAATCAGGATGGAGGATTTTGGATACAAACCCGCTGACCTTGCGCAGGTATACGGTGATAAAGGGACTGTCAGTAAAGTCTTGAATTACAAACAGGCCCTTTCGCTATCGATGATCCGTAAGTTCAGTGAATTGCTGCGCATTCCTGCCGAATTACTCATCCGCGAGTATCCGCTAAAAGGCGTATCGCAGCCTTAAAAATCCACTGAGGCGGTTAGCTTATACATATTCTTCATCGGGCTGCCCGAGTCGGTGGGGATCAGGTAAGCGAAGTCGAGGGAGTAGTGTTTCAGAATGCGTGCACCGGCGCCGGTAGTGAAGAACTTCCGATCGCCTTTCTCTTTATTTTCCGTAAAATAGCCGCCCCGCAAGGCAAAAAGGTCTTTGTACCAATATTCCGCACCCATTGCTATTGTAACCTCCTGCATCTCTTCCTTGAACCCCCCGGGCGCATCCGAGAAGGATTTCACGATTCCTTCCAGGTAGGGTGTCTGATTCACGTTCCGGCCAGGCTGGGGAGTGGGTATCAGCAGTTTTCCTGCCTCTGCGGTCACATTGAGTTTGTGCTGCCCGTTGGCCGTATACGAGAAGCCACCGCCAAGCCGCAGCATGGTCGGCAGGAAGTATTCGTAACCTGACCCATAGTTCATTTTAGGTCCGATATTGGCAATGGTCGCGCCGACAGTCCACACCATATGCTCGTCCCCGGCCATATCCGACGCCTGACTTTTGTAATAAAACCCAATGTCGCCAGCCATCGCGCGGGCCGGTTTCAGGCTTTGGCCCAAAACAACGACACCGCTACCAATGTCCGACGACAGGTATTTAAGTGTGATACCCGCAGAAAAATGATTTCCCAGTTGCCTGGCATAGGATCCGCTGAATGCAATGTCCCCGCCAGCCGATAGGGACGGAGCCGAAACGATCCCCGGATCGCTGAAATATTGCACGGATGCGCCTATCACCTGCCCTTTTCCCAATTTTTTGTAGCCCGCCGCATGACCCAGCCAGGCACCATTCATGATATAAGGAAGCCAGGGCGAATAGCTGGCAGTCACCCCTAAGTTGCCCGGTGCGTCGGTAAGCTTGCCCACGTTCCAGAATGCCGAATTGGCATCGCCGCTGGTAGCGGTCCCGGCATGTCCCATCCCGCCTGCGCGTGCATCCGGTGCCCACACCAGAAAATTGGCGGCAGCCTCCGAAATCCGGTAATTCGTTTGGGCCAGTGCATTGGTAATGACGCACGACAAGCATGCCAGCGTGAGCAGATTCGCTTTCATAGGGGTTTGATTTACGTTAAGAAAGTTTGTTAGCGGTTACAAACCAAAAACGTACCCTATATCATATTATTACGCGATCTGCTCACATTCTCAAAAGCTTCACTCCCAACGGTCCAGCCCCAGCAGCTTGCGCCCCAGTTCACTTAGTACTGCCGTTTGATAACGCGTTTGCTCCCAGTTACGCGGGTCACCCGGAAAAGCATAACCCTGGGGTGCCTCTCGTTCCCACCAGGAGCGGATCCGCCATTGCCGCAACGCCTCATCGTCTTCCTGCGCCGGCATCATCGAAATATACTGTGCGAGCCGCACTTTATCCTTACTCCTGTTGGCACGGATGCCGTGCGGCTGTGAGCTGTTAAAAATCAGCAGGTCGCCCGCATTCATTTTCACCTTCACAATTTCGAAACCTGTCACGTCGGGTTGAAAATGGTTACGGTCTTCGGGCTGCGTCAACTTCCAGGTATCGTACGTCCGGAACAGCTCGGGCACACATTGAAATCCGCCCATATTCTCATCGTCCTGATCGGCCAGCGCGAGCACGCCCTGCACATTTTGCGGCTTGGTTTCGGGATCATAATCCCAGTGAATGAAGCCCTTGTATTCAAACCCGGGCCGGAGCGGTACGTTCAGATTGGCGCGATCGATGGTTACCCAGAGCTTTTCGGTGCCCCAGATGTCGGCAAATGCTTCATGCACCTTCGGGAACTGGCGGTTATCCCACAAATACTGATGGTTATACACTTCTACCATACCGGTGTTGGTAAGCTCCTTCATTTTCATTTCGGCGCGTGGAGGTGCATACCACGTTTCGGGATCGTTCGGGTCTTTTTCTTCAAATTCCCACAGGAAGTCAGCCAGCTTTTTGACCTGCTCTTCCGGAACAGCGTTCTTGATCACGATATAGCCATTGGTTGTCCAGAAATCCCAATCCTCCTCGCTCAGCAATCGGAGCGGCTTGCCATTGCTTCGGTCATTGAGCCGCACGTTGCTCGACTTCGCAGTTGAAGGGTTGCCGGGAATGTCCGTATGCGCATTTGCAGGTGCCATCGTAGCCATTGTTTTCGTCTCCATGTCGGTAATATTTTTTCATGATTGAATAAAACAAAACTAATACATCCCTAACCGCACGACTACCGCTGCAATTGCCTACTTTTGCTCCATATTAACAAACTACTTCTGCCGGCTCTATCGATTGTGCAAACTAAGAACAATTAAAGTATATTCAGATGAAAATGGTCCGTGAAGACATCCGACCCGATCAGGGAAGCTCGTTCAAAATCCTGCTGACTCCTGGGCTGAACGATACATTTCTCTGGCACTTTCATCCGGAGTACGAAATTGTGTATGTAGAAGGCTCGGGCGGCACGCGGCACGTGGGCTCACATACGTCCGTGTATGAAGGCAGCGACCTGGTTTTCATCGGCCCCAACATTCCGCATTTGAATTTCGACTACGGCGTGCGCACGCAATGCGAGCAGGTAATCGTGCAAATGCGCGAGGATTTTTTGGGAAAAGATTTTCTTTCCGCTCCTGAGCTTCACCGCGTACGGGCGCTGTTCGAAACGTCCCATCATGGCATTTCGTTTTCCGGCGAGACGAAGCGTGTTGTTGGAGAAAAGCTCAAACAGATACCGCTGCTGCTTCCATTCGAGCAACTGCTGGCGCTTCTCGGCATTTTGAAAATCATGGCGGACTCCGCGGATGCGATTGTGCTGAATCCCAAGCCGGCCGGGGTCAAGTCCTTCCGCAAGGAACAGTTCCGGATGCAGCAAATTTATGCATACGTGGAGACCCATTTCGACCGTGCGCCTGATGTGAACGAAGTTGCAGCGGCCGTAAATCTGACGACGCCCGCATTCTGCCGGTTTTTCAAAACGCAGGCGCGTATGACATTCACCGATTTTGTAAACCAGTACCGCGTCAATCAGGCAAAAAATCTGCTCCTGCAAGACCGGTCGGTTTCGGAAGCATGCTTTGCAGTGGGCTTCGAAAGCCTCTCCTACTTCAATAAACTATTCAGAAAAGTGGTGGGCGAAAACCCGTCAGCATTCAAGAAGCGGCACTTGCGATAACAAAGTTGATATTTTTAAAATCAATATTTTGGTATTTGAAATATCTTCACTATTTTTACAAGTGAAATTACACTTCATCATCATGAAATCTATTCACTTCAACAACAACGATTTGAGTACGATCAGGAACATCCGGGAGCATCTCTATGAGTATCTCCTGGTTTTTTCCTGTGATCCGGTAACCGAAGCCGCGATCGGGGGCGTCAAGCAGTACTTTCAAAAGGCTTATGGCTGCGAGCAAGCGGCTAACCTTCGGCCTCACCTGACACTTTTCAACTGCATTATCCACGAGTACAAGCTCGAAAGGGTTATCCAGGGATTCGAAAAGGTGGCGCGGCGCATCGCACCGTTCCGCATTGAACTCGACGGTTTCAACAAGTACGAGGGCGGCACCTTCTATGTCGACCTGGAAGACAATTCGTCCCGACAGGTGAACGGGCTGGTCAGAAATCTTAAAAATGAGACGGGGGACCACCTTTCCAAATGGGCGTCAGGCGAATTCCGGTTCTGCACCGATCCGCATGTGACCATCGCCCGCAGGATGACGCCCATGCAGATCAATAATGCTTCCAGAGAATGGATGTACAAGAAATTCCATTCATCCTTCCGCGTTACCGAAATGATATTGCTGAAACGGTCATTGGTAAGCGGCTCAAAATGCCGGGAAATCGCACGTATGCCGCTGCTGGGCTTACCCGACCCCGCGCTTGTGCAGGCGACCTTGTTTTAATGGCACAGCGACGTATAGGGACATGCGGCTCACAATATGATTAGGAACTACTTTGACGCTGGTCTGATGCGGTTATTTCGTATCTTCGGGTATCTGGATCAGCCCTTCGGACAGTAGCGAAGTGGCGCGGACCGGGGCTAAATCCTAACCACTTTGTATGAAACCAAAACTCCTTTTACGCTCAACGATCGGCCTGATGCTTTGCGGGCTGAGTGCCTTTTCACAGTCCTTTAACAATTTTCCTGTTACCACTCAAAAGCCGCCGCTGCATGGTAAGCATTGGATGGGCATTACCGGGAAGCCATTGGCAGCCACTGCCGGAGCGATGATTTTCAGTAAAGGCGGCAATGCGATCGACGCCTCCTGCGCCATGCTGGCCGCTACCTGCACCATGTGGGATGTGCTAAGCTGGGGCGGTGAAACGCAGGCATTGATTTATAATCCCAAAACCAAAAAAGTGATCGCCATTAATGCGATGGGTGTCGCACCCACAGGCGCGACCGCCGGGTTTTTCAAAAACAAGGGAATGAAATATCCTCCCGAATATGGTCCGCTCGCAGCAACCACGCCCGGCACGCCGGGGGGACTGATGACCATGCTGGCGGAATATGGTACAATGAGCCTGAAAGAGGTACTGGCGCCGGCCATACAAATGGCCGAAGGTTATCCGATCGAGGCGCAAACAGCGAACTCGATTGAAAAAGGCAAGGATCAGATCAAGAAATGGCCCTACTCCACCAAGGTGTTCCTACCGCATTTAGGCCAAAAACGCGAGGCCCCGGATGCGGGCGAGATATTTGTGCAAAAGGACCTCCGGGCAACACTGCAAAAGCTGGTGGATACCGAGCAGCTTGCATTGAAAAGTGGAAAAAACCGCAGGGAGGCCATTTACGCTGCCTATGACCGGTTTTACAAAGGCGATATTGCCAAAGAGATCGCACGCGGCTGCCAGGAACAGGGCGGACTGATCACCGAACAGGACATGGCCAACTGGAAGGTCAAAATCGAGGAGCCTCTGATGACGAATTACAAGGGCATCGAAGTGTATAAAATGCAGCAATGGACGCAGGGGCCTGTGATGTTGCAGGCACTAAATATGCTGGAAGGCCTCGATTTGAAAGGAATGGGTTATAATTCTTCCCGTTATGTCCATACGTTGTACCAGGTAATGAACCTCGCCTTTGCCGACCGCGACTTTTACTATGGCGACCCCGCATTTGCACCGGAAGAACCGATGAAAGGTTTACTATCGAAAGAATATGCGAAAGAGCGGCTAAAGCAAATTAACTGGCAACAGAATGATGCAAAAGTGCTCCCCGGCGACCCGTATCCATTCGAAGGAAAAAAGAACCCTTTCGCAGAACAAATTAAAAATTGGGGCAATTTCCAGGCATCGCTCAATCGCAATGCAAATGGGCTGGATGAAAAGTTCATGGAGGAATTCACCGCCGGAACAACTTCTGTGGAGGCGGCCGATGAAGAGGGTTGGGTGGTAAGCATTACCCCAAGCGGCGGATGGGTGCCGGCGTGCATTGCGGGTAACACAGGCGTAGGCCTCAGCCAGCGCATGCAGTCGTTTGTACTCGATGCGCGTGAAAACCCCTTTAATGTGGTGGAACCCGGCAAAAGACCCAGGGTAACGCTCACACCGAGTCTCGCGATGAAGGATGGAAAGCCATTTCTGTCGTTTGCGAAGCAGGCCGGTGACGAGCAGGACCAGTTGCTGCTGCAATTCTTTTTGAATGTCGTGGAATTCGGGATGACCGTGCAGGAAGCGACAGAAGCTCCGAGCTTCAAAACCCTGCAGATGTATGCCAGCTTTGGAGAGCATGAAAAAGACCCGGGTGGACTCATTTTAAATCAATCCATGCCCGACTGGACACGCAAGGAGCTCTCACAGATGGGTTACAAGCTAAGTTATCAGCCACGTACCAGCGGCCCGATCAACGCCATTTATTTCGATTGGCAGCACGGCAGCTTCTGGGGAGGATCGAGTAACCACGGCGAGGACTATGGTTTCGGATGGTGATCATGATCCCAACTGCGATCGATCGATGATACGGATCATGCCAAACGCTTCGCCGAAGCCGGTCTGCTGATAGAATGGCGCTAATGCGTGGCCGGTAAAAAGCCCCACCAGAGCTCCTTGGGGGGCGTTGGCATCCAGCCAGCGCTTCACCTCCCTCATCACAGCCGAACCAACCTGCTGTCGCTGCCAGTCGCGGTGTACCATGACATCCTTGATATAGAAAAAGCTCAGCCCATCCCCCAACACCAGGGCGCAACCAATCACCTCTCCGTTGTCGGTATTCTCTGCCACCGCTGCGAAGAGGGCCGCGTCCAACTTTTGTTGAAGGACCTCGTCCGACTGCATGCTCAACCAGCCCACCGACTCGGCGAGTTTGCGGTACTCCGCAGTCGTAATCTTCCGTCCCAGCGTTTTCACATTGGGAGGCAAGGGTTGTGATGTGCTCTCTCCACCCGAAGTCGCGGGCGATGCGAACGTGATATAGTTGCCATTGAAGTCCTTCACCACGTACTCTTCGAAACCCCATGGCTGTCTTTCCAGGGGCATAATAATTTGCGCACTCCGCTCCTGATGTAGCTGGTACAGCTCCCGGATATTTTTAACCCTGATCCAAACGCACTGCCCGCGCATACGTTCGGCGGCCTCGCTATCCCGTGAGAACTGGATAAACGCACCATGCCAGCTCACGCCACCATGGTTGGGCGGTGTACCCCACGTCCAATGTCCGGGAAATCCCAGCACCTCATGCCAGTACTTTACGGTTTCAGCGACATCGATAACTGACAGTACGGGCTCAGCGTGAGATAAAAACGGTTCAGGTCGGTCTTCGGCGTTTTGCATAGGGGAAGAGATTTAATATTCTGCGGGCCAGTTTAACGCCGGTACTGCATCATGACCAACTGCGGCGGTACGGACGTCGCCATAATAAGGCGCCAAATCCATTGAGCGGGCCGCGCCATAGGAACAGGGCAGCGAGATCATCGCCTGGTCATCCCGCTCCAAGGCAGCAGTAAGGGTGTCTGCGGAGCTTTCTTCTTCCCGATAAACCGGGCATAATCGGAACCGGCTGCTTCCAGGGAGTTTACGACTGCGGCGGGCATTTTGGATAGCGGGGTTATCTCGATTGTGACAGCGTCTTTCTTTTCAGTCCGCCGCCAGGCAGCTACAACTTTCCCCTTCGCCATGACCACCGGCTTAAAGATGCCGCCGCCAGCGTCCGGATTTTGTGCTACGTCATCATCCATGGCTGCGCTGCGATCAGCATAGCCGATCGTGATCTCATCGAAGGCAGGGATGAGCATCGCTTTTCCGGAAACTTTGGTCAACCCGGATTCCGCAATGAAAAGGTATTCCCGCCCGCGGACATCCGCTGTTTCAAATTCTCCGCGAACAGCTTCAACCCCGATTTTGGAATCCGTCAGCGACAAGCCGCTCCACCAGGCGAAGTCCTGGACGGTAGCAGGTCCGTGGCTGGTGAAATAGCGTTTCGCGAGTTTGGCTAAGGCTTCTTCCCGTTGCAGGGCGGCACTGGCAGGTACTTTTTTGTCAAATAGCGCATACGTAAATTTCTTCCCTCGCCTTGCCCCGTTGCAAATGATTTTGTCGAGTTCCGCCTGGAACATGATGTGCGTCGCACGCAAATTGTCCGTTTCAATGCCTGCCTTGTTTACCTCCGCTATCACCTCTTCGCGCGTCAGTTCGGCACCGTCGGCAAGCAGCTTCCCGATCAGATCGTTGGTAACCTTGAAAACGGAATCACCCAGTTTCAGCTGGCGGTACATGGTCCCGGCCAGTTTGTAAACATGCGGCGCGGTGAGGTCCATGATCCAGCGGGCGTCTTCTCTGGCTACAAAATGCCAGGTGGGCCTCATAATGTGTGTCCGGATAATGCCCCCGGCATCGATTGCCTGTTCCACGCTGGCATCGGTTGCTTTTTTCAGCCGTTGTCCCAGCGCCCATTTAGCCATACCGAAGTCCTGCGACTGCACGGCACCCATCCAGGCCACCAACTCTGCCGGATCGGTAAAGCGGGTGTTTACAATCTGCTGATTGATAAGGCGCAATGCAGCAACGTCAGATAAATTCATGGCTGGGTATTTGGTTCTGGCAACGGTTTGAGTCACCTAAAAAACAGATTTATATACAAAAAAGAAAACCCTGCCGTCTGGAATGGCGATAGGGCATGATCGGCAGAGGCAATTTGAGTAAAGAAATTTCCGCATTATTGGACATCAGTGTCCACACTGTCAACACTTACCGGCAGCAGATACCCGAAAAGCTGAAAGCGGATAATTCCATAGAGGCATTAAATAGCGCTGAGATGATAGGCCTGATTGCCGGAAAATAACCAAAACATGCCTGCGAATAATTGTCATACACTTTGTGAACTAATTCGATAGCTATTTAAAAGAAGTTGGTACGGTTTTAATACCTGCTCGGTTACAATTTCAATTTTCCACACAGTTTAACTTCGATAGTTATGGAAAGCGAAAATGAAAAACAGACCGTGATCGCTCTGAACGACGAAAGTTTCAAGCATTACCTGATCGAACGCTACGGCAGCGATGCTGAAAGCTCCAACTGGCAACGGCTCAGAAACGCGTCTCAAGAGCTGATCTCACCCGAGACATGGGTACAACTCTACAACCAGGCGAAGCAGGACATTGCCCAAAAGGGTGGCTCGCTGATTGGTTACGAACTGGTAAACAACATACTCCTGAGCCACGACGGCATCAATTCGCACTGGCCTATGAACTGGATGTGGGTGATGCGGTTCGGAAACGAGCGCTGATAGCGCCGTCACTCTACCCTACCCTTTTCGTCGTCGGATGCATTGTTGTTGTGGCGACGTTTACGGGTGAAGGTTTCTTTACCAAATTTGTAGTTCAACGCAATGCCGACCCGCTGCGTGTCCGTCCTGTTCACCTGATAGTAGTCCGATTGGCGGATGCTGAACGAGCGGTTGTGATAAACCCATGAATGGAAAAGGTCTTCGAAATTCAACGCGAGTGTACCTTTTCCATTCCATATTTTCTTTCGGATGCCGCCATTCACACGGAACATGCCCGATGTCTGCGCCTGTCCGTTCACGTCGCGGCTTGCGTAGTAGCCTCCCAGCTCGGCATTCCAGCCGTTGCCGAGGTTGAAATAATTGTTGAGTTCCAGGCGCGCAACATTGGTTGCATAGTTCAGTGACTCGGTATACAACGGGCCTTTCATCGTAATGCGCGACAGCCGCAATGTGGCGCTATTGTACCACCAGCTCGTGATTTGCCCTGATACGCTGGTGTTCAGCAATACCATATAACCGCGGGCAATGTTATCCGGGCGACTGGTAAATGTATCTCCCTGTGCCTGGATGGTCGTGAAAATACCGTTGGTAAAGCGGTTATAACTCAGTCCCATGTTCAGGAAGTTTTTGTGCTGGTATTTCAATTCCAAACGGTCCTGGTACTGGGGCGTCAGGTGCGGGTTACCTGCGCTGTAAGTGTATTGATCCCGGTAAAAGACGAACGGGTTCAGCATCTGGTAGTTCGGCCGATTGATCCTTCTTACCGCCATCAACACCAATGCATTGTGATCATTGAGCTTATAATTGAGGAAAATGCTGGGGAAAAGTTTAGTGTAATTTTTGGTAAAACGCATCGCAAAAACCGAGTCGTTACCTAGCTGGTTACCTTTGGCAATGGTATTTTCTAAACGAAGGCCGAGCTGCATGCCGAAACGTTTCCACCTTTTTTCGCCGCTAACATATATTGCATTGATGTTTTCGCGGTACCGGAAGTGGTTCGACCGGCGGTTGTCGATCACCGGTTGCCCGCTGCCGGTATTGTAATGATTAAAAATAAAATCGTTGTTTACGTAACTCGATTTAAATCCGCCTTCCATCCGCGCCTTGTTCTTCAGCGGGTGGATATAATCCGCTTTCAGCGTGTAAATATTAATTTCCGAGGGAGTGAGGTAGCGAAACACATCGCGATGCTCCATATTGCCGTCTTCGTTGAACAAGCGGTTTTCGAGATCCTGACGACCGAGGTTCCGGTAGTTCAAATAGTTCGCATCAACCGCCAATTCCCGGCCTTTGTCATTGAACTTGTGCAGCATATTGGTATTAATGCTGGTATTCCTGCGATTTTCCTTCGAAACCGTACTGCCATTGCCGGAGCTGACGGGTGCATTCAATGCATTTTGCTGCGTACTTTCATACCTGAAATCGCCATTACGTGCCGAGCCGTTCAGATTGATAATGGTGCCTAAAACCGTTTTGGGTGTCGCATTCAAATCCATCCCAACATTGACGTTATAGCCATTTGCAGCGGTTTGCTGGTCGTTCCTTAACACAACCCGCGATTTCAATACACCCGTTTCATCATAATATCTGCGGCTGAAATCGTCTTCGCTGTAATTCTTTTCATAGTTGTATCCCAAATTGGCAAACAGGTTCAGCTTTCGCAGATTGTAGTTCAGATTCACGGCATCATTGCTTCGAGCGTACCTGCCCTGGCTCCCGCCCAGCGCGACGCTGCCCGTGAGTCCGCCGGTGCGTGTCTTTTTCAGCCGGATGTCAATCACCGCATTGCCTCCCGCATCGTACCGGGCAGGCGGGTTATCCAGCAATTCGATCTTGTCCAGCACACCTCCGGGGAGCGATTTCAGGTACGCCGCCAGGTCCGCGCCGGACATATACGTGCTGCGGCCGTCGATGAGCACCATCACCCCGCCCCTTCCGTTCAGGCTGATCTCACCATTGGCATTCACGCTCACCCCCGGCGTCTTGCTCAGCACATCGAATGTGTTGCTGGTCGCGCTGCCGATCATCGATCCCACATTTACAATCGTACGGTCTATTTCCTGTTCTATTAAAGGCCTGTTAGCTTTTACCGTCACCTCATTCAATTCGATGCTTTTAGCCGGCAGCAGTATGATGGCAGGTAAGGCAATGCCCGGATGACCGGCATCGATGGTGAGGGCCGCAGTTGTAAAATCCTTCTGACCCATTGCGCTGACGGCCAGTATATAGGCATTGTTTTCAAGGTTGGCAAATCGAAAATTTCCGTTCGCATCTGTCACTTCGCCGGTAACGAGCGTGGAGTCGGCGGCTTTCAGCAACCGGACGGTTGCACCGGGTAAAGTGGTATTTTGGGTGTCTTTTACGGTCCCTGAGATCGTATTCCCTGTCTGGGCGAGTGATGTCAGGCCGATCAGGCAGAATGTGAGGATGATCAAAAGCGTTTTCATGGCTGTTACATTATGGTCGAGTGATGAGGCAAATATTACCCGGCCTGGTAACCCCGCGAAATAAATGTGTTGTAACTTCCCGGAACCGTGACGGAAACCGGTTTGCGGCTGACGAACCGTTTCGGCCCGGCACAGCGGCTTTCTATCAGCAAATCGGGCCGTTATAGCCGCTTACTGTCGCATTCTCCTCTTTGGAAGGCATTTTTGCGGGCAGCATAAAGGTATGAACCGAGCAAACCCATGAAAAGCATTTTGAACATCGACAATAAGGAAGCGGCCCAAACCGGCATCTACGTGGTGCTTACGGCAGCTGCCTGCGTACCCGTTTTTTTTGGAATAGATACCTATCTCAATACCATTGGCGCAGCGCACGACGAAGCACTGGCCACAGCGGCGACGCTCGTGCTTTTCGGATGCATTTACATCGGCCGGCATTTGGCGATTATCTGGTCGGCCAGGCAGCGCGAGATACCCAAAAACGTTTTGAACGGGCTGGCGATCACGATAGCAGTCTGTTTTGTGTGGCTTTTTATCCATGCCGACTTTCAGTTTGAAACATTCCGGGGCATTAACCTGCTCCTCTACTGGATACCATTCCTGATGATCGGACTTTGTACCGGGGCGCTGGTCAAGTTGTTCAGGATGAGTACGCAAAAGGAACTTGAAGCCGCCAAAACCCAGGCCGCCCAGAGCCAGAGCGAGCTCCATTTGCTGCAATCCCAGCTGAGCCCGCATTTTTTGTTCAACACCTTAAATAATATGTACGGCCTCTCGATTACCCAGCACGAGAAAATCCCGCCGCTGATCCTGAAACTATCTGATTTACTGAGGTATTCGGTTTACGAAGCGAACGAAACCTACGTGCCGCTGAAAGAGGAACTGACCTATATTCACAACTACATCGACTTCGAGCAGCTTCGGATCGGCGACAGGCTGGAACTGACAACAGACATTGAAGAAATAACCGGAACCGATATCCGCATTGCGCCGATGCTGCTCATTGTATTCATCGAGAATGCATTCAAACATTCCAAAAACACTGCGGAACCCAAAGTTTTTATAGAGATACGGCTGAAAGTGTGGGGCAATTCCATTTTTTTTTACCTTAAAAATTCACACGACCGGATCGCCGCCAGTGAGCGAACGGTTGAAAAGCATAGCGGTTTTGGTCTTGCAAATGTGAAGAAGCGGCTGCAACTGCTGTACCCGCGCCAGCATGACCTGACGATTGAAAATGAAGAAACTTCCTATACCGTCCATTTACGCCTGAACCTCCGATAATATGACGCCTATCGACTGCCTGATCGTCGACGACGAGCCCATCGCGCGGGACATCATACGCACCTATTGCGCCCACTTGCCCTACCTCCGCGTGGCGGGCGAATGCGGTAGTGCGCTGGAAGCACGCGCGATATTCATGCAGCAAAAAGTGGATCTCGTATTTCTGGATATCAATATGCCCGTCATGGACGGAATCTCATTTCTCAAAACGCTTAAAACGCCGCCGCAAATCATTTTCACGACCGCCTACAAAGAATACGCCGTCGATGCATTCGACCTGGCAGCTTGCGATTACCTGCTCAAACCGTTTTCGCTGGAACGATTCATTGTTGCTGTGGACAAAGCCATAGAAAAACTAAAACCGCCCGTACCAGCACCCATCGACACCGGAGAATCAAAAGAAGATGAATTTGTTTTTCTTAAAGCCGACGGGAAAATCTATAAGGTGATGCACGACGACCTTCTGTATGCCGAAGCCAACGGGAATTACACCAAAGTGCAAACTACCCAGCATACGCTGCTGCCCGCCATGACCTTTTCGGGCTTTGAAGAGCTTTTGCCCAAGTCCAGATTCCTGCGCATTCACCGGTCATTTATCGTCAATAAATCCAAAATAGACCACATCGAGGGAAACCGGGTGTTTATTCAAGATGCCGAGATACCGATCGGCAGCAACTATCGCGAGCAGTTTCTCCGGCAAATCGGCCTGTCGTCCTGAGTTTGCAAATGAAAAAGGCAGAGTTGCCCCTGCCTTGAAAACTCTTTCGTGATCTGATAATGCGATCGTTTAATGCGATCGTTACTTGTGTGCGGGAATCGCGAAGAACAAACTGAACTGGATTACGCTGTTCTTGAAATCGGGATTCATGGCTGCACTCTGGTCAAAATCACCCACTTTGGAAAATCCCGCGATGTAGCGCGCACCAATACCCAAGCCGAAGTTGGCCTGATAACCCAGTCCGACAGCGCCCGCCAGGTCGAGGTTCTTCGCAAAATGATCGATCGTCTGATCGGGAATGTCCTCACCGGTCTTAAACGAAGCCTGCGGCCCGAATTCGAAATAAAATCCGCCTTTGGCCCTGAACTTCAACATCACCGGCACCGAAACGTAGGACGTCTTAAATTCCTTTTTGCCCATATTGTCGATTTTGGCACCCTGCGTTGAAAAAAGCACCTCCGGCTGAATCGAAAACACCTGCCCTATTCCGAAGTTCATGATCCCACCCAAATGGTAACCCACGCGGGCATCCGACTCGATATCGCTTCCGGTATAGTTGCTGATGTTGATCCCTGCTTTCGGGCCGATGGAAAATGACTGCGCAAATGCCGCACTGCTGAACACCGACAGAAGAACGAGCAAAGAAATTTTTCTCATGGTTTTTAAATTTGAAGTGGTTTAATAGGTGGATTGACAGCCAAGCGGCAAAAACCGTACCAAAGCCCAATGCTGCCGAAGACTCAATAGAGCATGCGTTTCACAAAACATTCGGTATTTTGAGGCACATAACCTCATCGTCCATGCAGTACCTCCAATTTCAATTCATCGGAAAAGGCCCGGATGGCCTGAACTACCGATGCACCATGTTCTACGAGCTTGCAGCCGCCCCAGATGGGGCAGGTGCCATCGCGAACGCCGAGCGGGCTTACCCGGGCTTCTCCGACATCCGCGTCGCATCCGCAACCACCATTTCCGAGGATAGATACGCTTCCCAGGTACGCATGCTCTGCGATTCGGACGCCTGGGGTTTCCAGTTAATCTCTTAGAAAAAAACCAATGTTCGCCCTCTTACTACAACCCATATCCATTGCACATTCTGAATGAACGACTTACCATTATTCACAATAAAATATTCAAAAATTTCTTGCGCTTATCGATACTAATTGTACCTTTGCACCATGAATCGCGTACGGCGAATCAGATAGAGAGATGGCAGAGTGGTCGATTGCGACGGTCTTGAAAACCGTTGACTGTAACAGGTCCGGGGGTTCGAATCCCTCTCTCTCTGCAGGACATGATGTCAAAACATTCAAAAACCCCGTTTAAACGCTTTAAACGGGGTTTTTTGCGTTTTTGGGACCTACCAAAAAATGCAAGAAATCCCAATGAAAATGTAGGGTATCGTGGAAGTGGCAAAACTGAACAAAAACTTCCATATTATACCTGCTAACTGGCTGATCAAAAGATGTTTACGCACTAAACATCTTTACTTTCAATTGTAACAATTCGATTTTTGTTCATCTTAAACATTTTTTACTATGTTGGAAACAAGCTTCGGGTTGATTTTCTTTTTGAAAAAGCCCAAACCAGAATTAGCGGGTGGAATGCGCTATGTCTATTGCCGAGTCACCGTCAACGGCATCCCCAAGGACATCTCTACAAAAAGAATTTGGCATCCATCCAAGTGGAGCGTGGGCGCGGGTCGGGCGACAGGGAACAAGGAGGATACCAAAACACTGAATGCCTACTTGGATACGCTAACTTCCAAAATTTATGAAGCAAAGCGATCCTTGATTGAGGCGAATAAAGAGGTCACCTCAGAAGCCATCAAAAATATTCTTTTAGGAAGAACTGAGGGTGGGAAAACTATCTTGCCTATTTTTCGAGAACACAACGATCAGATTGCTGCATTAATCGGGGCCGATTTTGCGCCAGGCACATTGGAGCGGTACGAGACTTGCCTCAAACACACCCGTGACTTCATCAAATGGAAGTACCAGGCAGAAGATTTCGAAATCGGGAAGCTTGACTACGAATTCATATCACAATATGAATTCTGGCTTAAAGCAGTTAAGAAGGTCAGCCATAACACTACGATGAAGTATTTGGCCAACTTTAAGAAGATTGTGCTTCTGTGTGTTAAAAGAGGATGGCTCCTACGTGATCCGTTCTACGCTTTCAAATTTTCGAAGCGAGAGGTAGACCGACAAGCACTAACCGAAGCCGAGCTGAAGAAAGTATGGGACAAAGATATGGGAGACGGCCGTCTAGGTCTTGTCAAGGATATCTTTCTGTTCTGTTGCTACACAGGACTTGCCTACGCGGATATATATAAATTGAAGCGGACCGAGATTGCCGAGGGCATTGATGGAGGAAAGTGGATTACAACTAAACGTCAGAAGACTGACACTCCGTCGCGGATACCTATTCTGCCGATGGCTATGGAAATTATGGAGAAGTATGAGGATCATCCGCAGTGTGAGAATGAGAATCGCGTACTGCCGGTGCTTTCCAATCAGAAGATGAATTCCTATTTGAAGGAGATTGCGGATTTGTGTGGGATTAAGAAGAATATTACGTTTCACTTGGCTCGGCATACTTTTGCGACTACGGTGACTTTGACAAATGGGGTGCCGATTGAAAGCGTTTCTAAGATGCTAGGGCATCGGAATATTAAGACTACTCAGCAGTATGCGAAAATTGTCGATAGGAAAATAAGTGATGATATGGCAAGATTGAAAGAGATTCTCCGGCGTTAAAGTCGAAGCACTCGTTTTTAAAAGCCGAGGCGTCAACCGGGCCTCGGTTAATCTCCTTAGTGCTCAATACGTGATGATCTACTTGAGCTGTACGGTGTCTACTGGTACTTTGGCGTCTCACACTTTAGGAAATTCGTCTTTGGCCTCCCTAATAATGCGTCTTATGGCTGATCAAAATATAAAGGTTCATCCAGAACATATTCAAGACGTAAACCATTAAAGATACTAGCGATAAACGTCAAGAAACTGGGTTGCAGCGCTCCTACGACTAAACTTGTAAAACTGGACTTCCTCGATGCTATACAAATATGAGCGCTAATTTCGCAATGATCAGAATAACTAAGGAAAATAATGTCGATTTGCTTCTAGGTGACATACATAGATATTCATATATTTAGTGGATTATGTTTTCCTATCAGCCTCCCCTAATTAGCGAATGGAATATAGAAAGCTTGGAAGAACCGGTTTGGACTGCTCAGTCTTAGGCTTTGGTACATGGCAAATTGGTGGTGGCCGCTGGAAAGGCATGCATTTGGATGAATCGATTTCGCTTTTGACTAGCGCTTTTGCGAGTGGAGTAAATATCTTTGACGTAGCTGTGGTTTACGGTTTGTACCATGGAAAAATTAACGAGCGCCGAAGCCATTCACTTGAATTATTAGGTAAGGCTTTTAAAGGCTACGACCGCTCAAAAATAATAATAAATCTTAAAATAGGCCAAATTGATGAGTACTCGCATCGGGCTGCATATGACCCTCGAAACCTAATTTCTCAGGTCAAGGCAGCATTATCTCAACTCGAAACTGACTATATAGATATCTGCCTCATTCACGCACCGTCAATCGCGGAAATTAAGGATCGAATAGGCCTAACTGTTCTTGAGACGTTGCGGGAATTGGGGATAGTAAGGTTTATTGGGTACAGCTTTGAAGCACAACCAAGGCATGCAGAAATGGCCCTCACTCAAAACGTCGATGTGGTTATGCTTCAGTACAACCTTTTGGAGAATGATTGTGAGTCAATATTTAAGATGGCTGAAGAGCATGGTACTGGGATTCTTGTCGGGGGCCCATTTAAGAGAGGCTACTTAACAGGCAAATATGATACAATCCATGACCTACCGGCGGAAGATGATTACTGGGCCTGGAACCTACGGTATTGTACGCAGAAGGTCAATGAGACGTTAAAGAAGGTAGCTCTATTGAAAGAAAAAGTCGGCGGCGCATCTGAATTGCGGTATAACGCCATTGCACACATACTACAGCATCCAGCAGCTTCGTCAATCATTGTCGGGCACAGATCACTTGACGAAGTTATAGAAAATCAGACGGCAGCTTCTAAAATTTTGACCGAGAAAACTAATAGTCTTATTAATGATGAATAGCGCGAACAAAAGACTAGTAGTAATTTCATTCGCGGGACCCAGCGCTGCCGGGAAATCGACTGCCTTGCAAGAACTCGCTAATTCCTTCGTTGTTCTTGAAGAAAAGTACATGGAGTTAAACACAATGCAGCTTGACAATAGACTCCTTGTTTCCAAGTGGACTTACATATCCTATTGGACAAACGCCATCATCAAAGCCAAGTTGGATGGCCATTCATTGATACTTACCGATAGATGTCCGTTAGATAATTGTGCATATATTGGAGCTAAGGGCAAAGCGCTCCTTGATCTTGTGGAAATTTGCTTTTCAGAACTGAAGGAGCTTAATATCGAAATCGTACCCGTTTTGGTAACCGCAGATTTCAATACCCTCCAAAGCAGAATAGATAGACGTCTTGTAAATGAACCAGGCCGAGCGTTATACAATGAAAATGACATAGAGCATAATAGAAGTGCCTATGATTTTTTTCATTTGAACATGAGACTATGGAGTCAGGTGATAGACACCACTGAAAAGCATCCAGATGAAGTTATACGGCTTTTCGAGTCAGCGATAAAAAGATATGCAATATGACGATTCCACAACCTCTTCTTAATGCCGCAAAATCGCATCGTATTATTCCCTTTATTGGCGCGGGATTTTCGCGAGTATTTAATTTACCCTCCTGGTCGCAACTAATAGATGAGATATCAGGCCTCATGGGGTATGATCCAGAGATTGCGAACCTTTACGGGGATTTCCTTCAACTAGCAGAGTTTCTTTCTATTGAAAACAACGGCCTTAATGATCTAAAGAGCCAACTTGACCGGAGCTTTAACTCCTCTACCATAGATATATCGAAATCCGATGCGCACTTACTTCTTACACAACTTCATGCTAAAACCATCTATACTACTAATTGGGACAGTTTGATCGAAAGATCCTTTGCGCATCGCGGTATACAGATTAATAAAATTGTGACATTCAACGATTTCATCAATGCCGACCCTAAAAGAACTTCAGTAATTAAATTCCATGGCGATCTAACATCAAGCGAACAAACACTTATTTTCACTGAAAGTAGCTATTATGGTCGCCTGGATTTCGAATCACCAGTCGACATTAGGCTACGCTCCGATATGCTTGGAAACGTTCTCCTCTTTGTCGGATACAGCTTATCAGATTTTAATCTTCGGTATATGTGGTTCAAATTACAAAAGCTTATGGCTCGCGAAAAGCTGACAAAGAGGCAGGATCCCTTTGCTTATATTGTAATGGCAAAACCTAATCCAATATTTGAATCGATATGCAGGAATTCAAGAAATATCGAAGTAATTTCTCTCGATCCGATCGATACCCAAAATTCGCTAATTAGTCTAATGCAAGAGTTAGTCAACCAAGCAAATTAATTATGAAGACAATATTCTTAGCGACAAACAATATTTATAAAGTTGAGGAGGTCGCACAGATCGGCATAACTTTCGGATATAACATCGAACAGTTTAAATGCGATATAAGAGAGCTGCAGACGTTGGACAGAGACAGGCTTATACGACATAAAACTGTTGAAGCATTCTCGCAACTACGAGGTCCAGTATTAGTTGACCACGCTTCCCTCGAGATTGACTGCCTCAACTCAATGCCAGGAACACTTACGCAACTCTTCTGGGACAAGCTAGAAGGCACCATTTGCAATATAGTAACTGCCCTTGGACCTCGATCAGCGAAGGCAATCTGCACGGTAGGCTATTGTAATGGAAAGAAAATCTTTAGTGATGAGTGTTCTGTCACTGGACTCATAGCTGATAAGCCGGAAGGAAATCGTAATTTTCAGTGGGATACAATATTTATTCCTGATGGACAAACAAGAACATACGGCGAAATGACGATTACGGAAAAAAATGCAATCTCTCAGCGTAGACAGGCATTCGAAAATATGTTTGCCACAATTAACAAGTTATGACTGAACTTTGGGAGCTAGTTTCTAAGACTGAAGACGCTTTCCCAATCGACCCCGTTGGTTGCCGAGCAGTGCTGCGGCAGGCAAATTCTTCCACTGATGTCAGAAATTATCTAGTTGGAATACTACGGCAACTGGAAACCAATGACCTGGCCGTTATACCAGAAGTGTGGCGAGTTGCAATCCCATTAGCCTACCGGCTTGGACTTGATGACTCGTCCTCGGGTTTCCACATCGCATCTCGCTTGCGCGATGCCGCTATATGCCTTGCTTATCCTACTACGATGAAAAACTTTAAGGATGAGCTGGACTGGGTCTATGAGTCTGCGTGTGGCATCAAGTATTCGCAGCTAAATGTCCTTGATGTAGAGTTTAGCCAAACTATGAGTGATTTCCTGAGCGGATATAAGGAAAATTGGAAAATTTATAGCCGAATAAAAACTGCATCTTCGATTTTAAGTAAACTCGCAGCTTTTCATACAGGTAAGAAAAAGCCTAAGGCTCAAGAAAATTATAAAGTTTCCGACTCGGATATTCAAGCATTCTTGCACCAATTTTCCCGACAATTTCAATCCAGAATGAACGGAAGTCCAATCAGCGACCCTTATGACCTATCGGTTCTGAAATATATCCTACCTGACTGCATCGCCTTCACCATTCAGTTATCCGAATCTCGACAGATTCCGACAATTGCTAAGCAAAAATACGAACAAATCTTTAAGGACTTTAGCGTTATTCCATCTGAAATATATTTTGGCCCGGCCTACTCACAATCATGGCATATTAACCGATTAACTTCTCATTTTTTATGCACTTTTAGCGGAGGATTAAAAATACCTATCGAACTGTTTATTAGAACCGATTTGGATTATTATATCGGATATAGCAATTATTGGCTTTATAAGGGCATCCAACTATACTATTCCACGGATAGGCAGAAAAAGATTTATCAAACTAATTTCATTAGACAAGTCAGAAAATGCAGGTCATTTGAAGAAGTACAATCCCTAATTTTCAGGGATCTTGTTTCCGGTCAATTGGATATTTTTTGAAAGTACTGATAACAGTTATAAATAGCAGCTAAATAAATACAAACAAGTTGGCCGATTGGCGTGCGCATACGAATTACATAAGTATATGATATTTTTATTGGATCAACATGGCAAATCGGTGAAGTACCACTAACTAAGTTACACCGTCTACAACGTTGAGTCTTCAAGACGGTTGTATATTTTGTTTATGAGTTGCTACTGCTCATAGAGTATCAAAATTTCCTTTTTAGCATCTAGAAAGTTTTGTAAACCAAAATTGCTCCCAAGATTATTATCAGCCAATAGCGTCTAGTTAGCGCCAAAGGTTATTGCTCTATGCACAAGAAAATATTAAGCCAAACATTCAAAATTCCGTTTAAGCGATTTTGGTGTTCTTTTTCATTTTGGAACCTATCAAAAATGTTAGAAATATAAAAAAATAGCAAATATGCGGCGCCTTAGAATATTGTAAGCAACTTTTCCGAAATTGGGCTCCGGCTAACCAAATACTTTTCAAAGTCACAATCAAGGAGAAGGGGAAAATCTAAAAAGTGAGTTTGTTCCAAATTGTGGTTCTTGTAATACTTAATCTCTTCACCATCTAACTGATCTAAACATGTAATAACAAGACTCTTCGGAATATCGTTAGAAAAGGATTTGTCCGATGCCAAAGCATAATTGAGATTTGCCAAATCAAGATAACCCTTCCTAAATGCGCCTTGGTGCTCGTTGCAAACATTGCTTTCATTTGTGTCGTTTACAAGCACTAATTCCAAGCTTTCTCTGAAAGGACCGGCACCGTGCCTCGTCGCATAGCACCGTGTGATATAATATATTTCGATGTCAATCTCGGAGGGAATGTTACGACTAATGATTTCCAACGCATTTCTAGAAGTTGTGTTACTTCGGGTAACATTTGGATAGAGACCAAAATCCATATCCAGCATAATACCTTGCGCTCCTTCAAATATGAGAGTATCCCAAGAGCACTCCGAGCCGAAAACATCCTTTGCACTCGCGAATCGGAGCTGACCTGCCTTTTTTAGTTCGTCCAATGTAATTATGCTGTCGATAAACTCTCCATCTGCCGTATCGTGATCAAAGTCATCAAACAAGAAATGTGTTTCGAGATGGATCTTCTTTCTGTAATAACGTCGAATAGCAGCAAGTTTTGTCTGTACTTTTCTTATTGAAGCCAAATCTTGAACTTCAAATCTAAGGTCTTTGAAAGTTTGTCTTTCAAGAGTTGCACCAAATCCAAGACCACAGCTTCCATGCTTATCAGAACTTCGAAATGCCTCGACTGCCCTGTTGTATAAGATGTCATAATGTGTAGTGATCGGGCAAAGTAAATCGACTATTAGAGATGGGGTTATCGGCAGATGACTGATTTCTGTTAATACCCCTTCAGGAAAAAAAGTACAGAAATTAGACCAGTAAGTGGGAACACCTCTAAAGCTTCCAGCACCAAGGTTACAAAACACATGTGTCTTCCCATCCAAAGTGGATACAGTGTGACCAGCTTGATGCCCCCCGTTAAATCGGACTACTAATGGATTATTTGAATTTAGACACAGATAGTCTGTAGTCAAGCCTTTGCCTTCGTCTCCATAGCCTAAACCAAGGACAATATAGGCATGTTTTCTTTCAGTACTCATCTCACCAAGAAGTCTGATAGATCGCTGTAGAGAAATCGGTTGTAATCTCACAGTCGGAACCTATCATCATTAATAAGTCATCCTTATGAACACTCTCTGATAGTATTATCACTCTTTTATCTAGCGCCCTAGCGTATCCAATTTCGAAAAGTGTGCCTGCATCCAACCCATCTAAGATAGCCAAGATCACATCTGATTTTCGCAATCCTTCGAGATCTCTTGCCGCCACACTCTTCGTTTCGCCAAAGCCGACATCATGATAGGGTGAAAACACATCATTTCCAAACTCGAGCAAACAACGTCGCACTTCATCTATAAGCCATCTTTGAGCCATATTGAAAAAAGGCCCAGCTAAATAAATTCGTCGCTTTTGTTTTTTACTAATTGCCAAACGCTTTTCTGGCTCTCCTAGCGGCAGTACTCTACTTTCACAATATTGTGCAGTATATGTAGAAGCAGTGTAGGCTGCTTCATAGGCTCCGACTCTTTCAACAGCCCACTTACACGCGAAAACTGCAGAAAATATATCGCCGGATCCAATAGGCCATACAGAGGCGGTTTTGAAAATTGGAATCTCATAAATGTTAGCACTATCAAATACCAGCGCTCCATGTGCTCCATTTTTTATCACTACAACCTCAGCCCTCTGCGTCTCCTGCAACTGTCTACCAATTTCCAGTAGATTAGAACCTTCTTCACCACCAGAGATCATGAGTGCCTCGTTCTTATTTAGAACCAATGCAAGATGATTTGCTATTGACTTCGTGTCACCAAATGGTGCCCAATTTTGTGGATCGTAAATAACATAGTCTCCTTTCACAGACACATCTGCTTCTATCATCCCATAATAGAGGACATTATCGGATGACACATCTGTCAGATGAAGACTTTCGCTCGAGTCGGAATAAGAAGATATTGGCGTTGAAAGTGGATGGTGGTAGCTAAAAGAAACCGTGTCTTTAATTTGAGTAAAGTCAGGAATAATATTGAAAGATTTACAGATAGCAGTTGCATCCTTGGCCATATCCTCACCAATTACACTATATAATTTTATGTCCGAGACAAAATTCGAAATTGATGCAGCTCCTCGCAACCCAGATCCATATAATTCGAACCAGTACGGATCTGTACAAATTTCTAGATATGTTCCACCGACTACCGTCAAAGATCCGTTCATCTCCTGTAGGGTTGAATAAGAACAGTGCAGGAAACCCGGCTCACGAATTCAACAACGGCTTCAAAGACGACTCCATTCCGTATACAGTTTATCAAGGTGTCTAATCTTGGATGGATGACGAATCCACATACTTCTCCTTGCGAATTCAGCACCTCCACTCTATTACTGGATGCCGAAAACCTCACGAGGAGTAGATCGCCCTCATCAATAATTTGCAGCGCATTACTCTGAGGATCAGATAAAAGAACTTGAATTTGTACGTTTGCGCAATTATCCGAGGAACCTAACGATTCAGTTTTTTTTTGATTCGTTACCTTATTGGTGTAAGTCTTTTTGGCGCCACCACCGCCTTTCATGAATGTTGAATATGATTGGTACATATCTTTTAGTTAACTGATAGATTCACTTTCTTTCCTCCTTCCGATTCAGTGTGTTCAGTTGTCAAGTAAACTGGTTGCTTAATCCTTGAAAACAGATTATCTACCCAATTCTTACCAACAGAATTTACCCAACGTCCAAAACCAAATTCTGCATCCGAATCCAGGTAAATAAGAACAGCTCCGTCACATTCGAAACGCCGAACAAATTCCCTCAAAACCTGTTCGTCCGTTAACTCTGTAGCCACTTTTCGACGTATTTTCATCTACAATAAATTTTATAAATGTTAGAGTTTCAGTTTAATTATAATGATTTTTACTGAAAGCTCTAAAATTTGCATGTTTGTAATCTATACATCAAAAGAATGACTAGGCAGGCAGCTACCAAAAAATGTTATTTAACGGTAACACTCATGAATTAAGTTATTGAGATCAGCTCTTACATTATCTCTTGGTCATGACTAGATTTTTTGTTAACAAAGTCTGCTGCTACTTCCCTTCAATTTGCACTATTCCATCAAGCACTTTTCCCGCCAGAAGGATTATTGCTGCCCAGTAAATTCGCTCACCCATCTATATAGAGGGCATTTCAAGTAACTTGATATAATTAAAAATTGGGGAATATAATCTTTGTTTATAACTATTTCAATACTCCGGATGGACCTCAGACACGTAATGCATCAAAAACAGGAAGTATTATGCCGCAAGCATACTTAAACTAACGATGTCTTTCCTGAAGAACTCAGTACTATAAGAGGCCATTCCAACGAAGCGCTTCAAAAACGAGCACCCAAAGCAGCGATCGATAAACGGGGAGTATTACAGAATACTCTCAGAAGTATCCGCCCGGGGTAGTTTGACAGAATTTTGTTTTAAGGGCGGCTTGCAAAAATCAAGTTGCCATTAAAAATTATGTTTTCCCCAAAAGATCATTTTAAGAAAACTTAGAAAATGGCTCCTACCGGCTTTTCACTCTCAAAAGCCAAGCGCACAGGAAGCCTTTATGCTGCTCTCAGACTAAATAGGCTTAAATACTCCAAGCAAAGCCCAGACGGTCCTTCAAAGATGTGCCGTATAAACCCGAGCAGACCAACAGAATCGCCTAGCTAAGGCTGTGTTTCTAGCCAATAGCAGAGATTGTAAAATTTCCAACTATCTCATTGCAATGAAAGTGATCGGAAACTCGACAAAGCCTATCAAATTTTCTGATCTTCAAATCTCCTTGAAGCCGTCAACAACCGCCCTCCTTACAGCTCACTTTGTTTGTATTTATCCATATCAATATGTAACTTATGGTTAAAAACTATGCTACACTCCTATTTTAAAATCCGTGATCCGTGGAATTTCAAACCGCATCAATTTGAGATTGGTACGCCGCTCATCAGGAGCTCTTTTCACGACAATCATTTCTTTTTAAAGCTTTACGAGCTCAGAAAGGACGATTTCTCTGACTTTTACGATTTCCATCTTCGCCACTACCTTCAAAATGCCTCAGGCATTGAGAGTGATTTTCACAGCTACGTTTCTGATATCGTTTCAACGCGGATTGCACAACTAAAGCTCATCGATCCGTTTTCCCGGAAAGCACTACGCGCGAAACAACAGACTGAGCGACTAAGAACATTCCAGACCTTTCTCCACTCGATCGACCAGTGGAGCTCCTCACAAACCCTAGAAGCCATTATTGCAGAAAACAACAAAGAAATCGTTGGGCTTAGACAGCAAATCACCGAGCTCAAAGATCAACTCGACGCACTTCGTCGTTATGAGACAAAGACCAAGATCGATATTCGCGACAAGCACCTCCCCACTTTCGTTCACCTCATCCATCAACTACAAGAGTTGACGCTTCCTGACGAGCGCAGGCTTTTCAACTTTCAGGAACAGAGCGCCTGGTACAAGCTGGTAAGTAAATATTTCACGCATGACCGGAAGCCGATCCCTATAGAGACAGCTCGTAACTATTTTCCCGTCCAGAAAGAAAAGACAAGCAAAGAAATTGAGGTCCCGGAGCGTTTACAGCTCTTTAAAATTATCCTGACTAGTCCAGAGCCAGGCTGCTGATGACCAGCTGCTAAGTTTGGTCATTGGAATCAGCCTCCCCCAGTTCATTTTTGCAAGCAACCGGCAGACACTATGTCGGGACGTTTCACAATAAACTTGCAGGACAATGAACGTAGAGATGATCACCAGGGAGGATCTGCAAAATCTGAAAAATGAAATCATTGCAGAGCTCAAATCAATCCTTTCGCAGGATAAGCCAACGGATAGCACTTGGCTTAGGAGTGCCCAGGTAAGAAAGATGTTAAGCATTTCACCGGGCACCTTGCAGAACCTTCGCATCCAGGGACACCTTCGCTTTACAAAGATCGGTGGATGCTTCTTTTACAGTCAGCGCGACATCGCCGCCATGCTCAACAAAAACGGCTCTAAGCGATGAAAGGACTCCCCGATGCAAGTGCTGCCATGGACATGGCGGTACTTGAGGCCGTCAAATCCGATGACCGGCTGAACTCTTACCACATCAGCCTTTATACCGCGCTTCTATATTACAGCAAAGGCATCAGACAACTCCCGTTTCATGCAAGCCGCAGAAAGTTGATGGGCTTTTCCAGGATCAAATCCGGAGCGACTTATCACAAATGTTTGCGGGAGCTGGTCAGCTACGGCTACCTGGACTATCATCCTTCTTTTCACCCGCAACAGGGCAGTCGTATAGTGTTGACCGCAACTACGGTTTCTTCGGATGATGATCGATGAGAAGCTGTTAATCGAGCTCTTCGAACAGAGAGACCGAAAACGCAGAGAGGCCCTATTTGAGCTTTTCCGAGAAGACCTTTTTGCCAATCTGACACGCGCCAGGATCGCGGATATAATCAGCGCCAAATTGGGCAGGCCAGGGCTTATAACAGCAGAAGATGTGCGCTACTGCCGGTTTTATTTCAAGGACAAAAAGACTGAGCGGATTCACAGGGCTGTGGAAAAGGCAATACGTAAGCCGGATCAATCGCAATACGCAGAAAGCAATCAACCCGACGCTTTCAAGGTGACCGATCCGGATGAAATCAAACTAGAAGACCAATTTAAGTTCAAATCAAAGCATTCAACCAAACAATGAAGAAGCAATTTCATTTCATCGTGCAGGCCAAAGGCGGCGTAGGCAAAAGCCTGCATACCTATCTGAGGGCGCTTTCGGAAGCGGACAGTTTTTCCCTTTTTGTTGACCTTGACAGCTCAACAAAAACCTCATCCAGGCAACTCGCTTTTCTGGGACAAGATCGGTTTGAGGCTTTCTCCCTGCTTGACAATCGAGAAAGGTTAATGCGTGATCTATTCATTGGCTATGTGGAAAGTCTGGTAGAAAGCCCCTTCGAGAAAGTGTATATGGATTTCGGGGCTCCGGAAAGCGAGCAGTTGCCCGCACTGATCACTCGTGATATCGAGTTAAAGGAGTGGTGTGACGAGCTGGGCATTGAAGCCATATTCCATATCATCATCGGTGGTGGCGGAGCGTACCTGCCAAGCATACAGTTTCTGGAAAAGATGAGAGCAGCATTAAGGTCGAAATTTGAGATCGTGATATGGCAAAACCTCTTTGGCTTTAATCAGTTTCCAGGCTTGTCCAAAGAGCTCGAAGACAACTGCACCGCACTCGGACTTGACCTGAGACGCTTCGGCGACTTTGAGCCAGCATCACTTTTGGGAGGACAGATTCTCGACGGCATCCGCAATGGCTATTCGCTGAAAGACTATCCACCAGGCGCAAGGCTCAGACTGAGAAAGGAACTCAAAGAGAATTTCAGCGATGAATAGCCCGGAACCCAACCGTCTTACTCAGACCAGGGGTAAGTATGCGGCCAAGTATGGTCACGAGATCGATGACTGGTCAGCCCTGTTTCTGACTGAAACCCAGGAGCATTTTCAAAGCCTGGAAATCCGGGTGGGAAAATCCATCGCAGCCATCGACCGGGCCGCATTGGAGCTGAAAGGCAGGAAACGGTTCTTGCAGTTTCAAGACCGGGGCCAGGCCCTATTCTACGGTTTGGGTGTAAGCGCTCCTTATTCAATCGCAGGCATAGTCATATCTGTTTTGTTCTATGTATTGATACGCCATGGTCAGCAGTATGTAGAGCGGCAAAGAATTTTGGACGAGTACCAAAATGCGCCAGCTTACAGGATGATCATGGAGCAAGGAAAAATCGTCGAGTACAATAAGATGCTGTACCTGCAACTAACGCCTTTACCTAAAAAGGGGAAAGTCCAGATCGGTGAGCACTACATCTACGACTCCCAGGGCAAACGTGTGCTGGTTCCGCTAGGGGCCGAATAGGACAGCTTGTTTTTCAAACGATTTCGAACAAAAGCGAACAACTTCAAACGCTTTCTAACGAATTCAAACACTTTCAAACAAATCCGAATTTTTTAGAACGGAAGCGAACACTTTCGGACAGACTCGAACATGGGCTGTGGTTTTCTCCCTAGCCAGCTATCGCCGGTACGTCGCAAAATGCGACTCCCCGGCGGAGCTGGCCAGGAGAAACCCCTGGACCCCTGCTATTCGCCTCCGGCTCATAGCTAATCAAAAAAGACATATGGAAAATCAGAAAACGAAAGGCAGACCACCCAAACAGAAGGGGACTGTCAAAAGGGAACACTTTTCAGTCTGGGTGAGCGCTGACCAGAAAACCCAGATCAATCAGATCATAGAGAAAAGCGGGCTCTCTGCCAGTCAGTATTTCTTGACATTGGCGCTGGACGTTCCATTTAAAAAACCGCAAAAAAGATCGCTTCCAAAACAGGTCGCCGACACAGTCCGAATATTGGAACAGCTCTCGGGCATCTTGTCGCTGGCAGTTTTAAAGACTAAAGATCAACAGATGCTTTCTGCTCAATGGCAACAGAGCAGTCAGCGTGTCCGCTTACTCGCTGACCTTATTACCTTATGGGTATTTGAATCCTTTGAGATCCGCAGCATAAAGCAGACGCTTGGCAGCCTGCGTTCCTGGTTAAATGAGCTGACCAACTTTTTGTCGCTATTTCCTGACGAGCTCGAAAGCAAGCAGCAACTTATTGAAGAGTGCCGGTCGAACGCTCGGCTGGCAAGTGACCTGCGCGATAAATACGAAGCCTACTATCGAGCCCCACTATCAGAACTAGAACGGGCTTGGAAAGCAGTGAACGCAGACGCCAGCTCAGTGCATCACGAGATTGAAAGTGCGCTTGCCACATTACTTAAAATGATGAAGACATGATTGGGAAAGCAAGTTTGGGCAGTAGCGCCAAAAGGCTTATCGAGTACTGCTACTACGATAAACAGGTTTCGGCGAAAATGCAAAGAAAGCTGGATACGGAAGAAGTCCGTGGAGAACTGGTCTACATACAGAACCTGGGAATTAAAATACAGCCAGATGGAAAACTAGACCTGGACTACCTGATTAAACAATTTGAAGATAACCACTCGCGGAATACGCAGCTGACCAAATACGTCTGGCATCAATCGTTTAGCTTCGCGCCAGGTGAAAGCCCCAGCAGCGAGACCATAGCCAGCATTACTACTGAGTTTGCCAAGGAGTTTGGGTTTGAACAGAATCAAATGCTTGTTTTCAAGCATGAGGATACCGGTAATCGCCATTTCCATATCGTTGCAAACCGGCTCAACCACAATGGGAAAAATACAGCCGATCACTTTAAGAACTACGCCCGGATCGGGACTTTCTCTCGCAAAATGGAGCATAAACTGGGGTTAGTTCAAGCACCTGATATGCGCATCAATCAGCGAAGGACACAGGAACTATCAGTTACCGACCATGCACATTCGAAGCTAATACAGGCGATTGACAAGCTATTAGATAGTGTAAAATCTATTGCCGAGCTTAAAAAAGAACTCGTAAGTGTCGGATATAAATCTTACATCGGGCGCGGCATTGCATTCTTTAATATACAGAAGAAAATTAAGATCAAGGGCTCTGATTTAGGCCGTGACTATTCGCTTTCTTATCTTGAAAAGCGGTTGGCTCAAAATTTGGAAATTGGCCTTAAAAAAGAACTAAAACCGGATTTAAAAAAGCAGAAAAAACGCGGTTTGGGTTTATAGATGCAGGTTTTCGTAAAGAATAGCCTATTTTAGCCAAAAATAACCCATTACACCCATGAAATTGAAAGCAATTAAATTCTTTTCCCCGGAGGAAAACCTCTCTAAAACCAAAGTGGTCGAAAAGGCTCCACCGCTTCCGACAGGTTACATATCTAATTCCGGCAAGCTTGTTTTCCCAGCGTCAGCGCTACGCGACCTGGGGATTGATCCGGAATCTACCCATTTCAAAATTGGAACCCAGGAAGGCAAGCGAAAAATTAAATCCGTATATCTTGTTCCGGCAGCAGGTTCCGATCAAACTTTTTCCTTCGAGAAAAGTGGCAGAGGCCATGTAATTCCATTGGCGCTTATTCTGAAAAAAGGTAACGTCAACTTCAAAAGCGAAAAACTGATTTTCAAGATTTCCACCTTTGACTTTGATCAAACTACGAAAGGCTATGAACTCGCGATCGAAACTGAAGCGCCAAAACCTGAGTATACCGGAAAGCCCCGTGGCAGAAAGCCTAAGGATGCGGCTGATGCGGAATAAAAACACTAAAAAATGCAGGTAACCTGGACCGGTTACCTGCCTCAATATCGGGTCACGTTTGCTTACCGTTAATTAAGCTAACCCAGTTGTATGTGCCCCTTGGCACTTAGTGAAACCGCCAGTGGTTTCACCCTGCGGCTGTACAAGCAGCCTCTGTGAAAATTCATTCTACCAGCACAGCAATCCCAATCTTTACGGCTTTGCGCTCGATCTTTTGTTTGAGGCCGTAATATCCCCAGTTCCTGAAAAGGAAAGGATCTTCCTTTGCTTGCTGCTCCTTATCTGTCTGGTCTACGAGCAGCAAAGTCGCTGCTTTATTTTTAAGGCATATATCAATTAACCTCTTACTGTATACGTGCTGCTTGTGGGAGACATATCGCTTCTCTGATTGTATCAGCTGATCGATGCTCGTTTTTCGGAGCTGCCTTCGACCGTTTTGGTTCATGAAGGGCATTGCTTTTCTTTTCCGCCGGATGGCGGCCTGGATAGCGAGCCTCTTGTATAGATACTCGTCTTTGCTTCCGATCGTATAACGTTTGTTGCCGACTGAAACGATGATCGGGTAATCTAGCGACAAGCTTGCCTCAGCAATGATATCCTGGTCAAGCGGCTGCTCCTGCCGTTCTGTCTGAAAAACAGCAAGCATAAAAATCTTTCCTTTGTCAAGCACCAGTGAGCTGGTGCAAAGCTTTACCTGGCCAGCGAGTAATCTTTGGAGCATCTCGCGCTTGTCATGGCCTGTTTTTCCCAGGTATGTCCTGAACGGAAACTCGAATAACGAAAAGTGAAACACTGCCCCTTCTTTGCTGCTTCTTAGCTTCTTGACATCGGTTCCTTTAAACGGGATCGGGATTTCTTTTCTGAAACTGGGTAAGGCGCTTTCGCCAGTAGCAAGCGCCTTGCTCATCTTGTTGAAACTGGCAACCAGATTTCCATTCAAGGCGCTCATGACGTGCATTGGAACACTGCCCTTATAGTTTTGGGCAAGTACCTGATAGCTCGTGTTCATCCGTGACGTAGAAAGCATCCCGTATTCGTCCTTTTTGATGTCAGAAAGCTTGGCCTTTACACCCTCAGTCAGATAGAGCAATTCTCTGAGCTGCTGCTGGACGTAATGGTGGGTAAAGATTTGGTTGGCAGCTTTAAAACAGATGTATCGCCATTGGTAGAGCGTATCCAAAATAATATTCTTCTGATCGATGTCGTCCGAATCGATCAAGAGCCGGATCTTCCGGGTAGTGAAAAGCTTTTCCATGATCTATCGCCCATTTTGTTTCCAATGATTTTTGACAAGCTGATATGCTTTGATATAGTGCTGCTGTACCTTGGTTTGCGGATAGCCTAGCATAGAGGCGATGTCAGCAAAAGACTTCCTCTGATCTTGCCTGAGCTCGAACACCTCAGCTTGCTCGCTACTTAGAATATGATCGTAAGGGAACGGCTGCTTTGCTTGCCTTATAGGCACAGTCGCGCGGGGCGCTACCATTCTTTTAAGCTCCTCCACCGCTTTTTGGATTTCGCTAGTAACATGCAGCGTACTGGCTCCTATTCTTTTCGCCACCTCCCGTGGACTATGCCCATCCTGGAAGTGAAGGCTGGCTATCAACTGGCGTTGTTTGGGAAGAAATGTGATCGCTTTCGAGATTTCATTCCACCTTCTCCCCTCAGTGCCGTCCGCGAAGTAGCTGTCCAAATCTGGCTTTTCTCCCAGGAAAGGTTCTAAGTGGTCTATTTCAGTCATTTTCCGGTATATCTGGTATGAGGGCTTTTGGACCTGTTTCAAGAGTTGCCAACGGAGATTAAGGCGGATAAATCGGTATGCATGAGGCAGGCTTTCTATCTTGTCACGGTGTGCCCAAACTTTCAGGTAACATTCCTGCAGGATGCAGCTCACTAGGAACTCGTCGTTGACCAGACCTCTACCAAGGTAAAGCAGGCTATCATAAGTCCGCTTGTAAAAATAACTGAGCGCACGCTCATCACCGCTGCGGAAAAGCAGCAGGTATTGCTCGTTGCGTGCCGACGTTCTAGCGAGTTCATGAAGTGCCATAGCATTGACAACAATTTGGACCAACAATACAAAATGGTGCTTACACTCTACGGATGCCGACAATCATTCCCCTGCAAATCGTTAGGTGGACGATTGTTGAAACAAATATATCGAAAGTTACCAAAAGACACACATGTGTGTACTGAAAATTTTTAGGCTTCCCGTACTTCGTCCCAAGCATGAAGGACCAAGAAAACATCGGCAGAATCGAACAGTATGTAATCGATTACGTAAGGGAACTACGTGTGAGTAACAATTTACTTCAAGAGGACATCGCCACCATCCTTGGAACCACGAAGGCATTTATAAGTAATGCGGAAAGCACCAATCATCGGGCCAAGTATAATCTCAAACACATTGATAAGCTAGCTCATTATTTCAATCTTTCTCCAAGGGATTTTTTACCAGAGAGGACCTTACAATAAACACGTTATGCTCGGCTCATAACTATAAATTACCTTGGCACGTCTTTCGTCGCGCCCATCAAAACCAACTGCTAACCGTCAGAACATATCGGCCTAAACGAAACTAATGTCGAGTCAGTTTTTCGTCGGGTAATCTTTATGGCACTCCCGCAACTTCGGAGTAAAAGTTGAAGAAGCCGAACAGCACCGGCAATCGTTTTGCAATCCCAAATCTGGCTAGGGGCGGAAGGCAGCGGCCTAGCAGTCATCGGTATTGACAGCGGCTTGGGCGACCAATTGCCATGCAATTGTGTGGATCCATCCCCAACGAATTCAGAACGAACCTCAGGCACAACTGAATAGATATGAGACAGCTTTACAAAGGGAATTTTCTTCGTCAAAAAACAGTTAAAAATCCTTGCTGGGAAAAACAATTGATCGCTTCTTTTTTGCTTATGGCTGATGTGCATACAACTGAAGTACGTAGTTATAATATGTCGCGAATTCGTGCAAAGGATACCAAGCCAGAGCTTATGGTGAGACGGTTTTTGTTTTCACAGGGCTTTCGCTATCGACTTCACGACAAGAAATTGAAAGGGAAGCCGGATATAGTATTGTCGAAGTATAAAACCGTAATTTTTATTCACGGTTGTTTTTGGCACGGCCATGAGGGATGCAGATACTTTGTTGTGCCTAAGACGCGCTCAGAATGGTGGGTGGATAAGATAAACACGAATAAAAGCAAGGACAAAGTGGCATTCAAGGAGTTGACAGATAAAGGATGGAAGGTGCTTACAATTTGGGAATGTGAGCTTAAGCAGAAGGCCTTGAAGGACACGTTCGGAAGGCTGCTGCAAAACTTGATTGACAACGAAGAAATTGCTAACAGTTAGTAATGTTCATATCTTAGCCCTCTGTTTTAATTACGATGCCGTTTCCAATTATAGATTTATTTGCAGGTCCTGGTGGACTAGCCGAAGGGTTCAGTTCAGTGACTGAGCAAGACAATCAGCGTGTTTTCAGCATTAAGCTGTCAATTGAAAAGGATGTCCATGCTCATCAGACTCTAAGACTCAGGTCCTTTGTACGGCAATTTCCCTTTCGCAGCCTGCCAAAGGAGTACTATGATTTCGTCAATGGTGAAATGACGATGGATGAGCTATTCAGTAGGTATCCATCGGAGTACAATGCGGCAGAAAACGAAGCCTGGAGAGCAACTCTGGGAGAGACGCCTGAAAATGAAATTGACGACAGGATCGAAGCTAATCTCAATGGTGAATCAAGCTGGGTCCTGATAGGAGGGCCTCCTTGTCAGGCATATTCCGTTGTTGGACGTTCGAGAATCGGAGGAGTATATGAAGATGATCATAGGGTCTACTTATATAAAGAGTATCTCCGTATAATTGCCCGCCATCAGCCCGCAGTATTTGTGATGGAAAACGTTAAAGGTTTGCTTTCAGCAAAGGTTAGGGGTGAAAAGATTTTTACGAAAATTTTACGTGACCTTCGAAGGCCATCAAGCGTTTTTCCACAATTTGAATCGCGCGGATACCGGATATACTCCCTTGTGAATGAGAACGTAAGAAATGATTCGGATTATCTCATAAAGTCAGAAAATTACGGAATCCCGCAAAAGCGGCATCGTGTAATTCTTCTCGGTGTCAGGGAGGATATAGATGTTCGTCCCGGTACACTTGATCTGGCTGTAAAAAGTAGTCTAAAATCTGTCATTGAAGACCTGCCACGTATTCGTAGCAGCGTTTTTAGAGAGTTTTCACATAGTGAACTGGTCTCCAAATTTTACGGCGTCGAGAAAAAGCGAAAATATATCAACCTGACTGATTCTTGGGAACTTTGGTATTCACGGATAGAAAAGTATGTCACTGAGTTGGCAGAGTCCTTTGCGTCTCATGGGCACAGCATTGACGTCGGACATACATACCCTGACTCACCTGGAAAAGAATCGGTTCAGCCCTCAGGTTCATTAGATGCCAATCATTCCCTCTACGATTGGTTTCATGATGAAAACCTTTCATCGGTACTTCACCATGTGTCCAGAAGCCATCTGACACACGATCTAAAGAGGTATATGTTCGCGTCTCTGTATACCCAGATCTTCAAAACCTTTCCTAGAATGGAAGATTATCGGAAATTCGGCGACGATCTCCTTCCAGATCATGAGAATGCAGAATCGGGAAACTTCAATGATCGGTTCCGGGTCCAGATACCAGACGAGCCTGCCACCACAGTAACCAGCCATATCTCAAAGGATGGGCACTACTTCATCCACTATGACCCATCGCAGTGTCGCAGTTTCACAGTCAGGGAGGCGGCAAGAGTGCAGACGTTTCCAGATAATTACTATTTCTGTGGTGGCCGAACTCATCAATTCCATCAGGTAGGGAATGCTGTGCCACCCTATCTGGCATATAAAATTGCCGAGATAGTTCATGAAATCCTTGTTCCTGAACGCGCACGTTTGAACAAAGAACCTCTGTTATTCTAGGTTGGTTGCTCGTAGAACTAATTTTGAGGCAATTTTTTTCTCATGACTTGAGATTTGGTATATTGCTAGGGTAAACCCTGTAATATTTTAATGTCTCAAAGTATAATCCTTAATCCACCCCCTGTCTTTTTTATTAAATCTATCTCCGAACAGGGGTATTCTCTTTCAACAGCGGTTGCTGATCTCATAGATAATTCCATTGCTGCGGGTGCGACACGTGTCGAGGTATTAATTAATTCAAATCAAGTTCCTCTCCGGTTGTTTATTGCAGACAATGGGGGCGGTATGGATGCAACTGCGCTGACTGAAAACATGCGATTTCCCAGTGCAGATCTCGATGCTACCCGAAATCCGAGTGACTTGGGAAGATTTGGATTAGGCTTAAAAACAGCCTCTTTTTCGCAATCACGAAAGTTCACTGTCCTCTCCAGGACGTCTGGTGCGCCATTTGAGGGGCGTACCTGGGATGTTGAGCATCTCAAAAAAACAGACAACTGGACTTTGATTATAGAAACAGCTGATGCAGCTGAATCTTTGAAGTCAGATTATATACAAACAAGCAAGAGTTTCCATGCTCATTCTCCTGATTTCCGTGTAAACACTTTGGTTGTTTGGAACAACTTGTACAAGTTAGAACGGCTTCCGGGCATAAATGAAATCGCAGGTGAATTGGAAGAGCTTAAAAGCCATCTGGGCCTCGTCTTTCACCGGTATATTCAATCGAAAAGGTTAGAGTTGCGTCTCAACAATTCTATTATCGAAGGCTTTGAGCCTTTCCCTAGTAAAGTCACGGGTGTACAGATTGTTGCTGACAGCTATTGGCGGACCGTCGAGTCGTACATTCAGTTTCAGGGTATAATTTTACCTAAACGCGCCGCAGCGGAATCAAAAGATCCCGGGTCAATATGGATACCGGCCCAGAGAACCCTCGAAGAAATGCAAGGCTTTTACGTGTATAGAAATGATCGACTTATTAGCTGGGGCGGATGGATGAGGACAATTCCCAAGTCGGCATTTCTTCAATTTGGTAGAATAAAAATCGACATAACTAACATCAACGACAGCGATTTCCATCTGAATGTTGCAAAGTCTTCCTTAAAGATTCCTTTCGGATTGAAACGTGCAATGAATGAGATGATTCAGGATGTCGCAGCGCGAGCATCAAATGAGTATCGGGAGAGGACTGCATCAAATGTTATCAGGCCGCGGGAGACAAGGGGAGGTCTGTCACTAATTGTAAAAGAGATGCGTGGCAAAGGCCCATATCTTCGGATTAACGAAGATTTTGAAATCTTCCGGAGATTAAGTAACCAGTTGAATCCTGAGCAACGTGATTTATTGGGGAGTTTTACAGGATTGATTGAAAGGAAGTTGAATGAGATATGGAATGAAGATTCCCCATCAGGACAAGCATCTTCTGCAATCTCAGAGGATGAAAGGCAGAAAATTCACAGGATCATGCGATACTATCAGGATGCTGATTATTCATGGGAAGAGATAATGTCTTTGTTGCTGGACAGCTTTGGTCGACGCAAAGAAATTGAATTATTTATAGAATCCATAAAAGAGCAATAATGGAGTGGGATTTACTTTCTGAACATATCCGGCGTAAGATCGAAAAGCTTAAAAAGCAGCAAGGTTACATCACTCCGAGGCAATTAGATCAAGAGATTGAAAGGAACTTCTATGACATGAAACGTACTGAAATTTTCTCGGATTTTTTCGAGGGTTCGGAAGAGTTGCATTCGGAATGGCTTGCTAGTATCAAGTTAAGATTGAAATCCATCATTGTTACAAGTATAGATCCTGACACCGTAATTGATGATCAGTTGGACTATGAACGCTGGATCGAAGCAAGAGAGGTGCCAATTAGGTGGAATTATTTTGATCGATATGTAACATATTTAAGACGATTAGGTCGCCCTTCTGAGGTGATTAGTAGTACTGAGAGAAGTACTAAGGCTATCATTGAGCGTCTTGGAGATCCTCTCAAACCAATCAGCGTACTTCAGAAAGGGTTGGTTCTGGGATCTGTCCAGTCGGGGAAAACGGCGAACTTCAATGGTGTGATTAATCGTGGAGTCGATGCTGGATATGATTTGATTATAGTTTTTTCGGGCATTATGGAGGATTTGCGTTCGCAAACTCAAAAAAGGATCAATACCGACGTGGTAGGAATTGGTGAGGATGGGAATCAGATTAATCAGAGGATAGGTGTTGGGAAAGTCCAGGCTTTTGGAGTTGACGGAATTCACCAGCTCACATCCTTGACATCGATGTCTGCAGATTTCCGTAAGTCAATGGTAGATTCCAACTTTGGCTTCACCAATCAAAAAATCCTCGTATGCAAGAAAAATGTGGGAGTGCTCACAAATTTAGTCTACTGGTTTAAATCTTCAATTTCTCATGGTGAGGTAAATCTGGCAAAGTCGTTGCTAGTTATTGATGATGAAGCAGATAATGCTTCTTTGAATAATCTGGGGCACAAGGGTGAAAAGTACGCAAGTAAAGTGAATGGTCATATTAGGGCATTGCTTAACCTCTTCAAGCGAAGATCTTATCTCGGATATACTGCTACGCCATTCGCAAACATCTTGCAAGATCAGAATGGTGGACAAGAAGAAGAAGGTTCGTGGACCATAGATTACAGATATAACAACAGTATACAAAAGCTTGAATGTAGTTTGTCGCCGAGCCTTTTTCCAGACAAATTCATTTACAAACTTGCAACACCGTCGTCATACCTCGGGCCTAAGCGATTTTTTTCTAACGGGAGAGAGTCGGAAGGTGATCGTAAAATTCCTCTAATCGAGACTATTCCAAACCCGGACAGCGAGACGTACGTGCGAGTAGAAGGTATGGAAAGCGATCTTCCAAAGTCCTTAACTGATTCGATTGACTGTTTTATTATTTCCATAGCTCTACGCGACTCGAGGAAGCATATTTTGCAGCATCTTCCTGGCTTCACTGACCATCATACAATGCTTGTTCACATATCTCGTCTAATTGCAGAGCAGAATACCATAGCTGCCGCGATAAAGAAGTATGTTGATCATTTAACTATAAGGATAAGTACAGACAGTTTATCCGACCCGGCTGGGATATACGAGCGTTTACGATTGCAGTGGAATAGGTTTTTTGCTTATAAGGTGGCAAATATCAAGTCCTATCTGCCTCTTGACTACAACACTGACGGCTTGGACTCGAAGACTTGGGAAGAGGTATCAAGCCTTGTTCCTCATGCAGTAAACAATATCTCTGTCAAGGCGATTAATTCTATGACCGGTGATAAATTAATTTATCCTGATGGTGGTAGCAAGAAGTACATCGCAGTTGGTGGTAATCGCCTCTCACGGGGTTTTACCCTTGAAGGATTAACGATAAACTACTTTTTAAGAGACACTAATTATTATGATGCACTGCTTCAGATGGGCAGATGGTTTGGGTACCGACCGGGTTATATTGATGCTTGCCGGCTTTTTATTGATTTTCCGACTGAAGAGAAATACGATTTTATTACAACAGCATTGACTGAACTCGAGGAACAAGTTGAAGCGATGGAAATCCAAAAAAAGACTCCGCGGCAATTTGAGCTATTGATTAAGCAACATCCAGACGTACTCAAAATCACTAGAGCAACTATCCTGAAAAATGCGAGAGAAGTCCGGCTGTCGTTTCAAAATATGCTTCATCAGACAGTAACGTTTAAAATTGAAAAAGAAGCAGTCGAAGATGCTTATAAATCATTCAGATCTTTATTCTCTGAGCTCGATTTTAAACCAATTGCTGGTAAAAATAGCTTTTACCTATTGAATACCGGAATAGCAACTCTCTTCAGATTTCTTGATTCACCGGCATCGTATATGGCGCAACCGTTCATGAAGGACATCTTAAAGGCCTATATCGAGAAATGCTCAGCTTCCAACAAGTTGGTTAATTGGAAGATAGCTGTAAAGAGAACTGGCAGTGGTTATGAAATTAAGGACTCTGACTTTCAAATTCAAACAACGGTCAGAAGACTTCCCGATTCCGAGAATATAGATAAGAGCCATTACTACCAAGACTTGTTACATGAGCAGAAATTTACTGCATCAGGCAAATCCATGAACATTGTTACGTCCGGGGCTGACGAAGCTGTGGGATTGGATAGTCTGGCTGTTGCGAAAGTAAAGGAAGAGTTTCGGGCGAATAAAATGAAAGAATATCTTGAAAAAAATGGTTGTAGTCAGGCCGAAGCAGAGCGTAGAGCTAAAAAAGTAACAATACCTGGCTGGATTTATCGAAAGATCAGGCGTGAATCAGAAGGGTTGTTAATTATATATTTGATTGATCAGACCGAAATTTTTAATGACTCAAAATTGAAGGAAGTTGCGCGGAGTAAGGAAATTGATACGAAGATTCCATTGATAGGTTATGCGATTAGCTTTCCCCCTATTGTTGATGATCCAGGAGGGATCTACCTGGCTAACGAAATCATGGAGCTGCCAGTTGACCTTGACAATGTTAACGAGAGTGATGAGCTGCCGGAGGATATCGATAATGAAGTAAATGACATAGTATAATGCAGTTATTCTGGGAAGTACTCTACAACGATGGGGGCCCGTTCCCTCGGCTACTTGAGTTCGGCGAATTTTCGGACTCAAGATTTAGATATGGAATAGATGAGGAAGGAAGGCATTGCTTGTTCTTTCAGTTTTCTCAACGTTCTCATAACGTTCCGATAGATCCGGTTGTCAAGGCAAATCTCTCACTTATCGAAAAGGGCATTAACGGCAGGCAGACACTGATACTAGCGCTATCGAACCAGAAATTGGAGAATCTTTTCAATGACTTGATTGGGAGTGTGGTATCTGCTGTGAGAAAGGAGAGTGGTGGATCCGATAAGTTATCCTTTATTGCTGTTTGCAATGATTGGTTCGATCTTTTTGACTCGCTTACCGGTGAGCTAAGTATGGCTGATCTTCGGGGGATTTTTGGGGAACTTTACTTCCTGAAGTCTCTTCTAAATAGCACCAGACATTCCCCTGAGGACGTTGTTTCCGCCTGGAAAGGACCTTTTGGGAAAGGTCACGACTTCGAGCTCGGCGACAAACATTTTGAAATCAAGAGTATCAGTGAGGGAAAAAGCATAGTAAAAATTTCCAGTGAGTATCAGCTTGGATTCCTTGGGGGAGAGAAATTATTCCTGGTAGTCTATGAATTTCACCGGCCCGAAGAGTCACACACGACACTGGCCTCCCTGATAGATGATATTACGAAGATTTTGAAAGGAGCTTCGGTGGGCAGGATAAGTGGCTTTTGGACTGCCTTAGCCAAGGCAGGCATTAGCCACGGCAATCTGGATAAATACGGTGATATAGGATTTGGGATAAAGGCTGTTTTCGTTTTCAATTGCAGTAAAGAATCGTTTCCGGCAATAACACGTACTTCACTTCCGGACGCCGTAAAAAATGTAACATACGATTTGGCTCTGGGAGGTTTAACACCATTCCTGGTTGAAGATTTGGCTAGTCAGATATGACCTTAAATGAACTTGGATCATTTTTTACCACGCTGGTAAACAATATCACGTCAGAAGACAATAAGATTGACAGAATCGCTCTCCTTAACTATGTGTTGCCAGGTCTAAACCTGGCCAGGATGATTGATTCGGACGAAATTACATTTGCATACTTTACGCGCAATACCGAAAATATTGAGATTGACGGCTACCTGATTAATGACACAGGCGAGCGTCTCCAACTCTTCTTATCGAACCTTGTTCTGCCCGGGAGTGGCGAAGTTAATATTTCAAGAAAGGAGTATTACGAATCATTGTTTTTGAAGGCAAAGAATTTTCTGACAAAGGCATTGAAAAATCACCTTTCGGACGTTCAGGCGGGAGATCCAGCTGCACCTCTCATCAAATGGTTGGAGAACCCTGATTTTCAAGATAAGGTTGATGTTATAGAGATCTTTCTAATTTCAAATACGACATCAGTTGAGCCGAGGGGAACAGGTTCTCCCAAGAGTTTTACATTTCAAAAAGACGAATTTGTTACCAACTATACCCTGAACAAGCTACGAAAGTCGAAAAAACTGTCTATACAGTATCAACTTATCGACTTGAACAGGATTTACAATTTCGAAATATCGGCTGGCGGAGCAGAGCCAATAATAATCAATCTTAATCCCCCTCTGACTGCGATACAGGCTGCGGATGATTCGGGTTTGTTCAAATCTTACCTTGCGGTGATTCCAGCAAGATTGCTGGTCGAATTCTACCATGATTACAGCTCTCGGCTATTGGAGCGCAACGTCAGGTCCTTCCTGCAGTTTAAGGGTGTAAATCAAAAATTGCGTGAAACATTGATTAAGGAACCGGAGAAATTCATTGCATATAATAATGGTGTGACCATAACGGCGACAGCCTCTGAAATCGTGCATAAGGACGGGGTTGCCCTCATTCACTCACTTACGGACTTTCAGATTGTGAATGGTGGGCAGACAACAGCTTCGATATACTTCACCGCAAAGGATGGAGTAGATCTGTCAAAAGTCAGTGTTGCGGCAAAAATCAATGTCGCAGAGTCAAGTAATCCGGAAGACCTCGATGATCTGATTTCAAAAATTTCCCAATACTCAAACTCGCAGAACAAAGTTTCAAGCGTCGATTTGAATTCTCGCAGCGCCCATCTTCTAAAAATTAAGAAGCTGTCGGAAAGTATTACCGATAACTCAGGCTCGAAATGGTTCTTTGAGCGCATTCGTGGAGAGTTTAACACCATGCTCAGGGTTTATCCGAGCCAGCGGACGCAGATCGAGAAAAATTATCCCAAGAATAAGCGGTTAAGTAAGGAGCAGATGGCAAAATACTATGTTGCCTGGGGGATCACGCCGCATCTAGTGCGAAAGGGAGGGGAAAAAGTTTTCAGAGACTTTATGCAATTCATCCAGGTAGATCACAACGATAAGCCGATTAAGCCAGAGAACCTTGGCAGGCCATTTTACGAGGATCTTATTGCTAAAGCTATCGTGTTTAAAGAATTTGAGCAGATTTATGGGAGCGGACCTAATGCAATTGGGCAAATCCGATCAACGGTTGTACCTTACAGTATATCAGCTTTGTACAAAATCACTTCGGATAGAAAAGTAAATTATTTTGATCTGGGTTCCATTTGGACAAACCAGGCGCTACCCGAAGATTTGAAAATTTTGGCGAGGCACCTTCTGGAATCAATGCATGAGTGGTGTAAAACTTATAGCAAAAGCGATGACGTCGGCGAGTATGCAAAAAAAGAGGATCTGTGGAAGGAAATCTTGAAGAGCACCGAGTTCTCAGCATTTGAGAATGATGCCGATACTAAACGAATCATAGCAAAGTATCGCCTGTCAGACTCAGCTTTCAAAAAGAGATATGCAGTGGATGACTCGTTCGACTTCTCACTGATCAATGAAACATGCCGCATTCATTCGAATGGTGCCCCATTCTACAATGCGCTAAAAATACGTTTTTACGATGTGCTGTCCGCTAACGAAAAACGCAAGCTAGAAGAAATTGTTCAGAAGATTCAAGTCAGGGAGAATCTTACGCAAGCAAATGTTGAAATAGAAAATAGTATTGTAAAAAGTGCACAAGAAGTAGATCCTGACTGGTTTCTTATTCAACAGAATGAGAGTCTGAATCTTATTAATGTCATTGGGAAAGTCGCTGCTGTGTACAACCGAAACTTAACTCGAGTCCGGGAGGCTTTCGAAGCAGAGTCTGTCAAATACCAGAGAAGGGGCGCAAATGAATCTCAGGTCAATGCTTGGAAGCAAGTCGGTGTGAAATTAGCAAAGAAAGAAGAGCCTAGAATTACAGATCTGGTTAAGATCAGTCAATTACTTCTTGGTTGATAGTCCCTTATTAGTGGCATCGGCTTTGTCATAGCTACTAGAACTGTTAAACTACAAATCACCGCAGACCATTTGGGACGGAACGGTCACTAGGCCTCGTTTTAGGAAGTATTCCATTATGGTAAGATTTGTGTAGGTTTAAGAACAGCTAAATGAAAAGTACCCGGCAGGGACAATGCAATAGAATCTTTGCAAACTAACTGACAAATAAGATGATAGATCTTCCCTCAAAACAGCTGAATATCTATCCGAAAACGGAAGAAAATTTAAAAGCATTATTCGGCTTTTATTTTGATGAATTTGACCTCCCGACAGGCACTGCAGTCGATGACTGTTTGGCCAAAAAGAGTTTGTCCCTTAATCAGATTGAATTTATCGTTGGCAAGCTCGCGAAAGCGTATCCGATTGTCTTCAAAGGTACTTTCAACTCACAAGCAGATGTCTCATTACTTTTGCTATATGGGTTTTGTGCCTTTACTAAATCTGAGACCGAATGGCCCTTCGGCCCAACCAGTTCCGCTAGGCCAAAATTGCATGAATTAATTAGGTTTTGTAGAGACGCTCAGGAAGCCTAGAGAGTGATGGTGTCATCGGCGCCTACGGATTTTTGCTGAGAGTACTGAGTAATTTCAATTATCTTCCTAAGGTGTCTCGAGTAATATAATTTTTGGCGCTTATCTTTCTTGACACAACAACAACAACCTGTTGATACAGTTATGACTCACTTGTATCTCAACCAAGAACTACGGGAAATCTATAAGCCCTACCTGGAATCTTTAAAGAAGCAGACTTGGGATAGTTTTGTTTCTGCCCCATTACTGAACCCAACAATCAACGTAATCGAGGATGTGCATTTTCGTTTATTTAGAATTTTCAGCATTGAATATATAGTGATTGTAGGATAAAACCGCAGGACGCGGGAAGGACATCGGTAGATCGTGATCAGTGCAAACGAAAGTTACAAAGTAAAAAATGACGGTTGCAAGCCTACACTCCGTCATCCGGCTTTTTTAGCTTAACCCGCATTAGCCAGCCGCACCTTAAACCGCCGGATGGGCTTGCAACCAAGGGGACGAGCCCCGTCATTTTTTCATTGAGTGGAAGGCAGCGATTGCCCTGAGCACAAAGCCGGGCCTTAGCTCCTTAAACGCCTTTCAATCATGAGAAATCTCGAAAATGCTCCAAGAATCTATGTGGGAACCTATGGTCAGTACAACAATGGATCGCTGTTTGGTAAATGGTTTGACCTTACAGACTACTCAGATCTAAAAGATTTCCTGCAAGACTGCCACGAGTTTCATCGTAATGAATTCGATCCGGAGCTTATGTTTCAAGACTGGGAAAACATCCCGGATTTTTTGATATCGGAATGCAGCCTTCACAAAGAAGCGTTCACCTACTTTAAGGCCACATATGATATGGACGGTGAGACTGCCGAAGCACTCGACATTTACTGCAAACAGATTAACTATTGGCCATCCAACGGGTACGAATTAGATGACCAACTTGAAGGATTCCGAGAAAGCTACCAGGGGTTCTTTGGAGGCTCTGGGAAAGATGCTACACTTGAATACACTTACCAATATGTCGAAGAGACGGGACTGCTGTCAGACGTGCCGTCCACGCTCGAAAAATACTTCGACTATGAAGCCTTCGCCAGAGACCTGTTTTTAGGTGGATACAGCGAATATGAAGGTCATGTTTTCATAGACTACTAATAATTTCTTCGATGGAATGACAGTTATTCCATCGATTTTCAGTTGACAAGCGGCTTTCTGTTCGCAAATCGCGAACAGAAATGTCAAGTTTTTTGATCAAAAAACTTGACACCCGCGGCATTCCGGTATTGCTCCAGGTTTGCCACCATAATGTCCAGTTTTGTTGATAAAAACTGGACATCTAATTAGGTTTTCAAGGTGATTAAACGGTAGCCAACAACACTCCGGAAATGAGCCGTCCTTTAAGATTAGAGCCGTAACGTGACCGATTTCAGGATCAACGCCCAATCGGCCTCGCCGATGAGGTTTCTGAATTTAGAAGCGAATCTCTCAAATTATCAAAATAAATTACTACCTATTGACATTCAGTTAGTTAAAAAATAAACAGATATCAGAAATTTCGGCTAATACGTTCACCATGGAAGGGAGTTTCAAACAATAAGCATCAGACTGATTTTCAAAACATTAAATAGACCACTCGAATCCCTCGCTATGCAAAAACACGCAGCGAAGCAGATCTAGCTATTCGCCTGTTCGAAAGTTTCTTCTTAAGTGTGTGTGCTATGCCATTTAGATACCGTAGTCCTAATCATGTGTAGAATTGTGATTCGTTGATCTTGGTGTTTGCGGCACAACTAGGCAACCGTAATCTCTGCAAGCAGAGCTTCCGTCCAGATCAGGAGCCACCGTTTAGGCGTAAAACGCTCTCTGATACTGAGGCGTACATCCATAACGTAATTTTCAGGTGTAGGTTTCTTTGCTTTCCCATTTAAACTAATCATTTTACCAAACACACTTTCTTCACTTATTTAAAATTGTCTACTTTTTGATGACATTTTACATGCACGGTTTATAAACCAAAATTAAAGTGATAAATACTGACTAAATATATTTATAATATAGAAACAAGTTCCATAATTGTCTCGCTGAAGGTTATCGAAGAACTTATTATTCGGTAAACAAAATATATGTAAAGAGGTGTAAATTGGTGCAACCATAAACTACCTCGCCTTATGAAACCCTTCCTTTTAGTCGCCCTCACAATGCTCTCTATCGAAAGCTATGCGCAATCAATAACCCCATCGATAATTACAAAAAGAGTTTCTGGCTTGACGCCAGCAGGAAAAACCAAGTGGGAGTTTATCCCCAGCCGGCAAGGAGACAATGCACTGGCCAAATTCTACGATAGTGACAACGCTAGCACTTTGGCTGGCTTATCGGTAGCTTCCATTAGACCCGGGCTTGACGGCTCTAAAACAAATTCGGTCTACGTGGAGTTGCTCTCAGTAATTCCGGAAAATTGGTTCAGACTGAGCGTAGGTACCAACATTGCTCAATCTGCGCTGAAAGATTCGACGCGCTCTCAGGAAGAAATCGCGCTTCAAAAGCTGACAAATGGCGGCGGCAATTTATCCCTTAACCTCAATAGACCTCTCTTGTTTAAAGGAATTGGAAAGGGATTTTTACTTGGAACCATCGACCTAACTGGGTATGCAGATATAGAACAATTCAATCAATCTATCTATAATCCTGGATGGGGAATGCAAATAAATCCAAGTTTAGACTTTCGATTAATCAATCAGGATGGGGGAAAGAAGTTCAGATTTGGTCTAATGACTAGGTATCAATACAACCTCTTCAACGATAAATACAAAGCGTCTAATTCAATTGATGAAGATTTTAAAAACTTAGGAATCTATTCCGCCGGAATCTACCTAGGGTTAGCCATGTTCAATATTCAAGTAAACTACAATGCTTATAATAAGAATACCGAATTTTTCAAGGATAAGACTTGGCTGCTTAGAGTAGAGCTTATTCCGGTAAAATTTTAGAACGACTTAATTCATGCCGAAATATTTAAAACTGATCGTTGCATTTTGTATAATGCAGCATTTCTTTTCGGAGACATTTTCGCAAGAAGCAATATCAATTGAGTCATTCGAAAAGGAATTTGATGAAGCTAACTTCAAATGTGGGTTTGTTAACACTGAGAATAGCCAATTCCCTCATTCGGTTGCTGGCGGCGACCCTACACATGAATTTCAAAAGCTTTTTGTCCAGACAACGCGGAAACACTTCCGTTTGGATCCGGCCGACTATATCTTAGAACGCACAAGCGAACAAACTTATGTTCAGGTATATAGCGCCGGAAATGTTAGATATGTTCAGTACAATCCTGAAAAAATGACGGACTTCGACACCAAGTGTGGAAGTAAATGGGCATCTGTATCCGTTATCTTCCATGAGATGAGTCATTTCGACTTACAGCATGACACGAGAAGAAACAAAGACAAGTACAAGACTGAAAATGAAAAAAGGGCGGATGATCAAGCAGGATTTAAAATGAGAAAATTAAAATATGAAAAGCCTGAAGTTACTCTTGAAGACGCGTTGGCTGCCATTTTAACAGTTGCAGATGAAAAACCGAGAAACGGCTACCCAAGTAGGGAAGACAGGGTAAAACAAATTAAGCAAGGTTGGCAAGCAGCGGAAGATGAGCATCTCAGCCCGCTAGCATTTATAGAAAAAAACGCACTAGGCAAGAATAGTCTACCATCGGCAATCGTTCGATCCGCCGAAATTGCATTGGTCAACGATCCGGTAAAGGTGGACTACACGCTTGGTGGATATGCACATTTAGTAACAAAGGGAATCTTAGAAAAAAGCGAAAAAATATCTAACAGATATCTGAAAGCTTTTGATTCTGACCTAACGGTCGAAATTGTTAGGAATTTGGACTCTACTTTCTTTTCACAGTCTTTAACCATTCTGCCAGACGAGGCTAAATTAAATACGACACCAGCTAATAAAACGTTGTCTCTACCAATGAAAGCGATCTTCGTCGCGTCTGACTCAACCTTACTGTATCAAGATATTGAAATAGTTCAAGGAAATGGAGAAAATGGCATTCAGTATAGCATAATTGAGAATTTGGACATGTCTCCATATAAAGGATTTGAAAATGTCTTAAAAACCGTCCCATTAAACTCTACCAACACTGCAGCAGATCTGAGCAACTTACGTCGATTAAACACCAGTAAAATTATCACAAAAAAGGGAATTCCTTATTATATTAGTCTTAATAAGGGGTTTTCAAATTCAATTTACTTTAATGAAGACGGAGAATTAATTTACGAAAATAATAGAAAATCAATAAAGATAGGAACTTTAAGTGTCTCTAATAAAAAGGAATATTCTTACATGATTTATGATAGGTACTACCGATTTTGGTACATAGATCCGAGCGGATATATTTACAGTGAAAAAAATGAAAAACTAGGCGAAATACCTCCGGCGGTAATGCTCAATTTATATAAGTTATAAATTTTTTAGCCGTGTAATTATTTATCAATAAGTTATTGTACACAATTTATTCAAGGTAATGGTATCACTATCAAGATCTCTAAATTATTAAATAGTTTCTACATAATTTGGTAATATGAGCGGTTTATTCTGCCATTAATTCAACCGCTAGATCGGAAGAAACGCTCTAAAATTTTTCCAGATCACCAATGCTTTCAACCTTGTCAACAAATCCAGTCTCAATCAATTTTTCAATAAGCGCGTCGCGTTTCTCCTTACCCAGGATGCCCAAAAGATCGCTTTCGTAAGTTCAGAAATAGCAACTTGCCTGTTTTTCTTCAGCTCGAAAAGGTCATTCAGGCACCCCTTAGCACTCAAAATGTTCGTGGTCAACTTTTGTTCGGATTCCTCTAGCTTTGTTAGCTCCTGTTCAAATCGCGAAATTTTGGCAACGACATCTCATTGCTTATCTTCAAAGCTCGATACCAAGTTTATGTTGGGCATTTCGGTATAGTACCAGTAAAATGCAACCGAGCTTTCAAACTGTCGATTTTTGCAGTCTCACCACCGCGTAATCCCGGTAAAAAAAAAGAATATTAGTAAAAGTCTTTTCATATCGGAGCGTTTAGCAGACTTAACTACTCCACAGGTATTTATGAAAAAATTTGTAATGATAATCTGACTTTAAATGGTTTGAAGAATCTCCGCTCTGATCACGTTCCGTATGACCCCGTTTATCCTAGAATTTAGGGGCGCAAAATTCTGGTAAGCGAGGATTTTTCGAGGTAAAAGCGATCACGACTAGCAGTTACCGTACTATTTTGTACCGATTGGGAACAATTTCGTAGCTGTAAAACAAACGAGAATACCTCGGAAGCGCCATCATCTAGATCTTTATTCAGGAATTTTTATTGACCACTCAACTGTCCCCAAACGCTTCTTTATTTCACCCAGCGTCTGCACTACTTCCGCCTCACCGGGAAGATCGGCATATACGAGATTTTTAAAATCTCCGCTATAAACTTCACGCAATTCTTTCCAGACCACTTCAATATCCTGGAACATCAGAGCATCCTTCGGATGGTTTGTAAGCCAACCATTATTGTTCTTAAAGCTGGCAACGTCGTCTTGACCAACTCGTAAAAGCATTTGATCAAATTCTCCGGAATTGAAGAAAGCAGAGTACTCCGCTTGTTGCAGGAGCTGGTGCAAGTCATAGATGTGTCTGATTTTTTTCCTCAAATCAGAAATTGGCTCTTCTCCGTAGGAAAATCTCACCAAACTCATTATTTTCTCGCAAATTGTTCTGATTGGCTCCAATACACGAACTTCGAAAGGAGTCAATCCCAAATCCTCTGCAAGTTTCTCCTGCCCATTGGACAGCATCATTGACCCGACAAATGAATTAATGAACGTGGTGGTGTAGGGTTCAAAATATCCTAGCCAGGTGGCCTCCACAATAATAACATCTCTTACCTGGCCATATGCTCCGGTAAATTTTCTATTGTAAGTATGTGCCGTTTTGCGACTCATACCCATTTTGTGGGTTAAACCGTCTATCTGGACCTCTGGCAAAGCGGCTTCTATCACTGCGCCAATCGTTCTGATTTTCGTTCTCAGTCGGTTGTTTGAATCACCTTCTCTGCGAAGTACCACAAGGTCAATATCTTCCGAAAAACGATTTATCATCGAATAACACTTTGACAGTGCCGTCCCTCCCTTGAACACCGTATCGGCACCGATACCGCTTTCAAAGATGGTCCTCAGAGCGTACGTCACCCAATAATCCTTTTCCACATAGATGGCTGGAATTCGCATCTGATCAGCTGTAAACTGAGCCGCCTGCCTGAAAAGGCGTGGGTCTTCGTGTAATCTCATCCGATGTTCCAGTTTTTTGCTGAGCTAATCAGATTCCCTATCCCGGAAAGCTTATAGCGGGTAATTGGGTTCAACGTTTTGCGGATCGGCGTTGTCAGCGCTCCTTTATCCAAATCCTCTAGAAGAGCTCCGAGCAGTGCCCTTGTTGCTGGTGGATACTTCATAGCCAGGCGAATTAGCTTCGTATAATCAGCCTCCGCTAGATCTCTTAGTATGGCGAGCAACCTTCGCAAAGAGGATTCCAGAGTCGCATCCGGTATTTTTTTGATGTTTTTGACGGCATCTAGAATCTGCAAAAATGGAATATTATCTTTCGTGATCGTGTTTTTCTGCTTTACAAAAGTAATCGTATATCGCTCCCTCTTAAAGGTTGGCCGCACCTGATTTTTACCAATTTCAATGGTGTTACTCACCTGGGTGGAGAACCCTAACTGATTATAGATGCTGTATCCTGTAAGGTAACCCGTGATCTTGCCATTGTCTTCCAGCAGGTCTTTTACGACCTGGGCCTTATCTGGTGCCAAGCTTCCAAAGACGGTGCTTTCAGGCTTATAATATTTCCCTTTGGCCAGTTTCGTGATCTTTCCTGATTGGGCCAGGCGGTTTAACGCCTTGATCACGGCCTCTTTCATTTCCACATCATCAGACACATCCACATATGTGAAGACATATCCTTTGGGAAGTCTATTTATTCTAGTTGCAACGATACCAGACACTTTCATATCTCAATGTTATACATTTATTCCCAAAATGTCCAGTTTTATATTTAAAAAACTGGACATTTTATAACGTTAAGCAAGCATCGAATCCCAACAAGCAGCGCTATTAATCCATGCTTTCTGTTGAAGATCTGACTGGAACAAGGCCTAAACACTAATACCCCAGCGTTGACCTAATTGACATGTCTTAGCCTTTCCTATTACAGCCATATTAACTCCCGACGGACTTGGGAGCTTCCAAATGCTGTCGAAGCGATTCGAACCCTCGGAGATGAGGGATTCGAACCTAAAATACTAAAGAAATTAAACCATTTTTTGCCCGTAAGCAGGGAATTTCTAACTTTGTATAAAATACGACTTGTTATTTATTGATAATCAGCTAGTTAGGAAAGTTTTTGCGAGGTATTTTGGGCTGATATCGTGAATCGTGGAAGTAATTTTCGAAACCATGTAACTCGCTCATCAACAGCTAGTTAATTAAAAGGTTTCAAATCCTCTCTCATCAGCTAAACTTTCCAATTTTTCGCTGAATTTCTACTTAACTGGAATTCTGCCCAAAATGTGAAGCAGGTTGCTGATTATTCGGATCTTGATTTGTCGATCTTCGCAGATATTGGTCTGCCTATACATTTAACAGTTTTCCCACTGCAATAACACCATCCCATCCAACAATCAAATACTAAATCAAAACCCGTCGACCCCCATCGCTTGCATATCAGCCACTATTCTGGAAATACGAATGCCTTCATTCTTTTTTACGGGAGGTTGGCCGGCTACTTCTTGAGGTCTGCCGCCGGCATGGTGTAATGCGATCAGCATACCGTCGCTATCGAACACGGCAGAGCCGGATGCGCCCTGCTGCGTATCTGTCAGGTAATGTATCACCCGGTCGTCAACGGAAGTGATGAGGTTGCGCACAAATCCCAGGCGTTTGCGGTCTCCCATAGGGTGTTGAATAATAAAGGCCTGTGTTTTTATTTGGGGTGTCACATTGTTTTTAATAGGAACAATTTCCCATTCAGGGTCGAGAAGTTCTGTGACATTAATGATCGCCCAATCGTTTTCTTTATTGGTTATAATGCTATTTACGTCACACACAAAATTTCTGGAATTCAAATAGCCGCCTTTACCATCATCCTCGTACCTGAACTCGGCAGTAACGGTATCGGCACGCGTGCCATTGTCTTTGCTAAACAATACGTGCCAGTTTGTAAGCAAGGTCTGTTCTCCAATGCGAAAGGCTGTTCCATTCATGCCCCGCCCACTGAAATCGGCAGTGATGCGGCATACGGAGGAAGAACGCCTTGAAAGGACTTCCAACGTTTTAATCAACTGTGGGACAAGGCCGATCTTAATGGTAAGATCATCATGATACAGCAAAGACTCCGGTTCGCTGACGTCGTCCGTGTCGTGGATGAAGAATGGCTTGCCATCTTGGGTGCGAGGTTCGGCGGGGATGGCAACAATCGTGTCGTCCAGTAGCTCTTTCAAAAAGACAGCGCCCACACTTGCAGGTGGAAGCATGTCCTTTCCTGCTTCCAGCAATTCCCTCAGCCGATTCCATTGTGCTGCTATATTTAGTACGCTGGTCCAGACGTAAAATATAGGCTGGTCCCAATATATTTGGGCTGGGTCCACCTCTGCTCTCTGAGCAAGCAGCATAGCAGTCTTCGAATTTGGAAACAGTTCGCTTAATGTCCTAAGCAGCTGCATTCCTTCCGGTATATGGTATGGAAATGTCTTGCTATTGAAAATAGATTCCATGGTTAGAATTCAGGAGATTTGACGTCAACAGGAAATTCCAGGTAACTTTTATAGAGAACATCCAACGGATCCGGACTCAGCAGGTACAGCAGGACACTCCTCAAACTTTTATCCACCAATCCGGCAAGCATTTTGTATAACCTGCTTTCCACAACAACCTCATCATCGTCAAAAGACAGATCAAGCATTGACAGTATACTGCTATTCACCTTACCAGACAACCACTTCGATTGGAGCAAATCCTTGATCAAATCCAAAGTTTTACCTGAAACCAACGTACCGGGCGGTATACGCCGCTTCTCACGATCCAGATATTCATCAATTGAATAGTAAATGCGCTCTCCCTTGTGATAGCTGATCTTCTGGCCCCGTAGCGCAGCAATGGTCGTGTCCGTGTGGTAAATAGCCCTACCTGAAAGCTCCTGGTTTCCCGCAAGCTCAAACGCCTGCTTCAGATAAAGCCCTTGCATGGCAAGATGCCATTTCTTACAGCCGCTCTTTACCATTTGAACGATTTGCTCTACGAGTGAGATGCTATCTGGTATGTCATTCAACAATTCTTGCAATTGTTCACGGAGGGCGGGAGGAATATAGGTGTCTTTAACAAGCGGATCGAAACGTCCGATCAGTTCCCCACGTCTGTCGTTCAGCCATTTGCATACCTGCTGTGAATCCCTCCTATTTTCGGGTACGAAAGGCTGCTCCCCCTGTGTTTCCGACCCAAATTCGCCGGACAAAAAACCCGAAAAATGTGGTATCATCACATCCTGGCTACTCAGGATCTGGCGGAGCTTATGCTTAATGTCCGGGTCTTTTGCAAATATGGGTTGCAATTGATTGTAAATACTGATCTCATTGGCGATATCAACGGACAACCGTATACGTGCGGCATGGATCAGCATCTGCTCCACGGACAACATCTGAGCGGTCTTAACGGAATTGCCTTCCAAAGCCAATAGGATGTCGTCCGCGCGACCTGTGTCGCCGGTGTGGGCAGCGATTGCGGCAGCGAGGAATTTACGACCTTTGCCAACCGGACCGGCAACAAATGGTGCTTCATCCAGCATCCGCAAAGCTTCTGCCGGGTTACCGCTTCTCCACATTACCCAAGCGTCATAAATAGTCAGGGGACTTTGCAGACTTCGTTTTGCCTCCTCCTTTAAAGTACCCGGAATAATGCGGTACAACTTGCGTGATATAGCTCCTCTAATCCTTTCAACCGCTTCTCGTTCCCATTCTGTCAACTGTTTGTCAGGCGTCCTTTGCTTTTCCAGCATATTGCCGAGCCATTCTCTTGCCTCGCCAAACCGTTCGGGGATCTCCGCTACGGCCTCATTCAGGTAGTGGGCGCATGCATCCTGCCAGCGCCTCTGAGCGTCGGTTACGTTTCCAATGCAGAGGTAATGATAAATCAGCTCCGCAATCTCTCTGGGATACGTCAGGGTCCGCTGCTGATACCACTCGATCGCCCGCTGATGAATGACGTGCACGCGATCGGGGTCCTTCTTTTCCAGCAAAAACAAAGTGGTTCCCCGTACTTCGGGCCGTACGTGCAGCAATTGCCGTTCGCCTGTAAGTGCCGAGACGCCCTCCGTTTCAGCATACACAAGGCCCATTTCCCGTTTCAACTGTTCAAACAGGGTATCCTCCGAAACATCGCTGCGCATTCTGTCGTGCAGCACCGAGTGGAGCATTGTCGGCTGTAATGTCCGTAGTACCAGTACGTCCTCTGCAATTTCTTTCAATTGCGGGTTGACAATCCGGTTAAGAATGCGTTTGTAAAGGTAGCCTTCAATCATGGATTGCGGCAATTCCACCGGAATATCCGACAGTCCCCCACCTTTTCGGACCAGCTCCACGGCAAGCTTCAAGATTAGCGGTACTGCGCCGGAAACAGCCAGAATTTGTTGGATCACCGCTTCATCCGTAATGCCATTACTTTTCAACCACTCCTTCGCACTCTCTTGGTCCATACCGCTCAAATGAATGTGCTCGCCCTCCGCACGACCATTTAACTCCAGTCCGGATACGGGTGCACGACCGCTCACAATCACATGGAGCGAAGGAAGTTCCTGCATCAGGATGTTCAGGACCGCCCATATTTCCTGGTACCGTCTGGCGTGTTGAGCCACTTCAAATCCATCCAAAATCATCAGAGGTATATGGGTCTCTGGCACGGCGGCTGCAATCATCTGGCGGAGCACGGCCGCAGAATCCTGCCAGTTATCTCTCATGAATGCCGGCGGCCGGAACCCGGGAATCTGTAAGCTCGCCTGCTCGCTGATTGCACGAAGTACAGAGACGGCATCATCCGGGGCAAGGTCAGGACGGTCGAAATCAAGCCAGAAGATCACGTTGTTTTCTGGGAGATCCAGCACAAACTTCGCGATGAGTGCCGACTTTCCTACGCCGCCGATGCCGGATACCATTTTAGGTCCGGCCTCCGCTGTTTGAAACCACTCCCGTAATTTCTTCAGATCATCTTCTCTTCCCCGGAAATCCGGCCCTGCAATCACACTCAGACTGCTGCGAATACGCCGTTTGTCCAGGTTCTGCTGAATTTCCTCTGGCGTGGGTAAGTCAGGAATTACGTCCGGGAACCACTGTACGGCCTGTTTCCAGTACGGAAGCACTTTCTCATCCAGTTTATTGAGGTCAATTTCGCCATCCAGTATCTGGTCGATCGCGACTTGCATTGGATCGCCATCAACGCCCGTAGATTTGCTCTCTTGCAATTTCTGAAGATTACCTGCGGTACGGAATATTTGTCGGCGCTCCTCCGGCTCCATGATCCATTCTCCCTCGTCGTCGGGGTCTATTACCAGCGGTTCCAGCATATCGCGCTGTTCACTGCTGAGTACGCCCGGATCAACCCTCCACTGTAGCGCGGCACCGATCAAAAAGCGCTCGTCGGTCTTTTTCGCCACGGCAATGCCTTCTGGTTGACTGGATGAAACTGTATCCACCAATTTATGAAACATTGCAATAGCCTCCCATTCCGGAGTATTCTGCAGGTCTGTGATCAATTGCCGCAACAAGATTCCTTCGTTGGCATTATATGGCTGGCTCTCGTTTTGCGGAGCGCTGCCTATATGCATACCAATAACCGCACCTGTCACATTAATCACCGGCGCACCGCCCGATCCGCTCGTGGTATCTGCCGAATATTGAAAGTTCCTTTCACCCGTATTTAATACCCGCCCGATACTGAGTTGTTGCTTATCCAGCCCCTGGGGATATTGAAATATCAAAACCTGGTCGTTCTCTTTAACGGTTTGAAATTCGAGCCTCAATACATGACCAGGCGCACGGCCTGCCAGTTTCAGAAGCAGCGGTTTTTTCAGCTCATCCGGATCATTGTGAATCGAGGGCGGCCTGGTGGGCTCTGCCTGAAATGCAATGGGCGGGCCTTCCGGTGAAAAGAAATGGCAAAAGTAGCTAGGCTCCTTGAAGTTCTTCGGAATGGCTGAATCAGGTACCACCACGAGCTCAGGGGTAATGAGCCAGCCCGTGCAAAATCCCTGTTTCTGCCCATCTTTCTCCATGCCGATCAAAGCCACCGCAGATGCGGCGTGCTGCATGATTTTCACGAACTCGGTCGTATCCACTAACCTGCTTGTGTTTCCAATGATCATGCTGATGGATTATTTAAAAGTTTACTAAAATTCTCAATAATTCCACGGTGTATACGTCTGAGCCGACTGGACGGAGTCTTACCATCTTCAAGAGGGGCATCCGCATTTCCAATCACCTCCTGCGCAATCTCGTGGATCCGATCTTCCAGCATGTTAACTCCCTTTTTCTCGCACCATTCTTTAAATGCTTCCTTAACTTCGTTCACCGCGATGGAATCCGCTTTCAGAGTAACCTCCTGAAAGTGTGCATCATTCCAGCTTGTGGGTATGGCATTCGGGTAATGCAGCAATATGAGCCGGAAGTGTTCCCTGAAAATCTGGTCTTCCATCATCGCTACAAACTGATCGATGAAGCCTTTGATACGGGTGTCCATCCGCTCTACATCATCTATTACAATCCAATAAAGGGCATCTAACTTTTTTTTCGTGCTCAACAGCTCCATACAAACCTTACTATACCACGCCGAGTCGGTCGTATCCTGCCCTGTGGGCTCAACCGAGTCCAGCGATAAGAAGAGCCTTTCCAGCAAGCCTTCCAGCGTGAAAATAGTTTTACCAGACAGGTATGACACCTTTTCATTATTTGCATTGGCATATAGCTCAAACAAATGCTTTCCGTGGCTTTTACCACTTTGCGTGTCACCTCTCACCAGCAATACGCTGGTTGAGTTGTCGGCCGCGCACAATGTAGTGTGAATGGAATCCCGGATGTCATTTCTGTCGAGTACTAGCGTTTTATCCGAGATGATGATCTGCCGCATCTTCGGGCTTACTCCCGGACCAGCTATTCCGGCAGGTGTGCAGTATGCTTCTGCTTTCTGTAATATCAATTCCAATGCCGGGTCCGCCCCCTTATTTCGGAGCGCAGAGGGCAGATTTTTAAGCCGGTTATATTTGGCCAGCTTATCCAAAGCGTCTCTCCATACGTCGCTGCTTTGTGCACCTTGTATAAGAGGTTCGTAGGGATCATTGTAACATATCCGATAAATAAGGTCGATGGTACCCGCTTGGTAGTGGTACCGGAAGAGCTCTGTATATAAGTCAAAGGCCTCCTGAATGCCGAATGGATATCGTTTCGCGTCGAATATCGGGTGGGACATATGCTTGATGTTGAATTATAAAAACCTTATTTGCGAAACATTTTCGAGAGACATAGCCAGTGACTCTTCCTGTTCCCTCAGCGGATCAATGGAAGATAGATTGCCAAATGAAAGCCCGGTCAATTTTTCAATGGAGGCAATAGGCGTCTGGGCGGCTTTGTAAGCACCGAAAACAAATTCCTCCTCGGGCAAATGCTCCTCCTGTGACATCAAATACCCTGTTGCGCAAGCCTTTCCCGTTTCATCGTGAATGAATATGATAATCTTCCAGGTAGCCAACGGGATCTTGACGCCGTACATGATGGGATCGTTTACATTCAATACGGGGCCGGTGAATACGGAAATCTTCATACCATCTTCCCTCGCATGCTGCAACGCATAATCTTCCAGACCGAGCCAGACGGGTGCATTGAAAGATTGCATCTGCGGCACGGCATTCGTTACGCACATCGAGTCGGCATTCCCGCGAAGTGCGGCGGTCTCAGTACCCCATATCGGATTTTCGCGACGGGTCATATGACCGCGGCTGAATTTAGGTGGATTGCCATAGCATTCTTTCAGGATCTGAGATTGGCCCGGTATCCGCGGATCTATCCGCCAACCTGTACGATCGGCCTTACGGGATTTCGCGCCGTTGATGTTCACCGCACTGAAAAAGCATAGGCGCCTGCTCTTGCTCATGACCACAGAGAAGTGTTCATAGCGTAACTCTGCTTCCTGCCTGCCATCGCGGTCGTAATACAGGACATCCTTTTGCTTGCGGTGATCAGCAATTGCAGGTAATGGAACCTCAAAATCCTCTCCTAGAAATGAGGGATCGTAACCCTTCCTGTCATCATAGTCTTCCGGCACACCCTCTGTGTAAAACGCATCAGGTTCCTCTTCCTTCTGAACGGCAGGTTGTGTGGTACCATTGGCAGCTACTAGCGTCGGCGAGCCGACAGATACGGTGATCTGCAGCGGGATATTGAAATTAAAGGTCTGTGCATTCACCGAAGGAACCGGATCGGCGGCGACAACCTCTTTTTCAGGAACATCTGGAACAGCCGGTGGCGTGTACAAGCTCACCGGCTTCCGGACCGATTGCTGAACAGCTTGCAGGCGTTTCGCCACTACGGAAGCAGGCACGGCATAATTGGATTCCAGGAACCTTCCTGCGAAATGCAGTCCGGCAGCTTCGCCGCGTTGAAGATTCAAAACGAGCGCGCCTGAGCAGCCGCCCGACGTGGAACAATCGTGATACAAACGGTTTGAGGACACGCCGGTAATCTTGCCGGGAGCCAGCCTTTTAACATTGTACACATCGCCGAAGATCTTTTGCATCAAATCCTGCTCGGGTATGCGGCTATCCTTTGCGGGATAACCAATCACTGCGACGTCGGCTTTGTCGTCACCGATGCCAGCACTTAGCCTGACTGGTGAAGGCAGCCTTGTTCCGCTGACAGGTCTTACTTCCAGAAATGCGATATCCGGCCCCTGATCGTCTTCAATATGCATTATTTTTATCAGCTCAAACTCAAACTTTGCTGGGTTGTGCTGTTCTTTCAGAAAGTCAATAGCTGAGGTGACGGGCGTATCCAGCAACTGGCGGAACACAAAGCCCTGACCGTTCCTGCGGCCGAATACTTTTGCCACATGCCGGTTGGTAACCACAATATTTTCGGCCACGAGCCATCCCGTACCGACCCATTCATAGTTTGGGTGATTTTGCAATTCAATACGCCCGACAGCAGAAATGGTACTAACGAGCATGTCTTGTACATTTTCGAGCTTTTGTTCCCAAAAACGACTTTCGACCTCATTGATCTCTAACAATGGCTTACTGGCATCGATCGTCAGAACCGGTCTTCCCACGCGGAGGACGATGGTCTCCAGTTCCAGGCCGGCGTCCATCGCTTCTTCGATCCCCTCTTCCACTGCTGGTCTGAGGATGGGACGCAGTTTATCGGCTTCTTCCAGGTAGCGGGAAGACTCCCGGATACCCCGGAGTTCTTCTGCAAGTTCCGGATCGAGCTCTTCGATTTGTGCTACTGCTTTGTGAAGTTGGTTCGGTTTGATCATGGTTTATCAATCATTCAGGTTATCAGTCATATCTTTTGAGAGCTGTTGGTGTTCAAAGGAGGTATTCTTGCGATCCACACCTTTAATAGAAATGCTTACACTTTCACCGTAAAGTGTTGCCTTGTCGAAAATGAGCATCGTATCCAGGATATCACCTGCCGCAGAGAACCTTTCCCGTATATTACCGATAGACTTCGGCTTATCTGAGTTAATGGAATAGACAAATGGAGGCTCCCCACCTGTGATTCTGCCGCTGACAATGATCCTGTCGGGTCGTCTTGAAACCCTAAGCGTGTCAACCGACACGGAGCGATTCGAGACTTCCAGTTCCCCCTTGTCGGAAGTGCCGAAGTAAAAGCCGACGATCGTTCCAAGCACGCCAACCAGCATGGTAAAAATCTCCTTTCCCAGGGCAAATCGCTTATCCAGGTCTTTGCCGCCTGTCATGATGACGGCCAACATCAACAAGGCTGCCATGGAGAGTGTCGTCACCGTAATAAGGTAAGTAATGGCGCCTCTGGCAGTTTCAATGTCATTTAGCTTTTGTAATGACAAAAATGGGAGCCGCTCGGCAACGAGCTGGTCGAAGAAAAACCAGCCGATAATACCCAGGAATATATATTGCCCATACTTTAACAGAATAAATCTATCCCAGCCTACATAACCCAGGAAACCCCACGTAAATGGGAGGGCAGCCACGCGCAGCAGGATCACTACATGCGTGGTGAGTTCTGGGATATCCACATCTCTTACATCCACGGAATCGTGATCAGTGACTGACAATTTATATCTGCCCGTTGTTTCAACTTCAAAAAAGAAGCCCCCTTCCCTATCCGTTTTTGCGGTTTGAAGGACCATATCTTCTCCAATGAGTAAAACAGAGGCATTTGAGACTGAGCGATTCCTGGTGTCACTAACAATACCGGAAATTGTTGCCATATGAATGGTTTCAAGAATTATTAAATCAGTTTACCAAAGTTGTAATGCGGCAAAATCCAGGATGTATTTGCCGGGGCTTGAATGGTCTGCGGTCAGGGGCACAAATGCCTCCCCCAGACAATGCAGAATATTTTCGAATGGAGCTAAGATGCTATACAATTCGTGCTGGGACCTTTGTCATGCCGGTGCCGACATCGAAAGGGTCGAACCCCGCTGCCATATTAGCCGTATCGCCCGATGCAATCAGCATGGCTGCTAAACTAGTCGGATTCAGGCCGCCGGAATTACGAAGTTTCTCTGCCCAAAGTGCCGCTACCCCGGCAACATGAGGTGTAGCCATGCTGGTCCCGCTCATGCTCGTCAACCCGCCACCCGGCTTTGCGGAAATGATATTTACTCCCGGGCCCGATACCATGGCACCCGTATTGGAAAACGGAGCAACTTTAAATTGGCCGTTCGGCTCCTCTCCCAGGGCTGCAACAGATATGAATCCATCTGAGACCGCAGGAGGGCTTACGCCGATTTCGAAGTCCGCGTTTACATTCCGCCTGCTTTCATTTCCGGCAGCGGCCACTAATATCATGGTCTGAAAAAATGGACTACCCGCTTTGATAAGCTGAGCCATCTTCTCGAATAACTGCACATTTGCCCGGTACGCTTCAAGTGCCTTCGCCGTCGCGAGCTCCGGAGGTGTCCCCCGCGCTACAAGTTGCGCGACAAAGCCTGGAAAGTCGATCCCCAGGGACATGGAAACGACATTGGCACCGTTTTGAGACGCCCACTGTATTGCTTCGACTATGTTTGCACTCGATCCGCTGTTTTGACCAAGCACCTTTCCGATTAACGCTTTGGTCACTCCTTTGGCCACACCGATTCGTGTGTTATTCACATCCCTGCCGAAGATCGTTCCGGCGCAATGTGTCCCATGCCCGTGCCGGTCTCCGTTACCTTCGCCGGTAAAATCCTTCTGTACCAGCTCCACGCCCGCAAATGCCGCGTGATCCGGGTCAATTCCGGTGTCCAGAACGGCCACAACGATCCCGCTGCCGGTCAAAGTTGTCTGATCCGCGCCAACAGCCTTTATTCCCCAGGCGACACTAGCAGCATCTGCAGGAGCAACGTCTGTCACGTCAAATGGCTCAATAAGCTTCATGGGCATCATCGGAGCAAATGCGACAACGTCATTACTACGTGCCATCGCGGAAATACTTCCTCTGTCCAAGTTATCGACATCGACTATCCATTCCGATGTCAATGATTGTAGCTCCGGTGAAAATGATTCAAGATCCCTGACGGAAGCGCCGCCAAGAAAAATATCCCTGCTGATAGGCTTTCTTAATCTGAGAATAACATGTTCGTCTTTCATGATTGTAATTCGTAGTTGTTAAGAATTCTTTAAAATTTAGCAAGCCAACATCTTCAACACCCATAGCTCACAAAGGCCGGGATAGATGTCGATACCGGCACCTCCGATGTCTTCAAGGACATCACATTTCTACGCCACCTTAGCGGGTCCCAGGTCCGAAAAAATAATCAGCTGTTGCAGATTGAAATCTTCCCCAAGCGACGGTTTCCAATTCTCCTCGTTCAGAATAGAATCCGTACTGCGGCGGATCAATCCAATGATCGTCTCCGCCACAATTTTACTTCCGAGCTTGCCCAAATGCGCACCCTTCGCTTTCCATGACGCTTCCGCCAGAATGTAATACCAAAGCGGAGTCTTACATTGAAGTCCCGCCGATATAAGCGCGCTCTTCTCCGCAGCCGTCGCGTTTTCCAGGATATCTTCTGAGCTCAGCATATCCTCTTCATTTTCCAATACGGCTCTGGCCACTGCCTGGCCGGTCGGCAGGGAGAAAAGGTAGCCTCGTAGCAGATTGATTTTCGCGAGGATCTGGAACACGCCAATGCCGGGTCCCGCAAGATGTTGCAAGGCGCCGCTTAACCGGGTGTTAACTTTCCTTGCTCTGTTGTGATTATCTCCGCTGAAGGGAAGAAAGCGATCCCACTCGATGATCCAATCCCGCTGAAGAGTAGGCATTCCTCCCAAATCCCCGCTGGATCCCGAGAAGCGAAACAGTTGCGCAAGATTGGAGCCCTCGTGCGCCCGGTTGAAATTGTACGACTCCCTCACCATACTATGCCCGAAGCGATATGCAGCAGCGCTAAACTCGACCGGCATAAAAAAATTGTCGTCTGTGGGTTTGTAAAGCTTATTGCCATTTAAAAGGATGTCATTAACGACTTCCGTGTCACAGATTTTTTTCAGAAAATCGTGGATCACAATCCATTGGTAATGCTGTCTGACTATTTTTTGGGCCTCTTTGAATCCGATGTTCAATTTTTGCATTACGGCGTTATGAAATTTGAGCATAGCCACATGCAGCTGGGCAATGATTGTATTCTCGTCATTTCTGGAATCCCCAATGGCAGCCAGTCTGCTGCCATCCGGAATTCTCGGAAGGTCATTCCTGATATCCTTGCCGGGTATCTGCTGAATGGCGTAGGACACTTCTCCTATCTCAAACATTTCATGCTTATCCAAAGGCGGATTTCCCCCGTATACACTATCCAGGTCAAAAGTCCCGGATCGAACATTTTTAAGTTCTGTTCTCAATCTTCCCGAGGGTATCGGTTCAAACCATGTTGTATCAAAAGGTGCTCTCCTGATATCATCCGACGCCGCATCACGAGAAATATCATGATCGATAAATTGACCCAGGTAGGTATACGCAGCGGGAATCTCTGAATCCGGCTCAAAGGCGTCCGCGTTCTCTTTCATGGCTAAACCGAGATCTTTCAAAGCTTTGATCACCTCCGGCGTATTATCCAATAAATTGTCGGGATTTGCGACAAGGTCTTTAAAAAGGTAATCGTACGCGTTAAGGTTTACAACACATTCCCCCGGAGCTGCCTCCCCGACTGACTCGAAATTATCGGCACCATTATCATGTAGGTGTATTAAATCTTCAAGCCTGATAAAGCCTCCGTGCGTTGGGCGGGCTGTCATAATATAAGAAGGGTTTGGGTTGTTATTAAACAAATTTAGCGAACAGGGGCTCTTGCCTGCATACCACTCACTACCTCCTTTACTTGCCGCGACGCGCGCTAAACACAAACCAAAGTTCAGCATTCCTTCTAACCGGAAAAATCCCGTTTATCCATGATTTTATATCCTCAGATTTAAGGATAGGAAATAATAGAAATCAGGTATTTTTCTAAATCACCCTAATCTTGAAATTTGTCTAACCAACTGAACGAATTGTACCTCAATACACAAAAGGAGCGGCAATAGATTGGTTGGTCTAATTGCTTTTGATTACTAAACATATCTAAGCAAAAATTTCAATTTACGATGCGCATACTAGTTGCTGATGATCACAGGATTTTGTTGGAAAGTCTCGCATTGCTTTTATCAGGGATGGATAATATCGAGGTAATATCCAAGCACACCAATGGGAAACAAGTACTGGCCGCACTTGAAACAGATCCGGATATCGACCTGGTGGTTTCCGACGTCCAGATGCCGGTGATGGGTGGGATCGAACTCACGCTTCAAATGCGGGTGCTGTTCCCGGATGTGAAAATATGCCTGCTCACGGTAGCCGACCAACCCGAGGCTATTAAGGAGGCAATTCGTGCGGGCGCGGACGGATATGTGCTGAAAAGCGCGGAACGGGCGGAGTTGGAGTCTGCGCTGAATATCATCGTCAAGGGAAATAAATTTTACAGTGAACAGGTAATGATGCAGTTGGCCAACAACACGGGGCTTGAATTTACCCCGGATATAGACAAGCCGCAGAAAATCGCCATTACGCAGCGTGAACTGGAAATATTGAAACTAATCGCGATGGAGTTTTCGGGCACGCAGATCGCCGAGAAACTATTTATCAGCCCCACCACGGTAGAAACCCATCGCAAGCATCTGATGCAAAAGCTGGGGGTTCAGACAACCGTCGGACTGGTGAAATATGCTATCAAATTTCAGATTATTTAAATAAATCGTTTCACCTTCCCCCTTTATCAAATATGGCAGATACACCTACGAAGTACTTTCAGATAGGTCGCGCTTCTGAAATAAGACTTAACTCCCGCAATGAATTGGAAGTTTATTTTTACGACAAAGACGGCCTCGAAATCGAAAACCTGAACGATCCGTTTATTTTCAATGTAAAGCCTGGCGAGGGACGTATCCGATTTCTATCAGCTGTTTTATTAGTCGAAGCGAACAGGGAAAGTTACGAATTGAATCAGGCAAAGCTAACTGCGCTTACTTCCGGAATTACGTGGGAAACGGCCGAAAGTCCGAATCCGGAAACCATGATTGCCATGAACCCCATTAAACATCCGCCGGGCGGCTGATTTAGCCCTCGTTCCCTTCTATGACCAGATTCCCATTGAAACGCACAACTTCAATGGGAATTTCTATCAATACCAGCGTTCCTGATCCAGCCGTTTCGGGTATGTCGAATGTACCACCAAGTGTTTCGAGGCGGTTATGGATATTCTGAAGACCGACCCCTCTTTTCGTACTACTATTTCCCAGCCCAATTCCATTATCTCCCACGCTCAGGCTAACGCCGAATTCAGAACGCACTAAGCTGATCAGTACCTCAGTGGCTTGTGAATGCCGGATAGCATTGTTAATCAGTTCCCATACAATGCTGTACAAGTTGAATTCTATTTCAATCGGCAATCGGTTTGTCAGATTCTGAATTGATAATGAAAACTGGATTCCCGAGTTTTTGTTCAACCGCCCGATTAAAGTTTCCAGTGTTTTTGCGAGCCCTTCTTTTTCTAATTCCGCCGGCAATATATTGTGTGAAATATTACGGACCTCCGCATACGCATTTTGAATAAGATGAATCAGGCTTTGGTAAATGGCCTGGTGTGGTTCGGAGAGGCGCCGGGGATCGATGGACTGAATGCTCATGTTGACCGCGCTGAGCAAACTACTCAGGTTATCGTGCAGCTCGATCGCGACACGCTTCCGCTCGATTTTTTGTCCTTTAAAAAGCGCCTTTTTGATCTCTTCATTTTTTTCCGTCAATTCCCGGTTGGCGGTAAGCAATTCTTCTGTGCGTTGGGCAACCCTGCCTTCCAGCGTTTTGTTGATATCCGCGAGTTCCGCCTGCGCGACTTCCAGCAGGTTTTTTTGCCGGTCGATCTCCCGATTTTTGATCCGAAGCTGCCGCACATTCCAAAACAGCATCACCGCAATGACGATTATCGAAAGAGTCGCCATGAAGAGGCCGTTCGCAGTTCTTCCCAACTGCTGGTTCTTGACCTCCCCTGCCAATCTCCTGACCCGTTCACTTTGTAAAGCATTCGTTTTCTGAACATTATCATACTGCGCTTGCAAAGCCTCGATCCGATGCTGGTTCTTTTCCCGGGAAAGACTGTCTTTCAGAAAAACGAAGCTCTCGTAAGCCCTGAGCGCATCATCGGGACGGCCTGTTTCTTTGAAAACCGTGTACAGCATCTCCTCGGCCTCCATGATAATGCTGCTGTTTTTGACCGGCATGGCAATTTGCTTGGCAAGCATGCAGTACTTATATGCTTCCTTCCAATTTCTTTGTTTGATATACAAATGGGCTGTGTTCAACAAAATGTTACCCTGAAGTTCGGTACTACCTGTTTTTTCAGAAAGTGTCAATGCTTTCCGGTAAAAATCCATCGCCTTTGTTTCATCACCCATGTCGTTGAATACGCGGCCCACGGCATGCAATCCGTAAGACTCGTACCATGGATCGTTTTCGGCCCGCGCGAGGGTATAAAGTTGCGAATTCACTTTCAATGCTTCTTTCAATTGTCCCTGCTCGCGATAAACTGAACCCAGCACATTCAAAATGGACATTTCCGTTTCCTTATCCGGATGTTTTGAAAGGACCGCAAGGCCTTGCAGACATAAAGCCAGCGCCTTTTTATACGATTTCAGGCTGGTGTACGCATGCGCAAGCGCCCCGTGCGAAAAGGCCACGCGTTTAAATTGCTTCAGCTTTTCTGCGAGTATGAGTGCTTTGTATTGAAAACTTATACTTTGATGATGATCGCCTTTAATTTGAAACAGGTAGCCCGCATAATGATAGGCATAAATCAATTCGTCCTCTAATTTCCTTTTCAGGCAGAAGTCAATGAGCATCGCATTGTAACGTGCCGACGAATCAATATTTACATTGCCGTAGGCTTTCATAGTAGCCTTGATCAACTGGCTGTGTGCTGTATCGCTGGCGAAGTCCGGTCGACGAATGGATTGCGACAACAGCTGTTTCAGACTGTCTATCTGAGCAGTTTGTGAAAAACCAGGAAAGGCAAGCAGAATCAAAAGGAGAATTTTTTTCATACTTGGAGGATTTACACAAACTTACACAGACAGTGCCTATCTTAAAAGCACAAATCCTTTGATTATTAGCAATATAATAGCACAGGAAAAGCAAAATAAATTTGCTATCTCCTGTGCTATCGCTATTAAATTCCGTGTAAGCCCGGTATGTAATTCCTCAGGCCGGAATACCTCTGCCAGAAGTATATCCGAAAATTCGATTTAACGAGATATCAACCTCATCAAACAGCTACCAGTTCTTCATGCTCCGCCTTCGTAAATGAAACTACCCGGACGTCAGAATGAGCAGGATAAAATTCCTCGTAAGATTGAATTAAAAATTCTTCGGAAACCGGTTGGGACAGATCGAAATTGTAGGAATTGTACACAGTTTGTCCGTTAGAACAGGCTGAGATGGTAAGTGCAAAATGGGGCATAACCGTTGTTATTTATACAATTAACGTTTTTTGACAATTTGATAGAGATAAAATCGGACTGTCAATAGTACAATTGCAATAATTATGCCATACTTCATGACAAATGTCATTTTTCCATTAAGCATTCCTTGCTTTCTTGCGACCGATAGAGCTAACCGAATCTTCGTTAGGATAGAAATTCGTGGAAAAATGGTCGGGTTTTTAACCCGGCCGTTTTTGTTTTCAGGGATTCAGAGATATCATCAGTGAAGTGCCCGTGGCGACCGTCACTTTGAAACGCTCGTCAGCACGGATTCCCACCACCCAGATAATCTCACCATTTCCATTGAGTAACACTGCGGTTTTTTCTTTTCGGAGGCGGTCAATTTTATTGTCGATCAGCAAGTCACTTACTTTTTTACGTTTTCCATTCATTCCAAACGGTTGGAAAACGTCTCCCTGCTGCCACTTCCGGATTGTCAACGGAAAAGTGAGCAAGCTTAAATCCACCACGATCGCCGGCTGGTCAAAATCGTATGAACTTTCCTCTGTCAATATACGCAGCGCCAGCGTTGTTCCATTCCAGTCCACGGTCTCATCCGGCCGTTCGATTATGATCGCTGCATTTTTTGAATTACTGGAAGACGGTTCAATGATAAGCTGGGCACGATCAATTAACAATGTGTACGCCGACGAAAAAAAATGTTTGCCGGGGATTCCGTTGAGGGCAGCCATAATGCCGTGCATCTGACTATACTGAAAGCCGAATTCCTGTAAAATAGCCCACAGCCGATAAAGAGGCTCATTTGCGCCGGCTATTTCAGCAACTGAAATGCACACCCTGTCCGGACCGGTGCGAACAACGCTTGACTTCCATTCCTGCAAATGCGCTTCGAGCAATGCATTTGACGCCCTCAGGCGCTCGGATGAGGCGTTGAATGTTGTTTCCAGCGACGGGTTCAACTCCGACAATACCGGGATCACATGGTGACGGATCTTGTTCCGATAATAATCGTCGGTCTGGTTCGTGCGATCTTCCCGCCAACCAATACCGTTTTCTGCCGCATAGCGACTGATTTCCGTACGGCTCGAATAGAGTAAAGGCCGGATCAGGTTGCCATTCACAGGTGCAATGCCCGTAAGCCCGGCAAGTCCGGTTCCGCGGGTAAGATTGAGCAACAGGGTTTCCAGCGAATCGTTGGCATGATGCGCGGTAGCAATCCATTGGTAGTCAGACTCCATTCTGATTTTTTCGAACCAATCATACCGCAGCGTCCTGGCCGCCATTTGAGTTGACACGGACGCACTTTTCGCAAATCCTTTCACGTCGGGGCCGGTTACGAAAAACGGAAAATTGTACCGTACAGCAAGTTCTCGCACGAAGGCTTCGTCACCATCAGACTCCTCCCCTCTCAAACCAAAATTACAATGTGCTATGCCGGCAGGAAGTCGCAGACTATGAAAGAGATGGGCCATCACCACGGAGTCGATGCCCCCGCTTACGGCGAGTAAAGTCGGATGCTGTTTCAGATCCGGCGTGTGTTGGTTAATAAAAGTTAAAAACGAATCCAACATGAACCTGCGAATCGTATTTGATGTACTTTTGAATAAATGAGAATGATTTAATCTCTTCGTCCGGACGGTAAATGGGACACGATCCAGCCAAAGGTAAGAGAAAGAAAAGCAACATGAAGAAAAAAAATAGTGCAGAAAACTGCAACCCTTTTAAACTTTTCGGCGTCATCAATATCGAAAGAAATATATTTCAACTGTCGTTCTTTGCCTTACTGATTTTTTCGCCTTATCTGTTCGCACAGAAAGCATTACCTCAAACACAGACTCCCCAAGGCGAGGACCTGGTTGAGATCCTAAAATCCGACGAGCTGGAAATTATCAATCAGCCCGGAGACGATTCCCGTAGAGTTACCAATGGCGTTTTCAAGCATAAAGGTGCGCTTTTGTATAGCAACCTTGCCATTCAGCATATCAATTCCAACATCATCGAGGCATTTGGCAATGTGAGGATTGTCCAGGGCGACACCATTACCGTCACGGGCGACACGCTACTTTACTACGGAAATACGAGGCTCGCCATTGTAAGTGGCAGAAAAACCGTTCTTAAAGACACCAAAAAAACGCTTACGACCCGGAAAATCGAGTATGATATGGCCAATGGGATCGCTTATTACAAACAACCCGGCCGGACTGTTGACGAGGAGAATGTGCTCACCAGCAAGGAAGGTTTTTATAACACAGCGTCCAAGGAATTTACCTATTACAAAAACGTGAAGCTGGTCAACAAAAAGTACACGCTCACAACCGACACGCTGCTCTACAACTCGATTACCAAATGGTCGTATTTTAATGGAAAGAGCAAGATTGTGAACAAAGACGGTACCGTGGTCGGAACCAAAGGCCAATACAATACCGAATCGACACAGTCCTCATTTCATACCCGCACGACGGTTGATAACGAAACGTATACACTCACCGCCGATTCGCTCGTAGTCGATGGCAAATCCAACGACGGCAAGGGAAAAGGGAATGTGGTAATCATTGCTAAAAAGGACAGAACGGTGCTTAATGGTGACGAGGGATATTACTGGAAGACAAAAGGTTACTCGAAAATTTTCGGGCACGCCTATGTCAGAAATATCGTATCCGAAGATACGCTCTACATCCGGGCGGACACGCTTTACTCATTTGAAAACGCGCGTGACAGCACCCGGAAGCTGATCGGAGACCGGAATGTATTCATTTACAAATCTGATTTCCAGGGCAAATGCGACTCCATCACCTACAACACCGCAGACTCGGTCATTCGTTTTTTCCGAAAACCGATCCTCTGGAGTGACCAGCACTACCAGATGGAAGCCGATTCGATTACTGCGTTTCTCGTGAGCAACGAAATCAACAGAATGTTGCTCAAAGGCAAGTCATTCGTTATCACCGAAGACACGCTCGTGAAGCAGTTTAACCAGGTGAAGGGCCGGACCATCAACGCCTATTTCCAGACGGGCAATAAGCTGAAACAGGTACTGGTAGACGGGAATGGGGAAAGTGCCTACTATGCAGTGGATGATAAGCAGAAAAATATCGGTTTGAACAGGGTCGAATGCGGCAGAATGAACCTGCTTTTTGAAGACAACCGGGTCCAGCGGATCGCGTTCATCGGGAAACCGGACGGAAAACTGATTCCGCCCTCTAAAATAAAACCCGCGGAGAGGCAACTGGACGGCTTCAATTGGCGTATTTCTGAGAAGCCGACGAAGGCTAAGACGACCTGGCAGGAAAAATAAGTTTCGTGAAAAATATGTCCGGATTAGCTGTCGGCACGATTTTTTACCATTGAAAAATAAAGTTACCCGTTCGCACAATATATTTTGAATATACAATTATTTCTCTATATTTTTGTAGCGTACTTTTCAGCTAAAAACACATAACGCATTAGTCAAAAGTATTCGATTGCAGCTATGAAAAGAACTATACGTTTTATATATATGACCTTAGCCTTAGCCCTGAGTATTCAAGGGTTACAGGCCCAAAGTGTCTCGGGGGGTAGCCGCCTGAATATGGTCGGCAAAAAGAAGGCCCCCGCATCACAGAATATCAAATTCTCCAACTTTTCGAGCGGCGTAAGTTACAAACCGCTGACTTTGCAAAATCCAAAAGCGCTGAATAGATTCTACACTTCGTTTCTTTTTGCTTCTGCAAACCCGTCAGACAATAACTCCCTGGTTGTGGAAGTTGCCGAAAAGGGCAGCGAAAAGAAAACCCCTGCCATGGAAGCTCAGTTGAGGGCAGAAGAGTTGCTGTTTGTCAGCGACAAGATTTCGGTCTCTAACGTCTATCCCAATCCAGCAAGTGAATATGCCGAAATTGATTTCACGATCAATCCGGGCCTGCGTGACGCAAGATTGACTTTTTACAATGTTCTCGGTTCGCAAATGCAGGAGTTCACGCTCAATAAAAATGAGCGCAAGTTGCGGATCAACACCAGGGACATGGCTACCGGCCTTTATTTCTATCAGTTGTCCGTCGATGGCAAAAAGGTGGCTACCAAGAAAATGCTCGTTCGCCATCAGCAATAGGCTAACTTTTAACACTATATCAGCTACGCATTCGTTATGGATGGTGTAGCTTTTTTTATTAACTTTGCAGTTAATATGCGAAAAAACAGTCCGGCAAGCTATTTCTTGCTATTCATTGCAATCCTTGTTGTTACTTCCTGCAGTAAGTTCTCCAAGTTACAGAAGACAGGTACGGATCAGCAGAAATACGATGCTGCCATGGCCTATTACAAAAAGGCGGACTATTACCGCGCAGGGCTTTTGTTTGAGGAGCTGATTCCGTTGCTGAAGGGAAGTACCGAATCGGAGCTCGCACAGTTCTATTACGCCTACTCGCAATACCATCAGAGCCAGTATAATACGAGCCAGTTTCTGTTCAAGAAATTTTACGATACCTACGCTCGCAGCGACTATGCGCAGGAAGCGTTGTATATGCACGCGTTTTCTCTGTACAAAGACTCATCGCCTTACAACCTCGATCAGACGAGCACTTTCACGGCGATTTCTGCCATGCAGGATTTCATTAACACCTATCCGGACAGCCCTTTCCGCGAAGAGTGTACCCGCTACATTCTCGAATTGCGGTCCAAGCTGGAAAGAAAGGCCTATGAGCGTGCGAGGTTGTATCACAAGATCAGTGATTTTAACCCGATGTCGCTTAAATCAGCGGTTATTTCGATTGAAAACTTCCGAAAAGATTTCCCGGATTCACAATACAATGAAGAACTTGCCTTCCTGAAAGTAGAATCCCAGTATAACCTGGCTGCCAACAGTTTCAGCGACAAGCAAAAAGAAAGATTCCAGGATGTTGTCAAATTCTACCAGGAACTTGTAGACAAATATCCAACCGGCAAATACAACCGCGACGCCGAAAAAATGTACGACGACAGCCAGAAGCAGATCGAAACGATTGCCAAGGTAGAAGCGGAACGTCAGAAACTGAAAGAGTCTCAACCCGACCCGGCTACCAAACCGGCCAAGGTTACCACGCCGGCTGTTAGTACACCGAACGGTCAATAAGCAGGCACCATTTATATCGTTTTAAAATTTTAACTATATCAGACCATTATGGCAACGAATCCATCGATCATTACCCGTGATACAGACAAGATAGCGGCGGTAACAGGTAACCTGTATGAATCCGTATCGGTCATTTCCAAAAGGGCACGCCAGATTTCCAGCAAAATGAAAGAAGAGCTGAACAACAAACTGGCCGAATTTGCTTCCGGTGTGGATAACCTTGAAGAAGTGTTTGAAAACAGAGAGCAAATTGAAATCTCGAAATTTTATGAGCGTATGCCTAAGGCGGGAAGTATTTCCATCGACGAGTTCATCGAAGGTAAAACTTACCACAGCTACCGCGATACAACCGAAGAATAATACGACTGCATTTCCAGGAGCCCGCCATGAATCTGATTGATGGCGGGCTTTTTTTGTTTTAACTTTACATTCAAATCCTTATAAATTGAATCTGAAAGGTAAAAAAATACTGCTGGGCGTTTCGGGTAGCATTGCAGCCTACAAATCAGCACTGCTGGTGCGACTGCTTGTCAAGGCAGAAGCGGAAGTGAGGGTAATTATGACCCAATCGGCCACTGACTTCATCACGCCGCTTACATTATCGACTCTTTCTAAGAATCCGGTCCTTACCTCGTTCACTAAAATGGAAACTGGTGAATGGAACAACCATGTCGAACTCGGGCTTTGGGCCGATCTGATCATTATTGTACCCGCAACGGCGAAAACGCTTTCCAAATGCGCTACCGGCCATTGCGACGATTTGCTCACTGCCATTTACCTCTCTGCCAGATGCCCGGTGTACTTTGCCCCGGCTATGGATGTGGACATGTTCAAACATCCTTCCACCCGGCATAATATTGAAAAACTGGTCAGCTATGGCAACATCTTCATTTCCCCTGAACACGGCGAGCTGGCCAGCGGTCTGATAGGTGACGGCCGGTTGGCCGAGCCGGAGCACATTTTAAAAATCCTCTACGACCATTTTGCGAAACGGCCGACAACTTTGGGTAAACGTGTCCTCATTACCGCCGGTCCGACAGTGGAACCAATAGATCCTGTCCGGTTTATCAGCAACCGTTCGTCGGGTAAGATGGGTTACGCGATCGCAGATGCCTTCGCAGCCGCGGGCGCGCACGTAACGCTTGTGAGCGGGCCCACGCATCTGAAGGCAGCCAATGCCGATATCCATTCGATTCCCGTGGAAACTGCCAGCCAGATGTTTGAGGCAGCGACCGATCACTTCGAAGGCAATGACCTGATCATCTTCGCAGCAGCAGTGGCTGACTACACGCCCCGGTATGTTGCGGAACAGAAAATAAAGAAGCAAGGTGATAGCATGGTCCTCGACCTTGCCAAAACAACCGATATTGCAGGTACCCTTGGTGCAATGAAAAAACCAGGGCAACTAATCATCGGTTTTGCGCTCGAAACCGAGAATGAACTGAGCCACGCACAGGACAAGCTCGCCCGCAAGAATTTTGACTACATCGTGCTCAATTCCCTGAATGATGCGGGAGCAGGTTTTGCACACGATACCAACAAAATAACCGTTATTGACAAGGACAAAAATGTGCAGCATTTCGACCTCAAAACCAAAGAAGAAGTCGCGCAGGACATTCTTAATATCGTACTAGCCAAATGGAGCGAAGCATAAAACTACTGATACTGACAATCCCGCTGCTTTGGGGCGCATTAACACAACGTGCATGCGCACAGGAATTTCAGTTTACAGTCAACCTGAATTATGAGCAGTTGGTAGCGCAGCAAAAAACCGACCCTCAGTCGATGAACCAGCTGCAAACTTACATGAACGATTTCCTCAATAACACGCGCTGGACCAACGACCAGTTCGCCAAGGAGGAAAAGATCAAATGTAAGCTCAACGTGAACCTTACCCGCTCGCTCGCACAGGGAAGCTATGAGGGCAACGCACAGCTGATTGTTTCCAGGCCGGTATACGGCTCTACCTATGAAACTGTGCTTTTCACTTACGTAGACAAGAATTTCACATTTACCTATCTCCCCAGTACGCAGCTGTATTTCAATGAAAACAGCTACACCGAAGAGCTTCCTTATATTCTTGCATTTTATGCCAATATCGCGCTGATTTTCGATTACGATTCATTCAGTAAAATGGGGGGATCGCCTTACGTCCAAAAGGCGTTCAACCTCGTGAACCTGGCCAGGAACTCTTCCCCGAATAAGCGCGGCTGGGACTCGAATGGCGATTCAAAAAACCGGTATTGGTTGATTGAAAACCTGCAAAGTCAACAATTCACACCGTTTCGGGAAGGAATGTACAAATACTACCGGCAGGGACTGGATGTAGCCACGCAGAATCCGGCCGAAACCCGTGCAAAAGTCCTGGAATTCCTCAATACCATGAAGGAAGTCAACCAACTCCGCCCGGCAAGCGTCGTGGTAAATTCATTTTTCGATGCGAAATCAGATGAGTTGTATAAAATCATGATCGAAGGGCTCCCGGAGCAGCGGGTACAAGCCTATACTTTGCTGGTTAATCTTGACCCTTCGAAAACTCAACTGTACCAGCGGCTATCGATGTAGCGAATCAAAATCAATGAGTAAACGATTGATACGGGTTCAGCCCGACGAAATAATGCGGAAGCAAGGCCAGTTGCAAAAACAACCGCTCAGCGCTGTCCTATCCAACGGAAATACCATTTTCGGCAGATTATTGACCATCGACGCCAGTCATTTGGTGCTGAAAGACACACGGGACCATCAGCACCATATCGCCCTTTCCGACTTGTATGAAGTGGTTTATGACGATGGCAAAGGCGTTGTCCCGCCCAGCAGGCATACCACCTTATAAAATCAGGGTTACTTGCTGTTATATTTCTTAATTGGGCAGATCATGCCTATATTCGTATCGGAGACGACCTTGATCCCCTTCATCACAGCCAGGTTGCTTCATCTCCGGCAACCTGCTTCCTAAATTAGACATGCTTTCTAATTTATTGATCAAAAACTATGCGCTGATAAAGCACCTAGAAATGTCCCCCGATCCCGGCCTGAACATCATTACAGGCGAAACGGGTGCTGGTAAATCCATTATGCTAGGGGCAATAGGCCTGCTGCTCGGCAACAGGGCGGACGCCAAATCTTTGTATGACAGCAGCGAAAAGTGTGTTATAGAAGGCACGTTCAATCTGAGAGGCTACGACCTCGCCCCGAATTTTGAGGACGAGAATCTTGATTTTTCGGAGGAATGCATCGTCCGGCGCGAAATCTCCGCAGCGGGCAAATCGAGGGCATTTATCAACGACACCCCCGTAAATCTCGAAACGCTCCGAAAAATAGGGATGCAGCTGCTCGACGTCCATTCGCAGCATGATTCGATTTTGCTGGGTAACAATGAATTTCAGCTACGCGTGGTCGATTCCTACGCCGAAAACGCCGATTTACTCAAAACGTATCAAGCCGATTTCAATGCTTACCGGGAGGCCGTAAAAGCCTTCGACGAGCTGAAACGGCAGGCGCAGCAGCTTCGAAAAGAATTCGACTATGACCAGTTCCTGTTTCAGGAGTTGAATAATGCCGGATTGAAAGCCGACGAGCAGGAAAAGCTCGAACAGGAGCTCACTATTCTGGAAAATGCGGTCGAGATCAAAGAACGGCTTCAACTGGCGCACGCTTACCTGGATAACCCCGAAAATTCCGCGCTCGATCTGCTGAAAAGTGCTGTAAGCTCACTCGCCCAGGCTTCACGTCTTGTGAATGAATACGACATTCTGCGCCAGCGCGCGCAAAGTGCATTAATCGAGCTTAGGGACCTAGCCGATGAAATCGATCAGGTTAACGCGAATGTGGAACTGGATTCTACCCGAACCGAAGTAGTGCAGGAACGACTGGATCTGATTTACTCATTGCTCAAAAAACACCAGGCGTCAGCCGTCGCGCAACTGCTGGATATCGAAGCTGATTTACAAGGCAAGCTGAGCATTGTGATGAACCTGGATGAAGATCTCGCCTCGGCGGAGAAAAAAGTCGCGCAGACGCACGGCAAAATGCTTGCAGGTGCTAAAAAGCTTTCCGAGAGACGCCAAAAGGTAACCAAAGCCATTGAAAAGCTGATCCTGGATCGATTGTACGAGCTGGGTATTCCCAATGCGTCACTCAGTATTCAGATCAACGAAACGGCGCCAACCCACTCCGGTATCGACTCGGTGACGTTCCTTTTCAGCGGTAACAAAGGCATTGTGCCCCAGGAATTGAAATTAGTGGCCTCCGGCGGGGAATTTTCCCGGCTGATGATGGTTATTAAATATATACTCGCCGACAAGCGAAAACTGCCTACCATTATTTTCGATGAAATCGATACCGGAGTTTCCGGCGAGATTGCCAAGAAAATGGGAAAAATGATGCAGAATATGGCTGTAAATCACCAAATTATCGCCATTACGCATTTGCACCAGATTGCCAGCAGCGGCGATGCGCACTATTTCGTTTATAAAGATCACTCCTCCGACAGAACTGTCAGCAGGATCAAAAAACTCACCATCGATGAACGTGTACAGGAGATCGCCCAGATGATCGGCGGGCATAATCCGTCAGAAGCCGTGCTGCACAATGCACGTGAAATGATCCTGAGGGATTGACATACACCTACTCAGCTAACCCAACTTTACATGAAAAACCTCATCCTCCTATCGTTCCTGACTACGCTTTGCTTCGCTTGTGGAAAAAACAAAGACCAGGAAAAAATCACCGGTCTCGAAACCGAAGTCCTGGCCATTCATGACGAGGTAATGCCTCAGCAGGAAGACATTGTGAGCCTGAAAACGCAGCTTTCGAAGAAAGTCCAGGAAATCGACAGCCTCCAAAATCTGGGCGTCAGCAGTAATACAATGGCCGAGCAACGCATTAAGGCCGCCGATTTGAACCAGAAACTCTCCGATGCCGATAAGCTTATGATGGACTGGATGCATGCATACCGTGGCGATTCGGCCAAGAAACTGGATCCGAAGCAAGCTGTGCTCTATTTCGAAGGTGAAAAAGAAAGAATATTGCTCGTTAAGCAAGCTACCCTGAAATCGATTCAGGAGGCAAAAACATTTTTAGAATAACCTGTTTATGAAATCGAAAGTAAAATCAATTCTTTTCCATTCCCTTTTTGTTTCAGTATCCCTTGCCCTGATTACCGCTTGTGGCGATTCGGAAAAGAAGCTACCCATCCTGGGAGAACGCGATTGGGTGAAGAAGACTGTGGATGGAAAAGAAGTCGTTGACACCATTTATAACACGATTCCCAAATTTGCTTTTGTCAACCAATACGGCGACACGATTACCGAAAAGATTGTCGAAAATAAAATTTATGTGACCGACTTTTTTTTCACCACTTGCCCCACGATTTGTCCGGTGATGAAAAAGCAAATGGTGAAAGTTTACGAGGCATACAAGGGCAATCCCGACGTGATGATCCTCTCCCACTCTATCGATCCTGAGCACGATACGCCGGCAGTTTTGAATCAGTTTGCGAAGGATCTTGGCGTAGATGGACAGCAATGGCAATTCCTCACCGGAGATAAAGCCAGGATTTACGAAATAGGCCAGAAGAACTATATGTCAACCGCGAAAGAAGACACCACGGTGCAGGGTGGCTACATCCACAGCGGGGCTTTTATTCTTGTCGATAAGGATAAGCATGTGCGTGGAATGTACGATGGTACCACCGAAGAAGGAACCAAGAAATTGCTCAACGACATGGAGCGGTTACTCGCTGAATATAAGAAATGAAACAGCGATCTTACCGTTCCTTTACGGCCCGCATTCTGGTGTTCACCGTGTTGGGCCTGACTTCCTGCCGCAGTTCGGAAGAGCTGAAAAGCGAGCAGTACTTTGTCACCGGGCAGCAATTGTACATGACGCATTGTGCCAACTGCCACCAGATGGAAGGCAAAGGGATGTCCAATCTTTACCCCCCTATCGTCGGTTCGGCGACCATTTCGGACAAGGCACGACTAGCTCGCATTATCCAGCATGGGATGAGCGATACGATCATCGTGAACGGCAAAAAGTTCAGCCGTCCGATGCCTCCCAATCCGAAGCTAACCGAAATTGAAATCGCAGAAATTGTAAGCTTTGTGACTATGAAATGGGGAAAAGACAGCGTCTACACGCCGATCGAGTTTGTTCACAAAGCCCTTGCCGTGTCCGGCGCCGACTGAGGCCCGTCAACTCCTTTGAATTTGTAAATACCCGTAGCTTTCCGGAATTTGATGCGTGAGAAATCCTGCTCCGCATCCATTCCGATTGCATTCGTAATTTCCGAAGTGCGGATATTCTTAACCGACAATGCCTTGTCCGTCGACACCTTGCGTGTGCCCGGGCTCCAATTGAGTTCGGATGTCGTCAGGATTTCCTTCGTTTCGGATTTTACGACCCTCACATTCCCTTTTACAATGTAGAGATCCGCATTGCGGTCATACCTGCCCGAATCGGAGCGGAGCGTCGTCACAACCGTTCCTAATGAGTCAAAGAAGCTGATATTGACCGAATCCGGGAACACACGCGTCTCGTTCTGGTAAGTCAGGGATTTCGGTGTTTTAACATAAACCTTCATATTACCCTGCTCACTGTATTTGACCACCAGGTCGTTCACGATTTCAAGCGGACCGTTATAAACCGCCCCGATTTTGTCCTTTTTGGATTCGCAGGCGGTTAGAAGCAGCGCGCAAACTGCCATAATACAAAAAGGAGATAAGTGACTATCTCCTTTTGACAAAAATCTTTGAATACAATTTTTAAGCATAAAACTGCCGTTAATCGATTCTTCTCTTTTCAAACCATCTTTCCATGAGCGTTACACCCAAAACCACACGTCCGTAACGTTCGCGGATCGCACCTCCGGAGTTGGTACCACGCTGCCCTCCCACCAATGCCACCGAAAGGAAGTTGGCAAAACCACGGCCCATGGGGAATGTAAAGCCCAGACTCACGTTCGTGTCGTTCACCTTGGTATTTCCGATCATATAAGGTGTGTTACCCGTGCTGACACCCACGCGGTAACGAACATTGTCGAAGTAGTTGAGCGATCCGAATTTCGGGATATATTCTGCGCCGACATGGAGACGGCTAACATCCCTGAGCTCGTCGTTCACGTTTCCGAAGCCCCTGTATTGCGACCACGACTGATGGCTGTAATCCACCGACAATGTCATTTTGAACGGCCATTCGAGGCTTGCTCCTACCTGATATTGTTCTGGCACCTTCATGGAACCTCCCAGGTTGTTTTCCAATGTATCGGGTGCTGCTACGGGAAATGAGCCTTGTGTTAGCTCAAAAGAGGTCGTTTTGGTAGCATTCAGCGAGGTACTGAAACTATATGCGCCGCCCAGGGCGAGGTTCAGCTTGTTTTCCTTTTTGATGGGGATGCGAACCGTACCACCGGCGCGGAAAGCGATATCCGAATAGGTGTTGCGTTCATTGAGGCTTACGATGTAATCGGAAGGAACGCCATTCGCATACAGCAACACATCCGACGATCGCCGCACGTTGCCAAAAAAGTAGCTGCTTTCCAGACCCAGACTTACGTAACGGCCGATTTGAAATGAATTGACGACAGAAGCCTTATTGACGCCGCCTTTTCCGGAAACGGTGTACTGTGCAATGCCCGGAGAGCCTGCTACCGGACGGGTGAATGTGTTTTCGAAGTCAATGAAGCTGTAAGGTTTCAGATTCGCACCGATGACCCATCTGGGTGTAATCGGGAACGACAATGAAAGATACGCGAGGTTTCCGCCCGCATTTCCCTGCTTCAAATTACCGGAAGCAATGTCTTTGTATTGTCCTACCAGCCCCACATCCAGCGTTGTGAACCGGTTGCGCACCCAGAGTGCCGGGTTGAGGTTATTGACCTGGAAACCGGATGCCGAGGCAACGCCGGCCCCTCCCATACCAGTATTATCGGAATATGCATCTCCGTAGAACTCACCCATTCCCAAGGATGAATACGGAGAATTGCCCAATCCTTGTGCTTCTGCAAGATTTGTACAACCCCAACCGAGTGAAATGGCAAGCGCGACTATTCCTATTCTACTGTAAAGAGACATTATATGTTAAAATTCTGTTCAATCCTATTAAAACCAGTTCCGGCACCGCAAAGATGGGTGGTTTCAGGCTACTTTCAAAAAAAGCAGCATCGCCACCGCATAATACTACGCGTAAAGTCGGGTAATTGTGTCGGTATCGTTCAATAATTCCTTCAATTTCAGCAAGGGTGCCGTTCATCACACCGCTTTGCATAGCCTGTCGGGTACTTTTTCCGATCAAATCAGGCTCTATTTCAGGCTCGAAAAGTGGAAGTCTTTTAGTAAACGTATGCATTGCCTGGAATCGCATTCTCACACCGGGAGAAATTAACCCACCCTGGAAGGCCGCATTACGATCGATAAGGTCATATGTAATGCAGGTACCCATGTCAATTACCACGAGATCTTCACCGGGGAACAGGTAATTCGCGCCGGCGGCGGCGGCGATGCGGTCTGCGCCGAGCGTTTGGGGCGTATCATAATTTTTCGTGATCGGCAGCGGCGTTCCGGGCGTTAAGCCCATGACTTTTACAGAGCCGCCCAGTGCTTCCTCGAACTCTTCCTGCGTGCGGCCGACGGAAGAAAAAAAGAGATATTCCGGCAGCTCAGCCCTGACATTCCGGATCAATTCCGGGAATTCCAGGTGCGTCGTATATCGTATAAGTTTTTCCCCTTCAAACCATCCGATTTTCGAAAAGGTATTTCCCGAATCCACTACAATGTTCATAGTCCGGCAAAATTCCGATTTTCCTGTCATAAAAACTAAGGTCGGAAAAAGTTACTATGCGTTAAATCACCCACTTCGGCACGTTGTCAGAGATTTTTTGTCGTAGGAAAGCAATAAGAATGCGGTTGGCACGGTTTTTAAGCTAAATGTTTGGAAATTAAACGATAGATAATTACCTTCGTCCATCCAAGTCAGTATCGACTTTTAAATCCAAAATCCATCTCGCGGTAATTCTAATCTCAGTGTTATCGAGATTCAAAATCTTGCCGATTTATTGTCAATACTTCCTGTTTGTACCTGTTACAATTGTCTGATTTGATCCATCAAAGTTTTGCAGTCAGTAAAGCCTTTCGCGCAGGCTTTCGCAACTAAATGCTTATCAACCCTATCAATGACCATCACGTGACCTCAGGGCGCGCAGTCCTGTTATATCCAATTACATTCACAACCTTATTTTTTCAATTGGTAAAGCGACCCTTTACTTTCCATTTTCTGTATGCCTACAATTGATGATTTAAACATTAAGCTTTTATCAGAGCTACGAGAAATAGCGGGTGCTCTGGGAATACCCGATCATACCAAACTTCCTAAAAAAGAACTGATTAACCGGATCGTGTCGCAGCAGCAAGCACCTGCCCCTGTTGCCACACCCGCTGCTGTGGAAGCTCCCGAACTGGAAGCCGTTACCACTGATTCCGGAGAACCCAAGAAAAAACGCACCAGAAGGCCCATTGAGCCTACTCCCGTGCCTGTGAAAGGCGGAAATAACCGTCCCGCACGGAACAAAAAAGATAGCAATTCACCAATCCCTTCCGCGGCGCCATTATTCGATACTCTTGCCCGTCAGGAGTTTCCGAAACGCCAGGAAGAACGTCCGAAAAATATAGATACATCGCTGGAAATCGACGAGGACAATGACACACTCAACGATCTGGGCAGAGAAGAAATCCCGGCGGCAGCGGAAGTAACAACCGAGCCGGAGGTATCAGCCCCGGAAATCCAGGCTGACGACCAGGAAGAGAAACCTGCGGAAGTATCCCATGAAGCGGCACCCCAGCCACGTGAGGAACGCCAGCAGCGCCCCCAGCAAGAAGGCCAGGAAAGGCATCAGCAGCCTCAGGCACAGCGTGAGGATCCATCTTCGAAAATCAAACGCAACTACAACAACTACGTAAGAGAGTTTGATGGTCTGATTGTCAATGAAGGTGTATTGGAAATCATGCAGGATGGCGGCTACGGCTTCCTTCGCTCGGCGGATTACAACTACCTGGCAAGCCCAGATGACATTTACGTGTCGCCTTCGCAAATCAAACTGTTCGGCTTGAAAACCGGTGACACCGTAAAAGGTCAGATCCGCCCGCCGAAAGAAGGAGAAAAATACTTTGCATTGCTGCGCGTGGAAACGGTTAATGGCAAAACCACCGAAGAAATCCGCGACCGTATCCCGTTTGAATACCTTACCCCATTGTTCCCCGATGAATGCCTGCGTCTGAGCTCGCGCCCGGAACAATATTCTACCCGTATTCTCGATCTCTTTGCACCCATCGGAAAAGGCCAGCGCGGTATGATCGTAGCACAGCCTAAAACCGGTAAAACCGTGCTTTTGAAAGAAATCGCGAATGCCATTACCCGCAACCACCCCGAAGTGTTCCTGCTGATCCTGCTGATCGACGAACGCCCGGAAGAAGTTACGGATATGCAGCGCAGCGTGCGTGCGGAGGTTATCGCCTCTACATTTGACGAGCAAGCCGACCGCCACGTGAAAGTAGCGAGCATTGTTTTGGAGAAAGCCAAAAGAATGGTGGAATGCGGTCACGACGTGGTGATTCTGCTCGATTCGATCACGCGTCTGGCCCGTGCGTATAACACGGTAGTTCCTTCTTCCGGTAAGATCCTTTCCGGTGGTGTGGATGCCAATGCATTGCACAAGCCGAAACGCTTCTTCGGTGCGGCACGTAATGTGGAAAACGGCGGCTCGCTGACCATTATCGCAACCGCATTGATCGATACCGGTTCTAAAATGGACGAAGTAATCTTCGAAGAATTCAAAGGTACCGGTAATATGGAATTGCAACTCGACCGCAAGCTGTCCAACAAACGCGTATTCCCGGCTATCGATGTAATGGCTTCCGGTACCCGCCGCGAGGATTTGCTGCTCGACAAGGAAACGCTCAAAAAAGTATGGATCCTCCGCAAGCACATGTCCGACATGAATGCGATGGAATCGATGGACTTCCTTTTGGAACATATGAAAGGGACACGGAACAACGAAGAGTTCCTGATCTCGATGAACCGATAAATAATAAAGCCCGGGCTAATGTCCGGGCTTTTTCATGTTATAATCCCTCCTATTGCATCTTGTTTGCCGGAATCTTATTTTTAGGTAGTTAAGCACACATCTCCTACCGTTAAACTTCCGTTCCTCATGTTCAATAGTAAGGCGCTCTGGTGGACCTTCCTGGGATTTTGGCTGGCAGGCTCTATTTACTGGCATGTATGTAAAATCGAACAATTCTGCGACATGCTGTCCGATTCCCAGGCACTCCTGCCTGAAATGCCTGCACAAAGCGGCCTGCTCCGTTTTTCCCTTCGGAATGTAGGCCTTCCCTACCGCATCGAGCTCACACATTTCTGGCAACACGCGATCATGATCGGCGTTGCGCTGCTGCTTGGTTTCGTACTGGGCACGACCTATGAAATGAAGAAAACGAGGGATTTGCGTTACAGGCTGAACCGCATTCGCCGCGAACTGGCCTATTATCAATCGAAACAATGAATATCCCGGCTATTTCCTTGGATTTGGACGGCTTCCCCGTCGCGGTTGCAGAAATTGCATTGATGCTGGTCGGTGCCACGATGGCCGGTTGGTTTCTGGCAAAAGTGATTATCAGAAAGAGAATCGGTAACTTGCAGGAATTAATAGAGGAGAAAAAATACGAACTAGCTCAAATCCGGACTTTAACAGACACCACAGTGGATTACCCCATCGCTACCAATGCCCACAAAACCGTTTACCCCACCATCAGCCCCGATCACGCGCCGGACGATCTCAAAATCATTGAAGGAATTGGGCCCAAAATCGAGGAGATCCTGAACCGGGAGGGCATTCATACCTACGAACAACTCATGGAAACATCGTTGCTGCGCATTGCAGGCTTCCTCAAAAAAGCCGGCCCGCGATACCAGCTCCATGACCCTTCGACCTGGCCTGAGCAAGCGGCACTGGCCAAGCAGCAGAAATGGGAAGAACTGGAAAGGTTGAAACTCAAGATGATTTCAGGAAGGTCATAAAAAACGAAAAGCCGCTTTACAGCGGCTTTTCTACTAATATAGCGTCCTGTTACAGGGTACTAACCGTTCTTTGAATAAACTGGGTCAGATCGCTGCCTGAAAGCATTCCCTGCGAAAGCAAGGCGAGGTCGTAAACCTGCTTCGCCAGCGCCTTCTGTTCGTCCTCATTCTCCGAACCGGCGATCTTGCCGATCAGCGGGTGGTTCGAGTTCAGCGAAACGGTGTACATCAAAGGCATATCGCCAAACATCGACCGTTGGCCCGAACTTGCCTGCATGTCCGTCATACGGCGCATGAATTCGGGGAATGTGATCACCACCGGCAGCTCGTCTACTGGCATGGCTTCCACGGTAATGTGCGCGGTTTTGTTTTCGGAAATACCTTCGAATACCTTCTTCACCTTTTCCTGGTCATCAGCAGAAAGAATGCTTTCCAGCTTCACTTCCTTTTCAACGAGCTTGTCCAACGTATCCGCATCCACACGCTTCACCTGCACTTTTTCCAGCTTCTGTTCCAACGCGTTGATAAAGTGTGAATCGATCACGCTATTCAGCACGAGCACATCGTAGCTGCGCTTTTTGGCGGACTGGATAAATGCGTCCTGTTTCTTTTCATCGGTGGTGTAAAGCCACACCAGCGACTCGTTTTTGTCGGTCTGGTTTTCCTTGACATGCTCGCGGTACTCTTCAAAAGTGAAGTATTTGCCGTCGGTGTTTTTCAACAGACAGAAATCTTTTGCTTTTTCATAGAATTTATCATCACTGATAATGCCGTATTTCACGAACAAGCCGATATCATCAAATTTCTTCTCAAAGCCCTCGCGGTCGTTTTTGAAGATTTCAAGCAACTTATCTGCCACTTTGCGGGTAATGTAGCCGTTAATTTTCTTCACATTACCATCCGCTTGCAGGTAGCTGCGCGATACGTTCAAAGGAATATCCGGCGAGTCGATTACACCGTGCAGTAATTGCAGGAAGTCCGGAACAATGTCCTTCACTTCGTCGGTAATGAACACCTGGCGGCTGTAAAGCTGGATTTTCTCACGCTGTCCTGAGAAATCGTTGCGCAGTTTCGGGAAGTAGAGTACGCCGGTCAGGTTGAACGGGTAATCCACATTCAAATGGATCCAGAAAAGCGGGTCTTCGCCGAATGGGTAAAGTTCTTTATAGAATGCGAGGTAATCTTCGTCATTCAGATCGGAAGGGCTCTTGGTCCAGATCGGGCTTGGATTGTTAATTACCTTGTCTTCGAATTCAATTTCAATGGGCAGGAATTTGCCGTATTTTTCCAAAATACCACGCAGACGGTGCGCATCCAGGAATTCTTCGGAATCTTCGGCAATGTGCAGGATAATGTCGGTACCGCGCTCTTCTTTTTCTACGGATGAAATTTCAAACTCCGTCGACCCGTCGCACTCCCAGCGCACGGGCTCGGAACCCTCCTTGTAGGACTTTGTAATGATCTCTACATTCTGCGCCACCATGTAAGCCGAGTAGAAACCCAGACCGAAGTGACCGATAATGCCCTTGTCACCTTCACCTTTGTCCTTATACTTTTCAACAAACTCGGTAGCACCGGAGAATGCGATCTGGTTAATGTATTTTTTGATCTCGTCGGCTGTCATACCGATACCATTGTCACTGATCGTGATCGTTTTGGCATCTTTGTCCAACCTGACAACTACTTTCAGATCGCCCAGCTCGCCGTTGTATTCGCCGTAGGAAGCCAGCTTTTTGATCTTTTGCGAAGCGTCTACCGCATTGGAAACAAGCTCCCTCAAAAAGATTTCGTGGTCCGAATAAAGGAATTTCTTGATAATCGGAAAGATATTCTCGGTATGAATGCTCAAATTCCCTTTTTCCTGAATCACTGATTCCATAGTTATGTTATCGTTTGTTTTATATTTTAAGAATGTAATTTCGCTTTGCAATACGCGCCAGAAATATGCGTTCCAATAACAATCAAAATGCTTACCGGCTGACACATTGTCATGTACTATACTATCCTTCGGTACCGAAATGCAATCGGCTGGTATCTGAAAGGCTTTTTTACTAATATTGCGACCGGTAAACAACTCAACTAAAATCACCAAACCAGTTCCGCCGAACACCAATTTCCGACATGAATCTGATTAAAAAACTTTTTGTAGGAGTCTTCTTTCTCAGCGGGTTCTCTGCCTGCACAACCATGAACTCCGTTCCTCTTTCGAATTACACCGTCTTTACCGAAGACCTTCGCCGTGACCTGGAAGCTGCCAATATTTCCCTTACGAAAGTTCAGTTCTTCAACGACAAGTCGATCAACATCCGCCGCGAAGTGACCGACCCGAACGACATCAAGGTAAATCCGGAAGGACAGATTACCATGAGCAACGGTAAGAGCATTCAGACCATCAACGTGCTGCCATTCACGCCGGGCGTCGCATTGAGCACTGGAGACGGCACGATCAACGTGTCATGGGACGATACCCAGCAGGATACGAAAGGGATGAAATTCAACCTGAGCGGTCAGAACTACTTCCTCGACGTGCTTCCCAACAATAAATTTGACTACAAGGAGCGCACATTCGACCTGCAAAGCGGCAATGGCGCACGTCTTTTTGTAAAAAAGGATTTGTTGAAGCAGGTTAAAAACCAGCGGGAGACATTGAAAGGACGCAAGGTGAACCAGTAATTCACTCGCTTTCATACAAAATAAAAGGTCGGGAAACCCCGACCTTTTATTTTTTGAGTGTTCCTTTTATCAGTTTAGGTTAAAATATTGGCTTTTATTGCTGTTCGTCCGGGGCTTATGGATGATCTGCGAGTTGCGGATCAGCACAATCACCACCAGGCCGGTAATAATCGCAAGGGAGATTTGCAGAAAGGAAATGACACCAAAACTCGCCACATTCATTTTCGAAGCCTTCACCAGGTCCTTCCCGATCGTCGACTGAATTCCTGCCAGCTCATTCAGGTTTAAAATCGTGCTTTCGAACGTGGTGCTGCCCGGCGCGGAAAACAATTGCCTGGCTTCCACAAACGATCCGGCAGCACATAGCGCCAGGACCCGGCTTTCCAGGCTGGCATACTGGCCGATCTGGCCTTTGAATCCATGCAGGCTTTTCGCTTCCTCGTCCACCAGGTAAGTTTTTTCAAAGATCCGGATCAGCGAATCGATGCTCCGGTCGTGCGCGCTCAGCTGCGCCCTCACATGTGCGGGGGATGGCTGCTCCTCCGAGTACAGGTAATTTTCAAGCGAAAGGCGCTTGCGGTACAGATTCTCGGTGAGATACAGGATAGTAGTGGCGGGAACGAGGCGATCTTTATAGATGGATGAAAACGACTCGTCGATACCCTCCACATTGTAGCGTGAAATTAACGTTCCGCCAACGATCAATGCCATGATCCCTCCCAACAAAATTGCAGCTTTAAACTTCTGCTGAATAACAAATGACCACCTCATGAATTGATAATTAACTTTTGCCAAGGTATCAATGTATTTACAAAATACAAAAATATCTTTCTATATTAACGAAAAAGTACACTGTGTAATATCTGTTTTACAATGTACACACAAAAAAAGCGCAGAGGCAAATGCCTCTGCGCCATGACGTGCCCGGCAAAAATCAGTTTTGCTGCCCGCCTCCTACAACATCCGTATTGTTAACCGACTTCGTTTTCTTCTTCGGTGCATTGAAGCTCATCTTTCCGATCGAATAGCTGAATGTCACTTTGAAGTTCCGGTTGTAAAGCTGCGTCGCGCCGGTTTGCACGAACTGCGGCGAGTTCAGGTTCGAAGTAAAACGCACCCCCTTGGTCAGGAAGTTCTCCGCACCGAAACCAATGCTGCCCTTTTTGTTGGCAAAATCCTTTTTGAACCCTAATGAATATAGGTAGAACCCGGTACGCGTGCCTTGCAGCTGGATTTCCTTTCCACGGTAAAACCCGAATGCCTGCAATCCCCAGCCGTTCTGCAATGAAATTTGCGACATCAACCGGCCACCGTAGTTGAAACCGGAATTACTGATCCCCACCGAAGTACCATCCAGGCCGGTCGTCTGGCCTTCCAGATAGGAATGCAGAATATCGATACTACCATTCAGGGTCCATTTCGGCGTCAGGTACACGTTGGCAAACACATTGGCACCGTAGGCCCGCTGCTTGCCGATGTTCTCAAACGTCGTCACGATCGCGCCTTGCAGCGTATCGACGGCCATACGAACCTGCGTAATCGAATTATTGGTCTGGCGGGCGAAAACCGAGGCATTAATGTAAGTTTTCTTGATGTTGGTACTCAATGCAAGTTCAAAATTGTCTGTCAGCTCAGGGCTCAATGCCGGGTTACCGGTACTAATGCTCTGCGGGTTGGCCAGGTTCACGTTCGGGTTGAGTTGCTGAATACCCGGGCGCTGAATGCGGCGGTTGTAGGCCGCTTTCAAAGTTGTACTACCGGAAAGCGCTTTCGACACGTTGATGCTAGGCACGAGGTTTCCGTAAGCCGGAATGTCGATGGCCTTATCAGCCCCCATATCGGCGGTAATGCCGGTGTATTCGTAGCGCGTCCCGAGTTTGAATGTGTATTTGCTTTTGGTTGAAAGTGTATAGGAAAAATAACCGGCCGCCACATTCTGCTTGTAATTCAAAGCACCTGACGGGTTGGTCGTGCTCAATACAAAATCGCCCGATTCTCCGGCAGCAAGGTATTTAAAATCACTGTTCACAGTCCTGAAAATCCCTTTTGCACCGAATTCCAATAACTGGTTCTTGCCCAGCGGCGTCTGGTAATCGGTTTGCAGGGTCAATTCCGAATTCTCGTTTTTGTTTTCATTTTTCAGCTTGCTATCCACCGCGCCGGATTCGTTGAGCAGGTCGGTATTGAAATTATTGGTCAGGCCGGTGCGGCTGTACAGCGTGGAAATGCTCCACTCCTGCTGCGGCTTGAAGGTGCGGATGTAGTCAATATTAAAATCCACCGTCCCGGAAAGGTCCTTGCGATCAACCTTACGTAATGAGCTGTTGCTAAGACTGCTATTTTCATATTGATTAATGGTCAGATCCTGCTTCTGGATAAAATTCCGCGTTCCGTAGCGCAAACCCGCTGATAATGCCTGGTTTTTGCCCAAATCATAATCCCAACCCAATGAATACTGCCCGAACAAACCGCGGTCTTTCGCGGTAGAGCTCTGGTTGGTAAGGAACGAACTCCCGCCGGAATAGGTCGTCTGATCGAGAACGGAAGTCGCTTTGTTATAGAATGCACGGCCGAACCCGCCGAGCGTGAAGCCCATTTTACCTTTGCGATAGCTCCCGTTCAAGCCCAGGTTGGAACCGCGGTTACCCACACCGGAATCGATGTTCAGCGTCAGGCCTTGCAGGTTATTTTTCTTAGTGATGATGTTGATAATCCCTCCCGAGCCTTCTGCGTCATATTTGGCCGAAGGAGAGGTGATCACTTCTACCGATTTGATCATATCCGCTGGAATCTGCTTCAAGGCATCCGCCACATTTGCGGCAATGATGGTAGAAGGTTTGTTATTAATCAAAACCTTGATATTATTGCTTCCCCGCAGCGACACATTGCCATCCAGGTCCACCGACAGCATAGGCACCTTCCGCAGCAGGTCCGAAGCATCACCACCTTTGGAAGTAATGTCCTTTTCTGCATTGAAAACCATCCTGTCCACCTTCTCTTCGATCAGCGATTTCTCGCCGGTAATGGTCACTTCCTGCAAGTTTTGCACACTGGAAGCGAGCTGAATAGACCCCAGTTCCACATCCTTGCCTTTTTCCACCTTCACAGTGATAGCCTTATCTTTATAGCCAATGAAAGAAATCATCAGCTTGTAAGCACCGGGCGCCACTTTCGAAATGGCAAACTTACCGGACTCATCGGCGGTGGTACCGTCAATCGCTTTGTTATCAGCGACATTGAATAATGCAATACTGGCAAATTCCACGCCCTTTGCGGCGGCTGAATCCAGTACAATTCCTGAAATCTTCGAATTTCCCTGCGCAGGAGCCTGTGCGAAGGATAGGTTAGCGGCAATAGCCAGGATAAGGGTCAAAATGCCAAATCTGACGGCTGACAGTAAGAGGTTGTTCATACTTTCCATAAGTTAATCAAAGAGGGTGCTTTCGCCACTGTCCTACTTAAATGCAATTCTCAATACAAAAGAAAAACATCTTTCATATTTATTATTTGATAATAGATAGCCACCCCGAATTCATCTGCGAATCGGCGCTTTCGGGATACCAATCCATAATCAGGCAAATGGCGCGGCCCGCACGGCTACGAGTACCCGGAGCGTGGTACAGTTTTGGTGAAGACGCAATACAAGCTTACTTTTGAAACTCCAATGCAATGCGGCGAAGTCCGCTGAGCACTAACTTACTCTTCTGTTCATGAATGATGCTGTCATAGATTTCAGTAAAGTCCACCAGATACAAATTTTTGGAATAACCATTATGGAGCCATCGACGGTATTGTCGAGCCTGATGATGACCGCCGTATGCATTTACGCGTTTTTCCATCTCAATAAACTGGGACGCGCGCACCGCATGTACAAGCAGATCCAGTACTTCTTTCTCTTCATGGCGATTGCCACGGCTATCGGCGGGATATTGGGGCATGGCTTCTTGTATATGACCGGCAAAGTCGGTAAGATTCCGGGCTGGTTCGCGAGCATGATCGCCGTCGCATTGTTCGAAAGAGCGGCCATATGGCATATCAAACCACTCTTGCACCGTCGTAATGGCCTGCTGCTGGGCTGGCTGAACTATGTCGAATTGACCGTTTTTTTCGTGCTAACCTTCATCACGCTCGATTTCCGGATCGTGGAAGTGCATGCATTCTACGGGCTGTTCCTGATGCTCTTCATGATCGAAATCTATGTGTATAAGAAGAGAAAAGACCCGGGCAGCAAAAATATCTTCCTCGCAACACTGATGGGCGCGATCGCTGCGGGCTTTCATGCTCTGAAATTCAGCTTCGGCGACTGGTTCAATTACAATGATATTGCGCACATTCCGATGTCGCTGTCCATCTGGTTCTATTACCAGGGCGCGCGGCATATGACCTATTATGGCGACGAGATGATCGTGCCGGAGGAAGTGATTGAAAGCGAAAGCAATGGCTAATAAAAAAACGGATGCCTCTCAGACATCCGTTTTTTTTTACTAGCCGAAAAGAATTACTTGTTCGGCTGTGGCGTGTAGCGCAGGTATGGCTTCACAATATTCAATCCTTTGGTAAACTTCTTCTGCGCATCTTCCGTGCTCACAGCGGGCACTACAATTACATCGTCGCCTTCTTTCCAGTCGGCTGGCGTAGCTACGGAATAGTTGGCTGTCAGCTGAAGTGAATCTATGACGCGGAGAATTTCATTGAAGTTACGGCCGGTCGATGCGGGATAAGTAAGCGTCAGTTTGATCTTTTTGTCCGGGCCGATCACAAATACCGAGCGCACCGTTGCCTTTTCACTCGCATTCGGGTGGATCATATCATATAGGTGCGCTACCTGGCGGCCTTCGTCTGCGATGATCGGGAAGTTCACTTCGGTATTGTTCACCTCATTGATATCCGGAATCCAGCGGTGGTGCGAATCGAGGTCGTCGACGCTCACGGCGAGCACTTTCACATTGCGTTTCTCAAACTCACCTTTCAAAAGGGCTGTTTTACCCAATTCAGTTGTACAAACGGGAGTAAAGTCAGCGGGGTGAGAGAACAACAATCCCCAGCTATCTCCCAGCCATTCGTGGAATTTGATGGGTCCCTGGGTGGTATTTGCTTCAAAATCCGGTGCGATATCTCCTAATCGAAGTGACATAATGGTGAAGGTTTAAAGAATGAAACATTAATCTACTAACATTGTAGAGTAAAACACAAAATTAAAGAAATAGTTTCATTAAATACCCCATTTCTTCCATTAATAAATACAACGGTAAACTGCCCTTACAGGAACGCCATTACAAGCTGATAATCTTCACTTTAACCAATTTTAACCGCATTTTAAGGCTCGTTTAATTGCGTTTTAATTGCTGTTTGGCTCCTTTGAGAAACAAAAGCCGGAGGTGGTTTCTGCACCCGGCCGGTCGGCAAAAATACATCATAAAACGCTATCAGCTTACCCAATGACGGCCCGGAACAACTCTTTCGATGAAAACGCGGTACTGGATGAGCTGAGGCAATTTCTGCCGGCATTGTCGACGGGCAGGACATTTACCCACCGGAATCCTTTGCAGGCCTTTCAGCACCTGCGCTTTCACGACGCGCTGCGGCATGCGTCGGAAATGCTCGGTTACCGTACATGGCTCTCGCTGGATGAATACCGCTCACTGTATAACTCCAAAAGGGTAAAACCAGGAGTTTTGGAAAAAGTACTGGTCGGGCAAAAAGGAACAGCCCGGACTTTCGAATGGCAGGATAAGGTTTTAATGAAAAAGTTTCCTGCGGATGCTACGGCGCCACGGATCGGCCAATTGAGGGCCAACTGGCAAAAACAGTACAAAACCGACCCGGATGCACGCATTCATCCGAGATTGTTCCGCATTTTAGGCAACTATCTCGACCACGGCGTCTCCGATTGGAAATTCCCGGTGCACGGGCAGGGCTTCTTCGACTCCATGCGCGAAATGGAATCGAACAGCTTCGTCAGTGTATTCAATACGCCCCGGGCGCGGAACCTGCTTTTGCATACCAGCCCTTCCATCGAGGATTTACTGACGGTCATCGTCGGCGACGAAACGCTTTTCAAACAATACCTTTTCGACCAGCAGTTCGCACATCGCGGGTGGTCGGGGCTGGTGGCCTGGTTGGAGCGCAACGGAGAAATTCTGCCCAATGGCAGCAGCATTACCCTGTACGAACTCATTGTGTTCGAGTTACTGCTTGAAATCGATGTGCTGGACGATCGCCTCGGAACGCACTGGGAGCCGCTGGCCTCGGGGCTCGCGAATCGGCCGAAGGACCTGTTCGCCCCGGTACCTGCTGATGAAAAAAGCGAGGTGCTTGGCATTTGGCAGGAGGCTTTTGAATGGAGCTATTATGAAGGAATACTTGCCGGATTCAGCCGCGACCGGCAAAATTTCACGGAAGGGCGTACTTTGACCCGCATCGTTACAAACGCGCCGGATTCCCTCTGCATTGTCGGAAGGCCGTCGGTACTCCGGAACCTGCCGAACGGCCACCGCGCGTTTCTGCACAGCTACGATTTTGCCGTCGATAGGGACGGAGAACTGCTGAAAAGCACGCTGGAAACCGTAATACCCTCGCTGGGAGCTGCTAGCCTGGAATATTTCTTCGCGCGAACCGCATGGACCGCCGTGGAAAGCAACGCTGCGCTGACCGACCAGATTATCGGGCTTTTTGGCATAGCCGACAGCGTAAGTGGCGATTTGCGAACGGGATTGCCCGCTTCGCTGATCGAAGATTTGGAACCAACGCGCCTGCTATGTGTTGTGGAACAGTTTCCGGAAACCGTGCTGAAAGTAATTGACCGGCTCGATGCGGCCGTCGCAAGATGGCTGGCGAATGAATGGGTACACATGGTGGTAACGGATCCTGCTTCAGGTGAACTCCGGGTGTTGAAGAACGGCGAGCTGGCCGCCTATAAATCCGACAGACGGCCCGTTGAGGATGCCGTCCATTAAAATATTCGCTATCGATGGCTGGTGGTTGGTAAAGCCGCATTGCTGATTTACCGGTCGTCGATGGCTTTTTTAAACGAGTATATGTTTTGGAATGATTTCCATTTTGATGGTTTGACACTAGCCTATCTGACTACCGGATTCGCTATGACACTCCTGGCCGTGTGGAATGGCAGCAGCATCTTCCGCGGTCGCAGGCAATGGTCCTTGTTCGTTTGCACGGTTATGCTTTTTGGTGTTGGTTATGGGTTGGCCGTTTTTTCAGGTGATTGGAAAACGTTACTGCTTGGCTGGGAGATAATGGGCGCCGCTTCATTTCTGCTCATCATTCTCCATCGTGACTTTTCGGGCGGCATTCCGGCGAAAGCCTTTTTTATATATCGCATGGGTGATACGGGCTTGCTCCTTGCCATGTGGGCAAGCCTCCACCCGTGGCGGCACGATACGACGATCATTTCACTCCTGCTGCTGGCAACCGCGTCCCTGCAAGCGTCGCAGTTACCGTTCTCTTCGTGGCTGCCCCAGGCACTGGAGAATACCACCACGGCGAGCGCTGTGCTGCTTACGACGCTCACCATGCAGATGGGTGCATTCCTGCTGCTGCGGACCTATCCGTATTGGGAACACCAGCTTTCGGTCCGCATACTCATGGCATTGCTCGGCCTGGTCGCCGCCGCGATGGCAGCAGGCTTTGCCCGTGTTCAATCGTCCGTAAAGCGGCGCGTTGCCTACGTTTCCATGGCCCACAACGGACTCATTTTTATCGAAGTGGCCGCTGGCTTCAAAAGCCTGGCACTCATACATATCGCAGCAAATGCATTCCTGGGTGCGTACCGGTTACTCGTTCAGCCTTCGGTTGTGGTTTCCGGCGCGGGAGCGCGTACTATTTCCAATCGTAAAACCTGGGAAGACAGGCTTCCCAAGAAATTGAAATACACCATTTATATGCTCGATACCAGGGAATGGGGCCTGTATGCGCGCTTTTCCAGATACCTGAGATCATAATGTCATTGCTATTAACCCACTGATTAAATCAGCAAACCGAATACCGATTTTCATAATTATAGTTAACCTGTTCGTTTAAGTTTCGGAAACCATCTCATGTTTAAAATGAGATGGTTTTTTGTTTATTTTGAACTAAGCCCGTTTGTTTTGCTTTTTAAGATTAAAACCGACCTTAACCCTTGAAACTGCCTGTCTATTTGGATCATAACGCGACCACCCCTGTGGACCCGAGGGTTTTGCAGGAGATGCTTCCCTATTTTTCGGACAGGTTCGGAAACGCGGCAAGCCGTACGCATTCGTATGGCTGGGAAGCGGAAGAATCTGTGGACATAGCCAGGGAACAGATCGCCAACCTCATAGGCGCGCACCCGCACGAGATTGTCTTCACTTCCGGCGCGACCGAGGCCGTAAATCTCGCTATCAAAGGTGTTTTTGAAAGTTCCGACCGACAGGAGAAGCACATCATCACGGTATGTACTGAACACAAGGCAGTGCTCGATACCTGCAAGCATATCGAACGCCTGGGCGGCAGGGTTACCTACCTGCCCGTCGATGCGAGCGGGCTGGTCAGCCTCACCGACCTCGAAAATGCCGTCACACCGGATACGATCCTCATTGCGGTCATGTATGCCAATAATGAGACCGGCGTGATCCAACCCATTCGTGAAATAGCCGCTATCGCGAAACAGCACCATATTACTTTCCTTTCGGACGCCACACAGGCCGTGGGTAAAATCCCCGTGAATGTCCAGAATGAGGGCATCGACCTGCTTGCATTGAGCGCACATAAAATATATGGCCCCAAAGGTGTGGGTGCATTGTATGTACGCAAAAAGAACCCGGCCGTGACTCTAACCGCCCAGATCGACGGCGGCGGACACGAGCGGAATATGCGCAGCGGGACCCTGAATGTCCCCGGCATCGTGGGCCTTGGCTGGGCTTGCGAGATAGCAGGTGCCGAGATGGCCCGCGAAAGCAAACACATTGCTGCATTGCGCAATACATTCGAAGTGGAGCTGCTCGTACTGCAAGATATTGAGATCAACGCGGCAGATGCGCGAAGACTGCCGCATTGCACCAACATTTCATTCGGGCAGGTGGATGGCGAAAAACTGATATTCGAAGCCGGCAGCGACCTGGCATTTTCGCGCAGCTCGGCGTGCACGTCGGCCACACTGGAACCCAGCTATGTGCTGAAAGCCATGGGCTTTTCGGATGAGCGGATCCATAACTCCTTCCGGTTCAGCTTCGGGCGGTTTTCTACCGAGGAACATGTGAATCACGCGGTTTCCGTTATTTCAAAGATCGTAAAACAACATCGCCATGAAAGAGATCACGGACATTATCCGGTCGTATGAGCAGGCATTGACCTCGGGTAAGCGCATGGCGCTCGCGACGGTCGTGCACGTGGAGGGCTCGTCTTACAGGCGCCCAGGCGCACGGATGCTCGTAACCGACGACGGCCAGCTTACAGGCGCGATAAGCGGTGGCTGCCTGGAAGGTGATGCCCTGCGAAAAGCACTACTGGCCATTTCCCAACAGAAAAACAAGCTGGTAACTTACGATACGACGGATGAAAACGACACTACGCTCGGCGTTCAGCTCGGGTGCAATGGAATCGTGCACATTCTTTTTGAACCTATTAAAACCGATGACGCCGAAAATCCGGTAGAGCTGCTGAAAAAAGTGACAGCCAAACGGCAAAATGCGGTATTGGTAACGCTCTTTTCGCTGCATTCCCGCACCGGCGCGCAGCCTGGCACCTGTTTCCTGCATTTGCAGAGCGACGACCAGGTTACCTGCAACTGTACCGAACCAGCCATGCACGATCGGCTGCTTGCGGAAACGCAGACCGCCTACCTCCGAAACGATTCGTTTTTCAAGGCATTCGAAAGCGTTTCGCTAACCGGCTTCGTCGAATATTTCAATACCCCTCCTTCCATTGTCATCGCCGGAGCAGGTAATGACACCATTCCGCTGACCGAAATGGCGGGTGTACTGGGCTGGGACGTGACCGTGGTCGATGGCCGCGCCGGACATGCTACCCGCCAGCGGTTTCCCAAGGCTGGAAAAGTGCTGGTATCGCGTGCAGACGACGTTTTGAAGCACATTGTCGTGGATGAGCGGACTTTTGTGCTACTCATGACCCACAACTACAATTATGACCTCGCACTGCTGAAACAGCTGCTTACTGTGGATGCTTGCCGGTATGTGGGTGCATTAGGACCGAAGAAGAAGCTCGAACGCATGTACTCGGAGCTGGAAAATGAGGGAATGGCGATTACCGACGCCCAAAAAGCAAAGGTATTCGGACCGGTAGGGCTCGATATCGGCGCGGAGACTTCTGAGGAAATTGCATTGGCGGTACTGTCGGAAATTAAGGCCGTACTGAGCGGCCGCACCGGCCTTTCGCTCCGTGAAAAACTTGAACCGATCCATAACCGGTCCCATCAGCATGTGGATTACACCCGTGATGAGAAAGAAGATTTCCTTTGTGCCGTTCAGACTACATTAACGGAGCGGGCATGATAGCTGACGAATATGGCATTATTATCCTCGCCGCCGGCAATTCTTCACGGCTCGGCGAACCGAAGCAGCTACTGCCATTTCGAGGAAAGAGCCTGATCCGCCATATCTGCGGCTCAGCGCTGGAAGTTGCCGGCGATCAGGTGATTGTCGTAACCGGTTCCAATGCGCAGCTGATTGAGCGGGAACTGGAAGGCCTGCCGTGCCGCTTCGCGTTCAATCCCGACTGGCAGGAAGGGATGTCGGCTTCCATCAAAACCGGTATTCATGTGTTGCAATCGTTCAATCCGCAGGTCAAAGGATGCATTCTGGCCGTCAGCGACCAGCCATTTGTCTCTGCGGGAATTTTCAATGCATTGATTCAATCTTTTGAAACCGAAGGAAAACCCATCGTAGCGTCTCAATACAGCGGGTCGCTGGGCACACCCGCATTTTTCGCTGCTTCCTACTTCCCTGCCCTGCTCCAACTTACCGGTGCCGAAGGGGCTAAAAAACTGTTCAATCGCTATGCAAATGACGTTTCGTCTTACCCATTTCCGCAAGGCAGCATCGATATCGACACCCGGGAAGACTATAAGCGGCTGATATCCGGCAGCTAAGCATCGCCATCTCTTTCAGGTCCTTTGAAAATTAATTTTCGCTCCCCTATTGCGAATGTAAAATCATCATCTACATTTGCAGTGTACTATTTCACTAATACACTAAAACAATTGAGCCATGATCCACCTTAACCAGGTTTCTTTTGGGTACGGAAAGCGTAAGAAATTGTTTGAAAACCTCGACCTGCACCTCGACGCGGGCCATATCTACGGGCTTCTCGGGAAGAATGGTGCGGGGAAGTCTAGTTTGCTGCGCAATATGGCGGGACTGCTCTTCCCCACCGACGGGCGTATTGAAGTAGCCGGCTTCGAGCCCCGCAAACGGCAGCCCGCTTTTTTGCAGGACATTTTCTTCCTGCCCGAGGAAATTTACCTCCCTCCCGTAACGGTTGACAAGTACCTGAGCCTTATGGCCCCTTTTTACCCAAAGTTCGACGAGCAGCTATTCCGGGCCTACATCGCGGAACTCGACATTCCGGAAGGCAACAAGCTGACGGGCATGTCGTACGGCCAGAAAAAAAAGGTACTGATCGCCTTCGCATTGGCGACCAACACCCGCGTGCTGATCATGGACGAACCTACCAATGGACTCGATATCCCATCCAAAAGCCAGTTTCGCAGATTAGTATCCTCAGCGCTGGACAAACACCGGCTCATTCTGATCTCCACGCACCAGGTACGTGACCTGGACAACCTCATCGATGCCATTATCATCCTCGAAGACAGCAAGATACTTATCCAACACAGTCTCGAAACCGTCGCGGAGCGCCTGTATTTCGGCGAGCTGCCGAGCATCGAGCTGGACGAGCGCGTGATTTATTCAGAGCCATCGTTACGCGGGTACAAAGCCGTGTTCGAAAATTCGACGCAGGAAGATAGCCGTGTGGATTTAGAGTATTTGTTTAATGCGGTATTGGAAAACCCAGGCCGTATCCGCCAAATATTCGCCTATTAGCCATGAAAATTATCATCATCCTGCTGATTGCGTTAGCAGCGGCAACGCTTCGGTACATTCCGCCATTCCTAGTCCCAGCCCTTTTGTCCCCCATCGCTATCCTATGAACCAGACATTCGACATTCACCGCTTCGTGCTCATGCTGCGATTCGACGCCGCCGAGAAAGGCCGAAACTACCTGATGATGGCAGGCGTACTCGTTTTTTGCATCCTGGCAATGACGCTACCCATCACGCAAACCAGCGAACCCAGCGAATTCCTCAGAATCCTGCATTTCGGGGCATTGTTTATGATTACGCTTTTTGGCGCAAGCCTTTTTACCAGCACGGCTTTCTCGCAGTATTCCGACCAGAGTAACGGCATCGCGGCACTCATGATCCCGGCGTCGCGTCTGGAAAAGTATTTCAGTTCGTTATTGCTTAATCTGGCGTTCGTCATTCCGTTCCTGATCTTCTTTTGGCAACTTCATTACTGGACCATCGACTTCGCGAATACCTTGCTCCCTACCGGCGGTGGCAGCTATGCTTACATTCCCAAGGACTTGTTTGAGTATACCACTTGCTCTTACATAGTCATTCAGGCTTCCATATTCCTCGGTTCAATCTATTTCAAAAAGTTTGCTTATATCAAAACCGCCGTTGTAGCTATCGCATTCGGCTCTCTGCTATCCTATTTCAACTATTCAATGGCCATAAAATTCGCTTCCAAACCAAGCAAATTTCTGGCATACCCGCTATCCGGCTGGAAAGTATGGTTCTATACCGAAGAAGGGATGGAAAGGCCGAAGTACTTTGCCGGTTTTTATCACATCCAATTTTCTGAAACCATGGAGTACGCAGCACAGGGATTTGCGGTATGGCTTGCTATCATGCTGTGGATTTGCGCCTACTATCAGATGAAGGAGCGGGAAATTTAACTAGCACCAATTATGGAATTTAAAGATAAACAAGCCATTTACCTGCAAATCGCCGATTACATCTGCGAGCAGATTCTACTGGGTAAATGGCCGCCCGGTGAGCGCATTCCTTCGGTACGTGACCTCGCTTCGATGATGGAAGTGAATCCGAATACAGTGATGCGGACTTATGACTTTCTTCAAAACAAAGAAATCATATTTAACAAACGCGGCATTGGTTACTCGGCCGATGAACAGGCGAATGGCAAAATCCTCGCATACCGTAAGGAACGCTTCCTGACTACTGAACTGCCCGAGGTTTTCAAGAACCTATATTTACTCGACATTGGTATCGATGAGCTGCACAGCCTCTACCAGAAATTCATTGAAGAAATGTACCCGTTAACCAAATAGCCATGAAAACCAGCAACATCCTGTTAGCAATTACATTATCGGTGTTCTTTGTGGTGACATTGTCATCCAACTTCGTATTGAAAAAGCAGTTTGAGAAAATAGATAAGGACGACAAATATTACGGATTTTCGAAACATCAGGTAGGGGCATTCAAGTACCTGCATTTGAAAGGAAACGGATTTGCATTAACTGAAATACAGCAGGGTCCGACAGCGGAAATCCGGATGATCACCCTACCCCAATACCTGGAATGGGTGCATTCCGGTGATACTTTGGTAGTTACCTACAAACCCGACTGGAAACCGGGCTATCAGTCACGCGACGCATTTGGTTCGCTACCTTCGATTTACATTATTGCTCCAAAACTGGAAGGCATTGTTTCGGACAGTATCCGCACAAAAATACAGGGTTACAAATTCGGAGATCTGGTCCTGGAACAGAAAGGTAATTCTGTAATGCTCTCCAACTCCACCGTCCGCAACTTCAAAGCCACCATTTCCCGCAGTGGTTATGTGCTGCTGAACCCGCAAAGCCGCATTGAAACGGCAGACATCGACATCCGCGACAACAGCACCTTTAACGCGGAAAAAGATATTTTCGGGGATATCAACACGCTGATCGACAGCTCTGCCTACATCAGCTTGCCGGGCAGTATGCTCAAAAAAATCATGAAGCAAAACAAAATAACCCCGAGGTAATCCCCGGGGTTCTGATAAGTTAATTCAATGAAGCACTACTTAATCCCCAGCATTAAACTCGTGCTCCCGCCTGCATTCGTCGTCGGCAGTATACCGTTCCATTTGGCGACCCATTCCTGCTGGATCAGCAATGGTGTCAATGTCTTTTGTCTCAACTGGTTGGCCTCTGCTTCTGCCCTGGCTTTGATCAATGTGGCCTTCGCCTGCCCTTCTGCTCGGGCGATGAGTACTTTGGCTTCGGCTTCCGCTTGTTTTGCCTGGTTTTCCGCTTTCAGACGGGCCTGTATGGACGTATTCTTCTCGTCGATCATCTGGCGTAACGATGGCGGCGGGGTGATGGCCGAAGTAAGCTGATCGTAAATGAAACCGTCTTTGCCCAGGGTCTTCGTCAATACATTTTGCACCCGGTCTTCGAATACTTCCCGGTTGGACATTACGCTATCCGATGTGAACGAGTTGGCGACAATGCGGTAGGCATCATAGATTGTATTTTTCATAAAACCCTGCTGGATTTCCCCTAACGGTCGTCTGTATTGGCGGTAAATCTGCGGTACCTTGTCGGGGTTGATGTGATAGTTCAATTTCGGGTCTACCTTGAACTCGGCGGCGTCTTTGGTAGTGATCACAAAAGAGTCGTAGTCGACACTTTGCGTGTAGGTTGGAAACTCGATGATCTTCGTAGTCCACGCATTATACCACACCCGGCCGGTGACCATGGTAATATTGTCGACGCCCTTATCGCTACCGTAGAGGTTAATACGGATACCAACGTTACCCGCATCGATATTTTCGAACGAAAACGGCTGTATCGCCAGGGCCATGATAAGTACGATGAAAGTTACAATTCCGATAATAATTTTCTTGGTCATATTCGATTACAGTTTAGATTTTAATTGGTTTATAAATTGGCCCAGAACGACATACAGGACGTAAAGCGCCAGTCCGATGATGGCCAGACCCGCAAAAACGAGCCAGTCAGACTGTGCATTGACGAGCCGCAGCGCGTAGGTTACTACGATGATAACTGCGGCGATTTTCAGAATGTGTATCATGTGAGAGAGGTTTGTTTTGCGTAAAATTAACACGCGGGCGGATGAGCAACCGTTAGATTTTATCCAATGGTGCAGCGGATTGTTGAACGCTTCAAAAACCCTATAAACAGCACGAAGCGCGCCGGCATACCGACGCGCTTCGCAGCATTTAAAACCAATAATGGAGATTTTACAGCAATGCAGCCGCGGCTTCGTCCACAAACCAATGCAGTTGCCCTTTTACAGGTTGAATGATTTGAGAAGGATAAAGATCAATGTTCTTTTCTCCTTTCAAAACCTGCTTTAGAACCTCGGCTTTACCAGCGCCGGCAGCCAGGAAAGCTACGCAAGCGGCATCATTCACAACCGGCGCCGTGAGGGTAATGCGATACATGTCCTGGGCTTGCAGGAAAAACGAGGTGGCAAGCGCATTCTGCTCGTGGATCACTTCCGTCCCCGGAAACAGCGACAGTGTATGGCCATCATCCCCCATGCCCAGCAATACGAAATCAAAAGTAGTCTCAGAGCCTTCAAAATAGGTTTTCACTATTTTTTCGTACTCCGCCGCCGATTCTTCAGGTGAAATGTCCGTGCGCATGATGTGGATGTTTTCAGCCTTTACAGGCACTTTATCCAGCAATTCATCATAACACATTTTAGCATTGTTCCTCGAATCCTCAAACGGAACGGCGCGCTCGTCGCCCCAGAAAAAATGAAGTTTTTCCCAGGGAATCGACTCTTTATAAGGCGATTCCGCCAGCAATGCATACAATGCCTTCGGCGTACTTCCGCCCGACAATACGAACGTGAAGCGGTCCTGTTTTGCAAGCACTTGCTGAATGTAGTTGTTAATCCATTCAGCAAGGCTGGCACTTAATGCTTTGGTATCCTTCTCGATATGCAACTCCATAGCTTACGGGGTTGGAGGCAGATTGAGCCAGGTATGTCCGTCGCGGGCGATGAGTGCATCGGCAGCGTCCGGGCCCCAAGAGTCGGGTGCATAATTCGGGAAGTCCTGCGGTGGGCGGTTTTCCCATGCTTCGAGGATCGGCATGATCACTCTCCACGCGGCATCCACCTGATCGTTACGCATGAACAGCGTCGCGTCGCCTTCCATCACATCGAGCAGCAATGTCTCGTACGCCTCGGGAGCGTGCTCGCCTGCTACCGCATCGTAATCGAAAGTCATATCCACCGGATCGAGCATCATCGTCTGCCCCGGGCGTTTGGCCTGGAAGCGGATGCTGATGTCCATATTCGGTTGAATGCTGATCGTCAGACGGTTGGAGCGCCAGGTTTCAGCAGACTCAGGCGGGAATGCATAATGCGGTGCCTGTTTGAAATGCAATGTAATGTGGGTCGCTTTCTGGTTCAGGTATTTACCTGTACGAACGTAGAAAGGAACTCCCTGCCAGCGCCAGTTGTCGATATAGAACTTCACCGCCGCGAACGTATCGATGTTCGATTGCGGGTTCACGCCTTCCTCCTGGCGGTAACCGACTACTTTCTCGCCTTTTTTCCAGCCACCCGAATATTGACCGCGAACGGCGAAATCGTGCACCTGTTCTTTGGTAATGCGGCGGATCGCATTCAGCACATCCACTTTTTTGTTACGGATCTCGTTGGCATCGAACGATACCGGCGGCTCCATAGCGATCATACACAGGATTTGCAGGATGTGGTTCTGCACCATGTCGCGCAATGCGCCTGCGTGCTCGAAGTAGCCTCCGCGGCCTTCCAGACCTACCGCTTCGGCAGCTGTGATCTGGATGTGGTCGATGTAATTCCGGTTCCAGAGCGGCTCAAACAGTGCATTGGCAAAGCGCAATGCAAGGATATTCTGAACGGTTTCTTTGCCGAGGTAGTGATCAATGCGGAAGATCTGCTCTTCTGCGAACATGCTCGAAAGCAGCAGGTTCAGCTCGTGAGCACTTTCCAGATCGTGACCGAAAGGTTTCTCCACTACAATGCGGGTAGTGCTTTTCTCCCCGCAGATTTGCAATGCACCCAGTTTTTGGGCAATGGAAGGAACGAGCTGGGGGGCTACGGCGAGGTAGAATATGACATTGGGATGAACACCCCATTCTTCTTCTTTTTCTTTGACAAGGTCGGTGATCTTGTGGTACGCTGCAGCGTCGTCGCCGTCCATTTGCAGGTAGGAAACGTGCTGCGTAAACTCCGTCCAGTGTCCGTTTTGTTTGCCCTTGCGGCGCGAGAATTTAGTTACGCCGTCGAGCAGGTGCTCATGGTATTTTTCATTGGAATAATCACTCCGGCCAATACCCGCGATCGCAAACTGATCGGGCATCCAATTGTCCAGAAACAAGTTATAGAGAGCGGGTGTGAGCTTCCGATAGTTGAGGTCACCGCTTCCTCCGAAAATAAATACGACCGAGGCAGGGGGACGTTTATTGGTTTGCATAAAATTTCTGATTTATTGTTGACCCCATTCAGTATGGAAAGTACCTGGGATATCGGTACGTTGGTACGTATGCGCTCCGAAATAGTCGCGCTGCGCCTGGATCAGGTTGGTCGGCATGTACGCTGTTTTGTAGGCGTCGAAATAAGCCAGCGACGACATCAATGCAGCAGCCGGAATGCCCGATTGGGCGGCAAAAGCGATCAATGAACGCGTATTACCTTCCACAGACTTAACCAATGCAGCTACCTCTTGGTTCAACAGAATGTTGGACAAATCCGGGGTTTGCTTGTATGCGTCTGTAAACACGCTGAGCAGCGACGAACGGATAATGCACCCCCCTCTCCAAACGCTCACTACGTCGGTCAGCGGGATCTCCATCTGCAAGTCTTTCGACGCCTGGAACAACATCGCGAGACCTTGCGCATAAGCCAGAATGGTGGCAAAATACAAGGCATCGTGGACCTGCTGGATGAGCTCCTGCGTTTCGACTGAAATGGGCTCGCTGGCGCCATACAGTCCGGCAGCAATTACCCTTTCGTCTTTGTAACCCGAAAGCGTACGCATAGCCACCGCGGTGTCGATTACCGGAACGGCTACGGGCAATTCCATCGAATCCTGCGAAGTCCATTTGCCGGTCCCTTTCGAACCTGCTTTATCAGAAATCACGTCTACCAGGTGCTCGTCGGTTTTGTCGTCCTTTTGCAGGAAAATATCGGCGGTAATTTCCACCAGGAACGATTGCAGATCGCCTTCGTTCCAGCTTTTGAATACTTCATGAAGCTGCTGGTTGCTCAAACCGGCCTTTTTCAGGATCGCGTACGATTCGCTGATGAGCTGCATGATCGCATACTCGATACCGTTATGCACCATTTTCACGTAATGGCCGGCGCCTTCCTTGCCCAAGTAAGCCACGCAGGGCTCGCTGTTCACTTTGGCTGCAATCGCTTCCAGCATCGGCTGTACATGCGCATAAGCTTCCTTGTCGCCGCCAGGCATAATGCTCGGGCCTGTACGGGCGCCTTTTTCTCCACCCGAAACACCTATTCCCATGAAATGGATATCTTTTTCACGAAGGTATTTCACGCGGCGGAGCGTATCTGTATAATGGGAGTTTCCTCCGTCTATGATAACGTCGCCTTTTTCAAGAAGCGGTAACAGGGATGCGATCACATCGTCTACCGGCTGACCGGCCGGGACCAGCATCATTACCTTGCGGGGGCGTTGCAACAGCTGGATCATTTGGGCTAGTTCCGAAACGCCCTTAACAGTGGTGCCCGGGGTGGCACTGGATTCCAACGCAGAATTTTTGGTTTCGTCCTTATCGAAACCGATAACAGAGAAACCATGATCGGCCATGTTCAGTAACAGGTTTCTTCCCATTACGCCCAGTCCGATCATTCCAAAATCGAATAAGTTCTGTGACATATATTAAACGTCTTGAATTAAGAAGCTGCAATATCAGGGTTTTTCAAAGACCAGCTTACATCTTTGTTTACATTCCATTTAAAATTTAAATTCTTCTCGATATTTTATTAAATTCGGGCACACTATGGCTATTTTATAGTTAGACAAATAGTTACTATTCGCTATACACAATACTATGTACTATAAATTTACCCGGGTCGTCATGCTGGCGATCCTTGTTTCGTTTCATGCATTTTCGCAAGATTCGCTTGTTATTAAAAACCGCTTCCTGGAAAGAAAATTCACCATTGGTGATAATTCTTTCTACACTTCCCGCTTCCAGCATACTCTGACGAACAAAGATTACAGCCGCCCTGGCTCGGAAGAGTTTTATTTTACAATTAACGGTACACCAGCAAGTAGCAACGGCGCGAATGGTTTGTTCCGATACAGCAAGCACTCCTCAGCCAGCACCGGCAATGGGACACAGCAAATAACCATCCAACTCACTGGTAAAGAAGGCTCTGCCGCCGAGAACCTGGCAGTGAGTTTAACCTACGAAGTGTACGATGAGCTGCCGGTTGTACGAAAACAGCTTAGCATTACGAACAACGGCCCTAATGCGGTGGCCATCGCAGACCTCGAAGTGGAGCGGATCAACCTCGTTCCGGTTTCTTCTCAGCAAAGCGAGCTTTATACCAACTATGGATCCCGTTTCGCATGGCGCCCCTACCACGGCGACCATCACGATGCCGCAATTTTTGTATATAACAACTACGTGAAAGAAGGTTTTATCCTTGGAAATGAAGCACCGAGTATCCTCAAAAAAACCGAAGTGTACACCGACCACCACCGTATCTCGATCGGAATGACGAGCCTTACCGATCATTATCCGTTTAAAAAATGGATTGAACCGGGAGAAAAGTTTGCGAGTCCCAAAACCTTCATTTGCCTCGTACAGTCGCAAAAGTGGGAAGATGCATTCGAAGGTTATTTCGCCGATTTCATACGTACACGGCTTGGCGTTCGGCTTTTCGAACGGAAAGAGATCCCGTTCACATTCTTCAATACCTGGCGGCCATTTTATACCAATATCAACGATACCCTCGTCACGCAGCTAGCCGACGGCCTGGAAGGCACCGGTACCGACCTTTTTATCATGGATGCAGGCTGGGAAAACAACTACGGTGACTGGGAGCCTCACCCGACCCGCTTTCCGAACGGCCTGAAACCCATTACCGATCACATCCGGAAACGCGGCATGAAAGCCGGCCTCTGGATGAGCCTTGGCTCCGTCGACAAGAGCAGCAAGCTGTATAAAGAACATCCGGAATGGTCGGTATTCGACAAAAATGGAGAACCGGCCTACCTGCACGAAGAAATGAACTGGCGCGTCACCATGTCGCTGGCATCGGGATATTATGATTACATTCTGGAAAAAATAAAACGGCACGTACGCGAGAATGATCTTGCCTATATCAAACTCGACCTGGCGATTGCCAACTCGGCCTATGTGCTTGATTATGCTAAAAAAGGGGATTACAAATCAGAGGGCAAAGGCTATAAGGACCGCGAAAGCTCCTATTATGGCATTTATGAAAAGGCACTACAGCTTTTCGACGACCTGCATAAGGAGTTTCCCGACTTGCTTGTAGATTGTACTTATGAAGTTTGGGGCGAATATTACATTAACGACTACGCATTGATCGAGCATGCAGATTATGACTGGCTCACAAATTACGATGACGACGCACCCGTCGGGCCGGTCAACATACGCCAAATGGCCTTCGACCGGAGCCGGGCTATCCCCACGGCCACCAACCTGATCGGCAACCAGTATATGGACTCGCCCTATTCCAAATACACATTCCTGTCTCTGGCGTCTGTCAAACCGATCCTCGTAGGAGATAGCCGCAAACTCCCTTCCGAGCTAAAACCCTGGTATTTAAAATGGAACACCTGGTTCAAAATGATGGACAAGAAATACCAGTTCACGCGGTTTTCCTACGTTTCAGACATATTTCAGCGGCCGACTATGAGTAACTGGGACGGCGTCTACAAATTCAACAAAGAGAAACAGGGCGGTGTATTGTTCTTTTTCCGAAATGGATCGGTCGAAAATGCGCGGACATTTGCATTCCCCTTTGCAGAGCCTGGCAGCCGGTACCGCCTGTTTTCGCCCGAAGAAGGGAAGGATTGGGGTACTTACAGCGGAAAAGAACTAATTGAAAAAGGAATTCGCGTGGAGCTCGGCAGCCAGTTTGAAGCGAAGGTTTTGGGAATTGAGAGTGTTGAATGATGTGGTAAATCTATATTGAAAGGTTAAAGAAGTTCCAATTTTCAGAACATGCTCCTGAGCTTTCATTACGCACTATGCGATCAAAGAAGTAGTGGAATCTAACGTTTTACGGCGCGTCAGTGAGGTTTTCACTCCAACATACAGTCCCCCCATTCGTACAATCAACTGGAAAACAATATTCTATATTTTTAAAATTTGTTTTTAAAATCAAAATTTTGTTCTAAATTTAGAAAATATTTTAAAATAATGTTATGAACAAAGGTACAGTTAAGTTTTTCAATGAGACCAAGGGTTTTGGTTTTATTTCTCCGGAAGATGGCGGAGACGACATTTTTGTGCACGTGTCAGGTCTTACAGACCAAATTCGCGAGAATGACAGTGTATCGTACGAAGTTGAAAATGGAAGAAAAGGATTGAATGCAGTCAATGTAGCTGTCATTTAAGGCCTCTATACTACTTTGAAAAACAAAAAAATTCCCTTCTTCCGGAGGGAATTTTTGTTTTGTCTTATCTGATGCCCCGCTAGACCATATTTATTACTGCCCAAAAAACTTTCGCCCGGATCGACCAAGGACATACCGATCTCGGTGAGCTACACGTTCTATCAGTACAACCCAATCAACTTCATAGTTAGCATTTTGCATCAGAAAATTAAGTTCACTAATCCTACGGCGAATAACTTCTTCCCCACATTACGCAAACGTGTCGACGGCTATTTTGCTGAAAACGGAATTCGAAAATCGGGTGGTAAACAGCTGCTTTTTAAAGCTGCGTTTATGCTAAGCCTCTACCTGATACCTTATTTTCTAATCCTTAGCAATCAATTCTCAGGCAACGTGCTGATAATGCTGTGCATCGTTATGGGCTTGGGCGTTGCTGGCGTAGGAATGTCGGTTATGCATGATGCTATTCATGGATCACTGGCCGGCTCAGCGCTTCTCAACCGCATTTTAGGTGCATCCATTTATTTATTGGGAGGGAACGCCTACAATTGGGAAGTACAGCATAACCGCCTGCATCATACTTTCACCAACATCCATGATGTCGACGAAGACATTACCGGCAAATTTCTGCTGCGCCTTTCTTATGGCGATAAGCGGCAGAGGTTTCATCGCTTTCAACATATTTATGCGTTTGGGCTGTATGGACTAATGACCCTCTCATTTCTATGGAAAGATTTCAAAGAAATTTCCCTGTTTAACAGACTTGCCAAAACGGGGCTGACAAAACCGTTCCCGAAAAGCGAGCTCATACGGTTGCTGTGCACAAAGATGGCGTACGTCGCATTTATTATGGCAGCCCCACTGTTGTTGACAGATATCAGTTTTACCCAATGGTTGACCGGCTTTTTGATAATGCACATTACGGCCGGCACGATCCTTAGTACTATATTTCAAATGGCCCATATCGTGGAAGGCGCGGAGCAGCCGGCAGTGAATGAGGACGGCAACATCGAAAATGCATGGGCTATCCACCAACTGCAAACAACTTCCAATTTTGCAGGGAGAAACAGGGCTCTTTCATGGTTTATAGGCGGCCTGGATTATCAGATCGAGCATCATCTTTTCCCCGCAATTTCCCACATACACTATCATGCAATTTCCCCTATCGTGCGAGATACTGCGATCGAGTTTGGATTGCCTTACAACGCCAAAGAGAATTTCAATCATGCGCTCGGCTCTCACATACGCGCGCTGAGAAAACTCGGATCCCATTGAAAGTCAATGGGTGCATTTTCAAAAACAGGCAATCCAGGAATCCATTTTATGACTTTTATTGACATTGTGCTTCGTCGTCCGTCATACGGATGGCAGGATAAATCCGGAAAATTGGTCAAACCCAGTCACCGGCAGATCTTTTCCGAATTTTTTAAACGACTTAATGTTGTCAGCGACAAAAGAAACTGGCTGCCTTTTATGAGTTGGTTAAAGGTTCTTTGCATGGTACCATTCTTAGGGCTTTTTATCGGCAAGTTCTTCACCATCCCCTTGCTATGTGCTGCATTTATTTACAGTATGTTCATTATGGGCACTCATGGTACAATCTGGCACCACCGTTACTGCACTCACGGCGCGTATAAGTTCCGCAATCATTTTTGGCGGTTTGTTACGCAAAACCTGACTATCAGCATGATCCCGGAGGAGATATACGTCATTTCACATCACGTTCATCATGCTAAATCCGACAAACCCGGTGACCCGTACAATGCGGAAGGGGGATTTCTGTATTGCTTTCTCGCCGATGTGAATCACCAGCCTATTGCAACAGACCTGAGCGAAAGTCAATATGGACGGGTAAAATCACTCATGGCCCACACAGGCATTAAAGCCAATACCTACGAACAATACCTGACCTGGGGATCTTATCAACATCCGGCAAGGGCAACACTTAGCTGGATCCTCAATTGGGGATTTTGGTATGGAACTTTCTTTTTGCTCGGAGGACATGCATTGGCATGCGCTATGTTTGGCGCCGCAGGCTTCTGGGCGGTAGGTGTCCGCACATTCAATTATGAAGGGCACGCGAAAGGAAAAGAGAAGCAGCGGGTAGGCGTCGACTACAACCATAAGGACAAATCCATCAATCAACTATGGCCGGGCATTGTGGCCGGTGAATGGCATAACAACCACCACTTATATCCCAAAAGTGCCAGAAGCGGCTTTAAGCCCTACCAGTTGGACTCGGCCTGGTACTACATCAAATTGTTAAGTATGGTTGGGGCCGTTTCCTCTTATCATGACTCCAAAGAGCTATTTTACAAGCGGTACGAAAAGCCTCACCGACTTGCAAACGAGAAAATGTCGTAGTGTGCGAATCCTGCGGGTCCATCCAGCTGATGGAATTGTTCAGCAATTCGCCTTTGAAAGGAAATGGATTGGCTGATAGGAAGCAACCGCAATCGAAAGAATTTCCCGACCTGTATCCGATCTAAACAATCAGCCGCTTACGACAAAATTGTAAGCGGCTGATTCCATATGGAGAATATCGGATTGGAACCGACGACCTTGGCCAGCGCAGCAAGAAAAAAATACGTTCTACTGACTCGGCTGTCGCATTGCCCGGAAGCAAATTTGCTGAAAGATTTAATGCATCGGTATATCAGCACGACACAATGTGGATAGACTGGTCAAATTCCGCCGCAGTTGCATTCCTGGTTAGGAATGGAGGCGATAAGGTTTGGACAAACGGGATAACCCATGTTGCTGCCTAATGATTTGTTAGCTCAAACTGATAGGTCATTGAAACTGAGCAGAGCTCGGTTAATCCTTCTACGGGTGCCACTTGCTCGGGACCAGGACCAATTGCGAGTGCAATATGGCCTTCACTGGTAAACAGGCCCGAAGTCGTGTCCAAACCAATCCAGCTAGCACCTGGTATGAAAACTTCTGCCCAGGCATGCAATTCAACAGAGTCGCCGGAAACTGTGCCCAATTGGACCAAATAGCCTGATACGAACCTGCTCGCGAGTCCTAACCGACGCAGCACCTGAACCATTAACCAGGCAGAATCTCGGCAGGAGCCAGTCCGCGCCTTCAAAGTCATCTCCGATGATTGAACCCCTTCTTCAAACCGGCGAACATATCGGATGTGATTGCAAACATACATGTTGAGCTTCACCAGGAAAGAGAGGGTGTCGCCATGAAACTTCTCCGTACCGCCAACAAATGCGGAGAGCGCAGCACTCCTATCTACGATTTGCAAGTAAGGTAGCAGCGCATTTTTGACGATAGCAGGATACAGAAATGGAAAGCACCGAGACTCATCGTCCAATAATACATCGAAGGGGTTGAAACTGGTCTGTTTAATGTCCAGGTTGACTTCCACAGACATAAAGTCTGTCATGTCGGCGAAGTCGGCCCGAGCTATTTTATTGCCGTAAACATCATGTTGCCAGTATAATCGATTGGCAGGCCGCAGCACAAAACTATATTGTTCTATGATCGAATAAGTATCGGGCTGAGGCGCGAGACGGAATCTGTGGGGAGACAGAAGCACCTTGTGATCGTAGGCGTAATCTATCCTATGTTTGACTGAAACGCGCGTCATCTAGTCGCACTTTGAGTTACTATCCCGCTCGTCCTTTTTGTCCGCGCGCTTTTCCATCAGGTTTTTGGCGGGCTTCTTTTTGTCGCTTTTTCGTGGGCTTTTTTCTTTTGACATGGTTTCTAGTTTTGTTGTAAGGTAGATCCTTTTGCTTGATATTCAACATGTTTTAGTAATTCATGGAGATTCTGTGAAGTATTTGGTGGTGGCTGAAATATTCCCGGGTAATGCCGTTTAATTAGGTTACCTTACAATAAATCAACAAACGGCCGAAATGAAAATTGCTTTTATAGGAACCTACCCTCCGAGGGAGTGTGGAATTGGCACCTTCACCCAAAATTTATACCATTCTACGGTCGGAGACGAAGCCCTGGCCGGTGGCTCGCATGGCTTTGTGATCGCGATTGACGACAATGGTCTGCATTATGATTATCCCAAAGAGGTGAAGCTTACTATCCGGCAGGAAGAGCAGACCGATTACCTGGAAGCGGCCAACGTCATTAACCTGAACGGGGCTGATGTCTGCATCCTCGAACACGAATTCGGGATATTCGGTGGGCAGAACGGCATCTACATCCTGCCGCTATTGCACCGGCTCAGGATTCCGCTCATCGTGACGCTTCACACCGTCCTGAAAACACCTTCCTACAATCAGAAGGCTGTCATGACAGAGATATGTAAAATTGCGCAGTCGGTGGTAGTCATGAGTCAGACCGCGGTCGATATGCTATCGGATGTTTACCAGGTGCCCGCAGAGAAGATCGCCCTGATAGCACATGGTGTGCCGGACATACACTTCGGTCAACTTCTGGCCAAGAAAGAGTTCAAACTTTCCTCCAAACAGGTCCTGTTGACCTTCGGGTTTATCGGGCGCAATAAAGGAATCGAGACAGTGTTGAGGGCCTTGCCCGAGGTTGTGAAGAAGTACCCGCAACTTGTCTACATTGTGCTGGGAAAAACACATCCCAACGTTGTAAGGCACGCCGGGGAAGAATACCGTGTCTTCCTTGCAGGCCTGGTCAAGCAGCTGGGCATTGATAAGCATGTCGTGTTTCTGAACGAGTTTATAAGTCAGTCCGAGCTTTTCAAATACCTTTCAGCCTCCGATATCTACATCACCCCTTACACCAGCGAGGCCCAAATCACCAGCGGGACGCTTTCCTATGCGATCGGCGCCGGCAATGCGGTGATCTCTACGCCCTATTGGCATGCAGCAGAACTGCTCGCCGATGGCAGGGGCCGTCTTTTCAATTTCCACGACTCGCCGGCACTTACCGAGATACTTCTGGAACTATTGGATCATCCCGAGCAGATGCGGCAGCTCCGGAAAAATGCATTTGATTATGGCCGCGAAATAACGTGGCCGAAAATCGGGGAGAAATATCTGGAATTGGCGGAATCAATAGCGAAAATCGGACTGGATATTGAATCGGGCAATCCGATGATTCTCGACCCGCTTGCGCTTCCGCCGTTCCTGCTCGACCACGTGCAGCGCCTCACCGACGACACCGGCATTATCCAGCATGCCAAATACGGGATCCCCAATCTGAAAGAAGGCTATTGCCTGGATGATAATGCAAGAGCCTTGTTGATGGTGCTAATGACTTACAAAAGAAACAAGCATCCGCTTGCTTTGAAGCTGTCACCTACCTATTTAAGCTACGTCAATTACATGCAAACTCAGGACGGCATGTTCAGAAACTTCCTGAGTTTCAACCGGAATTTCCTGGATGAAGTGGGTTCGGAGGACTCTTTTGGTCGTACAATTTGGTCATTGGGCTATCTGCTCGGCAATGCGCCCAATGACGCCTATTACCAGACCGGCCGCGAGATTTTCTTCGACGCCGTGCCGAATTTTACAAGTCTGAGGTCTATCCGAAGTATCGCCAACACCATTGTTGGGATATGCCATTATCTGAAAAGCAATCCTACTGATGAAGGAATGCTCAAAATACTGGGGACCCTGACCGGCAGGCTTCTTACGGAATATGACATCCACCGGAGCAGTGATTGGCTATGGTTTGAATCGCTGCTGGCCTACGACAATGCATTTCTGCCTTTGGCGCTCCTTCATTCAGCTGAGTTTCTGCATGATGCCCGAATTTCTGAGGTAGCGATTGAAAGTATGGATTTTCTTTCGGATGTGACGCTTCGGAACGGTTACCTGTCGGTTGTCGGCAACGAGAACTGGTACGGCAGAGACCGCGAGCAATCGATGTTCGCCCAGCAGCCACTAGATGCGCTTGCTATGGTATTGATGTTCCATCAAGCTTTCCGCCTTACCAAAGACCAGTCTTACCTTCAGAAGCTATACACCTGTTTCATGTGGTTTTTGGGAGAAAATGACCTGCGGGTAAGCCTTTATGATTTTGAGACAAAAGGCTGCTGCGATGGGCTGGAAAGCACAGGCGTGAACCGAAACCAGGGAGCTGAAAGCACATTGGCCTATTTGATCTCCCATTTGAGCGTGCTTGAAGCATTTGAAGAAGTCACCAAAATGGAAGCTGAACTGGTATGAGAGTGGCTATACTGTCCTCTATCGCCTGGCGTACGCCACCCCGGCAATACGGCCCGTGGGAGCAGGTGGCTTCCTATCTGACGGAGGGGCTTATTGAGAAGGGGGTAGATGTTACGCTTTTTGCCACGACAGATTCGGTGACCACCGCAAAACTGGAAGGAACCTGCCATACTCCCTATTCGGAGGACAGGGACATCGACCCGAAGGTGGCCGAATGTTTGCATATCAGCCATTTAATGGAAAATGCCTCTCGGTTTGATCTGATCCACAATCATTTCGATTTTCTCCCATTAACCTACTCAAAGCTGATCCATATTCCCATGCTGACGACGATCCATGGGTTTTCTTCTCCGAAAATCTTGGATGTCTACCGGAAGTATAACGGCTCATGCTTTTACGCATCCATAAGCAATGCCGATCGTAGCAATGAACTGGATTATATTGCAACAGTATACAACGGTGTCGACGGGAAGGATTTCCCATTCGAGAGGAGCCCGCAAGACTATCTGCTGTTTTTCGGGCGTATACATCCAGAAAAGGGAACGCTGGAAGCGATTCAAATAGCCCGGGAGTCAGGGAAAGTCCTGCTGATCGCGGGGCTGATTCAGGACGATGCTTATTTTGAACAAAAGATCAAGCCCTGCATCGACGAACGAGCAGTTTTTTATATTGGGAATGTCGGGCCGTCCGAGCGGAGAACGTTACTGGGAAAGGCGCTCGCCCTGCTTCACCCGATTCAGTTTGACGAACCTTTCGGTTTAAGTGTCGCTGAATCGATGTTCTGTGGCACGCCGGTAATCGCCTTCAATCGAGGCTCGATGTGCGAGCTGATTGTCGACGGAAAAACCGGGTTCCTGGTGCATACAATTGGTGAGGCCGTTCAGGCTGTTAAAAAGGTTGCGCAGCTTGACAGACAAGAATGCCGCCAGTGGGCTAAAGCGATGTTTTCCAAAGAAAAAATGGTGGACAATTACATAAAAGTGTATGAAGAGATTCTTCGTTAACGCTTGTCCAAAAGAAGGCCTTCTAATAATTCTTCCAAATCGACCACCGCGTAGGTAGAAGCATAGTCGGAAGTAGCATAAGGAATAATCAGGCTCTGATTGTGCACAAACGCGCCGCAGGAATAAACTACGTTCGGAACATAACCATCACGCTCGCTTGCATTGGGGATCAGCAGGGGGGTGGTCAGGCGTCCGATTTCATGTTCAGGATTTTCCAATTCGAACAGCGATGCTCCCAGCACGTACTCGCGCATCGGGCCGACGCCATGGGTCAATACCAGCCATCCGGCCCGGGTTTCAATGGGTGATCCGCAATTTCCGATTTGAACAAATTCCCAAGGAAATTTGGGTGATTGGATCAAAGTGGCCTTCCGCCAAACGCTGATATTATCCGAATAGGCAAGGTAATTGTTGACGCCGTCGATGCGGCAGAGCATGGCATATTTACCCTTGATCTTACGGGGGAAAAGCGCCATTCCCTTATTCTGCGCAATCTCTCCGTGAAGCGGCAGTACTTTAAAATGATAGAAGTCACGGGTAGTCAATAGCTTGGGAAGGATGTTAACGCCATCGTATGCGGTGTAAGTGGCATAGTAGGTTTGCTCTTGCTTCTCATCGGTGAAACAGACAAACCTAGCATCTTCGATACCCCGTTTTTCTGTATCGGCAATAGGAAAGATCACACGTTCTGAGATATCGGTGTCCAGGGAGAAATCCATTTCGTAATGCGACGACGCCAGCCACATTACTTCGCGTAGAAACACGGCGCCCGCAATGTCCATTTCCGGCAACCTGCTGGTTTCTTCCACATATCGTTTGAGTTCTTCATATGTAAATGTTTCGGTCAGCTTCCCCTCCAGGGCCGGGTACGCAAGGTTGTCTAAATCCTGCATTTCGCCCAATTTTGCCAGAAACGACTTTTTCTTGTATATATGGTTGCGCACATGCTCGGGAGAGTCGAGTAAGCGACCGGGAGTATCTATGACGATATCATTGTTTTGGTCAATGAGTGCTGAACGGAATACAATAGACGATATATGCCCTTCCCCAGTAGCGCGAAAGCTCAGGATTACCCGGGTTTCGCCGGGCTCGACGCCGGACTGGTCGGGATCGGCCACAATGGACGGATTGAAAAAGGCGGCTGCTTCAATGGAATACTCCATCGTGAAGTAGGCTCCAATCAGCAGGCGCTGGCTGGTTTCCATGTCTTGCGGCTCTATTTGCATGGCGTTGAGCAAGACTTCTAGTTTTCGAAAATGCCGCTCAAATACTTTAAGGATATTCCGGTGCCGTTTGGCATATTTCCTCAGGACATTGTTCAGCTGTCGTACCTGCGTGTCCGCATCAAGAGCTTGAATGCTCGATATCAGCTCTTTACTTCGATCCTCACCGTTGTATAAGAATCGTGCGATGACACGGCTCGAATCAGGTTGAAAAACGGTGTCTTTCCGAATAAGAAGAGGGGCCATGATAAGAATTTAAGATGAGTGGATAGCGCCCAGTGACGGAATTTTCCACCGGTTATGTGACCATAACCAGTAAGACGGCGCGCGACTGATGCTATTTTCAAGAAAATTATAGTAGGATTTTGTAATGCTCAGGGGCGTTGATCGGTCGGGGTGCTCCATCAGTCGGAATGTAAACTCGTAACTGAAACGAGACATTTTTTGAGATTCAACGTAAACGAACGCCGCCTGCGACGAGGCCGCCATCCGTTCTCCTCCCGTTTGAACGGCAGTGTCCTGGTCCAGAAAAGAAATATGAAACTTGTCGCTACCGGGCGCGGGCCGCTGATCTGCAATCACCACCAGCAGGAAGGAAAGTAAACTGGCAAGGAGCGAGGTAAGGCGAAGTAGCGCTTCACCAAAAAGCCTAGCTGGCAAATCTGTCAGTAGCGATCTTACAATCCACCATAACGTTCCCGGAAATTGTTGGATACTGGATTTCATCTGTATGGTTTAAAACAAAAAAATCCTCCGCAACGGGAGGATTCTATTGCTTTGTATGTTTTGGCAGCCTAGATAATGGTTACATTAACTGCGTTCAGGCCTTTTCTACCTTCTTCTACATCGTAAGACACACTGTCATTTTCGCCGATATCATCATTGAGACCAGTAGTGTGTACAAAAACATCAGCTCCGCCATGTTCCGGAGCAATGAAACCAAAACCTTTGGTGCCATTAAAAAACTTAACCGTTCCTCTATTCATAACTTTATTTTAAAATATTTATCAAATGTAAAATAAAATTCTGATAATAAAAACTATTTTAGAAGTATTTAGAATAATATTTTATTGTAACCAAAACCTACTACCGTCAGCAGGCGTTTTATTGGACATAACTTGTAAGAAACGGCAAGGCGATCCGCTTAACAATACCTCCCCAAGCGCTGGTAATTTATAGTTGACCAGTAGCTGGGTATGGATTCGATACGAAACAGCCATCATCACGTCGATCGATGGAATTCAGGACGGGATAGCACATACCAGCCAATAATCCATAATGGCTTTTAGCGTCGAAACAAGCTCCTTGGGCGAATTGGGTTTAATGAAGAAACCCTGCGCCAATTTGCTATACGCATCCATGACATGCTTGTGAGTTGATCCGTCCGTCAGATAAAGGTATGGAATACCCGTTCGCCTTATTTCAATGTCGGTACTTAGCTGGGCGTTAAGGTCGACACCATCCATATATGGAAGATCAATGTCGGATAGGATCAGGAAAGGTTCGGCATATGGGGCTTCCAGATATGCTAATACCGATGCTCCGTTCTTGAAATAAGCCCTTCTGTTAGAATAACCTAGCTTTTCAAATACGTATTCAAGCACATTTCTGTCTTCTTCGTTATCTTCAATTATAATGATTTCCCCGTCTCGACTCATTGTGGCTGGTGGCATATGGGTTGCCTCTTAAAGCAAAAACCAAACCACAGATTAAGATTTGCGAAAGGCCGGCTCATAGGCAGATGGCCAGCAGGAAATAAAAAAGCAAGCCCTAACACATTGCATTTGGACTCGCAGGACACCGACTTATTAAATCGATTAGTTCAATGGAACAGGGATTAACTCCCTTTCAAAAAAGGCCGACATCTTTTGATCGCTGTCGCCAATTTCTTCACAATAGTAAATACGCTTCAAATACTTTTTGACCGTCAACCGCTTCCTGGGGTCCGTTAACAACGAAACCACCGTCCCTACTAGATGTTTGTTTTCCATTCAGGAAGATAGGGAACTAAAATGGTTATAGCTAGGGCTACACCAATTAAATAACTGTTTTTCAGCGTTTTATTTTTGATGGACTGATATGGCAATTTCGTCGGCATAGAGAGAGAAACAATGACGATATCCACGCCGTCTACAAGTGACTAATGGCAAAATCTAAAAATCAGTAATTGTCATACCTCGAATTCTCAAAAAACTCGCCAAATCCTGGAAAAATGTTCGACCTAAAGAAAAAAGCCACTTACAAATGATTTGTAAGTGGCTGATTATCAAGTGGAGAATATCGGATTCGAACCGACGACCTCTTGCATGCCATCCAGATTTTGGCCTTCACTCTTCCTAAGTAAATTTATTTCAAAATATTGAAAATCAATATTTTATGTCCAAGTGAAAAATTTTTATTAAGTTTACATAAGTACACTTAGGCACCAAATGTTCGACCTATGTTCGACCTAAATCAGTAGATATGTCGCTCACAACCAAGTTCATTCTAGCAATCAAAGATAAGGAAGACAACGCGGAACACCCAATTATGCTACGAATCATAATTGATCGTAAGAATCAGTTAGTCAGCACTAAAAAGGCCAGCAAACAGGAATATTGGCTTAACAAAGAGCAGCAAGTTGCCAGGAGCCATCCCAAACACAAAGAAATCAATCTGCTTCTCCGCACTATCGTTTCCGAGCTAGATTTCCTTGTAATTTCTGAGGGGAAGAAAGGTAAACGTCCCACATTTGATGAGATAAAGGCGCTCGTACGAAATCTGACAGGAGGTAATTCCGAGCCCGAAAGGAAGTCTCTGTATAACCTTTTTGAAGATCTTCTTCTGAATAGCCTAAGTTAAAAAAAGTCCCGTCTCCTTGTACTAATCGAAGAACTTCCACAAAACAGCTGCCGCCCTCTTGCTCTGTGTTTTTTCATTTAACATAAAAAGAGTTATCAGAACGGTTGTAGTTGGCGCAGCAGCAACTGCTCTAGTATTTGAATTTTTCTGGCTGGCTGTCGCTGCATCCACAATCTCAGCAGGCATGGCGGTAGTTCAAAATTTACAATAAATGGTAATTAACTTTCTGATCAAACTACGCAATCTATTTTATACACGTTCGAGTAGAGTTCCGAACGAAAGGCGTTTTGGACACAAATTATCCATTTCGGCAATGCTATTGCCGTATTATTTTACGATTTTATCAATTTTAAAAGTAGTATTCAAAGATTTTGATTTTTCTCTTATTCATACAAATCAAAAAGATGGGTTTTTAGACGGATTAATTAAATCAAGTGTTTTTTTTCTCCCATTTGTTATTTTTTTAATATTTCTATTTTCGTTTTTAGATCGATATGAAAAAGAGAAATTAAGTAAAAAAGAAGAACAGAAGTGGTTAATTATTGCATCAGTTATTTTCTTTGGCGGAATAGTTATTTTATTTACAGTTCCTAAGTTCTTGATAAGTATATTATAATATTGCTTAGCAAAAAATCCTCCAATTGGAGGATTTTTTGCTTGTCATAAACAAAGTTGGTGCTTTACGAATGTTGGCGGCCCCCGATGAAGGGTCACATGCCCAAACTCATTCCCCTGTCTTTCCCGATATCTAGTCCCTGCTGACGTAGCTGCTGCCGGTACCCAGCCAGCTCCATGGCATTTTCCGTGTCCCTTTCCAGCCATTTACGCGCAAGATCCGCGCCGACCGGCCCGCTGTCCTGGGCAACGCTCCGGCAGATTAGCCCGATATCGTCTTCCCCCAGACTTTTCAGGTATGTTGATACCTGGGGCGCACTACCTTTGAATTTATCGAAGATCCCGGCCATGATCCGCTCATAGCTCTGCCGGCTGCTTTGCTCGACCTGGTTGCTACGGATCTGCTCTGAAAGCCCGCCGGCACTGTACCGCTCACCCAGCTTCTGGGACGATATTGCCTTCCCTTTGCCGTCTTGGTAGTAGATATCCCCTTCCCCCTGCTCGATCCGGATGCCCCGCTTTGCCAGTTCCTGGAAAGAATTTTGCTCCGAGGTCGTACCCTGCAGAAAGTGTCCGACCGTTTTCTTAATGGCTTCGCTCCACTAGACCTCGCTGTTGATCAGTTGACCGTGTCGGTCTAGCAGTAAAGATAAAGTTTTGATCTCCCGGCCCTACTCGTTCTTAACATTCCACAAACGCGGATCGATATTAAATGGTTGGCTGCTCAAAATTTCGATATTGCCAAAATCCCTATGAAGTGGATGAAGCAGAAAATTATGCGATTCAGCGACTACTGCCGAAGGCACCTTTATTGACATGACATCGGGTTGGTTCAACCAATCTTTTAATAGCCGATGGTTTTGATGATAGTTTGCCGGATCCCGCCAATTTTCAGGTAAATCCTTTACGGGCGTTGGGATTCCAGGTAAAATCATGGTAATCAAGAACAATTTTGGAAGATCCTCGTAGGCTAAGGCTGGCAGGTGAACCAACTGTTCCAGCAATGCTAGCTCCGGGCTCGACGACGTGTAAAGAATCCCAATTCCCACAGGATTCCATCTGCCACCATATCTACGAGCTCCCTCAGATGATAATGGTGTATCAGCAAATCGTTCTTTTACGAGGCGGTACGCTAGCGTGTGAGTATTTGACGAAGGATCTGACAAGCGAAACTCATGCATAAATACCATGCTCGATGCGCCCTAACACAGTGTGTACCATAGCAAAGCCTGTTGTTGTATCAAGCAGTGTAAGTGGTGATTGCCCGTGAAGTTCTGATAAAGGGGTTCTAAACCATCTTCCCAGAACATCCGCCCTGTGATCAAAAACGTCCAACCCGTGATGGATTAGCTGATCCATTAACAGTAGCCTCTCGGAAGAATTGTTGTCCAGTAGCGCATCCGGACGAAGCCGATGCAGGGTACGCTCTGATAGATTCAAAATACGTGCAAGCTCCTTGTCAGATAAGGCGATCGCATGAGCAACTTCATCAGCTTTCCCACGCTCCACGCCAGACCGGGCTTGCTGAATGACTTCGAAGCCGTCATGTGAGAAACCAGTATCCAAGACCAAATCCATACAGTAGCTTTTTGTCATAAAGATAACTGCCATTTGGCATTTTTACAAGGTATTCGGTTAGCTACTATCCTGAACTAACTTAATATTAATTGCTGGCGCGCGAAATGGTGAGCTAAAAAAACATAGAATCAGTGGTGGCTGAGTTCGTCAAAGCAGACAAAAACTGAACCAAAGCGACCAAAAATGTTCGACCTATGTTCGATCTAAAGAAAAAAGCCACTTACAAGTGTTTTGTAAGTGGCTGATTATCAAGTGGAGAATATCGGATTCGAACCGACGACCTCTTGCATGCCATGCAAGCGCTCTAGCCAACTGAGCTAATCCCCCATTTCAAGCATTTCCGGCGTCCCGATAGGCCCCGGCCCTCATTTGAGGAGTGCAAAGATGAAACGGAGAATTTTCAGATGCAAGCGCCCGAACGATTTTTATATTTCAAACGGGATCTTTTTCTAAACCATCACCGCGAGCCGCCGCCGAATGCCTTGGCCAGCAGCCAGATCACAATAGCGATGACTCCCACTACGAGAATCACGCCTGTCCACACGCCGGTTTTGAAAATATCACCGATCAGTTCGCAGCTGGTGAGTGTGAATGAAAGAAGGAGGATTATCAGAAGATTGATGTAAGCTTTCATGAGAAGGTACATTTAGGTTAGTGATGTTAAGTCAACTTCAAAAACCATTCCATGAAGCATTCTGATGATTTATTGATACAAATCTATCGGAATGAGATTCTGCCGGTCGTTCAGCAGCAACTTCTCAAAAAGACGTACAGTCGCTTCTGCATCACCATGGGCACGGTGGCGGTTTTCAATCATGATTTCCAGGCTTTCGCAAAGATTACCCAGGCTGTAAGATTTCAGGCCTGGAAAAATTTTCCGGCTGAGCTGCACGGTACAAAGCAGGTCCCGCTGAAAATATTCGTCCAACGCCCCAAACTCACGCCTAATAAAACCGTAATCAAATTTTGCATTATGTGCCACAAACCAGGCGTCACGCGTCATGGCCCGCACTGCATCCTGTACATCGTAAAAGGTAGGTGCGTCTTTGACCATTTCATTGTCGATCCCCGTAAGGCGGGTGATAAACGGCGGAATATATATTTCGGGATTCACGAGAGAATGAAAGAAATCGACGATCTGATTACCATCGTGCCTGAAAACAGCAATCTCTGTAATGCGTGAAGTTCCTCCCCCGCCTGTGGTCTCAATATCAACTATCGCATACATTAATTACGCACACTGAAATGGTTACTCGCTACTATTATAATCGTCCGGGTCGGGATCGCAAAAATTTGAATAGTACAAAAAAACGAAAAAATCCCCGCCGAAGCGAGGATTTTCTTCAATAACAGGGAGGCATCTACGCAAGTGGCCGACGAGTCAGTCCAATTGAAATGCGATCGGCAGTGTGAACCTGACCCTCACCGGAACGCCAGCTTGTTTGCCCGGCATCCAGTCTTTCATCATTTTCACCACCCTCACCGCTTCTTCATCGCAACCAAACCCAATGCCTTTCACTGCGGTCGCATTCTCTATTTTTCCATCAGAACCTACTGTAAATTGTACAAATACCTTTCCTTGTACACCGGCCTGCGAGGCTGGTCTGGGGTATTTAAGGTTTTTGCGAAGAAAAGCCGCCATCGCTTCATTCCCGCCTGTATATTGGGGCGACTGTTCTACGTGCAGGAACTCTTTCTCTTCCCGCTTTTCCACACCCACCGCAGTTTCCTTCGCCACAGGCGCATTCACCACAGGAGGGGCAATTGTTTCGATATTTTCCAACCCATCTACCGTTTCGGTCGAAGGCTGTGCATTTTCCAGATCTTCCAACACCGGTGGCAGCTCCTCAATTTCCACCTTATTATCCGGAAGCACCTCGGGAGTCATCGATTTCACGGTTTTCGGAGCAGGAGCAACCTCCTCCTTCGCGGGAGGGACCGGCGTTTCTTCCACCTTGATATCTACCGGTTTCACTTCTACGATATACGCAATGTCGTCCGGTTTGGGATCCGGAATCAGCTTCGCGTAGAGTTGCGGAAACATCACCAGCAGCAGAAAGAATGCTACACCGATGATCACTGCTCGCTGGACGTTCTGTCCGTAGCTCTTTCTCAGGTCGTACGCGCCGTAAGATTTATTACGGTTCTCGAAGACGATGTCATTGAGGGATTTTTCCATGGCTAATAGATTTTGATGATCAACACTCAGATTCAGGAGGGTTTGCACATCGGCCGTCTTCACCATATCATGGTAAATCTGCTCGAATGGCTTGCCATCCCAAAGACTCTCCTCCGCTTCACAAGCCAGGTGATCGAGAATTTCCGGAATTAGCTCCGGGTCCAGCTTGCTTGCCTGCAAATACTTGCTTATTTGGTCAATGCGATTTTCCTGAAGGCGTTTCATAGATCGATCTGTTTAGAGATTAGCCATGTACCTATTCTTTATTCTGTTGCCAGGTTTTTAGGGGCTAGCAGCAATTTCACTGCCTCTATAAAACGCTCTAAGTCATTGGTTTTAGTACGCGCGGTTTCATTTCCGCGGTGAGTAAGGGAATAATATTTCCGAAGACGGCCGTCCACCTCCACCGACTCGGTCAGCAGCAGTCCCTCCTGTTCCAATTTATGGAGCACAGGATACAGCGCACCGAATGTGAGAGCGATCGCTCCGCCCGTTCTATCCTTTACTTCCTGGGTAATTTCATAACCATACATCCGGTCGTGCTCTGCCAGTAAATTCAACACGATGGTTTTCAATGTACCCCGTACATACTCATTACTCGTTGTGTTATTCTCCATGAGTGAAATTTTTATATAGCAAACATATATAAGTTTTTTATATATACAACACAAATCTACAAATTTCTTTTAATGAGATCAAGAGAAATTTCCAACTAGCTCTCAGCCAATGGAATGGAGCGGTTGATCCGTTCCTCCAGTGATATGAAGGTCTCCGTCCGTTGAATGCCGTTTACCTTTTGGATCTTGTCGTGAAGGATTTCGCGGAGGTGTCCGGTGTCCCTGCAAACGATTTTAAGAAAGATACTATAAATGCCCGTGGTGTAATGGATATTTACAACTTCCGGAATCCCTTCCAGCTCGGTGGCAACCTGCTCATATAACGAGCTTTTATCGAGGTAGATTCCCAGAAAAGCACTGATATCCCAGCCGAGCTTGGTGGGGTCGATCACGAGCTGAGAGCCCTTGACGATGCCCATTTGTTCCATTTTTTTCATGCGCACATGCACTGTCCCACCCGAGACAAATACACGCTTCCCGATTTCCGTGTACGGTAACGCTGCGTTCTCGATCAGCAGCGAAAGGATGCGCAGATCCGTATTATCAATATCTGAATATTTTTGCATTTCGTGTTAAAAGTTTGAATTCTTTGCAACAATTAGGTTCAATTTATGAAAGAATCGTAAATTTTAACAATTTTAAATGAAAATATTTTATAATTCAGATCAGAAGTTTTAGTTTTGCAGAACCAAATTATAAAAAAGCCGGTGTTCGTACCGGTTCTACTTAGTTTGAGATCACATTGTAGGGTGATGAAATTGGCAGCCATGCCCTCCTGTCTCGGGGGTGGTGAATAAGGGATAAACGCGGCATAATGCCGACGCAAGTCGACTGGGGTGGACCACCAACAGTATTTGTACCGTAGCTAACCGCACCGTGGGTGGTTCGAATCCCCCTCCTACAGCAAAAAAACTTGACAAGCGATTTTTTTCGTATTAGTTTTATTTGGTTTTTAGTTTGTTGATGAAGTGTAATTTGACACGCGGGTTCATTTTGAAACCTGCGTGTTTTTTTTACGCTTGTATCAAACGGGCGTGGCCATGGTTTCACAGTTGGCCGCACAGAGCCGGCACGCTTCCGCGCAAATTCGGCAATGATCCATGCCCATTTTCGCATGTTGCTCACATTCAGTTGCACAGGCGTTGCAAGCATCCGCGCATACCCTGCACAAATGAGCACTAAAATCGCTTTCCAACGTCATTAATTTTACTGCCGCCCGGCAAATGGCAGCACATTCCAGATTCAGCCGAATGCATTTACGGAGATGGGTGACATTTTCCTCCTGAAGACAAGAAGTGGCGCAGTAGGTACACGCACGTGCACAAGCCTCACACGAGGCAATACATTCTTCAAATTTGTGATTGGCCATTAGTTTTGTTTGTTAGGTGAAAATTTAAAGATCTTCCACCTGCACGAAAACCGTACCATAAGCTTTACTACCAGAGTCGGGAAATCAACAAAACTCGCAGGGATCAGTTCCACTTGCCGCCGGCGAGTATCGCGGTAACAATAACCATCAGTAAAAGGACACCGAGAAGGATCAAAGGCAGCAATGCAACGAACGTCGCGGAAGTGCCGGAGCGAAAAAAGTATTTGCAGACCAGGCTGACAATTATCAGAAGCGCAAGAACGATCATAGGATAAAACACCTGCCGGTACTGCTCCGGATAGACGTAGCTTTGATTTTCGCGTGTTAGCAACCAAAACTTACGGATATAATACATCAGCGCCGCGAATTCACACAAGACAGCCGCCCAGAAGATCGTAGTCATATTTTCCGAAGGATTAAACAGGCAAAAGTAAAATGCAGCCGACTCCCGCTGAATTTTACCTATTCTTCGGTCGGAAAACTTATTCTTCGGATCACTCGTGAGTATTACCTTATTACCCGCAGGACTCGAACCGGCGACAACTCGCCCGAAAACGAAAAAAGCCCGGATTTCTCCGAGCTTTCTGCGGTCTGGACGGGACTCGAACCCGCGACCCCATGCGTGACAGGCATGTATTCTAACCAACTGAACTACCAAACCAAAAAATAAAGAACATCAAACTAATCGGCGGTCTGGACGGGACTCGAACCCGCGACCCCATGCGTGACAGGCATGTATTCTAACCAACTGAACTACCAAACCGATTCGTTTCACAATCATTTTTGTAAAACGTGGTGCAAAACTACTACTAATATTTACGTTTGCAACACCCTACACAGCAATTTAGTTATTTTATTTGCAAAACCAACAACCCTTCCTCTAAGAATATTCTGAAAATGAAACAGTTGAATCCCAAGAAAAATTTATGACTTTCATCAAAGAAATTTTAACCGAACTCGAAAAGCTCGCTCCTCTCCCCTACCAGGAGGATTACGACAATGCCGGATTACTCGCAGGGTCGCCGGATACCGAAGTGACGGGCATCCTTTTCACCCTCGATATTACCGAAGAGATCGTCAGCGAGGCTATTAGCAGACAATGCAATCTCATCGTGGCCCACCACCCCATCATTTTTAAAGGTCTCAAAAAGCTTAACGGTAAAAATTACGTGGAGCGTACCTTGATCAAAGCCATTAAAAACGACATTGCCCTGTACGCGACGCACACGAACCTAGACCATGTAAAAGGCGGCGTTAACTGGCAAATCGCCCAGCGGCTCGGCCTCCAGAACGTCAAAGTGCTGGCCCCAAAAAAACAGACATTGACGAAGCTTGCCTTTTTCTGTCCGGTAGAGCACACGCAGAAGGTGATGACTGCATTGTTCGAAGCAGGTGCCGGCGAAATCGGGGATTACCGCAATTGCAGCTTCCGCAGCGAAGGCTTCGGCACGTTCCTCCCCGGTGAAAACGCCCATCCGGTGATCGGCGAACGCGGCGAACTCGAAACCGTGAAAGAGCACCGCGTGGAGGTAATGCTGCCGTCGCATTTGCAAGGGCGCGTATTGAACGCGCTCAGGCTTGCCCATCCGTATGAGGAAGTGGCCTATTACATGTCGGCATTGGAAAACGAAAACCAGGAAGTAGGCGCCGGGGCGATCGGCGAACTACCTACACCTATGGAAGCAAAGGATTTCCTGACGCACTTAAAGCACAATATGGAGGCGTCCGTATTCAAGTATACCGAGCCGACCGGTCGCATGATTAGCCGTGTGGCGGTATGCGGCGGTGCGGGCAGCTTTCTGCTGCGCGATGCCTTATCCGCAGGAGCCGACGTATTCATGACAGCCGATTACAAGTATCACGAATTTTTCGATGCCGAAGGCCGTATTATGATCTGTGACATAGGACATTACGAAAGCGAGGTATTCACGAAAAATTTATTGCATGACTATTTATCAGGAAAATTTAGTAATTTCGCACTCTGTTTGTCAGAAATCAGTACTAATCCGGTGCGATATTTTTCCTGAAAACCGGTTTTGACAACGAATTCTGCCGATAATCTGTTTAAATTAGGGCTGACTACCTCACATTTCCAAGCATTGAAACAAGTCCATAAAAGACATACATGGAAAACACAATCGCACAAAAACTAGATGCTCTCCTGAAACTTCAGGAAATCGATTCAAGCCTTGACGAAATACTAAAAACCCGCGGGGACCTTCCGGAAGAAGTTAGGGACCTGGAAGATGAAATCGTAGGAATCGAAACGCGTCTGGGAAAGTTCAAATCTGAAATTGCCAATCTGAATACGGAAATCGACAATTTCAAAAATGCGCAGAAAGAGGGGGAAAAACTGATCAAAAAATACAAAGATCAGCAGATGAACGTTCGCAACAACCGCGAATACGACGCCATCACCAAAGAAATAGAATTGCAGGAGCTTGATATGCAACTGGCCGACAAGAAGATCAACGAAGCCAGAGCCCGCATCCGCCTCATCGAAGAAGATGCGAACCGCGCGGAATCTGTCCTGAATGAAAGAAACGAAGACCTGAAAGTGAAGAAAAACGAACTTTCAGTGATCACCTCTGAAAGCCAGGCCGAAGAACAGGCACTGATCGCTGAAAGAGAAAAGCATGTGAAGAAAATAGAAGAGCGCCTGCTGAAATCTTACCAGAAAATCCGCGACAACTCACTCAATGGCCTGGCTGTCGTACACGTACAGCGTGGAGCCTGCGGCGGATGTTTCAGCATTGTTCCTCCTCAGCGCCAAGCTGATATCCGCGAACGCAAGAAACTGATCGTTTGCGAGCATTGCGGACGTATCCTGGCCGATGTGGAAAGCGTGCAACCTGTTCACCAGCGTCGCTAGAACTTTAAATATTAAATTGAAAGGTTGTCTTATCCGGACAACCTTTTTTTATGTGCATTACCATGAGCAGGAGTCGTTGGGAGGTTAGATATGCCGGTTTCAGGTTACTAATGTTCCTGTTGCTGTGCCTACTTTTCCCACGGGCCGTATCGGCGAACGACGAGCAGGGCGACGTCGTTTTTTCACCACGACTGCAAAAGGCTTATTTTGAAATACAGAAACTGAGACTACCCGCAGCCCGTGAGCTGATCGACGACGAAAGGGCGCTCAATGCAGACAATCCCTTTATCGCATACCTCGACAGCTATGCGGACCTGCATTACCTGCTGATCTCAGAAGATCGTTCACGTTACAAAATTTTCGTGCAACAGCAGGACAACCGGCTGGAACGAGTGGGAAGATTACCGGAGAAATCTCCCTACAAGCGACTTTTCCAGGCTGATATCCGGCTGCATTCCGCATTTGCGAAACTTAAATTCGGCAACGAGGTAAGCGGCTCCTGGGAAATCATCAAGGCCTACCGGCTTTTGGAGGACAATCATAAAAAGTTTCCCGCATTCACCCCTAGCCTCAAATCGCTCGGCCTGCTGCACGTGCTCATCGGATCGATTCCAGAGAACTATACCTGGATTGCCAAAATCCTCGGCTTGAAAGGCAATATTGCACAAGGCATCCGCGAGCTCCGCGAGGTGGTCAAAGAAGAACCATTTTTCAGGCAGGAAGCCGAATTGATTGATTTGCTCTTGCACGCATACACATTGCAACTTAGCCCCGAGCAGCAAGTAAGGATCCGGCAATGGCCGAAAGAGCAGCCCGACAACCTGCTCCTGCATTTCTTCGCTACCACAGTTTTGATGAAAGAAAACCGGAGCGAGGAAGCTTCGCATTTCCTGGCCGATGCCCCCGCAGGCAAAGAATATATGCCTTTCCCATTTCTCCTTTACCTGCGCGGAGAAATTGCATTGCAACACGGCGACTATGACGATTCCTTCACATTTTACAGCCGGTTCCTGAAACAATACATTGGATTTAACTACATCAAGGACAGCTACTTTAAAATGTTTATGTGCCGGTGGCTTGCAGGACGCGAACAGGAAGGCACCGGTTATCTTCAAAAGGTAACCCAGACCGGCAGCACGATCGTAGAGGCCGATCAGTTTGCGGAAAGATTTGCAAAAGAATTCGGTGAAGGGAAAATTAGTCCGACGCAAAAGGTGCTGTACAGCGCAAGATACGCCACCGACGGCGGCTATTTCCAGAAAGCCTGGGAGCTGATAAAAACAGTTTCTGAAAAAAGTTTTGGTACAACTTATGAAAAGGCCGAGTTCAATTATCGTATGGCACGTATACTTCAAAAATCAGGCCGTACCAATGAGTCTGTGCCATTTTACGACCGATCCATCGCACTGGGACAAACCGATGCAGGTGCCGGTGGTTTTGCAGCTTCGTCTGCACTGCAAATGGGTTATATTTCAAAGAAAAATGCTGATAATCAGAAAGCTGCAATGTATTTCAAAAAAGCCATGAGCTTTAAGAAACATGAATACAAGAACAGTATCGACAACAAGGCCCGCGCCGCGCTGACGGAATTGGGACAGTAGTATTCGTTACCAAAACGCAAATGCTGCGTATCAAGGATGCAAGTACTAATGCGACCTTTGATATGCCCAGAAAAAAGACCGACAATCCGAAAGTGATCATCAACTGGCACGATGACGACAAACCCCGCGAGAAATTTATGAATAAAGGTCGGGCCGCCTGCTCCGATTCTGAACTGATGGCGATCCTTATCCGGTCGGGCACCACGGAAATGACTGCCGTCGATCTGGCCAAAACACTGATGTCTTCCGTGGGCAACAATATCAATGAACTCGCCAAACTAAACGTCCGGGACCTGACCAAAATTAAAGGGATCGGCGAAGCGAAGGCGCTCACCATCCTGGCTGCATTGGAGCTGGGCCGGCGGCGCAAGGACAGTGTTTCCGATAAAAAAAGGAAGATCATTAGTTCCCAGCCGGTATATGAAGCCATGCGGCCCTACCTGATGGACAAAACCCATGAAGAATTCTGGATTTTACTGTTGAATCGCGGCAACTACATCATGCGCGCGATACAGGGGAGTGTAGGCGGGATTTCGGGCACCGCTACCGACATCAAAATGATATTTAAAATAGCACTTGATCATATGGCCAGTTCGCTGATCCTGGTGCATAATCATCCGTCGGGACAGCTGATACCCAGCCTGGCCGACAAAGTGCTCACCGAGCAAATAAAAGAAGCAGGCCGATTGCTCGACCTGCCTGTTCAGGATCATATCATATTTACCGATGATGGCTATTACAGCTTTAAAGATTCCGGCGATATGTGATCAGAACACCGCATCTTTCCTGATAATCCCTTTCAGCTCGTCGTAGGGTATTGTAAGCTCTATCGGCCCTCTGGCGTAGGCAGCAATTTCATAGGGATTATAGAAGAACAGAACGCCATCCGGGGTAAATACGTAATTGGCGGGAATGAAAAACTTGTGGTTGGCAAGAAAGTAACCCGCGTCTTCCAGGTCGACTCCGGGAGCCAGCTTTTCCAGTTCGCGAAACTTCTTCTCAACCAGGTTCAGCAATGCAACCGAATCGGCTACGAAACGCTTCATCTCAATCTCTTCGCCCGTTTTGCCATCAAATGCATGGTATGACGTGAAACTGTTGGGATGTGCGCCACCCGTGAATGCGTAATGATCCAGCTGGTAGAAAACCACTTTAGGCGTGGTCATAACGGTATCCCCGTGCAATTCCACTTCCCAGCAACCGGGCGAGTCGGGAAATTCCTTTTTAAAATCATTGTAATCCTTTTCAAAAACCTCGAATGCGGCTTTCGGGCTTTTGTTTGCTTCGAGGCGTGCCGCTACACTGGCCGGATCACCATACGAATTCAATCGCTTGATGGTCTTATCCGTCAGTATTTCCCGGATTTTCGAGGCTACTGCTCCGGAATCTGTGGGCTGCCAGAGGCTGATAATGACAGAAACCCCTTTGTTCGTGCTTGTATCGCAACCTCCGAACTGCTCCTTCTTCACTGCCCCCTTGTGGTAATCCAGCTTACTCGTATCCTCCGTCTTTTTCGACGATTGATCACACGCCCAGAGCATCAAGGCCCCGAGCGACAGGGCAGCCATTTGCTTCAAACCCATATGTATTGGTTTAATGGTTCAGGGAGATATTAAAGACTCATCAGTTCCTTGAAACGGATGGCCTGACGGCGCGAGATCTCGATTTTATCCCCGCCCTGCAATGTTACCAGCAAACCGCCGCTGAACCATGGCTCTATTTTCTCGATCCAATGCAGGTTAATAATGTGTTTGCGGTTGGCACGGAAGTAAGTATTCGGGTCAAGACGCTCTTCGAGGTTGTTCAGTGATTTCAACACCAAAGGCTTCTGGTCGTCGAAATGCAGGCGGACATAGTTACCCATTGACTCGAACAAACGGATTTTGCCCAGTTTAACAAACCAGCATTTTTCTCCATCCTTCACAAACACCTGGTCATTTTCACCAAGTACCTTCTCAGCACGTTCGCTAGCATGGGCGGGAGCTTCTGGCTGGGCCTGGTTTTCCTCGATCCGGTGTATGGTTTCTTTCAGTCGCTCGGTATCGATCGGTTTAAGGAGGTAATCCAATGCATTGAATTCGAATGCCTTGATCGCATACTCATCGAATGCGGTCGTAAAAATCACTTCCGGACTCTTCCCCTCGATGGACGAAAGCAGCTCGAAACCGTTCTTACCCGGCATCTGGATGTCGAGAAAAAGGAGCTCGGGCTGCTGTTCCTCGATAAGTTTCAGCGCTTCTTCTGCATTCGCGGCCTCCCCTACTATTTCTATTCTAGTGTATGGTTCAAGCAATCTCTTCAACTCGTTGCGTGCTAGTCGCTCATCATCTACAATTAAGGTCCTCATGGCGGATGGATCAGTTAGGAATAATAAATAGACAGTATATTGATTTGGTCATTAGTTTTCTTTTTCGGACCCCTCTCCCACCATCATCACCCCCTCGGAAAGCATCGGGATTTTTATTTCCGAGCACACCACATTCTCCTTCTCCTGAAATATCCGGAATGTGGCCCCCTTGCCGTACAAAATCGATAGCCGCTCCGCTGTATTTTTAAGGCCAACCCCGCCGGATTCGGTGTTGCCCAAATTACCTGCATTCACCTCCGTATTGCCCAGGTTGCCCGAGTTATGAATCGTGATCACCAGCAACTCATTGGCAATTTCCGATTTTAGGCCGATAAATCCACCCCCCATCTGCTTCGCTACCCCGTGCTTGATCCCATTTTCGACAAGCGTTTGCAGCATCATCGGCGGTACCTGCCAGTAAATAGCCTGAGGATTAGTGGTAATGCTGTAAGAAAGGCGGTCTTCATAGCGCACTTTTTCCAGCTCAAGATAGTCTTCTACCGTGCGCAGTTCTTCCTGTAAATCCACCGTTTTGCGGCGATCGGCCAGCAATGAGTTCCTTAATATATTGGATAACTGTGTAATACTAAGCTGCGCGCGTTTCGGATCTTCGTACACCAGCGCGCGGATGCTGTTCAATGCATTGAATGTAAAATGCGGGTTCAGCTGCGAGCGGAGCACCTTGGCTTCCGCCTCCCGCATCGACATTTTCAGCATGATCTTTTCATAGCTCGCGAGGCGGTTCTGCTCCACATAATGGTAAACCGTGTAGGACAGTATCCAGGCCAGCAGGTTTTTGCACCAGTTAGCATAATAGCCCCAGAATATCAGCGGCTGGTTCAGAAGGTTCTGTTCGAGAATTTCGCGGTCCATCGGCTGATTGATCATCGTCATGATGAGCCCCAGCCACAATACCGAACCAATCACACGCAATGCAAGCCTGGGCAGGGGCAGCGACGACCAGTTCCAGCGCCTGATCACCAGGCGATACGCATGGGTAAGGCCAATGCCTAACAGGATATTTGCGAGCGCAGCATAAAATTCCGTCAGTTTAAAACCATATTCCAACACATAAGGAATGTATTCGAACATGATTATCAATGTCCATCCAAGAATTTGCAGAGTCCAATAGATGCGCTTTTTGGACATGAACATAGGAACGCTGATAATGTATTGAAAAGCCACAAATGTATTAATGCCCCCTCAGGGGAGGTACATTAATACACCAATGGAAACGAATCTACACAAACGGCTGCTATATCGTTTGCGGGATTTCGATCGAAAGAAGATGCGTGATATCGTTGCGGACTTCCAGCTCGAACTGCTGGGTATCGTAGGAATAATTGATCTTGTAGAGGCAAAGATTGCTGTGCTCGTATTCATCCATGCGGACCAGGGGCTCGTTGAAAAGCGTAGTCAGCAACACGCGCATGGCACGGCCGTGCATCGCGATGAGGATGTTCCTTTCGTGGGGACGGGACAGGATCGCCTCAATCACCGGAATCTGGCGCTCGCGCACGTCGACAGGGCTCTCTCCACCCTCAGCGGCAAGGTTCACTTCGCCTGCCTTCCAGGCATTTACCAGTTCGCGGTAGTAGTTATTGTCACCGGTATTCGGCTCGCGGCCTTCGCGGTCGCCCCACGATATTTCGTTCAACCCGGAATAGCTTTCATGCGGTATACCGAGCCTGATGAACCCGCGGACGGTTTGATGTGTTCGCTTTAAATCAGAGGTATAAATTTTGTCAAACGGAACATGTTGGTAAGCATTAAAAAAAGCTTCGGCCTGAGCTTCTCCCCATTCATTCAGCAAGGAATCAACACCACTTCCCTGGACAACTCCCCTGCGGTTCAAATCCGTTTCACCGTGGCGAATGAGGTAAATCGATTTTCTTTTCAAGTTAATAGGATAATTTAAATATAAAATTTACAAAAATCTTGTTTTTTATCCGCAAAGCCAATACAAATTTATACATTTTTTAGATATGTTCGTTAAAACCGTCACCGTTGATTCACTACAATCTTTTGGTAAAAACAGTATCGCTCATCACATCGGAATAGAGTTTACGGAAATCGGAAAAGATTATGTGTCAGCCAGAATGCCGGTGGATAAGCGGACGCATCAGCCGTTCGGCATTTTGCATGGCGGGGCGTCGGTGGTGCTGGCCGAAACATTGGGAAGCATTGCTTCGTTTTTGTGTATCCCTGAAAACGAAAACAAGCACGCAGTAGGGCTTGAAATCAATGCGAACCACCTCAGGCCCGTTAAAGAAGGTTATGTGTACGGCACCGTGCGGCCCATCCACATAGGCAAAACCACACACATCTGGGACATCAGGATTACCAATGAAGAAAACAAGCTGGTTTGCATCAGCAGACTCACCGTAGCTATTGTGAATGCAGACCGCTGACATTATTTTGCAGAAAATTGACCTAACGGGATATTGCCCATTCGTTATAAATGCTATCAGTACAGACCGACACCGGGATTTCGATATTTGAAGGATTACAGATCGAGGAGCTTTGGCATGCATCCAAAATGATGGGTTTTCCATCCGCATTATGGCGCTTGCCGCACACCAACGAAATCAAGCTGCTCATTTCCGTCCAGGACGGCACCCGGAAGTGCCTCCCGGATCTTGAAAAAATGAGCCCGGGCTTTGTAATCAGCACATTTTATTGGGAAAGCGATCATGAAGTATTGTTTCTGGAAGGAGACATCATCCTTACCTTCTCGGAAGACAACCGGATTACGAACGTCGGTAACCAGCTCGGCGAGGAACACCCGGATGTGCGAAGGCTCGTACAGCTTGCCGCCGTTGCGGGTATCACCGAAAGCACCCATCAGGCTCCGGCAAGCCAGCTGTTGCCGCTAAACGATCATCTGGATGCCAAATCCCGGTTCGAGCGTACGGTTGAACTGGCCGTAGCAGCCATTCGCCAGAACCAATTCAAGAAGGTGGTGCTCTCCCGTACCAAGGATCTCCGCTATACCGATGTATTCCAGCCGGCGCAGGCGTTTCAACGGCTTGTCAAAGCTTATCCGCATGCATTTGTTTCCCTGGTCAATCTGCCGGAAGAAAACGAGATGTGGCTCGGAGCGAGCCCCGAGCTGCTGGTCGAGCAGCTGTCCGGCGGCACTTTCAAAACAATGTCCCTCGCTGGTACGCAGGGCGCACGCGACGTGTCGGGCGCGCTCATACCCAGGTACGACATCCGCTGGGGCGAGAAAGAGATTGAGGAGCAAGCGCTGGTGAGCCGGTATATTATTGAATGCTTTAAAAAAATACGCTTGCGCGAATACCTGGAAACGGGGCCTAAAACCCTACTCGCTGGCAACTTGTACCACCTCAGAACGGTCTTCGAAGTAGATACGGTAGCACTCCATTTCCCCGAGCTTGCTTCTGTAATGCTCAAATTACTGCATCCGACGTCGGCTATTTGCGGCGTGCCCAAAGCACCGAGCCTGCAATTTATCAATGAGGTGGAAGGGTATAACCGCTCCTATTACAGTGGCTTCCTCGGCCCTGCGCAGGTGGGCGGCGATACCAACTTGTTCGTAAATCTCCGCACTGTGCGGTTCAAAGACGGCATTGCGACTTTTTTTGCCGGTGCGGGAATTACGGAAGACTCTGTGCCTGAGCAGGAATGGCTGGAAACCGAGCTCAAATGTGACACATTACTGAAAGTGATCGGGAGTTCCTTATAAAAAAATTAGCTGGCATTAAACTTTTATAGCGTCGAAAAGTCTAATCGGTTCGAGATTAATCTCTAATTTTGAACAAACCTCTGAATAGGACGTATTTAGTCCGTTAGACTCCTAAACCATTTAAGCCCAGGTTAACAGACCCTATGAATGTTATCGCCAGATCTGCCCTAGCACAAGGACTACCCAATTTAACCAAACCTCTGTCTTCCCTTTTCATTGCCGGTTCGCTCTTTATTACGCTTTCGTGTGGAGAAAAAAAGGATACTTTTCAACAAAAAGGCGGCGGCGGCCCTACTGTCGTAGACGTCATTGTTGCGAAATCCGAAAAGGTGAGCGACAAGGTGGAAGTGAACGGTACCATCGTGGCCAACGAATTCGCTGAATTGCGGCCGGAAGTAAGCGGACTGCTCACCTTCCTGGACGTCCCCGAAGGCAAAACCATACAAAAAGGCACGGTAGTTGCAAGGATCAACAATGCCGATCTCCTCGCGCAGCTCAACCGTTCGAAAATACAGCTCGATCTCGCCGAAACAACCGAAAAAAGGCTCAAACAGCTGATCGCGGTCAATGGTATCAACCAGGCGGACTATGATCTGGCCGTGAATAATGTCAATACCCTCAAAGCAGACATGGCTTACACGCAGGCGCTGATCGACAAGACGATCATCAAAGCGCCTTTCACTGGCGTGGTAGGATTGCGCAAGGTGAGCGCAGGCTCATATGTGACCCCCCAGAGCGTGATTGCCACCATGCAGCAGCTCTCCAATCTGCGGATTGATTTCACTGTTCCTGAAAGCTACCAGCAATATGTGAACAAAGGCGGTACAGTAGAAGTAATGCTCGACCAGGCATCAGGCAAATACGAAACGGCGCGCATACTGGCTATCGAACCACAGGTGAACCAAACCACCCGCAACCTCACCGTCCGGGCAGTGCTCAGCTCCGGCAATACCAGCCCCGGCTCATTTGCGAAGGTATATATTACCGCCAGCAATAATAAAAATAGCATACTCATCCCCTCCAACAGCATTATTCCCGAAGCACGCAGTAAAAAAGTCGTGACGGTGAAGGGTGGCAAGGCGGTTTTCGCACAAATCGAAACGGGCGATCGCAGGGAAGATGTAGTGGAAGTGACCAAAGGCCTCAATGTCGGCGATACGGTGGTTGTTTCGGGCGTACTTTTTGCCCGTCCCGATGCTCCTGTGAAAGTGAGAAGTGTTAGAAACCTGAATGTAGCGAGTAAGTAGCAAACGCCTTCGAAGCGCTTGTTGCAATGACCATTCCTTTGAACCCCATGCTATGAATATTTCAGAACTATCCCTGAAACGGCCCGTTTTGGCGGTCGTGATGAACCTGCTCATCATCCTTTTTGGTGTTGTGGGATATAACTTCCTTTCACTGAGGGATTACCCGGCGATTGACCCTCCGATCGTCAATGTGCGGACGAGTTATACCGGTGCAAATGCCGACATTATCGAGAGCCAGATCACCGAACCACTCGAAAAGAGCATCAATGGTATCCCCGGCATCAAGAGTATCAGCTCTTCGAGCCAGATCGGTTCCAGCAATATTACCGTCGAGTTCAACCTGAAATCCGACCTGGAAGGCGCCGCCAACGACGTGCGCGACAAGGTGAGCCAGGCAGTCCGCAACCTTCCGCAGGACATCGACGCCCCGCCGGTAGTAAGCAAGGCCGATGCCAACTCCGATTTCATCCTCCTGCTAGCCGTACAAAGCCCGTCGAAAGGCTTGCTCGAACTGAGCGAGTATGCCGAAAACGTGCTCCAACAGAGCTTGCAGACCATTGACGGCGTGAGTGCGATCAATATTTTTGGTCAAAAACGGTATGCGATGCGCATCTGGCTCAATCCCGACCAGATGAGTTCGTATAACATTTCATTCAATGATATTACCACCACCCTCGCGGCAGAAAATGTGGAATTACCGGCCGGTAAAATTTACGGCGACAATACGGAATTGACGATCCGGACCATGGGCCGTTTGAAAAGCGAGAAGGATTTCCACGATCTGGTCATCCGTAACGACAGCTCGGGCATTGTGAGGTTGGGGAACGTAGCCAAAATCGAGCTAGGGCCTGAGAATGAGGAACAAAGTTGGAAATATAACGGTATGTACGCGGTAGGTCTGGCGGTGATCCCGCAGCCCGGCGCGAACTATGTTCAGATTTCCGATGAATTCAACAAGCGCCTGGCCGAGATCCAGAAATCCAATAAATCCGACATTACATTCAACGTCCTGATCGACAACACGCGCCTTGTGCGCCAGTCGATCAAAGAGGTGGAAGAAACGCTGATCATCGCATTCTCGCTCGTGGTCATCGTGATCCTGTTCTTCTTCCGCAACCTGCTGGTGGCGGTACGTCCGTTGATCGATATTCCCATATCGCTCGTCGCGACGTTCTTCGTCATGTACATGTGCGGCTTTTCAATCAACATCCTCACGTTGTTAGGGATTGTTCTCGCAACGGGTCTGGTGGTGGATGATGGTATTGTGGTCACGGAAAACATATTCCGGAAACTGGAAAGCGGCCTGCCGATCCGACAGGCGGCATTGGAAGGCAGCCGGGAGATTTTCTTCGCAGTTATTTCCACATCATTAACGCTCGCCGTTGTATTCCTTCCGGTCATCTTCCTCGAAGGTTTTGTGGGAAGCCTCTTCCGCGAATTCGGTATTGTGGTGGCTTCGGCGGTATTGATATCGGCCTTCGTTTCGCTGACGATCACGCCGGTGCTGAACGTCGTGTTGAACCGTAAAGACGCCGGGCATGGCTGGTTTTATAACAAAACAGAGCCATTCTTCACCGGTATGGAAGATGGCTATAACCGGATGCTGCGCGGATTTATGAAAGCACGCTGGGTTTCCTGGGTGCTGGTAGTTGCCTGCGGTGTGCTGATCTGGTTCACCTACACGCATTTGCAAAGCGAGCTCGCCCCTATGGAAGACCGGAACAGTATCCGATTCAACCTGTCGGCACCGGAGGGTACCAGCTTCGACCAGATGCAGCAGGTTTCCGATCAGCTCAGCAACTTTCTGAACGACTCTATTCCTGAAAAAGCATTTACCTTCTCCGCCACGCCGGGCTTCGGCGGCGGTGGCGTGAACAGCGGTACCGGGCGTATCGGGCTCGTGGATGCGAGCGAGCGCAGGAGAAGCCAGAACGAAATCGCGCAGGACATCAATAAAAAACTGTCGAGGTTCAACGACGCGCGGATTTTTGCGACGCAGGAACAGACTATTTCCGTGGGTATCGGTTCAAGGGGGTCGCTTCCGGTTCAGTTTGTATTGCAAAACCTTGATTTTGATAAGCTCAGCGAGGTGCTGCCCAAGTTCCTCGATGAGGCACGGCAAGATCCGACTTTCCAGAACGTCGATGTGAACCTCAAATTCAATAAACCCGAGGTACGTCTTACCATCGACCGCCTTAAAGCCCGTGACCTGGGCCTCTCCACCACCGATGTGGCGGCTACCATTCAGGCTGCATTCAGCGGCCGCCGGCTTGCATATTTTATCATGAATGGGCAGCAATACCAGGTAATAGGCCAGGTAGAGCGCTCGGAACGCAACAAACCTGCGGACATTGAAAAACTGTACGTGCGGAACAACCGCGGCGAGAGCATTCCGCTCACTGCGGTGGTGCATATGGAGGAAGAAAGCGGCCCGCCGACTATTTACCACTACAACCGGTATAAAAGCGCGACAATCTCCGCATCTCTCGTAGAAGGAAAAACAATCGGCGACGGCGTGGAGGCCATGCGCAGAATCGGTACCAAACTGCTCGACGAATCGTTCCAGACCTCGCTGACGGGCCCTTCCCGCGATTTTGAAGAAAGCTCTTCCAACACCAGCTTTGCGTTCGGGTTGGCGCTTTTACTGGTATATCTGGTACTCGCAGGCCAGTTTGAAAGCTTCACGGACCCTTTCATTATCATGATCACCGTTCCATTGGCATTAGCTGGTGCATTGCTCAGTCTTTATTTGTTTGGATTAACCATCAATATCTTTTCCCAAATAGGGATGATCATGCTCATCGGGCTGGTAACGAAGAATGGTATCCTCATTGTGGAGTTTGCCAACCAGAAGCGGGAGCAGGGAATGGGGCGGACGGCAGCGGCGATCGAATCGGCTACGCAGCGTTTGCGTCCGATCCTGATGACGAGCCTGGCAACGGCATTCGGCGCATTGCCCATTGCATTGAGCCTTGGCGCTGCGGCAACCAGCCGGGTACCGCTCGGGGTGGTGATCGTCGGTGGTCTGATGTTCTCGCTGATCCTTACGCTGTTTGTGATCCCGGCGATTTACACATTCATTTCACCTAAGAAACACAAGGTGACGGAAGAACAAAAGATGGCGGAGGAGCTTGTGGCTTAAAGGATATTTTTCATACAAATCAACTATTGTTTTTTACATGGGCTCGCTCACCTTTCTTAAAAAATACCAATACGCAGTCATTCTCACTTTGCTATGCCCTGGTGCCGCCTGGGCTGGCTTGCCGGGAGCCGGCCTCCCGCGGGCGGGCTACCCCGCCGATACACTCGCCCTCACGCTCGAACAGGCCGTAGCTACCGCCCTTAAAAACAGCTACGAAATAGAGATCGCCAAGAATAATGTGGATGCGAATACTATTCTGAACAATTATGGTGTAGCAGGCGGCTTGCCGACGGTATCCCTCAACGCTTCCAATACGGAGCAGATCACGCAGGTAAACCAGAAACTGAACACCGGCGTCGAGATCAGTCGTAACGCCGCCGCGGGTAATAACACGCAGGCAAACCTGGCGGTGGGAATGCTCCTGTACAATGGCAAACGTGTGGTAGCAACCAAAAAACGCCTCGCCGAGCTGCAATACCAGAGTTCCGAAGTGCTCAATTCGCAGATCCAGAACACGATCGCGTTGGTGATGACGAGCTATTACGATGTCGTGCGGCAGCTCAGCTATATCAATACGATCCGCACGTCCATCATTGCCTCCGAAAAGCGTCTCGAAATCCTGCGGGTAAGGAAAGAAGCGGGTATGGCCAATAATGCAGATATTTTCCAGGCCGAAATAGACCTGAACACCCTCAACCAGACGCTGCTGAACCAGCAGATGGTAGCTCAGGTAGCCAAAACAGAACTCCTCCGGACGCTGACGCTCGACCCTAAGTCGGCAGTGACCATCAAGGATACGATTACGGTCGACAACAGTATGCAGCTCGCGCCGATAATGGACAAGCTGGCTTCCAATGCGGATATCAAAGCGGCGGATCACCAGATCCAGATCAACGAACTGATCGTGAGGGAAACGGCCGCGCTTCGCTATCCGACCGTCCGCTTCAATGCCGCTTACAATTTTAGCCGTAACCAGACCGCTGCCGGTCTTACATTGCTCAACCGCGTAGCGGGTCCGCAGGCGGGGTTGTCGCTGGCGATACCCATTTACAACGGTTCGTCATTCAAACGCCAGAAACAAGTCGCCGAAATCGATGTGAAAACTGCGGAATTACAGAAAAATACATTGTTACGCGACTACGGCGCCAATGCGGTGAAGATGTACCAGACCTATCAAAGTTCTATCGAGCAGCTGGAAAACCAGAAAAAAAACTACGCCCTCAGCAAGCAATTGCTGAACCTGACACTCCAACGCTTCGAGCTGATCCAGGCTACGATCATCGATGTGCGTGAGGCGCAACGCAGTTTCGAAGAGGCCGGATACCGGCTCATCAACCTGAACTACGCCGCCAAAGCCGCTGAAATTGAGCTGAAAAGAATCAGCAATTCCCTTCAATAATGCCATAGCCGCGGTCCGGGGTTAAAAAATTTCCCCGGACCGTGCATTGATTTCAGAATCCGTCCTGTCCAAAGTATTAAGCAATACTTTGGCCCGACTGAAAATAGAAATCAATGAAAATACTGGCTATTCACAATATCCTCTGGTCGCACTACAAGGCCAGGATTTTCACGGAACTCCACCAACGACTTCAAAAGCAGGGTACGGAGTTCTTTGTGTTGCAGCTTGCTTTCAGCGAACAGAGCCGGTTGGGCCTTAAAACCGACCTGAGCATCCATACCTACCCCTACCAGGTCCTCTTTCCCGACAAAGCCATCGAGCAAATCGGCCACGCCGAAAAAACACGAAAGCTTCTCGCCGCCCTTCGCAGGCACCGTCCCGATATTGTTTACCTCAACGGCTACTACGACCCCTCCTACTGGTTTGTAATGGGTTATTGCAAAACACATCGCATCAGGATAGTCCTTGATTTCGAGAGCAGTGAGATCAGCAGACGACGGATCTGGTGGAAGGAGAGTTTAAAGAGAATATTCCTCGGCCAATGCGATGGGCTCGTCTGCCTCGGGCAAAAAGCGGCCGAATATGCGCTGAAACTGGGCGTGAACCGGGAGCGTATTATGAGTACCAAGAATGTGGGCGTAGACAATGACGCCTTACAAAGCATCTTCAAACGGGAATTACCGCTCCGTGAAGAGCGGAAAGCAGAATCCGGACTTCCCCGTTACAATTTCCTGTATGCGGGCCGGTTCGTCGAGCGTAAAAACCTCGCCATGCTGATCACCGCTTTTCATGAAGCCAGGCAGACCTCTCCGCACGGGAATGAATGGGGGCTTATCCTTAGCGGAGAAGGCAACCAGAAACAGAGACTGCAAGAACTCGTCCGATCGCTGGGTTGCGAAGCGGTGCATTGGATGGATCCATGCGAATGGTACGAGGTGCCCATCCGGTATACGCTGGCCGATGTCGCAGTCCTGCCCAGTACTTTCGAACCATTCGGCTTTGTCACCAACGAGGCGATGGTGTATTCCATGCCGGTACTCGTTTCAGAACGCTGCGGAAGCGCCCACGATCTGGTGGTCGACGGACTGACCGGTTTCCGCTTTGACCCCCACAATCAATCGGATTTTACAAGCAAGTTACTGTGGTTTATGGACCACCCCGGGCAGTTCAGTCAAATGGGTCGCAATGGTAAAGCGATCATCGACCAATGGTCGCCGGACATCATTACAGAAGAACTTATCCAATCTTTTCAAAAAGTATCCCTTCATGGTTAACGAACAGAACAAAACGGTCCTCGTGACCGGTGGCGCGGGCTACATCGGCTCGGAGCTGGTGCGGATTTTGTTGCAGGACAATTTCCGGGTTGTGGCGCTCGACAATCTTTCATTTGGCGGCGAATCGCTGCTCAGCTTTTGGGGCAATCCCGCATTCACATTTATCAAAGGAGACATCCGGAATGACGACGATCTCCGGGCTGCATTGAAAGATGTCGATTACGTATGCCACCTCGCGGCCATCGTAGGCGAGCCTCCCTGTAAGAAATACCCAGAGCTCGCCCTGGAAGTGAACTGGAATGCGTCCGTGCGGCTGTATGAGCTTTGCGAGGAAGCGGGAGTCGAGCGGTTTGTGTTTGCTTCCACGTGCAGCAACTACGGCAAAATGGCAGTAGCCAACTCGCTGCTCGACGAAACGGCTGAGCTGAACCCCATTTCGCTGTATTCCGAAACCAAGGTAAATTTTGAAAAATACCTGCTTAGCCATACAAACAGCACTATTACACGCACTATTCTCCGCTTTTCCACAGTTTACGGCATCTCGCCCAGGCCGCGTTTCGACCTCACGGTGAACGAGTTCACACGAGACGCCGCTTTGGGAAAACCACTGCTGATCTATGGCGAGCATTTCTGGCGCCCCTATTGCCACGTGAGTGACCTGGCACGCTCTGTGAAAATTGCGCTGACGGCGGACAAGGGAAAGGTCAATGGCGAGGCGTTCAATGTCGGGGATACTGCGCAGAACTACACCAAGAAAATGCTGGCAGCGGAAATAGGAAGGGAGATTCCCTCGCTGGAAGTAAATTACCATCCGGCAGTCACCGATCCCCGCGATTACAAAGTCAATTGTGATAAAATCAGGGATGTACTCGGTTTCAAAATATCTAAAACCGTCCCGAACGGCATCCGGGAAATAGCGTCTCTTTTCCGCGAAAAAGTAATCAGCGAACCGATGAATGCGCGCTATGGAAACGTGTAAGCCATCCCCTATCCCACTTTGCGAGCCCAATTTGAATGGCCGCGAGAAGCAATACATGGCCGAAGCCGTCGACTCCAACTGGTTGTCCGGCGGGAGCTTCCTCCGAAGATTCGAACAGCAACTGGCTGACTACACGGGCGCCGCCCACGTCATAGGCGTAAGCAACGGCACGAGCGCTTTACAGGTCGCGCTCACGCTCGCGGGTGTAGAGAAAGGTGACCTCGTTCTGGTCCCCGACCTGACATTCGTGGCCACCGCCAATGCGGTCAAATACCTTGGAGCAGACCCGTTAATGATCGATATCGACTCCCGGACGTGGCTGATGGACCTGGATCTATTGCAGGATTTTTTGGAAAACCAGACTTACCAGAATAGCGGCGGATGCTTCTACTGTGGAAATCATCGGCGTATCAGCGCGATAATTCCGGTGCATTTGCTGGGTAATGTATGCGAAATGGAACGGCTCAACACATTGGCAGCGCGGTTTGCTTTGGAGGTAGTCGAAGATGCCGCCTGTTCGCTGGGCTCGTTCAGGAATGGACGGCATTCGGGAACGTCGGGATTGCTGGGAACGATGAGCTTCAATAGCAATAAAATCATCACCACGGCCGGCGGCGGGGCGATACTGACCAACGATGACCGGTTGGCAAAACGGGCCCGGCACCTGATCACCCAGGCTAAAAGCCACGCTACCGAGTACCTTCACGACGAGCTTGGCTACAATTTTCGGCTGGTTAACCCGCTCGCTGCAATGGGCTGTGGGCAAATGGAGCAGCTTTCCGGTTTTGTGCAGAGAAAAAAACAGATTGCCGCCTATTACCAGAGCGAGTTCTCCGACTATGAGCTGTCATTCCAGCAACTGACACCCGGCACGGATTCCAACCACTGGCATTCCGCCATGCTGATAAGCGAAAGCCGCGAGCTGATTGCAGCGTTGGCAGCAGAGAACATCGAAACCAGGCCGCTATGGACGCCTATTCATGCATTACCGCTCTTCAGTCAGGATTTGTATATCAGCTTGGAAGACGTCTCCTCGGATGTGTCGCAGCGAGGCATAATGCTTCCCTGTTCTACTTCCATATCTGACGAACAGCTGCTGCGGGTATCCCAAACCATTGGAAAGTTTTTGGGCATAAAAGTATAGGCATTATGCATTCGAATACGAAACCGGGCCGGAGGCCTGTGAATGTCGTCATTATGGCTGGGGGTAAAGGTACACGCCTGAAACCGCTCACCGACAATACCCATAAGTCGCTGATCACGGTGGGCGGCAAGCCCATTATCCTGCACCTGCTGAACCACCTCGCGGCATCCGGTTTTCGGGAAATAGATATTTCCGTCGGGCATCTGGCCGACCAGCTCACGGGCTACCTGGGTGACGGACGTGAGTTGGGCGTGTGCATCCGCTACCTGCATGAGCCCAGTCCGATGGGCAGCATCGGTGCTATTACATTGAATCCACACTGGCCTCACGACGATTTCCTCGTGATCAATGGAGATGTATATTCCAATTTCGATATTACACATTTATGCTCCGAATATTTTTCCAGGAAGGCTGATATGGCGGTGCTCACGGTTTCCAACACCGTCGAGGTACCCTACGGCGTGCTGGAAATGGACGTTAACGGTCAAATCTGCAAGTTCGCCGAGAAACCCGGATGGGAATTCATGGTGAATGCCGGAGTTTATCTTTTTAACAAAAATGTTTTCAACCTGCTTCCCAAGGGGATTGCATTCGAAGGCTGGCAACTGATCCAGTCGGCACTGCATGCCAGGCTGCATGTCGCGGGAGTACCTCAGACAACGGGGTACTGGGTCGACATCGGAAGTTTGGAAACACTTCAAAGGGCCCGGGAGATGAGCCAGATAGCGCTCGCACAGGAATAGCAGTGCTGGCACGCAATTTTTTTCATGGGAGATTAAAAAGTCATTAAACCTTTTACCGACTTTTCAATCCAACTGGCTCACCTTCAACCCACATCTGTCGCGCGGCGCACGGCAGGGTGCCAATGCCGACATGAAAAAAATACTACTGATCGCTTCGCTCCTAAATTTTCTGTGTTTGCAGCTCCATGCACAGGATGAACCTTCAACAACTTATCCCATTACCGGCAAACTCGAAGATTCGGATAAAAAACCCGTCCCCTTCGCCAATGTGGCGCTTCTGGCCGCCAGGGACTCTGCCTTGATCGGCGGCGGCACTGCCGATGAAAACGGCCTTTTCAATATACCGGCCGAACCCGGCAGCTATCTGGTCAAAATTACTTTTCTGGCCATGGACGAGAAAATCGTCCCGAATGTGCGGGTTGCAGCCCAGCCGGTCGAACTGGGCACGATCACGCTCACTTCCAATTCACGGCTACTCGACGAACTGGTGGTCCAGGGCGAAAAGAGCCAGATGGATCTGCAATTGGACAAGCGGGTATTTAATGTCGGAAAAGACCTGGCCAATATCGGCGGCAATGCTTCCGATATCCTGAACAATATGCCCTCGGTGACGGTGGATGTGGAGGGTAATGTGGCCCTTCGCGGAAGTGGCAATGTCCGAATTCTCATCGACGGCAAACAATCCGGGATGGTAGGGCTCAACCCCGCCGAGGCATTGCGTCAGATCCCGGCCGACCTGATCGAAAGCGTGGAGATTATCACAAATCCTTCTTCCCGCTACGATGCCGAGGGGGAGGTGGGGATTCTCAATATTGTGATGAAGAAAAATATCCGATATGGCTTGAATGGCGCTTTTACGGGCACAGCAGGCTATCCATCCAATTTCGGCGCCTCCTTCAATGTTAATTACCGTAAGAAGAAAGTGAACCTCATCGCCAATTACGGCTGGATGTACCGCGACGGCCCCGGCCGCGGGCATTCCAGGCAGGAGTACAACAGCGCCGACACCAGTTTCGTGTACGAACAGACCAACCGGCGCAACCGCGCGGGGTATTCGAATAACGTGCGTGTGGGACTCGACTATTTTTTGAACAATTACAACACCATTACCGCCACGGTTTCCGTCCGGAAATCGCAGAATGACAACAAATCGCTGCTGGAATACCGCGATTTCGACATGAATAATGTGCTCACACGGACCGTGACGCGCAGCGAGGACGAGACGGAACCGAGGACTAATATCGAGGCCGCATTGAATTACAGAAAAACCTTCGAAAGAAAAGGACAGAGCCTGTCGTTCGATGCGAAATACATTCTCAGCGACGAAACCGAGTCTTCAAAATACCACGAGGTGGCCGACAACAACTCGGTGGACATACGTCAGCGGTCCTACAACACCGAGGATGAGAAGAATTTTCTCGCCCAACTGGACTACATTCATCCATTCGGGAAGGACGGCAAACTGGAAGCCGGACTGAAAACTTCCATCCGGCAGCTGGACAATGATTTCTCGGTACGCCAGCAGCAGGAGCCCAATTACTGGGTCATTCTGCCGGATTATGACAACCGGCTCGCTTACGACGAGAAAATCCACGCGGCCTACCTCATGGCCAGCAACCAGTTCGGGAAGGTTTTTGTACAGGCTGGCTTGCGCGGCGAGTACACCGACATTCTCACCGAATTGAAAAAAACAGCGAAAACCAATCACCGGCAATATTTCAATCTTTTCCCCAGCATTCATTTATCCTACAAACTGGCAGATGCCCAGACTTTGCAGCTCAGTTACAGCTACCGGCTGAGCCGGCCCAACTTCCGGGACCTGCTTCCATTCTCTAATTTCAGCGATTCGCGCGTGTTCCGTGCGGGTAACCCGCTGCTGAACCCAGAATTCACACATTCCTTCGAAGCCGGGCATTTGCTGAACATGAACAAGGGAACGCTGCTTTCCAGCATTTACTACCGGCATAGGCTTGGCGTTGTGGAGAATATTACTTCGGTCGATTCTACGGGTTTTACCACCATTACCCCCATTAACCTCTCGACCGGCGATTCGTATGGCTTTGAATTTAACCTGACCTACGATCCGGCGCCCTGGTGGAAACTGACTGCGAACGCCAATATTTTCAGAGCTATGAATGAGGGTTATTACAATGACAAGCTTTATCAAAGTGACACTTATTCCTGGACCAGCCGGCTTTCATCCCGTGTTACATTGTTCGGTGCGGTAGATTTCCAGTCCTCATTTAACTACCGTGCGCCCCGGCGCACTACCCAGGGCAAGGACTTGTCTATTTATTTCATCGACCTGGGCTTGTCCAAAGACATCCTGAAAGGCCGGGGTACCATTACCGCCAGCGTCCGCGATTTGCTCAACTCGCAAAAGCGCCGGAGCATTACCGAAAACGCCGGCTACTACTCCTACTCTGTATTCCAATGGCGCCCGCGGCAGTTTTTGGTCACACTTTCCTATCGTCTGAACCGTTCGAAAGAGAGACAGAATATGGATAAGCAAGGCGAAATGAATGACGACGAGTAAATCGGCCCGAAAGCACTACCTTTGTACCCGAACCTCGTTATTTGAATAATGCTATTTATCGGAAAATACAATTACCTGACCATTGAGCGGGTTACCAGCGTAGGGATGTTCCTGAGCGATGTGGAGGGTGAAGAAGTACTGCTTCCCAACCAATATATTACGGACGACATGCAAGTCGGCGACCAGATCAGGGTGTTTGTGTACCTCGACTCGGAAGACCGGCCCGTAGCGACCACCCAGACGCCAAAAATCATCCGCAACGAATTTGCCTACCTCGAAGTGACGGATGTATCCGAATACGGTGCATTTCTCGACTGGGGGCTCATCAAAGACCTTTTCGTGCCATTCCGTGAACAGCCCAAGCCCATGGAAATCGGTGAATGGCACGTGGTGTTCCTTTACCTCGATCAAAAGTCTCAGCGCCTGCTGGCTTCTGCCAAAATCGACAGGTTTCTGGAAAATGAGAGATTGACTGTGAATGAAGGGGACGAAGTGGATTTATTGGTTTGGCAAAAGACCGATCTGGGCTACAACGTCGTCGTAAACCAGTACCACAAAGGCCTCATTTATGCGAACGAAGTGTTCCAGCCGCTGCAAATCGGGGATGCACTGAAAGGCTATGTCAAAAAGATCCGCGAAGAAAACAAGCTGGATATCAGCCTGCAAAAGACCGGCTATGAAGTGGTAGAACCGGTAGCGAAGCAGATTCTGGAAGAAGTAGAAAAAGGAAAAGGCTTTTTGAATCTTTCCGACAACTCTTCCCCCGAGGATATTTATAATAGGTTAAAAATTAGTAAAAAAGTATTCAAAAAAGCGATTGGTGGCTTATACAAGCAGGGGATTATCCGCATTACGGAGGATGGGATTTACCTGATTGGGCAAGATTGATTGGATATTTTTGTAGATTAAGATCAAATAAACCTGTCAAAACATGAAAACCATTGAAATAGAAATCACTGATGATAAAGCCATGAAGCTTCTATTGGATATGGAAGAAATGCATTTGATCAAGGTGATTCGAAACCGGCAACCGCTTTCGGAGTTGCGAAAACAAATCAAATCTCCGATGACGAACCAGGAAATTGATTCTCAATTAAACACACTTAGAAATGAATGGAGGAGAGATATCTAATCGACACCAGTGCTGTTATTAAGTATCTGAATGCCACATTACCTCCGTCCGGACTAGTACTGATGGACGGGATTTTGGATAACGAGTCGATCATATCGCTAATTACAGAGATCGAGTTGCGCGTTTGGGAACCTAGCGACACCACGGATAAGGCTATCTATGAGTCATTCATCACAGGCTCGATAGTACTTGATCTAAACCGCGATATTGTAGATCAAACCATCGCAATTCGAAAAAAGTACAGGTTAAAGCTTCCGGACGCATTTATCGCCGCAACCGCCATTATCAACAATTATACATTGGTAGCGGACAACGATAAGGATTTCAGGAAAGTTGAAATTTTGAAATACATCAATCCAAATAAAAACTAAAAGCCATCCGCTACAAAACGGATGGCTTTTCAATTCCTGACCTATCGGCATTCAGGTTACTTACTTCTTGCCATACTTGTCTTTATACTTCTCGTAAAGCCGCTTCTGCTTATCATCCAGGTTGACTTTTCCCCCGCGGATGTAGGCCATTTGGACCATATTGCCCCGCATGTCGAGGATATCGCCGTCGGAAACCAGCAATGAGGCCTGTTTGCCTTTTTCGAGCGTTCCTACCTGCTGGCCGGCTCCGATGATCTCCGCTGCATTGCGGGTCACAAATTGCAACGCTTCCTCAGGGCCAACGCCGCTGAAACCGGACGCAGTACCTGCCAGGAAACCGAGGTTTCGCGTACGCCACCATTCATCCGCATAAGTAATCGCGACTTTCACTCCTGCTTTATGAAGCAATCCGGGCAGTTCGTACGGAAGGTAAACGTTTTCATCCACACCGTCGGGGAGCCGGTGTGTGGTATTGATAATGACCGGCACCTGGTTTTCTTTCAAAAATGAAGCCACTTTATAGGCTTCATTTCCCCCGGCGATTACGATCTTTTTCACGCCTGCTTCCTGAGCAAAACGAATGGATTCGATGATGTCCTTGGCATAATCTGCGCGGATATAAAGATTAGCAGTGCCGGTAAAAAGCGGCTTCATCGCTTCCAGCCTAAGATTCACCGGGCTGGGATTCGCAACTTCCGCGTAAGCCTTTGCCTCAGCGAATGTCTTTTTGAAGAGGTCTACCGTTTCCTGGCGCTTGTCGTTTCGCTTGATCGCGTAGGTAAAGGTTTCATTATCAAAATTCCCCGTCAAAAACGGAGGCCAGCTGAGCCAAATGCCGTCGTCCTTTTTTAGAACTGCGTCTTCCCAATTCCAGCCATCGCTGTAAAATACGGACGACGAACCGGAGATCGCTCCGCCTTGCGGAACGGACTGCGATAACAGGATACCGTTGCCCCGCAAAGTCGGGATCACTTCCGAGTCGGTATTGTAAGCCACAAGTGCGCGTACGTGCGGGTTTATTTCACCTACTTCACGGTAATCGAGCGTAGCGCGCACGGATGCGATCTCCTGCAACCCGACGGTTGTATTGAGGGAGATCAATCCCGGAAAAATGTGTTTCCCTTTCACATCCACCGTTTCCGCGCCGGCCGGGCCTGTGACCGAAGCTGCCGGGCCTACCTGCGTGATAATGCCTTTATCGAATGCGATCGCCCCGTTCTGGATTACCTGTCCGTTTCCGATGTGGATCGTGGCACCTGTAAGCACTACCGGCCTGGCCTGCGGCTTGGCGGGCGCCGGATTCTGCGCCTGTACTCCCGCCGTCAGTCCGAGGAGAAGGCCGGCAATCAGTTTATATTTTTTCATAAAATCAATTTGAAAGTCCTGAATCAGAATCACTTGCTGGTCTCGGCATGAACATGCTCGGCATGGATACCAACCACGTCCTCGCAATGCCACATATGCGGCTTGGTAGCTTCCGGTTTTTGTGTGGGCTTGCCTTCTGCCTTTTCACCCAGCATTTTCTGGATCAACCGTTCACGTTCTGCTGCCATGGATTTCTGCTTCTCCTCATCCTTTTTACGATCGAAATAAATAGCGCCTTCGACCATGGTAAATTCAGGTCTCGCATAAACTGAAAGCGGGCTTGCATTCCAAAGTACCAGATCGGCATCCTTGCCAGTCTTGACGCTTCCCATCCGATCGTCCACATGCAGCAGTTTGGCGGGGTTCAATGTCACCATTTTCCAGGCTTCTTCTTCCGGTACACCGCCGTATTCCACCGTTTTGGCAGCTTCCTGGTTAAGACGGCGAGCCATTTCAGCATCGTCGGAGTTGATCGCCACCGTCACTCCTTCGTGGTACATCAAGGCTGCATTGTAGGGGATCGCCTCTTTCACTTCCATTTTATAGGCCCACCAGTCGGCAAACGTCGAGCCGCCGATCCCGCGCTTCTGCATGCCGTCGGCCAGCTTGTACCCTTCCAGGATGTGGGTAAATGTGTTGATTTTGAATTTCAGTGAATCTGCTACGTGCATCAGCATATTGATCTCCGACTGCACATAGGAATGGCAGGTGATGAAACGCTCATTACCGAGAATTTCGGCCAGTGCATCGAGTTCGATATCGCGGCGTGGCGGGGCCACATTCTGCTTTTTGCTATTGGCATTGTAGCTTTTCCAGCTCGCAGCATAGTCTTTCGCACGCAGGAAATGGTCAAAGTAGATCTGCTCCACGCCCATGCGTGTCTGCGGGAAGCGTACGCGCTGCACATCCCCCCAGTTCGACTGTTTCACGTTTTCGCCCAATGCAAACTTGATCGTCTTTACCTGCGGCATCAGCATTTCCGACTGGCTTGCTCCCCATTTCAATTTGATCATCGCACTTTGGCCGCCGATCGAGTTTGCTGAGCCGTGCAGCAAATGGGAGGCGGTCACCCCACCTGCAAGCTGCCGGTATATATTGATGTCATCCGGGTTGATCACATCGCTCATCCGTACTTCCGCCGAACTGGATTGTCCGCCTTCGTTGATACTGAAAAGCGCGATATGCGAATGTTCGTCAATGATCCCGCTCGTCAGGTGCTTGCCTGTGCCGTCGATCGTTCTGGCGCCCGACGGTGCAGCCAGCCCCTTTCCTACTTTGGAAATCTTACCATTCTGGACAACCACATCTGCATTTTGCAGGATACCTTCCTTTTCGTTTGTCCAGACGGTCGCATTTTTGATCAGCACGGTTTCCTTCGCCGGCAATGCTTCATTTCCATATCCTACAAATGGATATACAATCGGCCCGGTTTCTTTGCTTTTCGGCTTTGTGGTGTCCGCCGGGGATACAGCTGCCAATGGCTTCTCTGTAAGCGTAGCAGCCCAGGGAATAACGGTACCGTCAGGCAACACTCCTTCTCCATTCAGCCCGTTCCCACTCAGCCAACCGGTGAGGCGGGTGGTCCCGCCTGCTTTTTTGTCCTGCTGGTAGCTCAATGTCAGCAATGCATTTGCCAGTATCGCCTTTGGAGTGATCTTGATTGTGTCCTGAACGACTATCTTATACTCGGGTTTTTCCGGCGATCCGGTGATCTGCAACTTTCCGGAGGGCTGGTTGTTCAGCGACAAAGAATAAGTACCCCTGATATCCGGTGCATCCAGCGCCGTCAGCACGAACTTCTTACCCTGGACCCAGTTTTCATAGATCACATTATCCTTTGAAAACAAGTCGCCCGAAGTGATGATAAAATTGGCAAGCATGCCAGGTTTCAGGCTTCCGATCTTACTGTCTGCTTTGATGAGGGAAGCCGGAAGGGTTGTCAGTGCGGCCAGCGCCCGCTCTTTCGGCAGCCCATATTCAATGGCGGTCCGCAGGTTTTTCCAGAAATCTGCCTTATTCCGTAACCCTACGGTGGTCAATGCAAATGAAATCTCCGCTTTTGCGACCTCCGACGCATTGCGGGGTGCAAGTTCCCAATGTTTCAGCTGGCTCATGGTAACCACCTCTGCATCCCAGGGGTCGGTCACCTCATAAGCATCGGGGAATACGAGTGGGAGCAGCAATGTTGCCTTGCTCTCTTTAATCTCCCGAATGCGCTGATATTCATCGCCTCCGCCGCGGATAATGTACTGTATACCAAATTCATCCCCGATCTTGTCGGCCCGCAGTACGCTGTACTTGTCGCCGGTTTCGAAAAACGACGGCAATGTTTTAATCTGGTTGAATGCTTCGAGCGACAGGTTGGTTTCCTTTTTATTACCGCCTTTGGCGTACCAGTCGGCATCGTAGTAATTTTGCCTTAAAAGTGCCACCACACCCATTCCCGACGATGGATATGTCTGCGATGAGCTGCCCTTGCCAAATGAAAAGTGGGCCGAGGCTTTGCTGTTGAGCATTGCTTTGTTCGCGGGCTCGTCAGTCAGCGTCACGAGTGCGCCGCTTCCGCGTACGATGCCGTCATGTGCATGTACGAGCACCGTACCGAACCCCAGCTTCCGCAAATCACCCGCCTTTTTGGCATCCGGTGTGAAGAGGATACTGGCATCCGTTTCGGGCTGAATGGCCTGGTTCCAGCCAAATGCCCCTTTCTTGTTCGATTCCAATTGCGGGGTTTGCCGTCCGCCACCGCCCTGCGCCCGCCTTACCTCCGGCATTCCATAGTCCGAATCCAGCTCGATGAGCGACGCATAAATGAACTTCCCCTTCAAATCTACCGTAACTGTGCCGGCCGGGATTTTCACCTGCTTCCCTGCTTCCCGGATCACGCCATCTTCGATCAGCATGGTGGCTTGCTCGATCGTGGTTTTGGGGTCTACGACAATCGTGGCGTTCGTGAAAGCGTAGCAGCCGCTCCTTTCGTCGTAGGCGCCATTCCGGGGGAAGGTTTCCTGCGCATGGCAACACACCGCCAGGGTCATGCAGCCTAATATCGTTGATAATTGTTTAAACATATATTGTTGTCTTAATTACAATTGTGCCTTACAATATACAAGTAAAATCGGTAAATCAGGGCTCTGAGGCTTATATTGCAGCTCGTTTCACCGTTTATTCATCATCTTTTCTACGCATCATGACATTCGAAGAATTTCAGCAATCCATTTCGCTGTCCGCCCCTCCAAAGGGCCTTTCGCCTATTCTGGAAGCACTTTGGCACGATGCCAACGGCGACTGGGAAGCAGCTCACAACATTGCCCAAAGCAAAGAGGGAACACAAACCTACGATAGATTACATGCCTATCTTCACCGCGTAGAAGGCGACACTTTCAACGCCGGGTACTGGTACAGACGTGCTGGTTCAGAAGTATTTAAGGGAAGTTTAAAAGAAGAATGGGCCTACCTGACCCATATTTTCATCCAAAAAGCATAAGGCTTTTTACTTATATTCTTAAAATATAAGGTTTTTAGCTTATATATTCGAAATATAAGGCTTTTACCTTATATTTGGCAATTATAAGCAAAAAGCCTTATGCTCATGAAATCGCTCCGGGCGGTTATAACCGCTGATATGGTAAATTATACGCAGTTTTCACGCGAGGAAGCCACTATATGGCTCGAAGAACTGCTGTCACTTCTACACCAAAACAAGGCATTTAAATGGGCCTTAAAGCCCGAAATATACCGTGGTGACAGCTTCCAGGCAGTATTGAAGAACACCGACGAAGCCATGCGTATGGCTATCCTTGCACGTGCATGCATACGCAAGCACGCGCCCAATGCAGATATGCGCATAGCGATCGGTATCGGCCATACGGAGCTCCTCACCGACCGCCCCGGCACCTCCGATGGAGAAGCGTTCAGGCTTTCGGGGCACCTCGCCGATAAAATCCGGCAACAGAAAGCAAGGATCGGCATTGCATTGCCCAGGCCGTCCGAACCATTGTCGGCGACGCTGGATTTGCTGGAAACGGTGATCGAAAGCTGGACGGCGGCCCAAAGCCAGGTGGTTGAAGCATTATTGCAAGGAAAGAATGTAACGCAAATCGCCGAAATGTTCTCCATCAGCCAATCGGCTGCAAGCCAGCGGGTCGCGGCATCGAAGTGGTGGGCAATTGACAGTTTTATTACTACCTTTCCAAAGCAATTATCACTATACACCAAACGCTAAACTACTATGACAGAATTTCTGCTTCTCCTCCTGGCGCATGTTCTCGTAGATTTTTACTGGCAACCTTCCAGATGGGTGGCCGACAAAAAGGAGAAAAAATACAAATCACGCTACCTTTATTTCCACGTACTACTGGTCATAATCGTATCATACATTGCCCTGCATCAATGGAACAACCCCTTTCCCGCCATTGCACTAGGCATCGCGCACGGCATCATTGATCTTGTTAAAATATCATTCGACAAGAAAGGCTCCCTTACCTGGTTTATCGCCGATCAGGCGGCACACCTGGTCACCATTGCATTGACAGCATTGATGCTCACCAGCAATGTAGCTACCGGCTTCGAGGCGCTTACCAGCTTGTTCAACACGCCCAAAACGCTCGCAGCCCTCTCCGGAGCATTGCTTTCACTGTCACCCGTATCATTTCTGGTGGGTATCCTCACCAAACCCTGGCGGGAGGAGCTCAGCAGACTGGCACCAGAGGCCGACGACAATCTCGCGAGCGCCGGCCGTTGGATAGGTATGTCAGAGCGGCTGCTCATTTTTGTTTTTGTATTGGTCAACCAGTATTCTGCGATCGGCTTCCTCATTGCCGCCAAATCGCTGCTGAGGTACAACGACAAGTCAACCGAGCCCGGCATTCCGCCGGCCTACATCAGCAAAAAATCGGAATATGTATTGGTAGGCACGCTCATGAGCTACACCTGTGCCATTGCAGTAGCGCTGGCCGTTCAGCTGCTCAGCCAAAAATTTAAATAACCCGTTAAACTTGCCGCCGGTTTTTTCATCTAACCCGGGTATCTAAACTTTTGTGACCATGAGGAAATCATTGTTGGCCATTTTACTGGCTTTTGCAAGCTTCACAGCCTTCGCGCAACGCGGCGGCAATGCCACCCCCGAACAACGCGCCGAGAACCAGACTAAAACTTTAACCGAAAATCTGAAACTTTCGGACGACCAGCAGAAAAAGGTGTACGACCTAAGCCTGGCCCGCGCCAAAAAAATGCAGGAATTAAGGGATTCGCAAAACATGGACCGCGAACAAATGCGGGCTTCCATGGAGACATTCAATACCGAAATCTCCAAAATCCTGACGGTTGAGCAGCAGGATAAATACAAAACCATGCTGGAAGATCGGAGAAACAACCGCGGTGGCGGCGGAGGAGGCGGCGGACCGAGGAACTAACCCTAATTTTAATCGAAACAGGCTGCTTCATGTGTTTGAAGCAGCCTGTTTCGATTAAACGATATCCAAATCAGCATTTAAAGTGCCATTTCAGTCTTAAACTCCGACGTGAAATGGAAGTGAATGGCAGGGTTATTTTCCCGGTTCATACGGATCATCCATTCGGACTCGGCAAGGAAAACAGGATTACGGTCTTTATCATAGGCAATCTGATTGCCTTTCAGTCGGATAAACTGATCCATAGCCGGCTTCTCATCCGCCGTGAGCCAGCAAGCACGGGAGATATTCATCGGTACCCAGCGGCATTTGGCGCCGTACTCGTGTTCCAGGCGGTACTGGATTACATCGAATTGAAGTTCTCCAACGGTACCTACCACTTTCCTATTGCCCAGGTCCAGGGTAAAAAGCTGTGCCACCCCTTCGTCGGTAAGCTGCTGAATGCCTTTTTCCAATTGCTTGGATTTCATCGGATCCATATTGATCAATTCCTTGAAAATCTCGGGCGAGAAGCTTGGGATGCCGGAGAATTGCAGATTTTCACCTTCGGTCAACGTGTCGCCGATTTTGAAGTTACCCGTATCGTACAAACCCACCACATCTCCCGGGAAACCTTCGTCCATCACGCTCTTATCCGAAGCCATGAATGTGAACGGGCTCGAAAAGCGCACATCCTTGCCCAACCGCACATGTTTATAAAATTTATTCCGCTCGAACTTACCCGAGCAAATGCGCAGGAACGCAATGCGGTCGCGGTGACGGGGATCGAGGTTGGCGTGGATTTTAAATACAAAACCCGTGAACTTAGGCTCGGTAGGCTCCACCTCGCGTACGTCGGTCGGACGCGGCTGCGGGATCGGCGAAATATCGCAGAATGTGTCGAGCAATTCCTTGATGCCGAAGTTATTGATCGCACTTCCGAAAAACACCGGTGCCAGCTGGCCTTTTTGGTAAGCTTCTTCCGAGAATGCGTCGTAAACGCCTTCCACGAGTTCAACATCTTCGGTCAGTTGGCTGGCGTCCCTTTCACCAAGCAGCTCTCCCAGCTTTTCATCTTCCAGGTTCACCTTGGCGACGTCGTTCTCGATTTTAGTTTTATTGATTTTAAAGAAATACAGCATTTGCTCGTACAAGCTGTAAACTCCTTTAAAATTGGCACCCATATTGATCGGCCAGGTAAGCGGTCGAACACGGATATTCAGCTTGCTTTCCAGCTCGTCGAGCAGTTCAAACGGATTTTGGCCTTCACGGTCGAGCTTGTTGATGAACACGATCACCGGCGTATTCCGCATACGGCAAACTTCCATCAAACGCTCGGTCTGCTCCTCGACGCCCTTCACACAGTCCACCACCAGGATTACGCTATCCACGGCAGTCAATGTACGGTAAGTATCTTCGGCAAAGTCCTTGTGACCCGGTGTATCGAGGATATTGATGAGCAAATCCTTGTATTCAAATGTCATCACCGACGTCGCTACCGAGATACCACGCTGCTTCTCGATCTCCATAAAGTCGGAAGTTGCAGTCTTCTTGATTTTATTGGACTTTACCGCACCCGCCGTCTGGATAGCACCACCGAAAAGGAGCAACTTCTCCGTCAATGTGGTTTTCCCCGCATCGGGGTGGCTGATAATCGCGAACGTGCGTCGCTTCTTAATCTCTTGTAAATTACTCATATATGCCTGGCAGCGAGTGCCAAATGGTTGGTCAAAATTTCCGCAAAGATACGAATTAAAAAAAGCCGCCCCTAACCGGAGCGGCTCTAAATTCCGACGCATTAACGGACCTTCATCCGATAACCGGCGTTATAATGCTTCGTCGATTCAATAATAGGAATGCTTGTAATCTTCTACCGAGGTAAGGATCACTTCATGCGCCTCTTCTTTACCGTACACATTGGTAATTTCGATATGCGCCTTCTCGCCTGGCAGGTTTTTGTAAGTCAGGAAGTAGTGCTTCAAACGTTCCACGATACCTTCCGGTAATTGACTCAGGTCATCGAACTGGCCGTAAACCTCGTCACCTTTCAGCACGGCGATGATCTTGTCGTCCGCCTCGCCGCCGTCGATCAGACGAATACCGCCGATCGGCTTCGCCTCGCACATGATATTACCGTGCGAAATGATTTTTTCGCACAATACAATGATATCCAGCGGGTCACCATCACCCTCGGTCACATCGCGACCGGAGCGTTCCCGTGCCAATGCCGCGATTTTGTCCGCGCAATAGGTTTTGGGAATGAAGCCGTACAATGCAGGGACGATGTTGGAATATTTCTGAGGGCGGTCAATTTTGAGATAACCGGTGGCCTTATCAATTTCGTATTTTACGGTATCGGTAGGAACAATCTCAATAAATGCAGTCACTAGTTCGGGTGCCTTGTCACCCATTGGGATTCCGTGCCACGGATGTGCTTTGTGTACGTTAGCGATCATTAGTTGTGTAATAGGTAATAACTTTAAACTTAAATTTCGTTGAATACTGATCTTGATTGTTACAATCCTGCCTTGTCGGCAACAGTGTAATCCCCTGTTTTTGAAACAGATTGCTTTACAAACAATTCACCCAAAAATCCTGCGAGAAATAATTGAGAGCCTACCATTATCGCTACGAGTGCCAGAAAAAACAGCGGGTTTTCCGTAACATTCCGATAGGGCAATAAATTGTAAATGTTATATATCTTTTTCCCGATAAGCCACACAGCTATAAGGCTTCCAAGAAAAAACATAAGGGTTCCCAGACTGCCGAACAAATGCATCGGTCTCCGTCCAAACTTATTCACAAAGGCGATCGAAAGCAAATCCAGGAAGCCAAAAATGAAGCGTTCGAGCCCGAATTTTGTGTAACCGTATTTGCGCGCACGGTGCTGTACCACCTTCTCCCCGATCTTCGCAAAGCCGTTCCATTTTGCGATCACCGGAATGTAGCGGTGCATCTCTCCGTAAATAGTGATATTTTTCACAACCTCCCTCCGGTAAGCTTTCAGCCCGCAATTGAAGTCATGCAAATAAACCCCTGAAATACTGCGCGTAGCGGCGTTGAAGAGCTTTGTGGGTATCGTTTTGGTGATCGGGTCGTAACGCTTTTTCTTCCAGCCCGAGATCAGATCGTAACGGTCGTTAACGATCATGTTGTACAATTCCGGGATTTCGTCCGGACTATCCTGCAAATCGGCGTCCATGGTAATGACCACATTGCCTTTTGCAGCCTGAAAACCGGTTTGTAACGCGGCGGTTTTGCCATAGTTACGCACAAAGCTGATCCCGCGCACATTTGCATTCTCCCTTGAAAGCCGCTGGATCACTTCCCAGGAACGGTCCTTACTGCCGTCGTCCATGAAAAGCACTTCATAGGTGTAATGGTTTTCATCCATTACCCTCGCAATCCACTCGCAGAGCTCAGGAAGCGACTCTTCTTCATTATAAAGCGGGATAACAACGGAAATCTGGATAGCCTGGTCGGTCATGTACGGTTTCAGTGACAATGCTTTGCCGGTAATTTGCCGCAAAGTTCGTGTTTTTCCTGATCAAAATTTCAAATAAAAAGCTTTTAACAACTCCCTGAAACGCGGATTATAGGTAATGCCGTCCTTTTCATAAATATACAAATCCGCTTCAACCGCCACATTATGAACCAATTCTGCACGCTGGAACAGCATCAGCACGCGAAAGGCTTTCTTGTCTTCCTGGTGAAACAATGTCAGCTTACGTACCAGTTTCCATCCCGCGTAGGCTGCCTTTTCCGCAAAACGCTCGCCTTCGTCGACAGGAAACAGGATGTTGAATTTACCCTCCGGTTTCAGAAGCCGCTCGATCGCTGCGAGCAGCTCGCCGAAATCGAGGGATTTGGCGTGGTGTGCGATGTTCTTCTTATCGATCGGCGAAAGCAGGTCCGACTGGAAGAACGGCGGATTGGTAATGATGACGTCGTACAGGTGATCTGAGACAAACTCCTGCACCGCTGAATGGAACAGGGTAATGCGGTCGTGAAACGGACTTTGCTCCACATTTTCACCCGCCTGGTAAAACGCCTCCGCGTCGATTTCCACCGCGTCGATCATAGCGTAGGAGTTGCGCTGCGCCACCATGAGCGACAACAGCCCCGTTCCCGCGCCGATATCCAGGATGCGGTCGGCATCTTCCACATCCGCCCATGCGCCTAGCACGCAGGCATCTGTACATACTTTCATCGCGCACTGGTCCTGCCGGACAGTGAACTGCTTGAACCGGAAATGGGCGTTACGGGGCATAATATGGTCTATTTTCTTCCAAAATCAGCCGGATTCTCTCCCCAATATTCCGTCTCCCACTTCAATATCCTGTTGGGGTAAGTATTTGTAGCGAGCCATCGCTCGGCGCGTTGCAGCATTTCAAACAACGGCTTATTACGCGGCGTCAGTTCCAGTTTGGTATTCGCATGCTTCTTCTTGATCCAAGCCATTGCCGTTTTTGAATCGGTGTAGATCGGCAGGTCACTTTCCTTTTTTTGCAAATAGGCCAATGCATGCACGATCGCCAGAAACTCGCCGATGTTATTGGTACCATCCTTGAACGGCCCTTGCAGGAAGATCCGATCACCGGTGGCATAATACACGCCCTGATATTCCATATCACCGGTAGCTGTGTTCCAGGCGGCATCTACCGCAATGCTGTTTTTAATCGGCCTTCCTACGTTTGCAGGCGGCTCCTGCACGGCGGGTTTGGAATCCTTTTTAGCCACGAATTCCCAATAATTGCGCTGAATGGCGGCCTCTGCTTCCTGCAAAGAGTCAAAAGACTTATAGCGTGCATCCTCGAAGCCCTTGATCTGCGCCTCGCATTCCTTCCAATCCGTAAAAACGCCGGTTTTCCGGCCCTGCCAGACGACGTAGAACTTGGTCTTTTTCAATGTTGAATGATTGAATATGCTAATGATTGAATGACCGAATGATTGAATGATTGAATGATTGAATAAAGCTATTCGGTCATTCAATCATTCAGTCATTCAAAATTATTCCGCCCAAACCCCCGCCAACTCCACAATCACCTCAACAGCTTTTTCCATATCCTGCACCGACACCCATTCCAGTTTGGAGTGAAATGCGTGTTCGCCGGCAAAGATATTCGGGCAGGGCAAGCCCATGAAAGAGAGCCGGGAGCCATCGGTGCCGCCGCGAATGCTGCGCTGAACAGGTTTCAAACCGACGCGTTCCATGGCTGTCAATGCATTTTTGATCACTTCCGGGTGCTGATCCAGCACTTCCTTCATGTTCCGATATTGTTCCTGTACTTTGAATTCGGCGGAAGAATTGGGATAATCCTTCAAAACTTCTTCCATAATACTTTGCAGGAGAGCTTCTTTTTCGTGCAGGCCCGCAACGTTGAAATCGCGGATGATGAAGCTCAAAACGGCTTTTTCCTGAATGCCTTCCATTTGCACGGGGTGGATAAAACCTTCCTTATCCTGTGTAGTTTCGGGCGAAAGTTTGTCTTTGGGAAGTCGTGCAAGTATTTCCGCTGCGATTTTCAATGCATTTTCCAGCTTGCCGATCGCATAACCCGGGTGCGTGCTCACACCGTGAATGGTGATTTTCACGCCGTCGGCCGAAAACGTTTCGTCTTCCAATGTACCGATCGCCTCTCCGTCGACCGTATAGCCAAAATCAGCTCCCAGCTTTTGCAAATCGACCTTTTCAGTTCCTCTTCCTACTTCCTCGTCCGGCGTGAACAGAATTTTGATAGCACCATGTCTGATTTGCGGATTAGCCAGCAAATACTCCGCCGCAGCCATTATTTCGGCAACACCGGCCTTATTATCGGCGCCGAGCAACGTAGTACCGCTGGCCGTGACAATGTCGTTCCCGATCTGCTGATCAAGGTCGTGCAGCTCTCCTATCCGCAAAACCTGCGAATGATCGTCGGGCAGGATAATGTCCGAGCCGTCCCAGTTGCGGTGAACGATCGGCTTCACGTTTTCGCCCGTCACATCAGGCGATGTATCCACGTGCGAGCAGAAGCAGATCACAGGAATGTCCGCCTTTTCCGAATTCGATGGGATTGTCGCGTACACATATCCGTGCTCATCCACATGCGCGTCCGCCACGCCCAGCGCGCGAAGCTCTTCCGCCAGCAGGTTGCTCAGGTTACGTTGTTTGGCCGTGCTGGGAAATGTTTCCGAGTTAGGGTCCGATTGCGTATCGATCTGCACATAACGCAGGAATCGTTCGAGAACAGAGCTCATAATGAATCGATTGGTTTTGGAAATACGATTAGCCGATAATCGACGCCAGATCCGCAGGCGAATAATTGATATTCTTCAAAGTCTTGTCGTCGGCCGTGCGGTACACCAGGTACTTGCCATTATCCTCTTTGTAGTAGCATTCGGTGCCTTTGGCCTGGTAATGTGCCACGGTCGCTTCGGCTTCTTCCACCGAATTGCACGCTTTCGACATATTCGAGCGTTGCACCTCGTCGAACAATGTGCGGAACTTCTCGCCTAGTCCGAATTCCAGCACCGCGCCAGCCAACACATATTGCAGGTCGCAAAGCGCGTCGGCCACTTCCACGATGTCCTTTTCGAGGATCGCAACTTCCAGCTCCTTCAACTCCTCGGCCAGCAATGCCACGCGCAGGCGGCTTCTTTCTTCGGAGGGGATCGTCGGGGTTTCCAGGATAGGGTGTTTGAAAGTTCTGTGAAAATCCGCGACTTGATTAAGGCTATCCAGTTGTTGCATTGTTATATGGTTTTAAAAATTGGTCTTACTTAAATGTAGCATTGGGGCGCCACTTACATTGAAAGGTTGGTTTTGAAGAGCTTGATGGCGATCGCGAGCAGGATAATGCCGAAAACCTTCCGGAGAATGTCCGTACCGCCCTGCCCCAGCTTCCTTTCAAGCCAGTTGGATGATTTTAATACGAGGTAAATAAAAAAGAGGTTCAGCACGATACCGACCAGAATGTTCTGGATCTGATAGGTCGAGCGGAGCGATAGCAACGTAGTCATGGTAGCCGCTCCCGCGATCATCGGGAATGCGATCGGTACGATGGACGCAACGCCCACATCGATATTGCCATGCTTGAAAATGTCACGCCCCAGGATCATTTCCAGCCCGAGCAGGAAGAGAATGATAGCCCCGGCAATGGCGAATGAGGCGATATCGACCCCGAAAAGGCTCAGCAGCCTTTCGCCCAAAAACAGGAATATCACCATGATCGCCCCGGCCACGATGGTCGTTTTCTCCGACTCTATCTTGCCCAGTCTCCGCCGGAAATCGACAATAATAGGCAGAGAGCCAAGCACATCGATCACCGAAAAGAGGATCAGCGTGACGGATATGATTTCCTTGAAATTGAACATGGGCTTACACTTTGGGGCGTTTTGGTCCCGCAAAGTTGCTCAAAACCGACTGCTTACACAACCTTAAAAACCGATGATCGTGAAATAGCCCCGGCTACGAAGCGCTTCCCGGCAGGAAGTTCAGGAATGTGTTGAACTGCTTTTTGTACTTCTCCTCGTCGATCTTATAAAAGAATGCGCCTTTTTTGGAATACCCCTTCTGTTTTTCGTCCAGCTTAACCAGCAAATTGGTAGACAACAGCTTGCGGCTGAAATTGCGTTTGTCAAGTTCGGTACCGAAAATCGCTTCGTACAGTTTCTGCAACTGCGGAATCGTGAATTTTTCGGGTAACAATTCAAAGCCGATCGGATGTTGCGAGGCCTTGTAGCGCAAATGCTGGATCGCCATATCGACCATCAAACCGTGATCAAAGAGCAGTTTGGGCAGCTCCTGCATTGAAAACCACTGTGCCTCGTAGTTTTTGGAAATCTTGTGATCGTAATCCTCGACGTTAATCAATGCGAAATAGGCAACGGACACCGTGCGTTCCACCGGGTCACGCTGCGGGCTTCCGAAAGTGTAAAGTTGTTCGAGGTAAATGTCCGTCAGGCTGGTAAGCTCGAAAAGAATGCGGGACGACGCCCCTTCGAGGCTTTCGTCGGGCTGTACCCATCCGCCCATCAGAGACCATGTGTGGTGCTCGTCTTCAATGCCCCTTTTAACCAGCAACAGTTTCAGCTCCTCGCCATCAAAACCAAAAATTATCGAATCCAACGCCACCAGACATTTGGTCTGGGCCTGGTATTGCTTTAAAATATCTAATCGCACAATCTAAAAATCCGCAAGTGAGTAGATTTGTTTTTAGTTATAAATACAAGTAGCGCCATTTACTACTCATTCCGCTAATGGATCGCCATTTTCACTAAAAATGCCTTCAATATGGCTATATCCTCGTCGGTAATGGCCGGGAAGTTGGCAATGCGGAAACTGGTATCTTTCTCCTTGCCGTACCCGTTGCCGAGTGTGATCCCTTCTTGCTTTGCCGCATTTTTGAGGAATGTAATACGCTCTTTCTCCGCCCGCACCGCAATCACTGTGTCCGAACGGACTGCTATATTCTCCACTACCAGTTCATAGCCGTTTTCAAGCAGGAACGCGTACCAGTCGTGCGCGCGCCGGCGGGTTTGGGCATCCACCTCTTCGATCGGCTGAACCTGCTCCATCACCTTCCCAAGAAGGTAAATACCCAGGATATTGGGCGTAAAAGGCGTCTGAAATTTCAAAAAATTATCCCGGATGAACAGGAGGCTATTGTAATGCTTCCGCTCGCCGACCTGAATCGCACGCTCGATGGCTTTGGGTGAAACGATCATTACGGCCAGGCCCGCAGGCAAGCCGAAGCATTTCTGCACAGAAGCGTACCAGATATCCGCATTCTCCCAGGGCATCACAACCCCTGCCATGGCGGAAGTGGCATCCACGGCAATGAGGTTATCCACTTTTTTACGAATATCGAGCAGAAAACCGTCCGGAATTTTGGTACCGTTCGAGGTCTCATTGTAAGTCACGCAAACGAGCTCGTTGCGCGAAAAAACCGCAGAACGGTCCATCAGCAACGTCTCGTTCAACCCGAATGCCGCATCGGTGGCGCGGTGCGAAATGCGTTGGGTGTATTCCATCCATTTCTCACCAAATGCGCCATTGTAAATATGCAGGCTGGAATCAATCACCAGCGACTGCGCAATGATTTCCCAGCATTCCGTCGCAGAGGACACAAAATACACTTCATACCCGGCCGGAACATCCAGCTTGGATTTCAGATCTGCAATGGTCTTTTCCAAAAGCTGCATGAAGCCGGCACTACGGTGGTTGGAGCTGATCAGCCCGCTCGCGAAAGCTTCGGAGATATATTGTTCGACCTGAGGATAAACCTTACTAGGCCCTGGGTAAAACGTGATCATAGCATTTCGTTTTTGATTTAAACAAAAACATCACAGGCCGGAATTAAATCCCCAAACCTGTGATGCCTGAAATTATATTTAATGAGCCGGAACGTCAGTCACGAAACCCGCCAACACATCACCACACCGCAATGCCTGACTATCCTTGACTACACTCACCTCATTTAAAATCACATAAAACCCTCTCGGATCATCGCTTTCTCCAACTTCTCGCCCAGCTCTTTCGAAGCTCTCAGCAATGGTAACCGTACGTCCGCACTGCAAATACCTTTAATTTCGAGGCACTTCTTAATGCCTACCGGGTTCGACTCGATGTACAGCAACGTATCGAATTCCAGGAATGCGAGCTGCAACTTTGCCGCATCCTTGAAACGGCCTTCCAACGCTGCCCAGGTAAGATCATGAAATTCTTTCGGGAATGCATTGGCGATCACCGAGATGACCCCATGCCAGCCTACGCTTACCATGGTCGTGACCAGGTTATCATCGCCTGAAAGCAGCAAAAAATCCTCCGGCGCACGTGCCGCGAGTTCCATGCTTTGTTCCAGACTGCCGCCAGCGTCCTTGATACCGATGATATTCGGATGCTCCGCAAGCTTGATAATGGTGTCCGCTTTCATGTTAATCACGGTACGTCCCGGAACATTATACAGCAGCACCGGCACCGGCGAAGCGTCGGCGATAGCGGTAAAATGCGCGATAATGCCCTCCTGGGTGGGTTTGTTATAGTAAGGGCAAACCGACAGGATCGCATCTACGCCTGTAAAGTCAGTTTCCTGGATCGTATTCAGTACCGACTGGGTATTGTTGCTTCCGATACCATAAACGATCGGCAGCTTTTTATAGTTGTTCTTTATTGTAAATGCCAGGATATCACGCTTTTCCTTGGAAGTAACTGTCGGCGACTCGCCAGTTGTTCCTTGTACTACGAGGTAGTCGGTACCACCTTCCGTCACCAGGTCGATCAGTCTTTTCAGACCCGGATAATCAATCTCATTCTGTTCATCAAAAGGTGTGATCAGCGCGGCCCCTACCCCTTTGAAACGTTGGTCCAATGGCATTATTTACTTATATAATTGTTAGATTTTAAAACACAAAGTTAGCCTTCCGGGGCTATTTTCTTTACTTAATTTCCAATCATTGCTAAAAATTCTTCCTCGGAGATGATCGTAACGCCCAGTTTACGTGCCTTTTCAAGCTTGGAGGGCCCCATATTCGCGCCGGCGAGCAGGTAATTCAGCTTACCCGACACCCCGCTGAGCACCTTCCCGCCATTCGCTTCGATCTTCTCTTTCAGCTCGTCCCGCTCGAAATTTTCGAAAACGCCGGATATCACAAATGTCTTACCTTCCAGCAGATCACTTTCGATTTCAACCGGTTTTTCATCGCTTTCCATCTGCAAACCGGCCCGCTCCAGGCGCTCCACCAGCAACTGGTTTTCCGGCACGCTGAAAAACGATTCAATGCTCAATGCAATGCGCCCGCCGATTTCGGGAACTGCCGTCAGCTGCTCGTAGGTGGCAGCGCGGAGCGCCCGCATGGACTTGAAGTAGGCCGCCAGTTTTTCGGCCACAGTCTGTCCAACAAAGCGGATACCCAATGCAAAAAGCACATTCTTGAAAGGCACGGTCCTTGACAGATCAATGCCTTTCAGGATATTATCAACAGTCTTTTCACGGAAGCTGATCTTTTTAACCTTCCCGGTTTCCTCGTTGAGCAGGTTTTTTTCGAGGCCCAGCAATTTGTCGTAATTCAGATCGTACAGGTCTGCCGGCGTAAGTACCAGACCGAGGTCGAACAGCAGTTCAATTTTTCCTTCTCCCAGGCTTTCGATATTCATCGCCTTGCGGTGAATGAAATGCTCGATACGTCCTTTGAGCTGCGGCGGGCAATGGCTGTCATTCGGGCAGAAGAATGCCACTTCGCCTTCATTGCGTTGCAGCTCATGGCCGCATTCAGGGCAATGCGTTGGGAAAACGATCGGCTCGGTTTCGTACTTTTCACGCTGGGAAACATCTACCCCGGTAATTTTCGGGATTATTTCGCCGCTTTTCTCCACAAACACCGTGTCGTGCAGGCGAATGCCCAGTCTTTCCAGCTCATTGGCGTTGTGGAGCGTCGCACGCTTGACGCGGGTACCCGACAAATGCACGCCTTTCACCTGATTGTAGGGTAAAGTGCGTTCCGAAAGATCGCAAAGGTTGGCCACCGGCGTCACGGCACCTGTCCGGCCCACCTGGTACGTCACCATCCGCAGCACTGCCGGTTTATTTTCGGCTTTGTATTTATAAGAAATTGCCCAACGCGGACTTTTGGCCGTAAATCCGAGCTCTCTCTGCTGTTCAAAAGAATTGATTTTGATAACAATGCCATCGGTAGCCAGCGGCAAATGCGCCCGCTTTTCTTCCCATTCATGAATGTATTCGATTACCTCATCGATGTTGGATACCTTTTTCCATCCCGGCGACACATTGAAGCCCCAGGATTTCAAGGCCAGCAGACTTTCCTCATGGCTTTTGAAAAATTCATTATCCGAGAGAAAGGAATAAATGTAGCTATCGAGCCCCCGGCGTGCCGCCTCGCCGGAATCCTGCAATTTGAACGACCCGGAAGCCGCATTACGGGGATTCGCATATTGGTTTTCGCCCAGCGTTTCCATTTCCTCATTCAGTTTCTGAAAGGAAGAAATAGGCATAAACCCCTCGCCGCGAATTTCAAAAACCGGCGGTATCCCTTCGGCCTTCACACGCAGCGGCAGTGAGCGGATGGTTTTGACATTGTTCGTGATCTCATCCCCGCGCGTACCATCGCCACGCGTTACGCCGCGTGCGAGGACGCCATTTTCGTAGGTAAAGCTGAGGGAAATCCCGTCAAATTTCAGCTCGCAGATATATTCATAAGCTTCTCCATCGAGCCCGCGACGAACGCGGTCGTCGAAAGCCCGAAGCTCGTCCTCATTATAAGTGTTATCCAGTGACAGCATCGGATATCGGTGGTACACTGCATTGAAACTCTTGGTAACCGTTCCGCCGACCCGCTGCGTGGGTGAATCATCCTGCCGGAACTGCGGGTACTCATTTTCCAGGGCCTGTAATTCTTTGAGCAGCTGGTCAAATTCGAAATCGGATATTTCCGACACGCTGTCCTGATAATAGCGGTCATTGTAATAATGTAGCTTTTCGGAAAGCTCCTGAATGCGTTGTTCGGGATTCATAGTAGTCACGGCGGCTTGATGATTCGGCCCAAATTTAAGATTTAATTCAATTTTTGGGCATTGGATAACTGATCTGTTACCAATCATGGATCGGCTCGTATCAATAGGACATTCACCTATCCGTCACACAATCAGTATATCGCACATTTTTTGTATTTTCGTTCAAAACGGCCGAGCTTATGAAAACCCTGGAAACGCCCATTTACTACAATCCGGACCTGACGCAGATCATCAACGGGGAGGAAGTCATGTCGCCTAGCCCGAAAATGCCGCACCAGAGAGCGTCGTCCCGGTTATTGCGAACGCTTATGAATTTCGTAGGCGACAATCAGCTCGGCGAAATTTATCACGCACCATTCGACGTGATCTTTGAAGAAGATTTCAATCATCTTCAACCGGACATCTTCTTTGTATCCGTTCAAAACCAGAATATCGTAGTGGATTGGGTGCGCGGCGTGCCCGATCTGGTGATCGAAATCGTATCGCCTGGCTCAAAGAAGGTGGATACATTAATTAAAAAGCAGATTTACGAACGCTATGGCGTGAATGAATGCTGGATAGTATTTCCTGAGAATCTTCGGATTGAAGTGTATACGCTGGCCGACAACCATTACGTCTTGTATGGATCGTTTTCAGACCATGAGCTAGTCAGATCACGCGTGTTCGAAAGGCTGTCATTTCCAGCGAATGTGATTGCTCCATAACCCGCATTGCCCATAAATTCACTAATTTCGGCCCCATTAATCATTACTAGCTTCCGATTTCATGGCTGAAATTGCCCCTTCCATACTGGCTGCGGATTTTGCGAACCTGCAACGCGACGTCGAAATGATCAACAGTAGTTCCGCAGGATACATTCATGTCGACATTATGGACGGCATGTTCGTCCCCAATATCTCGTTCGGGCTTCCCGTCTGCGAAGCAGTTCACCGGCACGCCAAAAAGCCCCTGGACGTCCATTTGATGATCGAGCAACCCGACCGCTACCTGGAAGCGTTCCGTAATGCGGGCGCGGCTGGTATCACGGTGCATTACGAGGCTTGCCCCCATTTACACCGCACAATCCAGCACATTAAAGAGCTCGGCGCAGAACCTGGCGTGGCGCTGAATCCGCACACACCCGTGGATGTTTTGAGTGAAATAATGGGTGATGTTTCACTGATCCTTATCATGTCGGTCAACCCAGGTTTTGGTGGCCAGAAATTCATCGAAAACACCTACCGGAAAATTGCAGCACTCGATAGCTACCGGAAAAAATTCGGATACAACTTCAAGATAGAAGTCGACGGCGGCGTTAATCTCAGCAATGCACCCCGGCTTGTGCGCGAAGGCGTGGACATACTCGTGGCGGGAAGCTTCGTTTTCACCTCGCCCGACCCGGCGCAGACGATCGCCGAGCTGGGAAATAGCTAGCATTCATTGAGCTGACACCCATGAATATCTTTAAATCATTCGCCGGCATCGTCATGCTGCTGGCCTGCCTGCTCTCGCTGGGGTTTGTATTTCAAAAGGAAGATCAGGCGCCGCCGAGGTTCCCGCTGAAAATCAGTCCGAACGGGAGGCACCTTATGGATAACCACGGTACGCCGTTCCTGATGGTGGCCGATGTAGCCTGGCAGATGTTACGCAGACTGAGCTATGCCGAGGCCGTTCACTACATGGACATTCGCAAGTCGCAGTCATTTAATACATTCCTGGTGCATTTACTTCCTGCTCAGCCGAATCAGCGTAACTTCAATAAGGTAGCGCCGTTTCTGGATAACAATGACCTGACCAGGCCGAACAAAGCCTATTTTGACTATCTTGAAAAGATCGTGATTGCGGCGCGGGAGCGGAATCTGGTAGTAGGTATTGTGGTGTCAAGACAGAGCTGGAACACCGTTTTTGACACACAAAAAGAGGAAGCCTGGAAAAAGTATGGAACCTATGTAGGGAGGCATTTTGCGAAGTACCCGAACATTATCTGGATCATCAGCGAGGAAGAATACCAGAGCGCCTCGCAGTTTAAGGCCATTTCGGAAGGTATCCGGTCGGAATCCGACGGGCAGATCGTGGCCTCGCTCAATACCTGCTCGCCGACAAGCGTAAATGATAATTCCCCAAACCATTCGCAGCTCAAATTCATTATCCCCGACTCCACAGTCACCCCTGCCGAATATGCCGCATTGGCCAACTGGCAAAAAAACTCGGCTGAGGCTGCATTGCGGCCTTTCCTGATCGCCAATTCTGAATTTCCCAAGGAAATTACCGACCAATCGACGCTTATCCGCAATCAGGCATACCAGTCCATTCTGAGCTCGGCGGCAGGCTTCTGCCATATGAGCACGATTAAGAATTTCAATCCCACCTGGAAAGTCAACATCACCAAAGACGGCGCGGAGTACATTCACCAGCTGGTGAAAATCCTGAAAGGCATTCCCTGGGAATACATGCAGCCCGACACGCCGGATTTGCTCGTAGATTCCATCGACAAGGCTGATATTGGCATTGTTTCGCTCTCGAACAAAAAGATGGCCATGCTTTACCTTCCTACCTCACGGGCCGTGCGCCTGAACCTTAAACATCTGGAAGGGAATGTCTTCGGGGCGGTATGGTACAGCCCGCGGACCGGCAAGCGATGGAACGGCAAAGACCTCAAACTGGACGAAGAAGCCATTGTGCAGCCGCCCGAATTGCAACCGGAATGGGACTGGATACTCCTCATCGGCTCCAAGCAGTAGGATTGACATTTTTTTGCATTTTGACTATATTACCAGATATTGAATAGCCCGGCCGGTATCTGATCACCCCATGCGTTTGAGATTAAAAAACACCCTTCTTGGTATTCTAACAGCGATTCTTCCGCTTTCGGCGCACTGCCAGCAGGTGTTTTGGGCCAATAAGGTTTTAGGCTATTCTTCGGAGTACCGCCCGTCGCAGATCGGCCACGGATACCGCTCCAAACAGATCCTGGGCATTCCTAACAAGCTTCCCGATTTTGGGGACAGTCCCTGCGCCTGGTCACCGGCGGACGCCGACGGGCGCAATGAAGAGTGGATCAAAGTGGGCTTTGAAAAGCCAATTCCGTTGAAGCAGGTCGCCATTGCCGAGAATTTCAACCCCGGCGCAGTGGTGCGGGTGTATGCCTACGACGAAGCGGGCCGTGAATTCCTCGTTTCGGAAACGCCGGCTGCCCAGCAACCCGTGAAAGGCCGGATGCTCCGCATTTTTCCGAAACAGAATATCCAAGCCAACGCCGTGAAAGTGGTAATGCAGCCGGGAAAGGTTTCGGGCTTTAACCAGATCGACGCGATCGGCATTTCTCCGGAGACCGTGCCTGTGGAAGCCAAAATCAATTTTGCAGCCTCGCCGCTGAAAGCGCAAAAGGAGAATATGGGCAAGGCCATCAATTCGAAAGGTCAGGAAATAGCGCCCATCATTTCCCCGGATGGCAAGACGCTATATTTTACCCGGAATAATTTTGAAGGGAATATGGGCTCCGCCAGCCGGCAGGACGTTTGGTACTCCACACTCAACGAGCAGGGACAATGGACGGATGCGGCCAATATCGGCCCGCCGATCAATAACACGGGTGAGAATGCGGCTACCAGCATCTCGGCCGATGGCAAAACGCTTTACCTGATCAACGAGTACCGGCCCGACGGCAGCATGTATTTCGGATTCTCCAATTCATTTAAAACAAAATCGGGCTGGGGGTTTCCCCGTACACTGCGGATCAACAACCTGATCAAAACGGCCAAGACCCTGGAAGTTACGGTGTCGCCGTTTGAGAATGTACTTATTATGTCGGTTGAAGGGTTAGATTCGGAGGGGAACAAAGACCTTTACATTTCTTTTTTGCAAAAAGACAAAAGCTGGTCGGAGCCGCGGAACCTCGGAAACGTGATCAATACTGCCGATACCGAGGCTACTCCCTTCCTGGCGTTGGACAATAAAACGCTATATTTCTCTTCACAGGGACATGCCGGCTACGGCGAGGGCGACCTGTTTCTCACCCGCCGCCTCGACGATACGTGGCTTAACTGGTCGACACCCGAAAACCTGGGACCGGCGGTGAACTCGCCGCTGTGGGATGCATTCATCAATATCCCCGCAACCGGCGACTACGCCTATTTCAGTGCCAGCGACAAAGTCTTGGGGCAGGAGGACATATTCCGGATCCGCATGACGCCGGAAATCAAGCCCGATCCGGTGGCGGTGGTCAGCGGGAGCGTTTTGGAGGCGGAGACCAACAAACCGGTTAAATCCGACATTGCCGCCGACATTAAAAATACCAACGCCTCTTTTGCTACGGCAAGTTTCGACCCGGAAACCGGCGATTACCGGCTCATACTTCCATTGAAGGAAATATACCGCATTACCGCGTCGGGTGAGGGCTTTTTCCCTGCTTCGGAAGACATGGACCTGAGCGCGGAAACCGGCTTCCGTACCATCCGGAAAAACATTTACCTGCAACCCATCAAAGCCGGCCAGCAGATCAGGCTGAGTAACACGATGTTTTCCCAAAGCAGCGCGGAAGTGATCCCTTCTTCATTTGCCGAACTCGACAAAGTGGCGGAAACCATGAAGAGCTACCCCACCATGGAAATATTGCTGGAAGGCCATACCGACAACCAGGGCGAAGTGCAAAAGAATGTCAAGCTTTCCGCCGACCGGGTGGAGCAGGTCAAAAAGTACCTTTTATCCAAAGGTATCGACGCCAAACGCATTCAAACCAAGGCCTGGGGACCGGCACGCCCTATTGCCAGCAACCTCACCGAACAGACGCGGCAGAAAAACCGACGGGTAGAGTTTACGATTCTTAAAATCTAAAAAATATCCTATAACGGGAAATTTCCTTATTTTCGCGGCGTCCATCAGCGAACGCACTAATGTCTCTCAACCATACCAAAGAAACCCTGCGGTCAAGGCTAATACTCTCCCTCATTCTCATCGCGGGCCTTGCATTAAGGCTCTACAACCTCGATCGTTACAGTATTTTCTTCGATGAGGTAAGCACATTGCTCGTCAGCCAGGGTATAGTATTGGAAGGGGCCAATCAGAAGGAGGTTTTTGCGGTCCGTGAACTGGCCGATTCGCGTTTCTGGACAACCCCGGCACACCCCCAAAAGCAGGTGCTGCGCACATTTACGGCAAACGAAATTTACACCCCCAAGGCATTTACACCTGCCGAGTTCTGGTCGCCGAAATCCATCGGCGATTACTACGAGGCCATGACGCGGAGCGACATCGGCAACAGCCCCTTCTACTACGCGCTGCTGCATCCGTGGATTGATATTTTCGGCTTTTCCGACTTTTCGATCCGCTTCTTTTCCGTCATTTTCAGTGTGCTGATCATCGGACTAACCTATCTTTTCGCAAAACGCTTCTTCGGAATCAAGACGGCGTTGATCGCGGCGGGTATCACGGCCATCGAGCCGTTTTTTATTGCCTACAGCCACCAGGCGCGGAACTACTCGCTTACGTTCTTCCTCACACTGGCAGCGACTTATTTCTTTTTACAAATCATTGAAAAAAAGGCTAATAAAAGAGGAATACTATGGCTTTACGCCGGTTACGTCCTCTCCGCGGGACTAGGACTGCTAAGCCATTTCCTCGTTATTTCCGTGCTGCTGGCGCATGCCATTTATGCGCTGTTTTTCCTCCGCACATTTAAGGGCTGGGTACGAATGGCCATTGCGGCAGTATTTGCACTTTCGGGTGTGGCGTGGTGGCTGCTGTTTGGCGGTGGGGTATACACGCTATCGTCCCTGCAATACCAGGCAGATCTGTACCGCAGAATGGCCGAAACCGGCGGACAAGCGTTTGGCAATATCCTTCCGGCGACGCCGCTGAATGTGTTTAACAAGTCTTTGCCCATTTTCTCCGATCTTGTCCTCTTTACCAATGGCCTCACCGATGCGCTGGGAGGGAAGAAGAACGTTTTCATCGCATTGCTGGTGGCACTGATCCTGATCTGCTGGTACCGTTTCAAAGACAGGATCAACACGCCGGCGTGGCTTACACCCCGTTTCCCCTATTTGCTGATCATTTTCACCGCTTTTTTTTACAATAATCACAAACTGCAATTCTGCATTCTCAGCGTCAGTTTGTTCGCACTGTCTTTCATTCCCGATTTGCACAAAAGTGCCTCGCGCGAGCAGCGTGCGCGCCTGTGGCTGCTGTACATTGTGGCGCTGGTACCGACATTGTTCCTGATCCTGATGTCGTTCAAGAATGGGCATACCTATGGCATTATGCAGCGCTACTCCGGCTTTTCATTCCCTTACGTGATTATTCTGCTGAGTCTGCTGCTCCAATTTTATACAACTCTTAAGGTGGAGTTCCGCGTACTTATTTTCGTATTCCTTGCCGCCCAGCTCTACTTTGTGGGGTTGAGGTTAAAAGAGTTTTACGAAGACCGCTCGCCAAAATATGGCTATTTCGCGGTGCCGCGCGTACCTAATCCGTACATGGAAGCTGCCAAAAAAATCGAAGCCAACTACCAGCCCGGCGACACCATCTTTTACCCGGCCCCGCGTTATGAAGTGCTTTCCGAAATGGACCGGACATTCCTGCCCTATTCGATCCATGACGCGCAAATTACCAACCTCTATTTTCCCAAAGACGCACAATATGTCCAGGTTATGGACATGAACCAGACGCAGCGGATCTGGATCAAAAAGCAAGGGCGCGCCGAGCCGCTGGAAATCATGACGCTGACGGGCAAACGTTACGGTTTTGAGTAACCGGCAAGGTTGTTTTGACTGAGCCGTCTAATAACATTTCGTATATTGCGGACTTAAAACCGGAGATCTGGCCGTTATTTTGCAGGCAATTCCTTACATCGACATACAACATCAGGCATGACAGCACACGAGATATTAAAAGACCCGAAACAGCTGAGCGGCGAACTTCGTCTGAAAATACTGGGGCTTTATCACCAGGCCAACGCCGGCCATATTGGTTGCTCCCTCAGCTGTATCGACCTGATGATCGCGATTTTATTTCTTCAAAAATCGGCCGATGATACTTTTATTCTTTCCAAAGGCCATGCGGCGGCGGCGCTTTACGCTTGCCTGAATACCCTTGGGGAAATTACCGACGAAGAACTCAGTACTTTCTATCTCGACGGCACCACATTGCCCGCTCACCCGGCACCGAGGCAGTACAAAGGCATTCCTTTTGCTACCGGTTCACTTGGGCACGGATTGCCCATTGCGACCGGAATCGCCCACGCGGCGAAAGTTTCGGGCGATGCAACATATTCGTTCGCGCTGCTGTCTGATGGGGAAACCAACGAAGGTACCACCTGGGAAGCGGCGCATTATGCGATCCAGAATCAGCTCGACAACCTGATCATGCTCATCGACAAGAATGGTTTGCAGGGGTTCGGGTTCACAGACAAAGTTCTGGGCGAAACCGCATCTGTGGAAAAATGGAAAGCCATCGGCTTCGAAACTGTGGAAGTAGATGGGCATGACATTGCAGCCATCGCGGCGGCCATCGCCGAACTGAAAAAGCGCCAGAACGGCTTACCCAAAGCGATTATCGCCAATACGGTCAAAGGAAAAGGGGTTTCCTACATGGAGAATAAATTGGAATGGCATTACCTGCCGATGAATAAGGACCAGTATGAGCAAGCTACACTGGAAGTAAAGGAACGTTATCTTAATGAATTGACGAATGCTTGATCATTTACCGGTTTACCGCGATAAAATACAGAAATTAAAAGGGCCAGTTTTCGTTTTCGGTGCCAGCGGCTTCATCGGCGCCAATCTCTTCAATGATATATTTAAAATCCGGAAGGACTGCTACGCGGTAACACACGACGCTACCAAAGCATGGCGCCTGAAACTGCTGAATGTGCCATTTGAAAACATCATCCACTGCGACATTCTCTCGGACAATTCCATCAAGGAGGTATTTGAAAAGTACAAACCGCAAACGATCTTCAATCTTGCGGCCTACGGTGCATACAGCAAACAAAGCAATGTAAACCTGACGTACGAGACGAACGTGCTCGGCACGGTGAATATCCTTCAAAACTGCACGAAAGATATGGTTTACATCCATGCCGGAAGCAGTTCCGAGTATGGTTTCAATTGTACCTCGCCCAAAGAAACAGACCGTGTGGAGCCCAACAGCCATTATGCTGTTTCCAAAGTTTCGGCAGCCTATTTGCTTGAATATTATGCTAAAGTTGCAGGCCTGAAAACGCTCAACCTGCGCCTTTACTCCATTTACGGGTATTGGGAAGAGCCGGACCGGCTCATTCCCCGCCTGATCGAACATGCGCGCAGGAGAAGCCTGCCTTCCCTGGTATCACCCGATATCAGCCGCGATTTTGTGTTTGTGGAAGACTGCGTCGAGGCATTCCTGGACGCGGCGCTGAAAATCGATGATGAGAAGTCGGGGCGCTCTTATAACATTGCCACCGGCCGTAAGACCACGATGGGCGACCTCGTGGACGTGACCCGCAAAGCTTTCAACATTGCCAAAGAACCCGAATGGGGCAGCATGTCGAACCGCAAATGGGACCTGGCCGAATGGTTTGGTGACCCTACCGCATTCGAAAACGACTTCGGATGGAAGGCGAGAACTTCCCTGGAAGACGGTCTGACGCGTTACAGCCAGTGGCAGGATGCCGTGCAATACGAGTCACGCCTGATCCCGGCTTTTGAAAATCCGAAGCTCAACCCGGTCATCACCGCCATTATCGCATGTTATAAAGACGCTCAGGCTATTCCGTTCATGTACGAGCGGCTTGTAAAGACTTTCAACGAACTGAAAGTGCGCTACGAAATCATCTTCGTCAACGACAGTTCGCCTGATAACCAGGAGGAAGTCATCAATGCCATTTGTGATAAAGATCCCAATGTGGTCGGTATCAGCCACTCGCGTAACTTTGGTTCACAGTCGGCTTTCCTGAGCGGGATGGAGATCGCCACGGGCGACTGCGTGGTACTGATGGACGGCGACTTGCAAGACCCGCCTGAAATTATCCCGGCATTTTACGAGAAATGGATGGAAGGCTACGACGTCGTGTACGGTGTACGCGTACAGCGTGAGATGAAACCGCATATCCATTTCTTCTATAAAACATTCTACAAGGTATTCCAGGGACTAAGCTACATTCCTATCCCACGCGACGCGGGCGACTTCTCGATGATCGATCGTAAAGTGGTGAAAGAACTCGTAGACTTACCCGAGACGGAGCAGTTCCTGCGCGGTTTGCGGGCATGGGTTGGTTTCAGACAAACCGGCGTACCGTACGTTCGTCCGGAAAGGATGTTTGGGGTATCGACCAACAACTGGACAAAAAACATCTGGTGGGCTAAAAAAGCCATATTCTCGTTCAGTTTTGCTCCGCTGGAACTGATGAGCTATGCGGGTTTCGGCCTCACGGGCCTCTCCATTCTGGGTATTATCTGGCAAATCCTGGCCAAAATCTTTTTCTTCCCGGATACGCCAAGAGGCCTCAGTACCGTAATTATCCTGATCGTATTCTTTGGCGGGCTCACCATCCTGGGCATTTCATTTTTAGGAGAATATATTACCAAGATATTCGAAGAGACTAAAAAGCGGCCCAAATATATCCGCACCAGAATACGCCGCGGTCCGAAGGCCTATAAAACCGCCGACGAGATCCGGGCGCTGGTAAAACAGTTGAGAAAGTAATAAATTGCATGGTATCAGCCCATTAGGCGACCAAACCATTTAAGTTAAGCAACCAATCGGCCTGGCGCCCACTTAACGATGAGAAAAGAATTTTCAACAGCCATAGAAGAGCTTGCGACAGCAGACGACTCCGTTATTTTCATCACAGGTGATCTTGGCTATAATGCATTGGAAAACCTGCAGGCCAAAATGGGCAAGCGTTTCATCAATGCCGGTGTGGCGGAGCAGAATATGGTGGGTGTAGCTGCCGGCTTTGCGCATAAAGGTTATAAAGTTTTCTGTTACAGCATCGCGCCGTTTATCGTATACAGATGCCTCGAACAATTCCGTAACGATGTATGCTTCAACAACTTGCCGGTATTTCTGGTGGGGAATGGAGGCGGATACGGCTACGGCATCATGGGGAGCAGCCATCATACCATCGAAGACCTGGCCTGTTTGAGCGGTCAGCAGAATGCCCAGGTGTGGGTACCCGCCTTTGCCGACGAGGTCATTCCGGTCGTACAGCAAATTGCCGCCGACGCGCGTCCTGCATACCTGCGCCTGGGAGCCGGTAAAACCACTCCTGCAAACAGCTATTTAGCGGGTTCTTTTAAAGTAATACACCAGCCGGCCCATGCCGAAATCACGGTTTTTGCATTGGGCCCGATCGCCAATAATGTACTCTCCGCACTGGGACTTGCGCCGGAGCTGGCCGAAAAAGTGAACGTGGTTACTGCCTTGCATTTCCCGCTTGAACTAACGGACGAGCTGATGGCAATGGTAAAAAAAGCGCCGGCGATCCTGGTCGCAGAAGAGCATATCAGTACCGGCGGCCTTGCACAGCAACTTTCAGTGCAGCTGCTCGAAAAGGGCATTTTCCCTTCGGTATTCAAGAGTCTCAAAGCCGAGGGCTATCCCAATAGCCGCTACGGCAGCCAAAGCTATCACCAGAAACTTTCCGGACTGGACGCGGATTCGATCTTGTCGAGCATCAGCCAACTAATGATCACGGCATGACGAAAAAGGCTTTCACCATTATCCTGAGCCTGATCCTGCTGTTACCCGTCGCCATTTACTTCACGGTTTGGGATTACTATGCCATTAATATCCCCAAGTGGGACGACCATGCATTGAAGACGTTCATCGCCGAATATGCACAGGCTGGCAACTGGCAGGAGAAGATCCAGGCGCTTTTTAAGCAGCATAACGAGCACCGAATCGCGCTTACCCGCCTTTTTGCATGGCTCGACTATGCCGTTTTCGGGCACCTCAATTACCGGCACCTGATGACGGCCGGCAACGTGCTGCTGCTGGCGGCGATTCCGTTGTTTTACGACCTGCTTAAAAAGAACAAAAAGCCGCTTTTTGCGCTGGTACCCATTCCGTTCCTGTGGATGACACTGGCGTTTTGGGAGAACATGTATTGGGGAATGGCAGCGGTGCAAAACCTCGGTGTGGTAACGCTCGTGCTCTGGACCCTATACCTGGTCATTAATCCCAAAGTATTGCCTTTCTCCATTGCCGTACTGCTCAGTCTGGTCACCGTTCTCACGAGCGGAAACGGGCTGATGGTGCTCCCGCTCGGTGCCTTTCTGCTCTTCCTAGCGGGTAACAGAAAGCGGTTTGCGCTCTGGATCATTGTCAGCATAGGCGAGATCTTCTGCTATTTCTACTGGTATACCAAACCGGAATCCAATCCGGAATCGAAAGCGGGTATTTTGAAACTCGCCAAAGGCTATATGGCATTCCTGGGCTCATTTGCCGAATCCATACCGGTACTGGATCATTTCAAGGTCTGTCTTTTTCTGGGGATCGTCCTGTTCCTGGTGGCGGTTTCAATTGCCTCCACTACCCTTTTCAGGATTGTACGGAATAAGTATTCGGTCAAATTCGAGCGGACGACCGACCTTTTCTGCCTTGGCGCAATCCTGTTTATCCTTGGGACTGCATTGATCGTGGTGTACACCCGCGCAGGCTTCGGCCTGGAAGGGTTGATTACGAGCCGATACAAAATCTATTCGGTACTGCTGCTGATCGTGGCTTACCTGTACGTGGTGGTTCCCATTCGCGGCAGTTTCCTTTCGCCTTACATTACCGCCATCATCGCATTGGCGGTGACATTTAACGTGTTCAGCTACCATTACCACCTCGTGGATGCCTACAACCTGAGGAAACAGCTCGTAACCTCCCAGTTCAACTGGACATTTACGGATAAGTCTCTGAAGTACCCGGCCGATACTTCGTTTGCCGCCAATATCGTTGAAAAAACACCTGTTATTTACGATAAATGGCTGCCGCTCATAGCCATCGCCGATCGCCAGAACTATGCCGGCAGCTCGCGGGGAATGGTGGATTTGTATGATAAAACCACATTTACGACCGACACTGCCTCCATTAGGGTTACCAACACCTCGTTCACCAGCCAGCGCTTGCAGGACAGCGGTGTGTACGTGCTGCTCAGTTCGGATGAATGCTATTATATTTTCCCGGCTTTGCGCACACGTAACACGAGCCGCAAGCAGCTGTTTCTCAAACAATACTATTTCGCGCCCGGCTTTTATGCAGATATTCCTTTCTCGGAAATGGATAAGGGCACTTACAGGGTGGCGCTGCTCCATCAGCAGGGGAACGAAACCGGCATTCTGTTCAAGGACCAGCGGGTAACGGTCAAAGAATCGCATAAAAAAGAAGTGAAAGTTAACTGGTAACCATGCGCACCAATTCAGAAGGACACATTATTCAACTTGACGGCGTGCGCTTTATTGCAGTGGGACTGGTTCTGCTCGACCACCTCATCGTAGAGATCAATATCATCCCGTTCGGTGCCCTCGGCGTGACCATTTTTTTCGTACTCAGCGGCTTCCTGATCTCCCGCATTCTGCTCAAAAGCAAGGAGAAAACGTACGGAACACCCGGGGGATTCAAGAAGTACCTGCGCAAGTTCCTGATCCGCAGGACGATCCGGATTTTTCCGGTATACTACCTCATCATCGCATTGCTGTTCATTTTCAATGTGCCGCCGGTCCGCGATAAGCTGGCCTGGCTCGCATTGTACGGCACCAACATTTACATTGCCCTGCACAAAACATGGATGGGCTCGGTGGACCATTTGTGGTCGCTGGCGGTAGAAGAGCAGGTGTATCTTTTCTTCCCGTTCCTGATATTCTTCATTCCTAAAAACAGACTGGTGCCCGTGCTGGGCCTGATGGGCATTTTCAGCATTGTCCTGCGGGCATACATTTTTTACACGGGCAGGATACCAGGCACCAACTTCGTTACAATGGGCGAGTGGACAGTCGCGTACGTATCTACGCCCGCGTGCTTCGACTCTTTCGCATTGGGCGGGCTCATGGCCTGGACACAGCTTTACAAAAATGATCTGTTTGTTAAATTCTTCGGTAAATCGTGGCCGGTACTGCTTGGGTTACTGGGCTGGGTGCTGGTACAATGGTGGGCCAAATCGCTGGCGCAGCCTTTCAACTTTCCGTACGTGGTGCTCGACAGAACCATGTCATCTATTTTCGGGTTTATGCTCATAGGACGCGCAGTGATGGGTTTCAAGGGTTGGATGGCCGCGTTCCTGGAAAATCCGGTGTGTATTTATCTTGGCAAAATCAGCTATGGCCTGTACCTGTACCACAATTTTGTATACAACCACTTTCACAGCGGCCCCATGCACCCGACGGTCAGGCTTTTCCGGAAAATCTATCAGTATATCCCCAGCCTGGAAGGCAATATCGCATTCGAAGCAACGGTGGTAGTGGCACTTACTGTCTTAGTGGCGTCGGTTTCCTGGCACTTTTTCGAGAAACCGATTAACGCACTGAAAGACAAGTACGCTTACTAAATAATGAACCCCCATAGCCCGGTTACAGGCTTTATTTATTAATTTCGCGCAACCATACCAAATACGCTTTTGCATGTCATATCTTCTGAGTATAGTAATGCCCGCATACAATGAGCAGGATTGTATCGAAAAAGTAGTTTATAATTGGACCTCCTTCCTCAAAACCAAATTCCCCAACGATAACACTACCCTGATCGTCATCAACGACGGATCGAAAGACAATACCAAGGTATTACTGGACAAACTGGACGCCGAGATCGACAATCTCACGGTGGTTAACCAGAAGAACGGCGGGCATGGCAACGCGGTCGTAAACGGCTACCGCAAGGCGCTGGAACTGGGCTCGGAATATGTGTTCCAGACCGACAGCGACGATCAATTTGTTTCCGACGATTTTGACAAGCTCTGGGCCAAACGTACCCAGTCGCAATTCATACTCGGCTACCGCCAGGTAAGGCATGATGCCGGCGTACGCCTTTTTATCACGAAATTCCTCCGCGGTACGATCTCCGCTGTGTATGGTACCTTCATCATGGACAGCAACATCCCGTTCCGTCTCATCAAAGGAACATTCCTGCAAAAACTGATGAACCAGCTGCCCAACCCGGAACCGTTCGCACCGAACATTTTCCTGGCTGTAATGGCTAAAAAATCGGGGCAGGAACTGTTCGACATCCCTATCACTCACAAAGACCGGGAAACCGGCACCGTTTCGATCGTGAAATGGAACCTTTGGAAAGTTTGTATTCGAAGCTTTAAAGAACTCCTGCGGTTTCGCCTCGAACTGAATGATAAAGTGAAAGCGATCCGCGCTTAAAAAACAGGCTTGTGTCGAAAAAAAAACTGATTGCTATCCTGCTGGTCGTGCTTATCGCATCAGCAGGATATTTCCTGTTCAAATGGTCGAGGGGCTCTGCGGCAGCCTGGCAATTCATTCCGTCCAATGCCGTTGTGGTAATCACCAGCGAGCATTTGCAGGATTCGGCTTACACAGCCACCGAGGCCGCGCTTGATCTGAAACGCCTTCCACTCCTCGACATCGCCAGCGATAACCTGACGTTGCTCAACCTGCTGACGAAAGACCCTAAAAAGCTCAAAACATTCCTGAAAGGCAAAGCCCTTTCGTATTCATACCACCCGCGCACCAGCACCGAATGGGGGGTGATCATGTACATCCCGGTTACGGAAGAAGAAACGAAATGGCTCGCCAGCCCGCAGCATGCCAACATCCGGCTGCTGCATCACAACTTCCAGGACCACCGCATTACCGATGCCATCGACGCCAATTCGCGTCCCATGTTTTCCTACCTCGTGAAGGACCATTTCCTGATCGTGAGCTACTATGGCGACCTGATCGAAGACGCCGTACGCGCCTCGTCGCTGAATATCGGCTCGTTCAGGCTGCGTTCACGTTTTTCCAATATCAATGATTCCGACTACGGCACGAGCATTTACCTGCGCACTGATGCATGGAAATCGGTGATGTCCATGGACAATGCGGCTACGCTGGCAGAGTTTGGAAAAAGCTTTCCCTCCTACCAGGATTTTCACATCGAAAAAGCAGAAAACAAGGGAAACCTGGTTGTCGGATCGGACGGGGCCGATGCGCCGGACTACTACCTCGCGGAAATCCTGAAAGACAACCCCGGTACGCCATTTATCGGTCACAAGCATGTTTCGCAGCAAACTTCCTTCCTGTACCGGGCGGCGGCATCCGACAGGGCGGCATTCAAGGAAGCGTTCTCGAAATGGCATAAAAAATACAAATCGGCGGCCTGGGATAAGCTGAACTATTACATTGCCGGCGAAAGCAATGTGCTGGTGGATAACATCGGGTCCGAGTTCGTATTATGCCAATTGGAAGAAAACAACAGTATTACCGATGGCAAAATCCTGCTTGCCGAGTTCTCCAACTACGATAAAGTGAGGCCGGTGCTTCAAAAACTGGCACAGCTGGCCAACCAGGAAAGCAATGCCTCGGTGGACCAATACCAGGGTTACGACATTTACTCGGTGCCCATTCCCGAGCTGCCGACGGGTCTGTACGGGCCAATGTTTACCGGCTTCCCCCGCAGCTACATTACTTATATTGCTCCGTATCTCGTGATCAGCAACAACTCACAGGTCCTGCAAAACTATATTGTCGATTACGAAAACCAGATCACCTGGAAACAGTCGCCGGAATATGACAGCGTGCTAACCAATGTGAACAACGAAGCGCAGCTTTCGATGATCGTCAACCTGCGGAAAGCCCAGTCCGGTGAAGAGACGCAGGTAAGTAAAAAGTACAGCGACCTGACGGCTAAAATGGAGTCCATTACGCTGCAATGCCGTTTCGCAGGCAGCGAAGCATTTCCCGAACTCACGTTCCATCCCAAAAAACGGCAAACCGCCAGCAAGGTACTGAACCGTACTTTCCTGAATATCGATATCGAATGGCCGGACATTTTCGATGCACAGCTCGCCGCATTGCAAAACCCGATCGATGGAAGCTCTGAAATACTGCTGACCGACAAGGAACACAACCTGCTCAGAACGAACAACCTCCGCGAAGGTAAAACGGAGACTATCGCTAAACTGAACGGCGCTATCGGCACAGCAGCCTACAAGGTCGATTTCCTCAACATTGGCCGCCAGCAGCGCATCTTCGCCACCGATCGCACCGTGTATGCGCTGGATGAAGACGATTCTACGAACGTTTCCACATTCCAGGCACATTTGCCCGGCCCCGATCCTATTTCGGCCCTGTACCTCATCGATGGCGGGGAGGACGGGAGTAACCGGTTCATCGTTAAAAGTGCGGCGGAAGAACTATTTGTGTGGGAAGGCGTGACGCGGCCGCTCAAAAGGCTCAACCATTCGGTCCGTTTCGACAAGATCGTAGGCCCTGTGGTGGCACTGAACCAGATCGGCAACAGGGGCTTCATCGTGACGCAGCAGAATGGCAAGATTTACCTGCTCAAAGAAAACGGCACCGTCAAACCCGGCTTCCCTGTTGATATCCTGACCCGGACCGAAAGTCCGTTCACCTGGGCGCAAAATCCGCAGACCGGCCAGCCCGAATTGGCAGGCGTGAGTGTTTCGGGAGAGCTCATCCGCATTAACCTGGATGGTAAGATTACATCAAGGCGGCAGCTCCTGCGCCCTGAACCAGGCTCGCGTTTCCGGATCCTTTTCGATCGCAATTCGCTGGACTGGATATTGATGCGGTCGGTTAACTCCAAAACAGCTATTATTACCAAAGACGGGCGTGACCTGTTCGAGATTAAGGATATTTTGCCGAATGCGGTGATCCAGTACCATTTCTTTGGGGTCGATAACCGGTTTATTACAATCAAATCGGGCAGCTACACCACTGTTTTCGATATGAACGGAAAACGTCTGGGCGACAAAGCGATACCATCTGAAATGCCGGTGCAGCTCACCTATCAGCCAGGTTATTACAAATTATTGATATTCAGCCGGTCGGAAAAGAAAATACAGGTCTGGTCGATCAAGTTGAGATAATACTATGAAAATTTTAAGATACATCGTGCTGGCCATTGGCTGCCTCATCTGGACGGTGGGGCTCAGCCCGACCATTCTGCCCTGGTTATGGAAAGTAGGGGCTGTGGAAGACGGTTACCAGTACGGCGATTTATACAAACTTTCCACCCTGTCGGAATTCCGCGATCCGCGCCATCAATGCACCGGATATGTGCCGCCAGCCCGGCCGAAATCGGCTAAAAAAGTGCATTTGTACATTATCGGCGATAGTTTTACAGAAAAAGGAAGGCTGGAAAAGGAATACTTCCCGGTGGACGAGTACACCTGGGTAAAATGGTCCGATTTCCTGCACATCAAGCTCGATACCTCTAAGCATAACATCCTGCTGATGGAAAGCGTGGAGCGGCATTTCCGACAGAAATTTGCCGCATCGGCGATTACTGTACTCGTCCCCGACACCGCCACTTTCGTGCAGAACGGTGCCTCTACCAAATTCATGCATCAGCTGGATGAGGCTTTCCGGGGCTCGCATACCGCCGGCAGGCTCGACGGGTTCTTGTTCCAGGGTGATCTCGCATTGCGCGTCAAGGAATGGAAATCCGACTTCAATCACCACATCTTTGACCGAGTCGGTTCAGGCGTTTCGCTCGTGAACAATGATCGCGACATCGTGTATTACATGGATACCGATACGCCGCAAGTAACGTCGTCATTCACACCAATGCGCGAGACCGAGCTCGATTCGATCATTACGAACCTCAATGCCAGCCGCGATTATGCGGATTCACTCGGCTTCGATAATGTGATCATGGCTATTATCCCCAACAAAGTATCGGTCCTCAGCCCCGGTTATGGAACGTACAACAACCTGATCGAACGGGTGTATAACCATCCGAAACTTGGGATTCCGTACATCGATGTCCTGCCCGACTTCCGCCGGATGGGACGCGCAGCTTATTTAAAAGGCGATTCGCACTGGACCTGTGAGGGACAGACGCTCTGGCTGAATAAAATCAATGCGCTGATCAACCAGTACGTTACCGGCCCCGACTCCTAGGCCACCGCTTCCTCCTCGTCCGGAAGGCGGCTGGTAAGTTTACTCACCGTGAGCCCTTGCACAATGATCGAGAACAGCACTACGAAATAGGTAATGGCCAGCAGCAGGTCTTTGTGAAGATGCTGGTCGATGGACAATGCCAATGCGATGGACACGCCGCCGCGCAATCCTCCCCAGACCAGTATCGTGATCGATTTTTTCCCGAAGCGCGTCTTGAACGGGATCAGTTTCACCGGAATATAAATGGAAATGAAGCGCGCGGAGAGCACTACGATGATCGCAATCAGCCCGGCCCAGCCATATTGCTTCATATCCGGGATCAGCAGCAACTCGAAACCGATGATGAGAAACAAGATCGCGTTCAGGATTTCGTCGATCAGCTCCCAGAATTTATCAATGTAGTCGCGCTCGGTATCCGATACCGCACCGGGGTTTTTACCGTAGTTTCCTACCACCAGACCGGCCGCCACCATTGCGAGCGGGCCCGACATATGCAATGCCTGTGCCGCCAGGTGCCCGCCCATCACGATCGCGAGCGTAATAAGCACGTGTACATTGTAGCCGTCTACCCGATACATCATTTTGGAACCCAGAAAGCCCAGCAGCAAGCCCAGCAAAATACCGCCGATCGCCTCTTTTACAAAAAGCCCGGCAATACCGACGAATGAAGTATTAACCTCCTCACCCCGCGCCAAGGCGAGCATCAGGATGAATACCACTACCGCCATACCGTCGTTGAAAAGGGATTCCCCGGCGATTTTGGTTTCAAGGGATTTCGGCACACCGGCCTGTTTGAGGATCCCGAGAACGGCAATGGGGTCGGTAGGCGAAATCAATGCGCCGAACACGAGACATTCTATCAGCGGGATGGTTATGCCGATCAGCGGCAGGATATAGTAAATCAGGAAACCGATGACGAACGTAGAGATCACAACACTGACCGTCGAGAAAATAATGACCGGCAGCCGCTGTTCGCGAAGGTCTTCCAAATGCAAATGGATGGCACCGGCAAACAGCAGAAAATTGAGCATCGCGCCCATGAGTATCTCCGTAAGGTCGACGCTCGCGATGAGCGTGGAAATGCGGATGAATGTGCGCGGAAATATGCTGTCGGTAGCGATAAGCCCCAGCGAAACCATCAAGGCAATCACCATGACGCCGATCGACGGAGGCAGTTTCAGAAAGCGGGAATTGAGGTAAGAAAATATCGCGGAAAGGACGATTAATGCAGAAAAAGAGTAATACAGCTCCATGAAAATATTTTTTAGGCTAGCCCAAAATAGAAAATTACGGCCGGGCATTCAAGGTGAAACGGGCCGGGCGGACAAACTCTAATAGTATTCTAATTTGACGGAACTGTATGAAATTTGGCCGGAAAGGCGATTTGAAAGTCCTGAAATCCACTCGCATCGATTGTTTTCCTACATTAGTAAGCCAAAGGTCGCTTTGTCATTCAACGCTCGCTATCACTATGCAAAAGACCCCGACAAGTTTCACGCCCTGCCTCGTCGCGCATTGCATTTCCCTATTTTTTTTAATGCTCGGTTTGGTGGCCAACCCACCGGCTTCTGCTCAAACCACCAAGCTGAAACCGGGCTTCGACAAGGCGGAATACCAGGAACTCGTGTACATGCATGCCTTGCTATACGACACCACCATGACCCGCCGGGGGGCATTCAGGGTGCCCCGCCCCACGAAGTTCGACTCGATATATACCTCGCCGGTGATGGGCCTCGACAACCGATGGGGACTTTGGAAAAATAAGGCTTCGGTAGGCGTGATCAACCTGCGCGGTACGACTATGAATGCTGTGGGCTGGCTGGAAAACTTTTATGCCGCCATGGTACCGGCAAGCGGGGAGCTCCGGCTGTCCGGGGACTATACCTTTAAATACCATCTGGCGGATAATCCGAAAGCGGCGGTACACATTGGCTGGCTGGTGGGCACAGCGTATCTCGCCCGGGATATTATTCCAAAAATTGATTCATTGTATAAATCGGGCGTCAGGGAGTTCCTGATAATGGGCCATAGCCAGGGAGGAGCGCTCGGCTATCTCCTGACGGCGCATTTAGCATCCCTTCAAAAACAGGGGACATTGCCCGGGGACATTCGTTTCAAAACCTACGCCAGTGCGGCGCCCAAGGTGGGTAACACGTATTTCGCGTACGAATACGAGCATCTGGTCGACGGTGGATGGGGTTATAATATAGTGAACTCAGCCGACTGGGTACCCGAAGTGCCGTTTTCGGTGCAAATGCTCAGCGACTTCAATAATACCAATCCTTTCAAGAACATCGACGGCATTATTAAAAAGCAAAAACTCATTGCGCGCATCGGCATGCGGCACGCTTACCGGGGACTCAGAAAGCCCAGCGAAAAAGCGCAGCGCAACTATGAAAAGTACCTTGGCAGATACGCGGGCAAAATTGTATCCAAAAACCTGCCGGATTACCAGTCGCCAGCCTACTATAAAAGCAGCAACTACGTACGCACCGGCCCGACCATCGTACTGCTGGCGGATGAAGCTTATTACCGCAAATTTCCCGACTCCGATCAGCAGGTATTTGTGCACCACGGCCTGGAACCTTACCTTCACCTCATCGAACTGTACCCATACTGACACCTCTCCCGTTGATGCGCTCCAAAATGACATTGTTCCTGCTCTGCATTCTGCCGGGCATTGTATTCACCGCAACCGCCCAGTACCAGACCCGTTTCGAAAAAAGCGGTGGCAAGCACACACCCACCTACGAGGAAGGCATTGCATTTTATCAACAGCTCTCCAAAAACTTCCCGCAGGTACAAATGCAGGAGAAAGGCCTCACCGACAGCGGCAAGCCATTGCATTTGGTAATCTATTCCCGAAACAAGGTTTTCGACATGAAGAAGCTGAAAGCGCAGGGAAAAGCGGTCTTATTCATCAACAATGCAATCCATCCTGGCGAACCCGACGGCGTGGATGCGTCGATGATGCTCCTGCGCGATATGCTGGTACATCCGGCCAGATTTCCGGAACTGGATAGCATTGTGGTGGCCATCATCCCGTTTTACAACATCGGCGGGGCGTTGAACCGCAACAGCACCACCCGTACCAACCAGGCAGGGCCGGAGGAATATGGTTTTAGGGGAAATGCCCGGAATTATGACCTGAACAGGGATTTCATCAAATCAGACACCCGTAATGCGCGCAGTTTCGCCGCCATTTTCCACGAACTCGACCCCGATCTTTTTGCGGATACGCATGTGAGCAACGGGGCGGACTACCAATATGTGATGACGCTCGATTACGCCCAGAAAGACAAGCTGGGCGGACCGCTGGGGGACTTTAACGACAAGGTTTTCCTGCCCTACATGTACAAGCATTTAAAGGAGGCGGGTTTTGAAGCAACACCCTACGTAAATGCTTACGGTCAGACACCCGACAAAGGCTTTGTCCAGTTCCCCGACTGGCCCCGCTACTCCACGGGTTATGCGGCCTTGTTTCATACCATTGGCGTAATGACCGAGACGCATATGCTCAAACCTTACGATCAGCGTGTGAAGTCGACATATGCGTATTTGCATGGCAATATCAAGTTCCTGGCAGCACATCGTAAAGCGCTGCTGACATTGCGGAACGCAACAAAAGAAGCGGTTAAAACGCAGGAGAAATTTGCCATCACCTGGCAGGTGGATAAATCGAAGCAATCCACGATCGCATTCAGAGGCTACGAACCCGAATATGTTCCAAGCGAGGTGAGCGGCTTGCCCAGGCTGCATTACGACAGGTCGAAGCCATTTACCAAAGATATTCCATTCTATGACACATATGTGCCGCTGGACGAAGTAACAAGGCCCGAGGCTTACCTTATCCCGCAAGGCTGGCATCATATCATCGCATTGCTGCGGTTAAACTGCGTGCAAATGAGAGCGCTTGAAAAGGATTCGGAAATGCATGTGGAAACGTATTATATCGACGAACTGGAAACGCCGAGACAGCCATTTGAAGGGCATTACTGGCACACTTCGGTGAAACTGCGGACGGAAAAACAGAAGCTTGCGTTTAAGAAAGGCGACTGGTATGTGCCTGTAAACCAGGCGGTAAACCGCTACATTATCGAAACGCTCGAACCGAAAGCGGTGGATTCGTTTTTCAAGTGGAATTTCTTTGATACCATTTTGCAGGCCAAGGAACACTATTCCGGCTATGTTTTTGAAGACCTGGCCGCAGATCTGCTCAAAAAATCCCCCGATTTAAAGGCCAAACTGGAAGCAAAGCGCAAAGCCGACCCGGAATTTGCGAAGAATGGTAACGCGCAGCTGGATTTTATCTACCAGAATTCGGCGTACGCGGAAAAGGAATACATGCGCTATCCCGTTTTCCGCGTCGTGAAATGATCAGAACCGGAAGCCCAGGTTGAAGTTAAATTCGCCGGTAATTTCCATACCCCGGACTCGGTAAACCTTCGAGTCAAATTTATCGCGGTCGATGTAGCGTGGACCTACACCGGCATTCAGGCCGATCTGGAAATGTTTGGTGATCTGGAAATTGACGAAGTTATTCACTAGCATTCCCATCCGGAAACGCTCCCGTCTCTCGTCGCGGGACGTGTAAACCTGCGTGGTAGGATTGTAGTCGGTATACTGGTACCAACGCTTGCCCGCTCCCGCATAGAGCGTAGGCCCTACTGCGTACGTGACCCTTTTCTGCCCGAATGGGTAGACCTTCAATGTCGGCGAGAAATAATACATTTCGTCATTACCGCTGGTTTCGGAGCCGATCGGGAAATAGTAGCTGTCGGCAATGGTGACCGTCAATGGCAATAAAAGCCCGAAATAGCCGCTTTTGTCGAGAATCCTTTCGTAGCTGATACCAAAGCCGGGGCCGCTGTCCAGTGCCTTGAATGGCGAAATATCTACCTTGTTTTTACCCATTTCCTCATCCTGGACCATCGTAGCGTCGCGTTCCCGACCGCGCTCGGTATTTCGCTCGCTGCTGCGCTCGCGCCGCTTATCGAACCAGATTGTCTGCCCGTTACCAAACTCGATGCGCAGCAATTCGTTTTTGCGGATCACAAAATTGGCGGCATTCGCCTCCTGGCTGATCTTGTACAAAACCCTGTCGATACCGACTTCGGTTACCTTTCCTTCGATCGTTGAACCATTTTTGCGGACGAGAACATCCTGTCCATAAGTGGTGACAAAAAGGAAGGAGAATAAGAATGTGAGAGTAATAATCTTGCCCATAGCATAGTTGTGTTGATGGCTAATATTCAAATTTAGAGGAATACTGACTATTTTTGTACAGTATAGTCACTGAACGTTTAAAAACATACTTCTGTTATACTCCTGGCCGGATAGGCCGATTCATATTATGCAGGCTGCGTTTAAAATGGATGATCATCACGCAGCCATTAAAAAGACCAAATGACATTTCAGGATTTAAAACTCATAGAGCCGATCAAAAAGGCTCTTCAAGAAGAAGGATACACCACTCCCACTCCCATCCAGGCCAAAGCCATCCCGATTATTCTAGAAAATAAAGATTTGCTGGGCTGTGCACAGACGGGTACGGGTAAAACTGCCGCTTTTGCGATTCCTATGCTGCAATTGCTGCAAGAGAACCCTGTCGGGAAGTTTGAGAAAAGCCGTGTACGCGCATTGATTCTGACCCCTACCCGCGAGCTCGCGATCCAGATCGGAGAGAGTTTCGCTGCTTACGGGCGCCATACACGTGTGAGACATACCGTTATTTTCGGCGGTGTGGGGCAGAAACCGCAAACCGACGCATTGCAGAAAGGCGTGGACGTGCTCATTGCTACGCCGGGCCGTATGCTGGATTTGATCAACCAGGGATTCATTAAACTGAACCAGCTGGAATTTTTCGTACTCGACGAAGCCGACCGTATGCTCGACATGGGTTTCGTGCATGACGTCAAAAAGGTAATCAAGCTGTTGCCGAACAAGCGCCAGTCGCTGTTTTTCTCGGCCACCATGCCCCCGGCGATCGTTACTCTGGCGGGTACCATTTTGAAAAACCCGGTAAAAGTGGAAGTTACCCCGGTGTCGTCGACGGCCGATACCATTCGCCAGTCGGTGTTTTTTGTAGATAAATCGGACAAGAACTCACTGCTGCTGCATATTCTGAAAGACGAATCGATTGCAACGGCATTGGTATTTACCCGTACCAAACACGGGGCCGATAAAGTGGTGAAAGTGCTGCGTAAAGCCGGTGTTACTTCGGAGGCCATTCACGGCAATAAGTCGCAGACAGCCCGCCAGAATGCGTTGAAGAACTTCAAAAGCCAGACAACCCGCGTACTCGTAGCGACCGACATCGCCGCGAGGGGTATCGATGTGGATGATCTGACGCACGTGATCAACTACGAGATTCCGAATATTCCCGAAACATACGTTCACCGGATCGGTCGTACAGGTCGCGCGGGTGCCAAGGGCATTGCCCTGTCGTTTTGTGACAAGGAAGAAAAACCGTATCTCAAAGACATTCACAAGCTGATCGCCAAAAACATCCCGGTCGTGAACGACCATCCCTACGCGCTAAGCAGATAAGAGGCAGTATGCTGAAAAAAACTTACTCTGACATCGATCTGCCGCAAGCCCTGGTGTTGACCAAAAGTCCAGATGCAGTGCTTATAGACGTGCGCGAGAGCTGGGAATTTGAAGAATTCAATGAAGGAGGAATCAATATCCCTCTCGCGGAGATCAGAGAAAAACGACCGCTGGTGGCTGCTTATCAAACGATCGTCGTCATTTGCACAAACGGTGTGCGGAGTAAAGTCGCCGCGATGGATTACTGCCGCGTCCCCGAATGGGCCGACAAGCAGATTTACCACGTGAAAGGCGGCATTATAGAGTCTGAGTAGTAGATTATTTATAAAAAATAAAGCCTTGCAAGTCGATGATTTGCAAGGCTTTACTTTCTTACTTCAAATATTCATTACACTTTCAAAGTCCCTTCAAAAACGCGTACCGCAGGGCCTATCAGATATATATTTTTAAATTGGCCTTCTCCGGCATCCTGGTATTCCACTGACAGCGTTCCGCCGATGGTTTCTACCTGCACGGGGCCATTCCAGCCCTCTCGCAGATGCGCGGATAATGCGCAGGCAGTCACGCCCGTTCCGCACGAGAAGGTTTCGTCTTCCACGCCGCGCTCGTAGGTACGCACGCTCAGGTGATTGTCTTCGATTACTTCCACGAAGTTCACATTCGTACCACCTTTCGGCCCATAAACGGAGCCATAGCGGATTTCGCTGCCGGTATTCACTACATCGGCTTCATGGATATCATCCACGTAAGTCACATAGTGCGGTGAACCGGTGTTCATGAAATCATATTCCTCATATTGCTCCACACCATTCACGTTCGACATTTTGAGTCGGATCGTATCGCCGGACACCGTAGCTTCGTGCTCGCCGTCGACGGCGATGAATTTGGTACTGTCCTTAAACAGGCCAAGATCGTTCGCAAAACGTACCACACAGCGTCCGCCATTGCCGCACATGCTGCCCTCGCCGCCATCCGCATTGAAATACACCATGCGGAAATCGTACCCTTCGGCATTTTGCAGGAGAATCAGGCCGTCGGAGCCGACGCCGAAGCGGCGGTGGCAGATCGAAGCGATCAGTTCTTTAGAAGCCGGGAACTGCAAGTCGCGGTCGTCGATCATGACGAAGTCGTTGCCGGTTCCCTGGTATTTAAAAAAGGCGGTGGTCATAAATTATTGGTCGTTGTCCGTCGGTTGAAACCGGCGGTAATAGAATCAATCAATTCCCGTCAGTTTCAACTGACGGCGGGGTTATATTTTTAAAAAAATCGCGTTCGATTTTTCTAAAAAACAAAACCCCGCAAGAAAAATTCGCTTGCGGGGTCTTAAAATTTCGTACCGAAGATCTTTTGGATTACTTCGTGGTTTTAAGCTCTTTAATACGAGCGGCTTTACCCTGACGGCCACGCAAGAAGAACAGTCGTGAACGACGCACCTTACCACGACGAATCAATTCGATTTTCGCGATGCTTGGTGAAAGGATTGGGAAAACACGCTCAACACCGATACCATTTGAAATTTTACGTACTGTAAAAGTTTCGCCTGCTCCGTTTACGTTACGACGCTGCATAACGGTACCCTGGAACTGCTGGATACGCTCTTTGTTACCTTCACGGATTTTCACGTGAACGTTGATCGTGTCGCCTGATTTGAAATCAGGATACTCGGATTTACGATTTTCAATCGTAGCTTCTACGAGTTTAATAAGTTCGCTCATGACGAGTGATTTTATGGATTTAAAATGATAGCTTGCTCCCAGCGGACGGGGTGACGCCCCTTCATTCAAAACAGCTTTTGAGAAAACGAGTGCAAATCTAGCACTATTTTTTTGCAAGAAAAAGCTTTTCTCACGACTATCATGAAGATTTTCAATGTAGAACAGATCCGGGCGATGGACGCCTACACGATCGCACACGAGCCCATCGCTTCCATCGACCTGATGGAGCGCGCCTCTCAGGCATTTGTACGCTGGTTTTGTAATCAATATGTCAATACCCGCCCGATTGCCGTCTTTTGCGGCAAGGGGAACAATGGCGGCGACGGCCTCGCAATCGCCCGCATTTTAAGCGCTTCGGGCTACGATGTGCAGGTTTTTACTGTTGAATACACCCTGCAAGCCACAGACGACTTCCACCACAACCTGGCACGTCTCGGCCAGCATCTCACACCGCGCCGAATCCACTCCGAGAACGACCTGCCGCGGCTATCCCAAAATGTCGTTTGCATCGACGCGTTGCTGGGCTCGGGACTTTCGAGACCCGTAGAGGGGCTGCTAAGTATTGTGATCAGGTATTTAAATGAAATATCCTGCAAAGTGGTGTCGGTCGACATCGCAAGCGGGCTGTACACCGATCAGCCGAACGATCCTACCGATGTGATCGTCAAACCGCGTTACACCGTCACGTTTCAGTTACCCAAACTTGCATTTATGCTCCCGCAAAATGCGGAATACGCGGGCGAATGGCACGTCGTCGACATTGGACTGAGCGCACAGTATATCGATGATACAGCAACTCCTTACTATTTCACCGACAAGTCCGAAGCCGAAAAGCGGATCAAACCCAGGCAAAAGTTCTCTCATAAGGGCACTTACGGCCACGCCGTGATCTTGGCAGGCAGTTATGGAAAAATGGGTGCTGCGGTGCTGTCTGGCAGAGCTTGTCTTCGCTCGGGAGTGGGGCTGCTCACTATGCATGTACCCGCGTGCGGATACGAGATCACGCAAACAGCGGTCCCGGAAGCGATGACCACAGTGGATGATGCGGTGAAATACATCAGCAAGGCACCGGATCTGGGTTCGGCGACGGCCATCGGCATCGGCCCTGGGATCGGCCAGGACAATGCCACTGTAAAAGCATTGGAAAGGGTGTTGCAACAAGCCAAGGTACCTGTGATCATCGACGCGGACGGGTTGAATATCCTGGCTGCCAACCGGCATTTACTTTACAAACTACCTGAAAACACGATCCTCACACCGCATCCCAAGGAATTTCAACGGCTGGTCGGCGACAGCGCCAATGAATATGAGCGACTGGATAAAGCCCGGGCATTTGCTTCCAAATACAAGGCGATCATTTGCCTGAAAGGTGCCAATACCGCCATCGTGTTACCTAACGGCGAAGTGCATTTCAACTCCACCGGCAACCCGGGAATGGCCACCGGCGGCACCGGCGACGTGCTTACCGGCATTATCACCAGCCTGTTAGCCCAAAAATACGCCCCTGCCGACGCCGCCATTATGGGTGTATACCAGCACGGCCTGGCCGGTGACCGAGCCGCCGCATCCCGCGGTCAAACCGCGCTCATCGCGTCGGATGTAGTGGAGCACCTTGGTTGGTAACTCGTTTGATTAACTCAAAACCTGATAAACCACAAATGCCGACACATATGCCAGCACCGTGAGATAGGCCAGCTGGATCATCGGCCATTTCCAGCCGTGGGTTTCGCGGTAGACTACGGCGATAGTACTCATACACATCATCGCGAAGACGTAGAATATCAGTAGCGAGTAGCATACGGCCGGTGTGAACATCTGGCCACCTGTCTTCGGGTTTTTCTCTTGAATAAGCCTTTGCTTCACAGTCAGCACATCTTCGGTATCGCCGCTGATGCTGTAAATCGTGGCCATCGTACCCACAAACACCTCACGCGCCGCGAAAGACGCGAGTAAGGCAATCCCGATCTTCCAATCATAACCTATCGGCTTGATTACCGGCTCGATAAAACGCCCGAACTGGCCCGCATAGGAGCTTTCCAGTCTTGCGGAAGCTACTGCGGCGTCAATTTCTTCCTGCGGGGCCGCATTCATGGAGGTGACTACTTGCTGTTCGGCTTTGTCCATTGCATTACCGGGACCGTAAGAGGCGAGTACCCAAAGTATGATGGAAATCGCCATAATGACCTTGCCGGCTTCCAGCACAAAGGATTTTACACTCTCATACATCGTATACCCGACATGCCCCCAGCGCGGCAGCTTGTAGGAAGGCATTTCAAGCATGAAATAGCTCGGCTCTTTTCTTGGAATAAACAATGACAGCAGCCAGGCAGAGCCTAACGCGCCAAGCAAACCGAGCAGGTAAAGGCCGAAAAGCACTAATCCCTGCACATTGAAAATGCCCAATACCTTGGTTTCCGGCACTACGACGGCGATGAGGATCGCGTAAATCGGCAGGCGGGCCGAGCAGCTCATGAGCGGGGTTACCATGATCGTCAGCAAACGCTCGTAGCGGCTACTGATGCTGCGGGTGGTCATAATGGCGGGTACGGCACAAGCCACGCCCGAAATAAGCGGTACCACGCTGCGGCCGTTCAGCCCGAAGCGCCGCATCAGCTTATCCATAATTACCATCACCCGCGCCATGTAGCCCGATTCTTCCAGGATAGCCACCAGTGCGAACAGGATCGCGATTTGCGGGATAAATATGATGATACCGCCGATTCCGGCCATGATGCCGTCCGTCAGCAGATCGTTCAATACGCCTTGCGGCAATGTGTTTTTAGTCCATTCGATAGCGGCTGCGGTGCCGGCGTCGATCATGTCCATCGGGTAGGATGCCCAGGCGAAAATGGCCTGAAAGACGACCAGCAGCACCAATCCAAACGTCACGTATCCCCAAACGTGGTGCAGCAAGATGCTGTCCAGCTTGCGCGTCCAGTAAGGCTGCTCGGTAGCCCCCTCCGACTTGACGGCTTTGGAAACGATCGGTTTGATCTTCTCGTAGCGGGCGACCGTCTCGTTGGCGAGGAAGTTGTTTTCGTCAAAACCGTATTTCTCGATCAGCGCATCGAGTTTGGCCCTTACGGGCTGTTCGAGAAAGGAAAAGTTATCATGCTGGCATACGTACTGCAATGCCACATAGTCATTATCGAGATGATGGATTTCCTTCACTTCGTTGATCAGCCCTATTTCATTTCCCTTCGGTTCGTAGAAATAATGGAGGACAGGCTTCTCCGTGCGCTCTGCCACCTGCCTGATGGCCTCCTTCAAGCCTTTCAGCCCGTCACCTGTCCGCGCGTTGATGCGCACGACGGGTACATTGAGCTGCATCGCGAGTTGTACGGCATTCACGGTCAGGTTCATACTTCCGGCCACATCGAGCATGTTGAGTGCCAGCACGGTGGGTATACCGAGGTCGTTGATTTCGGTAAAAAGCAGCAGGTTTCGTTGGAGGTTGGAGGCATCGGCCACGATCACGACCACATCCGGAAAATCGGGGTGCCTGGGGTTGGCCAGGATGTCCATCACCACGGTTTCATCCTTCGATTTGGGATAGATACTATATGTACCCGGCAAATCGACCAGCGTTACCGCCGCGTCGTGCCCGGCAGCGCTTGCAATGCGGAATGTGCCGGATTTCTTCTCGACCGTCACTCCCGGAAAATTGCCGGTTTTCTGGCGCATTCCGGTGAGTGCATTAAAAAGCGTAGACTTGCCGGCATTCGGGTTACCTACCAGCGCAACTTTAATATTTCCCTGTTTCAATGGAGAGGCTGTATGCGGAACGCAATCTTTACTCTAATTCAATCACTGCGGCTTCGTTCAAACGCAACGACAGGCTGTAATGGCCTCCGACGTTGATGCAGATCGGGTCACCGAAGGGCGCAACCGCATCCAGCCGTACCTCACATCCTGGCAAACAGCCCATTTCGAGCAGTTTGAGGGACATTGCACGGTCTGTAAATGATTTGATTATGCCCCTTTCACCCTTTTTAAGGTGGGAAACGGTACGAGCCGACATACGTTCCTTATTTAGATTCATTTTATTTAAAGTACAAATAAAGCACTCTCAGACGGTAAATCAAACTTTACTTAACCTAATGTGCCTACCGTTCGCCAAATCATTCAAAATCCTGACCGTTTTATTATTTCCCTCCGGCTTTGTGTCGTACTTTTGCAGCGCGAAACGAAGTACCGGAGCCCGGAAAAAGTGCCGCTGGTTACATTACAACAGCAAACCGAGAGCCGAAAGCTGAAAGCCGATGGCCCGCACCAATCACCTTGAACGAGATTAAGACCCTGATCTGGAAAGAAGTAACACTCGAATGGCGCCAGAAATACGCCCTGAGCGGGATGTTGCTTTATGTGGTCAGCACAGTGTTCGTTTGTTACCTGAGTTTTAATCTCCGCAGAAACCAGCTGACGCCGATCGTCTGGAATACGCTCCTCTGGATTATCCTGCTTTTCACGGCGGTGAATGCCATTGCCAAAAGCTTCTCGCAGGAACGTCACGGCCGGCTGCTCTATTATTACAACCTGTGCAGTCCGCAAGCCATTATCATTTCCAAAATCATCTATAACTCGCTCGTAATGGCGGTGTTGTCGGGGCTTGGATTCGTTTTTTACGCATTTGTCATGGGTAACCCCGTGCAAGACAATGGCTTGTTTACGATTTGCGTATTGCTGGCGTCCGTCGGTTTTGCTTCCGTTCTCACATTGATCGCCGGCATTGCGTCCAAAGCCGACAACAGTGCGACGCTCATGGCAGTGCTTAGTTTCCCGATCATCCTTCCCATGCTGCTCATGACGATCCGCCTCGCGAAAAACGCGCTCGACGGTCTGGACTGGTCGGTCAGCACGGACGAAATCACCACACTATTATCGATCGATCTGATAGTAATTACGCTCAGCTACCTGCTTTTTCCTTATTTATGGAGAAGCTGAAAAACAGCAGGTTACAGGGCACAACTTTAAAGTATTAGTTTAAAATGAGAAAGATCTGGTGGAAAATCCTCTGTGTGGTGATTATCTTCTATGTGATCATCTGGGGTTTTATCGGTCCCGTTCCACGCCTTGCCATTATCAATGAAAGTATCCGCAATACGTACTTCCACGTGGCATTATGGCTTGCCATGACCACATTGCTGCTTTTGTCGATGGTGTTCTCCATCCGCTACTTGATGAAAGGCAACATCAAAGACGACGATATCGCCAGTGAAGTGGCCAAAGCCGCTATCTTCTTTGGAATACTCGGCTGCCTGACCGGCTCGGTGTGGGCCAATTATACCTGGGGCGATCCCTGGCCGAACGACCCGAAACTGAATGGGGCCGCGGTGGGTATCCTTATCTACCTGGCCTATCTGCTGCTCAGAAGCTCTTTCGAAGACGAGCAGCGCCGCGCCCGGATTTCCTCGGTTTACAACATTTTCGCGTTCGCCGTTTTTATCCCGATCATTTACATTCTGCCCCGTCTGACGGACTCTTTGCACCCGGGCAGCGGCGGCAACAGTACATTCGGTTCTTATGATTTTGACAACAATATCCGGAAGGTTTTCTACCCGGCCGTGATCGGGTATATCCTGCTGGGATTGTGGATTGCAGAGCTTCGGATCCGTATCAAGCAGATCAACCGGGTACGCGAAGAGGCATTGATCGAATCGGGCAAGCTCTGAGCATTTTGACCCAAGAAAGGCTTTTTACAAACGTTTCAAAGTAAATTTTCGTTAAGGTTTAGTCCATTAGATATACAATGAAAAGAATTTCCCTTATCCTCATGACCTTACTGGCCATTGTCGGCAACGCGTTCGCGCAGGCAGGAGATACCTCCGTGGAGATGGCCGACAGGCTGCGTGCCGACGGTAAAATCTGGGTCGTGGTGGCGGTGGTAGCCGTTGTTTTCGCCGGGTTGGCAATCAACCTCTTCCGCATCGATTCCAAGTTGAAAAAGATTGAAAAAGACCTCAATATCAAGTAAGCCCCTATGAAAAAGATACAGATATTCGGATTGGTGATCATCGCGGTTGCAATTGGTATTATTGTTTCAACTGCCGGTGATGCAAGTACTTACGTCGATTTCACCAAGGCCAAGGCAATGGCTGCGGATGGTGACAATGAGAGCATTCACGTCGTAGGCAAACTCAAAAAAGACGCTGCCGGCCAGATCCTGGAAATGGAATACCGGCCTGAAATTGACCCTAACCTGTTCGTTTTCACATTGGTTGACAACAACAATGTAGAACAGAAGGTCATATACAAAAACACCAAACCACAGGATTTCGACAAGTCGGAACAAGTGGTAGTGGTGGGTAAAATGCGGGATGGCTCGTTTTCTGCTGAAAAAATCCTGATGAAATGCCCGTCTAAATACGAAAACGGTAAAATGGAAACCACGGAACATACTGCAAAACAATCATGATTCACAGTACGATCGGAAGTGCAGGACACCTGCTGGTTATAGTCGCATTTGTAACGGCCATTCTGGCGACGTTCGCTTATTTCAAAGCGGGGATCGCAGGCGGTACCGTGGAGGAAACGCAAACCTGGAAACGGTTTGCACGCGGCGTTTTCTGGATACATCTGGCGGCGGTGATCGGCGTGGTATTCTCGCTCTACTGGATCATCGGTAACCATTATTTTGAATACCATTACGCCTGGAAGAACTCTTCGCTTTCCCTGCCAACGGGCTATACCATTTCCAGCTTCTGGCAAGACCAGGAAGGCAGCTTCCTGCTCTGGATCTTCTGGAATGTGATATTGGGTGCCACATTGATTTTCACCAACCGTTCCTGGGAAGCTCCAGTGATGACGGTTTTTGCATTGGTACAGGCATTTCTTACCTCGATGATCCTCGGGGTGGTGATCCCGGGCCTGGACCTGAAAATCGGCTCCACGCCGTTTCTGCTCCTGAAAGAAGTAATGCCCGACCTGCCGGTCTATAAAATGGACCCGAATTTCATCCCGAAAGATGGTAACGGCCTCAACCCATTGCTGCAAAACTACTGGATGGTGATCCACCCTCCTACCCTGTTCCTCGGCTTTGCGAGCACGCTCATTCCTTTCTCGTTCGCGATTGCAGGTCTTTGGACCCGACGCATTCAGGACTGGATACGCCCGGCGCTGCCCTGGTCGCTGTTCTCGGCACTGGTTTTGGGCGTGGGTATCCTCATGGGTGCCTACTGGGCGTACGAAACACTCAACTTCGGTAGCTACTGGAACTGGGACCCTGTCGAAAACTCCTCGTTTGTGCCCTGGCTGGTGCTGGTGGCGGCCGTACACGTGATGATCATCGGCAGAAGAAATGCAACGGCACTGAAAACATCGTTCATTCTGACGATTGCGACCTTCATTCTCGTTCTGTATTCAACATTCATGACACGCAGCGGGGTACTCGGAAATGCCTCCGTGCACTCATTTACCGACCTGGGCCTTTCCGGCCAGTTGCTGATCTACCTCTTCACATTCATGATCGTGTCGATTGGCTTACTGGTCGCACGCTGGAAATCACTGCCAAGCGACGAAGAAGAAGTATCAACCTATTCACAGGAATTCTGGATTTTTATTGGTGCCACGGTGCTTTGTCTTTCAGGCTTCCAGATCATTGCCACCACTTCCATCCCGGTTTATAACAAAATAGCCGAAGCATTCGGTACCGTGCTGAACATGGCACTACCTGCCGACCAGGTGGCGCACTACAACAAGTTCCAGCTCTGGTTCTTTGCATTAATCATCGTACTTACCGGTATTGGGCAGTATTTCTGGTGGAAAAAAACCGGCAAAGGCAAGTTGCAGGCACTGTACAACCCACTACTGGTCGCATTGCTGATCAGCGCGGCGGTCATTACGGTCAAACAAGTTCGCGACATCCAGTACATTGCGTTGCTCACAACTTCGATCTTCGCGATCGTTGCCAATGGCAATATCCTGCTGAACATCATCCGTGGCAACTACAACCTCTCTGGCGGGGCTATTACGCACATCGGCGTAGCGCTCATGCTGATAGGCGTGTTGTTCTCGTCGGCATACACGAAAGTCGTCTCGATCAACAATTCCGGTCTGATGATCTCCCGCAGCGAAGAGTTTACGGCCAACGACAATAAAGAGAACAAAGAGAACATTACCCTCTGGCTCAACAAACCGGAGAAAATGGGCGATTACATGCTCACCTGGCGCGATGTACGCGTGGAGCCACGCCACATTCCCGGTTATATTCCTAAGAGCTGGGTAGATATCGTTGAAGGCGATTTCCACGCCGTTGCACTGCGCGACATCGAAGTGAATGGCCAGAAATACACTAAAAAGGGAGACACTCTCGAAATTTTCCCGGAAAACTTCTACTACGAAATCGAATACCGCGAGCCTTCGGGCAAGATATTTACGCTCTTCCCCCGTGTGCAGATCAACCCGCGCATGGGTGGTATCGTCTCTTCGCCGGATATTCAGCGGAAGGTCGATAAGGACTTGTACACCTACGTCTCGATGGTGACCAACCCGACCGCCGAACCCGTATGGAGCCAGAGCGAGAATTTCACGATCAACCTGCGCGACACTTTCTTCGTGAACGATTACGTGGCGATCCTCGACAACGTGGTGCGTACCGAAGACGTGGAGGGCATCAAACTCGGCCCCGGTGACGCAGCGGTGAAAGCCATTATCCGCGTGCTGGATAAGGACAAGGAGTTTGTAGTAACGCCATCTTTCGTGATCCGCGACCGCATGGTAGCACGCAAGCCGGAAGTAAGCGACGAGCTGGGCATGCGCATTCAGTTCAATGAAATCAACCCGCAGACCGGCCAGTTCACATTTGGTGTAAACACTACCCAGCGCGATTTCATCGTCATGAAAGCCACCGAAAAGCCTCTGATCAATATTCTTTGGCTGGGCACTTTCGTACTGATAATCGGTTTCGTCATGGCTACCATCCGCCGGTTCCGGGATTTCATCAAAATGCGTAACAAGGAAAGTGCAGCGTCTGAACCACAGGCCAAAGTAAAGCCTAAGGTGCAGACGGCATAAGCGGTTCATTCAAAATACATTACCGAGCGGTCCGGCCTCCAAAGCCGGGCCGCTTTTTGTTTTGATACCAGAAAGTAAGTAAACCCGCCTCTCACTAAAGGTTTGTTTGAGCTGCGTATACAGGCACCTAATTTGAGGTACTCAATCGACCTCATTACCCCATGGACAAGCCGCAACACACCTCCCGGCGCGAATTTTTGCGCCAATCTGCCCTGCTTGCAGGTGCCTCATTACTTTCCACCCGCTCTTTCGGAAACATCTGCATGGGCAAACAAACGCGGGTGATCGTCATCGGTGCGGGTTTTGCCGGGCTGGCCGCCGCCTATGCATTGAAGCAAAAGAATGTAAATGTGACCGTACTCGAATCGCGTAACCGCATTGGCGGAAGGGTATTTTCGCACAACATCGATCCCAGAGAAAACCTGGTAGTGGAACTCGGTGCCGAATGGGTAGGCAATTCGCACGAACGCGTGCGCACCTTGTGTGACCAGTTCAAAATACCGCTGCTGAACAACCAGTTCGACACCCACCTGATTTACCAGAACCAATATACCAGGGCGAATGCATGGGATTTTTCGGATAACTGGAAAGCTAAAATGAAGGTATTGCTCGATGGTTACAAGACATTGGACGAGAAGCAGAAAATGCAGCTCGACAGCATCGACTGGTGGCGGTACCTGGTCAACAATGGCTGCGAAGGTAAAGACCTGGTGATACGTGAACTGCTAGATAGCACTGATTTCGGGGAGAGTATCCGGCATATATCGGCATTCGTCGCATTGGCTACTTTCGCGGAGAGCAGCGAGAAGAACGAAATGGACCTCAAAATGCAGGGCGGAAACTCAATGCTCGCTAAAAAATTTGCGGAAGCGGTGGGAATGGAAAACATCCTGACCGGCCACGCCGTCAGGCGCATTGAGCAAAAGGACGCTGTGAAGGTTGTTTGCGAGAATGGTAAAACTTTCGAAGCAGACAAGATCATCTGCGCCATCCCGACATTTGCCATCCGAAATATCCAATGGGAACCAGGCTTGCCTGATGAAAAAATGCAGGCGATCAATGAGTTGCAATATGCCCGTATCAACAAGAATGCGATCCTCTTCAAAAAGCGTTTCTGGAATGATGAAAGCTTTGATCTCATCACCGACCAGACGCCGCATTACTTTTACCACGCTACCAAAAACCAGCCGTCGGCCAAAGGCGTGCTGATTTCTTACACCATCGGTGAAAAGGCTGAGCTCATCGCCGCGCAAAACGACGGATGGCGGAAAGAAATGCTTGGGCAAACACTTAATCCCTATTTTCCAAAGGCCCAAAAGCTCATGGAGTCACAAGCCAACTACTACTGGGGAACAGACAAGATTTCACAGGGCGCCTACGCAATGTACGGACTGAATCAATGGAATACGACCCGCCCGGCTTTGCAAAAGCCTTTCCTGCACACCGCTTTCGCCGGCGAACACCTGGCCGACTGGCAAGGATTCATGGAGGGCGCGATAGTCACCGGCGAAATGGCGGCAGCGGAGATCATAGCGGTTTAGAACCGCAGTCCCAGCCTCGTAAAGAAGAACGCACCATTGCTGCCCATCTGCACGGGATCCCACGCACCACCCGATTCGGTTAATGCGGGCTGGAAAATGTTGGGGTACACATTGAAAATGTTGCTGCCCCCAATAGAGAGCGACACGTTCTTCGTGAATTTATAATTCAAAGTAAGGTCTGTCTGGACTTTGGGGCTGTATGTATCGATCATATAGTCCCAGTTGGCCAGCTTGATTTCGCCGAAACGGATGAACCGGACCATTGCGCTGAACTTGCTGACCGAGTAATCGAATGTCAGGTTGATTTTAGAAGGCGGTGCCGATGCCAGCACGAAACGCCGTTCGCGTTCGTCGAAGTAAATATCCTCCTTGCCTGCCAGTTTGGGCACCGTGTTCACCGGACCCAGCTTCATCCAGTTGAAGTTCGCCGCCACAGTAGTGCTCAGTCTTCCGGGTCCCAGCTGCGCCGAATGTGCCACAATCACGTCCAGTCCCTTGGTTGTAGTGTATTCCAATGCATTCGTAAAGAATTGCGCCTTTCCTACCCGCAAAGCTTTGAGCAAATCGCCGATATCCTCATCGTCATCGCTGAACTGCCCGGTGAGTACCACCCGGTCTTTCACTTTTACATAGTAACCATCGACGGTCACCGACAGCCCCGATACCGGCGTGAAGGTGATTCCCAGGCTTGCATTCTGGGAAGTTTCCTGCTTCAATTGCGGAATGCCCAATGCTTTCGTAACGGCGCTGTTATTGTTGGCAAGCAGCACTTCGACAGGCTGGCCGTTCACGAAATTGGTAAATGTGGAATTGAAATACTTCTGGGCCAGCGACGGGGCGCGGAAACCGGTACTCACCGAACCGCGGAATGCCAGGGCATCCGTCACTTTGTAACGCAAGCCGAGTTTGCCATTCAGGGTACTTCCAAAATCGCTATATCTTTCGAAACGACCGGCCACATCCACCAGGAATTTTTTGGTCACATCGGCTTCGAGATCCACGTACACGCCCACATTGGAGCGGCTGTGGTTGGTCACATCGGCAGGGCTGAAACCAGGAAAGCCCTGCGAACCGCCTGCAAATTCGGGGTCGTAGTTCCGGTATGAAGCTTCTTCTCCCGCAAATATCTTGTAACGTTCCGTGCGGAACTCCCCGCCAAAGGCGACATTGAGCCCTTGCAGAAAGGTTTTGTAATACCTGCTCACATTCAGGTTGACCACATTCTGGCCCAATTGGAATCCGCCCGCGTCAAAGGTTGTCTGCGACCGCTCGCCCATCGACCTGTTCAGCGTGTTTTTCACTCCGAAATGGAATTTGTTGAAGCCATAAGTGTTGCTCAAATCAATATCCCACGATTTCCAGACTCCGCGAATGCCCGCCGCTACCGAGCGGTCCTTGATTTTACTGGTAATGATCGGGTCGAATCCGTTGGGATAAATGGAAGGGATATTCCGGTCGTCGTCCGGGAAACGTGTCCAAGCGTAGGCATCGCCCTTGCGCTCATTGAAGCCCCCGAAGCTGTAAACCTGAAAATTGCTGCCTAACGGAATCTTTGCGTTGTAGTAGATCGCCGCATTGCGGATTTCCGGGTCGCCGTACTGCCTCCGGGCCAGGTCCGACTCGCTGTCCTCCGTATTTGCACGATTGGTATGTGCGCGGGAGTTGTAGTCGGCCGTTACATTGAGAAAACCCTTTTTGGCGATTTTCACGCCGTAGTTTGCATTGAAATTGTAATTCAAACCGTCGAAGTTCTTGTCATCGAACCGGTATTTGGCTTTAAATGCGCCTGCATTTGCATTCACGGCCAGCTGGTTGGTGGTTTCTTTCAAAACGATGTTAATCACCCCCGCGATCGCGTCCGAACCATATTGGGCCGCTGCACCGTCACGCAGGATTTCGATCCTTTCGATGGCCGCTGCCGGAATGGCGTTGAGGTCGGTACCGGTGTTGCCTCTCCCGCGCGAGCCGAAAAGGTTCACCAGGGCGGACTGGTGCCGCCGTTTGCCGTTGATGAGTACCAGGGTCTGGTCGGGGCCCAGCCCGCGCAATGACGCCGGATCGACGTGGTCGGCCCCATCGGAGCCCGTCTGGCGGTTGGAGTTGAACGAGGGAGCGGCAAATTGCAGCAGCTGGTTCACATCCAGCTGACCCTGCTTAGTGGTTACTTCCCGGATGTCGATCACATCCACAGGGGCCGGCGTGTCGGTCGACGAGCGGTTCAGGTTACGCGAGCCTACTACCGTTACCTGGTTGAGGACAGTGGCATCGGCAAGCGCAAAATCCTGGCTTGCATTGCCATTCAGATCCCTTTCGAGCTTGTTATAGCCTACATAGGTCACTACCAATGTCGCGTTGGAGTAGCTCACCGTAAGGCCGTAAGCGCCTTTTTCGTCGGTAACCGTGCCGTTGCCGGTACCCTTTTCCATTACGGAAGCGCCGATCAGTGGCTCGCCTTTTTCGTCGGTAACCTTCCCGGTTACTTTCAGGCCCTGCGCATAACAATAACAGGAGAGGAACACGAAAAGCCATGTTTGGTATATTAGTTTCATAAAGCTGTTATGAGGTGTAAGGTTTGCCAAATATGCAATATTCATCCACAAAACACCCGTTTTTCAAAATTAAATTTTTCGAGTATTGATTTTTTCAGAATTTATTTAACCCATTGGTTACAAACAAGTGAAATGTAACATTTCCGGGCAAAAGCTTTTGCAAACTTGCTGCGTTTCAAGGAGCCTGATGCGTATCTTTGCCGGTAAATTGTTTTTACCCCTATTCTGCTTTATTATGGTATCCGAACTGACCAAATCGGCATTAGGCCGCTTGCGCATCATCGCGTTTCTGGAAGGCATTTCCTACCTCGTGCTATTGGGCATCGCCATGCCACTCAAATACTTTGCCGGGCTCCCACAGGCCGTGCGCGTTACCGGGATGGTACATGGTGTACTGTTCGTACTTTTTGTCATCCTGCTTATTCAGGTTGCAACCGAGAAAAGCTGGTCTGTCAAAAAATCGGCTTTGTCGTTCGCTTCTTCGCTGGTACCATTCGGGACATTCTATGCAGATTCCCGCTGGTTCAGAAATTGAGTTTCCCTGAACCTTTTATATTCCTAAACACCCCTTGAACCAAGTGCTACGTAACTTTATCCTAACCCATTTCATTTTCTGTTTCATCATTTTCCAAAGCATTGCCCAGAAACCGAACGAAAACTATCAATACCACATCCACTCCGCTACCTCGCCTGTCAAAGTCGATGGCATAGCCGACGATCCCGCTTGGTCGGCTACGGAAACCGCGAAGGATTTTTTCATGATCACGCCCATGGACACCAGCTTTTCCAGGGCGCTGACCGACGTGAAGCTGTGTTATGACAAACACAATCTTTACATACTCGTTGTCAACTACAAGCCCATACAGGGCTCACTGATCGTCGAATCCCTGAAGCGGGATTTTGCATTCGGCAAAAACGACAACTTCCTGCTTTTCATGGACACGTTCGACGACAAGACCAACGGGTTTTCTTTTGGCGCCAATGCAGCGGGTGCTCCCTGGGACGGCCAGCAGGGCGACGGCGGGACCGTGGACCTCAGTTGGGACAACAAGTGGGTGAGCGCCGTGAAAAACGAGGACGACAAATGGGTATGGGAAGCGGCCATTCCATTCAAAAGCATCCGTTATAAGCCCGGTATTACACGCTGGGGCATCAATTTCAGCCGCCAGGACCTGACCATTTCCGAGAAATCGTCGTGGGCGCCGGTGCCGCGTCAGTTTCCGTCCGCGTCGCTTGCATATACGGGCGTACTCGTGTGGGACACCCCTCCGCCTACACCGGGGCCGAACATTTCGGTGATCCCTTACGCGGCTATGCGCATGACCAAGGATCACCAGAACGACCTTCCTACCAAATACAAACCTACCATCGGCGGGGACGTCAAAATAGGCCTTACCCCCTCACTAAACCTCGATTTGACCGTCAATCCGGACTTTTCACAGGTGGATGTGGACGTGCAGCAAACCAATCTCGACCGTTTCGAGCTTTTTTTCCCCGAGCGGCGGCAGTTCTTCCTCGAAAACGCCGATCTTTTCGCCAATTTCGGGTACGCTACCATCCGGCCTTTCTTTTCTCGACGCATTGGTTTGGGTGTACCCATTCAGTTTGGGGCCAGGATGAGCGGAAAAATCAACAAAAACTGGCGTATTGGCGTACTCGACGTGCAAACCGGCTCGAACGACACTATTACCCCGCACAACAACTACGCCGTGTTCGCTTTGCAGCGCCAGTTGCTGGCCCGCTCGAATGTGCGGTTCATATTTGTGAACAAGGATGCGACGAATTACACCCTGGAAAGGCATTCGGCTAGCAACCGCTACAACCGGAACGTGGGAGCGGAATTCAACCTGGCGAGCGCCAAAAACTTGTGGACCGGTAAGGTAATGTTCCTGAAATCATTCACACCCGGCAAATCCTCCGACGATTTCACGCATGCGGCCGATTTGAAATTCACCAAAGCGAACCTCATCTGGCAATGGCAGCATGAATATGTGGGGAAAAATTACAATGCGGAGGTGGGGTACGTCCCGAATGCCGTCCGGATGGGTTACTACAAGATCAGCCCGAATGTCGCCTACCTGTTTTTTATCAAACACAACAAAATCATCAGCCACGGGCCTAAGCTCGTGAACAATACCTACTGGGACAAAAAGTTCGACATGAGCGACCGCGAGTTCATATTGTCCTACAATATCAACTTCATCAACCGCGCAACGATCGCACTATGGGGTTCCAGCAATTATGTCCGTCTTCTGCGACCGTTCGATCCTACCAACCTCGGCGGAACCACATTGGCCACGGGTACAGAGCATAACTGGAAAGCGGTTGGTTTCGACATCGTTTCCGGCCCGCAAAACCGGTTTACCTACCTCGCATCGGGTATTCTCGGGGGATATTATCAGAATGGCAAGCGCAACAACCTGAAAGCGGAACTCGGTTACCGCGTTCAGCCGTATGTGGCGATCACGATGGCAGGGAATTATAACGATATCCGCCTCCCCGAGCCCTGGAAGCGCACGCAGCTCTGGCTCGTGGGGCCCCGCGTGGACGTGACATTCACCAACAGCCTGTTTTTCACGACATTCATGCAGTATAACAACCAGGCCGACAATATCAACCTCAATGCGCGCCTGCAATGGCGTTACAAGCCGGCCTCAGACCTTTTTATCGTGTATACCGACAACTATCTGCCTGAGAATTTCCGGGTCAAGAACCGCGCTATCGTGCTGAAATTCACCTACTGGTGGAATCTCTAATAAAACACTTCGATATTTCTGCTTTTGAGCTGGGTCAATTGCTCGCTGTATTTACGCTCGGCATCCTCCCCCAAAAACGGGTTGCCGCGTAAATGCAGCTTGTCCAGCTTACGGATTTGAAGCAGCTGCGACGGGAAATCGGGGAAGTTGTTCGAAGAAAGATCGAGTTCTTCGAGGTTGGTAAAAGTGACGAGCTGCGAAGGAAATGTAGTGAACCAGTTGTAACCCAAATCCACGATGCGCAATGCCTGCATTCGCCCGATGCGCTCAGGCAGTTTGCTTAAATGGTTGTGATGGGCATAAAGCGTGTGAACGCTTTTCATTCTGTCGATGCGCGTGGGTAATGCGGTTATCTGATTATGTGAAACCGCCAAATGCGTCAGTCTTTTTAGCTTCGTAATCGATTTAGGCAGGGTTTCGAGTTTATTATAGTACAAATCCAGGACTTCCAACCGGCGCATTTTACGGATCCCCTTTGGTAATGCGCTGATCTCGGCTTTGTAAAAATTGATATCCTTGACAGATTTCAATTTCCGAAAACTCGCATTGGTCAACCCGCTCATTTGGCTATTACCCAGCCAGAGCGTTTCAAGTTTCTTGCAATTGCGCGCCGCCCGTGGAATGTCGGTGATAAAGTTCATCTGAAGGTTAAGGAGTTGCAGCGATTTGTTTTTACGAATGCGGATGCCCTTATCGCGCAGTATATTTTTACTCAGATCAAGGTGTCGTAATTTGGGCAGGCGGGCCATATCGAGATCGACCGATTCGATATCGTTGTCGGATAAAAACAGTTCTTCCAGATTGGGGAAACGATATATGACGTCCGGAAGGGTCGTCAGCAGATTCTGCGAGAGCCCCAGCGTTTTTACCTTTAAAGTGTCTTTCGTCGCTATTGCCTCTGCCAACCCATTCACTACGCTGTCTTTCCTGGCGCGTGCCTCTTTGACCGGCTTGGTGTGGAAACTCACAAAAACCGTAATAGCTGTTTTGCTGCCGATGGTCCTGCGCGAGACAAAATCGGTGAGATTATGCGCGAGCTGCCCGGAAACGATCGCGGCGAGTGAGTCGGCCACCGGGTCACCTTCCTGTTTCTTCCCGTCCACCGCTCGGTAACCTCGTGTTACACTCAAAACGAGGTAATCGATTTTACCTTCCTCATTCAGGTAAAGCGTATTCCAGGCCATGTATTCCTTAAAATTATCCGTTTGAAGGATTTTCGCGTAGATGTTGTCGAATGTAGTCTGTACGCTGTGCGAATTTTGACGCACCGGCCCTTCGACACTCGGGTATTCCAGATCAAGTTTTCGGCCAAACTCCTTGGAAACAGCCTTTTGAACCAGGACCTTGGGCTGTGCCGACAGCCCGAAACTGACGACAAGAAAGAAAATAGTGAGGAATATTTTCATGACAGAAAGCATTTAAGTGAGCACACAAACATAACTAAAAAGCTAGTTATATTATTATACTTACTTATATATTTCTGTCAATGGGTGAATTTCGAATGATTGAATGAGTGAATGAGTGAATAAATCGTCATGGAGTCAGAATAGTCGTGAGTTGTCAGCAACCACACCTGACCACATTTTACCTTTGCTATTCAGTCGTTCACTCATTGACTCATTCACTCATTACTTGCTCCGCTCAATCGTGTATTGCACCAGTTGTTCGAGCGAACGGCGGTGCGGGGAATCGGCGAATTCGTTCAGTAATGCGAGCGCCTCTTTTACATATCGCTCCATCACCTCCTGCGCATAATGCAGCCCGCCCGACTCCTTTACAAATGCGATGACCTCGCTTACCTTGTTGGGCTTGTGGCTTTCGTTTCGGATAATGTTGATAACGCGCCGTTTTTCGAGCCACGGTGCATGATTGAGCGCGTAGATGAGCGGGAGCGTCATTTTCTTCTCCTTGATATCGATGCCCAGCGGCTTGCCGATTTCGTCCTCCCCGTAATCAAAAAGGTCGTCCTTGATCTGGAATGCCATGCCCACCTTTTCGCCGAATGCATGCATTTTTTCCACCACTTCCTTCGCGGCCCCCACCGAGCTGGCGCCCACCGCGCAGCATGACGCGATCAGCGAAGCCGTTTTCTGGCGGATAATTTCGTAGTAAACCGCTTCATTGATGTCCAGCCTGCGGGCCTTTTCGATTTGCAAAAGCTCGCCTTCGCTCAGTTCGCGAACGGCGGTAGAGACTAGTTTCAATATTTTAAACTCCTCGTGATCCACAGAAAGCAGTAACCCGCGCGAAAGCAGGTAATCGCCTACGAGCACGGCGATTTTGTTTTTCCATAATGCATTCACCGAGAAAAAACCGCGACGGTAGTTAGAATCGTCCACCACGTCGTCGTGCACGAGGGTAGCCGTGTGCAGCAGTTCGATCATCGCGCCGCCGCGATAGGTCGATTCGGAAATATCACCACAAACTCCCGCGGACAAGAACACGAACATCGGGCGCAGCTGCTTGCCTTTTCGCCTGACGATGTAATTCATGATCTGGTCCAAAAGCATTACCTCGCTTTTCATAAACTGGCGAAACTTCTGCTCGAAAGCTTTCATTTCATCCGCAATAGGAGCCTGGATTTCCTTTATTGAAAGGGTCATATTCATGTGCGAGGGCTTAAAGGTCCCTCCTGATAATAAAAGGACGCGAACAGGGGCATGAGTTTATGAATATGTTCGTTTAACCCTCTGAACTCTGATCTTCAAATTTGGAATAAAATCTTCTGTTTACATCAATTTTAAACCGAAAATGTTTAGAATTGGACAAAGGCCAGGGCGTCCAAAACGGCCGACAGCCGACCGCCGACGGCCAAAGTACAAACTAAACCACGTAAACCAGTCGATATGAAAGCACTCGTTCTCGGCGGAGGATCTATGAAGGGGGCATTTCAGGTAGGGGTGATCCAGGCCGTTCTGGAAAACGGCTTTAAGCCTGAAATGATATATGGAATTTCGGTAGGCTCGCTGAATGCGACTTTCCTGGCCAATGAAACCGGCAAGCAGATGGCCGAAAATAATAAGGTCGACTGGCCGCTTGCAGGCCGTAAGCTGCTCGAATTCTGGATCAAGAATATCACCCAGCCGCAGGATATTTCCACGTTGCGTTCCCGCGTGATGCTCGGAATGAATACTTTGATGAGCCGTTTCGACGGGATCGTAGACCCCTCGCCGCTGCACCAGCTCATCCGGAAACACCTCAACGACGATTACCTCCGCAATACGCCCATTAAAGTGAAGGCCGGAGCCGTAAACATCGAAACCGGGGAAATGAAGTACGTGTCCACGGATAACCCGCATTATGTGGATTTTGTATATGCCAGCTCTTCGATTCCTATGCTGATGCCGGCTATTGAAATCAATAACCAGCTGTACCTCGACGGCGGCTTGCGTGAGGTCGCGCCCATCCGTGAGGCCATCGAAGACGGGGCTACGGAAATCATTCTGATAGGCTGCCACTCTCCCCTGCTCTATCAGCCCGAAGGCATCAATGCGCGCAACCTGATCACGTTGATCGAACGGGTACGGGACATTACCGTGAACCAGATCGTGAACAACAATATCCAGTGGGCCGAATCGTACGTCGACCGCTCGAACTTGCGGGGCAGACCGATGAAAATGACCGTAGTAAGACCACTGACACCCCTGTTTCTTGATTTACAGCATTTCAATTCAGAGGATATTTCGAGGCTGATCATAGAAGGTTACCGGGCAGGGGTGGAATCAATTTTGGAGGCTGAAAAAGGCGGTGAGTCAGCGGTTACCGACCCCGCTATCAACGGCTCCGCCATTCGCGACGCTTCCAGGCACGGGCCGCTCCATACCGAATCAAACAATGTGAAATAAACCATGAAGAAGCAAACCCGGCAGGCCCTGGCAGCATTACTGCTGGCCGCCCTCTCACACACTGCACAGGCCCAGTCGGGCGACTGCCGGTTCAAAGACGCGGATGCGCTGAAGAGTTATCTGAAACCCGGCAAACGGACCAAGCCGCTGATCATGGCGCATCAGGGTGGCACGGAAGACGGCTACCCGGGCAATAGCATGGCCACGTTCGAGCGTACCTATTCCAAAGTCCCCTGCGTGCTGCTGGAAATCGACGTCCGTGCCACAGCCGATAGCCTGCTCGTCATTTCCCACGACGACGACCTTTCGCTAAAAACCAATGGCAAAGGTTTGCTGAGTAAAAAGAAGTGGAAGGAAGTCGCCAAGCTGCGGTTAAAAGATCCCTACGGCTCCATGACGGAGCATCCGATACCCACGTTTCAGGAAGTATTGAACTGGTCCGCCGGTAAAAATCTGGTACTGATCGTCGACAAAAAGCCTGAAACCAGCATTCACCAAACCATTAAAATGCTGCAAGGAACGGGCAATCTGTATAAATCGGTATTGATCTGCTATTCGTTGAAAGAGGCGCAGCTGGCGCATCAACTTGCCCCTCAGCTTATGCTGGCGGTAGGTTTCAACAGTACCGAACACATTGATGCCGTCGAACAATCCGGACTGCCATTGGAACAACTCGTGGCACTGACGCCGAGAGAATTGCAGGACGGCCCATTTTACCAGCGCATCCACGACCTCAATGTGGCATCCTCACTAGGTACCAACGGCAATATCGACACGCTGCAAACAACGCAATCAAGACCATTGTATCAAAAGATATGGGATTCCGGCGGGCCGGACATTATCTGTACCGATAACCCGATTTTGGTGCAGAGTATTTTCTATAAGAGGGATTAAAGGGAGGAAGGAGGAAAGAGAGGAACCGGAATAAAATCCCGGTTAAAACAAAACGAGCCCGCAGCAATGCGGGCTCGTTCCTTATGATAGGACTTGCTATTCTTAGTTAAAGATATAGCGGATACCCAACTGCGCCTGCCATACGTCGTTGATCGTTCTTGACTTCACAAATGCATCGCGTACGAGCACCGTTTCGCCATTTACAACCTGCGTACCCATGCGGTAGGTAGGAACACCCTGCGCATTCACGCTCGCGAAGTTGAGCGGGTTGGACTGTGTGCTGTTCGAAGAAGCAGTTACCTGGTTGGCTACGCCCCACTTGTCGTTAATCATGTTGCCCACGTTGAAGATATCGGCACGGAGACGGATGATGTTCTTCTTGTCTTTCTTACCCACTTTCACGTAGAAATCCTGCTCCACGGTCACATCAAAGCGGGTCAGCCATGGATATGCACCGCCGTTACGCTCTGCATATTTGCCTTTTCTTTCTTTCAGATATGGGTGGTTGTCAATGTATTTCTGGAATGCTTCGGCTTGCTGCTCAGGCGTGAATGTGTAAGTCTTGCCGTTTGCAGTGGTAGTCAAAGTGGAGAAAGTGATGTCGGTTGCCTTATTGGGAACAAAGATCAGGTCGTTGTTCTGGCCGTCGCCGTTCATATCGGTCGAGCTAATGTAGGAAATCTTGGTTCCGCTCGATGATACCCCACCTAATGTGATCATCGTAGCACCACCGATTTTGCCACCGTACTCTTTGCGATAAGAAACATAGCCCACAAAGCGGTGACGAACGTCGTTACCCGAGTAAGCAAGGTCCAGATAGTTTAAGCCATTCACACCCGGAACGTTACCTTCCACAGTAGAAGATACCGAAGCAATATCCTTAGCCATACCGTAAGTATAACCTACCATTCCACCAAAACCGCGTGTAGCAGGTTTTTCGAGTTTACCAGTCAAAGAGTAAGAGTAACCTTTGTTGGTGTTGGTCAGCACGTAAGTGTTTGAAACCTGGCTTGAAATCATACGCGCTGCGGTTGCCGCACTGCCGCTAAGACCGGAAGCCGGGAAACGATCGCGGGTATCCGGACCTGTAAACTTGGCGTTAGGCGCTTTCAGGTTTACGTCAATGTAGCGGAGCGAGTTGTAATTTTTGTTGAAAATACCTTCCACAGTTGCTACCACGCCCCAACCGAGTTGCTGGTCAATACCAATGTTGCTTTTCCAGATCTGCGGGAATTTCAGGTCTTCATCCGATGCATTCACCTGATAGCCTCGAAGCGGTGTCGTAGTGTTCGTCGGATTGTAGCGCGAAGGATCCAGCGTGAACGGGAAGGCAGTAGTATTGGCTCCAGCAACCGTTGCGGAGTTCACACCATTGTTACCCAACTGGTTCGATATCAACACGTAAGGAATGCGGGAAAGGAACAAACCGGTTCCACCACGGACCTGCGTGGTACGGTCGCCTTTCACATCCCAGTTGAAACCTACACGCGGCGAAAGGTAAATGCGTGATTTTGGGACATTACCTGTATTCACATTGTAAGGGTCACCATTTGGCGATCTGAACACAATAGTATCTACAACAGCGTTGTAATACTGTTTGGAAGTGTTAGGCATATTAATGTAGTCCGCGCGGAGACCCGCTGTGAGCTTGAAGTTAGGCGCAGCCTGGAACTCGTCCTGTGCGTACAAGCTGACAGTCTGCGTTTTAAACACCTGCCACGGAGCTGCACCGCCCGGAAGCAATGAGTAGCGGTAGTTGAAACGAACTACGGTATCAGGAGCAGTTGTCAGGTTCGGGTTAGCCAGGTATGCATTTGCCGCATTTTTGAAATCCTGTATCGATTTGAACACCCAAACACCATTCGATGTCGGGAAGAACAAGTTGTTCGACTTGAAGTGCTCGTAAGACGCACCCACAGTTACAGTGTGCTTTCCTGCGAAGTAAGTCAGGTTGTCGGTGATATTGAAGGTCGAGTAATCCAGGCGGTTATTAGGTGTGAAAGGATCTGAACCGATGGTGGTATAAGTCGAGCCGTCTTTCTGGATTTCGATTGTCGGGAAAATCGGCGCTTTGTATTTACGGTCTTCGATCTGCTTGTTGAAGGTACCGATCAGGTTGTTGGCAAACTTACCGCCGAAGTTCGAGTTCAGTTCCGCTACGAATGAACGGGTATTGTCCTGAATAATATAACCTGTGTTTTGCGGGGAAATCGCCGAAAGCGAGTTGGTACGGTTACCGAAACCTGCCGTGTTAGAGCTGTTCGACTGGCTGATGAGTACATCCGAATCAGAATCGTGGTGCGAGTAACGCAATGTCAGCTTATGCTTGTCGCTGATGTTGTAGTCGATACGACCGAGGAATTTCTTGCTGGTGTTCTCGTTGTTGAAGCCATCCAATGCACCTACATTGTAGTTGAATTTTTCCTGCATAAAAGAAGCCAGGTCCTGCATATCCGCCAGTGTGGTGCGGGAAACGTTGGTACCCGACTGGCCGCGGTTCAATACGAAATCGAGCGCCGGACTTGAACGTTTGACAAATTCGCCATTGACGAAGAAGAACAATTTGTTCTTGATGATCGGGCCGCCTAGACGGAAACCTGTCGTCTTTTCATTGAATTCAGCAACATTGATTTTGCTGCCGTCGATTTCCTTTCCTGCAAGGCTCTTGTTTTTGAAGAAATGGAAAGCTGAACCGGAGAATTCGTTGGTACCAGAGCGCGTCACGGCATTGATACCCGCACCCGCGAAGCCCGACTGACGCACATCGTAAGGGGCGATGTTGATCTGCACCTCTTCGATCGCGTCCAAAGAGATCGCCGTGGAACCGGTACGACCGCCTGCTTGCGCTTCGTTACCGAGACCGAAACCGTTGTTGAACACGGAACCGTCGATGGTGAAGTTGTTATAGCGGCTATCCTGCCCGCCGAATGAGCGGCCGTTACTGTAAGCATTGTATTTCGTAATGTCGTTCAGGGTACGGCCGAGTGTAGGAAGGCTGGTGATAAGGCCTTTGTTAAATGTAGTGGCGGCACCTGTACGGTCGGAGCTGAAAATATCGCTGCCCGCACCGGTAACTACTACTTCCTGCAATTCGGTAGACCCGTCTTTCAGTTCGAAATTGACGTTTGCAGCAGTACCGAGGTTAGCGAAAATGTTTTCCTGTGACTGCTCATTGAATCCCACAAAGCTCACTGTCACTTTGTAGGGCCCACCCACACGCACGCCGGGGATGGTGTAGAGCCCCTGCTCGTTGGTTACCGAGCCGTATTTCGTTCCTGATGGCTCGTGGATTGCAACGACCGTAGCGCCCGGAAGCACCTCGCCTTTGCCGTCTGCAACACGTCCCGTAATCGCTGATGAAGTAACCTGGGCTTGCGCCGCCGGTCCAAATAGAGAGAATAGAAATGCGGTAACCGCGAGGCACACCGCCCGGAAGAGTAAACTTTTCCCGTTCATAAATTTGGTGATTTGGTTTGTAAGAATACTAGCGGATTCATTCAAAGAGGATGAATAATTGGTGCAAAATAATAGCTTTTTACCTTTACAAACAAAAGGCTAAATCCTACTAAAATACAATAGTAATCTTCGTAACTAGCTGATCTATTGGAATAATGCAGAATAGTACAACAATACTTCAATATTTTCCATTTTATCAAATCATTAACAAATCACGGGAAGGGCCAGAGGCTTGGGGAGGGCAGATTTGATAGAGAAAAAAGATTTTTTATCTATCAGGCGTCAATTATTGTTCTACAAGGTAACCTTTGTTTAACAAATTGTTAAATTTTAGAAGGCCCGGATTTTTTTCCTTCCCGGAAATACTTATAACATTTGTAGGATTATGGCTTTAGGCTTTCTGTAGTCATCTATTGGCCTCTTGGCAATAAGTAATCGCTAAAAGCTTACAGCCTATGGCTTATAGCTTATAGCTTATAGCCGACTGCCGAAGTATTAATTAATCTAATCTATGCATCTCAATTTCAAACAAATAGGCGAGACAGGCAAGCCCCTGATCATACTTCACGGGGTTTTCGGCTTTCTCGACAACTGGCTCACGATCGGCAAAACCATATCCGAGCAGGGTTACCGCGTGTATCTCGTCGATCAGCGCAACCATGGCCGCTCCCCGCACGAAGCACCGCTCAATTTCCCGACGCTCGCCGCGGACCTGAAAGAATTCCTCGACCAGCAAAATATCGAATCGCCGATCCTGATCGGGCATTCAATGGGTGGAAAAACGGTAATGGAGTATGCGGTGACGTATCCCGGAACTTTTGACGCGCTGGTAGTCGTCGACATCGGCCCGAAGGCCTACCCTATTCATCACACCAAAATCCTGAAAGGCCTCAATGCGATCCCGATCGACGAGATCGAAAACCGTAACCAGGCGGATGAGGTGCTGGCCCAATACGAGCCGCTGCTGAGTGTCCGTCAATTTTTGCTGAAAAATCTGTACAGAAAGGACGAAGGCGGGTTTGCGTGGCGCTTCAATCTTCCGCTGCTTACTACCGACATGGCCAATGTAGGCGCGCAGATTCAATCCGACCAACCCATCGAAACCCCGACATTGTTCATGCGGGGAGCTAATTCAAATTATGTATTGGATGAAGACCTGGAAGGTATCCTCGACCTGTTTCCGAATGCACAGCTGAAAACGATCGAGGGAGCAGGGCACTGGGTGCAGGCTGAACAGCCGAAAGCATTTGTCAGCACCCTGCTGGAATTTCTGAATGAGGCTATCTGACGTACTTCATCCTCGGAGAACTGCATGTACCGATGATCAGTTGGTCATCGCTCATTGATACTTCCCAGGTGGGGCAGGTAATGCAGTTCATGAGCTCGCATTGCGGGTTGTTCGGCAATGCGGTTTGTGGTTTTACATCGAGCAAAGTGCCGTTGATGATCATAGTTGCGGGGGCGCAGCAGCGTGGTGTGCCATTGGCATTCAGCACGACGCCGTCGCCGCGAAAAATAAGGGTATCCGAGTGGGCCGCAGCAATGGGTTCCCAGGTGCTTTTATTGTCAAGCGATGACCGCTCCACTTCGATGGAATGCCATGGGCCCGACACGGTTGTGAATAGGAGGCCGGGAGACATATCGCCGACGCTATCCTTTTTACAAGACAATAACCACACCAGGACCAGGGGTATGTATAATAGTCTTTTCATACTTATTAAATAATTTTATTTATTCCGTAGATTCACAATCAGGCCTTTTGGTTGGAAAGGAGTGAAAAAATGAAATACCTATGAATGATTCCGGGATTTCCCTGTATTTAATTCCTACGATATTGGCGGAAGGCACTCAAAACAATGTGCTTTCGCCGCAGATCAATGACGCCGTCCGGAACCTGGACGTTTTCTTCGTGGAAAACATCCGCACCGCCCGGCGCTTTATCAGCAGCCTTAAACTCGGGAAGGTAATCGACGAGCTCACTTTCATTGAACTGAACAAGGATACCCCTGAATCGGAAACGGTTGCATCTATGCGAAGCCTTTCCAGAAATGCCGGGGTGATTTCGGAAGCCGGCTGTCCTGGGGTGGCAGACCCGGGCGCGGTGGCGGTACGCATTGCACACGAGCTGGGTATACGCGTAGTGCCGCTGGTAGGGCCGTCGTCCATTCTGCTCGCTTTAATGGGCTCGGGGATGAGCGGCCAGTCTTTTGCATTCCACGGTTATCTGCCGATCGATAAGGCGCAGCGTAAAAAAGCATTGCAGAACCTCGAAAGAAATGCAAGGCAATACCAGCAAACGCAGATATTCATGGAAACACCCTTCCGCAACAACCAGCTGCTGGAAGCGGTCATCGAGGCCTGCTCGCCCGACCTGGCATTGTGTATTGCCGCCAACGTTACGGCGCCCGACGAGTTGATCAGGACCATGCCCGTCAGAAAATGGAAGACGCAAAAGCCCGACCTGCACAAAATCCCCGCCATTTTTCTGATCGGATAGACTTTTGACGAACCCTGTTTTAATTTTACCGGTTACAACCCAGAAGGATTTCGAAGCGTCTTTCGTTTTCTTTCTAAACCGACATTCATGTTACAGAAATACATATTGATTACCATCCTGGCTGCGGCAGGATTATGGGGCTGTAACAAAGACAGCCTCGATGCCAGCATTACGGTCGATTCCAACTTCCAGGCCGGAGGTGGAAACGGCTGGACAGCCGGGTTTTCCGGGTATGCGGCGACCGCCGATTCCAGCCAGCTCGATACCGTAGCTGCGACGGCACTGCTGCCGCGCGGGCTGGACACGACGCAATACGGCTACCGGATACTGTCCCGGTATTCGAAAGGCAATATGTTCAGCTACCTCAAAAAGCGGGTGACCGGCTTCACCCCCAACAAATCCTACGAGATGACATTACAGGTCGATCTGGCAACGCGTTACAGTGCCAGTAGCATTGTCGACAAAGTGACTTTTAAAGCAGGCGTATCCACGATCGAACCTTTGACGACGAAGCTAACCTCAGGTATTTACGCATTTAACCTCGACAAAGGCACCGGAAGCCAGTCGGGTAAGGATGTACTGCTGATCGGAAGCATTGCCAGCAGCAACCCCGACAGCCAGTACTATACATTGAAAAGGTATTCCAATGACGGGCAGCCCGTTACGCTGACCGCCAACAACCAGGGCGAGCTATGGTTTTATGCCGGAACCGATTCGGATTATAAGGATACGACCATATTTTACTTCGACCGCATTATCGCCCGGTTTAAAGAACTGTAAAGTGTTTTGTAAATTCGCGTCGATTCATTAATCCATATATCCCTACCGGAATGGTACAGGTCCAAACATTTGTTTTCAATCCATTTTCTGAAAATACCTACCTACTCTACGACGAAACGGGCGAAGCGATCATCATCGATCCCGGCTGCTACGACCGCTCCGAAGTGAACGAAATCACCGGTTTTATTGAGAAGAACGGTCTTAAACCGGTACGCATCGTAAACACGCACGCGCATATCGATCATGTACTGGGCGTGGCCGCCCTGAAACGGAAATACGGTATTCCATTTGTTTTGCATAAACTGGACGAGCCGCTGATGAGAGCAGTTAAAACTTATGCTTCCAACTATGGCTTTTCGTCATTTGAGGAGCCGGAGATCGACGGGTTTATCAAAGAAGGAGAAAACATTGAATTTGGTCAGACAAGCCTTCGGACCCTTTTTGTACCCGGACATGCGCCCGGGCATGTCGCTTTTGTGAGCGATCCGGGCAAGTTCGTGATCGGGGGTGATGCTTTGTTCCGGATGAGCATAGGCCGAACCGACCTTCCCGGCGGCGACCACGGCACGCTGCTGCAAAGCATAAGGGAACAAATGTTTACACTACCCGACGACTACACCGTCTACGCGGGCCATATGGAGCCTACTACCATCGGTTTTGAGAGAAGAAGCAACCCGTTTTTTAAATAGCGCCCTATGATCCGTCGCAACATCCCCAATGCGCTTACTTGCGGAAACCTGCTTTGTGGCTGCATTGGCGTGGTGGAAGCATTCCACAATAATTTGCTGCTTTCCTGTATCCTCATTGGCATTGCGCTGATATTTGACTTCCTGGATGGCTTTATTGCCCGCCTGCTGAAAGCGACCTCTCCGATCGGCCGGGATCTGGACTCGCTGGCGGATATGGTCACTTTCGGGCTTCTACCTGCCATCATTCTTTATCAGTTATTGATGCAAAGCATTCCGGATCTGTTTGGCATCTGGAAGGCCTATCCTGCATTCATTATCGCGGTTTTCTCGGCCATTCGTCTGGCGAAGTTCAACAACGACCCACGCCAATCCGATTCCTTCATAGGCATACCCACACCCGCGAACGCGATGCTGATCGCCTCGCTCCCGTTGATCGTCCATACCGAAAGTGATTTCTGGAAAGACATCATTATCAATACCAACAACCTCCTGATATTGAGTGCGATCATGTCTTATGCACTCGTCATGGAACTCCCTCTGATAGCGCTTAAATTCAAGCAGTTTAGCTGGAAGGGAAATGAAGCCCGGTTCATACTGATTGGTGTTACGCTGGTGCTGCTTGCCACCCTGAAATTCCTTGCCATTCCGGCTATACTGATCGTTTATGTGCTTCTTTCCGTGGCTGCGAACGTCATGAAAAAGCAGGCTTGAATTGGTTACCAACGCTTTTTTTTGCACTTTTGCAGTCTTTCCGGCAACGTATGTTGCTTATAATTATCATTTTAGCATTAAATCCCGTTCTCATCTGCCTTTTGACCCTCAGCAGCTTTTGAACCGTCCCGATTAGCATGGCATTTTCCCGCATTACAGGCCTGGGCTTCTACGTTCCCGACAATATCATCACCAACGACGACCTTACCCAATGGATGGAAACTTCCGATGAATGGATCCGCGAGCGGACCGGCATTCGGGAACGTCGGTATTTCGAGTATGGGAAAGATACCAATTACAGTATGGCGGCTGCGGCATCGCGGCAGGCGCTGGAACGGGCCGGCCTGACGCCGAACGACATCGACGTGATCGTGTACGCGACTATCACACCCGACTATTTTTTCCCGGGCTCGGCATTTCTGATGCAGCGTGAACTGGGGATGGACGGCAAGCCGGTGATCGATATCCGCGAGCAATGCTCCGGCTTTGTATATGCGCTTTCCATTGCCGATCAGTTCATCAAATCGGGTATGTATAAAACGGCGCTGGTAGTGGGTTCGGAGATTCAGTCGTCGTGGATCGACAAAAGCACAGCGGGGCGCAATACAGCGGTTATTTTCGGGGATGGTGCGGGTGCTGCTGTGGTTTCCGCCACGGACGATCCCCAACATTGTATATTATCTACACACCTGCATGCCGACGGGCGGTTTGCCGAAGAACTCTTTGTAAAAGACCCGGGCAGCAGCCGCGAGGGTCGGCCGGTGAGCCAGGAGGTAATCGAAGGAGGCGGACACAATGTATACATGAATGGCAATGCCGTTTTCAAACATGCGATCGTGCGGTTTGGAGAGGTCATTCAGGAGGCTCTCGAAGCCAACGGCTACACTGCAGGTGACATAGATCTGCTTGTGCCGCACCAGGCAAATATCCGGATCAGCGACTATGTACGTCAGCAGCTGGGACTCTCTGAATCGCAGGTAATCAACAACTTACAGCGTTTCGGAAACACAACCGCCGCTTCTATCCCCATCGCCCTGACCGAGGCCTGGGAGACAGGAAAGTTAAAAGAGGGGGACCTGGTGTGCCTGGCGGCGTTCGGCAGCGGGTTCACCTGGGCATCGGCGCTGATCAGATGGTGATGTATCCGGTTAGAATTGTCCGGTCGACAGCATTACCAATGTACACCCCTCTATTGGTATGATATTTTTATCAATTAAAATATCCTTAAATTCAGGATTCTCTGTACCAGGGTTGAAAATAACGCGTTTAGGATTTAGAGAAACTATATAATCGTAGTATTCAGGTTGGTGGCTCGGATTGACATACAATGTGACGGTATCTACGTCTTTCCAGTCAGTTTTGTCTGTGTTGATTTCTTCTCCTAATGCGAAACCTTTCCTGCGTCCGATGAGTACTATGGGATGACCATAATGCCTGAGTTTCTGTGCGGCCAGGTAAGCGTATCTGGATGGGTTTGAAGTTGCTCCTATAATGAGTGTACGTTTCATGCCAAAATCAATTTAGTAAATACTAAGGGCACCAATGCGGCGTGGCCGCAGCGCCTCACACACCAATGAAACACCAAAAGATCGTTCCCGATTCCCGCAAGGCAGGGGCCACGACTAATTGTACAACGTTAAGAACTTGTCATAATAGCTTTTAAAAAAATGAATGAATCAAATGTAAGCCGGAGCTTCTGGAACGAAAAGTGGGCAAAGATTTTATTCAGCGAGATTGAGAACGCTCCCCATTACGAAGTATCCAACTATGGCAGATTGAAGAGTTTCCAGAACAATCCCAAGGAAGGGGTTGTGATCAAAGGATCTGTCATTCAGGGATATAGATCATTAAATATCCGTGTGGCAGGCGGCAAGACCATCAACCGTTACGTCCACAAGCTGGTAGCAGAACATTTCGTGGACAAGCCGGATGCTGAACATAATTTCGTCATTCACCTGGATTTTGACAAACAGAACAACCACTTCGAAAACCTGAAATGGGTGACGAAGGCGGAAATGATCGACCACAACCGCGAGAATCCCGCATTCATTAACCGGGTCATACCGCGCAGGACCAAGAACTACAAGCTGACGGAAAGCAAAGTGCGCATCATCAAGAAGCTTTTGAAAAACGATAATAACCGTTTGAAAATGATTGCGAAGCAATTCGGAATTACCCATACCCAGCTCAACCGGATCCGTTCCGGAGAAAACTGGAAGCATGTAACCGTTGAAGATTGATAAAAACACTTAGCTGAGTTTTTCTGCGGCCGAAACCGTATAACCGCTGCCGTTCACGCCTTCTTCAAAGTCGACCGACACGCCGATCACGTACATGAGATGGCGCTTGTCTATCAGCACCTTAATTCCTTCGATAAGGTACGTCTGGTCGTGCTCTGTGGCGGTGTCAAACCCCAGCAGGAAGGATCCGCTGCATGCCCCCCCTCTCAAACCTACCCTGAGTCCATAGGTATCCGGGATTTTGTTGGCCTCTAATGTAGATCTGATTTCCAGCTGTGCTGCCTGGGTCAATTGAATCGGGTTATTCATTCTGCTCTATTAGCTGGTTGCGATAAATCAGTAAACGCAATCTGCCGCCGTTCCATTCGCGTTTTGAAATAAATATCTGCCAAATGCGGCTAATCGTTTAATTTTGTGCCTCATTTTGGCATAAAATTACTTTTTCACACCATGGAATATACACTGATACTTGGCGCACTGGCAGTCGGGCTCGTTCTTACACTCGCATTGGGCGTGATGCTGAACTCCGTAGCGGACAAGTTTCTGGAAAAGCAGCGTACTGATAACCGCAGCAAAAATGTGGAAATCACATTACCCCTTCGTTTGCAGGCTTACGAGCGCATGTGCCTTTTCCTGGAACGCATCACACCGAATAACTTGTTGCTAAGGACGGCACCCATGGCTACGAGCGCGCTGGAATTGCAGCAGATCGTACTACATGAAATCCGCGAGGAATACAATCATAATGTAGCCCAGCAGCTTTACATCAGCACTCATGCGTGGGAGCAGATTGTGAACGCGATGAACGAAACCGTGGCTGTCGTGAACCAGGCCGCGGCCGAGGTGAATGCAGAAGCCCCTGCCTCCGACCTCGCCAAAAAGATCTTCTCGCACGTCATCGAAAAAGAAATCCAGCCTTCGACACATGCTTTAAAGGTTTTGAAGGAGGAAATCCGGAATGTGTTTTAGGAACAGAGTTCGGCTGTCGGTTATCGGCAGCCGGCTGCTTTTAGTTTAAAATTTACATCAATTACAGTGCTGTTGGCCGAATGCCGACAGCCAATAGCCATTAAAAATGCTTTACCCCAATACATTAGAACAAAAACTGGGATTCGACAAGCTGAGGGAGCGATTGAAAGAGCTCTGTATCAGCTCACTAGGCCAGGGTTTTGTGGAAAAGATCCGCTTTTCCGAGAATTTCGGAATGGTGGAAAAGCTCGTAAGCCAGACCGCCGAAATGCAGCGCATCCTCGAACTGGGCGAGAATTTTCCTTCCCAGAATTACATAGACGCGACGCCCTACCTGAAACGGGCTTCCATTGAAGGTATGCTGCTCACCCAGCCTGAATTTTCGGACCTGAAAGTGTCGCTGCTTACCATTCGCCTTTGCCTGCGCTTTTTTGAGAGTCAGGAGGCGGACGCCTTCCCTATTTTGGGAGAATATGCTAAGACAATCAAAGTCGAAAAGGCCGTCACCGATGCCATCGACCGCATTATCGACGATCGCGGCCAGATCCGCGATTCGGCATCGCCGGAGTTATCACGCATTCGCAAACGACTGATTTCCGAGCAGGCCGGCATCCGCAAGAAGCTGGATACCATTCTCAAATCGGCGAAGAGCAACGGTTGGATTAGTGACGACGTGTCTTTGACCGTCCGGAATGGCCGTATGGTAATTCCCGTGGCTGCCGAGCACAAGCGCAAGCTGCGCGGGTTCATCCATGACGAATCAGCCACCGGGCAAACCGTTTTTATCGAACCCACCGATGTTTTTGAGACCAACAATGAAATCCGTGAGCTGGAATATGAGGAGCGCCGTGAAATAAACCGCATTTTGCTGGAACTAACGGCCTACATCCGGCCGTATGTGCCCGACTTGCAAAAGGCCTATGGCTTCCTGGGCTTAATGGACTTCCTCCGCGCCAAAGCGCGTTTGGCCGGTGAAATGGGCGCCATTAACCCGCCGTTCGAGAACCGGCAATTTATCGACTGGCGCGAGGCGCGCCACCCGCTGCTGCATTTGTCTTTTCAGAAGCAAGGCAAGAAGGTGATCCCGCTCAATATCGAATTGCAGGAAAAGCAGCGCATTCTCATTGTGTCGGGGCCTAATGCGGGCGGTAAATCCGTGGCTTTGAAAACCGTGGGGCTGATCCAGTACATGTTTCAATGCGGCTTGCTGGTACCGATGCTGGAAGGCTCTTCGATGGGTTTTTTCCAAAATATCTTCATCGACATCGGTGACGAGCAATCGCTGGAAAATGATTTGAGTACATACAGCTCGCATTTGACCAACATGCGTCATTTCCTTTCGATGGCTAACAAAAGGACATTGTTCCTCATCGACGAATTCGGTACCGGCACCGAGCCTGGCCTGGGCGGCGCCATTGCGGAAGCCATTCTGGAAAACCTGACCAAATCCGGCGCCTTCGGGATGATCAACACGCATTATACCAATTTGAAAGTCCTTGCGGACAAAACGGAAGGCCTGGTAAACGGAGCTATGCGCTTCGATGGCGAGCATTTGGAGCCGCTATACCAGCTGGAAATCGGACGTCCGGGCAGTTCGTTTGCCTTTGAGATCGCCTCCAAAATCGGGTTACCAAAGGCTGTGGTGGCCCGGGCGAAGGAGAAGCTGGGTACACAGCAGGTGAATTTCGAGAAATTGCTGAAAGAACTGGATATCGAGCGGCGCGTATTTGCGGAGAAAAACATTGAAATAGGCATTAAGGAGCGCAAGCTGACCAAGCAGGTCGCCGACTATACCGCATTGAAGGAAAAGCTCGAAAACAACGAGAAAAAGATCGTCAATGAGGCCAAGCAGAAGGCCAAAAACCTGCTTTCGGATGCAAACCAGCTCATAGAGAATACAATCCGCGAGATCAAGGAAAACAAAGCCGAGAAGGAAAAAACCAAAACGGTACGCACTACCCTTGAAAATTTTGGCAAAAACAACCTGAAACTGGCGGAAGTTACCGAAAAACAGCCCGAGGAAGAGGAATACGAACCGGAAGGCGGCGACATTACACCGGGCAGCTACGTGCGCATCAGCGGGCAGACTGCCATCGGCGAGGTGCTTTCGGTGAAAGGTAAAGACGCGGAAATCCGCATCGGCGACCTCAAATCCAACGTGAAGCTGAACCGCCTGGAAAAAGTGTCTCGGAAAACCTACCGTGCCGCAACCGGCGACAAAGGCCTAAAAACGGCCTCCAAAGGCGTAGATATGAACGAGCGGATGCTCAATTTCAGCTTTAACCTCGATATGCGCGGCAAACGAGGCGAGGAGGCATTGGGGCTCGTTGATCAGTTTATGGATAATGCCATTATGCTCGGCTACGATGAGCTCCGCATTGTGCACGGCAAAGGCGACGGCATCCTGCGCACGCTCGTACGCAACCATCTGCGCGGGTACAAGCAGGTAACGGGCATGTACGACGAGCACGCCGACCGCGGGGGTGCGGGTGTAACGATTGTAAAATTGAGATAATACGGTTTTTTTAAACCACCATTAATGCAAAACGGGCGCCCTATGAGCGCCCGTTTTGCATTGTATATCAGCGAAATCAGTGAACTGCTGCCGAGGAAGCAGGCACTGTTTTACGTCCTTTCATCCAGAAGTACAGGATAGCGAATGCAACGATCAGCAATGCGGGAAACATCACCATGGTGCTCAATGTGGCTTGCCCTGCGGCGAGTTCCATTTCGTCGCCTGTAAGGCCTGCTGCCGCTTTTTCAGCTTTGGCGTCGTCCAGCCATTTACCGATTACCGGCTGCCAGATAGCCGTTGAGAACATGCCTATACCACCTACGATCGACATACCCAATGCACCGCTCAATGGCACGTTTTGCGCCACGAAACCGATCATCGTAGGCCAGAACAAGGCAACGCCCATTGCGAAGATCACCGCCGCCGCGTAAGCAGCAGGACCAGTTACTGTGCTGAACAGGTAGATACCGATCGCCGCGAGGATCGAAGAGCCCCAAAGGATACCCGTCTGACCGATAGCCGCCACAATCGGGTGGGCGAAGAAGCGTGCGATCGCCATCAGACCCGTTACCAGGGCAAGGATCAACATCGGGCTAGCGCCGCTTTTGCTCATGATCAAACCTGTCCATTGCTGCGGACCGAACTCGCTGATAGCAGTGAATGCCATACAAACGAAGATGAAAAGGAACAGCGGCGTGAACATCGCTTTCACGTTCTCGCCGATTGAAGTTACACCGTCTACGTGAGGCTTCGGAAATGCCTGTCCCCAGAAAAGGAATGCGTAAATGAAAGTCGGGATCAGGATCACCCAGATCTGCGCCTGCCAGCCAAGGTTGGCGTCGGTCATGAATTTCGAAATCAAAGATCCTACTACGATACCGCCCGGGAACCACATGTGGAAGCGGTTGAGCATTTTGCTCATTTGCAGGCCCGAGTAAGAGTCGGCGATCATCGGGTTACAAGCGGCCTCTGTACAGCCGTTACCAACCCCGATGAGGAATGTAGAAATCAAAAGTCCTGTATAACCACCTGAATAGATCGTCATGACGATACCAATCGCGTGGCAGACAAATGCCACCTGCATAATCGTTTTCGGCCCGATGGTGTGGTACACGAGCCCGCCGATGATCATGGCGAGGGGAAACCCGAAGAACCACATCGAGTTGATAAAGCCCAGTTGCTCAGCTGAGAGGTTAAACTCAGTGCCAAGCTGGGGCAGGATCCCTGCACGGATACTGAAAGAGAATGCAGTGGTTATGAGCGCAAAACAACTTGCATTGAAGAGTCTTCCGCTGTTAACTGATTGGGTCATGAGACTAAATGGGTTTGATTATTTGAATTAAGATGATTGATTTCGGGATATCTATTTTTTCAAAGATTTTCACAAAAAAAACAAACTCCGGGGAATTCTACTGCTTTTCACTATCCCTAAGCAATGTTTTTTATGTCTTAAATTTATATTTGTAGGAAGTAAGAGTCCTTTAAGAGGCTCTTTCCTATCTGTGTAATCTATTTCAAAAACCTTAAACCAACTGGAATGTCAAGAAAGATCAGAATGGGCATGGTAGGCGGCTCCCTGGATGCATTTATTGGTGGGGTCCATCGCCGTGCAGCGATCATGGATGGAGAAATTGAGCTGGTTTGCGGAGTTTTCAGCTCCGATCCTGCTAAATCTAAGGAAACCGGAAAAGCGCTATATCTGCCTGAAAACAGGGTTTATAACGACTTTGAGGAGATGATCCTGAAAGAAAAGCAGCTACCCGAGGGCGAACGCATGGACTTTGTTGCCATCGTTACACCTAACCACGTACATGCCGCTCCTACAAAGCTGGCGCTGGAAAACGGCTTCCATGTCGTGTGTGATAAACCAATTACATTGAATACCGAAGAAGCGGAAGAGATCGTATCTGTGGTTGAAAAAACAGGTCTGGTCTTCTGCCTCACCCACAACTATACCGGCTACCCGATGGTCAAAGAAGCGCGCCATATGATCGCTTCGGGTGCGATTGGAGAAGTCAGGAAGGTCATTGTGGAATATCCGCAGGGCTGGCTGGCTACTTTGGTAGAAGTTACCGGCAACAAACAGGCCGCATGGCGCACCGATCCGAAGCGTTCGGGAGCAGCGGGAGGCCTGGGCGACATTGGCACCCACGCCGAAAACCTCGCCGAATACATCACCGGACTCAAAATAACCCAGATTTGCGCCGACCTTACAATATTTGTGGAAGGCCGTTTGCTGGATGATGATGCCAACATTCTACTTCGCTTCAACAACGGCGCCAAGGGTATTCTACAAAACAGCCAGATCGCCAACGGTGAGGAAAACGACCTCAATATCCGCGTCTACGGTGAAACGGGCGGTTTGCAATGGAAACAAATGGAGCCTAACACACTGATTCACAAAACCAACCAGGGTACGCGCATCATCCGAACGGGCGTAGGCAACCTGTCCAAAGCCGCGCAAGTGCATACGCGCATCCCCGCCGGCCACCCCGAGGGCTATTTCGAAGCCTTCGCCAACCTCTACCGCAACTTCGCCATTCACGTAAGGGCGTACTGGGAAGGCAAAAAAGCCGATCCGGTATACGACTTCCCGTCCGCACAGGATGGTTTGAGGGGTATGAAGTTCATCGACGCCGTCATTGCTTCCAACAAGACGGAGACTAAATGGACCGATTTCTGATCCTGAATACTCAATTTCATTTACTGTACATCTCAATTTAACCCGCGAGAGCGGACTGTTTTCCACCAATCATTCCATACCCATTTATGAACAAAATCAAAGTTGGCGTTGTCGGAACAGGCTTCATTGGCCCCGCACATATTGAAGCACTGAGACGTCTTCCTAATGTAGAAGTTGCAGCACTTTGCGAAGTGACCGCAGAACTGGCCAAGGAAAAAGCTGACGCGCTTGGCATTGCACGTTCCTACACATTCGATGAACTGTTGAAACAGGATGACATTCAGGCTATCCACATTTGTACGCCTAACTTCTTGCACTACTCACAGTCGAAAGCGGCCCTGCTGGCCGGCAAACACGTCATTTGTGAAAAACCCTTGGCGAAAGACCTCGCGGAAGCGGAAGAACTCGTTGAGCTGGCTGCGAAAACCGGTCTGGTCAATGCGGTGCATTTCAACCTGCGCTACTACCCGCTGGCCCGCCAGATGAAGTCGATGCGTGAAAAAGGGGAACTGGGCGAGATTTATTCTTTCATCGGTTCTTACCTGCAAGACTGGTTGTTCTACAACACCGACTATAACTGGCGCCTGGAACCGGACAAATCCGGTGATTCACGCGCTATCGCGGACATCGGTTCTCACCTGATGGACATCCTGGAATACATTACCGGCCTCAAAACCGTTGCGGTCCTGGCTGATTTCAATACGGTTCACAAAACCCGCAAAAAGCCTTTGAAAGCTGTTGAAACTTACTCAGGCAAAATGCTGCAACCGGAAGATTATGCCGATGTACCTATCAATACCGAAGACCACGCCAATGTATTGCTCCGTTTCGACAATGGCAACAAGGGCGTGATCACCGTATCACAGGTATCTGCCGGACGTAAAAACCGCATGTCGCTGGAAATTTCCGGCTCTAAAAAGACATTCAGCTGGTGCTCCGAGTCTCCGAACGAAATGTGGATCGGTAATCGCGACAAAGCCAACGAAATCCTCATGCGCGACCCTTCGCTCGTGAACGAGGACGTACGCTCGACCATTACTTTCCCAGGCGGCCACAACGAAGGCTTCCCGGATACTTCCAAACAAATGTTCAAGGAGGTGTACGCTGCCATCGCAGCCGGCAAGCAGCCCGAAAACCCCACCTTCCCTACATTCGCGGATGGCTATCGTGAACTACTCATTTGCGAAAGGATACTTGAAAGCAATAGAGCTGAGGCTTGGGTAACAATTTAATTTCGAATGATTGAATGAGTGAATGATTGAATAGGGCGTCTGTGCTTTTTTGCTAACACACTATAAATATGGCTGATGGTAAAAACGACTTCGTTTCCCAGTTACAAATTCGCACTAAGCAGTTTGTGTTGAGGAGTATTAAAGTTTTTAAAGCATTACCACCAACCGAGGAAGCTCGGGTTATTGGAAAGCAATTTCTGCGATCATCCTCATCTGTTGGAGCCAATTATAGGGCAGTATGCCGGGCCCGGAGTCAAAATGAGTTCTTTTCCAAAATCAGCATAACAGTTGAGGAGGCTGATGAATCACTCTTCTGGATGGAGATTATGTCGGAAGCGGGTATTCTTCCATCCGAAAAGCTGAATGCATTGATGGCCGAAGCAGAAGAACTTATCAAGATTCTATCCAAAGCTCGAAAAACCGTCCGCTGACAAAATCAACTCACCATTCAGTCATTCAATCATTCAATCATTCAGTCATTCAATCATTAAAAACATGAAAACGATAAAAGGCCCAGGTATCTTCCTCGCCCAATTCCTTGGCGACGAAGCTCCGTTCAACTCATTGGATACCATCGCCGACTACATGGCCGGCCTTGGCTATAAAGGATTGCAGCTCCCCACCTGGGATCCGCGCGTGATCGATGTGAAACAAGCGGCCGAGTCGCAGACCTATGCCGACGAGTTGAAAGGCAAATTGGCTGACAAGGGTCTTCAAATTACAGAACTCGCTTCTCACATCATCGGTCAACTGGTGGCATCGCACCCGGTGTATGACGATCTGTTCGATGGTTTTGCCGTACCGGAAGTTCGCAAAAATCCGAAAGCACGTGCTGAATGGGCTGTGGAGCATTTGAAATTGGTAGCGCAGGCAAGCCGCAGACTGGGTTTGAAAGCTTCGGCTACTTTCTCCGGTGCATTGGCGTGGCCTTTCCTTTACCCATGGCCTCAGCGACCTGCCGGCCTCGTTGAAACGGCATTCAAAGAACTGGCTGCCCGCTGGAAACCCATTTTGGATGTATATGACGAAAATGGCGTGGACGTGGCATATGAGCTCCACCCGGGCGAAGACTTGTTCGATGGCACCACTTTCGAAATGTTCGTGGACTACCTCGGCGGCCATACCCGTGCCAATATCAACTACGACCCGAGCCACTTCGTGTTGCAGCAACTGGATTACCTTCAATTCATCGACCTGTATCACGACCGGATCAAAGCATTCCACGTAAAAGATGCGGAATTCAACCCTACCGGCAAGCAGGGCGTTTACAGCGGCTTCGCTGGCTGGGCAGACCGCGCCGGACGTTTCCGCTCACTCGGCGACGGCCAGGTTGATTTTGGTGCTATTTTCTCGAAACTGTCGCAGTACGATTATGACAGCTGGGCTGTGCTCGAATGGGAATGCTGCATTAAGTCGCCCGTACAAGGCGCGGCAGAAGGAGCACCGTTCATCGAAAGCCATATCATCGAAGTGACTACGAAAGCGTTTGACGATTTCGCCGGAACAGGTGCAGATGAAGCATTTAACCGCAAGGTGCTGGGTTTATAATTGTCCATCTTACAAGTATATTAAAAACCTATCTTCCTTATGGAAGGTAGGTTTTTTCTACGTTAAACAATACCCAACCAATTCAATGACTGAATCCCCTTTTCAAAAAGTATTAAAACGTTTCAGGATAGCCGCCGTGACGGCCCTGGCGTGTTGCAGTCTGGTAGCTACGGCCCAGACGGTGACGCCGGAGAAGCGCGTGCTGGTGTTCTCCAAAACGGCCGGGTTCCGGCACTCCTCTATTCCCGCAGGAAAAACGGCCATTTTAAAACTAGGTAAGGAAACTGGTTTCGCGGTGGATACCACCGAAAACGCTGCGGCTTTTACCAACAAAAACCTGCAAAAATACAGCGCGGTCATATTCCTGAACACTACCGGCAATGTCCTGAACGACAAGCAGCAGGACGCGTTTGAACGCTACATTCAGGCGGGAGGCGGCTATGTGGGTATCCATGCGGCAACGGATACCGAATACGACTGGCAGTGGTACAACAAACTGGCCGGCGCTCAGTTCCTGAGCCATCCAGGTAACCCGAATGTGCAGGAAGGAGAGGCGTTTGTCGTAAACGACCAGCACCCTTCGATGGATGGTTTTCCTAAAAAATGGAAGATCAAGGACGAGTTTTACGATTTCAAAAATTTTAATGAGAAAGTAAATGTCCTGGTTAAGATTGACGAAAAGACTTACAAGGATGGGAAAATGGGCGACAACCACCCGATGTCGTGGTACCACGAGTTCGACGGCGGTCGTGCATTTTACACCAATTTCGGGCATGAGGATGCGACGTTCACGAACCCGGTTTTTGTAAAACACCTTACCGGCGGCCTTAACTGGGCAATGGCGTCGAAGCTGGACTACGCTAAATCCCGCCCGGAAGAAAACCGTTTCACTAAAAAAGTACTCGCGTCGAAGCTCGATGAGCCGACAGAACTCGTGGTCCTCGACGACCAGCGCGTACTTCTAACCGAAAGAAAGGGGAAGGTGAAGCTTTACAATCCCAAAACCGGCAAAATTAAAATCGTAGGGGAAGTTCCTGTCTATATCAAACAGGAATATGGCTTGATGGGTCTGAACATCGACCCGAACTTCAAGACCAACAAACTCATTTACATGTACTATTCGCCGCCATCTTCGCAGGCGGACACAGCCCAGCACCTGTCGAGGTTTAAATACGACGACGTGAAGGACACCCTGTTGCTCAGCACGGAAGAGGTACTGCTCACAGTACCCGTGAAGCGTACGGATTGCTGCCACACCGGCGGTTCCATTGCATGGGATGCCAAAGGTAACCTGTACCTATCGACCGGCGACGATGTGAACCCGTTCCAGTCCGATGGGTACGGTCCTATCGATGAGCGTCCGGGCCGTGAGGGCTGGGATGGCCAGCACACTTCTTCCAACACCAATTCTTTGAGAGGCAAGGTATTGCGCATTAAACCGCGCTATGGCGACCGGCGGGCCAATATGCCGGGTGGGACCAACCTGTATGACATTCCCGAAGGCAACCTGTTCCCTCCCGGAACAGATAAGACACGCCCGGAGATTTACGTAATGGGTACCCGCAACCCTTACCGTATTTCGGTAGATCAGCACACCGGCTATTTGTATTGGGGCGATGTAGGTCCCGACGCATCGAACGACGATCCCAAACGTGGACCGAGAGGATATGATGAGGTAAACCAGGCCAGAAAAGCAGGCTACTTCGGTTATCCGTTGTTCATTGGCAACAACCGGCCCTACATTGATTTCAACTTTGCCGATGGCACATCCGGAAAGCCTTTTGATCCATTGAAACCGATCAACAACTCTCCGCACAATACCGGTTTGCAAGAACTACCGCCTGCGCAGCCTGCATTCATTTATTATCCCTACGCCGATTCACCGGAGTTTGGAGCGATTGTGGGCAAAGGCGGACGTAATGCCATGGCTGGTCCGGTATATTATGCCGCTGATTTCCAGGATAGCAAAGTTAAATTCCCTTCCTATTACAATGGTAAATTCTTCGCTTACGACTGGATCCGCGACTACATTAACATTGTGACAATGAACGAGAAAGGCGACCTGCAAAGCATTGAACGGTTTATGCCTGGCACGAAGTTCAGCCATCCGATCGACATGCAATTTGCGAACGACGGCTCATTGTATACTTTGGAATACGGCCCTAACTGGTTCGCGCAGAACGACGAGGCCAGCCTTTCGCACATTACTTTTAATGCAGGTAACCGTGTGCCAGTGGCCGTAGCGAGCGCTACCAACACCACCGGCGCAACGCCATTGAAGGTCAATTTCTCTTCCAAAGGCTCCTTAGACCACGACGGCGACCCGATCAAGTACGAATGGTCGTTTGGAAAAGGCCTGCCGAAAAGCACATTACCTAACCCAAGCTTCACCTACGCTAAGCCGGGCGAATATACCGCCACATTGAAAGTGACCGACAACGCAGGTAACTCCAATGCTTCGGACGTGATCGTGCGTGTGGGCAATGCGATTCCCAAAGTGGATGTGGCTATCAAAGGCAACAAGACATTCTACTGGAACGACAAACCGGTGAACTACGAAGTGTCTGTTTCTGATAAGGAGGACGGTAGCCTGGCCAACAAGAAGATTCCGGAAGACGAGGTGACACTGACGATTAATTACCTCGAAGGCTTTGACAAAACACAACTCGCCCAGGGGCACCAGGCTAACACCGGCTTCGAAACCGGGAAACGGTTGATCGAACTGAGCGACTGTAAAGCCTGCCACTCGATTGACAAAAAATCAATCGGGCCGGCGTACCGGGAGGTAGCGAAGAAATACGCGAGCGAGCGCAATTCGCTGAAAACTTTGACCGACAAGGTGCTCAAAGGCGGAAGCGGCGTTTGGGGCGAGCAGGCAATGCCCGGCCACCCGCAGCACAAGCCCGAGGAGATCGAGGAAATGGTAAAATACATCCTGGATCTGAATAACACCAAGGCTGTCGACAAAAAGCCGCTGAAAAGCTCATATGTGACGCAGGCCAAGAAAAAAGACGGTTCGTACATTTTCACAGCAAGCTATACCGATAAAGGCAATGGCAACATGGGCCCGCTGACCGGTTCAAAAACAGTAGCGCTGCGCCCGTCAACATTAATGGCCAATGCAGCCGACACCACCAGAAGCACTTTCAAGTATAAAGCTGACAATGGAAATGAAATGGTGATCGGTATGAAAGACGGCGGATTCATCGCATTTGATGATATAGACCTGACCCAGATTTCAAAACTGGCTGTTTCGGTGGGAAGTAATGCCGGCCGTTCGGCAGGCGGCACGCTCGAAGTTCGCCTGGATGGCGTAGCGGGAGCCAAAATCGGTGAGGGCAAAGTCGATAAGACCGAAACCATCAGCATCCCGGTCCAGGCTCCAGCCGATGGTAAGCTGCACAAGGTGTATTTTATATTTAAAAATGCAGAAGCAGGCAACAAGCCACTGTTCTCCATTGAATCCGTTCATTTTGACAATGCGGCATTGTAGGACTGATGCAGGCTAGAAAATAAGCAAAGCGGGCTCCCATCACGGGAGCCCGCTTTTGTCTTTTACTCGACTAACATCTTCCTGGAACCCATACTTCTGCCGTCCATTACCAGGTCGTAAACGTGGACACCGCTGCGATATCGATCGGCTGAGATGATCAGTTCTCCCGCGCCGCGTCCGGATATGGGATGAGAGCTTACCTTCACACCGGATGCCGTATAAATGTCTATTACCGCTGTTTCGACAGTTTGGGGAATGAAGTATTTAATGGAAGTCTTGTTCGAGAAGCCGTTGGGAACATTTTGCTCCAAACTTCCGGATTCTTTTTCGGCTGGTTTAAAAACGCCCGGCTGGGCACCCATCAGGCGTTCCAACTTCTCCAAGCGACTTTCCAGGTTCTGGATTTTAGCATCCTTCTCCTCTATGATCCGCTGTTGCTCTTTCACCGAATTGATCAGAATATAGGTCATAGCGTTGGCATCATAGTCCAGGTACTCGGTTTTGTTACCCAGTGAATCCTGATAAGCGAATGTCCCGACGGTATAGGGGGCTATTTTCTGCATTTCCTGGGCAATAATGCCGACAAACTTCTTATCGCCGGTTTGGATCCCTGCCTGCCCGTTGTATTGAAACCATACCGGTTTAATTTGTTTAAGCACGTCCAGCCCATCGCTGAAATCAGACACATTGGTTTTCAGACGCCGGTCAGACATGATAATCCAGCTCGCCGAGCCAGCCTTGGCTGCGCTACTCGTACTCATTTGAAACTGGTAAACCGGTGCCGATACCCCGATCCCTACGTTGGCATTGTTGCCTAATACGACACAGTGGCTTGCCGTGACCTTCGCATTGGCGCCCAACGCAGTGGCATTCACGATGTCAGCCTTGCCCGCTGAGGCATAGCCGAGGTATGTGTTTTTCTCACCACTCACATTGTCGAAACCAGCGCCGTGCCCCAGGAATGTATTGAGGCTGCCGGTTTTGTTGGAAAATCCAGATTTACTTCCAACAAAAGCATTACCTACCCCGCTATCGTTGTTGCGTCCGGCAGACACCCCTACAAATGCATTGGCAGTGCCTTGCGCATTCAAGTAACCGGACTCCTTTCCGATAAAAATATTGTCGTTGCCTGCGCTGTAATAACCTGCATCCGTCCCCATCATGATATTGCCGTTGCCTTTGATCAGCGAGCCCGTCCGAAAGCCGAGTAACAGGTTGTAATCCCCTTTGCTTTCTCCCCCGGCGCTTGCTCCGAAAAAGGTGTTTGCGTTGCCTTCAGCATTGAAGCCCGAACTTGTCCCTACAAAAGTGCTGAAATCAATTTTGGAAAGATTAGAACCGGCCTGATGACCAATGATGGTATTGGCGGTCCCGGTGACATTGGAGCCCGATTTTGTTCCAATGTAGGTATTGGCAACACCCGCCGTGTTGGCGTACCCCGCTTTCCAGCCGATAAAAACATTATCACTCTGCTGGTTGTAATAACCCGCCTCCCTGCCTAGAAAGACATTGTGGTGATTTTTGTTGAAATAGCCCGCTTGAACCCCCACAATCACATTATCGTCGCCCCCCGAAGCGAGCATACCGGCGTCCTTCCCAAGAAAAACATTGTATGAACCCGAACTTGCACTTCCGGCGCCGGTCCCGAAAAACGAATTGCCGCCGCCAGCAACAGCGCTCCCTGCCCCGGCGCCTACGTATGTATTGGCATCGAAAGCATTGTTTTGAATACCGGCCTGCCATCCTATGAAGGTATTTCCTGCTCCGGTGCTTATCTCTCCCGTACGAAATCCTACAAAAGTATTGGAACCCTTGGAAACCGTGTTCTTACCCGAAAAATGGCCGACAAATGTGTTCTCCGCTCCCGTGGTGTTCATTTTCCCCGCATCGGTGCCGAAATAAGCATGCCCGATGCCCAACGTTCCCGCCCCGGAACCGTAATGCGTTTGTGCCTCCACCTTGCCGAGTATGGCTCCCCCAGCCAGCAGCAAGGCAATAATTTTGTACATCTTTTCCATGAAATCAATGCTTTTAGTGATGACCCAAAGTTCACCGACATTTGCTGGCATAGAGAAAAGCTTGAAGGAACGCCCCATCAAGATTATTTACCGGACTTTGGGCTGAAAAGGGGCAGCAAACCGTTTCAAACTACTCCTAGGCACTTCATTTGAAGCATAGAAGTACTTGATTGATTCTTCGAAATAGGTCTTGTGAAGTAAGCGGCTGCGACGCGACCGCTAATTGGCAAACCCTTCAATCCCCAAACCGAACAGGGCAAAGTCATACTTGACAGGATCGTTGGGATCGAGCAACCTGAGTGAAGCGGTAAGTTCGATAGCGGTCTGCCAGTCGGTTACGGGCCGTTTGATCAGTCCCAGAACACGTGCTACACGGTCGACGTGAACATCGCAGGGGCATACAAGCTGTGACGGACGGATGGTGTCCCAAATGCCGAAATCAACGCCGCTGTCGTCCTTACGCACCATCCAGCGCAGGAACATGTTCAGGCGCTTGCACGAGGATTTGCGCGTGGGCGTAGCAATGTGCTTGCGCGTACGCAAAGGGAAGTTTTCGGAGTCGGAAAATTGGTCGTGGAAGCCGATGAGCGCATTTTCAATGGTAATGTCGCCAGGCTTCATATGGCTGCTGAATGCGAATTCCAGCGAGTCGTGCATGTTGTAGTATTCCTGAAAAAAATGCAGGAAATAGAGCGTGTCGGTAGCGTTAAAAGTGCGGTGTTTGAAATGCAGGAAGGGTTTGAGGTCGCTGTCGCGGTGATTGCGCACAAAGTCATAGGGTGCATTGTCCATCAATGCAGCCAGCTCCAGACATTTGTTAATAATGGTCTTCCGCTGGCCCCAGGCGAGTACTGCTGCCCAGAAACCCATAATTTCAATATCCTGCTTTACCGAAAACCGGTGCGGAATACTGATGGGGTCAAAAGGAATGAAATCAGGTTGATTGTACCGGCTTACCTTGCTATCGAGCAGTTCGGCAACAAATTCGGGCGGATAGGCGGTGATACTAGCGTCGGGCATGGCTACCTCCGAACAGGTAAGCCAGCACGCGTGATATACCTGAGAAAATCATTACAATGCCCGAGAACAGGAATGTAAAAATGGCTATAAATGGATACAGCAGTGTGAACATAACAGTCCAAACCTTGTATCCGGCCGTATTTTTAAGCGCCTCGCGCTCCTCCTCCCTTTTGGAACGAAACTGTGGTGCGTGTTTCATAATATCTTTTCGTAGTTATTCGAGATAACTGACTACGGCCCGGAATCGTTTACTATTGGGGGAAACTTTTTCAAATGCGCGGGACGACAGCTTGATCACAATATCGTCGTTCACGCTCGTGTCCGGAATACGGCCGATAATGCGGACGATAATTTTTTCCTGATTATATTCATTTAAAACCTCCACGAGCGAACCGATCGGTGCCGTGCGGTGCAATCCGAGGAATTTGCTGGTACTTTCGTCTGTTTCAATCACCTCGGCCAGGCCCGACTCCGACTTTTTCTTGCTTTTCACCACTTTCGGCGGCGCTACTTCTTCCACAGGCTTCACTACCTTTTCAGGAACGGCCGTTTTGGCCTTCACCGAGTCTTTCACAACGGTAGTCGCAACCTTCGGAGCAGGCGGCGTAACCACAGGCGCAGCTGCTTTTTCAGCCCCTTTTTCGCTGACGATCAGCTCCTGGCCGTCTTTGAGGTTATCATCGGTAAGATTGTTCCATTTCCGGAGATCGGCCATTAGCACACCATACTTCACGGCTACGCGATACAATGTCTGGCCTGGTTCTACCTTATGAATGCCGTTGGAAGGCAGTGGAGCCGGAGGTCCGGATGGCGCGGCTGTGCTGGTAACCGCCGGTGCAGGAGTATCTGCCACAGGCTTTATTTCCTTCACCTCTGCCTTTACAAGCTCCTTTTTCTCTTCTTTCTTATCCTCTTTTTTGGAGTCCTTTTTGGCGGTTTTCGGCGTGTAAGGTACCCGAATCGTCTGGCCCGACTGGATCTGATCGCTCATGCCGGGATTGGCTTCGCGTAAGGCGTGAATGGTCGTTCCGTACTGGCGCACGACGGCAAACATCGTCTGCCCCTGGTTCACCTTGTGGATAATGAAGATCTTCCCCCCTACCTTTTCGACCCCTACCGAGTCAACAGCATTCAATCCCTCAGCCCGGGCACTCGTCAAACCTGTCATTAATCCTGCCAAGAGGGCCAGGCAAAAAATGTATTTCATTTATTATGAAAGCGTTAAACTCGAAAACTCGTTGCTATTTTTCAGATAAACCAGTGTGGACGCTTTCAGCATCATCGTCGAGCGGCCTGTTCCTTCACGCTCTTCCGATAGTTTCTCGTGTAAAACCTGTTGCTTCTGATCGGTTACTATGAGGAGGTATTGCACTGTTTTATCTTGCTCGTAAATATAATAAGAAAAGATTATATAGGGTCTTTTCTCCAAATAATCAATGGTTACCGGGATGTGCCCATGCGTGGTGTCGCTAACAAATTGCGCGAGCCGGTCGAAGTACATATTCCCTCCGATGTAACGAACGGGCTCGGCTAAAATTATTTCGTCGTCCGGTTCGGGTAGTGCTGCATCCAAAGACAGCAATTCGCCGGTTACCGCATTGCAATGCAAATATTTGAATGAATCACCCTGCCTGGCCGCCACTTCCAGCAGGCCCTCTCCGGCATTTCTTACCAGCACGTGGCCGGGTGTTATCCACGCCAGCAATCCCGTCGTTCCATCCACGGCGAGGAGGTCCGTAGGCTCGGGAACTTCGGGATAGCGGTAATTATGCAGGTAAATATGGCCATCGGAGAAAGCTGTAAGCGATGTCCACCAATCGGTGCCCTCCACCTGGCGCCGCCATTTTAAAGTCCCGGTTTCGGAGTCGATGACGGCAAACGATACTTCCCGCCTATCCGCATCACGTAACTCTATGACCCACAGCGAACTGGCCGGGTCGGCATCCGGCATTACCCGCCAGATGTTTTCTGAAAACCGGAACGAAAAAAGATTTTGCAATTTTTTACCTTTATTTTGAATCAAATTTAACTGACAACGACCTCGTGCGCATTCTAGGAATAATACCGGCCCGCTACGCTTCTACCCGCTTTCCTGCCAAGGCTTTGGTGGATATCGGCGGAAAAAGCATGATCCAGCGGGTCTACGAACAAGCTTCCAAAGCTACTCAACTGGATCAGGTTATCGTAGCGACGGATGATGAAAGAATATTGTACCACGTGCGGGAATTTGGCGGAACCGCGGTAATGACGTCGCAGGATCACCAAAGCGGCACCGACCGCTGCTTCGAAGCGCTGAGCAACACGGACCGCACTTATGATTATGTGATCAATATCCAGGGCGACGAGCCGTTCATCAGCCCCGAGCCGATAGACCACCTCGCATCGGTGCTGAATGGGGAAACCGAGCTCGCCACATTGGTCAAAGTCATCGAAAACGATGACATTCTCTTCAACGTGAATGTACCGAAAGCGGTTTTGAACAAGCGAAATGAGGTGATGTATTTCAGCCGCCAAACCATTCCCTACCTGCGCAATGCACAGAGCCAGGACGAATTCCTGAAATCGCATGTTTTTTACAAGCACATCGGCATTTATGCTTACCGAACCGACGTGCTGGCCGAAATAACCAAACTCCCCGTATCCTCGCTGGAAAAGGCGGAAGCGCTTGAACAGCTGCGCTGGCTGGAAAATGGCTATGCGATCAAGGCAGTGGTTACGTCCGACGACTCACATGGCGTGGATACGCCCGACGACCTCGACAGGGTGACCAGAAAATTTTTGCCGTAGCAGGGCTTTGTGGAATGCATTTTTTACTAAGGAGGTTAACGTATAAGGATTAGCCGTATATTTCTTAAAAAACGTTAAAACCGTTTTACGTATACGACCCGCTTCTTCCGGCACGTTAGCCTTTTATTGTTTTTAACTAATTACCACTTGAAAAAAGAGCCTTATGCAATATAACATCCTTTGGGCCGACGATGAAATAGATCTTCTCAAACCGCACATCATGTTTCTCACCAACAAAGGTTACAATGTGACGCCCGTGAACAGCGGCGCCGATGCATTGGACCGTATCGAGAACGACCGGTTTGATATTGTCTTTCTTGACGAAATGATGCCGGGTATGACCGGACTCGAAACCCTAGCGCAGATCAAGCAGCAACAGCCCAACCTCCCGGTAGTCATGATCACGAAAAGCGAAGAGGAGCATATCATGGAGGATGCCATCGGGTCAAAGATCGATGATTACCTGATCAAACCACTGAATCCCAATCAGATACTCCTTTCCGTCAAAAAAATCCTGGACAACAAACGCCTGGTAACCGAGAAGACCACCCTCAGCTATCAGCAGGAGTTCCGCACCCTGGCGATGCAATACCAGGACCGCATTGGTCACGAAGAGTGGGCGGATATTTACAAAAAACTCATTTACTGGGAGCTCGAACTGGAAAGCTCCGACGATCAGGGAATGGCCGAAGTTTTCAGCATGCAGAAAAGCGAAGCCAATGCCAATTTCTGCAAATTCATTGAAGACGAATACGAAGAATGGCTCAATGACCCGCGTTCCGACAAGCCGATCCTCTCGCACCAGTTGATGAAACAGAAGGTATTCCCACATCTCAAAGGCTCTACCGAACCCGTTTTCTTCCTTTTGATCGACAACTTCCGTTATGATCAGTGGAAAATGATCCAGCCGATTCTGCAGGAGTTTTTCAATATAGAGGAGGAATCATCTTACTACTCCATCTTGCCGACTACCACCGGCTACGCACGTAATGCGATCTTCTCCGGACTTATGCCGAGTGAAATGGAGCGCAAGCATCCGCAATGGTGGGTGAGTGATGAAAATACGCCGGAAGGTGAAGAAGGACTGAACAACCACGAGCAGGACTTCCTTCAAAAACAATTGGAAATGAACCACTTGAATATCAAGTTTTCATATAACAAGATATTGAATACCAACCAGGGAAAAGCATTGGTGGATACATTCAATAACCTGCTGACCAACCAGTTGAATGTGATTGTCTACAATTTTGTGGATATGCTTTCCCACGCGCGTACGGACGTGCAGATGATCAAGGAGCTTGCGCCGGATGAGGCTGCTTATCGCTCCATTACCCGTTCGTGGTTCCAGCATTCTCCGCTGCTCGATTTCATTCGCAAAGTGGCAGAGAAGAAGGGCCGCCTGATCCTTACCACCGACCACGGCATGATCCGCGTTCAGAAACCGGTTAAAATCATCGGTTACCGTGAAACGAATACGAACCTCCGTTACAAGCACGGAAAAAACCTCGGCTTCGACGACAACCACTTGATGGTATGCCGCAAACCGGAGCGCATATTCCTGCCGAAACCACACGTTTCGACTTCGTACGTGTTCACGAAAGAAGATTATTTCTTTGCTTACCCAAACAACTACAACCAATACGTGAACCTCTACCGCGATACCTTCCAGCACGGTGGCGTATCGCTTGAAGAGATGATCATTCCGGTGATTGACATGAAAGCGAAATAAATAGCTTGAATACGCAAAAAAGGCATCTGATCCTCTCAGATGCCTTTTTTTAATGCTTTAAAACAAGACTAGCTCATGGTAACACCGCCGTTCTCGCATTTGATCACGCGGGCGGGGAAGCGTTTGAGAAAATCGTGGTTGTGGGTGGCCATTAATATCGCAGTGCCTGCATTGTTGATGGTGCGGAACACCTGCATGATCTGGTCGCCTACTTCGGGGTCGAGGTTTCCGGTAGGCTCATCGGCGATCAGGATTTGCGGCTCGTTAAGCATCGCCCGGGCGATTACCACGCGCTGCTGCTCACCGCCTGAAAGCTGGTGCGGCATGCGTTTCTGGGCCGTTCCGAGGCCTACCTGCATCAACACTTCGGCAATGCGTTTGGATATTTTGCCTTTGTCTTCCCAGCCCGTCGCCCGGAGTACGAACGCCAGGTTGTCTTCGACCGAACGGTCAGAAAGCAACTGAAAATCCTGGAAAACAATGCCTATCCGGCGACGTAGGAAAGGGATATCGGCCCTTTTGATATTGTGAAGCTCATAACCGGCTACTTTGGCAGAACCGGTGTGCAGCCATAAATCGGCATATAGTGTTTTCAACAGCGAACTCTTACCGCTACCGGTCCGACCGATAAGGTAAACGAATTCGCCCTTGCTGATTTCAAAATGAACGTCGTTCAAAACAGGCCTCTCACCCTGATAGATATCTGCCCTTTCCAGTCTGATTATTGGCTCCGTCGAATCGGTGGTCATGATTTGTGCTTTGCGTAAATGTGAGCGAATGCTCGAAATGGATAGTGTGGCGAGTCCGCTTATGTCAAATTGAGCAGACCAGTATTGTCATCCTGAGCGTAGTCGAAGGATATTTGCGCGTTGCCTTGGAAAAATCGCACATGCACTTCGACTTCGCTCAGTGTGACAAACGGAATTATGAATTACCCTTTTTGTAGTCAGAAAGGAATTTTTCCAAACCGATATCGGTCAATGGGTGTTTCAGCAATGCCTCGATTGCGCTCAATGGGCCGGTCATTACGTCGGCACCAACTTCTGCACATTGGATGATGTGCATCGGGTGACGAACTGATGCCGCCAGCACCTGCGTATCGAAACCGTAGTTTCTATAAATAGTCAGGATTTGTTCGATCAGGGCGATACCATCGGTAGAGATATCGTCCAGGCGGCCTACGAACGGAGAAACGTAAGTGGCACCGGCTTTCGCTGCAACGAGCGCCTGTCCTGGTGAGAAAATCAGCGTACAGTTGGTACGGATTCCTTTTGAAGAGAAATATTTCAGCGCTTTGATACCTTCTTTGATCATCGGGATTTTCACCACGATTTTCTCGTCGATCTCAACCAGTTCCTCGCCTTCGCGAACCATTCCTTCGAAATCAACCGAGATCACTTCCGCACTTACATCGCCATCCACGATGTCGCAGATTGCTTTGTAGTGACGCATTATATTATCCTTACCTGTAATTCCTTCTTTCGCCATCAAAGATGGGTTGGTGGTCACACCGTCTAATACACCAAGCGCCTGCGCTTCCCGAATTTCATTCAGGTTCGCAGTATCAATGAAAAATTTCATATTGAAAATTTATTGGTTAGAATATTCCACAAAAGTAGGAAACCCTGAACAAAAGCAAAAAGAAAGAAAGACGGAAAAACCTGAGGCGAAGAAATAAAAAAAGGCAAACCGAGAATCTCACCGCATCGACCACCTACCCTTGCTTCCGTCAGGACCTGGGGGATTCGGAAGGAGCTGGTAGTTCCGATTTGCCGGGTGCAAAGATAAGGACATTTTATTCACAAAAAGAAAACATTCGTGTAACGTTTCGCCTTACTTTTGTGCGAATCAACTAGAAATGAACCAGTATGCCTCGATTATTTTTTTTATTTTTTCTGATTTTCCTTTACGCCTGCTCCCAATCCTCCGACGCGTTCCTCCAAAAAGGCAAAGAACTCATGCAACAAGGCAAAACGCGTGAGGCCATTGAATTCATCAACAAAGCGATCGAAAAAAATACCACCAATGCCGACGCGTTCAACCTCCGCGGCGTGGCTTATTACGAATTGAAAGAATATCCGAATGCATTGCTCGACTTCGGCCAGGCCATCCGGCTGCAACCTTCCTCCTACCGCCCTTACTTCAACCGCGCATTGCTTTATACGGACGAAAACAAACTGGATTCCGCATTTTCCGATTATAACAAATCCGCCGAACTGGCTCCCGATACTGCCGATGTATTCCTCAACCGCGGGCAGTTGCTCGTGCTGATGGATAAAACGCCCGATGCGATCAAGGATTTTGAAAAAGCCACTCAGCTCGATGCGAACAACAAGCAGGCCTGGTACAACCTGGGAAATACCTACTACCGCACCCAGGACTTCAAAAAAGCAACATTGGCATTTCGCCAGACCGTGAAACTTGACGCGAGCTACGGAAAGGCATTCTACGGATTGGGCCTCGCGCAGATCAACGATAATGAAAAAGACCTGGGCTGCACGAACCTGAAACAGGCTCTGAACCTGGGATATAGCGACGCTGCGAACGCATTGGCGCAATTTTGTCAGTAAATGATGTGTTAAAACAGTGTTTCCGGCAGTTAATAATGTGCCGGTAACGGCTTTTTAGCATACCTTAACATCGTTCGAAATTTTAACCCGCTTTATCATGAGACTTTTCAAGATATTTTTCGGCGTCATCTTCGTCATTTTCGCCTACCTGCAACTCAATGATCCCGATTCAGGCGTCTGGATTGCCATTTACAGCTTTGCCGCACTGGCATGTTTTATGAGTATCCGCGAGCTATGGCCCTCCTGGGTATTTTACGTACTTGCGGCCGGATATGTAGTGGCGGCTATCCTTCAATGGCCACCTGAATTCGAAGGTATTTTCTTTGGCGAAACGGCGATGCGCAGCCTCAACATTGAGTTGGCGCGGGAATCGCTCGGGTTGGGCATTTGTGCCATTGTGATGGCCGTTGTAGGCAAATGGGGCTGATCATTCCCTCACCCACTCGATCTCTTTCAAACCGAAATCCATTTCTTCCGGCTCGTTGGCCAGTCTGACACGCAATTTCCCAAGCTTTGTCACATCGGTCACCGAGCCGCTGGTGATATTTCCGTTGTAGAGAAATTTCACATCCTGCTGATAACCATACAGATACCTCAGATACTCGCGGCGGATCACGTCGTTCTGGGAGCCTGAGCGCAACCGCACATACCAGGCGTCCAGGGACTTCAACAGCTTATGAAACTCATCGGCCAGTACGAATGTCTGCCCGGTTTCACGCGCAAGCGAAGTCGCATACTCATTCTCGAATACCGACTGGTTGATATTCACGCCTATGCCCACAATGGACGTAGCGAAACGGCTGCCCTGCAACGAGTTTTCGATCAAAACCCCGCACGATTTCCGGTTGTTCATGTAAATGTCGTTCGGCCACTTCACCCGGGTATCGGGCACGTAGCTTCCCAGGTATCCGCGGATCGCGAGCGCGGTGATCTGACTGATCAGAAACTGCTCCTGGATAGGCAGAAAACCGGGTGTCAGTACCACTGACAGGGTCAGATTTTCGCCTGCATTCGCATTCCAGGCGGTTCCGCGCTGGCCTCTTCCCTTCACCTGATTGTCGGTAATGACAACCGTTCCTTCCTCAAACAACCCCGCATGTACTATTTCAGCCGCTATGTCGTTGGTGGAGTGACAAGTTGGCAGGTATATAACTTTTTTACCAATTATTAGCGTGTCCTGTGTAGAGTTGTACAATTTTTTTGTTTTACTTTAGGGTTTTAGAAAAGGAAATAACAACGCATGAAAGAACGCAAAAATAAAGAACTATCCTCAAAAGATCTCACCGAACTGGTGGTGAAGGGCATGACAGAAAAGAAGGGTTTGGAGATTGCCATATTAGACCTCAGAAAAGTAAAAAATTCAATCACTGACTTTTTCGTGATTTGCTCGGGGAATTCCGACACACAAATAGATGCTTTGGCCAACTCGGTTGAAGATGAAGTTTACAAAATATCCAAAACAGAGCCCTGGCAGAAAGAAGGAAAGGCGAATGGGGAATGGATTTTGATTGACTATGTCGACGTTGTCGCACATATTTTCAACAAAGAACGCCGCAAACATTACGATCTGGAAGAACTTTGGGGAGATGCAGAGGTGACGTACCTGGAAGACTCCATGGTATGAAGGCCCGCCGGGCGAACATTAGCCCTGCCGGGATTGTTGTTTATTATATTTCCTCTTAATTAAAACGAACGAATGTCTGAAAACGATAACAAAAGGGGGCCACTCAACCCTAAAAGTCCTCAGAAGGGATATCAAGGTTGGATTATAGCCGCTCTGATCGCTACTATACTCGGAATCACGTACCTTAACCGCACATCAACCATCCGCGAAACCACTCAGAAACGTTTCGAAAAAATGATGGCCGACAAGGAAGTGGAGCGCGTAACCATTGTAAATGACAAATCGGTAGAAGTTACGCTCAAACCCGAGGCGCTGAAACTCGACAAATACAGGGTTGTTGCAAAGGAAAATAACTATTTCGGCGGGGAAAGTGCTTCCCACTATCAGTTCCAGGTGACATCGGCGGAAACCTTCAAGAAGGATTTCGATAAAATGCAGGAAGGAGTACCCGACGATGACAAAGTGCCTTTTGTGGTGGATACCCGCAACGACTGGACCAGTTTCCTCGGAACCTGGGGCTTTTTCATTGTCATGATCCTGGTAATGTACTTCATCCTCGGCAGAATGTCGGGTGGTGTAGGCCCTGGCGGTCAGATCTTCAACATCGGCCGGTCCCGCGCGACGCTCTTCGACGCCGAAAACAAGGTTAAGATCACATTTAACGATGTTGCCGGCCTCGACGAAGCGAAAGAAGAGATCAAAGAGATCGTAGAGTATCTGCAAAGCCCCGACAAATTCAAGAAACTGGGTGCTAAAATCCCGAAAGGTGCATTGCTCGTGGGCCCTCCGGGAACAGGTAAAACTTTGCTTGCGAAAGCAGTAGCGGGCGAAGCAGGCGTGCCTTTCTTCTCACTCTCTGGTTCCGACTTCGTGGAAATGTTCGTGGGTGTAGGAGCAGCGCGCGTGCGTGACCTCTTCAAACAAGCGAAAGAAAAAGCGCCTTGTATCATCTTTATTGATGAGATCGATGCCGTGGGTCGTTCACGTGGCCGTGGTGCAATGCCTGGCTCTAACGACGAACGCGAAAATACATTGAACTCCCTGCTCGTGGAAATGGACGGTTTCGCAACCGACTCCGGTATCATCATTGTAGCAGCTACCAACCGCCCCGATGTTCTCGACCCTGCATTGCTCCGTCCGGGACGTTTCGACCGCCAGATTTCCGTTGACAAGCCGGACGTAATCGGTCGCGAGGCGATTTTCAAAGTGCATTTGAAGCCATTGAAACTGGCTACCGACGTCAATATCCAGAAACTTTCGTCTCAGACCCCTGGCTTTGCCGGTGCTGAAATCGCGAACGTTTGTAACGAAGCCGCTTTGATCGCCGCCCGCCGTAACCGCGAGGAAGTGACTATGCAGGATTTCCAGGATGCCATGGACCGTGTAATCGGCGGTTTGGAAAAGAAAAACAAGCTGATTTCTCCGGAAGAGAAGCAAATCGTGGCATACCACGAAGCAGGCCACGCGGTGGCGGGCTGGTTCCTGGAACACGCCGATCCGTTGGTGAAAGTGTCGATCGTACCACGTGGTGTGGCGGCATTGGGTTACGCACAATATCTCCCGCGTGAGCAGTATCTGTACCGTACCGAGCAGCTGTTTGATGAAATGTGCATGACATTGGGCGGCCGTGCCGCGGAGGATGTGGTATTCGGTAAAATCTCTACCGGCGCATTGAGCGACCTTGAACGGGTAACGAAAGTGGCATACAGCATGGTTACCATGTACGGTATGAATGAGCGCATCGGTAACATTTCATTCTACGATTCGAAACAAACCGATTACGCATTCACCAAGCCTTACTCGGAATCGACTTCACAGGCGATCGACGAGGAGGTGAGAAAGCTGGTAGACGAAGCATACCAATTTGTAAAAAACCTGCTCGTTGAAAAACGTGATGCACTTGAAGTGCTGGCCAAAGAGCTTCTTGAAAAAGAGATCCTTTTCCAGGCCGACCTCGAAAAGCTGATTGGAAAACGTCCTTACGAGAAAGAGACAAGCTACCAGGCTTACATCAATCGTCGTTCGAACGAAGAAGCGGCCATTCACGAAGAAGTGGTGAAGCAGACACTCGAAAAAGATCGCAAAGAAGAAGAAATGGCGGAAGCCGAAAAAAGTGCCAACGACGAATAGGCATTTTTGATCGAATAAAAATAGGATAGCCGGACAATTCAACCTGTCCGGCTATTATTTTTACAGCATATCTGAATCTTTTACCTAAACCTTCAAAGCAATGTCCTTTGAAATTTTCAAACAGCAATTCGGCGACCTGACTGAATACGTTATACACGAAACCTCGACTGAAAACCGCGTAGTGGTGATCCCCGAACTGGGCGGCATCGTACGCCAGCTATCCCTACGCAAAGGGCTCACCCTTTTTTCAGTCCTGAAAACACCTCCCACCCCGGCCGCCCTTGTTGCCGACACGAAAAGCGCCAGTGAACTGCTTTTCCCTTTTGCAAGCCGCATACCGGAGGGGAAGTACAAGTTTCTGGGTAAGGAATATCAGCTTCGCAAGAACGAAGACGGCGGGCTGAACGCCATTCACGGATTGGTGCGCAAAAACCAGTTTCATATCGACGAGCAGGTCATTCACGCTGATAATGCGTCGATCCGATTATCGTATACCATCGACAATGCCGAAGGTTATCCGTTCCAGGTGCATTTTTCGGTGCGGTACACCCTGCATTCCGACGGTCGTTTCGAGCTGAAATATGAAGCTAAAAACAATGGGCACGCGCCTTGTCCGGCAATGTTCGGCTGGCACCCCTACTGGGTGCTGGGGAATGAGGATGTGGAAGCATGGAACATTAACATTCCGTCGAAAAGGCTGGTTACCTTCAATGAAAACCTCATCCCGATCGGTACTGAAGCATTCGATATGGCGATGCCTGCTTTGCTGCATAGGAAAGAGTTTGACAATGCCTTTATCGTAGAGAACACCGGCGGCCGCGCGGTTACCGAGCTGATTTCGAAGAACCAGAATGTTACGCTTCGTATTGAACAGGAAACGGGGGAAGGGAAGTTCAATTACCTCGTCGTGTATACCCCGCCGGCACGTGACTGCGTAGCCATCGAGGCGCTGACTGCCAATGTGGACGCGTTCAATACGGGTGAAGGACTAAATATCCTCGCGCCCGGACACAGCATTGACGGCACGATCACGGTGAGCCTTACCTGAGGGGCGGTTCCGGTACCAGCCGATTTTGTGCCACAGAAGTTTCCAATGGGTCAGATACCCTATATGTGCCGCGACAATGGAGAGTTTATCCGACCATTTGTCGCGGTATTTTACATTATAAAGGAAAATACGCCAGGTTTTAGTCTTCAACGAAGGGCGCTCGTTCTCCCAATGAGTGAGTATTTCGTTCAAAAAAGCCTCAGAGGGATAACTTCCGGGTTCTCCTGCGAGCCCCAGGTAGTCCCTGCCGCTCAGGCAGCTCGCCACGCCGAGCGATTCAAGGAGCAGTTTATGAAACCCCTTTTCCCTGGTTACCCTGCTAATGTACGCCCAATCCAGCGAATCGGCAGTCTTATCGAGCAACCTGACGAAGTCGGCAACGTATTTCAGCTTGTCCCATTGCTCGACGCCACCATGATGGATCACCATCATGAGGAGCTGAACTTCCATGCAAGGTACCTTCACCGCTTTTCCCATCATGTCGAACTGGACGAGGTTTCCTGCCAGCTCATCCCATTTGAAATTATAGCAATACCGCGGGTAGGTGCAGTTCCACTGTATTTCCAATGATTGCAATGCATGCTCCCGCAGCGGCGTGAGAGGAAGCTGATAGTCGGTGTCGAGGTAATCATTTACGACAGCCTTTTCTTTAAGCAAGTAGTGGCGGTAACTATCGGCGGCGAAGCCTTCGCGGAGGAGAATATCCAGGCTTGGGGTAACATCCTCTTTCCCGATAAAAAAATCAATATCGCCAAACTCCCGTGAGGCGGGCTTATCGTAGAACATCCAGGCCCATAATGCACCCTTCATCGGAAAAACGCGTACTTTATTCTCTATCAGACGATTATATAATCTCACGCATATTCCCAGGAAAGCCATATTGGTAACAGCCTGCCCCAACGCAAATTCCCGAAGCATTTGTTGAACTTCGGCGGGAAGGCTAATGGCCTTTTCCTGTACGTAGTCAAATGCCAGCGGCCTGATCTGGTGCCAGCTGGCAAGTGCCGAAAATTGACGCGGATCAAAAGGTTTCTCCCGGACTGCGAAAGGCTGGCGGCCCGACGGCAGTACCGCTGCCTCGATCAGATATGCCAGTTCACGTGAGATCATGATTTGCTGCATCCTATTCCGTGATTAATGTTTCACGGATATTCGCCTCTACCCATTTTTCCAATTTATCAAACCCTTCGGGCCTCCTTATTCGAAGCAAATCCGCAAACCTGGCGCATTGAAGACTTTGAAAAAAGTGTCTTTTGAGATTCTCAGTGGTTAAAAGCGCAGTGGGTAATGGAAAATTACGAAGCATTTCTCCCGGCACTTCCGCCGCATTCATATGCCGGGCGGCCGGTTTGTTTCGGGCCTTATGAAGAAAGAAGACCTTTCTAAGAGGAACCATGCTCTTCGAAAACCGATCCCTTGGCTGGTAAGCAAACTTATTGATCCCCTCACTGACCGGTTCGAGGCTTGATTGGTCATAATGCAGCCCCTGGACGGTCTTTTCCCATATTTTAAGCTGGGGATAAGCCGGAATGACAAACGGATTGCCGGATTCATCGAAGGTAATTGCTGTGAGATCGTCGCTCAACAGCCTGCAACCCGCTTTAATGTAAGCTGCCGCCGTACTGGATTTTCCGGCTCCCGGCATGCCCATGAAACACCACGCCTCTTCGCCTATTGCTACCGAGCTGGCGTGCAGGAGAAAATATCCTTTTTGGAAGAGGATCAAGCCTAAGGCTTCACTCACCGTAAACAGGCTGATAATGTTACTATCCGAAGTCACGGGAGCGACAACCAGCTCATTACCACCCGAAGCCCGGAACAACGCCACGCCGGTCCATTGCAGATACATGGCCTGCTGCTCGTCCTGGCCGAAAAACGCGCGGGTACCACGCCGGTAGATCGTAGTTGGCCGCATGTCCGGAAGCTTTACATCACCCTGTCGGATATAAATGTCGGATGCGGCATGCGGGTCGCCTTCGGATAGTTCAGGCAGGGGGATTTCTGAACGGATATGGAGCCCGAAGGCGGTGTAATGGTGCATGTGTGTAATTTAAAATAAAGATCATTCCCAAACCCAAAGCCGTTTGTAGGAAACAGTGTCGGGCCAACGCCCTATAATAATGTTGCCATTTTGTTCCACCCAGGCATGCGCTTCGAATTGCTTGGCGGGATTGATTTCGATGCCGATTTCCAGGGTTAATGCCGGAGCATTCCGGAGCAGGTATTTCGTTGCGAGGGCACGAGGCAGGCATAAAAGCTCAAAAGGCAGCAGATTTGCCGCGGTATCCACTGCCCAAACGGCCCGCTTTACCGATTCGGGCGGGGTATTCTCTATTCTGCTCGGGCGGCTGGCACGGTGGTACCATTTTCTGAACAGCGGAAACGGAAGCAGCAAAAGCCCGGCCTTGATCCAGATCAGGCACCAGCCGGCCCGCAGGAAAATCCGCTTCTCCGGCCCGGATAAATTCCGCCATTTGCCTACCAGCTTGCCGATTTTGCCCAAATCTATTTGATTATTTCAACCAGTCTCTCGGAAACCAAATCCTTCAACAAGCCGTCGATATCGTTCCTGCACGTAGCCGGATCGACATCGTACTCGCTGGTTACCACCTCACACAACGAATCGATCGTTTGGGGGCCTTTTTCCAAGGTATCCCAGACCAGCACACCCACCTCGTCCAGACCGTAGTAGGCTCCTTTATTGTGGTTGAGGATCACTGTTTCCCCCGCAACTTTGGACGAGGTCTGTTCCGATGTAAGCTGGTATTTCATTATTATAATATAATTCCGAAGTATAATGTGCAACCGATTTGTACAAAGTTAGAAATTTTAATTACTCAATCTCAAACTTTATCCCCTGCGCCAGTGGCAGTGCGGTGCCGTAGTTGATCGTATTGGTTTGACGCCGCATATAGGCTTTCCAGGCGTCGGAACCCGATTCGCGCCCACCGCCTGTCTCCTTCTCACCGCCAAATGCCCCGCCGATCTCTGCTCCTGACGTTCCGATATTCACGTTCGCGATGCCGCAATCCGAGCCGGCGTGCGAGAGAAACCGCTCCGCATCCCGCAGGTCGTTGGTGAATATCGCCGAAGAAAGGCCCTGAGGCACATCGTTTTGCAATGCAATGGCTTCTTCCGTGTCGGAATAACGGATCATATACAGGATCGGCGCGAAGGTTTCGTGCTGCACGATGGCGAAATGATTCTCCACTTCCGCAATGCAGGGCGAAACGTAACAACCGGACGCATATGCATCGCCTTCCGGCACGCCAGGTTCTACCACAAATGTACCTCCGGCTTGCCTGATCTGCTCGGCGGCATTCTGGTACTGCACGACGGCCTGTTTGTCGATCAAAGGCCCGACATGTATAGCCGGGTCCAATGGGTTACCAATTTTCAACTGGCCATATGCTTTTTTCAAAAGGCTTTTTACCTCGTCAAATATGGATTCATGAACTATCAAACGGCGCGTCGAGGTGCAACGCTGGCCGGCCGTACCCACAGCGCCGAAAACGATGGCAGGTATAGCTACTTTCAAGTCAGCGGTGGGCGTAACGATGATGGCATTGTTTCCGCCCAATTCGAGCAGGCTTTTACCGAGTCTCCTGGCCACCGCCTCCCCTACCGAGCGCCCCATCGGTATGCTTCCGGTAGCCGACACCAATGCGATCCGCGGGTCCTGTGCGAGCCATTCGCCCACTTCGCGGCCACCGGATACAATGCACGAGACGCCCTCCGGCACATTATTATCTTGCAAAACATCCCTGATGATATGCTGGCAGGCAATGGCCGTCAGCGGCGTTTTTTCGGAGGGCTTCCACACGCATGCATTACCGCATACCCAGGCGACCATGGAATTCCAGGACCATACCGCCACCGGGAAATTGAATGCGCTGATAATCCCCACCACACCGAGCGGGTGCCATTGCTCGTACATGCGGTGCTGCGGGCGTTCGCTATGCATGGTAAGACCGTAAAGTTGCCGCGACAGGCCGGTGGCGAAGTCGCAGATGTCGATCATTTCTTGGACCTCCCCTAGCCCCTCCTGCAAACTCTTGCCCATTTCATAGCTTACCAAAGTGCCCAGCTCCTGCTTGTATTCGCGCAGCTTTGTACCCATTTGACGCACAATTTCACCGCGTTTGGGCGCAGGCAAGGTTCGCCAGCTTTTAAATGCAAGCGATGCGGTTTCCACTGCACGGTCATAATCAGCCCTGGCAGCCTGGCTTACCGCCCCGATCCGCTGGCCGTCGACAGGAGAAAAAGATTCCAGCAATGCACCACCGCCTTCCCAGGCCGACTGACCCGTAGTAACGCCATGGTTGATTCCCCCTATTCCGAGCTTTTGAAGAATTTCATCTATTCCTTTCATAAATACTCAACCCACATTCTTAAAAAACTGTCCATTCAATGTCTTGAAAAAATCATCCAGGGCAATGTCTTCCTGCCTGATAAAGCCCGTTCCGGGCAGCACGCCGTCTGCCACCATTTCCACGACCGACGCAATGGAAGCCGCCGTAGTCCACGAAATGGCCCGCCAGTGCTGGCCGTCGATCTCGATAGGATGATACGCCTGGTAGAATTCCTCCCGTTCGAGGTGGCTGCCTTTCCAGCCTTCTACTACTGCATATACATACACCACATCCTGCTGCACGGGCGGTTTCGCTTCGGTGAGGATTTCCTCCACCAATGCGCGCTTGTCTTTCAGGCAAAGCTCATAGAGCATGAAGCGCATCAGACTGCAATGGCCGGGATAGCGGATGGTCTTGTAGTTCAACGTATCCACCTTGCCTTCCAGCGTTTCGCACATGGTCGCCAAACCGCCGGAAGTGCTGAATGCCTCGAATTCCTGCCCTTCGATATTGATCAGTTCAATGCCTTCCAGCGAAGGTACCATCTTGCGAACGCCGTTGTGAATGACCTCCGCGTCGTTCAGGTACTCATTCACCACGCCAGCCGGCGACCAGGTGAATGAATAGCCCATCAAACCATTGGGATAACGCGGCAATGCGCCCACCCGGAGCTCGATATCCCTGATTTTGGTGAAACGTTTTGCCAGATCCATTCCCACAATGCCTATGAACCCCGGCGCGAGCCCGCATTGCGGGGCAAGCACACTCCGGCTGTCTTTGGCCATTTCCCGGATAGCGGAAGTGGTAGGAACATCCTCGGTAAGATCGAAATAATGAATGCCTGCCTTGTGCGCACGCTGGGCGATGGGCAGGTTGAGGTTGTAGGGCATGCAGGATACAACCGCATCAAAACCGGCCAGTACCATGTCCAGAAACGCCCCGTCGTTCACATCTCCTGCCACCACATCGAAGGGCAGCTGCACGGCAGGTTGTGCTTTGTCGACTCCGGTTACAGTGAACCGTTTGCTCAGTAAAGTGCCCACGAGGGAGCCAACTTTTCCCAGTCCGATCACAAGTACTTTTTGCATGTATAGTTTTAAATGGTTTTAGTTGAAATTTTTGAAGCTATTTTGAAAGATAGAAAAAGAAATTGCAGTTTTTAAAAGTTGCATGTCATTTTTGTAGGACAAATCAGGCATTATGACGATTACCATTGTGGGTGGGGGCGCTTCGGGTTTTATGGCGGCTATTACCGCTGCGGAGACATTTCCGGACGCCCGTATTACCATTCTTGAAAAAAGCAGAACGGTCCTCAACAAGGTCCGCATTTCCGGCGGCGGAAGGTGCAATGTCACGCATCGCCCGCACGAAATGCGGTATTTTATCAAAAACTACCCGAGAGGTGAAAAGCTTCTGCGCAGGCTGCTGCCGCGTTTCGATGCGGATGCTACGGTGGAATGGTTTGAAAAAAGGGGTGTACAACTCAAAACCGAGGCCGACGGACGGATGTTTCCCGTCACGGATTCGTCGCACACCATTATTGAATGTCTGGTCAAAACAGCACGGAACCTCGGCATCGAAATCAGGACGAGCATTCATGTCGATTCTTTTGAAAAAACAGGTGACGGTTTCCAGCTGAAAATCGTCCATGGAGAGCCTATTCTGACCGATCGGCTATTGATTGCGACAGGCGGTTATCCAAGAGCGGAGAGCTTCGAATGGTTGCAGGAACACCGCCACGAAATTGTTCCGCCACTGCCTTCCCTGTTTACTTTTAATACACCCGGCAACTACCTGTTACCATTGGCTGGTGTGTCCGTGAAAGATGCATTGGTGAAGATCGGGGGTACCAAACACGAATGGCGCGGGCCGCTGCTGATCACGCACTGGGGTTTCAGCGGGCCAGCTGTGCTGAAACTCTCGGCATGGGGCGCACGTGATCTCGCCGGAAAAGATTACCAATTTACCTGCCGTATCAACTGGCTGCCGGACATGAAGGAGCAGGAGGTAAGAGATTTTCTGTTGGCCGAAAAAAACGCCACGCCCAAGCAGCAGATCGCTTCCCACGCCCGGTTCGGATTACCGTCGAGGCTTTGGAAAGCATTTACCGAAAAGGCCGAGATTGCCGACACGCTGCGGTGGGGCGACGCGGGCCACAAGGTGCTGAACCGCATGACCGAGCTGCTTACCAACAGCCAGTATGAAGTGAACGGTAAAACTACATTCAAAGAAGAATTCGTGACCTGCGGCGGCATTGCATTAGCAGATATCGATCCGGAAACCCTGCAAAGCCGTTCCATGCCCGGGCTGTTCTTCGCAGGCGAAGTAATGGACGTCGACGGCATTACCGGCGGCTTCAATTTCCAGAATGCCTGGACGACGGGCTATGTCGTGGGGAAAAACATCGGTCTTTAATTGCCCGCTATGGTATCAAAATAGGCCCTAACCTTTTTCGCCCGGTCGAGGCCGATGAGGTCGGTGAGCGTTTCCACAGAGCTCTCCCGGATAGCACGTACCGAACCGAAATGCTTCAAAAGCTTGGTAGCCGTCACCTTCCCGACGCCAACAACCCCTTCCAGCTCGCTTACCAGGCTGGCCTTGCTGCGCTTGTCGCGGTGGAAAGTGATCGCGAAACGGTGCGCCTCGTCGCGGATCTGCTGGATCAGTTTCAGGGATTCGGACCGCTTATCGATGTACAAAGGCAGCGGGTCTTCCGGGAAATAGATTTCTTCCAGCCTTTTGGCGATGCCTATAATGGGTACCTGACCATAAATACCGAGGCTTTTCAATGCATCGCAGGCAGCCCCGAGTTGCCCCTTACCGCCATCGATCACGATCAGGTCCGGCAATGGCTGCTCCTCGGCGATCAGACGCAGGTATCTCCGTGACACGATCTCGTTCATGGAGGCAAAGTCATTCGGCCCGATTACGGTTTTGATATTGAAATGGCGGTAATCCTTTTTCGACGGCTTTCCATCTTTAAAGCACACCATCGATGCCACCGGATTGGTACCCTGGATATTGGAGTTATCAAAGCATTCAATATGCCTGGGCAGCGTTTTAATCTGCAAATCGGCTTTCAGGCGGATGAGGACACGGTCTTTCTTCGATGTCGTGGCAGAAGCTTCCACCTCACGTCGCTCGGTCCTCTCCCTTCTGAAATACATCACGTTCTTCATCGACATATCCAGCAGCTTCTTCTTGTCGCCGATCTGGGGAACGGTCACTTCAAGCCGCATATCCAGGTCGGGTTTCAGGTTTGAAACGAGTTCTTTCGCTTCCGCACCGTACGTAGAACGCATTTCCACGATCATCATCGAGAGTATCTCCATATCGCTTTCATCAAGCTTTTTCTTGACTTCCAGCGTCTGGGTCGCCACCATGTACCCTTCCTTTATTTTCATAAAATTCAGGTAGGCAGCCTCCTCATCGGATACGATCGTGAGCACGTCGATATTCCCGATGCGCGGGTTAATGACGGTGGCCTTGCTCTGGAAATTAGACAGGTGCTCGATCTTCGTTTTCCATGCGTGCGCTTTTTCGAATGCCATTTGCTCTGCCGCTTCCAGCATTTTTTCCTTGAAATACTGCTGTGGGGACGACAAATTACCTTTCAGTATATTGTGCACCTGCTCGATCTCCGCATCGTATTCGTCCTCGGCCTGCAATCCCTCGCAAGGGCCCTTGCAGTTGCCTATGTGGTATTCCAGGCAGACCTTGAATTTTTTAGCCTCGATATTTGCTTTCGTCAGCGGCAGCTGGCATGAGCGGATCTGGTATAATGCCTTGAACATATCCAGCAGCGTGTGCATCGAACGCAGATTGGCGAATGGCCCGTAAAAGGTGCCTTTGGTACGGTCCATATTCCGCGTCGGAAACACGCGCGGGAACGGTTCGTCGGTGACGCAGATAAACGGGTAGGTCTTATCGTCTTTGAGCAGGATATTGAACTTGGGCTGCAACTGTTTGATCAACTGATTTTCCAGCAACAATGCGTCCCATTCGCTCAAAACAATGGTAAATTCGATCCGGCGGATCTGGCTCACGAGCCGCCTGGTTTTACGGTCGTGCTGATTGTTTTTCAAAAAGTAGCTCGAAACCCGGTTGCGCAGGCTTTTTGCTTTACCTACATATATCACTTCACCGGTTTCATCGAAATACCGGTACACACCGGGATCGAGAGGAAGTTTGGCGAGTTCTTCTTTATAATTGAATTCAGACATTGATTGAGATTTAGGACTAAACTGCGCCCCTGTTGAAGAAAAACAACCGCACCAATTGAAAAGTTGCGTCGCTTACGAGCCGAAATGCCTCGCTTTGGGCAGCGTTCAGGTCCATCGGACGATCGAGTACCGAGACCGCATAAGTCATGCCGGCATCTCTGGCCTGCTCGGGCGTGATCTGCAATGTTCCGCAAACAACCGCCAGCGGAACCCGATGGCTTTTGCACAACCCTGCAAGCCCTTTCACGACCTTTCCTGCCAGCGTTTGCTCGTCTACTTTGCCCTCTCCGGTGATCACCAAATCCGCATTGGCTACCAGGGATGTCATATTGCATTGCTCCATGACAATGCTGATGCCATCTTGCAAGGTGCCGTTGAGGAACCACATGCAACCCGCGCCCAGCCCTCCCGCCGCGCCTGCGCCTGGTACCAGGCTCACATCCCGCCCGAATGCGCGTGTGGCTACCTGCGTGAGGTTTTGCAGCCCCTGGTCGAGTTGGACTACCATTTCCGGATCGGCGCCTTTCTGTGGGCCATATATAAATGCCGCTCCATCTTTCCCAAACAATGGATTGGTTACGTCACAAGCTACAACGATGGAGACCAATGCGAGCCGGGAATCTACATTATGCATATCGATCGCCGCGATTTTTCCGAGTGATTCGCCGTTTGGCAGCAATGTGCGCCCTTCGGAGTCTTTGAATGCATAGCCCAGCGCCTCTGCCATACCAATGCCCCCATCGGTAGTCGCACTGCCGCCGATGCCCAGAATGATCTTTTTTACACCCCGATCCAATGCATCCACGATCAGCTGGCCGGTACCAAATGTGCTTGTGCGAAGCGGATTCCGCTCTTCCACCTTCAAAAGGGCAAGACCCGAGGCCGCGGCCATTTCAATGAATGCCACCTGGTGATCTTCCGAAATCCCGTACGTTGCTTTGATCTGCCGGTTCAGCGGATCCATGACCGTCACCGTTACTTCCGAACCGTTGGCTTGCCGGGTTAGTATTGCCGAAGTACCCTCGCCGCCGTCGGCCAGCGGAATTGCCGTCACTTTCGCATCGGGATAGGCTTTTTGGACACCTTCGATAACAGCATCGCATACTTCCGCGGCTTCCAGCGAACCGCGAAACTTATCAGGGGCAACGAGAATATTCACGGGTAAGCGTTTAATGGGTCAGAATAATACGCCCTCGTCGTCGGACCGCGACGGCGGGATGTAAGTATCGGTACTGTCGGAGGTCACACCGCCGCATTCGCGTACGTAGTTTTCAGGTTTAATGAATGGTCCTTTGCGATACTGGACCAATGTTGGGTCTGCATATACTTTTTGCATAAACAATCCCCAGGCCGGCATGGCAATGCGCCCGCCCTGCCCATAGGCAATCGTACGGAAGTGAATGCTGCGGTCTTCGCCGCCTACCCATATTCCTGACACGAGGTTTTGCGTCATGCCCATGAACCAACCGTCCGAGTAGTTGGAAGTGGTGCCGGTTTTGGCCGCGATTTCATTGCCCTCGGTCACGCCGTATTGCCGCAGACGTCCTGCTGTTCCGCCCGGATCTTCCACCGCACCACGCATCAGGTACAACATGTTATACGCCATATTGGCGCTGATCTCCTGGTTTTGTTTCTGGAAAAACTCCTGCAATACATTGCCGTAGCGGTCTTCGATGCGCAGGATCGTCATAGGCTCCGTCCGGTGGCCGCCGTTGGCGAATGCGCAATAGGCGCCCACCATCTCATACACCGATACATCACTGATACCCAGACAAAGCGATGGTACCTCCTGCAACTTGGAGGTAATACCCAGCTTATGGGCATATTCCACGACTGCCTTGGGCCGCACCATTTTCATCAGGTAAGCACTCACCGTGTTTACCGATTTACCCAATGCCTGCCGAAGCGACAGCGACTGGTAAGAGTATTTGTTGTTGGAGTTATGCGGCGACCATCCTCCCGGCACACCGTCGGAAGGCCCGAAATACACAGGCTGATCGGTCACATGGTCGCAGGGGGTCAGGAAGTTTTTGTCCAATGCGGAAACATACACGAACGGCTTGAAAGTCGAACCGGGCTGGCGCGAGCCCTGCTTAACGTGGTCGTATTTGAAATATTTAAAATTAATACCTCCTACCCACGCCTTCACGTGCCCGTTACGCGGGTCCATGGACATCATACCTGCGCGCAGAAAGCGTTTGTAGTAAGCAATAGAGTCCAGCGGGCTCATTGTTACCTCCTTCTCGCCATTCCAGGTAAAAACCTTCATTTTGTAAGGCTTGTTCATGATCTTCCAGGCCTCCTCCTCTCCCAGGTCCCGTTTGAGGGAAATGAAATGGGGGGAACGCTTGGCGGCGGTTTTGATAAAGCCCGGTATTTCCTTCCCATTATCGAAAGTCCAGGGATTCCGGCCCTTCCAATGCTCGTCGAACAGCTTTTGCTGGCCTTTCATATGCTCTGTTAATGCCTGTTCCTGGTACCGCTGCATCCGCGAATCGATGGTCGTGTAAATGCGCAGGCCGCTGGTGTACAAGTCGAGGTCGGTGTCGTGCTCCTCGTTGTAGAGCTTCACCCAGCTTTTGAGATATCCCCGCATCGATTCGCGGAAATAAGGTGCGAGACCGGTATTATGGCTGTCGACCGTAAAATTCAGGCCCAGGGACTTGTCTTTGTATTTGTTAAAATCGTCTTCATTGATGTAGTCATATTTATACATCTGCGCCAATACCGTATTCCTCCGGTTCATCGCATTGGTCGGAAAGCGCAACGGGTTGAAAAGCGTCGGATTTTGCAGCATACCCACCAGCAATGCGGCTTCCGTCACATTCAGGTCCCAGGGTTCTTTATCGAAATAGGTTTTGGAAGCAACTTTGATACCGTAAGTATTATTGCCGAACGATACGGTGTTCAAGTACATCTGCATGATTTCCTGCTTGGTATACTTCCTTTCCAGCACCACCGCCAACACCCATTCTTTGGTTTTGGCGATCACAATGCGTACCACCGGAATTTTACCGAGCAATCCTTCATACTCTTCCGAGCGTGTATTGAAAAGGTTTTTGGCAACCTGCTGCGTGAGCGTACTACCGCCACCCGAGCTGGAACTTCCCGAAACAACCCCTTTAAAAACCCGGGCAAGGCTTCGCGGGTCAATACCCGAATGGTTGACGAAACGGGCGTCCTCCGTCGCAACGAGCGCGTCGATGAGGTTGGGGGAAATCTGCGCGATATCGATGGGGGTGCGGTTCTCGAAGAAGTATTTACCGAGCGATTTACCGTCTTCGCTGATCAGCTCGGATGCCAGTTCACTCTTCGGGTTTTCGAGTGTTTTCAGGTCAGGCATGTCACCGAATAACCATAAAAAGTTAAAACTAACGGCAACGATGTAGAATATGATCAGACCCAGTCCCAGGCCAACGAACCGCCAGAGACGGACAATGGTACGCCGATACTTTCCGGGTTGCAATTCAATCATAGATGTGGGGTGATAGGTTACTGGAAATGGCAAATATACAATTTCAGCCTATTATCTCTTGCCCATCGACAGGGAATTGAATTCCTGCATTTCTTTTAGCCGGGGCAGGTAAATACTGGTGGGATAAAGCCGCATGAATTCGGTAATGGCCTGGCCGTATGCTTCTTTGCCCCTCACTTTGCCGATCAGGAAAACGCGGAGCAGGGCAAACTTGTCCTCCATGGAGCTGCCTTTATAGGATGGCAGGTTTTTCTCAATGTCTTCCAGGGCTTTGGTATAATTGCCGTCGGCGTAGAGCTTATACATCGCTTCGTATTCCTTCGTTGCATTGCCCGATGTACCGCCCGTGTCGGTCGTTTTATTAACCAGCCGCGCATACGTGGAAGTGGGATATTCACTCAGCAGCTTCGATTTCCACGATTCTTTCTGAGCGGTGTTTTCTTCATTACTCAGGAAAAGCAGGTAGTAAATCTCGTCTTTGTATTGTGTTTTGGGATATTCGGACAGTACGCGTTCGAATGCGGCAATCGCCCGGTGAGACTCTTTCAGGTCGAACCGGTAGATTTTACCCAGATTGTAAAGTGCTTCTTCCTTCTTCCTGTCAGATGCCGCAAAAGCAGTATCGGCCAATGGAATGTCCTTTTTAAGCAATGCGTGTACCTGGTCCCATTGCGGTGTGCCCTTTTGCAAACCATTAGGCTCTGGTGCGGCGGCCTGCGCAACGCCGGTACTATCCGCACCGCCCGGCGCATTGTTGCCCGCCAGTGAGCGCATCGGGCGACTGCTGCGGCGCCAGTCATCTTCCAGCGGGCGGTTGCCCCAGGTCCGCTTAAAGTCAATTTTCCCTTTATTGACCAATGCCGGATCGAACAGCTCGAAGCGACGCTCGCCCCCGGTCACCAGCGGATTTCCACCGCCTTGCTGCAAACTCGCATTCTGCGCCGCAATTTGTGCTTTACGGGCTTTCTCTTCTTCTTCCAGTCGCTTTTTCTCCCTGGCCTCTATAATCGCGTCGATCTTGTTGTCCAGCGCCGCCGGGTTCATTTTGGCCAGTCTTTGCAGGCTATCCTCGGTGGAAACGACGGTGTATTGCGTTACAAAATTGTCGAGTGCACGTTTCCGGTCGGCCACCAGGCGGTACTCGGGTGCTTCCTGGGGCAGAATGGCCAGCGCGCTATCATAGTATGCTTTCGACATCTCGAAATTTTCAAGCGATTCATATTCGATACGTGCCAGTTGGAGATAGGTATATGCCTTCTGCTGCATATTCCCCTTCGAAGCCGCAGCCGCCTGCTGCAAATAGCTTACCGCCTCCGGGATATGCTTTTTATGTTCGGCCAGCAAGCCCATCGTGAAATATACCCGGTCTTTCAGGTCGTCATTCTTGCGGTCGCGAAGCATTTTATCAAAGCCCACATTGGACACGTCACGCTGCGGGTTAAGCACCACCTCATTTTGCAGGGAATTCATTGCTGAATAAAAGCCGAGATCGTAATTTGGCTTGTTCCGGTTCACGCTTTTGTAATGCCGGTTGGCCAGGGCATACTGCCCGAGGCGGTCGTACATCTGTGCCGCTGCGAAATGGATGCGGGCTGTTTCGGTCGATTTCTTCAGGAGCGGGAATGTCTCTTCCAGGATCGCCACCGAAGTCAGGTATTCGCCGTTTTGCTGGTGGAGGTATGCTTTGGTAAGATAGAAATCGCGTTGCGATGCTTTACCCAGAGGCTGCTGGCTGAGGTACTCGGCAACGCCTAACGCGTTGGAATAGTCCTTGTGCTCGATATAGGCCCGCATCAGCAGGATCAATGCATTATTCTTATCGTCCTCGTCACGCCCGTTTGCATACACGTAACGAAGCGCTTCCAGGCCGTCGGCCCATTGTCCGAGGTACAACCTCGATTTCCCCAAAAGGATATAGCTATTATCGATCCATTTGCTGTTCTGGTGTTTTTCAGCCACGATAGAGGCCTTTTTGATCGCATCCTGCAACTTGGGTTTCACTGACTGCGCCAGGACCGAATCCATCGGCAACAGGATCGGAAGCAACTGATTATAGTTTTCCTTATAGGCCTTCTTCATCTCGAATTCCGCCTCTGCCATATCCTGCTCGGCCATGAAATACGCATTATACCTTGCCGCCACATTGTGGAAAGTGATGGCACCGGGCCGCGAGCTGTACTGCGAGCAGGCAGCCACAACGATCATCATGGCAAGTAATGGTAATGTGCGTCGGATATGGGAGGTAAAACGGTCGGTCACGAAATTGATGGATGGGATGTTCGTCTTTGTGCCAGGTTTGCAAACCTAAAACGGTAATTTCAATAAATGCGTATCGAAGATAAGGCCATTTGCAAAATTTGAAGCAATTTTACCCCGATATTCTACCATTGTTTTACCATGTAAACAGGAACAACTGAGCTATGGAAGATCCGAAAAAGCTCGTGGATAAAGGCCGGTCGACGCGTTTCCTAAAATACTCGGGCATGGCGATGCAAATGCTGGGCACCATCCTGGCGTTCACCTACGGGGGTTACAAGCTCGACGAATGGCAGCAAAACAAAGTCCCGGTATGGACGCTCGTGCTCTCGCTGGTCTCCATTGCCGCCTCGCTGTACCTTTTGATAAGAAGTTTTACCAAACAATAATTGCTCCCCGCAGCCGCACGCGCATGCTACGTACCCTGATCGCTACCATTTTACTCGGAATTGTATTTTTCCTTGCTCAAAGATTCCACGCGGATTCTTTCCTCCATCCCTATATATGGTATATTCTGGTTTTCTTTTTCGGGCTCGCATTTCTGGTTCACCGGCTCATGGAATTCGGATTGCGGAACAAGCGTGAGAAATTTGTCACATTTTACATTTCCAGCATCGTTGCGCGCATCATTCTCAGCATCATCTTCATCGCCATTTTTTTGTACAAAGGGCTAACTGATTCATTCCTATTCGTTATCAACTTTTTTGCACTCTATTTATTTTACACATGCTTTGAAATATATGGTTTGTATCGTAACTTGCGCCGCGATTGACAAAGCATAGTATTTCAAGCATTTATGTATACCCATCTGAGACGGTTTTTTACTATCGCCCTTATAGCGGCAACATGCGTTTTTAACCTCCCGGCCCGCGCCGACGAACCTACCCAGCACGAGGCTGAGAAGATCGCTCAGGCTGTGAATGAGGAAGAGCATAAAATTGAACATAAGCTTGAAGAGCACGAAGCGAAGTTCAATATCGGCGAAATGATCATGCACCACATCGCTGACTCCCACGAATGGGAATTCTCGCGTGGTGTAGTCCTCCCGCTTCCTGTAATACTTTATTCTGAAGACCGCGGTATCGAGGTTTTCATGTCTTCCAACTTCCACAACGAACACCACGAATACAACGGATACCACCTCGTACACGGTGAATCGGAGCAAATCGTGCCTGTTGACGAAGCTCGTAAAATCTACGACTTCTCGATCACGAAAAACGTAGCTTCGATGCTGATCAGCGCATTAATCCTGATCCTCGTTTTCACGGGCGTTGCAAGCTTCTATCAAAACAGCAAAGGCAAAGCGCCGAAAGGTTTCGCTTCAGCCATGGAGGTAATCATCCTCTTCATCCGCGACGAAGTGGTGAAACCGAACGTAGGCCCTAAATACGAAAAATACCTGCCCTACCTGCTCACGTTGTTCTTCTTCATTCTGATCAACAACATCATGGGCTTGCTCCCGGGCTCGGCCAACCTTACAGGTAATATCGCCGTCACGATGACATTGGCGGTTCTGACATTCATCGTGGTCCACCTGAATGCAAATGGCAACTATTACAAACACCTTCTGGCACCTACCGGCGTACCGGCCCCGCTGTTGATCATCATGATCCCGGTTGAGATCGTAGGTGTATTTATGAAGCCATTCTCCCTGATGGTCCGGTTGTTCGCCAACATCACTGCAGGCCACATCATCCTGCTGAGCCTCTTCGGTCTGATCTTTATTTTCCAAAGCTTCGTGATCGCCCCGGTAATCTCCCTGTTCGCATTGTTCCTGAACTTCATCGAGATCATGGTAGCATTCATCCAGGCGTTCATCTTTACCCTGTTGTCGTCCATGTACATCGGAAGCGCTATCGAAGAGCATAGCCACGCCGACCACGGACATTGATTCTGAATCTCTTTTTTATTAATTATATTTTAAAACAAACACAATTATGTTGCTTCAAATTTTGCTTCAAGCTGCTGAACAAGGTGGTGCAGGTCTTGCAGTTTTCGGTGCTGCTATCGGCGCAGGTCTTGCTGCTATCGGTGCAGGTCTTGGTATTGGTAAAATCGGTGGTAGCGCTGTTGAAGGTATCGCCCGTCAACCAGAAGCTGCTGGTGCAATCCAAACTGCTATGTTGATCATCGCGGCCCTTATCGAAGCGGTAGCGCTTTTCGCAGCGGTAATCTGTCTGCTTATCTCTTTCAAGCTGTAATAGCTCCCGAAAGGGTAACGCTGCCCCGGCGCGCTAGGCCCGGATGCAGTGCAAAAACATTCTCGTGGGAGCATTAGGCTTCCACGAAATTTTAATAAGAAGAGAGAAGATTTCAGATCGTTCTTACACTCAAAAACTCATTTAACTATGTCATTGCTTACTCCAAACCCAGGCCTTATTTTCTGGATGCTGGTAGTATTTTTGCTGGTAGTATTCATCCTGTCCAAATTTGCCTGGAAACCTATCCTCAAAGGTCTGAAAGACCGCGAAAACGAAATCCAGGGTGCGCTGGATCTGGCAGAAAAAACCCGTGCTGAAATGGCACAATTGAAGTCGGACAACGAAAAACTGATCGCAGAAGCGAACGCTATCCGTGACCAGATCCTTCGTGACGCGAAAGACGCATCTGACAGAACCATTGCAGAGTCGAAAGACAAAGCAGCTGTGGAAGCACAAAAAATCATTGAAACTGCCCGCGAAACCATCCGCAACGAACAAGCGTTGGCCGTAAGCAAAATCAAAAAGGAAGTAGCTACGCTTTCATTGGAAATCGCTGAGAAAGTATTGCGCCGTGAATTGGCTGACAAAGCAGCACAGGAGAAACTGATTGCTGACCTGGCAACATCTGCACGTTTGAACTAATCAGCATTTAAAATCTCATTCCGATGTCAGTAAGTATTGTAGCATCCAGATATGCAAAATCGCTGATCGAGCTGGCCAAAGAACAGAAGGTTCTGGACACAGTTTATCAGGATATGCTGCTGTTCAAAGAAACAGCGGACCAGAACCGCGGCCTGATGCTTGCATTGAAAAGCCCGGTGGTACGTCACGAGAAGAAATCAGGGATTCTGAAAGGCCTTTTCAAAGAGCGTGTAAGCCCGGTGTCGTTCGCGATATTCGATATTATCACCAAGAAAAACCGGGAGGCTATCCTCGATGAAATCGCGGTAGAATTTATTAAAGCCTATAACAGCTACAAGGGAATCGAGAAAGCGACGGTGGTAACCCCTACCCCGCTGACCGACGAGCTTCGTAAGCAATTCACCGATATTGTTGCCAAAGCAACCGGAAAAACGGTTCAGCTTGCCGAGAAAGTAGACAATGCATTGATCGGCGGATATGTGTTGACAGTAGGCGACCGCCAGATCGACGCTTCACTGCGCAGCCGTTTGAACGAACTTAAATTACAGTTAGTAAACTGAAATTTTTATCTGCATAATTTGGAAGACCCGGCTGCTATGCGGCCGGGTCTTTTTTTGTGCTAGACTTTCATCTTCACTACATTCTTATAGCTGGTTTCGATCGCCTGCACCGGCGGCACTTTTGCTACATCCTGCTCCACGAAGAAGTGTGTGAGGCCCGCCAGTTTGCGGTTAGCGAAGATCTTGGCGAAATCGATCGAACCTGTTCCTACCTCGGCAAATGAACCATCTTTCTTATCGATATCCTTCACGTGCCACAGCGGGAAACGGCCTGGATATTTCTTAAACAATGCGACAGGGTCCATACCCGCTTTCACGGCCCAGTACAAATCCAGTTCTAGCTTCACGAGCTTGGGATCGGTTTTACCCGCAATGTAGTCGTAAGGTAACTCACCACCGATCTTCTTAAACTCGAAATCGTGGTTGTGATAGCCGAACTGCAGACCTGCCTTTTTAGCAACTTCACCGGATTTGTTGAACAGATCGACGTAGCCTTTATACTGTTCGATCGTTTTGCGCTCCGATTCGGTCAGGTAGGCGCAGTTCACGTATTTTTGGCCCAGTTCGGCAGCGTCGTCAACCGCTTTCTGCCAGCCGTTGCTCAATGTGCCTTTGGCTGTCTTATTTTCCACTCCGGCGCCATAATGGCCGCTTACCGGATTCAAACCCAGGTCGGCAAGTATCTTCTTCATTTCTTTGGGCGTTTTGCCGAAGAACTTGCCATCGGAATAGCCATAAAGCTCCACTTCCTTATAACCGATCGCGGACACCTTTTTCAGCGTGCCCATCAGGTCTTTCGATATTTCGTTACGAAGCGTGTACAGTTGCAAACCGATCGGCGAAGCAGCTTTCGCGTCCAGGTTAAGTTTCGAGAGCATGGGCGTAGCCAGCATGAACGCGCCGGCTTTGAGGAACGATTTCCGGGAAATCTTTTCGTTGTAATCCATTGGGTTAATGATCAAAAAAGTAAAAAATAAACTACGGGGTAATATCAACGGCGCCGGATGCCGAAAGCTTGCGCCTGGTATCGTCGTCGAGCTTCCAATCCTGTGTGAAGTAATCATCGATGAGCAAGTTCTCTGATGAATCTTTGAAGAAAATAATGTCTTTGAAATCCGGAAGCTTGCGATGCATAACCGATACAAACGGAAAACCCTCATCTTTCATCCCGGTCCACCAGGGCAAACCCGAGCTGACGGCCACATAATGTCCTTCCATCGGCAGAACATAAAACAGGCCATGGGTTGTATCTCCTTTCTTTAAATGCGCGGGAAGCATATCGGCATGCTTTGCTATCAGAGCGTTGGTTTCTTTTGTCCCAAATAATATAAGATTGGAGCTTTCAATATCGCTCGGGCGCACTTCCTTGTCTGCCAGCACACGGGGAAAGAACACGATCCGCCCTAAAAACTCCCCGCGGAATTGCGACCAGCTTGCCGCCTGCGTAGCTATGTCGACGCGCTTTTTCAGCTCCTCAGGCGAAGGGTTATCCGCCGTCCCGTACACATACACATGACGCGAGGAGAATGCGGCATAAATCGGCCCCTCAGCACCTTTTTTCTTTCCTGTGTAAATGGACATGATACTTGCCCCTTCGACGGCCCATTTGCCCCCCGCTGACGCTCGGAACAGCGTTACCACGCTATCCGTCTTCGCATTCAAATTCGTGCCATCGATTTTGAGCGCTAATGAGGCTCCCGGCTTGAACTTCGGATGGCCTTTCAGGTTTAAAGTAAATTTTTCGAGGTTTTGCGTCTTGATATCCAATGCATTCTCTTTTGTAAACTTCGCATCTATTTCAGCGAGCTTACCATAAGCAAACCGGTTGAACTGTACCCAGAATGCTTTATCGTACTCGTATTGTTTGGTTACAAAACGTATCTGGTTAGGGTAAGGATTTCGCGTAAAATCCTTGAACCAGTCGAATATGTATTCACTATCATATGCATTCACCCAGCTATCGTGTTTCACATCCACGAACTCCTTATAACTCACTTCCACACCTAAGTCCTGCAAGGTAGACACCCATTTTTGCGTACCGGCCACGGGTACCACTGGGTCCGCATCGCCATGGAAGAAGTGCACGGGAAAGTTGGTCGCATTAGGCGCCAGGTCGAACGTACCCGTGGGCGGTGCTGGGCACACGGGTGCAATGGCGGCCCATATATCCGGGCGCGTGAGGCCAATCCACAGCGTTCCGCCGCCGCCCATAGAGAGCCCCGTCAGGTAAGTGCGATTTTCGTCGATTTTAAACCGCTTTTTTACATCAGCCAGGACGTCGTACACGTCCTGTTCGGGAATGCCCTGGTAACCGGCCGTTCCTCGCGCGTAAGGCGAGGCTACAATATAATCGACATTGTCCCATTTCGGAAAATAGCGGGTCGCTTCCACGTCGTTTTCACCTTCCGCATTGCTCTTACCGAATACACGGCGTAATGCAAGGCGATGGTTGGACCCAGCGCCGTGTAACATGATTACAAGCGGGTACTTTTTGTTTTCATCAAAATTCTCTGGGAGATACAGGCCATACGGCTGCTCAGTATCGTCGGCATCGGAGAAAAATGTGAGGACCTGAGGGCCAGAAGGTAATTTTTGAGCAGAAACGTCGGCATTAATAGCTGCTATACTGAGTGTTAGGCCTAGCAAAGCGCTTTTCCAGTTAGGTCCCATTAGTTATACGAATTTTCGATGGCTAAATATAAATAAAAAAGGCAGGTCTTCCGACCTGCCTTTCCAGCTAACTTCTGCTTTCAGAGCAATGCAAATCTAGTTTGCGAGCTCTTCTTCCTTCTTGCGAACACTGATAACGAGCTGTTCACTCTTTTCTTCATGATCGGCTACCAGTACATCGCCTTCGCGCAGGTCGCCTTTCAGTATTTCTTCCGCTACGGGATCTTCCAGGTATTTCTGGATCGCCCGGTTCAAAGGACGCGCTCCGTATTGCGGATCGTAACCTTTGTCGGACAAGAAATCTTTTGCAGCGATTGTCAATTCAATTTCGTATCCAAGACCTTTCACACGGCTAAACAACTTGCCCAGTGAAATATCAATAATGCGGTGCAAATCTTCGCGTTGCAGCGAGTTGAACACGATCACATCGTCGAGACGGTTCAGGAACTCCGGAGAGAATGCTTTACGCAATGCGCTCTGGATCGTGCCTTTCATAATGTCGTCCTGGTTCTCCGCTCTTGCCTTAGTAGAGAAACCGATTCCAGTTCCGAAATCTTTCAAGTCACGGGCTCCGATGTTCGAAGTCATGATGATGATCGTGTTACGGAAATCGACCCTCCTCCCCAGACCGTCAGTCAAAATACCGTCATCGAGCACTTGCAACAGGATATTGAACACGTCCGGGTGCGCTTTTTCGATCTCGTCGAGCAATACTACACTATATGGCTTGCGTCGGATCTTCTCGGTCAGCTGGCCACCTTCTTCGTAGCCCACATATCCCGGAGGCGCTCCAACAAGGCGCGATACGCTGAATTTCTCCATGTATTCGCTCATATCGATGCGCACGAGCGAGTCATCCTTATCGAACAGATAAGTAGACAGCACTTTTGCAAGCTCAGTTTTACCTACACCGGTTGGTCCAAGGAAAATAAATGAACCAATTGGCTTCTTAGGATCTTTCAAGCCCACACGCGTACGCTGGATCGCTTTCACCAGTTTCTCGATCGGCGGGTCCTGGCCAATTACCTTGCTTTTCAGCTCGTCGGCCATATTCAGCAATTTCTTGCCTTCGTCCATCGATACGTTTGTCACAGGAATACCTGTCATCATCGCTACTACCTCGGCCACATTATGTTCTGTCACGGTGTAGCGTTTCTGCTTGGTTTCTTCTTCCCACGCCAGTTTAGCTCTTTCCAATTGGTCGATCAGTTTTTTCTCACGATCCCTCAATTGAGCGGCTTCCTCGTATTTCTGGCTCTTTACAACCCGGTTTTTCTCCTGTTTGATATTCTCTATCTGTTCTTCGAGCAACAGGATATCTTCCGGAACTGTAATGTTGCTGATATGCACGCGCGCACCTACTTCATCGAGTACGTCGATGGCCTTATCCGGCAAGAAGCGGTCTGTGATATATCTTTCAGACAATTTCACCGCTGTGCTGATCGCCTCAGGCGTATAGTTCACATGGTGGTGATCTTCGTATTTGTCCTTGATGTTGGTCAGGATCTGGATTGTTTCTTCGATGGAAGTCGCATCCACCATTACCATCTGGAAACGACGGGCCAATGCGCCATCTTTCTCGATGTACTGGCGGTACTCATCCAGCGTAGTAGCTCCGATACATTGGATTTCCCCGCGGGACAATGCCGGCTTGAACATGTTCGAAGCATCCAGCGAGCCTGATGCACCACCCGCGCCCACAATCGTGTGGAGCTCGTCGATGAACAGGATCACGTCCGGTGATTTTTCCAGTTCGTTCATGACCGCCTTCATTCTTTCTTCGAACTGGCCGCGGTATTTGGTACCAGCCACGAGCGAAGCAAGGTCGAGCGTCACAACGCGCTTGCCGAAAAGCACACGGGATACTTTTTTCTGAACGATCCGCAAAGCAAGACCTTCTGCGATGGCCGTTTTACCAACGCCCGGCTCACCGATCAGGATCGGGTTATTCTTTTTACGACGGCTAAGGATTTGGGCCACGCGCTCGATCTCTTTCTCACGTCCGACGATCGGGTCGAGCTTGCCTACTTCCGCCATTTTGGTTAAATCCCTTCCAAAGTTATCCAGGACAGGTGTACGGGACTTTTCAGCACCTTTGGATTCTTTACCGGAAGAAGAGCCGCTTCCACCTCCAAACATTCCGCCTCTGGCTTCATCATCCCCGTCTTCGGTCTCCGGCCCCATATGAGGTCTGGATCCGGATGATTGATATTCTAACATTTCCTTGATGACTTCGTAGTTAACATTGAACTTATGCAATATCTGGGTCCCTACATTGTCTTCGTCACGCAATATCGAAAGAAGCAAATGCTCGGTACCGATGAGCGTGCTTTTGAAAATTTTAGCTTCCAGATATGTAATCTTCAATACCTTCTCCGACTGCCTGGTCAGAGGGATATTTTGTAAATTTTTAACATTATTCGTGGCAGCACCCTTGGTTGCCTGCTCGATCGTCTGGCGGACATCGTCCAGTGACACACCGAGTTTTTTCAGCAACCCTATGGCTACACCATCACCCTCACGGATCATTCCTAATAACAAGTGTTCTGCACCAATGTAATCGTGACCCAGGCGGAGGGCTTCTTCCCGGCTCATTGAGATTACCTCTTTCACTCTATTCGAAAATTTTGCTTCCATTGTGTAGCAATAAAAAGTGTTTATGTATTCTAAACGCTACTTGATCCCCGTTTGTTCAAAATAGCTTTTATTGAGACTTACAGGATCTTAACAAAACACTTTTTGCTTCCGGCCCCATATTAAAAAGTAAATCAACAATACTTAAATTCCCCACAAAATCATTCCCGAAGGTCTGGTAATAAGGCGCAGGGCTGTAATATTTATGCGAATCAGGCTGTTTTCGGTTGTTTATTAATGAAATAGCGTTTTCGGCACTGTTTTCAATAATTTCCTCTCCTGACAAATTGTACTGAATGTCCTTCCTAATACCAGTCAATCTAAGACAAATTGTCAACAATTCATAGTTGAGATCGACGAGGTATGCCAGCTTCTTTTCGTAAACACGCTTGAACTCGTGGGCGTAGTATTCGTAAAAAGGGGACTTTCCGTAGGCTGACTGCAGGCAACCCAGATGGCGCCGCGTCCAATCCTGGTTATAGTCGATCAAAATATCTTTCGTGGAGCTGGCTGGCTCGTATCCCTTCACCGGGACCGTCAGCGTATCAATCTTATTGGTAGTGAGTACATCGCAGCGATTTCTGTAAGTCTGCTTCACATACCTCTCCTCAATATCGATGTAGACCCGGTCGTACTGTAATATACAAGTAAAATACTCTAAACAAGGCAGATACTGCAATTCAATCCGTACTTCCGTGGACTGACCCTCTTTAACTAAAAAATCCGACACTATCAAATATGGTAAAGGCTTATGATATTATCAAAAAATTTATAATAATTATTTTGCACAGTCAACAATGTTCAACAGCAACTTAAATCATTACAATTTTTGATCTCACAGGAAGATACTGGCGTCGCCCAGGCCTTCGCGAATGATCTCAAAATCATCGCCATCTGCCTTCACAATGGTTGACGCCACATTGCCTCCGTAGCCCCCGTCGACCACCATGTCAACCTGGTGCTGAAACTTTTCGAAGATGAGCTCCGGATCGGTTGAATACTCAATGATCTCGTCGTCGTCCCGGATGGAAGTCGTCACAATCGGGTTTCCTAACTCTTTTACGAACAAACGGGGAATAAGGTTGTCCGGCACCCTGATTCCCACCGTTTTTTTATTGGTATTCAAAAGCTTGGGAACATTGCTGGTGGCTTCGAGAATGAAGGTATACGGCCCCGGAAGCACCCTTTTCATGGCCTTGAATGCCGTATTACCCACTTTGGCAAAGTCAGAAATGTGGCTCAGGTCGTAGCAGATAAATGAAAAGTCGTTTTTTTGAGGTTTGATACCTTTGATACGCGCAATCTTCTCAACGGCGCGGGTATTGTAAATGTCGCAGCCGAGACCGTACACGGTATCAGTCGGGTAAATCACCAAACCTCCGTCGCGAAGGCAATCTACTACCTGACGGATCCTTCGTGCGTCAGGGTTCTGGGGATAAATTTTAACAAACTCAGCAGGCATAAGGGAAATTTTACTTTTTGACTTAACAAAATCAAAATGCAAATCCTTCCTGCGGTGTCAATTTTTTTAGGTTTTCGATGTAGAATCGGTAAGCGAAATTCACCGGCAAATGCAGCCTGCACATCAGTACGATCAGTTCTGTCTGCAACCCGGGATTCTCAATATAGTTCAATAACCGGCGAAAACGCACAGCCAGCTCGAACTCCTGCGCGTACAGACATTTACGGATAAATGTACGTATGCGCTCCGCCAAAAGATCGAACTCTTTCTGATCGCGGTTAAGATCGTAAGCTTTATTGCAAACGGCGTAATAGGATTGCAGCATGCCGCTTCCCTTTTTGTATACACCCGTGGAAAGCGAAGTTTTCAGCACCCGCTTTTTGGTGAGGATTTCATCGAGGTAGGAGTATTTGAAACGAACCGAAGAGCGCACCCAGAAATCGAAATCTTCAAATGCAAGCGTTTCGTCATAGCCGCCCAATTGCTGCAAGGCAGAGGTCCGCATCATCATCGTGGGCGTGCAAATGAAATACCGTTCCAGAACATTTTTGTAAACATCGCCCGACGGTACGGCGCAGCGTGCTTTCCCTTTGCTATCGATATCATAGTGGTTATGCAGCTGTTGTCCCTGCTCACCCACGTACCGCGCATTCGTAAATACCACAGCGTAATCGTTCGGCAAAGCTTCGAATGCTTCAACCTGCTTCTCGATGCGGTCGGCAATCATCACATCGTCTCCGGAAAGGTCGATCACATATTTGCCCTGTGCAATGCCGAGTCCCTGATTGAATGCCCTGCACAACCCAATGTTATGGCGGTTACGGATGATCTGAAAGGCGGGCGCCTTTCCTTTGAAACTTTCGATTACACCCAGGGTATTGTCGCTGCTCGCATTGTCAATCACAATCAGCTGGATGTATGGATAAGTCTGGTAAAAAACGGAAGCCAAAGCCTCCTCGATGTACTTTTCCTGGTTGAATGCAGTCAGGATAACTGTAACGATTGGTTTTTCTAAGTTTGTCATGTCTCTCTCCGGGCGGTCCCTTCATTACGGTGGATTCGGAGGGAAAAAGGGCACCGCAGCACAAAATTACCAACAACAAACCGGAGATGCCGATAATGTTATTATCCGGCAAATCACTCTTTTACAGGCCGCCTGGCGGATACCCTGCTGCGTGCCCGCCGGATACTCGCATTGATTTCAAAGCCCAGAATAATGACAAAAGCGAGGAGATAAATCCAGATCATAAGCGCGATCATCGTGCCAATGGACCCGTAAAGCTTGTTGTAGGAACTGAAACGGGAAAGGTAGAAGGAAAAGCCGTAAGTCGCCGCCAAAATGAGGAAAGAAGCGATCACCGAGCCCGCATTCACAAATTTGAACTGCCGCCCGTGCGACGGCGCGAACCGGTAGATAATCGAAATTGTCAGCATCAGCGAACCGAAGCTGATCAGGTAGCGCAAGATATTCAGCAATGCGATCAGCCAGTTGTCGCGGATAATGTGCCACTCTCCAACGATATTCATAACAGCGTCCCCGACGATCAGCAATACCACGGAAAGGAAAAGGACGGCGATCAGCAGTAGGGTGAGCAGCATGGCAATGCCACGTATCGCCAGAAAACCGCGCGTCTCGGTATCGTCATACACCATGTCGAATGCCCGCATCAGCGACATCATGCCATTGGTAGAAGCAATCGTCGCAAAAATGAAACCGAGCGAAAGAACCCCCGAGCGCGGACGGCTTACAATGTCGAGGATCGTCTGGTCGGCGGCCTCGAAAGTACCGCGCGGCATATTGTCGCGCAGCATTTCCAGGATCATCTGATCCAGGTTTTCAATCGGGATGTAAGGAATGAGCGTAAAAAGGAAGATAATCCCCGGAAATGCTGCCAATGTGAGGCTATATGCCACCGCCGATGCCCGCTGGTCGATCTCGTGCTTTTCGTTGCTGCGGACGATATTGAGGATAATGTCGTACAACGACACCGTTCCCCGGAACAGCATTGTTTGCTGTAACCAGATGATAATGCGCTTGATATGGCGGTTTTTCAACAGTTTTTCAAGCATAACCGGCCGCGTGTTATCCCTTCGGTTCAAAATAGGGTCTTAGTTTCTCAAGCAGCTTATCGGGTGCCGGACATAACTTGCCGGTATCCATTCGCTGGAAAACCAAAGTAGTTTCCCCGGTATTCAGCAAAACACGTTCCTGGTTGCGGATTTCGTAGGCAAACCGGATGCGTACACCGGGCAATTCCTCAATTCTGACTAAAATACTCAGCTCGTCGTCATAGCGGGCTGGTTTCAGGTATTTATAATGACATTCATAAACGGGCATCATCACACCCGAATCCTCCATAGCCTTGTAGTGAAAATCCAGGCTGCGCAAGGCCTCTACCCTGCCGATTTCGTAATACCGCGCATAATTGCCATAATACACGTATCCCATCTGGTCGGTATCGGCATACCGCACGCGGATCCCTTTGACTTCGTGAACAAACATCCTTACTTCATAATTTTCAACCGGTTCAACTCAGCCTGATAGAGGCGCGCATTTGCGAGGTGATCGGTATAGTTGGTGGCAAAAGCGTGGTAGTTGGAGAGATCCGCTTTCGCACACATATAGATATAGTCGTGCTTTTCGTAGTTCAGTACTGCGTCCAGCGAATTAAAATCCGCCACACGGATCGGGCCGGGAGGCAAACCGGTATTTGCATAGGTATTGTATGGCGACTTAATCAGCAATTGCTGATTGAGAATGCGCTTGATCGCGAAATCACCCAATGCAAATTTAATGGTCGGATCGGCCTGCAACGGCATACCCGCATGAAGGCGATTAATGTACAAACCAGCCACGCGGGGGCGTTCATCCACTTTCTTCGCCTGCTCTTCCTCCACAATCGAGGCTAATATCGAAACCTGAACCGGTGTCAGCCCGATTGCTTTCGCTTTCGCTAATTTCTCATCGGTCCAGAACTTCTTGTATTCACTATGCATACGGTCGAGGAACTTCTCGGTGCCGGTAGTCCAGTAAATTTCGTAGGTATTGGGGAGGAACATTGACACGATCGTCAGGGTATCGAGGCCGTATTTGTTGCAAACTGCCGGGTCGTTCAATGCTTTGCGGAAGTTATCTTCCCCAAACTCAAAGCGCGAACCAATACGCTTGATCAGGTCCTCTTTGAGGCGGATGTTATTAAATGTCAGCTTTACCGCATCCTGGCTGCCCGATGACAGCTTTTTAATCACTTCATAGTTGTTGCTTTTCGGCTTGATCACATACCGGCCGGGCTTCACTTTTTCAGTGTATTTCAAGAATTTAGCCAGAAACTGAAATGAAATGTGGTCGTTGATCACCTCGTGCTTGTTCAATGTGTCCAGCACGGTTTTGTAGCTGGCACCTTCGGGAATGAGCAAAACGAAGCTCGACTCTTTGTCGGCCTGCAAATTCGGCGTCCGGAAGATCTGCCAGAAGTAGAAGGTAAATGTGGTGGCCAGGATCGCAATCGTGATAAACAATCCTATTCTAAAATTACGCGACATATGATTTGGGCTGTCGGCTTTCGGCGGTCGGCCGTCGGCTTTTTGTTTTCTTTTTTACAAATTGTTTTCAAATGGTATGCCGAAACGCTTCGCCAGCTCGTCGAGTGACAAAACTACCGGTTCTAGTAACTTGATGCCGCTCACGCTGCGCTCCGCTTCCATTTCACGTTCGGGATCACCGGGAATGCGTACTTTTTCGCCATCCACAGCCCGCGCGTTACGGAATGCGCCGATCCATTTATCCATATCAGCCTTGAACTCGTCGGCAGGCCGGAAGCCATCCACGCGCATGGCACCCAGGAAATGCCCGGTACCAAGCCCGACACTTTGCTGCACACCCATAAAACCGGCGGTAGCAAACGGCGGCACCCAGGGCCCAAAGTTAGCACCGGAAAGCACACCGGAAAAAATATCAACGATCGCGCCGAGCCCATATCCCTTGTGGCTGCCATGCTCGCGGTCGGAGCCGAGCGGCAGCAATCCGCCGCCGCTTTTGACGGCATTGGAGTCCGTGGTAGGGTTACCATCGGCGTCCTGGGCCCATCCCAGCGGCGCCGGGAGCCCTTTTCTTTGTAATATTTCAAATTTGCCGTACGCTACGGCAGTCGACGCGAAGTCTGCCACAAAGGCAGGTTCCGTCAATGCGGGTACTGCAACGGCGATGGGATTCGTCCCCAATAACTTATCCAATGAGAAGGTCGGGGTGACGAGCGGTGCCGCATTCGTCATCGTCCAGCCGATCATATCCTTTTGCAGTGCAAGCATAGCATGATAACCTGCAATGCCGAAATGGTTTGAATTTCTTACCGATACCCAGCCTGAGCCCACTTTCTCCGCCTTCTCCATCGCGATCTCCATGGCTTTCGGCGCCACCACCAGCCCTAGCCCGCGATCGCCATCCACCACGGCGGTACTCGGCGTTTCGTAAGCGATGGTGACATTCGGTTTCGGATTCAGGCGACCGTGATCGTACAGCCTCACATAACCTGCCAAACGGGCGATCCCATGGGAATCGACGCCGCGCAAATCGGCGCTGACCAACACTTCCGAGGCCAGCCTGGCCTCTTCCTGAGAACATCCTATTGCCAGAAAAACTTCTTCGGTAAAATGTTTTAAATAACTGGCCTGATACATATACGTCAAATAATGAACTTCTTGCTAATTTTGCCCTACCGCCAACCAGCGCGCAATGCATGTCGCAGCTAAGTATTCGCAACTAGCCGTTCGCAACTAGCCGTTCGCAACTAGCCCGTCAGCGCCCGGCGTGCAAATATGGAAATTAAAAACTCATTCCTCAAACGCATCATCAGCTACTTCATCCGGGGGCTTGTGCTGGTGGCGCCGTTGTACGCGACAGCCCTCATCATCTGGTCGGGCGTCGAATACCTTGACAATATCCTGCCTATCGATATCCCGATCTCGAACCAGCAAACGGTTTACCTGCCCGGCCTGGGCGTGCTGATCATCATTTTCGGTATTATCCTGCTTGGCTTCCTGTTCTCGACCATCGTCCCGCAATCATTCTTCAAATTCACCGAAAGTATTATGCGGCGCATTCCGCTGGTGAGTTTGATCTACTACTCCATTAAAGACCTCATTCTCGCGTTTGTTGGGGATAAAAAGAAATTCAACCAGCCGGTGCTGGTCACTATGTACAAGGATACGGATATTAAAAAGATCGGTTTCATTACCCAAACCGACCTCAGCCACCTCAAAATCGCCGACCACGTAGCCGTGTACATGCCGCTTTCCTACTCGCTCTCGGGTGAGCTTTTCATTGTCCCGGCAGCGAACGTTACGCCTGTGGATGCCAAAGCGACCGATGTGATGAAGATGCTTGTATCCGGAGGCGTATCTGTAAAGGTTTCGAAGGAAGAAACGGCTGAGGAAGACTAGTTTAACCCGTTTTTAATGGGCAACAATGCAACAGTTGTGCCCGTTTAAGAGAATGATTCCCTATATTTGAACCATTCTTTTAGTACTATGAGACAACTCCTTCCCATTGTCGTTTTGCTGTTCCTGGGGAATATCAAAGCATGGTCGCAAGACCATTATGACCCTAAAAAAACCCTTTCCAGTGAAGAACTCTTTCTGAAACAGGGCAACAGCAGCCGGGTAATTGCTACGCCGGGACAAAAATATCTGGTACTCGACGCTTCTCCATTCATCGGCGGATTTCACAGATACCGCTTCTTTCCCGGCGACAATATCAAGTTCCGGATGAAAAACGAAACGATCCGTTTTAATGAAACGATTGCTTCCGTGGATGATTCCGCTTTCACCATCGGTGTCGTGAACGAAGCTGTCGGGCGGATGGATTACCAGAGAATATTGCTGGAAGACATCCGGCTGATGAAGGTTTCCCGGAGAATCCCTTTCATTTCCCAAGCAGCCCCATTGCTACCGCTGGCCGGGCTGATCTTTATCGGGGCCGATTTCTTCAACAAAGGCGTCGATAACAAACGCTACACGACCGACACTTCCACGCTCGTCATCGGCGGTTCGCTCATGGCTGCGGGGTATATTTGTTATAAATTCACATTCGCTTCCCTGAAAATCAATTCGAGGAATAAGCTGAAAGTGCTTGAAACCTATTAATGCAGAAACACCATACTTAACAGTGAAATCCATTCTCGTTCATCCCCCCCAACAACCCATACGTGCTGAAATACAGCTTGCCGCATCCAAAAGTGAATGTAACCGCGCGCTGATCATCAATGCGCTTACCGGCTTCCAGTCGGAATTGACCAACATTTCCGAAGCCCGCGACTCCCAGACGATGCTCCGCCTGCTGAATTCCAGCGAGCCGGTGGCGGACGTGATCGACGCGGGTACCACCATGCGGTTTCTGACAGCTTATTTTTCAGTAACAGGCCAAAAGAAGACCATGACCGGCACGGCCCGTATGTGCGAACGTCCGATCGGGATACTCGTGGATGCGCTGCGCAAGCTCGGGGCGGATATCAGTTACGAAAAAGTGGAAGGCTACCCGCCGCTCCAACTGAATGGATTTAATTACTCAGGAAATAATGAGCTGACGATGCGCGGCGACGTGAGCAGCCAGTATATCTCGGCATTGCTGATGATCGCGCCGCAGCTTCCAAGCGGATTAAAGATCAAATTGGAAGGCGAAATTGGTTCGAGGCCTTACATTGAAATGACTTTAAACCAGATGGCGCATTTCGGTATAGAATACATCGCCGACTGGGAACATCATACGCTCACCGTCCCGCCATTCAAATACCAGCCCAAACCTTACGCTATCGAATCCGACTGGTCGGGCGCGAGCTACTGGTACAGCATTGTCGCATTGGCCGAAGACGCGGAAGTGGAATTGCTGGGATTGAAAAAAAACTCACTGCAAGGCGACAGTGCCATTGTCGATATCATGCGCCACCTCGGTGTGGAAAGCCTGTTTACAGATCGCGGCGTGCTTCTGACTAAAATCCCGGCGAAAGCATCATTGGGTTGGGATTTCACCAACTGCCCTGATCTTGCCCAAACCGTTGCTGTCGTGGCAGCCGTTAAAAAGATAAGACTGTCGCTAACCGGCATCGAAAGTCTGAAAATCAAGGAAACGGACCGCGTATTCGCATTGCAGCAGGAGCTCCAAAAACTGGGTGCAGAACTGATAGAAGTTGAAAAAGACCACTTATACGAGGTAACATCCCTCACCGACATTCCTTCCGATCCTGTACCTTCCATCCATACCTACGACGATCACCGTATGGCAATGGCGTTCGCGCCGGTGGGCATGGTGAGCCCGATCCTGATCGAGGAACCAGGCGTGGTCGTAAAATCCTACCCTGGCTACTGGAAAGACCTTGCGAAGGTTACTACCTGGGAAGAAGTTTAGAATATTCACCATCTGGAATTGTTTATGGAAACTGTCTGGTCGTTCCTGGCATCCGTGCCCGTTTGGCTCTACATTATTCTGGCCGTTGTTGTCATTATCGCTCTGCGGGACGTTTTGCAAAAGACGCACACCATTCAGCATAACTTTCCATTGGTAGGTCATTTCCGGTACATGATCGAAACGATCGGGCCGGAACTGCGCCAGTACATTGTTGCCAACAACCGGGAAGAGCTGCCATTCAACCGCCGGCAGCGCTCCTGGATTTATGCTTCCTCTAAAAAGGAAAACAACTACCAGGGCTTCGGCACCGACCAGAATATGCAGGAAGCTGGCTATGTGCTGATCAAGCCCTCCATGCTGCCCTACCGGGTGGATTCCACGCATAGCCACCACGTGAAGAACGGCAACGACCCGCACCATTATACCATTCCCAGCGCGAAAGTCATCGGCGAATACCACCGGCGCAAGCGCCCCTACCGCCCGCGCTCGGTCGTGAATGTGAGCGCCATGAGCTATGGCTCGCTGTCGGCCCGCGCGATCGAATCCCTCAATAAAGGGTCTTTCAAGTTCGGCAACTACCATAATACCGGCGAAGGCGGCCTTTCTCCGTATCATAAATATGGCGCAGATGTGGTTTTCAATATGGGCACTTCCTACTTCGGGGTTCGCGACGGCGACGGGAATTTCGTAATGGAAAAGCTGGTGCAGCTGATGCAGAACAACCCTAGCGTGCGGATGATCGAACTGAAACTGTCGCAAGGTGCCAAACCAGGCAAAGGCGGTGTGTTGCCGGCAAGCAAGATCACGGCCGAAATCGCCGAAATACGCGGGGTACCCATCGGAAAAGACGTGGTATCCCCTCCCTATCACAGCGCATTCTCCAATGTGCGTGAAATGATAGATTTCATTGAAGCCATGGCTGCCGAAACAGGCTTGCCGGTAGGTATCAAATCTGCCGTGGGGAAAACGGAAATGTGGGAAGAACTGGCCGATCTGATGGTGGAAACCGGTAAGGGCCCCGACTTCATCACGATCGACGGGGGCGAGGGCGGTACCGGCGCAGCACCTCCTTCATTTGCCGACCACGTGTCGCTGCCGCTGGTGTTCGCATTCAGTACGGTTTATAAAATATTCCAAAAACACAACCTGAACGACAAGATCACATTTATTGCCTCCGGTAAGCTCGGCCTGCCTGCGCAAGCCGTCATGGCATTCGCTATGGGTGCCGATGTGATCAATGTGGCCCGCGAGGCGATGCTTTCGATTGGCTGCATTCAGGCGCAGAGCTGCCATACCAACCGCTGCCCGACAGGCATTGCGACGAATAACAAGTGGCTGGAATCAGGCATCGATCCCGCATTGAAAAGCGAGCGCTTCAACAATTATATGAAAACCCTCGCGAAGGAGATTATCGAAATCACGCATGCCTCGGGCTATGAGCACCCCTGCCAGTTCGGAATGGCGGATATCGACATTTCTATGGGAGATAACAACCGGACCATTACCCTGGCCGATAATTATGGTTATCTCAAAACCGTCGTTCCCTTCCCAGGCATTAAAGAACTACTCGATTGCGACCACCTGGGCGGACGTGATATACCGGGCGAAAAAGTTGCCTAGCCACAGGATAACCTCCACACTTTTGGCTTTGGGAAAGTATATGGAAATAGAAGCACTGAACGTTGCTTTCAAAAAACTGCGTCCATGAAAAAATCTTTACTGCTAGCTGCATACTCATTCCTTCTTGCCCAGGCCACTGCATTCGCGCAGAGTAATCCGCGGTATCTGGTGCTGTTTAAAGACAAATCCAACAGCACCTATTCAATAGACAAACCCACAGATTTTCTCTCTCAAAGGGCAGTCGACCGTCGTAAAAAGCAGAATATCCCTGTTACTACAAACGATTTTCCGGTGAATGGGAGCTACCTGTCCGCTATCAGGCAAACAGGTGCCAAGGTCATCTATCCTACGCGGTGGTTCAATGGTGCATTGGTGGAAGCCTCGGATGCGCAGCTCACGCAGATCAAGGCGCTGGCATTTTACAAAGGGATTGAGCTGAACCTCCCGGTAGCCAACATTAATTCCCAATCTCCCGGTATTGCCCGTACCGCCGCCACCCATCAGAAACTGGGCACCACCGAGGATGTGGATTACGGCAAAATGAATGCGCAGCTGGCGCTCATGGAAGTAGCGGATCTGCACAAAAAAGGCTTCCAGGGCGAAAACATGCTCATAGCCATTCTGGACAATGGGTTCGCGCGGGGCAATGAAGTGGCCTATTTCAAACAGCTCCGCGATGAAAAGCGCATTGTCGACACCCACGACTTCGTGGCCCGCGACGGTAATATTTACAACGATGGTTCCCACGGCCTCAATGTCATGTCGACCATCGCCGCTTATCTACCAGGAACCCTGGTAGGTGCCGCATTCAAAGCCTCGTTCGCATTGTATGTAACGGAAAACAATTTGGGGGAATCCCCTTACGAGGAAATTACCTGGCTCATGGCCGCCGAGCGCGCCGACAGCCTGGGTGCGGACGTACTCAATTCTTCGCTCGGGTACACGACTTTTGATGACGAGTTCGATTCGCCTGCCTACAACCATACCTATAAGGATATGGACGGCAACACGACGATTGTAAGCCGCGCGGCGCGCTACGCCACGCGCAAAGGCATACTGGTAGTAAATTCGGCAGGAAATGACGGCAGCAACAGCTGGCACTACATCGGCGCACCAGCCGATGTGGATTCGGTACTTACGGTGGGTGCGACCAATTATGATCGCAGCTATTCATCGCTCAGTTCCGTAGGGCCCAACTCCGCAGGAGTTCAGAAACCGGATTTAGCCGCGGTGGGAGCAGGAACCGTCGTGGGTGATCTTGCCGGCGGGGCTACCAATAGCTACGGAACTTCTTTCTCGGCTCCGCAAATCGCGGGTGTAGCAGCGATTTTGTGGCAGGCCTACCCTAACCTGACAGCCCAGCAGGTTATTTATGTACTGAAAAAATCGGGGCACCTGGCGGCCGCGCCTGACAATATGCTTGGCTATGGCGTCCCCAACCTGATCAAAGCACAGGAAATCGTCAAAAATGAGTTTTCTCCGCTGGGTACCGAAGGGGAACTGCTCAATTCGGTCATTCTGTCACCCAACCCGGCGCAAGAGCAGGTAACGCTTTCGATCCCTGCTGCGCTTGTCGGTAAAATGGCAGACATTAATATGTATTCAGCAGGCGGCTCTGCCCTGCATTCTGCGCAGGCAAGGCTTAATGCCCGGCATACCATCGCAACGGGCCAGCTTGGATCGGGCCTTTACCTGATTCGCCTGAAAGTCGGTAGCCAGGAAAAGACCTTGAAATTCATAAAGAGGTAGTTTTCCTGACCATCCGCATAATCGACTCGGAGTCATTGGAATGCTGCACCTGCTGCACGGGTACCCATTGCACGTCCTTCGACTCACTATTCAAGACAATTTCCTGTCCTTCTGCGGCTTTGAATGCGAAGCGGATGTCGTAATGGTAATGCTCGGGAATGTCCTTGTTGGCGGGGATCAAATGAACATCTACGTCGAAAATACCGTCTTTCAATGCTTGCAGGTCCACGATACCGGTTTCCTCCATAACCTCCTTCATCGCAACTTCCTTCACATCGGGGTCTCCGTCGCAGTGGCCGCCGGGCTGAAACCAGCGGTCCAATTTGCGGTGGTGCATCAGCAGTACCGCATCTTTATCCGGTGAAAGTACCCAGCCGGAAGCGGTAATGTGCCCTTTCAGCAGACTCCGCTCAAAACAATCGGGATGCTGCTGTACAAACCCGACCGTATCGCTATGCATTTCAGCTTCTAAGCCCTGCTCTGGTTCATACGAGGCGAGTAGTGCGAGCAAACTGTCCCTTTTCATTTAGACTATCTGGTTTTTTCGTTCTAATTTCACCACAAGTTTAATAACTGAAAGCAATAAACCACCTTATTCAAGCAATGAAAAAGTATCTATTATCGATGTCGCTCGCTGCATTGCTGGCCACCAGCGCGGTAGCACAGCGCGTACCTGCGGCGAGCCCGGCAGCCACTGTCATGCAAACCGTTGGTGTAACTGATTTCACCGTTAAATATTCCCGCCCGTTTATCAAAGGCCGTAAAGTATTCGCCGACGGCTCCGCACTCGCTCCTTACGACCAGGTATGGCGCACGGGTGCCAATATGGCTACCATCTTCGAGTCAAGTACCGAGTTTAAATTCGGCGGCAAGAAAGTACCGGCAGGCAAGTATGCATTGTTTTCAATCCCCAACGGTTCTGCCTGGACAGTCATTCTGAATAAAGACTATAACCAGGGAGGTAGCGAAAACTACAAGGAATCGGAAGATGTGGCGCGCACGATGGTAGTACCTACGTCAAACGAATACAACGAGGCATTCAAAATCGAAATCGAGCCGGTAACCGACAGCACGGCGTTTTTGAACCTTTCCTGGTCATCCGTGAATATCCCTGTTCCATTGGCAGTAAGCACAGAGTCGCTGACATTGACCGCATTGAACAAAGCCGTAGCTGAAAAGCCCGAAGATGTGGCCACATTGCAAAGCACAGCGGGTTACCTGCTTTCAAAAGGCAAAGATTTGCAGGTAGCACTCTCGCTGGCCGACAAAGCCATTGGCCTGAAAGAATCATTCGGCGCATTATGGACCAAAGCGCAGATTTTGAACAAACTGGGCAAACCCGCCGAAGCAATTCCAGTGGCACAAAAAGCATTGACGGTAGGAGCCGCAAATCCCGACGGAGCATACAATTTCTACAAGCCGCAGGTAGAAAAAGCTATCGCCGAAATGCAGGCCAAAGCCGCACCGGCGAAAGAGGCTGCTTCCGCAATCAAAAAGAAGAAGAAATAGTGTATCATGTCACGCTGAGCGCAGTCGAAGCGCGCTACAATACCGCGCTTCGACTGCGCTCAGCGTGACATTTAACTACATCTGACACTCCATTTTCTATCATCTAAAAAAACGGGGTACGCTCCATCCATTCCGCACTGCCAGAATGCGGAGCACGATGATAACAATGGCCGAAGCTATGAAAGTAGTGTTTCGCTCCACGCCCAGCGAGTCGAGGATCAGGTACACACATGCACCCGTGAAGCAGGCGGTTGCGTACACTTCCTTCCGGTAAATGATCGGGATTTCGTTTGTCATCACGTCGCGGATCACCCCACCCATAGTGGCGGTAAAAACGCCCATAATCACGGCAATCTCAGGCCGCACACCCAAATGCAATGCTTTTTCAGTCCCTACCAGCGTGAACAGCGCGATCCCAAAAGTATCGAACAGAAAAAGCGTTTTCCGCAGCCGTAGCAGGAATTTGTAAAAAATGAAAGTAGCGAGTATGCCCAGGATAATGGCATGGATGATGGTAATGTCGCTGATCCACACGAGCGGGTAGCTTCCCAGCAGCACATCACGCAGGGTACCGCCGCCAATAGACGAAATAAAGGCTGTGAAGCTGGCACCAAACCAATCCTGGTGTTTCTGGTCCTTCACAGCCAATGCGCCGGAAATGGCGAATGCAAACGTCCCGACGATCTCTAATATGTATTGAATGCTCATTCCGCGACGATGGTTACACCGCTACCGGGGCCTTAATACCGGGCCATGGGTTGTAGTTCACGAGCTCGAAGTCCTCGAATTTGAAGTCCAGCACGTTTTTCACGTCCGGGTTCAGGATCATTTCAGGCAATGCGCGCGGCTCGCGGCTGAGCTGCGTTTCTACCTGCTCCAAATGGTTGAGGTAAATGTGGGTATCCCCCCCGGTCCACACGAAATCGCCCAGGTCGAAGTCGCATTCGCGGGCGATCATCATGGTGAGCAATGCATAGGACGCGATATTGAACGGCACACCCAGGAACACATCGGCGCTGCGCTGGTAAAGCTGACAGGAGAGCTTGCCTTTCGTTTCACCAGCATCGGTATCGGGCGGCGCCACATAAAACTGGAACAATGCATGGCATGGATGTAGCTTCATTTGGGGTAACTCGGCCGGGTTCCACGCCGACACGATAATGCGCCGCGAATCGGGCGAATTTTTAAGCTGTTTCAACACTTCCTGCAACTGGTCCACAGACTGGCCGTCCGGGCCTGCCCAGCTCCGCCACTGCTTGCCATATACCGGTCCCAGATCGCCGTTTTCGTCCGCCCAATCGTCCCAGATCGACACGCCGTGCTCTTTCAGGTAACCGATGTTGGTATCCCCCTGCAAAAACCACAGCAACTCGTGGATGATCGATTTGGTATGCACTTTCTTGGTCGTCACCAGCGGAAAGCCCCTTTTCAGGTCGAAACGCATCTGGTAACCGAACACGCTGATCGTGCCGGTGCCGGTCCTGTCGGTTTTCCTGACGCCCTCTTTGAGAATATGGCGCAGCAAGTCGTGGTATTGTTGCATGATTTTATTTAAACTGAGGCAATTTCAACGTCGTAAGTAATGGTCGCCAGCGCTTCCAGCTGGGCGGTAGCAGAGCAGTATTTCTCCATAGAAAGACCGATCGCGCGCTGGATTTTGCCTTCGTCGAGATTATTACCTGCAAATTTGAATGTCAAATGGATCTTGCGGAACGGCTTGCGCTGGGTATCCGGCTCCTGCTCCCGGTCGCCGTCGGCCACAATGCGGAAGTCGGTAATCTCCTGGCGCTGCTTTTTGAGGATCAGCACCACATCGATCGCACTGCAGCTGGCTAGGCCCATCAGCAGCAGCTCCATGGGCCGCACGCCGAGGTTCTGGCCGCCGATTTCCGGCGAGCCGTCGGTATGTACTTTTACTTCGGAGGAACCGGTGCCTTCAAAATGGAAGGCGTCATCTACGCGGACTAGTTCTACTTTCATAATGTTTGCCTTCTGTTTCGAAGGCTGACGTTAAATGATCAATATGGCGCGGAGCCCCGTGCCGACTATTCTGAGGCCTCTGGCCGACGTGCCCCACCGGCACGTATAATCTCTTAAGCTTTTAACCCCGGCCAAAGTTCAAATATACTCGATCGGTCTGGAAACGGCTATCGCAACGCGGAATTTCAGGAAGAATAGCGTTATATTCGGGAGCAGAAATCCGACCTTCGGCCAGCAATGCCGCATTCCATGGCATAAGTATTTTGATAGAATATCGCATCACAAAACATGCAAAACCATGTGGCAGGAAGAAGACAACAAACTCAAAAAAAGCTTTTCATTCAAGGATTTCCGCGAAGCTTTTGCCTTTATGAATAAAGTGGCCGATGTGGTAAACGAAATGGACCATCATCCCTACTGGACAAATATGTACAACAAGGTCAGTTTTGAATTGAATACCCACGATGCCGGCGACGTCGTTACCGAAAAGGACCACAAGCTGGCCGCGGCGATCGACCGGATTTACAACGCATGAAACTTTACATAGTACCCACGCCGATCGGCAACCTCGAAGACATTACATTAAGGGCTATCAACGTGCTGAAAAGTGTCGATGCTATTTTGGCCGAAGACACCCGCACCTCGGGCAACCTGCTGAAACACCTCGGCATCTCCAAGCCTTTACACAGTTACCACATTCATAACGAGCACCAGACGGTCGCCCGCGTGGTGGAGCGTATCCGCAGGGGCGAAACGCTGGCACTGGTATCCGACGCCGGCACGCCCGCCGTTTCCGACCCCGGCTTTCTCCTCGTACGCGAATGCATCCGCGAAGGAGTGCCAGTGGAGTGCCTGCCCGGGCCTACCGCATTCGTGCCTGCGCTCGTCAATTCCGGACTACCCAGCGACCGCTTCACATTCGAAGGCTTTCTACCCCATAAAAAAGGACGGCAAACCCGCCTGCAAAACCTGGCCGCCGAAGAGCGGACGATGATTTTCTACGAATCACCCCACCGGCTGGTGAAAGCATTGACCCAGTTTGCCGAGCATTTCGGAGCCGACCGGCAGGTTTGTGTTTCCAGGGAACTGAGCAAAATGTTTGAGGAAAATGTGCGCGGAACGGTTACCGAAGTGATAGCGCATTTCGGTGACAAACCTGTAAAGGGCGAAATTGTGATCGTAGTGGCCGGCAAGGCCGATGACAAGAAAAAATCGAATGACGAAGATGAGGATTGAAAATTTAAGGCTATTAATGTTAATCTGCCTTTTCTGGCTGGCAGCGGCGGGCATTTCGCAGGCGCAATTCGGGACATTGAGCCCTTCGGCGAAGATCAGCCTGGTAACCGTGGCTCCCGGGCAGGAGCTCTATTCTGGCTTCGGACATAGCGTACTGTGGGTGTATGATCCCGTGACGGGCGTCGACCGGGCATTTAACTACGGTACATTCAGTTTTCAGGAAGGTAATTTTTATATCAAATTCCTGAGAGGGACATTGCCTTACAGTGTCTCCGTGTCGCCGCTTTCCTATCAGATCGCGCATTACCAGGAGGAGAACCGCTCGATTTCCGAGCAAGTACTCAATCTTTCGATTCCCCAAAAGCAAAGGCTTTACAACTTTCTCGAAAACAACTACCTGCCCGAGAACCGGGAATACCAGTACAAATTCTTTTACGACAACTGCGCCACCCGCATGACAGTCGCATTGAAAGCGGCTGTGGGTGACAGCCTCATTTATAATGGGTATACCAAAGAAAAATTAAGCTTCCGACAGTGGATCGACCGGTACGCATTCAAGCAGAATCCCTGGGCCGATTTTGGAATGGACCTGGCCATCGGGGCACCATCGGATGAAATTGCGTCGCCCGAACAAGCCACGTTCCTGCCCGACAACCTCGCCACGGCATTTGCCGACGCTAAGGTGAAAACGCCCACCGGCGTCCAGCCATTGGTTTCGGCCACCAGGCCCATTTTTACCGCGGCCCCATTCCCACCGCCAAGTCCGCTCACGCCTACGGTCGTTTTCTGGTCACTGGCCATCCTTACACTGGCTTTTACCTACTGGCAAATCCGCACGGAACGCGTCAATTTCGTGTTCGATAAAGTGCTTTTCAGCATTGCGGGCCTCGCTGGCTGGATTTTATTACTGCTATGGTTCGGGACCAATCACGGGGTGACAAGCTACAATTACGACGTGCTCTGGGCATTTCCGCTGTGGATGCCGCTGATTTTTGCCCTTTCAAAAAACCGAAAACCCCAGTGGTTTCAGTATTTGTTGATTTTTTATGCATTTATGCTACTTTGCGCAACGGGCAATGTGGCAAAGCACAATCTGGTACTGATTCCCATCCTGGCGATGCTGATTATCAGGGTTTACTATATTAACAATTCACTTTCAAAAATTCCGAATAAGGAGATTGCGTATGGATCTGGAGTTGCTGACACAAAAAACCATTGAAATAGTAAGGCAGGCGTCCTCATTTATCCAGCAGGAAGCGGCCCTTTTTTCTCGTGATAAAATCGAGTACAAAGACCTCAATAACCTCGTTTCTTACGTCGACAAGGAAGCCGAAAAGCTGCTGGTAGCGGGTTTGCAGGAGCTTTTGCCGGAAGCCAGCTTCATTACCGAGGAAGGTACCACCGGCCAGGAACCCGACCCTTCCGCATTGAACTGGATCATTGACCCGCTCGATGGTACGACCAATTTCATCCACGGCATACCCGTGTATTGCGTGAGCGTAGGCCTCGCAAGAGGAAAGGAGTTGCTCGTCGGCGTGATCCACGAACCCAGCCTGAATGAAATGTTTTACGGGTGGCAAGGCGGCGGCGCATGGCTTAACGGTAAAAGCCTCAAAATATCCACGGTCCCCCAACTGGCCGATGCCCTCATCGCTACCGGGTTCCCTTACTACCGGTTCGAGAAGCAGAAGCGCTATATGTATATCCTCGAACTGCTCATGCAGAAAACGCACGGCATCCGCAGAATGGGTGCCGCGGCCGTAGACCTGGCCTATGTTGCAGCCGGTCGTTTCGATGGTTTTTACGAGTATAACCTCAATTCGTGGGATATGGCTGCGGGCACGCAGCTGATCAAGGAAGCAGGTGGTACCGTCACGGATTTCAGCGGAGGCGATAACTACCTTTTCGGAGGCGATATCATCGCAGCGGCCCCCGGCGCACACCCAGAACTCGTTCAGGTCATCAGCGAAAATTTCTGAACGGTTAAAGTCAGGAAGTCAGAAATGGTCATTCACTCATTCACTCATTATATCCCATGGACTTGAACGAACTCCGCTATCCCATCGGCGAATTCCAATCGCAGGACAGCTATACGCCTTCCGAAATCAAATCAAACATCCAGATTATTAGCGCATTGCCATCCAAGTTCATCAATCTGCTCGGCAATTGGGATGACCACAAACTGGATACCCCCTATCGCCCCGACGGATGGACCGTGCGGCAGCTGATCCACCACGTAGCCGATAGCCATATCAATGCATATACCCGTTGCCGACTGGCTATGACGGAGGATAATCCGACCATCAAACCTTACGAGGAGCAGTTGTGGGCCGAGTTGCCGGATGCGAAAACCGCGCAGGTAGAACTCTCGTTGCAATTGCTGCGGTATGTTCATCTGCGCTGGGTATTACTCCTCAACTCGCTCGATGAGAACGATCTGGCGCGGACTTATTTCCACCCAGGTTCACAGAAGTCGTTCCGCCTCGATGAGGTAATCGCCAACTATGCGTGGCATAGCGAGCACCATTACCAGCACGCATTCAGGCTGGCGCAACGGAACAATTGGCAGTAAAATCCGGTTTAGGAGTCATGGAGCAGCAAATCATCATTTGGGTATTGTTTCTGGTTGCAGCAGGCTACATGGGCTGGCGCATCTGGAAAGCGTTCGACCGGCGCAATAGCGGCGGATGCGCCAAAGGTTGTGGCTGTGCCGCTGACAAAGTGACTTCGGTTAAAATCAAATAGATGCTCTGTTGGAGCAAATGCAAAAAGGCCCCGATCGGGGCCTTTTGACTTATCAGCAAGCTAAAACTTACAAAGCTCCTGCCTTAATTTCATCCACTACCGCAGGATCCAGGAGCGTGGACGTATCACCCAGGTTGCTCACATCCCCTTCCGAAATCTTTCTCAAAATACGGCGCATGATTTTGCCTGAGCGTGTCTTAGGCAAACCAGAAACGAATTGAACCTTATCCGGCTTCGCAATGGGGCCGATAATGCGCGAGACTGTCGCGGAAATGTCCTTGCGGAACATTTCGGGGTCCTCAGGCGTGTGCTCGGTGATAACGTAGGCGTAAATACCCTGGCCCTTGATATCGTGCGGGTAACCCACTACCGCCGATTCCACCACTCCAAGGTGCATATTGATCGCGTTTTCCACCTCCGCGGTACCGATCCGGTGACCGGAAACATTGAGCACGTCGTCTACACGGCCGGTAATGCGGTAGTAACCGTCCTCGTCGCGCAAGCAGCCGTCGCCCGTGAAGTATTTGCCGGGGTAGGTAGAGAAGTAGGTCTGGCGACAACGTTCGTGATCGCCGTAAGTGGTACGGATAATACCCGGCCACGGAAATTTAATACAAAGGTTACCGCTTACGCCGTTGCCTTCGATTTCGTTACCACTTTCATCCACCAGCACAGGTTGGATACCCGGCAATGGCAATGTGGCAAATGTCGGTTTCTCGGGGGTAATGCCCGCCAGCGGCGAAATCATAATACCGCCGTTTTCGGTTTGCCACCAGGTATCAACCAGCGGGCAGTGGTCACCGCCGATGTTGGTCTTATACCAGTGCCATGCTTCTTCATTGATCGGTTCGCCCACGGAGCCCAGTTTTGTCAATGAAGACAAATCATGTCCTTTTACATAATCCAGCCCAAAGCCCATCAGCGAGCGGATGGCCGTTGGAGCCGTGTAAAGGATATTCACCTGATGTCTTTCGACGATTTTCCAGAAACGGCTTGCATCGGGATAGGTCGGAACGCCTTCGAACACCACGGAGGTAGCACCATAGCAAAGCGGGCCGTACACGATGTAGCTATGACCGGTGATCCAGCCGATGTCGGCGGTACAGAAATGTACCTCGCCAGGCTCGTATTGGAACACGTTCGCGAATGTGTAGGTAGCGTAAATCATGTAGCCGCCGCAGGTATGCACCACGCCTTTGGGCTTACCGGTTGAGCCGGAAGTATAGAGGATGAAAAGCATATCCTCAGCGTCCATCGGTTCGGCCGGACATACGGAGTTCACCTGCTTCACCTCGTCCTCCCACCACAGGTCACGGCCTTTGAGCATATGTACAGGGGTGCGGGTACGCGTGAGCACGATCACTTTCTTAACCGTCGAGCATTGTACCAGCGCCTCGTCCACGGTATCCTTCATCGGGATCACTTTCGAGCCGCGGAAAGCGCCGTCCGAAGTGATCACCATCGAACATTCCGCGTCGTTGATCCGGTCGGCGATGGATTTGGCAGAAAAGCCGCCGAATACCACCGAATGCACCGCACCGATGCGTGCGCAGGCGAGCACGGCAATGGCCAGCTCGGGCACCATCGGCAGATATATACAAACGCGGTCGCCCTTTTGCACACCGTGCTTTTTGAGCACGTTTGCAAAACGGCAGACTTGTTCAAACAAAACATGGTAAGTAAGCGTCACCGCCTGATCTTCGGGATTGTTAGGTTCCCAGATAATCGCGGGCTGATCGCCCCGTTCGGCCAGGTGACGGTCGAGGGCATTTTCGGTGATGTTCATCACTCCGCCTTCAAACCATTTGGTACGCGCTTCCTGAAAGTCCCAGCTAAGCACTTTCTTCCACGGTTTACGCCATTGAAAATGTTGGGCTACTTCCGCCCAGAAACCTTCGGGATCGTCTACACTTTGTTGGTAAGCAACCTTGTACTCTTCAAAGGTCTTAATTCTCATGATAAATAAAGGTTTTAACAGGAAATTTAGGATTTGGCTGTGAAGTTATAATTTTCATTTGGTTAGTCCTACTTGCATAGAAACCGTATTACGGGCACTTACGAGCCATTTTACTGATAATCAACCCGTAATAGAAGACCATCGATTGTTATCATTCTAATAATATTTCAAATTCCCTGCTGAAAGCCGCGATTGCCGCCGTTCCGTGTACGCTACCCGCTAAAATGATGTACTTTCGAGCTTCGAAATAGTTGAACAGATGAGCAAACGGCAGGAATCAGACAACGAACGTAGCGAGTACGACGGATTGAAGGAGAACGAGATTTCATTCATCCATGCGCATATGCATGCCAATCCCGGCGACCTGATCCTCAAAGCGGGCAAGTTTAAAGGACTCAACGTCAAAAAGCTGGCGGCACAAATCCAGTCGCGGCAGAAAGCATTGAAAAAACTGCCCGAATGGTCGGCCAATCCCCAGCTGATCTTCCCGCCTGCGCTGTCGGTGGAGCAATGCTCTTCGGAAGCGACGGCGCTCTACAAAGCCGGCATTGTCTCGGGGAACACGCTGATAGACATTACCGGCGGTATGGGCATCGACTGCTATTACATGAGCCGCAGCTTCGCGGAAGCACATTATTTTGAACAACAACCCGAAGTCGCAGCCGCGGCGGGCTATAACTTCACGCAGCTGGGCGCTTCACGCATACACGTACATGCGGGCGAGTCGCTCGAAGCATTGCACGACGGCCTCACTGCCGACTGGCTATATGCCGACCCGGCCCGTCGTGACGCCAATAAGGAAAAAGTTGTCCGCCTGGCCGATTGTACGCCCGATGTCGCCGGAAATGCAGCATTGCTGTTCAATGCTGCACCCCGCATTTTAATCAAAACCTCTCCCCTGCTCGACATCGACCTCGCTTCGAGAGAATTAAAAAAACTGAAAGAAGTGCATGTGATGGGTTATGAGCAGGAATGCAAGGAGCTTCTTTTCGTGCTCGACCGAGAAATCCCCGGGCAGAATTTTAAAATCAAAGTCCGCATTATCGATGCCGCCGGCCAGCCGATTTACCAGTTGGATTTCGATCGGGAAGAAGAGCGGAATGCGGCAGCCGGTTATTCCAAACCCCTGGACTATTTGTACGAGCCCCACGCCGCCGTACTAAAAGCAGGTGCGTTCAAAACGCTGTGTACGCGGTATGATGTGCTAAAATTGGCCTTACACAGCCAGCTTTATACCTCGAAAAAATATGTAAGCGATTTCCCGGGCCGCAGCTTCAGGGTTGTGGCGGTCTGCAAGCCGGATATCCGGAAGATTTCACAGCACATTACCGGCGGAAAGGCCCATATCACCACCCGCAATTTTCCTGCTAAACCCGAAGAGCTGAGAAAGAAGTGGAAACTGAAAGATGGTGGCGATCATTACCTGTTCGCCACCACCCTGGCCGACCAAACGAAAGCCGTGGTCGTTTGTGAGAAACCTATTTGAGGTAGGTTTCTTCGTAAATTTTTTCGCTGTAACCCAGCGTGAGCGCTTTGCCGTTTTCATCTTCTATAACGGGGCGCTTAATGGCGGTAGGATTGGCAGACAGCAGTGCCGCGGCGGATTTCGCGTCGGTCACCTTCGCTTTTTCTTCGTCGCTCAGCTCTTTCCAGGTCGTGGAAGCTTTGTTCAGAACTTTGTCCCAGGGAAATTCGCTGAACCAGCTGCTTACTTTCTCCGGGCTGATGCCGTCCTTTCTATAATCGTAAAACTGGTAGGGCACCTTGTTTTTATCGAGCCAGGTGCGTGCTTTCTTGATGGTATCGCAATTCGGGATTCCGTAAAGGGTCAACATAAAATTTACTCTGAAATAACTGGTTAAACTTCGGTGGCTGAGGGTTCTTCCACAACCTGGTCCGAATTATGCATTTTCTGATCATCGAGCTCGCCTTCCCAACGGGCGATTACGGCTGTTGCCAGACAGTTGCCGGTCACATTCACCGACGTGCGGGCCATATCCATCAGCTCATCTATCCCCATGATCAGCAACACAGGCCATTCGGGCATGCCAAAGTTAGCGATCGCGCCCAATAATATCACCAGGGTAGCCCGCGGGATGCCGGCCACCCCTTTGCTCGTGAGCATGAGTAACAAAACCATAGTAAACTGCTGCCCGATCGACATTTCGGTGCCCGTGGCCTGCGCTACAAACACCGTCGCCAATGCGAGGTACAGGGTAGAACCATCGAGGTTGAAACTATAACCGGTGGGCATCACGAATGACACAATCTGGCGCGGCACGCCGAATTTCTCCATTTTTTCCATCGCCTTCGGCAGCGCGGACTCAGAACTGGTGGTAGCGAATGCAATCGAAACCGGTTCAAAAATGGCTTTTGCGAATTTGATCACCGGGATCCGGGCGATCAGCGCCACCGGCACAAACACGATCAGGATGAAGACGATCAATGCGCAGTACAATGTCGCGAGCAGCAATGCCAGGTTTTTCAAAACATCGATACCCATGTGGCCTACCGTTTCGGCAATGGCCGCTCCCACGCCGATCGGTGCAAAATACATGATGATCTTCGTGAATTTGAACATTACCTCGGCCAGCAGCTCCACGCCATGCACGAACTTCTCTTTCTTCGCCGCCGGCAGCAATGCGAGACTAATGCCGAAAAGCACGCTGAAAACCACTATTTGCAGCACCTCGCCATGGTAAATGGATTTCGCCACGTTTTCGGGAAATGAATGCAGCACGATTTCCTGCCAGGTCTGCTGGTTCACTTTCGGCAGGGTGGCATTGAGGCTTTCAGGCGGCACAATGCCCACACCCGGTTTAAACCAGTTGGCGAACACCAGGCCGATGACCAATGCAAATGTGGTGACGACTTCAAAATACAACAACGATTTCCAGCCCATACGGCCTACCTGTTTCAGGTCGGAATGGCCGGCAATACCCGTCACGAGCGTCGCGAAAAGCAGGGGCGCGATCACCGTTTTGATCATTTGAAGGAATATCTGGCGCAGGAAATGCAGCTCGGTCCCCATCTTCGGAAAATCATACCCGATCTCCGTTCCGACAAGCATCGAGATCAGGATGGACGTTGTCAGGTTCCTTTTCAGGATCGCGTACACGATCAGGCCGGCCAGCGCAAGCCAGCGGAGGCCAATGAGCACACTATCAGATAACGGCAGGATACCGTAAGCACTTAAAACGGAGGCTATCGCGGCAATGGTAACCAGCACGATATTGATAATGGTAATCTTGCTCTTCATACAGGGAAATGGGTAACCTTAATTAGTTTGTAATGGTAAACTTATAAAAAATCAAATTAATGATTGTCAACACAACGAATGCATTTTAATCAAAACACAGAATTTAATTTGCGCCTTGAACAATATGAGTGAATGTTTGTACTAAATAGGAGAGAAAAAGTAAAATAACCAATCGTTTCTAGCGGAACCTTGAAGCTATTGGACAAATGCAAATCCAGCGGCGGCTATCCCGTGCAGGCGGGATGAGGGCAGCCGACCGGGACACAATTTGGCACAAAATTTGAAACCTCCAATATTACCCCTGCATTAAATCTTTCGCCAACCGGACAAAAGTGCGGCATGAAAGAGGAATCACGACTAAAAGATGACCCATATCCTTGATTCGGGTTGTTAAAATCAATATGTTCGGATAATCCATACCCAAAACATAATTCGACCCAACATGAGAAGTATCCTGATTGCCATTGATTTTTCAGAAAATGCCGAGCGTGCATTGGCCGCAGCAAAACTGATCGCTGAAAAGGACGTGACGGAACTGCTGATCCTGCACGCATACCAGCCATATATAGCGGACGTGAATGTGGCGCCCGGCAACGTAATGCCCGGCGTAGGCGGCGCCGATTTTCTGACGATGACCACCGAGCTGGAAGACGAATTCCACAAACGCCTCGACGAATACGCCGCAGAACTCGTGGCCCAGGGCTACAATGCGAAAGCGCTGTGGGCAGTGGGCAGCGTACAGTCGGCCATTGAAGAGGCGATCAACGACCATGTGCCCGATATGATCGTGATCGGCCGGACCGGTAGCGGCGGTTTTCTCGACAAACTGATCGGCAGCTCCGCCACGCACATCGCACTCAATTCCCCCTGCCCTGTGCTGGTAGTACCGCCGCAGACCGAGCCTACCAAATTCAAGAAAGTGGTGTACGCAACGCAATTCGAATACGAGGAAAATAATATCCTGCGCGAGGTATTCGTGCTGATGAACCACCTGGGCGCAGACCTCACCTTATTGAAGATCAATTCGGACACCCAACCGGACATTCAGCCTGACAACCAGTACATTGCCGACATTAAGTCGCACTTCACCATTCGCGAAGGCCAGATCGTGATCCGGGAAGCCAAGCACGTGCTGGACGGCATAGAGGGTTATTGCGACGAGGTTGCAGCCGATTTGCTGATCATGTCGACCCGCGAACGGTCGTTTATCGAAGAATATCTGATCAACCCGAGCATTACGCGTAAGCTCGTCGTGGATACGCACGTACCTTTGCTCGTGTTTCACCTCAAATAAACAACGGTTTGAACGGAGCAGAGAGCGACAAACCTGCCGGAAATGCGCATCGTAACGGCGGCAGAAAGTCCAGAAAGTACCGTAAGCGTGGCCTGCTCACTTCGCCGGGCACGCTTACTTATATTGGTCCGGACATTGGCCTGAAAACCAAAATCCGCAGGATCCGGTACAATGAGCAGGTTTACAAAGACGATAATGTGAAGTCGCTCGACGAATGCCGTCCCGACGCTGACGCGCAGAAATTCATTACCTGGCTCAATGTAGATGGTATCCACGAAATCCCGCTCATCGAAAAGCTGGGAAAGTTCTACCATTTACACCCGCTGCTGCTGGAAGATGTCGTGAACACCGAGCACAAGCCCAAGCTCGAACTATACGATACCGGGCATTTGTTCCTGACCCTGAAAATGCTGCACGTGGACTCGGAATCCCCTATCAGCATTTCGTCAGAGCATGTGAGTTTTGTATTGGGTAAAAACTACGTGCTTTCTTTTCAGGAAGAGCTTACTTCCGACATTTTCACGACCGTCGAAAACCGCCTCGAAGCTTCCGTAGGCAAAACCCGCCGCAACGGACCCGACTATCTGCTGTTCGCATTGATGGACGTGGTCGTCGATAACTATTTCATCGTGCTGGAAAAACTTGGCGACGCCCTGGATACGACCGAGGACCAGGTGATCCGCGGCGTGCAGGAACTTTCACTGAAAGATATGTATGCATTGAAGCGCGAGCTCACATTGGCGCGCCGGCAGATCTGGCCGCTGCGCGATATGGTGAACCAACTCATCCGCGAGGATAACATGCAGATCAGCAAGGAGGTAATCCCCTACTACCGCGACCTTTACGACCACATTATGCAGGTGCTCGACACCATCGATTCCTACCGCGAACTCGTGGCGAGCCTGGTAGACGTTCATTTGTCGACCATCAGCAACCGCATGAACCAGGTCATGAAAACGCTGACGATCTTCTCGGCGGTTTTTATGCCGCTGACGTTTATAGTGGGGGTTTATGGCATGAATTTCGAGTTTATGCCGGAGCTCAAAGACCCTTATGGCTACTACTATGTATGGGGACTGATGGTGGCCGTGACTGTGGGGATGATATTTTACTTCACAACTAAAAAATGGATGTAGATTGATACCTTTGTGCTCTGATTAACGAGCATTGGAATGAGTCTTACCGTCAATACATCCCCCTTTGTAACCACACAAGCCCAATATATCCTGACCGACAGCCGCCAGGTTTCTTTCCCCGGCCAGAGCATCTTTTTTGCCATCAAAGGCGAGCGCCACGACGGCCACCGCTTCCTGCCCGAGCTTTATGAAGCCGGCGTGCGGGAATTTGTCGTCGAGGAAGCCGCATTCACCGGCGAGCTGCGCGAAACTGCCGCGACCTGGGACGATGCGAAAATATGGGTGGTTGCTTCCAGCATTCGTGCATTGCAGCAGCTGGTGGCATCCAAAAGGAAGCAGTTTGATATTCCGGTGGTGGGTATTGCGGGAAGTAATGGTAAAACGATTGTCAAAGAATGGCTCGTGCAGCTGCTATCACCGGGCCGGAGCATTGTGGCCAGCCCGAAAAGCTATAATTCACAGATCGGCGTGCCGCTCTCGGTGTGGAACCTGAACAAGGAGCATTCGCTAGCGATTTTTGAGGCGGGTATTTCCAAAGCGCATGAAATGGAATATCTCCAACCCGTGATGCAGCCTACGATCGGTATTTTCACCAACATTGGCCCGGCGCACGACGACGGTTTCCGAAGCCGTAAACAGAAGATCACGGAAAAGCTCCGCCTCTTTACGAAGGTCAGAAAGCTTATTTACAGAAAAGATTACCACGAAATTGACGAGGAAATCAGCCTGATCCTGAAACCGGTGAATGCATTTCTCGAAACCCTGAGCTGGGGAAGCAACTATTCCGGCTCGCATGTGCAGGTGACCTTCACCCCGCAAAAAGACAAGACCGTGATTTCGCTCACCGGGAAGCTCGGCAACCATACATTCGAGACCGGCTTCCGCGACGACGCTTCGCTCGAAAACCTCACGCATTGTATTGTTTTCCTGCTCGATTTCGGGCTGGAACCGGCCGTGATCCAGGAAAGGGTGCTGCTGCTCAAACCCGTTTCCATGCGTTTGGAGCTCAAAGAGGGCATTAACCATTCCTATATCATCGATGACGCCTACAATAATGATTTGCAGGGCCTATCGATGGCACTGAACTTCCTGGCGCAGCAAGAGCAGCGGAACCGCAAGACCGTGATCCTCTCGGATGTACTCCAAACCGGACAGACGCCTACGGAACTGTATAAAATGGTGTCGCGCCTGCTGAGCGAAAAAAGTATCGACAGACTCATCGGCATAGGAAAACAAATCAGCAGCCAGGCTTCTCTCTTCGACATTCCGGAGCAGGAGTTTTTCGACGATACCGACACTTTCCTGAAAACATTTGCATTCCACACGCTTGCAGACACGCTCGTGCTCGTGAAGGGTGCGCGGCCTTTTTCATTCGAAAAGATTGTTCACCGCATTCAGCAGAAAGCGCATGGTACCGTGCTGGAAATCAATCTTGATGCACTGGTACACAACCTCAACTACTACCGGGCACGGGCCGGGCAAGGCACTAAGATCATGGCCATGGTGAAAGCCTTCGCCTATGGCAGCGGCAGCTCGGAAGTGGCAGCTTTGCTGCAATACCACCGCGTGGATTACCTGGGCGTGGCCTACACCGACGAAGGCGTAATGCTCCGCCAGAGCGGAATAACCCTGCCTATCATGGTCATGAATGCGACTTTGCCGACATTCGACCTGCTGTGGCAGTATAAACTGGAACCCGAAATTTACAGCCGCCGCATCCTTACAGACTGGGTGGATTACATTTCGAGAAAAAACGAACCATCCAATACGCCGTCGGTGCATCTCAAACTTGACACCGGTATGCACCGCCTGGGTTTTGTAAAAGACGATTACGAATGGCTGGTGGAACAGCTCCGCAAGAATCCCGCATTAAAAGTGGCGAGCATTTTCTCACATCTGGTGGGGGCCGACGAAGGCGTTCATAACGAGTTTTCGAGGAAACAATACGCGCAGTTTATGGAAGGCGCAGAGCTTATCGAACAAACTCTGGGCTACAAAACCATTAAACATATCCTCAATTCGGCAGGCATCGTGCGCTTCCCCGAGTACCGGCTCGATATGGTGCGGCTGGGCATCGGGCTGTACGGCGTAGAAGCTACCGGCCAAGACCAACGGGCATTGCAGTCGGTCGGCACATTGAAAACCATTGTTTCACAAGTCAAATACCTCTCTTCCGGCGAAACTGTGGGTTATAGCCGCAAAGGTGTTGTCGACCACGACTCGGCCATCGCCACGCTGGCCATCGGTTATGCCGACGGCTACGACCGCGGTCTTGGAAACGGGGTGGGTAAAGTGTGGGTAAACGGAACCTTATGCCCTACCATCGGCAATATCTGTATGGATATGACGATGGTCGATGTAACCCACGCCCAGATAGAAGAAGGGGATGAAGTAATCGTTTTCGGAAAGGAGGTACCTATTACGGAACTCGCGAAAACCATTAACACCATCCCCTATGAGATCCTGACGGGCATCGGCGACCGCGTCAAGCGTGTATTTTTCAAAGAATAGGCTATCGGCCGCCCTCGGCCTGCTGCGCTACTTCGGAATCATCGGATTCGGGAGTAGCGTTTTTTGCGCTCGCCTTTTCCTCCACGCGGCGGTCTTCCTCCTCAAACAAATGCGTAGCCATTACCTGGTCGAGTGAAACGTCGTAGAATGCCTGGTGCACGTTCAGTGGCTCGCTGCCTTCTTCGATCTCGCATTTGATGTAGTTACCATCTTCCCGCAACTCGTAAGCATTCACATTGTCTTTCAGGCTGTAATACAGGATATGGATCGCTTCCTGGCGTACGCGCGGGTCTACCAGCTTGAAAAGCGATTCAATGCGCTTGTCGAAGCTGCGTACCATGGCATCGGCGCTGCCGCCATACACCAGCGGGTTACCATTCTGGTGGAAGTAGAATATCCGTGAATGTTCCAAAAAGTCGCCTACAAGCGAACGGACGGTAATGTTCTCACTCAATCCTTTACGCTGAGGTCGCAAGCAGCACATTCCGCGGACGATCAATTTAATCGGCACACCTGCCTCCGACGCTTTGTACAGCTCATAAATAGTGTCGCGGTCTTCGAGGGAGTTTATTTTAATGCAAATACCACTTTTCAAACCTGCCTTCGCATTCTCCGCTTCCTGCTGGATCAGCTCGATCAGTTTCGCACGCATATAGCGCGGCGCGGTGATCAGGTTCTGGTATTCGGATGGAATCGAATGCCCGGTGATGACGTTGAAAAACTCGGAAATGTCGTGGGTATATTCCTCATTGGAAGTTAACAGGCCGGTATCGGTGTATAAGCGGGACGTATCCTCGTTATAGTTACCGCTCGACAGGTGCGCGTAGCGCAATACCCGATTGCCCTCGTTGCGTACGATCAGGAGCAGTTTGGTATGTGTTTTAAGTAAACCAATCCCATAGATCACGAAACAGCCCGCTTTTTGCAGACGCTGCGCTTCCTTGATATTGTTTTCCTCATCAAAACGAGCCTTGACTTCAAAGAGTACGGCTACGTGCTTGCCATTCTCGGCCGCATGCAGAAGTGCCTCCGTTACCCGTGAGTTTTTAGCGAGACGGTAGATCGTCAGCTTGATGGACAATACTTTCGGGTCTTCCGCCGCTTGTTCCAGCAACTGCAAAACGGGCTCGAAGTTGTTATAAGGATGATGCAAAAGAATATCCCGTTCCCGCATTACCTCAAAAATATCGGGAATGCGCTCGCGTTCGAGCCCCAGCGGCGGTACCGGCGGGCGGGTTGGCGGAATCTGGTCTTTAAATTCCGGGTGTTTGATAATGCCCCATAGCGCAGTGTAATCGATCAGCGCGTCGGTCATGAATACATTATGATCGTCGATCTCCCAGCGCTTTTTGATCAGGTTCAGCAGATCCGGGTTCACGTCAGGTTCAATGGAAACCTGCACTACCCTACCCAAACGACGGCTTTTTATCTTCTGCTTGATCTCGTCGATGAAGTCGGCTTCGATATCGTCGCTCTCTTCCAGGGTGAAATCACCGTTACGTAAAATTCTGAACAGATTTGTGGATACAATATCGACATTGCGGTAAAGCTTGTTGATAAATGCTTTGGCAATATTCTCGATCGGCAGGAAAAGTAGTTCTTCCTCCCGCTCGATCACGTAAAAACGCGGCAGGTTCGGCGGGAGCTGCACAAATGACAGTTTCCTGTCTTCCTCTCCGGTAGTTCCTTTCACCTGCGTAATGACACCCAGGATCAATACTTTCGCTAGCAAAACGGGGAATGCGTGTGTGTAATCGAAAAGCATTGGCGTCAGCATCGGGTACACGGTGCGGTCGAAATATTCTTCCACAGCGGTATGCTCTTCCCCATTGATTTCGTTCATTCCGATGATCCGGAAACCATGCTGCTCGAAAAGCGGTAGCAGCTGATCCTTATAGCATTCGTTCTGCCTGCGCGCGAAATCGTGTACTTCTTTCATCAGCAGTTTGCGGAAAGGAATTTCCCGGAGACCGGAGTAATCGAGGCGCTCTTTGCCGAAATCGAGGTAGTTATACAGGCTTCCTACGCGTATCGTGAAGAATTCGTCGAGGTTGGAAGCAGTAATGGCGAGAAATTTAAGCCGGTCGAACAGGTTACGCTCTTCATTGGTCGCCTGGTCGAGCACGCGGTCATTGAACTTCATCCAGCTCAGGTCCCGGCTGATGAGGTCGCTTTGCTGCATTTGGGTAGTGGCCTTTTCCGACGACGAACTGACTGCCTTACCGTCGTCTGCCGCAGCCGGTTCCTTCGGGCTTTTAAATAATGCGAACAAATTTGTCAGCTTACTTCGTTTTTCGTTGCTATATATATTGTCGGATGAGCCGGACATAACGCTATGCTATTTAATAAGGTGTATCAGGATGGCGATAAAAATTCAACGAATCTAAACAATCTATTGTTTTCGGTCCGATGAACTTTGTGTTAAATTTTCGTTCCAAAAAAGAAACGGATGGCCATGTTTCACAGCCATCCGTTTCTATGTTCGCTATAAGCTAATGGCTACACGTCGACGCGGGCATATTTGGCATTTTTCTCGATAAAATCGCGGCGGGGGGCTACTTCATCGCCCATCAGCATCGAGAACAGGTGATCGGCTTCGGCAGCGGATTCCACAGAAACCTGCTTCAAACTTCTGCGCTCAGGGTTCATCGTGGTTTCCCAAAGCTGCTCGGCGTTCATTTCACCCAAACCTTTGTAACGCTGCACGTTTACTGAGTCTTCCTTACCACCGCTAATCTCGCGTACTGCTTCTTCACGTTGTTGCTCGGTCCAGCAGTAACGCTCTTCCTTGCCTTTTTTCACGAGGTACAATGGCGGCTGGGCGATGTAGATATAACCGCTATCGATCAGGATCTTCATATAGCGGAAGAAGAACGTCAGGATCAGCGTCCGGATGTGACTACCGTCTATATCCGCATCGGTCATGATTACGATCTTGTGGTAACGCAGCTTGTCGATGTTCAATGCACGCTCATCGCCGTCCTTACCGATCTGCACGCCCATTGCGGTGAACATGTTCTTGATCTCCTCGTTTTCGTAGATCTTGTATTCCTGCGCTTTCTCCACGTTCAGGATTTTACCGCGGAGCGGGAGGATCGCCTGGAATGCGCGGTTACGGCCTTGTTTCGCCGTTCCACCCGCCGAGTCCCCTTCCACGAGGTAGAGTTCGCACACGTTCGGATCGGTTTCGGAGCAGTCGGAAAGTTTTCCGGGCAAGCCGGTACCGGTAAGTATGTTTTTGCGCTGCACCATTTCGCGTGCCTTTTTCGCGGCGATACGGGCTTTGGCAGCAAGGATCACCTTGTCGATGATCACACGGGCTTCTTTCGGATGTTCTTCGAGGTAGCTTTCGAGCATTTCGGCTACTACCTGGCTCACGGCACCGGTTACTTCACCGTTTCCGAGTTTGGTTTTGGTCTGGCCTTCGAACTGCGGCTCCTGAACTTTAATCGAGATTACAGCCGTAAGTCCTTCACGGAAGTCGTCCCCGCTGATCTCCACTTTTTCTTTTGCCAGTATACCCGATTTCTCGGCGTAGTTTTTCAGCGTACGCGTCAATGCGGCGCGGAAGCCGGATACGTGGGTACCACCCTCGATGGTGTTGATGTTGTTCACATACGAGAACACGTTCTCGCTATAAGAGGTGTTGTACATCATCGCCACTTCCACCGGGATAGCTCCTTTATCGCTTTCCATGTGGATCGGCTCGGGGATCAATGGCTGGCGGGTAGCGTCGAGGTAAGTCACGAATTCGTTCAGACCTACTTCGGAATAGAACTCTTCGCCGCGGAACTGGCCGTTTTCGTCTTCCTCGCGTTTATCTTCGAGCGTAATGCGGATACCCTTGTTCAGGTAAGAAAGCTCACGCAAACGCGTTGCGATCGTTTCGTACTTGTATTCGGTCACCGTAAAAATCGATGCATCGGGCAGGAAGTGGATCGTCGTCCCGGTGTCGCTCGCCTCGCCGATGACGCGGGTAGGGTAGAGCGGCTTGCCTTCGCTGAATTCCTGCTCGAATACCTTTCCTTCACGGTGCACTTCCGCACGCAGGTGCGTGGAAAGCGCATTCACGCAGGATACCCCTACCCCGTGCAAACCGCCGGAAACTTTATATGTGTCTTTATCGAACTTACCCCCGGCGTGCAGTACCGTCAATACCACCTCCAAAGCGGATTTCTTCTCCTTGGGGTGCATTCCGGTGGGGATACCGCGACCGTTATCTTTTACTGTGATTGAGTTATTGGGTTCTACCGTAACGTTGATCGTGTCACAGTAACCTGCCATCGCCTCATCGATTGAGTTATCGACAACCTCCCAAATCAAATGGTGAACGCCTTTGAAGCCAGTGTCACCGATATACATGGCCGGACGCTTACGAACGGCCTCTAAACCTTCAAGAACCTGGATATTTTCAGCCGAATAGCTGTTTACTTCTAGCACTGCTTCGTTTGACATATAGTTTGTTTTACACTTGGATAAAAAGAACCATTATCTGGCTTTTTAAGCACGTAAAGATACGAATTTTTTATGGTTTTACCTAGCAAAAACTATCGCAAAGCTGCCATTCGATACGCCTTTCCGGGCAAATACGGGCCCACGGACGCGGGGCGCCGAAATATGACATTTCTGTGTTGGCTAACCATGGGCGGAAGCATCCTCATGTCTGTTATCCAGCGTTCAGGCGCAATAAGTAACCGGTATTGAAAAATCATTGAAGCGAGTACCCGCGCCCCGTGCTGACGAGCGCCCTGTCGAGCCCGTAGAAGGTCTTTTTACCATCACCTGAAATATCCAGGATACCCAGGTCATAGGTGCCGGCATCCAGGTCGTTCACACGCAGCTGGGTATTGAAACCGCTTTTATAGTACGCGGCAGTTTGGAGGATATTCTTCCGCGCTTCCACTTTCGGGGTGGCATTCATGAGGTAAATGGTATCGTTGGCCGTATTCTTCACGACAAGAAACCGGTCGTCCCAGAAGTGTTTCCGCTGCGGCGAAACATTGCTGGAAACAAAGTAAAAGACGAGCTCCTCTGCGCCGTCACGCATCACGCGGCGGATGTCCCAGGTTTCAACATACATACCGTTGTCGCGAACAGGCACTTTTTCCGCAAACATGGCACTCAATTCGTCTTTCGACACAATGGGTTCTGGAAGCCAGAAAAAACCCTTCTGAAAACCCGGAAGAAGGTAAAAACTTCCATATGCGACAATGGACCGCTCCACGGAAAACATGTTCCGGTTGGTGTGCCAGTTATAAATGTCGGCCAGGTAGGTCGTTTTTTTGGCTGCAACGGTACCGGTAAACTTGTAATGCGAGTAAACCCAATAGAACACGCTGAGGCAAAGGGCGGTCGTGTATACCCATTTCTTGCGAAAGAAATCGGTATAAAACAGCAGGAAAATGTAAAAAATGGCGGTCGAAAGCGCCGCATAGAGCTGGAAACGGCTCGCTATGGTGGTCCCTGCCCAGGATCTGAACAGCGCGATCACCGTACTCGAAATGAAAATGAATGCAAACAGGGAAAGCAGCTCGATCGTGCCCGGCTTGACCTCCACCGGCTTTTTAAAATAAACACTCGCCACGCGGACCGTTACGAGTACCATGCACACCACGATCGCAAATCCCCAAATGGCCGAAGACAGCTCCGGCTTAGCCCAAAGCGACATCGCGGAGCCGATAAACCCGAACAGAGACGAGAAGAACAGCAATCCGTTCCTTGGCAGATTCACTGCCTGCCCCGACTCGTAGCCCGACAGGTAAATACCCAGGCAGATGAACATGAAAACGGCAGTCAGGATCGCGTCGCGGAAGTTTTTGTTGCAGAGGTAAAAGAAGATAATCGCCGGGAAGGACAGAATTCCGTTGCCATGCGTAAAAGTGGCCAGAAAACAACACAGCATCGCCCCGTAGAAAGCGGCACGCGTTCCCCGGGACGCGAGAAGAATGGCGGTCACCAGAAATGCCGTCAGGTAGGAATGCTGCATGCCGGTAAGCGCCCAGCCCGACACTTCATTGTACAACGGATGGAAGTACAGGAACGGGACCGGCAGAAAATAGTACAGCGGAAGTCCGGCCTTGCGAAAATTGAGGTACAGGAAATAAAAGATGTAAATCAGGTTCAGCGAAACGAGCACAATGTAGAAACGCAGGTGTAAACGCCCGGTTAGCTCGTAGTCCAGGAGTGAAATAAATCGGGGAACTACCGCTTTGTGGTCATTAAATGTAAGGAACATTTCTTTCACCACTTTTGAAAATCCCACATTGTCCCCTGAAATTGCTTCAATGAACTGAATGAACAGAAAATCGTCCTGAAAAGGAAAATCGACCGAAAAGTGGAGGTTATAAAGAAAAAATAATAGGATAACGGTACTAATGACGACAATTGCTAAAAATCGAAGCATAGGGTAAAGCCGTAATGTATGTATGTGATAGATTCGGATCAGTTCTTAGCAAATCTAATCTTTATCGCCTCTCTTCGTGCACATTATTTGCTTTTCTTAGTAACCGAAAAGCGACGAATAAATTGCGATAAAAACAGAGAGCGGAGATAATTCTCCGCTCTCTGTCCACCACATGCAATAATCGTACCAGCCTTACATCTTTTCCAAAGGATGTTCCTTGAGGAGCTGTTCCGGCGAGTAAAAGTCTTTCTTACTTTCGGTGGCTGCGCGCACCTGCTTCACTTTTTCAGGGGAAATGGCAGGCCCTTTATTTCCGAATGAATTGCGTACGTAAGTCAGCACCGCGGCCACCTCATCGTCCTTCAACAAACCCGCAAAAGGCGTCATAGGGACCTGCCCCGGGTATTTCTTGCCATTTACCTCAATGGGACCGAGAAGGCCTTTCAACGCGATTTTGATCAGGCGCTCATCGCTTCCTGTGATCCACGGGCCGGACAGCGGCGGGAAACCCGAAGCTTCCAATCCCTTGCCGTCAGGCTGGTGGCAGGTAGTGCAATAGCCCTCCTTCGCATAAATCTGACGGCCCTGGTTGAACAGGATTAGGTCATTCCCTTTCAGGTTCGTCGCCACTACGTTTTGCTTCTCTTTTTTCACAATCTCCCCCTTCAAATGCGCCTCCGCAGCTTCAAATGCGTGGATAGTCCAGTCGTCGAGCGGCATTTTCTTTGCTTCCGCCAATACCGGCAAGCCTTTTTCCTTACCGATCCAGGATGCCGCCACTATGGCCATTAAACGTACCCGACTATTCTCGTCACGCGCGGCCTGCATGAGCAGATCCGCCTGATCGGGTACCTGATGGCCGGTATAGCGCACCACCTGCACGGCCGCGGCGCGTGCATGGTAATCTTTGGCCTTTAAAACCTGCTTCAAAAGCTTCTGATCCACTTTGTCCATTCCCCAGCTTACCCAAAGGCCTTCCAGCAAATGGTGCTCGTAACGCGGGTCGTTTTTATCCAGCCCTGCCACCCAGCTGTTGAGTTTGGCCAATACCTGCGAGGCATCGCGGCCACGCAATTCGCGGCGGGTGCGGTAGCGGGTGCGATATTCGGGCAGTTTGAGGTTATTCAAAAGCTCTTCAATGCTGGCACCGTCCACCTTAGCAGGCGTCACAAGCGGCCGCGAGGGATAGGTGATGCGGTAGATGCGCCCGTGCGAGTGGTCGCGTAGCGGGTCACGTGCGTTGTGCTGCATATGTCCGATGAGAATATTATGCCAGTCGATCACGTATAATGAGCCATCCGGCGCAAACTCCATATCCACAGGACGGAAGTTACGGTCTTCGCTCACCACAAGGTCCTGGCGGTGATGGCTTTTGTAGCCGGTACCTTCGTCCGTGAGCGTATGCTCCTTCGTCCCGAGGAAACCGATGGTATTATTGATCAGGAAATCGCCCTGAATATCATCCGGGAAGTGGCGGCTCGACACGAATTCCAATCCCGAAGTAGGACGCACGCGGTGCTTATCTTCCACAAGTTGCACCGATTTATGCGTTGCTTCCCCATATCTCGGCAAAACACTGCCCGGAAGCATCCAGCGCACGTCAGGGCTTGATGTTTCGGCGAAAAACGGCTGCCCCCAATCATCGAATGCAATCCCCCACGGGTTGGGAATCGAAAGCTGGGCAGTGCGTTCAAGCTTTTTCAACTGCGGCGCATATCTGTAAAAACCACCGTTGGTAGCACGTACCGGTCCATACGAAGTTTCGACATTGGTATGAAGGAAAACACCTTCACCGGAATAAATGGCACCCGACGGGTCCACGGTAAATGCGTGGCTGTTGTGGTGCGTATCGTGATCGTCGAAGCCGCTCAGCAGGATTTCTTCCTTATCGGCTTTGCCGTCGCCATTGGTGTCGGTCAGCAATTTGAGGTTGGTACCCTGCGATACGTAGACGCCCTCCCTGGCAATTTCAAAACCGAGCGGCAAATGCAGGCCATCTGCGAAAACGCTCTGCTTGTCGGCTTTGCCGTCGTTATTGGTATCCTCAAAAATAATGATCTTGTCGTTCGGCTTCGAATCGCCGGGCTTGTAGTGCGGGTAGCTCGGCATTGTTGCAACCCACAGGCGGCCTTTGTTATCAAACGACATTTGCATAGGCTTGGCCAGATCCGGGAATTCCTGTTCCGAAGCGAACAGCTCAATTTTGTAGCCGTCCGGTACTTTCAGCTTCGCCAATGCATCATTTCCGTACAAATAGGTAAGGCTGCCGTTTTTATCGGGATTAAAGTTCGTTTTCACCTGCGGCAGTGTGCGCGTGCTCTTATCCGCGGCAGCGAGGTCCATTTTCTCGCCTTTTGATGCAGCCAGCCAGATCGCCTGGTCGCGAATGTCGGTCAGCTGGCGGATCTTTTCAATTTCGGCAGGATAGTTATCCGGGCCGAATGGATTATAGCGACGGCCATATACGTGTACGCCGTTCGGGATTTTGAAGTCGTTATGCCACATCCAGTTCTTTTCGTCCACGGCAGCTTTCACCAGGTTACGGTCCTTGGCCTTCTCGGGCGCTTTGCCGAAAATTTTATCCACCAGCAAAACACCCAGTTTCTTGTAACCTTCCGCATTCAGCTGAGATCCGTCGATCGTGAGGTCTTCTTTGCTTTCGGCATACCATTTCTGCGACGGGGCAAATGCATCTACGAACAGCACTTTGTTCTGGTCGGCCACTTCCTTCATCGCTTTGGTATACAAAAGCAAGTTTTCGTTCTCCTTCTTGCCGTTCGGCAGGTCATACTTAGCCGAAAGGTCTTCGAAAGCGATCGGCGAAACGATCACGAGCTGCGGCGCCGAAGTGCCGTTATACTTCTGTTTCAGGGTCCATTTGATAAACGCGTCAAGTTCCGCCTTGTAGTTGGCCAAACCCGCTTTGCCTTCGAACGACTCGTTATAACCAAAAAATGAAATGATCACATCCGTTTTCAAACGCGTGAGCCATTGGTCGGGCGTATCGAAATGTCCCTCGCTCTGGGAAGGATTGGCCAGCTCGGTCTGGAACTTTTCAGCTCCCGGAAACGCCCAGGGCGTATTGCGGCTCGCGTGCGGACGGAAACCGGGGGTGTCGCCGCCATCGCACATGTTGCGGATGACCAGGTTATCGTCCGGATAACGTGTATACAACTCCGTTTCGAAATTATCGTAATTCATCATCCGTGATCCGAGGTTGTTGCCGATCAGGGAGATATGCGTGCCCTTACCGATCTTGACTGGCACCGGCTGGTTCAACTGGAAGGCGCAGAATGCGATAACTGCCAGTCCAAATGCAAAAAGCGATGAATAAACGCTGATTTTCCTGGGTTTAGACATTTGAAAAGATTTTAGATTGGGTTATAGGTAGCGTTATGTAAAACTTACTTGGCTTCGCGGTAAGGGACCTGGATATCCATTTTCCCTTTCCATTCTTTCGGGATTTTCAGACCCAGTTCGTAGTGGATCGCATTGATAACAAGCCGCTGGAAGGGTTCCAGTCTGAAATCCTCGGGATGGCCGAGCGTGGTCATGAACACTTTTCCTCCGAACGAGTTGGTGCCTGTCCACGCCACCGGGTTTTCGATCGCCTGTTTGTCGGGATTCACCGACTTACCCATCAGCAGCCAGGTGGAGCCTTTGGTTGGATAATCGGGCAGCACACGATAGAGCCACGAACGCACGTGGAATGGGCCTTTGACGCCGGTAAGGATCGGATTTTTGGCTTGTTCGGGAATCACCGTTACGTCGGTGCTGCTATTGTGGCCATAATGCGTGTGCTTGGCCGCGCCGCCCCATCCCGGAGGGGCATTCAGCGCAAACTCACCGAAAGCGTTCCATTTTTCGCTTTCATGTCCCTTGGGAAAATTGAATGCATGGGTGGTGGTGCGGAAGCCCATCACGGGCTTGCCGGTTTTGAGATAAGCCTCGATAAGCGCCAGCTGGTCGGGCGGCAGTTGCCGCCAGCGGAGGTAAAACACCGCCAGATCGGCGTCTTTCAAGGCTTCGAGGCCGGGGATATTCTTTTCACTGTTGTGATCGGGGTAGGCTTTGAGGACGATTGTACGCATGCCGTAATTCTTTTCGAGCTCGGCGGCAACGATCGGTAATGTTTCCTCGCCGCTGTACTCATGGTCACCGGTAACGAAAACCACCAGCGGCTTCTTTTTGTCTTTTTGGGAAGATTGCGCGGCTGCCACGTGCGCACCGGCCACCACTGCAAGTGCCGCAAAAAGGAAGCAAATGCAGAATTGTTTCAAATTCATGATGAAAGGATTAAGGTTCAAGCTAATTGGATAAGGGGTATAATCAGAAGACTGTTTTGTGCAATTTTTCCCCTAGTTAATGATAAATGAAATATGATGTGTCCTGTGTTGTCCTGTTTTGGGACAAAGGGAAAGGCGTTCATGATCATCAAAGGCCCACCTATTGTCGAACGCTACCAAAAGGACCGTAAAGAATTAGTTTGAATTATCTATTCTCAGCAACGTATCATTTCGAAAAACCAACTTATACTGGTACATCTGAACGGTGTCCCTTGAGGGGATACTAAGTCCAGGTTACTCATTCAAATATTCCTTCAATTCCTCTTTCAGAATGTGGAAGTACTTCAATTTTTGCGCAATAATATCCTTCTCTGCTATTCGGGGAAATGTATTCCGTGGCGTATCGTAAATACCATCCACTACTGTTATTTGAACTACATCGCCCGGTCGCAACTCCTGTTTTGACCATTCGGCATGCACATTATCAGTGCTGTTGAGTCCTGTAATTGTAACACTAAGCTCTTCTTCCGTTGCATCACGACGAACGGCGTCCAAGATACATGTAACGACATAACTTTCCGCCGAGAAGCCGGCACGAATTGGTTGCGATCCGTTAATTCTAATCTCAAAACCGTGTCCCATAATGCTTGTAGTGGTTTATTGATACATCTTCATGAGAATAAATATTAGGGAAGAGCTAGATTCATTACCAAATGAATTTTCCACTGACCGGCCTGATCCAGCTGGTGGATCACAAAAACCGAAAACCCAGCGTCAGTGAAAAGCGTGAGAGATCCACACTATCGTCTTTGGACAGATGCAAGGTTTCAGTGCTGAATTCGGTTTTGCGTTGCAGGCGGTAGATGGCCCCCATCATGGCGGTACCGGTGAGGTTAAGGGCGAATTTGGCACTGATGGGCTGTTCGATGCCGACGCTGACACCCCAGTTCATGGTTTTGCCTGAAAATGTAAGTTGCTGCCCGTTTACGCTGCTTCTGTTTTCATAGGGCTGATAGCCGAGCAGCAGGGAAGTAAGGATGGCGGTTTTACCGTTTTTGAAAAACGACCGGTGGATCAATGCACCGCTGAGATGCTGGATCGTCACTTTTTCGCCTTGGGAGCTGTCCAGATTGGCCTCGCCCCTGTACATCTCGTAGCGCACACCGAAGCCCACGTGCTTCCAGGGGAAATAAGCGACCTCGCCACCGAATGCGATACCGGATTTGAGATCCTTGATATATTCCTGCTCGTCGTGGCTGAATACCCGCCCGGAACGGAACAAGCGGTAAGCGTAGCCGCCATTCAATCCGACACTCCACCTCGGCAGGCTGATCTGATCCGTATTCTCGTCAGCTCCGGCAGGTTTCGATGGGTCGGTTACTGCCTCGCGGTCCTTCTTCCATTCGGTGATAGAAGACTCCTGGGCGCTGGCGTCATGGCCAAGCATACCCAAAACCAGCAATAAAGCGACAATCGGTCTGATCATTATCTGCGGACACGGCAATTTTAAAGAACCCAAAACTACTATTTTCAGGTCATATTCGGCCTTTGCCGCTCATAAAATGTCAGATTGCGGGCTTGATGCCGGCCTTTTTAAGTTTTTCAATAATAAAATGACCTAATGCCATGCCTTGCGCCTGACCATTCTCGATGGCGTCGCGGAAGTGGATCCCGCCGTAGAGCCGCGATATGGCGGCTTCTTCCGACGCCTGCCGGAACGATTTGAAATCCCTTGTCGGCAAATCGAATATCACCTCGGTATCATCGCGGAAGGCGAAATTATCGCCCAGCAGAAACGTCAGTGTTTCTGCTACCGCCGTGGAAATGACGCTATGCCCGCTGGTGTATTCCGGGAACGGAGGGGTTTGCAGCAGCGGCTGCCATTGAGGGTCTATGCTCCGGTTGATCACCGTTTCGGGCCTCACGCGGCTGCTTCGGTACTTTTCGTCCCAGCAACTGATGAATGCGTCCATCAATGTGGCAGCCACGAGAGAATGTACCGCAATGCCTTTATCGAGGTCCAGGTTTGCTTTGGCAGTGGCAATACCTGTGATATTCATCCAGTGCCCGCCGGGGCTGATTTTCTTGAAACCGATATTCATATGCCCCGAAGTATTGATCGCAAAAGGATTGCAATCCCAGTAGGAAGCGATAAAACGCTGCTGTTCCGTCAGGTTTTTACCCACCTCATAGACTTCCTTCGCGAGCTTGAAGAATGCACTTGTACTGTCCTTGCTGAACTCCACCGGCGGCTTGGGCACAAACTGGCTGCATGAGTCGATCAGCACCGGCCGGATTGTTTTCCAATGCGGCTCGATACCCTCTATGTACCCCGGCGGGGTCGGGTACCAGAACGCGTCGCCCTTCCTGGGGCGGTACCGGAGGCGGGTGCTGAGTTTGAGATAACCATCGGCGGAGGCATCTGCGGCAATTTTCTTTGCTACCTCCTGCGCCACAGCCACCGATTTGTCGATCGTCGCCTGCGGGTACCCTTCCCGAAGCAAAGCGATAATCAGCTTCTTCTGGTCTTCTTCCAGCATATACCCCGACGGTATGATGAGCCTCCCGGTTTCCAGAATGCAATACAATGCCGCGATCTGATAATCGTAGTCTTTCGCTTCGATGTAAACCGGGTTGATGCTCTTGGTGAATGCGGTAGGCGCTATGATCTGCTTGTTGTTCCGGGCTACGATCTCGTGCGCACCCAGGAGGCAGTAGGTGTAAAACCGGCTGGCCGCCGGCGGGTTCACGACGTCGTGGATCATCACCATGGTTACCGAAAAAACCGCGGGCTGCAAATGCTTCCTCAGCTCAGGTTTGGCGGGCTTGGCAATAGCGGATTGGGCAAATATCAATAGAAAGAGGAGGGTCCGGCGCATTACTTTTTGGAATTTTTATAAAACTGCAACGGCTCATTAAATGCGCCGACAACAAGATAAGATTGATTGTTGATCTGGATTTGAACGGCCGATTTCACATCCCCTACGACCGACAAGCCCGTCTCCGGCTGCTCGACAAAGCGGAAACCGCCTTTGCCGTCACCGGCGAAAAGACTGCCGTAATTGGCATCCATACTGCCCAATTTGAGGCGATTATCCGTTTTATTGCCCAGCAACAGCAGGTCTTTCAACCCGTCTTGGTTATAGTCGCCCGTCAGGATCGTGCATACGGGCGCGAACTGGGCGCGTGCCGGCATGGCGATTTTTTCAAATTTGCCGTTGCGGTTCATGAAACAGACGGTATTGAGCTCACGCGCTTCCAGCTTTCCGGCTTTTTCCAGCTCGGCGGCGGGAATTACGTCGGCCATGGCGGCGTTGGCATAATCGCGGTAGAAAGAAAACTTCTTCCGCATGGGGTAGATCTGATCGTTCAGCTCGTCGCGGCTCACAAACGGATAGGATTTACCCTGCACATAAAAATTGAAGAAAGGGTCAATCGAACCATTCTTGTCAAAATCGGCGAAATACAGTTCAGCGGGCTCTTTTTCGGACGCTTTGATCTGCGAATTCTGCCCCATGTTACCGGCGATGATATCGGGCTTCCCGTCGCTGTCCAGGTCTTCTATTTTCAGGGTATTCCAAAATCCGCTCTCCTCGCGCTGGAAGAAATCGGCTGTTGTGTCTTCAAAACGCTTCCCATTATAGGTAAACACTTTGACAGGCATCATTTCGCCAACAATAACCAGCTCGGTCTTGCCGTCGCCATTCAAATCGCCCCATTGCGCATCGGTAACCATACCGACTTTGAAAAATGGCGATTCGTGTGCCTCAAAACGTCCTTTTCCGTCATTTACCAGCAGAAACGAGGCCGGCGCTTCGGGATAACGGCCCGGGATAATGCGGCCGCCCACAAAAAGGTCGGGGTCGCCATCCTGGTCGAAATCAAACGGGCGAACGCACGACTTGCTGCTCGCTTTCATATTGGGCACCGAGAGCACCGAAAGGCTCAACCCGCCCTTTCCGTCGTTCAGGTAGATCTCATCCTGCAATGAAACCGTATTCGGTTCGAAAAGCGAGTAACCTCCTTTGGCGATGTACAGATCGTCAAACCCGTCGCCGTTGGCATCGAAAAACACCGCTGCCGAAATGGCGGACGTATTTTCATCGCCCGCCGCAAAGCCGGGCATCTCCCGGAACGCGCCGTCTTTCTGCTGCAACCATATTCTGGCTTGCTTGTTCTGGTCGCCGCTCACGAAAATATCTTCGAGGCCATCCTCGTTCACATCGCCTTTCGCCACCACCGGGCCGGTTTGCGAATACATCGAAAGCATCAGCGGCTGACGCTTGAAATCATTTTCACTGAACCCTTCGTGCTGATAGGCAATCGCCGGAACCTGTTTTTGAAACAATGCATTGGAAACAATTTCCTGCTTACCAGCCTTTCTACCGCTCTTCTCCACGGTCAGCAATTGGTTACCCTTTACATTTTCGAGCACCTGGCTGGTACCGTCCGGCCACAGGATTTTGACCGTATCCACCGCCTGCGCCTCTCCCAGCCCGAAATGCAGGCGCTGGGGCGTGCAGGAAAGGTAACCCCGGTTGGGATTCACCTCCTGGTATTGAAGTTTACCCTTGTTTTTAAGGTAGACCCTCGCTCCGATCCCTCCCGCGTTTCCCCCGTTTTGTTTGAGTTTCAATTGAAGCCAGTTGACGTTTTTAGCATCGCTGGCTGTATTTTGATATACAAATGCAGGTTCATTGATATTATTCACTACCAGGTCCAGGTCACCGTCGTTGTCGAGGTCGGCGTACACGGCGCCGCTGGAAACCGAAGCATGTTCGAGGCCCCAGGGCTGCTGCATTTTCGAGAATGTGAGATCGCGGTTATTCTTGAAAACATAATTGGCGAGTGCCGTGGAAGGCATCGCTTTCACGAGATCCATCAGTTGAAAAGGCTCTTTATCGACAGCACGCTTGATTTTATAATCACCCCAGTATTTCAGAAAATCCTTGTTGGTATAATCCCTCAAATAGCCGTTTGAAATAAACAGGTCCTTGAAACCATCGTTATCGAAATCGGCGAAAAGCGGGGTCCAGCTCCAATCGGTATTCGATACGCCGGCAAACTGGGCGATTTCGCTGAAAGTACCGTCCCCATTGTTCAGCTGGAGCATATTGCGCATGTATTGCTTTTGCAGGTCCTGCCGCACCATCAGCTCGAACGATTCGTAGTTTTCCTGCAATTGCAGCAGCTTCTGGCGCTGGTTGTCCTCGGGCAGCATGTCGAGCGACATAATATCCGGCAAGCCGTCATTGTTGAAATCGGCAATGTCGATACCCATCGAAAACTGGGCCAGATGCCGGAAATACTGTCGCGTTACATCCCTGAATGTGCCGTCGTGGTTGTTGATGTAAAGGTAATCGGGCTCGTTGTAGTCGTTGGTGACGTAAATATCCTCCCAGCCATCCTGGTTCACATCGGCAATGGCAATACCGAGGCCGAATGTGAGCGGGTACTGGTGTATGCCTGCCTTTTGGGTGACTTCTACGAAATGGTTCTTCTGGTTTTCAAAAAGCTTGTTACCTGCGAGCTCGTCCGTTTGCGTGCGGAATTTGGCGAGCTCCATATTGTCGATTTTCTTGGTGGTATGGTTGAGCAACATCATGTCCAGATCGCCATCGTTGTCGTAATCGAAGAAAGCGGCCTGGGTGCTGTAACTGATATTGTCGAGCCCGTACTCCTTGGCCTGCTCGACGAATTTGAGATTGCCCTGATTGATAAAAAGCTGGTTCTTGCGATCCTCGTCTTTTACCTTGCCCGAGTAGCATACATGGATATCGAGCAAGCCGTCGCCATTCACATCGGCCATGGTGACGCCCGTTTTCCAGCCGCCTTTCCGGCCTTCCAGTCCTTTGCCGGCCGATGCGGTAATGTCTTTAAACTTCATCTTCTCCCCCTTCGCGCCCAGGTTCAGGTAGAGCTTGTTGGAGCCCATATTGGAAGTGAAGAAAAGGTCCTCGAAGCCGTCGTTATTAATGTCGCCTACCGCCACGCCGCCGCCATTGTAATAATATTCATAGGACATTACGTTCTGGTTCTCGGTTTCGCTGATGGGGTTCACGAAATCGATGCCGGTCTGTTTGCCATCGAGCAGGCGGAACAACGGGCTTTGCGCCCTGACGCCGGTGAAATGTAATGTCAGCAGAAAAATAGCAGGCAGGTAAAAAAGGCGACCCTTGTGATTCATTGAAAGTGCAGTACCTGTTTAGAAAGGAAGATTTACTACTAAAATAAAAAACTTCAACCAAAAGTTGAAGTTAAAACTAAGTGCAGTGATTTGAGAAGAAAGCGCTAAGAAAAATAACATTTCTTAGCGCTTTCGTATTATTTACTTATCCCACCATACTCTGGATACCCAGTTGTCACCGCTTGAGAGACGGCCAATGGCGTCGCCGTAATTGGCGCTGTTCTGAGTTGCCTCGGTAGTCGGGTAAGGCTGGCGGCGCGGAATGGTCCCGTTCGAGAAGTTACCCACGTAGTTGATCGGCGTCAACACGGGGAAGCCCGAACGTTTCCAGTTGCTCCAAGCCTCTACGAAGTTGAACTGGATACCGGTAGTAGCCCAGTACTGCTCATTGATTTGTTTCAATGCATTCGCAGCGTCCAAAGGATGCGCAGCCGCATAGGCATCGGCAGTTGCCGCATCGATCACCGCAGCAGCACCGTATTTGCCGATAGACTGGATACCAGCTGAAAGGCCATTTTTGTAATGCGTAGCAGCTGTTCCGCTTACTGCAAAGCCGCGGGTTGCGGCTTCTGCCAGCAACAGCTCGGTCTGAGCGTAAGTAAGTACGAAGATCGGTCCGCTTCGTGAACGGTAGATGCCGGCTGGGCGGGAGTACTTGCCGATAGGCGTAGCATCACCTCCTGTGCCGGTACCGCCTGGATAACCTGCCGACTTGGTAATGTCGGTTGCACCGCCATTCATGTCGTAGCCGTTCGGCAAGCCGAGCTGGTTGGCAGGCGTAGCATCTCCGGCAACGGTAATGCTCTGGTTGGCTGCAAGACCAGCCGCAGGCACTTCCGCGATTTTACCCAGACGCGGGTCATTACCCGATTTAAGGTAATCGATCATCACCTTGCTCCATCTCACCTGGTAAATGTCAGCAGGCGTAGACAATGCAGCGCCGTTACCGTTGGTATAACCATTGGCATCGTCCATTACAATGTAAGCATCGTCGGCGACGCTGGTGAACACGCCGCCAGTAGCTGCCTTTTCAGCATAGGTCTTAGCAGTAGCCAGGTCCGCTTTTGTCAGGCGCATGGCCAGTTTCAGCATCAGCGAGTAGCCGTACTTCTTCCATTTGGTGATATCGCCTTTGTAGTTGGCAAACGCATCGTTCGCGGGGAGCGCAGCGGCAGGGTTCAGGGCAGCGATGGCACCATCCAGGCGTGTCAGCAACGATTTGTAGATGCTTTCCTGGGTGTCGTAAACCGGTAAGGTAATGCCCGATTTCGCCTGCAAAGCCTGGGTGTAAGGGATATCACCGTAAATGTCGGTGATAGTCGCCAGCGCCTGTACCTGCATGATGATTGCGATGTTTGTCAGGTTTACCAGGTTGGGCTTATCCTTTGTCAACTGCTCCATTTCATAGGCAAGGCTTGCTGCGCGGTAACCTGTGTTCCATGAGCTGGCCAGATAGGAGTTCGTGTTGCTCGAAATCACATATTTGTCCGCATTGGAATAATAGTTGGCCGCACCCGAAGTAGTGGAAGACAGAATCTGCACCCACATGCTTTGGAACAGGATCGACCCGTTATAACCTGCTGTCGCATTAGCATGGTTGAACTGAACGCTCGGCAATAACAGGTTCGGATCGAAAGTTTCTCCCGAAGCCTTGGTAGGGTCGGTATTCAGTTCATCGAATTTGTCCGTACAAGCCAAAGGAAGCAGGCCTGCGAGGACGATCATATTGATTAGTCTCTTTTTCATATTTATGCTCATTTGAACTTGAAGGCTACGTTAACCCCGTAATTACGTGTTGCGGGCAAGCTGGTACCTTCGATACCCGAATATCTCAGGTTGGCACCGAAAGTAGCTTCCGGATCGATGTTATTGGTTTTCTTCATAAAGTAGAACAGGTTCCGTGAAACCAGCGAGATGTTCACAGCGCGGATCAAAGGCCATTTCGCCAGCATTTTGGCAGGCAGGTTATAACCCAATGTGATCTGGCGCAGTTTGATGAAGTCGCCATCCAGCACGCTGATAGCCGTTACGTTATTAGCCAACGCCGTGTAGTAATCCTGTGCAGTTGCGGTAACTGTGTTAGCTGCACCGCTCTCTGTTACACCGGTAGTAATGCCGCCTTCGCGACCCACCAGGGTTTCCTTCGCCAAACCACGACGGTATGCGTAGTTTTCGGTGGCAGAAAGGATCTTGTTACCGAAGTTGTAATCAACCAGGAACGACAGGTTCACATCACCGAAGCGAAGGTCGTTGTTCAAACCACCGTAAAGTGTTGGCAATACAGTACCGTAGTTTTTCAGATCACCACGAACCGGCAGACCTGATGCATCCACCACGATCTGGCCATTCGACGCATATTTATAGTCGTAAGCGCGGATCTGCGGACCAGCTTCACCCACAACAAATGCAGTGATCGCATTACCGAGCGTCGCACGGTTTGAACCGAGTGTAATCGGGTTGTTGTCGGCGTCTGTTTCGAGGATTTTGTTTTTAACCGATGTGAGGTTGAAAGACGCATTCCATTCGAATTTTGAAGTTCTGACAGGCGTACCGGTCAGCATCAATTCCAAACCGCGGTTTTGAACAGAACCAGTACCTACCACCCCGCTCACATAACCGGTTGCGCTGCTGTAAGTTGCCGGCATGATCTCGTTTTTGGTTTTCTGGGTGTAGTAAGATGCATCCAAACCAAGACGGTTTCCGAAGAACTTCAATTCCAAACCAACCTCTACTTCATCCTTTGTAAATGGTTTCAGGAAGAGGTTCGGCAATGCATCGCTGAAATTACCGGTTGCAACGCCATTAAATGCGTTCCCAACACCATAGTAAATAGCTGTTCCATAGGCAGTTGTCGGCTCTCCGCTCGTTTTAGCGTACGAAGCACGAACTTTACCAAAGCTAAGGCTCGAAACATCCAGGAGGTCAGTGAAGATGAATGCACCCGTTACCGAAGGCGTAAAAATGCTTCTATTTACGCTTGGGAGCGTAGAATACACATCGTAACGGCCGGTAGTGCTCAGGTTCAGAATTCCCTTGTAACCCAAGTCAACACTGTAATAGGCTGACTGCACCTCGGTATTTGCAACTTCGTAGTTACGGTTGAAGTTCACCACGTTGTTCCAGCTGTACAGGTAAGGCAATACGAACGGACCACCGCCGATGCTTACTTTCTCATACTGGTTCTTACGAATGTTCCCCCCTACGATCGCGTCCACAGACAAGTCGTTGAAAGTTTTATTGAAACCGATCAAACCATCGAAGTTCAACTCTGTACGCTGTGCGTTGGAGAGTTCATCCAAACCACCTTTTGCACCATTCGAATACGCTGTTCCCCAAGGCGTAACCTTGAAAATGCGGTCGTTGGAATTGTCATAACCGACGCGTGCCTGAGCGTAAATCCAGTCGGCGAACTGATATTTTGTGGCAAGGGCCGAAATCAATCGCTTACGGTCCACGTCGTTTACAAACTGGCTGGTTACGAAATATGGGTTGGTCACGTACTCGTCATCCGAGAAAACGATCTCTTTACCTGTAACCGGGTCATAGCCAGGTGCAAGAATGCGCTGATCGATATTGGTTGCGAGGAACATACCGTTGTTCGCGTTCATCGGGCCGTCGCTTAGAATTGGCTTACCCGAGATTTTCTCATTGATGTAGTTGGCCATCACATTCACGCTCAATCTTTTCGTGATGTTCTGGTCGGCCGTCAGGTTAAAAGTCCTTCTTTTCAGACCGCTGTTTTCGATAATCGCCTTGTTGTCGAGGTTGGCAAATGACAACCTGAACGAACCGTTATCTCCACCTTTGGTTACCGACACACTGTTGGTGAAGTTACTTCCATTGCGATAGAAATGCTTCACATTGTCTTTCTGGGCAGAATACTTGTAAGTTTTACCATCGAATTGGACCATGTCGGAGCCGTCCAGCTTCGCGCCCCAGCTCATACGCCCTGTTTGTTGCGCCAAAGCAATTGTCGTCGGTTTCTGACCGCCCGTACCCTGTCCGTATTCGTATTGAAAGTCGGTCATATCGCGGGGCGCGTCCAGCGAGTAGTTCAGGTTGTAATCCACTGAAAAATCGCCTTTCTTTCCTGCTTTGGTCTTCACGAGAATAACGCCGTTGGAAGCACGCGCACCATAAAGACCTGATGCAGCCTGGCCTTTCAGAACGGTCATCGACTCGATATCGTCCGGGTTGAGGTTACCCAAACCGTCGCCGCCATCGGCACCACCCCATTCACCGGCGCTACCACGCTGGGTGTTATCCATAGGCACACCGTTGATTACGATCAGCGGCGAACCACCCGAGTTCATACTGGGCATACCACGCATGAGGATCTTCGCGGTACCACCCGGGCCGCCGCTTGTTCCTTTTACGTTCAAACCAGCCACACGACCGGCCAGTGAGTTCCCTACGTTGGTTTCTCTTGCTTTGGTCATCAGTTCACCGCCAATGGTGCTTACTGCATAACCCAGCTTACGAGCCTCCTTGGAAATACCAAGGGCTGTTACGACCACTTCTTCGAGATTGGCCACATCCGGAACCATTTTAACGTCAACAGTACTCCGGTTTCCAACACTCGCCTCCTGTTTCAAATAGCCGATCGAGCTAAACACCAGGATGTCGGCGTCTTTCACCCCAGCCAACGAGAAGTTACCCTCAGCATCCGCGTTGGTACCCCGCGTCGTTCCTTTCACCGTTACTGAGACACCAGGCAGCCCCTGGTCTTTTTCATCGATGACCTTACCAGTAACAGTCCGTTCCTGAGCAAAGGAGGTCAACGATGCAAAAAGCAGAAACAGCCCCAGGGGGAGAATCCCTTTCCCCAGGACTATGCGTAGCTTTTCTTTCATAGGTAGATAAATTAGTAAATTTTAAATAGGTTAAATTTGGTAAAGACCGAATTTTAACAAGGCTAAAACCGGCTCATGGCAAATATCATAAAATAAATTATAATTAAATAATTTTAAAAAGGAATTGTGTTTAGTTGATTTTTTTAATATTTCTTTAATAAGTTACAAAAAGCATTTTATAAAAGCCTGAATGGCATACGGTTAGGCCTCCACGCCCACAGGTGCCTCGAATTAGTGCAATTTGACCTTTCATCCTTCACAAAAAGGCACAAAAAAGCCCGGAAAGCCTGTTTTGTGGCTTTCCGGGCGACCGGCAGTTTTTAATTGAAAATTAATTTTTTACGCGTTTGGCGCGGTAGCTAACCAGTGCCCCATTATTAATTGCTCCCACAAGATATTGTACATCTCCAACTTTGACGACAGCCAGCCCCCGCACATCCCCATGCACGTAGAGGCCACTATTTTGCTGTGGTAAATAGTTGAATTTCAAAGCTCCCCTATTCAGAAAGACCTGCAATAGGCTGGCATCGTTCTTACCCATCCTCACCCTTGTTTGCCCGGTGTTACCACCCAGGATGGCGTCAAGTTTGCCGTCGCCGTCGACGTCATGCAGCGCAATGGCGTGTACGGGTGCAAACTGCGCTTGCGCAGGCAACGCGTGAAACACCAGCTTACCATTCACATTTTCCAGAATGCCGGTCCGGTATTCATTGACTGTAAACTTCTTAGCCTGTTTCAGCTTGTCATCGGGCAGCATTTCGGACAGCAGGGCCTTCGAATAGCTGACATAATCGGTATACTTCTTTTTTAATGAGGGTATCTGATCCAGCAATTCATCGCGGCTGGCGTAGGGATATTGCTTGCCTTGCTCGGTTACCGCCACCACGGGCACAATGCGATTAAGTTTATCGAAGTCAGCGGCATATAGCGCCAGGCTATCGGGCGACGTGATATTCCACTGCCAATTCCTGCCCATATTACCCACCACAAAATCGACGTCACCATCGCCATCGAGGTCGGCAGGTTGCAATGCATTCCAGCAGCCGCGCAGCTCAGCTGTACCCCATTTACGGCTGGCATTGGTCAATTTTCCATTGATGTTGCTAAAAATTTGCACCGGCATCCAGTCGGCCGTCAGAATCAGCTCCGGAAAACCGTCTTTTTCCAGATCCTGGAACGTCGCATCCGTAATCATACCCGCATTAAGCAGGTCCGGGACGAGTTGGGCGGTTTGATCCGCAAATCCGGCTTTACCATTATTAACCATCACTATCCCTCCCGGGCTTTCCGGAAACCGGCCGGGTGTTACGCGGGAACCCAGGAATACGTCCAGATCTCCGTCCTTGTCAATGTCAGCCACCGCAAGGGATGATACGTTGGTACCCACAGCCTGGAACGGCGCCTTTTTAAAGGTCCCTTTCTCATTCAGGTATAGCCGCGGCAGCAACAACGGGTCACCCGCATTGAGCTCATAACCGGCGCTGGCCACCAGCAGGTCCTGATCCCCGTCGCCATCCGCATCGAAAAATTCGGCATCGGCATCTTCAAATGCCGCATCGGCTTCGAACGCGGGCTGCGACGACTTGACGAATGTTCCCTTGCTGCTCAAAAACAACGCGCCCGACTGCCCCCTCGCACCTGCAATGTAAATGTCATCGGCACCGTCGCCATTAATATCCTTTTGTGCCAGATGCGGCCCCTGGTAAGTCAGCATGGCCGGTAGCAGCGTCTGAATCCGAAAATCGTTGCGCGCGTCTTCCACGTGTGTGAAGTCAATGAGCGCCGCCGGCTCCCACACCGGCACCACGGCTGTCGGGGTTCCGGTTTCCTTACGGGCATCGGCATACCGAAGCGTTACCTCCCTGCCGGCAACAGCTTTCACAACCTGGCGGCTGCCGTCCGCCCAGGTTACGGCCAGCGAATCGATACGCGTATAGGTGCCTAATCCAAAATGCAGCGCATCCCACTGTGCCGACTGGAACCCGCGGACGGGAATGAAGTTCTGGGTTTGGGTAAGAGAGTCGCTGTACAGGACCACCTTCGCGCCTGCCAGGTACGCATATCTGGGCGCCGACAGTTTCACGCGCAGGGAAGCATTGCCTTGCAGCATTTCGCCGGCATTGTTGCGGTAAACAAATGCCTTCTGGCTTACATTGTTGGTTACCAGGTCGAGGTCGCCGTCATTATCCAGGTCCGCATAAATAGCCCCATTGGATTGGTTATTCTTCTCAAAACCCCACTCTTTGATCTTTTTGGCAAATGTGAGGTTCTTCTGGTTCTGGAAAATATAATCCGGCTCGTTGATCGGCGGCATTTGGGCGATAATCTCCATTTGCTTGGGCGCATTGCCCCCCTGGTTGCCCTGCACCTGCTTGTCGGCCGAGTATTTCAGAAATTCCATGTTGGTATAATCCCGCGCGTAGCCATTGGATATGAAAATATCTTTCCAGCCGTCGTTGTCGAAGTCCGCCAGGAGCGCTGCCCAGCTCCAATCGGTATTTGAGATACCTGCCAGCTGGCCTATTTCACTGAAAACAGGTACACCGTTCTGATTGGTGCCGCTGTTGAGTTGCAGCATATTCCGCATGCTCTGGTCATGAAAACCAGCGCGGAGCAACTGCTGGTATTTATCATAATTATCGTCACCCGATGTCAGTTTAATGCGTTCGTTGCCGGCGGGCAGCATATCGAGCGTGAGCACATCCATCAGGCCATCGTTGTTGATATCGGCCGCATCGGTACCCATCGAGAATAGCGACACGTGCCCCATCGATTCGCGGATCACCTCCCTGAACTTGCCGTTTTGCTCATTCAGATAGAGGTAGTCGTTCTCGTTGTAGTCATTTGCAATGTAAAGGTCCTGCCAGCCGTCGTTATTGAAATCATTGACATTGACCCCCAGACCGAAGCTCAGCACATTGGACACGATTCCCGCTGAATCCGTCACATTCACAAACTTGCCACTGTCGTTCCGGAGCAGCTTGTTACCATAAGACTCATTCCGTTGCTCGCGGTAGCTGGCGAGCAGATTACTAAACCCGGCGTACTCCTGCAATGAATGGTTGAGCAAGAAGCAATCAGTATCGCCATCCCTGTCGTAATCGAAGAATACGGCCTGGGTGGTGTAGGAAGCATCATTCAATCCGTATTCGGCTGCCTTTTCCGTAAAAGTGGGGATGCCGTCGGCTGTTTTGCCATTATTAATGTAAAGCAGCTTCGTGCGCAGCCGCGGGTCCTGCGCGCCGGCGCGGCTTACAAAAATATCCACCCAGCCGTCGTCATTGATATCGACCAGCGACACACCCGTTTTCCAGCCCTCATTCAGTCCTGTCCCCGACTTTTCGGAAACGTCCTCGAATTTCATATCGCCCCGGTTGAGGTACATTTTATTAGCCACCATATTCCCGGTGAAATAGAGGTCGATCAGCCCGTCGTTGTTGAAATCGGCTGCTGCCACTCCCCCGCCATTATAGAAGTAGCCGTAACGAAGCACATTATTTTCCTCATCCTCATCAATATAGTTATTAAAATCGATGCCCGTTTTGCCTGCGTCGAGCAGCGTAAACAGGGTATCGTCTTGCTTGCAGCCGGAGATAAGCAGGGCCAGAAGTAGCATTTTTCGCATAGACCGGATGTATTTCCTTGAAAAGATGAATTGTGACATTGCAAAAAGGCAGACGCTGGGCCTGCCTTTTGCATTTGATAATATTTATTTCAAATCATACGGGGTCACGGCTTATCCCACCACAAGCGCGTGCTCGATTTATCCTCGCCGCCGAGCTTGCTAATGGCCGCATTAGCCGCAGCCGCATTGGCCTGGAATTCGCCGATGACGAACGGCGTCCTTCTGACAACCGCATCCTTGGGGGAATCAGGGTTATCGGAGTTGATCCGGGCATAGAGTTTTGGATAACCTGTACGACGGTACTCGGCCCAGGCTTCATGGCCGTTGGGATAGTTCGCCAGCCATTTCTGCGTGATGATCTGCTCCAACTGCTTGGCGGGATCAGTGGAGAACTTAACCGGAATATCCGACAAAGCCGGCGTTTTGACCATGTCATTCAATGCGATCGGCGCGGTGGTACCATTGGTATAAGCGGCAATCACCGCCGCATCAGCGATACCCCACTGCTTGAATGCGGTTTCAATCCCCTTTTCGTAGTATTCCTTGGCGGTACCGCCACCCATGTTCCATCCTTTCAATGCACCTTCCGCACGCAGGAAATACGCCTCCGAAGCATACATGATCGCAAACGGGTTAGTTGCCTGTACGGCGGGCAGGAACTGGTCGGCCACATTGGAAGTGGCATTGGCATTGTTTTCAGGCGCTCCCAGTTCACCCTGGGTATAGCCGTTTCTGAGCCCTTTGAAAGTGCTTACCGTTCCTGGCACCGGTGCATAATACTTGCCAATGCGCGGGTCGGCATAACCTTTCAGCACACTTTCCATGGCTGCACTCATACGGAACTCGTTCCATGCGGTGGCCTGGTTCATCGGGTTGAATGAGTTGGCCGTCACTTTCAGGAACGCGTCATCGGCGTTGGTCGATAATACACCGCCTGCCACCGCAGCTTCCGCTTCGGTTTTGGCCAATGCGGGTTCCACTTTCGACATACGCATGGCTATGCGCAGGCGAAGGGTATTTCCAAACAGAATCCATTTGTCAACGCTCCCAGCGTAAATCTGATCATTATTGCCGAACACATTGGTTCCTTTCACCGCTTGCAGCGAAGCTGTGGACGCAGCCAGGGTTTTGACAAAATCCTTGTAAATGGCTTCCTGCGTATCGTACTCTACGCTCGCTTCGCCGTTTCCAACCTGGCTGTAAGGGATCGGGCCCCAGTAGTCGGTACGGGGAAGGTACATATACACTTTCCAGATACTGGCGATAGCGTACATGGCCGCATTTTCATTAGGACCGCCGGGCTTGGTGTTGTCCAGCACCCCGAGCAATGGCGGAATCGCAGTTCCATAGAACCCGTTCCAGGCGCCATTGAGCCAGTTACCTACCATTACGTTGCGGTCGGAAGAGAAGTTCTGGGCGATGTTGGCAAAATACTGCCCCTGCAAGTCGGCAAACAAGCTCTGGAATGTCTGCCAGCTTGCTTGAATGGACCGGTATTGCGCCGCTGCGAATGCATTCCCGATGGCGGAACCATCCAGGGCCGTCAGCTTGGTTTTGTTGGTATTGATCTCGTCGAAATTATCCGTACAGGAGTAAGTACTTCCTGCCAGTGCGGTGATCAGAGCCAGCGATAATATTTTATATCTCCGTTTCATTTGTATCAGAATTTTAGCAATTAGAATGTCAAGTTAAGATTCAAACCCAGCGAACGTGTAGGCGGCATCGAAAACGATTCCAGACCGACAGTGGTGTTCGCCGAACCGGCAACCAGCTCAGGATCAAAACCTTTTGCCTTATTCATAATAAAGAACAGGTTACGTCCGACCAGTGACAACGCTACATTCTGGAACGGAGACTTTCCGATCAGCGATTGCGGCAGGCTGTAACCCAAAGTCAGCTCACGCAGCCTGATATTGGAAGCGCTGTAAGTAAACACCTCTCCGATGGGTGTATTCCGGCCTCCCACGAACTTCCAGTAAGCTTCAGCGGTGGTCGACACCGTGTTTTTGGTGCCGTCAGCCTGTACTCCATCCACCACCATTCCGTCGCGCCCTGCCAGCGTTTCTTCCGTCACACCATCGGCGTAGATTACCGCATTCGTAAACGAAGTCACCACACCGCCAATGCGTCCGCTTACTAGGAAGCTCAGGTTAATGCCTTTGTAAGAAAAACGGTTGGTCACACCGCCGGTCCAGGTTGGACGGGAGGTGCCCAGGTTCACGGTTGTTCCCGAAGTCACGAGCGGAAGTCCGTTTGTACCGACTTTGATGCGACCCTGGTCGTCCCGCTGATAACCGCGGCTGTAAATCTGGCCAAGCGACCTGCCTTCCTCAGCGCGCACAAAGTTCATGAAGTCGCTCGTCAGTGTATACGATTTCAGCGTTTCGGAGAGCTCGATTACCTTATTGATATTTCTTGCATAGTTCAGGTCGATATTCCAGGAAAAATCCCCCGTTTTCACCGGTACAAGATTCAGCATAAACTCGATACCCTTGTTCCGGACATTTCCCGCATTGATGTACTGAAAGCTCCATCCGGAAGCAGGTGGAATAGCAACCCTGAACAGCTGGTTTTTGGAATTACTGTTATACAATGTCAGGTCGAAACCGATGCGGTTCTGAAGGAATTTCGCTTCCAAACCTATTTCCTGTGCATTGGTCAGCTCGGGCTTAAGATCGGGGAACGGCTTGGTATCGTCTCGGATAATGTAGCCGTTGGCACCACCGGCAATGTAGGAATAGGTCTGCGCCAACAGGTAAGGCGATGCGTCGTTACCGGTTTGCGCCAGGCTACCACGAATTTTCATGAATGAAATGGCCTGCGGCATGCTGAAAAGACTCGAAAGCACTGCGGATGCGCCCACCGACGGGAAGAAGTACGATTGGTTTGCCTTGGGCAGAGTAGAAGACCAGTCGTTACGCGCTGATGCGGAAACCGTCAATGCGTCCTTCCAGATGAAGTCGGCCTGGGCGAATACGCCTTGCTTGCGGGTCTGGGTTACCGTGCGGTTGGTGACCGAGTTCCTGGCATTGGTGGTTACGAAAAGGTTATCCCGGTTCAGACCGTTGTTCAATGTCTGATGGTTGAGATAATCGCGTTTCAGCACGTTACCGCCGACAGTCGCATCAATTTTGAAATCCGTGCCGATTTCCTTGCTGATCAATGCGAACAAGTCGAGGTTGAGCTCACTGTTATCACGCCAGTTAGTCTGGTAATCCCCGAAGTCGGCGATGGTGTAGGTATTGGTGTACCATTTACCTTCAAACTTGTCGATGTACTTATCATACCCGGCGCGTCCCATGACGGTAAGCCACGGAAGGAATTTATAGCTCAATGAAGTAAACCCATAAATACGGTCACGGGTATCGTCGGCCAGCACACGGTTTTTGATCCAGTACGGGTTCTGTCCCCCATTCGAGCCTGGGTTCCAGTAATTTTGCAGCAACCGGCCCGACGATGGGTCTATATATTCGTAATCCTGTGCCTGTTCGAGGGAAATGCTTCTGGGCAGACGCAGAATATGGCGTTGCAGGTTGGCAAATGCCTCCCCGGTTTGCTGGCGGTTCTCGATGTTTTCATTTAAATAGGTAATCTTCCCATCGAAATTCAGCTTGCTGGTAACCTGGCTGGAAAGTCGCAGGTTAAAATTGTGACGGTCGAGCTTATTGTTGGATACGATCCCTTTTGCGTGGGTATTGGTGTAGGAAAAGTAGGTCTGCACCTTTTCGTTACCCGCCGTGAGCGAAACCGAGTTGGCGAGCGATGTACCCGTCGAGTAGAAATCCTTGTAGGAATCCGGATTGGGTGAATAAGCGAAGGTTTTGCCCTTATTTGCCGGATCCGGCCCCCAGGCGGCTACCTGCTGGCCGTCCATTTTCGGCCCCCAGCTGAATTCGCTGTTCGGGAAGAACTTTCCTTCAACGCCCTGACCATATACGTTCTGGAAATTTTGGAGCTCCATCGCTTTCTCCACCTGGAAAGTGCTGTTGATATTAACACCGATCCCTTTCCTCACGGCACCCTTCCTGGTGGTGATCAGCAAGGCGCCGTTCGCGGCGCGGCTACCGTACAATGCCGTGGCCGACGCCCCTCTCAGTACGTTGATCGACTCGATATCGTCGGGGTTAATGCTCGAAAGCCCGTCACTAGCATCACGGCCGCCGTTTGCGTTACCGGGACTGAAGTTGGAGTTATCGATTGGCACGCCGTCGACTACTATAAGCGCCTGGTTATTACCGGTGATAGACCGGTCACCGCGCAGCACCACCCGGCTGGAACCACCCACCCCGGACGACGACCGCACAATGTCAAGCCCGGCGACACGGCCGGAAAGCGAGTTGGCCACATTCAGCTCCCGGGCTTTGGCAAAATTGTCGGTGTTGATCATCTGGGTCGCATAGCTCAGCGTTTTTTGCTCCTTACTGATACCCAGGGCAGTTACGACCACTTCACCCAAATTACGCACATCGGGATCCATCGATATCGTGACGCTTGTCATGCTGCCCGATACAGCCACTTCCTTGGACGTGTACCCTACCGAGGAGATAATGAGCGTGGCAGCTCCATTGATACTCAAACTGAAATTTCCTTCCGCATCCGTATTCGTTCCCCTCGTAGTCCCTTTCACCAGGACGTTGGCACCGGGAAGACCGGCCCCGTTCTCATCACTGACTTTCCCCGTGACCTCCCGGTCCTGGGCTTGTGATGTGTTAATAAATAGTACTACCGACATAAATGCCAGTAGCACAAACTGTAAAGTTTTGCGCATAGGTACGTTGGGTTTATTTGGAATTTCTAGAAATTTAAATCTATTGACTCAAATAAGCAACTTATTTGCCCATTTTTAATTGCACTAAACTAATATTTTGGATAAATGGCATTTAAAAGCAGATAAAATGCATAAAAACCGAGTTTTTGAAATATTATTTGTCCAAAGTACATTTATTTTCCGGTGGACATTTTGCTTGCGTGCTCGAAACACCGCCGAGTATTCGGCGTTTTCAAACTTTGACGGATAATGCGGTCCACACTTTTGTTTACAAGCAACCAAGTGAATTAAGACGACAAAAAAGTACTACGCAGCAACGGTATCACCACGCGTCAACTAGTATAAAAGCAAGATTGAGAAAGGATGACTATTCGTATTTGCGCCACGCGCCCAGGATAGCGCCCGTGAGTGCGTACACGATCACGCTCACGCCTGCGTTAATGAGCGAGAGCGTCAACGGCCGCATGGAAAACATGTCTTTCACGATCGTCTCGAACAAAACAAAGACAATGCCGAACAGCAGCCCGATGAGAAAACCTGTGGTAAGCGACTTGACGGGGACTTTGGTGAATACCCAGGCCATGGTGTAGGCCATAAAGGAAGTGGATACAATACTGGCAAGATAAGGGACCGGACTTGTGGCTGACTTGATCTGCTCCATGGTGAAGCCATTCAAAGCCATCCATTGTTCTGAAAATGCGCCATACCACAACGCTGGTATAATCTGACCTATCACTACACATACTAGCACGGCCCAAAGATTGACAGATTGTTTTCTCATTGTATTGAGTGTTTTATTCAGTCATCGAAAGGTACTCCCGGCCCAAATATAAGAGGTTTCAGATATAATTGTGCTTTTTATTCAACGGTTGTAACAAATTCAATATTCCGCTTCAAACCGGCATATTTGGCCCTTTTTACGGGTGATCTGCGGAATATTTCGCGAAATACTTCCTCTGTAATTTCCCGCCAGTCACCATTCGAAAAGCCTTTGAGCTCTGCCGGCAAATTGAATTCCGGGCTCGTGTGCGGGCGGGCAAACCGGTTCCAGGGACAGACGTCCTGGCAGATATCGCACCCGAAAATCCAGTTGTCGAACTTCCCTCTCACCTCCTCGGGAATCGCGTCCTTCAACTCGATCGTGTAATAGCTGATGCATTTGCTGCCATCGACTACAAATGGCCCGGTAATCGCGTCTGTCGGGCAGGCATCTATGCATTTGGTGCAGGTACCGCAGTAGTCGCCGGTGGCGCTGTCGGGAGCGAGTTCGAGGTCGCAGATGATTTCACCAATGAAGAAAAAGCTGCCCATTTCGCGGTTCAGCAGATTGGAATGCTTCCCTACCCATCCCAAACCGCTTTTGGCTGCCCACACTTTGTCCATGACCGGCGCCGAATCCACAAAAATGCGGCCATTCACCTCACCTATCTCCTGCTGAATGGCTGTGAGCAATGTACCGAGCTTTTCCTTCAATATATAATGGTAGTCGGTACCGTAGGCATACTTGGAAAGTTTGAGGTCGCTGTCGCCCTCGGGGAGGCGCTCCTCGGGATAGTAATTTAATAATACGGAAATAACGCTTTTCACACCTTCCACCAGTTTGGTAGGGTCGAGGCGCTTGTCGAAGTGGTTGGCCATATAGGCCATGGCGCCGTGGTGGTTGAGCGACAGCCACTTTTCGAGCCTGGGGGCTTCGCTTTCCAGGAATTCCGCTTTGGAGATACCGCAAAAATCAAAGCCGCTTTCAATGGCTTTTGCCTTGATAAACCTGCTCCGCTCCTGCCGTACGATATCTGCTGCCGTCATGCTGCAAAGTTACAAATTGATTGTAAAATGCCATCTTGTCAGTAATTTAGCCGTGGCAAAGTAATTTAGGGGTGAAATGGCTGTTACAAAAGTCACGTAATTGCGAAGAACCATGCCGGAAAATACAGAATTCAACATAGATCAAGACAAAAATTACGAAATGAACGAGGATAAAGCTTCTTTGGAAACTGACAATCTGGTAAACGAAGAAAATTCCGAAATTTCCAATAATGTACCGTTGGATAATGCTGGGCAAGAGATTACAGGCGAAGCACCAACTGCCGACCCGCTCACCGCGGCCAAGGCCGAAATCGCCGAGCTGAAAGACAAATACCTGCGTCTTTATGCTGATTTTGAAAACTTCCGCCGCCGCACTGCCAAGGAAAAACTGGAAATGATCTCCGGAGCAAGTGCTGATACGGTGAAACTGATCCTGCCGATTGTCGACGATTTCGAACGCGCCAAGGTTTCTTTTGATTCTTCTACCGATATCGAGGCCCTCAAAGAAGGTGTGGACCTGATCTATACCAAACTTTATAAAGCCCTTGAATCCAAAGGCCTGAAAGCCATGCAATCCAAAGGTGCTGACTTCGACGCCGAAATCCACGAATCCATCGCGCAGTTCCCCGCACCGTCGGAGGACCTGAAAGGAAAGGTGATCGATGAAATTGAAAAAGGATATTACCTGAACGACAAGGTCATTCGTTACGCCAAAGTAATCGTAGGCGCTTAATGCTCTCAACCTTCCTAACGGGATACATCAGTAATTAAAAATGGCAAAGAAAAGAGATTATTACGAAGTCCTTGGCGTGGATCGCGGCGCCTCCGCGGATGAAATCAAGAAATCATACCGCAAGCTCGCGATCAAGTTTCACCCGGATAAGAATCCTGACGATCCTACTGCGGAAGACAAATTTAAGGAAGCTGCCGAGGCGTACAGTATTCTGAGCGACGAAAACAAGCGTCAGCGTTACGACCAATTCGGGCACGCCGGTGTAGGCGGTGCTTCGGGCGGCGGTGCAGGCGGCTTCGGCGGCGGCTTCTCCATGGACGATATTTTCTCGCAATTCGGGGATATTTTCGGAGATAGCAGTCCGTTCGGTGATATTTTCGGTCGCCAGGGCGGAAATGGCCGTCGCGTCCGCAAAGGTTCCGACCTTCGGATCAAACTGAAACTGAACCTGGAAGAGGTCGCGAATGGCGTTGAAAAGAAAATTAAGGTCAAAAGACACGTTACCTGTAACACCTGCGGCGGCAACGGAGCCAAAAACGGCACCTCACTGACCAATTGTAACGGCTGTAACGGTACCGGCCAGGTGCGCAAAGTAGTGAGCACCATGCTCGGCCAGATGGTTTCGACCACTACCTGCCCGACCTGTAATGGTGACGGCAAGATCATCAGCGAGCGCTGCGACTCCTGTGCAGGAGAAGGACGCCTGCTGCAAGACGACCTGATCACACTCAACATTCCGGGCGGTGTGGCAGAAGGCATGCAGCTCTCGATGTCGGGCAAAGGGAATGTTCCTGCACGCGGAGGCGTAGCGGGCGACCTGCTGATCGTCATCGAAGAAGAAGAGGATGCATTGCTCAAAAGAGATGGCAACAATGTCGTGTTCGATATGCACCTGAGCTTTATCGACGCTGCGCTGGGTACGTCGGTCGAAATACCGACTATTGACGGCAAGGCCCGCATTAACATCGAATCAGGCACGCAGGCAGGTAAGATTTTGCGTCTGAAAGGCAAGGGTATCAAAGACCTGAATGGCTACGGAAAAGGCGATCAGCTTGTACATATTAATGTATGGACTCCGCAGCAGCTGACCTCCGACGAGCGCGCAACCCTCGAATCGCTCCGTCACTCGCCGAACTTCCAGCCGAAGCCAGGCAAGAACGAGAAAGGCTTCTTTGATAAAATGAAAGATTTCTTCCATTGATCATGCCGGTTCAATAAATATTCCAAAAGAGCTGCTCCATCGCCGGAGCGGCTCTTTTTGCTTGACACCAAAAGCGGATAGTCCGCCACCCATCATCGATCGTTTCACAACCAAAAAACATTATCCAAATGAAATCTCTGTTGCTTTCCGGCGCATTGCTTTGCCCGGGGCTGCTTACGGCTCAAACCGCGGCCACCAATCCTTCCACGGTCACGTTCGCCACGTACAATGTGAGTATGGAGGCCGAAAATTACATCCCGCGCGGCACGCCGGGTAATTCGGAGAAGGTGCTGATCAAAGAGCTCGCTTCCGGCTCCAACCAGCAGATCAGAAACATTGCACAGATCATCAAAACCGTTCGCCCGGACGTGATTCTGCTCAATGAGTTCGACTATGTCAAAAATCCTGCGGAAGGCGTCGGCCAGTTTATCAAGGGCTATCTTCAAGAGGATTCGAATGGCGCCAAAGGCATCGACTATCCTTATTACTACTATTCGACGGTCAACACAGGCCAGCCCACTCCTTACGATTTGGACCGGAACGGTAAAAAGGAACAATTCGGCTCCGATGCCTGGGGATTCGGGAATTATCCGGGTCAGTACGGAATGGTACTGCTATCCCGCTTCCCGATCGATACCAAGGCTATACGGACTTTCCAGTATTTCAAATGGAAGGACATGCCCGCTGCTTTAAAAACCACCACCGAGGACGGCTCGGATTGGTACGCGCTCGAAGCCTGGGCACAGTTCCCGCTTTCCTCCAAATCGCATTGGGATATTCCGGTGAAAGTCGGCAACAGAACCATCCATGTACTGGCTAGCCATCCTACCCCGCCCTCATTCGATGGTAAAGAAGACCGCAACGGCAAGCGCAACCATGACGAGATCCGGTTTTGGAACGATTACATCACGCAGGGCAAAGGCAACTACATTTATGATGACCAAGGCAAAAAAGGCGGCCTGGCGGCCAACACTTCCTTCGTGATCCTCGGCGACCAGAATGCCTCCCCCGACGAGGGCAATGCCATTCCGGACGGCATCCGCCAGCTGATTACCAACCCAGCGGTGAACGGCAGCACTGCGCCCGCCAGCAAAGGCGGCGCCGAGCATTCACCGTCGAATACTTTTGCCAAAAACCACACGGCGTTCTGGCGCATGCGTGCCGATTACGTGCTACCGTCCCGCAAAGGCCTCCAAATCCTCGACAGCGGCGTTTTCTGGCCAGCCAAGGGCGAACCCATGGCCGAACTCGTCGAGAAGCGCGAGTCCAGCTCGGATCACCGGCTGGTTTGGGTGAAGTTGAAGGTGGAGTAAGCCTATTAATACAACCCAAAGCAAAAGCGGTCCGGGAGAGTTTCCCGGACCGCTTTTGCTTTAACCTAATATGTATTTTCTACTGCCCTCCCCCGTACATATTGAATGCGGCCAGATGCTTCTGGAACAATGCTTCGTACTTTTTCGCAGCGGCTTCCTGTTTGGCATCGCGGCATTCCTGCACGATCACCTGCATGATGTACAGATACACGTTACTGTCGCGGCGGCGGGTGGTTGGATTATTCTTCGCCCAGGTAAGTACTTCGTCGGCCCGGGTAGCCATTGTTTCGGCTATTTCAAGGGCTTTCTTGTTTTCGCCGAGGTCGAACAACGGCCCAATGAAGTTGGCCGAGAACTGGTCGTACGGAATGCTCTTGTCCGGCATGGTGGTGAGGGAGCGTTCGATGGCCTTCTTGGCTTCGTCTTTGCGGCCATCGGCGATCAGCTGGCCGGTGAGGCGCAGGAATGCAATGCGTGCCGTAGCCACCGGTGAGCCAAGGTAAGTGTTGTCATAATAGGTGTTCGGATTGTCGAGCTCGCGCCAGAACATCTTCGTCATCATATTGTTGTACATCACGTCGGCATTTACATAACCATCGCTTGCACCAGGGACTTTCACAGGCAACAAACGGTAGGCATAACCTTCCAGCTGCATGTATTCTTTCAAATTCAGGTAGCTGGAACCGCCCAGGGTCGACGAGAAATAAATAGGACGTTTCCAGTCGTTGGACGCGATGATATCGAGCATAATCAGGTCTGATTTGTACAAATCGCCTTTGCCGATCGTCCAGCTGATAGAGTCGCTGACAAATGGAACGAGGTCGCTTTTGATAATATTCATCTTCTTCACAGCCTCCGCATCCACCGGCAGGAACAATACCGATGAGGGCAGGATCGAAGTCATATCTCCGCTGGTCAATGGCACCTGGATCGCCTTGTTTTCCTGTTTGACCAATCCGAGGTATTCTTTCAGGTTGATACCCGCTTTCACGCTTGGGATTTCATAGAAAGGCACGATGTCGTTCTTTCCGAAGGCGTAGTTATTCTTATCGAGCGAGATCGGCAATGCTTCCGACAGGTATGTCTTCCGCTTCATCTGGTCGATATACCAGTCGGTACCGAGCAAGCTCAGGTTACACACGCGTACATCGGTTCGGAAACCTTCCACTTCCTGAACGTACCACAGTGGGAATGTATCGTTATCACCGCCAGTGAACAGGATGGCATTCGGCGCGCAGGAGTTCAGGAGGTTTTTGGCAAAGTCCACCGAGTGGTAACGGTGATCGCGGTTGTGGTTATCCCAACCTTTGGACCCCATAATTACCGGAGCAACCAGACCAAGCGCGGTAGCAACACCGGCGCGGGCTGTGCCGCCCTTCACAAACTTGCCAATGGCATCTGCAATGGCGATAACGCCGTAGCCGATCCAGATACAGAAAATATAGAACGACCCTACATAAATATAATCACGTTCGCGGGGCTCGGTGGGCGGTGAGTTGAGGTAAACGACCAATGCTACGCCGGTGAGGATAAATAGCAGGCCCAAAACGAGCAGGTCGCGTTTCTGGCGGAAATAGCAGATCACAATACCGAACAGCCCGAGCAGGAACGGGATCATGAAGTAATTGTCGTGTGCCTTATTCTTTGCAATGGGCTCAGGATACTTGGTAGAAACATCCCAGGGAGTCATGTTACCTGCACCCTCTTCATCGCTTTCACGCCCTACAAAGTTCCACAGGAAATAGCGCCAGTACATATGGCCTATCTGGTATTTGAACATGAAAGAAAGGTTATGGCCCATCGTCGGTTTCTGACCTTCGGCCAGACCGGTCATTTGCATATACAATTGCGGGTGGCCCGGCTGCGTGCTGTACATACGCGGGAGCAGCATATTCGCGCCCGGTTCATATTCGTACTCCGGACGATAATCGTAAATCACATATTTGCCGTTCTGCTTGCGGTACATCGGCGCGCCACGTTTCTGGCTTACCGGACGCGACACAAAAGAGGGCCCGTACAGCAAAGGACGGCTGCCGTATTGCTCGCGTTTCAGGTAGGAAACGAAGCTCAGTACATCGTTGGGGTTGTTTTCGTTGATCGGCGGGTTGTATTCGGCACGAACCAGTACCATCAGATAGCTTGCATAGCCGATCAATACGAACGCAAGCGAGAGCAAACTGGTATTGACCAGCACATTGCCCTTTTTCTGTGAAAAACGGATTCCCCAGATCAGCGCGCCGATGAACAATATAATGAAGAAGATCACCCCGGATTTGTAAGGCAATCCCAAAGTATTAACGAAGAAGATCTCAAATTTACCCGCAATGCTCGGCAAGCCCGGAATGATACCCGAGTTGATGACCCCCAGAACCACCAAGCCGCCCACAAATGCCATAATCCCGCCAAACACACTGGTTTTCGGGTATTTCTTGAAATAATAAACCAATGCAAGTGCCGGAATCGTCACAAGATTCAACAAGTGAACACCGATAGAAAGCCCGACCAGGTAGGCAATCAGGATCAGCCAGCGGTTTTCAGCCGCAGGGTCCTGGATACGCTCCCATTTAAACACCGCCCAGATCACAATGGCCGTAAAAAAAGACGACAACCCGTACACCTCCGCTTCAACGGCCGAAAACCAGAACGAATCGGACCAGGTGTAAGCCAATGCACCGACGATCCCGGCTCCCATCACAAGCAAAGTATCAGCCTGTGTGAGCTCTTCATCATTTTTGGCCACCAGTTTACGAACCAGCAGAGTGATCGTCCAGAAAAGGAACAGGATGGTAAATGCACTGCTCAGTACGGATACCATGTTGATCCAGTAAGCCACTTGCAGGAGATCGCCTAATGCGAAAAGGGAGAAAATGCGACCGATCAGAAGGAAGAATGGGGCGCCTGGGGGGTGTGGAACCTGCAATTTGAATGCACAGGCTATGAATTCCCCGCAATCCCAGAAACTGGCAGTACGTTCGACTGTAAGGGCGTAGGTGATGAATGCAATAGCAAAGACAATCCAACCCGTAAGGTTGTTTGTACGGCTGAAACGGGTCATCTGAAAGACGGTAAATTTGAAAAAGTTATATGCACAATGCGCAAAGATGGCGACTCTTTTTGAGCAGTTCTATCATTGATCGGCCAAAATTAGCAAAATAACCACAACGGTAGGGAATTGGGAATCTTAAAAAACGTTAAAGTATGACTTCTGCAGTCATTTATAAAATATCCACTTCACCAGTTCCTTGTAACTGACCTTTTTCCCATACATCAAAATTCCCACGCGGTAAATACGGGCGGCAATCCAGGTGGTGCCCATGAAGCCGAGTACCAGCAACACCATCGACAATACCAACTCCCAGGCGGGCACTCCGAACGGAATGCGGACCATCATGATGATCGGCGAGGTGAATGGAATAATGGATGTCCAGAACGCCAGCGTGCCGTCGGGGTCGCGGAGTACGAACTGGGCAAATACGAAGGAGAAAATGATGGGTAAAGTAATAGGAAGCATAAACTGCTGCGTATCCGCGTCGTTGTCCACGGCCGCTCCGACCGCTCCGAACAATGCACTGTAAAGCAGGTAGCCGCCCAGGTAATAGAATAGAAAACATCCGATAATCAGCGGGATGTTGAGGCTGGCTACGGCACCGAGTACTTCTGCGACCGGATTGTCGACATGCCCACCGGGCACTCCCTGGTTAGGGATCTGGGCTTTCTGCATTTCCTTTGCCACGGCAGCAGATTCTTTTGAAATGCCGTTGCTCAATACTGCCGACGTCGCGCTTGTGAACGCGGTGGTGAGCAGGATCCAGAGAATGAATTGGGTTAAACCAACCAACGCCACGCCGATGATTTTACCCAGCATCAATTGAAACGGCTTGACGGACGAAATGATCACTTCCACAATCCTGCTGGTTTTCTCCTCGGTGATCCCCCGCATGACCTGCGTGCCGTAAATGAACACCGACATGTAGATCAGGAATGCACAAATGCCTCCGATAACCGTGGCAGCGCCCGAACTGCTCGTTTTTTCTCCCTCCGGGCTGAGACTGATCGTTTCGGAACTGACGTTCACACGGGAATCTTCCAGAATCTTGTGCGTAATCCCCGCCTCTGCAAGTTTGATATCTTCAATTTCTTTCTCAATAACTTTCTCTATATCCGATTTCAGGTCGAGACTCACATTCTTGGCCGCGTAAATGCGAACGCTCTTGGGCGCCTTGATCACATTGGAAGGAATATATACCAACGCATTGGCATCACTGGTTGGGAATGCGGCTTTGGCCGAGTCGATGCTTTTATCGATGAAGTTAAATTTCAATGTTTCCGAATCTTTGAACTTGTTGCGGAACAGGCCGCTTTCATCGAGCACCTGCACGGTTTTCGTATCCACAGAGCCCATCGCTACCCAGAAAACGGTCGCATAAAAGGCCACAAAAAGCAGCGGACCCAGCACCGTCATCACCAGAAACGACTTCTTTTTAACCCTTACCAGGTATTCTCTTCTAATAACCAGAAATATATTTCGCATAGGGTATCGGATTAATAACTGTGAATGGAAGCGCCCGGTTACGCCTCGGGCACTTCATTGACCGCCTTCATAAAAATATCGCTCATACTGGGTATGTTTTCCCCGAAAGCACGGATCTCCACTTTCGAGACCAGGTTGAGCAGCAATGCATTGGAAGTGGCATCGCCGTCCAGGTGAATATTGGACCGGAGGTAACCATCTTCCAGGATCTTCTGATCCAGGATTTGATAGATCGGATCGAGTTCTTCGAGATGGCCTTTGTATTCGACGAAATAGGTATGTGTTTTGAATTGTTCCTTGATGTCCCTTTTCGGACCATCCAGCACCTTCCGCGATTTGTGTATGAGTGCAATGTGGTCGCAAAGCTCTTCTACGGTTTCCATGCGGTGGGTCGAGAAAATGATGGTGCTGCCCTTTTGCTTCAATTCGAGGATTTCGTCGCGGATCAGGTTAGCGTTGATCGGGTCGAAGCCGGAGAATGGCTCGTCGAGAATGATGAGGTCGGGCTCATGCAGTACGGTCGAAACGAATTGTACCTTCTGCTGCATTCCTTTGGAAAGGTCGCCGATGGTCTTGTCCCACCAGGTTTTAATATCAAACTTGATAAACCAGCTTTTCAGCTTCTCCATCGCCTCCTTTTGCGACAGTCCTTTGAGCTGTGCGAGGTAAAGCAGCTGCTCGCCTACTTTCATCTTCTTGTATAGTCCGCGCTCCTCCGGCAAATACCCGATCCGGGAAATATGATTGGGATTGAGCGGCACGCCGTCGAACAGGATTTCGCCGCTATCGGGGCCGGTGATCTGGTTGATGATCCGGATCAGCGAGGTCTTTCCAGCTCCATTGGGCCCCAGCAACCCGAAAATACAGCCTTTGGGAATGGATATACTGACGTTGTCCAGGGCGGTGTGACTGGAATATTCCTTCGTTACGTTCCTTACCTCTATGATGTTCATAAGCTCAAAACAGTGTAGCCGCAAATATGCGAAGTAATTTGCTGGTTCATAGCAGGCCCCGGATACAAAAGCCCTAATCGGCTGACCAACGGCAAAAATAAAAAGCGGACGGAATAACTCCGTCCGCTTTCCAGGGTACGATACCGGCCGATATCAGGCGTATTTCTCGCGGATCTGGAAAAGGACCCAGAACCCGATGACGCCGCTGATAATGAAGCCAATAATAAGCAGTTGAATGAGGTTGCTGATCAAGCCAAGCAGCAAAGCGTAGTATAACAGGTTCCAGCCGGCTCTTTTACGTGCTTTCAGCGGTGAAAAAGCCATCAGGTACATCACCAGCGTGACGATCCCCAGCGCTATCCCCACGTAAGCATTGAATGCAATGCCCGCTGAAACGCCCCCCATTCCCAACACCGCACCACCCAGGCCCAGCGCCGTGAGCAAGCCCAGCACCCCAAGCACAGAAAGCACCAGGATAATGTAAGGGCCATACTGGACGAGAAACTCTTTTACGCTCTCTGAGAATGGCGGGAATTTTTGAAGGAAAATCGGTTCAAGTTCCTTTTCAAGAAGTAGTTTAGATTCCATAGACGGGGGATTTATAACTGAATTTCAAACAATTAATTCCAAAACTAAAAGAAAATCCAGGAACCCGATCCCCACGACCTATTAAGCGTTCCAACTGTTTATTTAGCGGCCTCGTACAACTTTCCCACCGACATACGGTTGCTAATCTTCGGGATAAGGCACATATACGAACCCGGAAAACTCGCCGATCAGGGCAAACAGACAGCAGAATTCTTCCGGATTCTTGTAGTTTTCCGTAAAGAGCAGCACCGACTCCTCCCCGATCAGTTTACGCTCGACAAATTCCTGCATGTACGACGCTTTGTAAACATATCGGTTGGCCAGTTCCGTCGCATCGATGAGCAGCACGCCCAGATCGACTTCATTATTGGTTACCGCAAAAATCGGGTATTCAGAGAAACCGCGCTTGCGGATCTGGTAAGAGGCTTCTTTTAACTGGTCGGCCACCTTTACAAAATCCTCGGATATATTTCCCATCAATTTCTGATTCAAATCCGGAGAATTTGCATCGTCCATCAGGGCATTCTCATTGCTGTTGTTGATCATTGTTGTAATATGCTTTAAGCTGTAAGCCATAGGCTATAAGCTGATTGCGCGCTAGCACAGGTGTTCAATTGTTATATAAAAAGCTTACAGCCTAAGGCTTAAAGCTTACAGCCCCCTCACATCCTCGCCGCCAGCAGTAATGTAAGGTCTTTATACCTCATATTAAAACTGCGGGCGATATGGGAATTGGTTAGCGTGCCTTTGTGGCAGTACACTCCCTTCATAAACCAACGATTGGCATAAATCATTTCTTCAATCCCGCCTATCGTGCCTGTTTGGAGCAAAAACGGCAAAAATACATTACTCAACGCCGTACTGGCAGTGTGCGCCACACGCGAGGGAATGTTGGGCACGCAATAATGGATCACGTCACTGTATTTAAATGTCGGGTTCTTGTGCGTGGTCATCCGTGAAGTCTCGAACGACCCGCCCTGATCGATGCTGACGTCGATGATCACCGAGCCCGGTTTCATTTGCGACACCATTTCGCGGGTTACCACCATCGGGCTCAACCCATTCTCGGCCCGCATGGTACCTATCACCACATCCGCCCGTCCAATGGCCTCTGCCAGCGTTTCAGAATCGATAATGGAGGTATACAGGTTTTGCCCGATTGAGTATTTCAGCCTCTGAAGGCGGTAAATATGCTTATCGAACACCTTCACGTCCGCGCCCAGGCTCAGGGCTGCGCGTGTCGCGAATTCTGCCACCGTGCCTGCACCCAGGATCACGATTTTCGTCGGCGGTACCCCCGTGATGCCACCCAGGATAACGCCCCGGCCACCATTCGGCGTCGATAAATATTCCGCGGCGATGAGCAGTACGGTACTGCCGGCGATCTCGCCCATAGCACGGATGATCGGCTTCCCGCCGACCTTGTCTTCGATCAGTTCGTATCCGATACCGGTGATTTTCAGCTCATTCAGCTTTTCAAAATAATGCTTTTCCAGCGCAGGGAGATTGAGCGCCGAAATCAGCGTCGTGCCCGCTTTCACAAAACGAAATTCCTCCTCCACCAGCGGCTCCACTTTCAGGATTACATTGGCCTGGTATACTTCCTCAGGGCTATGGACGATCTTGGCACCCGCCTCGCTGTATTCATGGTCCGACAGATTGGCCCCTTTGCCGGCATCTTTTTCTACCCATACTTCGTGCCCGTTTCTAACCAGGATCCCCACCGCGTCGGGTGTGAGCGCAATGCGGTTCTCCTGTAACGAAACCTCCCTTGGCAAGCCTATATGCAGTGAATTCTGATCCTTTTTTACGGCCATTAACGACTCCTGTGGATATAGCACCGACTGCTTGGCGAGCTCTTCAAAACCGGTAATCTGAGGTTGTGGCATTGACTGGGAAAATGAAGTGTGAAAATGAACTGACTGATTGTGACCTCTTATACCCTGGTGACTTCCAATATTCTCATGCCGCTTTCATCCGCCTCCAGATGCAGCCGCATGTAGCTCAGCGGCCAAAGGTTTTCGACCTTTCCCGGCCACTCGACAAAGCAGAAATCCCCCGAATCGAAATACTCTTCCACGCCCATGTCCAGGGCTTCTGTTTCGTCCTTAATCCTGTAAAAATCAAAATGGTAGATTGTTCTGCCCCCCGCATCATATTCATTCACCAGCGAGAAAGTGGGGCTCTGCACATGGGTTGTAACGCCGAGATGGCTGCACAATGCCTTGATGAGCGTCGTTTTACCGGCTCCCATCTGGCCTTCGAAGAGCCAGACGGGCGTTTCCGCACCAAGTCTCAAAAGAGCTTCGGAAACATTTCCAAGCTCGTCAAGTTCTTTAAAACGAATAACCGTGGGCTGTCCAATCATGCTACAAAAATACACAATTTGGAAAAACCCGTTACAATTTTATGCCGTTCCGGGGGTCATACTTTCCATTCTTTCCGCATCGGGCGCCCCAGCAGTTCATTGGCCTTTTTATCGCCTGCAAATTGCTCCTTCACCGGGTCCCATTTCAGCGAACGCCCCAAACCGTACGCGATGTTCCCAATGTTGCACACCGACGCCGTCCGGTGGCCGGTTTCGACATCACAGATAGGCGGTTTCCGCGTGCGGATGGCATTCAGGAAGTCCTTATAATGACTGGTACTCACGTAAACACCGGCGTCGCCCGCATTGAAAACTTTATCTTTCAATGGCTCCGGCGTTGTTTTCAACTCACCCCGGGCCACAAACACTTCGCCGTCGGTACCTACGAAATGACAATGCTGCTTGCCTTCCATGGGCCGATGCACCACCTCCGCGCCATTAGCATACCTATAAACCAAATCCTTCCCTGGCTCTGAATAAACTAGTTCGACAGGTCCGCTGGCGTCCATATTCAAACCCCACTGCGCAATGTCGAACATATGCGCGCCCCAGTCGGTCATTCCGCCCCCGCCAAATTCCACGTAGTCGCGCCATTTGGGCCAGAACTTGGCATCCATAGCAGGCGCCAGTTCATTATTATAAGGCCTTTCGATGGTGTTGGGTCCCATCCAGAGCTCCCAGTCGAGGCCGTCGGGTTTGGTTTCCCCTTGCAAATCCCACACTTTCGGAGGGCCTCCCACATTGACATATACTTTTCTAATGGTTCCAATAGCTCCGCTTCGCACCAGCTGCACGGCCTTCGTAAACTCCGGTGCCGAGCGCTGCATGCTGCCTGTCTGGAACACGCGGTTATGCTTCCGGGCGGCGTTTACCATAGCCCTGCCCTCTTTCACCGTCAACGACAGCGGTTTTTCACAATAAATATCTTTCCCGGCCTCAGCAGCGCGCACCGACATGGCTGCATGCCAATGGTCCGGCGCGGCGATCACCACGGCATCAATATCTTTCCTGGAAAGCAGTTCCCGGAAATCTTTGATGCCGGAAGCGGCCTTATAGGTACCTTGACCAAGCTTTTCGGAATACCACTTGTTAGCCGCACTCACAAATGCATCCTGCTTTACCGCATATACGTCCGAAGCCGCGATAATGCGCGTCTCCTGGGTGTCCAGGAATCGGTTGCGCAGTCCGCCGCTCTGGCGCCCGCAGCCGATAAACCCCAGCGCGATCATATCGCTCGGTGCTTTGTAACCGCGCCCCAGCACGTGACGGGGAACGATCATGAAGGAGGAAATAACGGCACCTGCTTTCAGGAAATCACGACGGTTCAGACTTTCAGTATTCATATTTTTTCAGCAATTTGTACTAATTGGATTTAATTTAAAGGCCGAAGTCAGTGATTCTACTGGGTAATGGAGTCTTATATTCGACCTGGTGACTCATCCGAATAACACCTTAAAAGCCAAGAATAAACATCTTTTCATATCACTAAATCCTGAACAAACCGCATGAACTTATCCCGCAGAGATTTTCTCATTAACAGCGCCCTCGCCGGCAGCATTATCCCATCGTTAGCGCAGGAGTCGATAGCAACGCCTGCAGGCAGGGCTGCTGACGAGCTGAAAGTCAATATTTTTTCCAAACATCTGCAATTCCTGAACTACCAGGACATGGCCGAAGTAGCCAAGGAACTCGGATTCGACGGCATCGACCTCACCGTGCGGCCCAAAGGCCATGTGTTGCCCGAAAAAGTAGAAACAGACTTGCCGCTTGCCGTAGAAGCGATGAAAAAGGCTGGCCTAGCCCCACAAATGTTTTGTACCGCCGTTGAGGACGCAGCCAATCCGGTCGACAAAAAGTTGCTCGAAACGGCAGCCAAACTGGGGTTTAAATACTACCGCATGAACTGGTACCGGTACAATGAACAGAAAGCGATTCCGGAACAACTGGGTGAATTCAGTAACAAAATGGCCGGTTTAAGCCAGCTAAATGATAAGCTGGGTATTCAAGGGTGCTACCAAAACCATTCGGGCAGGATGGTGGGCGCATCGATGTTCGAGATCTGGCAGATCCTTCAAAAAGCCAATCCCAAAACCATGGGTACGCAATACGATATCCGGCACGCCACAGTCGAGGGGGGACTTTCGTGGCAAACCGGCTTTAACCTGATCCGGCCGCATATCAAGACGATTGTCATCAAGGATTTTTACTGGGACAAAAACAGCAGTGGCAAATGGGCTGTAAAGAGTGTTCCGCTGGGCGAAGGGATGGTGGATTTCAAAACCTATTTCAAACTGCTGAAAGACCTGAAAGTGGACGTACCGATCTGTCTGCACCTGGAATATCCGCTAGGTGGTGCCGATCAGGGTGCCTATCAGATTACGGTAGATAAAAAAGTAGTTTTCGACGCGATGAAACGAGATCTGCAAAAATTGAAAGAACTCTGGGCCGCCGCTTAAATCCTGCCAAACTGCATGAAAATTACACCCATCCTTCTCTCGGCCTCATTGGCCGTACTATGCGGTTTTATGGTCAGCACGCATTCTTCCGACGAAAACTGGCCGGAATACAACGGCAATGGCGCACGCAGCCACTATTCGGCCCTGGGCCAGATTACGAAGGAAAATGTAGCACAGCTCAAGGTTGCCTGGACCTATGCATCCGGCGGCGCGGATACAGCACGCAACCGCACACAAATGCAATGCAACCCGATCGTGATCGACGGTATTTTGTACGGCGTGTCGGCAGGCATACAAGCATTTGCGCTAAATGCTGCAACCGGCAATGAAATTTGGAAAACGAATTTGAAAGACAATGCAGGCACACTAAGCCGCGGCGTTACACATTGGTCGGATGGCAGGGACAAGCGCATTTTCTTTGGAGCCGGAAGATACATTTATGCATTGAATGCGACCGACGGTTCGCTCATTTCAACCTTTGGAGAAAACGGGCGCATTGATTTGCGAAAGGGCCTGGAACGTCCCGGCGCGGACGATTACATTACTTCCAACACCCCAAATACGATCTACAAAAACCTGCTGATCACCGGTGCGCGCGTCAACGAAAACGAAACTGCACTTCTTGGGGACGTGCGTGCTTATGAGGTGCGTACGGGCAAACTCGCTTGGACCTTTCGTACCATTCCCGCCAAGGGTGAATTCGGGGCAGAAACCTGGCCCGCCAATGCGCGGGAACATTTCGGTGGGGCCAATGCCTGGGCCGGTATGGCCATCGATCGCGAGCGCGGCATCGTTTACATTCCGACCGGCTCGGCGGCTTACGATTTTTACGGCGGTAACCGGCCGGGCAACAACCTGTTTGCCAACTGCCTCATCGCCCTCGACGCCGCCACCGGTAAGCGCCTGTGGCATTACCAGCTCGTGCACCACGACATCTGGGACCGCGACCCGCCCTGCCCGCCAAACCTCGTGACTGTCACACACAAGGGCAGGAAAGTGGACGCCGTCGTGCAGGTGACCAAGCAGGGCTATGTTTTCGTCCTTGACCGTGTCACGGGCAAACCACTCTTTCCCATTAAGGAAACTGCATTCAATTTCGCGGCCATCGATGGAGAAAAAGCGAGTGCCACACAGCCCATTCCCGCATTACCACTGCCATTTACCCGGCAGACATTTCGTGCGGGCGATTTCAATGCATTCGTTGCGGACCGCGATTCGCTGGTGGACCTCCTTTCCAAAGCGAAAACCGGCAGCGCTTACATTCCGATCACTTCCAGCATGACCATTTTCTACCCCGGCACCGATGGCGGTGCTCAATGGGGTGGCGCAGCAACCGATCCGGGTGGAATTATGTACGTTCCCGCCAAAGAAATACCGGTTTATACTTCGCTCATAAAAAAAGAAATCCCTAAAAGCACCGCCGGCGTAACCGGCGCGCAGCTCTACCAAATGAACTGCGCCGCCTGCCACGGTGCCGACAAGATGGGCAACCACGATGGCTCCTACCCTTCCCTTGCCAATCTTGAAAAGCGCCTGAAACCCACGCAGATTGAAGCTATATTACAAAACGGCAAGGGTATGATGCCGTCCTTCACCCACATTTCCGAAGCCGAACGAAAATCCATCATTGCCTATCTCAGCAATCAGGGAAGTCAGGAGAGCATTAGTATTCATTCCAAAACCGACGTTCCCTATCAGCACACGGGCTATAACCGCTGGTACGACCGCAACGGCTATCCGGTAAGTCAGCCGCCGTGGGGCACATTAACCGCCATCGATCTGAACAGCGGGCAAAGGAAATGGCAGGTACCGCTCGGCGAATACAAGGAACTCACCGCCAAAGGCATCCCACCAACCGGAACCGACAACTACGGAGGCCCACTCGTCACTGGTAGCGGCCTCATCTTCATCGCTGCCAGCCGTGACGAGCAATTTCGGGCATTTGATAAGGAAACCGGAAAGATTTTATGGCAGGCGGCATTACCTGCCGCTGGGTATGCCTCTGCAAGCACCTATTCGGTGAATGGGAAGCAATATGTGGTCATAGCCTGCGGTGGCGGGAAGTTGAATACGAAGTCAGGGGATCGGTATGTGGCGTTTGCATTGCCCTAGTGAATATATTGCTACCAACTTTTCTTTTTCATCCTTGTCATGGCAAACCGCATTGATGCTAGTCAAATATAATGTAGTGTATTAAATCTCCTGTCAATCCTAAACATCCTGCACCAGTGCCTTGCTCAGCTTTCGGGGAAGGTTACCTTTGTGCCAAAGCAAAATCTAAAACTATGCCTTCAAAAATTCTCAATGTCGGTTTAATAGGTTTCGGCCTGTCCGGACGGTATTTTCATTCGCCGTTCCTGAGCACCAACCCGAATTTCAAGATCAAAACGGTGGTCGAAAGGACCAAAAACGAGGCGCAGGAATTTGACCCGACGATCGGCAACGCGCGGTCGGTGGAAGAACTGCTCAGCGACGAGGAAATCGACCTGGTTTTCATATGCACGCCCAATGACACGCATTTCGAGTACGCCATGGATGCCCTGCAAAACGGCAAGCACGTCGTGATCGAAAAGCCGTTTTCGGCTACCGAAGAAGAGGCGCGTGAACTGGTGAAAGTAGCTAGAGAAAAAGGACTGGTACTGACCGCCTATCAAAACCGCCGCTGGGATTCCGATTTCCTAACCATTCAAAAACTGCTGGAAGAAGGAAAACTGGGCGATATTATCGAGTATGAATGCCGCTACGACCGCTACCGCGAGGCGGTGGCCGGTTCATGGAAAGAACGCGCAGTGCCTGTGGGTGGTAATGTGTACAACCTCGGCCCGCATTTGATCGACCAGGCGCTGGTATTGTTCGGCGAACCGCAAACGGTCACCGCAGACATCCGCATCGTTCGCCCGAACAGCGAAATCGATGACTATTTCGACATCCGCCTAGGCTATGCCGACAAGTCGGTGATCGTAAAATCAAGCCTGATGGTCTATGAAAACCACTTACGCTACGTTTTGCACGGCACCAAAGGTTCGTTTATCAAAGGCGGTCTGGACCCGCAGGAAGAAACGCTCCGCAAGAATGTGCTGCCCACGGAAAAACCCTGGGGCAAGGAACCGGAAGACCGCTGGGGCAAGCTGTACAGCGCTGCGTTCACGGGCATTGTGGAAAGTGAAGCTGGCGACTATATGCCGTTTTACCAGAATGTGTATGACGCCATTGTGGATGGTGCGGAACTCGCAGTGAAGCCGGAAGAGGTTTTGCGTACCTGCCGCGTCATCGACCTCGCATTTCAGAGCAGCAACGAAAAGAAAGTAATGGCTTATTAACAGCCGCTTTCCAATAGCAAAAGGCAGCCCGAAATATCCGGACTGCCTTTTTTCATGCCCGTAAAGGGCTTTGATTATTTGATAACTGCTGTTACCTGACGTTTTGTTTCAGTCGAGATCGCGAATGGCTTTGTAGAGATTTCGCTGCCATTGTTGATGATGAAGCTGTAATTTCCGTCAGCCAGGTTCGACAGGTCGAAGATCTTAGTGTAGTTCTCAGACTTAGGGATCGATGTGCTGTAAACGATTGTTCCTGTGTAGTCTTTGATAACCAGTGAAGATCTTTCTTTCACGTTTTCAAGAGACAATTTGAATTTCAATTCTGCACCTGAAACGAGCTCGATAGAAGCGTTGTTTTCTTTTACTTTGTCAGCAGCGATTGAAAGATTTGCAGTTGATACTCCCACCAAAACTGCGATTGCCAAGATAGTTTTTTTCATTTTATTCTTAATGTTTAATGTCTGATTCAATGTTACCAATTTGTACTTTTCAGGCATTTACCTGTTCAAGTTCTCTGAGCGTCTTCACGTTTCCGTCTTTTGCTCTTTGGACAATACAAAGATACCCAACATTGTGATTAAAAGTCAATAAGGGCAGTTTTGAATAGCAAAAGTTCCTATTTGCGTGGTGTATAAATATTGGAATAATACAACGTTTATAAAAAAAGTACAGCAACTCGTTTGAAATCTGCCAGTTCTATTAGAATAGTACAATACACTGTATTTGTACTTTTTGAATAATTTTAACTAGTATACCCAGTTAATGGATTTTGCCAGGAAGACACCGCCGCAGCAACGGACCCTGAATAAACACGAAGACCATTGACTTCGTGGATATTCACGGTCCGCCGCTGCGGTTTCTTCGTGGCAAAAAAATCTCGATAAACTTTAAAGTATTTCCAAAGTCCATCCGTCCGCTCATTTATAATAGCTTAAAAGTCCGTTTGTCGCAGAAAAAGCCAAATATCATCCAAACCGTCGCCTCCTATGGTAAACAGCTGCTCGGGTTCATCCGGCAGCGCGTGAATACCGACGAGGATGCGGAGGATATTTTACAGGACGTTTGGTACCAACTGAGCACCGTGCCGGAGATCGAGGCAATTGAGCAAATGAGCAGCTGGCTGTACCGGGTAGCCCGCAACCGGATCATCGATAAGTACCGCAAACAAAAGCCCGAATCGCTGGAAGATTTTGGCTACGAAGACGAGGATGGCGAGTTCCATTTCAAGGATATCCTGCTTGCCGACGACAATACGCCCGAAACAGCTTATTTGAAAGACCTTTTTTGGGAACAATTGAACATCGCCCTGGACGAACTTCCGGAAAACCAGCGACAAGTTTTTATCTGGAACGAACTGGAAGACCAGACGTTCCAGCAGATTGCCGATCGCACCGGAGAGAATATCAAAACTTTAATTTCCCGCAAACGCTATGCCGTCCGTCATCTTCGTGAGCGGCTCGAAAGCGTGTACCGGGAGTTTGTAAATTATTAAATTTGTTGACCATGATGAACCCGCAAAACAGAGGTAGGAGATTTCGGCTTGCGCTACCGGTTTTTATCCTGATCGCAGCCTTCGGTCTCGGAGCAGTTGTACAATGGCTCTGGAACGCCATTCTGCCTGCTACCGCCAACTTTAATCCCATCAGCTACTGGCAGGCAGTAGGCTTGTTCGTCCTTTGCAAAATATTGTTCGGAGGCTTCCGTGGGCCGGGAAATCACCGGCATCATAACAAATGGCAGCGGTTCAACCGGCGCTTCGGGCGCGGAGGACGGGAAGAAATGCTCGCCTGGAAAAATAAATGGATGCAAATGACCGACGAGGAACGGCGGCGCTTCCGGCAGGAAATGCGTAACCGGTGGCGGAAACCGCCCGAGCACATGTAGTGTATACCAAACCCGGCCCGGCAGCCGGGTTTTATTTTTTGAACCAGGTTAAAGTATTTTCCAGGATCACACGTCTGCTAATATGAAGGCGCACTAAGGCTTCTCTTATTCATCATTAACCAAACAAAATCATGTTCATCGTCATTCTGAAATCCATTGGAGCTGCGGTATTGGCAGGCCTGTTCCTGTTCGCGCTCCCGTTCCTGATATTCAAAGCCATATTCTTTTTCCTTTTCCTCGGACTGATTTTCAGGCTCTTTGCCGGAAGAAGACGCTACCGCAGGTGGAGGCATTATCATTCGGGATATTACGGCTATCCTGAGGCCGGTTTTCATGGCCCGCAGCGCGAATACCTCGCCGATCCGCTGGGACCGATGCCCCAGAAAGTTTAATCCAATTATTCATCAATAAACAATCAAATACCATGTGTGATAACAGATTCGGACGTCGCGGCTTCGGAATGCGCCACGATCATTACGGCAGGCATTTCGGCCCGCAACGCGAGTTCCGCGTACCCGTGAATATTGTCAAAAACGGCAACAGCTACGAAATGCTCGTCTTCGCGCCAGACCGAAACAAGGAAGATTTCAAAATCAATGTGCAAGGACTGGAACTTACCATCTCTTATGAGCTGAAAGACACCCTGAGCGAAAAACGCAACTGGATACGGCAGGAATTCAGCAAAAGCTCGTTTCAGCGTACATTTATGATCGACAATGCCGTCGATACAGAAAATATCAGTGCGCAATACAACAACGGCATCCTGCAACTGACACTACCGATCGTGCCCGGTTCTGAGAAGCCTGCACAGGAGATCAATGTAAGTTAATTACTTCAAAACCTTCATCAACTAAGAAAGCCCCCGCGATATCGTGGGGGCTTTTCTGATTACAAACGCTTAACAAATACTGGTTTTAACTAACCAAAATCATTTATACGCAGGGTCTTGTGTGAGCGTAGCTGCTCCCGCCTTGTACGACCGGTCGATCGCCTCCTGCGGAATCGGGAAAAACTCGTTTTTACCTTTGGTAAACACTGCACCCTTTTTGTAAACTCTTTTATTGGCTTCTACGGCCACATAGGCATTCAGCACTTCCGAGGCGATGCCCCAGCGCTGGAGGTCGAAGAAGCGGTGGCCTTCCATGGCGAATTCGAGGCGAGTTTCAAAGCGTACCGCTTTACGGGCGGTAGCAGCATCCGTCCACGCCTGATCGTAAGTTTTGATGACGTAATTCGCCGCCGGCTCATTCACCACGGTATAATCATCCCTCGACTTGGATCCCTGGACCGCTTTTTTCACAAAACCAGCCGGGTTCGCAGCGCGGGTACGAATCTGATTGACAAGCTTCCTTGCGTTCTCAAGGTTGCCCAATTCCACTTCGCATTCGGCCAGCCAGAGGAGCACCATCCCGTAGCGCATGATGCGGTAGTTGTTGCTCGAAAGGTTACCCCATCCGTTGATACCAAAACCCGCCTTTTCGGAAATGTGCTTCTTGGGCGAATAAGGGCCTGCATAAGTCTGGTCACGGATAAAGTCGCTGCCGTGAATTTTGAAATCCTTGAAAAGAATACCTCTGCGGCCAACGGTCTGATCCAGACGGGGATCCAGTGTGCCCGTGTAAGGCTCGAAAGGATCGCTGTATTTCAAGCCCTGGTCGTTTTTCACGTCGCTGTCATTGAAATTATCCAGCATCGGCAAGCCTGTCGCGGTGGTTTTAAATGCATTTACGAGGTTTTGGGAAGGCTGGTAGAAACCGCAGCAGCCCCAGGGGTCGATATAAGGGTGAGCCAAACCAACACCTGCATCCGCCGCATCGCCCGACGCACTGGAAACCGCGTACTGGATTTCAAAGATCGATTCGGCATTGTTGCGGGTCGCGATCAGGAAGTTGTCTTCGAACTTCGGAGCCAGCGAAAACTTGCCGGATGCAACGATCTGTTCCAGAATAGGCTTCGCTTTTTGCAAAACAGCCACATTGGCGGCACCGGTGGTGACGTTCCAGCCCTGGTACATGTATGCTTTGGCCAGAAAAGCGAGCGCAGCCCATTTGGTCGGGCGGCCCACCTGCGATTGTGCTTCGGGAAGCCCTTCCGACGCCGCTTTGAAGTCGGCTTCGATCATCGGCCATACATCCTTGTCGTTAGGCACCTTCGTACTTTCGAGATCGTCCAGTTTGTAAATGCTCTCATCAATGTAAGGGATCGTTTTCCACATTTTCTTGGCTTCAAAGTGGAACAATCCGCGAAGGAAACGTGCTTCGGCGATGATCTGCTTTCTGCGTGCGTCTGCCACTTCCGGCACTTCCGCCAGGGTGTTGATCACGTCGTTGGTACGGGCAATGCCTTTATACAATCCGCGCCATTTGTTTTTGATGTGGTTGTTGGTAGGCTGGAAATCCCATTTCTCGATAAACGATTGCTCGGGCTGGTCACCAGCGTCGGTACCCTTATAGGAATCGTCGGAAGCAAGCCCCCCGAAAACCCAGCTCTGGATGTCATTGTTCCACGAATCCTGGCCGTCGAGGCCCTGGCCATCGATCATCGCGTAGGCACCTATCAGCAAGCCTTCCACGCCCGAAGGTGTTTTGAGGGCCGTCGGGCTGTATTGTCCTTGCGGGTCACGGCTCAGGAATGAGTCTTTACAAGCCGAGACAGCCCCGATTGCCAGACCCACCGATAGCATGTATTTTATAAGTCTTGAATTCATATATGTCGAATTTTTAAGATCAGAAGAATAACCGGTTATCAGAATGACACGTTGAGGCCGACCAGGAATGTCCGTGAAACGGGCATGTAACCGCCGTCAAAGCCGAGGGTACGGTCTTCGCCCGTCTGGATTTCGGGGTTCAAACCGGTGTATTTCGTAACCGTGAAAATGTTTTGTCCCTGCACATAGATCTGCGCGTTGCTGAAACCGATTTTCGCAGCGGCTGCTTTGGGCAAAGAGTACGTGAGCTGCACGTTTTTCAGGCGGAAATAAGTACCTTTTTCAACGAAATAGCTCGAAGGACGGCTACTGATCTGGTCATCCGCATCCATAATAGGCACAGTACCTTGCTTGTGATCGGGCTGCCATGCATCGTACAATGCACGTTTGGCGCGGTTACCCTGGAAGGTATTGAAATCCGTGAAGTAGCGCAGGTAGCTGAATATTTCATTGCCCACCACACCATTACCGAACACAGTCAGATCGAATGCTTTATAACCGACATTCACGCTCATACCATACACAAAATCGGGGTGCGGGTTACCGATAACGGTCCGGTCGTCGTCCGTGATCTTACCATCGCCATTGACATCCGCAATTTTGAATTTACCCGCCTTGTTGTAAGAGCCATAAGGCGCCCAGGCTTTCGCTTCTTCGTCAGACTGGAAGATACCCAGCACCTTATAGCCGTAATAGGACGAAATCGGCAGTCCCGCCTGTGTGAGTGTAACCGCTGGCACGCGTGAACCGGCACCGAAGTACTTGGTATTGGCGCTTTCGTCGAGTTTGTCAACCGTGTTGCGGTACATCGAGTAGTTGAACGAAGCTCCGTAGCGCAGATCGCCTTTCATTGCCGTATTACGATATGAAAGCCCGAGGTCGATACCTTTGTTCGTCATCTGGCCTACGTTGAATGAAGGCGCATTTGCATCACCTGCCGTAAATGTAATCGGCGTCGAGAAAAGCATATCGGTTGTTTTCCTGTTCCAGAAATCGAGTTCGAGGGTTAATGCGTCGTTCAGGAATGTCGCATCGAGACCGATGTTGTTCGAAGTAGTCGTTTCCCATTTCGCATTCGGGTTACCGAACGAAGACGCGTCATACCCAATTGTCGGCTGACTTCCCGAACCGTCGATCGGGTAACCTGCGTGGAAAATATCGGCCCGGTATGTGGTGTAGGCATTGTAGTCCCCGATCTTCTGGTTACCGGTTTTACCCCAGCCATAGCGAAGTTTCATGTCATTGATAAAGCTCACCGATTTCATGAAGCTTTCATCCGACAAGCGCCAACCCACGCTGAACGCCGGGAATACCGCACTTCTGGAAGCTTGCTGGAAGCGGGAAGACGCATCGTTACGCAGGATGAATTGGAACAGGTATTTGTCCGCAAATGCATAGTTAACCTTTCCGAATTGCGAGTAGAGGCTGTAATCGCGGTTCACACCACCATAGTTGGTCGCTTTTGTCGCGTCGCCAAGGTTCAGGTAATTGATAATCGATGGAATTTCAAATGCGTAACCCGAACGCGCAGCGCCGAATTCTTCGGCAAACTCACGAATCGCTTCAATCCCCACGTACGCATCCACTTTGTGGTTAGTACCGAAATTATGGGAGTAGCTTAAAGTGTTCGTCCATACCCATTGGTAAGAATATTTGCTGGTTGCATTCGAACCGTTGTTGAAGCTACCTTCTACGTATTCAGGGTTGGCACGGCCGATATAGCGGCCCCGTTCGCTTACGCCGTCGATACCAAGGCTTGTTTTTACCGTCAGGTTGGGGATAATGTCGAATTCGCCGTAGATGTTACCGAATGCACGCAAGCGGTAAGTCCGGTTATCTTTTTGGCGATACAACGTCGCATAAGGGTTGGAGTTGTTACCAAGGTTCAAACCGCGCGAACCGGCGAAATTGCCTTTGATATCATAAATAGGCAGCAAAGGGTGGTGCTTGAAACTACCTGAGACAGCATTCTGCTCGTCGTTGTTTCCGAAACCGCCTTTTCTGTTATCGAACGAAACCGCCAGGTTCTCACCTACCCGGAAACGCTTGTTGGCAGTAGAGAATTCGGTGTTGGCGCGAACAGTATAGCGGTCGTACCCGATGAATTTCACAACACCGTCCTGGCTGAAATAACCCACAGACAATGCATAACGGCTGTTTTCAGTACCGCCTGTGGCCGATAGCTGATAATTTTGAATGGGTGCTGTACCGGTGACTTCTTTCCACCAGTTAGTATCTGATGCTTTGGTAATCGCGTAAATGTTACCCGGCACGAGCGAATACTTGGCAGGATCTACGTCCGGCGTACCTTCTTTGCCTTTGCTTGGGAAAACGTAATCCGGGATAGTCACTTCACCGTTTGGCCCGTAAGTATACTGGCCGTGAGAAGGAGTTTTACCCGCATACTTGTCTGCCAGGTAGAGGTATTGACCCAACTCTTTGGCATTCAAGGCCTCCACATCGTTGTAAGCCTTCTGTGTCCCATAATAGGCATTGAAGGAAATTACAGGCTTACCGACCTTACCACGTTTGGTGGTGATGATCACGACCCCATTCGCCGCGCGTGAGCCGTAAATGGAGGCCGAAGACGCATCTTTCAGGATCTGGATCGTCTCGATGTCGTTGGGGTTGAGGTTACCCTGGTTCTCGGTCGGCACGCCGTCGATGATGAACAGCGGGTCGTTGTTACCGATTGTACCGAACCCCCGTATACGTACCGTAGCATTACCGCCCGGCGTTGCGTCGTTCACGATGTTCAGACCCGACGCGCGACCTTGCAATTGCTGTGCAAAAGTGGTGGCTGGAACGGATTGCAGGTCCTTTGCATTCACGGTCGTTACCGAGCCGGTAATGTCACGCCGCGACTGCGAGCCATACCCCGTCACAATCACTTCTTCCAGCGCGCTCACGTCGCTGGTCATCGTAACGTTTATCACATTCCGATTGCCTATCGCCACGTCCTTGGCCGAATAACCAATAAAAGAAAAAACAAGAACCTGGGCGCTGGCGGGCACTTTAATCGAATAATTGCCGTCCGCGTCCGTCGTGACGCCAATGGTCGTCGAACCTTTTAGTGTGACCGAAGCTCCCGGCAGGCTTGAACCAGATTGATCATCCACTACCTTTCCGGTAATGGTGATGTCCTGCGAGAAAGCTGTCAGTGAGGTGAGGAAAAGGAGCACGCAAAAAACCAGCCTGCTTCCCAGGTGAAGGTAGTTGTGTTTCATCGTATTTAGTCAGGTTAATATAGATACTGTGCCCAAAAATATTCATTTGCAATCATTAAATAATCTAATAAATCCAAAATATATTCAATCAAATATCAAATTGTATTATTCCATTATAATAAGCGTAAATGCATTGATCTTTTCCAAGAAATAAACGATGATTAAAATATATTTTAATCCAATTTTAATTTCGTTTCAAATAAGTGTCATGTTTACAAATAACACAAAATCAGCTATTTATAGTAAAAAATAAGTTACAAAATCACGATACAAGCCCTCAGCCTGAAAGGATAAAATATCTATCTGCGGTCGTCGCATTGTTTTTAGGCAGTGTTGAATAAATTTATATAATTAACTTAAATATTCACATTTCATACTTTACCGATTTTACCCACACATTGGAAAATTCATATTTCAACAAAAAAGCCGCTGTGGATCACAGCGGCTGTATTACGATCATGCGCACCCGAGGTGCGTGAAAGCATATTACCTATTTCAATTCCCTTTTATTCCCTTTCGAATCCGTCACGGTTACCTTCGAAACATACTCCGGAAGGAACAGCGAATGGCTCGACTGCGAAAGGAACGATGAACCATACCCGGGTTCTTCCCGCCTCGACTTTCCATTCTTCAAATGCAGCAATGCGGATGTTTCTCCCAGGCCCAGGCCGATTTTTCGCGTCGGTTTGGTGGCACGGTGGAAGCGCAGCAGCTCACGGTTCTGCGAGGTGACTGACAGCCAGTTCCCGTCCGATGATGCCACGCGCACGAGGCCCTTCATATTCCCTCCGGCCATATAGCCACTTTCCGAAATACCGAGCGGGCGAAACCCTCCCTTACCGTCACCTTTAAGGATCAGGCCATACAATGCATCGTACCGCCCTACCGACACCTCTGAGCCATAATCATTCCCCGAAAGCATCACATCCAGGTTTCCGTCCTGATCAAAGTCGTCGGCAATCATACCAAACAATGGAGCGAACTGCGCTTGAACGGGCAATTCCCGCAATGCAAACTTTCCGCCGCCCTGGTTCTCGATATAACTGCTCTTCATCCAGGTAGCCGTCAAATGCAATGCGTCTTTCAACTCCTCCTGTTTCAGAATGTTGTCCAAACCCGACTCCGCAAACTTGCCATATTCCTGAAACCGCTGGCGGACCTGGATCACCTGCTTACCCATATCGTCACGCGTGTTGTATGGGAATTCTTTATAGGTATCGTCCTGTGCCCGGTAAAACACGGTGGGAATGGCGTCAAAGTATCCGTCGTTGTTAAAATCCTTCGCGTAAACGCTCACCGGGCGGCTTTCCGAAGCCCTGCAAAGCGTATTCATTCCCAGGTTGCCGCCTATGTAATCCATATCGCCGTCGTTATCGAAATCGCCGGCCACGAGACTTCCCCACCAGCCTTTCTTCCCTTCGAGTCCGGTTGTAATCTTTTTAAATTTACCTTTATCATTTTTCAGGAAGGTCAATGGCATCCATTCACCGGCCAGCAGAAGATCGGCCCAGCCATCGTTGTCGTAATCGGTCCAGAGCGCGTCACACACTAGCCCAATACTCGCGAGCTCAGGCGCTAAGGCATTCGTTACGTTGGAAAACCGCACCGTGCCTCCGTTGGAATCGTTGCGCAACAGATAGCTCGAAACCGGCTTGGGATATTTCCCCGACTCCACCCTTCCGCCGACAAATAAGTCGAGATCGCCATCGCGGTCAAAATCCACTGCTTTCACGCAGGAACCATTCACCAGGAATGCAGGCAATGCCGCACTGTCGCGTGTAAAATGCCCCTTCCCGTCATTGAGATACAATGCATGCTTTAATGCATCCGAGCCGTCCTGGATTTCGTAGCTCCCGCTCACGATGTACAGATCCAGATCCTGATCGCGGTCGGCATCGAAAAGCAGTACACCCATATCCTCCGAAGTTTTCTCGAACCCCTCAGGCCCCGGAAGCAAGTCCGATACGGTGAATTTGCCATCGGGGCGTTGGAGCAAAAACCGTCCCTTGTGGAGGTATGCCCCACCCACGAACAAGTCTTCCAGCCCATCGCCATTCACATCTCCGGCCGCAAGCGCCGGCCCATATTGGGACATTTTGTGCGGCAAAAGCTTCTGCACATTAAAATCGATAATATCCGTCTCCTCATGGCGATAGGATACGCTCAAATCCGCCGTTATATCCGAAAACAGCGGTGCTGCCGGCGCTGCGTCAGGCGTGGGAAGCAACACAGCATCTTTCTCGTTCACTACCAGCACCTGGTTCGCGTTTACATTTTTCAGCACCTGGCTTTTTCCGCCTGGCCATGTAACTTTCACTTGCTGCACCGCCTTTTCCTTGCCCAACCCGAAATGCAGCACCGGTTCCACGGTCGACAAATATCCCCGGTAAGGAGAATTCTCCGCAACCTGCCTCTTGCCGCTTGCATCGGTGATTTCTGCAATGGCGCCAATTCCCGCCCCATTGTAACGATCACCTCTAAACGCAATGCGTAAATAGTTGCTTTCGGCCGGTTTGAGTTGAATGCTGTTGTTGCGATAGACCATCGCCGAATCATTGATATTGTTGACGATGTAGTCCAGGTCGCCGTCGTTGTCCAGGTCAGCATAAGCGGCTCCGTTCGAAAATCCGGGTGTTTCGATGCCCCAGTCACTGGTTACGTCGTCGAAAGCGAGATTGCCTTTATTCTTGAATGCAAAGTTCCTGATCCTGACGCTCGGAATATAGTCAAGCATCATCATAGGCGCCATAATACTGGAAACTTCATTGCGGTAGGCGATAAAATCGAGATCGGTAATGTCTCTCGGGAAGCCGTTTGTGATGATAATATCACGAAGCCCGTCATTATCGAAGTCCGTAACCATCGGAGTCCAGCTCCAATCCGTTTCGGCAATGCCGGTAAGCAAGCCTATTTCACTAAAAACAGGCGACTTACCATCGCGTGCAGGACTTCCCATATTCAGCTGGAAAGTATTCCTGGCGACCTGGTATTGGTAGCCAAACAGGTCGTTGTTCTGATACGTCACGTAGCTGTTCGCGGGCGTCATCATCTTTTTCCGACGGTTCGTCGCCGGCATCATATCTACCGCCACCACATCTACAAGCCCATCGTTGTTGAGGTCGGCCACGTCATTGCCCATCGCCGAATGCGATGTATGTTTGAAATAAGTGGCAGCCTGGTCGGTGAAAGTCCCGTTGCCGTTGTTGATGTAGAGAAGGTCATTGGTGAGGTAATCGTTGGTAATGTACACGTCCTTCCAGCCGTCCTGGTTCACATCCGTTACATTGAGGCCCAGGCTGAAACCCTCGATCAGAATCCCTGCTTCTTTGGATACATTGGTAAAAACGGGATGGTTGAGTTTGGCGTCCCAGTCGTTGCGGTACAGCCTGTCGGTGCGGCGCGACGAGCCGTCGACGATCTTCTTATGGTATTTGTTGGGAAAATTATTGTCATCCATTTCATTGACGATCATGAACAGATCCAGGTCGCCGTCATTGTCATAATCAAAAAATGCGGCGTTAGTGGTATGTGTCGTATCGGCGATACCATATTCCTTACCCATTTCCTTGAATACCGGCACATTATCCTTCCCAACTCCCTGGTTCACATAGAGCAGATTCTCGCGCTGCTGCGCCACCTCACGCACCGATGCGCACACGTAGATGTCCAATAGTTTGTCATTGTTGATGTCTACCAATGCCACGCCCGTCGACCATTTATTTTCAGGTGCAACCCCGGCCTTGGAGGTCACGTCCTCAAATTTGAAGTCTCCCTTGTTCAGATAGAGTTTGTTCGGAACCGTGTTACCGGTAAAATACACATCCGGCAGACTGTCGTTATTAAAATCACCCAGCGCCACACCTCCTCCATTGTACACGTACTCGAATGCGAGGATGTTCATGGTGTCATTTTCGGCAATCCGGTTCGCGAACCGGATACCTGTTGCACCGGCAGGCAGTTCGGTGAAAGTTTTCAGCTCCTTTTTACAGGAAACAAGCAGGACAGAGCCCACCAAAAGAGGAAGAAAGCGCTTAACGAACATCAGGCAGGTGCAATAAATTAACAGAATCAGGATACTTCGAAAGTAAGAAAAGGAGATGGTAAATACATACCATCTCCCATAAATTAGTCAGGTTTGAAAATGCTTAGAAACCAGGGTTCTGTTTCAGAACATCAGTTCCCTGAAGGTCAATCTGTCCTTGTGGTATCGGCAACAATTCATATTTGGTCGCAAACTTGGCATTACCCAATGCACCGGTCAGCTTTTTGGACTCGTAAGTGAGGTATGCATTGAGCTCTTTGTCAGCAACTCCCCAGCGCACCAAGTCGTAGAACCGGTGTCCTTCCAGGTTGAGTTCGAGCTTCCTTTCAAACCTTACAGCAGCGCGGGCCGCTTCTTTATCTGTCCAGGCAGTTTTGTAAGTACCGATCACATATTTCGCCGCCGGCGCACCGCTTTTCATTACAAAACCATCCGGATTTGCAGCGCGGGCACGCACCATGTTTACATATTCACGTGCTTTTTCCAGTGTACCTGCTTCAATTTCAGCTTCCGCCGCCATGAGAAGTACATCGGCAAAACGGATCACCGTGTAATTGATGGCGGTATAGCCGGGTGTCCATGAGCTGTTATCCTGCAAAGAACCCACGTCTGTTTTATAATAAGCGAACTTTTTGGGGCTATACGGCCCCCCGTTTGCCTGGTTACGGATCCAGTCTGCGCCCGGGTGATCGATCCAGTCAAGGAACGGGATACCGCGACGACCTACTGAATGGTCGAGGCGCGGATCCAGGTTACCGGCATCAGGGGTGAATTTGTCTTTGGAGAGCAAACCCATATCCGACACCACTGCATTCTTGTCGGAATTGTACGAACCATCGAGCAGCGGCAAGCCGTTGGCGTCGGTGCGGTGCGAGTTTACCATTTCAAAGCTGGGCTGGAAGAAGCCGCAGCAGTTACCAGGGCCATTTGCACCGGTGTTGTAAGGCCAGTTAAGGTCAAACTCAGGGTTCGCATTGTTCACACTACCTGTATTGGCCGCAGCCTGCACTGCAAAAACAGATTCCGTATTGTTGTCATTCGAAGCACGGAACACGTCGGCATATTTAGGCACAAGCGCATATTTTTTACCATTGGTAGTCTGGCCGCTCGCGATGATCTGATCGAAGAGCGTTTTCGCTTCCTGGTATTTCTTTTGATAAAGATATGCTTTGGCCAGGTACGAAGCCGCCGCCCATTTGTTGGCACGTCCTACCGCATCCTGTGTTGCGGGCAGGTTATCGAAAGCGAATTTAAAATCCGCCTCGATTTTCGGCCAAAGGTCTGCATCGTTTTTCACTTTCTCTATGCCGGAGCCGTAGTCTACCGACTCGTCCACATATGGCGTATTACCGTATGTTTTTTTCAGCTCAAAATAATAGTGTCCGCGTAAAAAGCGCGCTTCCGCAGAGATCCGCGTCTTGGTGGCGTCTGTCACTTCGGCATCAGCTTTGGCGACGAGGCGCAGCACAGCATTCGCACGGGAAATCCCTTCATAGTTACCCTGCCATTTTTCGGCGATAACCCCCTGTGTGCTCAGGTATTCGTAGCGCTGGATCGGGTTAATGTCACTGTAATCGCCGGGGTCGGTACCTTTATTGGCATCCCCGCCGCGGATACTTCCCCAAACCCAGTTGCTTGGGCTGGCCATCCTGCCCCCTGCGCCCTTGCCGTTGATCTGGCCATAAACGGCGATCAACGCACCTTCAAGCCCTTTTGTGGAGGTAAGAAGCCCTTCACTCACCGCGCCAGTGGCCGGTTTTTCCAGAAAACTTTCTTTGCAGGAGAAAAACACCGTCATGACGCCGGCGACAATCACCATACTATTAGTTAATATCTTTTTCATCGATTCCGAATATTAATGATTCATTCAATGTAGAAACAGCCTGTTCAGAGATTAGAAACCAAGGTTTACACCGAAAACCCAGCTTCTTGTTACAGGATAGTTACCCACATCGATCCCGAATTGCGTGTCCGCGTTACCACCCACACCCGGGTCAAGGCCCTGGTATTTGGAGATTGTGAAAATGTTGTTCGCTGAGGCATAGAATCTCAGTTTCTGCATTTTCAGCTTGGCCAGCAACGTTTTGGGCAGGTTATAGCCCAGCGAAATATTCTGCATTCTTACATAGTTACCGTTCTCTACATAGAAAGAGTTGGCCTGTGTATTGGTACTGAAGTTCGAAGCGCTTTCAAAAATAGGGATAGTAGCACCGGTGTTCGATGGCGACCAGGAATCTTTCACCCTCTCGCTGATAGCCGCACCTGCGAACGATGGATAGAAGTCCGTAAACCATTTAGACGCATTGAAAATCTTGTTACCAACCGAGGTATACATATAAGTTTCAATCTCGAAGTTCAGGTAAGTGAGTTTGAGGTTCAAACCGCCTGTGAATTTCGGAACAGGGCTACCGAGATATTTACGGTCGTCGGCGTTGATCACATTGTCGCCATTCACGTCTTCGTAACGGAAGCGACCGATGCCTTTACCATCCTGTGCCGGTGCACGATCCACTTCTTCCTGCGTTTGGAACAGCCCTGTTACTCCATAGCCATAGAATGCGGAAAGCGAATAGCCCAGTTGGTTACGGATCGGCTGAAGACCGCGATAGCCCGGGTTGATACCCGCGAGGTATTTGTCGCCACCCAGGTCACCAATTTCGTTTTTGAGCACGCTACCAGTCACATTCAGCTCGTAGCCCAGCTTGCTGCCGGCCTTTCCTTTGGTGATCACCTGGAAGTCGATACCCTTATTGGTAATCGTTCCCGCGTTCACGTACGGAGGCGTCGCACCCGAGCCTACCACTGCCGGTACACCTTTCTGGAACAGCAGGTCTTTGGAATCTTTTTGCCAGAAGTCGAGGATTACATCCAGTTTGCCGTTCAGGAATGTCGCGTCAAAACCGATGTTTTTCGTTACGCTGGTTTCCCATTTAGCATCGGCATTGCCCAGTTTGCTGCGATAGTATCCTTCGGCGGCGCTGGTGTTGGAACCTGTAATGTCGTAAGCTGATGTTCCGATACCCGCAGAGTAGAGGCTGTACTGGTTATCGGGACGCACCGCATTGGAGTTACCCATTGTACCATAACCTCCGCGGATTTTCAGGTCGCTCAGGAAAGTAACACCTTTCATGAAGTTTTCGGAAGTAACACGCCATGCTACCGATACCGCCGGGAATACCCCGTAACGGTTGGCGGCACCGAAGCGTGATGAACCGTCGCGACGCAGCACCCCGGAAACAATGTACCGGTCATTGAAGATGTAATTCAAACGACCGAAGAGTGAGTAGAATGTCACCCCGTTGTCGAGCTGGCTGTTGGTCACTTTCGACGATACGTTCGACATGTTCACATAGTTGATGTCATTCGAGAACGGGTTCAAACCAGAAGCCTGCAAATCGCGGCTCTTGCCGGTGTTCAATGCTTCCTGGCCTACCAAAACGTCCAGGTTGTGCAAGCCGAAAGTCTTCCGGTATTGCGCGGTGTTGGTAAACGTCCACGCAAAGCGATAGCCGGAACCTTCGCCATAACCTACGGCCGAGTTGTTTTCTGAGTTCTCGTACTGGCGGCGTGAGTAGTTCCAGTAAGTGTAGTTATTGTACTGACCACCCAGGCTGGAACGCAATGTCAAGTTCTCGATCGGATCGAATTCCAGGTATACATTACCAAAGCCGTTGGCATTGAATGCATTGTTATTTTTCATACCATCCCGGGTCGCCACTGGGTTTCTCGGGTTGTTGAAACCTTTTGCCGCTGTTCCCGCATAGCCGCCAAACTCATCGTAAACAGGGATGATGGAAGGCATCCGGAATGCGCTGAGGATATCATTTTCATCGTTTGCAACACCCTGGCCGTTGTTGGCACCACCGATACCCAGCACCTGGCGGTAAGTACCCTGGATATTTTCTCCGAACCGAAGATTTTTAAGGATGTTGAATTCGGTATTTACACGGAAAGTGTAGCGTTTGAAGCTGTTGTTCAAAAGAATACCTTTCTGATCCTGCAAGCCAAGGCCTACGAAATAGCGCCCATTTTCACCACCGCCTGAGAAACCCAGCGAGTGGCGGGTCACGGGCGCTGTGCGGGTGATGGCATCGTACCAGTCAGTACCGGCCCGGTTGGCCCTCACCACCTGATAAACGGAACCCGCCGTAGGATCTACGTTGTATTTTTTACGTTCTGCTGCCAGATCGACATTGCCGGTCACGCCGTACGTTCCGCCCACCATCAGGTAGTCGGGAATGACAGGTGTTGCGCCGGTTCCAAACTGCGGGTGCGTCCAGTTCTGATCGCCTGGTTTCCAGCCTGAGTTGCGGAACGCATTCCAGGTCCAGTCTGCAAAATCAGTCGGGTTCATCATTTTCTGGCCACTGCCCGGAGTCGTAAAACCAACGAGCCCGTCATAGGTCACGCTCAGCTTCCTGTTGCGGGTTCCTTTTTTGGTGGTATAAACGACCACACCCGCCGCTGCGCGTGCACCATAAATAGATGCTGCGGCTGCATCCTTAAGGACAGTGGTCTGGTCGATATCGTCCGGATTGAGGAAGTCCGTAGAACCTACGGGTACCCCGTCGACAATATACAATGGTTCATTAGCCTCGAACGAACCGAAACCGCGTACACGGATCTGGCTGTTCGTACCGGGCTGACCATTCGTAATAACAGTCACCCCTGCAACACGTCCCTGCAACTGCTGCTCCACGTTTCCGGAAGGAACTGCTGTAAGGTCCTTTGCTTTAACGAGCGCTACCGACCCGGAAGTTTCGCGGCGTTTGTCGGTCGTTTAACCGGTTACAACCACTTCTTCCAATGCCGCTACGTCGTCCTCCATTTTCACATCGAGCACCGATTGGTTGCCCACAGTGACCTCTTTCGTTTTGTAGCCGACAAAGCTGATGACGAGCACATCTTTGTCCGACCTGACATTAATTGCAAAACGACCCTCCGCATCGGTATTCGACCCGATCTGCGTACCCTTGATCAAAATGGTAGCTCCGGGAATTCCTGTACCCGCGGGATCTGACACTACGCCAGTCACCCTCCGATCCTGTGCAAAAGCCGAAAAAACGGTGAAGAAAATGAGGAGGAAAGTGAAGCAACCCCGGACGGGATCTTTGTAGATTATTTTCATACTCCTTAGTTAGGTTAATAATTTATTAGGCACATCAAATCTATCACTATTTAATCAAAATATTATACATAGAAAAGCCCAGTTTTTATTTTTTGACAGAATAGTACTAAAAATGGATAAAATAATGTCACATATATTCACCTTTGGTTACTTATTGGTTTCATCTCAAAAAAGCGCCTTAATCGTTTAAGGAGAGCATTTTTATACGATATTACCCTAACAAGTGCAAAAAATGGTTACAAAACAGGTACAGCACCCCCCATTGGAAGATGTGCCGTGGCAGGCACTCACAAAGTAGTGAGTGATATTCGAGAAGGTTACGGATATTAATATACGCAAAACGAAATGCTACTCGTCGCGTTTCCAGTCGGCTGGGAGGAGATTAGAGAAACGGTCGTTGCCGAGATCTCCGGCGATTTCGAAACCCATCGGCATCACTACCCAGCCTTGCGGCGTGATGACCATATATCCTTGGGGAAGCGTGATCTGAGTGTAGGCATAGGGCATATCGGCATAAGGAGACCTGCCATGCCGGTTCATATTGAAAACTTCGAGCTGCGTGAGCGACACTACCAGCCGCTCCGTCGACAATTCTCCCGGCCGCACCAAGCGCATACCTCGCACCGGCTCGATGCGGTTGTGAATGTGGTTCGTGATGGCATTATAGCCATTGGTACTTCGCACCGATTTAAATATGCGGAGAGAATCGGGAATGGCCTGAAAAACCTTGAAGCCTTGTTCCTGCAAACTATCCGCCACCATGCTGGTCAGCAAATGCTTAAGTGAGCCTTTATAAGCCTCTTTCTGGTTGGCCCGCCAGAGCTTGCGCTGCGCGTCGTCTTTCGGCACCAGCAATTCAAAACGCGTGGCACCGCCGTAATAGACTTTTCCGTTGAAATAATCAAAATCATCCAGATCCTGGTGAATGCGGTACCCCAGCGCGTAGTTCTCTATAATGAGCGGCTTGGTGGTTTGCGCACCCAAATGCCCGTCGTCATCCTCGGAGATGCGCAGTGCTTCCGGATTGACCACTTTGCACAGCTTGCTGAATTTCCCACGTCCGAGCAGTTCCCGGATAATGATCTTCAAATGCTTCTCCCGCTTCTTATTCTTCTTGGCCACAATGGTCACGCCTTTCAACTCCTGCCCTTCCCGCAGTTTGAAAACGACGGTCTTCGTTCCAGGCTGTTCAAAACGCAGGGTTTGCTTCACAGTCTCATACCCAAGAAACGACACCACCAGTTCCAGATTCCCCACTGCCAGGTTCGGCAGCCGGTAGTTGCCGTTTTCATCCGAATTGGTCCCTATGGTGGAATTATTGATAAATACATTGGCGAATGGCAGCGGCTTTCCGGTCTTTTCGTCGGTAACCCTGCCTGTGAGGGTAACCGTGCCAGCCTGTTGTGCGTACGTGCAGGTACACCACAGGATAACGATCAATGTCAGTAAGCAACGGTGAAGGGATATGCGGTTCTGGATCGGGTGCATCAATGTTCAAAGCTTTAAACCTCAAAGATAAAAGAGGAGTTTGTAAACTTTGAACCGATACCCCAAATACTCTTCCGACGTTGCATATCCCTTTCACCTATCCTACGGCTTGGTTTTCAATGTGGCTGTTTTCTGCGAAGAAGCCAGCGCATTCTCAGCAATTACCTCCGCAAAAATCGTGGAAGTAACATTCCGGCCCTTCGGCGCTGTGACAGGCACTTTCATGACGTAATTGCGAAGTTCTGTATCGTACTTCTGCGCACCCGCGGGCACCGTTGCGAGAAGTGTCTGCGTGCCGGAGGCCGTCGGTGCCGAGTATACCCTAAATTCTTTCACAGGCACTTCCGAAGTATATTCGATATTCACGTTCACTGTACTGAGGGAATCGACGGTCGTAGTTGTTTGCAGCACGCCGGCTGCATTGTAAACTTTCGCATCGCCCAGCCACACCACCGCGATCTGCGCCACTTTCCCATTGCTTACCAGCAACTCTTCAAACAAATCGGGTTCTTCATAGCACCCTGTGAGCAACAGCGTGGATGCCAGACAGGCAAGGGTATATTTCAGGATATGTTTCATGATATGTCAGTTTGAAAAAAAGTCCTATTGGTTCATCAGCCACATGTTCACTTGCGGGTCTTTCTGGTTGGCCAGCACGGTTTTCGAGTTGCGGGTAATCTCCGAATCAGGGTATTTCATGCGCTGAATGCGTTTGCCCTGCAAATCGGGATTGGGATTGGTCGGCATCGGGAAATCGAGGTAAGCGTATTTGCGGATATCGGTCCAGATGTCGCCGATCAGCAGCATGGATTTGAATTTCTCGGTGATGATTTGCTTCGCCGTCAGCTTAGCAGCACCGACGTCGATCCGCGGATCTTTCAGAAAATTTGCGATGTCAGCGGTTTCGACACCTACCTTTTTCATATTGGCAGAAATCATTTCCTGATAAGCCGCATATCCGGCCGCCGAAGTACCTGCCCCCCCATTCTGCACCAGCCTCGCCTCGGCTTCAATCGCTTTCAGCTCCGAATACGTCATCATCACCAGCGGCGAATTAATGGTCGAATGCCATGCTTTATTATTCAAATCGACCGTAGAGCCGCTCCCCGAGCCCGGCACAACGCCGGCATAAACGGTCTGATTGTTTTTCAGCCCTATCACTTTGGTCAAACGCGGATCTGCAATGCCCTGGCCGGTTCCGTTAAAAAGATCGACGATCGTATTTGTGAATGTCACGGAGAGGTTTCCGGTTGTATTCGGGATAGCCACTTTGCTGTACCAGGGGCTCAGGTTTTTGGAATTGTATTGCAATTGAAAATCATCTTCATTGCCTTTCATTCCTTTTTCCAAAGCGGCCAATGCACTTTCCGCTGCCTGTTGAGGGTTCCGCAACGAGCCGTGCCAGGCATACCGGGCGCGCAAGGAATGGGCCAGACGCGTCCATTTGGCCAGATCGCCCTGGTAAATGAGATCGTCCTGGCCGGGTTTTGCCCCCGTATTGCCGCCCAGTTCCGTCACAGCCTCGTCCAGCAACTTGAAAATGGTGGCATACACCTGCTCCTGCGTGTCATAAGCGGGCGAAAAGTTCTTTTGGTCGGCCTGGCTGTAGGGTACATTCTCCCAGTTTACCGTCGCGATTCCGAGGTTATAAGCCGTCAACACCTTGGCAATGCCCACATAGGCCGGGGCCGATTCCTTCTGACCTTTGGCAATGATCGCATTGAGCTGCGGGAGCGCATAAAGATACAGATTCGACCAACCCAAGGTGTTATCCGTTTCTGCATAGGTGTCGATCCCGTTGGCACCCAGCGCACTGCCGAGTTGCTGCGCATACTGGCAAGCGACATAGGCCTGCTGAAAACTCGCTTCTGCGGTGTAAAACTGCGCGGTAGGAAGCAATTCCTGCATGGTAGCATTGCCCTTGAGCGTCTCGTCGCTGTTCACGTCCAGGAACTTGTCACAGGACGCCAGCAGCAGGCTCAGTAGCGGCAGTATTTTGAATATGGATCTGATATTTTTCATGTTTTTCTAAAAGTTGACATTGACTCCCAACTGAAAACTGCGCGTTGCCGGGTTGTTGCGCCCCACGAAACCAATGATATTGGTACCCGAACCAAATGTGAGGGCCTCTGGATCATACCCGCGGAAAGGTGTATTTAAAAACAGGTTTGTCCCCGTGAAATTAAATCGCACGCCGCCCTTGAAAACCGATTTGGCCAGTGCTGCTTTCGGGATCGAATAAGATAACCCGACGGTTCTGAGCCGGAACCACGATCCGTCCTGGATATTGAATTGCGCCGAATTGCCCATGTAGCGTGCTGTTGACGGGTTGTAGAAAGCGTCGTCCAGCACAACCGATTTGGTATTAGGAACATAGGTGACCGAATTGTCGGCCCCTTTTTGCGCCACTACCCCCTTGAACACGACCCGCTCGTAACGACGCCCGGTAATGTCGATTGACCCGGCGCGAAATGCATTGCGTTCGCCCAAATCGACTACGTCACCACCCTGCCGCCATTCGAGCAAAAATGAAAGGCTTAATCCGCGATAGTTAAAAGTGTTGGTAAGACCGGCTGTCCAATCAGGCAACGCATTGCCCCAGGGCACCGTCACCTGGCTGGTAAGCGGGAAGCCATTAGCCTGGATGAGCAACTGCCCGTCCGGCGCGCGCAGGTAGTCGAGCCCCCATAATTCACCCAGCTTACTGCCTTCCCGCACCTTCAATACGCCTCGGCTGCCGTTGTCGAAATAAGAAATCTCTTCCAGCTCGTCCGGCATCTCGATCACTTTCCCCGACATTTTGGTAAAATTCAATGACATATCCCAGGTGAAACGTGCCGTGGTAACCGGCTTGAAAGTGGCAAGCAGCTCCACGCCCCTGTTGCGGATCAAACCAATGTTGGTATAATAGAAGGAATAGCCAGATACATTGGAAACCGGTGCGCGGACGATCTGATCTTTGCTGTCCATGGTGAAATAGGTTGCGTCCACCATGAGCCGGTTTTTGAAAAAGCGCAGCTCCGTACCGAATTCGATGGATGTAGTGCGTTCCGGTTTCAGGTTATCGGCCGCGGTGGTGGAGCGGCGTATGTAGCCCGGCACAGTGTTTCCGAACGGGAAGTTATCGGCCAACTCGTAGTACACGCCGATCACGTACGGGTCCGTACCCTTGCCCACCTGCGCCCAGGAGGCGCGCAGCTTTCCGTAACTGAGTATTCCGTTTTTGGGTAGGTTTTCTGTGAAGATATACCCTGCGCTGAATGACGGATAGAAGAAGGAGTTGTTGGCCTTGGGCAATGTAGAAACAATGTCGTTTCGGCCGGTCGCATTCAGGTAGAGCACATCTTTGTAACTCAACTTGGCATCCGCGAAAAAGCTCACGATCCGGTATTCCAATGGCGAATAAAAACGCTTTTGCTGGTTGCGGTAGCTGCTGATTTCGTCCGTAAACGGCGCCCTCCAACCTTCGCCGCGTTCATAATAGCTGTCGGGACGTTTACTGGCGACTACCGAATTGCCCACCATCAGAGAGCCATTCCAGTTTTCATTGAGCTGCTTCGTAGCCGTTACATATAAGTTGGAATTGATCTCACGGTAATTGATATGTTCTTTGATTAAAAAACCCTTCACCGCCGTGCCGACGTCAAAAGTACTGTCGACCTGCCGCTTCCGGCGCTCGTTGAATGCGTCCATCGTGATCTGGTATTTGGCCGTAAGCCAGTCGGTCACGTTGTAATTCAAGGTCAGGTCTGCGATGTAGCGGTTTACAGCATCGATTCGCGGACTCTTTTTGACGAGGTAAACAGGGTTGTCCGTAAAACCGGGAAGCAGGTTCTTATACGTTCCGTCGGGATTCAGGTAGTCGTTCACGTCGTAAGTATTCGGCCAGTAAGACAAGGCGCTGAATACCGATTTGTCACCTGCCGGCGGGCGCTTTCCGCCGGAACGGATGTAGTTGAATGAGCCTGATGCCGAAAAGCGCTTTGTCAAATTATAGGTGCCGGCTATTTTGGCAGAGGTCCTTTCGAAATGCGTCGCGGGGACGATGCCCTGCTGGTAGTTGTGCCCTACGGAAGCATAAATGTTTCCTTTTTCGCCCCCTTTCGTCAACGTCACATTATTGCTGGTGCGGAAGCCCGTTTGGTAAAAACCTCTGAAATTATCGTAAATGCGATCGGATGTGTTACCGATGATCGACGGCCCGAACGACTGGTAAGGCGTCCGCTGGCGTACCTCGGTGGGTGAAATGAATTCTCCGAACCGGCCCTGGATGAACCGCTTTTGAATATCGGGCGATTTACCCAGCACATCCACACCGCCGGAAAGTGCGACCGAAACGTTCAGCTTGCCCGATTTGCCTCGTTTCGTCGTGATGATAATGGCACCATTGGATGCACGCAAACCGTAAAGAGCCGTGGCAGCGGGGCCTTTCAGCACCGAAATGCTTTCAATGTCGTCGGGGTTGATATCGGCTGCGCGGTTGGTATTGGCAAACTGCTCGGCAGCATCCGGTGACGCCGATCCGGCGCTGGGCAGCGGACTTCCCGCAGTGGTGGCATTGCTGATGATAATGCCGTCGATCACAAACAGCGGCTGGTTATCGGCACTGCCGCTGAGCGAGGTAATGCCCCTCAGAATGATATTCACCCCTGCGCCCGGTGCACCGCCGGAACCAGTAATTACCGCGCCAGCAATTTTGCCTTGCAATGCCCCTACCATATTCGGGTTACCAGACTCCCGGATCTCGTCCGACCGAATCGATTGCACCGAATAGCCGATCGCCCGCTTCTCCTGCGTTTGGCCCAACGCCGTTACCACCACTTCATCCAGCATCGACACATCGGCTTCCATTTGCACATTCAGCACACTTTCGCTTCCGCGGGTCACTTCCTTCTTTTTAAAACCGATAAAGCTGAAAACAAGCGCCGTGCCAGGCGGCACCTGAATCGAATACCTACCATTCTCGTCTGTCAAAGTCCCTTGCGAAGTCCCTTTGACACTCACGCTCACGCCTGGAATCTCAACTCCGTCCTTGTCCGTGACTTTTCCGGTCACCGATCCGTTTTGTCCCCGGGCGGCATTCCAGCAGCATGCCAGCAGGAGGGTGTGCAACAGCAAGTTGTTGCGAAGTAGTTTTTTCATCATGAATTAGTCAGGTGTCGTTATATGATACCTGTAATTTACAATCCTATCTTCAAAAAGTATCACCGCGAAGTTCATTAAGACAACAAAAGGTAACATATTGATTACCCAACGGCCCCCTGGACGATACCAGCTGCTCATTTCTTTTTTCAATTTTCACCAAAAAAATATTATTACTATAAAAATAGTTCGTTAACTATAAAAATAGTTTCATATTTGTCATATGGAACTTGAAAAGCTCACCAACAAGGAAGAAGAAGTAATGCAGGTGCTATGGAAGCTGGGCGCTGCATTTGTGAAAGACATGCTTCCGCTGTTCACCGAACCAAAGCTGCATTACAACACCCTTTCGACCATTATCCGGAATCTGGAAGAAAAGGGGTATGTATCGCACCGGCAGTTCGGGAACACGTATGAATATTTCCCGGTCGTGAAGCAGGAGGACTACCAGAACCATTTCGTGCTGGGCAAAGTCGTTGGAGGTTATTTCAACGATTCTTACAAAGACCTCGTCGCCTACTTCGCAAAGCAGGAAAAAGTAACGCCGGACGATCTGCGCGAGATTATCCGGATGATCGAAGAAGGAAAATAGCTTATTGATGTATCACAATAATCGCCGACTTTATGCTGATCCCTTACCTCATGAAAGTCAGCCTGGTGCTGGCCCTGCTCACACTGGCCTACCGCTGGCTCATTCAATTTGAAACATTTTCGAAAATCAACCGCCTGCTGCTGTGGCTTAATGTCGCTGTCGCATGGACCTTACCATTGATAAGCCTGCCCGCCTGGGGACCGGTAGAGGTACAAACCGGTTTTCACCACAGCATTCCCAAAATGGTCGGAAAACTGCCAATCCTCAGCGAGCCGATCGCCGCCATTCAAGGCCAGCAGACTATCACTGCTGCGCCAGCATTAGCGAGGGAACTGTCGACAGCTGATTGGATCAACGCGATCTACCTTTCGGGCATGCTCGTGATGGCAGCCTACTTTCTTTTCCAGGTCGGACGCTTACTCCTCACGATTGCGAAAAGCCGAAGCGAGCAACATCCCGACGGAACTTTCATCGTGCATTTGCCCGGTACTGCCCCTTTCTCCTTCTTTAAATGGATCGTGCTGGATTCATCGAAACATACCGACCATGAGCTGCACAACATTATCGCCCACGAGGCGGAACATGCCCGCCAATGGCATAGTGCCGACCTGCTTCTGGCTGAAATACAGAAAATGTGCCTCTGGTTCAATCCGTTCGCATGGCTGCACCAAAGGTTGGTTCAGGAAAACCTGGAATACCTGGCAGACCGTGCCGTGCTGGACAATGGTTTTGAGAAAAAACAATATCAGTACAATTTACTCCACTCAGTACTGCAGACACGCGAGCTGCCACTGACCAGTTCATTTGCCCATTCACTTCTCAAAAAACGGATCAAAATGATGAATCGGAAGCCATCGCATTATATGGTTTGGAGCAAATACCTGGCCGTACTGGCATTGATCTACATTTCGTCCGCATTTGTAGCGCCGTATCGCGAACAGCTTGTTGAGCTCGCGCCGGCGGCCATAAGGCCTATCGTCAAACCATTGGTAGGGGAAGTGATTTTACCCGCAGAAACGAAGAAAGACGAAATGGTACCCCCTGCGGAAAAAGACAATGCTGAAATGAAGTCGGCGCCAGCAAACCTGCCAATGGATCCGGAACAAAAAGAGGAAGCAGCCATGGCGGACTCCGGCCAAGTGGTCGCTGACAACGAGATCAAAACGAAAGGTATTTTGATCCTTAACCAAACCTTGTACTGGGCCATTACGCCGCTCACCACCTGGGAGGACATTAATAACATCAAGGCCGCGGTGCAGAAATTCGGTCAGGATTTTCAGGTTAATAAAATACAATTCGATCCTCTGCAACAGTATATCACCGCTATATCGGTCCGCATCAATTCCAAAGGAGGTTTTGGAACTGGGGAAGAACATGGAGACAATGAATTTGATCCGATGAAAGGCTACTCGGGGTATATAGCGAGACAGGAAAGCGGTATGGGACAACTTCCTCCCGATCCCCTCGCAAAAGAAATGGAGCAGGATTACCAACAAGCACTTGCTCTTGCCAGGAAAAATGAGGTGGCCTATTTCGTATACAAGCTCGGCCAGGGCCTGGGAGCGCACACTGCCCGCTCATTTCCACGACAGGTTCTGACAGGACCATCCGCCGAAAGTTCCTATAATAAGAACGGCTTCGGAAAATCTGCCGATAATACGTTACGCGTGTCGGAGTACCACAAAAACGCCACTTTCTACCTGAACACAACTCCTTCCACATTTACCGAGTTGAATAATGTTCCTTTTTCAAAGGTTGAAAAGGTGACTTTGCTTGAAGATAATGCCAGGCGAAAGTACATTGTGGTGTATGCAAAATGAAAAAACGAAGGCGGTCCAAATGGGCCGCCTTCGCATTTATTAACCTATCAGTAAGGTATTATTTCAAATTCAGCTCTTCACCGATCGCCTTCACTTTCTCTTTCAGCGAAGCATAAACGCTGTCAAAATCTTCATTCTTTTCCAGTGCAGCACGTACGCCGACATAGAACTTGATCTTCGGCTCGGTACCGGATGGGCGGCAGGTGAACTTCGTACCATCTTCGGTAAAGAATTGCAGCACATTCGAAGGTTCGATACCCATTTCACCCGATGGAATGGAAGCAGTGCTGCCTGACGTGAAATCCGTCGTGGTCAAAGCTTTGTAGTCGTCCATTCTTACCACCGGCGATCCTGCAAGTGTTTTGGGCGGGTTAGCGCGGAAATCGGCCATCATTTGCTGGATTTCGTCTGCACCCGACTTACCCTTTTTCGTGAGGGAGATCAGTCCTTCGTAGTAGAAACCAAACTGTTTGTAGATTTCCATCAGCATGTCGAAAAGGCTCAGGCCTTTGTCTTTCGCATATGCCGTCAGCTCGGCGATCATTGCGCAGGAGGCGATCGCATCTTTATCACGCACAGCATCTCCGATGAGGTAGCCGTAGCTTTCCTCGCCGCCCCCGATAAACTGCTCCTGGCCTTCCTTCTCGCGAATCACCTGCGCGATGTACTTGAAGCCGGTCAGGGTGTTATAGCATTTCACATCGTAAGCCGCCGCCATCTTGTCGATCAGGTCGGTGGTAACGATGGTTTTACATACAAACTGCGTCCCGGTGAGCTTGCCTGCATCTTTCCATGCATCCAGGAGATAATAAATGAGCACGCTGGCCGTCTGGTTTCCATTCAGCAGTTGAATTTCACCGTGGTGATTTTTCACTGCGATACCTACGCGGTCGGAGTCGGGGTCAGTGCCCATTACCAGATCGGCATCGATTTCCTTTGCTTTTTCAACTGCCTTCGACATAGCCTCGCTTTCTTCCGGGTTCGGATAAACAACCGTCGGAAACTGGCCGTTGCCTTTCGGTTCCGCCTGCTCCTCGATCAGTGTTACTGCTTCGAAGCCCATTTTGGCGAGCAATTGCGGCACCAATGTTACACCGGTTCCGTGCAATGGCGTGTAAACGATTTTAAGGTCTTTCTGGCGCTCTAACGCACCTTTCGAAATCGAGAGCGAGAGGATGTGGTCGATGTATTTTTCATCTACCTCGGCACCTATCTTGGTAATTTTCGAGGCATCACCGTCGAATTTTACCTGGTCAATCGAGGTAATGGCATTTACTTCGTTGATAATGTTGGTATCATGCGGCGCCACTACCTGCGAGCCGTCGGTCCAGTAGGCCTTGTAGCCATTGTATTCTTTGGGGTTGTGCGATGCGGTCACTACAACTCCGCTTTTGCAACCCAGCAAGCGAATCGCAAATGAAAGCTCCGGCGTCGGGCGAAGACCTTCGAAAAGGTATACCGATATGCCGTTGGCCGAGAAAATGTCTGCAATGATCTTGGCAAATTCATCCGACTTGATACGGCTGTCGTACGCTACGGCTACGCTTTTTTCCTCGTTCGGGAACGCCTGGTTGAGGTAATTGGCCAATCCCTGGGTCGCCGTCCCCACAGTGTAGCGGTTCATACGGTTGGAACCGATGCCGATGAGTCCCCGGAGTCCTCCTGTGCCGAATTCCAGGTCTTTATAAAATGCGTCCGTCAGTTCAGTATCGTTGCCTTCATCAATCAGTTGTTGAATGGATTGTTTCGTATCAATATCATAATCACCGTTGAGCCAGCTGCTCACTTTGGTCATCACATTCGGTTCCAATTTTGCAGTCATAATCGAGTTAAATAGAATTAATTAAGAGAATTAAAAATGTATGTATCGTTCTTATTTACTGATCTCCACCGGCTCTTTCTCGATCGCCGAATACTGCTCTTTGGCAGTTTTGTGGATCAGCTCAGCTACGAGGCCTGTCCAGCCCGTCTGATGGCTCGCCCCGCATCCGCGGCCATTGTCGCCATGGAAATACTCATAAAACAGGACGTGGTCATTAAAATTAGGGTCTTTCTGCATTTTCTCATCGTGACCGTACACCGCGCGCTTTCCTTCCGAATCCTTCTTGAAAATGTCGATCAGGCGGCAAGCAATGGCTAATGCGGCATCCTTGATCGTGGTGAGGTTTCCCGAATTCGTCGGATACTCAATCATGAAATCCTCGCCGTAGTACGAGTGGAACTTCATCAGGGAGTCGAAAATCAGGTAATTGAGCGGAAACCAGATCGGCCCGCGCCAGTTGGAGTTACCGCCCATAATGTCGGTTAATGCCTCCGCCGGCGTATAATCGACTTGCAGCACTTCTCCGTTGATATAAAACTTGTAGGGGTTCTCCTCGTGGTATTTGGACAATGCGCGCACGCCGTAATCAGACAGGAACTCGCTTTCGTCGAGCATCCGTTTCATGATCATCTTCATCCGGTGCCCGCGCAGGATAGACAGCAACCGGTTTTCTCCCTTACCTGATTCAAACCAGCGGGAAATCAGCCTGGCCAGGTCCGGCCGGTTGGCCAACACCCATTCTACCCGGCGTTTGAATACCGGCAGTTTGTCCAGGTTTTGCGGGTCAAGGATTTCCACGGCAAAAAGCGGTATCAATCCAACAATCGAACGGACTTTCAACAAAATGCTCTGGCCGTTCGGAATGTGGATCACATCGTAATAGAACTGATCCTCTTCGTCCCACAAACTGATGGACGAGCTTTTACCGCCAATCGACTCCATCGCGCCCGCGATGTGCAGGAAGTGCTCGAAGAATTTGGAAGCCATATCCTGGTACACACCATGCACCAGCGCCACTTCGACCGATATCCGAAGCATATTAAGCGTGTACATCGCCATCAACCCCGTCGCATCGGCCTGTTGCAGCTTGCCGCCGAACGGCATGGGTGTGGACCGGTCGAATACGCCGATGTTATCCAGCCCCAGGAAACCGCCGCTGAATATGTTATTGCCGGTATCGTCCTTCTGGTTGACCCACCAGGTGAAGTTCAGCAACAGTTTATGGAATATCTTTTCCAGAAATTCAATATCCCCTACTCCATTGTTCTGCTCGCGGTCAATTTCATATACTTTCCACGTCGCCCAGCCATGTACCGGCGGGTTTACGTCGGAGAAGTTCCACTCGTACGCGGGTATCTGCCCGTTCGGGTGCATGTAATATTCACGCAGGAGGATTTCAAGCTGCCTTTTGGCAAAGCCGGCATCCACGCGGGCCAGCGGCACGCAATGGAAGGCTAAATCCCAGGCCGCAAACCATGGGTACTCCCATTTATCGGGCATGGAAATGATATTCGCCGCATACAAATGCTTCCAGCCGGAGTTCCGGCCCCATTTCCTGCCCTGGTTAGGCCCGGGCTGGGCGGGATCGCCTTTCAGCCATTCATACACATTATAATAGTAGAACTGCTTGCTCCAAAGCATTCCGGCATATGATTGCCGTTGGATCGAGCGAAGATCGGCGTCTGCCACGTCGCGCTGCAAATCGTCATAGAACTCATCGGCTTCCCGTATTCTCTTGGTAAAAAAGTCCTCGAAACCGCCGAATGGCTCCGAAATGGAATGATTGACAAAACGCAGGCGGAATGTAGCGCTTTCGCCGCCTTTGATAGTCTTGGTAAAGCGGGCAGCCGCTTTTGTACCGATATTGTTCGGATTGACCGTATTCGATTTCTGGCCGCTTACGATGTAATCATTGATACCGTCCTTGGGATAGGCCGTGTTATTGGCAGTACCGTACAGCTTCTTGAAGTTGGTCTCATTCTCACAGAACAGCAGTTCGTCCGCGCCGTCGAGGTAAAGGTTATACTTCCCGTGTTTACGGTGCGTCACTTCGATCAGGCGGTTTGAAATACCGTTCATGATCGGCTTGTAGTTGAACGCCTCGTATCCCCACGACCACGTGTTCCGGAACATAATCTGCGGCAGCACGGTGATCGGCGCTTCGTTCGTCCCGCGGTTAAAAACCGTCACTTTCATGAGAATGTCCTCCTCGTCGGCCTTGGCATGCTCAATGAAAATGTCGAAATACTCGTCGTTATCGAACACACCTGTATCCATGATCTCGTACTCCGGGTCCTGTTTGCCCCGGCGCCCGTTTTCCTGACGCAGCTTGTCGTACGGAAACGGCTGCTGCGGGTATTTATAGAGCATTTTGGTGTATGAATGCGTCGGCGTGCTGTCGAGGTAGTAATACATCTCCTTCACATCCTCACCATGATTCGACTCCCTGTTGGTGAGACCGAAAATCCGCTCTTTGAGTATCTTGTCTTTATGGTTCCAGAACCCGAATGAAAGACATATATGCTGCTTGTTATCAGAAAAACCCCCGATTCCGTCTTCCCCCCAGCGATATGCTTTGGAAAGGGCCATTTCATGGGTTATATAGTTCCAGGCATCGCCGTTTCCACTATAATCCTCCCGTACCGTGCCCCATTGGCGCTCCGACAGGTAAGGTCCCCATTTCTTCCATCCCTTGTTTTCTTTTTGAAGACTTAACCTTACTTTTTCAGCTCCTTGTGCCATTAATCCGTCAATTTTACGAAAGGAATGAATTTCAATAATTACCCAATTTAGAAAACCGGCTTTCAAAAACACCAGAAACCGGTAGAAAATTGAAAAAATTTAACAATCGGGAATGTGGTTTAAAGCAGCCACAAAACGACCCTTAAATGACTCATAATGAGCCACAGAAGTCACCAGCGAATACTTACTACAATGCGGAAGGATCGGCTGTCGGGCTGATGTCGTAGGAAACTTCGCCTGCGTAGAAACGGGTAAGCGCCACTGCTTTTTGCGAGGTTTCTACCAGTAACGGATCACGCCCGGCATGCAGCAATTCCTCCACGTCGGAAACATATTCCTTGAACATCAATGGATTGGGTAGTTGATAAAACTGGCCGTCGGAAGCTTTCAGTACCGGCACCGGCTTCACTTTGCCTCCTGCATTCAGCAGGCCGTAACGGCGCCGCGCCTCGATATAGGCCTCGTCGGTAGCGTCGAACACGATGTGCTCGACAGGCTTTTTGCTTGCTACACCCGCGGTAATGCGCTCGTCGAGCTTTGCGAGCAGCGCGCGCAGCGCCCACGTATGCTTGCCCGTACGGATGCGCTCCCGCAACGACTGACGCACGAGGTAGGTCAATGCCTGGGTTACATTCAACCCGATTTCCGCCATTTGCTTGAAAATAAAGGAGGTAGGCGACATACCGGGAATGGTATTCGGGTCGTGGAGCAGAATGGTACCGTTTTCGGTGAGGAAACCGTCGATCCGCACACAGGCATTGATTCCCAGCTGCTGGAAAGTCGCTGCGATCATTTGCTGGATTTCCCGGTTCTTTTCGAGCGTGGTATCCACCGGTGTGCGCTTGCGGCTTGCGCCGGGTTTATATTTGGTATTGAAATCAAAGACCTGCACCAGTTTGATCACCTCGCTCGGCGGCAATGCCAGTGGCGAGCCGTCATCGAACTGGATGCAGCCGCAGGAAAACTCCTGCCCGCTTATAAATTCTTCGATCAGCACCTGATCTTCGGCATTGGCGCTGCTCAGCAATGCGTGGTCATTTCCTTCTGAAAAGTAGATTTCAAGCTCGCTGATCAGCGTCGTGGGATGATAGATCGTCTTGCCATCCAGAACCACCGGGAAACCGATCCCCTCGTCCAGGTTGGCGATTTTTTGTCCCCACGCCAGCTTTTCCGCTTCGTCGAGCTCCTTCCAGGTTTCGGAATCGAGTTCAATCTGGAAAAAGCACTGGTTTACGGCCGACACAAATTCTTCCAGCGAATCATCTTTCACAATGGCCACTCCTATCGAAGAACCCTGATGCGGGGCTTTGATAACGAGCGGCAGTCCCAGATGCTTTTTCAAAACCTGGAACAGTAGAGGGTAATCTTTTGGAACCCATTGGTTGTATTTAAGCGTCCAGCTTTTCTTCTCCTGCCCGTTCACGAGGGCAATCATTTCATTTTGCAATATCTTATCAATACCTACCGCCGAGCCCATCAAACCGGGACCGCTGTAAGGGATTTTATACCATTCCAACAGGCCCTGGATCGCGCCGTCTTCACAATCGGGACCGTGCATCGCGAGGAACACAAAATCGAAATGCTCTTTGAATTCCGCCGGGCTGATTTCCCTTCCTGTCTCAGCGGGAATGCCGGCTGCCGCCAGTTCCGGGAAGGATTCAACGTATGTTTTAAAGCCGTCTTTCTGAATCGCTGGTGCGGGGTAGAACTCCCGGATTTCTGACAAATACATTAACTCCTTTTGCAGCAGTATAAACCTGCCGAAGCTGTCAACAAAAACCGGTACCGGCTCAAAAAGTGACTTGTCGAGGTATTCAAATGCTGTTTTACCGCCTGCAAATGATATCTCCCGCTCGCGGGAAGGACCTCCGAAAAAAATTCCGATACGCATGTTTGATGTTCCTGATTAATGCATTCCAATGATGCCCGCAATATAACTGACTAATCGGGAGGAATCAATTTCTGGCTATTTACCGCACGGATTAAAACGCAAAAAGCAGTTTCCGAAACAGGAAACTGCTTTTGAGCAATATTTGATATCAATTTTCCGCTATCAGGCGAGCTCAGGCACGTTCGAGGAAACAACCTTGTTCACATAGGGCACTGCCTTGCGAATCGATTCTTCCAGCCCCGCACGGAAGGTCATCGCGCTCATCGGGCAGCTCTGGCACGATCCCTGCAATTCCAGCTTCACGGTCATATCGTCCGTCAGCTCCACAAATTTCACATCTCCACCGTCTGCATGCAGATAAGGACGCACCGTTTCGAGCGCCTGCTCGATCAATTCTATGGTTTTTTCTTTTGAATCCATTGTTAAAAAGTCTGTCTGCTAAGATGCAAGATTATATCCAAAAAATCAAATCATTCAGTTACTAACTGCTAAACCTGGATTTCGACAGCTTTGGTCTTTTCCCGCGACGCGTTCCGTATTGCTATCTGCTGTGCCAATGCCTCCGCCGCTTGCAGGAACGCGTCATTCACGATAGGGTTAGTATCCATTACAGCAGGACGGCCACCGTCGCCCGCCTCGCGAATGCTTTGTACCAACGGAATCTGGCCGAGCAGCGGCACTTCAAATTTGTCCGCAAGCGACTGTCCGCCCCCGGTACCGAAAATGGGGTACTTGTGATCGGGCAGCTCCTCCGGCGTAAACCAGGCCATATTTTCAATTACACCCAGCACAGGCACATTAATCTGCGGCTGTTTGAACATCGACAATCCCTTGATCGCATCGGCCAGGGCCACTTTCTGTGGCGTCGTGACCACCACCGCGCCGGTTACCGGAACGGTTTGGACCAATGTCAGGTGAATGTCGCTCGTGCCGGGAGGCAAATCGATCAGCAGGTAATCCAGATCGCCCCAGTCGGTATCGCCGAAAAACTGGCGCAACGCCTGGCTGGCCATCGGGCCGCGCCAAACCACCGCACTATCCGGCGGCGTCAGAAAGCCGATCGACATCATTTTGATGCCGTATTGCCGGATCGGGTTAATGTAATTTTTGCCGTCCTTCGGCGTGATGGTCGGCTGCATATCCTCCGCACCAAACATCACCGGGATCGACGGCCCTGAAATGTCCGCATCGATAATCCCCACCTTCGCGCCTGAGCGGTGCAATGCCATTGCCAGGTTGGCTGTAACGGTAGACTTCCCTACCCCACCCTTGCCTGACGAGATCGCGATCACGTTTTTCACGCCGGGAATCAGCGGACCGGTGTGGCGGGTAGTGGTAACATTAGCCGTGAGCTTAATAATCACTTCTACTTCCGGGCTGAGATGCTCGTGGATCGCATTCTCGCAATTCTTTCTGATCAGCTCTTTAAGCGGGCAGGCCGGGGTCGTCAGCACGACCGTAAACCGAACCTGATTTACACCGACTTCTATATCCTGGATCATACCGAGAGTCACCAGATCCTTTTTCAGATCGGGCTCTTCGACGGTACTCAATGCCTGTAATACTTTCTCCTTATTGATTGTAAATTCGCCCATTATTATGGTTGGTACTTTGACTTGATATTATGCAACACGAAATGCCGCCAATGAGTTTGTCACATTCCCGGAAATTCTCCTATCCTGCGCTCTACTTCCTCCATTTCGGCCGAAACATCCAGGTTTCGTGAAAGCGCGTTCAGTTTGGCCCATAATGATTTCAGCATTTTTAAATGGCCGGGGGTGAAGCCGTGCAGCGGCCGGTGCGCCAGCATATCGCGAACGGACGACCATTCATGCATAAATTTCAGTGAGCCGGCCTCGACATAGTTTTGTGCAAACGCATTGAAAATGTATTCTTCGGCAATACTGCTCGGATGGATCAAGTCTTCCTTATAAAAGCGGTAGTCCCGCAATTCGTCGACCATAATCTCATACGAAGGGAAGTACTCCACGTGTTTGTATTTCTCCGAAAGCCGGTGGCAAACGAGCCGCAAAGTCGATTTACTCACCTGGTTGAGCTGGAGTGTATCACGCGTGTGGCGCACGGGACTTACTGTGAGCAGTATGCGCAACTTACGGTTAAACGGGATCAGCTTTTGGATCAGTTGTTCAAATGCGATGGCAATCTGGTCGAAATGCGGGAGTTCTTTGATAAAACGGTCGCTCGGCACCTTGTGGCAATTGCCTACGATCAGATTGGTTTTCCGGTGCCGGTATGCATACGCAGTGCCCAGGGTAATCACCAGCAAATCGGCTTCCGACAGAAACTCACGGACCTCATCCAGTTGGTCGGATAGCTGTGCGTCCAAAGCTCCTTGCCCATGGGCCCATTGTGATGAATGAAAATCATGGTGAAGCCAGATCTGATCGGGATTTTGCAGGAAGAGTGCCGGGTTGGGCCTCTTGCCTTCCACTGCGCTGTCCAATACTTTACAAATCGTCAACGGATTGAATACCGTACCCATCGGATTATTGAGCACATCGAACTTATAACTGCCCAACTGACCTCCGAGCACCTCGGCAAAACACGAGCCGATGGTCAGTATTCTAGTGTGATGATCAATCTTCCAATCGGGGGCATCCAGGGCGACTTCCGTACTCAACTTTATTTCCTTCATTACATAAAAACGACAAACGGGCCACAAAATTAAGCATGAAAACCACAGGATTTCACTAAATACTGGGGTTAGCAATTTATAATTTGGGTTATAGGGATTTTTTATATGTTTGGAGGAGAATATCAAACACACTATAAGTCGTTAAATGTATGAATGAAAAGGGTTACCCATTTCACGCAGATCCGGATGGATCTCTCTATGCTTTTGAAAATCTGAGCCCAAACAAAAGGATCCAAAAGCTTGTTTTAATTACAATGACGGGACATGCTCAAATTTTCAACCTTGCATTACTCGACGTACTGGATACCGGTGAATTAAGTGATGTAGTAGAAAGTAACAATGGCGACCTGGCAGAGATCTTGGTAACAGTTTTCCATATTATGGAAGACTTTCTCAGAAAGAATTCTGAATGCGTCATTATGTTCCGAGGAAGCGACCCGAGGAGACATAGACTGTATAGAGTTGTTCTAGGTCGGGAGCTAGCATCACTTTCGCTGAGATATCGAGTTTTTGGGGGCACTCCCTTTTTGATGACACCACTGGTTGCAAATAAGGATTACGAGTATTACTTCATTAAACAACATTTCCATGAAAGAAACGAAAACATTTAAACTTACCCCGGCGCAACAGGATTTTGTGCAAAAAAAGCTGGATGAAGCAAACGCGTATCTCCGGACAGTTGACTTGTCCCCGCTTTTTGAGCGGGATTCAAAGCGTGAAAAACCTAAATCGGAATAGCATGTCATTACAGTTTTTTTGGGAACTAGCAATAACTGCCACCATCGCTGGCTGCGCCCAACCGGCGACCGACAAGGCGCCGGCCCAGGTAACATATGAATTCGCCGCTACTCCATCCTGGCAGGACGAGTTCAACTACACCGGCAAGCCCGACGCAGCCAAATGGAGCTATGACCTCGGCGACCATGGCTGGGGGAATAATGAGCTGGAAAACTATACCGAAAAAGTCGAGAATGCGAGGGTAAACAACGGCCACCTGGTAATTACCGCCATTAAAGAGCCGTCGGGCAAGCAGCAATACAGTTCCGCAAGGCTTGTTTCGAAGGGCAAGGGCGATTTCACTTACGGGAAGTTCGAGATCAGGGCAAAGCTTCCGAAAGGGCGCGGAACATGGCCGGCCATCTGGATGCTGGCCAGCGGAAAGGATTATGGTAACAAAGGCTGGCCGGATAACGGCGAGATCGATATCATGGAGCACGTCGGGTTTGACCAGGACCGGCTGCACGGGAATATCCATACAAAAGCATTCAACCACGCCATCAAAACGAACAAGGGAAACAATATCGTCGTGAAAGGGCTTTCGGAAGAGTTCCATGTTTACACATGCGAATGGACGCCCGAAACAGTTACGATTCTGGTCGACGGCAATGCCTATTTTACCTTTAAAAAGGAAGCATCCTACCAATGGCCCGAATGGCCGTTCGACAAGCCATTTCATTTAATTTTAAATGTGGCTGTGGGTGGTAACTGGGGTGGACAAAAGGGGGTGGATGACAGCATTTTCCCACAAAAAATGGAGGTCGATTACGTGCGTGTGTACCCGCTCGTGACGAAGTAGTGGCTTTGAAAATCCAGTGCACGGAAGTATCTTGCACCATGGATCATTTCGTTGTTTCGGCCAGGAAGTATCGTCCCGTCACCTTTGATTCGGTGGTGGGCCAATCACACATCACTACCACATTAAAGAATGCCATTCGCACCAATCATCTCGCACAAGCATTCCTTTTCTGCGGCCCCCGGGGCGTAGGAAAGACGACCTGTGCGCGGATTCTCGCCAAAACGATCAACTGCCAGAACCTTGGCGATGACGTCGAGGCCTGCGGTGAATGCGAGTCTTGTGTGAGCTTCCAGAACAACGCCTCTTTCAACATCCACGAGCTCGATGCGGCTTCCAACAACTCGGTGGAAGACATTCGCAATCTGATCGATCAGGTGCGCTACCCGCCCCAGACCGGGAAATACAAGATCTATATCATCGATGAGGTGCATATGCTCTCGCAGGCGGCTTTCAATGCGTTTTTGAAGACATTGGAAGAACCGCCTTCATACGCGATTTTCATCCTCGCAACCACGGAGAAACATAAAATTCTCCCTACGATCCTTTCGCGCTGCCAGATTTTCGACTTCAACCGCATTCAATCCAAAGATATCGCGCACCATTTGCGGGATATCGCTAATAAAGAGGGCATTAATGCAGAACATGAAGCGCTTGAACTGATTGGCCAGAAAGCCGATGGCGGTTTACGGGATGCACTATCGATGTTCGACCTTAATGTGACGTTTTCCACCAACAACCACCTCACTTACGCTGCGGTATTGGAGAACCTGCACATTCTGGATTATGACTATTATTTCAAAATCACCGATGCACTCACAGCAGGCAGCATTGCGCGTTCGCTGATACTTTTTGATGAAATACTCAGAAAAGGCTTCGATGGCCATTTGTTCGTGATCGGCCTGCTGGAACATTTCAGGAACCTGCTGGTATGTAAAGACCCGGCGACGGTAACCTTATTGCAGGTTTCCGAATCTGCCGAGCGCAAATACCTCGAACAGTCGCTGATGGCCGATTTGAGTTTCCTGCTATCGGCGCTAAGTATTACGGGGCAATGCGATATCAACTATAAATCGGCAAAAAATCAGCGGTTGCACGTGGAGCTCTGCCTCATGAAACTCGCCAATCTGCCCCAGGTTCTTCAACTTCATTCTCTTGCAGCCGTTGATGAAACGGCAAAAAAAAAAGTTGAGCCTCAACAATCCCTGAATGACGCCATGATGCCGTCGGCTACTCCGGCAGTCGCTGCTCCGCAACCTGTCGCCCCGGCAAACGGCCAGGCTAATGGAAGCGCTTACGCGCAATCGACCGCGCAGTCCGTAGTTCAGCAGGCCCAGCCAGTGCAGGCGGTCGCCTATCAGCAGCCCGCTCCCCAGCAAGCCCCATCTTCACGACTCAAAAATACCGTTTCGCTGACGCAGTCACTGGCACCACCGCAGCAGCAGCCGGCGAAGCAAGCTGTGGCCGAGCCGTCAACAGACTATATTGCAGTTTCAGACAGCACAAAAAAGGAACCTTTGACGCTCGCAAACCTGCAACGTTTCTGGTACGAATTCTCTCAAAAACGATTGCTAGCCGGTAATTCCACTACGGAGCAAATCACATTGAACCGCGAAATCCAGCTGAACGAAACCACGATTGAAATTGCACTGGATAATGATCACCAGCAGGATGCGGTGATGAATGTACGGTATGAATTGCTGGGCTTTCTGAAATCACGCCTGGATGCGCCGAAACTGGATATCAACCCTCGTGTCGCGCCTCAGGAAGTAAACAGGCTGCCATACACGCCTGCCGAAAAATTCAATTTCATGGCAGAAAAGAACCCCTATTTGCTCGAATTGAAACAAGCGCTGGGGCTGGATGTAGATTTCTAGCGGTTTGAAGATTTATCCTTCCGGAAAATTTCATGCAAATGCAGGACTTGCGGTATCAGTTCGGAAGCATCGTCATTGTGCACAATGTAGTCGGCTATCCCGCGTCTTGATTCATCCGACACCTGCCGTTCCATAATCAACCTGATTTCCTGTTCTGTGCGTTTATCCCGTTGCAGTATCCGCTGAATGCGCAGTTCAACCGGTGCTTCCACCACCACGACGTAGTCCACTGCATTGGCCTGACCGGCTTTGGCCATAATAGCTGCTTCCTTCACCACATAAGGCACGCCGGCATGCCGCGCAACCCAATCTTTCGTGTCACGCAACACAATCGGATGAATAATCGCATTCAGTTCTTTCAATAAGGGCGCATTGTTGAAAACCCTGGAAGCAACAAACCGCGTGTTGTATTGTCCCGAACTATCATAAGTTTCCGCTCCCAGTAGGGCCGTCACCCTTTCACGGATCTCCGGATCGTGGTTAGTCAGCCATTTGGCGCGGCTATCGGCATAGTAAACAGGAATATCCAGACATTCGAACAGCCTGCAAACCATGCTTTTACCAGAACCTATGCCGCCAGTGATGCCTATCAGAAGTGGAAGTTGCATGAGGTTTGGGTTAAATGCTATTCCTGCGGCGGAGCACTAAGAAACTGGGCTACTTCGAAACTTACATACACATCGCGATGACTTACTTCCACAAGCGGAGAGACCGGCAGCGGAATAGGGATGCTTTCGTCGTAGTTGTTCTGGATCTTCGGTGTAGGTACGCGTACTTTAATCGTGTCGGGGTACGATTTGATGAGTGAAACCGGCCCGTCGACGGAGATCAGCGACGGCGACACATTGATAAAGCTTGAAATTACATACCCTTCCCGAACATCGATACCTACACTATCGACCCTTATCGGGATAATTTTCCTGATTTTGGGCTCGAAATTCAGCTCGAAAGTATCTGCTACCACGTAGTTCACATGCAGGTTCGGAAACATTTCCGTAATCTGATCGGTGAGTGTCGTAGAATTGATGAAGCTCGACACATTCGGATTCTGCACGCGGTACACGACCGGATTGGCATTGAAATTCAGCCAGGATTTTTGAAGCAAAGTCCATCCATCCCCCGTTACATTCACTGAAATCCTTTTAGGAAGCGGCTGCATCGGCACATAAGCCGAGTTATCGTATTCGATCGACAGCGGATAATTCAGTTTGAGAGAATAATTATCCTTATTCAGGACATTCATTAACCAAAAAAAGGATGCTGCAAGCAAGCATCCTATAAATGTTTTGATCTTGTTCTGGTTGGGTGGGACTTGACTCACAACAATTTTGAAAATGCATGCATTGGCTCGAATGCATGCCGTTCATGATTAGTTTTACCCTGCAATGGTACGCGAAATAGCCGATTTCTCGACTGTTAATTTCACCCCTTTGTCCAACTCAAGCGTAACCGTCGCGTCTTCCACCGTATATACTCTCGCATGGATGCCGCCGATCGTCACGACCTGGTCGCCCTTTTTCAGGTTAGTAAGCAACTCCTTCTGTTCCTTTTGCTTTTTTTGCTGCGGGCGGATCATGAAAAAGTAGAAAACCCCGATGATACCGACCCACATAACGACCTGGTAAATCATGCCTTGGGAACCTCCGGCTGCTTGTGCTAAAATAGAATAATTCATTGTAGTAGATGGGTTGTATAAATGTTACTTGTTTGCCGTTGCCGAGTCTGCGGCTGGCTGCGGCGCCGCGTTTACGATGCCTTTCAGCCTCAATTCGGTATTGGCAGGTTCGGTATTGGCATAAATAGTGATGGTCTTGACCTGCGGACCAACCTTATGCTTGCTATCGAAACGAACCTTGATACTGGACGTCTGATTAGGTTCAATAGGCTCCTTAGGCCATTCTGGTGTCGTGCACCCGCACGAGGAACTGATATTATTGAGAATCAGCGGATACTGGCCGTCATTACGGAATTTAAACTCATGCTCCACAATGTCGCCCTCCTGGATCGTCCCGAAATTATATTCCGTGCTGTCGATCAAAGCAAAAACAGGCAGTTTTGAATTTGCCTGTTTTCCTTCACCTTGTTTTTCACTTTTGGAGCAACCGGAAAAAGCCACCGCTATTCCCAGAAGTGCAAAAAGGGCTATCTTTTTCATACAGATTATTCGCTGGCCTGGCCCTTGATCTGCGCCATCAGGCGATCCACGTCTTCCAGCAGTTTTTCGGCTTTTTCACGTGCATCGTTTACGACGCGCTCACCTTCCGTTCTGGAAAAATTATCGGGCTGATCTTTCTTATCGACCAGGTCCTGGATAACCTCTTGCAGTTTGTCGCGGTATTTGGATAGTCTGTATGTCAGCTGGGTACGAAGCACTTCGCCCTTGTCCGGAGCGTAAAGAATACCCAGCGCGGCACCGGTGGCACAGCCTGTCAGGAATGCGATTAAAGTATTACTGGTTTTACTCATGGTTTCTGCTGTTTTTTTGCTGCAAACGGGCGTCAGCTCATTTATTTATAATGGCCTCCAAAAATTGTTCCATTTTATACCCGGTCACAATTTCGGCAGCTTTTACTTATTATCAATCAATCCGCGCCCGCTTTTTCTGATCACACCTTCTTTGGCAAGCTTGACAGAAAGCACGTCCAGGACGCCATTCACAAACTTACCACTTTTTGGGGTACTGTACCTTTTAGCGATCTCAATAAACTCGTTGATGGTGACTTTCACCGGGATACCCGGAAAATGAATGAGTTCTGCGAGGGCTGTTTTGAGGATAATCAAGTCAACCAATGCGATCCTTTCCAGCTCCCAGTTTTTCAACTGGTCTTCCAGATAAATATCGTACTGATCGCTTTCCTTTACCACAATTTTACAAAGTTCTTCCACAAATGCCCGGTCCTCCTCCCAATCCTTGGTCAGCGGAGCAAGCTGGAAAGTATTTGCCAGATCGGCAGTACGCAGGGTTTTGATCGCAAGGCTGCGGATCAGTTCACTGTGGTCTGCCCAATAAAGGTCGCGTTGTTCGAGGTATTCGAGTGAAACCTCATGTTTAAGGATAATCTGGCGCAGGATATGCTGGATAATCTCCTGGTCTTCTTCCGGCGTATGCGACGCCGACTTGCAATATGCTTCGTAGGTTTCGTCCTTCCGCAACCCCTCCCGGTAAATTTTCCGGATCAGGTTCATTTCGTTGGTCCAGTTGATACCGCTGCGGATAATCTCCTCTTCCAGCGGTTTATCTTCCTGCAAAACCTTGATCACCCGGTTGGTATCCAGTCCTGAATCTTTCGGAAATGGCGCCTCCGGGTCTTCGTACCTGCGCTCGCGGTCGATTTTTGCCTGGTGTGAAAGTTCGATCAGCATCGACAGGATCCGGATGAAATCGACGTAAATCGTCTCTGTTTCATTCAAAACCCTTCTAACGAGTTTTTCTCCATCCGCATTAGTCTGCCGGTTGTATGCTTCATAGGCCGTCCGGGCAACTCTCAGTACGCGATCGGGAAGCTCTTCGTCCTCGTTCGGCTTGCCGTTCTTGATAAATTCGTCAAGCGTCATGTTCGCGAGACGTTTCATGCCGCCAAGCTTCTTTTTGTCCTGAAACTCCATGGAGTTCAGGTCGGGGGCAAATGCCTCTTCAATCTGATCGAGTGCCAGCAAACGGTTCGCATCGGCTGTGAGCTGCCGTGCATAAAGTGCCTGAACCGCTTTGGTTCTTAGTAATCTTCTATTCAGCATATGCCGGAATACTATTTGGATAAAAGGTACAGTAAATCAAAGAACGTGTCTGCATGTACTGCAAGGCCATTCTATGCTGCACCCCGCATTGGTTATTTTTGAAATCGACCGCAAAATTAGACTATTTTGTTCACAATCGGAAAATTGGGACGCGTCGTTTTAATTTTGCAACGTTTTGGTAAAATAGGATGTTGGCTAGAAAGCGTCCAGCACGGCTGATCAAAATCTGAACCGGTGAAAGCATTAAAATCTCTCAATAAATATTTGTGGAAATATAAATGGTACCTCATTCTGGGCATCATTTTTACAATCATCTCCAACCTTTTCGGCATTATCCCGGCCCAGCTGGTGCGTTACGCGCTCGACCTGGTGATTGAAACGCTGGACATTTACTACCTCTATAATGGCGTATCGCTGCAAAGCGGTATGTATGACATTTTCGCGTTCAGCATTCTGCTTTACGGCTTCCTGATCCTGCTGATGGCGCTGCTCAAAGGGATATTCCTTTTCCTGGTCCGGCAAACGATTATCGTTATGTCGCGCCACATTGAATTCGAGCTCAAAAACGACATTTACGCCCACTACCAGACTTTGCCGGCCGCATTCTTTCGCCGGCACAGCACCGGCGACCTCATGGCGCGCATTTCGGAAGACGTCAGCAATGTCCGCATTTACGTAGGCCCGGCGTTGATGTACGGCATCAACCTCATTGTGCTCTTCTTCCTGGTAATATCCTATATGATTTCGGTCAGCCCTAAACTCACCCTCTACGTGTTGCTGCCCCTGCCCGTGCTCTCCGTGAGTGTTTATGTTGTCAATAGTATGATCATGAAGCGGTCGCAGGAAATCCAGAAGCAGCTTTCCGCACTTTCGACTTATGTGCAGGAAGCGTTTTCAGGAATCCGTGTGATCAAATCCTTTGTCCAGGAAGACCGTTCCTTTAACAATTTCCAGAAGGAGGCAGAAGTTTTCAAAACCAAATCGCTGGGCCTCACCAAGGTGGATGCGTTCTTCTATCCGATCATTCTCCTTTTGATAGGCCTGAGCAACATCCTGGTAATCTATGTAGGAGGTCAGGAAATCATCAATGGTCGTCTTACACCGGGCAATATTACCGAGTTCATATTGTATGTCAATATCCTGACCTGGCCTGTCATGGCATTGGGTTGGACAACGAGCCAGATCCAGCGTGCGGCATCTTCCCAGCTGCGGATCAATGAGTTTTTAAATGAAAAAACGACGTTGGTTTCGGAAAAAAATCTAAAAAGGCCGCTGAATGGGAAGGTTACTTTCCGCCACGTGGGTTTCGTTTACCCGGATTCGGGTATTAAGGCATTACAAGATTTTGACCTTACCGTCGAGGCCGGCGAAAGCGTGGCAATCCTCGGCACCACCGGCTCCGGGAAAAGCACCCTGGCCCATTTGCTGTGCCGGCTTTATGACCCCACCGAAGGGCAAATCCTGGTTGACGATATCCCGATGAAGGACTATGACGTCCACGGATACCGGCGTCAGATCGGCTATGTGCCGCAGGACGTGTTCCTTTTCTCGGACAGCATCGAAAACAACGTGCGGTTCGGCACCGAAGGCATGCCATTCGAAAGGATCGAACAGGCCGTGAAAGATGCCGATCTCTACAACAACATCAAGGATTTCCCGCAAGGCTACGAAACGATGCTTGGTGAAAGGGGCATTACGCTCTCTGGTGGCCAGAAACAGCGCCTCTCGATCGCCCGCGCGATCGCCCGGGACCCGAAAATTCTCGTCCTCGACGACTGCCTCTCCGCGGTGGACACCAACACTGAGAACATTATCCTCAACAACATGAAACGGATCATGGATCAGCGCACCTCCGTGATCATCTCGCACCGGGTTTCCTCCGCCAAACTCGCCGACAAGATCGTCGTGCTCGACGAAGGCCGCATTGTCGAGCAAGGCACCCACACCGAGCTCATGGCGCTGAACGGGGCTTATAAAGAACTGTATGAGAAGCAGTTGATTTCGGAGGAGGTGTAAAAAACAACCGATGCATGGAATGCACTAGTGATTAATTAACTTTGAATGATCACAAACATTAACTAATCACACTATGCAGTATACAGTAATAATCGATGTCCTCAGCGACAAGGCGCTCGACCTTCTCAGAAGCCTCGAAAATATGAACGTGGTTCGCCTGCACGAAGGCACGCTACAAATGAAAGACACAAGCGCCATTCGTTTCCTGAAAGGCAAAATGACCAAACAACCTATCGAAGAGGTTGAACGTCAACTCAGGGAACTGCGCGGCAAATGAATCAGGCTTATCTCTGGGACACCAGCATTGCAGTTTATTATCTCCAACAGCACCTTCCTCCGTACGTGGAGGATGTGATGGACGGCATTGCGCAAAACAGCCGAATCTGTTTTTCAGTCCTCACAGAAATAGAACTATTCAGTTGGAAATCGGCCACTCAATTCGACTTCGACCTGGTTACTATGTTTGTCGGCGTATCTCTTTTATTTGAACTCGAAAAGGATATTAGAGACAAGGCAGCTGAATTACGTAGACACCACAATTTGGAACTTCCAGATGCGATTATCGCAGCGACGGCAATGGTTCACGAGCTCACTCTGATTACAAACAATACAACAGATTTCGCCGGAATCGAAAAATTGCGGTTACTCAATCCATTCGACCCGCAATAATCTCGCTGCCTACTTAGCCAGCTTCTTCACCTCCTGCCGCAACTCCCGCATTTCCTGGTACAAGCCTTGCAGGCTTATTTCCGTCTTGTCCTCTTCCAGATTGAAAGACAGCTTACTGTTTACCTGCCAAACCTCACGGATCTCGTTGCGGTCCACGCGGATCGGGGCGTAGTCGGGATTAAGTGAGATCAGGTGTACGAAAGACGAATCCTTTTCTTTCCTAACCTTTTTAACCAGCACACTGTCGATCGTAACAATGACATACAAGTATTTGTCATTCAGCACATCCCAATCATCCACCGCGCGCGCCCATATCCATTCACCTGAATGCAATGCCGGCGTCATGCTGTCGCCATCCACCTGAAATCCCCTGAATGTCGCATTGCGGTATTCGGGCAGCGGAATGGTGAATGCGGGCAGAGTTTCAAACCACTGTGCGTCGCCGATATTATTGGGATACCCGGCCGCCGCCTTCGCACTGACCAGCACGATATTATCTTTTCCGGCCTGATCCACCGTCACAACTTTCGGATTGACGAACACTTTATCGGCGTAAAGGTATTTTTGCGCGCTGTCCCCAAAGAGCCATAGTGGGTTGATATGGTATCTTTTGAGCAATTCCTTTACCACCTGCCCGGGTATGCGCGTACGCCCCCGCTCTATGTCGGCGGTGGTGGCGCTGATTCCCAATTCTTCGGCAAATGCCGCCTGGGTCAGGTTAAGCTCCTCTCTGATCTGTTTGAAACGCCTGAATTCCTCATCAATAGCCATAAACAAATGCGATGATTACTGGTTGACAATGTCTTGACGCTTCAAACATACAAATATTTTGGAATATTTCCTTTTATACAATGGATATGATCCATATATTTGGAATAAATCCATATTTTTGTAAAAACTCCAAACAGTAGTGGACCGTGCGATATTACATTTTGACCTGGATACCTTTTTCGTATCCGTAGAGCGCAAGCAGGACAGCCGGCTTGAAAACAGGCCCATACTGGTCGGAGGTACCGGTGACCGCGGCGTGGTGGCGGCTTGCAGCTACGAAACGAGGCAATTCGGTGTGCATTCGGGCATGCCTATGAAGATGGCACGCATGCTTTGTCCGGAGGCGACGGTCATCCGCGGCAATGGAGAAACGTATTCCAAACATTCGAAGGAAGTGAGCGAGATCATCAGCCAGAATGTGCCAGTATTCGAGAAAGCGAGCATCGACGAGTTTTACGCGGATTTGTCGGGTATGGACAAATACCACGATTGCTACGGCCTGGCCAGCGACCTTCGGCAACGGATTATCCGCGAAACCGGACTGCCGATCTCATTTGGCCTGGCGACGAACAAGCTGGTTTCCAAGGTAGCCACCGGCGAGGCCAAGCCGAACAATCAACTGAAAGTGGAGGCCGGGCAGGAAAAGCCTTTTCTGGCACCGATGGAGGTTCAGAAGATCCCGATGGTTGGCGAAAAAATGAACCAGACGCTCCACAACCTCGGAATACGATATGTGAAAACGATCCAGGAAATGCCGATGGAAATCATGGGGCAGGTTTTGGGCAAAAACGGCGTTGCACTCTGGAACCGTGCGAACGGGCTCGACAACTCCCCCATCATCCCGTTCCACGAACGCAAATCCATTTCCAGCGAAAGGACATTCGGAAAGGACACGGGGGATGTAAGGAAAATGCGTGAAATGGTGCGGGCAATGGCTGAAACGCTCGCTTTTCAGTTACGGACAGGCGAAAAGCTAACTTCCTGCGTGTCGGTCAAAATCCGCTATTCCGATTTCAATACATGCTCGAAACAGCTGAAAATCGCGTACACATCGGCCGACCACGTGCTGATCCCACACATCGAACGGCTTTTCGACCAGCTTTATAACCGGCGGATGATGGTGCGCCTGGTGGGAGTAAGTTTCAGCGACCTGGTGACGGGGAATTACCAGATCAACCTTTTCGACGATACCGAAGAGCGCCTGAACCTTTACCAGGCAATGGATTACATTAAAACGAAGTACGCATACAACAAAGACGGCGACCAAATCCTGACCTGGGCCAGCACGATGGGTATCTCTGACATCGGCGCCATGGGAAACCCGTTTAACGGTGAGCCGCCCATCATCCCGGCGCACAGGAATGCCTGAGGTGCTTTTTTAAATACTCATGTTACTCAACTGTCACTCTTATTTCAGCCTTCGCTTCGGGACGATTCCTGAGGATGAACTTCTTGCACTTTGCAGGGAGAACGGGTACGACTGCGTCGCGTTGACGGACATTAACAACACGTCGGGGTGCCTGAATTTTGTACGCATGGCACCCAGGTTCGATATCAAACCCATCATCGGGATCGATTTCCGGAATGGTGTAACCCAGCAATTTGTGGCATTGGCGAAGAATAATATCGGATTCCAGGCACTGAATACCTATTTATCAACCCAGAAACTGACAAATCTGCCATTCCCTGATCGCGCGCCGGAAATGGAACATGTGGCTTTTATTTATCCTTTTGAAAAAATAAACAAAGAACGCCGTGAGCAGTTCCGGCCCAATGAGTATATCGGTATTTCGATGCAGGAACTCGACAAACTGCATTATTCACCCTTGCACCGGTTCATGGACAGGCTGGTGATCCAGCAGCCGGTCACATTCAGGAACAAGAAAGACTTTAATGCCCACCGCCTGCTGCGCGCGATCGATGGCAATACGCTGCTAAGCAAACTGACTGCGTCTGAAACGGGCAAAGAAAACGAGCAGATCACACAAGCAAAGGCGCTGGAATACCATTTCAAACAAAAAGACTTCCGGGCGATTCTTGAAAACACCCGGAAACTGATGGATGAATGCAATATCCAATTCAGCTTCGGCAATGAGCGTGAACACCAGAACCTGAAAATTTTTGGCAAAAACGAGGAGGAAGATTTCAAGCGGCTGAGATCAATGAGCTACGAAGCGCTAGGGTACCGCTATGGCGACAACATCACCGACGAAATTTTCGACCGCATTGCCAAAGAGCTCGATATGATCCGCCACCAGAATTTCGTACCCTTTTTCCTCGTCAATCACGACATCGTGAACTATGCCCGCCGGAAAGGTTACTACTATGTCGGCCGCGGCAGCGGGGCCAACAGCATCATTGCCTATCTGCTCAACATTACCAATGTCGACCCTATCGAACTGGATTTGTATTTCGAGCGGTTTATCAACCTTCACCGGAAAAATCCGCCCGACTTCGATATCGATTTCTCCTGGCGCGACCGTGAGGATGTAACGCGCTACATATTCGATACCTATGGCAAAAATGGCCAGGCGGCGCTGCTGGCAACATACAGTACTTTCCAGCATAATTCCGCGGTGCGCGAACTGGGGAAAGTATTCGGTTTGCCCGCCTATGAAATCGATGCGCTCAGCAATGGCAAATATGATCCGAAAAAACTTGATCAGTTATCGGGGCTGGTGATCCGGTATGCCGATTACCTGCAAACCAATAACCAGCCGAACCATTTAAGCATACATGCAGGCGGCATCCTCATTTCAGAACGTCCGATGCATTATTTCACGGCTACCGACGTCCCCCCGAAAGGTTTTCCTACCACGCAATTCGATATGGTAATAGCCGAAGATGTGGGTTTGAATAAATACGATATCCTCGGGCAGCGCGGGCTGGCGAAGATCAAGGAGACGCTTGAAATCATCCGGTACAACCGGCCTGAGGCAGCAGATTTTGACATTAACGACGTCCGGAAATTCAAGACAGATCCGAAAATCAACGCCCTGATCAGGCAAGCGCAGTGTATCGGGTGCTTTTATGTGGAGTCGCCGGCAATGCGGATGCTTTTGAAAAAACTGGAAGTGGACAACTACCTTGGGCTGGTCGCGGCGAGTTCCATTATCAGGCCCGGGGTGGCAAAGAGCGGCATGATGCGTGAATACATTCTGCGCCACCGGCACCCCGAAAAACGGAATGAAGCCCACCCGCGCCTGCTGGAATTGATGGAGGAGACCTACGGCATTATGGTGTACCAGGAAGACGTCATTAAGGTGGCGCATTACTTTGCCGGACTGACGCTGGGCGAAGCCGACGTGATCCGACGTGGCATGAGCGGCAAATTCCGCGGGCGTGAGGAATTTGAACGGGTTAAAAAGAAGTATTTCAAAAACTGCCGGAGCAAAGGCTATGACGAGGAAATGACGTTGGAAATCTGGAACCAGATCGCCAGTTTCGCCGGATTTGCCTTCGCCAAGGGGCATTCTGCATCCTACGCGGTCGAAAGCTATCAGACATTGTTCCTGAAAGCCTACTTCCCGCTGGAATTTATGGTCGCTGTCCTCAACAACGGCGGCGGCTTTTATGCGCCCGAGCTCTACATACACGAGGCGCGTATGCTCGGCGCCATCGTGTATGCGCCGTGTGTGAACCACAGTGAAGCACAGGCGACCATCGAAGGGAGCGATATATATCTTGGCATGCAATTCCTGAATGCACTGGAAGCGAAAACCATCGAGCGAATCCTCCACGCACGCGGGCAGGACGGGCCATTCACCTCGCTGAACGATTTCCTGGACCGTGTACCCATTTCGATCGAGCAACTGACCATCCTCATCCGGGTGGATGCGTTCCGGTTTACGGGTATCGGCAAGAAAACATTGCTTTGGAAGGCTCATTTCCGGTTGAGTACCACACCCGTAAAAGTCCCCCAAAAGCAGTTGTTTCACACGGAAATCAAGGATTTTGAATTACCGGAGTTCCATTCGTCCATTCTCGACGATGCCTATGACCAGATCGAACTGCTCGGGTTCCCGCTTTGCAGCCCTTTCAATCTGTTAAAAAACCCGCTGCCTAAAAGCGTCATGTCGCGCGATCTGCACCACTATGTGAATCAGGAAGTGGTGCAATACGGATACCTGGTGGCACTTAAAAACACCCGCACGGCCCGCGGCGAGTCGATGCAGTTCGGCACGTTCCTGGATTATGAAGGCCAGTTTATCGACACCGTGCATTTCCCGACGGCGGCGGCCAAGGTGAATGGGTCCGTTAAAGGCGTTTATAAGATCCGCGGGGTAGTAACGGAGGAATTTGGCTTTCTCACGGTGGAAGTGGCGGAAATTACGCGGATGGAGTCGGCGGAACGCTGATGCTGATCCGCCTGAATACTGCTCCGGTTACATTTTCCGTTCTTAGTACCAAAACTTCTGCCTGTTTCGAAACAATTCACCACTAACTACCATGACGATACGTAACGCTTTTGCATTCCTGGCCGCCGCATTCATCTGCTCATGCTCCGGCAAATCCGGCTCAGAAAACGCTGCCGCCGAAGATACCACCTCCCAGGAAAGCACCACCGTAGTGAGGGCAACCAACCAGTGTTTCGTATACCAATCCCGGAAAGATTCGGCATCGCTGAACCTTGAAATCACCGGTGAAAAGGTATCCGGAAAGCTTTCCTATGCCTTTTTCGAAAAAGACCGGAACACCGGGACCTTCGTCGGAACAATCACTGGCGACACGATCCTCGCGCGTTACACATTCGCGTCCGAGGGCTCAGAATCGGTTCGAGAAGTGGCATTCCTGAAAAAAGGCGAACGCTGGGTGGAAGGCTTTGGTGAAGTGAAGGACTCAGCCGGTGTGATGATTTTCGCCAACCGATCGAAACTCGATTTTCAAAAGGGCCTGGATTTCAAACCGGCTGAATGCCCATCGGGCAAATAATTTCCGGCATCGTAGCGAACCGGTTAAATAGATTATTTCAATATCTTTCGCCCCTCCTGAATTTCATCAAATTTAAAATCAGAAAAATGAAAAAGGCGTTCATAGCATTATGCTTGGCCGGATGGGGTGTGGTATCTGTCGCGACAGTGAATGCGCAGACCCTGAGCACTCAAAAAATCCCTCTCGATCCCAGTGTAAAGACCGGGAAATTGAAAAATGGCATTACTTACTACATCAAAAAGAACACCGAACCCAAAAACCGGGCGGAACTCCGGCTGGCTGTAAAAGCGGGCTCGGTACTGGAAACGGACCCGCAACAGGGGCTGGCGCATTTCATGGAGCACATGAATTTCAACGGCACCACGCATTTTCCTAAAAATGAGCTGGTCAACTTTCTGCAAAAAACAGGCGTACGCTTCGGTGCGGACCTGAATGCCTACACCGGGTTTGACGAGACCGTTTACATGCTGCCGATCCCGACCGATTCGGCCGGTTTGCTAGAAAAGGGCATCCAGGTGCTGGAAGACTGGGCAAACGGTGCATTGCTGGATCCTTCCGAAATTGAAAAAGAACGTGGCGTGGTGCTCGAAGAGTCACGTATGGGCCGCGGCGCGCAACAGCGTATGCGCGACAAATTTCTGAAAGTGATCCTCAACAACTCCCGTTATGCCGAGCGGCTGCCGATCGGAAAGGACAGCATCCTGAAAAGCTTCAAGCCGGAGACCATTAAGGCATTTTACAAAGACTGGTACCGTCCCGACCTCATGGCGGTGATTGCCGTGGGCGACTTCGATGTTGCCAAAGTGGAGGCATTGATTTCCCAGAAATTCGGCTCGATTAAGCCGCCTGTTAACCCCAAAAAACGCATTCGTTACGACATACCGCTCGATGGCTCCACCCAAGTGGCGATTGTGACCGACCCCGAATATCCGCAGAACCTTCTCCAGCTGATCTACAAACAGCCGAATACCAAGGAGAAATCGCTGCAGGATGTACGGAACAACTTTGCACAGGAACTATATAATGCCATGATGGGCCAGCGCATGCAGGAACTGACCCAAAAGGCTAACCCGCCGTTCCTCTACGGTGCAAGCCAGTACGGCGATTTCCTCGGCAACCTAGATTCCTACACGTCAATCGCGCTGGCGAAGGATGCGGCTTCGATGAAAACGGCGTTGACGACTTTGCTGGAAGAGAATGTGAGGGTGCAAAAATTCGGATTCACACAGCCTGAACTCGATCGTGCGAAGAAGGACTTTTTCAACGCCGTGGAAGAGGATTACAAGGAGCGGGACAAGACCAAATCTTCCAGTCACGTGCAGGAATACCTCGACCATTTCCTCCACGAAAAAGCATTCATGGGCGCGCAGGCGTATTTTGAGTTTGTCAAAAAACACCTTGACAGTGTAACGCTGGCGGAGATCAATGGGCTTGCCAAAAAATACATTACCGACAAAAACAGAGCTGTGGTGATCATGGGGCCCGAAAAGAGCAAAGACGCTCTGCCGACGGAGGCGGAGATCCGTTCGCTGCTGAATGAGGCCGGTAAAGATGTGACGGCTTATGTAGACGACGTGGTGGACGCGCCGCTGCTGAAAACAGAACCCGTGCCCGGCAAAATCACTGCTGAAAAGACACTCGACAAACTCGGCGTAACCGAACTGACACTTTCGAACGGTGTAAAGGTCCTGTTGAAGCCGACGGATTTCAAAAACGACGAAATCCTGATCAAAGCGACGGCGAAAGGCGGTTATTCCCTCTTCCCGGACGAACGCGAAACGGGCATTTTCACAAGCTATCTCGTGCAATCCGGTGGTGTGGGGCCTTATAACCAGACGCAGCTGCAAAAATTCCTTGCGGGCAAAACTGCCAGCGCGGGCCCGTACGTGAGCGAACTGACAGAGGGCATTGGCGGCAATACCAGCCCGAAAGACCTGGAAACTACTTTGCAGCTCATCTACGCCTATTTCACCGACCCCCGCAAAGATGCGGACGTAGTTGCGGGCATACTGGCCAATCAGAAGGCATACCTGGAAAATATGCAGAAAACACTGACGCCTGAAAAGGTATTCTCAGACTCCCTGAATGCGGTACTGACCAGCCACAATCCCAAGCGACAGCCCTTGAAACCCGAGAGCATCGACAAAGTGAATCTCGACCGGGCATTTGAGATTTACAAGAACCGATTTGCCGACGCGTCCGACTTCGTATTCACCATTGTAGGGGCATTCAAGCCGGAAGCGATCAAGCCACTGATTGAAAAATACCTGGGTAGCCTTCCGTCCAGCGATCGCGACGATTCATTCAGCCACCCGAATATCTTCCCTCCGAAAGGTCGTATTGAGAAGACCATTTACAAAGGGTTGGAGCCCAAAAGCCGGGTAACACTCGTATCGAGCGGGGAATATGACTATAACCCGGAAAATAACATCCAGATCGAGGCATTGCAGGAGATTTTGCAAATCAAACTGATCGAATCGCTGCGGGAGGAAGAGAGCGGTGTTTATGGTGTGAGTGTGTCGGAAGGTACTGAAAAATTCCCGACCGGCCACTACCGATTCTCCATCGGCTTTGGTTGCGCGCCCGAGAATGTGGACAAACTCATAAAAAGAGCACAGGAAGAAATCAGCAAAATCAAAACCAACGGCGCCGATCCTAAGGATATCGAGAAGTTCGTAGCCGAGACGCAGCGCAAAACCGAAACCGCTCTGAAAACAAACGGTTTCTGGCTCGATTACCTCGACGACAACACCTTCCTGGGTGATGACCTGAATGAAATCTTCGAGCAAGACCGGCTGCTCAAATCGATCACCGTAGCGAGCACCAAAGCTGCGGCGCAAAAATATTTTAATGACGACAATTTCATCAAAATGGTGCTGATGCCGGAGAAAAAATAACTATTCCCGATTAGCAAAGAGCCCGGTTTCGTGATGTAAACCGGGCTCTTTTGCTTATGCTACCTTGCGTAGTCCGTGGATCAATGGCTCCAATCCATTCATCTTGATTTCCAGCATAGTACCAAGCAGCATGCCCAGCTTGCCGGAAGGAAAACCCTCGCGGTAGAACCATTCGAGGTAGGATACGGGCAGGTCGGCGATAATGCAGTCCTTGTATTTGCCAAAAGGCATTTTGTAGTTAATCAGATCTTTTAGGATCTCGCTGTTCGGATGTGTTAACTCTTGCATACGCATGTTTTTCACGCCTCGTTGCCGGCGCGAAGTTTAAAAATCAAGTTGGTTTTTAATTCAAATAATTCCTTTTCAAGCCCTACCGGATAGGTGTGCGGGTTTACAAATCGCTTTATTCCCTTATAAAAATGTGCCAGCTGCTGCTGCAAACGCTTGCGCGTGTCGTGCACGGACGGCAATTTGTAAATCAGCTGCCCCTTCGCGAAAACGGGGACGAGCAAATCCTCATAGTGCACTGACTCGTCGAACGACCTATTTTTTGTAAAATCATAAGGATCCACCATCGTAGCCTTGCCGATCAGCGGCGTTTCGGTATTGAATATCATGTCTGACACAAAACCGTTTGCATCCCTGAACCGCCTGACCTGCTGGATGCCCGGCGTCGACACCTTGATCGCCTGCTCCGATAGTTTGAGCTTATAGTCCCACTCTCCGCCCTCGGTACGGATGGCCGCAAGCTTGAACACACCGCCCAATGCGGGCTGGTCAAATGCCGTGACGAGTTTTGTCCCGATTCCCCACACATTTATTTTCGCACCCTGAATTTTCAGGCTGTCCATAATGTACTCATCGAGGTCATTACTGGCCACAATGCTGGTCTTTTCAAACCCCGCGTCGTCCAGGATTTTACGCGCTTCGATACTCAGGTAGGCCAGGTCGCCCGAATCGAGGCGGATACCCGCCAGGTCGTGCCCCTCTGCACGCAGCTTCTTCCCTACCTCCACCGCATGCCGGACGCCGTTCAGCGAATCGTAAGTGTCCACGAGCAAAGTCACATTATTGGGCATGTGCTTCGCGTAGGTTTCAAAAGCTTCCCTTTCGCTGTCGAAAGACATTACCCAACTGTGTGCGTGCGTCCCTTTTACCGGAATGCCATATAACTTGCCTGCCAGCACGTTGGATGTTGCATCAAATCCGCCGATGTAGGCTGCGCGGCTCGCCGTTACACCGCCGTCGGGCCCCTGCGCCCGGCGAAGACCGAATTCCAGCAATGCGTCGTCTTTGGATACCAGGCGCATGCGCGCAGCTTTGGTAGCCACCAGGGATTGAAAGTTGATCAGGTTCAAAAGCGGTGTTTCCAGCAGCTGGCATTGTAAAATCGGGCCCTGAATGCGAAGAAGCGGCTCATTGGGAAATACAACAGTACCTTCCGGAACGGCGTCAATGCTGCATTGAAACTCGATTTTACGCAGGTAGTCGAGGAATTCTCCGTCGAATAACGGGCTGCCGTCGCTGCCGGTAAGCGACCCGATGTAGGCCAGGTCTTCATCGTTGAAGCGGTATTCCTGCAAATATTCGATCACGCTGCTGAGGCCGGCAGCCACCGTAAATCCCCCCTGGAAAGGATGTTTTCTGAAATACAGGTTAAAAACCGCCTCCTGCTCTGCCTTACCGGATTTCCAATAGCCATAAGCCATGGTGAGCTGGTAAAGATCAGTCAGAAGGCTCATCGAAGTGTCGTATAGCTGGTTGATCATTTCCCGTACAATTGGTGTCTTAAAGCCGCCTAGTTACTAAATAATCGGCATTATAGCTACCGATATTGATTTAGCTGCGCGGCCATTTACCTAGTGGCGGACTGGTTGGCTGCCAAAGAAAAAGCGGGGCTTGCGCAAAGCAACCCCGCTTCCATGAATGTCAAAAATCGGGTCAGATCGCTTCGAGAATGCGCTCGATAGCTACTTCATAGCCAATTTTTTCCTTTAACTCGCTGATATGCACGCGCTCCTGCTCCATCGTGTCGCGGTGGCGGATCGTCACGGTTTCGTCTTCCATCGTCTGGTAATCCACTACAATACAGAACGGCGTCCCGATCAGGTCCTGACGGGTATAACGCTTGCCGATCGCCGCATTGTCGTCATACACTGTACGGAACGACGATTTCAGGGAATTAGCCAGTGCCTGGGCTTTTTCTGCCAAACCGTCCTTCTTCACCAACGGCAGCACGGCCGCCTTGAATGGCGCCAGTGCCGGGTGCAGTTTCAGGAAAGTGCGCTCTTTCGCGGCGTCACCTTCTCCTACCGATTCCACCGTGTAGGCATTGCAGAATGTCGCCAGGAACAGACGATCGGCCCCTACGGATGTTTCCACCACATAAGGGATGTAGTTACCGTACGGCTTGCCATTCTCGTCCAGTTCGGCGTCGAAATACTGTTGTTTTTTCTTCGATAGCTCCTGGTGGTTGCGCAGGTCGAAATCGGAGCGGGAATGGATCCCTTCGATCTCCCGGAAACCGAACGGAAATTCGAATTCGATATCGACAGCCGCTTTCGCGTAGTGCGCGAGCTTTTCGTGGTCGTGGTATTTCAGCTTTTCAGCAGGCAGGCCTATCGCTTTGTGGAATTTCAAACGTGCTTCTTTCCACTTATTATACCATTCCTCTTCGGTGCCGGGGCGTACGAAGAATTGCATTTCCATTTGTTCAAACTCCCGCATACGGAAGATAAACTGGCGCGCTACGATCTCGTTACGGAATGCTTTTCCGATTTGAGCTATCCCGAAAGGTACCTTCATACGGCCGCTTTTCTGCACATTCAGGAAGTTCACGAAAATCCCCTGTGCGGTTTCGGGGCGGAGGTAAATCATGCTGGCATCCTCGGCTACCGACCCTACCTGTGTACTGAACATCAGGTTGAACTGACGGACCTCCGTCCAGTTGCCCGTGCCGGAAACCTGGCATTTAATGCCCTCGGCGATGATCAGGTCACGAACGCCGTTCAGGTCTTCCGCGCTGAGCAAACGGCCCATTTCAGCGAGCAATGCTTTCGCCTTTTCCGGCTCGCCGTCTTTTTCATATTGTTCTGCCTTGCCTTCCAGGAGCTGGTCGGCGCGGTAGCGTTTTTTAGAATCCTTGTTGTCGATCATCGGATCGTTGAAGCCGTCGACGTGGCCGGATGCCTTCCAGGTAAGCGGATGCATGAAAATCGCCGCGTCGATACCTACGATATTGTCGTGCAGCTGCGTCATGGCCTTCCACCAGGCGGCTTTCAGGTTATTTTTCAGTTCGACGCCATTCTGACCATAATCATAAACGGCTTGTAATCCATCATATATTTCGGATGAAGGGAATACAAAACCGTATTCCTTCGCGTGCCCAACAATGTCTTGCAGAGAGGTAGCAGGTGCCTGGCTCATTCTATTCGTTTAAAATCAATAAGAAAAAAGACTATTAAATCCATCAAAATCATGAATTTGGCAAAATTAGGGATTTTGGCGGCATTGCGTATTGGTACCTTGGGGGAAATCCGGTCTTAATTTTTCCCGATCGCGCGTGCGCCGCTGAACAGGAATGTCCGCTAGCGAACAAACAAGTGCTTTACATTAAGCTTAAACAACTCATTATCAATACAAAATACCATTGGCATATAATTTATTCCGTTAGTACCACTGACTAACAAACCTCGACTTATGCTATTCAACTACCTCAAAATATCGATCAGGAACTTCCGCAAGCAGCGGCTGTTCAGCGGGCTCAACATCTTCGGGCTCGGGATCGGCATCGCCGCCGTTTGGCTTATGGTGCTCTATGTGGCCGACGAATTGAGCTACGACCGCTTCCATGCCCAGGCCGACCGCATTTACCGGGTAACCCAGCAAGCGGAATGGGCAACAGGCAGTTTCAAACTGGCTTCTACCTCAGCGCCGTTCGCGCCGGCCCTTCAAAATGAATATCCGGAAATCGAAAAAACCGTACGCATTAGCGCCGAGGGCGGCGGCAAGATCAGGTACGGCGAAAAGCAAGTCGACGCATTCGATGTCTATTTCACCGACGCTTCCGTTTTCGACATCTTTACTTATCCCTTCATTTACGGCGATCCGGCCACCGCATTACGCGAACCTCAAAAAATTGTCCTGACCAAAACCCTCGCAGTACGGCTGTTCGGCGATGCGTCCAAGGCAATGGGCCAGACCGTATTTTTCTCCAATAACTTCCCCAATGTCGTTACCGGTGTGATCGAAGATGTACCGGCCAACTCTCACCTGCATTTCAGCGCATTACGGTCGCTTCCCCCGGATTTTACCGGAGGCTGGCAGAGCGGCGACATTTACACCTATATCCTGCTAAAAGACGGCACCGACGCGAAGAAACTCGAAGCGAAATTCCCGGCTTTTTACACTAAATACCTTCGAAGTGAGTTGGGAAATGCAGATTACCACATGAACCTGCAACCACTTACCTCCATTCACCTGCATTCAAATCTGGATTACGAGATCAGTACCAACGCGAATATCAAAACGGTGTACATTTTCGCCGCCATTGCATTGCTGATCCTCATTATCGCCTGCATTAATTATGTGAACCTCTACACCGCCCGCTCGCTGAAACGGGTACGCGAGGTGGGTGTGCGCAAGGCCATCGGGTCACAGCGTGTTCAGCTCATCGGCCAGTTTCTCACCGAATCGTTCCTGATGACGATACTCGCCGGGCTCGTGGGTTTCCTGCTGGCGAAGGCCGCATTGCCCTTTTTCAACCAGTTGGCTGAAAAATCGCTAAGCCTGGATTTGCATGACAATGGCATGATCGCCATCGCTATCGCCTGTGGGTTCCTGCTGCTGATCGGGTTGCTCAGCGGATTGTACCCTGCGCTGATGTTGTCGGGTTACCGGCCTGTTATTGCATTGAAAGGACAGCTGGGCAGCCATTCGGGCGGCGCGGGTTTCCGCCAATCGCTTGTGGTATTCCAATTCGCGGCTACCGTGGTGATGATCGCCTGCTCGGGGATTGTATACCGGCAGATCCGTTATGTGAATCACAAGGATCTAGGTTTCAATAAGGACCAGGTCCTGACTTTTCATATCGACAAAAACGAAGTACGGACCCAGGTAAGCGCATTAAAAGAAAAGCTAAGTCAAAATCCGCTCATAGAAAGCGCCGCAGCGGCCAGCAACCCGATTGGCAACAACTATATCGGCTCTACCGGCCTGTTTGTAGAAACCAACAGTGGCGAAATCCCTTCCAGTACCCAAATGACACACCGGTTCATGGCCGACGCGGATTACCTAGGCACGATGGAAATCAAGCTGCTGCAAGGCCGTGATTTTGTCAAGAACTCGCCCGCCGACCTGGCAGGATCGGTGCTGGTAAATGAGGCATTAGTCAAGAAACAGGGCTGGACCAACCCGATCGGGAAACGGTTGCGTTACCCTGCGGATAGCGATGGTAACAGCTATGAACTGACCGTGGTGGGTGTCACCTCCGATTTTCACATCTACTCGCTGCAACATAAGATCGAGCCGCTGGTGATCCAGCTTGCGCCGCCCTCGGAGCAGGATAATATGTACGTGCGCATCAACGCCGCCAAAACGCCCGAAGCGCTCGCGTACATTCGTGAGGTATACAAAGGTTTCGACGCCGAGGCGCGCCCCGAGTTTCAGTTTCTCGACGAGAATTTTGCCAAACAATACCAGGCGGAAGAGCGCCAGGGCAATGTTTTACTGGCTTTTGCGATCCTCGCGATCGTGATCGCATGCCTCGGATTATTCGGTCTGGCCGCATTTGCCGCAGAGGCGCGTACCAAAGAAATAGGCATCCGAAAGGTATTGGGTGCCAGCGTACAGAATGTGGTATTGATGCTTTCCAAAGATTTCGTAAAACTGGTACTCATCGCCATTGTCATTGGAACACCCATTGCCATTTACGCGATGAACCAATGGCTGCAAAACTTTGAATACCGCGAAACACTGTCCTGGTGGGTATTTGCCCTGGCAGGCATCATCGCCATCGCGATAGCGCTGGTAACCGTCAGCTCGCAAGCATTGAAATCGGCATTAACGAATCCTGTGAAGGCGCTGAGGGCGGAGTAACCCCCCTTTGTCCCCCTGCTTCGACCACCATGCTAAAAAACTACCTGAAAATCGCGTTACGCAGTCTCTGGAAAAACAAGCTGTTTTCGCTGATCAATATCGGCGGGCTTGGGTTGGCTATGACATTTTGTTTCATCCAGCTGATTCAGGTGCAAAGCTCCTTCGAGAAGGATTCGTTTCACCCGTTTCCCGATCGCACATTCCGCATTCTCACCGATGCCACCGATAACAACGGCAAAGTGTACGCAATGGCTTCGACGCCGTTTCCACTGGGGCAGAAGCTGCTGGACGGGCAAAGTGTGGTGGAAAAGGCCGTACGCATCAACCGGACATTCGGCGGGGATCTCAACAACGGCATCAAGACGCTCCGTGCCTATGGCTTGTACGCGGATTCCACGTTCTTCGATGTGTTTGGCTTCAAACTGGAAAAAGGGACACCGGCCATCGCGCCAAGGACCGCCGTCATTACCCGGGACCTTGCCGAACGCTTTTTCGGCAATGCGAACCCCATCGGCAGGACATTGACCCATCCCGAAATGGGCAGACTCACCATTACCGGCGTTTTCAAGCCGATCGCGCCGTTCCAGTCCCATTTGGGCGATGACATCGTAATATCCTTCGCGACATTGCCGTTGACCAGGCCGGACATCAAAACCGATAACTGGCTGGATTACAACACTTATACTTTTGTACTTCTCACCAAAGGCACTTCACGCGCCGCTCTCGACCGCGCATTGGCCGCAGTGGCTAACGACAACCGCAAAACGGTCGATTTCAAGGAGATCAAGGCGCATTCATTCCGCAGCCAGGCACTGACCGAAATTTCGCCCGATTATGAAAACCTGCTGAACAATCCCGGTATAGAACCGATCTGGAAAATCAGCGTAGGCCTGCTGATCCCACTGATCATCATCACGTTGGCAGGATTCAATTACATTAACCTTACTCTCACGCGATCGCTCAGCCGGGCGCGCGAGGTAGGTGTGCGGAAAGTCGCGGGTGCCAGGCGCCGGCAATTGGTAATCCAGTTCCTCATCGAAACCATGCTCATCGCACTACTGGCGTTAGGAGTCGGGTATGTTGGGCTAGTATTCATGCACACAAACATCCACGTGCGCTGGCTTACCTGGGACGTGAACGACACCAGGGTGCTCTGGATCGTATTCTTCGGCTTCACACTGTTGACAGGTCTGCTGGCTGGCTTGCTTCCGGCCCGCATACTCTCGGGTTACCAGCCCGTCAATATCCTGAAAGGCGAAACCGTAGCCGCCGGCCTGGGAAACCTCGGTTTCCGGAAGACACTTACCATTATCCAGTTCGTGGTTGCGCTCGTTTTCATGACGGGTACAGGCATTATGAACAGCCAGTTTAAGTACATGGCGACGGACAATGAGAATTTCAACCGCAAAAACATCCTGAATATCCCGCTGGTACGCCAGGCTGCGGCAGACGGCTCACTGGCCGGTAACAACTTCACATTGCTCGGTAATGAAATGGCCAAACAGGCCGGAGTGAAACGCGTCGGTGCGGCATCGGCTACTTTCAGCGAAACTGCGGGCAAGGTTAAGCTTGCCAAAACGACCGAAAAAAGCGATGAGGCAGCAAAGAAAGATGCATTTGTTTACTCCGCAGACGCGGGTTTCATCGAAAACATGAAGCTTAAATTCGTAGCGGGTACCAATATGCCGGTCAGCCGGGATACCTCCGTACATTTTGTAGTACTCAATCAGAACGCTGCGCGTGCATTGGGCTGGAAGGACCCGAAAGACGTGGTGGGCCAAACCATTTTGCTCAACCAATCCGAAGTGATTGTTTCCGGCGTTGTCAAGGATTTCTGCTTTATGCGTTACGAGCTGCCTGTGGCCCCGCTCGTACTGGCATTCGATCAGCGGGAAATCGGTGTTCTGTCGCTTGAAATTGAGGAAGGTGCCGATCCGGAACAGGTAGAAGCCGGCCTGGCAAAGGTATGGAAGCGGTTCTACCCGCACGAATCGTTTGTTTCTTCGTGGTATGAGCAGCAAATGTACGACCGCTACATCGGCGGCGGCGACCAGCAATTGATGGATATGATGATCCTGGTGGTTTTCGCCATCGCAGCCACCGGACTGCTCGGCATGGTCACTTATGCTACGGCCAGGAGAGTCAAAGAGGTGGGCGTGCGCAAGGTAATGGGCGCCAGCGTAGCACAAATTATGCATTTGTTATCCGCTTCTTTCATCAAAATGATCCTGATCGCGGCCGTGATAGCGCTGCCGATCGGCTACCTGCTGGGATCGCTGTTCCTGAACATTTTCACCTATCACACCCGGCTCGGCCCGGGCGTATTTTTCACCTGTCTGGGCGTCCTGCTCGCGATCGGGCTCCTGACTATCGGCATTCAAACCTACAAAGCCGCCATCACCAACCCCGCCGATACTTTGAGGAATGATTGAAGAAAGGGAGGATTTCCTCCATCCTCCCCTTCCTCCCCTGTTAAAAATAGCTAAACAATCGCCACCTGACAATCAGCAAGTTGATAAACTGCTAGTTTTGAAACATGCTGAGAAACTACTTCAAAACTGCCTGGCGGAATCTTTTGAAACGCCGGTTTTATTCGCTGGTGACCATTATCGGCCTGGCCGTCGGAATGACGTTTGCATTTCTGATGATGAGCTATGTATGGGGTGAATGGCAGGTCAATGACAAACTGGCCCATGCCCGCAACCAGTACATTATCCGCAGCAAATGGACCAACCCGGATATGGGACTGGACCTGACCACCATCGGGCCGCTGGCTAGGGCATTGAAAACGGATTATCCCAACCTCGTCGCCAATTATTACCGCTATGACGCCATTACGGTAGCAGTTTCGAAAGGCGACAAGCATTTCAGGGAGGACGTGCAAACGGGCGATTCTACCCTGCTGAGCATGTACGGCTTCCCGCTCCTGTACGGGCACCCGGAAACGGCCTTGAATGCGCCTAACTCGGTGGTCATCACAGAAAACAAAGCCATGAAATATTTCGGCCGCACAGACGTCGTGGGCGAGTCGCTTACGCTGCACAATTTCGTGGGCGGCAAGCAGGAATACCAGATCACAGCGGTCATGAAGAATCCGCCTTTCAATTCGGTGACACATTTGCTGAATACCGAAACGGAGATATTCTTTCCGTTCAGCAGCCTCGAAGGCCGCAAAGGGATGGAAGACGACTGGAATTCCGCATTCATGGTTGGCTACATCGAGCTGAAAGAGGGCGTCGAGCCAGCCGACCTTGAGAAGCCCATTGCCCAGGAGCTCGCTTCGCATGCGCCGGAAGCCGTTCGCCAGAACCTGAAAGTGTACCTCACCCCGCTCCGTGCATATTACCGCGAGGCGAACAACGGTATTGTCCATAAAATGGTCCTGACGCTTTCGGGCATTACCATCTTCATATTGCTGATGGCGATTGTAAATTTTGTCAATATTTCCATCGGCAGCTCTTCCTCTCGTCTGAAAGAAATAGGTGTCCGCAAAGTGCTGGGCAGTCTGAAACGACAACTGATCGGGCAATTCCTGGCCGAATCGGTACTGCTGGCCCTGCTGGCTATGGTTATTTCGCTGGGATTGTATGAGCTGCTGCGGCCGGTTTTCAGTGATATTCTGGGAAAGGAAGTGGCCTCGCTATGGTCACTGATGCCTTACGCCCTGGTAGCACCGGCAGGCCTTGCAACGTTCGTCGGATTGCTGGCAGGCGTGTATCCCGCATGGGTACTATCCCGGATTCCATCGGTGGAGTCGATGAAGGGTAAGTTGAAATCCGTCAGGGGTAATGTCGTTTTCCGCCGTTCGCTCATAGCAGCGCAGTTTGTGATCGCACTATTTGTATTTGCGGGTGCCGGCATTGTAACGCGGCAGGTGGATTATTTTTTCAATAAAAACCTGGGGTACAACAAAGAATCCATCATTACCGTAGGCGTTCCCCGTGACTGGACACCCGCCGGGCTGACAAAAATGGAACGCGTGCGCGATAACCTGGCCCAGCTCAAAGAGGTTAAAAACATTAGTCTTTCCTATGAAATCCCGAATGGGAATGGGGGCGGTGGTGGCTTCTACAAGCCCGGCCAGGATTCGACAGCAGCCGTTCAGGCTACGCTGCTGCGTACGGATGTGGCATTTGCCAGTACCTATCATATGAAACTCGTCGCCGGAGAATTTCTCCAACCCCCGCACACGGCCTACCAGCCCGACCGCATTGTGATGAATGAAACGGCCATTCAAGCAATGGGGTATGCCGATGCCCGGGAGGCATTGGGGCAGCAGGTCCGCGTTCAATTTTATCCTAATCCATTGACGATCGTCGGCGTGGCGCAGGACTTCCACTTCGAATCCATGCACCAACCGATCAAGCCCCTCGTATTTGCGGATGTCCGCGGCACCAATTTCTACCGTTATCTGAGCATCCGCCTCAACCCGGGCCCTATCGGCCATTCCATGGCGGCCATCCAGCAAAAATGGCGCGAACTTATGCCTGACGCTCCTTTTGAGTATGTATTTATGGATCAAACCCTTCAAAAACTGTATCAGTCGGAAATCCAGCTTAAAAAGGCTTCCCGCGTAGCTACATTTCTTGCTGTGTCCATTGTTATGCTCGGCATCCTGGGCATGGTTTCACTCAATGTGGCACGCCGCACGCGCGAGGTAGGTATCCGCAAAGTGCTCGGCGCAACCGGCTTGAATGTGGTAATGCTGTTCTTGAAGGAGTTTCTGGTTATCCTGGCCGCGGCAATTCCCGTCGCATTTCCTTTGGCAGTGCTGCTGGCAAATCAATGGCTCAATACCTACGCTTACCGTACTGAAATCCACTGGGAAATTTTCGCTGCCATCGCTGCCACATTTCTGATCATTATCACGGCGCTGGTCTGCGCTCAGACTTACAAGGCAGCTATGAAAGACCCGGTCAGGAGCCTGAAGAGTGACTAACTCAACTTAACAGAAAACAAATCCTTAGACCGGAGATAGACCCAGGTGACGACTACGAGCGTGAGGACCCCTCCCATCATAACGGATGGAACGGTGCCGAATGCTTTGGCCATCACGCCGGATTCGAAGGCGCCTAGCTCGTTGGAGGAGCTGACAAACATGCCATTGACGGCAGCCACGCGGCCGCGCATTTCATCTGGCGGATAAATTTGGAGAATGGTCTGCCGGATGATCACACTCACACTATCGAATACCCCCGTAGCAAACAGGGCACCGCAGGAGAGCATAAAGTTTGTAGAAGCCGCAAATACAAGCGTGAAGACCCCGAAACCCGCCACTGCCACGAGCATATTTCGCCAGGCATTGTGCGTGGGCGGGAAATAAGCCATCGCGAACATGGTCAGCATGGAACCGATGGATGGTGCTGCACGCAGCAACCCGAGCCCCTCCGGACCCACTTTTAAGATATCCTCGGCAAATATGGGCAGCAATGCAATTACCCCGCCAAAAAGCACTGAAAACAGATCCAATGTCATGGCATAGAGCACGATGCGTGTTTTGAATACAAATTTGAAACCCTCTTTCAGGCTTTCCATTATCGGAGTCACGATTTTGGGAAACTCCGGGCGCGTCTTGATCATACCCAGCAACACCCAGCAAACCAGGAAGTTAACAATCACGATCAGCAATGTGTGCCTAAGCCCCATGTAGGCATACATGAAGCCCGCAGCCGCCGGTCCGACAATGGCGCCAGCCTGTGAAAAAGAGCTGCTCCATGTGGACGAATTGTGGTAGATCGTCCGGGGTACGAGGAATGGCTTCAGTGAGCTGGCGGCAGGAGAGTAAAACCCTTTGGCAAAACCAATCAACCCAAAAACAGCGTAGATCACCGCCAGGTGCTGCCACTCCGCCAGCATACTATAAATGCCCGGTTGAAAGGCGGTGTACAATATCCCCGAGCCCAGCAGAATTACCACCAGGCTGATGTGCATGATCGTGATCTTATTTTTCTGATCGGCCACATAGCCTCCAAACAGCGAGGTGACAATGAAAGGAATCGCCTCAGCCAGGCCTACCAGCCCCAATGCGAGCGGATCGTGGGTGGTTTTGTAGAGCTCATACCCTACGATCACTTCCTGAATGCGGATAGTGGCAGAAAAAAGAAATGAATTGGAGACAAAAAACCGGAAATCAGAATAGCGGAGTGCTGCGTACGGATCGTTGGATGCTACTGTTTTCAAGTGAGTGCTTGGGTGTTATAAAAAGTGAACAACCGGAATCTCCGATAATGTTCTGGTTTAACTGAAAATTAATCCCATTACCTGTTTCTGTTCAATAAAACGCCGTTTAAATGCCAAAACCAATCTTTTACATTTCGTTTACAATGTTTTACAGAGGCCATGCAGGACGGCGGAAACCGTCCCGGTATTTTTGAACGAGGTTCTCTCACTCACCAAAATCATACCTTTATGAAATCGCAAACCATGAGACTCACCATCGCCGTTTGGCTGTTCTGCACCCTGCAAGCTTCGGTTGCATTGCCGAAAACCACAGACCTTCATGAAAATACACTCCTCCTGAATGGAACCGCAGTCAACACGGAGCAGTTCGGCCACGTAATGCGCGGTGTCATTTCACTGGCGAAGCCTGGTTCGGGCTCCCCATCGCTGGTGCCGTTCCATATTTACGTGAAACGGCAGGGGCATATCATCAATGCCGAAGGTTATCCCCACAATTTTGCAGTACGGCAATGGGAGATCGCCGAAATCCTGAAATCGGCCGAGCCGGGCGACCAGATCATTATCGACCCCGCAGAGGCTCAGAACAGTACCGGCAGAAAGGTTATCACGGTTAAAAGCACGCAAATCCTGCCGCGATTCCAATGGTTTTACCTGGTGAAATCTAAAAACGACAAATGCTGAAATTCGCTAAATTTGATCATTGATTCAGCGCTGTATGACGAGTTACATCAAAGGGACTTTCGGGATATGGATCCTGCTGACCGGCCTGTGCGCCGGGCTTCCGGGCAATGCCGTGGCCAACAGCGATGCCGTGCGGTTCTCTGAAAATGTGAACCTGTCGCTCAGGCGGACAGCCGACATGCTTTTGCGGGCCAATGGAGATTCGGTTTCGCAGATCCCGCCGGTGCAGCAGGTTGACGCCAATACATTTTCGGTCGCGATGAGCCGGATGTTCGACTACGACAAGCTGCCGGAAACATTGCAGCAATCCTTCGACGCCTACCATATTGACCGCCCTTACACCGTCACGGTGCGTGATTGCAAAACCGGCCAAATTAAGCTCGGCTACCAGTTCCTGGACCTGAAACAGCCCGGCGGCGTTTCCTGCGGGGGGCGCACGCGGGAAGAAGGTTGCTACACGCTGCAAATCCGTTTCGATCCGGCGGCTCCCAAGACGCAAACCGCCGGTAACAGCTGGTTGCTGATCTCAGTCGCCGGTTCCCTGGCGGCGTTGGGATTTATCGCGTGGAATAGGTCCAGGCATAAAAACCGACCTGAAAAAGAGTCGCAGCAAACCCCCGGATTCCGGCTCACATTCGGCAAATCCTGGCTCGACACGGGCAATCAGACGCTCTTTAACGGTGAAAATACCCACAGCCTGACATTCCGGGAGGCGAAGCTACTGGCGTTGTTCGCCCGCAATATCAACCAGGTTTTAGAACGGGATGCGATCCTGAAATCGGTGTGGGAAGATGAAGGCGTGACGGTCGGCCGGAGCGTCGATGTTTTCGTATCGCGCCTCCGCAAAATGCTGGCGGCCGATCCGCAGGTAAAAATCACCGCCATTCACGGCGTAGGCTACAAAATGGAAGTACATTCCTGATCAATTCCATGCTCAAAACCTTTGTTAAAATTGCAGCGCGGCAGCTCTGGCAGGGATGGCTTTGCCTATCATGCAGGCCTTCCCTGGTGGGTGCACGCCGGTCCGGCGGGCATGGCGCTGGTACTGGCATTGTTTACGGTCTTCACCCAGGCCTTACGTGCCGCAGCAGCCGATCCGGTGAAGGTTCTACGGGCTGAATAGGCCTTATTTTAGCTAGCCGCCCGCATTTCTGAAACGCGTCCGATTGCGTACACATTTTGTACGGTATCGGACGCGCGCACATCTGAATCAATTGGAAACAATATGAATATCAAACAATTACATTTTTGGCAAGGCTTTTTAAAATAGGACTGGCATAAGAGACGCGGATGTAAGCATTTGTTTTTAAAACACGTTGTCCGTAATTACATACCAAATCTCAAACGCTCAATTTTTATGATCCAGTTAGAAAAGATATCCAAATATTACCCCGCAGGTTTTGGCAAAACTTATGTGTTGCGCCACATTGATTTGAATATTAAAGAAGGTGAATTCGTGTCGATCATGGGCCCTTCCGGCTCCGGCAAATCCACCCTTTTACATATATTGGGCTTGCTTGAAGAGCCATCGGAAGGTGAATACCTTTTCCTCGACGAGCCCGTTCAGAAACTCACCGAAAAGAAACGCACCGAATTACACCGTCACCACATCGGCTTTGTGTTCCAGGCCTACCACCTGATCGACGAACTGACCGTGTATGAAAACATCGAAACACCACTTTTGTACAAAGGTACCTCGTCGTCGGAACGTAAAAGCCGCGTGGCCGAACTGCTCGACCGCTTCAATATGGTAGCGAAGAAAGACCTATTCCCGCACCAGCTTTCAGGCGGACAGCAGCAGCTTGTAGGTGTAGCACGGGCAATTGTGCACAATCCGAAAGTGATTTTCGCCGATGAACCGACCGGTAACCTGCACTCGGAACAGGCGATCGAGATCATGGAATTGTTCCAGAAACTTAACCAGGAAGACAAAGTCACCATCGTTCAGGTAACCCACTCAGAAACCAATGCGGGTTACGGCAACCGGATCGTACGGTTGAAGGACGGATGGCTGGCGTGACCTAACTCAATCTATTAGCCATGAAACGTTTTATTGTACTTTTCTGCCTCCTGCCCTTCCTGGGCCAGGCGCAAACCAGGCTGAGCCTCGCCGATTGCGTGGAACTGCTGGCCAAAAACAACCTTATCTACCAGCAAGGTACTTTGCAGGCAGAGGCAGCACAGGCGCAGCTGCGGCAGACAAAGTCACAGATCCTTCCTCAAATCTACATTTCGGCCAATCAGAGCCTTAACCTCGGCCGCAGTATCGACCAGTATACCAACGAATACATTGACCAGCTTTACACCTATAACTCGGTAAGCACCGGATTCCAAGTACCTGTGTACCAAGCCGGCCGGCTTGCCAACCAGGCCCGCCAGGGAACATTGCTCAAAGAATCGGCAATGGAAAACCGGACTGCGGTACTCAATGCGCAAACGATCCTGCTCATGCAAGGGTATGTGAATGTGCTCGCCACCAAAGCCCTGCTTGAAGCAGCCGACCAGCAGCTGGCATCGTCGCAGCAGCAGGTGGATAAGGTGCAGAAGCAGGTGGACGCCGGGACCGCCGGGAACAACCTGCTCGCGGAGATTAAAGCACAGCTTGCGAACGACAAATATCTGCAGATAACGGCACTCAGCAACTATCGTACTGCACGGCTTGCATTGTTTCAGCGGATGAATATTACACCCGACGACAATGTGGAGTTTGAACCGCTGCTGCCGAAGGAAAACATTACGCCCGCAACGGCCAATGCCTCGGAACTGTACGAGAATGCTTCGAAATCATTCCCGGAAATCCGCAGCGCCGAGCTGAACCGCCAGAGCTACAAGTACCTGGTGAAATCGATCAAGGCGTTGAACTATCCATCGCTGGACCTTACGACCAATGTGCGGGCATTCTATGCATCGACGAACCGTAACCTCGACTATTTCAACCAGTTGAATGCCACACGGAACGGCTCCATTAACCTCGGCCTCAACATCCCGATCATGGGCCGCTGGGTAACCCGGCCCCGGGTGGAGCTCGCGAAAGTGCAGGAACGCCAGGCGCAGAACACGCTCGACATCACCAACCAGCAGCTCAGGCAGTCCATTGAAACCGCCGTGCTGAACCTGAACGCGATGGCCGACAAACACGCCGCCGCCGAAGGGCAGGTCGAATCGCTCGGCGCAGCATTCGCAGTAGTGGAAAGCAAGTTCAATGCGGGAGTATCCAGCATATTTGAATATACGCTCTCCAAAGCAAAACTCGCTCAGGCACAAGGCATCGCCATTCAGACAAAATACGACTATCTGATGCAACAAAGATTACTACAATACTACCGCCAGGGTGATTGGCAGGGGGTGTTTTAGGGGAGGGCTGTAAGCTGTAGGCTATAAGCCATAAGCTGTAAACAGTAATAGTTGCGACATTATAACGGGTTCAGCTTATAGCCTAAGGCTTACAGCTTAAAGCCCAAAGTAACGGGTTCGGCTTATAGCCTAAGGCTTACAGCTTAAAGCCCAAAGTAACGGGTTCAGCTTATAGCCTAAGGCTTACAGCTTAAAGCCCAAAGACTGTTAGGTTAAATTTGGTATCGGTAATTCTTAGAGGCAGCCAGCGCATAGGCTGCCTCTTTTTTGTTAAATAAATTTAAATTACTAGGCGGTTACATTTTGATGTGTAAATTGTGTCCCACAAACTAAATTTATTAACCATGAAAAAAATTCTTCTATTGGTACTGCCCTGGATGCTGCTTGCCAAAACGGCGACGGCGCAGTTCGGGCAGGGGACGAAGCACTGGGGGACGACAATCAGCTTCGAAGGATCGGCTCAGCGCCATAAACCGGACAACGTTGGTGAATCTAAGCTCAACAACCATGTAATCAGCCCGTCTGTCCAGTTCGGGAAGTTTACGAAAGACAATTTGATGCTCGGACTACGTTTGAATGCGTATTTGAATTTCTATAAAACGAAGTCTGAGGTCGTGACGGAGTATGAATCCTCCAATAACTATCTGAACGTAACGCTCTCGCCATTTATCAGAAAATACAAAACCCTAAGCCCTAAATGGGCGCTTTTCCTGGAACCTGGGCTAAATCTCGGCTACCTCCGGAGCTGGTCAAAGAGCACTAACGACGACGACGAAAGCCAGAACGGCTTCCTGGCGGGCGCTTACATTTATCCGGGGATCGTGTATCGGGTTACGCCGCGGTTTGCATTGGAAGCAGACCTGAATTTACTTTCTCTTAACCTGCAATATGCCAGCATGAACAAATCCGACTCTTTCGGGTTCAATGCAGGCATTACTTCGTCGATCCAGCAATATTTCGGCATCAGGGCATCGTGGTACATCGCAAAATCTAACTGAATCGGATATGAAAAAGACGTTACTATTCACTTGGCTTCTTATGGCATGTTCGATCACAGGCGCGCTTGCGCAATACGAGGGCAAACGCTTCGTATCAGCTTCTGCCGGGATCAACTTTGGCACCCAAAAACAGGACGATTATCCTTCCACTAACGGTTACGGGTATAATTTCAATGCGGGTTTCGGTAAGTTTAAAACGCAGAATATGGCGCGGGGATGGAGCGTTGGCTCCGTGCTCGCCGGCGGCAAATCAGGTATTTTCCGAAACGGCGAAAACGAAACTGACAGCGGTATCAGCCAGTTTGGCGCCAACGTTGGATATTTCTGGCAGTATTACAAGCATTTCAATGATAAGTTCGGCGTATTCGGCGGGCCCAACATCGGTGTAGCGTATAATTACACCAGAGGTTACGATACCTCCAACGGGGTTACCGAAACGAAAAACCGGACATTTACACTGCCATTCTCCCTTTCGGCGGGCGCCTACTACACGCTGAACGAACGTTGGTGGATCACAGGCTCGCTCGGTTTTTCCGATTTGTTTATGGTTGGCTACACGCATATCGACGTCGAAAACCTGGATTTGAAAACTGGCAGTAACTCGAATGTGTTCACCTATAAATTTACGCCGTCGATCAATTTCCCGAGCGTTTCACTTGGTTTACGCTACTTTTTCAAGAATTAGTGGTGGTTTTCGGCTGGCAAATTGGTTTTACTACGTTAAAATTCGCTTGGATATGGCTTTTAAGGCCATATCCACTTTTTATTTGTAATGAAAAAACACCTTCTGATTGTCCTCTTCGCTGCACTCAGCGCCTGCCATAAACCTCAAACGACTAACCTTGCCGGCCCCTGGGAGCCAGATTACGATGTGACCCGTTCAGAGGGCGCCATCAAGGAGTTCGAGCGAAAGGATGCCGAAAATATGCCCGCGCCCGGCGGAATAGTTTTCACCGGCAGCTCTTCATTTACCAAATGGCAAAATGCGGCGAAAGATCTCGCGCCGCTGCCGATTATCAACCGCGGCTTTGGCGGGTCTACATTGCCGGAAGTGATCCATTACTCCGACCGCACGATCACCAAATACAAGCCGAAGACGGTGGTGATCTATTGCGAAAACGATATGTTCGGTAAAAAGCAGAAGTCGCCCGAGCAGGTACGCGACGCCTATGTGATGCTCGTGCAGAAGCTACGCAAAGCACAGCCGGATGTGCAGCTTTATGGCGTGTCGTTGAAACCTTCGCCATCGCGGTGGGCAAAACGGGAGGATGTGATCAAGGCCAATAAGCTCATCCAGGAGTACATAAAGAAAGACAAGAACCACCATTACATCGACGTGTGGCCGGTGATGCTCAAAAATGGCAGGCCGGACGGCGCTATCTTCGTGAGCGACAGCCTGCATATGAATGAGGAAGGTTACAAAAGGTGGACGAAAGTGTTCCGCCCGATACTGGAAAAATCAGTCTGAAAGTATCCTGCACTTTGCGGTTTTTTACAAAGATTTTAAAAGAACAGATAAGGGTATTGGTTTTGACGTAAAGTCACTATATTGACCGAAAAAATACATTTCCGGGTAAAAAAGTGATATTCCAGTAATGAAAGTAACAGCGGTTTTTGATATTGGCAGGACCAATAAGAAGTATGTACTTTTCAACGAGAAGTATGATATCGTTCATGAGTTTTCAGAATCCCTCCCAGAAACAGTTGACGAAGACGGCTTCCCTACCGAAGATTGTGAACTGTTGACCAAATGGGTGCAGGACCGCTGGGCCGAATTGCTGACCAATCCGGAATTTGACATCAAGGCTGTGAATGTTGCCGGCTATGGTGCCAGCCTCGTGCATCTTGATGCCGCCAACCGTCCGCTTACGCCGCTGTATTCTTACCTCAAACCATTCCCGGAAGATCTCTTAAAGCAATTTTACAGCACATACGGCGACCCGACCCGCATTTCCCTGCAAACCGGCTCACCGGCGATGGGAATGCTCAACTCGGGGATGCAGTTGTACTGGCTCAAACATACCAGACCGGAGATTTACAGCCAGATCGCTACGACGCTGCATTTGCCGCAATATATCCTGTACCTGCTCACCGGCCGGAAAGTGAGCGATTATACGTCGCTTGGCTGCCATACCGCATTGTGGAGCTTCGAAATGTGGGATTACCACGAGTGGGTGAAGGCAGAAGGCATTCATAAAAAACTGGCGCCGGTACTCGCTTCTTCATCGTTCATTTACCGCCACGGCGACAAGGGCATTCAGTCCGGCTTCGGCTTACACGACAGCTCCTCGGCATTGATTCCTTACCGGATGGCTGTGAAGAAACCGTTTGTGTTGCTTTCAACCGGGACCTGGTGTATCAATTTCAATTCATTCGCTTCGAAACCGCTGACTTCCTATCAGCTCGAACGCGACTGTATGAACTACCTTACGCCGGAGGGCAGCGGCGTTACTGCATCACGCCTCTTCCTCGGCCGCGAGCACGACTACCAGGTGGCGCGCATTGTGGATTACTTCAAGGTAGATCCTGATTTTTACAAAAAAGTGGCCTTCGATGAAGGAATCCTTAACCAGGATACGCCGAAATTCTATACAGCCTGCATGACCGGAAACGGGCCGTCCCCCGAGCCCAATACGCAGGAATGGCAAATCAGCGCATTCGCTTCCGCGGAAGCTGCATACCACCATTTACTGAAAGGCCTTACCGAACTGCTGTTCATTTCTTTGGATCTGGTGAATATCAATGATGTCCACGCGATTTATGTGGACGGCGGTTTTGCCCGTAACGAAATATTTACAAGACTGCTGGCGAGACATTATCCAAACCACAAGGTCTACGTTTCCGACCTGCCGTACGCAACTTCGCTCGGTGCCGCATTGCACGTAACGCGCCCGCAGACGTATGAGTTTGCCAGCGAAATCCGTGAAATAAAACCGTGATCAGCTGATCCGGCTCCAGTTGGTTTCTTCCTTGCGCAGATTTTCAAGATGGTTGCGTATGGGATGGTGAACCGGCTGGAGCAGATCGGGATCGACAGTCAGGATTTCTTCTGCAGATGCGCGGGCAGCCTTCAATATCTCTCCGTCCTGCGCAAGATTCGCTACCAGTAAATCCACCAATCCGCTCTGTTGCGTACCCGAAATGTCACCGGGGCCACGCAGCTGCAAATCCACTTCCGCTATTTCGAAACCGTCGTTGGTACGGCACATCGTCTCGATCCGAAGTTTGGTATCCTTGCTGAGCTTGTAGTCCGTCATGAGAATGCAATAGGATTGCTCCGCACCCCGTCCTACCCTGCCGCGCAGCTGGTGCAGCTGCGACAACCCGAATCGCTCCGCATTCTCGATCACCATCACCGATGCATTCGGCACATTCACACCGACCTCGATTACCGTCGTTGCAACCATGATTTTCGTTTCGCCCCGCACGAACCTTCCCATTTCGAAGTCTTTGTCCTGCGAGCGCATTTTACCATGCACGATGCTCAGAGGTGTGCCCGGGAACGCGCGCGCGACGCTTTCGTAGCCATCCATCAGATCTTTCAGATCCATTTTTTCGGACTCCTCAATCAGCGGGTACACCATGTACACCTGTCTGCCCTTGGCTATTTCATCTTTCAGAAACCCGAAAACCGACAGTCGGTGCTTATCAAAACGGTGCACTGTTTTAATGGGCTTCCGGCCTGCGGGGAGTTCATTGATGGCCGAAATATCCAGATCGCCATAGAGCGTCATCGCCAGCGTCCGCGGGATAGGCGTGGCTGTCATCACGAGCATATGCGGGTTAATATGCGGGTTTTTAGCCCAAAGCCGTGCCCGTTGCGCTACGCCGAAACGGTGCTGCTCATCGATAATGCAAAGTCCCAGATTTTTGAACTGCACCGCGTCCTCGATCAATGCGTGCGTTCCTACGATAATGTGCAAGGTGCCGTTGAGCAGTTCGCGGTGGATGACTTCGCGTTCCTTTTTCTTCGTCGAACCGGTCAGTTTCGCAATGTTCACGCCCAGCAGGTCTGCAAACTTCTTAAGGCCCTGGTAATGCTGGTCGGTCAGGATCTCGGTGGGCGCCATGAGGCAGGCCTGGGCGTCGTTGTCCAATGCAAACAGCATGGTAATGAATGCCACGATCGTCTTGCCCGACCCCACATCGCCTTGAAGCAGCCGGTTCATTTGTTTGCCGGTTTTCAGGTCCTCGTGAATCTCATGCAGTACGCGTATCTGCGCGCCGGTAAGTTTGAAAGGCAAATGCTGCTCGTAAAACTCTTTGACGAGCCATGTTTTATCAAAAATCAGCCCCGGGTACTCGGTCTTATGCAGCAGCTTGTTCTTAATCAGCCGGAACTGGTTGTAAAACAGTTCCTCGAATTTCAGCCGCCGCTGTGCCTGGTGCAATGTGCGGGCATCCTGCGGTAAATGGAAGTGCCAGAGCGCCTGTGCTTTCGAAACGAGCCTGTATTTTTCAACGAGCGGTGCCGGTAATGTTTCACGGATGTGCGTATGCGCGATTTCGAGCAGGGTGCGCATCATTTTGCTCAGTGCCTTGCTATCGAGAAACTTCTTGCGCAACTTTTCGGTAAGGGGGTAAATAGGCTGCCAGTAGCCTGCTGCCGCATTTTCCTGGGTCAGTACCTCTATCTCCGGGTGGGTAATGCTCCATTTGCCTCCGTAAAGCACCGGAGTTCCGTACACAATGTACTCCCCGCCGCGTTTCAGCCACTTTTCATACCACGAAATGCTCTGGAACCATACCAGTTCAATGAAGCCCGTGCCGTCCTGAAAGATACCTACAAGCCGCTTTTTGCTTCCCTCGCCGATCAGTGAAAATTCCCTCAGACGACCTTTCACCTGCGCGGCGGTCATTTGTTCGTTCAGGTCGCTGAGCTTGTGGAAAACACTGCGGTCTTCGTGGCGGAAGGGATAATGCTGGATAAGGTCACCAAATGTAAAAATATTCAGTTCCTGATTCAGCAAGGCCGCTTTTTGTGGCCCTACCCCTTTCAGGAATTCGATTTTGGTATCGAAAAAACGGGTTCTAACGGATGGGTTTGTTTCAGAAGTCATTATTCAAATATAAACCGAAATCATAAAAAACACCGTTGGGGCGCCGCAAATGTTAATCTGTGTTAACGGAGTAGCGTTTACGACAGTTTCGGATACAACCTGCTTGATTCGCAACTTCCGAATGCTTTACTTGCTGCTTCGTATCTCTTAAACCACCAATCCATTACCAAATCTACACGACTTATGAAAACCACATTGTTATCGCTTTTCCTCACCCTGATCGCATTCACCTGGGCATCCGCACAAAGCCCGCACGTAACCGCCGACGGTAAAAACATGAGCGTACGCTACGGCCAGCCTTCGAAAAAAGGGCGGGTATTGTTCGGCAAAGCCGGAAGCGGCAGCCTCGAACAATACGGCAAGCCATGGCGTATCGGTGCGGACAGCGCTACTACCATCACCTTTAAAAAGGACGTTACATTCGGAGGCAAGGCCGTTAAAGCCGGAACTTACACATTGTTCGCTACTCCTAATGAAAAAGAATGGACGCTGATCCTCAACAGCCAGCTCGGCCAGTGGGGCGCTTACAAATATGAAGAGTTCAAAAGCAAAGACGTAGCGCACATCACCGTTCCTAACAAGAATTATCCCACATCACAGGAAAAACTGACTTTCACTGTAAAAGACACCTCCCTGGATTTCCAATGGGATAAAGTAGGCTTCTCGGTGCCTGTGAAATTCTGATAGTTTGTATTCCATAAAAAACAAAACCGGGAGCTCATAAGGCTCCCGGTTTTTGTATTAGCGAACTGTACTAATTATTTAACAAATATTGCACTCCCCATGGCCTCTTGTTCGGATGTAATGTTGTGAATTTTTTTGTTCAGCCAATAGCAAAGCTTTTGGTTCTTATCCTGTTCATTATCGACACTAATCCCCAAAACATACATTCCAGACGTCGTAATAAACATATCGTTAACTACCGTGGATGAATGGTTGTTCTCCGCCTCTACTACTTCCAGCTGCCCGTCCGTGTCAACAAAGCCATTTGAAATTGACCCGTTTTTATCCAGCGATGTCGTACCGTTTCCTAACAAGTAAGTTTTCCCATCGAAAATTTTCAACTTCTTTAAAGACAAAAACATGCTGTTTAACGTCTCAAACTGCCTGTCCTTCCATACCCCTGTTCCAGTCAAATCTCCCCGACGATTTTCACCAGCAACGATTACCTTTCCGTCAACCGCGTCCATCGCAACTACATCACCCCGTTCTGACAATGCAACCATTACCTGATTCTTCCAGTAACAGGGCCGACCTTCATCTGCACCGGCAATATATAGGTCAGCCCCATCAAAAACGAAGTCACTTGCATACCCCGAATGTTCATTTAAATAGCTGACATCAGGTCCTTTCAAGAAAAAACCTCTGGTTCGGACTGGGCCGTCATGGACATATCCACTTGCGTAAACAACATCGTCTCTTAGCTGAATGCCAGTCACTACTCCCTCACCAGGCAAATTGATCGTAACTTTTTCGCCATTACGCCAGTAACAAGGCTTCCCATCACATTCTCCACCAATTAGAATGACTTTATCCGTCACAAAAATATCAAGGGCAGCGCCTGACGATTCATCCAATAGGAGAATAGTGTCGTTCTTCCAGTAACAAGCTTTTCGCTTATGGTCTCTCACGACACTTCCGGATACAAATACGCCGCCAGTCTCGCTCACAATTTCATCGTCATTAACTTCCGGCTTCCGAGGTTCTTCATGCTTGCATGCCGAGAAAAAAATGCAAAAAATGCCTGCTAGCCAATACTTGAAATATTTCTTCATAGCTCTTGGTTTTTAAATGAGCACAATAAAACAGAGGTTTTGTGATATTGTCTCAATAGATTTATCAACCACCATGAACTGATGAATAAGCGATATAATCAAGCTTGAAAGAATGAGTAAGGGAAGAGTAAAGGCAGGAGCGGACTACAAATTCTGCCGGATCATATTTTCCAAAACCTGCAAATGTTCGGTAAAAGCCTTGTGCCCGTTGTCGGTAGCTTTGTAGGTGGTAAGCGGCTTGCGGCCGTTGAATTGTTTCTGAAATTCGATGTATTTGATTTCTTCCAGTGCCTTCAAATGCGAGGCAAGGTTACCGTCGGTAAGCTGCAATAATTCTTTCAATTCATTAAAACTCAGGGAATCGTTTACCACGAGCACGGACATGAGCCCAAGCCTGATTTTACTTTCAAATACCTTATTAAACTTTTCTAACCACTCCATTACAGGTTCCCTGTGACGCGGACGTCGAGTTATTATTGATTGGCTTCCAGAAACAGCATGGCATCGCGGTTACGCATCCACACGGCCTGGTCGCGTTGATTGTTGGCGGCCATGGTAAAGCCCGATCCCACCAGGCCGGTTCCTACCGATACCCAGAAAAAGGTCCTTAAATGATCGCGGTTCCCGGTAAGGAGCGATACGATGGAGCCCGCCGAGCCTGCCAGTGAAATGACCAGTCCAATGCTGCGCGTCCTTCTGGATTTCAGGTAAAGGCCGAGACCTTCCGGCGAAACCATAAATTCATTCCGCAAAGCTTTTTGCCCTGTGTACAACACATTGTTTTTGACAAAACTATTCCCATTTCTCAAATAAATAGTCTCCCTGTCGTACCATTTTCGCGCTTTGGAAGCAGTACTATCCGATGGGATGCGTATTTGCGCCGAACAAACCGAGCCTGTGACCAGCAAAAGCAGCACCACCAGAGCCACACCCGATTTTCCGCCCGGCGCCTGGCTGCGCGGATCGCCCGGCACCTTCTCTCTTTCGTAGCGGTTGTACATCGTAAGGCCGTAAACAATGTGTAAAAGCCCGAAGCCAATCGCCCAGAAAATCAGCGAGTAGCCGGTCAGAAACAATGCAATGCAGCCGATACCGATTTCAGAAATGCCCATGTAAAATACCTCCGGATAGGTGAAGCGGCTGGCATTCACGAGCGCAAGGCCGTAAAACAGCAGTGTTACAGGAAAAACCAGCCATATAAAACCGTAATGCAGCATGGCGAGGCAGAATATGCCTCCGGTCGTGAGTGGAATAAGCATGGCAACAAGCAGGCGCTTCGAGCTGCCGTTCCACACCGTGAGGCCCTTTTTACGGCCTCTCCGCACAGTGAGGATGATCCCGACGGCCAGTGATGAAACCAGCACACAAATGCCATCGACAAGTAAAAATCCGATTACGTCCGGACGCGAATGGCCCTGATATGCACCTAATGGCACCAGAATGTCAGCCAGCCAGTCTGTCTTGAACCGAACGTAGGCCGTTCCGGCGCCGATCAGCGCGAAGATACCGGCAAAAACCCCGCTTAACCCGCTGAGTGAAAGAAACTTGGACGACCGCTCCATCAGGCTGCGGATTTCGTTCAAAGTATGCAAAGAATCCTGATTCGGGTTCATAAGCGTGTAAAATGGTAAATAGCTGTCAGTTTTGGTCAGGTATTGTCAGGTACGGGCAGGCGCGGCCGAGGTATATGGCTACAAAAGCAGCAGGATTTTAGGGATGAATACAATCCCTCCTACGATAACCGCCGAAATGGCTAGCAATAATACACCGGCAGCGGCGGTGTCTTTCACCACTTTAATAACCGGGTGATAGTCGGCCGAGACGAGATCCGCCAGCTTTTCGATCGCCGTGTTGAACGCCTCCCCTGCCCACACGAGCGCGATCTGGATCACGATAATGCACCATTCGGTGGCCGATATTTTAAAGAATACCCCTGCAATGGCTACCACCACACAGGCGATCAGGTGAATGCGTGCATTGTTTTCGTAACGGAACAGGCTGTAAATCCCTGCACCTGCGTAACGGAAGCTTCGGGCAGCTTTAAGAATATCGATGGGTCCGTTCATGTTGTTTCAGTTCGGCAAAAATATGGAACGCAAAGTACAACAACATGAGCACGAACGAAAACGTAATGGTGTGTTTGATCGCCAATGGGTCTTTCATGCTGTGGTATATGCCTCTCGCCAACGCACCCGGCTGTGTGATGATGTCCCAGCTGTTCCAGCGGCCATAACGACCCAGAAATATACCGAAACCGCTAAGTACCATCGAGTTCAGGATGGCAAACCAGGCCAGGCGCTCGTTCCAGCGGCGCGCAATAATGCGGTGGACGATGCGGATGCTGTACAAACCCGTCATAAATCCGGCCAGGGAAAATGTAAAAATCATCAGCGCGTCGTACCAGATCATGCTTTCAGGCACTGCACGCAGATGTTTCAGGTCGGTGATGATGTAGGGCGCATTCGGGAAAAACAGAAGCCATACTGCCAGATAGATCATCAGAATGCCGAACGGCGCTTCCCGCCGCTTTTCCATTTCCCAAACCCATTTAATGAAAAGCAAGGGTACCCAGGCCAGGAACAGGTTCCAGACCAGAAAGATGAATCCCCAGTCTTGCAGGAAAATCCTGACAGATAACAGCGCCATCGCAGCGGCGGAAACAAATGCAAGGAGCGCAACTTTCAAATTGCCTTCCAGATAGTTGACCAGGTTTCTCAGCATCGTTTAAGTTGTTTTAAAGTACTTTGAAATACAAAGTTAATATAAAACGACCTTAAACTGCAATAGAAGCAAGTACATTCAAATAAAAAATAGGTTACTTTTTGCTGTTTTCAGCGAAAGCCTTCATCATCGCCCATTCTCGCCCGGCCGTTTTGGCCTTGAAAGTTTCGAGACAGCCACGGTCCTGCAAGGTAATGTAGCAGGTCTTACCGTTTTTACCCCCGAAACAGATGTTCGACACCTTCTTACCGATAGTGTGAATGGTTTGGATTACTTTTCCTTCGGGAGAAAGCACGGCTACTTCGCCTTTGCCGTGGCGGGCAATGTACAGGTTGCCATGCACATCGCAGCGCATGCCGTCCATTCCGCCGTCTTCGAAATGGTGCAGGAGTTTTTTGTTGGATAGCGTCCCGTCCGGCGCAAGGTCAAATGCCCACACATTCCGCTGAACGCTTTCGTTCACGTACAATTTCTTCTCATCGGGACTCACGTCGATCCCGTTGGTGGTACCCATGTCTCCGAATGCCAGGTTCACCTTTCCTTCCGGCGCCATGTGCCATATTTGCCCTGTTCCTTCTTTCCAGTTCGGGTCGGAGGCAAAAACATGCCCGGAAGCGGTTACCGCCAGGTCGTTCGGCTGGTTCATCTTCGGTTCATTCGCGAAAACGGAGATGTCTTTGGTGATCATATCCACTTTCAGGATGTTATGGCCTGTAAAATCGGCCACGTAGAAAGTGTTTTTGTCTATAAACCGGATGCCGTTCCCGGTGCTGCCTTTGGGTAATGTCACGAAAAAGCTTGCATTGCCCTTCTTGCTGATCTGCGCAATTGTACCATCCCTGGCGAAGTTCACGGCATATACATTGCCGTCATCGTCCACTGCCGGCCCTTCGCAGTTACTGGTAAACTCCCCTTCATTGGAGAATTTCTTACTTTTAGTCTGTGCCCGGCTGGTGACCGGCAACAACAAGGCTATGGTGAGGAGGCAAGCTAAAATTCTGGTCATAGGGTAATTTTTCTTCGAAAATCACTGATTTTTCCACTTGATGGCGCAGCCCACCGGTTTGGTAACTGTGGTCACGACGGGTTTGCCTCCGGCGAGATTGGTTACGGCCTCGTCCACGTACAATTTCGTGACACCGGCCGGGTCCTGCGGGTTATCGTCGATCATCCCCATATACCGGACGACAAACTGAGCGCCGTTTTTTTGCAGTACATACACTTGCGGCGTACGCCCAGCCCCGAATTTGCGCGCCACCTGCTGCGTATCATCGACAAGATAAGGATAACCATAATGCTTGGCGACAGAACGCTCCTTCATTTTTTCGAAAGTATCGTCCTGATGCGTTCCGGGGTCGGTGGGGTTAATGGCTATAACGGGATAACCCTGCCCCGCGAACTTGTTGTTGAGGGCTATAATACGGTCCTCATAGGCTTTGGCAAACGGGCAGTGGTTACTTGTAAAAACAACGATTACCCCCTTTGAACTGGCAAAATCCGAAAGCGACACCATGTTTCCATCGGTATTTTTCAAACGGAAACTCGATACCGCATCGCCCACCTGGTACCCCGCCTGTGCCTGTGCGATACGCACGAAGGATGCGAGAAACAGGACCATCAAAACCCACCGATTCACTTTTATTTTCATGTTTTCTAAATCTACTGTCTCTAAGACCTCAATAACAGGTAAAAGTAAAAGCGCGACCTGTTAAATATTGTTAAGGCAATGTCTTACGCCCGATGTCTAAACGTCGAAGCGCAACCGAACCATATAAAGGTAACTTTTTACGCATTTTTAACCACATCACCCGCATATAATTCGAATGTGCGCCCGGCCGTGCACATGACAACTGAATGCGGCATGACGCTTATGTGGACGTGTGGCGCTGCGAGATATTAAAAAAACAGGAATATTCCACGTAATGCGTTGTGATTCTGCCGCTCTCTTTTTATCTTTGCACCTCAAAATTTGAATCCAGTTTAATATAATTATTAACATGTACGCAATCGTAGAAATCGCAGGTCAGCAATTTAAAGTTGAAAAGGGTCGCGAAATCTTCACGCATAGGCTTGAAGGTGACGTGAACGCTGCACTTGTATTTGACAAAGTCCTTCTCGTTGATAACGGAGGCACAGTACAGGTAGGTCTTCCGACAGTGGCAGGTGCTTCTGTAAAAGCAACCGTTCTCGAACACCTGAAAGGTGAGAAAGTGATCGTTTTCAAAAAGAAACGCCGCAAAGGATACCGTGTTAAAAACGGTCACCGTCAGTATCTGACCAAAATCAGCATCGACGAAATCGTTGCTTAATGCATTGGCGGAAGCCTGAAACAGTTCAAACACGAAATTACAATTTAAGTATAAGATATCATGGCACATAAGAAAGGTGTAGGTAGCTCGAAAAACGGACGTGAATCGGAAAGTAAACGTCTTGGTGTAAAATTATTCGGTGGCCAGTTGGCAAAAGCAGGAAACATCCTGGTTCGTCAGCGTGGAACCAAGCACAACCCAGGTAAAAACGTTGGTATCGGCCGCGACCACACATTGTTCGCGCTCGTTGATGGTAACGTGGTGTTCCGTAAGACCCGTGAAAACAGATCTTACGTTCACATCGAACCGATCGCGGTTGAGGCTGCTGCGGAAGCGTAATCAGCGCGCCGTTAGTACTTCCAAAGAAGTTAATAGAACCCGTCAGGCTTACGTTTGACGGGTTTTTTATTGGTTAACACACCGCCGCCAAACCAAAAGACCATGTTCGGTGTTCTCTAAACCGGAAAGTTGTTTTACCCTATCAATATCGACCATCCCCATGTTGTCACGACCTATTTTTGTATATACCGAATTGAGCCCCAACCCCAACTCGATGAAGTTCGTCCTGAATTTCGAGCTGGTACCCGACGGGCTCTCTTTTGATTACCCTTCACTCGAATCTGCATTGGAAGAAGGCCGGGAATCACCGCTGGCGGCCGACTTGTTCCAATTTCCGCATGTAAAGCGCGTGTTCATCGCAAGCAACTTCATTACCATTACCAAAGGTGACGACATTGCCTGGGAAGAGGTCCTGCGCGACACGAAGCAGTTCATCAAGATCTATTTCGAAGAAAACCACCCGGTATTTGCTCAAAAGACAATCGACAGTAACACACTGATCGTCGACGCGAGGGATTCCGATACGGTACAGAAAATCAAGGCTGCATTGGATCAATATGTACGCCCAGCCGTTGAATCGGACGGGGGCGCGATCAACTTCCACTCGTTCGATGAAGGATCGGGTGTGGTAAAGGTACTTCTGCAAGGCTCTTGCAGCGGCTGCCCGTCATCGACGCTCACATTGAAAGCTGGGATCGAAAACCTCCTAACCCGCATGGTACCCGACGTAAAAGAAGTGGTAGCAGAAGGCGTGTAATGCCTCAAACATATATTCCGAAACCCTGTCGCAGTACGGCATTCGCTGCCCGGCAGGGTTTCTTTTTTTAATGTGTTTTGTTAGCTTCGGCGCATGAAGCCACCGCTGGAAAAATTCATAGACCGCATTGAGGCATTACAATCGACCGGTAATGCATTGTTCCCCAAAGGCATTTTCCCAGCGGAACGGTCCAATTCCCTGATCGGCTACCGGCGGCCGGACACGACGATGTTCTTTTCGGCCATCATCGCATTCACATTACAATCTATCCGCAAGTATTGCAGCGCCGAAAGCCAGGCAAAGATCGATTCGATTATCCCGTTGGTAACGGTCAACTATCCCGACTTTCAGAACAAAGACGGTTTAAAAACCTACAATTTCTGGAAAACGAAACCCTCGCGCCATTTTCCGAATGGCCGGTGGTTTCACCGTTTCGAGCATTTCCGCATTCCCGACGACATCGACGACACTGCATTCGCCTATCTGACGACCAATCCTTCAATGGAGGAATTGTATTGGTTAAAAGAAAAGCTTACGCTCCACGCCAACGGCGCTAAGCTCTGGATCCGTAACACGTATCCCGAGTACAAGCCCCTGCCTGCCTATTCTACCTGGTTTGGTAAGAATATGTATGTGGAGTTCGATGTGAGCGTACTGGCCAACATGCTGTATTGCATTCTGCATTACAAGCTGCCGCTGAATAAACACGATGCAGCCAGCTTCGCGTACATCCGCTCGGTGGTTGAAACGCGCCGGTATATCGATGCGCCTTTTCGCTGTGCGCATCAGTACCCGCGTACACCGCTGATCATTTACCACGTTTCCAGGCTCATGGCGGCATTCAAACCTGCCGAATTGCTACCGGTGTGGGAACAGCTGGCGAACGACACCGAAGACATTTTGAAAAATACCCGCAACCGCATGGACCGGGTTTTGCTGGCTACTTCCCTGATGAGGCTTGGCCGTGCCACGGAAAGGATTGCTGTTGAAGATTTCTCGGCCAGGGATTTCAAAGGCTTTTATTTTTTCATAGCCGGACTGCTTACCGCGTATGAGAATCCGGTTCTTTACAAATTATCGGTAAACCCATTGGTGCACATGCATTGGACGTGCGAAGCGCATTGCTGGGCACTCCTCGCGGAATACGAAGCGCTTTGGAACCAGCAGCAGCCCTACGCCACATTACCATTATAATCCCAGCTAGGCAAATGGCAGACCACACCATATCATTAAAGCTACGCGAGATCATCCGCGAGACCGACGACGCGAAAACCTTCGTTTTTGAAACAGCCGACGGCAGCACGCTAAATTATAAGGCCGGCAAGTTCCTGACCTTCCTCATCGATATGCACGGGCATGAGGTGCGCCGCTCCTACTCAATGAGTTCCGCACCCGGAGTGGATGCATTTCCGGCAATAACGGTGAAGAGAGTGCCTAATGGAGAGATTTCGAGGTACTGGATCGACGTCGTAAAAACAGGCGACACATTCACCGTGCTGGCGCCATCGGGCAGATTTGTACTGGAAAAAGAAGATGCCGGTGCACGCGACATTGTGTTGATAGGTGCGGGAAGCGGCATTACCCCGCTTTTTTCGCTTTTAAAACAAACCCTCACACAAGAGACGGAAAGCCAGGTAACCCTCATTTATGCCAGCAGGAACATCCGCAACACGCTTTTCTGGAATGACATTACCGAATGGCAGACAAGATTCCCCGAACGGTTGCGCGTGATCCATATCCATAGTCAGCCTGCCGAAGAGTGGAGCGGCATTCAGGGGCGCATTAACAATACCCGTCTGGAACAGCTGGTAAATCAATCCATCCGTTTCAAACGCGGGGATGCCCGGTTCTTCATTTGCGGGCCCTTTGAACTCATGCGGTCCGCGGGCATTACCCTGCATTTCATGGGCTTTCAGGGCACGCAGATCCGCAAGGAGAATTTTGTGATCCCGTCCCCGCCTCCTCCCCCGCCTGTTTCTTACCCGCACCGCATTCGCCTCGATTTTCGCGGGTCGCGGTACGACCTTCTTGTTCCGGCACATTCGACTGTGCTCGACGCGGCACTTGCTGAGGGAATACAGCTTCCGTACAGCTGCAAGGGCGGGCGCTGCGCCTCGTGCGCGGCCGTTTGTACGAGCGGGAAAGTGCACATGAGCGTGAACGAGGTCCTCACGGACCGGGACCTCTCGGAAGGCTGGATATTAACTTGCTCGTCGTACGTCGATAGCGACGATGTGCAGATCGAGTTCAGGCAGGAATAAACAAAAAAGCGTACAGACGATGCAGTACGCTTTAAGTAGGTTTAGGATTAGAGGAATTTCAATGATTGAATTCCTGAAAAGGTTAAAGGTTAGGAGTATTAAAGAATAAAATTTTCTTTCTTATCTTATTTACAAAATTACTTGCCAAATCGGTTTTTCCTAACAAAATTTAAAAAAGTGTTCGAGCACGCATTCAAAAACACACGCCGGGCTCGTGCACACTGGTTACTACGGATAGTAGTTTTTAGTCAGGTAAAACTAATGGGCGGCGCCTACAATCTCAAATTTATCATAAAAAAAATTTGAAAAATTTTGTTCAGCATAGTTGCCTTTCACTAGAAACACACTATTTAATCCATCTTCATAATTACTTGTTAGATTTGCTGAACGGAACTGAAAAATCCCTGAATAATAGTCGAGTGTGAAAAAGAAAATTGTCAGAATAAAAGATATAGCGGAAAGGGCGCAAACTTCCAAAGGCACAGTGGACCGTGTTTTGCATAACCGCGGCAGAGTGGCCGACGACGTGCGCGAACGGATCCTGGCCATCATCAAAGAGCTGAATTACGAGCCAAACCTGATCGCCCAGTCGCTGAAATCGCAGCGGGCATTCAACCTCGCAGCGCTCATCCCCGACCCTAACCTCGACTCCTACTGGGAAGCACCGCACAACGGGCTTGAAAAGGCCGAAAAAGAACTCCGGCAATACGGCGTACACATTACCAAGTTTATATTCAATTCCCATTCCGACACCTCCTTCATCGCCAAAGCCCGGGAGGTGGGCCGCGAACACCCCGACGGCCTGCTGATCGCGCCGATATTTTACAAAGAAGCATTACCGTTCTTCAAAGAATGGGCCGACATGGGCATTCCTTATGTGCTGTTCAACACGCAGATCGAGCACGTGAACCCATTGTGCTATATCGGGCAGGATTCGTACCGAAGCGGCTCGCTGGCGGCTAAAATTCTGCGTTTCGGGCTGCATTCGCCGGGTACGGTGCTGGTGGCGCACGTGAATGAGGATATTTCCAACTCGGCGCATTTGATGACGAAGGAGGAAGGCTTCCGCGATTATTTCAAAGGCGAACAGCTGGAAGACACGTTTAAGGTAGTGAGTAAGGAAATCAACTTCGCCGGAGAAGAGGGCCTGGACAAACAGCTCGACGAGCTACGCAAGCAATATCCCGACCTCGGTGCGGTATACGTTACCAATTCAAAAGCATTTGAAGTGGCAGCCTACCTCGAAAAAAATGCATTGAAAGACATTAAACTCGTCGGTTATGACCTCATCGGGCCAAACCAGCAATACCTCAACAAGGGCATCATCGATTTTCTGATCAACCAAAACCCGCTCGGGCAAGGTTACTGGGGCATTCACCAGCTTGCCAATCACCTGATTTTCAAAAAGGAAATCCCGGCCATTAAATTTCTCCCGCTCGACATCATTACAAAAGAAAACCTCGATTACTATCTCGATCCGCAGTAATGCGACGGTGGTAATGTGTGCTCAGGTGTTGTCAGGGGTTGTCAGGTGTGGTCATTTGTAGTCAGGAATTGTACAGCGACCGATAATCGCGTAGCGATGAAACGTTGGTAGCAATCGAACCGAATAATGTATTTTGAAAAATGCCGTCAGGCATGTAACAATAGCGCATTGTTGTTACATGCCTGACGGCATTTTTTGGCGTAATACAAGCTACAAATACGTCGCGGCGTTACAAATCCCCGAACTGGCTATACATTTCTTTGAGCTTAGGCTCGGTTTCCTTCGCGCGGATATCTTTGCGGAGCGCCGTCACGCCCTGAATGTCGGTCAGCAGGCCCAATGCTTGGAATGCACCGAAACGGACGAAATAGGAAGAATTGTCGCGTGCGAGACCTTCCAGGATCGGAATGCTCTTGCGCTGGATATCCTGCTTCGATTTGATCAGGTATTTTCCGAAAACTTGCAGGAAGTTATATTTTTCCGTCGGCTTCATCGCCTTCATTTTGGTCAGAAACCAATCGAACCGCTCGGGCTGCGCAAGCCCGGCATAGTAGTTACCGACCGAAGTGATAATGGCGTCGTTAGGCGAATTTTCAAACTGCGCCGCCACTTCCGCAGCGTCGTTCGGCTGGCTCATGAGGTATTTCTCGATTGCAACTGAGGCCACCAGATAGGAACTGTCCGTCAATGCAGCCTTGAAAATCGGATCACTGTTATTATCGCCGAAGGACGCGAGGGTGATAATGGCTTCGGAGCGTACCTGCGGATGCGGGTCTTTTTGGGCACGGTTTTGAATTACTTTTTCAATATCCGCAAAGCCTTCGCCCGCATATTCTGCGAAATTACTGATCGCCATTTGCCGCAGCTTCCAGAACGGATCATCCATTGCCTTCACCAATATCTTACGGGCGGTGGTATCGGCCAGGGCACCTTCCAGCGAAGAAAGCGCTTCGTATTTGTGTAGGAAACGGTCGGAATTGACATATTGGAATTCCATTTCCGGCCTGTTCTTATCGTGCTCTACAACTGCCAGCAATGTCGCATCCGCGTCGAAAAGTACCAGATCGGGCTTTTTGGCGGCGGGAAATTCGAGCGTTTGGTTCACCTTGTCTACCACCACATCGTAGCGGCTCTTTTTGCCAGACACCCACACATCCACCTTTGTCGGCAGGCGGTAAACTGTCGTAGCCAGCGTATCCTGGGTCTGCTTTATTTTCAGCACCACCTTCGATTGCGCCGCAACGTATTGCTGATCGATCTTCAGCGACGGATGGCCGGGCCGGTGGAACCACTGATCGAAAAACCAGTTGAGATCCTGCCCCGTCACTTTTTCGAATGACATACGAAGGTCATCGATCTCGGCTGTTCCGAATGCGTGGGATTTCAAATACTGCTGCAACGCCGCAAAAAACGCATCGTCACCTACCAGCGACCGCAGCATATGCAGAATGCGGCCTCCCTTGGCGTAAGAATGCGCATCGAACATATTCTCACGATCTTTATAGAAATACCGGATCATTGGTACCTGCTTCGTTTCTGATTCGGCCAGGTACTCTTTCATTTCCTGCAAATTACCCCAGTCGGCCTCGAAACGACCATCATTATACTCGCTCCAAAGGTATTCGGCATAATTGGCAAATGACTCATTCAAAGGCAATTGCCCCCATTCTTCCGCCGTTACGTAATCCCCGAACCAGTGGTGTGCCAGCTCATGGGCGATGACCGCGTCGGAGTTACCATCTACCAGTGAGCGGGCGTCATTCTGCACGCCTTCCTCATGCACTGTTGCGGTGGTGTTCTCCATAGCACCCGCCACAAAGTCCCGCACGGCAATCTGCGCATACTTTTCCCATGGATATTCAACCCCGAAAATGTTGGTGAAGAAACCCATCATCTCAGGCGTCCGCCCGAAAATGGCATGTGCGTCCCCTCCATACTTCGGCTCCACATAATAGCTCAGTTCCAGGCCATTCGGCATCATATCCCTTGCTATCGCGAAATCACCCACGGCAATCATGGCGAGGTAAGGCGCGTGGGGCCTGGTTTGCTTCCAATGGTCGGTGCGCATGCCCTTTTTGCCTTCCAGCTGTTCTACGAGCAAGCCATTTGAAAGTGTTTTGTAAGTGCTGTCTACGGTAATGTAAATGTCCTGGGTAAACTTCTGGTTCGGTGCATCGATCGTCGGGAACCAGCAGGAACTGCCCTCCGTTTCGCCCTGCGTCCACACCTGGCGCGGTTTGCCTTCGTCCAGGCCGTCGGCATTGATGAAGTAAAGCCCTTTATCGGAAGCACTGTCGTCCTCCTTGCCTCTGGGAACGTCGTTGGGTTTGGCTATGTAGTCGATTTTTACGAAAAGCGTGTCTTTGCGGGTATATTCCTGCCCCAGTTTGATTGTCAGCTTCCGCTTGTCGTAGGTGAATTCCAGCTTCTTTTTAACCTTTCCGGTAATCTCTTCGGTACTCAGGTCGCCATATTCTGCATTCGTATCCAGCAATGAAATACCTTTCACATCAAATCCCTTCGCATCCAGTTCGAGGATCGTCTGCGGATAAAAATGGGGTTTAAACTTCAAAATCGCGGACGCGGGCACCTGCTGTTTGACCCAGTCCAGCTGGACATCCAGCCGGGTGTATAGAATGTCGTTCTTGCGGGCTCTTTCCGGCCGGTAAGGTCCCTGTTTGGTGACGGTGCCCGGGTTTCTTCTGTAGAGTGTGTCGGCATCCACGCCAGCCAGTAGCGGCGCGCTGAATGATAGGGAAAGTATGCCAAAAAAAGTAAAGATCAATCGGTTCAAAGAAGGCCTTTTAATATCACCGGTCATATCCGCTTTCTGATTGATTGCTAGGAAGTAAGTCAATGTAAATAAGTTAATAAACGATTTTTCTGGTATCATCGGATTCCCTACACGCGCAGCAGCGCACCCGCCTCTGCTGCCCTTCTGGCCGGAATGTACGAAACAACCATAGTTATCATAACGACAATCACGCCTGTGTAGAGTATGTCTTCCCAAATTAATTTAACCGGGTAGGCATCCACCAGCGAGGTGGTCATACCCATCGAAACAAATCCGTACCGTATTTGCAGCCAGCAAATTATAATGCCGCCCAAAAGCCCCGCAACGGCACCGGAAAATGCCACAATAGCCCCCTCCGCGATGAAGATCTTCCGGATCAGCGACTGTGTGGCCCCCATGGCATACAGCATCGAAACATCGTTCTTCTTCTCGATCGCTAACATACTGAGTGAGAAAAAGATATTGATCGCAGCTACTAAAATAATCAGCGAAAGGGTGACTGCCACAAAAAGCTTTTCCATTTTTATCGCCCGGAGCAGGTCTGCATTCAGCGAGTCCCGATCTTTCACTACAAAAGTCTTGCCCAGCTTCGCGCTGATTTCCTCCGCCGCATCTTTTTCGGGATAGCCGGGGGTAAGATAAACTTCCAGCGCCGAGCGCTCGCCATCGTAGCCCATCAGACTTTCGACCTGCTTCAATGGCGCGATAATGTAGTCGTCGTAGCGCGATTCAATGGAAAACACTCCTCCCGGGCGCAAATCGAGCTGATTGAATGCCTCCGGCGATGTAAGGTTGAGCGTTTTGGAGCCTGTGCGCGGGTACAGCAATTCGAGCGGTGTGAATATATCTTCCAGTGAAATGGATAATGCATTCCGTATCCCCTCCGCAATAATTGCATACGGCGTCCCATTGTTTCCAATGAGTTTCAGAGAACCCTCGATCACAGCCGTGTCCAGCTGCTTTTGTTGCTCAAATGTACTATCGACGCCTTTCAAACGGATAATCGTCTGCTGGTTGCCATACCGGGCCAGCGCATTGTCTTCCACTACCTGCGTCACGAGTTTCACCCCATTCACTGTTTTCAGCCCACTGATCATAGCGGGCGTCACCTTGAACCGCTTACCCTCGGCGGGCACTATGCGCACATCCGCGTCGAAAGTTTTGAAGATTTTACGATTGAGGTCTTCCATGCCGTTGAACACCGACAATACCACTACCATAGCCATCGTACCCACCGCCACGCCTGCCATGGCAATGCGTGCGATCAGACTGATGAAACTCCTTTTGTTACGCGAGAAAAAGTAGCGAACGGCAATCCGGTAGGAAATGTCCATGATAGCTCAGCCTTGAAATCAGTAGGTATCTTCCTCCTCGTCGGGCTGTGCCGGCGGGATCACCAGATCCGCGAACAACTGATCCATTTTGGCTGCGTACTCGGCAGTGTCGTCGATATAAAATTGCAGGTGCGGCACGATCCGCAACTGATGGCGGACGCGTTCGGCGAGCTTCTGGCGGATAAAACGGGTGTTTTCCCGGATCGTTTCCAGCAGCATGGTTTTGTTTTTATCGGGCAGGAAACTGAGATATGCCCGGGCAATGCTCAGATCGGGGGTTACACGTACCGAGGTGATCGTCACAAATGAACCGCTGGTTAAATGCTGCGCATCCTTTTGAAAAATCTCACCCAGATCCTTCTGTATTTGCCTGCCTACTTTTTGTTGTCTTTTCGATTCCATATTCATGAACATTAATCGGAGGGATTTTTGCCGGTCCTGACCGCACATCCTGGTTCACCAGTTAGGACAATGTAAACTAACATCTCCTAAATCATTCCCTCTCTCCTTTCAATAAGTACAAATATCCATACTTATTTTGTTTTTGTAGAACCCGGCATTGTAATTTCGTGAAACTTATTTCCCGTCAGATACCTAATCCACCAGCCGCTTGCTTAGTTTTTTTCGCGTAAATGCACGGTACCAGACCATCAGTTTAGTGGTATTCTTCCTGCTGCTCCGCCTCCCCTTTTTCCTGGGTGGCGCGCCGTTGCTGATACCTGAGCTAAGCTGGATGCTTGTGGGCGAGCAAATGGGCCGGGGATTTATGCTTTACCGAGATGTTTGGGATAACGTCAGCCCGTTTTCGGGCCTTACCTACTGGCTGATCGACAGCCTTTTCGGCCGGGCGCAATGGGTGTACCAGCTCGCGGCGATGGGTGTTTCGCTCGTGCAGATATTGTATTTCAATTACGTAATCCATTCCCGCGACGTCTTTCCCGAGCGCACATTCCTGCCGGGTGCCCTGTATGCCCTTTTCCTGAACATTTCTTTTGACATGGGCACATTATCCCCCATGCTGCTTGCCAATACCTTTCTGCTTTTTGCATTCGGGTCCATTGTCAAAATGCTGGTCAGGAGAGAGGTAACGACCCAGGTGTTTGAGCTGGGGCTATACATTGGCATTGCCACATTGTTCTACCTGCCTGCCTCGCTGTTTATGATATGGGCGTTCCTGGCATTGCTGTTTTATACCGGTTCCACTTTCCGTCACCACCTGCTCGGCCTGTTCGGTTCTATATTCCCGCTGCTGATGGTCGTCCTGTTTTTCTATCTCAATAATGGCATAGAAAGCCTCAACCGGAACCTGCTTACCTCGGTTTTTCAGGTAAAACAATACAACCTCAACGACTTTTCCTCCTTGCTGGCGTCGCTGGTGCTGCCGCTGGGCTTCGGGATCATGGGTTTCATGCGGATCTTCACCACGCTGCGGTTTGTGAACTATCAGACGCGCATTCAGCAGGTAATGGCGCTGTGGTTTATCGCGGCGGTGTTCACGATCCCGCTTATGCAGTTTCTGGCGCCGATGCAGTTTGTGATCTTCGTTCCGCCGGCCGCATTCTTTGCTACACATTACTTCCAGAGCTTCAAAAAGAACAGCTGGGCCGATGAACTGCAATTCACGCTCATGGGCGCGATGATCGTTTTAATACAATATCAGGGATTGAGAGGCATATTGCCCGGGGTTGCGATGGGCAAGCTTGAAAACCTGCGGGCAAAGCCGGCCAGCCTGCCGGAACAGATCCGGAACAAGCGCATTCTGGTGCTGGGGCAGAATTCAGGGGAGTATATCAATAATTTCACCGCGACGCCGTACCTCAACTGGGAGCTGGCGAGCTACGATTTACAGAACCTCGACAATTTCGACAGCGTGATCCACGTCTACGATAATTTCCGAAAAGATCCGCCTGAATTCGTGATCGACAAGGTGAATATCATGCCGAAACTCCTGAACCGGGTTCCGGCATTGAAAAAGCAGTATATCCAGAGCCCCTGGAAAGGTATTTACCAAAGGGCTTACTAGCAGGAAATCTTATCGACGCGCGTCTGGTGACGGCCTCCTTCGAATTCAGTACTTAAAAATGCTTCCAGACCAGCCAATGCGGTTTCCAGCTCGATGAAGCGTACCGGAAAGCAAATCACATTCGCATCGTTATGCTGGCGTGCCAATGGAGCCAGGGGAACATCCCACACGAGCGCCGCCCGCACGCCCTGATGTTTGTTTGCAGTAATACACACGCCCTGCCCGCTTCCGCAAAGCAAAACGCCTTTTTCGAACTCCCCGCTTTCCACACCGCTCGCCACCGGGTGGGCAAAGTCGGCGTAATCTGCCGAGTCGGCGCTGTATGTCCCGAAATCCTTCACTTCGAAACCGTTGGTGGTAAGCCAGTCGATCACCGGTTGCTTGTAGGGGAAACCTGCGTGATCGGAGCCGATAGCAATTTTTCTCATTACTTTTTTGTTAATTACAGCCCACCGCTCGGTACTGACAGCGGACGTGGTGAAAAGTTTTTTATTATTGGTGTTAATGGTGCAAAGTTACCATTATACTTATCAACAACTCAATGGATTTCTAAATATGAGTGAAGAAGTAAAACCTACCAATGCAGAATTAGTGGACGTTTCTCTCCTCAACCCGGCGGTCCCGGAAGATGAGAAAAGGATCAAGGAGGCGTTTGAAGACCGCAACTGGAACGAAATCAAGAGTGCCGACTCATGGGTTGTATTCAAGGTAATGGCCGAATTCGTGGAAGGATTTGACAAACTGGCCAAAATAGGCCCGTGCGTGTCCATTTTCGGTTCTGCCCGTACATTGCCCGACAACCCTCACTATAAAACCGCGGAAGATATTGCGGCGAAACTGGTACGACATGGTTACGGCGTCATCACAGGCGGCGGGCCGGGTATTATGGAAGCTGGTAACAAAGGTGCCTTCGAACAAGGCGGAAAATCGGTCGGGCTGAATATCAAGCTGCCTTTCGAACAGCATAGCAACATCTACATCGACCACGACAAGAGCATTAATTTCGACTTTTTCTTTGTCCGCAAAGTGATGTTTGTCAAGTACTCGCAGGGCTTCATCGTCATGCCGGGCGGTTTCGGCACCCTCGACGAGCTTTTCGAGGCGATGACATTGATCCAGACCAAAAAAATCGGCCGTTTCCCGATCGTGCTGGTGGGTACCGCCTACTGGTCGGGACTGATCGACTGGATCAAGGGCACCATGCAGAGCGAGCGCAACATCAATCCGGAAGATCTTAAACTGATCAGCCTGGTGGACACGCCCGACGAAGCCGTCAAAGTGATCGACACATTCTATTCGAAATACCTGCTGAAACCGAACTTCTAGCACCGATCTGCTGATTCCAACGGGGTTCTCCAAACCGGGCCATACCATCAGAACGAGAGGTATGGCCCTATTTTTTGTATCGTCGCATCATCCAGCACTTTCACATTCCGCAATTCATCCAGCGAACGGAAAGGGCCGTGCTCCGTGCGGTAACGGATCAGCACCTGCACCTGTTTTCGATTTCTTAAATAAGGATGGCGGCCCAGTTCCTCGATCGCAGCAACATTGATACTGATCTTTCTGACGCCGCTCAAAACTTTTGCGTAGCGTTTCAGCTCCGACAATGCCAACGAATCCAGCCCGTACACTTCCTGGAACTGGTCGGGCGAGTGAAAACCACCTAGCCCGTCGCGGAATTTCAGGATGCGCGTAGCCAGTTTGCTGCCGATTCCTTTCAGCCGGATGAGCGCCGTGGTGTCGCATTGGTTAATGTCAAATGCCTGAATGCCTTGCCTGACTTCCCGCCGGGCGGCGGCATTCGGGTAAGTGCGGGAAGAATTGTTTTGTCCGGCTGCAAAAGCCTGTTTCTGATCCGGAATTACAATATACTTTTCCAAACGCACATACAAATCTGGTGGAAAATCATAGATCTTCTTCAAATCTTCTTTCTGCCGGAACCTTCCGCCCTTGCCCCTGAATTTTTCAATGCGCCGCGCAATGAAAGCCGGAATGCCCACCTCCGTCAGTTCACGGACGGAAGCCGCATTCGGGTCGAAATTGACGCGTTTAATCTGATCGGGATTGAATGCCGCCGGCTCTTTGGGAGCATACTGTCTGCGAGACCACCCTTTGTTTGCCTGCTGTTTTTCCAAAAGCAATGCAATGCTGTCCAGCACTTTCCGCTCGGGCGGGGGGGTATCGACGGGAATTTGCGGTAAAATCCAGCGCCGGAAAAGGAATGGCGTCCAGACGATCACGACACAGCACACCATCATCGCCAACGCGCCACGGGCCTCTTTCCGGGATATTCCAAAGAAATCCTGCAAGGCATTTAACACTCTCTGATACATACGTCCGGGATTTGTTTTCCTTTTTACGTGGTATCACGCTTTTGGTAACAGGTTTAAAAACACAAATGAGCAGACGGTAAACCGCCTGCCCATTTGAGCCTTACTGAAATATAGATCTACTGGTTTACGTAAACACCGCCTGCGCTGGCCGATAGTGTTACCGGAACGCCCCCGCCATTCATTTTCCCCTGAACGCGGTCTTTTTCCGCCGAGCCATCGAAGTTTTTGAGCGGTATCGCCACCCTGTTGCCTTTCAGGTTCAGGTCGACACCTTTATCGAGCGGCATGGTCACGCGCACGCTGCCTGCGGATGTAGACAGGTCGACATATTTGCCCAGCGATTTCAATTCCAGCTCGATGCTGCCTGCACTTGTATTGGCGCGCACGCTGCCCGATACATCGGCCAACCTTACCGAACCGCCCGAAGTACCGGCATCGAGCGAACCGTCTACGCCTTCGCCGCGAATGCTTCCTCCGCTGGTATGCGCCATGATATCGCCGTTCAGCCTGTTCAGTTCAATGCTTCCACCGGATGTTCTGAGCTCGATTTTCCCCTTCAATTCATGGGCCTTGATACTGCCTCCGCTGGTATGCAGGTTAATTTCCTTGCTGCAACGGGCGACATCGATGCTACCGCCCGAAGTACGTCCCTGAATTACGCCGTCGAGGTCATCGATTTTGAGGCTGCCTCCGCTGGTGGAGAAGTTTTGCGAACCTGTCAGCGAAGCGATTTTAATGCTGCCGCCGCTCGTTTTGAGATTGGTCGCCACATTACGCGGCGCCATTACTTTGAATGCGATGGAAATGTTTCTTTTCTCGTTCCATTGCAGGTTGCTCTTCCTCTTGGCCGTAGCAATCACCTTGCTTCCTTCGGCACCGATCAGGATGTCGTAATCTTCCAGGCGGTCTTCAATTTCTTCCTTGGTGAGATCTTTGTTCCCGTTCCAGCCGTTGCTCCGCACGTACATTTCTACTTTAAAACCATCGGATTGCCCACCCGTTACCGAGATCGAACCGCCCGAAGTTTCTACCTGCAATTCTTTAAGGGATGAGCTGTTGAAGCTTTTTGTTACGTAAGGTTTGTCGTCATCGCCTTGTGCACACGCGCTTACGAAGCAAAGCGCGGACAGGACGAAAGTTAGTAATTGTTTAATTTTCATGGGATTCTGTGATTTGTTTGGTGAATGATGTAAAATCTCGGCCCCAGGTTGCACCACGTGCATTTAAAACTTGGACTCAGGTACAGTTTTTGCTCACTACGATTCAAAATCAGCCAATATCATGAAAACATATCGCGTAAAGGCCGTCCGGGAATCCGAACAACAACTAGTGCTGGAAATCCTGCAAAACCTGCAAAGGAAAGGAACGATCGTATTTGAAGAAGAGCGACCCGTCGAAATGCACGAAAGCGCAGGCTCTAAAGCAGCTGCACCTGCCACGGACGAGCAGGTGCAGGAGATTATTGATGAAGCGGAGTTGATTCCTTATTATTCCGAACAGGAGGCCAAAAATATCCTCCATTTATAGCGGATTACTTTTTGTGAATTTCTACAACTTTGATTTCGTCGTACGTCGCCGTACGGCCCCAGCCGCATTGTACTGTACTCTTGGCGCCGGTGAGCGTATATTTTAGGCGCACCGGGGTGAAGCTGTAATAGTCTTCAATCTTGCCCAGTTCCTTGTCGATTTTCGGGCGGGACTCCTCGCTGGGAAGCAGCGAAGTAGTCGAATCCTTTGAAGTAATACTGAAATGCCATGAGCAACCGTCGGTAGCTAGCATGTTGGTCCAGGTAGCATCTACCTCGTAAACCTGTGCATTCACATCGTCACTGTCCTCGTGGCAGCCTATCCAGGCCAGCAAACCGAACAAAACAATCAGGACTTTCATCGTTAAGGGATTTTAGATATGCTGGGGAGACACAGCCTTTTCCAAATTAGTTGGAAACGACGCTATACTTCCTGCTTTTTAAGAAATCCGGCAAACCACTTCCCCGATTCCTTCACCGTACGTTCCTGGGTCTGAAAATCCACAAATACCAGGCCAAAGCGGGCCGAGTACCCGTGCGCCCATTCAAAATTATCGAGCAACGTCCAGGCGAAATAGCCGGTAACATTCACTCCTTCATTTTTGGCATGGAGGACAGCTTGGAGATACGCCTGGTAATAGGCCCTACGGGCTTGGTCATCTACTTTTCCATCCACTAACCTGTCCTTGAATGCCGCACCATTTTCAGTGATGACCAGTTCGCGGACACCCGGGTAGCGTTGGAATTGCTTTAATATTTCATACATGCCCGAGGGGCTGATCTCCCACCCCAGGCCGGTGGTAGCGACGTTTCTCAGCGTAGCGGGGACTTCCTTCAGCCACATCACCAGTGCCAGGTAAGAGTGCTGCACCACCACACTGAAGTAGTTCTGCAAGCCCCAGAAATCAAAATCGAATTTCAGCTTCTCCCGGTCGCCTTCGCGCATGAACCTTTTAATATTGGACAAAAAAGGAAATGCGTCTTTGGGGTATCCCATGCCCAGCGCCGGCTCTATAAAAAGCCGGTTCATAAGCGCATCCGCCCTCCTCGCCGCACGCACATCTGCCGCACTCCGGCTATTGGGCACCACATAGGAGCACGAAATGGCGTTGCCGATGCGCGCACCGGGCAACAGCCGCCGCAGCACCCGTCCGCCTTCCGCCTGGCTCAGTGCCAGATGGTGCACTACCGGCAGAAAATTATGGATGCCTTTGTTTCCGGGCGCATGCTCACCGGTCGTGTAGCCCAGGCCGGCCACAGCCATAGGTTCATTCAGCACAATCCAATGCTGCACCCTGTCCCCGAAGGCGTTGGCGCATACGGCGGTATACTCAGCAAACCAGTCCACGATGCGCCGGTTTTTCCAGCCTCCCGATTTTTCCAACGCTTGCGGCAAATCCCAGTGGTACAATGTAATCCAGGGCTCGATGCCTAGTGTAATGCATTGGTCGATCAGGCGATTATAGTAGTCGATCCCCGCCTGGTTCACACGCCCGTGGCCTTCGGGCAGTATGCGTGACCATGAAATCGAAAAGCGGAACTGCTCAAAACCCAGCTCTTTGACCAGCCCCAGGTCTTGCTCATAAAGATTGTAGAAGTCACAGGCATACCGTGCGTGGTCGCCATTGCGGATCTTGCCTTTTTTTCGGGCAAAAACATCCCAGACACAATCGCTCCGGCCATCGTCATGTACAGCGCCTTCGATCTGGTAGGCCGCCGTGGCCACGCCCCATTTGAAATCACTTCCAAAGTCCTCACGCGACAATGGGGCCTCCGTGGCTGGCTTACCCGTTCCTTCCTTTATATGTTGGTCAATCACTGTTGTCAAGCCAGTACCGGTTACTTTTTACGAAAGTTAAAACAAAAACCCTTCGTCCCGGAATAGAGGACGAAGGGTTTTCAAGATTACCGAAACGGTTGGCCCAGGCCTATCTTACGATCAGGAGCTTGCGCATCAGCGGACCATTGTTGATTTTCACATAGTAAGTTCCCTGCGACAACTTCGTCAGGTCTACTTCGCTCGCCGAATCCGGTGCCGTGTTCAGTACCAATGCACCGGTTTGCGCATAAACCTTCACATTGGTGATTTGCTGGTTGCTGCTCACCCTGATACGGTCGACGGTCGGGTTAGGAAAGACATTCAACTGCTCCTGGCCGTCAAAAGTGAGGCTCTTGATCGCGCTGTAAGCGAATGTCTGGTCCAGATCCACCATTTTTAACCGGTAGAGGTTCACAGCCATTGGATTAGTGTGGGTATAGCTATATGTTTCGAGTTCCTTGCTCTCGCCTTTCGCTTCGATTTGTGTAAGCACTGCCCAGTTCTTGCCATCCTGGCTGTGCTGCACTTCGAAATAGGCCGAATTACTTTCCAGGGTTGTGGCCCATGCCAACTGCGCTACTCCTCCTTCTTTTCTGGCAGAGAATGCCGACAGCGTTACCGGCAATGGCGGTCCGGAGAAAGTGAGGCATGCGTTATCGACCAGGAGACTGTTTCCGTTGGACGAGAGCAGCACCCGCACATATCGGGTACCGGCAGGAACAGTCCCCGTAAGGGTATATTTTTCAAGCCCCCATGTTCCGCTATTCAGCGCTTTGGTTACGTCTTTGGTGATCTGGCCCAGCTCCGCCTGTGCCTCGCTCAGGAACACGAGCTGAATTTTCTGGCTGTTGGCCGAGCTGTATGCGGCATAGATCGTGAGGCTAACCTGGTTTCCGGTAGTGGTCTGCAACTCCACGTCCTGCCAGAATTTGCCTGCCCCGCTGAGTTTCGCACCATTCACACCGCACACGGCATAAGTAGGCTCCACGGTCAATGTACCTGTCACATTCCAGTTGTTGGTACCGTTTTCAAAGCTTGGGTTTTGCAGGGTGTTGCCATTACAGTCCTGGCAGATAGCCGGCTCGGTGATTTTCGTGCAAATAGCGTCCACTTTGAAATAATCGCCCGACGAATAGAGCGAAAAGCGCACTTTAACAGCACCCGCGGGAGCAGTTGCTGAAATAGAGAACTGTTTAAGCTTGCTGTCCACTACTTTGTAGTTCATATCCACAACCGCGTCGCCGGAATTGATCTTATTTCCGGCACCGTCGTAGAAGGTAAGCTTAAACTGGTGGGTCTCGCCTGTGTTGTGGGTTCCCCCATATGCGGTTACTTCCACTTTTGCTCCGGCCACAAGGTTAATATCCTGCCATACCGATCCCGAACCGGTGATCAGGCCGTTTTTGCTGCCGCACATTTCGTATGCGTCGTCGGTGCCGAAATTGGTCCCGTTCGACTTCGACCAGAAATTGATCCCGTCTTCGAAGCTCGCATTTTTGATATATTGATTCGAATTCACGCAGTCGCAGTCAACCGGATTTGCGGGAGGCGTCACTTTCATGCACGCCGCATCGACTTTGAAATAGTTGCCGCTTGAATAAAGCAGGAAGCGGACTTTGGCAGTATTAGCCGGCGCTGTCGCCGACATCGTGTAGAGTTGCAGCTGGTGGCCGCTGCCTACTTCGAAATTCATCGACTTCACGATCGCATCGCCGATCTGATTGCCGGAAGCATTGTAAAAGATCAGCTTGAACTGGTGCGTCTCATCGTTATTGTGCGTCCCACCATATACGCTGAGGTTGATCTGACTTCCGGCTTCCACGCTCACATCCTGCCAAACGGAGCCAGAGCCGGTGATCAAACCATTGTTGCTGCCGCACATTTCGTATGCGTCGTCGGTACCGAATTTGGTCCCAGAGGAAGTTGACCAGCCGGTAGTACCATTTTCGAAGCTGGCGTTGGTCAGGACGTTGTTATCGCAACCGCAGTTGTTTGTGGCATCCGCTCGCAAAGCGACGCCCACATTTAGTAGTAAAAGAAAGAACAGGAACGTAAAGTTTCTCATAACGTAGTTGATTTGGAATTGGTTAGCCTCATCGGCTTGTCAATAAAATGTACGTTACAAAGTTAAAAACTAGATCATCCAAAAATAGTACTTTTTTTATATGACAGTGGTGTAATAATTATATATACATTCCATTTTAAAGTAGGTTTACACGTTTTCAAAAAATTATTTCTACAATTAAAATAGAATTATTTGACTAAAAATCTTGCATTTTACGCCAATTCCTTCTGCATAGCTTTCCAACTGGTTATATTTCTTTCTAAAACTACTAATAGTATTTTTCCAATAGTCCGCAACTCCGCACAAGTCACGTGAGCGTACGCACGGTTACATGCAAACGAAATATAATTCGGTTCAGGCGGCGGTCGTGAGATCATATCCTCCGGCTAATATGGCTTCATGAACGGTTGTTCCAAAATGATCTTATAGTCAGGATAATGACGGCGGGTACGTAAAACTTCGACGCAAAATTTTTCAAATCTCGCTTTTTACAGGACAAGAAATCCGGTTTCATCAGCTACCCACAGTCATTTGAAACACCGGCTTATGTGGATAACACTTACTTTGCACTGAAGAATTTCGACAAAACTTTTTTTACGGGAACCGTGAGTTCTACAAGAATTCTACCCATTGCGAACACAAAACACCCATCTCACAACTGTTTTACAGGTGTTTAGCTGCATGCTATCAGGAATTGAAATACCGATAATACCCGACTAGTCCGCGTGGATAAGCAACGGCACTGAAGAAGCCACCAGTTGGGATGGTGCTAGGCTGCACTCCCTTGTATGGTGAAGGCTAGGCGGAGCTTTTGGAGGCCCTTGCGGATACGCGATTTAACGGTACCAAGCGGAATGGCAAGCCTGTCGGCAGCTTCCTCATGGGTGTAGCCCTGGAAATACACCAGTTCTATCGGAATGCGGTGGTCGGGCGACAGCCGCATAACCCACTCTTTCACATCCATTGTGTAAATAAAATGGCTCCATCCGTCGGCCTGGTCCTGCTCTGAATCCGCCACTACATCCAGGCGTATCACCTTTTTCTCCGTCCTTGCATCAGTCCGGAGCATATCGATCGCCCTGTTTCTGGCAATATTGAGCATCCAGGTAAACAGTGTACCTTTTTCCGGGACATAGGAACCGATATTACGCCAGATTTTGAGAAAACTTTCCTGCAACACGTCCGATGCCCCTTCCTCGTCCTTCACAATTTTGAGTATTACACCGTACAAGGCGGCCGAGTAATGATCATACAAATACTCGAAAGCAACCTGGCTGTTGGCCTTAAGCCTTGTCACGAGTTCTGCTTCCTGATACCGGACATCGTTCCTGCTCATTGTTTTCTTTTTGCAAATCTACCCGCCAGATATTTGGCGATACCATTCGCCTAATATTTCCATTCCAGTATGCGTTTCAGGATAACCTGTGTATTTTAAGCTCGAATTGGGGAGCACCGCCAACTCGGAACGGCTGCGGGGTGCCGCATTCTACATTTATTAAAAAGGGTCCACCCATCTGACCATCTTGACGTTATGCTTCAAAAATACCTGGCCATTCTGACACTCACCCTCATTGCCGCATCCTGCCGGACAAATGAAAAAACAGCCACCTCCCACGAGCGCCTGGACAGCATTGCCCGGGAATATGTCAGGCTTGGACTGTCGATAGGCCGGTATGACACCGATTTTGTAGACGCCTACTATGGACCCGACTCGCTCCGCCCTGCTGAAACCGATACTGCGCAGTTTCCGAAAGAGGCATTTCTTCAAAAGAGCGGTGCTTTAAAAAAGGCTCTCGCCGCGTGGGCGACCGCCAACGGGCAGGATACCCTGGCCCGCCGCGCAGCCTGGCTGTCGGCACAACTCACCGCATTTGAGCGGCGGATACACATTTTCTCGGGCTCGTTCGTGCCGTTCGATACGGAATCCAGGGAGCTGTTCGACGCCGTGGCGCCCGTTCATGACGAGCAGCACTTCCAGGGCCTCATTGCCCGGCTCGACCACCTGTTACCGGGACAAGGGCCCATTCCCGGGCGTTACCAGAAGCTCGCCGACCGTTTTTTGATCCCACAGGAAAAGATCGATACCGTTTTCCGGGTTGCCATCGCGGAAGCACGTAAACGGACCCTCGCGCATTACGCGCTGCCCGCAGGCGAGGATTTCAAACTCGAATACGTACACGACAAACCGTGGTCGGGGTACAACTGGTACAAGGGAAATTACAAAAGCATTATCCAGATCAATGTCAGCCAGCCGATTTACATTGAACGCGCCATTGATCTCGCTTGCCATGAGGGCTACCCGGGGCACCACGTGTATAATGCATTGCTGGAAAAGAACCTGTTCCGGGACAAGGGCTGGACTGAAATTTCGCTCTACCCGTTGTTCAGCCCCCAGTCGCTCATCGCCGAGGGGAGCGCCAACTACGGCATATCCATTGCTTTTCCCGGACAGGAGCAGCGCGAATTCTGCAAAAATGTATTGATGCCCGTCGCTGGATTGGATACCACTATGGCCGATGCCTATTTTGAAGCGCTCAAAATCCGCTCGGCATTGAACTACGCCCGCAACGAGGTAGCCCGCGGCCTGCTCGACAAAGGCATGAGCGAACAGGAAGCCCGGCGCTGGCTGACCGATTACTGCCTGCTCCCCGAAAAGGGCGCATCCGATTACATAAGGTTTATCCGGAAATACCGCAGCTATGTGATCAACTACAACTACGGACAGGACATTGTCCAACAATACATCGAATCGCAAGGCGGAACAGCGGCAGGTCCCGACAAAAGATGGAAGCTGTTCGAGACATTGCTTAGCAACGAAAACAAGGCCGGAGACCTGCTGAGGAAGTAAAATGCGTTATCTTGAACGCATTTCACCTATTCCCGTTGCCGATCTTGAAAAATTTTAATTTAGTCAGTAAAAAAAACAGATTTAACCTCCTCCGATCCTCTGCGCTACTTGCCCTGGCCGGCTTGATGAGCACCGGCGCCAATGCGCAAGCGCCTTCGTCCCCGAAAAGCTACACTTGCTATCGTGCCGGAAAAAACATAGCCATCGACGGCCGCCTCAATGAAAAAGCGTGGAAGCAAGCCGCCTGGACAGATGCCTTTGTGGACATTGAAGGAGACAAAAAGCCCCTTCCCTTGCAAGAAACCCGCGTGAAAATGCTCTGGGACAACCAATACCTCTACATTGCCGCGCAGATCGAAGAAGAGCATATCTGGGCTTACCAGGATCAGAAGGACCAGATCGTGTACCTCGAAAATGATTTTGAGGTGTTTATCGACCCCGACGGCGATACGGAAAACTATTATGAGCTGGAAATCAATGCGATCAACAATACCTTCGATCTCTTTTTACCTAAAACTTACCGCAAGGGCGGCCGCGCGCAGCTCAAATGGGATATCAAAGGCCTGAAATCGGCGGTGTCGGTGGATGGTACGGTGAACGATGCGAAGGATAAGGATAAACGCTGGATTGTAGAGATCGCCATTCCGTTTGCGTCACTGGCTACCGAAGATGTCCAACCCGTAATGCCGGCCGACGGGTCGGAATGGCGGATCAACTTTTCCCGCGTCAACTGGCAGCACGAGGTAGGCCAGGACGGCCGTTACAGCCGGAAACGCAATACCAAAACCGGCAAAATAATTCCTGAGTACAACTGGGTGTGGTCGCCGCAGGGCATTATCAATATGCATTACCCCGAGTATTGGGGCAAGCTGCTTTTCAGGGATGAGTCAGCTGGTAAAGCCAGGTAATGTCAACCCGGCAAGCCGCCAGGCCTGCCGGGTTGTATGATCAATGTCCCTCATTTGACTCGAATCCGAGGATCGCGAGGCGGTAAGGCGTCGCCGAAACTTTTACCTTGGCGATTTTAGAGAGATTAGCGGTATTCACGACCAGCAGTTCTCCGGTCTTCGGTTGGGTAATGTAAACATAGCGCGAGGTCGCTTCCAGTTGCGGCTTCTGGGTTTCATCCTTCGCAGTGGCGCCCGTCACCGCACCGTTGATTTTCAAAGTATTGGTTTTCAAATCGTAGATCCGGAGCTCGCCGCTGTGCAGCAAGATCACGATATGATTGCCTGCATAGTCCACTTTGGCCTGCATGATGTCGGTGCTTGCCAGCACCGGCGTTACCGATTTTGCCGATACGTCGATGATGTAAACACCCTTGGCAGCGGTGTACCCCAGGAATTTACCCGCACCTTTCGCTTCGAGGATAGATCCGAACCAGGCTTCGCCAAAATCGGCGGGATGCGGGATCAGCTGCTGTGTGCCGGACGGCTCTACGGCCAGAATGCCGCTGGAAGAGCCGAACAGGGAAACACTTCCATTGGTAGCATTGCCGTGAATGCCTTTTGTCTGAATGGTTGAGGCAAAAAGTGTTTTGCCCGAGCCATCGATAATTTTCACCCGCTCGGGCAGCGTGCCTGCCGCAGATCCATCTTTCTCGGTGATGGCGTAGGTGCCGTTGTCGAACTTCGTCATCGCGCCGTGGTGCGCCACATTACCGGCCTGGATAAGCGTCATTTTCTTGCCGGCAGTATGAAAATCAGCTTCTTTGGCGATGCTCAATGTACCGTCTCCGTCGTTAAAAGTGATGATCTCGTCGCCCTTGCTTTTGAAATGGGTAGGCTTGTTGCCATCGCCGGTCAATGCCCCGAATTTCGGCGTCCCTTTCACATCCACATGGTCGCCATGGCCTTCAAAGCCGGTGTCGAAGAGCTGTACAAAGTTGTTCGCCCCGTTCACAATCGCCCCGAACCGGCCGCCCTGTGTGCCATAGAGCGCCGATTTGGCATATTGTGCCTCAAATTTCTCCGCCGTAAGTTTCACCGGATCTACCAGCGACAATTCCTTCGAGGTTTCGTCATTCACCACCACGCGGATGAATTTGTATTCGGTCTCTTCAACAGGTTTAACGTCGTCCTTTTCCTTGTCATCGCAAGCCACGAGCAATGCGCCGAAAACCATCGAGAGTAATACTTTGGATAAATGCTTTTTCATAAAAAAAATCTTTACATGCAACAATGATGCAAATGTAGTTTTAAGGAAACCACAAATGCAACAACGTTGCATATAAAGATTAAAAAAGAATTAAAACAGTCCCTGGGACGCCTTATCAGGCTATTGCTTCCCGCAAAAGACTTCTGCTTTCTTTTTTCACGAATGTAATGGGTACGAATTCATCGTTAGGCGCACCGATATAGTACACGGTCCATTCCGGGTCATGGTGCGCCAGCATTTCGCTGATACAGTCGGCACGGTGAGCAACCGGGTTCGTACAATCTTCCCAATAAAACAGTTCGACCCGATAAAACAGGTTCTGTTTGATTCCGTTGATCGTTACCTCGACTTTGATCTCCTGCTTGCCTTGAAGCGGCGGGATAGGTATAGCAATGTGGCTCATGGGATTATGTGGTTAAAATTCAGAAAGCTCCTTTACTCCGCACGAAGGCTTTTAATAGGGTTGGTCAATGCGGCCTTTATGCTTTGGAAACTGATGGTGAACAATGCCACCAGCACCGCCAGTGCGCCGGCAAAGAGGAACATCCACCATTCGATATCAATGCGGTAGGCGAAGTCGTTCAGCCAGCTCCTTACCGCCCACCAGGCCACCGGCGTGGCAATGAGGATAGCCGTAAGCACGAGTTTCAGGAAATCGCGCGACAGCAAGGCGACAATCCCCGCCACCGACGCACCCATTACCTTTCTTACGCCTATTTCCTTAATGCGCCTTTCCGCCGAATAGGACGCCAGGCCGAACAATCCCAGGCAGGAAATGAAAATCGCGAGCCCTGCGAGGATACCCACAATTTCGCTCACCTGGCTGTCGGCACGATACATTTCACTGAAATGCTCGTCGAGAAACGAGTAGGTAAACGGCTCGCCCGGAACCAGCTTGTTCCACGCCGACTGGATCGCCGCGAGCGACTGCTGGGCATTTTTGCCTTTAATGCGCACCGACATTTCCGAGTACGACCAGTCTTTCTGGTTGAACATGCACAGCGTTTCGATTTTGTGGTGCAGCGAATTGAAATTGAAGTCCTCCGACACCCCTACGATCGTCGAAAGCGAATCCATTCCCGAGAAGCCGAAGCGCTTGCCGATCAATGTCTCCATTGTGAGTGTGGGCTCGTCTTTCAAAAGCTCCTTCGCCAGCGATTCGTTGATAATGTACGTTTTAGCATTATCCGCAGCACTATGGGTGAAATTACGCCCTGCAATGAGTTTGATTTTATACAACGACAAGTAATCGGGATCGACCACGACCTGTGAAGAAGTAAGTTCCCGCCTCGCACCGGTCCCCTGGAACGCGACGCCCGTCTGGTGCAGGTTATTCCCGAGGCGCTGCTGCGAACCGGTAACCGCTTCAATGAACGGGCTCGTCAGCAATTCCTGTTTCAACGCCTCATACTTCGTATCCGTCTTCGAATTCATAGGCACGATCACCACCTGCTCCCTGTCGAAACCCGGATCCCTGTTCACCATGTACCGCAGCTGCCTCACCGCAAAACCTGTGGCGATGATCAGAAACACCGCACTCGTAAACTGGGCAATCACCAGCGCATTCCGGAAATTACTTTTTCCGGCGCGGAAGGTTCCTTTCAATACTTTCACAGGTTCGAAGGCCGATAGGAATGCGGCCGGGTACAAACCTGAAAACAACCCTACGAGTATTGTCCCCAGCAATACGACCAGCAACAAAACCGGGTTTTGCAATATGGAAAATTCAAGCTTACGCTGGCTGAAATCCGCCACGGAAGGCATTACCAGCTTTACGATACCAACTGCGAATAGCAATGCCAGCAGCGCCAGCAGTACCGATTCTCCGATAAACTGGCCCGCCAGCTGGAACCGTTGCGCGCCGATCGACTTCCGGATGCCCACTTCCTTCGCCCGGCCAGTCGATCGCGCGGTGGACAGATTCATAAAATTTACGCAGGCGATAATGAGCACAATGGCAGCGATGACCGAGAAAACGTAGGTGTATCGTTTATCAAATTTCTGATAGTTCACGTAGTCGTGCGTTATGTCCACCGACTGCGCATGAACATCCGCGAGTGGCTGCAAAAACAGTTCATAAAACTTCCAGCCGCCTTCTTTCATGTGCTTTTTGAGGAAAGCAGGGAATTTCTTTTCTGTTTTGGCAATGTCGGTGCCGGGCGCGAGTTCCAGGTATGTTACCAGCCAGTTTCCGCCCCAGTTCTTCATAAAGTCGGGCTTGGCAATGGTATTGAAGGAGATCAGCCCCTCAAATTGCAAATGCGAATTGGCGGGCACATCCTCCATAATCCCGGTCACTTTCAAGGTGAGGGTGTCGTTACCGAAATGGCTGACGACTTTGCCCAAAGGATCAGCGTTTCCGAAAATATTCCTGGCACTTTTGCGTGTCAGCACAATGCTGTTCGGCTCTTTCAGAACCAGGTCTTTATCCCCTTCCAGCAGCGGATAATCGAAAAGCTGAAAAAAATTGGAGTCGGTCAGGAAAACCTGCGCAAGCTCGACCCTTTGTTCCTGGTAATGCATCGGCAGTTTTCCGGTGGTATTAATCCTGACAAACTGCCGGATTTCCGGAAACTCTTCTTCCAATGTGGGCCCCATGGGGAACATCGAGAGCGCCACTTTTTGCGGTGCTACCATTCCCTCGAACTTCTGCACCTCGTCGAGCCGGTAGATATTTTTTGAATGCATGCCGTCGAAGCTGCGCTCATAAAACACGAACAGCATGATCACAATGCAGGCCGCCATACTCACGGCCAAACCCACAATATTGATAGCGGAAAAAATCTTGTTCTTCCAGATATTCCGGAGGGCGATCTTGAAATAGTTTTTGAGCATGGCGCTGCGCTGGATAGGGTTAAAAACACCCGGCAACAAATTTATGCCAGCCCAACCAACCCATTAACAATCAACACACTACACCCGCAAAACAGACGACTACTGTCCGAATTCGGACAACCCTGTTCACCGATGGACAACGCAGAAAAAAGGAGATTGGCGGGCCTTACCAGCCCGTCCGGATACCAATATACCCGCCGGTTCTCCGGGTGAAAATATCACCGCGGTCGGTTGCCACGCGGGCGATAATGCTGGAATTTTTCCAGCCCGGCACTGCATATTGCGCGCTCAAAGCGGAAGAAAACTGTCCTCTCGACGGATCGAAGTCTGCACCCGGTGTGCCAAAGTTGCGGCTATAAGAAAGTCTCAGCGTGAGCGCCAGCGAACGGCCGATTTTACCCTGCGCGCCCAGGTAATATACATTCACACGGTTGTTTGGGAAAAACCGGTAATTACCCAGGTTGGACTGGTCCATATCCTTGCCGGGTATGATAAACGGCGTACCCACCGTGCGGCCCTGGTACGACCACCCTTCCGAGTACTGGGTGTGGTTGAAATAGTTATCGGCGCCCTGGTATTTGCTTCCGGGAATGTAGAATTCAGAACCGGATTGATCTTTGGTCGTAAGAAATTCCAATGTCAGGTGTGTAAGCGCAACGCTGCTTCCCGCGCTGCCGTGCAGCAGTTTCAGGTTGACCCCGTAAAGCCCGTCGGGAATATTCTTGAAAAGCATGCTTGAAACATCTTCAAAGGGATGCTGGTGGTACACAAAAAGCCGGTAATCGTCGAGCTTAGTTTCGAAGGCAATGTCATAGCTTCCCAAATGGTTGCCTACGCGGTAGCTGTCGAATGCACCATAACCATTCTTTTCAAACCAGTTTTTGGAAGTAAATGCGAAAACGACATTCGGGTAAATGGCCCACGACGACGGCAGCTCCCCGTTCACCGCCAGTTCCGGATGGAGTTTGAGGTAATCCGAATGCCCTGCCCACATAACATTGTGGTTGAGGCCGGCGTAGAACTTGCTATGATGCTTGCCGAATCGCAGGTAAAGAAACTTCTGATGCAGCCTTACGCCCTGGATGTAGTCGGTATTGAACCACCCGTGGGCGAAGCCTGCGTGCACGGCCACGAAGTTCCCCGTGAATTTCAGCGGGGTAAATCCCACCGTCCCGATCTGCACCTTGGGTACCGGCAGCGCATTGCCCGACCCGCTGTAAAAGCCCGATGAAAGGGTGGTATCTCCCAGCCCCATCACTTCCCGCCTGCGCCCGGCCCACAGCTCCACGCGCTTGTACCGCACACCCGCATGCGCCTCGGGTAACACAAAATCGAACTTGTTTTCCTTGTTATACACGCCCACCGGACTTACCCCGACACGCCAATCGAAATTTCGCGGGCGGTTGGTAAGGCTATCGTAAAATAGATAGTTCCTGCGCGCTGTCGCCTGTATCACGCCTGCGGTGGCGCGGTCGGGCACGGCACCGAACTGGTTGGTCCGTAGCCAGAAAGGAGTTTCGCCATTGGACGACAAATAAGCACCCGCCTCTACACTTGCTTCAAGATTAGACACGAGCGCATTTTTCTGGGCGAAAAGCGGCCCGGAAACCATTGTCACAACTGCAAAGACTTTGAAAATAAACGTTCTACACAAATGATTCGGCTCGGTAAAGGTTTTCTCCGCAAGATAAATACCAGCGGGGGATTATTTGTTACCAGCGAATGAATTGTGCAGGAGAAGGCAGTTATTCGGTCCTAAGGGATTTACCCGGATCCATTAAGGCTGCTTTTACACTTTGGAACCCAACTGTGAACAGTGCCACTAGTAATGCCAGCAAGCCCGTGAGCGGGAAAATCCACCATTGAATACCTACCTGATAGGCAAAGCCCTGCAACCATTGTCGCATGCCTAACCAAGCAACAGGCGTCGCGATCACGAGCGCAATGCATACCAGCGAGAGAAATTCTCCCGAGAGCATACCTACAATGCTGCCTATGGAAGCACCGAGCACTTTTCTGACACCGATCTCCTTCGTACGCCACTCGGCGGAGAATGCTGCGAGCCCGAAAAGGCCAAGACAGGCAATCACGACGGCAATGCAGGTAAAATAGAGCACGATAGTGCCTGTGCGACGCTCCTTTTCGTAATTCTTCTGAAAATCCTGGTCGAGGAAAGAATAGGAGAACGGGATATCAGGGTTCAGTTTCTTCCAGGTCGCTTCCACAGAGGCCAGCACTGCCGCGTAGTCGCCGGTTTTGATGTTGGCGATAAAATACTGGTACTTGTCGGTAATGTTGGTCGTAAGCGCGTAGGGTTTAATGCCCTCGTGCAGGCTTCGGAAGTTGAAATCCTTCACTACTCCCACCACCTGCAAGCTCCTGCGCTGGCCGCCCAGTTCGAAAAACACATTTTTACCAATCGCGGAAGCTGCGTTATAGCCCAGTTCACGTACAGCCGTTTCGTTCAGGATAATGCTGCTGGAATCGCCGCTGAATGCTTTGGTAAAAGAGCGGCCCGACGCCATTTGAAGGCCTAATGTCTCAATGTAATCATCACTGACGGTAGCGAAATGAATGTCGACTGCCTCTTGCACCGTCTTGTTTTCCGCGTAAAAAAGCAGGTCTTCAATATTTTCAATCCCCGGATAAACCGAACCGCTGGTTGCTTTTTCCACGCCCGGAATGCGCAGAACCTCTTCCCTGAATGTAGCGTAATTGGCAGATGCTTTCGCACTTCGGAACGGCACGACCAGCTTTTGCACCTTATCAAAACCAAGGTGCTGGTTTTGAAGGAAGGACAATTGCTGCCCGATCACGATCGCGCCCAGAATGAGGATAGTGGACACTGTAAACTGAAATACGACCAGCCCTTTCCGCAACAATACGGCCGATGCCACATTCGCCAGCCTGCCTTTGAGGACACTTACCGGCTTGAAAGACGACAGGTAAAATGCCGGGTAAAGCCCCGCCACAACTCCCGTAACAAGGGTAATGCCTGTCATCCAGTACAGGAACGCCGGCTGATCCAACATTTCCAGCGATTTACCGGTCAGACTATTGAAATACGGCAATAGCAGCTGCACCAGCAGCACGGCCACGGCCAGCGCCATGGTTGCCAGCATCATCGACTCGCCCAGAAACTGATACACCAGCGACTGCCTCACCGCGCCCATCACTTTGCGTACCCCTACCTCCTTCGCCCGCTTTTCGGACCGTGCGGTGCTGAGGTTCATAAAGTTGATACAGGCAATGAGCAGCAGGAATATCGCAATGGAGCCGAAAATGTAGAGGTAGGTCATGCTGCCATTCGGGGCAATCTCATGGCCGATATTGGATTTCAGATAAATGTCGGTTACCGGCTGGATAAACAGCTCTTTTGAAACGCCCAGCGCTTTCAGGTCGGCAGCGCCGTGGCGGTTCAGGAAAGGTGTCAGTTTGGATTCGAACCGGGCCGGATCGGCGCCCTCCCTGAGCTTTACATAAGTATGAAAAATATTGATCATAGCCCAGTTATTCTGGCTCGCAACCCAGCCGCCCATATCCCCGTTCTGCATGGATAGGAAGAGACGGGCGTCAATATGCGATTTCATTTTGTTCCGGTAAACCCCGGTAACCGTATAGTCGAAATCGCCGAAAGTCAGTCCTACGCGGATTACCTTACCCACCGGATCTGCGTTTCCAAAGAGCTTTTCGGCAACCGGTTCGGAAAGCACCATGGTGTTAGGGCGTTTCAGCGCGGTGCGGGCATTTCCGTATTTGAAATCGTAGGTAAACACATCGAAAAGCGTCGAGTCGGCATAGTAAGCATTCGTTTCATAAAAGGGTGCGATTTGCTTCCCATTCCGGTTTTCGAGCAGCATACGGTCAATGCCGGAAAATTTCAGCACACGCGTTACCGATTCCACTTCCGGGAAATCGGTCCTGATCCCCTCCGCCATCGGCCCGGGCATTCCGGCCCATTGCTCATTCCGCGACTCCATCGCAATCCGGTACAGCCTGTCGGCCGCCCGGTGGTGTTTGTCGAAGCTAAGCTCGTCGGAAATATACAGCACGATCAGCAGGCAAGTCGCCAGGCCCAATGCCAGCCCCAATACATTGATTGCCGTGTAGCCTTTGTGGCTCAACAAATTGCGCAGAGCGATTTTCAGATAGTTTTTCAGCATGATTTTATTCTGATCTTAACGATTTCACCGGGTCCAGCAGCGCCGCCCTGACAGCCTGATAACTGACCGTTGCCAATGTGACGAGCAATGCACCGCCTCCCGCTGCCGCAAAAATCCACCACGGAATGTCGGTGCGATAATCGTATTTTTTGAGCCAGTCGTTCAGGAAATACCAGGCGGTAGGTGCTGAGATCAGGAAAGAGATAATAACCAGGGCCACAAATTCGCGGGATAGCAATGCCCAGAGGTTCGCCACCGATGCGCCCAGCACTTTACGCACACCGATTTCCTTTGTCCGTTGCTCTGCCGTGAAAGATGCCAGCCCGAACAAGCCGAGGCAACTGATAAAGATCGCCAGTGCGGCAAACACAGTAGCCAATGTGGCGATGCGCTCCTCGGCTGCGAATTTCAAGGCATACTCCTGGTCAGTAAACTTGTAATCGAACGGACTGCCCGGATTGATTTCACGAAAAACAGCTTCTACTTTTTTGAGCGACTCGCGCAGCGGTAAACCCGGTTTCAGCTTCACGCTGATCACATTCGCCCAGCCGTAATTGACCATAAACAAGGTAGGCTGTACCGGACTGAATGGCGAGCTCATCACCATGTCGCGGATCACGCCCACCACTTTATAAGGATTTTCTCCCCATTTGACCGTCTGCCCGATGATCTCCGACGGCTTCTTGAATCCCATGTATTTCAATGCCGACTCATTGAGCACCATACCGCTCGAATCGGTTGAAAACTGACGGGAGAAATCGCGGCCCTCGATGAACTGCCAGCCGACCGTCTTACCGAAATCGTGTGTGACGGCAATCGTACCAAAGTTGTCGTGCATGGCAGGATCTTTACCCGGCCATGTAAAACCGCCATTGTTGGAAGCGACTTGTGTTGACGGGGAAGACGAAGTAGCCATATCCACAACGGCGCCCGTCTCCAGTAGCGCCCCTCTGAGGCGATTGTATTGGTTGAACAGCTCCGGCGTATTGATCTCCACCGTGATCAGTCCGTTGCGGTCATACCCCACAGGCCGGTTTTTGGCATATTGAATTTGTTTGTAAACAATGGCAGTCCCGATGATAAGCGTCACGGAAACGGTGAATTGCAATACCACAAGCGCTTTGCGCGGCATGGCGGCGAAACGGCCCGCGCTGAATGTGCCTTTGAGCACTTTTACCGGCCTGAACGACGACAGATACAATGCCGGGTAACTGCCCGACAGCAATCCGGTGATCAGGCAAAACAAGAGGCCCGCACCCCAGAAATACACATTGGAGAAGGGGAACTCCATGCGCTTGTCGGCCATCTCGTTAAATGCCGGCAATGCCAAGACCACCAATACAATAGCCAGCAAAAAAGCGATAAAAACCACCAGGAAAGATTCACTGAAAAACTGGCTGATCAGTTGTCCGCGCTGTGAGCCTATCGCCTTGCGGATGCCTACTTCCTTGGCCCGTTTCTCCGATCGTGCGGTGCTGAGGTTCATGAAGTTGATCGACGCCAGCAACAACACAAATATGCCGATGATGCCGAACAGCCATACATAACGGATCCGCGAGTCGGGCTGCCCTTTGTCATCCCAGGTCCCGTACAAATGCCATTTCGACATTGGGAGCAGGTATAGTTGCGGACCGAGGAACCTTGCTTCGGGCGTATGGTCCTTCTTAATACCCCTGATTTTCGCCGAAACCGCCTCGAAAGTGGTGTTCTTGCGGATCTGCGCCAGCAATTGCCATGAATTATTATTCCATTGTTCCTGGTCCCGCGCATTTTTCACCCAGTCCTGCGTGCTTACATACAGGCTCCAGGGGGCGATAAAGGTGAGATCGCGAAACTCGGTATTGTAGGGCAGGTCTTCATAAACGCCTGTTACCCTCACATCCAGTCGGTTGTCCAGCTTCACAATTTTATCCATCGGGTTTTCCTGGCCAAACAATGCGTCAGCCACTGATTTCGATAGCATGATCGAATTGCGGTCTTTCAGTCCGTCACGCGTGCCGCGCAACATGTGCAGGGCAAACATATGCGGAGCCTGCTCGGTCAGGTAGTTTCCTTTTTTGGTATACCTGTTATTTTGATAGGCCAGTACGTGCTCGTCCGTCCACGACGACTGGATCACGTACTCAAAATCGTCCATATGGTGCTCTTGCAAATACTGCCCCAGTGGATAAGAGGTATATTGTCCGTGATAGGTTTTCCCTTCATAAACTCCCTGCTCCATCACTTTCGCAATGCGGTCGTAGTTTTCGTGGTAGCGATCGAACGCAAATTCATCATAAACCCAAAGGCCTATCAGTATCGCCACCGCCATCCCGACAGCGAGCCCACCGATATTAATGGCCGAGTAACCCTTGCTTTTGACAAGGTTACGGAATGCGATTTTTAGGTAATTTCTGATCATCATATTGGCTTATGGTTATTCTCTTTTCAAACTTTTAACCGGATCCGTCAGCGCTGCTTTGATACTCTGAAAACCGACCGTCAGCAATGCGATACCGGCTGCGAGGAAGCCCGCCCAGGCGAAGATCCCCCAATGGATCTCGATCCGGTAGGCAAAATCCTGCAACCAGCGGTGCATGAAATACCATGCTGCCGGGCTGGCGATGACGATCGCAACGAGCACCAGTTTCAGAAAATCCATCGACAGCATAGCCGTAATGCCTGCCACCGAAGCACCGAGAACTTTACGCACGCCGATTTCCTTGGTTCGCTGCTCGATGGCAAAAATGGCCAACCCGAACAGTCCGAGGCAGGACAGGCACACCGAAAGCAATGCGAAGGTGGTCGTCAGGCGTGTTGCGAGCTCTTCGCGCTGATAGAACTTCGCGATCTCCTCATCGTAGAAACTGTATTCAAATACATTCTCCGGAAACTGCTTCTGCCATACCGCGGCGATCCGGCTGATCGTCGATGCATTGACCTGGCTGAGCTTTATCCCTGCCCAGCGGTACCGAGTCCGGTCCGCAAATACGATCGTCGGCTCGATGCCGGTGTATAGGTCGCCATTGTTGAAATCTGACAGCACGCCTACGATGGTGCCGGTTTTGCCCGCGTCGCCTACGTGCAGCCGACGGTTCAATGCAGCTTCCGGGGATTTGAGGCCTAATGCCCGCACCAGTTTCCGGTTGATCAGCAGCTCATTCAATGTATCGGAATGGACGGGAATGCGGCCGGCAACCAGTTTCAGTCCATAGGTCTTTACAAAGTGCTCGTCCGCCGCCCTTGAACGCGCCACGAATTTCTCCCAGTCCCGGTTCTCGAACCTGATCGTCCCGCCTCCACTGACCTGTACCGACGGGGCACTTCTGAAAAATGACAGGTCCGTCACATCCGGTAATGCCGAAAGTTCATTGCGCAATGCGGTAAGCTTGCTGGTTTCTGTTTCGGGCAAATTCAAATGCAGGATCAGGTTTTTGTCCATTCCCAAATCCTTGTTTTTCAGGAAGCGGGCTTGCAGGATGATCAGCGTAGACAATGCGATCAGGACGAATGAAATGCTGAATTGTGTCACGACCAGCCCTTTTCTAACCGAAAAGAAGCTTCTGTTGTGCTCTTTCAATAACCCCTTGATGGCTTTTACCGGATTGAACCTCGATATCACCCATGCGGGGTAAACGCCGGCCAACATCACGACGAATAGCAGCAACGCGGCATAGAAAGCCAGTAAAAGCGGGTCCGTGAGCATATCAATACGCACATTCAAGCCCAGCCATTGACTGAGCATCGGTGCGAAAATCCAGGCGAATACCAGCGAAATGGCGCCCGCAGTGAGGGTCAGTAATGCCGCTTCCTGAATGAAAAGCCAGAAAACTTGCCCCTGCGAAACACCCAGCACTTTTCTTACGCCTACTTCCTTACTGCGCTTGAATGCCTGGGCGGTGGAGAGGTTAATGAAATTGAAGCAGGCAATGAGGATAAGCAGTATACCCACTGTCGCCAAAACCAAAATCGTATTGTAATTGATTTTGCCGCCGTAAGCGATGTTGAAATGCACATCCGATAAATCCTGCAAATGGTAATGGAACACCTTACCGTCCGCGCCGTAGTACTTGCCGGCAAATGCAGGCATTTGCGCTTCGAATGCGGCCTTGTCTTCCGGCGAGCGGAGCGTTATGAAAGTCTCGCGACCGCTGTCGATCCAGCCCCAGTCTTCGTAACCGTATTCAGGGACGATTTTTTTCAATGTAGGAAGGGACACGAAAATATCCTGTTTAAAATCAGTTTCCTCGGGATAATCGGCCACAACGCCGGCGATCACGAGGTTTTCCAGGTTGTTGGCCCGGATCACTTTGCCCATCGCGTTGTCGCTCCCGAAATACTTTTTCGCATAGCGCTCGGTCACCACCGCCTGCCCCGGTGCAGCCATCACGGAAGGGGCACCGCTGATCCATCGGTATTCGAATATTTTGAAGAAATCAGTATTCGTGAAAACGAGGTGGTCTTTTTCAAGGAACTTGCGTGAGGTCCCGTTCCGGTCCACGCGGATTGTCAATTCCTTGTGCGCTACATAAGCGGCGTTGCTGACGTAGCTGAACTCTTTTTTCAATGTTTCGTGCAAAACATAAGCCGAGCCCCGCTCCTGCTCCACCGAACCGTCTTCGAGATGCAGGTCCACCACCACGCGGTAGGTCCTGTCGGCATTGCCGTGGTACCTGTCCACGCTGAGATGGTACTTCGCCAGCTGGAATATCACAATCGCGCCGGCCATCCCGACGGCCAGGCCAATGAGGTTGATACCGGCATAAACCTTATGTTTCGCCAGGCTTCGGAAGGTAAATTTCAGATAGTTACGGATCATATATATAGGTGTGTTTTAATATTTATTCACTTCTCAAACTTTTTACCGGATCCATCCATGCCGCTTTCATGGCCTGATAGCTCACCGTCGCAAGTGTGAGCACGAGCGCTCCTGCGGCTGCGAGAACGAATATCCACCAGCTGATTTCGGTGCGGTACTGGTAGTTTTGGAGCCATTCACTCATCGAATACCAGGCCAGCGGTGAGGCGATGAGGCTGGCAATGGCTACCAGTAAAACGAAATCTTTGGAAAGCAGCCCCCACAATGCGGCTAATGAAGCGCCCAGGACTTTACGGATGCCTATTTCCCTCGTGCGTTGTTCCGCGGTAAAGGAAGCCAGCCCGAATAAGCCGAGGCAACTGATGAGCACAGCCAATAGGGCGAAAAAACCTGCCAGTTTCCCGATCCGCTCCTCAGTCCTGAACTTGGCGTCATACTCCACGTCGGCGAACTTATACTCGAAGGGCGCGGCGGGAACCAGCTTCCTGAAAACCTGCTCGATCACCGGCAGGGCCACGGCGGAACTTACCTGGGGATTCAGTCTGATATTGATCCAGTTGGGCGAACCGAACAGAAAGAAAACAGTCGGCTTAACGGGCGCAAACGGCGACTCCATCACCATGTCCTTCACCACGCCCAGTACCGTGAACGATTTGCGAATGTTATCCGTCATCCATTGACTTTTCCAGGAAACCACCATTCCTACCGGATTGGCAACGCCCAGCAAACGCGCTGCCGATTCGTTGATGACGAAGCCAGAGGAATCGGAAGCGAGGTTTTTCGAAAAGTTGCGGCCACCAACAAATTGCCAGCCGGCCGTTTGGGCATATTCCGGCGAAACCGTCAGCGTGGCGAAGGTTTCAACAAAACCTTCGGGCATTCCCTCCCAGCTGAAACCTTCGTTGGAAGACCATACACCGGTTACCGGGCTTTGCGACTCGGCCACCTCTTCTACCATGCCGGTATTCCTCAATTCGCTGCGGAACAGGTCGGTTTTTCCGTAGAAATCATCGGTTTTCATGGGTACCATCAGCAAACCATCACGCGAGTAGCCCACGGGTCTTTCCTTCGCAAACCGGATTTGCCTGTAAACAATCTGGTACAGATGATAAGCGTGACGGAAATAGTGAATTGCAGCACCACCAGCACTTGCCGTGGCGTGTAAGCAAATGGACCGAAATGCGTCCTTAGCGAACTGCCGGAGCCTTTCAGCACCTTTACAGGTTGAAAAGAAGTAAGGTAAATGGCCGGGTAGCCGCCCGCGAGCACGGACGTGGCGATGATGAAAACTGCGCTGCAAATCCAGAAATAGAAGTTATCCCAGGGAATAACCATTTGCTTGGCCGCCAGCTCATTGAACCAGGGCAGGGACAATACCGCCCCCACCAAAGCGACGAAAAATGATAACAGCACCACCAGGAAAGATTCACTGAAAAATTGCCCGACGAGCTGCATCCGCAAGGAACCGATGGCCTTGCGTACGCCCACCTCACGCGCCCGCTTCTCCGACCGTGCGGTGCTCAGGTTTACAAAGTTGATGCAGGCCAGCAACAGTACAAAAAAGCCGATCAGACCAACCATCCAGATGTATTTGACGGGCCCGTCCCCCACCGCTCCATTCCGGAAATCGGAATACAGGTGCCAGTCTTTCATCGGATGCACCCACATTTCGGGGCGGGTAGCCGTTTCTTCCCGCATATCGTCCATTTTCCGGATCGCGCTGAGTTCGGAAAGGCGGATGGCTTCGCTGGCCGTTTTAAAGTCTGTACGGTCCGCAAGTTCCACGTAGACGCAAATGGCGTGATTATCCCATTTCTTGTCCCGCATATACTGGTTCTTTTCTAAAAAGTAGTCCCACGAACCCATGAACTGCACGTTGCTAAACTTCGTGTTTTGCGGAAAATCCTCGTAAATGCCTGTTACTTTCAGGTTGAAATCGGTGTCGAGCTTCACCAGTTTGTTCATCGGGTCCGAATCCCCGAACAGCGCTCGGGCGGTAGACTGCGAGAGGATAATGCCTTGCCGGTCTTCCAACGCCGACAGCGAGCCCCGCACCATTCTGAGCGAAAACAGCTCCGGTGCACCGGCATCGACGAACTGACCGTTGCGTGACAGTTTCGTATCCCCGGCCGTCAGTACCCGTTCCCCTGTTTGGGTGGAAGCGATTATGTGCTTAAAATGACTGGCATAATGCGTTTTCAGCTCCGCGATAAAAGGTACCGGCAGCGAGAACCAGGTTTTCTTTTCCCCATTCTCCACCCTGTCTTGAAGGATCTGACCGACTCTATCATACTTTTTGAAATACCTGTTAAAAGAAAGCTCATCGTAAATCCACAGGCCAATCAATATCGCCACACCCATCCCTATTGCCAATCCACCCATATTGATCGCCGAATAACCCTTATTTTTCCAAAGATTACGGAAGATGATTTTGCTATAGCTCTTTAACATGATGTAGTTTATTTAAGAAAGGCAAGGGATTTATACTTTCTCGCTTTATTCCGCTTTAAGTGACTTCACAGGATTAACCAGCGCGGCTTTAATGCTCTGAAAACTCACCGTGAGCAATGCGACACTGATCGATAGGATACCAGCAAGCACAAATACCCACCATTCAATATCGGTCTTATAGGCGAAATCCGAAAGCCATTTGCTCATGCCATACCAGGCCAGCGGCGAGGCAATGACGATGGCGATAATGACAAGCTTTACGAAATCTTTCGACAGAAGCGACACAATGCTGAACACCGAGGCACCCAGCACCTTGCGGACGCCTATTTCCTTGGTACGCTGGAGGGTCGTAAAGGCAGCCAGCCCGAACAAACCGAGACATGCGATCATAACCGCGAGCCCGGCGAAAATGGCGAACAGCTTACCTATCCGCTGCTCCGATTCGTACATTTTGTCGAAACGCTCATCCAGGAAGGAATAGGCGAATGGATTGTCTGATGTGGCCTTCCAGGTCTTTTCCACTATTTTGAGCAAGCTGGGAATGTCCTTTGTTTTAATGCGGATAGCCATCTGGTACTGGTCGCCGCCATAGAAAATCACCAGTGGGGCAATCCGTTCGTGCATGGAGCGGAAATGGAAATCTTTGATAACCCCTACTACCGTGTATAGCCGCTTGCTTTCCGGAGTGCCATTACCGATGGTCCGGATACGTTTTCCGATCGGGCTTTTCCAGCCAAACTGAATGGCTGCCGATTCATTAATCAGCACCGATGCGCTATCGCCCCCGGAAGTCCGGGAAAAATTACGGCCTGAAACCAAGCCGATGCCCAGTGTTTTCAGATAGTCCTCGTCGGCCTGGTAGGTAGTTGTGCGGTACGGCGTGATGTTGTTATCGGCATTTTCGGGCAGGAACCCGTCCGTGCTGTTGTTGGAGGAACCCGCAGGCATATAACCAGCGAAGGTCACGCTGCTCACGCCCGCAAGGCTGCCGAGCTGCTGCTTGAAAGCCCTGGCCTTGTCGCCCAGCAGATAGGTATCATGCAGGATCAGCACCTGGTCTTTGTCAAAACCCACATTCTTATTCTGGATAAAACGAAGCTGCTGGTACACCACCATTGTGCCGATAATCATCGCGATGGAAACCACAAATTGAATGGTGACGAGCGTATTCCGGAGCCAGCCGCTCTTTACTCCCGACTGAATGCTCCCTTTCAGCACCGCCACCGGCCTGAATGCCGAAAGGAAGAATGCCGGATAGCTTCCCGCAAGCAGCCCCACGACCACGCAGCCAGCCAATGCAGAAGCGATCACCCGGCCATTCAGAATCGATTGCAGATCGAACTGCTTGCCGGCCAGATTATTGAAGCCGGGAAGTATCAGCACCACCAGCGCGAATGCCGCCAGGAGCGCGAAGAGTGTCACCAAAACCGATTCGGTAAGGAATTGCGCCATCAGTTGCTGGCGCACCGAGCCCATTACCTTCCGAACCCCCACTTCCTTCGCCCGGCCCGCCGAACCCGCGGTGGAGAGGTTCATGAAGTTGATACACGCAATGAGCAGGATGAATGCCGCGATGGCCGTGAATATGTAAATGTATTTGATGTTGCTATTCCCTTCCAGCTCATTTTCGAGGTTGGAAGTGAGGTGAATGTCCGTTAAAGGCTGTAATCCGATACCGAACCTGTCGCCCTTACGGATATACTCGTCATAGCTCATACCGAGAAATTCCTGGATTTCGGGACCGATGTATTTCCGCACCAGCTGCGGCATCTGGGCCGTCAGTTTCCCGACGGGATATCCTTTGCGCAAAAGCACATAGGTATGCGCACCGCTCGACAGCCATTTTTCTCCCAGCGTGACGGATTTCATCGAGCCGAAGAAATCGTAGTGAAAATGCGAATTGGAAGGTACATCCTCGCACACACCCGTTACCCGTACCGGGCCAAGCGTTCCCATTTCGAGGCTCTTGCCTATCGGGTCCTCGCTTCCAAAGTATTTCAATGCGGTGGATTTCGTCAGAACGACGGTCTTTGGCTCTTTGAGCACGCTGTTCGCGTCGCCTTTCAAAAGCGCCACGGAAAAGAAATTAAAAAAGTTGGAGTCGGTAAAAATGACGCGTTCTTCCAGGAAACGCTTCTCACCATTCCGGACCAGAAACGTGCCGCCGGTGCTGAACCTCGTGTACGCCTCTACGCCCGGGTAATCGTGCATGAGCGCCGGCCCTGCGGGCGCGGAAGCCCCCGCGAGGTTGATATCGTTACCACCAATGCGGCCATGTAATGTCACCCTGAAAATGCGATCGGCATTCCGATTGAAGCGGTCGTAGCTCAGCTCGTGCTGCACGAAGAGGAGGATCAGCATACAAGTCGCCAATCCGATAGCCAGCCCGAAAATGTTGATGGAAGCGAATGCCTTCTTGTTCCAGAGGCTCCGGAGCGCGATTTTCAGATAACTGGATAGCATAACAGGGCCGGTTACAGGGATGGATGGATGTATTACCCCATTCCACAGTCAAATTATGCACCAGCCAGAACTATCTAATCAATTAACTGAAAATCAATTTATTACATTTAAATAAAACAAATCGATGGTGTTCAGTATCGGACACGTCCCGTTCGATATGGAACGGGACGCGCCGCGCCGGACTATTCGCTCCGCAAACTCTTGACGGGGTTCATCACCGCGGCCCTGATACTCTGAAAACTGACCGTTATGAAAGCAATGGCTACGGACAACACCGCCGCTGCCACAAAAACCCACCAGTAAATATCGGTGCGGTAGGCGAAATTTTCCAGCCAGCGGTCCATTCCAAAATAGGCAATGGGCGATGCCACCACGAATGCGATGATTACCAGTTTGAGAAAATCTATGGAAAGCAGGCCTACGATGCTGGCAATAGACGCCCCCATTACCTTCCGCACGCCGATTTCCTTGGTACGCTGCATGGTGCTGTACGATGCCAGCCCGAGTAAACCAAGACAGGAAATGAATATTGCCAGGATCGCGAAATTGAGGAACAGCTTCTCGAAGCGCTCCTCGCTGCGGTACTGCCTGTCGAAGAATTCATCCATAAAATAGTAGCTGAACGGCCGGCCGGGAATCAACGTTTTCCATTTCTCTTCCACCGTCGCGACGGCCTCCTTCAAACGGTTACCTTCGATCTTGACCGACACGAGATCGGTACCGCCCGGTTCTATACGCATGGTGAGCGGCTTGATAGTTTCCTGTAACGAACGGAAATGGAAGTCTTTGATTACCCCGACAATTTTGCCCTCACGCCCCCATTGCCTGAAACGGCGGCCAATGGCATCTTCGGGTTTGGCATAGCCAAAAAGCTTTGTCGCCGCTTCGTTGACCACCATCGCCTGGGTTGTATCGGTGCCGAATTCTTTAGAAAACGGTCGGCCGGCTGCCATTTTCAGGCCAAACTGCGGAATATAGTCGAAGTCGACAAAGTAGAGGTCCAGGTTGGCGACCTGCAATTCGCCGCTTCTGTTCTCGATTTCTGAGTATGCCCCGCGATTGGGGCCTCCGGGAACACTCGATGATGCAGCCGTGGATTTAATACCTGAAATCCCTCGCAGCGATTCCTTGAATGCCTCGCGTTTCGGATCGCCTTCGGTATTGATCACCAGCATTTGGTCTTTGCTGAAACCAAGGTCACGGTTGCGCATATAGTTCATCTGGATGTAGACGATCATTGTAGCGATGATGAGCGCGATGGAAATCGCAAACTGAAACGTTACCAGCCCTTTTCTCAACAAAACACCTTTAAAGCTGGTCGTAAACCGGCCTTTCAGCACTGTTACCGGCTCGAAAGACGACAATACCAGCGCAGGATAAATGCCCGCCAGAACGCCGATCACTACGGCTGCCAACAGCATGTACACCAGAAACGACGGCTCGGCAAAAATGCTCGTAACGATCACTTTTCCGGCCAGGTTGTTGAACATCGGAACCAGCGCCGAGGAAAGGGCAATTGAAAATACGAGGGCAATGAGGCATAGCAGCACCGACTCGCTTACAAACTGCCTCGCGACCAGTCCTTTGGCGGCGCCCACCACTTTTCGGATGCCTACTTCCTTGGCGCGCTCCGCAGAGCGTGCGGTGGTGAGGTTCACAAAATTGATGCAGGCGATGAGCAGGATGAACACCGCCACCACCGAGAAAACATAAACGTTGCTCAGGCTGCCCTTCTCAGGCACGTCCCGCTCGGAATGTAAATGCACATCGGCCAGCGGTTCGAGGAAAAGCTTATAGGACATTTTTTCTTCCCGCATAAACTTACCCACATGGCGTTCCAGGTAGTTGGGAAACTTTTGTTCCAAAGTTTTAAAGTCTGTTCCGGGTTTCAGGAGCAGGTAGGTCGTCGCGCCGAAATTGCCCCATGCCTCGTCGATCCCCCGATTGAAACGCGTCGTCATGGTGGTCATGGACACGAACATATCCCCTTTGATCAGCGAATTTTCCGGAATGTCTTTCATTATGCCCGTAACCCTGGCAGGCAAGCCCTCTCCCGAAAGCAGTACGGTCTGCCCGACCGGGTCGCTGTCACCGAAGTACTTACGCGCGGCTTTTTCCGTAAAAACGAGGCTCAGCGGCTCTTTGAGAGCCGTGTTGGGATCACCCTGGATCAGTTTGAAATCGAATACACGAAAAAACGACGAATCGGCAAAAACCGTCGCTTCTTCCTGAAACTTGATATCCCCTTTCCGCACCAGGAAACTACCGCCATTAATGCGTGTATAGGCCTCTACCTCGGGAAAATCCTGTTTGATAGTCGGGCCGTAGGCCCAGGAGGTAATGCCTGCGTGAATGGTTTCCGAAGGCGTGATTACATCCGTAACCAGCCGGTAAATGCGGTCCGATTTGGTGTGAAACGCGTCATAGGTAAGCTCGAAATTGACGTAGATGGAAATCAGCAAACAGGCCGACATACCTACGGTGAGGCCCATGATGTTGATCAGTGAAAAAATCTTGTGCTTCCACAGGTTCCGGAAGGCAATTTTGAAATAGTTTCTTAACATGGCTGTCAGGTAAATTGGTTGAATTAGCTAGTCGTTCTTTAATGATGCCGCGGGGTTAATCATGGCTGCCTGAATGGCTTTGAAACCCACAGTGAGCAAGGTGAGGAGCAGCATCGCGCCGATCGTGAGGAAAGGCGCCCATACCGGGACGCTGATCCGATAGGCAAAGTCCTGCAACCAGTGCGACATGAAATAACAAGCGGCCGGCATGGCGATCACCCCTGAAATAAGTACCAGCACGACAAACTCCCTGGAAAGCATTCCGACGATGCCTGCGGCCGATGCACCCAAAACTTTCCGAATACCGATTTCCTTGGTGCGGGTTTCGGTGGTAAAAGTAATAAGGCCGAAAAGCCCCATGCAAGCGATGAAAATGGCAAGTGCGGTAAACGCAGAAAACATACCCGAGAGCCGCATTTCATTTTGGAAAGTGTCATTGAATGCGTCGTCCAGGAAGTAATATTCGAAGGGTGTTTCCAGATCGTATTTTTTGAAAAGGCGGCCTATTGCCTTCACATTGGCTGCCATGTCGGCACGCGCGTCCATCCTCACATACATCACGCCCCGGGAAGCGCCGGGCATACGGAGCATATTGGTGGTATCTCCGGCCACCGACAGCATCATGGCTTTGGTACCGTGCTGCACGTCCGAAAAATCGAAATTCTTCACGATCCCGTCCACCGCCACTCCGCTTATAATGGGCTGACCGAGCGGATCGCCTTTGATACCCAGCTCGGTTACGGCGAGCTCGTTCAGCAAGGCCTGGTTGCGCCGGCCGCCTTCGGCTGTCGGCGGCGTTTTCCATTGGAGCCCCAGGGTATTTACAAACTGCTCATCCACCACCATTTGTGCGAGGGCAATGTCCTTTTTGGTGATTTTGTTGGGGACAAAAAACATGTTGTACCCTTTGAAAAGGCCCACATTGGCGAAAGCGGCATTTGTAACGCCGGCTTGCTGCCTCAGCGCATTCCGGAATGGCTTGTAGTTTGCAGCCATCGACGGTCCGACCGGGATACTCAGCACCTGTTCTTTGTTGAGGCCGAGTTCTTTCCGCTGCATGAAAGTGAGCTGCTCGCGCACGATAAGGCTACCGACGACCAGTGCCATGGAAACGGCAAATTGGACAACGGTAAACGCGCGCCGCACGCCTACGCCACCGATGTTGCCGGTAAACCGGCCTTTGATCACTTCCAGGGGTGCAAAACCGGACAGTACGAAGGCCGGGTAACTTCCGGCTGCCAATGCGGTAAGGGCCAGCAGGCCCGCCAGGAAGGATAGAAAGAACGGTGATACCACGAAAGCGGTGTCAATTTTCAAGCCCAGCAATGCGTAAAATGGTGTGCTCAGGTAAACCACCATCAGCAATCCCAAACCGAAAGCCAGCGCACACACCAGTGCGGATTCCATATAAAACTGGCCTCCCAGGCCGGCCCGCGTGGCCCCGACCACCTTCCTCACGCCTACCTCACGTGCCCGCTGGGTCGCACGCGCGGTGGTGAGGCTCATGTAATTGAACAACGCGAGCAGCAGGATTGCCATGGCGGCGGCTGCGAAAATGGGGATAAGTTTGCTATTTCCGGAGTCGGTAAATGCGCCGCCGAGGTGCATGTCGTCCAGGCTTTCGAGCACGTATTGCGGTTTAAGATTCTGGCCTTCTTTCAGCGGGTTGAGGCCATTGATACTCCTTTCCACCAGCGCTTTGGACGTTCCGGGATTGAGCAGTAAATACACATTAAAATTGCCGGCGCCGGCTTCCCAATTGTTCCGGTTGGCCTCGCTCAGCCTGGGATATGTAGCATTTGAAATCACAAAATCGAAATCCAGGGAAGAATTGGACGGCGGGTCCTGCGCCACACCCGTAATCTGAAGAAGGTGTTTTCCTTCATACCGCAGCGTCTTTCCGATAACATCGGTATTGCCAAAGTATTTCAGGGCCGCCCGCTCCGACACCACCATTTTAAAAGGCTCCCGCAATGCGTCCGCATTGCCTTCTGCAAGCGGGAAAGTGAACACGCTGAAAAACGACGGGTCCGCAAACATGACATTCTTTTCGAGCACCGCTTCCTCCTGACGCGCCGGGTTCTCCATCGCGACGCTCCGGTAGGAAGGCAAAATCCTGACGAAATCCGCTACCTGTGGTGTGCCTTCTGCCACCGCCGGCCCGAAACTGGCAGCAAAGGAGTTCATTTGAAACTCATTGTCGCCCATTTTCACCTTGCCAAGCACCCGGTGAATGTCGCAGTGACGGGCATGAAACCGGTCGAAACTATGCTCATGCACCACAAACATCAGGATCAGCGTAGACACGCATATCCCCGCAGCGAGCCCAAAGACGTTGATGAGCGAATACATTTTGTGCCGGAAAAGGCTTCGAATGGCAATTTTCAGGTAGTTTTTGAGCATAATCCTGGGTCGCAAGGTTTGGGCTGTTGTCTGCATCGACCGGTCAACAAATTCGTACCAATATTCAAAATATCTGAATAGCAGTCATTTACAAAAGAATAAGTGTTCAAAAGCGGACAATAACTATGTTGTTCATTTATAAAATATAAAAGTGTACATTAGTAATAGACGCTTTTGTTTGATAGCAAAAAACAAATTTATACATTTGAATCATTAACCTGAGCCATGATCTTAAAGAGCACCATAGCGAGCGTTGCAGAGGCACAGAAAGCCAACGTATCCGTACTGGAACTGGGACTGGCCAGAACTGCACTGGACAAGCTGCCCGACATCACCTCCCATGCACTGATCGTCTCCGGGGTGCGTCGGTGCGGTAAAAGCACGCTGCTGCATCAGCTATCGCATGAAAAACATCCGGATGCATTCTATCTCAACTTTGAGGACACCCGCTTGTATGACTTTGAACCTGCCGATTTTGTCAGGCTGGACAGCCTGGTGACCGAAATGGGCAAGACGGTGCTGTTCTTTGACGAAATCCAGATCGTCGACAGGTGGGAAACTTACGTGCGCCAGAAACTCGACGAGGGCTGTAAAATTGTGATCACAGGTTCCAATGCCTCGCTGCTGAGCCGCGAGCTCGGCACCAAACTCACCGGTCGGCAGATCACCAAAGAACTCTTTCCGTTTTCATACAGCGAGTTCTGCGCCTTCCAGAACACCGCGCCCTCTTCGGATGCGACCCGCGACTACATGGCGATGGGTGGTTTTCCCGAATACGTGAAATCGGGGCTGGAAGAGGTCATGCACCACCTGTTCGAGGACATCCTGATACGCGATATCGCCGTTCGTTACGGGGTGCGCGACGTGCGTACTTTGCAACGGCTCGCATTGTACCTGATTTCGAATGTGGGCAGGCTGATAACCGGCAACAGGCTCAAAACGCTATTTGAGGCCGGGTCCACCAGCACGATCATGGACTATCTTTCGTTTTTTGAATACACCTACCTCTTCCATTTCGTACCAAAGTTCAGCTACTCGCTTCGCAAGCAACTCATTAATCCGCGCAAAGTGTACGCGATCGATACAGGTTTGGTGAATGCCAATTCAGGCTCTTTTACGGATGATTTCGGAAGTGTATTCGAAAACCTCATTTTCCTGCATTTACGCAGGAATTATAAGGAAATCTATTACTTCTCGGAAAAGAGCGAGTGCGATTTTGTGGTATCGGAGAAGGGAACCGTACGGCAGGTAGTGCAGGTTTGCTATGACCTCAACCACGACAATATGGATCGTGAATTGAAGGGGCTTTTTGAAGCCATCGCCCATTTTGGGTTGAAGGAAGGAACGCTTGTCACGTTCAATCAGAGCGACGAACTCGAACGGGACGGCCTGAAAGCCCGCATCGTGCCGGCCCACCAATATCTCGCAGATTGAAAAACGCCGGGCTTTCGGGCCCGGCGTCGCTCATTAGTTACCGCCATTCTGGACATCATCGTTGCGAATGCCCCTTTTGTTCTTTTTAATACCGTCTTTCAGTTTGCCGAACTTGTAGTTCACGCTGAAATTGAACGACCGGAAGTATTGCCAGCGATCCGTGAACTGGTCGAAGTCCGGGCCGAAAGTTTCGTTATGGAAGCGTCTGAATTTGGTAAAAGGATTGCTCACAGCTGCCGAAAGCGACAATTTATCTTTTACCACATCCTTATTCACGCTGAAAGAAGTGCTCTGAATCGAATTGCTGGTGCCTTGCAGGTTCACGCTCGGGCCATTCGCATTCAGGTTCGCATTCACGCGCCAGTCTTTCGGGAGGCGGTAACCCGTCGACACTGATAACTGGTACATCACACCGCTATTCGTAACCTCCACGCCATTCACCAGACCTGTCACCTTGCCATGCGCAACGCGGAGATTGGTACTGAAATTCCATTTCTTCGTGAATGGGTAATTGACGTTCAGGTTACCGCTGATGAGCCGCGCACGACCGGTGTTGCCGTAAGAAGTGCGCGTGATCTGCGTTTCGGGGTTCAGCACGGCAATCTGGAAAATCAGGTCTTTGAAATGCGTGTAACCGATCCCGAAATTGATATTGCCTTTTTTGGCCTTATTGAAACTCAATTGCAGGTCATTCACATACGCCGGGCGCAAATCGGGATTACCCGTACGCTCGAAGCTCGGGTTGGACCGGTCTACGAACGGGTTCAGTTGCCAGATACCGGGACGCTGAATGCGTTGCGTGAATCCGAAGTTGATGCCCGCATTGTTTTTGAGTTTCCGGTTTACCGACACAGAAGGAATGAAATTGAAATAGTTTTGCTTCACTTTCGAATCCGTCGAGATGAAATCGGCATCTATAATCGTCTGCTCCACACGCGCACCTGCCTTCACGCCCCAGTTTTTGAAATTGTACTGATAGGTATTGTAGGCACCGAATACCTTTTGCGTGTTGTTGTATTTATTGCTCATAGCCGCGTCCAGGTCATATGAGTTGGTTTCCGGGTCGAAAACCAGATATTGGAAGTCACTTTTATTGTCGCGCACAATGCCCTTCAAGCCGGCTTCGATATTCAGCTTTTTGACCGGGTATACCAGATCTACCTGGAATGTCTGCTCCGAAAAGCTCTGGTCGTTCGTCTGACGGTAGTCGGGGCGGTCATAATTGATGCGGTCCGAAATCCGGATATTGCCATTTTGTTTGTTATCATAGCCGTAATAGCGATAAGAAAAGGTCAGGAGCCGGTTTTTATCGGCTTTGAAACCCTTCTGGTAGTTGATCGCCGCATCCCGGCCATTGCCGCGGTCGGAGCTGTTGCTGCCGGCGTTGTAGCGTTCCAGGATCTCCTTATCTGAGTTGAGCAGTGAGGCCTGGTAGCCATTCTGACGGTTCCGGCCGCCGTTGATATTCAGCTGGGCGCTCAGCAAGTTGAGCGTATCCGCTTCGTAGGTAATTTCGTAACCGATGTAGCCATTCTTGTTGTTGATCTCCGTCCAGCCCCGCTGATCGAGCTCCGTAGGGTTCTCTCCTGTGGTAGTGCGGTTGGTGATCGACTGGGTGGCGGGGTTTTTATATTGGTTCACACCGGCATTCAGCGACATACCGATCTTCCCGAGCTGGGCCGAGAGCGAGCCACCAACTCCCGGTCCGCCCGTTGGGAAGCGTTCACTGACGTTGAGCGTACCATTGTATCCATTGTCGATTTTTTTGTTGGTAATGATGTTGATAATACCGGCCAGGCCTTCCGCATCATATTTCGCAGGGGGTGTGGTAATCACCTCTATGCGCACGATCGACGATGCCGGCATGCTGCGCAATACATCTTTGTAGCTTCGCTCGACCATACTCGACGGTTTTCCATTGATCAGGATTTTGAAATCGGCATTGCCTTTAAGAAAAATGTTATCCTCCGCATCCAGTGACAAATACGGTATCTTCCGCATCATTTCGAGCACGCTGTACACTTTGCTTTCGGGATCGGCTTCGAGATCGTAACTGATTCGGTCGACCTCCTGCTTAACGATCGGTTTCAATGCCGTAACCGTCACTTCTTTAAGCCCCACCACCTGCGGGCTGATGGTAATGCTGCCCAAATCCACATGCCGGCGCGTGGAATCAGTCAGGTCGATGTCGACGGTCTTGTTCTTATACCCTACTCCGACCAGCACCAGGATGTATTTCATCGGTTTCAGGTTTTGAAAAACAAATGATCCGTCGGTTTTGGAAAAATCGGCTTTGAGGGCCGTGTTTTTGTCTTTCATAAGGTTGAGCGTAATGAAATCCAGCGCCTTACCGGTTGCAGAGTCGGCGACAATGCCTTTGATACTTCCTCCGGCGGGAGTAGATTTTACAGGGGTCCCTGCCGCAGGAACATTCTGGGCGTGTAGGTCCTGGCAGCAAGTCAGCGCCGGGATCAAAATGGATAACAATAGTTGGAGTAGTGTTTTCATGGAAAAAATTTTCATGGCTAATAGATTTTTTGAATGGGCGTAGGAATCCCGATAAGAGATTTTGGCTCTTTCAGACAGCGATTAATATATCAATTAATTAAATATAAAGTTAAATTAATATACTAATACAGACTAACCTAATATTGATGTTACAAATGTATTGGAAGGTACTTTGTGATGCAAGGTACTATGCCTAATTTTTACCGTTAAGTGATGAACGGCGTAAAGAAGGAGGTGACCGGCGTGCTTTGCGAGGCTAGTCCGACGTATGGGGTCTATTGAGATTCCTTTCAATGAGAAAATTCAGGATAAGGCTGATACCTCCAAAGAGAAATACCATGGCCAGATAAGCGACCCCTTTGCTGAAATCGTAGGTTTTATCCAACCAGTTACCTGTAAGTATACCGAGCGCAATACCCACGAACAGCATTCCGAATTTCAATGTGGGATAATACGATTGATTCCGATCGGTAAAAATAGATGCGTCGGCTCCCTTCTCGATCAGGGCTATACGTTCGCGGTGGCGCGTCATCAGGAAGACGTAAACAATCCCGAAAATGCCCAGAAAAGCGGCAACAGAAACAAGTACACCATTCATGGCTAAAAGATGGTTAAATTTCGAATGTACCCATTGGACAGCCTCGGCGCCCTCCTGGTTACAGTTTTTGATAAAAAATTTTCAGCAAAAATATCGCTTCCTGATTGTAACCAGTCTTTCCACAATGCAGTCTAACAGGCAGGCGAGCCACCGAATGCATGAAAAACCAGGATGACCGGATATACATCGAGAAAGTGAAGCAGGGAAACCTGGCTTCTTACACCTATCTGGTCGATAAGTATAAAACCATGGCTTTCACCATCGCGATGAAGATCCTATCGAACGCACAGGACGCAGAGGACGCCGCACAGGAGAGTTTCGTCAAAGCCTATATGCAGATCGGCAGCTTCGAGGGGAAATCGAAGTTCTCGACCTGGCTTTACACCATCGTGTACCGGACGGCGGTTTCCAAGTTGAAGGAGCCGCGTCTTGCATTGCAAAGTATCGACGATGAATTCGAAGAGGATTACCATTACCAACACAGCCCGCCCCCGCTGGAAACTCTGCAAGCCCGCGAGCGGGAGCAGTTTGTGCGGGAGGCGATCGGACGCTTACCGAAATTGGAAGCCCTGGTCGTCACCTTGTATTATATGAACGACAGTACCATCGAAGAAATCGAACAGATAACCGGACTTTCGAACAGCAATGTCAAAGTGAAGCTGTTTAGGGCGAGGAAAGTACTGGGCAAAGAATTACAATTTTTGTTATAATGCGGGAATTATGAAGCCGATAGACGACAAGCAGGAAGCGCATTTCAAAAAACTGATCCGGGAGGCGGCAGCCGATGCACCTTCCGACGCCTTCACGCGCGCTGTCATGCAGCGGGTGCACGAAGAGACGGCCTTCCATGCATTAATGCAGCGCAATGCCGCCGAAACACCCCCTGCTACATTCAGCAGCGAAGTGATGGCACAAATCCGGGCCAGCCATCCCGTCGCCACACCCAAGCCTGTCATTTCGCGCCGGATCTGGTATGGAATCGCCGCTGGTTGGCTTGCATTACTCGTCGCTTGCTTTTTCTTGCCCGGCAATGAACCCCAGCCTGCATTTTTCTCCCAACTGAATGCACAAATGATGTCGAATCAGGTTTTCAGCCAGCAGCTCCACGCCATTCCGCAGCCTGTTATGCTGACCGTCATCGGGCTTGCGTGCCTGGTATTAATCGATTACTTTCTTCGCGACAGGTGGGCTTTCCTACAAAAAATGGCCAGATCCTGAGACCTGGCCGTCGTTCATGGCTATTTTGGATTGGTTAACCTCTGCGGTTGTAGCGGTTATCAAAACGGTGCTGATAAGCGAACAGGCGCTGGCGTTGTACGGGTGTCAGCACAGACAGGATTTCCCGTTGTTTCTCCTCTTCCAGTCTCTTCATGCCCTGATAGGTATGGTGTCTCTGGTTTCTGCCTGTCAAACGATCGTACTTGTTTTCGATCTTTTTGATCTGGTTTTCCTGCTTGCGGCTCAGCTTCACGATCTCGTCCAGCTTATTGATCTTAAACTCTTCCGCAGCATTGTCGGCGCGGGCGTTGATGATGACCTTGGCAGGCTGGCTGTGGCGCTGAGCGAAAGTATTTCCAGCACTGAAAGTAACTATTGCCGCGATGGCGAAAATGATCTTTTTCATGGTTTCCAGTATTTAAATTGTTTGTTTATGTCTTTTAGAGGCCATTTTCACCCCCAAGTTTAACGCACTGGAAACGCAATCTGCGAAATGTCACTACGAGTAGACGACCACGGGTTTTTAATCGACGAATGGTCACCGCAGGCTGGATAGAATTGCTAACCCGGCCATTAATTTTTAGATTTGGATAAAGTCAAATTTGCAAAAAGATGGCAACTACAGTTAAAGGAATATATGAACACGTCAAGGTTACGCTCGTCGGAAAGCCGCCCATCCAATCACGCACGGAGGTGACCGTAACATTTCAGACGGAAGAATCCCAAAAGCTTAAAAAGCGCGTTGCGGGCGTTTTGACAGGCAAGGTTTATATGTCCGACGACTTTGACGAACCATTGGACGATCTCAAAGACTGCATTTAAATGAGAATACTGCTGGACACACACTCTTTGATTTGGTTTCTTGAAAATAATCCGAAGCTTTCACGCAAAGCCAAATCCCTTATTGAAGACCTGACGAACGATGTCTTCGTTCACGCCGTCAGTTGGTTTGAAATAGCTATTAAAATGAAAATCGGGAAACTCACGCTTCCCGATCCTATTGAAGTGGTATTTGCAAAGGCCTGCGCCAATCAGATCGAAACGATTGAGATCGAACCGGCGCAACTCGCTACCTATCAAAATCTCCCTTTATTCGACACGCATCGCGATCCTTTCGACCGTTTGATCATCGCTACGGCATTGAACGGAAAGCTGGATATAGTCTCCAATGATCCGAAATTCTCGCAGTATCCGGCGGCAAGCGTTTTGTGGTAATTGAGCATTATTCACTCCGCAACGACTTAACCGGGTTCATCAGCGCGGCTTTGATGGCCTGGAAACTTACGGTGAGGAGGGTGATGGCGACTGCCAGCACGGCGGCGACGGCGAATACGACCCAGTTGAGCTGGATATGGTACTCGTATTTATCCAGCCAATCGTGCAGAAAATAGAGCGCTATCGGCGAAGCGATGACGCAGGATACGACCACCAGGTATACAAATTCTTTGGAAAGCATTGCCCACATCTGCGCTACGCTCGCTCCCAATGCTTTGCGGATTCCGATTTCCTTTGTGCGCTGCTCGGCAGTGTAGGCAGCAAGCCCGAACAGTCCAAGGCATGAAATAAACACCGCCAGTACCGCAAACACCCGCGCCAGCTTCCCTATTCGCTCCTCGGCCCGGAACTTGGTATCATATTCCTCGTCGGCAAACTTGAATTCGAAAGGCGAATCAGGGTCATGCTTGCGAAAAACGGCTTCCACCTTTTTGAGGGCCTTGTCAACCGGCGCTCCGGGCATTAGTTTGACGTTGATCAGGTTGGCCCATTCGTAATTCACCATGAAAATAGTAGGTACCGCCGGCTCATACGGCGATTGCATGACCATATCCTTGATTACACCCACCACCTGCCAGGGTTTGCCATTGTACCGGATGTTTTTGCCGATGATATTTTTCAGGCCCGTCAGCTTGACCGCCGATTCGTTGAGAATGAATGCGGAGGTGTCGGTAGAGAAATCGCGGGAAAAGTCCCGGCCTTCAATGACTTTCCAGCCAATTGTTTTGCCAAAATCATGGGTACAGGCAATGGTCCCGAACAGCGGTACCGAACCCGGCGCGAGGCCGTCCCATTCGAAACCGATCTGATTGGAGTAAATGCCGGTCGTTGGACTGGACGATTCGCTCATTTCGTAAACGCTGCCGGTTTTCAGGAGGTCATCCCGCAATGGATTGTATTTACCCCATAAGTTGGGAGAAATATTGATCTGCAAAAGCCCCTGCCTGTCGTAACCCACGGGTCGGTCTTTGGCATGCTGGATTTGCTGAAAAACGATGATCGTGCCGATAATGAGCGTAATCGAAACCGTGAATTGCAGCACCACCATGACCTTGCGCGGCACCGCCGAATACCTGCCCACCTTGAATGTCCCTTTCAGCACCGAAAGCGGATTGAACGACGACAGGTAAAAGGCCGGATAGCTGCCTGCCACCAGGCCTGTAAGCAATGCAAAGGCGATGAGCGTCAGCCAGAACTGCCAGTAAAAGAACGGGAACCTTACATGCTTGCCAGCGAGATCGTTGAATGCCGGCAGCGAAATGAGTACAATGAGGATGGCGATTACCAGCGCAAACATGACCACCAGAAACGACTCGCTCAGAAACTGGAACACCAGCTGGCTTTTTAGCGAACCGATCGATTTGCGGATGCCCACTTCCTTGGCCCGTTTCTCCGACCGCGCCGTGCTCAGGTTCATGAAGTTGATACAAGCCAAAAGCAATACAAAAGCACCGATAATGCCGAAAAGCCACACAAACTGGATGCGTCCGCCAACGTTGCGGCCGTCCTTGAAATCGGAGTAGAGGTGCCAGCGGCTCATGGGATGAAGCATGTACTGCGGCTTGTCGGTTTTGGAGAATGCATGCGGCATTTCCACGTCGCGGATCTTTCGGGAAACTGTCCCAATGTCGGCGTGGTCGGCTACTTGTGCGAACCATTGAAAAGAGTGGTTGCCCCATTGCGTTTGCGCGCCCTTTACCCAGCCTTCGGCTTGCAGGTAGTCGTTCCAGGGCAGGATGAGATAGAGCTCGTTGAAACTGGAATTGAACGGGATATCCTCATACACGCCCGTCACTTTCACATCCTTCTTAATGTCGAGTTTGAGCGTCTTATTCAATGGGTCGGCATTTCCGAAAAGCGCTTTTGCAAGCGATTCGCAAATCACCACCGAGCCCGGGTTCTTTAATGCGGAGTAATCGCCCCGGATCATTTTCAAACCGAGCATTTCAGGAAGCGACGGCTGCGCCCACATGCCTGTTTTGTTAATTTTCTTATCTCCGTTAGCCAGCAGATGGCCGAAGTTCCAGGACGCCAGTGCGGTATGCTTGAAATCCGCCGAATATTTGGTAGCCATTTCGGTGACCGATGGGATGGACACCGCGGTACCGGTGCCCGTTTCACCGTTGAAAGTCTGGCTGATCCACGCCTGCACCACGCGATCATAGCTTTTGTGGTATTTATTAAAGGACAGTTCATCCCACACCCACAGCCCAATCAGCATCGTCACCGCGATGCCCACCGCCAGGCCGACGATGTTGATCAGAGAATAAACTTTGTTTTTAAGCAGGTTACGGAGCGCGATTAACAGATAGTTCTTGATCATGGCCGGGTCGGAAAGGGTGAGCGTTTAGAATGCATTTCGCGAAAGATGTAAAAACCTGCGCGCTGGTTGCATGGGTAAGCATCTCATTATTCACTCCTTAATGCCTTCACCGGATTGGTCATCGCCGCCTTGATGCTCTGGAAGCTGATCGTCACCAGCGCGATCAGTACCGCCGCCACGCCCGCTGCCGCAAAAAGCCACCAGCTCACATTTACTTTATAGCTGAAATCCTGCAACCACTCATTCATGAAATACCATGCGATAGGCGACGCGATGACCAGTGCAATCACCACCAGTTTGATAAAATCAATGGAGAACAACCCGAAAATATTCATGGCAGATGCGCCTATGGCCTTCCGGATGCCCATTTCCTTTGTACGCGACTCGGCCATGAATGCGACTACGCCATACAAGCCAAGGCAACCGATAAAGATTGCAATGCCGCTCAGTATCCGGAACAATGAAAAGAGCTTTGCTTCCTTTTCATAGAAACTTTCGAGCGTCTGGTCATAGAAATTGTATTTGAACAAAAAGTCCGGATACGCTTCCGCCCAGGCCTTTTCAATCCGGCCGATCTGTTCGAGACCGGCACTTTTATCCAGTTTCACGCTCAATGTCCGGTAGTTGTCGCGCATGGTGGTCATCACGCACGGGATAATCTCCTGGTGGAGCGTGTAGGTATTAAAGTTTCTCACCACGCCCACCACCGGCAGCTTCAGGTCGCTCCCACCGATGGCGAGCCTTTTACCAATCATATCCTGGGGATTCTTGAAACCCATTTTCCGGGCGAATGCCTCATTTACAATGTACTCGCGAATCGTATCCGATGGCAGGTAAAGCCTTCCTGCGGCCAATTTCAAACCATATGTATTGAAATAGGCGGTATCTGCGGGGCGCATTACCACGTCGAAATCCAGAAATTCGGCATCGTTTTCATATTTGAAGCCCGTCTGCCAGTTGCTTCTCGACATGGGAGTAAATGCGCTGTAAGCAATGGATTTGACACCTGGGATCTGAGCCACCTTCTGCCGCAATGTTTCCAGCTTCCCTTCTCCCTGGTCGGGAACACCGATCGTCACGATTTCATCCTTTTGAAAACCCAGATCCAGCGAGTTGAAATATTTCATTTGGCTATATGCGATCAGAGTGCCTATCAGGATCACCTGCGAAATAGAGAATTGCAGCACGATCAGGCCTTTGCGCAGGTTGGACTGCCCGCTTCCCGCCGTGCGCATTTTACCTTTCAGCGCCAATATGGGCTGGTAGCCAGACACGACCAATGCAGGATAGAAGCCGGCAAGAAAGGTAGTCACGACCGTGAGAACAACGCAACATAGCAGGATATAGGGGTCCTGAAAGAACACTACATTCTCCGACTGAATATTGAGAATGCCGGCGATGTACGGCAGCAACAGCTGCGCCGACACCAGCCCAAGCAATACTGAAAGCAGGGTAATAATCCCTGTTTCGGAGAAATATTGCCGCAGCAGTTGTCCGCGTGTGCTGCCCAGCACTTTGCGTACGCCCACCTCGCGCGAGCGGCGCAGCGCCTGAGCGGTAGCCAGGTTTACAAAATTCACGCAGGCGGTGATCAGAATAAAAACGCCCACCAGCGACATCGCCCAGATCATCCCCTTGCTGATCGAGCGGTTGGCATAGTTGCCTATTTTTGTAGCAAAATGAATGTCTTTAACCGGCTGTAAGACGAATTTGAGCTTCGCGGCATCTTTGGGATCCCGGTATTTTTTATTGAATGCCAAAAGTTGCTGTTCAAATTGCGCTTCGCTGACATTTTCCGGCAGCATCAGGTACATTTGCCCGCCTCCGTAGCTGGAAACCCAGTCGTCCCAGTTGGTAAATGCGCCAAACTCTTTCAAAGAAGCAAACGACAGCATTGTTGTGAATGGCAGGCTGGTGGTTGCGGGAGGGTCGGCTACGACGCCGGTTACTACAAAATCCATTTGATTACGCACCCGGATGCTTTTCCCCATGGGATCTGCATTGCCGAAAAACTTGCGGGCTTGCCCCTCCGTCAGCACCACAGAGCCCGGATTTTTGAGGGCCTGCGCGGGCGAACCTTTGAGCCATTTGTAATCGAACATCCGGAAATACTCGGGGCCTGTAAATGCGATACTATACCCCGGATCAGAAAACTTCTTTTTCTCCGAACCCTGTGTGATTGTGATGAGCGTTTCGCGAAGGCCATAAGTACAGGTCACCTGGTTCCTGATTTCCGGAAAATCGTTGCGCAATGCCGCCAACGCCGGCAGGGGGATACCCGCACTAAATCCTTTCTCTCCGTCCTCTATATTATGGTTGAGCAGCCGGTAAATCCGGTCAGCATGCCGGTGATGGCTGTCGAAGCTTAGCTCATACCTGACCGTAAAAAAGATCAGCAAACAACAGGCAAGGCTCATCGTCAGCCCGGTAATGTTGATTAAAGTAAAGTTCCAGTTGCGGCGAAGGTTTCTGAGTGAGGTTGTGAGATAGTTTTTGATCATGGCCAGGTTAGTTGGGATTAAAGCATTTGCATTGCATTAAATCCTGTACCAAGTCAACAACAATTTGTTTTTCAATCGATTACATCAATAATAAAAACTGCCGCACGTCCGCTTTCGAACAGTTTTGTACGTGTTCGAACATCAGGCGCTTCCAACATCGCCTATTAATTCCTTACATATTGAGTCAATCCATTGTGCGAAACCCAATTGGGGACATTACCACGCGTAACTTCTTCAACATCTGTGTTTGTTACCGAAATAAAAGATACACTGGCAAAAAGCTTAATGTGCTTTTTAAACAAAGGAATTGTGTCTCAGTACATTGATTGAATCACATGCGGCTCCACAAGGTGTCCGCCACTCTGATGCCTCACTTTCGCGCGCAACAAACACAGTTCGACATTGTCCGTAAAAAACAGGATCAGATGAACATTCACGTCACTCCGGGAAACGGCCAGGCTTCGTAGGTAATCGTAATGAGAAAGGTAGCCAAGATTTAATTCCAGCGCGAAATCATGCGCATTGCGGATACTCATCCATATTCATTTTACCCGGACGTTTCTGCATAAGTCCGGTTTTCGTTACCACATCGCTTTCCATAAAGTTCTGGCCTGGTCTACTGCAAATATAAGGTGTTGAGGAATTAACCCCAACACCTTGGCAACCTCTTGAAAGCCTACTATTCGCTCCGCAGCGACTTCACCGGGTTCATTAGCGCGGCTTTGATGCTTTGGAAGCTGACGGTGGCAATGGCGATAAGCACGGCTGCCAGAGCGACGCCAATGAATACAAGCGGGCTGATTTCAATGCGATAGGGGTAGTTGTCCAGCCAGAGCTGCATGAAATACCAGGCGGCAGGCGTCGCGATCAGGATCGCGATGAGCACGAGTTTTACAAAATCTTTGGACAGTACAAATACCAGGCTGCCGATGCTCGCGCCGAGCACCTTGCGAACACCGATTTCCTTCGTGCGCTGTTCCATGACGATCAATGCGACGGCGAACAACCCCAGGCAAGACAATATCACCGCAACCGACGACGCCAGACTGAAAACCTGAGAAAGTCTTTCCTCTTCCTTGTACCACGCGTTGGTATTTTCATCCAGGAACGAGCCGATAAATTCAGATTCCGGCGTAATTTCCTTCCACACGCTTTTCAGCTTTTCCATGGAGGATGCCAGGCCCTGCGGCGTGACACGCACAAAAATGTATCCGATCCCATCCGTATGCGAGAGGTACATGGTAATCGGCTTCTTTTCTGCCTTGGAAGAATAAAGATTGAAGTCAGGAACGACACCGATGATCTGGTGCCTGATGCCGGCAGTGTCGGTCTGAAAGAACTTGCCCACAGGGTTCTTTTCGCCAATCGCTTTGGCCATGCTTTCGGTAATGATCACCCTTCCCATCGAATCGGTCGGATAAGCTGGGCTGAACTCCCTTCCGTCAATCAGCTTGATATTGAGGGTTTTCAGATAATCGTAACTGATATGCAGCCAATCCGTTTCCACTTCTCGCTCTTTGAAAGTAAAACCGACGGAACTTCGCGAACTGCTTCTATCCAGGCCCATTCCCAGGTTCACGGCGGAACCGGTAATGCTCACGACATTAGGATCATTGGCGAGGCGGTTACGCATTCTGCGCAGCGCGGTTTGCCCATTCACCTTCCTACCCACCGGAATGCTGATCACCTCTTCCTTCTGGAAACCGAGCGGCTGCTTACGAAGATGGTCTACCTGCTGCACCGCGATGATCGTGCAGCATATCAGCAGGCTCGAAAGGGCAAACTGGGCCACGATCAGAGAATTTCTTAATATGCCCGGCTTTTTGAGGGATACTTTCCCCTTTAAAACCTCCACCGCATTGAATTTCGACATTTGCGCCGCGGGATAACCGCCCGCCACCAGCGTAACAAACAAGAACAACCCAACGAGCAACGCCATTTTATCGGGCTCGAAAATGTATTCCAATGTCAGCTTAGATCGGAAAGTTGCATTGAATGCAGGAAGCAAAAGAATCGCCAGTACGATGCCCGCCAGAAAACCCAGAAAACATATAACCCCGGCCTCTCCCCAAATCTGAAAGAAAAGCTGCTGTTTCAAGGCACCGAGCGACTTGCGTACACCCACCTCCCGTGCGCGGATGAAGGATCGTGCGACGTTGAGATTGATAAAGTTGATGCAGGCGATCAGCAGGATGAAAATGCCGATGCCCATCAGCGCATATACGAGCGAGCCCTCACTGGCGCCCGATATTTCCCGGTTGAAATGCACGTCTTCCAGTTTCTGAAGGCGAAGTGCATACAAATCACCCCGTTCGTCGGGCTTGGCGCCTTTCTTTTTAAGCTGAGTGATGGTCTCTGCGAAATATTTGGCGGTGAAAGGTTTCAGTTTCTTTTCGAATGCAAGCTTGTCGACACCCGGTTTCAGTTTAAGAAAGATATTATGCGAGAATGCATCCCATTGATCCTTCTGCTGCTGGTAATTGTCCACATTCTCGCTGCGTATGAATGCATCGAATTGTAGCGAAGAATTTTCCGGGAAATCCGCAAGTACCGCGTTTACCACATATTCTTTTTTGTCCCCATCCAGGCCCAGCTGGACGCGCTTACCCATCGGGTCTTCCTCTCCAAACACAGCCTTAGCCATGTGCTCTGTCATCACAATGCTGCTCAGGTCCTGCAAAGCGGTTTGTGCATTGCCTTGCTTAAATGCGAACGAGAAGATTTTGAAGAAGTCAGGTTCGGTAAACTTGATATTCTTGTCGAGGAACTTGCCTTTGTATTCCACTACATCCGACCCGTTGACTACCCGTGCTATGGCTTCAATATCGGGATATTCATCCTTCAATGCGGGTGTGATCGGGAATGGCATCGAGGCCGCGCGATTTACACGCTCAGGGTCATTGGAAAAGAAATAGGGTTCGTATATCCGGTCTTTGTCGGCGTGAAAGTTGTCATACGACAATGCGAAGTAGGCCGTCAGGAACAGAAACACGCTTACACAGAAAGCGACCGACAACCCAACGATATTAATGAAGGCATAACCCTTGCTCTTCCAAAGGTTACGCAACGCGATTTTGATATAGTTCTTGAACATATTGTTCCCTATTCTGTTTTCAATGATTTCACAGGATTCGTAACGGCCGCCTTGATGGCCTGGGTGCTGACGGTCAGCAATGCGATGACTACCGCGAGTGCGCCGGCTCCGGCAAACATCCACCATTGCAAGCTGATTTTATAGGCGAAATCGTCGAGCCACCGGTTCATCAGGTACCACGTGAGCGGGGTGGCTATCACAATGGAAATGACAACCAATTTTACAAAATCGCCCGACAGGAGGCCCACAATGTTAGTGATGGAAGCCCCAAGCACTTTTCGCACGCCTATTTCCTTGATCCGTTGCTGGGCGGCAAACGTAGCCAGGCCGAATAGTCCAAGGCAGGAAATCAGGATAGAAATGATGGTAAATGCATTGACCAATCTGGAAGTCCGCGCATCGGCGGCATAGTTCTTCTGAAAATCCTCATCCAGGAATGTGTAGGAAAATGGTTCGTCGGGGATGAGCGACTTCCATTTGCTTTCTATCAATGGAATGGCCGCAGCCGCATCTTTGCCGGCGATATGTGCAATCAGGTAATTGTAACTCGGGTCCATATTGAGGAAAAAGGCATAGGGTTCGATCACCTTGTGCAAATCCTGGAAATGGAAGTCCTTTACCACGCCTACCACCTCCACCGAGCCCGGTGTGTCGCCGCCATTGTTGAACAGAAACTTCTGCCCTACCGCCTTATTGAGCGGCACGTTGAATTTCCGTAGCGTAGCTTCATTCACCACGACTTTATAGTTGGTATCAGCCGGAAATTCCTTAGAAAACATCCTTCCCGCGACGGGTTTAAAGCCCATCGTTTCCATAAAATCCGGGGCTACCCAGTTGGTTTTGATCACATTATCGTCGTCCACAGTCTGTCCGGGCAAATAAACCGACATGTCGCTCGGGTTGAGAATGCCGGGATAATAGGCCGTACCGGACGCCGAGGTAATGCGACTATCCTGCAAAAGTTCGCTTTTCAATGCGGTGTATGCCTGCCGTGCCTCCTGGCTGCGGAAAGGGATGACGATCTGCTGGTCTTTTGTAAAACCGAGCGGCTGATCTTTCATAAACCGGATTTGCCCCTGAATGACAATCGTAGCCACCACCAGGCCGATCGAGATCACAAACTGGAACACCACCAGCCCGCGACGCAGCGTCGTAGCTGATACCGAGTTAACAAACCGTCCTTTGATCACATCCAGCGGATTGAATACCGACAGATAAAATGCAGGGTAGCTTCCGGCCAGCACGCCGGTTACAAGCGCGAGCAGCACAAATCCCCCCACGATCTTCGGTTGGAGGAGCTCTTGCACATCCAGCGATTTGTCGGCCAGCTGGTTGAAAAACGGCAACAGCAGCACTACCAGCACCATCGCTACGGCCAGGCCAAGCAGTGTGAGCACCATGGATTCGCCCAGGAACTGCCCGACCAAACTGCCCTTGCCGGCTCCCATCACTTTACGCATGCCTACCTCAGCCGCCCGTTTCGCGGAACGCGCCGTGGCGAGGTTCATAAAATTGATGCAGGCGATCAGCAAAGTGAATACTGCGATGCAAGCGAGAACGTACAGGTAAGTGGAGCTCGTCGTAGCCGATACGATGCGGTCGATCTGGTTGAAAAGGTGAATATCGCGGACTGGAAGCAGTGCCAGTATCTTGTCATATCCCGCGATTTTGAGGTCTTTACGCGCATATTTTTCGATGAATGCAGGCAACTTCGCTTCGAACGCGGCTGCATCCGTACCTGGCCGTAGGCGGATGTAGTGGTAAAACATATTGTTGGCCGTGAAATTGAGATCCGGCTGCCGAAGGTAGTCGCCTATCCATCCCACTTTGAAAGACACAAAGTAATTGGCATCAATATGCGAACGGGCGCTTTCATCGCGAAAAACGCCGGTCACTTTGAAATTCTCGTTATGCCCCGTCTTTCCGCCTACCTTGATAGTGCGGTTCAACGCGGGTTCGTTGCCGAAAAGCTTTTGCGCCAGCACGTCGGAAAGAACGATCGAATGCGGGTCATTAAGTGCAGTCCGTTTGTCCCCTTCCAGAAACTGATAGGTAAAAACATCAAAGAATGTGGAATCTACGTGCGTTCCTTTGGGCTCGTAGAATGAAAGCGGGCTCTTTCCTGATTGCTCCACGGTTAGCAGCGCCTTGTCTTCCAGGAAATTTTGCCACAGCCTCGTCGCCTGCACCACTTCGGGATACTCGGCTTTCAGCGCCTGCGCGTAAGGTGCCGGCGCGCGGGGATTGTCCATTTTCTCTCCATTGGGCTGCACGTTTTCAGAGCGTACCAGGTAGAGGTCATTCACATGCTCCTGATGCTTATCGAACGAAACCTCGCTCAGAATGTAAAGCAGCAGGAGCATGCAACACGTCATACCGACCGAGAGGCCGAAGACATTGATAACGGAGAACATCTTGTTTTTCAAGACGTTCCTCCAAGCAATTTTCAGATAGTTTTGGATCATGGCTGGTCATGGATTGCATTCCGGTTATTGGAAATGAATAATTGTACCAATCGTCAAAAGCCAATCTAAAACACTCATAATAAACCTGTTGACTCAATAAAAAGACAACAAGAGTGTCCGAAACTGGACACTCTTGTTCGATATTGCAATAAGGGGTTAGTCAAAGCAATAGCTTAATTTTTGATTTGCGGATGAGTGGATTTCCCTACTCGCTCCGCAAACTCTTCACCGGGTCGGCCAGTGCGGCTTTAATGCCCTGAAACCCGACGGTCAGCACGGTGAGCAGTAATGCGCCGAATGCGACCAGCACGAAAATGTACCAGGGCAGGTTGACGTGGTATTCAAAACTTGCAAGGTATTTGACCACAAAAGTGTAGGCCAGCGGCAATCCCACGAGCATGGAAATGCCTAACAGCACGATAAAATCACGCGATAGCAGTACGGCAATTCCCTGCACACTGGAACCAAGCACTTTCCGGATGCCGATTTCCTTCGTACGCTTACTGGCGGCAAGTGATATCAGTCCAAAAATGCCTGCGAATGCGATAATGATCGCCAGGAACGTTACAAAATTCACCATTTTCCAGATACCGTCGAGGTCGTTGTACTGCCGGCTGAGCTCCTCCTGCATATAGAAAAACTTAAACGGCCGTTTGGAAGGAATTTTCTTCATATCCCTTTCGAGCGTCGCCAGAACGCTTTTTGCTTGTGAAACATCGGCGAATTTCAACGACAGGTAGCTGTTCAGGCTCGGCGGGCCATCGTACCAATGCAGCAATGGCTCGATACGGTCTTTCAGAGGGCCATAATGGAAGTCTTTCATCACGCCTACCACCGTATATACCTCGGTATTGTTGCCCTGGCGAAGCCGTTTCCCTACGGCAGTCGTCCATCCGAACGCCTTGCGGGCAGCCTCATTGATCACCACAGGATGCTGCTCCCCGTTTCGGTCCAGCTCTTCGGAAAAATCCCTTCCTTCCACCATGCGGATATCGTAGGTGGCGGTATAGTTGGTGCTGGTACCCACGTGTCGCAGGCGAATGCTTTTAGGGTCCTTGCCCTCCGGTGTGTACACATTGTAATTATTCCAGTACCGCGTCGGAACTACACCCGATACGGCTATGCTCCGGATCTTCGAGTTTTGTTTTAAACCATCGAGAATGGGGACAAATTGCTGAACGGCCACATTCTCGTCCTTGTACTGCAAATCCGAGGACACTACCACTACATTCTCCGCCTTGAAACCGGTATTGGCCTCGCGCATGAAGCTGATTTGCCAGCGCACCGCGATCGCACCGACTACCAGGACGATGGCGATTACCAGCTGGACGACGATTAATGTTCCCTGTGTCCAGTTCCCGTATCCCGGCCTGCCCGATAGTTTTCCCTTCAGTGTATCCCGCAGGTCTAGCCTGTTCAGATACGCCGCAGGAATGGTTCCGGCTACGAAAGCGATAATGCCAACAATCCCCATCAAGGTGAGGAATGTAGCGGAATCCTGCTGCCAGTTGACCACCAGCTGCATTCTGCCCTGCCTGAACTCGTTGAATTGGGGGACCAGGTACAGGATTCCGAACGCAACGGCGATCAGCAGTGACCCGACCAGTACCAGCGCCGATTCGGTCCAGAACTGCGCGAGTACCTGCCCGAGCGTGGAACCGGTTACCTTTCTCACGGCCACTTCCTTCACCCGCGTGAACGACATGGCCGTATTGAGATTAACCATATTAATACTGATAATCAATACAATAAATACGGCAATGGTGATTGCACCGTAGATCATCCAGCGAAAATTGGGGTTTTCATAGTGGATGAATTCTTTCAGCGGAGCAATGCGGATCTCCCGCTTTTGTCCGTCCGCGTGGAAATGCGTTTTGGCAAATGCAGGGAATTTCGCTTCCAGCCCGGCGACATCGGCACCCTTTCTCAATTTGAGATAAACTGTGGCGAATGTATTGTACCAATCGGCGCCCGAAGCAAAATTCTTATTGTCTTCCAGATTCGACGCCGGAAGCAGTACTTCAAACTGGATAGATGAGTTCGCCGGGACCGGTTCGAGCACGCCTGTAACCGTAAACGTCATGGAATCCTCCACCGTAACGGTTTCCCCAACCGGGTTCACGTCCCCGAAGAGCGCCTCGGCAGCCTGATCGCTCAACACGATCGACTGCTTGCGTTTCAATGCAGAAGCTGCATTGCCGTATTTGAGCTTGAAAGAGAAGATATCGAAGAATGTGCTATCCACATATTTCGTCCGTTGTTGCAGGTCCTTGCCATTGCGGTTGAGCCACACATCATTCCATCCCTGCACGTGCGTACCCGTTTCAATTTCCGGAAAAGTCTTAACCATCTGTTCCAGGATGGGATACACCGTCTGGTTGTAGCGCGAGGTAGCGTCGGCTGTCTGCACAAAAAAGATCTGATCGTTGTCCTTGTGAAAGGTATCGAACGTAATGCCCCGCTGAATGAAAAGGATCAGAACACCCGCACTCGCCAGCCCCAGCGAGAGCCCCAGTACATTGATCGCCGTGAACAGCCGGTTTTTCCACAAAGACCGGAATGCGATTTTTAGATAGTTTTTTAGCATGGCAGGGAGATTAGAAAAAAGGGAGGAAGGAAGAAAGGGAGGATGGAGGCTCCGTTTCTTCCTGCTAAATCATTCCGTTCTTAAAGACTTGACAGGGTTCAGCATGGCGGCGCGGATGCTTTGATAGCTGACTGTCAGGACCGCGACGGCGACGGCCAGTGACGCGGCCCAGGCGAAGTACGTCCAGGATACCGAAATGCGGTAGGGGAAGTCCTGCAACCAGATATTGGCCCCATAATATGAAATCGGCAATGCGATGATGATCGCGATGATGACAAGCTTAACAAAGTCCATCGAAAGCAGGGCGGTAATGCTGGCCACCGAGGCCCCGAGTACCTTGCGGATACCGATTTCCTTGATACGCGTTTCGGCATTGAAAGTCGCCAAACCGAATAACCCGATGCATGAGACAAAAATGGACAACACCGCCGCAAGCGTGATCATCTGCTTCCATTTCGCTTCGGACTCATACCTTTTCAGGTTCGCTTCGTCTTCGAATGTGTATTCAAACGGCAGGTTCCTGATATGGTTTCTGAAAATCTTTTCAATAGCCTTGATCGTCGCGGGGGTATCCTTGCTGTCCAGTTTCGCCCAAATGGTACCTAGCCGGTATTTCGGGTCCTGGGTAAGCACCAGGGGCGCAATAGTGTCTTTCAGGGACGCATAGTGATAGTCGCGGATGACGCCGATGATCTTCATCTTTTTATTCTTCCATTCAAAATCGACCTCTTTCCCGATCGGGTTTTTCAACCCGGCACGTTTCACGAATGCCTGGTTGACGACAATTGCTTCCTCGGGATCTGTGGCAAAGCTTTTGGAAAAATTACGGCCCGCCACCACGGGTATCTGCAATGTGCTCAGGAACTCGTCGCTCACGCCGATGTAGCCAAAACCAATTTCACGTCCGTCGACTTTCGCCGCCGTCCCATTATAATTTCCATTAAATGCCGCTACCGATGCTATTCCGGCAGTATTTTTCAATTCTCTCTGGATCACCCCCAATACATCCCTATCCGGTCCGCCGCGACCCAGACTGAATTTGACCAGGTTCTGGTCGTTGTAACCCAGGTCTTTGCTGGTCAGGTATTGAAATTGAGAATAAATCACGATTGTCCCGATCACGAGGCACACCGACAATGCAAACTGGAAAACGACGAGTCCCTTCGTCAGATAGTTTTTCCGGGCCAGGCGGGTACGGTTGTATAATGTCTGCACCGGACTGAAACCTGAAAGCACCAGCGCCGGGTACACGCCGGCGACGAGGCCGGTCATAAAAAACAATGCCACGTAACCCGACACCAGGCCGGTATCGAGCAGATATGACAGTGCCAGTTGTTTATTGGCAAGCTCGTTGAATACCGGCAGTGCAATTTGCGTAAACAGGATTGCGAGTGCAAATGCCAGAAACGAGAGCAGGAACGACTCTCCCAGAAACTGATAAACCAGCTGTTTCCGTAAGCCTCCGACCACTTTACGCACACCAATTTCCTTCGCCCGGTTGAGCGAGCGCGCTACCGTGAGGTTCACAAAATTGATGCAGGCGATCAGCAAAATGAAAATAGCGATGCCCGACAAAATGTAGGAATAAATGGGGCTGCTGCCATGGTCCAGGCCATTGCGCACGTCGCCGCTGCTGCTTTGCAAATGCACATCCAGGAAAGGCATAAGGCCAAACGCCACCTGGTTCATAAAATCCCGCTCCTTCCCGGGCTCTGCGGGCACCTTGCTCCGTGAAACCTGGTTCATTTTACGGACTACCGCATGATAGTCCGCCTTTTCGTGCAGCAGTAAAAAGGTATTCATGTAAAAGCCCATCCATTCATTATCCGTCCATCCTTTCGCTTCCTGATAGGCGAACGGCAGCACGGCGTCGAATTGGATGGAAGAGTTCTGCGGGCAGCGCCGGGCCACGCCCGACGCTTTAAACGCCTCAAAATCATCCCCGATTTTGAGCTGCATCGTTTGACCAACTGCATTCTTCGTACCGAAATATTTGACGGCCAGGTCTTCGCTCAATACGATCGAGTGGATATCCGCCAACACCGTTTCAGGATCTCCGGAAAGCAGCGGCATGGAAAATACCGAGAAGAACGGCGCGTCCGCGAACAAAACGTCCTCTTTGAGCACCTCATTCCCTTTTTTGATGACAAATGAAGTGCTCTGCGCCCGGATAACCTCCCTGATTTCCGGAATGTCCTGCTTGAAAGTAGGCCCGTGTATCGCATTGGTACTGCCGAAGGTCCGCGTTTCGGTTTCGTCCTTGCTGGTAACCATTACCCGGTATAGCTGATCTTTATGCTTTTGAAAGCGGTCGAAGCTCACCTCGTCCTTGGTATACAGCACAATGAGCATGCAGCAGGTAAGCCCTAGCGACAAACCGGCAATGTTGATAACCGAGAAAACCTTATTCCTCGTAAGGTTGCGGACGGCGATTTTGAAATAGTTTCTAAGCATGGCTATTATTCGGATTTCAATGATTTTACCGGATTCATCAGCGCGGCTCTGATAGCCTGGAAACTCACCGTAAACAGCGCAATGAGCAGCGCCACCACGCCGGCCGCAACGAAATACCACCATTCCATTTCGATGCGAAATGCATATTTTTCCAGCCAGCCATTCAGGAAATACCAGGCGACGGGGAATGCGATGACAGCAGCAATGCCAACCAGCTTCACAAAATCCGCTGACAGCATCCCTACCAGATTGGAAACACTGGCGCCAAGTACTTTGCGGACGCCAATTTCCTTCGTACGCTGCTCCGCGGTGAATGCGGCCAGGCCGAACAACCCCAGGCAGGAAATGAAAATCGCCAGGAATGCAAAATAATTGGAAAGCTTGCTCACGACCGTTTCAGCTTTGTAAAGATTCCCGAATTCCTCGTCTGCAAAATGATACTTGAACGGCATGCCGGAATTGTACCGACGGAAGACCTTCTCGAGACTTTCAATCGCCTGCTTCGTTTTCCCCGCTTCCGCTCGCACCATTCCTACACCCCAGGCTTCTTTCTTAGGCTGAAGGCTAATTATCAGAGGCTCAATGGCCACGTGGAGCGAGCCGATATGAAAGTCCTTCATCAAACCGACGATCTTCCCTTTTTTACCCCACATGGTGAGTTCCTTGCCTACCGGATCCTTATAACCGATCTTTTTAGCCGCCGCCTGGTTTACCAGGTAATTGGACGTATCGGTCCCGAACGACGGATTGAAATCCCGGCCATCCAGCAATTTGATTCCCATGGTTTCGACAAAGTTGAAACCTACCGGATTCACACTGAAAAGCAATTGTTTGGTGGTATCTTTTCCGGGCCAGTTGACACCCATCGTCGAGCTTCCATAATCCAGCGGGCCGGCCTGTGAGCGGGTCACCGACTTAATGCCCGGCTCCCCTTCGAGTGCCCGCTTAAAGGCATCGAAGTTGTTGCTTATTGTGTTTTCGATATCGGGAATGTATAACAGGTTTTCCTGGTTGAAACCCAGGTTTTTGTGCTGGATATAGTCGATCTGCCGGTAAATAACGATCATTGACAGGATCAGCAGGATCGAAAGGCCGAACTGGAACACTACCAGCCCCTGCCGGAAATAGGTAGCATTCGGTTTGAACTTCAATGCGCCTTTCAAGATTGTTACCGGGTTGAGCGACGACATGAACAATGCAGGATAACTGCCCGCGACCAGACCGGTAATGAGTGTCAATGCGAGGAGCAGTAGCAAGAACGCCGGATCGAGGAAATCGAGCGACAATTGCTTGTCGGTAAGCGTATTGAACCCGGGTAGCAATATCAGGACGATGCCGATGGCCACTACCAGCGCCAGCATCGTGATCAGGATCGATTCACCCATAAACTGCCCGATCAGGCTCGTTTTGTAGGCACCCACCACTTTGCGCAGTCCCACCTCCTTGGCCCGTTTTACCGAGCGGGCCGTTGCCAGGTTCATGAAGTTGATGCAGGCAATGATCAGGATGAATACTGCCACGATCGTGAACATACGCACATATTCTATGCGCCCGCCGTTCTGCTTGCCCGCCTCCCAGTTCGAATACAGGTATGACTTTCCGTAGTTGATCAGGAATAGGTCTACATTACTGTCCTTGTTTTTGGTTTTAATGTAATCCTTGATTTTCGCGTTGACTTTATCGACATCGGCATTCTTTGCGAGCAGTACCGCGCAGCGCGGCCCGTTGTTCCCCCATTCCTTCGCCCAGGCAGCACCTTTGAGCCACCGGTCATAGCTCATCATAAAGTCGAATCTCATCGAAGAATACCGCGGTATCTCTTCCAGAACGCCGGTTACCACTACGTCATCCTTGTTATCGACGCGCATGGCCTTACCGATCGGATCCTGGCCTTTGAAGTATTTGTCGGCAAGCTTCTGGGAAATCACAATGCCGTCAGGTCGTTTGAGCGCCGTCCGGGCATCACCTTGTTTGAGTTTGAATGTGAACATGGTCAGGAAATCCCCCTGCACATACCGACCCTTTTCATTGTCGTACACATTACCCACGCGTAAAACCGGCGATTGCTCCCAGAGCACCTGACTGGCCTTTTCGATTTCCGGAAAGTCCTTCACAATGTGTTCGGCCAGAATCCCGGGCGTAGCGGCAAATGTGTTGATCTCCCCGGAATAATGCTGATTTTCCATGACCGAATAGAGCCGTGCGTCGTTCTCGTGGAAGCGGTCCATTTTGATCTCGTCCTGCACCCACAGCATAATCAGCAAACTGCAAGCCATCCCCAGCGCAAGACCGAGGATATTAATCGAGCTGAACATCTTGTTTTTCAACAAATTCCGCCAGGCGATTTTCAGATAATTTCTAAGCATACGGTTTGATAGTTCGGATTTATTCCCTGTCCTCCTTTACTCCGATTTCAATGACTTCACGGGGTTCATCAGCGCGGCTTTGATACTCTGGAAACTTACCGTGAGCAGGGCGATGATAATCGCGAGCAATCCTGCGGCGGCGAACATCCACCAGGCAAGATCAACGTGGTAGGCAAAATCGTTCAGCCAATGGTTCATGCCAAACCAGGCGATAGGGCTGCCGATCAAGATCGCGATGATGATCAGTCTGATGAATTCTTTGGAAAGCAAGGCTACAATGTTGGCCACACTCGCTCCCAGCACTTTCCGGACGCCGATCTCTTTGGTGCGGCGCTCTGCGGTGAATGCCGACAGGCCGAACAAGCCCAGGCAACCAATAATAATGGAAATCGTTGCGAAAGTGATGAATATCTCGCCTACCCGCTGCTCGCTGCGGTAGACGTTATCAAAATCCTCATCCATGAACCGGTAGTTGAACGGCTGACCGGGCGCCATCTTTTTCCACAGCGAAGCTACCTGCTCCACCGTGCGCGGGGCATCGCCGCCTTTCATACGGAACACCACCGAGCCATTGCTTTTGTAAAGGATCAGGCTCAATGCACCGATGTTTTTCCTCAGCGATTCGAAGTGAAAGTTCTTTACCACCCCGATAATCGTATAATCTACGCGTTTGGTTAAGGCTGCATCTTCATAACCGAAAATCTTCTTTCCTATTGGATCGGCGTAGCCGAGCACTTTGGCGGCAGCCTCGTTGATCACAATGCCGGTAGAATCCGACGGAAAAGCTTCTTCAAAAGCGCGTCCGCTGGCAATTTGAAGCTGCATTGTTTCAACAAAATCATAGTCCACGGCCCACTTCTGCATATTAATACCCTTATCCTGCTGCATTTGCCCGACCGGAAAGAAAGTATGGTCGGTGCGCGAAGAGGGCGTAGGCAGGAAGCTGGTTACGGTAGCGCTTTCCACATTGGGCAGCTGCATCACCTGCTCTTTGAATGCTTTCACCTGATTGTCCAACGCGTAGGCATCGTTCACAATCAGCATCTGATCTTTGTTGAAGCCCAGTTTCTTGGTTTGAATGTAATTGAGCTGCCGGTAAATGACCCCGGTACCGACGATCAGCATCACCGAAATCACGAATTGGAATACGACCAGTGCATTGCGCAGGTAACCACTCCCCTTGCCTTCCAGCTCAATGGTGTTTTTGAGAACCTTCAAAGGCTGGAATCCCGACAGGAAGAATGCAGGATAGCTACCCGCAAGCACCCCTACAATGCTGCCGGTCAGCAGCAGCGCAGACCAAAACCAGACATTTGTGATCGGAAACTGGATGTGTTTATTGGCCAGGTTGTTGAACAAAGGCAATGCGAGGTAGGCGATCAGCATGGCTAGTGTGAGCGAAAAGAAGCTCAGCATGATCGACTCGGTCAGGAACTGGTTGACCAACGACGACCGTTCCGAGCCGAGGGCCTTGCGTACGCCCACTTCCTTCGCCCGGTTGGACGAACGCGCGGTGGCGAGGTTCATAAAGTTCACACAGGCGATGGCGAGCAGAAAAACCGCTACCACGGCGAAAATGTAGACATACTGAATATTTCCGTTCGCATTGATCTCCGCCGTACGATCGGAATGTAAATGAATGTCCGTCAGCGGCATCAGGGTATAGACCAGATAGTTACCCGATTTCCGGATTTCATCCAGTGTCGAACCTACGAACTGCTTGATCCATTTGGAAGTATATTTCTGCAAGACGGTCTCAAAATTCTTTTCAAACTGCTTTGCATTCACCCCTTCCCGGAAGAGAATATAGGTATTGAAATTATGGCTTCCCCAGGCATTGCTCCGGCTTTCCTCGGTGGAACTCATGGAAAGCAGCATATTGACATCGCGCATGTGCGACTGGGCAGGCAGGTCCTGCATGACACCGGTAACTGTATACGTAGCATTATTATCGACCATCAGCGCCTTGCCCATCGGGTTAGCTTCGCCGAAGTATTTGCGGGCGTCCGTTTCGGAAATCACCACTGTTTGCGGATTGCGCAATGCAGTATTGGGATCACCTTGAAGCAGGGCTACCGGGAAAACTTTGAAGAATGTGGAATCCACGAAGAACACGTGTTCTTCCTTTAAATTATCGGTCGCATCGCTGCGGCGCACCAGCTGGCTGCCGTTTTCGCGCATGCGCACCACCTGTTCGATCTGCGGATAATCTTTTTTGAGTGTAAATGCCAGGGGATCGGGCGCTACCGCAAGCGACATATCGGCGCCGCCGAAACGAATGTCGGCATTGATCCGGAAAATACGGTCCGCGTTGGCAAATGAGCGGTCGTAACTAAGTTCATCCACTACGTAAAGCGTAATGAGCAGGCAACTTGCCAGCCCTAGGGACAAACCGAATATGTTCAGAAACGTGTAAAACTTGTGTTTACGCAGATTCCGCCAGGCAATTTTCAGGTAATTTTTAAGCATTAAGTTAAGCGTTTACATTTCCATGCCGTTACCAGGCAAGCCCATTTCGCTCTCGAATTTCTCGATGATTTTCAGCCGCTCCTTCTCGGATTTGTCGGCGGCGTTGACAGTCTTTTCGTAGATATACTCGTCGCCGCTCTTCATGAATTTGTATTTAACATACATTTCACCGGTTTCCGAGTTGTAGCGTACGTGCTTGGTGAAGCCCTTCGGGTCTTTCGAAACAGGTTCTTTGATAAATCCCTTACCCGACGAAATCATCTCCGCATTCACTTCATTTGAAGAAAATGCCATCGTTTCCGGCGTTTCATCGTTGCCGTCTTCATCCGACCATTCGCCAGCTGCTGGTTTAGGCGGGGCAGGTGGTGCGGGCGTCTTAAGCTTGCGTTTAGGCGCGGTCGCCACGGACACCGATTCTTTGCAAACACCTTTCGGGGCCGGCAGTTCCAGGTTTCCCTCCGCGATGGAAGAAAGTACCTTATCCCGCAACGCCTCACGATCTTCCTGGCTCATTCCCTCCACATCGAACGACTTGTCGATGTCGACTTCCTTGCCGTCAAACGTCCCGGATACTTTAATCGACAGCTTTTTGCCGTCGTCGTCGATGCTTCTGCTCAGGTAAGCCCTTTTCTGGGCAATGGCCAGCGTACTCACGCCGGCCAACAGGATGGTTAAGATTTTCTTCATGGTTAGATTTGGCATATTGTTCAAACTAGCTTTGGCATTTCACCCTGCACGGGCCCCCGCATCGCATTCCAGGGAGCTGGTGCCCCCGCTTTAAGGTTCCTGCTATAAAGCCGCGCTAGTCGTCAATAGCCGGAGAATTTCTAAACATGTATTTTTTCGGTCACGATCTTGCCGTCGAACAGGTTCACTACGCGGTGTGCGAAACCGGCGTCATAAGGTGAGTGCGTCACCATCAGGATTGTCGTTCCGGCCCCGTTCAGCTGGCTCAGCAGGCTCATTACCTCTTCTCCGTTTTTAGAATCGAGGTTACCTGTCGGCTCATCGGCCAGGATTGTCTTGGGAGTCGCTACCACAGCGCGGGCGATGGCAGTACGCTGCTGCTGACCACCCGAAAGCTGCTGCGGGAAGTGGTTGCGGCGGTGCATCATGTTCATGCGGGTGAGGGCGGCCTCCACTTTCTCCTTACGCTCTGCGGGAGGTGTTTTGAGGTACAGCAACGGCAGCTCGACGTTTTCATAAACCGTCAGCTCGTCGATCAGGTTGAAGCTCTGAAACACGAACCCGATATTTCCCTTGCGGATCTGCGCGCGCTGGCGTTCCGACATTTTGGCGACCTCGGTGCCGTAAAACTCGTAAGAACCTTCGCTCGGATTATCGAGTAATCCGAGAATGTTCAGCAAGGTCGATTTCCCACAACCGGAAGGGCCCATAATGGCTACAAACTCGCCATCCTTAATTTCCAGGTCGATGCCGTTGAGGGCAGTTGTTTCTACTTCTTCCGTAGAAAACACCTTGTGCATGTTGCTAATCTTGATCATTGTTTTTCTGGCTGTCGGCTCTCAGCTTTCGGCTATCGGCCTGGGTTTCGTGATAAGTAAGGTTTTTTAACTTCGGCTTTCGGCAATCGGCCGTCGGCCTGGGTATCGTTAATTCATAAAAAAGATTCCTTTAAAAAGCCGACTGCCGATTGCCGACAGCCGAAGTCATTCTCAAAATGCCGACTGCCGACAGCCGACGTTCCTCAAAATTCCAGCACTTCATTGTCTCCAAAGTTCTCATATGAACTGGTAATGACTTTCTCACCGGGCTGCAAGCCTTCGAGGACTTCGAAATATTCGGGGTTTTTGCGACCGAGCGTGATCTTGCGTTTTGCAGCGCGTTTGCCTCCGTCGCTTACTACATACACCCAGTTTCCGCCTGTTTCGGAGAAGAATCCGCCTACCGGCAGCAATGTAGCCTGCGAAGGCTGACCGAGTTGCAGGCGGATCGGCGCGGACTGCCCTCTTTTCACCATTTCGGGAGCGCCGCTGTCGAACTTCATATCCACTTCGAAACGTCCGCTCAGAATCTCTGGATAGATCTTGATGATTTTCAAGCCATAATCTTTTCCGTTGAACTCCATCGAGCCGGCAAGCCCTACGAAAATCCGCGACAGATAATGCTCATCTACACTGACACGCATTTTAAACCCATTCAAATCGTCGATCTGGCCGATATTCTGTCCCTGGCTGATATTCGAACCGACTTCAATGTTCATCGAAGACAACAGACCCGATACCGGTGCTTTCACCACGAGGTTATCCAGTGTCTGACGCCACAGGCTTACGTTTTTCTGTGTGCTGGCCAGGGTACCTTCGAGCTGATTAATCTGCATTTTAGCGTTTTCTTCCTGGTATTTCTGCGATTCGATTTCGATTTCACGCTGTCTTACCAGCTTCTCATAGTCGCGCTTCGTTTTCAGGTAATCGGCTTCCGGAATGACTTTGTCTTTGTACAATTTCACGTTGCGATCGTGTGCGTCTTTCGCCTGATCGAGCTGGAAATCGAGGTCGCTTAATGTCTTTTGGAGTGTAAATCGCGCCACTTTGAGATTTTGACGCGTATTTTGAAGGTCGTTTACCAATCGGCTCGCCTCTGTTTCAGATTGAAGAAAGCTCAGTTTCAGGTTCTGGTTTTCGAGGCGTAGCAGTACGTCGCCCTGTTTCACCATGTTACCGCCTTCGATCAGTTTCTCGGTCACATATCCGCCTACGATCGCGTCGAGCTGGATGGTTTTCAGGGGCTGGACCACCCCGGTTACTACGATAAATTCGTCGAATTTACCTTTTTGAACCGTCGATATCGTCAGTTTGTCCTGCTCCACATTCAGCTTGCTTCTCTTATCGGCAAAAAAGAACTGGTATATCAGGAAAGCTGCCAGCAAAACGCTCCCGCCAATGATGCTGATACGTTTGGAATTCCAGAATTTCTTGGGTTTTACTCGGTCCATGGTCGATCCTCCGGAAAATCCGTTACTGGTGCTTGTTGCGTTAGGTGTCTTAACTTCCATTATATGCTAGTGATTGAGTTCGCTTTTGTATTTGGCATAACTAATCCAATCACTATGCCAAAGAAGACTACGGCATATAATCACTTGAAAATCAACACTATTTAAATTGATAATGCGGCTAAAATTGTTCGTTATCGGACAAATTTGTTCGGGCGCGGACAAGCCTTTAAAACCGCCTTTTTAAGGTAAAATAGTGACATTTTAGCTTGTTAGAAAATAATATTTCAAATTGCGTCCTTATCTTGACAAACAATTCCGTTAAGTCCCTATCCGGCAGTACCAACCCGACTGCGCACCACAAGAAATTACAGCCATGCTACTATCAGAAGCCAAGATCCTGATTATCGACGACGATGTTGACGTGCTCAGTGCCGCCAAACTTTTACTGAAACGACACGCCAAAGCCGTCGATATCGAAAAGAACCCCCAAAAGCTACCCTTCCTCGTTACCAACGGAGATTACAACCTGATCCTGCTCGATATGAATTTCACCCGCGACGTGAACAGCGGGCGAGAAGGTTTCCATTGGCTCGATCGCATTCTCGACATTAACCCGGCGGCGAAAGTGATCATGATCACGGCGTACGGCGACATAGAAATGGCGATCCGCGCCATCAAAGCGGGCGCCATCGATTTTGTATTGAAACCCTGGGAAAACGATAAGCTGCTCGCGACGATCAGCACGGCGCTGGAAGGAGGAAACAATAAGGTGATTCCCGTTGCTGAAGAAAAGACCAAAGACGACGGCAAGAAGAGCAATAAGGCCGCGGGAGATACCATCGTCGCCACCAGCGAGAGTATGCGGCAAGTACTGCTTACGGCCGAGCGCGTGGCCTCGACGGATGCCAATGTGATTATCCTTGGCGAAAACGGTACCGGCAAAACGCAACTCGCCAAACACGTCCATCAGCATTCGAAACGTGCCGACAAGCCGTTTGTGGCCGTGGATCTGGGTGCCATTAGCGAGAGCCTTTTCGAGAGTGAACTGTTCGGTCATGTAAAAGGAGCCTTTACCGACGCCAAAGAAGACCGCGCCGGTCGCTTTGAAGAAGCCAAGGGCGGAACCATCTTCCTCGATGAGATCGGTAACCTCACATTACCCTTGCAAGCTAAGCTGCTAACTGTCATCCAGGAACGCAAAGTGACCCGCGTAGGCTCCAACAAGCCCATTGTGCTCGACGTACGCCTGATATGCGCGACGAATATGAATATCGAAAAGATGGTGAACGAGAAAACTTTCCGCCAGGATTTGCTTTACCGGATCAATACCATCGAACTAGAACTGCCTCCACTGCGCGAAAGACCCGAGGACATCAGCGCATTGGCTGACTATTATCTCAAACAATACGCCAAAAAGTATAACCGCCCCGTTAACGACATCAGCAATGCATTGGTGAAGAAAATGCAGCAGTACAACTGGCCCGGCAACATCCGTGAGCTGCAACACGCCGTCGAACGCGCGGTGATCCTTTCCCAGGAAAAAACCTTGCAACCTGATGATCTTTTCCTCAAAAGTTCGGCAGGGCAGCCAGCTACCGCTACGGGTTTCGACCTGGAAGACATGGAAAAAACGATGATCATCAAAGCATTGAAACGTTTCAACGGAAACATCACCGATGCGGCCCGTGAGCTGGGACTCAGCCGCGCAGCCCTTTACAGAAGAATGGAGAAATACGGCCTTTGAGCCGTTCGAGGCCGGCGGGAAGTACAAACTTGGCATGTTTTTTGGGTCAAAACCAATTTGAAAAGCTCATTTGCTCCCAACTTTGTACTTCCAATGGTCAGATCACTTCCTATATTCATCTTCGTTCTTTTTACTCATTTCCTGTTTGCCCAAACCGGAGGCATTAAGCCGGTTCCCCTAAAAAATGTTAAAACCACCGACGGTTTTTGGCACGATCGCGTGGAGCTGGCGCGGGCGGTAACAGTTCCTCATGCATTGCACCAATGCGAGGAATCGGGCCGGTTTGATAATTTCGCAGTGGCCGGCGGGTTGAAAAAGGGGGTATTCAAAGGCGCCCGATTTGACGATTCGGACGTGTTCAAAGTCGTGGAAGGCGCTTCTTATGTACTTCAAAATCAATACGATCCTAAGCTGGACCACTACCTCGATTCGCTGATTACGCTCTTCGCCGCAGCGCAGGAGCCCGACGGCTACCTCTACACGATCCGCACCATTAACAAAGACACTACCGGCTCCTACGACTGGATTGCGGGTCCCTACCGGTACTCGTTCGAAAATGGAAGCCATGAACTGTATAATGTCGGCCATTTGTACGAAGCCGCGGTGGCGCATTACGAAGCCACCGGCAAGAAGAACCTGCTGAATGTAGCCATTAAAAACGCCGACCACCTGGTTAAAACCATTGGCCCTAAACCCGGACAAATGGTGGTGGTACCGGGCCATGAGGAAACCGAACTTGCATTGATACGCCTCTACCGGGTCACCGGAAAAAAGGAATACCTCGATCTTTCGAAATTTTTCATCGATATGCGTGGCCGATCCGACAAGCGCACGCTCTTCCTCGACGAACACAAGCTCGGTCCCGCTTACTTTCAGGACCAGGTGCCTTTCGTGCGCCAGCGTGAGGCGGTAGGGCATGCAGTGCGCGCGCAGTACCTGTACACGGGCGTTGCCGACTTGCTCACGCTGCGCCCCGACCCGAAGGATCAGGCGGCGGTTCAAGCCATCTGGAATGACGCTACCTACCAGAAACAATACGTTACCGGCGGAATGGGCGCTCGCGAGGACGGCGAAGCATTTGATAAACCCTACGTTCTTCCCAACGACAATGCCTATGCCGAAACCTGCGCCGCAATCGCGAACATGCTTTGGAACCACAAAATGTACCTGCTCACCGGCGACGCCAAATACATGGACGTGTTCGAGCGCGTGCTGTACAATGGCTTTTTGGGTGGAATGGGTGTAAAAGGCAACACATTCTTTTACGTCAACCCGATGTCGTCCGATGGCAAAAATGACTTCAATAAAGGCTCCGGCGCTGTGCGGCACGAATGGTTTGGTACCGCGTGCTGTCCCTCGAATGTATCGCGTTTTCTGCCTTCCATGCCCGCCTATATGTATGCCACGCAGGACAATGCGCTGGTGATAAACCTTTTCGGTGATTCAAAAGCGGATATCACTCTGCCGGGTACACCGGTTCAGATTACGCAGCAGACACAATATCCCTGGCAGGGAAACATCCGCATTACGATCGACCCGCAAAAAAGCAGTGCATTCCCGCTGCACATCCGCATTCCCGGCTGGGCGAACGGGCAGGCTATTCCCGGCGATTTGTACAGTTACGAAGACAAACTCGCGAAACCCATTGGCCTGACTATCAATGGTAAAAAATCGGACGCCGTCATTGAAAACGGCTATTTGAAATTGAACCGGAACTGGAAAAAAGGCGACGTGGTAGAGCTCGAACTGGATATGCCGGTGCGCAGGGTGGTCGCCCATGAAAAACTGAAAACCAATCAGGGGAAAGTTGCTATCGAGCGGGGACCGGTACTCTACTGCGCCGAAGGTCACGATAATGGCGGCAAGGCTCTTTCGATCAAGATATCCGGAACTCAGGCATTTACCCCGGCCTATCAAAAGGATATGCTGGGAGGCATCAATATTCTGCAATCCAAGGAACAAAACATTACTTTGATCCCCTACTACGCCTGGGCCAACCGCGGTGCGAATGAAATGACGATCTGGTTTGACAGGCAGTAGCATTGACCACGGTCATTCCTTCTTCCTGCCCATATTTTTCTGGAATGCCTCCACGTCTTTCAACTCGCCGTCCATGATCAGGTTGATGTCGCTGTTGTTGAGTACCTCGCTTTCAGACTTAATCTTGCTTTTAAAATAGAATGTAAACGGCAGCTCCTTCCCTTTCGTGAGCATTTGGGCACCCGCTTTAATTACCTTTCCCAGGCTGACTTCCAGCGGAATTTCGTAAATGTCCCTGGTTTTGGACTTCACTTTGGTAATGCCGGTTACAGCGCCTTCCGCGAAGCGTTTCTGTTTACCCAAATCCATCACGTATCTCGGATTCTGAAATTCCAGAGAAAAGGGGTTCAGGTTGGTAACTTCTACCTTCACTACGACGTCCGACTCCTTTAAACCGAACTTTTTGAGGTCATATCCGGCCATTTTGATCATGGGCAACCGATAAACCGGCAGGCGCTTGTCCATTTCGAGTACGAGCGAGTCTTTTCCAAGGAATGCTTTTTCAAAATGCAGGATGGTTTTGAAATGGTATTCGGCACTGTCGTTTCCCCTGGCGGCGAGCTCGTCACCCTCGATGCGCAGGTTTCGGACCTTCACTTTCGCGGGTAATGTCAGCAGTGAGCTGTCTGCAGCCTTCACTTCAAGCGGTTGCTCATAACGATCTTCGATGATCGTCTTGCCATTCATTTTAACCACATAATTAAAGTTTTTCAAATGCATCCCGACGGGCAGCGGGTTATTGACGAGTGTTTTCAGCTCCATTTTGATAGTACTGTCCGTGACTTCGCTGATGCGGGCAATGCTCATTTCAACGTGCGGTTTGAGGCCGGTAACCGCGTCGGGTTTGCTCTTTTGAAAGAACATCCAAATCGCAATACCCGCTCCCAGCAGCAGCACTGCAACTATAATCCACTTGAAAGGTTTCCGTTTTTGCATGGTGTCCATTGGTTGATCGCCTTCGTGTCTAAAAAAGCATTCCCACCCCTTTTGCGTCCGTGCCACACGTATATGTGTATGAAACTCTTCAAGCATTCTCCCGCAGCCGCTCTGAATGCCGTTTTGGATTTTGGTATGGATTTTTATGGTGAATGCGTCAACAAAATGGCGGTTGCCATTCATTTCAACAAAACAACGAACCATTAAAACTGGACGATCATGAAAGCGACAAAAGGAAAAAAAGCAACCAAGCAAATTACGGAACAGGACAGCGCAAAGTTGAAAGAACTGTTTGTAGACGGCCTGAAAGACATTTACTGGGCTGAAAAGAACCTCGCGAAGGCATTGACTAAAATGTCGAAAAACGCCACTTCCGAAGAACTTAAAGCCGCATTCGAACAACATAACACAGAAACCGAGGAACACGCAGCACGCCTGGAACAGATTTTTGAACAGATTGGAGAAAAGGCCCAGGCCAAAAAATGCGCAGCTATGGAAGGCCTTATCGAGGAAGCGAACGAGATTATCGAAAGCACCGATAAGGGAACTATGGTGCGCGACTGTGGGCTGATTATGGCAGCTCAGAAAGTAGAACATTATGAAATCGCTTCGTACGGCACATTGCGTAACATCGCACGCACGCTGGGCCATAACGAAGTGGCAGATCTGTTGCAACAAACGCTTGACCAGGAAGGGGAAACCGACCATAAGCTCACCGAACTGGCAGAAGCCTATGTGAATGAGGAAGCAAGTGTAGAGTAGAGGCTTCTGCCTTTTATAAAACAGAGAGGCGATCGGGATACCCGACCGCCTCTTTTGCATTCAATATATACATCTACACCAGATTCAACTTTCCGTGATCGCCGCCATCCGGTGTACCTCCGGTAATCACCGCTTTGAGCATCGAAAAGAATACGACCATTTTGGAAGAAGTACTATCCCAATAGGCGGCTTCCTGCGTGGTAACCCTCAGAACCGTCAAATCAGGATCATCTTTTCCTCCCGGAAACCACGCTTTCGACATCAGGTTCCAAAGTTCCTCCTTCCGGCGCTCGCTTTCTACGATCGAGGCCGTACCCGATACGCTCAGGTAGGTGTTGTTTTTGGGATCTGAGTAAATCAAAGTCACCGGATCGCCCCTGTGGGCATCTTTCACCAAGCCTGTCTGCCGGCTCGTAAAAAACCACACATTACCTTCGGCGTCTATGTCCAGCGTGGTCATCGGTCTCGATACGATTTTCCCCTCTTCAATGGTGGTGTACATACAAAACCGGATATCTTCCGCCAACGATTTCAATTTCTTAACAGCCTGATTATCTTCAAAATCCTTTTCCATAACTATTGTTTTTAGATCTGTTGAAATTTTGGTTTGAATCCAAATCTGTAAAACAACCGTTCCAAAGATAGGCGGCCAGCGGTAAGCCGTCGGCATTAGAATTCCAAACGATAGTTCAGGATGGGAAGCATGCCCGTTTGGGTAATCAGTTTCACGCGGTCCTCTTTCTTGTTGTAGTAGCGGTCAAATGCGTTCAGCCGGTTGGTCACATTCTGGATATCGAGCGAGATCGTGGAAGTGGTTCGCTTTCTGTTTTTGGTATAGCTCACGCGCAGGTCTGTGCGGAAGTAGGCCGGAAGTTGCTCCGAGTAGCTCCGCGACCAATCACGTTCCGTCCTGCCCTTCTCGCGCGACTTTTCCAGGTCAATGGGGGTAGTACGGTTGCCGCCTGCTGCCAGCAGCTTGATATTCGCCGCGAAAATATTGGTCTTACTCTTCCCTACACGCCATTCTTTGCCGGCCAGCAGGTTCTGTACATATTGGCCGTTGAAACGGCTGTCGCGCTCGATACCGTCGCGGCCCGTGTATTTGGATTGGTATAGCGAAGTCGTGCTCATCAGGTAAATGCCGGCGGTCAGCGATTTTTCGACGGTCAGTTCCAGGCCGTAGCTGCGCCCTTTGCCATCGCTCGTGAGTGAGTCGCTTACAAAACCGCTGATTTCATTCAACTGAGAGTTGTGAAGCAAATAGGGCGTGGTCGTATTCGGCGGACCGATGGGGATATTGTAGTGGTGCTGATAGTAAGTTTCGGCAAGTATCCGCCAGCTCGCCGACGGCCGGAACTCATAGCCTGCCACCAAATGCGCCGATTTGGTCAGTTTAAGGTTTTTATTCAATAAATCGGTTTTGTCATCGGACACCTTGACCTGGGCAAAATAGGTGGATACCGACTCCGTCTTACTGTGCAGGCCAGCTCCTAAACTTACCGTCGAGCGCGGCGCAACCGTCCACCGGACACCCACGCGCGGCTCGATCGAATAGCGGTTATTCAATGCCAGCAGCATACCATGCAGGCCGGCATTCAAGGTAACGGTAGGCGTTAAACGCGACTTCCATTGTGCGTAGGCCTGCAACAGCTGCGTGTTGCCTTTCCGGTCGACGTTGACGTGATAGGGACCGTCCTCATTGTCCTTGTCATACAAGTCAAAATCAAGGTGATTGATAATTATCCCCAGCCGCACGGTGTTGCGTGCATTGAGTTTGTAATTGTATAAAGAAGAGAGCCTAAGTGATTGGTTTACAAATTTCTGCTGATACGTTGCATCGGTATCTTTGTCGTAGAAATCTCCCGTCTGGCTGGTAGCCGAGTAGGAAACGATATTTTCCATGTAGGATTTGCTATTGATATACCGGAGATAATTTACCCCTACCATCCCGCGGTTCGACTTGAATGTCTCTTTCCAATCGTCATCGTCCACTTTGGAGGTGCTGATCCCGCCCATTCCCCACACGCTCACCACTACTTTGTCGTCGTAAGGGATATATACCTTAAAAGCACCGTCCTGAAAATCAATCGAAGCGTCGCCATTAAGGTTAACGCCAATCTTATTAAGCACGGAAAGAGTAGAATAGCGGTAATTAGCCAGATAAGAAGCGCCGCCTTTGGGACCGAGGGGGCCTTCGGCAGCAAAGTCGAGCCCAAGAATGCCGGCTTGCATCGCGTATTCGCGTTTTTCATTATTGCCTTTTCTGAGTTTGAGATCAAAAACACCGGAGGTTGCATTGCCATATTCAGCGGGAAACGCACCGGTGAGAAAATCGGAATTACCAAGCACGTTGGCACTCAATGCGCTGATGCCTCCGCCGCCCGCACCTTCCTGTGAGAAGTGGTTGGGATTGGGAATTTCAACGCCTTCCATGCGCCACAGCATCCCCTTTGGACTATTCCCTCTGATAATGAGCTGATTGCTACCATCGTCCGTCGCCGCTACGCCCGCAAACGACATCGCCATCCGCGCCGGGTCATTCACCGATGCCGCAAAGCGCTTGGTCTGGTCGACCGTAAACGATCGGCCGCTCACGCTCACCATATCGTTCAAAGGCGCACCATTCTCCTTCTGCGCTTTCACAACTACCTCATTCAATGCACGGAACGATTCGGTGAGCTTCACATTCAACTCAACTTCCTTACCGGACCCGACGTTGATCTCCTGCACAAATGCATCGTCATAGCCAATGCTAGTGATTTTGAAAGAATGGCGCCCGACAGGCACTTTCTCAATCCGAAAATTCCCTTCGGTATCCGTTACACCGCCGATGATGGGCGTCACGGAAGTCACGATCACGTTCGCCCCTACGACGGGTTGCTGGGATTCGGTATCGACGACACGCCCTTTCACGGTCTGGGCAGGCTGGGCAAAGGCCAGGGCGCTCATGGCCCCGGCCATCAAGGTCAAGATAAATTTTTTCATGGCTGGTTGTTTTGCTATTCTGACAACTCAGCCGGCCATGCCCCTAAAAGTTTTGGAAAAAAAATCTTAGCAGTTGTCTGAACGGTTCCAGATTACCGGCAAATCATAATGACGGAACTGCTTGTCGCAGGAAACCATAGTGAGTTTTTCAGCCAGGCACTGAGAAATGATCATCCGGTCGAACGGGTCGTTGTGATGCAGCGGTAATCTGCCGACTGATAGTACATGACTGATCTTAACGGGTAGTACAGCAATGCCACTCCTTTTGATAATTTTCACGATCACACCGAGATCTGCTTGAAGCTCTAACTTGCCAATAGCACTTTTAATTGCCAGCTCCCACAATGACGCCATGCTGACAAAACAATTGTTAGAGGAATCTTCAATCTTCTTCCTTAGAAATAAAGGAAGCCTGTTGTCGCCAGCGATGTACCAGACGACAGTGTGCGTGTCCAATAATAGATTCATGCTAAATCTTGGTAAAATCGATAGGGTCATCAAAGCCCTCCTTCATTTCGATCAGGCCTTTTGCTAATCCGGCAACACGCTTTGTCTTGGCTTGCCGCTCTTTGGGAAGAGAATCGATAAATTTCATGACTGCCTTCCTGTTTGCAGGAGACAGTTCCGATAGTTTGGTGTATAGTTCTACGTAGCCCATAGTAATTTTCGTTTAACCAAATTTACAAAAATATCCCATGACTTTCCACTCACCTCAAACCGCCCAACTTTCCAGCCGGTAGGCACTGTCCCAGAACACATATTCCAGGCGCGAAGCCGTTACGTATGCTTCGATCATTTTGGCGCGGATTGCGTCGGATGCATTGTCAGCAAGTTGGTCGCAAATGTCGAGCGCTTTTTGGACGGAATGGGCAAAATCTTCGCCTGCGTAGGCGTTGATCCAGTTTTGATAGGGATTGGGTGTGGATTGATTAGCGTAAATGTAGTCACCGACCCGCTTGTAAATCCAGAAACAAGGCAACAATGCGGCCACTGTCACTTCATAAGATTCGAATGCGGCGGTCGCCATCAAATAGTTGGTATAAGCAAAACAGCCCGGAGCCTTACCCGATTGGTAATCGATGACGTATTCCTTGAAATAACCTACATGCAATGCCCGCTCGACGAGAATAGCGTTTTGGGCAAATTGAAGGAAGTTGAGGAGTTCGTGGCTATTACCGGCCCTGGTACCGGCCACAGCGAGGGCACGCGCAAAATCGGCGAGGTAAAGCGAGTCCTGGTAAATGTAAAATTTAAACTTTTCGAGCGGTAATGTGCCTTCTTTCAGTTCCCGGTTGAATGGATGTTCTTGGATTTGTTCAAATATCGGCAGCGCTTCGGCCCAGAGCAGGTCGGTGAATTTCATGATAAAATCTGCATGGAAATTGGTGAAAAAGAATGGTTCAACGGCCCCGGCCCGTGACCGGTGACAACATTCCTCCCTTCCCTGATGGCGCCGGCAATGTATTCCTTGGCAAAAATGATGGACTCCGCCAGCGAGTTGCCCTTGGCCAGGTAAGTCGTAATCGCCGACGACAACGTACAGCCCGTTCCATGGACGTTACGGCTCTCGATATAATCCGATTCGAGGATCAATGGCTCCTGGCCTCGCTGTGCCAGCACGTCGTAAATCGTGGGCGCTACCAGGTGCCCGCCTTTCAACAACACAGCTTTACAGCCCATTTCGACCATTTGAATGGCCGCTGCTTTCATCGTGGCTGGGGTGCGGATCTGGCCGCCGATCAGTATTTCCGCCTCATCAAGATTAGGCGTGATGAGGTCGGCGCGGGGGAAAAGTTCCTTCCAGAGCACTGCCACCGTTTCGTCCTGAATGAGTTTGGAGCCGCTGGTGGATACCATTACCGGGTCAAAAACCACAAAACCAGGCCTGAAACGATCGAGCGTATCGGCAATGACAAGCGCCACTTCCGCGGTATTAACCATGCCGATCTTGACGGCGTCTACCGTAATATCTTCAAAAACAGCCTCCAACTGTTCCTGTAAAAAGGCGGCCGGCACGGGATGAATGGCCCTCACGCCCTGCGTATTCTGGGCAGTGAGCGCGGTGATGGCCGAAGTTCCGTAGGCACCCAGCGCAGCGATCGTTTTGAGATCGGCCTGGATGCCTGCGCCACCTCCGCTATCGGATCCGGCGATTGTCAGTACAGTAGGGTAACGTTTCATAGGAATGTGGTTGGCGTTTTTCGTGTGGTTAATAGTGCTTTATTGACAGGTACGCAGAAATGGTCAGTTATAGTCAGGAATGCCTCGTTTCCGGCCAGCATATAGAATCCTGCACGATTGCTCTCAGCTCGCGTGCGGCTTCGCGGGGCGATGGTGCGCTGCAAATGGCCGATACTACCGCAATGCCATTGGCACCGTTACGCACGGCCTCCCGCACATTCCCTGTATGCACCCCGCCGATCACCACCAGCGGATGCCTGCTCTCCTGCCGCGCCCATTGCAGCCCCTGGATGTCCCAGGGCTTCTCGGTATCGGTTTTGGTAGGGGTTGCAAAAAGCGGGCTCACAGCCAGGTATGACAGGTTCCAGGACTCCGCTTCAAGGACATCCGGTTGTTTTTCCGCTGATAAACCGATGATTTTCCCTTCGCCCAGTAACCGGTGGGCTGTTTGGAAAGGCATGTCGCTCTGTCCGATATGTACGCCGTCCGCATCCACAGCTAATGCTACATCTACGCGGTCATTAATGATCAAAGGAACATTATAGGTTTCCAAAAGGTCTTTCAGACGCTTCGCGCGCTCGATGAATGCCCGGGTTGAAAGCGATTTCTCCCGCAGTTGCACCATCGTAACACCGCCTTTCACGGCCTCTTCCACCACCCAGTAAAAGTCGCGGCCGAGACATGCAGCTTCGTCGGTTACCAAATACAGTTCGAGGTTTGTGTTCATATTTTATCCCTGTCGTTACATCCCGCACGGGATTTTCAAACATACGACTACAATCCGTAGCTACCAAGGTTGCATAGCTGCATGATTAAGCTTTACTCAAATTTAACTTTACTCAACTCCGCCAGATGTGCCGGGCTTACCTCGGCTAACTTATCCAAAAACGCGATCTGGAACGATCCGGGCAACTTCGCATCCCGGTGGGCCAGTTCGCCGCAAACGCCCATGGCTGCCGCTGCAGATACCGCCGCTTCGAACGGATCGCGGCAAATGGCGGCAAATGCACCTGCAATAGCAGACGCCGAGCAGCCCATACCGGTCACTTTGGTCATCAGCGGAACGCCATTGCTAACCCAGCCTGTACGGTTACCCTGCACGATCACGTCCACCGCACCGCTGACGCTCACCACCGAACCGAACCTTTCGCTCAAAGCCTGGGCCGCGCCGATGCTATCCGTCGAATCGGCGGTACTATCTACCCCTTTCGTCTGAATACTGGCACCTGCCAATGCAAGGATTTCGGAACCATTGCCGCGGATAATGGTCGGAGGAGCCGTTTCCAGCAACTCCCTGAGCATCTGGTTGCGGTAATGCGTCGCTCCTGCCCCGACGGGATCGAGAATGATGGGCTTACCCAATTCGGAAGCCTTTTTCATCGCCAGTTTCATCGCATCCACCCATTGTGCAGACAGCGTGCCGATATTCACCACCAGCGCACCGGCAATCGAAACCATATCCTCCACTTCCTCTGCCGCATGCGCCATCACCGGCGACGCGCCAATGGCTAGCAATGCGTTGGCCGTAAAGTTCATCACCACGTAATTAGTGATGTTATGCACCAGCGGGGCCGAAGCTCTTAGTTTTTCGAGGTTTGCTTCTAATTGAATTGCCATCGTTATCTGTTAATGAATGACGTTTCTCTGTACTCCCTTCTTCGTCACGAGCGAATGTAGTAGTTTTGAATGGTTATCAAAAATGTCCACACTCACCTGATCATGATCAAAGCAGCAATTTTCGATATGGACGGACTGCTCATCGACTCCGAACCAATGTGGACGGAGGCGGCGCGTTCTACCATGCAAAAAGTAAATCTTGAACTCACCGAAGCGCTTCGTCTTCAAACTACCGGGCTTTCCATCAAGCTTTTTCTCGACTTTTGTCACCAGATACAACCTTGGAATACACCCTCTTTTGAAGAGCTTGAACGGGAAATTCTGGAAAAGGCGCATCACGATATCCTGGCCAATGCCGAAGCCATGCCCGGCGCCGTCCCGCTGATCAAAGAATTGAAACAACAAGGCCTCAAACTGGCCGTAGCATCGGCTTCACACATGGATCTCATTGAGGGGGTATTAAAAAGACTGGAAATTATTGACTATTTTGACACCTGGCATTCAGGCGAACTGGAACAGTACACGAAGCCCCATCCGGCGGTGTACCTCACTACGGCCCAAAAACTTGGTGTTTTACCCAAAGAATGCATTGCCTTCGAAGATTCACACGCGGGCCTGCGGTCCGCACATGCGGCAGGCATGATCACGATCTCAGTGCCTGCGGCCGAAGTTTTCGGAGATAAAAAGTTTGATATGGCACATTACAAAATCCCGTCGCTCGAAAAATATGTACTCAGCGAGATGTCGGGCGTGCCGCAAAGTGTGATCGAAAACTAAACCTCGACCCTATCCCGCTTCCCCTGCATGATCGGACTCCGGCATTTCAGTATAATGATAATGATCAGGATCATAGTGATTGTCCTGAGTGTCATTGCCCTCGCCTGGCTGGCGTCCAGGCACACCAATGAAACACTGGTGTACATTCTCGGCACCATTTTCATATTCATCCAGGGATCGCTGCTGTATCAATATGTCACGAATGTCAACCGCAAACTGACCTATTTCCTCGAATCGGTGCGGTACTCCGATTTTACTATCAACTTCCGGTCGGATAACAAAATGGGCCGGACGTTCAAAGAACTCAATCAGCAGTTTAACGAAGTACTGCTCGCATTCAGGCAGGCGCGCGCCGAAAAGGAAGCCAATTTGCAATACCTCAACACGATTGTCCAACACATCGGAACGGGGCTCATTACTTTTGACGCCAACGGACAGGTGAACCTGATCAACAATGCGGCGCTGCGCATGCTCGGTATCTACCGACTGCATCAGCTCAGCGAGCTGAAAGAAAAGCATCCACGCCTGTATGAACTGCTTTCGGATCTCGACACCGGTGTCCGCGACCTGTACCGTACACCCAACGACCAGCCGCTTGCCTTGCAGGCGGCCGCGATCCAGCTCCGCGGGATGTGGGTTAAAATTGTGGTATTACAAAACATCCAGACCGAGTTGCAGCAGCAGGAGATCGAATCCTGGCAAAACCTGACCCGCGTGCTGCGGCACGAGATCATGAACTCCATGACGCCCATCGTTTCCCTCGTGGGGACAATGCGCCTGATCGTCAACGAAGACATCGAGCGCTCCACGAGCGACCAGGAAGCAGTGAACGACCTGAAGGAAGCATTATCCACGCTCGAAAAGCGCAGCAAAGGCATGATGCAGTTTGTGAATGCCTACCGGGATTTTACCACATTACCCAAGCCGGTCTTCGCCAGTCTGGAGGTAGCGGAGCTTTTGCAGGAAGTGATCCAGTTGCTGCAAACCGACCTGACGCAATCCGGCGTGCTATGGAAGTTATCCGTCAAGCCGGAAACACTCACGGTGAAAGCCGATGCAAGCCAGATCCAGCAAGTACTGATCAACCTCATTAAAAATGCCTCGGAGGCATTCTCGCATCAAACCAATCGCCTCATCACACTCTCCGCGTATCAGTTGGACGGCACGGTCATGATCGAGGTTGCCGATAATGGCGACGGCATCGAGCCCGAAGCATTGGAAAACATCTTCATTCCATTCTATACCACCAAGAAAACCGGCTCGGGCATCGGGCTAAGCCTCTCACGCCAGATCTTGCAGCAGCACAATGGTCAGCTGAATGTAGAGTCGCAGGTGGGCCAGGGAACCGTTTTCACGCTGGTGTTTTAGGGAGTCGGAGTTGGCTTCCTATTTTTGAGCCAGTTTACTCTGCTTGTAGCCGTAACTGAAATAGATGACGAGGCCAATCGCCAGCCAGATCACGAAGATAAGCCAGTTGGAAGCGCCGAGTTCGGTCATGAGGTAAAGATTTGTCAGGATACCGGCCACGGGCAGCGCGGAGAAATTATGCTGATAGCTCAAAATCGAAAGGGTACACCAGGTAATCCAGAAAATGATGGTCAGCAGCTTGTGCTCCATGATCTCCGTAAAACTGAGCATGCGCCATTCGACGATCACATCCTTTCCATAAGTCAGCAAACCTACGATTGCAAGGCAAAGCAACCCTCCCACCAGGAACTTCCCGTTGATATAGGGTACGCGGAATTTGGAACGGGCAGAAATACCGTGATGATCGAGGTAAAGCACTCCGCCACACACCAGGATAAATGCAAAGAAAGTCCCTACGCTCGTCAGGTCGACGAAGAAATCCATTTTGAAAAATAACGCGGGAACACCCACTACAAAACCGGTCACGATGGTAGCGAATGACGGTGTCTGGTATTTCGGGTGGATTTTGGCGAAACGTTTCCAAAGCAGGCCGTCGCGGCTCATGGTCATCCATATCCTTGGCTGCCCCAGCTGATATACCAGCAATGCACTGGTGATCGCGATGACGGAGCTTACAGAGATAACGCCTGCCATGAAGTCCAGGCCATTTTTTTGAAATACAAATGCCAGCGGGTCGCTTACTTTCAGCTCGGTGTAGTTCACCATCCCGGTGAGCACGAGGGTGATGAGTACATATAAAACAGTACAGATAACCAGGCAGTAGATCATTGCCTTCGGCATATCCTGCTGCGGGTTACGACATTCTTCGGCGGTGGTGGAAATGGAGTCGAAACCAATAAAAGCGAAGAACACCGCCGCCACGCCGCTCAGTACTCCTTTTACGCCGTTGGGTGCAAACGGGGACCAGTTTTCAGGTTTTACATAAAATGCACCTGCCAGAATGACCAGCAATACCACACCCACTTTAAGCACGACCATGATATTGCTTGCCGTGCGGGATTCGCGTATCCCGATGTAGACCAACGCCGTAATGAGCAGCGTTACAAGGCCGGCGGGCAGGTTGAGCAAAATGTGCAAATCACCTATCTTCGGTGCTGATTCATAGGCCGTTGCAGCGAAACGTTCATAATCCGACAACCCGGACATGCCTACCGTCTGCAATTTCTGAAAAGCTTCCCGCGCCGATTCTCCGTTGATTGTGAGCCAGCCCGGTAATGTAATGCCAAACCCTTTGAGCATACTGACAAAGTACTCCGACCACGAAATGGCCACTACCATATTGGAAACGGCATATTCAAGGATGAGCGCCCAGCCGATGATCCAGGCAAATAATTCGCCGAATGCTACGTAAGCATACGTGTACGCGCTGCCCGAGACAGGCACCGTACTCGCAAACTGCGCGTAGGAGAGCGCTGTGAACACGCAGGCAATGGCTGTAAAAACGAAAAGCAGCGATACGGCCGGTCCGCCGTTGTAGCTGGCCAGCCCGATGGTACTGAATATCCCGGCACCCACAATCGCCGCAATACCGAGCGATACGAGGTCGCGCACGCCGAGCACCTTGGCCAGGCCTCCTTCCCCTCCCGAATGGGCATCTTTCAGAATCTGGTCAACGGTTTTTTTTCGGAAAAGAGGAGAATTCTGGCTCATGCAGGCGCTATTTTTCAGGTATCAGTTTGTTGTAAGCAGGGCTAAAAATAATGATATTCTAAAACGATCCCGGCATCGCCCGAAAATTTGTTCCTTTTATCCCAAAAAATCCGTAGAAAATTCTTCAACAGCGAAATCAAACCGGGAATGATTGCGTTATCGAACTAATCCCCGTTATTCCGTTCCATCCCTTTGCCCATGAAAAAAACCGTTACCTGCTTCATCAGCCTTATCCTGTCCATTCAATTCATTGCAGCCCAAGGCATTAAATCATATTCCACCGCCCAGGCACATTCCCACAACGATTACGAGCACGCCCGTCCGTTTGAGGATGCCTACGAGCAGCAGTTCGGATCGATAGAGGCTGACATTTTTCTCGTCAATGACACCCTGTTTGTAGCACATAACCTCAAAGACATTCGCCCCAACCGCACACTGGCGGCATTGTACCTCCTTCCGATCCTCCAAAAAACAGAGCAGAACAACGGACACATTTATTCGCAGGACAATGTTCCGCTGCAATTGCTGATCGACCTCAAAACGGAAGGCGAACCTACACTGGCGGCATTGATCAAGCTGCTGGAACCCCATAAAGATATTCTTGCGCCTGCGGGCAGCGTCAAGGTGGTGGTCAGCGGTAATGTTCCGGACCCCTCCCTCTTTGAACAATATCCCGGTTTCATTTACTTCGATGGCCGCCCGGAGAAGGCTTACACCCCGGCACAGATGGCGCGGATCGGGTTGATCAGCCAGGCATTTCAGCAATATTCCAAATGGAACGGCGAAGGGCCCATTCCGGAAAAAGACAAGAAAAAGATCCAGAAGATGATCAGCGGGGTGCACGACCTGGGCAAAAAGGTACGTATATGGGCCACCCCGGACAACATCAATGCCTGGAAAACCATGATGGCCCTCGGGGTCGACTACCTCAATACCGACAAAGTACGTGAGCTCGGCGACTACCTTCGTACTGCACCGAGGTAGTTTTGCGAAACAAAATACGGCCTGGGATATTTTTTCAATAGTATCAAATGGCTTTGGAAGAGTTATAGACTATATTGTATTGCCATCAATTAGTCTAAACCTGTCTTCATGTCTGCCGAACAAACCGCTGCGCTCAAAAAAGTCCTCAAACCGATCCACCTCTGGGCCATTGCCGTGGGCCTGGTTATTTCAGGAGAATATTTCGGCTGGAACTACGGTTGGGGTGTGTCGGGGACCATTGGTTTTCTGATTGCGACGCTCGTGGTGACGGTCATGTACGTGACGTTCATTTTCAGTTTTACGGAACTTACCACCTCCATTCCGCAAGCGGGCGGGCCTTTTTCCTATGCGTATCGTGCATTCGGGTGGTGGGGCGGCCTCATCGCGGGGTATGCCACGCTGATCGAGTTTCTGGTGACGCCCCCCGCCATCGCCTTCGCGCTCGGCAGCTATACCCATTTTCTTTACCCCAACCTGCAAGTGCTGGAAGTGGCATTTGCCTGCTATGCTATTTTTATCGTTATCAATTTGCTGGGGATCAAAGAATCCGCCACTTTCTCGCTCGTTGTCACCTTGCTGGCTGTGGTTGAGCTGCTGATTTACATCGGTATTGTGGCTCCGCATTTTTCCTACCAGACATTTGTATCCGACCCGATGCCTTTCGGATGGGCCGGTGTTTTCGCCGCATTGCCTTTCGCCATCTGGTTTTACCTCGCCATCGAAGGGGTGGCCATGGTGGCCGAAGAGGTGGAAGATCCCAAAAGGACCATCTCACGGGGATACATTTACGGTATTCTCACATTGGTGGTGCTTGCCCTGGCTGTGATGGTTTTTACCGGCGGTATCGCACCATGGCAGGAACTGAGCGACATCGATTATCCCTTACCGGCTGCATTAGGCATTGTATTGGGGCGCGACAGCGGGCTTACCCAGCTGTTTGCGAGCCTGGGACTTTTTGGACTTATTGCCTCTTTTCATGGAACGGTGATCGGGTATTCACGACAAATTTTTGCGCTTGCCCGGGAAGGTTACCTGCCTGCATTTCTTGGAAATGTGAATGCCCGTTTCCAGACGCCGCATTGGGCGCTCGTAGCGGGCGGCATTGCGGGTTGCGTGGCATTGTCTCTCGGCACCACCGATCAGGTCATTATCCTTGCCGCATTAGGCGCCGTGGTAATGTACATTATCAGTATGGTTGCTCTATTTACATTGAGAAACAAGGAGCCGCACCTCGAAAGACCTTTTATGGTACCCGCATATCCCTACTTCCCGGCCATCGCCCTCACAATCTCGGTACTATGCCTCATTGCGATCGTCTATTACAACTGGATGCTGAGCCTCTGGTTCTTTGGCGGGCTGGCCGTTGTGGCAATCTTTTTCAGCCTCACGGGCCGTCATAAAAGTCTGCAGGTTTCACAGAGGCCGGAAGAAGAGCCGCACGCCTGACTTTCCCATTAAACCACGTAAACCGAACTCCATTTGCGTACTGAGCAAATGACGAACTCCCTTTTGCCCGAAGCTGTATAGTGCCGGTATCGGGTTATCCGCATGATATCTCTAAAATCTTACCTCCTACCTTTGATACCAATATAATTATGTGAATATTAAGTTAAATTAAACAAATGAAAGCAGCAGATGGTCCCATGCAAGGCAGTAAAACTATTGCTACAAACTGGTAACCGCTTGTTCATTAGCTCATTTTACGTTTAATTTAAAGGCCATCCTGTTCGAAAGGCTTGCCGGAAAGATAGTTCGACATGCGATGCAACTCGAACTTTGCAATTAATTCGCATATTTTTTATTATTTGTAGATCGATCGTTTATGCAGGGGCGGTTGCGTCAAAATGTAACCCATTTACATCACATTTAAGCGGGCAAAGGCTGACTACTTACCAAAGATGAATATTCTAATCGTTGAGGACGACTTTATCATTGCGAAACATCTCCAATTTTTGCTTAATGGTTTCGGCTACGACGCAAACGATATAGCGACAGACTATGCGACAGCCGCGGACCTCCTTCATAACAAGGTGTTCCATCTCGCCGTGCTCGACATTAATCTCAATGGCTATCAGACAGGCATAGACCTGGCCCACTACATACGCGAAAATTTCAAGATCCCTTTTCTGTTCTTATCCGCGCATGATGACATTGCGGTGGTGAATGCGGCATTGCAGGCGGCTCCGCACGCGTTTTTGCAAAAACCGTTTCAGAAAATCACAGTGTATACCGCCGTTAAACTGGCATTGAAGAACTACCGGCTCGCGGCGCTGGCAGGCGAAACTACTTCGGAAGAAAAGGAAAATACGACGGTGATCAAGGATGCGCTGTTTATCAAGGAAAAGCACATGTTCACCAAGATAATGCTCACGGACATTCTCTACATCCGGAGCGACGACAACTATCTTGAACTGCACACCACCAAGAAAAAATACACGATTCGCGAGACGCTGAAAAATATGCTTCAGCAGCTCCCTACCAACTACTTTTTCCGCGTACACAAGTCTTTTATCATCAATCTGAACGCTATTACCGCGATAGACTATGTGCACGTGATGATCAACGATATCGAGATCGCGATCACGAATGATAACCGGAACGAACTACTTAGCCGCATCAGAACCTTCTCCTGATAAATTTTACAGGCCAGCCGAAAAACGGTTACTTACGGTTTCCCCGATTTCACCCCATAAAACTTATACTTCACCCCTTTGATTTGTAGAGGAGTTCCGTGCGAAGTAATTTTATAGCACGTAATCACCCTCTTCTATTATTTCAAATATACTTTACCCCGACGGAAAGCCTGGGCTTCAATAAAATTTAATTTTTTCTGAGGTCCAGGCATCTGTTTCACTCCAAAAAACGTAATTACGGTCGATTGAGGTTATTTGCATGATATTGAACATTATGCACACATTAGTTTCTCAAACGCACACCATATTTACCATATCAAACCTAAACTAAATCGCTATCAGTTTTAATTAAATATCGTTGAGAATAATTGAACATCCCCGGGAGGCTTTCCCTGGGATGTTTTGTTTTTACAATATGTTGATAGTTAATAGATTATGGATAAATAAGATACTTCTTACGCATTTCCTTAAACGCGCCAAGTCCCGGCTCCCAGCTTTTACGGATCTCTTCCTCCGAAGCTCCGGCAATGATTTGCTTTTTGAGGTTTTCAGTCCCGACCAGCTTATCGAAGTTACCCATTTGCTTACTCTGGCTCATGTCGAAGAACTTCTCCTTGTCCGGATAGGCTTTGTAGAGCTCCATGAGCCATTTAAGGTTGAGTTTGCCGCTTTTACGGATTTCTTTCATGTCGTATTTCCGCAAATCCAGGCCGTAACATTCCTTATCCTGGTGCAAGGGCGTCTCGCTCATACCCTTAATGCTGTGGGGAGTGAATACAAAATCATACTTGCCTTTCAGCAACGGCGCACCCAGCACTGTAAAAGGCATGTAGGTGCCACGCCCCTGACTTAAAATGGTGCCTTCGAACATACAAATGTGCGGGTACAACATGATCGACTGCTGGGTATTGAGGTTCGGTGAAGGCATCACAGGCAGTACGTAAGGCATATCGTGCGCATAGTTCGCTACCTTGATGATTTTCAGTTTACACTGCATTTTATTGGGCAACCATCCTTCCCCGTTGATCATCTTGGCAAACTCCGCTACCGTAAGGCCATGCGAAATGGGGATCTTGTACATCCCGATGCCCGAATGCAGGTGGTCTTCCAGTACAGGTCCGTCCACTAAAAAGCCGTTAGGATTAGGCCTGTCGAGGATGAGCATTTCCTTGTTGTTTTCGGCGCACGCCTCCATCACGTGCCCGAGCGTGTTAATGTATGTATAGAAGCGCGCGCCCACGTCCTGAATATCGAAAATCATCAGATCGATCGCCGCCATTTGCTCTTTGGTCGGCTTTTTCAGCTTTCCATAGAGGGAAATGGCCGGGATACCCGTTTTCGGATCGACACTATCGCTCACCTTGTCTCCGTTGCTGGCCGTTCCGCGAAAACCGTGTTCCGGACCGAAAATGGTAACAATGTTCACGCCTAATGCCACCAGGCTGTCCACGACCGGCTTGGCCCCTATGATGGAAGTCTGGTTGACGACAATACCTATTTTCTTTCCTTTCAGGTAATCCAGGTATTCCGAAATCTGGTCGGCTCCGGTAGTCGGTGCTTTGGCTTTGGTCAGGTCTTCGGGAGCTGCGGACAGTGAATCCGCCATCAAAGGACTCTTCTGAGAGGCTGAATTGACGCAGTTGCTGTTCGTGGCGAATGCGGCTGTGAGGCAGAATGCTAAGGCTAAGGTTTTCATAGGATTTAGTTGTGGCTTTGATTTTTAATGCCACCAAGACACCGCGGCGGCGGACCGCAAATATCCACGAATTCGTGCTAATTAGTGTCTTCGTGGCAAACAAAAGTTAAAAAAGCTTCATTTGCCCGGCCCGCATAAACTGCGACGTATCCAAAGGCGGCAGCTCCCGCCCGGCCAGGTATTTCCGGCAGCAATGATCGTGCAACTGCCTGATATGCTCTGCAAAATTGCCCTCGCCCACCATCCTGATGCCAAACCGCGAATCGTTCACCACGCCGCCGTGGCATTCTTTGATCTGGTTGAGGACCTTTGCCGCCCGGTCGGGAAAGTGGTGATGGATCCATTCGTCGAACAGCGTCGAAATGGCGCCGTTCAGCCGGACCACCGTGTAATGCGACCATAATGCTCCGTTTTCGGCAATCGCCTCGATCAGCAAGGGTATTTCCTGGTCGTTCAGCCCCGGAATGATCGGTGCCGTCATGACACCCGTCGGAATGCCTGCTTCACTCAGTGTTTTAAGCACCTGTAAACGTCTTTTCCCCGTCACGGTCCGCGGCTCCAATGCGCTTCGCAACTCTTCATTCAGCGAAGTAATCGACAGCGCAGCGTGCACCAGGTTCAGTTTTGCCATTTTTTCGAGCACATCGAGGTCACGAAGGATCAAGGCATTCTTGGTAAGAATGCTCACCGGGTTGCGGTACCGCAGGCATATTTCCAGCAGCTGCCTCGTCAGACGATATTTCTTTTCACCGGGCTGATAGCAGTCTGTGTTCCCTGAAATGTGTATCTGGTGCGGCACCCATTTTTTAGAATTGAACAGCTTTTCGAGCAACTGCGGGGCATTCTTTTTCACCACAATTTTGGTTTCAAAATCCAGTCCCGCCGAAAAGCCCCAGTACTCGTGCGAGTTGCGGGCATAGCAGTAAATGCACCCATGCTCACACCCCCGGTAAGGGTTAATGGAGTGGAAATTAGGTAAATCAGGGCTATCCGAAACGCTCATCAGCGTCTTGGATTCCTCTTCGATAAATTGTGTTTTGGGATTTACCTCGGGATCTTCCCACTGCTGCCAGTCCTCGGAGGTGTATTCGATCTCGTGCTTGAAGAATTTGTTGGGCGTGTTGATAGCAGCCCCGCGCCCGCGTGCCCGGTTGTCCATTGTTTTCCAGTAAGTTGATGAAGTTATGAAGTATGCTAACGAATGTGTGTGTTGTTGAATGTCAGGCTGAGCGGACCGGGCCGCCGGAGCGGTCGAAGCCCCATGCGATGACGTTATCGCACATGTCCTTCGACCGCCGGGCGGCCCCGTCCGCTCAGGACGACATTAACGCATTACTTAATGTACCGGAAATCCTCTCCGCCTTTCAGCGAAAGGAGCACATCGTACATCAGTTGTATTACATTCTGCACATCCTCCTTGGAAACCATTTCCACGGTAGTGTGCATGTATTTCAATGGTAATGAGATCAATGCGGATGCGACGCCTTCTGTGGAATAAGCGAATGAATCCGTATCCGTGCCGGTCGAGCGGCTTACTGCCTGGCGCTGGAACGGAATGTTTTTCTCTTCCGCCACGCGGATCAGCAGGTCGCGCACATTGTTCTGTACCGCAGGGCCGTAGCAAATCACCGGGCCGCTTCCGCATTTGAGGTCACCTTGCTCTTTTTTGTTGTACATCGGCGACTGGGTATCGTGCGTCACGTCGGTACAGATCGCCAGGTCCGGCTTCAAACGGCGCGAGATCATTTCCGCACCGCGCAGGCCGATTTCCTCCTGCACCGCATTCACTACATATAATGTAAACGGAAGCTTCACATTGTTCTCGTGCAGCATGCGCGCCACCTCCGCAATCATGTACCCGCCCATGCGGTTGTCGAGCGCGCGGCCCAGGTAATATTTGCCGTTCAATTCATCCAGCCCGTCGGCAAATGTCACGACAGTGCCTACATGGATACCCATTTCCAGCACCTCGTCCTTTTTGGCGGCACCTACGTCGATGAAAAGCTCGTGCACTTTCGGCACCTGGTCTTTGGCTACGTCGCGCACGTGGATCGCCGGCCAACCGAAAACGCCCTTTACCACGCCTTTGGCAGTATGCAGGTTCACCCGCATGGAAGGGGCAATCGCCGCATCCGAGCCGCCGTTGCGGCGCACGTGAATGTAGCCGTCTTCGGAAATGTAATTCACAAACCACGATATCTCGTCGGAATGCGCTTCAATCACCACCTTGTAATCCTTGCCCGGGCCGATAACGCCCACCGCCGTGCCGTACACATCGATAATCTGTTCTTCAATATAGGGCTTGATATAGTCGAGCCATATCTGCTGACCGGTCGATTCGAAGCCGGTTGGCGAAGCATTGTTGAGGTACTTATAAAGGAACTCTGTGCTCTGATCTGACATACTTTAAATTTAAATAATCACTAAAAACCAAGCTTTCAAAGGTACTTCCACCACGCACAAAAACGGCGCTTCCGCAGGTAACCAAGGTCACGCTCGTGGGCGTAAGCTTCCCTTTCAAACGAAATATGAAGATAGGCTAAATAATGGTTCTTGAATTGCATGAATCGGATTAAATATTCGACCAGATACCACACATAAAAGATAACCAGCCCCATTTCAAGCTGTTGCTTCAAATGAATGCGTTCGTGATTGAGAAAGACATCCGAAGGCGCTTTACGTTTGGATAAAATGAAGGGAAACAGGGCCATTCCGTCGACGCGGAGGGATGGCACGGTGAGGAGAAAGCCTTTGATGCGCATAGTATGTGTGGTGTTTGGTAGTGAACGACTGCCCTCACAAATCTCCACAAAAAAGTTGGGTTGCGAAACAGCCTGTTCCGCAACCCAACCATTATATCGCTGTAAGATTATTCCCCGCTGAACCGGCTGATGTCGAGTACTTCGAACTCCATCATACCTGCCGGAACCTTGATTTCCGTCGTCTCACCTACCTTTTTACCCAAAAGCCCCTTGCCGATCGGCGAGCCTACGGATATTTTGCCTGCTTTCAGGTCGGCCTCTTCTTCCGACACCAGGGTGTAGGTAACTTCCATTCCATTCTTACGGTTTTTGATCTTCACCTTCGAAAGTACCGAAACCTGTGAGGTATCCATCGTCGACTCGTCGATCACACGTGCATTGGACAGGATTTCTTCCAGTTTGGCGATTTTCATTTCGTGCATACCCTGCGCGTCTTTGGCCGCGTCGTACTCTGCATTTTCACTTAAATCACCCTTATCCCGCGCTTCTGCAATTTGTCGTGCAATCTCCGTGCGGCCTTTGGTTTTCATCTCATTCAGCTCGTTCCTCAGCTTGTTTAGTCCTTCTTCCGTATAGTATGAAATTTTAGCCATGACCTTTATTTAGTTTATAAGTCTTTTGATTTTTGAAATTTTACATAAAAAAAAAGAACGGCTCAAAGACCGCTCTACAGAGTTAACGATACTCTCGTAGAAGGCTAGAAGACCTTTTCTTTTCGGTTGCCATATGATTTTGTGTTCACCATAATTTTCTGTTAAGAACGACAAAAATAACAATATTTGTGAATGGTAGCACCATTTTTATCCAAAAGCGCCATCTGATATGTCAAATCCTTTGAGAATAATTTTTATGGGGACGCCTGAATTTGCAGTCCCAAGTTTACAAAGTCTGGTTGAAAGTAATTCTAATGTTGTAGCCGTTGTAACTGTTCCCGACAAGCCGGCGGGGCGCGGGCAAAAGCAGACGGCATCACCCGTCAAAATATACGCAGAATCCCAGGGTATCCCCGTACTGCAACCCGAAAAGCTGAAAAATCCGGCCTTTCTCGAAGAACTGAAATCCTATGATGCAGATTTGCAGGTGGTAGTCGCATTCCGGATGCTGCCCGAGGTGGTGTGGAGCATGCCATCGAAAGGAACTTTCAACCTCCACAGCTCCCTGTTGCCCCAGTACCGCGGCGCTGCGCCCATCAACTGGGCCGTCATCAACGGCGAAACCGAGACAGGAGTCACCACCTTCTTCATCGAAAAGGATATCGACACGGGCAAGATTATCTTCCAGGACCGCGAACCCATCTTCCCGGAGGACAATGCGGGCACATTATACGAACGTCTCATGCGCAAAGGCGCCAATCTGGTAGTCAAAACCGTCCAGGCCATCGAAGCCGGCAGCTATCCGCAGGAGCCGCAATCCGAACCCGAAGACATCAAAGCCGCCCCGAAAATCTTCCGCGAAACCTGCGAAATCGACTGGAACCGGTCCGCCTTTGAAATCCACAATTTTGTAAGAGGCCTCTCACCCTACCCCGCCGCCTGGACGACATTGAATGGCCTTTCGTGCAAGGTTTTTAAGACAAAAATCATTGAATTTAAAGCGAATGGACAGCCGGGTGAATTTCAAACCGACAACAAATCCTACCTGCATTTCCGAACCGCTGACGGCTGGCTGGCCATCGAAGAATTACAGATTGAAGGGAAGAAGCGGATGAGTGTCGGGGATTTTTTGCGGGGGTATAAATTGTAAATTACAGTAAATGAAAATTTCAATCATCGTAGCAGCCGCGGAAAACGGGGCTATTGGGAAAGATAATCAACTGCTCTGGCGATTGCCGGACGATTTGAAACGGTTTAAACAACTCACGCTCGGCCATCCGATGATCATGGGGCGGAAGACGTTCGAATCCATCGGGAAGCCGCTGCCGGGGCGAACTTCCATTGTAATCACGAGAAATGCGGATTTTGCATTCGAGGGCGTGGTGACGGTGCATTCACTGGAAGAAGCACTGAAAAAGGCGGAGGAAATTGACGGCGAGGAAGCCTGCATTGTTGGCGGCGGTGAAATTTACCGGCAGTCGCAGGCGATTGCCACGCACATCTACCTCACAAAAGTGCACGCGGAGATCAGCGGCGATACGTTTTTCGAAATCGAAAAACCCGAAACCTGGACAGAGGCGGAACGAATCCTGCACGAGCCTGACGAGCGTCATATTTTCCCATTCGAGTTCATAAATTTTATTAAAAAAGCTGATAAATCAGTACTTTTGTAGCCTCGTAACCCGTAGTGACTCAATGAAAGTACAAGAGTAGAATGCAAGTAGAAGTTGACACCCTTACCATTGAATTAAGCACAGTACCCTTCGACAAACGCCCGGTCTTTATCACTGGCAATTTCTGCAAGTGGCTTCCCGACCTGGAGGAGTACCGCATGACCATCGTAAGTCCTGGTAATTACCGGTTCCAGTTCCCGGAAGACATGGAACTGCCCGATCCTATCGAATATAAGTACACCCGCGGCGGCTGGAATCAGGTGGAGCTCGACCGCGCCGGGAAACCTTACGGCAACCGCATCATCAAAGCAGGGGAAACGCTTGTCAGGGATAATGTGATCCGCTGGCAAACCGATATCTCCGCCAAGACAGACCTTTCGCCTCTCGTGGAAACAGTTTCGGAAGCATTTGAGATCACGCAATTCAGCCGCACGCGTCGCATACGGGTGCTGCTTCCGCACGACTATCACGAAAATCCGGATCTGCATTATCCGGTAATGTATATGACCGACGGTCAAAACCTGTTTGGGGAAGGTTCCGAATATGGCAACTGGGAAATAGACAAAAGCCTCACAGTGCTGGCAAACGAGCACAAGGCTGGCGCAATTATCGTGGCCGTAGACCACGGCGAGGAGGACCGGGTGCAGGAACTGTCGCCTTACGACAACCCCAAGCTGGGCAAAGGCTACGGAGCCAAATTCCTCCAATTTATCGCAGGACCTCTCAAAACGCATATCGATGCGAAATACCGCACTAAAACCGACCGGTTGAACACTGGCATCGGTGGAAGCTCGGTGGGCGGGTTACTTAGCATTTATGCCGCGCTGATGTTCCCGCAGACATTCGGCAAATTCATGGTTTTCTCTCCCGCCCTTTGGATCTCTGAGAAAATCTATTTCGACGCAGTACATTTTTTCGAGCCGTTTGAGACACGCATTTACCTTTATGCGGGCGGCAAGGAAGGCGCTCATATGATTCCGAACATAACCAAGCTCAAGGATACATTGGAAACGCAAAGCTTTGGTTACAGCCGTGTAAAAATCAAATCCTCCGTGGACGCCAAAGGCGAACATGAAGAAAGGCAATGGAGCAAGGAATTCCCGAAGGCCTTCGAGTGGTTGTTTTATTGAATGAAGGAAGAAGGGGAAATAAAAAATCCCTCCTCCCCTTCCTCCATCCTCCCTGCGCGGCCCGCGCAGGCCGCTTTTTCCTCCTTTTAAAGAATGTACTGGCTCAAATCGCGATTTTTCACGAGTGGGGATAGCTTTTCCTGCACCATTTCGGCGGTGATGGCGATGTGGGAACCGTCGCCGATGACATCCGGTATGTCGAACATAAAGTCGTTCAGGAGCGAGCTCATGACCGTTTGCAGGCGGCGGGCACCGATATTCTCGACTTCGCTGTTGACCTCGAATGCAATGCGGGCGATTTCGCGTAATGCGCCGTCCTCGAATTCCAGCTCTACCCCTTCTGATTCCATCATCGCGCTGTACTGCTTCGTCAAGGCGTTTTTGGGCGCTTTCAAAATCTGGTAGAAATCACTCTCGGTGAGACTGTTGAGTTCCACGCGGATCGGAAAGCGGCCTTGAAGCTCGGGAATGAGGTCAGACGGTTTTGCCACATGGAATGCACCGGCCGCGATGAAGAGAATGTGATCGGTGTTGATTACGCCGTGCTTGGTATTGACGGCACTACCCTCCACGATCGGCAGCAGATCACGCTGAACCCCTTCACGGCTGACGTCCGGGCCGCTGCCGCCGGAACGGCTGGATGCTACTTTGTCGATCTCATCGATAAAGATAATGCCCAGGTTTTCCGCCTTTTGAATGGCTTCGAGTTTCACCTCATCCATGTCGATGAGCTTGGAGGCTTCCTCATCCAGAAGCAATTTACGCGCTTCCTCCACAGTAACCTTTCGCTTCTTTCCCCGGCGCGGCATCATATTACCGATCATTTCCTGGATATTCATCATGGAAACATCGTCCACCGCCCCGCCTATCATCCCTACGTTGGGCATCTGGTTTTGCTGCACTTCGATTTCGATCTTACGTCCGTCGAGCTCACCATTGCGGATTTTCTCGCGGAAACGCTCACGCGTGCGCTGGTTGAGTTCCGCGTCACTCTGCGGCATTTCGTCTGAGCCGTTTTCATTCACCGGCCTGGCCGATCCGGAACCGTGAACCGGCGGGATCAATGCGTCAAGGATGATGTCCTCTACGGCCTGTTCCGCTTTGATTTTCACTTCCTCCTTTTTCTGTGTGCGCACCATCCCGACGGCTTGTTCCACCAGGTCGCGGACCATGCTTTCGACATCGCGGCCTACATAACCGACCTCCGTGAACTTGGATGCTTCCACTTTCACAAACGGCGCGTCGGCAATTTTGGCCAGCCGGCGGGCGATTTCGGTTTTACCAACGCCCGTCGCTCCTATCATTAATATGTTGTTCGGGATGATCTCCCGCTGAATGTCCTCCGGACTGTTCATGCGCCTCCACCGGTTGCGCAATGCGATGGCTACATTACGTTTTGCGTCATTTTGTCCGATGATATATTGGTCAAGCTCGAAAACGATCTGACGCGGTGTAAGGCGGTTAAGGTGTTCTGTCATGTTGATTGCTATGGATTCAAAACTATCACTGAAAAAGAATTATGCCGGTACAAAATGGCAGAAAACCTGCCTTTGGGAAATCTTTGGGCACATTACTTTTTGTTCTCTGCCCTTCGATTACTTTTGTCCCTGCATTTGTAATTCCGAAACCAATATAAAAAAGAATTATCCCCAACATGAAAAAACTCCTGTCCTGCCTTTTTACCATTATTGCCTCATTGCAATTATCCTACGGGCAAGGTACTGCCAATCTGGTCGATTACGTGAACCCGCTGATGGGCACGCAATCTAAATTCAGCTTATCCGCCGGTAACACTTACCCGGCAATCGCCCTCCCCTGGGGAATGAACTTCTGGATGCCTCAAACAGGCAAAATGGGAGACGGTTGGGCTTATATGTACGATTCCGAGAAAATCCGCGGTTTCAAGCAAACCCACCAGCCCAGTCCGTGGATCAACGACTACGGCCAGTTCGCGATCATGCCCATTACCGGCAAGCTGAAAATCGACGAAGAAAGCCGCGCGAGCTGGTTCTCTCACAAGGCCGAAACTGCCAAGCCGCACTACTATAAGGTATACCTGGCCGATTATGACGTTACCACGGAAATTGCCCCGACAGAACGTGCAGCGCAGTTCCGCATCACGTTCCCGAAAGCCGACACTTCCTACGTGCTTCTGGACGCATTCGACAGAGGTTCTTATGTGAAAGTCCTCCCGAAAGAGCGCAAAATCATTGGCTACACAACCAAAAACAGCGGCGGCGTACCTGCCAACTTCAAGAATTACTTTGTACTGGTTTTCGACAAGCCATTCACATTCTCTTCCGCTTTCCATGGTAAAACACTGGCGAAAGATACGCTGGAACTGAGTGCAGCCCACGCAGGTGCAGTAGTGGGTTTCAAAACGAAAAGAGGTGAGCAGGTGGGTATCAAAGTTGCCTCGTCTTTTATCAGCCCTGAACAAGCAGAGCTGAACCTCCAGCGGGAACTGGGCAACGACTCTTTCGATGCTACGATGGCAAAAGGCGAGCAGGCATGGAACAATGAGCTTTCACGCATCAAGGTGGAAGGCGACAATATAGATCAGATCCGCACATTTTATTCCTGCCTGTACCGCGTGCTGCTTTTCCCCCGCAAGTTTTATGAGATGGACAAGGCCAACAAAGTGGTGCATTACAGCCCTTACAACGGGGAAGTGCGCCCGGGTTATATGTTCACGGATAATGGCTTCTGGGATACTTTCCGCGCGGTATTCCCATTCTTTACGCTCATGTACCCGACGTTGAACGCGCAGATCATGGAAGGCCTGGCAAATGCGTACGATGAAAGCGGCTTCCTCCCCGAGTGGGCAAGCCCCGGCCACCGCGATTGTATGATCGGTTCAAACTCGGCCTCGCTGATTGCCGACTCGTATATCAAGGGCATCCGCGGTTATGATATCAACAAATTGTATGAAGCTATTCTGAAAAACACACAGAATGCAGGCCCGGTAAGTTCGGTTGGCCGTTTCGGACATGAGTATTACAATGAGCTGGGCTATGTCCCCTACGATGTAAAAATCAATGAGAATGCTGCCCGTACGCTGGAATATGCCTATGCCGACTTCTGTATCGCGCAATTGGCCAAAGAGCTGAAAAAGCCGCAATCGGAAGTGGATTTGTATCTCAAAAGAAGCCAGAACTACAAAAACCTATTCGACCCCGAAACGAAATGGATGCGTGGTAAAAACAAGGACGGTAAGTTCCAGTCGCCATTCAATCCTTTCAAATGGGGGGACGCATTTACCGAAGGGAACAGCATTCACTACACGTGGTCGGTGTTCCAGGATGTGAAAGGGCTGATCAACCTTGTAGGTGGCCGCGAGGCATTTGTACAAAAACTCGACACGGTGTTTACATTGCCGCCGGTGTTCGATGACAGCTATTACGGTTTTCCGATCCACGAAATCCGTGAAATGCAGATCATGAACATGGGCAACTACGCGCACGGCAACCAGCCTATCCAGCATATGATTTACCTGTACAACTACGCCGGCGCTCCCGACAAGGCCCAGTACTGGACACGCCAGGTCATGAAGCGACTGTACCAGGCAACACCGGATGGTTACTGCGGCGACGAGGACAATGGGCAGACTTCGGCGTGGTATGTTTTCTCATCGCTGGGCTTTTATCCTGTCACACCAGGCACTACGCAATATGTAATCGGCTCACCGCTGTTCAAGAAGGCGACGCTGACCATGGAGGATGGCAAGAAATTCACCATCGAAGCACCCGCCAGCAACGAAAGCAACCTGTACATCCAGGGCGCGAAGCTGAATGGCAAGTCGTATGACAAGACCTACCTTGAACATGCGGACATCCAGAAAGGCGGCACGGTACAGTTCGACCTTACCGGCAAGCCGTCGAAAAGCTGGGGCACGAAGCCGGACGCAGTTCCGTTTTCGCTCTCAAAGTAACAAGTCATGGCGCGAGGCAAGCGCTTCGCACCATCTTAATCCAAACATCACCATGAAACCAGTACTCACATTACTTACTGCCGCCATCTTCTGCGCAGCGATCCCACGCACGCAGGACGACGAGCTTGCCAAAAGCATCGAGCGCGGCAAAATGGTCTACTCCGAAAACTGCATTTCCTGCCACATGGGCACCGGCGAAGGTATCACGGCCACTTTTCCACCCCTGGCGAAATCGGATTACCTGATGAAAACTCCGGAAAATGCGATTCAGGCCATCAAGTTCGGGCTGATCGGGAAGGTAACGGTGAACGGCGTTTCCTATGACAACATGATGCCGGAACCGGGCCTGGCCAACGAGCAGATTGCCGATGTGATGAACTATATCATGAATTCGTGGGGCAACTCGTCGGACAAGAAAATGATCACCGTGAAAATGGTAGAAGCCGTAAAACCTGCGGAAGAGAAGTAATATCGATTTTCTGCAAATATGGAAGCCGCATTGTCCCAACAGACAATGCGGCTTTTTTTACGGGCAAGCCCGATATGCAACAGACCTTGAAGCACTATTTGAAATAAATCTAAATAAAACCTTGCCTCATAAAGATTCCCGGCTGATATTTGCGACTCGTTAACTATTTAGTCCAATTTTAAATAAAATGAAAAAACTTTATATTTTCATCCTATTCCTGCTGGCAAGCGCCTCCGCATTTGCGCAAAACGGCAGAATATCAGGACAGATATTGAGCTCGGATGGACAACCGGCAGAACAAGTTTCAGTCGGGATTAAAGGAACTGCCCGTGGCGCCATCTCGGACAATCAAGGAAAATTCACAATTGAAAGAGTCAAGGCAGGAAGCCACATATTGCTCGTCAGCTTCGTAGGATTGGCTACGCAGGAAAAAGAAGTGGAAGTAACAGCCGGTGAAACGGTGGATGTTTCTTTCACCCTCTCCGAAAGCGCCAACGAGTTGCAGGAAGTGATCGTGAAAAGCGGCACTACCTACAAATCGGACCAGTTTTCATCGAGTATGAAGCTCCTTACGCCCATTTTGGAAACTCCGCAGAACGTGCAGGTAGTTACGTCCAAAGTGCTGGCCGATCAACAGGTAATCAGCATGAGCGACGGCCTTATCCGCAATGTAAGCGGCGCCGTTCGGCTGGAACATTGGGGAGATATGTATGCCAATATCAGCATGCGCGGCTCTCAAATCCAGGCGTTCCGCAACGGGTTCAATGTGGTGAACTCCTACTGGGGGCCATTGACGGAAGATATGAGCTTTGTAGACCACATCGAATTTGTGAAAGGTCCTGCCGGGTTTATGCTGGCCAATGGCGATCCCAGCGGCTTGTACAATGTAGTTACCAAAAAACCGACCGGCCAGACCAAAGGCGAAGTCGGGTTCAACGTGGGCAGCTTTGGCCTTTACCGCGCCACCCTCGACCTCGATGGGAAGCTTAGCAAGGACAGCAAGTTCCTTTACCGCCTCAATGTGGCGGCGCAGAACAAAGGCTCTTTCCGTCCGTATGAATATAACAACCGGTACAGCATTGCACCGGTAATTTCTTACCAGATCGACGAAAAGACGAAGCTCACGGCGGAGTATACGCTCCAATATGCTAAAATGTCAAATGTCGGGTCGTTCTACGTCTTCTCGCCCGACGGTTATGCAACCCTGCCACGCGACTTTACTACCATGCCTCCGGGCCTGGCTCCTACCAAGATCAACGATCAGAGCGTTTTCGTGAATTTGCAGCACAATTTTAATGCAGACTGGAAACTGACTGCCCAGGTGGGTTATTTCAACTATCGCCTGAACGGCAGCAGCATGTGGCCCAACACGGTAAACCCCGACGGCACGATGATCCGCGGCGTAGGGCTATGGGACGCGAAAAGCGAAATGACGCTGGGACAGGTTTTCGTGAATGGTGATGTTAAAACGGGTGCGGTAAGGCACCGCATCCTCGGCGGTATCGATGTAGGTAGCAAAAACTATTTCGCCGACTGGTCACAATCCTTCGCGCTGGACTCGGCCGGGGCTGCATTCAATCCCAAAAACCCTTATTACGGCACACCGGTAATGGGTTACCCGAAATTTGACCGTTCGATGGATCTCGAATCGCGTGCAGCGGCTGGCGGAGGTTTGCAAGACCAAAACTACACCGGTTTGTACCTGCAAGACGAGCTTGGGTTCCTCGATAACCGCATTCGCCTGACATTGGCCGGCCGTTACACATATGTGAAGCAATCGGCATATGGCGGACCGGACCAGGAAGCGAAGCACTTTACGCCCCGCGTTGGTTTGAGCATTTCGCTGACAAAAAACACTTCATTATATGCATTATACGACCAGGCTTTTATCCCGCAGTCGGGCCGGTTGGTGAGCGGTTCGGTGAAACCGATCACGGGTAACAATACCGAGTTTGGTGTGAAACGCGACTGGGCGGAAGGCCGCTGGAATACGACCCTTGCGTTCTACCGCATCTTGAAAAACAATGAGCTCACGGCTGATCCGAACAGCGGCCCTAACTCCGGTTTGAGCATTGTTTTGGGCCAGAAAAGGGCCCAGGGAGTTGAATTCGACCTTCGCGGCACGATCGTGAATGGCCTCAACCTGACTGCCAACTACGCTTACACCATCTCCGAAGTGACAAAAGTAGCAGAAGGCGTTACCGATGTGAAAGTGGGCGACCTGATTCCAGGATATGCAAAACATACCACCAATGCTTGGCTAAGCTACAAAGTACAAAACGGTGCTTTGAAAAACGCCGGTATCTCGGCCGGTTTCACCTACCTTGCGGGACGTGCTACCACCAACTGGTCGACTACCAACACGAGCCTCAACCAGCCCGACTACTTCAAACTGGACGGTGGTGTGTTCTGGGAGAAAAACAATATCCGCCTGACGGCGAATGTGTTCAACATTCTGGACAAATACCTGTATAGCGGCGGTTATTACGATTGGTTGAAGTCGTATTACTGGCAAGCGGATCCTCCCAGAAATTACCGTTTGAGCGTTACCTATAAGTTTTAACAGATAGTTAGATCCATGCAAAGAGGCTTCCGATGGAAGCCTCTTTTGTTTGACTACACGGCATGGGCCATCATCAGCTGGGCACCTTTGATGAATTTCCCCGAAAGGGCGTCGTATTGCTCATGCGTATTTTTATTTGGAACGAATTCATTGCCCACCTGCGTAAATGCAGTCAGTTCCGAGAAGCTTTCAGCCAAACCGAGCGCTTTTAGTCCCATCATGGCCGCTCCTACCGCCCCCGTTTCGACGGTCTCATTCAACTTCACGGTTTTACCAAACACGTCGGAAAGCATTTGCACCCAGGTAGCGCTGCGGGCGAAACCGCCATTCGCATAGATTGTATCGATTTCCTGCATTTCCATAAGTATTTTGCCAATGCTGTAAAGGTTCAGCAAAATGCCTTCCATTACCGCCCGGGCGAAATGTGCACGTGTGTGCGTAATGTCCAGCCCCGAAAATCCCCCGCGGACGGACGAGCTCCAAAGCGGTGCGCGTTCACCCAGCAGGTAAGGATAGAATAGCAATCCCTCCGAACCCGGTTTTATCTCATCCGCTTCTTTGAAAACGGCATCGTAATCTTCTTTCGGAAAAAATGTATTCATGAGCCATTCGAAAATGACCGCTCCATTATTCGACGGGCCACCTACGATATAGGTCTTTTCATCGAGCACGTAGCAGAATGTCTGCATTAGCGGATCGGAGAATGGCCTGGATGAACATATCCTGACCGCCGCGCTGGTCCCTATCGTAACAGCCATGGAGCCAGTCCTGATCGCCCCGCTGCCCAGGTTAGCCAGGCAGCCGTCGCTCGCACCCATCACCAGTGCCGTCCCTTCGGGCAGGTTCGCAGGATTGCTTTTAGGTAATTTAATAATATGGTAGGGCGACACCGCCTCGGGCAGCTTCTCCACTTTCAGCCCCAGTTTTTTCAAAGTATAGGCGTCCCATTGCAGCTCCCGTATATTGAACATCCCGGTGGCGGAGGCAATGGAGTAGTCGACCAGGAACTGGCCCGTAAGCCTGTATACGATGTACTCCTTCACGCCCACAAACTTGCTTGCCTTGCGGTAGGTCTCCGGCTCGTTCTTCTTCATCCACAACAGCTTACACACAGGCGTCATCGCGTGAATGGGTGTACCGTTATTGTTATAGATCTTCTTGCCTACCTGTGACGCGCGTAGCTTGGTTGCCACGTCGGCACTGCGGTTATCGGCCCAGATAATGAGATTGGTGAGTTGATTACCGTCTTTATCGAGCGCCAGCACACCGTGCATTGCCGCGCTGAAACTGATCCCGACAGGATCGCCATGGTGCTTGCATTTCGCGGTCACCTTTTTCAATGTAGTGCAGGCAGCCTGAAAAATCTCTTCCGGCTCCTGCTCGCTCCAATCGGGCCGCGGATGCTGCATTTCATAACTTTCACTATGCGAAGCGAGAATTTTGCCGGAAACGGTATCGAAAGCGACTGATTTGACGTTTGTTGTGCCGATATCACAACCGATAATATAGGGCATTGGCAATTATTTTAGAGGCAAAACCCGCATTTCCACGGATGACAACAACGGCCTGTGATTACTGAAACAAAAGTATGGATTTTGGGATTGATTTATTATTTTCGCAGCATCGAAAGCTATTAATACATTCCGAATATGTCTGAAACATCACATACCGAGTCTACTTCGCTGCCAACCTTTGCTTACATCGCGGCGTTTATCATCCTTTTCATTATCCTGGCAGTAGTTGGCGACCTGTTCACATTTATCCTCGGAACCATCGGTCTGATTGTGACTTTTGCTGCATTCTACAAAGACAACAGCCACGACGATCACCACTGACAACCCGCCCGCAAGGGCATGATCATATTTCAACGGACGGCCAGCTCAGGAAGGACATTTGCTACTTCCCATTCGAGTTGGCCGTTCGCTTTGTTTACGGTCCAGCTTTCCTCCATCACGCAGGTATCTTCCAGGTCGCGGTACTCGGCGACCAGTTTTTCACCTTTCAATACCATGCGCACGAAGCCGTTATAGCCTAATGCACGCCCTTTGATCGCCTTTCTGGTGCGCGTGTCATAATAATCGATCTTGTACAATTCTCCCGCATCAGGTGGTCTGATCTCCACCGGAAGCCCGCCGTGCCCAATGCAGCGGCCATAGGCCTGAGGTCCATGGCCGTTCCTGCCGAACTGGTACGCCACCAGGCGGTGATCGTGGCCCCAGATCCAGACAACGGGCCTCTGCGCATCCCCCATGAGCTTTTGCAGCTGCTCGCCAGGGCGAACGTATTCTTCCCGGAACGCCGACATGTAGGGATGGTGGCTCAAAAATACAATTCCGCGGGTGTCGAGCGGATCGCCCAACTTCACTACGTCGCGCAACCAGGCTACCTGCTCTTTGCGCAAATGGCAGTCCGGCGGCGAGAGAATTTCAAAAAACGGCCTGCCTACCGAGGTATAGCCCGTATCAATGCCGATAATGCGCCAATGGTCGTTTTCCAGGCAGAAAAAACCTGCCTGCTGGGTCTTACGCACATCACCTACCTGCGCGTACATGGCGGGCAGCAGGTGCTGAAAGAATGCATTGCCATTGGAATACATTTCGTGGTTACCGGAAAGCGCCAGACTTCCCGACGCGCCGTAATACCACGAGGCGTAAGGTGCTGTGAAGTTCTCCTCCACTTCCTTGGGCGTGCCTACGAAGTAAATATCGCCCATGTGGATCGTGTAATCGGGTGCGTGACGTGCAACAAGGTTCGCCACAGCGTCCGACTCGGCCGTATCGCTCGCCCAATCCGAAAGCAATGCAATGCTGATTTCATCCCTTGAGGTCACGGACGATTGAAGCGGGTAAATGCCGGTATCGTCGTTGCGCGGATAGGCCTGGTAGGGATGCCGCGCACCAAACCGGCTGCGGAGGTAATGCCAGGCGAAACCAATCAGATTGGTTTTAAAAAACTCAGAAATGACATTGGTTACCGACGACGTCTCCTGTACCCGCTTTTCATACAGTTCGAGTTGGGTTTTGGCATGGTTCTCGGCTTCGCTATGGCCGAGACCAAGGTATTTCTGCGCACGTTCTTCCGAAGTTTCGGGCATATCGGTCCTTACAGCTAAATGAGTGTGGATCGTAAATAAAATAATAACCGGCTTAACCTCAACGATCACCGCACGATTTTCTTCAAAGTGAGGTGCGAACCGATGTAACCGATCAGCACATTACCATTAGTTAAATATTTGATTCTCATGTTGACAATCGCATTCCATACCATTACCTTTCGCCAAATATTTCAACCACCAAACACAAAAATCGAATGAAAAGAATCGCTATTATCTGTATGCTTTTAGTGGCGGGCAAAATGGCATCCGCACAAACCATGACGGCCAAATACATCAAAGATTGGGAGCGCGCAAAAGAATACACCAAGGAATATCTGGACGCGATGCCGGAAGATGGTTATGCATTTAAACCTACCCCTGAAATCCGGTCTTTTGCAGCGCAAATGGATCACCTGGGCGACGCTAACTACGCATTTATATCGGCGGCATCCGGCAAAGCGAAACCCGGAGAATCGCTTGAAAAACGGGCCGACCAATCGAAAGCTACGGTCACCAAGGGCGTATTGGATAGCTACGATTTCGTAATCGCAGCATTGAAAGACATGACAGACGCAGATCTTTCAAAAGATGTGAAGGTATTTGGAATGGATATGAAAGCCGGTACTGCATTTGAGAAGGCATTCGAGCATCAGACCCACCACCGTGGACAAACCACGCCTTACATCCGATTGAAAGGTGTGACGCCTCCGAAAGAGAAATTGTTCCCATGAAACAAAAAGAGCCGGTCCTGATGGATCGGCTCTTTTACTATCAGCTCTGCCCGGAAACCTTACTTTTCAGATTGTAGAGGCTCAGCGCAACGAAGCTGTAAACCTTCATAAAAAACGGCGGGATGATGAAATCCCGGATCACTTCTTTTTTACGCTCCGGCGAAGGCTCGGCCATCGACAGGTACTTCACTGCATATTTGACGCGCGGCCAATAGGTATCGCCATACTCCCTCGAAAACAGCATTTTATAATAATAGGTCGCGATGTTCTTGGTCAGACGGTCGTGATACTTGTATTTCAGCTCCTTGTCGATGTTGGAATACATCTCGATACGGTTGAACAGGAAATCTTTCCCGTAATGATTGTCTGCAAAGCTTGCTCCTCCCCGTTGCTTGCGGTATACCGACATTACCTCGTCGATATAACCGATTGGCCCGCGGGTAGCCAGCATAATATTGCGCGGGATATCGCCGCTGGTGGACTTATTGGTCCATTCCGGATCGGGATTTTTGGCAAAATCTTCTCTGCGGAACATGAGGCTGGAAGTAGCTATAAAGCAAAGCTCGTCCTCTCCGATGAGATCGTCGACCGTAAATTCCTTTTTATTGATCCCGTTGACCAGGTGAGGCGGCGCTGCATTATCATCATAAATCACCCGTGCATTGTGAAAACAAGCCGAGTAATGCGGATTGGCATCCATCATTTCCACTTGCTTCTGCAACTTATCAGGCACCAGCAGGTAGTCGTCCCCATCGAACTGCGCGATGTATTCCCCTTTGGCCGCGGCAAAAGTGGCCAATGCATTGAATTTTCCGTTCAGTCCCATGTTTTTAGGATGTAACAGAAGCCTTATTTTATCAGGAAAACGTTGCTGGTATTCGGTTAATATTGCCCGGGTGTTGTCTTTGGAAAGATCATCTCCCACAATAATCTCGAAATCAAATGTAGTCTGCTGCATCAGGATCGAATCCAGCATTTTTGCTACAAATTTTTCGTGATTGTAGGTGACTACACACACGCTCACTTTTATCATAGTCACTGTTTCATTGAATAAGCGGAATCGCCCGGCACAAATTTAGCTGAATTCTCCTCAAAATATGTGCACCGCTATTTTACGGCAATTTTACCGGAACTCCCGGGCACATAACGGCAATACCCCAAAATAAATTCTGTTCGAAATGAATCCGGCATTGCGATCGTTTACTTTTGGCATACTGTTTTCCTAATTACCACGCAATGTTTGCTTCTCTTACCACCGACAAAAGTCCGATATTCCGTAAACCACAGATATTTAACCAATTTCCAGAACTGGTTGCCGCCGAAAGCACAAGGCATGGCGGCGTAAGTACCGGCCATTATGCCAGCCTCAACCTCGGCGGCTCATTGGACAAGCCCGAAAATATCATGCAAAACAATCTGATATTCTTCGGGGCTCTCGGTATTCCGTTCGAAAATGTCGCGAAAGCACATCAGGTACACGGCACCGACATTGTAATTGTAAGCTCGCCGGCCCGTTTTGAAGGATACGACGCGCTGGTGACCAATGTGCGCGGGATTCAGCTGGCGGTGACCGTCGCGGATTGCACGCCGATCCTCATTTACGACCCGGTTACAGGGGCGGTAGCGGCCATTCATGCGGGATGGCGCGGGACTGTCGGCGGGATCGTCGGGAAAACGGTGGCTGGCATGCAAGAGACTTACGGCACGAGACCGGAAGATTGCGTGGGCTATGTTGGCACTTGCATTGATGAATGCAGCTTTGAAGTGGGTGATGATGTTGCCCAGCATTTCACCCCGATCTATAAACGCCGTGACGAAAGCACCGGTAAGTTTTTTGTGGACCTGAAGGCTTCCAACCGGGACCAGCTGATCCGGAGCGGTCTCCATTCCGGCAATATCGAAGTGTCGCCCTACTCGACCGTCCTTCACAACCAGGATTATTTCTCACACCGGGCCGAGAAAGGCCTCACCGGCCGCCTGCTGGTGACGATAGGCCGCACTCTCTGACCTGAAACGACAAACGACCAGCAACGGTGGTGCCGCTACTGGTCGTTTGTCGTATTTTGGTAAAAACTAGGCGTTTTCGGTCGCAGGCGCTTCGGTAGTAGGAGCTGCCGCCGGTTTTGCTGGCGCAACCTTCGGTGCGGCCGCCTTTGCGGCAGGTTTCGGAGCGCTGGCTTCTTTCCCTACCGTTGGCTTTACGGGTGGCGCCACAGGCGCTTTGGACGAAGCCGCTGCTACCAGCGCTGCTACTTTTTCTTTTTTCTCTGCCTTGGATTTTTTGCCTTCCTTCTTATCCTTTACTTTTTTCTCCGCGTTCTTGGCTTCTTTGGCTTTTTTCTTGAGAGTTTCCTTTTCAAACTTGGCTACTTTCTTGGCCAGTTTGGCAGCCGCTTTCTCGATCGATTTCTTTATCTTTTTCGAGCCGGCAGTGACTGCTTCAATCTTTCCGGTAAGTGTCTCAGCAATCTCTGTCGATAATTTCTTGGTAGCGGATTTCATAAATCTGATATTAAGAATTCATAAATAATACTTGGCACGTGGCCCTGAAAAAGGGCCGTAACGCATCAAAACTGCCATCAGGCAATAACCTACAAATACCCATTATTAATTTATAAATAGCAAATTTTCCGTATTATTTTTATGTTATTTTTCTACGTACAAAGTGCCATAATACGATTCCCGCAGATACCGATACGTTGAAGGAATGCTTCGTTCCAAACTGCGGAATTTCCAGGCAGCCGTCCGCTTCGGCGATTGCCGCATCCGCCACGCCTTCTACTTCATTTCCAAACACGAACGCATACGGGGCCTTAGAGTCGGGTTCGAAATTTTGCAATAATACACTTCCCTCTGCCTGCTCTACGCACCAGACCTGATAGCCCTGCGATTTCAGCAACCTGACGGCCTCTACCGCACTCGGACATTTTTCCCAAATCACCGACATTTCTGCCCCCAGGGCGCTGCGTGTGATTTCGCGGTGCGGTGGCTCCTGCGTATAGCCGCACAACATTATTTTCTCCGCCCGCAATGCATCCGCTGTCCGGAAGAACGAGCCGATATTGTTCAGGCTCCTGATATTATCCAGCACGATCACAAACGGAAACTTTTCCGATTCTTTAAACGCATCGACCGACATGCGGTCCATTTCATCTACACTCAGCTTACGCATGAATTTTACGCGATTGATTTCATAAAAAAAGGTTTCTGCACATGGTACAGAAACCCTTTCGGTATGGTAAGAATAATTTACTTGATCTTGGTGATCAGCTCCACGATGTTCTTGACACCCAGCTTTTCAAAAATCCGGGCTTTGTAAGTACTCACGGTAGAGAGCTGCAAGTTCAGTTTTTCAGCAATTTTTGCGGTTCCCAAACCTTCCTTCAACAGGTTCATGACGTCGGTTTCACGCGGCGAGAGGCTCACGATCGGGTCCGGCATGTATTCCTTCGGGTTAATGAGCCGGTTGATATTCATTTGCTGCATATCTTCGCTCATGTACTTCTTGTTGTTCAGCACACTCATAACGGCAGTTTTGAACTCTTCTTCCGGTGCATCTTTCGACAGGTAACCATCGGCTCCCGCTCGAAGGTACATCAGACCATAGAGCTGCTCGTCATAGCTCGAGAACATCAGGATCCTGATGCCGGGTGATTTTGCACGAATGGTTTCTACCATTTTTGTAGTGTTCCCACCCGGAATATTGATGTCCAGGATCAGGAGGTCATAGGCCTTCGTCTCAAGTTCCTGAAGTATTTTGTCAAAATCGTCAACGTCCGAAATGGTTGAATCCGGAATTAGTGATTTGAGGAGGTGTTTGGTACCGATTCTTACCACAGCGTGGTCTTCGGCGATCAGTATGTGTTTCATGGATGGGTTGGGTCCAATGGATGTAAAAAATACTGGTGTCAAATTAATCAGGACAATCAGTTGCCAGCCTGATGATTGCCCTTAAACTGAATATCCTGATTACCAACCAGTACAATTGTGTACATTGTGATTGAACTGATTTGATGAATTAACAAAAATAGTAATCAGCATTGTATTAAACATAAAAAATATCAAATTAGTATATCATTTATTTACCAAAATCCTTGCTCTGAGCACATTTAACACACATCTCATAACTTGTGGATTTGGTGAGTAATAGTTTTACACGCACTTCTCTAAGCTCCTGGATCGACGACGACAGCGTCGTGGATGTATTTCCGATGCGGGATGCCCCCTTTCCTACTACGACCCCATGGCTGTTTTTCAGAAAGGAGCAGCTCGCCGTTCAGACTCGTGATCTCATTTATTCATTTATTCTTACTTCCAAAGAATCAGGTACTATCCTTGCTTTACTACACTGTTTACCAACTTCCGATGGCTGGGTTTCGCCTGCCCTGGCGCCGTTCGGCGGCATTATGCCGGCAGCACCTTGCCATGTAGGCCAAATGGCGTTCCTGCTGGCCTGCGTCCGCGACTGGGTAATCTTTCAAGGCGGAAGCAAACTGACTATCAAAACAGCACCGTCATGTTATGCTCCCCGTACCCACGAAATATGCCATCGCGCCTACCTCGCCGCTGGTTTTTCCCCCAATCATACTTATTCTAACCATTATATTCCTATTGCCGACCGGGGTTTTCACCAAATTATTGAGCCAGCGGAGCGGCGCAGATTATCGAAAGGCAAAAAGAGCGGCTTGGTGGTGACCATGCAGCAAGGCATTTTTGACGGGGCAACCGAAGATTTCCTTCGTGAATGCTATGAAATGCAGGGTTATCCGTTACCATGTTCGTCGGCCCAGCTCGCAGGATGGACGCATGTTTTTCCTAAAAATTATTTATTTTTTACAAATCGCTCCGAAGGAGAAACGGTTGCAGTGGCAGTGATGGTGCGGGTGAGCGACGATATTTTGTACCACTTCATGTCGGGTTACCTGCGCCGGCACCGTGTCCTTAGCCCGGCGCTCATGCTTTTTGAAGCTGCTTTCGATTATTGCCTGAGCGAAAATATCGGCCTGCTGGACCTGGGTATTTCCATCGACCACCTTGGCAACCCCAAACCCTCACTAAGCCGTTTCAAACAACGCATTGGCGGCCGGGTATGCGAGAAAATCATTTATGAAGCCCGGTTCTGACCCAAGTCCGGGGCTATACCCATTAAGATAAAAGACACCCGACAATCCTTCCGCAGCCTTACGGATTAATGCATTTTTCCCGCAAAATACGCACGATGCGCTGTGCCGTATTCCCATCCCATAGCGGAGGAATTTTCGCATCTTCCGATGTTCGCGACAGCACTTTTTCAATTGTATCCCAAACCTTTTGCGCGTCGAAATCGGGCAGCAGGTGATTGGTACCGCAGGTAACGGTAACCGGCCGCTCGGTACTGTTCCTGAGGGTGATGCACGGAATGCCCAGAAATGTTGTCTCCTCCTGTACTCCACCGGAATCTGTGATTACCACGACAGCATGTTGCATCAGCCCCAAAAACTCCACATACCCCTGCGGCGGCAGGATAGTCACCCCTGCGATTTGCGAAAAATCCAACCCGAAAGCCGCAGCATTACGCATGGTGCGCGGATGCATAACGAACACGATTTCCCAATGCGATCCAAGCATTTCGAGCATTCCGGCAATCTTCCTCAGGCCCTCTTCCTGATCGACATTGGCCGGCCGGTGCATGGTAATGAGCAGGTACCGCCCGCCCGAAATCCGTGAATGCTTGCCAGCAGAGCAATCCCCGATCCACCCGCAAAAACGCACCAGCGAATCGATCATCACATTGCCCACCAGGTGAATGCGATGCGGATCAATGTTTTCAGCTAACAGGTTTCGGACAGCGGCCTCCTCCGTCGCAAACAGCTGGTCCGAAATCGCGTCGGTCAGTATGCGGTTCATCTCCTCGGGCATCGTGCGATCGCGGCTGCGCAGGCCAGCCTCCACATGCGCGAGCGGAATGCGCATATGCGCCGCCACCAGCGCACATGCGAGCGTAGACGTCACATCACCCACCACGACCACCCAATCGGGCATTTCCGCATTGACTACCCTTTCGAATGCACTCATGATCTCAGCAGTCTGCATTGTAGGAGATCCCTGCGCGATACCCAGAAAATAGTGGGGCTGCGGAATGTCCAGCTGCCTGAAAAAGATCCCCGACATCTGATAGTCAGAATGCTGCCCCGTATGTACGATTCGCGGATGCATGTCCGGGTATTGCAGAAATGCCTTGTAAAGCGGTGCAATTTTCACAAAGTTGGGGCGGGCGCCTGCTATGAGGAGTATCTTCATAATAGTAGTATGTGTTAGGCTATGTGGTGCTTTTTCTCGTACTTCGCCCCCGTAATCAAGTGGTGCCTCAATGGGGATTATTGTACGTCAGGGATTTAAAAGTTCCATTGTTTCTTATGTCGGTGTGGTCATCGGCATTTTCAATATCCTGATCCTCTATAACCAGTACATGACCCAGGAGCAGCTAGGCTTGTACGCATCCACGCTGCTGACATTCCCCGTCATCTATATGTCGTTCTCACTGCTGGGAGTACCTTCGGTGGCAGTCAGGTTCCACAGTCGTTTTCAGGACGAGCATTCGCGGCGGCAGCTTTTTACATTCATTATCATCACCCCGCTCATCGGGCTCACTGCATTCGCATTATTATACCTCCTTTTCAAACCGCTATACCTTAAATTTTACCTGGCCCACTCGCCGATGCTGGTCAGGTACTATTATGTTTTCATCCCGCTCACCGTCGGGATGGTGTACCTGCTCGCGCTGGAATCCTATTCCCGGATCAATCTCCGCATTGCGGTACCATCGCTGATCCGGGAAGTGGGGCTGCGGCTGGCGAATAGCCTGCTTGTGATCCTTTTCGGCTTTAAAATCATCACATTCGACACGATGGTCAACCTTACGGTGGTCAGTTACGCGGTAGCCATTGTGGCTATGCTCATTTACCTCCGTATTCAGAACCGCCTTTTCACATCGCTGGATTTTGGGTTTGTCAAACATCCCGCATTCAAGGAAATGTACCGGTACGGACTTTGGGTGCTGCTTGGCGGAGCAAGTGCCGCATTGCTGCCCCATATCGAAAAAGTACTGCTGCCGGCGTTCGAAGGGGGCTTGGGCAACACGGCCATCTTCGACATCGCTTCGCGCATTGCATTGGTGATTTCCATTCCCAGAAATGCCATTGTGATGATCAGCGCACCGATTATTTCGGAGGCCTACGTCAAAAACGACATCCCGCATATCGATACCATTTACAAAAAATCATCCCTCAACCTGTTTATCATCGGCAGCTTCCTTTTCCTGGGAATCTGGTGCAACATCGACGCGATTTTCAGCCTTATCCCCAAATCCGACATTTACTCGCAAGGCAAATGGGTAGTGCTGATGGTCGGCGTTTCCCGCATTGCCGACATGATGACCGGGTTGAACACCGAAATCCTTACCAACTCGCGCTATTACCGCTACGACATCGTTTTTATGCTCTTTTTCACGGTCCTGATCCTCGGCGCCAGCCAGTTTCTGATACCGCTTTACGGCTACAATGGTGCAGCGGCAGCGGCATTGTTCGCGACGGTGAGCTACAACATTGTCAAGCTGTTTTTCATTAAAAGCAAGATGGGTATCCAACCTTTCACTACCGGCACCCTTAAAGTTTTGTTACTGGCAGCGCTCGCTTATCTGGCGGCTTATTTCATCCCTGTGCCTCACTCCCGCGAGCTGGTACCCGTGCTGGCGGGAATGGTGATCCGGTCGGTGATTGTGACGGTGATATTCGGCGGAGGCATTCTGGCGTGGCGGGTTTCCGAGGATATTTCTACCGGGTTCAGCGCAGGATGGGCTACCGTGAGATCGACCGTTTTTAACAGAAAGTAAGGCTGCACCAGCGCTAAACCAGCGATAAGGCACTGCGACCGGCCGCTGTCAGTTCAACTTTTGCTATCTTTGAGCCAGCATTCATTGCCGCAACGGCCCCAATTTCCGGATTACCAATGTCTTTAAAACAAAAAATAGTCGCAGGCCTTCTGAAAGAACCTTACAGCAAGTACCAGCTGATCAGCTACGACCGCACCAAGCCCGTCAAACTGGTAGTAGGTGCCATGTATTCTCTTTTCAAAGGTTGGATCCATTCGGATATCGAGACATTGGACCTGCTCAAAAAAAGCGACTGGGAACGCTATTTCCAGGAGAATTCGATTGACAGGATATTGGCCGAACACGTTTGGGAGCACCTGACGCCCGAACAAGGCCAGCTTGCATTCAAAAATTGCTATACATTTCTGAAACCGGGCGGCATGCTCCGTGTGGCCGTTCCCGATGGCTTCAACCCCAGTGAGGATTATATCAATTACGTGAAGCCGGGCGGCACCGGCAATGGGGCCGACGACCACAAAATACTGTACAACTACAAGCTGATGTCGGGCTTTCTCGAGAATATCGGCTTCAAAGTGAGGCTGCTCGAATATTTCGATGAAAACGGGCAGTTCCATAAGTCACCCTGGGACCCGGAGGACGGCATGATCCGCCGCTCGGCCGACCACGACGAGCGTAACCGCGACGGCAAACTGGGCTACACTTCCCTGATCATCGACGCAATCAAAGGCTGACATGGGGTTGTCCGGCACACTCGCTCCCATTGTTTTGTTTTGCTATAACCGCCCCGTGCATTTGCAGCAAACGGTGGAAAGCCTGCGTTTGAATACGCTGGCCGCGGAAAGCGAGCTGTTTGTCTATTCCGACGGTCCGAAAAATGAGCGGGATATCCAGCAAGTGGCGGAAGTACGGCAGTATCTCGCGCAGCTCACCGGCTTTCGTGCCGTCCACGTCCGGGAGGCCGAAAAAAATAAAGGACTCGCCGCTTCGGTCATCGAAGGGGTCAGTTTGGTGCTTTCCAAATATCCCAAAGTGATTGTGCTGGAAGACGATATGCTGAGCACCAATGATTTTCTATCGTTTATGAATCAGGCGCTCGACATTTACGCCAGCCGTGCCGACATTTTTTCGGTTACCGGTTATACGCCGCCCATCCATTTCCCCGATGGTTACCCGCATGATGTTTACCTCGTGCCGCGCGCCAGTTCGTGGGGCTGGGGTACCTGGGCGCACAAATGGGCGAAGGCCGACTGGCAGGTGAAGAGCTTTCCCGCATTTAAAAACAATGCAGGTATGCGCGCAAAGTTCAATGAAGGTGGTGACGATCTCTGGCCGATGCTCGCCAAGCAGCAGCAGGGCATAATCGATTCGTGGGCCATTCGCTGGACTTATTCACAATTTCAAAATCATGCTTATGGCCTCTATCCTGTTCATTCCAAAATCAAAAATATCGGTACGGACGGCAGCGGCACCAATTTCACATTCAAGTCGGGGGAATATGGCCATGAGATGGCCGAGGGGCGCGTCGAAATGCCCGCTGACCTGGCGCCTGATGAAACAATGATCGGGGCATTCGGCCAATATTACCGGCTGCCATTTCTTTTAAAAGTTAAAAACAAGGTCAAATACGGCATTTGACCTACCATTGATATGTACTGGCTTCGCTATCTGCTCAAAGAACCTTACCATGCCCTCGGCTCCGCCCGGAACCGGGAATTTATGGCGTTGCTCCTCAAATACGGGAACCGCGCGCGTTACCAGCTGACGGACGTGGCTTTCGGAGGGTTGAAACTGAAAGTGCCTGATACGATGTCGTTCCTATGGCAGCACAAGGAAATCTTTGCGGACGAGTTCTATTATTTCGAAAGCAAGGAAACTCAACCTGTCATTTTCGATTGCGGCGCCAATATTGGAATGAGCGTTCTATATTTCAAAAAGTTGTTCCCTCATGCCCGACTGCTTGCATTCGAAGCAGAACCCGCCATTGCATCGCTCCTCCGCCAGAACCTGGAAAGCAATGGCATACAGGGTGTGGAGATTATCGACAAGGCGGTTTGGACGAATGAGGATGGCATCTGGTTCGGGAGCGAGTCGGCGGATTCTTCCTCCATCTACTCCACCGCGCAAAAGCGCAAAATTGAGTCCATTCGCCTGAAAGATTTCCTGGAAAAGGAAAACCGCATTGATTTTCTCAAAATCGATATCGAGGGCGCGGAAATAGAGGTATTGCACGATTGCCGTAACGCGCTGGCGCATGTGCAGCATCTTTTTGTGGAGTTTCACTCTTACATTGGAAATGCGCAGGGCCTGGCGGATGTGGTAAAGGTTTTTGAAGAAAACGGCTTCCGCTATTACGTGGATACCAACCAGCACCGGCTACGGCCCTTTGTGAACCATCGCTACCGGGGCAACGACGTGATGGACCTGCAATTGAATATTTTCGGCTGGCGCGAATAAGCTGTTTTCAGAGCCGTGAATCGACCATATCCTGCGGCAATACCGATTTCAGGTCAAATATAACCGAGTCTGCCGCGGTAAACTCACTGAATTCCATGGCCCGGAACTCCTCGTGTGCCACCGCCAGAATCACGGCTTCGTAACTTCCGGCAGGCTTATCCAGCAAGGCTATGTTGTATTCCGCCAATACCTGCTCGCCCGACGCCCAGGGATCGTGGATTTCAACCTGCATCCCGAAATCCGAAAGTTCACGATAGACATCAATTACCCGTGTATTACGAATGTCGGGGCAATTTTCCTTGAACGTAATCCCCAGGATCAACACCCGGCTTCCTTCTATCCTATGCCCTTTGCGGATCATCAGCTTCACCAGTTTGTTCGCCACAAATACGCCCATCATATCATTTACCCTGCGGCCGGAAAGAATTACCTGGGGATAATATCCGAGTGATTCGGCCTTGTAAGCCAGGTAATAGGGATCCACGCCAATGCAATGCCCGCCTACCAGGCCTGGCTTGTATTTCAGGAAATTCCACTTGGTCGCCGCGGCTTCCAGCACCTCGGTGGTATCGATGTTCATCCGGTCGAAAATGAGCGCCAGTTCGTTCACGAACGAGATATTCACATCGCGCTGCGCATTTTCAATCGCCTTCGACGCCTCGGCAACTTTTATGCTGGAAGCCAGATGCGTCCCTGCCTCGATCACCGACGCGTACAGGTTATCTACGAAGCTCGCTGTTTCGGGCGTAGAACCCGAGGTTACCTTTCGGATTTTGGTGAAAGTGTTTACTTTATCACCCGGGTTAATACGTTCGGGCGAATAGCCGCAAAAGAAATCCGCATTGTATTTCAAATTGCTCTCACGTTCCAATACCGGCACGCAGTCGTCCTCGGTACAGCCAGGATATACCGTCGATTCATAAATTATCACATCGCCGCTTTTCAGCATTTGCCCGATCATCCTGCTGGCTTTCAGTAAATGGGTAAGGTCAGGCTTTTTATAGTGGTCCACCGGCGTAGGCACCGTAACAATAAACACATTACATCCCTTCAATGCCTCTTCCTCCCATGAAAATGCAAGGTTAACGGCTTCGCGCAAATCCTGCCGTGGAATTTCCTTGGTGGTGTCGTAGGCATCTTTCAGCTCCTGCACACGCCTTTTATTGATATCGAAGCCCGTAACGGGATACTTTTTACTGAATGCCACAGCCAGTGGTAAACCGACGTAACCTAGGCCTATAACCGCAATTCTGACATCTGATCCGGGTAACATGGATGGGGCAATGGTGAATGTTAGGCCATAAAACTAGGCATATTTCGTCCTACCAAAAAATTATTGGCAAAGGCGTTACCAAAGTGCAAAGTGAGCGTATGCTGCCTAATGCGCGTAGGGGTTTGGCGGGAAAATGTGCACCTGGAAGCCATCTTGCCGCATGGCATTCATGACCTGCTCAGAAGGCAGTTGCTTAAATATAACCGCGCACAGAATCTGGGACGGCATCAGCGAAGCTTTTACCAGAAAATCGTGCAATGCGAGTTTCCGTTTGATCTTCCGGAATGCGGCGGACGAATCGTCGGCCTTTTCCTGGGCATAGGAAGGATGATAGTAGTTGTTGTTAATGCCTTTGAAAGCAACTGCCGGCAAGCCCATTCCGTTTGCAAGCTTGTCCATTTCCCGCTCCGAAAGTTTGAAAACATAATTGCCTACCGTTTCGAATGAGTAGCGGTTTTTCCAGTATTTCTGGAATGCCGTAGTGTCGAACCGGTCAAAAATATTCCTTAACGCCAGCAGTAAAGGCATTTTTGAAATAGGATCATGGGGCTCCACCAGGATCACCGCCTCACGCGCGACGCGCACCATCTCATACACGCCCAGGTACGGCCGCGGGAAATGATGATAGGCCTCCTTGCAGAAAACGTAATCGAAACTATTGTCGGCAAATGTCAGGTGCTCCACGTTCTCGACGGCATATTTTTCAATAAACCCTCTTTCCTTCGATAGAGGGAGAAATGTGCCAGCAATATCGCTGGCGGTCGAATCGAGCCCTTTTTTGAAAAAGTAACTGGCATCGAAGCCATAACCGTCCCCCACCGTCAGCCACGACTTCTTCTCCTGCACAAACGGGTTGGTCAGTTCGAGCTGGCGCTTGTGGATCCAGTTGTTAATGGTCTGATGTGCATTGTCATACTCCCACAGCTCGATGGCTTTATTTTTTGCCTCCGGTGTAGCATATTGCAACTCATACCATTCTGAATGCGCCTCGTGGCTTTTCTTTTCGCTTGACATTGGTGCGATATCGATTTTTGCCATAAAGATAGTTTCATCGACAAGATTAATTTAACGGCGCATACATTAATTTTAACGGTTAAAAATGGCTTTCCGAATGGAAAACGAGTTATTAACAGCGATCAAATGGTGCTTCAACTAAGTACTTTTCATTGGGAAGGGGGTGCAGGCGTCGCTGCGGCAAGGTTACATCAGGCATTGCTTCATGCCGGGGTCGGGTCCAATCTGATGGTTTCGCAAATCTCCCGGCCCGGCCCGCAAACCGCTGCCTGGGCGGACAATACCTGGAAATCCAGAAAAGCATGGGGTAATTTCGTTTTGGAAAGGCTCAGTTTCCTTCCGCACGAAAAGGACAAATCGGTCCGTTTCGCATTTTCCCCTGCCGCTGCCGGAGCCGACATTAGCCGGCACCCGCTCGTACAGCAAGCCAGCATCATTCATTTGCATTGGATCAACTTCGGGTTTCTTTCCATGAAATCGCTGGAAAGCCTGTTCGCGCTCGGAAAGCCGGTTGTGTGGACATTGCACGACATGTGGACGTTTACCGGCGGCTGCCACTATAACCGCGGCTGCGAACGGTACCTTTCGCATTGCTGCTACTGTCCCTATCTCAAAAAACCCGGCGAATATGATATCGCTTTCGCGCAATTCGAGCAGAAGCAGCGTATTTACCAACATGCAAACCTGACGCTCGTGTCCCCCAGCCGGTGGCTGAACGGCCTGGTCCAAAAAGCCGCATTGACAACCGGTAAGCCTTCGCTGACGATTCCGAATTGCATTGATACCCGTTTTTTCAAACCCGGTGCCCGCGACGAGGCCCGAAGTGCGTTAGGACTACCTGCTGATAAAAAACTTCTGCTGTTTGCCGGCGCCAACACCCAGGATCCGCGGAAGGGCTTTGCCTACTTTCAGGAAGCGATGCGCCATCCATCGCTGAAAGAAGCCGAAGTAATGATCCTTGGGAAAGGAAAAGCCGAAAACTTCACCGATATGCCGGTTAAGGCCCATTTTCTGGGCAAAATCTCGGACGCCAGTCAAATGGTACAGGCATACAATGCCGCCGATATGCTCATCGTTCCTTCGCTGGAAGATAATCTTCCCAACACCATCATGGAAGCCATGGCATGCGGAACGCCCGTCGTTGGTTTCGATACCGGTGGTATTCCGGAAATGATAGGCCATATGGAAAATGGTTTCATAGCAGCACCAAAGTCCGCAGCTTCACTGTCCGAAGGCATTCTTTGGGTTATCGAACATAATGCGGATGGCTCGGTGTCTGCACGGGCGCGGGAAAAGGTTTTAGAGCATTACTCCGAAGAGGTGGTAGCCAGGCAGTATTCACAACTTTACGAATCCCTGCTTCATGGATAACCCGCTGTTAACAATTATCACCGTCACCTTCCAGGCCGAAAAATACCTCGGACGCACATTAAAGAGCGTGGAAAAAACCTTGTCGCAGGTGAAAGAAACTGCTCTGCTGGAATACCTGATCATCGACGGCGGCTCGAAAGACCAGACGCTCATGATCGCCAATAGCTACAAGCATTTCGTATCGAAGGTACTGTCGGAGACAGATAAGGGGCTATACGATGCCATGAACAAGGGATTAAAACTGGCATCCGGGAAGTATGTATGGTTTTTGAACGCGGGGGACGAGGTGTACGACGAAGAGACACTTCAAAGACTCCTGTATTCACTTGAAACGGGAGCCGGGGTGTATTACAGCGATGCCATGATGGTGCGTGAGAACGGCGACGAAGTGGGCTTACGCAGCCAGTTCACACCCCATACACTACCCACCAACCTCCGCTGGCAGGACTTCGCATTGGGTATGAAGGTTTGCCACCAGGCTTTCATAGCACGCAGGGACATCGCTCCGCTTTATGAATATCAGAATCTCAGCGCAGATATCGACTGGGAGATAGAATGCCTCAAACGGGCAGAGAAAGTCCAATTTCTGCCATTCATCCTCTGCCGCTATCTGCTCGGAGGCCTGTCGGTCAAAAATCACCGGCGCTCGCTGACTGACCGTTACAAAGTACTCAAAAAGCACTTCGGACTTCTGCCGACCCTATTCAACCACGCCCGGATATTCTGGCGGGGTTATTGGTTCGCGAAAAAGAACGGAAAGTACTGGTAACGCGCCCTGGCCGTTATTCCCAGCTAATCCACGACTTCGCGTCTTTGGCACTGACCATATCGTAGGTAGTCTCCGATGTCTGGATCAGGTAGAAGCCGCTGGAATCGAATAAAAGGTTTCCAGACTTTTCTACGGCACTGCCCGCAGGTATTTCCCCAAATGCCCCGTATTCGGTGAATACTACGCGACCGTCGGCAGTAAAAGTGGGCTTTGCCGGAGCATGTCCGTAATCCAGATAAATACCGTCCGCGTCATAAAAAATTGGCGCAAACGCGTCATACCTGCTATTGAATGCAGGGGCGTACATGTAGAATCCGTATGGCCGTCCCTGGCCATCTTTCAAATCTTTTACCTTGAAAGCGTCGTCGACACCGTTCACGTGGAATCCATTCGCCGAGCGCCAGTCGCCACCAGATTCAACAGGCGTCTGCCACCATCTTCTTGCCGCTGCCAGATCAACGGATATAGGTTTGATCGCGCTCACCACTATCCCGCTTGCTCCTCCCCCGCTGACACCGAGCTGTGTTGAATTAGCATTCCAGGTGATGTTGCTAAAACCGGTGATCGTTTGCGAACCATTTATTAGTGGAGAGACGAACACGACGCCGCCTGGTGTTATATAATAATCCGTAGTGAAAGTTTTCGGCACATTTCCGTTCAACCAGGTCATTTTGATCGTCCTCGTATCCTGGCCGACCGTAATTTCATAGGTATTTGCACCGAGCGTAACGCGCTTGAAATAAGGAATGTATTTCGCAATGTTATTAAACAACAAGGCCTTGGCTAAATCGCCATTCGTGTAGGCAGTCGCCTGCGCCTGCGTGGCCTTGGTGAGGACCATGCGGCTCTGGTTTTTGCGGCCAACCAGGGTTATCGTCTCGGCCTTTACCGAATCCGGAAAAATGCTGAATTCAAAATCCGACTTAAGACCTTCTCCCAGGACTCCGTTATTGACGTCCTTGTCAGGATCGGCCAGTACGTGCAGGTAAGAATAGGTATCGAATATTAATGAAGGCGTTTGCATTGCCTTCAACCGGTAGCTGCTCTCCTTCGACTTGGCAGCTGAGGCATCCGAAAAATCGGAGTACATCGTTACCCGGTTTTTATCGTCGAATTTGAAATAAAACCCGTAACTGCCGCCACCGCCGGGATAAATAACTGCATTCCAGCCATAGGGTGCTTCCACGAGCTGCTTTTCGTATGAAGCCAGTGCCGCGTTCAGGCGCACGTCCGCCGACTCTTCAAAAACCGTGTCGTCTTTGTTTTCGCAGGAGAAGAAAACAGTCGTCAGCAACAGCAGATATAAAAATGATCTCATCATCTGGCATTAAAAAAGTTTATTCATCGAAGTCCGCACCCTCTTCTGGAGACTGTAAAAATCAATTTTCCAGGTGTTTTTATAATAGGCTACAATAATAGCCTCTTTTTGCCGCAATGCGGCCTGCGCCTGCGCCTTTGTCACGCCATGCGGGCTCGTACCCTCCGGGATCGAATTGACGAGTTTATCAAAACCCACCTTACCCTCGGTAAGCATCATCGCGATCATTTCCACAAAATCTTCATCGAATGCCGAAGAACTGTAAGCCGTGATGAAACCATCCCGGCGTGCATCCGCATCGCTCCAGTTGATCCAGTTCCCACCCTGATAATAGGACTTGGAAATATTCTTGTACTCCACAGGATAGAGCACCGTCTGGTGCAGGATATGGCCGAATTCGTGGTGGATCGTGTGCAGGAACCAGTCTTTCACGAAGGAAGAATCCCGCCCGGGGTCGTACCCTGACATTCCTTTGATTTTGAAAAGATTCACTCCGTACAAAATCACCTTGCGACCGCCCTCGGCGGTCCCCAGCGTAATGGAACCCTCGGAGTTGTACTCGTTGCTACCGGATAGAATGAAGAATTTGGGGGAATACTTATTATAAAACACTTTACCCGCTTCCTCCACGTAAGGGTTCGTCCAGGCCTTCCTGATCGTGCTCAACAGCGGAACCACCTGTGCTTCGTCAGGCGGAACCAGATTTTTAGTGATGTTGCCAAACTCGAACTGGTCCCATTTGTACTTGGCCGAAATGTTGTAGGGAACCACAAGGCTGTCGTGAATCCACTTATCGACAGGGCCTTGCACCCAGTCGTCGCCGCCAAGTCCAGAAATATCGTCAACATTGCCGATGTCGTCTTCCTTGCAGGATGTAAGGCCTGTGCCGAGCAGCAGCGCGGCGACAATACAGTGGGTAAAATGCGTGAATATCGTTTTCATAATTGAATGGCTTTCCTATCTTGGATTTTGTGCTACACCCGAAAGTGCGGCTGTCTGCGGAATTTGTAATACCCTGCGATTGTCCCCCGCAGGAACGGTAATGACCGACCCGCCCCGGGTCGTATGGGTAACGGGCACATTGTAGCGTTGCAGATCGAACCACCGCATTCCCTCCTGCACAAATTCAACGCGCTTGAATTCCAGTACGGTGTTCACAATGTTGTTCCTGAGGTTGTTCGACCTGAAATAGCTTTGCATGCTGGCGGCGGTAACCTTGTCGGTGGCGGCATTGTAGTTGGATACGCGCTTGCTGACGTAGGTGTTGAGATCGGTCAGGCAGGCGGCGGTATTGTTGAGGTACGCATTTGCCTCGATCCGGTTGAAAAGCACTTCCTCCACCGTGAAAACCGGCAGCATGACATAAGGCTGTCCAATCTCCGCATTCACCGATTCACGCACAAAATACTCGTTCAGCTTGGGGATGAAATAGTTGTTGTCGCCGCGATAGTAAAGTGGAAATGCCCAGCTGGCCCCCCCGGCGATGATTTGCTCACTCGCCGAAATTTCCTGCCATTTGGCATAGGTCATTCCATAGCGATACGAGGCCACATACCGGCCATAGGTGGACGATGTTTCAACCAGCAGCAGGTTGGCATTTTCGGTAGCCCGTGAGTAGATATTGAACAGCTCCGCCGGCGACATGCTCGAATAAGTCGTGTTCCATGGACGCATGTTTTCTCCGAAGTTATTGCTTGGAAAAGCTGCATTGGCATATTGCAGCACCTTTTGATAATCCTTTTTCACCAGATAGAACCGGCTCGCGAATGCATTCGCTGCCGCCAGGTTGAAATGGTATTTCGGCACGGTGTAACTACCGTCGCTGATCAGCGGTAGGCCTTCCAGCAGGTCCTTTTCGATCATCTGATATACATTAGCCACCGTCCCGCGTTCGTACTGCTTGATTACCACATCCTCGGGCACCGTCACATAGGGTACACCCGGGCTGTCGTTGGCCTGCTGCGGATCGAAAAATTTGCAGTAGTAGTTCACCAGCATGAAATGCGCATAGGCCCGGGCCAGCAGCGCCTCACCTTTCTGCGCATTGTAATTTTCGGGATCGGATACTTTTCCGATAATGTCCAAAGCTTCGTTGGCCACGGAAATCGCGCGATAGCATTCCGCCCAGTACTGGTCGGGAGAATCCTGCTCGTCGACGGTAGCCTCTACCACTTCGAAAAGAAATGACGCGCGGTTGGTCTTGTCGTCCTCACCTACCCCTTTGTCAGCTACATTATCACTCATCCCTTCAGAAAATACAACATAGCCTCCCTGCGGGTAAGCGGTAGTGAGGAGCTGCGATACTTTCTTAGGCGTGTTGATGATCGCCCGGGTACTGTCCGGCTCCTTCGAAAGGAAGTCCTCGCAACCGGCCAATGCCAGCAGCGGGAGGATCAGCATTATTTTCCTAAAATTTCTGATGGTAGTCATATCTTCCAAATGAATCATCTCAATCCTTTACAATGTCAGTTTCAATGCAACCGTGAACTGCTTCTGGATAGGTTGCGCAACGCCCCCGGAGTTGAAGAACTCGGGATCCTGCCCTTTCAGCTTTTTATCCGAATAAATCAGCCACGGGTTAATCGACGATACCTGAATGCTCGCTGCCTTAAAACCATAACGCGAAATCACCTGCAACGGCAGCTTGTAGGCCAGCGACACGGACTTCAACCGGACGAAATCGCCTTTTGCGACGCGCTCGGTCGAATAGTTATAAATGTTGTATGGGTAGGTACCTTGCAGATAAAGCTGTTCGAGCTGATCGGAAATGGACGGTATCGCCGCCGATTTTTCATCACCCGATAGCACCCAGCGGTCCAGGAACTCCTTCGGCATGGCATCCAGGTCGCTGAATGTACTCTTGTACAGCGGATTAAGACGTATCTTATTCCCGGCCTGATAGGTAAAGAACACATTTAGTGAGAGCCCCTTGTAAGTAAGCGTATTGTTGAAACCGCCTGTAAATGGCGGGTCTACCGGCCCTTCATATTTGAGGTACTGGATATTCTGGTCCTGCAAATACACATCCGAACTCACCTCCCCTTTTTCGTTCAGGAATATCGGCACACCGGTTTTGGGATTCAATGCGCGGTAGTCGATCGAGAAAAGGCTGCGCACAGGTTTGCCCTGTATGTTCGCACCTTCGGCTTTCACCAGGTCAAAAATGCCGGGGCTGTTATCCACATTCGTGATGAGTGTATGGGAATACCCGAACGTAATGCGCGAACGGAAGTCCCAGTCGCGGGTTTTAAGCAAAACCCCGTCCACAGAGAAATCGGCGCCGTACGACTCCATATCCGCGTAGTTGGCCACCTTGTAAATCTGCCCGCCGATCCCCGAAGTCTTGATCTGGTCGATCAGGTCGAAGCTGTTGCGGATATAGCCGTCGAGCGTGAAATTGATCCGGTTGGCGAACAAACCCACGTCCAGCCCGACGTTTCCGCTGTACAGTTTTTCCCAGGTCAGCTCGGTATTCTGCAACGCCGCAAGCTGTATCGCCGATTCTTTCTCGTCCACATACGGCCTGCGGGTAATGATGCTTTGCAGCAATACCGCTGCGTTGGTAGCGGGGCCTGTATCAGCGGAAAGTCCGTAGCTCAACCGCAGGCGGCCCATGCTGAGCCATTTAAGATTTTTAAAGAAATTTTCCCGATCGAAATTCCACGAACCCGCAACCGTGTAGGTGGGCAGCCAGCGCGCAATGGCCGACTTACCAAAGCGGTTCGAGCCGTCGTACCGCACATACCCCGTTACATTGTACTTGCCGTCCAGCGTGTATCCAAGGCTTCCGTAGAACGCGGCAAACCGTTCGTAGTCCATCTGCATTCCGTAGTATTGGAAGTTGGTCTCGATGGTCTGTTTCAAAATGCGGTAATCCACAAAAGGTGTCCCGCCCTGGTCGTACTGGAACCCATAGCCGGTATTGTTCGAATTCTGGCGGTTGGTAAATTTCACTTCCTGCCCTACCAGTGCATTTACCTCATGCCGCTCCCCGAGTTTCTTATTGTAACGCAGGTTGTTCCTTACATTATAGAATAGCATCTGGTCCTCATTCCGGTTGTAAAAACCGCCACTGGGCAGCACCACCACCGGGTATGCATTGGGCACATCGGGATCGGTGTAAAGGTATTTATTGGCTAATGCGATCGTGGAATTGTCCGCCGCCCGGTAAGCATTGGCCATGTTGCTATGCTCGGTGATAGTATGTTCACGGCCCGTCTGGATGTACCTCAATGCACCCAGGAAATCGTAGCTCAGGTCATCGGTAATTTTGTAGGAAAGGTTTCCCTGCAATTTGATATCCGCCAATGTCAGGTTGATCCTGTTATTAGCCAATTCAGAGACAATATTGAAGGGCGCGAAATTTCTGCGGAAAAATTCCAGGTTCCCATTCTGGTCATAGGCGGTTAGCGTGCGGCTGGTATTCAACGCGTAGCTGAACGGGTTAATGTCAAAATCGCGGTCGAACTTGCCTTCTACGGGGTTGCTTCTCCTGCTCAGGGAACCCGGAGCCTGCTGGCGCCTCACCGATGCGAGAGTGGTAAGGCCGATGCTCAGACGGTCGGAAAGCTGGTAGTTGTTATTAAAATTCAATGTATAACGTTTCACCTTGTCGGCGATCGTCCAGCCGTTATCATCCAGATAGCTCACCGACGCATACGAACTGGATTTTTCGGTACCGAACGAGACGCTGAGCGAGTGCTCGTGGATAAAATTTTGTTTAAAAAGCACATCGAACCAGTCGGTGTTTGCCTTGGCATAACCGAGCAGGAAGTTCCGCTTGGCTTCGGTAGAGTTTTCAAGGGGGAAGTTACCCTGGTTATCACCCGTCATGAGGTTATACATTTTACCGTAAACGCCATAATCAGGTTTGGAAAGGATGCCCGAGTTCAGGTATCCTTTTCTTTCCAATTCTCCCAGCACCGACATCTGCTGTGCCGAGTTCATAATATTAAAATTGCGATAAGAAGGCACCAATTGCGTGCTGAAATTACCGGAATAGGTGATTACCGGCTTACCGCTTTTCCCTTTTTTAGTAGTGATCACAATCACCCCGTTCATCGCCCGGGCACCGTACAATGCGGCGGCGGCGGCGTCTTTCAGAATATCAAATGTCTCAATGTCATTGGGGTTAAGTCCTGCAACCGCCGAACCCAGCAAGGTTGTAGGATCGCCGCTGGAAAGCTGGTCGTTTGAGATATTCACAATATCCTCCTGCACAACACCGTCGATCACCCAAAGCGGCTTATTGGCCCCATTCAGTGAAGTGGCGCCGCGGATACGGATCTTGGGCGCTGCACCAAAGGTGCCCGATACATTCTGGATTGACACACCCGCTGCCCGGCCTTCGAGCATCCGGCTGACGTCTGGCAAGCCGTCTATTTTTACATCGTCCGTCTTGAGGGTTACGGCCGAACCGGTGAATTTATCTTTGTTAATCTGCTGAAAACCCGTTACCACCACGTCCTGCAAGCCAACGGCATCTTCCACCAGCTCAATGGAGAGGCTCCGGGCTGCTTTCACCTCTTTGGGTAAAAAACCGATCATGGTTACCACAAGTGTGGCATTGTCGCTGACTCCCTGCAACAGGAACTCGCCTTTTTCATTGGTAACCGTCCCCTTCTGCAAACCTTTCACACGCACGGTCGACCCGATGAGCGGCTCTCCGGTACTGCTTTTTACGACACCTCTGACGTCGATATCGGCAGCCCATGCGAACGAAGAAAACGGAGAAACGAAAACGGACAGAAAGAAGAAACCCAGGAGCAACGCAATAAGCCGACTCAGGCCACTGATCCGATAGAAAAGATTCATATAAATAAGTATAAGTCTAACCCCAAATAACTGTCCGTCCGCCCGAAGCGGGTTTAAAAATTAATAGATTCAATAATACGTATTATCGCACGAAAAGCGAAAACATTCCACCACAGGCGGTGACAAAAATTAAAGCAATATTTTCTGCAAGAAAGCAAAAGAATATACTCAATACGCGCAAGTTGACATTACTGTGGAGGTGCCAGGAGGGATTTTAGCGAATTATCTTTCTAAAAACACTACCAAATCGCATTTTATTGTACCAAAACCTAATTTAAGCTGCACTAACCCACATCTTTTTTCTTTTCCGTCAAAACTGAGGTAATGCGGTTCAGCTCATCGACCTTCGAGGCAAAATCGCCTTTGAGCATATCGCGCACCGCTTTGAGCTGCTCCATGGCAGTTTCGAGATTATCGGGCAGCGCTTCACCGAGTACTTCTTTGAGGCGTTTGGCGAACGTCGGGGACATGCCGTTCGTCGAAATGGCGACTTTCAGATTGCCTTTCCTAACCACGGAAGAAAGGTAGAAGTCACAGATATCGGGCGTATCGGCCACGTTGGCTAATATGTGCCGGGCACGGGCCGTTTCCCAGATCCGTTTGTTCTCCGGCTTATCGTTCGTAGCGACAATTACCAGGTCTTTTTCTGACAGGTCTTCGTCCCGGAATTCTCGGACAATTAGATTTATTCGGGAATTGGCCGCAGCAATATCCATGATTTCTTCCCGGATTTCCGGAGACACGAGCGTAATTCGCGCGAGCGGGGAATTGTCGAGAACGGCTGTAATTTTTTCCAAACCTACATAGCCACCGCCTACAATGAGCGTGTGCAGGTTTTCGAGTTTCAGGAATATCGGGAAGAGATTGTTCATTGATCAAATTTACGTAAATAACCCGTTCATATCCACACTGCGAATGCCTTTATAACTATTCCAACATCACACTTTTTCTATCTCTTCTTTCCCCGTACCTTTGCACCATGATCGCGATTACGAACCTCAGCTATTTCCTGGGCGACCGTGCATTGTATGACGGCGCCTCACTACATATCAAGCCCAAACAGAAGATCGGACTCATCGGACTGAATGGTACCGGCAAGTCTACCCTATTGCGCATGATCAACGGAGAATTCCAGCCTGACGCCGGCTCAATTTCCAAAGCCGGCGACTGCACGATCGGATTCCTCAACCAGGATTTGCTTTCGTACCAAACCGAAGATTCGATCCTTTCCGTGGCCATGCAGGCATTTGAAAGACAAAATGTACTGCAAGTGCAAATGGATAAAATCCTGCACGATATGGAGCACAACTATTCCGACGACCTTGTGGATAAGCTCGCGCGCGTGCAGGACGAATTCGAAGCATTGGACGGATATTCGGTTCAATCCAAAGCCGAAGCGATCCTGGAAGGTCTCGGTTTTTCGACAGCCGACCTGAACCTGCCATTGCGCCAGTTCTCGGGAGGATGGCGCATGCGTGTGATGCTTGCGAAACTGCTTTTGCAAAAACCGTCGCTGCTCATGCTCGATGAACCTACCAACCACCTTGATCTCCCGTCGATCCAGTGGGTAGAGAAATACACGCAGAATTATGAGGGAGCTGTAATCGTCGTTTCCCACGACCGTCAGTTCCTCGATAATACCATTGATACAACCGTGGAAGTTTCGGGCGGCAAGCTCAATTATTATGCCGGAAACTACTCTTATTATCTGGAAGAAAAAGCACTTCGCAACGACATTCAGCGCGGTGCATATGAGAACCAGCAGGCTAAAATCCGCCAGACCGAACGATTTATCGAACGCTTTAAGGCCAAAGCCACCAAATCACGCCAGGTACAAAGCCGGGTAAAAGCTTTGGACAGAATGGATATCGTAGATGAAGTAATGGACGAGAATGCAAAGGTGCATTTTCGTTTCCAGTTTACGACCCAGCCCGGGCGCCATGTTTTCCAGCTCGAAGATGCTTCGAAAGCTTATGGCGATAAAGTGATCCTTGACGCCACCAACATCAGCATGGAACGTGGTGACAAGATCGCGCTGATCGGCGCCAATGGTCGTGGTAAATCAACGGTCCTCCGCATTGTGGCCGGTACCGAGCCTATTGAAGGGAAAAGGAGGCTGGGACACAATGTGTCGTTCACATTCTATGCCCAGCACCAGCTCGAATCCCTCAATGTGGCGCACAACCTCATTGAAGAGCTGAAGTACGCCAACCCGACCAAGACCGAGACCGAGTTGCGAACGGTACTGGGCTGCTTCCTTTTCACCGGGGATGATGTTTTCAAGAAGATCAAAGTACTTTCTGGGGGTGAGAAGTCGCGTGTGGCATTGGCTAAGGTATTGCTTTCACAAGCCAACTTTCTCCTGCTCGATGAGCCAACGAACCACTTGGATATGCAATCGGTCAACATCCTGATCCAGGCATTGCAGCAATATGAGGGTAGTTACATCGTCGTTTCCCACGACCGCTATTTCGTAGAGAATATCGCGAACAAGATCTGGTATATTGAGGACCACCAGATCAAGGAATACCCCGGTACTTATGAGGAATATGAGATTTGGGTGGAAGAGCGCGGCTTGCAGTCGGCTGTAAGTGAGAAAGTGCAGGTAAGCAGTGCCCCGCCCCAGAAAGGCCAGCCAGCCCCTGCAAATAAAAATAATGGAAAACCTCAGTCAAGCGAAGACGCGCAGAAGCTGAAAAAGGCGAGAAAGCAGATCGAGGAGCTGGAAGATACCATCAATAACCTCGAAGTAAGAAAAGCGGAGACCGAAGGCAAACTGGCTGATCCTGCGATCTACAACGACTCCGTTGCATTAGCCGAGTTGAACCGGTTTTACGCCGACATCAAGCAAAAGCTGGAACAAAGCACAGAAGACTGGGAAAATCTGATGCTGGAAGTGGAAGGGCTTTCGGGGAAATAGAGAAAATGGAAGGGAGCCGGATGGCTCCTTTTTTGTTACCCCAGACCTTCCGTTTGTGCGTAGACGTCTGCCATTTTTAGCGTCAGCCCAATATGGCCGATTTCGATACTGCCTTCCAGATCGTCCGCTTCCGACGCCAGGGCCCAGATACCATCGCTTCCCTTTCGGTACACCTCAGCCCTGATCTCCCGGGAATCGATCAGTACATATTCCGTCAGTGTCCGGAGACTTCGGTAGAGATGAAATTTCTTTCCCTGGTCATAACCTTCCGTGCTGGGTGAAAGTACCTCAATAATCACCGAAGGATTGAGCAATGTGTCGAATTCCTTATCCTGAAATTCAGGTTTACCGCAGACGATCAACAGATCGGGATAGGTATACAGCGTGTTTTCAGGAATATGCACACGCAGATCGCGCGAAAAGCTCTGGCAGGACTTTCCTTTGAGAAAACTACCAATCTCAATCGACAAATTCTCCGTAATCCGATTGTGATACCGGCTCGCTCCCGACATCGCAAAAATCTCCCCGCGGTAATACTCGCTCTTGTACTCTGCGGCGCGTTCCAGTTCAAGATATTCCTGTTCTGTGTACATTTTGATCGCTACTGCTGTCATGGTTCTAATCAAAAATAGTTAATAATGTTCAAATCACCTTTTCCAAACTCTATGTACCTTACAGTAAAAAGTTACGTTTCCATTTAAAAATCCCGAGATGCGCTTCGTACAGCTGATAGTTCTTTTTCTCTTGTTTACACACGCTTACGCCCAGCCGCAAGGATTACGCCTGGAAGATTTTATATACCAGGACAATATCAAAACCGTTTTGCTATACCCTGCCCTGGACGATCCGGAAACGCCTACCCGGCTCCTCACTCCGCCGATTACGCCATTGAATAATCCGGCTCCGCTGGTACTTGAATTCGACGACATGACCGGCCAACCCGAGGGCTATCGGGCGAAAATCATCCATTGCAATGCCGACTGGACCAAATCCAACCTGAATGACATTGAATTCACATTCGAGTTCAATGAATACCCGATCAACAGGTACGACCAGTCGTTCAGCACGAAGGTGCCCTACACGCATTATCGTTTTGAATTACCTAAATTGAAGCTGCCGGGGAATTATGTAATCTATGTGTTTTCCGACCGCGACAGAAAACTAATGTGCAGCCGGCGCTTTATGCATTATCAAACGCGCGTGAACATTGCCGCGCAGGCGCGCTTTTCACAAGGAATTGAGCAGCAATTTTCGGATCAGCAAATTGATTTTTCCGTGGATTACAAAGGGTACCAGCTCAATGCACCGCAAACCGACCTGAAAGTGGTGATCCGTAAGAACTTTCGCTGGGACCAGGCAAAAACCAACTACAAGCCAACCAATGTCCGCCCGTTTGATTCGATATTGGAATACACCTTTTTTGACCTCGAAAACACTTTCCAGGGTGGTAACGAATTCCGGTATTTCGACAGCCGCTCGCTTACCGGTCGCGGCTATGGTGTAAACGAGATTGAGCGAACCGACGATTTCACCAAGCTGTTTCTCTTTCCAGACAAGCCACGAGCCCATGTTGCCTACATTCAAATGGATGATTTCAATGGACAATACATTGTAGATCAGCGTGAATCGGGTCGCGGAAGTGTGGAAGCGGACTATACCCCGGTGGTATTTACATTGAAAACAGCAGAAGAGTCAGGGGCGACATTTTATGTAAACGGCGCTTTCAACCTCTGGCAGCTTACCGACCGCAACAAAATGACCTACGATGCGACGGCACAGGCATATCAGGTGGAAATAATGGTGAAACAGGGTGTTATCAACTACGACTACACCGTGGTAAAAGGCAATCAAAACCCCGACGAAGCTTTTATTGAGGGAAATTTCGCAGCTACCGAAAACGACTACGACATATTGATTTACCACCGACCGCCAGCCAGCCGGGCCGATCTGCTCGTAGGCTACCGCACCGTTGAATGGAACCGGCGGCGCTAGCAACCAGGTAATAAAAACAAAAGAGCGGCTCATCGGCCGCTCTTTGCATATCCTGAGGATATTAAAATACTACACATTAAAGCGGAAGTGCATGATGTCGCCATCCGCCACAACGTACTCCTTGCCCTCCACAGCCATTTTGCCGGCCTCTTTCACAGCAGGTTCCGTTTTATAATGCTCATAATCAGCGATCTTGATCACTTCGGCACGAATAAATCCTTTTTCGAAATCGCTGTGGATTACCCCGGCGGCTTGCGGTGCTTTCCAACCCTTTACGATCGTCCATGCACGCACTTCTTTAACACCCGCAGTAAAATAAGTAATGAGGTTCAAAAGCGCATAAGATGCTTTGATCAGTTTACTCAGACCCGATTCTTTCAAACCGTATTCACTCAGGAACATTTCATGCTCTTCCGGGTCTTCGATTTCCGAAATCTGCGATTCGATAGCCGCACAAAGCACAATTACATCTGCACCTTCGTGTTTTACAGCTTCTCGCAGCTTTTCGGAATACTCATTACCCGTCAGCATGGAGCCCTCGTCCACATTCGCTACGTACAGCACAGGCTTGGCCGTGAGCAGCTGCAGGTCACCGATCACCGATTCTTTAGTTTCCGCATCGATTTCAACGGCCCTGGCATTCTTACCTTCTTCCAGCGTCGTTTTATATTTTTTCAACCATTCCAGTTCGGCTTTCGCCTTGGCATCTCCCGCGCGCGCGCCTTTCTCTGTTTTCTGGATTTTTTTCTCGATCGATTCCAGATCTTTGAGCTGCAACTCGGCATCAATGATTTCTTTATCAAAAACCGGATCCACGCGTCCCTCCACGTGAACGACGTTATCATCGGCAAAGCAACGTACCACGTGTACGATGGCATCTACTTCGCGGATGTTGGCCAAAAATTTGTTACCTAACCCTGCTCCCTGGCTTGCACCTTTCACAAGGCCGGCTATATCTACGAATTCGATGATCGTAGGAATTACCTTTTGGGGGTTAACCAGTTTAGTCAACACGTCCAGACGCTCGTCGGGGACGGTCACAACACCCACATTGGGCTCTATGGTGCAAAAAGGATAGTTGGCAGCTTCGGCTTTGCCGGTAGAGATGGCATTAAAAAGGGTGGATTTCCCAACGTTCGGCAATCCGACAATCCCACATTGAAGACTCATATTTGAATGGTAAGCAGTGAACGGCGGCCTCATGCCAAACTGTAAAAGCAATGCATGCCCGCCTGCTGAATAATAATTTTCGCAAAATTACTATTTAGCAGGTACAAAAACCAAAAGCCTTCGTAATCAATTGCGAAGGCTTCTATTCAATATCTTAATTTTTTAATCCCACTTAAGGTCAGACTCTCCTACTACGTCTACCTCGTCTCCTTTGGATTCAAATTGCGAGAAGTCAACCTCTGGCATCAATTCTGTCTTCACGTGATCAACCGCTTCTTTCAATGCCTCCACGAACTTGTCAAAGTCCTCCTTGTACAAAAACATCTTGTGTTTTTCGTACGTAAATCCGTCTCCCTGAGGGTGGCGACGGCTTTCTGTGATGGTAAGATAGTAATCGTTAGATCGCGTAGAGCGAACATCGAAGAAGTAAGTCCTTTTTCCCGCCCTGACCCTTTTGGAGTAGATTTGCTCTCTGTCTTCCACTATGTTTAGTTTTAAATAGGTTTCCAAACGCTAAAATATAAAGTTTATTGCTGCTTCCAAAAAAACCGGAACATATTAGCAATTTGTTGCTTGAAGGTTACAAGGAACGCCGGTAACCGAACTCAAATTAACTGCAACTTTTCGTGGTTTGTTAAAATCTTTTCACTAGTTTTGAAATTCGTGGGTTTTAAAATTGATCTGAAATACCAAAGGAAGATATGAGATAAGGGACTTTTACCTTATTATGTTTCACCTAAATCCAGAAAAATGACTTATCGTCGGATTCTGATTCTCACCATATTAGCGTTTGTCGCGTTGCTACCCGAAGCCATTGCACAGGTAAAACTCGGCAAAACGGAAACCGGAAACGCCTCCTACTATTCGGCGCGGTTCCACGGCAGGAAAACCTCATTTGGGGAAGTACATAAAAGCAGTGAACTGCTTTGCGCCCACCGGAGCTATCCGCTCAATACCATGCTCGAAGTGACGAATCTGGAAAACGACGAAAAGGTGATCGTCAGAGTTAACGACCGTGGTCCTTTCTCGCGCCACCGCGTCATCGACCTCAGCAAGGAAGCCGCCCGCCTTTTGGGCATTCTCGCCAAAGGAGTCGCCAATGTTTCGGTCAGAGTTGTCGGAATGGAAGGAATGGTACTCTTATCCCCCAGCGAAGAAATCGACCCGAAATCGGGCAAAGTCATTTCCATGAGAAAGTAAGCCTTGATGCTAGCATGAGTGTCCGCCAACTGGATCTGGCAAAAGTCAGAGAATTCGGAAACCTTGAATTTCTTGCAAAACAGTTGGTAGAAGGTTTCATCACCGGTCTTCATAAATCTCCTTTCCACGGCTTTTCTGTCGAATTCGCCGAACATCAGCTTTACAATACGGGCGAATCCACACGGAACATCGACTGGAAAGTATTTGCCAAAACAGACCGGCTCTACGTCAAGCGTTACGAAGAAGAAACGAACTTGCGCTGCCATATCCTGCTCGATACGTCGTCTTCCATGTATTATCCGGAAGACAATTACGGTAAAATGACGTTCAGCGTCATGGCCGCGGCAAGCCTCACCTATTTATTGCAAAGGCAGAAAGATGCCGTAAGCCTGTGCACATTTTCAGAGCAAATCGAGGTGCAGACGGCTGTTAAGTCCACGCCATCGCACGTACACAAGATCATGCTTGAATTGGAGCAGCAGCTACAAACGAGCCGACCGCTGCTGAAAACTTCGGTGGCGAATGTGTTGCACCAGATCGCCGAGAAGATCCATAAGCGCTCCCTAGTGGTCATTTTCAGTGATATGTTCGACAATATCGAGGATGCCGACAAGATATTTTCCGCATTACAGCATTTGCGGCATAATCTGCATGAAGTACTGCTATTCCACGTCACCGACCGTAAAACAGAAGAGAACTTCGCCTTTGAAAACCGCCCTTACGAGTTTATTGATCTGGAAACGGGCGAAAAGATCAAAGTCCAGCCCGAGCAGGTGCGCGAATCGTACCAGCAGTTTGTAGGGGATTTTTACCAAAAACTAAAACTGAAATGCGGGCAATACAAGATCGACTTCATCGAAGCAGATATCACCAACGGCTTCGACCCCATATTGCTCGCCTACTTAGTGAAGCATTCTAAAATGCGGTGATACGCTATTGATTCAGGAAGAGCGACATAAACAGCTCATCCAGATGCGCCACCGGTATCACTTCAATCTTCCCCCGCTTCAAGTCCAGCCCTTTGCTGTTGTATTTTGAAATGTAGATCTTTTTGAAACCCAGTTTTTCAGCTTCTGAAACGCGGCTATCAATGCGATTTACCGCGCGTACTTCCCCGCCCAGGCCGACTTCCGCAGCAAAACATACCGACGGAGGGATGAATTTATCCTCATAGGAAGAAACCAATGACGCGATAACAGCAAGGTCGATCGCAGGATCTTCTACCTTTAAGCCCCCCGCCACATTCAGAAACACATCCTGCACCCCCAGCCTGAAACCGCCCCGCTTTTCTAACACAGCAAGAAGCATTTGCAAACGCTTTGCATCAAAACCCGTACTGCTCCGCTGTGGTGTACCGTAAGTGGCAACACTCACAAGTGACTGTATTTCAACCAGCAAAGGCCGGTTTCCTTCCATCATCGAACCGATTGCGATGCCGCTCACCGGTTCGTCGCGCTGAGAAATGAGGATTTCCGATGGATTGCTCACCTGCCGCAGACCAGTTCCCTGCATTTCATAGATCCCCAGCTCGGAAGTGCTGCCGAAACGGTTTTTCATCGTCCGTAAAATCCGGTAAGTATTATGGCGGTCACCTTCGAATTGCAGGACGGTATCCACCATATGTTCGAGTACCTTCGGCCCAGCGAGCGAACCGTCTTTGGTAATATGGCCGATCAGGAATACCGGAACGCCCATTTCCTTCGCGTACTTCATAAACTCCGCCGTGCATTCACGGACTTGCGACACGCTGCCCGCACCGGACTCAATGTAGGTAGACTGCATGGTCTGAATCGAATCCACGATCAGGATTTCGGGCTGGAAGTCTTCGATTTGCCTGAATATATTCTGGGTTTGGGTATCGGTGAGGATGAAGCAGCTATCACTTTTCGCAGCCATCCGTTCGGCCCGCATTTTGATCTGTGCTTCGGATTCTTCCCCCGAGACATACAAAACCTTTTTGTTGGAAAGCGTCAGCGCAATTTGCAGCATTAAAGTCGACTTCCCTATGCCAGGCTCGCCGCCGATAAGTACCAGTGACCCCGGCACAATGCCTCCCCCGAGGACACGGTTCAGCTCCTCATCAAGTGTGCGGATTCTCGGCTCGTTTTCGTAGATAATTTCAGCAATAGCCCGCGGACGGTTGGCCAGGTTCACCGATTTCCACGAAACCGCTGTTTTCTTGTCCTCCTTTTCGATTACTTCCTGCACAAAAGTATTCCACTCGCCGCAGGACGGACACCTGCCGACCCATTTTGGCGAATTATACCCACATTCCTGACAAAAATATGCGGTCTTGGCTTTGGCCATAATAGAATAGTCTAATTTATATCCTCTTGGTGACTAACGTAATTCAGACGATATTAATCCAATTTTTGCATGTTTGGGCCACAAAATCAAAAAAAATGTAGGATAGGTATAGTTTTTTGCAATTTAGCGTTATTAACCTGTTTTACTTAAAAAATCATATTATCCATGAACATCCTGACAAAAGTGGCCTGTGCCTGTTTGCTCTGCATTTTCGCATTCTCCAATGCGCAGGCCCAGAAGAAAGGTTTTGCGTTTGGTATAAAAGGAGGGGTGAACCTGTCGCGGCTTACAATGGGTGACGTTTTCACGACACGTTACGATGAAAATGGAAATCCCTATCTCGGATACGACGGCAAAGAAGTTCGTGACAACCTGAAAGAAAGCTTCAACACAAGGACCGGTGCCGTCGGCGGTATCTGGATGCGCTTCGGTAAAACACTGTTCATTCAGCCGGAAGCATTGGTTTCAACCAAAGGCGGTTCGTTCAAAATAATCCAGAATGACCAGGAAATTCCTGTCGAAAAAACGATCAATGTCAAATACAGCAATATCGATGTTCCACTGTTAATCGGTCTCAAAGGGGGCCCGTTCCGCATTCTCGCCGGGCCGGTTACCTCGTTCCGCATCGGTGACAACCAGCGTTTACGCGATGCATTTAAATACTACACTTCTGATTTGAACAATGCAATGTCCCAAGCGACATTCGGTTATCAGCTGGGAGCCGGCCTGGATCTGGGTAATTTTAGCCTGGATGTAAGAAAAGAAGGTTCATTCACCAACCTGGCGTCATTTCAGGTCAGCGGTCAGCAGGCGGCAGGCGGCTCCGTGAAGCAAAAGGTTACCTCATGGCAGGTAACGCTGGGGTTGAAACTATTTTAATTTTGCGAGCCGCCTATAAACAAAACGAGCAGCCTTCGATCGAGCGATGGCTGCTGTTTTTATGAATAACCCACTAATTTAATTCACCAAATATCTTTTATGCGCTGATGCGAATGAGGTTGGTGTGGTCGAGAAGACCGGATACCTCTTTGATTTTTCTGCGCGATACGACTACTTCTTTGCCGCATGAAAGTTTCAGCATGCGATCATCTTCCAGACGCTCCACCACGTAGTCGGCATTGACGAGGTACGATTTGTGAACGCGGAGAAACTTAGCGCTCAACTGTTCTGCAAGAGATTTCAATGTTTTCGAAACCAGGTATTTCTTACCGTTGTTCGTATATATGAATGTGTAGTTTCCTTCACCTTCGAGAAAAGTGATTACATCGGGTGTCAAAAAGATCGTTCTTCCCATTGACTGGACTGAAATGTAAGAACGGCTGTCGCTGTATGATCTCTCTGACAGGTTGGGGCGAGTAAAGCTTGGAAAATTTTTCATGGTAACTACGCTAATATTGTTGTGATTTCTTGTTCCAAAATTAGCACATCGCGCAGTGTTCAGGAAATACGTAAAAGTACGTATTAAATTTTAAACATCTGAATATCATATAATTAACAAATACACAACCGTACAAATGACGTAAGCAAACTTAGTAAAATGCGTAATTTTACGTAGTCCCAAAAACGTGGATTTTTCCAATAAACCGTCCCAATAAACGTAACTGCGCCTTTTCACCTCTGCCTGCGAGCTAACTTTCGTTATCTTTGCAGGAATTTCGGGGCCCTCCAAGAAGGTCTCCTGCCGTGAAATCACGGCGCAAGTCACCAATAACAACAAGCTTTTATGATTACCGATCGGGTAAAGGAGTTAGTTTCTGAAATCGAACAGGCAACAGTCAGCAATAAAGAGCAGCTGGAAGCTTTCAGATTAAAATATATCAGTAAGAAGGGTGCCGTAACCGAGCTGTTTGATAACCTCAAAAATATTCCTCAGGAGGATCGCCGGGCTGTCGGGCAGGAATTGAATACGCTCAAAAACCTGGCGCAAACGCGTTTTCAGGATTTTCAGGCTGCCCTTGAAAATGCGGCGGACAGCAATCCGGAAATGCTGATCGACCTTACCTTGCCTGTAACGCCGAACCTGCAGGGAAGTCTCCATCCGCTAACCATTGTTCGCCGGAGGATCATCGAGATTTTCGAGCGCATGGGCTTCAATGTTTCATACGGACCCGAGATCGAGAAAGACTGGTACAATTTCAGCGCATTGAACTTTGCCGATAACCACCCGGCGCGTGAAATGCAGGATACGTTCTTTATTTCCAAAAGCGAAGGCGATGTAAAGGACGACGTGCTGCTTCGTACGCATACGTCCAATGTGCAGGTGCGCCTGATGGAACGCCAGAAGCCGCCGATCCGCAGCATCATGCCGGGCCGCGTGTTCCGTAACGAAGCTATTTCAGCCCGCGCACACTGCGTTTTCCACCAGGTAGAAGGCCTTTATGTGGATAAAAATGTGAGTTTCAAAGATTTGAAAGATACATTGTACCACTTCGCAAAGGAGATGTTCGGAAAAGATTCCACGATCCGCCTGCGCCCTTCTTACTTCCCATTCACCGAGCCTAGTGCGGAAATCGACGTTTCTTGCTTTATCTGTAAAGGAAAAGGCTGCAACGTTTGCAAGTACACCGGTTGGGTAGAGATCGCGGGTTCGGGTATGGTAGACCCGAACGTGCTGGAAAACTGCGGCATCGACAGCGAAGAATATACCGGTTTCGCATTCGGAATGGGTATCGAGCGGATTACCATGCTGCGTTACGGCATCAACGACCTCCGTATGTTTACCGAAAACGATGTAAGGTTCCTCCGGCAATTCGAAGGCGCCTGAGTTGGACATAAATAAAAGTAGATGCCCTGGAATGTGATCATTTCAGGGCATTTGCTTTTTTATTCCAGTGCTTTTTTATTCCAGATCAAAACCTCGTTTCGAGGTAGTAAGGGAGCATTTTTTTCCAGGCCCACCACTCGTGGGGAATGTCGCTTCCCCAGATATCCAGCTCGTGAGGAACATTCTTCGACGCCAGGATGGAGGAGATATGCCTCGAATAATCCGGCACCTCGTAAGCCCCCGAGCCTGTAATAAAGTGAATATGCCGACTGTCGCGGTACATCTGCAAGTGCCATTCGGCTTTCAAATTCGGCAGATAATGCACGGGAGAATTGAAATACACATTATCATCGTAATAGCCATTGGTGTACACACTCAGATCGTAGCAGCCGCTCATTGCAATCACCCCGTGGATATAATCGGGATGTTTGAAAAACAGATTAGCGGCGTGTAAAGCCCCGAACGAAGCACCGGCTGCGATAATCTCATTATGCGGGCTGGAATCTTCCTTAACAAACGGTACCACCTCCTTGATCACATAATCGTTGAAAGCCTGATGCCGCACGGCCTTGTCATAACCATGCATATAAGGGTTCAGCCAGCTTTCTGCATTAATGCTATTAATACAGTAAACCTTTACCTTCCCGGAATAAATGTAAGGCTCTATCGCATCGATCAATCCGTGCCGTTCGTATTCCAGGTAGTCCGATGCCGCCGTCGGAATGAGCAGGAGCGCTACTCCGTAATGCCCGTAGACGGCGATTTCCATTTCCTTGTTAAGCGCCGGACTGAACCATCCGGTTATATGGCGTTGCATTGTTGAATCATTTAAGTTACCGACTATTCCTATTCAGGCAGTTCACACAAGGTTTATTAAAGCAACATATAAACCGTTATCATGAACAGACTGCCAGTAACTGTTAATGATAACTTAATACAATACCCACGTATCTTTTCCGCCGCCACCCTGCGACGAATTCACCACCAGCGACCCCTTACGCAATGCGACGCGGGTAAGCCCACCGGGGATCACGCTGATATCGTCGCCATATAATATGTAAGGCCGGAGATCGACGTGCCGCCCCTCGGCATGCCCATCGACCATACAAGGCACTCTTGATAATGAAATCGTAGGTTGTGCAATATAATTCCGCGGATTGTCCTTTATTTTTTGGCGGAAAAGTTCATGCTCTTCCTCGGTCGCCTTCGGCCCGATCAACATTCCATAACCACCCGCTTCATTCGCCTCTTTTACAACCAGTTCTGAAATATTCTCAAGAACGTAGTTCATATCATCCTCCTCGCCGCAGATGTATGTCTTCACATTGGGAATGATCGCCTCCTCTCCCAGGTAATACTTGATAATGCGTGGCACATAGGCATACACTACCTTATCGTCGGCTACACCGGTACCGGGCGCATTAGCCAACGCCACCCGTCCTTTCTTATACACTTCGAAAATCCCCGGAATACCGATCAGCGAATCTTCGCGGAATGACTCGGGGTCCATGAAAGTGTCGTCGATCCGGCGGTAAATCACATCCACGATCTGCAACCCATTGGTCGTCCGCATTTTAACATACCCATCCGAAACCACGAGGTCACGCGCATCCACAAGCTCAACGCCCATTTGCTGGGCCAGGTAGGAATGTTCGAAATAGGCGGAGTTATAAATGCCCGGCGTGAGCACCGCCACAGTGGGGTTAGGGCGGTCGGCCAGGTGTTGCAGCATTTGCAGCAAGCGCGTCGGATAATCGGACACGGGCCGTACACCAGTGCGCGCGAGTACGTCTGGAAAGATCTGTTTCGACAGTTCCCTGTTTTCCAGCATATAAGACACCCCTGACGGACAGCGCAGGTTATCTTCCAACACCATAAAAGTGCCGTCTTCCCCTTTAATAAGGTCGGTACCGGTAATGTGGCACCAGATCCCTTTGGGTGGTTTCAGGCCAATGCAGGGTTTGAGGAAGCATTTGCTCGACTCGATCAGTTCACGAGGCACCACCCCATCGTTCAATATATTTTGCTCATTATAAACATCGTCAATGAACATGTTCAGCGCCTTGATCCGCTGTTTTAGCCCTTTTTCAAGCCACTCCCATTCCGCATTCGACAGCACGCGCGGGATGATGTCGATCGGCATAATGCGTTCGGTACCCTCGCCCTCGGAATACACATTGAAGGTAATACCCATCGATAACAGCGCACGTTCGGTGGCTAGCTGGCGGTTGGTCAGGTCATCATGTGTCAGGTTTTCAAATTTGTTCTTTAAATGCTCATACCCCTGGCGTATTTCACCGCCTGGGGTAAACATCTCATCGAAGAAATTTTCTATTTGATAATTGGAAAATGAAAAATTCATACAATTCAAAATTTGAATAAGTCAATACCGATAGTTCACAGAACAATATATGGTCAATGTATGAATTTACAAAACAAATACCAACGGACACAGCCGACCCATTTCACCATTCACTTCCCGGAAAAAGCCAAAACTTCCCTAAAACGCTGAGTGTGAAAAGCTCCTGTGGGGAGCAACCATTTGCGCATTTCCTCCGTATTAAAATCGTGCCGCCCAACGTTATGGAATATTCTTTACTCATTCAGTAAACAATGTTGCAAGTCAGTGCCGTTAGCATTTTATTTGTAACCTGATCTAAATGTCGGCCACCCCTACCGATTCACGTTCCTTATGCAAAAAAGCTGGTTATCCATATTAGGACTGGTGTGCGGAATAACCATCAACGCCCAGGCCCAGCATCTGCCGGGCACCGCCATGAGCAATTTTGCCGGAACAAATGCACTATACCATAATCCGGCATTTGTAGCGGACAGCCGTTACAGCCTCTATGTCAACCTCGTCGGCACCCAATTTTACACCGCCAACAACCACGTCAAGTACGAAGCGCCCTATTCGTTTCTGAGCCTGATTACCAACACGGTCCCCGACAAATACCACAATGAGCGCGGCATGCTACTCTTTCCGCGCTCGTACCTGGGTGAAAAACTGAACGGCAACCAAAAGTATCTCAATGCAGGTGGCGATACACGCTTGCCGTCGATCATGTTCAATATGTTCAAAGGCCGGATCGGCGTGGGCGTTTCAACGAGGGCCCGCTATATTCTCAATACCACGCAGGTAACCGAGCCGCTTGCACGGTTGATCAGCAAAACGACGCAGTTCAAGGACCTTCAAAACCAGATATTCGAGCAACAATCCGGCCAGCTGCATTTGAATGGTCTCGGCGAAATTGCATTCACGCTCGGCGGAACCGTTTTCGATGACGAAACGGATTACTTGAAAGTGGGTGTTACGGTTAAAAGGCTCATCGGCCTATACAATGCACACGCGATCATTGAGAACTCCTCCTACGACATCCAGCCAGACGCTACCTGGGAAAACAAGCGGCAGTATATTAATGTAAATGAAATCAATGTGCGCTACGCGCTCACGCGCGACGAGGGTTTCCAGAATGTCAAGCCTTCTCCCGCATGGCTCTTCGGCGGTGCGCCTCCCGGAAGCGGCTGGGGTTTCGACCTGGGTGCCGTTTACGAATACCGCCCCGACATTCATAAAGCTACCTACCGCGAACGGGGTGAACGCAAACGCGACGCTTCGAAGAACAAATACCTGTACCGGATCGCCGTTTCGCTGACGGATATCGGCCGTGTTCATTTCAAAAACCCGGCCTACATTCTGCAACAGGAAACCCATACGACCAATAAGGAATTCCGTTACGACACATTCCAGAAACTCAAAGGCTCCGAAGGCATTTTCAATGCGATCAACTCTTCGCTGGATGGCGGCGAGCCTATCGCGCCCAACTTCAAGTCGGTATTGCCGATGGCATTCCAGGCGAGTGTGGATTACAATGTGAAGCCCAATGTGTATGTCAATGGCCTCTGGGTCCAAAACCTCATTGCGCAGGGCGCTTTTGGGATGAAAGCGGAATCCTACATCGGGGTCACACCTCGCTACGAACATAAATGGTATGAAATTTCCGTCCCTCTGTCGCTCATGAACCGCTACCGTTCACCGGCGATCGGGCTCGCGGGGCGCATCGGTCCGCTGTGGATCGGTACAGACCACCTTACCGGCCTGCTGAACATCGGTAATCCGAGGTCGTTTAACTTATATTTCGGCATTTCCGGCGGATTGTTCCGCAGACCTCCCGAATCCCAAAACCAATGCTGGCCGCCGCAGGATTCATGGCTTCGCCGCATCTTTTCTAAACGATAATTTTCGCGTCAACGTTATCAGGGGATATGGTACGATTTTCTGACCATTCCTAAAAAACAAATCCATGAGAGAAGTTCAAAAAACGAGGGAAGAGTGGCAGCAGGAGCTGACCGGCCAGCAATGCTTTGTGCTATTCGATAAGGGGACCGAAAGACCGTTCTCGCATCCCTATAACGACAATAAGGAAGCAGGTACCTATGTATGCGCAGCCTGCGGAACACCGCTTTTCAGCTCAGAGGCCAAATACGATTCGGGCTCCGGGTGGCCCAGTTTCTTCATGCCGGTAGCCAAAGATCAGGTAGAAGAAATTGTGGACAAAAGCCATGGCATGGTCCGTACCGAAGTGGTTTGCAGAACCTGCGGCGGGCACCTCGGCCACGTTTTTAACGACGGCCCCAAACCAACAGGACTTCGCTACTGCATGAATGGCGCTGCATTGAAATTCCACAAAGCAGAATAGAATAAATTCCAGAAAAAGCCGGATTGAATCATATCTATCCGGCTTTTCTTATCTTTGACACATTACGAACCAAAACGTTTGATGGAAGTTATCCGATCGTTTTTTACCACAATCAGGACGCTATTCCGGGCACTCCGGTCGCGGCTCGCCACACTCATCAACAGGATTGCTTATAAAATCACTTCGCTTGTTACAGGCAAAGCCAGGGCCGACAAGTTGTTTCACACCTACCGCCAGAACAAGAAATCGGCGCGCAGCTGGTGGGAGGACAATGTGGATACCAGCTCAAAGTATTACCGTCCCATCATAACAGTATGGAAAACCATCGTTTACGGGATCGTAGCGTTCGGGCTCTACATTTTTTGTGTAGAAACCAATTTCCTCTGGCTGATGGGTAGTATGCCGAGCGTGGAAGACCTGCAAAACCCGAAAGTAGCGCAGTCGTCGGAAATTTATACCGCCGATGGCATCATGATCGGGAAATTCTACACCGAAAACAGGACGCCCGTCCCTTTCAAGCAAATTTCCCCCAACCTGATAAAAGCGTTGATCGCCACAGAGGACGCCCGTTTTTACCGGCACTCCGGGATCGACTATAAGGCCATGGCCAGTGTAGCCTGGGGCATTGTTACCGGCGCCACCGACCGTGGAGGCGGCAGTACCATTACGCAGCAGCTTGCCAAAAAGCTTTTCAAAACCCGTAAATCAGGTGCCCGCGGAGTGCTTGGCTATGTTCCGGGCCTCAGCACATTGATCTACAAAACCAAGGAGTGGCTCACCGCCATCAAACTCGAAAGAAATTTTACGAAAGAGGAAATCCTGACCATGTATTTCAACACGGTCGATTACGGAAACAACACCTACGGCATCAATACCGCCGCTAAATCGTATTTCAGCAAAGCACCCGACAGCCTCAATGTGCAAGAGTCTGCCGTCCTCGTGGGTTTGCAAAAAGCCACAACGACGTACAACCCTATCCGCAACATGAAGCGCTCGCTCGAACGCCGCAATGTGGTGATCAACCAGATGCGTAAATACGGCTACCTCACCGCCAAACAGGCCGATTCGATCAGCGCATTGCCCATTGAACTGAAAACCAAATTCGAAACGCCGTACGACGGTAATGCCAATTATTTTAAAAATGCAGTGGTTGATTTCGTCAAAAAATGGGGCGACGAAAATGGTTATGATCTCTACACCGACGGCTTGAAGATTTACACCACTATCGACTCCCGCTTGCAGGAGGACGCCGAAGAGGCCATGACGCAGAAAATGAAACAGCTGCAACGCGTTTTTGAAGACCACTGGCGTGGCCAGAACCCCTGGCGCGACGAGGACGGCAACGAGATCACCGATTTCCTTCCGACGGTGGTGAAGCGCACCAGTAAATACCGCAGTCTGGCCGCCAAATTCCCGAACAATCCCGACAGCGTGACCTATTACCTGAACAAAAAGGACACGATGACGGTATATGACTGGAAAAACAGCGGCGAAATGAAGAAATACTGGAGTTCGATGGACTCGCTCGATTATTACAAGCGTATCCTCCGCGCCGGTATGATGGCTATGAACCCGCAAACCGGGCAGATTAAAGCCTGGGTAGGTGGTTTGGACTACAATTATTTCAAATACGATGCTGTGAAGCAGGGCAAGAGACAGCCGGGTTCCACATTCAAGCCTTTTGTGTATACGACCGCAATCGACGACTCGTCGTTCAATATGACTCCTTGCGATGAGATTGTAGATAAACCGTTTGAAAAAACTTACGAAGAAGACGGCGAAGAGAAAATCTGGAAACCGCGCAATGCCACAGGTTCGTACACCTACGCGCCTATGACGCTCCGGCGGGCGCTCGCGCAATCGATCAACTCGGTTACCGCAGAGCTCACCGACCAGGTAGGCGCAGCGAATGTAGTCCGATATGCTAAAAAAATGGGTATTACCACACCATTGAAGCCCGTTCCATCTATCGGGCTGGGGCCATTCGACGTATCGCTTTACGATATGGTTGCGGCCTACGGCGTTTTTGCCAATAATGGTACTTACACCCAGCCTATTCTGGTGACGAAGATCGAGGATAGCAACGGTAAGGTGATCGAAGAATTCCAGCCAGAGCACCGTCAGGCGATCAGCGAAGAATCGGCATTCCTGATGCTCCAAATGCTGCGCGCTGGTGTGGAAGAAGGCGGAGGTACTTCGGGAAGTATTCGCTGGCGGTTCAATACGACGCTCAACGGCAATGAAATGGGCGCAAAAACCGGTACCACTTCCAACAACTCGGATGGCTGGTTCATGTGCGTAACCCGTGACATCGTGGTGGGCGCCTGGGTGGGCGGCGACGACCGCAGTATTCACTTCCGCACAACCAATCTGGGTGAGGGCGCCAAAACCGCATTACCACTCGTAGGCGCCTTTCTTGAAAAAGCTTACAAGGACAAATCCCTCGAACCTGGACCATTCCCGAAACCGAGCTTCAAGGTTTCGAAGACTTACAACTGCCCTACCCGCTGGGCACCTGCGGAAAGCGACTCCCTGGGCATTGACGGTGACAGCACGCCGGCAAAACGGAACGAAGAAGACGATTTCCTCATCGGCCCGCCGCCGATCCCTCTGGATACCGGTAAAAGGAATTGAATTAGGCTGTAAGCAATAAGCAATAGGCTGTAAGCAATAAGCTATAGGCTATAAGCTTAAGGCCTACAGCTTATAGCCTATAGCCTATCGCTTACAGCCAGACTCCTACAAACTCCCGATCTTATGCACCTCCTTGTACTGTATGCGGTACAAGTTTGCATAGGCGCCGTCTTTTTCAAGTAATTGCTCGTGGTTGCCTTCCTCTACGATCCGGCCTTTGTCTACTACAATGATCTTGTCTGCTTCCTGGATCGTGGATAACCGGTGTGCGATCACAATGGGCGTGCGTCCGTGCATCAGGTTTTCGATTGCGTGCTGAATCAGCTCTTCCGTTTCGCTGTCGACAGACGAAGTCGCCTCGTCGAGCACGATGATCTTTGGCTCGTGCACCATGGCACGTACGAAGGATATCAGCTGCCGCTGTCCTACCGAAAGCGTGGCGCCGCGCTCCATGACGTTGTAGGTATAGCCTCCCGGCAACCGTTCGATAAAATCGTGCACACCTACCAGCTTGGCCGCTTCCACGATTTTTTCGTGCGTAATGCGCTCGTCGCCCAGCCGGATATTGTTTTCGATCGTATCCGAAAAAAGGAACACATCCTGCAATACCACTCCAATATGTCTGCGGAGCGCATTGAGTTCATAGTCGTGCACTTCGACGCCATCGACATAGATATTCCCCTTGTTAATGTCGTAAAAGCGCGTCAGCAGGTTAATGATCGAAGACTTGCCCGCGCCGGTCGCACCCACGAAGGCAATCGTCTCGCCCTCCTTTACTTTGAAATTAATATCCCTCAGAACATACTCTTCGTCATTGTAAGCAAACCACACATCTTTGAACTCCACATTACCTTTGATAGACGCAGGTGCAAATGTGCCTTCATTGGAAGTATACTCGTCGCTGTCGAGCAGTTTCAGAATGCGGTCGGTGCTGACGATCCCCATTTGCAGCGTATTGAACCGGTCGGCCAACTGGCGGATCGGGCGGAAGAAGAGGTTGATGAACATTACAAAAGCCGTAACCGTACCGAACGTGATTTCGGCACCGAGGATCTGCTTGGAACCATACCACACCACCAGGCCGGTACCTGCCGCGGCGATGACATCGGCCACAGGATAATACACCGAGTAATAGAGAATTGACCGGATATTCGCATTGCGGTGTACCTTGTTAATCTCCCTGAATTTCTTGTACTCGATATCTTCACTGCTGAAAATCTGCACGATACCCATGCCGGTAATGTGCTCCTGCACGAATGCATTGAGGTTGGATACCGCAGCCCGTACTTCGTTAAAGGAATCCTTGATTTTTTCCTTGAAAACATAAGTACAGAAGAGCATGAGCGGGATCATCGAAAGGCTGATCAGCGAGAGCTTCCAGTCGGTGTAGAACATCACGGCGATGATCAGTACCAGTTGCAGGATGTCCCCCGCAATGGCCGCCATACCGTCGCTGAATACATTAGAGAGGGTTTCTACATCGGAAATCGTACGGGTTACCAACCGGCCGATAGGCGTATTATCGAAGAATTTGAGTCGCAGGCCAATGATCTTCTGATAGAGCTGCACACGGATGTCGCGGATAATGTACTGCCCGAGCCAGCCCGACATATAAGTATTCCAAAACTGCGCGATGCCTTGCAAAATGGTGACAACCAGCATCACCACGAGCATCACGGTGAGCTGCGAATAGTCTCCGTTCGCGATCGGGGTGTCGATGGTGTACTTGATCAGCAGGGGCATCAGCGGTGCCAGGACCGCACTGAGCAATATGATGGCAATGAGCAGGTAAAACTGCTTCTGGTAAGGTCGAACGAATGTGTATAGACGCCTTAGGGTGGGAAGATCGAATATCTGGCCGCTTTTGGTTTCCTGGTTCACCGGGTAGCTATTAGGTAATACAGTGGTTGTCTCGGATCAACAATGTAAAGGTAGAAAATGTCACAGAGCGGATAAAAAATCTGATAACCGGTCTGGCGCATCCTGGTAGTTTTCATGATATTGCTGCTTTTGAAACGGTTATTGAACTTGAAAAAGTGTTGATGCATGGTTTTCGTGTCTGATGCAATCCCGGTCCATTCGCTTCCCAAAACGCCAAGCCAGGTACCTGCATTAAAGATTTTCCGGTTTAAGAACAGCACTGAAATTCAGCAGGATGGACCTGTCCCGTCGGCGCCCGTTTCGCTCCCTATTACCCCCCTCCCTACCGACGCCCCGCACAGGCATACCTATTATGAGATCCTGTTTATCGAAGAAGGGCAAGGCTTTCACGAAATAGACTTTCATTCCTACAACATCCAGGGAGCCGGTCTGCATTTCCTGACGCCCGGCCAGGTGCATTTGCTTACATTTTCGAGCTCTTTCCAGGGATATATTGTCGCGTTTTCAGAGGATTTTTACACTTTTTACAATCCAACGAACCCTTCTCTCTCGCAGCTGCCGTTTTTTCAGCCGGCATGGAGGCAGCCCATTATCACATTGTCAGGAAGTGATAAGCATTACTTCCATAATATGCTCGAAAACATGGTCTCCGACCATTTGAATCCGGAAATCGACCAGGCGCTTACCGGGCGCTACTTAGGATTACTGTTACAAAAATGTGCTTTCCTCACCCAGCACAATGCGCAGTCCGCCGAGTCGCCGGCGCTCTCCGTACCTGAGCTCACCGGGCGTTTTCAGGAACTGGTAGAAAAGAATTTTAGGGAAATGCATGAAGTGCAGCAATATGCGGGCAAGCTGTCTGTCACGCCCGATTACCTGAGCAAGATCATCAAGAAATCACTCGGTATTTCCTGCCAGGAATACATCCTCGACAAGTTGCTCCTCGAAGCGAAACGGCTGCTGGTTTTCTCCAATCTAAGCAGCAAGGAAATCGCCTACCACATCCACATGGACGATCCGTCCTATTTCAGCCGCATCTTCAAAAAGAAAACCGGACTCACTCCAAACGAGTACCGCGAGCATGTTCGGAAAAGTACCATTTAATAGCAAATTTGTACCTTGCTATCCCATTTTACTGCAAATATCTTTGTATTATCCAAAATTAAAATGGCTAAATAATACTATTGATCCAGGTTATGCAGATAAAAAACGAATTAACGGCCGCTTCACTCCAATCTAAAATTGACCGGTTCTGGGAGGTTTCCGGCGAGAAAATTAAGCTTATCAACAAAGAGTACGACAATTCGAAAGGGACCCCCGTTTTCACTGTGAACGGGAAATACACCCTTCGAGGCTGGACCGAATGGACGCAGGGATTCCAGTACGGCGCGGAAGTACTGCAATTCGACGCTACCGGCGATGAGAGCTACCTGGCGAGCGCCCGGAAGAATACCGTCGACTTCATGGCGTCGCACGTGGGGCATTTCGGTGTACACGACCATGGGTTCAACAATGTAAGTACGTACGGCAACCTGCTTCGCCTGATGAACGAAGGGGTGATTCCTGAAAACGAATGGGAACGCAACTTTTACGAGATCGCATTGAAGGTCTCGGGAGCGGTGCAGGCCCGTCGCTGGACGAGCACTAAAAACGGTCAGGGCTTTATCCATTCTTTCAACGGCCCGCACTCGTTGTTTGTGGATACGATCCGCTCGGTACGCGTGCTGATGGTCTCACATTTGCTCGGCCACAGTTATATGGGTGAAAATGACCTGAAAACCAGCTTGCTCGAACGCGGCACGCTGCATTCCATTGCGACCGCCAATTACTCTGTTTACTACGGCGAAGGCCGCGACAGCTACGACCTCTGGGGACGCACCGCGCACGAAAGCGTATTCAATACCAATGACGGCAATTACCGCTGCCCCAACTCCCAGCAAGGTTTTTCCGGTTTCACGACCTGGACGCGCGGCCTCGCGTGGGCCATGGTAGGCTTCGCAGAGCAACTCGAATCGCTCGCCAGCTTTTCCGATGACGAGCTTGCACCACTGGGCGGTCGGGCAGAGATCGAACGCATTTACCTCAAAGCCGCACAAGCCACCTGCGATTTTTACATTGAAAACACAGCTTCCGACGGCATTCCTTATTGGGATACGGGCGCGCCGCAACTGCACAAGCTCGGCGATTACACGTCCAGAACTTCCGATCCTTACAACGATTTCGAGCCGATCGACAGCTCGGCGGCGGCCATCGGTGCGCAGGGATTGCTCCGTTTGGGCAAATATCTCAATGAAAAAGGCCAAAATGAAGCCGGTAACCGCTATTGGCAAGCCGGTCTCACAGCCGTGGATTCGCTCTTCGCAGAACCATATCTTTCCACCGACCCGACGCATCAGGGCCTGATCCTGCATTCGATTTACCACCGGCCGAATGGCTGGGATAATGTACCTGCGGGACATAAGATTCCAAACGGCGAATCGAGCATGTGGGGTGATTACCATGCGAGGGAAGTAGCGCTTTACCTGCACCGGATCAACAAGGGACTGCCTTACTACTCGTACCTCGGCGCAGTGAAGTAACGATACTGTCACCCTGAGCGGAGTCGAAGGGTAATTGCGAGTCCGCCAATTCCTTCGACTGCGCTCAGGCTGACGGTAACGACTTCACATTTAATTAAAGTAGTACCAACAATAACCATTTCTCCGAATTGGAAAACATAACACTCGACAGGTGCTGTATCCACACCATTACGACCAAGCCCTGGGGACTTTCGGAGGCGGTGGAAAACTATGCTGCCGCCGGCGTGAAAGGCATTAGCGTCTGGCAGAATGCAACGGAAGGCATCGGGCCGCACCGCGCGGGAGAAATCATCCGCGCTGCCGGACTTGAAATTGTCTCTTACGTCCGCGGCGGGTTTTTCCCGCATACAAGCAGTGCCGGGCGTGCGCAGGCGATCGACCACAACCGCAAGCTTCTCGAAGAAGCAGCAGCGCTGGGGGCTCCGATGATCGTGCTCGTTTGCGGCGCTTCGCCTGATCAGCCGCTGGAAACGTCCCGTGATCAGATCCGCGAGGGCATTGCGGCTATTTTGCCGCTGGCCGAAAAACTGGGCGTAAAGCTGGCCATAGAACCCCTGCATCCCATGTATGCCGCCGACCGCTCGGCCATTAACACCATGGCGCAGGCCAATGACATGGCCGAGTATTTCAAATCCGCATTTGTGGGCGTAGCTGTGGATGTTTACCATTTGTGGTGGGACGCCGATCTCGAAAAAGAGATCGCTCGCTGCGGAGCGAACGGCAACCTGCTTGCCTACCACGTATGCGACTGGAAGGTGAATACCGTCGACCTTTTGAACGACCGCGGCCTGATGGGCGAAGGATGTATAGACCTGAAAAAGATCAGGGGCTGGGTGGAGGCGACGGGTTTCAATGGCTTTTGCGAGGTGGAAATCTTCTCGAATATCCATTGGGCCAAAGACCAGCATTTGTTTTTAAATGAGATTACTGAGGCTTTTCTTAAAACTGTATAAACCACAATGACAACACATACCATTGGCATTATCATGAACGGCGTCACCGGCCGTATGGGTACCAACCAGCATTTGCTGCGCTCTATCAAAGCCATTATCGAGCAAGGCGGTGTCAGGATCTCTTCCGACGAAGTGATCATACCCGACCCGATCCTGGTTGGCCGCAACGAGGCTAAACTGCAAGCGCTTTGCAAGCAATCGGGTGTTCAGAAGTATACGACCGATCTGGATTCGGTAATGTCGGATCCGCATTACCAGATCTATTTCGATGCGCAGGTAACCGGCCGCCGTGCAGCGGCAGTGAAAAAGGCTATCGAGGCTGGAAAACACATTTATTGTGAAAAACCCACAGGTACTACCACCGAGGAGGCATTGGAGCTGTATGAACTTGCCACGAAAGCGGGTTTGAAAAACGGCGTAGTACAAGACAAACTCTGGCTGCCTGGCCTTGTAAAATTGAAAAGGCTCATGGAAGCCGGCTTCTTCGGAAAGATACTGTCGGTAAGAGGTGAATTCGGTTACTGGGTTTTCGAAGGAACCAGCATTCCGGCGCAGCGCCCTTCGTGGAATTACCGCAAGGAGGACGACGGCGGCATTATCGTGGATATGCTTTGCCACTGGCGTTACGTGCTCGATAACCTGTTCGGAAATGTAAAAGCGGTTTCCTGCCTGGGTGCGACACACATTCCCGAGCGCGTGGATGAAAATGGTAATACCTATAAATGTACGGCCGATGATTCCTGCTACGCGACGTTTGAACTGGAAGGTGACGTAGTTGCGCATTTTAACTCCTCCTGGACGGTACGCGTACGCCGCGACGACCTGCTCACGCTGCAAGTCGACGGTACGCATGGCTCCGCCGTTGCCGGCCTTCGTGACTGCTACATCCAGCATTACGGCAATACGCCAAAGCCTGTATGGAACCCCGATATCCCACAGCCGATCCCATTTTTCGACGGCTGGTCGAAAGTACCCGAGCAGGAGATCTATGACAATGCATTCAAAGCGCAATGGGAGCTTTTCCTGAAACATATCGTGAAAGATGAGCCATTTCCCTGGGACCTGAAAGCCGGTGCGCGTGGTGTGCAGCTCGCTGAAAAAGGGCTCGAAAGCTGGGAGAAACGCCAATGGGTTGACATACAGGATCTATGAAAAAAACGGCATTAATCACCGGCGGAAGCCGGGGTATCGGATTCGGCATTGCCAAAGCCCTTGCCAAAGAAGGATATAATCTGGCCATCAACGGCGTCCGCGACGAAGCGGGCGCTGCCGATGCGCTCAACGAGCTGCGCGAGCTCGGTGCAGAAGTGGCGTATTGCCAGGGCAGCATCGCCAGCGCCGCGGACCGTGAGGCTGTCATTGAAAAAGCTTATTCCGTTTTTGGGCAGATCAACCTGCTGGTCAATAATGCGGGCATAGCGCCCCGGGTAAGGCTCGACATTCTCGAAACGACCATCGAGAACTACCAGGAAGTGATGACGACCAATCTCGAAGGCCCTTTCTTTTTTACACAAGCCATTGGCAAAAGAATGGCCCATGCAAAGGAGAACAACCATGCCTTCGAGGCAGCGATCATTTTCGTAACGTCTATTTCCGCGACAGTCGCATCGATTAACCGCGGAGAATATTGCATCTCCAAAGCAGGGCTGGCCATGACCAACCTGCTTTTCGCCGTGCGGATGGCAGAGTATAATATCCCCGTCTATGAGATCCGTCCCGGTATAATCTCGACTGACATGACTTCCAAAGTGCAGGAAAAATACGATAACCTTTTCCAAAGCGGCATTGCATTGCAGCCACGCTGGGGCACGCCCGAGGATGTCGGTAAGGCGGTCGCTTCGCTCACGAGGGGCGACTTCCCCTACTCCACCGGCCAGGTGATCGGCGTGGACGGCGGAATGCTGATTGATAGATTGTGACTTCGGCTTTCAGCAGTCGGCGGTCAAAAAAGAATTGATTGACATTTACATAACAAAGGCCGACGGCCGAAAGCCGAAAGCCGAAGTAACACCTTAACCCTTATGTCAACAACAACCAATAATCCGCAACCCTCGCTGCTTTCGCAGCTGTTGCAAGTGCCAGTAATAGTGGCTGCATTGGGCTACCTGGTCGACATGTACGACCTGTTTTTGTTCAGTGTAGTGCGGGTACCCAGTCTCAAAGCACTGAATGTCGCCGACGATCAGCTGCTCAACGAAGGCATCAGTTTATTGAATTACCAGATGGCTGGAATGCTGATCGGCGGCGTGTTGTGGGGGGTGATTGCGGATAAAAAAGGCCGTCTTTCAGTGCTTTTCGGCTCTATTATCATGTATTCGCTGGCTAATATCGGCAACGGCTTTGTGACGTCGCTAGACCAGTACGCAGTCCTTCGCTTCATTGCGGGCGTCGGGTTGGCCGGTGAGCTGGGTGCCGGCATTACGCTCGTTACCGAAGTATTGCCAAAAGAAATACGTGGCTACGGCACCACGCTGGTAGCCACACTCGGGGTATTGGGCGCAATCCTGGCCTATTTTGTGGCCGACTTATTTGCGTGGCGGATATCCTATTTCGTAGGAGGCGGCATGGGCTTGCTGCTTCTGGTGTTGCGTTTTAATGTTTTTGAGTCGGGTATGTTCAAGCATGCCAAAGAGCGTTCCGTGGACCGGGGCAACATTTTCATGATCCTGACCAACAGCAAGCGCCTCGGGAAATACCTCATGGCGATTTTCGTAGGCCTGCCGATCTGGTTTGTAGTGGGGATTCTCATTACTTTTTCTCCCGAATTCGGGGCTGCCAAAGGCGTCGAGGGGATCAATGCGGGGAAAGCGGTCATGCTGGCTTTTTCAGGGCAGGTTGGCGGAGACATCGTCAGTGGGTTACTGAGCCAGTATATGCGGAGCAGGAAGAAAGTGATCAGGCTGTTTATAGTGCTATCCCTTGCCATGGTGATCGGATATTTGCTTATTCCAATGCAAGATTTGTTCTCCTTCTACTTGCTTTGTACCTTGCTCGGATTCTGTAATGGTTATTGGACATTATTTATTACCATTGCAGCAGAACTGTTCGGTACCAACCTGCGGGCAACCGTGGCGACGACTGTACCGAATTTCGTGCGTGGCGCGACGATACCGCTAGCTGCATTGTTTGTGCGTTTCCGACCCGACCTCGGCGTTGTTCAGAGCGGGTTAGTCATAGGGGTTGCAACGGCCGTGGTGGCCCTGCTTGCCTTATATTTCCTGGAAGAGACATTTACAAAGGACATGGACTTTGTAGAAAAAGAATAGTTTCGGTTTTAGTTTTAGTTAAAAGCGGCCCCCACAGATGGAGGGCCGTTTTTTTTAACAGTTATTAACACTTTTCCAAGCAACGTTCCCGCACCAATCCCCGACTCTTGGTTAACAATTCAAAAATAGCCATGAGATACCGTTCAATTGCTTATGCTGGGAATCAACCATTTGTCCCACCCGAAAATCCGCTCGTGTACTTTGATTGCAGGGGTACACGGGCGCCGTCTTACCTTTGTCCTGTTCTTGAAATAGAACAATATTAATAGCCATATAAAAATAAAATAGCCATGAAAACAACAGTTAAAACCTTCATTTGCGCTTTTGCGCTTGCAGCCGCTTCTTTCACTGCCCAGGCGGGCGACAAAGAAGCTAAAAAGGCTTCCTCATTCGGAACCGGCATTTACGCCACCAAAACCGGTAAAATCAACATCCTAGTCGACAAATACAGCGGCGATGCCAAAACGACTCTCCTGCTGAGAAACGCCGATGGAACCGTAGTATACCGTGAAACCGTTTCGAGAGAAAACAAGAAATTCGGCCGTACCCTGAACCTCGACGCCATGGAGCCAGGTAAATACAAACTGGACGTCATCAGCGGAAACGAAGTTCAAACCAAGACTTTCGAGTTGACCGATCAAAAAGTCGAACGTGTCCTGACAGTTAAGTAAGGTTCAAATACACAAGTATCCAGGCGGCGCCTCCTATTGCGGGAGGTGCCGCTTTTTTTTACTGAAAATAATTTTCCCGTTACCTTTTTCAGAACCGGCGTATCAATAGAAAGTCCAAACCAAAAAGTTCACTTTTTAGTAGAACTTTCTTAGATTGTACCGCCGGGCGATGGTTATTCATAACAAGACAAAGCTTGTAGAGCTAAAGAGAAAAAATCAGGGCAATAAACGTCTGCTGCGGGCTGTTGACCAGTTCATCGAAGACCTCGAAAATGGCTCCATAATGAGTACTGACGAACTTGTGGAAGTCAGGAGAGATGCAGATCGGGTTCATAGCCGGGGATTTTATTTTTTTGACTTGCACATTCACAGAACTCTGGTTTTCATACAACTAAGTGCCAACAAAGCGACCGTTATATGGGCCGGAACGCATCAGGAGTATCTGAAGACATTCAAAAACAATACAAACACAATTGAAAAATGGCTCAGAACAAGAAACTTTCTGAATTAGGTGAACCAAATATCAGGAAGATATTAGACGCCGGCAGGATCGAAACCGAACTTGACCATGAGCGCGTTCTGCTCGCGGACCGGCATTTAATGCTTCAAGAAGAAGTTCAGGCAAATCTTCGTCCAACCAGAAAAGCGATAGGTGATCTTATCGTAGAATTTGAGGCGAGATGTTGGGCACATGAGAGCCTCGTCACCGATGCGCAAATGGAAGAACACGAGGCCGCGGAAATCCACGCGGAAAGAGAATACGTATTCATCTGGAACCGGCGTAAACTGATCCTTGAAAAACTTCAGGCGCTTTCATTAAAGCAAAAGGACCTCGCAATCCTGTTGAACCACAGCAAATCCTACACCTCCGAATTACTGAACGGGATCAGGCCGTTTTCTACCAATGATTTGAAACTAATTCATCTGCTGTTCGAAATCCCGCTTGCTGACCTCATTATCACAATTCCTTCACAGGATACATTAAGCCGGCTGGAAACTGCGATAGCAAAAATTTCGACCGCAAATCCCAAAGCCAAATTACTGCATGAAACGCTTGCAAATCGTCCGGTAGCGAACGGTTTCCTTACCGAGGGATGGGATGACGACGATTTGGAGGAAGATACTGAGCCGAAAGAACATGCCGACAAACTCGCACTTTCAAATAAATGAGTTACAAAATTGCAAGGAGATCAATCGCTTAGGCCACTTTTTGGCTTTTGAATATTCAACTGAAAATCACTCAATGATATGGATACCCGTCGAGATTTCCTGCAAAAACTGTCCCTTGGCATCAGCGCAACGGCGTTGAGCGACCTCCCAGCCTCTGCACATGAGCTGTATTCAGGCCCGAAGGCCGACAAACAATTGCGCGTGGCACTCATGGGGTTAGGTAGCTACGCCACCCGTGTGGCCGAGGCGATGAAGGATTGCAAAATGGCAACGCTCGTCGGGGCGGTTTCGGGGACGCCTTCGAAGCTGGATACGTGGAAGCAGAAATACAATATCCCGGAGAAAAACACCTACAACTACGAAACGGTAGCCAAAATCAAGGATAACCCGGATATTGACATCGTATATGTAACCACGCCGAATTCCCTTCACCACAAACACGTATTACAAATCGCAGCGGCCGGAAAGCATGTAATCTGCGAAAAACCGGTTGCCGACAATGCGCAGCAGACACGCGAGATGATTGCCGCTTGCAAAAAAGCCGGCGTGAGATTTTATATCGGCTACCGGATGCACTTCGAACCGCACACGCGCGAGCTGATCCGTATGCGTGAAGCGGGCGAATTGGGCAAGATCATGCATGTGAATAATTACATGGGATTCAAATCCGGCGACCCGAACCAATGGCGCCTCAAAAAGGCCCTCGCAGGCGGCGGCGCGATGATGGACGTGGGTATTTACGCATTGAATGGTGCACGGTACGCGACAGGTGAAGAGCCGGTTTGGGTGACGGCGCAGGAAACCAAGACCGACCCTGTCAAATTCAAGGAGGTCGATGAGACCATCATGTTCCAGCTGGGCTTCCCGAGCGGCATTGTGGCGAGCTGCGGAACTACTTATGCCTTTAACAACTACGAGCGGCTTTATGTGGTGGGTGAAAAAGGCTTCGTCGAGTTGAGCCCGGCATTTGGCTACGGTCCGATTAAAGGCCGCACGCACCTTGGTCCGATGAACCAGCCGGTAGTCACGCACCAGACGCTTCAAATGGACGGTATCGCCGACATTATCCTCAATAATAAACCCGACCCCAACGTAACCGGCGAGGAAGGATTGAAAGATATGATCGTTGTGGATGCGGTTTACGAGTCCATCCGCAAGGGCGGCGCAAAGATTATGCTGGCTGGTAAAAAGTGACTTTATAAGTATATTAAGGCCCATTAACATCAGCCGACCGGCTCTCATATGCAAACATTAAATTCAGTAGGCACAGCATTGATCGGCCTCGCCGCGCTGTTTTCCCCCGTTTTACTATCTGCACAAATCATGGATTCGAAATCAATCGTGGCGCCGGGAGCGCAGGTCGAGAAGCTGGGTGACGGGTACAAATTCACCGAAGGGCCCGTACCCGACAAGGATGGCAATGTGTTTTTTACAGATCAGCCCAATGACAAAATCATCCGCTGGGATGCCGAAACGGGCGCATTCAGTACATTTTCCGATAAAGCAGGCCGCGCGAACGGCATGTATTTCGATAAAAAAGGGAACCTGGTAGCGTGTTCCGACGAAGAAAACCAGGTTTGGTCGTTCGACAAGAAAGGCAATCCCACGGTGCTGGTCAAGGACTACGAAGGCAAGCTGCTTAATGGGCCCAACGACCTCTGGATAGATCCGAAGGGAGGCATTTACCTCACCGATCCACTTTACAAACGTGATTACTGGAAACGTGATCCGGCGATGCAGCAGGACGGGCAGCACGTTTATTACCTTAGCCCCGACCGGAAAAAATTCGTGCGTGTGGATGAAAAATTGAAGAAACCCAATGGCATCATCGGTACCGCGGATGGTAAAAAACTTTACGTAGCCGACATTGGCGACAGCAAAACATATGTTTACGACATCCAAAAGGACGGCACACTGGCCAACCGACAGCTATTCGTCTCCAAAGGTTCCGACGGGATGATCCTCGACGAAGAGGGTAACCTGTACATCACCGGCGACGGCGTGACCGTTTTCGACAAAACAGGTGCACAAATCGCTCATTTTCCAGTACATAAGGGATGGACGGCCAATGTTTGCTTCGGTGGTAAAAACCGGGACATGCTGTTTATCACGGCCGAGACGGCCGTATATGGACTAAAAATGAAGGTTAAAGGCGTAAAATAGTCGTTCCCCGAGTGTGATGGCGGAGTCTCCCGGTTGACGGGCGATTCCGCCATTCTTTTTGTAGCCACTGCAACGGTTTTTGTATATATGTCGTCTAGGTCAAATACCGTTACTCCATACTAGATCACCAGCGGACTCGTTACTCAATCTAACTCGCACTTTGTTCTATGCGTCTGACCTTTACGGCCTTCCTTCTTTTTTTCCACATTATTTCTTTTGCACAAAACCGCGTTACGGTCAGTGGCTTTGTACGGGAAAAAGGGAGCCAGGAATTGCTTCCGGGGGTGAATGTCTATATTGACAACACTCCTTACGGCGCAGTGACGAACACCTACGGATTTTACTCCCTCACTTTGCCCGCGGCCGATTCCGCCACGGTTTCTTTTTCTTTCGTGGGTTATGAAAAACAGCAGAAACGGGTAACGCTCAGGACGGACACGGAGCTGGATATCTTTCTACCCGCCATCACACAACTCGAAGAAGTAGTCGTTTCGGCGCGGAAGCAGGAAGACTACGTGAGCCGAACCGTGCAAATGAGCAAAGTTGAAATCCCGATCCAGCAATTGAAGAAAATCCCGGCATTCTTCGGTGAAAAGGATGTTTTACGGGTATTGCAACTCATGCCCGGTGTACAAAAAGGCACCGAGGGACAAACCGGCCTTTACGTGCGCGGCGGCGGGCCCGACCAAAACCTCATCATCCTCGACGACGCGGTCGTTTACAATGCCAATCACCTTTTCGGCTTCTTTTCGATCTTCAATTCCGATGCGCTTCGTAGCGTGGAACTTACCAAAGGCGGCTTTCCGGCCAGGTATGGCGGCAGGCTGTCGTCGGTGCTGGAAATGAATATGAAAGAAGGAAGTAAGGAAAAACTGCACGGCGAGGGCGGGATTGGCCTGATCTCTTCCCGATTGACCCTCGAAGGGCCTATTTCAAAAGGGAAGTCGTCGTTCCTCATTTCAGGCCGTCGTACTTATATAGACTTTCTGGCAGCGCCGCTGATCGCCCGGGAGCAGCGCGGTGCCGACAGCCAGGTGAAGCCGGGTTATTATTTTTACGACCTTAACGCCAAAATGAACTACGACCTCGGCAAAAAGGACAAGCTGTATGTCAGCGGCTATTTCGGTCGCGATAAGTTTCATGCCGACGAGGAGAGCAGTAATTCCGAGACCCGCGCGGGCCTGGATTGGGGCAATGCCACAGCCACCGTGCGCTGGAACCACGTTTTGAACCAGAAGCTGTTTGTTAATACCTCTTTTATTTTCAGCAATTTCAAATTCGGTGTTTCCAGTTATTCCAAAGAATTGAATAGTGACGGTTCGCTCGACGACGAGTTCAGCCTTGAATACGATTCGCGCATCCGCGACCTGGGTGTTAAAACGGATTTCGATTTTTATCCCTCGTCCAAACATGCCGTGAAATTCGGCGGGCAGGCTACATTTCACAAGTTTGTACCATCGGCACTCGCCATTGCAGGTACATTTACCGACAATCCGATCGAGCGCTCGGTAAAGCCGGTCCATTCACTCGAAGCCGGGCTGTACATTGAAGATACCTGGCAGGCCCTGGACGCATTAAAAGTCAATGCAGGACTGAGGGTGAGTACATTTCAAACGGAGGTAAAAACTTACGTCCGGCCCGAACCGCGCATCTCAGCAGCATTGCGCCTGGCCGAAAACCTTTCATTCAAGGCTTCCTACGCACGCATGAACCAGTACGTGCATTTACTTTCCAATACCGGCCTCGGCCTTCCCACCGACCTTTGGGTACCCACTACCGCACGCGTTGCGCCACAGGAATCCCAGCAGGTAGCAGCCGGACTTGCCAAAGATTTCGAACGCCCTGCGCTTACGGTTACCCTCGAAGGATACTACAAGAAAATGAACAATATCCTCAACTATAAGGAGGGCTCTTCATTCCTGAGCATCAACGGCGAGAATGCGAACGAGCTCAGTTGGGAAGACAATGTTACCGCCGGTAAAGGATGGTCGTATGGAGGAGAATTGCTCATCCAGAAGAAAACGGGCCGGTTCTCGGGGTGGATCGGCTATACATTGTCATGGACCTACTGGAAATTCCCGGAACTGAACTTTGGAAAAACCTTCTTTCCTCGCTACGATCGCCGCCACGACCTTTCGGTGGTTGGGATTTATGAATTGAACAAACGGATCACCTTGTCGGCCACTTGGGTGTACGGCACCGGCAATGCATTGACGCTCCCGGTGTCGAGCTACCGGGCGGCGACGGACAATTTTGTTACGCGGGTGACAGCCGACGGTAAGCCTGCGATCAGCTGGTTTGGCCCGTCGGTCAGTGAATATGGACAAAAAAACAGCTATCGTGCAGAGCCGTTCCACAGAATGGACATTGCTGTTCAATTCCACAAAAAGAAAAAGCGGCATGAGCGCACCTGGGAATTCGGGGTTTACAACGCTTACAACCGCCGGAATCCGTTCTTCTATAATATCGATGAAGAAATGGTTACCCTCCCCAATGTAAATCCTGCTACACCCGTTCCGAAATACACGCTGAAACGCTATTCGCTGTTTCCGATACTGCCTTATTTCAGCTACAACTTTAAATTCTAAAAGCCGCCATGTTCCCCAGATCGATCCTTTGCTTCCTACTGATCCTGTTCCTTGCGGCCTGCGAGTCGCTGGTAACGGATGTCGACCAGGGCAATTTGCCGCAGGTGGAGTCTAAGCTCGTGGTGCAATGCTTTATTTCTCCCCAGTCGGCGCGTATCAATGCCATCGTCACGGAATCGGTCCCTCTTTTTGCCGAGCCGGACCTGAAAGGCGGCGTCATCCCGAATGCGGTCGTCAAACTGTCCGACGGCAGCCGCGAGGCGGTAATCCCTTTTGATACTACCAACCAGCTTTACTCGGTCGATAAAGCGGTACTACCTATTTTACCCGGTAAAACTTATTTCCTTTCGGTAACCGATGGTGTGCGATCGGTAAGCGCAAGCTGCACCGTTCCACTGAGCGCGGTCGTGCCGAAAGCCTATGAAATCGACACCACCGCTTCGGGCGACATTTCGGCCCGTGATACTACATTAACCGTTAAATACACCTGGGCCGACATTGCCGGGCAAACCAACTATTATCGCATCCGCGCATCACTCGACCTCGAATACAGCGTACCGGAAGGTGTCACCAATGAGGGGAAAATTATTGAAAAAAGGGTCCGCAACCGGTTCAATTTCAACTGGGACGATACGATCGGCAGGAACGATTTCCGCAACGACGTGAACCTGGACGGCACCGACTTCCATTCGCCCATCGGCCGGGTGAGGTTGCCCAACCCGCTTGCCTATACTGCCGGCAATGGCACAACATATCTTTCGTTCCCCAAAAGCAAAATCGTATCGGTGACGATGGAAGTGTATAATACCGACGAGCATTACTTCAAATACCACCGGTCGGTGCAAACGCGGGGCGACTCCGACAACCCCTTCGTGGAACCGTCGCTGATTTATACCAATGTCGAAGGTGGCCTTGGATGCTTTGCTTCGTACAATTCCGGGCAATTCATTTATCGTCCCAAATAATCTGGTTTAGTTCCAAATCACATTCTACAAAATCTAACAAACTGAGGTCAAACTACCTCAATATGTACATCGGTGGAAACCTATTTTCATATCCGAAAACGGCTGTTCAGCAAGGCATACTTTTTTGCAAAACGATGATCTAAATCCCTATCAGATGTTCAATCAAACAGATCATCAATCTTAAAAATAAATATTATGGACTTGCAAGGATCAGACCAGGATAAGGTTAAGAAACCGCATCCTTCCAACAAAAACATGAGCGAGCCAGATACGCTCATCGAAACGCTTGAAGATTTGCAGGAACAAGGCTATACATACGATTTCAACCTCACAGCCCATGCCCTGGAAGTGCACAAAGACGATGGCATTTGCCTGACATTGTCGCCGGAAGATTTTGATATTGTGCAGATATATCGCTTTGAAGGCATGACCGACCCGTCGGATATGTCCATTCTGTACGCGATCGAATCCCGGGACGGACTTAAAGGTACGCTGGTGAGCAGTTACGGCGTGTATGCCGATGCGATGTCCAACGAAATGATCAAAAAACTGGATACCCGCAGCTCGCTGATCGTCCATCCCGAAGACGATGATATGGCTCATTGATATGCCTGATATTTTAACCTGAAAAAAATGTTGCTTTTACCTCGGGTGAAGCAACATTTTTTGATTAAAGCGAAGTGACCATGGAAATGATCGAACTGACCGAACAACTTATTGAATCAGCCGAGCAACGGTCTGCCGGCCAGCCCTATCCGCAATTTGTGAAGAACCTGAAAGCAATCGGGGTCGATAACTATGAAGTGAAGGTAAAGAACCACAAACGTACCTATACGTCCGTTAACGGCGATAAGCTGATCGTACCCGGCGATTTGCCGGAATTCGAATGCGCGGAAGCCTTTGAGCTGGACGAGGTGAAAGCGGCAATCAAGCGCAATCAGGATGGTATCACCGATTACCCGACATTCCTGCGCGAGATCGGCGCCGCGGGTATACACACCTACGTGGCCGACCTCCGGGGAATGAAAGTGATTTACCAGGGGCCCAATTCCGAGTATGAATATGAGGAAATGATCCCGGAGGTCTAGCGGTTTTGCAGCCTTTCGGCCATTATGCCAAGCAGTTCGTCGGTGAATTCGAGGTGGGTCACAAACCTGACCAAACCCTTCCCGAATGTTACCGCCAGGATTCCGGCTTGACCGAGCCGGCTCACATATTCCATTTCGGAAATGCCCTCATTCAGGCGAATGATCACAATGTTGGTATCGACCGGAAATACCTCAGCCACTTCTGCCCTCCCCGCAAATAGCTCCCCTATTTTCCGGGCACGGCTGTGGTCTTCTTTCAGGCGATCCACATGATGATCGAGTGCATATATGCCGGCTGCCGCGAGGAAACCCGCTTGCCGCCATCCGCCGCCCATTACTTTCCGGAAGCGTCGCGCTTCGCGGATCATGTCGCGGGTACCGAGCAGCAATGAGCCCACCGGACACCCCAATCCTTTGGAAAGGCAGATGCTGATGCTGTCGAATACCTGGCCGTATTGCGCGGGCGTCTCGCCCGTTTCGACCAATGCATTGAATAGCCTGGCACCGTCCAGGTGCAATGGTATATGTCGGTTGCTGCAAACCTCGCGGATCGCCTCGATCTCTTTAAAATCGTAGTAACAACCACCGCCCTTATTCATCGTATTTTCCAGCGAAACGAGCCTGGTAACTGTTGAATGGACATCATTTTCGGGGCTTATCGCATCGCTGACCTGCTGAGCCGAAAGCCTGCCACGGTCGCCGTCGAGCAGTTTTACGGACGAAAAGGCATTGAGCATAATGCCCCCGCCTTCGTACAGGTAAATATGCGAATGCTTGTCGCAGATGACATCGCTTCCAGGACGGGTGTGTATACGGATTGCGAGTTGATTGGTCATGGTGCCGGATGGGCAGAAAAGCGCATCCTCCATTCCAAAGAGCCTGGCAGCCTTTTCCTGCAATGCATTCACGGTAGGATCGTCGCCAAAAACATCGTCGCCTACTTCCGCGCTCCACATGGCTTCCAGCATTTCGCGGGTAGGCCTGGTAATCGTGTCGCTGCGCAAGTCAATTTTCGTTTCAAAAGCATTCATGGGGTATTCGTTGCGATTTCCCGCCAAATTAATGCTTAAAGCTGATTTCCGGGCAGGCATTGCTTACTTTAAACGGGTATATTGCAGGCAAAATCAACCCATATGGAATTCGAGGAATATCTGAAGGCGAAAAAAATAGATGCGGCGGCGTTCAAAAAAGGCGATGTATTACGCTATCAGGAATGGAGCGGCCTGTTTGAAACCATGCATCCGGAAAGCTTCACCGCCCATAAGAAATTCCTGATCAACGAAATACGCCGCCGGTACTTGCTCAAAGAGGACTAACCCTTCATTTCCTCCATCAGTTTCATCAATATCCCGACAGTCTTCTCGGTCTGTTCTTTGCTGGGCGTCGTATCCCAGTTCCCTACAATGCCATTGCTCCCGATGTAAATGCCGTCTTTCCGCGCAATGAAGTTAGCTCCCTGGGTGTACAATTTGTAATTCACATCGCCCTGCGGAATAAGGCAGGACAGTTGCCCGGAAACCGGTGTGAGTTCTTCGTCGTTGAAAACCGGCTTGGCACCCAGCCCCATGCAGTTCACGACCACCTTTTCGGGCAATGCGTCGATATCTTCCAGCTTTTTGATTTCGTGAATCTTCACCTTCCCGCCAAACATGGTGAAATCCTGCAACTGGTGCCGCAGGTAAGTGGGAATATTGAACATGATATTGGTGCGGCGTGTCACATAGTCCGCCTTGAAAGGGTGTTCCTTCTTTTCCAGCCGCACGCGCTCGGGCAGCAGGCCTTCTATCTCGAACTCCTCCCCGCCGGCACCCGGTGAGTATACCGGTACCTGCTTAAAAACGCTGTATTCTTCCGCCCAGGTGGCGATGTCGTTCATCCCCAGCAGGAACTGGAACCTGCGGAACGAAAACCGCGTGGCATCCTCCCATATGGCCTGAAACTCCGGTTTGGCAATCTTCTTATCACATACCCTCGACGCCGGCGACCAGGTGCCGGTAGCGAGGTTACTCGTTACGTTGGGCGGTACGTCTTTCGTGTAAATGGTCACCTCGCAGCCACTTTCCTGCAACAGCCGCGATGTGGCAATACCAACCGTCCCGCACCCCAGCACCGCAATCTTCTTCTCTCCCGTCGCCAGCACATTCTTCCGTGCGATGTTGCCCGTACCCCATGACAGCGACCAACCGCTCCCACCGTGCCCGTAATTGTGTACGATCGTCTTATTACCCAGTTGCTCCACATCCAGCCTCGGCCCCGAAGCCCGGAAAGGCCGTAACCCGACCGTTTCCTTCACAATGCGGTCCATCGAAAGGCGTAATTTGGGAATGTGGTGGTAACCCCGGCTGATGTGAAAATGCTTGTCGGGATATTTCAACTCGGCTCGTGGTGCGCATGAAGACGCCACCGCGCCTAATGCGAAGCTGGCCGGGATGGCTTTTTCAAAAAAATTTCTGCGGTTCATTGGGTTGGGAGTGAATAGTAATGGGAATTGTGGAATTTAGCCACCAACCGCTATGAATGCAAATTTTATATGGCACTGCTTCGAAATATCAAAACATTCTTCCTTGAAACACAATTTTTACCATTACCACATAAACTCCCGCAACGGTCAGTTTTTAGAAAGTGAAAATGGCATATCGGCATCCTGGACGCCCCATTGCTTATTGGGCTTATCCCCCATTTGCAGTATCAGTGTACCGCCTTTAAGCAGCTCTCCGTGCGTAATGTACGTTCGGGTAAATGGCTTGCCATTGAATACAGCCGATTGAATGTAGCGCGCCTGGTCGGAAACACCCTTGGCCTTGACGGTGAACTTGCGGTTCTTGCCGGTATCTATTGTCATTTCTTCAAAAACGGGGCTTCCGAGCACATACTGGTCGGTGCCGGGTGCTACCGGGTAAAAACCCATCATGCTGAACGCCAGCCAGGCCGACATTTGGCCGCCATCCTCATTGCCGCTCAGCCCGCCTACGCGGGTATCATATTCGCTCCGGATAATCGTGCGCGTCCATTGCTGCGTTTTCCAGGGCTGGCCTGCAAAAGCATAGAGATAGGCAATCTGGTGATTGGGCTCATTGCCATGCCAGTAATGCCCCTGGTTGAACAAGGTATCCAGTTTGGCCGTGAACCCCGCTTTCCCGCCCATGATCTTTTCCAGCCCGGCGATGTCCTGCGGCACAAACCAGGTGTATTGCGCTGGCGAGCCTTCGGTAATAAAGCTCGCCCGCTTGGCAAAGGGATCAAAATCAGCAATCCAGCGACCGTCGGCATACCTTCCGCGTGCATAGCCCGTCGAAGGATCGATCACGTTCCGGTAGTTCAATGCCCGGGCACGCAGTTGGTCGGCGTCTTCCTTTTTGCCAAGGCCTGTGGCCAGGGTAGAAAGGCAAAAATCATCGTATGCATATTCGAGCGTGCGGGATACCTGCTCGCGCTTGTGAAATGCCTGCCATACGCTGTCTTCGAGTGGAACATAACCATATTGTAAATAGGATTTAAGCGCCCGGCGTCCCTGCCCGGCTTCGTAGCTCTTGGCATTGGTATTCACCTCAAATGCATTCTTGCGCAGGAAATGATAGGCGCTGTTCACATCGAAGTTCCTTACATTCTTTACATAGGCATCGGCGATGACCGATATCCCATGGTCGCCTACCATCGCTGCCGTGTAGTGATTCCAGCAAGGAAAAATGGGCATCCACCCACCCTGCTCGGCTTTTTTCACGAGCGACTGCACCATATCGCCGGCGCGTTTCGGTTCGAGTATGATACCCAGGGGCATCGCCGCCCGGAAGCTGTCCCACATACTGAAATCGCAATAGTAGTCAAACCCCTCGGCCTTCTGCAACGGCGTACCGCCCGCAAACGACGGATAGCTGCCGTCTACATCGGAGAGTAGCCTTGGCGATAGCTTCGTTCTGTACAATGCACTGTAAAAAAGCGCTTTGTCATCATCGCTGCCTGTAACGGCAACCTTGCCTAATGCCTCGTTCCACGCATCGCGGGCCAACTTCCTAACCGCCTCGAACTGCTTATTTCCCAGTTCCTTTTCAAGATTCGCGCGGGCGCCTTCTATACTCGTGAATGAAGTGCCGATGCGGGCAGTAACCACCTGCTTTTCGTCCCCAAAACCGACATACGCCCCTAGCTTTTCCCGGTTGCCCTTTCCGGTCAGGATCCGTCCCATCGGCGTAATGGTATCGCCCAGCCACACCCCCGATTGCATGAATTTTTTGTCAAATTTGATTACAAAATACCCACTGATACCCGCCGGCTGTCCTGAGCCCTGGTAAATGCGGTGAACGGGATTATAACCGACAATTTCGCCGCGCTCACGCAGTACCTCCACAAACCCCTCTCCTTCGTCGCTATTAGGTTCGATGATGATAAATGACTCGTCACCGCTGTCGAACTTGAAGCGCATCATCGCGGTACGGGCGAGGGCTGTCACCTCGGCGTTGATCTGATGGTCCTGCAACCAAACGCTGTAATGCTCGGGCGTGCTTTGCTCCTTATCGTGGCTGAAAACGCTTGCCCTTCCTTCGGGATTGGGAATGAGCTCACCCGAAAGCGGCATCACCGTCACCGAGCCGTAATCCTGCACGCAAGATCCGTTCAGCCAGTGCGTGCCCCGGAAGCCCTGAAATTTGTTATCATTGTAATAAAACGGCGCAATGCATTTGGTTTCTGTCGCGCGCGTCTGCGGCGTCCATTGGGTCATACCATTCGGTACACCTACGGCAGGAATTGTCTGCCCTTTCAACTCGCTGCCTGCCTCGCTATGCGTTTTGGCACTCTCTGTGGCCGACGGCGCCGTACCAATCATGGTAGCCACGTAATCGACGGGCATTTTCTGTGCATAGGACTGATTATCAATCAAAAACGTCGAAAATAATATAAAACTGACTCGGAGGAACGGAACGCGCATGGTTAGGCTTGTTAGGTATTCAGCACGGAAGATCGAAAAAATTATGGTATGTTAGGTCGACGGAATGTTGATATTCCACTAATCAGGACGATTAAAATCCCAAAAACCCTATGAAAATCCACATCATCGACACCGGTTTTTTCAAGCTCGACGGTGGGGCCATGTTCGGCGTGGTACCGAAAGTACTTTGGAACAAACAGAACCCGGCCGATGAAAAGAACCTGTGCTCCTGGGCAATGCGATGCCTGTTGATCGAGGATGGTGACAAACTGATATTGGTCGACACCGGAATGGGAAACAAGCAGGACGACAAGTTTTTCGGCCACTACGACCTGCATGGCGACGCTACCCTGCATTCTTCCATCGCAGAAAAAGGCTTCAGCCCGGCCGACATTACCGACGTATTCCTCACCCACCTGCATTTCGATCACGTGGGCGGCGCCGTGCGGTTCAGCCGTGATGGCTCCCGCCTGAAACCTGCCTTCGCCAATGCCACCTACTGGTCCAACGAAGCGCATTGGCAATGGGCTACCCATCCCAATCCACGCGAAAAGGCTTCTTTTTTGAAAGAGAATATCCTCCCGTTGCAGGAGTCGGGGCAGCTGCAATTTATTCAGAACGGAGCGTCACCATTCGGGAATATCAGCCTCCTGCACGTGGACGGCCATACCGAACAAATGATGCTGCCGGTTATCGAATACAAAGAGCAGAAAATCATCTACTGCGCCGATCTTTTTCCATCGTCCTACCACATTCCCATTCCCTGGATCATGAGCTACGACATGCGTCCGCTACAAACCATGGAAGAAAAACAGCGTGTTCTTCAACTGGCCGTTGACGAACAATGTATACTGCTTTTCGAGCACGATCCCGTCTATGAGGCGGCTCTGGTAGAAAATACGGAGAAAGGCATAAGAGTCCGCGAACGGGGGGCATTGAAGGATCTCCTGGTTGGCTGATCGCTGGCTTTTCGTTATATTTGGATATGCACACAGAGAAGGACATACAATTCGACAAGCTGATAGCCCACATAAGAGGTTTGTCAGACCATCAGCGCAGACAACTCAAAGCTGAACTGGATCGTATTGAAGCAACCTCTCCTGACTACTCACTCGAAGAATTTCTGCTTGCCGCTCCAACGTTCTCTGAAAATCAACTTAAAACGATTGAAGAAACCAGAAAGGCAATTGACCAATGGCGCAAAAACTAGTGCTTGTTGACACATCCATTCTTATCGACTTTTTCCGCAAATCCGACAAATCGAATTCCCGCCTTTTGAAACTGGTAAGGGAGGGATTTGTCTTGCTGAAAAAGCAAAGCAAACTCATCGGCATGGCGGATATTTTTATCGCCGCGACGGCTGTGCATTATGGCCTGCCGCTCGCCACATTAAATGTAAAGCATTTCGAAAGGATAGAAGAACTGCAAATTCTCCCTTAAGTTATGAAAACAGCACTCATACTCTCAGGCGGGGGGGCGCGGGGGATTGCGCATGTGGGGGTGGCGCAGGCACTGTGGGAGCGTGGCGTGCGGCCGGACGTGATCAGCGCGACGAGCTCCGGGGCATTTGTAGGGGCATTGCTCGGTCATGGTTATCAGCCCGGCGATATTCTGAAAATCATTCGCGACACGAGCTTTTACCCCTATTTAAGATTCGGGATTGGCGCGAACGGATTGCTGCATATGCGGAAGATGGAAGATGTTTTCCGGAAATTTATCCCGGAAAACACCTTTGAATCGCTTCAAACACCGCTGGTCGTGACCGCTACCGATATTGTTTCGGGAGAAGAAGTGCATTTCCGGAACGGAGAACTAGCGCTACCAGTACTAGCCTCTTGCTGCATTCCAGGGCTTTTCAGCCCCATGCTCTACAATGGCCATCACCTGGTGGATGGTGGTGTTTTAAATAACCTACCCGTCGAACCGGTGCTTGGCGAAGCAGGCTATATGATCGGCAGCCATTGTAATCCCTTCAATCTGGACAAGCCATTGAAGCGGACTACCGAAATTGTTTACCGCAGCCTCATCCTGGCAATGCATACCAAAACCAAGGCCCGCTTCGCCCAATGCGACTTGCTGATCGAACCGCCTGCATTAAGCCGTTTCAGCATTTTTGATTTCCGGAAAGCCGATCAGCTTTTTGAGGTAGGTTATCAATACACCAAAACATTGCTAAACGACGAGCAAACGCTATTTCCCTAGGGCTACGGCTTTGCTTTCCAGCTTTTTAACTACCCATTCACCAACCTGCTGCCCTTGTTTCTGACCGTTCTCGATCGCGTCCATGAAGTGAATTCCTCCGTAAAAACGGGACATTCCCGATTCTTCGGAGGCTGCCAGGAATGATTTGAATGGACGAGCTTTGAGATTAAAGCGCTCTTCCACCGTATCGGTATAAGCAAAGTTATCGCCGAAATAATGGGTAAGGATAACGGCGGAGGCCGTCGATATGACCGAATGCCCGCTCAGGTACTCCGGAAATGGCGGCGTCTGAAGGAATGGTTTCCAGGTCGGGTCGATGTATTTCCGGATAGCGGTTTCGGGGCGGATGCGGTTGCTGCGGTATTTCTCGTCCCAGCACGCCATAAAGCCGTCCATGAGTCCGATCGCCACGGAGGTGTTGATCAGCATGGTTTTAGAAAAGTCCGTCTTCGCTTTCCGGCAGGCAATGTCGGTAATACCCATCCAATGCGCTCCTGGCGAGATTTTTTTCATTCCTACCAGCAAATGCCCTTTGTTTTCCAATGCAAACGGGTTGCAATCCCAGAATGCGGCGATCACACGGTGCTCCTCTGCTTTGGTATCGTCATAGTTGAGTTTCATCAGCTTATAAAACGCTGAATTCTTCGCTTCCGAGAATGCCACGGGAGGTGCCGGCTTGAACTGCGACGCCGAGTCCAGGGTGAATGGCCGCACGGTTTTGAAATAAGGCTCAACGGGCGGAAAGTAGCCCGGAGGTGTCGGGTACCAGGTGCCTGCCCCGCCGTGCGGCTCATACCGCGGGAAATTGCTGATCTTATTGTAATGATCGGCTTTGGCATATTTCAAAATCTGTTTGCTGACAGCCAACGCATATTCCTGCGAACCGGCAATGACTTCGTCCGTAAAGCCTATTTTCTTGCAGGAATCCACCAGGCTTTGCTGGTATTTTTTTAGCAGCAAACCGCCGGATGGCTGCATTTTCTTCGCTGTTTCGAGCATCGCCAGCGCCGAAGCAAGCTGGTAGGAATATTCCTCCACTTTTGGCTTTTCGATTTCAGGAAAATCATTCAGCACACCATACATGGATGGATATGCCTGTTCGTTCGCAGCTACCACCTCGTAGCCGGCCAGGCAGGCGTAAGAATAAAACCGGGCACCCAGCGGCGGGTTGGTCACATCATGTACCATTACGTCGGTCATCTGCAACGTCACCTGCCCTATGACCGCCGGGTCAATGTCTTTTTTCGATTCATTCTTTTTGCAGGCTGTCCCAATGACCGCCAGCAGCATTCCCAGAAGAAGGTTACTGAACTTTACCAATTTGATATGCTTTAATTTCCGCTTGATTAATCCCGAATAGCAGCTTGTTGCCGAGCGGCAGCACGCTTCTGACATCACCTTTCAGTCCAAAGCCCGATTTATCCTGATGTACGTATGTAAACTGGCCGTTACCGTCGCCTTGCAGCAATATGCCGTAATTGGCATCATACTTTCCGAAGCGGAGGCGTGCCTTGCTGACATTACCGCAAAGCAGCAGGTCTTTTTTCCCATCCCCATTGTAATCCAGTGAAGTAATGGTGTAAACCGGCGATACCTGCACCTGCAATGGCAATGCCTTTTCCGTAAATTTACCGGTCGCGCTCCTTTCGAAATAGGCTGTTTTCAGATAGGTGGCTTTCAGCTCCTTCGCACCTTCCAGCTCTTCCTTTGTAAAAATCTCATTCACACTCAGATCCGCGTAACTTTTGTAATCCTGGTAACGCGTCCGCATGATGCTCATCTGGTCGAGCATTTCATCTCGGGTCACATACGGATAGCTTTTGCCCTGGATATAGAAGCTCATGACCGGATCGACCGAGCCGTTATCGTCAAAATCCTTATAGACCATTTCCACCGGCTCGGCATCGCTGGCTTTGCATTGGGTGTTGGTACCCATATTACCGATCACGAGGTCGTCTTTACCATCGCCATTCAGGTCTTCGACGAGGATCTTGTTCCACCAGCCATTGTAGGGTTTGTCAAAATATTCAGTGGTCTTGTTTTCGAGTTTACCATTGCTGTTAATAAAAACAGTGACGGGCATCCACTCTCCTACCACCACCAGATCGGCCTTTTTATCACCGTTCAAATCCGTCCACGCTGCATCGGTTACGAGCCCTATGTGTTCCAGCTCTTTGGCTAATGCGGCTGTTTGGTCCGCAAACCTACCCTTTCCGTCGTTGATCAGGACATAACTCCGCGGCGTTTCCGGATAACGGCCCGGAATCACCCGGCCGCCCACAAAGAGGTCAGGTTTGCCGTCGCCGTTGATATCCGCCGTGCGCACACAGCTTGTGCTCGTAAGCATGGCAGGCATTGCGCCGGTACTTTTGATAAAATTGCTTTTTCCGTCGTTGATGTACAACCGGCTTTGCAGCAGCGGGTCCTCGGGCATAAAATTGCCGTAGCCGCCGCTTGCCACGAAAATATCCTGCGCACCATCTCCATTGGCATCGAAAAACAATGCGTCGGTATCTTCACTTTGCTTGTCGGCTTCAAATGCGGGTACCGGTTTCAGGCTGAACGAACCTCCTTTTTGCTGAATGTACAATCTGGCTACCTCGCCGGATGTGCCTCCGATGAACACATCTTCCAAACCATCGCCATTCAAATCACCTTTCCGCAGGCACGGATTGGAGAAAGAGATGGGGTTGATGAGCAGCGGCTGACGCTTGAAATCATTCAGCTTCACCGCAGGGCTCCTGAATGCGATCGGCGATGCTACCGGCGTAAAAAGCGGTTGCACAGCCTTTTCAGCCTTCGCCTTCTCTTTGGCATTTACTTCGGAAAGCGTCAGCGTCGCGTTTACTTTCGGGCTCACTACCTTTTCCTGCCGGCCATTCAGCCATGTTACCACCAGCGAATCCACCACCCCATCCTTGCCGAGGCCGAAATGCAGCACCGGCGACACACTCGACTGGTAACCGCGTGTTGGCATTTGTTCAAGGTATTGCTGCTGGCCTTTCTGGTAAATCGTCACTTTAGCGCCGAGTCCGAGGGTATTCCGGTCGCTTCCGGTGAGTTTTACTTTGAGATAATTGTTTTTCAAATGCTTGTCACCCTCATTCTGGTAAATGAATGCAGGCTTGTTGATATTGTTCACCACCAGGTCGAGATCGCCGTCGTTATCGAGGTCGGCATAGGCAGCGCCGCCGGAATTGGAGATTTCACCTACGCCCCAGGCATCCGCCACATTGGTAAACGTCAGGTCCTTTTTGTTCTGGAAAAGATAGTTCTTCATATTGGAAGAAGGCATTTGGTAAACCAGTTGCAGCACATCTTCCCGTTTCACCTGGCCTTCAATGCGTTTCAAATGGTCGCCCATAAACTTCACGAAATCCATATTCGTAAAGTCGCGCAGGTTGCCGTTGGTGATGAAAAGGTCTTTCCAGCCATCGTTGTCATAATCCGCAAACAGCGACGCCCAACTCCAGTCCGTATTGGAAACGCCCGAAAGCTGGCCGATTTCAGAGAACACCGGATTTTTCGTACCCTTGCCCAGGCCTTCATTCAGTTGCAGCATGTTGCGCATATACTGGTGGTGGAAGCCCATTCTGACATTGAAATCAAACAACTCGTAGTTATCGAGGCCTGTCAGCAGCTTCTGGCGCCGGTTGTCCTCGGGAAGCATATCGAGCGTAAAAATATCGGGCAGGCCGTCGTTGTTGAAATCGGCAATGTCGTTACCCATCGAGGAGTGAGATGTGTGACCGATACTCGCGTCGAGCACATCGGTGAATGTGCCGTTGCCATTGTTGATATATAAAAAGTCGGGGACGGAGTAGTCGTTCGAAATGTACATATCCTGCCAGCCGTCCTGGTTAATGTCGGCAATGCCGATACCCAGCCCGTAGGTCAGTTGCGAGCTGTGAATGCCCGCTTTTTTAGTAATGTCTGTAAAATAGGGTGTACCGTTCTTCGGATCGTTGCGGAAGAGCCTCACGCCCGTCACCGGATCTTCTTTCCGTAAAATATTCGCTGTGCTCGCTTCGTCGAGGATCGGGAGCGCCTTGGGATTGTGGTTGAGCAGGAACATGTCAAGGTCCCCGTCCTTATCGAAATCGAAAAAAGCTGCTTGTGTGCTGTTGCTTGAAATTCCCAGGCCATATTGCTCAGCCACCTCTTCGAACTGCGGAATGCCCTGGGCATTGTTGCCTTTGTTGATGAACAGCTGGTCTTTCAGGCTTTCGGGTGAAACCGCGCCTGAGTAGCAAACGTAGATATCCAGCTTACCGTCCCCATTCACATCAGCCATCGTGACACCCGTCTTCCACGGACGCTCACGCCCGCCCACCTGCGCGATGGCCGTAATGTCCTCGAATACCATCTTCCCTTTGTTCAGGTAAAGCTTGTTCGGGACCATATTGCCGGTGAAGTAAATGTCGTCGAGCCCGTCGCCGTTCAGGTCGCCGGTTGCCACGCCGCCTCCGTTATAGAAGTATTCGTACATCAGCACATTCGTATTCAACCCCTCGGTCAATGTATTCGTAAAATCGACTTTGGTTTGCTCGGCGCTCAGAAGTGTGAAGAGCTGCGGACCGGCGGGGCCTTTCTTTTCTTCTTTGGAATCGGAGGATTTGTCACAACCGGAAAGTACCAGTCCAGCGATCAGAACCATGCTGCCTGCTTTCCAGGGCCATAATTGCTTCATGACAGGAATGAAGAGTTTATAAGGAGTACAAAAAAAGAAACTATGCCTTGTAAGCCAAAGCATAGTTTCTGTAAAATTAGTCAATAAAATATAACTATTTATCGTAACCCGGGTTTTGTACCAGTTTATCGTTACGGTTGATCTCGTCGCGGCTGAAAGGACGGAAATACATCTTATCCACCCACGTACGGTTTTCGTGCGATTTCTCTTCCACCGGAGTGTAAGTATAGTCGTAAACCGTTGGATCGTAGTGATATGGCTCCTTCATTGATTTGCCCGGCTTGAACTTACCGATCACGTTGATGTACTGCAATGAGCGGCCGAGGGTTTCTTTGGCAATCATCCACCGACGTGCGTCGTGGTAGCGCTGCTCTTCGTAGGCCATTTCAATGCGTTTTTCGTGACGGAATGCTTCTTTCAAAGCAGCACCTGAAACTTTCAATGCAGGCATACCCGAACGGAAGCGGATCTTGTTCAGCCATTCCAAAGCAACTGCGTCCTCGCCCAGTTCGATGCTCGCCTCGATGTAGTTGAACACGTTTTCAGTCACACGGAAGAAAGGCCATGGAATGTTCTGACGGTCGGTGTTGTCATACAGCGAAGGGTTCGGATCGATGAACTTACGCATGTAGTAACCGGTACGGCTTCCGTTCCAGTCTTCAATGGTACTGCTGCGGGTATCCAATCCTTTACGGTTCACCAACGCGCCCTTGTCATCCAACAGATCATAAGCACCTGTCTGGATCTGGTTAGCCGGGTCTTTCGCATCCGAAGGACGTGGTTTCCAGTTAGCACCATCATACATTACGGTGGCATAGAAACGTGGGTCACGGTTCGCGTAAGGGTTCGCTTTGTGTGTAGGGTTAGTCCATGAGAATGGTGTACCATCCATCATTTCATAATCATCTACGAGCGTTCCGATCGGGGTATTACCGGCCCAGTTGTGGTAGCCGTTAGGACCGTTGTTCAAACCTGTCTGACGTGCACCTTCGTTCTGGCTTGGGGTGAAGTAGCGTCCGAAAATGATATCGTTCGCCGAAGCATCCAGGGACTTGTCCGCACTGGCACCGGCCATCGCCAGAGAGATGTAGTTCAAGCGGCCTTGTTCCTGCGTTACGGGAGCAGTCAGGTTCAGTTTATAACCATTACCACTTGCATCCAGCGCAGCTTTGGCAGCAGCCTGTGCAGCAGCCCAGCGAGCCTTGCGGTCACCCGAAGTATATCCCAGGAATTCAGGGTTCGGGAAAGCAGCGATCACAGCCGATTTTGCCTTTGCAGTGGGGATGTCGTGCAAATCGCTGGCAGCGTACAGCAATACACGTGCTTTCAATGCGAGCGCAGCGATTTTGGTAGCGCGGCCCTTGGCAGGGTTTTTACCATCCAGCAACAAAGCTGCACTATCGGCATCGCTGACAATCTGCTTCACACACTCGTCGAAAGTAGCACGGGAAACGGAATAATCCTCGTTCAGCGCGTACACTTTCTTGATAATGGGCACACTGCCGTAGTAACGTACCAGCTGCTGATAGTAGTAAGCGCGCATAAAATACGCTTCCCCTTTCAGGCGTGCTTTCAATGTTTCATCCGTAAATGTGGCAGTTCCCAGCTTAGAGATAGCCAGGTTTGACGCACGGATGTACTGGTACATCTGGCTCCAACCGTAGGTAGCATCCACCCAACCGAGGTTGGAAGGGCTCAAACTACCTTCGTTTACCGTGTTAATGTTACGGCCTGTGTGGGTGAATACCGCCTCGTCGGTCAGGGAAGCAAGCATCTGCTCGCTGAAACCTCCCTGCTGCAAACCAGCATAAATACCCGTCACAAAACCTTCCGACAATGCCCCGTCTCCCCATACTGCATCACCAGGGATCTCGGTAGGCGGCGTCACATCGAGAAAATCAGTATCGCATGATGACAAACCTCCCGTCATCAATGCAGCAACCAACAATAACTTATATGTCAATTTCATGTTTCTTATTCGTTAAAATGCTAGACGTACACCTGCGCTGACAACTCTTGACTGTGGATAGTACTGACCACTGTTGGTAGTCGCCTCGGGATCCCAAACCTTGATTTTGTCGAAGGTCAGGAGGTTCAATCCGTTTACGTAGATTCTCAGGTTGCTCAAACCGATTTTTGAACCGATTTCTGATGGCAGGTTGTACCCAAGCTCGATGTTTTTCAAACGCAGATAGTTGTTGCTTTTCAGGAAGTAGTTGTTGATACCAGCCTGTCCTGTATTGGTATAGTAACGGTTGTTACGGTTGGTCAGACGTGGGTATTTGTCGGTTGGGTTGTCGATCGTCCAACGGTGATCGTAGTCATATTTCAGATAATTACCAATGTCACCCGATTCGGTCAGACCTACGATTTGCAAGCCGCCCAGTGCACCCTGGAACAATACTGACAAATCGAATTGTTTGTAGCCCAGGTTAACCGAAGCACCGCCTGTGAACCATGGACGGGAAACTTTCTCAGTACGGATGCGGTCGTCGGCGCTGATTTTGCCGTCGCCATTCACGTCTTTGAACTTCATGTCACCAGGACGAAGGTTACCGGTGATCGGGCCGTAATCAAGTTTGTTGCCGTCGATTTCTTCCTGGGTCTTGAACACACCGTCAAATTGGTATACCAGGAACGATCCGTAAGGCATGCCTGTGGAACGCTGATAAGTTGGAGCTCCCGGAACTTCATCCCAATACTTGATCTTGTTTTTGGCATAACCACCATTCACGCTCACAGAATAAGTGAAGTCGCCAGCATTGCCGTCGTAGCTCAGCTTGAACTCCCATCCTTTGTTCTGGAGTTTACCCAGGTTTTGGGGAGGAAGCTTGCCGTCGATACCCGCAGTAGAGGGAGTAGAACCCGTTTTAGGGATCAGCGTTTTCGAACGATTGTTTACGAAATAGTCGAATTCGAATGCCAGCTTGTCATTGAACAACGTACCCTCGATACCGAAGTTGGAGTTGTTTGCAACCTCCCAGGTAAAGCTTGGGTTAGCCACGCGGGTTTCAAGCAAAGTTTTCACAACCTGATCATTGATGATGTAGGTTCCGAAGCCCATGGTCGACAGGTATTGGTATTCAGCCAGTACGTCGCTTCCGAGGTTATAAGGCTCAGCACCCATTTGTCCCCATGATCCGCGCAGTTTTACATTGTTTACGTAGCGGGAAATGTTGTTTTTCCAGAAGCCTTCTTCCGAAATACGCCATCCTGCCGATACACCCGGGAAGAAACCGAAACGGCCATCTTTAGGGAATACGTAAGAACCATCCACACGCCACAGGAACTCAGCCAGGTATTTTTCTTTGAAGTTGTAACCCGCACGACCGAAGTAGCTCAAACGTGCTCTTTTGTACAAGTCGAAGTTACCAAGGTCCTGCTCAGGCGTACCACCCGCGAAAAGCTGGTCGACAACCGGCGAGATGAAGTAACGACGGAATGCATAGAAACCATCCGCATCTACTTTCTCACGCTGGATACCACCCATCAGGTTGAAGTTGTGGCCGTCGATCGATTTTTCGTAAGAAACCTGGCCGGTCAGCTGTACCGACAATTCCTGGGAAGCACTTTCTCTCAGACGTGGGTCTTTGAAAGTGGAACGTACGGTTCCTGTCAGGAATGGCGTTTTGCCGTCTGCCTCGTAAGTCTTTTTGTCCCAGAAATACAATGTCCAGGGCGTTTCGAAGTTTTTCTGACGACGCAGCTGCTTGTCAATCGCAGCCATTGCATTGATTTTCAAACCTGGCACACCCGGCACCTGGATTTCAAGACCTCCGTTGGTTTGGATATAGTCTCTTTTATCGTTGTTATAACCGGTTGTGTTGGTGGTGATCACCGCAGGGTTTTGTCCGTTTTCGATATCGGGACCAGGACGACCATCCGGCCAGATCGCGATTTCAGTTGGTTTACCACGCATCAACATACGGAAGATCGCTCCCGCGCTGTTGCCACCGCTTGGGAAGTGACGGAATTCTTCACGCAAAGTCACGCCCAGGTTCGCAGTTACATATTTGTTGATCTTCGTGTCGAGGTTCAGGCGCAAGTCATATTGCTTGTAGCCGGTTGCCGAGTTCACATAGTAACCATCCTGGTTGATATAACCCGCAGAAGCCAGGTATTTCACGTTTTCGCTGCCACCTGTGAGTTGCAGGTTGTGGCGTTGCTGTGGCGCCCATTTGCGGATCACCGAGCCGTACCAGTCTGTGTTCGGGTGCAGGAAAGGATCTGAACCGTCTTGGAATTTCTTCATATCATCCGGATTGAAAACGGCGTTGATCACGTTTCCGTTATCAGTTCTGGTATATGAACCATTTGTATTAAAGCCTTGCAAGGCACCTTGCCACTGTCCTACGGGCAGGTTGTCATAGATTTGCAATTCGTTACGGATCGTTGCATACTCAGCCGCATTCGACATTTCAGGTGTACGCGTAGGTTGCGACATACCCAGGTTCATATCGTAAGAAAGCTGTGGCTTACCCGATTTACCGCGTTTGGTAGTGATGAGGATTACCCCGTTACCCGCACGTGAACCGTAGATAGCCGCCGCCGCATCTTTCAGTACTGAAATGCTTTCAATATCGGCAGGGTTGATACGGTCGAGACCACCGGAACGGTTAGGAACACCATCCACAACGATCAGTGCGTTACTGTTACCCAGGGAGTTGGTTCCGCGGATACGGATTGCCGAGCCGTCATAACCGGGCTCACCGCTGGATTGTACCGCCGAAATGCCGGGCAGACGTCCACCCAATGTGTTGGATAAGTTGGCAGCAGGCGCTTTCTGAAGTTCAGCACCTTTTACAGCGGTCACCGATCCGGTCAGGGTAGCCTTTTTGGCAGTACCATAACCTACAACGACCACCTCTTCCAGGGCTTTTGTGTCGGCCATCAGGATTACATCGACGATGCTTTTGCCGCCCACCGGGATTTCCTGTGTAAGATAACCGATGAAAGAGAACACGAGTGTGCCGTTTCTTTCGGCATTCACTGTGTAAAGCCCTTCATTGTCGGTTACTGTACCCGCGGTGGTTCCCTTCACGACAACGCTCACACCAGGCAGCGGTTGTCCCTGTTCATCTTTAATCTTACCCTTGATGGTATTCTGGGCGAATGCACCCACGACCGTCAACAGGGCCAGACAAAGAGAAAAAACACTTCGTGATACAGCACGAGGCGTCCATCCAGTAGAAAATCTCATAGATTAATTGTTAGATTAAGAAATGTCGTAGTAAGAATGTTTGCTTAACCGTATAAGCACGGAACGTGAGTCAGACTTTGATTTCCATTCCGAAAATCTGCTGCTGCGGATCATTAAAAGTGTAGCCAGGAGAATTGTTTACATAGAGAGATTTTAGTGATTAGGGTGATTACTTTCATCGAACAGAGTTCAGGATATCAAACAGTGTATATCATACACAATCTTGCTCAGATACTCCTATTGATTGTGAAAGAAGTACCACGGATGATCATATACTCGCTTGATTGTACAAAAAGATATTAATTTTTTAACAAAAAAAAGGTTTCCCGAATAATGAATATGCATTCTTAAAAAATAACAATAAATAGTGGTAACTATCTTACATTTTTTATGATTACGTGATATATAAGTTACAAAATATCATTCTTTTGTACAGAATTATCACCGGATTCCCATTTCTTGCTATATTCGTCGAGCGTTTTAGTTACAAATTTCCCCTTTCACATCGAATGAAGTTCCGTCTGCTCTCCCTCTTGGTTATATGCTTTTCGTACGGGTGTAAAAAGGAGTCTGCGCCCGCAGAATACAATGCGAAAGCAGCCGATCCCCAGCTTTTCCATGAAACGGCCACACACCTTACCGACGTGATCATTCACGATATTTTCAAGCCGCCGGTCGCAAGCCGCATTTATGGCTATTCGTTCCTGGCCGCCTATGAGGCATTGGTACCCGCAAACAACGAATATCAATCACTTGGAAACCAGCTGGTTAAATTCAAAACACCTCCCCAGCCCGACACGGCGCTGGCCTACTGCTTTCCACTTGCGAGTGTCAAGGCATTCACCGTAGTAGCCCGGACACTCACCTTCTCGGGAAATATGTGGGATGATTATGAAAAGGGGTTGTACAAGAAATACCAGGACATGGGTATCCCCGAAGACGTATATGAACGTTCCATCGCATACGGCGATACGGTAGCCAAGCATGTCCTCGCTTACTCGGCCAAAGACCATTATAAAGAGATACGCGGATATCGCTATACGGTGACCAATAAACCCGGTACGTGGGTGCCTACCCCACCGGGCTATGCGGATGCATGCGAACCTATGTGGAATACCGTCAGGACTTTTGCGCTTGATTCGGTGACACAGTTCCGTTGCCCGCCCCCTGCTCCCTACGACCTCGCCAAAACCAGCAAGTTTATGCAGCTTGCCATGGAGGTTTACAACATCGGCAACAGCCTCACGGAAGAGCAGAAAGCTTCGGCGTACTTCTGGGATGACAATGCATTTGTGACCAATGTCGTGGGTCATGCCATGTTTGCCAATAAAAAGATGACCCCGGCCGGGCACTGGATGGCGATTGTGAGAACCGTTGCCAACGACAAGAAACTGGATCTCATGCAATCCGTTGAAGCGTATACATTGGGCGCGCTTTCCATTTACGATGCCTTTATCGCTTGCTGGGATGAGAAGTACCGCACGGTGCGGATTCGCCCGGAGACGGTGATCAACAACAACTGGGACCCCAACTGGCGCCCGTTCCTGGAAACACCGGCATTTCCTGAATACGTGAGCGGCCACAGCTCCATCTCAGCGGCCTGCGGAACTGTGCTTACGCATTTGATCGGAAGCAATGTGGCTTTCACCGACACGACCGAGAAAAAGTACGGCCACGGAGTTAAGTCCTTCAAATCGTTTGAAGAAGCTTACTGGGATGCTTCCATCAGCCGCGTTTACGGCGGTATCCACTACCGCGACGGCGTGGAGGAAGGAACACATCTGGGCCAGAAAATCGGGGAAAATATATGGCAGAGAGCGGTAACACGCCGGAGCCGGAACGTCCTTGCTCAAAGCGCTAAGTAGTAAGCTTTAAGCAATAGGCTTTAAGCAATAAGCTTTAAGCTATAGGCTATAAGCTTTAAGCATGTACATGATCGGCATTGTAATGCAGCCCGATGTTCTCGCGTCGGGCCATTGCCATTTTGATGATCAGGTACGAAACCGAAATCATATTCCGCAGCTCACATATAGCCACCGACACTTTTGACTCGCGGTACAGCTGCTCATGCTCCTGGTGCAGCAGTTCGAGGCGGTCGTAAGCACGTTTGAGACGGCGGTCGGTGCGTACAATGCCCACATAGTTGGACATGATGCTGTTCAGCTCGCGGGTCATTTCCGTTACCAGCACCTGCTCTTCGGGATGCGTTGTTCCCGAATCGTCCCATTCCGGAATATGCTCCGGAACGACCGTATTTTCAAAATTCGCTACCGTACTTTCATAAGCCCGGTGGCCGAACACGACGGCTTCCAGCAACGAATTCGATGCCAGTCGGTTGGAGCCATGCAATCCGGTGCAGGAGCATTCCCCTACCGCGTACAGAAATTCTATATTGGTCTTACCCCACTCGTTCACGCGCACGCCCCCGCACATATAATGCTGCGCAGGCACGACAGGGATCATGTCTTTCCGTACATCGATTCCTTGCAGCAGGCAGTATTCGGTAATGTTCGGGAAGTGTTCGAGAAACTTCTCATAGTCACAATGCCGGACGTCGAGGTAGACGTGATCGACCCCATTCTTTTTCATTTCCGAGTCGATGGCGCGGGCTACGATGTCACGCGGAGCAAGCGAAAGGCGCGCGTCGTAGTTCTCCATAAATGTACTCCCGTCCGCCCTCTTCAATATCCCCCCAAAACCACGCACCGCTTCCGAAATCAGGAATGACGGCTTCTGCCCCGGCTGGTAAAAGCTGGTAGGGTGGAACTGAATGAATTCCATGTTATCGCAAATGCCTTTCGCGCGGTAGGCCATCGCTATACCGTCGCCGGTAGCGATCGTCGGGTTGGTGGTACTCTGGTAAATGTTGCCGATGCCGCCGGTTGCGAGCAAGGTGGTTTTGGCCAGAAATTTCTCCACTTCCCCCGTCTGGCGGTTCAGCACATATGCGCCGAAGCATTTGATATCTTCACGATAACGGTAGACGGTCTCGCCCAGGTGGTGCTGGGTGATCAGCTCTACCGCGTAGTAATGCGTAAAAATCTGGATGCTCTTGTGACGGTTCACTTCCTCGAGCAATGCCCGTTCGATTTCCGCCCCGGTAATGTCTTTGAAATGCAGAATACGATGGTCGGAATGCCCGCCCTCCTTTGCCAGATCGTATTCTCCCCCTTTTTCCTTATCAAATCGCGTGCCGTAATCGATCAGCTCCTGGATGCGCTCGGGTGCCTCCCGCACGACGATTTCGACGATATGTCGTTTGTTGACCTCATCCCCCGCATCCATCGTGTCCTGAATGTGCTTTTCAAACGAATCGGATTCGGCCCACACCACCGCAATGCCGCCCTGGGCATACTTGGTGTTGGTTTCATCCGCCTGGACCTTGGTGATCACAGCGATGGATACTTCCTGTTTCAGTTCATCGAAATGGCGGGCCAGTTTAGCTGCATAGCTTAGTCCGGCGATTCCCGAACCGATAATCAGAAAATCAAATTGGGGCATAATTTCAGGAATAGGGATTTATATAGGGTGTCAGATGCCTTTGCTCAGTTCCAGCATGCGTGCTACTGAATCGTAAGCTTTGAGACGGATGTCCTCGGGAACAAAGATCTCCGGCTGTTCATAGTACAGCGCATTGTAAACCTTTTCGAGGGTATTCATTTTCATATATGGGCACTCAGAACAAGCGCAGGTATTGTTATCGGAGCCCGGCGCCGGAATCAGCTTTTTATCAGGCACCGATTGTTTCATTTTGTGCAAAATACCTGCTTCGGTAGCCACGATAAATTTATCATGCTCCGATTCTTTCACAAATTTCAAAAGCCCGGTTGTCGAACTGACGAAATCAGCCTGTTTTAAAATATCTTCCTTGCATTCCGGGTGGGCTATCAGCAATGCATCCGGGTTTTCGGCACGAAGCTGTGCCAATTTCTCCCGCGAGATATCGATATGCACAATGCAGGCACCGTCCCACAGCACCATATCACGGCCTGTTTTGTGGGCCACATAACGCCCCAGGTTTGCATCCGGTGCGAAGATGATTTTCTGATCCTTCGGTAGGCTTTCCACAATCTGCAACGCATTTGAAGAGGTGCAGACAATGTCCGTGAGCGCCTTGATTTCCGCCGAGCAGTTGATGTAGCTGATCACGATATGGTCGGGATACTGGGCTTTGAACGCGGCAAACTTGTCTGCCGGTGCAGAGTCGGCCAGCGAGCAGCCTGCATTCAGGTCGGGAATTACTACCTTTTTATTCGGGCTAAGGATTTTGGCGGTTTCGCCCATGAAGTGCACGCCGCAGAAAACGATCATGTCCGCATCGGTAGCGGCTGCTTGCTGCGAAAGGCCCAGGCTGTCGCCAATGTAGTCGGCCAGGTCCTGGATTTCGGCATCCACATAGTAGTGCGCGAGAATTACCGCGTTCTTCTCTTTTTTCAGTCGGTTGATTTCCGCAACCAGATCGATGTCCTCCGCGATCGCCTCCGTCACATAGCCGTAGCGGTTAACCTGCGCTTCAATTGTAGTCATTATGGTGAATAATTGGCTTTTATTTAATACAAAAATCCGTGCCGAATTACGATATTAAACCAATGAAAAGCAAAGAAAGTGCGGCGGCGGGGCTAAAACAAAAGCCGCCGGGAACGGTCCCGACGGCTTTTTGCTAAACTTATAATGTAGTATCCTAGAAAATCCAGCGGAAGAATGCGTAAAGCGTTCCGGATAGCAGCATGCTCACAGGCAATGTCAATACCCACGCAATCACAATGTTACGGATCGTACCACCCTGAAGGTTTTTCACACCCTTGCTCGCCACCATGGATCCCGCAATACCGGACGAGAGGACGTGCGTGGTGCTCACCGGAAGCCCCAGGTAAGACGACACACCGATCGTACTCGCCGCCACCAGCTCAGCCGAGGCACCCTGCGCGTAAGTCAAATGCTGTTTACCGATCTTCTCGCCGATGGTCACCACAATGCGTTTCCAGCCTACCATGGTTCCCAGGCCGAGGGAAAGTGAAATCATGAGGATAACCCAGTCCGGCGCGTAGTCGGTGTACCTTCTGATGCCGTGCTCGCTGCCCGATTGCTTTTTCAGAAATGCGAGGTCGGTTGCATTGAGGTTGGCCTGTCCATTATCGAGAATGGTCTTGATATTACGGCTGATAAGCAGCAACGAACGACGCGCTTCCATGCGCTCTTCTTTCGGAAGGCGGTGCTCAGGGAGCGGGTGATTGATCTGCGTCTGCAGATGCGTGATCTCGGTTTTGATCGTATGCAAATGCGCGCGGTCGGAGATCGACAGACGCGTGGAATCGATCGTGTTTACTGCCCGTTCAATACCTACCAGGTCAGTTTTCATTTCAATAGGATCTTTGGAATTATCCAATGCAAAATGCGCAGGGACGATACCGATCAGGATCAGCATCACGAGGCCTACCCCTTTCTGGCCGTCGTTGGAACCGTGGAAAAAGCTTACGAGCGTACACGTAAGGATCAGAATACCGCGGATCCAGATCGGCGGGGCTTCGTTTTTCTTAGGTTCGCTGAAAACGATCTCACGGAGCGGCTTGGACAACGATCTTCTCAAAATAAACATGATGATGATCGCAAGCGCGAAACCGAAGATCGGCGAGCTCAGGAGCGACATAAACAATTCCTCTGCTTTGGTCCAGTTTACACCGGTACCCTGCGTATTTTCCGGCATCAATGTAAATGCAAGCCCCACACCGAGGATCGAACCGATGAGCGTGTGCGAGCTGGAACTCGGCAAGCCGAAATACCAGGTACCCAGGTTCCAGATGATGGCGCTGAAAAGCAGCGCGAACACCATTGCGGCACTATGGTAGACGTTCTGGTCGATGAGCAGCTCCACAGGGAGCAGGTTCACGATACCCATCGCCACCGCTATCCCACCAAAGAACACGCCGCAGAAGTTCATGAAACCCGACCATATTACGGCTATATTCGGTTTCAGGGAGTTGGTATAAATAACCGTCGCCACCGCATTGGCGGTATCGTGGAAACCATTAACAAATTCAAATGCGCAGGCCGCTAAAATACTAAAAGCGAGGAGGAGGAAAATGTCGGTTTCAAGACCAAACATAAAAGAAGTTGATAGGTTGAATTATTGACGCAAAACTACTTATAAACGACCGACCCAATGTTAAGAAATTGTTAAGTCGGGTTAATTTCAGTTTGTTTCTTTGTTGGCCAGCTGCCCGCAAGCAGCATCGATATCCTTGCCTCTGCTCCTTCTCACATGCACGGAAACCCCTCTATCTTCCAGAAAAGCGGCAAATTTATCCAACCGGTCGGCTTCCGTATTTTTAAAATCAGCCTCGGCGATCGGATTGTACTCGATGATGTTCACACGCGCAGGAACACGCTTGCAAAATTCCCAAAGTTCCTTGGCGTCTTGCAAAGTGTCGTTGAAATTATTGAAGACAATGTACTCGAAAGTAATCCGGTTGCCTGTTTTCTTATAAAAATAGTTCAACGCTTCGGCCAGGTTATCCAGCGAGTTCGATTCGTTGATCGGCATGATCTGGTTGCGCTTTGCGTCGTTCGCGGCGTGCAGCGACAATGCTAGCCGGAACCGTACTTCATCGTCGGCCAGCTTCGTGATCATTTTCGCAATGCCCGCCGTGGAAACCGTAATGCGTTTGGGCGACATGTTGAGCCCTTCCGGCGAGGTAATGTATTCTATGGATTTGAGGACGTTGGCATAATTGAGCAACGGCTCTCCCATACCCATATAAACAATGTTGGTCAGCGGTGCATTGAAAGTCTGCTCGGCCTGCTGAGCAATGGCTACCACCTGATCGTAGATTTCTCCCGCTTCCAGGTTCCGTTTCCGGTCCATATAGCCCGTCGCGCAGAACTTGCACGTGAGCGAGCACCCTACCTGGCTGCTCACGCAGGCGGTCATGCGGTCGGTGGCGGGAATGAGCACGCCTTCCACGAGGTTGCCGTCAAAAAGTTTGAATGCGGATTTGATCGTGCCGTCGTTGCTGTGCTGTTTTTTGGCAACGTCGAGCGAGTGGATCACGAAATGCTCGTTCATCAGCTGGCGCGTAGCGAGCGAGAGGTTGGTCATTTCGTCGAATGAATGGGCCGATTTCTTCCAGATCCATTCATATATCTGTTTTGCCCTGAAAGCCTTCTCTCCGTGCTCGGTCATCCAGGTTTTGATCTGGTCGACATTCATTTTACGGATGTCCTGCTTTTGCTGTATCGTGGTCATTTTCTCTATAATCTGTCAAACACACAGGGCATTCAACTGTAATTTTCTGCAAAGGTACTGAAAGTCAATAACGAATGCTTAACCCGGAGCGAAAATCGAAAGTTCAATCTTCGAGGTAATCGCGTTTCCACTCACGGATAATGTCGGTGCCTTTGGGCATCAGCGACAATCCTTTGGTGATCACCGTAGGCGCCACAGGCACCACCAGCGGGTACAGGTAAGTGTCGTCGGTACGGTGCGCGGGAATTTTCACGCCGATGGCGTTTACCAGCCAAAAAAACACGCTGATCCCGAAAACCCAGGTAAAAACACCCACCATAGCTCCGGCGAAACTGTCGAAAGTACCCAGGATGGAGTACCGGAGTGACCGCCGGATGGTGTAGCCGAATTGGTTCAGTAGAAAAATAGTGGGAAAGAAAATCGCCGAAAAGCCTACATAAGGCAGGATTTTTCGGGCGACGCCCTCACTGAAATACGGCGTGAGGACCTCCATCCCCAAACCCAGAAATTTGAAACCCAAAACCATGGCTACCACCATGCCCAGAATCCCGATGATCTCGATCAGCAGGCCTTTGCGGTAACCATGTAATGCGCCCCATAACAGGGGAAGAAGGATGAGAACATCCAGTAACTTCATGCGAGCAATGCCTTAACCAGCGTGGAAACGACCCGTCCTTCTGCTTGTCCGGCCAGTTCTTTCGTGGCCACACCCATTACCTTACCCATATCCGAAGGTCCTGATGCGCCTACACGGGCAATGATTTCCTGCAATTTGGCTTTCACTTCGTCCTCGCTCAGCTGCTTGGGAAGGAATTGCTCGATAACCGCCAGCTCTGCCTCTTCTTTTTCCAAAAGGTCGGCGCGGCCTTGTGTTTTGTAGATATCGGCAGACTCGCGGCGTTGCTTGGCGGCTTTGGTCAAAAGCTTCAACTCGTCGTCGGCCGTAAGCTCACCGCTCGCACCGCCTTTGGTTTCTTCCAACAGGATCAACGACTTGATCGCGCGCAGCGCCCGCAATGTATCCTGGTCTTTGGCACGCATCGCGTCCTTGATGCCAGATTCTACTTGTGTTTTTAGTGACATTGTTACTTTAATGATGAATGATTGAATGATTGAATGTCAGAATTTTGAATGAGCGAATGAGTGAATGATTGAATATCTAGCGGGTAACTGTCATATGAAACTGAAACTGTGTATTTTGATACCGAAATGGTGTTAAAAATGGCATTTTCGGTGTATTTAAACACTTGAATGTTAAATTTGCAACAGACCGGCAAAGTTAGTAATTCACTTGAAAACTCGGTTTTATAAACGATCTATTCGGTCATTCAATCGTTCAAAACTCACACATTCAATCATTCACTCATTCACTCATTCAATCATTCAATCATTCAATCTTTCACTCATTCACTCATTCAACATTAAAGTACCATGACCCGTCTAAGCGTCAACATCAACAAGATCGCCACCCTTCGTAATTCCCGTGGCGGTGACAATCCCAATGTATTGAAAGTAGCGCTGGACTGCGAGCGGTTCGGGGCACAGGGCATTACCGTGCATCCGCGGCCCGACGAACGGCATATCCGTTACCAGGATGTGTACGACCTCCGGGAGCTTGTCACGACCGAGTTCAATATTGAAGGTAACCCTTCCGAAAAGAAATTTGTGGAGCTGGTGCTAGCCAATAAGCCCGACCAGGTAACCCTCGTCCCCGACGCCCTGGGCGCTATCACTTCCAATGCAGGTTGGGATACCATCACCCATCGCTCCATTCTCACCGACCTGGTAGGCACATTCAAATCGGCTGGCATACGCGTTTCTGTTTTCGTAGATCCTGATGAAGAAATGGTAGAAGGGGCCAAAATATGTGGTGCCGACCGCGTGGAACTTTATACGGAGCCTTTCGCAGCCGGCTATTTCGAAAACCGCCAGAAAGCGGTGCTTCCATTTGTCAAGGCTGCCGAAAAGGCGCGCGAGGTAGGTCTCGGCCTGAACGCCGGCCACGACCTCAGCCTCGACAACCTCCATTTCCTGAAACAAAGCATCCCATGGCTCGACGAAGTGTCCATCGGCCACGCATTGATCTGCGATGCATTATATATAGGATTGGAAAATACGATCCAGATGTATCTGCGGGAGTTGGAGTTGTAGGCGTTTTTTCAGCCTGAGCGGAGTCGAAGGCGTTGTGCATAACGCCTTCGACCGCCCGGCGGCCCGGTCCGCTCAGGCTGACGGTAGCATCTACCACCCGGTCCGATACTCCCTTTTCACAAACTGGTTCGCTAGGTCGAAATTGGTGATCTTCATATGGGTACCATCCCACATCAACCGCTGACGCCCCGGGAATACAAAACCCTTCCCATCTGCCTTCGCTTCACGATGGAGATAAGAACGCACGGCGAGGTTACCCATAAGCACGATCTCCGTCAGCGGCCCCGACTGGTCAAATGAAGAACTGGTGTAGGCGCCGTATCCTTTTTTACAAGCCTGCACAAATTGCTGTTGGTGACCCGGCCAGCCGCCGTGTACCAATGCACGCGGCTTGGTCGCGATCCTCACATTTTCGAATTTCTTCTCGGGCCATAGCCGCGGGTTTTCACCAAACATTTCGGCGCTGATAATGCCCTTTGTCCCTATAAATAAGATCCCGCCGTCTACGCTGCCGAAAACGGTTTTATAATCGCAGCCATCAGGCAGCTGCGGGCGCATGCCGCCGTCATACCAGTTGAGGTTGATTTCTTTGCCCGGTGTTTTGGAAGGGAATTTCAAATGGATGTTGGCGGAAGGCGGGGCGACGTCGTCGAAGAATGCCTGCTGGAAAAAATCGGCGTACACCGAGCCTACGCTGCATTCAACCGACGTGGGATAACCCAGTTTCAGCGCCCGGAAAGGAACATCGAGGAAGTGGCAGCCCATATCACCCAGCGCGCCGGTACCGAAATCCCAGTAGCCACGCCAGCGGAAGGGCATGTAGGCCTCGTGGTAATCACGTTTCGGGGCAGTTCCGAGCCACAAGTCCCAGTCCACGCCCGCCGGCACGGGCTGCGACTCGCCCTTGTCCTTGGGCGATTGCACGCCTTGCGGCCACACGGGCCTGTCCGTCCACACCTCTATCGTATGCACGTCCCCGATCGCGCCCGACTGCACGAGCGCTTCCGTGTTGCGGGTACCATCGCTGCTGCTGCCTTGGTTGCCCATTTGGGTTACTACCTTATATTTCCTGGCTGCTTCGGTGAGCATGCGTGCTTCCCAAATGTCTTTGGTCAGTGGTTTTTCCACATAAACATGCTTCCCGAGTTGCATGGCCGCAATGGCTACCGGGTAATGCATATGATCGGGCGTGGTGACGATGACGGCATCAAACGTCTTCGCCTCTTTCTCGAACATTTTGCGAAAATCCTTGTAGTAAGGCGCGTTGGGAAACTGCTTGCGGTATTTTTCGGATTGGCGGTCGTCCACATCACAAAGTGCCACGATATTATCCGTACCATTGTTATACGCCTGCTTGATATTGAAGTCGGCCTTGCCGCCGCAGCCGACCGCGGCGATATTGAGCTTATCGCTCGGGGGAGTAAAGCCGCGCCCCAGCACGTGGCGCGGGACGATCATAAAGCTGCCCGCAGCCAGACTGCCCGCCCTGATAAAATCCCTTCTTCCGACCTTGTTTCCGGATGCCTTTTCGTGGTTTTCCATGCTTGTGTAATCGGTTATTGAAAACTGATGGTATCCTGAAAAAGGCACCCGGCCTGAAAGCCTACTATCGGCGTCCGAAGGTTTCTGCGATCTTCATCGCCACGCCCATATCGCCGTCTATTTTCAATTTGCCCGTCATAAGGGCCATCATCGCGTTCAGGTCGCCGTCAATGAGTTTCAATGCATTTTTCACCGAAACTTCAAAGATAGCGTCCGCTTCGCCATCGGTGTTGGAAACGCTGTTGGGTACGGATTTACCATCGACAAACAGGACTCCTTCATCGGTCACAAATTTGGCTGTGGCATCCAGTCCGCTATCGGTCCCCAGGATATTTGCAATGCGTTCAGTCAGAATTTGAAGGCTCATAAGTGCTGTTTGTTAGAAAGTTTGAGTTTTATTGGATTAAAAACGACAAATGTAGGCCGACCGGAAGAATATTCAAATGCCTTTGGTGTTTTCACCGAAAACGGCAAATTTTACATTCTTCATCAGAAAACCTGCTGATCTGTTACTAACTGAATGAGTGCACCTGTGAATCGCCCCACGTTCCTTACAATTTTGTGTTTTCTTACCTTCATGAGTGCCGTGTCGGGCCTTTGGACCCAATCCGAAAGGCTTTGGAACCCTGGTGTCACCGCCGACAAAACCCGCGAAACATTTGAAGCAGTCCGCGAGAACCTCGATCGCCAGGGAAGTGCCGCTCAGGCCAAGACGATGGACAAAATGTTTGAGGCGATCATCGAGCAGACCACCGCTGAAAACATCAAAACCAGCGCCATTATCATGCTCATTTTCGAGTCGCTTTCGCTGTATGCGGCCTATCTGATGTGGAACCTGCAACGGCGCGGCTACTACCTTTACCTGGGGGGAATGGCGGTCGCATTTTGCGCGCCATTACTGATGATCGGCGGCTGGATGGGCGTGATTACCGCCATGGCCGGCGTCTTTTTCAGCATTTTCATGGCGATCCTCTATGCCTTCAACCTGAAACACATGTATTAAAGCCCTGAGACCCACCTCTTGCTCGCTCCCGGCCGCCGCGCAACGACGGGATGTTACCAATAATTGTAAATAGGAATGTAAGGTCTTGCATTCCACGAAGAAAACTTTTTATTTTGCGCACTAATTTGAATCGAGAAAATGGCTTTAATTAACAAAATCAGAGAAAAATCCGGGGTAGCCGTCACGGTTATCGCTATCAGTTTAATTCTTTTTATGGTTGGGGGCGATTTGCTGGGCCCTAATTCCCTGCTTGGCGACAACAAACAAGTCGTGGGAGAGATTGCCGGGAAAGAAATTAATATCAAAGATTTTCAAAGCCGGGTGGACGGATTCCGTCAGAACTACGAGGCACAGTCGGGCCGCAGCCTGAACGAAGGTGAGCTGGCCGGTTTGAGAGACCAGGCTTGGAACCAGTTCGTGGTGGACATTGCGTATAAAAAGCAATACGACAAACTGGGTCTGACGGTAACGGACGACGAACTGTACGACATGGTACAGGGTAACCACATCAGCCCATCGATTCTGCAGGCATTTTCAGATCCTACCACCGGCCGTTTCGACAAGAACGCGGTGATCAACTACCTGAAAAACCTCAAAACACTCCCGCTGGAACAGCAGAAATCCTGGGAGAACTTCGAAAATAGCCTTCGTGAAGAGCGTACGCGTACCAAATACGAGAACATGCTTCGCCTCTCCACCTACACTCCCAAAGCGCAAGCTGAAAAAGAGTACGTAGCGCAGAATACCAAAGCCAATCTCCGCTATCTGTACGTACCTTATTTCTCGGTTGTAGATACTACCATTAAAGTGACCGACGCACAGCTTCAGGACTACCTGAGCGCGCACAAAAAAGAATACAAAGGAACCGACACCCGTTCGATCGAGTACGTGACGTTCCCCGTACAGCCTGCTAAGGACGATAGCGCTGCATTGTATAATGAAATCAAAGAACTTGCACGCGGCCTGGCCACGGCACAAAGCGACTCGGCATTTGCTGCGATGAACAGCGACATTCCAATGCCGATCAACCAGTCGTACGCTACCATGAGCGACCAGTTGAAAGAAGCTGTGAAGACATTCGTGCCGGGTGGTGTTTACGGACCTTACCGCGAAGGCAATACCTATTATATCTACAAATACGGCGGTACCCGTGCCGACACCGTCTCTTCTGCCAAAGCAAGCCACATCCTGATCCGTGCTGAAAACCAGTCGGACTCTGCGAAAACGGCTGCTCGCGTAAAAGCGGAAGGTATCCTGGCGCAGATCAAGGCTGGTGCCAACTTCGAGGCATTGGCTGCCACTTCCAGCGCGGATCCCGGTTCGGCGCAGCGTGGCGGTGACCTGGGCTACTTCCAGAACAACGGCGCGATGGTGAAACCATTTGAAGAAGCTGTGTTCTCGGCAAGCGCTCCGGGCCTGATCCCTCACCTGGTAGAAAGCCAGTTTGGTTTCCACATCATTAAAGTAACTGCTCCGAAATCAAATACCTTGTACCGCATTGCCGCGATTGGTAAAACGATCGCTCCAAGCCAGGCTACCCGCGACGAAGCGTACAGAAGAGCCGACGAATTCGCAAACGCTGTGAAAAGCCGCGAGCAGTTTGAAGAGGCTGTTAAGAAAAACAAAGCCCTGGTTCTTGCTAATGCCAATCGTATTCCTGAGTCGGCTACCAATATCAATGCCATCCAGAATGCCCGCGAGATCGTAAGATGGGCATTCAAGGAAGATACCAAAACTTCGACGGTATCACCGGTGTTCGAAACAGAAGAGCAATATGTCGTAGCGGTATTGACCAGCAAATCGGACGCGAAAGATGTGAAAGTGGATGATTTCCGTGACGAACTGACTACGAAAGTCCGGAACCAGATCAAAGCCGAGCAAATCACTGCCAAGCTGAAAGGCGCAACAGGATCGCTCGAAGATATGGCGAAGAAATACGGTGCCGGTGCACTGGTTGAATCGGCCAGCGATATTTCCCTCGCTACCGGCTTTCTGACCAGCGCAGGTTTCGATCCTATCGCTCTTGGAAAAGCATTCGGTTTGAAGGCCGGCCAGAAATCAGGCGTGTTCACCGGCGAAAACGGCGTGTTCGTCATGGAGCTCGTTAGCAAAACCGACGCTCCGAAAATCGCAGACTTCACACAGTACAAAACGCAGCTGACCCAATCACTGGAAAGCCGCATGTCGTACCTGGTGAACGAAGCTATCCGCGAGAACGCTAAAATCGAAGATCGCCGCGCGAAATTCTTCTGATCTTATTTTCCAGATCAATCTTATTCCAGGAGGAGCAGAAATTAAATCTGCTCCTCTTTTTTATGCGGTCTGCAAATTTTTCAGAAAAAAGTGATAGTATTGCAGTATGAAATGTCAATTTTACACTTATTAATAATACAACACGATTAATCACATTCAAATGAGCATTTTACTCGGAGAACAGGAGTATTTTAAGGGTATCGGAAAGATCTCTTTCGAAGGCCCGGAAACCGACAACCCACTGGCCTACCGCTGGTATGACGAGAACCGCGTTATCGCAGGTAAAACGATGAAAGAGCACCTGCGCTTCGCAGTGGCCTACTGGCATACATTCTGCGGCGCCGGTCTGGATCCGTTCGGCGGACCAACACTTTTTTATCCCTGGGACAAAAAGGCCGATGCCGTTGACCGGGCAAAAGACAAAGCTGATGCAGCGTTCGAATTCATTACCAAGCTCGGGCTGCCTTACTACTGCTTCCACGATGTAGACGTGGTGGATTACGACGACGATGTACGTACCAACGAAAAGCGTCTGCAAGCATTGACTGCTTATTTGGGTGAGAAACAAAAGGCTTCCGGCGTGAAACTCCTTTGGGGAACTGCCAACCTTTTCAGTCACCACCGCTATATGAATGGTGCTTCCACCAACCCTGACTTCGACGTGGTTACCCACGCAGGCGCGCAGGTGAAGATGGCTTTGGACGCTACAATCGCGCTGGGCGGCGAAAACTACGTATTCTGGGGTGGTCGTGAGGGCTATATGAGCCTGCTGAACACCGACATGAAACGTGAGCAGGAGCACTTTGCGCAAATGCTGAAAATCTCCGTGGCTTACGCCCGTGCCAACGGTTTCAAAGGGAAGTTCTTCATCGAACCTAAACCTTGTGAGCCTACCAAGCACCAGTACGACTACGATGCGGCAACCGTAATCGGTTTCCTTCGTCAGCACGACCTGTTGGCCGATTTCAGCCTGAACCTCGAAGTGAACCATGCTACTTTGGCCGGCCACACTTTCGAGCATGAGTTACAGGTAGCTGCCGATGCAGGTATCCTCGGCTCGATCGACGCTAACCGCGGCGACTACCAGAACGGCTGGGATACCGACCAGTTCCCGAACGACATCGCCGAATGGACCCGCGCATTGCTCGTGATCCTGAATGCAGGCGGTCTGCAAGGCGGTGGTATCAACTTCGATGCCAAACGCCGCCGTAACTCTACCGATGTGGATGACGTATTCCACGCACACATCGGCGGTATCGACACCGTAGCACGTGCATTGGTGATCGCCGACAAGATTATCCAGAACGGCGCTTACGATGAGATCCGCAAGAACCGTTACGCAAGCTTCGACAGCGGCAAAGGTGCCGATTTCGAGAAAGGTGCACTGAAACTGGAAGACCTGTTCGAACTGGCAGCGGCAAAAGGCGAGCCTGCGACGACCTCCGGCAAGCAGGAATACCTCGAAAACCTGATCAACCGGTTCATCTGAGCCTGACGGAATATTACCTCAATATTAATTTTCAAAAGCCATTGATGTATTTCAATGGCTTTTGTCATTCATGCAGGGCACACCGCCGTAACTTGCATGAAATTAACCCAGCGCTTTCTGCCATGCATACCGGCCGCGCCACGAAGCATTCCCTCACTCCTATCTCCTCCGGCATTATCCTGCTTTCTGTCTGGGTAATTTCCATTCTCTGCCTATCTCCACACACCGCATGGGCCCTCCAAACCGATTTCAAGGAAACGGACCGCGAAATTCCGGTAAGCCCGCGAAATCCGGACTCGCTGCTGATCGGTTTGAAAGCGAATTACAACGCCGCGATCAAGAGAAACAACGACCTGGAAGCGGCAGGCTATTTGCAGCAAATCGGCAGGCTGCTTTTCATTTCGGGCCATTATCCGCAGTCGCTGGATTATCTGCTCCAAGCCGAGAAGCTGTTCCGGAACCGTGATCAGCAGAGAATGCTCGCCATTAACCTGAACATGCTCGGCGAACTTTACTACCGCACGCGCAGGCCGCAACTCGCCCGAAAGCAATTTGATGAAGCATTGGCCATTTACCAGAAACTTGGCCAGGAATCGGGCAAAGCGGAAATATATGGGCGGATCGGCCACCTGTATGAAAAGCGTGAAATGTACGACAGCGCGTTCCATTTTCAGCGCAAGGCCCTGCAATCCTACCAGCTCGACCGCCATACCGACGGCGCTGCCAAGATTTATGAAAACATCGGCAGCATTTACGAAGACCTCGAAAAATACGATTCGGCCTATTTCTATTTCAACAGGGCCTATGCACTCAACGCACAGACGCAAAATGCCCGCGCGCAGGTGGAAGTCGTCAACAACCTGGGTGACGTGCTGCGTAAAACCGGGAAATTCCGGGAAGGGCTTGCGTACAGTTTCCAAAGCCTGAAACTCGCGCAGACCAATGGCGAGCGGTACCAGATTTCCAGTGCGTACAATGATATTTCCAAAGCATACAATCTGCTGGCACGCAACGACAGCGCATTCCACTACCTCACGCTCAGCCGCAGCCTGCTCAATGACATTTACTCCGAAGAGAGCAACAAGCAACTCGCATTGCTGCAAACCCTGTATGAGATCGAGAAGAAGGATAATGAAATCGATCAGCTCACACAAGCCAGGCGCATTGATACACTCATCTCGATCGCTACGGGCATTGTGGTGGTACTGGTGATCGCCGTAGCCGCATTGATTATCAGCCGCCAGCGACTCAAAATCCGGAATGAGCAGAAGCTTCGCGCGAAGCATAAGCAGGTGTACGAAGCCCGGAATCAGTTGATGGAAGTTGAATTGATAAACAAAAAGCTCGAAGAAGAGCATCTCAAACAGCAGCTCGAAACCAAAACACAGGAATTGAGCAGCTACACCTTGCACGTGATCCGCAAAAACCAGTTACTGGAAGACCTACGCACGAAGCTCGACGAGATGATCAAAGACGACAAGCGCGACCAGCGGAAGCAGATCAAGGCGCTGTCAGAACAAATCGGCGAGGGCTTGCAGGACAACCAGCATTGGGAAGAATTCCGCGGCATATTCGAACAGGTGCACCAGTCATTTTTCGACCGGCTCCAACAGCAGACAGGCCCGCTTACCGCCAACGATCTCCGGCTGATCGCATTGATCAAAATGAACCTGACTTCCACCGACATTGCCACCCTCCTGGGCATTTCGCAGGACAGCCTGCGTGTGATCCGCCACCGCCTGCGCAAGAAACTGAACCTGGCGGCAGGGGACAACCTATCGGCCTACATCCAGTCGATCTAGGCGGTTAACGATTTCTTAACAGTGCCGTAACGCAAACATAATGGCGCATACACTCAATATAAATAACTGCAAAACAATGCATTACGCCCAAAAACAAACACTTGTTGCCTTGATGTAACGCTCCGAAATGTGCTGTTGCCCTTTTGTTAACGGGCTTGATTTGGATCACTGAGTTTGTTCTGCACACCTTCGCATCGTCAACCGGAAAGCGGCCAGTCGCCGACAAAACCGGCTGGCATTACCCGTGATTTTTTGATGCGATGATGCGAATTTACCTCCATATCCTTTTGCTCTTGCTGAGCGCCACTACCCTCCAAGCCGGCACGCTGAAAGGTAAGCTGCTGGAAGCTGCCACCGGCGAACCCGCCCTGGGCGTCGTGATTTCGATCGATGGTACTACCCTGCACGACATTTCAGGACTCGATGGTTCGTTTTCGATCCCCAACCTGCAAAAAGGCTCCTACCGGCTCACCATCCGCCACATATCCTATGCGCCGGTCCAAAAGGAATTCGCGATCGCCGGCAATGAGGTCATTCAAATGAACCTCGCGCTGGAAGCAGCTGCCGGAACGAAACTAGATGAAGTGGCCGTCACCGGTAAGCGCGACGGTGCCAGCGACCATACGGCCCGCCTTATGGAGCGCAATGCGAGCCAGGTGATGAACATCGTTTCCGGCAAAACCATCCAGATTTCCCCTGACCTCACCGTCGCTAATGTGATCCAGCGCATTTCGGGGGTTTCCATCGAGCGGAACAGCAATGGCGACGGCCAATATGCGATCCTGCGCGGAATGGACAAACGCTACAACTACACCCTCGTGAACGGCGTGAAGATCCCAAGCCCCGATAACAAATACCGCTACGTGCCGCTGGACATTTTCCCGTCCGACCTGCTCGACCGCCTCGAAGTGTACAAGGCATTGACGCCGGCCATGGAAGGCGATGCCATCGGCGGTGCGGTGAATATGGTAATGAAAGATGCACCCGACCGGTTTACATTATCGGCCAACGTGTCCACCGGCTATAATGAGCTGTTTATGGACCGGAAATTTATGGGTTATGATTTCCGGAGTATCCGGGCAAAGTCTCCCTATGAGCTTAATGGCAACCAATACAATGCAACTCCGGCCGATTTTTCGACCTCTGCCGTCAGCTATAAGCTCAAAACGCCCGCACCCAACCTGCTCGGGAGCATTGCGGTAGGTAATCGCTTTCTGAAAGACAAGCTCGGGATCCTGCTCGCCGGCAGCTATCAAAATACCCACCGGGGCAGCAACAGCCTTTTCTTCGACTCCGAAGCCGTCGATACGCTGCGCGGCGAAACCCTTACCAGGATGAGCGAGCGGCAGTATTCGGAGCAGCAGATCCGGTATGGCCTGCATTCCAAAATGGATTACCGGATTAACGACAGGCACAAAATCCAGTTTTACAATGCATTCATGAACCTCACGAATGTACAGATCCGGGATGCTAAGTCGACCCAGCTGACCATTGGCGGCTACGACCCGGTGGCAGGTAATGCGACGCTCGGCTACTCTACCCGCTCGCGGCTGACCCGGCAGCAGATATTCAACAGTACCTTACAAGGCAAACACCAGCTGCTCGATGCGCTTGCATTGCAATGGTCGGCGGTGTATTCCAAAGCCACTAACGAGGTTCCCGACAATGTGACTGTACCCCTGACGGGCATCATGCAAAATTTCCAGGAAAGGAAAACGACCGTCGGCGATGCGTCGCGGCGCTGGGAGCACAACTCCGACCGTGATTTTTCAGGATACCTGAATCTTACCTATAACACAACATTGGGCGAAACGCATGTGGAATGGACAGCCGGCGGCCTGTTCCGCGACAAATCACGCTCCAACTTTTATAACAACTACCAGCTCCGTCCCGCCGACCCATTTGCGGAATTCGGAAAAGATTTCACCGATTACACGCAGATCCGCTGGACGATACAGAACCCGCGCGGTTCGGTGGCGAGCGCACTTAATTATGATGCCACAGAACAAATCAAAGCCGGTTTTGTGCAGTTCAAAGCAGAAGCACGGAATGTTGAAATACTCGGCGGCGTGCGGGCGGAAAACACCTACCAGGGCTATTCCATGCTTTTCCCCATTGGTGAAGACCGCCCCAACGGCAAGCAGAAATACACCGACATTCTACCCAGCCTGCATTTCAAATACAAGCCGGAGGAGCATATCAACCTGCGTGCCTCTTACTTCCGGTCGATCAACCGCCCCGGCTTTTTCGAAATCGTGCCCTACCGCATTGTCAACGAAGAGTATCAGGAGCGGGGCAACGCGGACCTGAAACGCGCCGTCGCCGACAATATCGACTTGCGCTATGAGCTCTTTCCGCGTGCCTCGGAGCAGTTTATGGTAGGTGTTTTTTATAAAATGATCAAAGACCCCATCGAATACACACTCCAGCGTGACGCCATCCGCGGGCAGGACATTTACTACTCGCCGGGCAATTTCGGGAATGCGAAGAATTATGGCCTCGAAATCGACTATATCAAATATGTGAAGCAGTTTGGGATCAAAGCCAACTATACCTACACGCATTCTCGCATTACCACACCTAAATCAAAACGCATTCGCAACGAAAGCGGCGACCTCGAAACCATTAATGTGCAGCAGACGCGGCCGCTTTACGGACAGTCGGCGCATGTGGCTAACCTCTCGGTTCTCTACAAAAACCAGGAAAACGGCATCGATGCGCAGCTTGCGGGCGGCTACACAGGCGACCGGATCAACACCGTCTCGCAGTTTCTCGACAACGATCTTTGGCAAAAAGGCTTTATCCAAATGGACGCTTCTGTGGAGAAAACCTTCCGCAACGGGCTGGGCGTGTTCCTGAAAGCCAACAACCTGCTCGACACCCCTATGGAAGTTTATATGAAGAATAGCAATGCAGCCAATGCCAGGATCCCCAACCAGGATTTGTCCGGCAAAACGCTCATTCGCCGCGACCGCTACCAGCGCTCCTACCTGCTCGGCGTACGATACAAGTTTTAATCAGTCATCAAAATTTTTAAATCTCATGAACCAATCCAAAATGAAACAGCTATTCATGCTTTCAGCCCTCGCCGCATTCCTGATCACCGGTTGCAGCGACGACAAGAACGATCCCACGCCCGTGGACCCGCATCCCACCGAACAATCGGTGACCGGGGAAGTATCGGGAACCTGGACCAAAGGCAATACCTACAAAGTGACAGGCCACATTCAAATTCCGGAAGGGAAATCACTTACCATCGAGGAAGGCGTGACGGTACTTTTCAGCGACTCTGTAATCAAGCCGGAAGTGGTTGTGAAAGGCAATCTTTACAGCCTCGGAACCGCTGCTGCACCTGTAAAATTCACGGTGCCTGATGCCTGGAAAACGCCTGGTAACCTGTTCGGAAATCTTTGGGGCGGCCTAATCGCCGGCCCTAACTCGGCTGAATTCGTATTGAGCAATACCATTCTTGAATACGGGGGCGCGGTGACGACGGAAGAATCCCCTTCGGTAAAGGCAGGGTTGTACAAAGCCGAAGCCGGTGAGCACGTGCCGGTTGTCTACTATCCCAACGTCAATGGAAAACTGGTGGTAGTGAACAGCACCATCCGCAATTTCAACGAAGATGGCTTCTACATCGAAGGCGGAAAGGTGATCATCGCCAACAATACCTTCAATACGACAGGCGTTTCGGGCGGCGATGCGATTAATATCAAGTCGGGTGTACAAGCTGATGTGGCATTCAATGTCGTTTACAGCCCCAATACCAATGCATTGAAGCTCTCGAACTCCGGCGACCGCTCTCCTCAGGCCTACGTTGTGGGTTATAACAATACGATCATCAATGCGGGTTGGAGAAGACCTACTACCAAAGGCGGTTCCATATGGCTTGAAAAAGGCGTTCGGGCGGATCTTTACAACAACCTGCTTGCCAACGACCGTTTCGGGATCAAGAAAGAGAATGTCGATAAATCGGTGGACGACCGTTCAGTGATCAGCAACACCCTGTACTATGGTGCTACCGAAGAAGGCGTGAAGCAATTCCAGCCATCGGTCGAAATCCTGAAAGGTGCGAACGACCTGGTTTCGGCCAAGGTGGGCGACAACGATCCCAAATTCGTGAACTACCCGTTGACGACCGACAACAAGAATGCGGCGTTCAATACTGCCTGGGATTTCCATTTGCAAGCCGGCTCACCTGCGCTGGGTAAAGGAAAAACCGGCTTCACAAGGCTGTATGCCGAAGGTCTCGTGATCAACGGTGTAACTTACAAATCGCCCGCACCTGCCGATTATATCGGGGCGTTTGGAACGAAGTAATCTTATTCATTCAGATTTTTAGCCGCGGCACGACGTTACTGTCAGCCTGAGCGCACCGGGCCGCTCAACATGACATTCTGCATTTCGACACTGCTCAAATCATTCTAACACCAGTGAAAGCATTCACTCTACCGGCCATTGGCCTGGCTGCAACGCTTGTAGCCTGCCAATCCAATACCAGCACGCCGATCCAGTCCGCCAAAGCCGACACGGTCAGCTCCATTATCCAGCCGGTTTTCATTACCGACACCGTCGCCCACGACACGGACGATCCGGCGATCTGGATCAACCCTGCCGACCCGGCGCAGAGCCTGATCATCGGTACCGACAAAGACCAGGACGGTGGCTTGTACGTGTTCGACCTGCAAGGCAAATTGCAGCGTGAAAAAACCGTAACCGGCCTCAAACGGCCGGATAATGTCGACATTGAGTACGGCCTTATGCTGGCTGGCAGGCCTGTGGACATTGCCGTCACCACCGAGCGCTTCACGCACAAGCTCCGCATTTACAGCGTGCCCGACATGAAGCCTGTGGATAATGGGGGCATTGAGGTGTTTGTAGGGGAAACAGGCGAGAATGTCCGGGATTTGATGGGTATTGCGCTGTATAAAAACAAAACCGGCAAGATTTATGCCATCGTCGGCCGCAAATCGGGTCCTACCGACGGAACTTACCTTTGGCAATATTTGCTCGAAGACAATGGCAAAGGGCAGGTAAAAGCGTCGCTCGTCCGCAAGTTTGGCCAATACAGCGGTTTAAAAGAGATCGAAGCCATTGCGGTCGACGACCAGCTGGGCCATGTCTATTACTCGGACGAAGGCAAAGGGGTTCGCAAATACTACGCCGACCCCGAAAAAGGGAATGAGGAACTCGCACTTTTTGCCACTACCGGTTTTACGGAAGACCACGAGGGCATTTCCATCTATCAGCTTACCGACAGCACCGGCTACATCCTCGTCTCGGACCAGGGCGCCAACGGTTTCCAGATTTTCCCAAGAGAAGGAACTTCCGGCAAGCCCAATGAACATCCGCTGCTGCGGAAAGTGACTGTGAAAGCCAACCATAGCGACGGCTCCGATATGGTATCCGTGCCCCTCAACGCACAATTCAGGAACGGCTTGTTTGTCGCCATGAGCGATGATAAGACCTTCCATTTGTACCGCTGGGAGGACATTGCGGGAAAGCATTTGAAATCCATTCAATAACCCAAATCCGCATGATGCAAATAGGCCGCCGGAAATTCCGGCGGCCTATCGATTTACTATCTACTATTAAACTGACTGAGTTTAATCATTAACCTGTTCTGCTAATATCCTGCGTTCTGTTTAAGATTCGTGTTGTTGCGTACTTCGGCCGTCGGGATCGGGAAAAGCAATTCGCGCTCTGTCAAAGTGGGACCGTAAGAGAATTTGTGGCCCACGTAGTTATCAAACTTCTTTGTAGTCACATTGAATGCCTTTCTTAACCGTGCCATATCGAACCAGGTAATGTTCTCGAAACACAGCTCGTGCCAGCGTTCTTTCCAAACAGCTTCCCGGAATGCGTCCTTGGTAAGGCCGGTGAGTGCGGGCAATTCTGCACGTGTGCGGATTGCATTGACGGCTTCATAAGCCTTGGCTGATGGCCCTCCTACCTCGTTGGAAGCCTCCGCGTACATCAAAAGCACGTCCGCATAGCGGATCACCGGCCAGTTCAGATCGCTGTTGGCGCTGCTGGTTTGGGCTACATTATCAAAATGTTTGTAGATAAAATAGCCGCCCAGGTCGACCACCTTGTTGCGATCGCTTTCGTTGGTGAATTTGGTGAAAAAGAATTGCTTCTCCTTCGCACGCAAATCGTTGGCTTCGTAAGACTTTACAAAATCGCCCGTTGCATAAATACCGCCCGTTTCATCCGAATAGGCCGAGATGTTTTTGTTGTAAGGGATAATGGACACCTGCCAGTTCGAAGGGATCAACTGGGTTTTGTACTGGATCATGAAGATATTCTCCTCGATGTTCTTCTTAGCCGGGTTATGCAGATCGTCGTAAGAACTAAAAAGCTTGAATGCCTTCGAATCGATTACTTCCTCGGCCTTTTTAGCGGCCAGATCATAATAGGCGGCACCTTTCTGCAACGGAAAACCCGCCATGGTAAGGTATACTTTCGCCAGCAGTGATTTCACCGCACCGAGCGTCACTTTGCCACTGTTTTCGGTCATGGGAAGTCCCGATGCCTCCGCAGCTTTCAAATCCTCCACGATTTGGTTATAAACCGCTTCCTGAGTAGCGGCAGCGGGGCGCAATTGCTCCGATTGCAAATTCACAGGCTGCGTCACGAGTGGAATATTTCCAAACATCTGCACGAGCTGGAAGTAATAGAATGCACGGAGGAAATAGGCCTCGCCCAGCACTCGCTTCATTTCCGCAGCATCCATTGTAATGCCCGGGATTTTCGCCAGCGACAAGTTGGCACCTGCAATACCTTTGTAATATTGGGTCCAATAAGTTTGGCCGTAGCCGTTATCGGAAGTATTCCGAAGGTCTTTGATAAAATAGCTGTTCACAGCCTGGCCAAGGTCGGTGCCGGCAAGTCCGGTCGCGAACTCGGGCATCATCCAGGCACCCCCGCCAAAACCGCTGCTCATAGGCTCCCGCAAAGGCGTATAGATCGCATTCACAGAACTCCTCGCATGCGCGGGCTGCGTGAAGTAGTTCTCTTCGGTGAAGTTACTGGGATCAGACTCGTCGAGGAAGTCAGAACAACCTGTGGCCCCGAATAAGCTCAGCATCGCGAGCAAGCCGATTTTCTTTGATATGATAGTCATTGTTACTTTCGGTAAGAGTCAATATTGTTATAAACCGATGTTCAGGCCGAGCATGAACACTCTTGGCTTTGGATAATCATACAAACCAAATCCCTGGTCGAACGGTGATCCGGAGTTGGATACCTCGGGGTCATAACCTTTGTATTTGGTTGCCACAAAGAAGTTCTGAACGGATGCATAAGCCCTCAGACGGTCCAGTTTCAATCTCGAAGCTACATTTGCCGGGAATACGTAGGCGAGCAAAAGGTTACGTCCGCGGATGAACGATGCGTCGGTTACTTTGTGGCTGTCGTTGTTGGTCGTATAATAAGCGTTGATCGGACGGATCTGCGCGATGGTCGTATTCTGGTTGGTTTCCGTCCAGGCATTCAACACGGTTTTGTAGCTGTTCGCGATACCCTGGCGGTCCTCAGCAGAGTGGATACTTCTGTCGAGCACGTCGTTGCCGTACATGTATTGCAAGTCGACAGTCAATGACCATTGCTTGAATGTGAATGTGTTCAGGAAGGTACCGAAGCCATCGGGAATACCTTTACCGATGATCGTGCGGTCGTTATCGTTGATCGTACCGTCGTTGTTCAGATCGGCATATTTCACGTCACCGGGCAGCATATTGTACTTTTTAGCCTGCTCAGCTTCCGCTGTCGACCAGATGCCCTGGTGCACACGTCCGAACATAGAACCAACCGCCTCACCCACACGGATGACAGTCGCGCCCGAGAAAATGTCGCTACCGCCCGAGAGTGCCAATACCTTGTTTTTATTTACAGAAATATTGAATGTAGTGCTCCACGAGAAATCCGGTGTTTTGATGTTCGTAGAATTGATCGCGAACTCGAAACCTTTGTTCTCCATGCTGCCCACGTTGGTAAAGATGCTTGTGTAGCCGCTGCTCATTGGAAGTGGCGCATCCAGCAACATTTCGTTCACTTTTCTGCGGTAAAGGTCCAATTCCACATTGATGCGGTTCTGGAACAAGCCCAGTTCTACACCAAAATCCACTTGCTGTGTTTTTTCCCATTGCAGGTTGGAGTTCGACATCCGGCCCACGCCGATACCGATGTTACGGGTCCCGCCGAAGATCACGTCGCTGCTCGCCAGACCCGCCAATGCGCGGTATGCAGGGATTTCCGAGTTACCCGTTGCACCGTAGCTTGCGCGGATTTTCAGGTTAGAAATGGAAGGCGAGTTTTTCAGGAATTCTTCTTCATTCACACGCCACGCCAATGCGGCCGACGGGAAGAATGCATACCGGTTGGCATCCCCGAATTTCGACGAACCATCGACACGGCCCGTGAACGTCACGAGGTATTTGTTCATCAGGCTGTAATTGATCCGGGCAAAGTAGGAATTCAGACCATATGCCGTTGCAGCCGAGCTCGGGGCCAATGCGGTTGCACCTGCGCCAAGGTTATTGTATTGGAAATAGGTATCCGTGAAGTTCTGGCTGCGGGCTACGTTATCGAAACGATCCACGTGCTGCCACGACAAACCGAGCATCGCATTGATCGAATGGATTTTACCAAAATCTTTGAAATACGTGAGGTAATTCTCAAACTGCCAGGAATTATAGCGGCTGCTGCTTACCGACGCATCGCCATTGCTGGAAATGTATTGAAGCCCGGCTGCTGCGAAATAATCGTTGCGTTGGTTGATCACGTTCGCACCCACGGTAGAGCGTAATTCCAGGCCGTCGGCGAGGCGGATATTGGCATACATATTACCCAGCATAGTCTGCGTTTTGAGGTAATAAAGACGCTCGGCAGCCACGCGGAGCGGGCTATCGCCCCCTTCCATACCGGGATAGTCGCGGTTACTTGCCCACCGCCCGTCGGGATATTTCACCGGAATGATCGGCAATGCCTCCAGAACCTGGCGCATCGTTGTGATACCACCGCCGCCAAGCTGGTCGATCTGCTTCTCGTTCTGGTCGGTATAACCCAATGTACCGCCTACTTTCAGCCAGCTTTTGATTTGTGAATCAAATACAAAACGGCCGGCAAAACGTTTCTGCCACGAATCTTTGATGATACCATTCTCGTTGCGGTAGTTCAGGAAAGCACCAAAGCTACCCTTTTCGCTACCGCCGGTAAAGCCGAGCTGGTGATTTTGAGTAAATGCTTTCTGGAATGTCTCTTTCTGCCAATCGGTATCATACAATGGGTTGCCGCTTGAATCGAAGAGCAATGGATTGGTCCGTTTCAGCTTCGGATCGGTGTATTTAGTACCTGTTGCCCAACCCACTGGATCGTATTTGGCCGCATTGGCGTAAATGGTTTCTTCCACTTGCAAAAACTCTTTCGAGTTCAAAACAGGCAGTTTCTTAGGTGCTACACCAATGCTGAAATCGGTGTCGTAAGTAACTTTTCCTCCACCCGCGGTACCGCGTTTGGTCGTTACGAGGATAACCCCGTTGGCACCACGGGCACCGTAAATCGCTGTGGAAGAAGCGTCTTTCAATACCTCAATGGAAGCGATGTCGTTCGGGTTGAGGTAATCGATCGGTGTACTACCGTTTGCCAGATCCACGGCATTCAGGATCACGCCATCGATAACATAAAGCGGGTTGTTGGAAACACTGATAGAGCTGGCCCCACGAATACGGATGTTGGCGCGACCACCCGGACGGCCCGAGTTCGACGATACGTTCACCCCGGTAATGCGGCCCGAAAGTCCCTGATTCAAGGATGAAGCCGGGCGCTCCTGCAGCACATCGGCCTTGATCGTACCCACGGCACCGGTAAGGTCGGATTTTCTAACGGTACCATAACCTACCACCACTATTTCTTCCAATGCATTTTCATCAGGCGCCAGGCTCACCGTCAGCACCGACTGGTTTCCCAACGTTACTTCCTGCGATTTGTAGCCCACAAAGCTGAAAACAAATACGGGCTGGCCGCCATCCGGTATTTCCAGACTGAAATCCCCCGCAGCGCCGGTGGAAGTCCCGCGCTGGGTACCTTTCAAAACCACGCTCACACCGGGAAGCGACATACCTTTTTCGTCCGATACAGTCCCTTTGATAGTCCTGTCAACGGCGACCTGGGCTACCAGTGCCGGTGCGGTCAGGTTTTCCTGCGTCATCTGCGCCTCCGGCAGAGCCATCGCCTCGTCCTTGTCTTCCTTCACCGGCATCGCTTCCTTTGCTTTGCCTTCGGTTATAACAAATGTGTTCTTTCTCGTCTTTTTATACTTCAAACCATTCTGCCGCAGCAGCAAGTCCAGGTTTTTCTCAATGGGCTGGTTGAAATCAAGGTTGCTCGAAGCGACATTCACAGAGCCTACCAGGCGGTCTTCGAAAATGATTTCTACCCCGTAATGTCTTTGAAGATCAAGCAAAACATTTTTAAGCTTCATTTCCTGGCCGAGCGAAGTATGCTGCTTGGCCGGCATCGACGCAAAGGCAATGACCTGTGAATGCACGATCCGGGAGGATTGTGTCATCAACACAATCCCGATCGCCACCCATTGCTTGGCTGATAGCGTTAGATTCATAATGAAATGGTTTGGAATAATTAATTGTTCGTTAAAAGGATGCTAGCGCCATTCTGCTCGACCCTGAGATCAAGCACTTCTGAGATCGTCTTTAAAAGTTCTTCCGCATTTTTGGTCTTGAAATTCCCGGTAATCGACCGCTGGGCGATATTGGAATCGGAGAGGCTTACTTTCTGACCAAAATTCTCCTCGATCATCGCAATGATTTCTTTCACACGCGTTCCGTTGAACACATATCGCTGCTCGGTCCAGGGAGCAAATGTTTTGATGTCCTGTTTTCTTTCGAGCTGTACCGCACCCTCCTGGTCCAGGAATGCAAGGTCGCCCGGCTCCATCATCACCTCCCTGCGCTGGTCGTTATGTGAGTAGTCGATACGCACGCTTCCGGACTTCAGCGCCACTTTGGTACCCCGCGGCCGGGCAAATACCGAGAATGTAGTCCCGAGCACCTCCACCTGGAACTTTTCGGATGTTTTCACTACAAAACGCTTATGATCAATGGTATGGCTCACCGAGAACTCGGCTTCCCCTTCCAGCGCCACTTCCCTTACATCGCCCCAGAAGCCAAGTCTGGGTACTTTCAGTCTCGAATTGGAATTCAATGCAACACGGCTTCCGTCTTCTAGATATACGTCGGTAGTCTGCCCGTAGGCTGTCTGGTACGACTTGTACTGTATCGGCTCGCGAAACCACCAGCCACAGCTCACCAGCGCGGTTACGGATGCTGCTACCAGCCAGAACCGGTTGCTCCGCTGTCCCAGCCAGGAAACGGCCCCAACTTCTTCCTCCTTCTTCGCTTCTCCCTCAACTTCTTCCATCGTCGAATCCACCCGCCGGAGCAGGTTAGCCAAGGCGGCGTCCTGGTCGGGCACGAACTGGGGCGACTGGGTTTCGTATTCGAGCAGCCAGCGGTGAAACGTTTCCGCATTCTCCTTGCGCAGGATCCATTCTTCCACAAGCTGCCTTTCGAGGGGATTGGCGCGCCCGCTCAGGTACTCGAAAAGCGTATATTTCGATATAATTTTTTCCATTTCTGTTCGGTTTACAACGTTGACGAAACCCGTCGGGGGCAGACCTTCAAAGGCGGACCATCGATGGTTTTAGAGGCTACTTAAAATGGTCAGGCAAAGTGAAATCATCCATTCGCCGTGCAGCGCGGAGCGGAGGTGTTTCAAAGCTTTGGAGATATGTACTTCAACGGTTTTGGGCGAAATATGCAGCTCGTCCGCTATTTCATGGTATTTTTTGTTCTCGAAACGGCTCATCAGAAACACTTTCTGGCATTGCATAGGCAATCGGGCGATCACCTCGTTCACTTTCAGGAACAGGTTATTGTAGTGGATTTCGGCATCCGGCTGCTGATGATAGGTAGAAATCGAATGCTCCTCGTTCATTTCGAGCGTATCGGTTTTCCCGAACTCTCTACGCATATACGTATAACATTCGTTGCGCACCGAGCGGAACAGATAGCTGGTGTACGACGTGGTGATGTTTTCGTAAGCCTTCGTCCGGTAAAACTGGAAGAACACCTCGCTCACCAGGTCCTCGGCGATCTGCTTGGAATACACAAACCGTACCGCGTGACTGCAAAGCGGGTTGTAATATCTTTTAAACAGGAGTTCAAGCCCTTTTCCCGGGCTCTGCTCGAAAGCCGATCTCAGGAATGTAGCAGAATCAATTTCACTTACGGGGGCCTTGCCTTCGTGTGTCGGGGACACAAATGGCCCAGGGCGCTTCGTTTCCGGGTTAAGCAAAGGATCGTGCATTGGGTGTCTGTTCGTATGTAATAATTAAAAGACTTTCTTGCACTTAAAATCCCTTACCCTTGATTTAAAAAAACTAAAACTTTTTTAAATCATATCTTAACCCATACTGACCGGATCATCAAAAAAGCCGCCATCCCGTCGGATAGCGGCTTTTTCACAAAATGAGTTATTTTGGGTTACAAATTCTTCGCTTTGCTTTGCTTCACGGCATAATCCACCGCGCGCGCCGAAAGCGCCATATAGGTAAGTGACGGGTTCTGGGTAGACGTCGAGGTCATGCAGGCGCCGTCGGTCACGAATACGTTTTTGCAGTGGTGCAACTGGTTCCATTTATTGAGCAGCGACGTCTTGGGATCCTTACCCATGCGTACTCCGCCCATTTCGTGGATGTCGTTACCCGGATTGCGATGGTTATCGTGCGTCCTCACATTGGTGAAGCCCGCTTTGGTAAACATCTCGCTCACCTGCTCCATATAATCCTTGATCATCTTCTCGTCATTGTCGTCATAGCCGACATTGATCCGCATTGTAGGTATGCCCCATTGGTCCTTGCTTTCCTTATCGAGTGCCACGTAGTTGCTTTCCTTAGGGATTGTTTCACCCATCATGTGTGAGCCTACGCTCCAATTGCCGTATTTGGTTTCGTGCAAACCGGCTTTCAGCGATTCGCCCAGGCCATTGCGGTCGCTATAAGTATTGCGGTTGGCTCCAAAACCTGCCGCATAACCACGCAAAAAGTCTGTTTCCTGCTTGTACACATTACGGAAACGAGGAATGTAGCCGCTATTCGGGCGCTTGCCGTCGGTGGTTGAATCCAGGAAGCCTTCATACTCGCCGGATACCGTCGCGCGGTAGTTGTGGAACGCCACGTACTTACCGAGCAAACCGCTGTCGTTCCCCAAGCCATTCGGGAAGCGGCTCGATGTTGAGTTGAGCAATACCAGGTTCGAGTTCAATGCCGCTGCATTAAGGAAGATGATATCGGCGTAGAATTCGATCATCTCCTTCGTGTTCGCGTCGATCACACGTACACCCGATGCTTTTTGCTTCTTGTCGTCGTAAATGATCGAATGCACTACCGAATGGGGGCGGAGGGTCATGTTGCCCGTTTTCATCGCCCACGGGATAGTAGAGGCGTTGCTGCTGAAATACCCGCCGAAGGGACACCCGCGCTCGCACATTACGCGATGCTGACATTTGGCACGGCCCTGGTCGAGGTGGATCTGCTGCGGATCGGTGATATGCGCCGCACGGCCGATGATGATGTGGCGGTCCTTATATTGCTTAGAAACCTGCTCTTTGAAATACTTCTCCACACAATTGAGGTCGTGGGGAACGAGGAATTCTCCATCGGGCAGCGTATCGATGCCGTCTTTGTTACCGGTAATCCCGGCGAATTTCTCCACGTGGCTGTACCACGGCGCCAGGTCGTCGTACCCGATCGGCCATTCCACCGCAAACCTATCGCGTGCCGGCCCGTCGAAATCGTACTTGCTCCAGCGCTGGGTCTGCCGCGCCCAAAGCAGCGACTTGCCGCCTACCTGGTATCCCCTCAGCCAGTCGAAAGGCTTTTCCTGAACGTAGGGATGCTCATTGTCCTTCGCAAAAAAGTGCATCGACGATTCCTTGAAGTTGTAGCAGCGCGCCGCAATCGGGTTCGCGTCGGCGATTTCCTTCGTCAGCCGCTCGCGGTGTTCAAACTCCCACGGCATCATGTTCGTGGTAGGGTAATCCTTGATATGCTGCACGTCGCGCCCGCGTTCGAGCACGAGGGTTTTCAATCCTTTTTCGGTCAGCTCCTTCGCCGACCAGCCGCCGCTGATCCCCGATCCAATTACAATGGCATCGTAGGTGCGGGCTTTTTTACTGTCAATATTAAAATTTGCCATAATAATGTTTTTGGGAGGAAGAAGGAGGGCACTCCTCCCCTTCATCCATTATCCCTTCTTAACAGGTACGCACCCATGGTAGCGGGCGGGGATCATTTCGTAATGGGTAATGTTGGTCATCACGTATTCGGACGTCATATAGCCCTGGATCGTGAGGTTTTTGACCATGCTGAAAAAGCCTTTCTGCGCCGCGTCACTGCCTTTCTCAATATCCGACAGGATTTGCAGGCGCTGCTCTTTGCTGGCATCCGTGAACGATTTGCCGAATCGCTGCACGCTTTGCTCGTCGATATTGGAAACACCGCTTGCGAGGCTGGCCTGCGCTTTGGCGTCATAGCAGTCTTTCACCATTTTTTGTACAAAATCACCTACTCCCAACTCTCCCGCACCCGGTGTGTCGGTTTTGGGAATAATGGTTTCGACGATCATCATAAGATTTTTGGATTGGTCTGCCGAAAGCAATCCGCTCTTCGCCACTGCACTCTTGTTCCAACCGGATGCCCAGGAAGGCAAAACCGCCATGGCGCCCATGGCCGCTGCCATGCTTTTAAGCGCTACGCGTCTCTCCATTTTCGTATCGTTTTTAACGTGGTAATTGTATGTTATCTTTTTTTGTCAAGTGTGGTCAGACGTTGTTATGTTTGGTCAGGTGTGGTCATTTATTGAAGCAATGAGAAATTTTCCTCTCTTTAACTGCCACTGATGATTCTTGACCATACCTGACTATTCTTCCAAAAAGTCCAAATCCCGTCCGTGCGTTTCAGGAATTGTCAGGATGCAGAAGATACCTATTGCAAAACAGATCAGCCCTACGAGCGCCCCAGCCTGGATCACAGTGAAAGAACCTTTAAAAATAGCAAATAATGTAGTCATTCCCACTACGGTTCCGCGCACCATGTTGGGCACCGTGGTAGCGGCCGTTGCCCGCAGGTTAGTACCGAACTGCTCTGCGCCAATGGTCACGAACATAGCCCAGTAACCGATCCCGAAGCCCAGCAAACTCGCTACGGTGTAGAAGAAAGATGCCGATTTGATACCCGCGAAAAGGTAAACCAGGCTGCATACCAAGGTAAACAGCATCAGGTAAAAGACCGCCTTCTTGCGCGATTCGAGCCAGTGGCTGATAAACCCGCTGCAAAGGTCGCCTATCGACAGCCCTACATAGCACCACATAATGGAAAGGCCGGGTTTGATGGGCTCGGCAATACCCAGGGCTTTCCCGAATTCATTGCTGAATGTGGCGAGAATCCCGATCACAAACCAGGTTGGCAAACCGATACCAATGCATTTAAGATACCTTCCGAGCCTGTCTTTGTTGGTAAACAATGCGAAGAAATTTCCTTTCTCGATATGCTCCTTGTCTTTCAGGTCCTTGAAAATACCCGATTCAAAAACACCAATACGAAGCAGCAGCAACGAAATACCCAATCCGCCGCCAATGAAATAGGCATAGCGCCAGTCGAAAAATTCGACGGTGAAATAAGCTACCACGGCGCCGAGCAAGCCGATGCCGGCCACAAGCGAAGTACCAATGGCCCGCAGGTGCTTGGGAAGGATTTCCGAAACCAGCGTAATACCCGCGCCCAGCTCACCAGCCAAACCGATACCCGCAATGAAACGGAGCAATTTGTAAACCGTCACATCCTGTACGAAGCCGCAGGCGATGTTGGCCAGGGAATAGGTAATGATGGAGCCGAACAGTACGGAAAGGCGCCCTTTTTTGTCGCCCAAGACACCCCATAGGATACCGCCCAGGAGCAGCCCGGTCATCTGCCAGTTCAGAATACTGGCCCCGGTGACGGAAATGTCGGCCTCGGAAAGGCCCAGCGCAGCCAGGCTAGGCAGGCGGACGATCCCAAAGAGGAGCAAATCATAAATATCTACGAAGTAACCAAGAGCAGCGACAATTACGGGAGCACTGAAAAGATGGGAAGCGTCTGAGCGCGTTGCTGTGACGGATGACATTTGGTTTTGTATGGGTTTCATCGGAATAACTTGCAATATTATGCAAATAGCCGGACATAAGCCCGGCTATTCGTTGGTAAATTAATAAAATTTAAAGAGAAAGTTTTGTTTAGCCCGCTCACAGTTCCAGCTTCTGTTTGTCTTTGAGCAACTGCTCTTTCAATTTGGCATAATCCACATCCTGCACGGCTACCTTGCCGTCGATCGCCTGTACTGCGGCGGTGGCGGCACTTTGGCCGAGGATCATGAACACCGGCTCCATGCGGATAGACCCATAGGCAATGTGCGAAGCTGATACGCAGACCGGCACCAGCAGGTTTTCGCATTCCGCTTTTTTAGGGATAATCGAGCCGTAGGAAATGCCATAGGGCGTCTTGGGATGCACGCCTATGTCGCCCTCGTTCTGCACGAAACCGTCTTCCTTCACGTAACGCTGCGCATTGTGCGCATCGAGCGAGTAAGAGCCCATCCCAATGGACTGCGAGACCGCCTTTTTGCCTAATGTCTCATTCTCGGTCATCACGCTGTGGCCCAGCATGCGACGTGCTTCGCGTACATAAATCTGGTGCGGCCAGCCGCCATTGTCCTTGAATTCGTCCTTCGGCAAGCCCCATTCGTTCACTTTGGCGCGGACGTCGGCAGGTACGGCGGGGTCATGGGCGAGGAAGTACATCAGGCCTTTCTGGTACAGTTCGTGCTCCTTGATGATCTGCTTGCGGCGCTCATAGGATGCATCGGGGTAATCGTAGTTCTGGCCGATAAAGTCGGTGCTGAACGGGCCGTGGTTGTTCGTGTCGGTCTTGCGGTTGGGAATGGGGTCGTATTTGTCGAAAGTTTCCGTCCAGCCGGCTTTGTACACCCGGGCGAGGAGTTCGTATTTGGCGGGATCATAGCCGGTAGGTTTTGCAAACGGAATGCGGTTGTCGGGGTGCGCCGAGAGGCACATCCGGAAGCAGTAAGCCTGGATTTTGTGGTCACCATCACCATTTTTACCGATTTTCTCAGCGGTCACATAAGGCAGAAGTCCGCTCTTCGGGTCGCCTTCTACTTTATATGGGCTAATGTTTTTGGCAAAATAATGCCTGTGCTGGAAAACGCCCGCCTGAATGCCGTTCCACTGCTCGTCGTACACGCTGTTGGCTTCGCGGCCTACATGATATTTCACACCCGCCGCGGCCATCAGGTCGCCTTCGTAGGTGGCGTCGATGAACATTTTACCTTTAAATGTTTTGCCGCTGAGCGTTTTGAACGACGTAATACGCCCGCCGCTTTTCTGAACGCCGCCTTTGCCGCGGTTGAGCCATTCGTTGCGGTAAATTTTCAGGTTATTTTCTTTCACAAAATCTTCAAAAACCTGCTCGGCTACGTGCGGTTCGAAAATCCACATCGTGCGCTCGGCGCCGTCCATGGGTACGGTACCCTGGCCTTTATTGCCATATTCTTCCTTTTTCTGCCAATGCCAGCCTTCGGGCTTGTCGTAATGCTGGTATACGCGGTGGTAAAATTCCCGCGCAAGGCCGCCGATCACCGATTTGTTGCCGGTGTCGGTGAAACCCAGCCCGCCGGACGACAGCCCGCCCAAATGCTTGTCGGGCGAGACCACGAGTACCGTTTTGCCCGATTTCACCACTTGTACCGCGGCTGTCACCGCCGCACAGGTACCGCCATATACGATCACGTCCGCTTCATACGACTGTCCCAAAACAGCCTGCGGCATAACTTGAGAGATAAGTATTCCAACCAGTAAGAGTAATTTTTTCATTAATGTCTGGGTTGAGGTTTTTAAATGCCGGCCACCGACGGTCAATGCCGGCGGCCGAGGACTTTACTATTTTGACTCCGGCACAAACAGTACAGCATCTGCGGCCACGGCGCCCGACGCGCCTTCCGCCGAAATACTGACCGACGAAGCATTGCCTTTCGGGAGACTGAATTTGCCTACATGGTACCATTCGCCGGAGGTCTGTCCTTCGACCACGATGTCTTTTTCAAGCACCGTAATGGCTTTGACTTCACTGCCCGCTTTTACCGAAAGTTTGATCTCCGAAGCCGGCTTGGCCACTTTCGGGAAATACACGTAAACCTGGTAGCCGCCGGAAACCGGTACCTCAGGCGTAAAAGTTACCGAACCGCCAGCCTTATCCGTTTCAGATGTTGCCAGGTACGACGGGCCATACCCGCCTTTTTTGACCGGCTGCCAGTTCCCTTTTACAGAAACCTGCTTGCAGTCTTCATTATCGACCAGGATTTCGGGCGTTTTGCCATTTACCAACGGATCAGATTTCAGCTTTGCCTGCAACTTCGCGATGTCGATCTGCTGCACGCTCTTCTTCGAATCGATCGCCAGGACGGCCGCCATGGCCGACGACTGTGCCAGCACCATAAACACCGGCTCCATCCGGATGGAACCATAAGCGATGTGGGTCGCCGAAAGGCATACCGGCACCAGGAGGTTGGTACATTCCTGTGCTTTCGGCACCAGCGAGCGGTATGCGATCGGGTAAGGGCCGGAGGCGCTCACTTCTACATTCCCTTCGTTTTTCGCCATCCCATTCACCACAATGCGCTGAATGTTGTGCGAATCCATCTGGTACGCGGCCATGCCTACGCCATCCTTCACCACTTCTTTGAGCTCGCAATGCGCCTGCGTCATCACGTAACTGCCTACCATTCTTCTGGCCTCGCGGATATAAAGCTGGGGCGACCAGTTACCGGTTTCCACATACTCATCTTTGGGATATCCCCATTTCAGCATGGCCTCGCGCAGTTCCTGCGGCACCCGCGGATCATGACCGAAGAAATAGAGCAGCCCTTTGGTGTAGGCTTCATGGGCTTTGATGATCTCCGCACGCTTCTGATAGTCGCCGTCGGGATAATCGTGGTTCATACCGATCATATCGGTCGAAAAGCCGTTGCGGTTGTTGATGTCCGTTTTGTTATTCGGCATCTTGCTCCAAATGAAGTAGTCGTTCAGCGTTTTGCGCTGCGGCTGTTTCGCAATGAGCCGTGCGAGAAGCTCGTAGCGAACCGGATCGTAGTCGGCCGGCTGGGTAATGGGCACCATATTGGCCGGATCGGACGTGAGGCAAATGCGGTAATTGTATGCCTGCACTTTTTTGTCGCCTGTGCCGTTGGGTTCCAGCTTAGCCGGCGAGACGCCCCAGAGCAGCCCGCTTTCCGGTTTCCCTTCCGTTTTGTAGGGATCAATGCCGTCGGGCAACTGGTGGCCGTGCATCAGCTGCACCCCATCGATCGTTTCGTTGTACTGACTGTTGGCCTCCCGGCCCACGGTGTACGATACGCCTGCCTTCGCCATCAGATCGCCCTCGTAGGTACAGTCGATGTACATTTTCGCAGCGACTGTCTGGTTCGTTTGAGCCCCCGGTTTAAGGCTGTTTTCCAAAACAATGGATTGAATCTCCGCACCTGATTTCTGCGCGCTTACGATCCTGCTTTGGTACATCACCTTGATGCCCGCTTCGTCGAGGTATTGCTGCAAGGTTTCCTTCGCCACGCCGGGTTCAAACGTCCATTGCTCAAACTTGCCGTAATGCTTGCCGATGCGGCGGTAAAAGTCGCGCGACAGGCCGGTAATGGCATATTTGTTTCCGATATCGGTATAGCCGAGGCCTCCGGAAGTCATACCTCCCAAATGCCCGCCCGGCTCGATGAGCACAACCGTTTTCCCCATTTTCTTCGCCGTGTAGGCTGCGATTACCCCGGCGGCTGTTGCGCCGTAGACGCAGACATCCGCCTGCACCGTCGCTTTTGCCCCGGTTTCCGTCCCCAGCCCTGGGGGCCGAAATCCCGACAGCAGCAGGGCGAACAAGCAAGCCAAATGCGCTATTGCGATCTTTTTTCTCATTGTTTCCAAAACGATTAGATTGCTTAGTAACCCGGATTCTGGTCTTTGGCGGTGATGGCCTTGTTATACAAAATCTCGGAATTCGGGATCGGCCAGAGCATATGCTTCTCGGCTATTACAATATTCTTTACTTCCAGAATGCGCTGCTTGGCTATTCCGAGGCGTTTCAGGTCGTTCCAGCGCTTGCCTTCGTACATGGTTTCGTAGCCGCGCTCCTGCACCACTTTGTCGATGTAGGTTTGCAGTGTGGCGAAATCCGCCAGTTTGAAATCCACCGTCGAGGCGGCTTCCGCCGGCTTGCCGTAAGCGCGGCGGTGAACCTTGTTAAGGCTTTCGAGCCCTTCGGCGGTAGGCTTGCCATTTGCACGGGCATCAGCCTCCGCATGGAAAAGAAGCAGGTCGGCGTAGCGGTACCAGGGGTAGTCGTTGCCAGCCCCGCCGGTGGCGAGCGGGTCGCGGTATTTGCGGAACAACATGGAAGTAGTACCCAAACCAATGTCCACATTGTAAAGAATATGGTTTTTACGCAAATCCTTGAAATCCCAGTTTTTGATCACCGGATTGGACACCGAGTCGGTGTACTGCGCATACACGCCTCCCGGGCCATAGTAGTTGTAGGGCCCGATTTTGCGGTGCGCATAGCTTACCAACCCGAAGCCCTGCTGGCGCGAGTATTTGAAATAGAAAACCTCCTCACTGGTGTTCACCACCTCGGGGCCGTAGATCTTTTGAAAATCCTCGGAAACGGTCACCGGCACCAACGAGTACTTCTTGGAATCGATTACTTCCTTTGCTTTGGCACGTGAATCCTCCCATTTTTCGAGGTACAGGTACACTTCCGACAAAAGTGTTTTGGCAGCCCATTTGGTCGGACGGCCAATCTCCGACGGATTGTCGGGAAGCCCGCTCTCGGCAGCCATTGCATCGGCGACAATGAGTTTGTACACATCGTCTACGCTCGACCTGGGGATGTCGGCCACGGTCATATTCTCCTCCGTGCGCAGGGGCACGGCCGCCCAGTTGCGTACCAGCGCGAAGTAGATAAGCGCACGCATGTATTTGGCTTCGGCGATGAACGGGACCTTTTCGGCGTCGGTCATGCCCGTCCCTTTCGGTACATTGACGATCACGAGGTTCGCATTACGAATGGACTGGTAAAAGTTGTCCCAGATCGTCGCGACGCGGTTGATGTTGGTGTTATCCAGGCCCTGGTATAAGCTCACGGGCGTTTGGGTACCTCTTGAATTACCGTAATCCGCCAATCCTTCGAGCTGGGCCGGATAGTTGGTGGACAACGCAGCGTCGGTGCGCATGGGGCCGTAAATTGCATTGACCGCAGCTTTGGCCTCTGCGGCGGTATTGTAAAAATTCTCCGAGGCAAGCGATTTGGGTTTTTCTTCAAGGATGTCGGAACAAGCCATGCAAACCGCCGCCAAAAACAAACTGGTGAATATCTTTTTCATAAATAATGATTTCTTTAACCGGTGATTAAACTGACCTTAAAACCCAATTCTGAGCCCTACCGTGGTGGTTTTGGCAACAGGGTAAACATAGTGGTCTACACCCTGCACGATCGAGTTGCCGCCACCGTAAGAGTTCACTTCCGGGTCGTACCACGAGTACTTGGTCAATGTGATCAGGTTCTGGCCGCTCACGTACAGCTGTCCGTATTTCATCCATTTGATATGCAGCTTGGAAACCGGCAGGTTGTAGCTCAGCTGGATGTTCTTGAACCGCAGGTAAGAGCCGTCTTCCACGAAGCGGTTCGACATTTGCGCCTGTGAAGAGGTTCTGATGATCGGATATTTGGCATTGGTGTTCTGCGGCGTCCAGTGGTCGAGGTACACTTCGCGCGGCATATTCAGCGCCTGGCCGTAGTCGTAGCCTTGTCCTTGCGCACTCAGGTTGAAAATGTCGTTGCCCTGAGATCCCTGGACGAAGAATGTCAGCTCGAAATTTTTGAATGACATAGTCGAGTTGAATCCGTAGGTAAACTTCGGATTCGGGTTACCGATGATTCGCTTGTCACCCGCGTCGCGGCTGCCATTCCCATTGAAATCCTCGTAAGCGATGAAGCCCTTCTCGTCATACCCTTTTTCCACATAGCCATAGAATGATCCCAGCGGATAGCCTTCGCGGAGGATATTCACATTGTCATTCACCGCCGCACCGATGGTCTGGCCCAGAATGTCATTTCCGCCGTACAGCTTCATCACCTTGTTTCTGTTGACAGACAGGTTAGTCGAGACATTCCATTTGAATGCACCTTCCAGCACGGCCGCATTGACCCCGAATTCGAAACCTTTGTTTTGAATTTTCCCGATATTCTGAATGGTAAATGTGTAGCCCAGCGAAGATGGCAGCGCCACGTTGTTCAGCAAATCGCGGGTGTTTTTGATATAATAATCGGCTGTTACATTGACGCGATTATTCCATAGCCCAAGGTCGATACCGAAGTCGGCCTGTGCGGTGGTTTCCCATTTGAGGGAGCCGGCAAGCCGCGTACCGGGTGCATAGGAGGTCATGAATGCATCACCAAACACTACCTGACCGGACGCGAGCTGGTTCAATGTGAAATACGGCTGAATCGAGGTGTTACCCGTTTCGCCATATCCCGCCCTGATTTTCAGATCGGAAATGAAGGGGATATTTTTGATAAATTCCTCCTCCGACATACGCCAAGCAAGCGCTCCGGAAGGGAAGAATCCCCATTTCTGCCCATCGCTATACCGCGAGGAACCATCCGCGCGGAAGCTGGCCGTTGCGAGTATTTTGTTGTTAAAAGTATAATTGACGCGGGCTAGGTAGGAAAGCAGCGACCATTTCTGGTATGAAGTGCTTGGAACACCTTGTGTAGCGGCTGCACCGATGTCGTAAGTTTCCTGGTTATCACTGATAAAACCGCTGCCGGAAGCAGAAAGCGTGTTTTGAGTATAATCCTGGTAAGTGAAACCCGCCACCGCAGAAACGCTGTGCTTGCCGAAATCTTTCAGATAACTTACGGTGTTCTCGCTCAAAATGCTGGTTACCCTCGCCGTTCCCACGTTCGCGCTACCCTTCGAGTTGACAAACTTGGTAGTAGTATAGCCATCGGTCCGGTCATCGGTGCTTTCTATACCCGCCAGCGTTTTGATCATCAGCCCTTTAATGGGCTCAAAAGTAACGGCACCGTTGGCCAGCACCTTGTTCGACCGGATCACGTCCGACTGCTGATAAAGGAAGTTCAGCGGGTTGGTAATCACATTGGAACCCCACGCATAGGCTTCGGCAAGTCTTGAATAGCTGCCGTCTGGAAGCGTTGCGGGGATCGTTGGATAGCCGGAGAGCATTGCCGACATCAGCGTGCCGCCGCGGTTGCCCCTTTCCGAATTCTTGCGGTCGGAATCGATGCGGCTCAGCAGGGTACTCAGGTCGAACTTGAACTTCTTGCCGATATCGGAGCTCAGGTTCATACGGAGCGCATTCCGTACATAGTCGCTGCCGATGACAATGCCATCCTGGCTGAAATTACTTGCAGCTACCGAAAAGCGGGTTTTTTCATTACCACCGCTTACGGTCAATGCATGGTTCTGCACGGGCGCTTTCTGGAATACGAGGTCCTGCCAGTCGGTGCCTTTGCCGAAACCTGCTATCTGGTCGGCGGTGAAATGCGGGGCCAGTCCGTCGTTGGCTGCCTGCTCGTTGTAAAAATTGGCATACTCGGTCGCGTTCATCAGATCCAGCTTTTTGCGGATCGTCTGCACGCCATAATAGCCGTCATAATCCACGCTTACCCGGCCTGCTTTTCCTTTTTTGGTCGTGATGAGCACCACGCCATTCGCGCCGCGCGAACCGTAAATGGCCGTTGCGGAAGCATCTTTCAAAACTTCGATCGATTCGATATCGGCATTGTTCAGCAAAGTCGGATTACCTGAATAAGGGAAGCCGTCCACCACATACAAAGGCTCATTGCTGCCCTGAATGGAGTTGGTACCCCGTACGCGCACACTGATGGAGCTGCCCGGCGCGCCCGTGTTTTGCGATACATACACGCCCGCCGCACGACCTGCCAGCGACTGCACTAGGTTGGTAGCAGGGTATGCATTCAATTCGGATGATTTAATGGAAGAAACGGAGCCGGTAAGGTCGCTTTTCTTGATCACGCCGTAACCGATCACGACGATTTCCTGCAACGACTTGTCTTCCAGAAGCATGCTCACCGTCAGCTCGGTCTGGCTGCCGAGCACAATTTCCTGCGATTTGTAGCCTACAAAACTGAAAACGAGTACGGAATTAGGCGCACTTGATTCGGGAATTTCAAGCTGGAACTGGCCTTCCGGGTTGGTGGTCGTGCCGGTTTGTGTCCCTTTCAGCACGATGCTCACACCCGGCAGCCCGGTGTTCGACTCCCCGTCAAGTACTTTGCCGGAAACTGCACGCTTGGGCGCGTTGGCCGGCGAAGGCTGTCCTGCGGGGGCATCGGGTGTAGCATTTTCGAGTCTTCGCAAAATGATAATCTTGCCTGAAACTTCGTAATCGAGCCCGAGGGGTGTCAGGATATGGTCCAGGGCTTCGTACAAGGGCTTATCTCTCAGGGAAACTGTCACCTTCCTGGCCGATTTGATCAGTTTGGAACTGAATACAAACCGTACGTCCACCTGCTTTTCTACCTGGGTAAGCACCTTTTTCACTTCACTTCCATTCGCTGTCACCGAGATTTTCTGGCTTAGAAGGGATTGCGCGCTACCTTCACGTGCGTAACCCGTGACGATGAACACCAAGGCAAGCATGAGTTGAGTAGCTGTCATTCGCATGGTCCACAGTAATACCCTACGGTACTTTAAAGGTTTTTTCATAGATTTGATTGTTTTGTAGAATAGGAAATTTGGCAAAACGATCCCTGTCTCCCATTTGGGAGAATAATGGCGACCAACCTGTCAGGGAATTTTTTCGGAGCCGGTGATGCGGGAACATTGCCGGCTCTTTTTTGGGAGTAAACTTTCTGTTTTTTCTGCTCTGTTTTTAAGGGTTACGTGATTGTTTTTGGGTTAATTCCTGCATCCTTTGCTGTGGATCACCACCTGACCGTCGACGATCTCATAGCTGGATTCCACAGCCTTGCATATAATGCTGAGCTTCTCATGAAGTGTCTGGTTGTCAAGACGGGCCGTTAGGGGACAGTCCTTCAATAATGTCTCGTCGTAAAGGATATCAATGCCATAGGCGCGGGCGATGGTGTTAAAAACGTCGCTGGCCGGCGTATCTTCAAACTCAAACTGGGGAATTTCGGCCTTTGAAACGACCATTTCAGGCTTTTCCACGAGCGTTTTTACCATTTTCACCGCGTTTCGGGCGTAGATGATCTTCTGGTTGGGAGTTAGTACCACCCCCTGAAGTTGCTTGTCAGCGACCTTTTCTTTCAAATGCGGATCCGACTGCGCGAATACCGATACCTTTCCGGTTTTCACTTCCACAGTTACCTCACGTGAATCGCCGTACGCTTTAATGCGAAAACTGGTACCTAAAACCTTCGTTACCAAACCATTGGCATACACCAGGAAAGGATGTGCGGGATCTCTGGCAATATCAAAGAATGCCTCTCCTTCCAGAAACACCTCCCTGCGCTCGCCGTCGAACCGCTCGGGATAGCGGATGCGGCCTTTGGGCGCTAGACTGATCTTGCTGCCGTCGGAAAGTGCCAGCTCGATCGTTTCGGAAGTTGTGTTGATTTTCTCCGCCAGGGCCTCGCTGTGCTCGGTCATCGTGTCCTGCTGCCCTAGCTGCGGCTTTTCTTCCGGCTTGATCGTCACCGAATACACGGCCCAGCCCAGCAGCACGATGAATGCGACCGAAGCCGCGAATTGCATCCAGGGAATAGAAAATACGGGCACCAGCCGGCGTGACGTTCTCACCGATTCTTCCTGCGCCCCGGTAATGCGGCCTACTGTCTGCTTTACCACCTGATTGATCTCCACATCGTCAATCTCGGGCTCATGCAGGCGCAAGGATAGCACAATGGCCTTGGCTTGCTCCACTTTTCCGAGCATTTCGGGGTTGGCGTCAATCCAGTCGTCCCAAAGCGCGTCGGTTTCAGGGGTGGGCGACAATGTCCATTGGCGAAAGAAATCGTCCCAGACAAAGTCTTCAACAGAAAAATCGTTGTAGCGGTCCATACCAGTTCATTGTGTCTGAATGGATATAGACAAAGCCGGGCACCGGATACCAACAATTTTTAAATTATTTCTTCAGAAAAGAATAAAAACAGGCAGATCGGTTGAAGATCTGGGATTTAGAATAGCAATCGCAGCAGAAAAAACAGGAGAAATTCGGCCTTCCAATGCGTTTTCAGGTGCCGGATCGCGATTTGGAGCAGGTTGGAAACCGTCTGCGGCGACACGGCCATCACCTCGGCGATCTGTTCGCGGCTCAGTTCCTGGAAAAATTTGAGGTACACCACTTCCTTCTGCCGGCGGGGCAATGCATTAACCAGCTTTTCCAAATGGTGCGCACGCGAATGCGTCGCTTCGTTACGGATATAGTCGTCCTCCACCGAAAACTCGATCTCGAAATAGTCGTCCTCATCGTGCAATGCCTCACCGCCTACCCACGAGCGCGACGATACCTGCCGGTGCATGAGGCGCCGGAGCGACGCCATGAGGTAGGGCTTCACCGCCGCATCCGGATTGAGGTTGTCGCGCTTTTCCCAAAGCACCAGAAACAGGTCCTGAATGCTGTCCTTGACGAGTTCGCGGTCTTTGGAAAACTTGCTGCCATACCTGAAAAGCAGGCGAAAATTGTCCGACATCAGCTTTTCGAACGCACGCACTTCCCCGGCCAGGAAATCCTGCCAGAGCACGCGGTCTTCCGGAAAAGAGGACGATGAATTCATAACTTATTGAAAGGGACGACTAAATAAGTCAAACTTAACCGCAAACTCAATTTATTTTACAAGATTAGTTTAATTGAATCAGGTTATCGTCCTATCTCAACCTTTATTCGGTCATCAGTTTAAGTGCCTGGCAATGACCATCCTGGCTTTGAAATTGTAAAATATAAATGCCCGATGCAACCGGAGTGAGCGGTTTCAGAATAATCCTTTCCGGCGATTCGACCACCGTTACAGATGGCAACACCTTGCCGTTCAGATCGATCACACGCACAGTGGCGGCCAGTACCCCTTTCGCCGAAAGTGTGATATGATCGCGCTTTGCCGGGTTCGGTGCAATGAAGAATGCATGCTCAACTCGTTCAGGTTTCCCGTCATCGATCGTGATTTCATCGATCCGGATAGTGCCCACACCATTCCGATAGCGCATTTCGAAGTTGGAAAGCTTGGTTTGGGAATGTGCCGAAGCTCCCGGATATGCCGTGGTATTTCGCGCCACGGGTGCATCATCCACCCACAGATCGTAGGTACCCGGCTGCGCGGTTTCCTCCGTAGCGGAATTAACGCGGTATTTCAAAGGCGCTTCCGAATTATTCAGGGCCCAGGTAATGGTTACCTGCTGCTTTTCGGCACAGGTTTTACTCACCTGCCTGGTTTCCAGATCTTTGACATTGAAGCCGTCTTCCAGAAAATTCAGCGAGCATTTCGCAAACATCAGTCCATTGCCCGGAAAAGAGTTGTTGACCGGATTAAAATCTTCACCCGCATACAAGTACAGGGCATTCAACGCGGGCGCCTGGATGCCCTCAACGCTCAGTTTGATCCGAACAACCAGCGTTTCCGGGTTAGGGGTAAACGGCGTGGCCCGCATGGCACGTATAATACCCCCCGTTGCCGAATCCAGCCGGCTGCGCGTAAGTTCGAGATAGCCCTTGTGAAATTTGTGGTAGGATAATGCAGGTGCCGTGAGAATGATGTGGCTGAACTGGCCGGTGTCGGGCTGCGGGTTGATCAGGCCGGTAGTCTGGCTGAAATCCTGGTGGAAGTACACGGTTTGGGCGCTGCTCGCAAATGAGAGTAGCGCGAATGCGAGTGTGAGGTATCTGTTTAGCATAAACGGGTTTGTGGTTTATGCTTTTAGACGTGGGAGGTTTGAGATGGTAACGGGTTGTAGAAGTAAAAATTTTTAATGCCACCAAGACACGAATGAACACGAATGTCTCTTCGTGTCTGTTCGTGTCTTGGTGGCATATTAAACTAGCGGCTCCGCCCGGCGTCACGAACCTTTTCCAGCTCCGAAGCCATGGCCTTCACCTTGGCCGGGTACTTGTCCGCCACGTTATTTTTCTCGCCGATATCCTTACTCAGATCATACAACTGAGGCTTAGGATTAGCCCCGGTTTCGATGTTGGTGAGCTCGGCAACCGCCTTGCCTTCGCGCGGCTCGATGTATTTCCAGTTTCCCTGCGTGATCGACAATGCCCCACCCTGCTTGATCAGCCAGGTGCGGCCTGTCTGGCTTTTACCAAGCATCGCGTCCATGACGTTGAAACTGTCCACCGCCTCCTCGCTTTCTGTTTTCTGCTGGAAGAAATGGGCGAAAGAAGCCATCATATCGATCTGGCAGATCAACGCATCCGAAACTGTCCCAGGCTTGATCACCTGAGGCCAACGCGCCAGCCAGGGTACTCGCGTACCACCCTCGAATGCGCTGTATTTGCCGCCCCGAAGCGGGCCTGCGGCGTTGTGGCCTTTCGCCAGTTCTACGGCGCGGTCGGCATAGCCATCATCCAGTACGGGACCATTGTCGCTGGAAAAGATTACCAGGGTATTTTCGGCGAGTTTGAGTTCATCGAGCTTTTTCAAAATCTCACCTACCGTCCAGTCCATTTGCAGGATCACATCGCCGCGTAACCCCATTTTGCTTTTTCCTTTAAACTGCGTGCTCGGCATACGGGGAACATGGATGTCGTTCAGCGAAAAATAGAGAAAGAAAGGGCTTTTGCGGTTCTCCTCGATGAATTGTTCGGCCTTGCTCAGGAACACGTGTGCCACCTCCTCGTCGGTCCAGCGTGCCTGCTTGCCGCCCGTCATCCAGCCGATTCGGCCGATACCGTTCACAATTGTATTGTTGTGACCGTGATTGGGTGATGCCGGCAATTTCAGCAAGTCCGGGTTTTCGAGGCCAGTCGGCTCATTACCGATTTTCTTCGAATAGTCCACCTCGATGGGATCGGCCGGATCGAGGTCCTGCACGTCGCGATTTTCCACAAACACCGTAGGCACACGGTCCGAAGTTGCCGGGAAAAAGAATGCATAATCGAAGCCAACCTCGTTAGGGCCTTTGGTAATGGGTTTATTCCAATTGATCTGCCGGTTCGTTTCGCCAAGGCCCAGGTGCCACTTGCCTACCGAGGCTGTCTTGTAACCTGCATGCTGAAATACCGCCGGCAATGTCAGCTGGTTAGTCGGGATAATGAGCGATGCGTCACCGGGGAGTACGCCCGTGCCTTTCTGCCGCCACGGATACTTTCCCGTCATGAGTGCGAATCGCGAGGGCGTACACGTGGCCGAGCTCGCATGTGCATTGGTGAAGCGGATACCTTCCTTGGCAAGGCGGTCCAAATTCGGCGTACTGATTTTCGTAGCGCCATAAGCGCTCAGGTCGCCATAGCCGACGTCATCGGCATAGATAAAAACAACATTGGGCTTGGACTGTCTTTTCTGCGCCCTGACGACAAACGGCAACAGCAAAACCGCCGCCAGCAGCCACGACGTCATGAAAGCGTACTTCAATTTCATAAGGTTGGGGTTAAGAATTCAGGCTGTGAAGATATGTAATAGTACAATTTCATCACGGAAAAACACGGAATTTACCTACGAACAGTCGTATTTTTCAAGGTTATCACGGCTTGTTAACTAGCAAAGGCTACATTCGGTTTCGGGAAAAACAGGGGCAGTAAACGAAAGAGCCCGGAATGGCTTCCGGGCTCTTTCGCAGTTTTATAGTTGATACTAGCTGCTCTTCTCGCTGGTCAACTTCTTAATCAAATCCACCTCAGCCTGCTTGTAAGGCGTGCCGTCTTTTCTGAAAATGTCGTGGAACCACAGGTCCGGCTCCTTGGTATAGGTCTTTTTCCAGCTGTCCCATGGGTAGATGGTCTGTGATTTGCCGTCTACGAGTCCCCAGTTGATGGCGCCTACATTGTATTTCTTCGCGATGGGCAGCGAGGTTTCGAAGAAGCTGCCGTTTCCACGTGACATGTATTCGGTACAGATCAGCGGGCGACCGTAAGGTTCCAGCCATTTAATGCGCTTCTCAAACTCCTGTCCATTCTCGTAGTTGTGGAATGTGATCACGTCCGACTGCTCGATTTGTGCTTTTTCGATCGGTTTCAGCTTCTCAGGTGAAGACCAGTCGCCGGCCCAAACACCCGAAGACAATGGCTGCGACGGGTTCACGGAACGGGCCCATTCAAATGATTTAATCATCAGCGGCAACACGTAATTCACTTTATTAGGCAGCTCCACTTTGCCGTAAGAGCTGTTGTTGGTATTGTCCGGCTCGTTCCAGATGTCCCACATCAGCACGCGGTCGTCGTTCGCGAATGCGGCAACGGTACCTTTCACATATCTTTCCAGGCGCGGGTATTGTGTGCTGTCCTTCAATGCTTCGAAACCAGGGTTTTGTACCCAGCCGGAGTTGTGAACGCCGGGTTTAGGATCGCGCTGCTTGCCCAGCTTCGGGAACGGGTCCCAGCAGGAATCGAACAACACAAGTACCGGTTTGATATTGTGCTTTTTGGTAATGTCCAGGAATGTATCGAGGCGCTTGATAAAGCCCGCGGAGTCTTGCTGATAGAGCAGGTCGTGCAGGTACACCCGCATGGTGTTCATACCGATATTCTGCGCCCAGCCCAGCTCTTTATCAATAGTAACCGTGTCGAATGACTCTGCCTGGAACATTTCGAGCTGGTTGATGGCCGTGCTCGGCAGGAAATCGGCGCCTACGAGCCAGCCTTGTTTGGCATACCACTCCTTGGCTTGCTCTTTGGTCCATATTTCACGCCCGGCGGCGGCTTGTTCCTGTGCCCGGGTATCTTCTTTTTGCTCGTCGGCTTTCTTGGCGCAGTTCTGCAACATGAGGCAGGCCGCAACAGCCCAGATCGTCGTTTTTAACAATTTCATCAGGTTTTTGGAATTGGTTTTGTTATTTAAAAAGCGGTGCAGGCTTATTTTCTAAGCTCGGTTCTGCATTGGAAATTTCCGGCCAGCCATTTTCCCAGGTCAGCTTATCGAGCATCAACACCCGGCGATTGGCACCGGTGGATACCCTCGGTTCCGCCTTGCTGATCGCGTGGTACAGGAGCCAGTCGGTGCCGGCATCGTCGGTAACCCAGCGTGCATTATGCCCCGGACCGGCGTATACATCGTTTCCATGCAGCAAAATCGTACCGGTGCCGCGCTCCTTCAAATCTTTGCCATCATGGTCTAGAAACGGACCGAAAATAGATTTGGAGCGACCCACACGTACATGGTACTTACTTTTTTCAAACTCGCAGCAGCTTTCCTTGGACCCTAAAAAATAGTAGTAATCCCCCTTTTTCTGGATCATTACCGCTTCGAAATCGCCCGCTGCCACTTTGAATTTCCTGGAAAGATCCGGTACCGACTTACCGTCTGAGGACAGCTCCACGCCATAGGTACCCTGGGAAGGTTTGTCGCTGAAGCTACCCCAGAAAACATATTTTTTACCATCTGCTTCCAGGTAAAAAGGGTCAATGGAGTTGGGGACTTCCGCATCCGCACTCGTAAACAGCTTACCCTGGTCCGCAAACGGGCCGGCCGGAGAATCGGCAATGGCAAGCCCTACGCCCGGGTTCACATCCCCCCAGGTTGAATAGGCGTAATACATGTGGTATTTGCCATTCACCTTCGCTACATCCGGCGCCCATATGCCCCCTTTCTCTTTCCAGGCAGGTTTGGCCGCGAATGCTTCTTTCACGTAATCCCAATGCACGAGGTCTTTGGAACGAACAATAGGCACGAGCCGCGAGCCGTTCCCATCGCCCCAGTCGTCCTGCGTGCCGTAGGCGTAAAAGTACCCGTCGTCACCCTTCACGACCGTCGGATCGGCAAGAATAGGTTCAAAAACCGGGTTCTTATATTCTTTGTCGCCGGGGCCGGGGCCATCCGGTCCCAGGCAGTTCAGCATCAAAGGTAATACGAGTGACAAGATCGGTCTGATCATTTCCATTTCAGTTTAATATCGTTATTCGAGCCAGACGATCTGGGTGAATGCGCCGTTGGCGGCCACATCCCAAAGTTCTACCCGCAGCCATTTCCGGCCTTTCATATTTTGGGTAAACTTAAAATTTTTCTGTCCGAAAGCTTGTGTGTCGTTCAAATTAATGACGTCGTGGAAAACTTCCTTGCCATCGCCCGAGATCACTTCCGCGCGATTGAGCGGGAAAGTCCACCGGGCGTCCAGGGTAATTTCCACATTCCCTTTTGCGTCCGGTTTCGTCGTTTCGCCTGGCGCCGCCTTGTTCACCTTAAATGCCGGGAGCAGGACCTCTCCGGTGGTGACGAAGAATTTCCCTTTCCGCATGGCATCCAGCACAGGCTGCCAGCCATCTTCGAAGCGGGGCAGCTGATCGAGTTGCAGGTAATTGACATTCAAATGCCCGTAGAGTTCGTAGTCGGGCTCAATGCGAAAGAGGTCAGCTTCGGCAAGGACATTCTTTTTGTACCCCCAGTTGGCCATATCGTCCATCAAATCGAGGACGCGCTTGCCGAGTTTCGGCTGTGACAAATCGGCCGGCATCGCTTTCCAGGCGGCGCCGAGAAAATGGTCGGATTTGTAAAATGCTTCGGCCTTATGCTTGTCGGGGAAGCCCGTCGAGCCCTTCGTACGTGCGTGTGCGGTCCATGCGAGGCCGTTTTCCATTTCCAATAATTGCTGCATTTCCTCCTTGTTACCAATGCGGTACACCTTGCCGTATTCAGGATGGTCTTCCACAAATGGCTGGTCTTTCTCGCGCGACATCAGCCAATAAACGGGTTTTGGAAAAATATTCATCCAATGCCCGCCGAAGAAATTGTTAGGCTCTTCGCCCGGCAGGAGCAAGAAATTACCGCCCGAAAGTCGTACACATTCTGCAAACATCATTTTCAATTCCGGCCAGCGTTTAGCCTCCGGTCCGCGAGGGCTGCCAGGACCGTGGAATTCGGCCAAATGCACGATGTTGACCCCGGTGTTCCGGAATGCTTTTACAAATCCAGGCATATCCGGCAATGGCTTGCGCGTGAGCACGTCGTCCACATGCTCCTGGTGAAAGTGGCTCGACATAGTGTAGTAACCGGGAATCGGCTCATACTTATCCGAATGCGTGAATGCCTTCACATTTTCAAGCACCTTACCATCCTTTTCCCGGCTCAGCAGACAGAAGAAATTGTAGCGTTGCTGCGTTCCCGGAGGCGCATTGAACCACGGTACCCAGCGACGGTCGCCGAGCAAGTCGTGCCGAATACCGATCCCGAAACCAGGCAGCAGGTTCCGGTAATTCTCGCCGTACCAGATGTGTTCGAGGTTATAACAATTATCCAGCGGATAGAAATACTGGTGCGGGGCCGGGAAAACGGCGAGGTTACCTTCCTTTCCCTGACCGATTATCGTGCGGTATTTCACGGCCATCATTTCGACCGTATCCATTTTACTCACCGCCGCATTGCGCATAAAATCTTCGGTATCGGCCCAGAAAAGCTTTTGCCACGTCGTTTCCCGCGAGGTAAGACCGATGTCGTAAATCACAGCCAGCAAATCGACGTTCGTGGACATCACTGCTGCTATGTTCATCAGCGGGCTTCCATTATACAGCGTGAATTGAATCGAGCCGGTGAATGGGCCTGCCTGTGCGCCGTTGACGGTAATTTCGGTACGGGAGCCATTGCTGGCCACTTTTACATCCGTTTTATCCAGCTTCACCGCGTAGCTCTGATATTTCTGATAGGCGGTTTTATCGAAGAAAATATTCCAGCCATTCTGCGAAACCAGATCACGCTTGCCCACGGTGAGAATAATGGCCGGATCCAGGTTTTTCGCGATGGTATATTGTTTTTCCTTTGTACCAATGCCCAGGCTGCCGATCAGCGGGTTGGTTTTATTTAAATCAATGGAAACCTTCGCGTTCTCCGCGTTGCCGGCGGGCCATTCGACGTTCAGCATTGCGCCGCTCACGGTCGCCTGGACGCCGCTTTTCTTGTCAAAACCTTTCAAATCGACGGGTACCTGCGCTTGCAGGTTCAGCGCTATGACGGACAAGAAAACAAACAGGATCTTACGCATTGACAGTCGTATGTGTTGGAACAAACATTTTTTGGTAGAAGGCGAGCCCTTCTTCGGCCAGCTCATCGGCGCTGTTTGTCAGTGGCCGCCAGATGCACGCCGCACGTGCGAGTTCTTTGGAAGGTTGTCCGAAGGTTTCGATCACCACCGCGCCGTCGTAGCCGATGTCGGCAAGCGCCTCCCGGACGCCCTGCCATTCCAGGTGGCCGGTGCCGGGCGTGCCGCGATCGCTTTCGTTACCTTGTACATGACAAAGCAAATCTTTCCCGATTTTCCTGATCGAAGCCGGAATATCTTTTTCCTCGATATTGGAATGAAAGGTATCCAGCACGAGTTTCAGGTTGGGATTTCCGACCTCGTCCAAAATCGACAATGCCTGGTCCACGGTATTCACCATATCGGTTTCAAAGCGGTTCAAGGGTTCGAGGCCGAGCGTCACCCCGCAATCCCCGGCGATTTCACTTACTTCCTTTAAAATATCCACACACCACGCACGCTCCTGCTTTTTTTGTTCTTCGGATACAATACGCGTCTTGCCGACGGCCGAATAAACCGGTCCGCCAAACAGGGGGCTTTCCATTTGTTCGGCAATGCGGATACAGTCGATAATGTACTGTTTGCCGATCGCACGAAATGCGGGATTGGTGCTGGAAATATCCCGCTCCGGCCCGAATGCGCCGCTGATGGTGATTTTCAGGTCGAGGTCGCGGGCGATGTCCCGGATGAGCTTCCAGTCGATAATGCTTGTGTCTTCCACAGCTATTTCGATGATATCATAGCCCATATTTTTGACCTTCGTGAGCAGGTCGATGTTGGCCGTTGAAAACGGGGATACCCAGATGAATGTGCTGGCTCCGAATAACATAAGGGTTCAGGTTTAGCAAAAAGCCAGGTTTTGAGGCCTGGCTTTGATGTTAGTATCAATTATTCTTCAAAACTCGGCACATTCACACGGATGCCGCCCTTCATAGCCGACTCGTGTGCGCAAATGCCCGCGCAGGTGTAGTTCGCCGCTAATGCCGCGTCCACCGCCGAATCACGGCCTTCCACGATCGCCGCTACGAATTCCTGTACCAAATGCGGGTGCGAGCCGCCGTGTCCCGCGCCTTGAAGGAACGAAACGTGATTGGGATCATCGATTTTCTCACGCTTGGTGAAATGTTTGATCGGTTCGATCAGCAGCTCATCCGTGTCCGGCACATTAATGCGGGCCGCATTCTCCCCGCCGTCGAAGATCACGTGCTCTTCATCCTGCAACTGCTCCCATTCGAACGACATTTTGGTGCCGTACACATCGTAGCTCTCGCGGTACTGGCGCACCACGTCAAACAGCGAGCGGGTCGCTTCGGCAACCACGTCGGAGCCACGCAAGGTAAATGTGGCTGTTTCCACCGCAAATGGTGATCCATAGCGGCTGGCGAGATCCTCGCTCAGCCGGCCAGAACCGTGACAAACCACGGTTTCGGCAATGGTATTATTGATTTTCAAAAGCGGGGAAATGGCGTGGGTACCATTCAGCATCGGCGGGTAGCCTTTCCAGTATTCGCCCCAGCCTTCCATGCTCATATCCTGGATGTGCGAGCCGCGCACGAACTGAATGCGGCCTAGCTGGCCCGTTTGCGCGAGGTTAAGGCCGTAGAGGAATTCGCGGGTATAGAGCGCGGTTTCCATCATCATATATACCTTGCCCGAACGGCGCTTGGCCTCCACAATAGCCTTGCAATCCTCGACGGTCATGGCCATCGGGATGGTACAGGCGGTGTGCTTATTGGCATTGAGGGACGCCAGGGTCATGCGTGCGTGATCGGGTACGGGGGTTACCACGTGTATCGCGTCCACGTCGTCGCGCTGGGGAACGTCTTCGAAATGCTCGAAAACGAGGTTAGGGTCGAGATTGAACTTGGCAGTCAGCTCGTCGCGGGTCTGTTTGCTGCGGGTACAGATCCCCACCGCCTTAATATTCGGGTGGCTTTGATAAATGGGGATAAACTCTTTCCCGAAACCCATACCCACGATAACTACTGTGATTTGCTTGTCGCTCATTGCTTTTTTTGATTAATTAATTTCTAAAATCCCCGGGTTAAAACCCGGGGGCAAATGGATGTTGGAGATTGATTTTTCATCGGTGGCGCCAGTTGGGGCATATTTTATGATCATCTTTTTGATCTCACTTGCCGTCGGTTTCAACCGACGGACTGAGTTAGTCAAGAGCTTGTTTGAGCATTGTCAGTCAAGAGTTTTTTGAGCATTTTTAGTCAAAAGCTCATCTGAGCATTCTCAATCAGAAGCTTGCCTAAGCATTAGCTGCTACTACTTCTCTTTTCATCTCCCAGCCGCCCACTGAACAGCATTTCTCAGAATAGTCTGATAAGGCTCGATCGTATGCGACTTGGCATCGTGCCCCAATGCAATGCCCACTATCCGTCCTTTGGGATATTTCACGATGAAAATGCTGGGGAAAACCTTGTCGGAATTCTCTGCTTTGGCAGTAGCCAGCACCTCGATCGGCGTGCCGGCTGCATCCGATTTGAAATAATACAACTCATCATCCAGCTTGAAACTCGCCGGAACGCCCTTGGTTACCGGGTGTTTGCCGGTAATAGTCACTTCAAACGGGCCGTATTTGTCATGCCCTTTCGAGCCTCCGCCTACGAGTTTTTGATTGTATTCCGGCCAGTCGGCCCAGTTGTACCAAAGTGCGGGGTGCGCCAGTACCAGGCCTTTTCCGGCATCCGCGAATGCAAAAATGGCTTTGCGGGTAGCATCGTCGGCAATGGGCTGATTGTTGGCCAGATACAGCACGTCGATGTCTTTCAACTTGCCCAGTATTGCCGACGGGTCGCTGGTGTATTCCACTGTTGCCAGACCACCTTTTTGCAGCGTTTGTACATCCTCCTGCTTGTACCACCGGTCGAAATCGTGCGAAGAGCCGCCACCCACGAGCAGCACGCGGATCGCCTTTTTCTTTCCAGGCTTTTCGGCCATCGCACTATTGGAAATCATGGCTAACAGAATCAATAATGCGGCAATGATCTTCGGAGTTGAATGCTTCATTTTTAAAGTTTAGAATTTATGAATTTAGAATCTCTGAATTCTCATTTGGTAACCCGCAGGATGCCATTCATACCGCGCCAGTGGCCGGGGAATGTACACACGTAAGGGTAGTCACCGGGTTCGCTGGGGACTGTAAATTCCAGCGTAACGGTTTCGCCCGTATTCACCAGCCTGGTCGAGAACAGTACTTCCGGTATCTTCGGAACGTATTGCATTTCAGCTGCTTTCGGATTAGTAAGAAGTTCGTCTGCGGCCTTCCCTACTTTTTGCAATGTGCCCGGTTTGATGACCAACAGGTTGTGCTGCATACCGTCCGGGTTTTCAAGATTGATCACCACTTTCTGGCCTGCCTTCACGGTGATCAGCTTTTTATCGTATTGCATGATCTCCTTTTCCACTTTCAGCTCAATGACGGTGGCGTTGGACGCAGCGGTTTTTGAAACAGGCCGGGTGGAGGAAGTGCCATTTCCACTCCCTTCATTCGGGCGGTTCAGTTCGAGAGAGGCTTTTTGGAAATTACCTACAAACCCGAACCGTCCTTCATAATCTCCGATTTTGTCCTCGCCCTCCATATCCTCGCCTGTCCGCACCGAATTGCTCAGCGGCGCATTGAAAAGCATATGCGCTTTGCCGGTAGCTGCCTCTTTCCCATCGATATCAATGCGGATGTTACCGCCTTGTGTGAGGCTTGCCACTGCATCAAACTTGTCGGGCAATGGCGCGGTGGTGGCTGCCTGGCTGAGCATACCGTGCTGCCTGACGGCCATGACGAGCTTGCCATCCTGAATGTACAATGCATAACCACCATCCTTACCGCCCTGGCCCGCGATGAAACCTTGCAATGCACGATCGCGGCCTTTGGTAATAGTAGCCCGGATCGTGATTTCCTTCCCTGAAACATCGGGCGGGAATTGCAGCGTATTTCTTCTTCCCAGTGGATAAACCTCCTTGTTCAATGCGTCTGTCAGCTGTGCGGTGAATGCGGATGGCTGCGACTTGCCTGCAGCCGCCAGGAAGCCTTTCTCATGCTGGATAGCGGCTGCAAGGATGGCGCGTGAAAGCCAGGGATCTTTGGCATTCTGCTCGTCGAGGGAAGCCTGGTAAATCGCCGCACCTGCCTTTTCGGAGGCGGGCAGTTCGGCGATAGCCACCAATACGCCCAAACGGGTGTTCAGGTTAACGTCTTTGATACCTTTTTCGAGTATTTCAAAGCTCTGGTCCTGCTTTGGCAAAACGCTGGCTGCCGCTTTGCGCACCCCTGCCGCCGGGTGGGTTAGTGCTTTGCCCGCCACCTGCAATGCCTCCGCATTCGAACCGTCGAGTGCGCCCAGGCCGTGCAATGTCCATAATGCATGTACGGCCGGGCTGTTCAGGCCAATTTCATCGACTTTCGGATTGTTAATGATTTTGTACAGATCCGGCAGCACCGACAGTTTCTTCGATTCCACAAGCAAGCGCTGCGCCGTCATCCGCCAGAACATATTGTCGTTTTCCAATGCCGCTACCAGTCCCGGAAGGTCGTCTTTCGACAGTTTCAATGCGGGCGATTTCTTGCCGTTTTTATAAACAATCCGGTAAACACGGCCGTGGTTCAGGTCACGCATCGGGCTGCTGAATGCATTGCCGGGACCGTGCGGCTGCTCCTCAAACGGCAGAATGAATTTCGAAGGCGATTGCGCCGGTACGAACACATTGTGCTGGATAATGAAGTTGTACCAATCGGCTACCCAAACGGCTCCGTCCGGACCTACTTCGGCCTGCACGGGACCAAACCATTCGTCGGAGCTCGCCATGAAATTCCAGCCGTCTTTTTCCTTAAAACCTGCGCCGTCGGGTTCGACAATGGCTTTGTGGATCAGACGGATCGTCGGCTCGGTCACCAGTGCGATGCGGTTCCAGTATTCTGTCGGGTAGTTTCTGGCTGTGTAAAAATGGTGGCCTGCGGCGGAGGTAAACCCTCCTACTACATCTACCTGCCGCAAATTGGGCGTTACAGCATGTGCATCGTAATGCCCGTCGATCTTCTGAATGGCTTGTACAGATGGCTGCTCTTCACCCAACGTGCGTTGCATGAGTCGCCCCGGCATGGAAAAGAATGCGCTGTGCGTGTTATTGGCCGTAGAAAGGAACACATTGTTATCCTCCGTAAAACCCAATCCCCAGGTATTGTTGCTGCTGCTGCCCAGGTATTCAAACTCCCCGCCGTCCGGCTTGAAGTGGTAGAGCCCCTGTGAGAAGCTCATCTTTTTGCCGTTAATTGTTCCGTTAAATGCCGAGTAGCCTAATACGCCCCAGATCTTGTTATCAAAACCGTATTGCCGGTTGGACGGACCCGCATGGGTGTCGTTCTTGCCCCAGCCGGTCATGATCACTTCACGCGTATCGGCCACGTCGTCGCCGTTGGTGTCTTTCAGAAACACGAAATCCGGTGCCATAGAGACGATCACGCCGCCATTGGAAAAGACCATACTGGTGGGAATGTTCAGTTTATCTGCAAAAACGGTGAACTTGTCGGCCTTACCGTCACCATTCGTGTCTTCACAAATCTTGATGCGGTCGTTGGCAGCGCCGTCGGTTTCTTTGAACGTATTGGGATAGTCGACCGACTCGACGACCCATAACCGTCCGCGCTCGTCCCACGACATGGCAATAGGATTGGTAATGTCGGGCTCGGCGGCAAAAAGTTGTATTTCAAAATCCGGCGGGATCTGCGTCAGCTTGTTGGATTCGTCCGGAGAGAGCGATTCCTGCATTTTGGGCACTACGTGCCGTTTGGTATAGTGTGAAATAGTGTCTGAATTGTAAATGTCCACGTCGGGCAGGTTGAGTGCCGCAATTTGCTCCTGTACCCGGTCGCCCACTGCCCATAGCACGCCGTTTCTGACGAGATCGAGGAAGCCCTTGTTGGTCCAGGTGCTATCCTCGTGGCCGTAGGCTGTGTAAAACACACGGCCTTTGCCCTCGTTGCGTACCCATGTGTAGGGCTCGTGTACGTCGCCTTCCACCCGCTCGCCCAGCACGGTCTTGTCGGGGTTCAGGTTTTTGTGAACGTAAGTTTCATCCCAGGTCTGAAAGTCGGTAATGCCTTTCATGACCTGGTGTTCCGGTTTTAGAATAGTGTTTTTGAATGAGCCTGTCTTGTGCGAAGCAAACTGGCCGCCGATGGTTTTGATATACCAGGAAGAATTCCTGAAACAGCCGGACGCCGAATGAATGGGGATCAATCCTTTACCACCTTCTACGAACGCTTTCATGGCGCTTTCCTGTGAGGGAGAGAGCGAATCGTGGTTTGCATAGATAATCAGCCCGTCGTATTTTTTAAGGTTTTCGGGGTTGATATCGTTCAGATCGGCGGTGTAGGACATGTTGACGCCGCTTTTGAACAGCTTGATCGACAGCCAGGGCGCATACTTGCCCGAATCGTGGTGCTTGCTGTTGTGCCCCAGGAACAGTACTTCGGCCCGGCGGCCTTTGGAAGCACCGGCCTTCACGGCCGATGATCCGACGGTCGGCCCCGCCGTCTTACTCTTTGCACATGCCAGCGCGATGAGCCCGACGAGCAGGAGCGCAATGTAATTCCTCATTCAAATTGGTTTTTAAAGAAACGTTTCGGTTTTAGTATTGAAATCAACCTTTACAAATTGACTTTCTGGACAGGCGAGAAAACCATATCCTCCACATCTTTGATCTTCACACCCACCCTCGCGAACACGTAGTTCTGGGCAGGCGAAAGCGTAGGTACCGCAGCTGTGAGATTGATCGCGTTCAGGTCTTTGATATCGGCCCCGGGGATGTCTGTCACAGCCACGTTGGTAGCGCGGGCAACAAAATCTGTTTTGTTCACATACAATGAGACCCTTTCAATGTCTTTACCCTCGGTACCGGTCAGGATTTTTTCAAGTTTCAGGGAAACATTCACCTTACTTTCCCCCCCGGAGAACTGCGGCGTGCGGATCATGTAATAAGGTGTAACTTCCACGTCGAGCTTCTGGCTGCCTGCCAGTTTCACGAACAATGTGTCTTTGGCAGCAGCGTCTTTCACAATGGTCTTGAACGGTCCTCGGTTTCTGGGAAAAACCAGTTTGTAACTCCCGTCAAACAAAAGCGCCGAATAGGACCCGTTCTGCGAAATGGGTGCATCGATGGGCGCCAGTTTGCCAAAGCCCGGTTGCCAGAGTTGCAGGCGCACCTGCCCTTCCTCCACGCCGATGGGTTCACCTTTGTACACGATCTGGCCTGAGAGTGTCGATTTAGGCTCGGCATAGTTGTCCTTTTCGCAAGCCGACAGGAGCGCGACCATCGCAACAAGCGGCATAATATGAAATCTGATCTTCATGATATCTTATCGTTTGAATGTGATGGCCTAGTGGTTCGGGTTTCTGACGAGCTTCGGGTTGTTGCTGATGATAGCGTCGTCGATGTACGAATAGTAGTTTCCAAGCTGGAAACGGTCGGCACCGGTAACACGGCTGAGTTTGACCTGCTTGTAAATCCATTTCCCGTTATTGGGCGAGCCCGGATCATAGATTTTATATGACCACAATCCCCAGGGCTGCGTGTTGCGCTTAACCGCTTTGCCCAGGTCTTTGGAAAGTTCTGCCGCGGTAATCGCGTTGCCGTCCAGGATCTGATGCGCAATGCGCCATCTTTTCATGTCAAACAGCAGGTGCCCTTCGAATGCCAGCTCCACGCGGCGCTCGTGCACAAGGCGGTCGAAGTTGATTTCCGAAGCTTTCAGCGGCGTCACCAATCCGGCGCGGGCGCGGACCTGGTTCATATAACCAGCCGCTTCCGCTGCCTGGCCGAGCTCAAATGCAGCCTCGGCCGCATTCAGCAGCACTTCGGCATAACGGTATCGAACGAGCCACACCTCGCTGTTCACGCCGCGCTGCCCTGAACCTACCACGGGATCGAGGTATTTGCGGAGGTAGAAGCCGGTTTGGGCCGTAAATTCAAAGCCGTCGATGGGGCCGTCGAAACCTACTACCTGTTCCGGTACCGTTTTGCCGGGAAGTGTTTTCTGTGCACCGCGGTCGTCGCCGCTGATGATCGTGCCATTACCCAACTGGTAGCCTGCCCAAATATCCACTTTCCGACCTTTAAACGTGGTTCCCGGCAGCATTACCGTGCCGCCGAGGCGTGCGTCGCGACCTGCGAAAATATCGGTCTGATCCGAATAGTAGATAGGGGTCCCGTTTGCATTGGCCGTCGGGATCGGCGCGAAGGTGTTGTCCAGTTTTTCAAATGCCTCCACGAATTGCAGCGACGGGTTAATGCGGCCGCCCTCCTCTTCCTCTGCGCCGTAGCGGGGCTGGTTCCAGCCGGTGAAATAATGCACTTTGCCGCTTTGCAATTTAAAATCCTCCACAAAAATCACTTCCGGATTGTTGGCCTTGTCATAGAAAATGCTGGCGAAGTTTTCGGAGAGATCAGGCTTTTTGGTATACAATGCATAAGCCCCCGCATTACCTGAAATAATCTCTTTGGCAGCCGCCAGTGCTTTGGTATAGTAACCATTCGCCGCGCTGGCCGGAATGCCCACCTCGCCGCCCGGCAGCGAAACCTGGGGTGTATTCACGCCGTATTTCGCGATGGAACCCGCGTAAATCGCCGCCCGGACTTCCATGGCCAGTGCCGCCGCTTTGGTTGCGCGGGATTTCTCACCTGCGCTCGCCGGCAGCTTGTCTTTTATTTCTTCCGCCTCTTTAATGACAAAATCGTAAATCTCCGACTCCTTGGCGCGCGGGTGCTGCAGATACGAAGGGTCTCCGCTGAAATCGTACACCATCGGTTCGAGGATCAGCGGCACGCCGCCCATTCTTTTCACCAATTCGAAGTAGTAGGAAGCCCTCAGAAAGCGCGCTTCGGCCAGGTAGCTTTCGCGAACAGCCGGCGTAAGCTTGTCGGCTGCCGTACATTTCTGGATAAAGAGGTTCATCTCGCGGATGTAGCCATAGTCCCACGCACCCCACGACCGTACATCCCAGCCGCTGTTCTGGAAGTTGCCATAACGGCCGGCTTCCGACCAGAATGCCTCGTTGAAGTCGCCTACGGTCGTCCAGCCCGGAACGTCGTTGATCGTTTTGAAAGTCGAGAGATCGACGTAGCGGTTGTACAAATCACCCAGTACCGAGAGTACCTGGCCTTCGTCACTCCATATCTGGTCTTCGGAAAGTTGCCCTGTCGGCGGACGGTTCAGGAATTCGTCGTCGTTACAGCTCCAACCCAGGGTCAATACAGCAATCGATAGTATTTGAAATATCTTTTTCATGTTGAATTCCAATCGGTTTAAATAGATAGGTTGATGCCTATGTTCACGAATTTGTTCTGCGGATACTGCAATCCGTTGTCATTCTCGATTTCGGGGTCAACACCAAACTTCTTCAAGTTGTCGATGGAGAACAGGTTATAACCATTGATATAGAACCTGGCGCGGGAGAGTTTCAGTTTTTCCAAAACCGATTTTGGCAGTGAATAGCTGAGCTCGATCGTCCTTGCGCGGATGTATTTCACATTATGCACCCAGAAAGTGGAATTTCTGTAATTGCTGTGGCCGCCGTCGTTGTAGCGCAGTGCAGGATATTTGCCGGGAATCCACTGGCTGTTCACATCGAACGGGTCAGAGCGGTGCCATCTGTCGAGGAATATGCTGTTCAATGCGCCCTCGTTCTGGTATGGCCAGCGCTGCTCGTAATTCTGGTTCCACGAATACATACCGCCGCCCGAGAAGTCGGCCACAAAACCGATTCCTTTCCAGCTGACAGAGAAGTTCAACCCGAAGTTGACGTTCGGCTGGCCGGTAGCATTGTAGCCGATTGGCCGCTGGTCGTATCCGTCGATCACATGATCACCGTTCAGGTCTTTGTAAATCAAGTCACCCGGCAGCAATGTGCGGTTTCCTTGTCCGTCGATATTGACCGGGTATTCGGCGATCTCCTGCTGCGACTGGAACTGGCCAATTGATTCGAGGCCCCAGAAAATATTGGTGTAACGTTCCTCGCCGGAAGCCCGGTAGCGGTCCCAGGAGTTGTTGAAAATAGGCTTGTAAGACGATACGAACTTGCTCCGGGCAAACGACACGTTTCCACCGATGGAAAAATTGATATTGCCGGCCTTGCCATTGTAGGTAAGCGCGCCCTCCCATCCCTGCTGCGAGTCGCTGTTCACGTTTTCATCGGGCAATGCATAACCCAGTTCGCTGGGAACGAGGATGTCGTATTTGCGGCCCAGCAATCCGGTACGCAGGCGATAGAAGTAATCGACGCTACCGGTGATTTTTGTACCCAGGAACGAAAAGTCGGCACCAATATCGGTGATCTTACTTTTAAACCAGGAAATATTGTTGATGATCTGGCCCTTGTCGCGGCTGGTCACTACCGCATTTCCGCTCAGGATCACGTTGCCTTTGTTGTAGTCGTAGCCGGGCAGGTAAGCATATGGGCTCAGCGGGCGGTTGGGATCATTGTTGAAGAGAATGTTGTCGTCCCCAAGGATACCATAAGACCCTCTGAATTTCAGGTCATCCAGAATGCTGCGCTCGCCGATCAGGTTTTTGAAAAAGGTTTCCTCCGAAATTCTCCAACCTGCCGATGCCGACGGGAAGTAACCCACGCGACGGTCCGGAGCGAACTTCCACGACGCGTCACGACGTGCCGAAACTTCGAGGTAATATTTACCCGCGTAGTCATAATTCACTCTACCGATATACCCTATACGTGCAAGCTCTGTATCGCTGTCATTGTAGGTATCCACGGTGGGGAAGTATATCAAAGGCAATGTATTGGTTTTGGGAACGGCGTGTACCCATTGGTCCTGCACCTGCTCGTCCTGCCACTCGGATACGAGCGTTGCTCCTACCGTGTGCTTGCCGAATGTATTGCTGTATGCCAGCTGGCCCTGGTACACATTGCGCATTACTTTCCGGGTACCGCGCTCGCGCCACGGGTTGGTACTGCCGCCCGTTACGGTGTAGGTATCGTCGGTCGGATTGTAGGTATATGCCTTGTAGGTGTATTCGTGGCCATTCATGACGCGGTCTGCAATGTAGTAGGAATACATTCCGCGGGCCGACAGGCCTTTCACGCCCGGAATCTGGTATTCTGCCGAGAAATTGGTTTGCAAAACGCGCCAGTATTCGGTCCAGTAGCCACCAAGCTTCTTGTTATTGTATGCCCAGTTGGTTTCGTTGTGCTTGATATCATTCAGATACTCAGGATTATCGTTCGCATACGGCCGCTCGAACGGGCGGTTGCGCAGGATCGCGAAGCGGGGCAGCCAGTAGTCGTCACCACCGGGAATACCGGGCTGATCGCGTTTCTCGATACGGCCATTGATCTGCACACCGAGTTTCAGGCGATCGGTAATCTTCGCGTCGACATTGCTTTGAATGTTGGTACGGTCAAATGTAAACTCGCGGCCGAGCACCGAGTTCTGGTGCAGCCTGGTCGCTGAAATGTAGTAGTTGATCTTGTCCGAACCGCCCGTCATATTCAGGTTCACGGAATTCAGCGGCGAATTCTTCTGAACGATAAAGTCTTTCCAGTTAAAGGTCTGGTAGCCGCGTTCGGTACCGGCGCGGTACTTGTCAAGTTCGCCCTGGGTGATCGACGTTTTGCCGTACTGATTCATTTCCGCCTCGGCTTTGCCCAGCATCCATTGGTACGAATCGTTCACCACATTCGGGAACCGCGACCAGTTTTGCCAGCCCGTATAAGCGTCCAGACTTACTGTATTCTTGGCACCCATTTTACCGCGCTTGGTCGTAACCACCACCACTCCATTCGCCGCGCGAACCCCGTAAATGGCCGCAGAAGCGTCTTTCAGTACCGAAATGCTTTCAATATCGTTGGGGGAAATATTGTTGAACTGCCCTGCATCCTGCTGGATTCCATCGATCACGAACAGCGGGTTACCCATGTTGCGGATCTGAATGTTGGCACTTGCACCCGGGCGGCCGTCGGGCATCCGGAACGTCACACCCGGCAGCTTGCCCGCCAGGCCTGAACTCACCGTGGAGCCGCCGTGTACGCGTTCAAGGTCCTTGCTGGTCACCGTCGCGATCGACCCGGTGAGCGACTCCTTCCGTTGGGTGCCATAACCGACTACGACTACTTCTTCCAAAGCTTTGTTATCCACTTTGAGTGTGATATCCAGGGCACTCTGGCCCGCCGGTACTGTAATTTCCTGCGAAAGGAACCCAACAAAAGAGAATATCAATGTATGATCGCCATTGGGAACGGTGATCGAGTATTTGCCTTTTTCGTCCGTCAATGTACCGGTTTGTGTGCCTTTCAATACGACACTCACCCCTGGTAAACCAGAGCCGGTTTCATCTTTCACCACACCTGTAACCGCTTTATCTACCGTAGCGGAGCTGAATTCTACCACCGGTATTTCCTCCGAAACCGATTCCGCCGCAGCAGGTGCAGGATGATCGGGTTTGATCACGATCAGATCATTTTTGATCCGGTAATTCAATTCCAGGGGCTTCAATAAAGCATCCAGAACGGCCGACAGTGAGCCATTTTTAACCCTGATCGAAGCGCGGCGATCAGATTGGATCAATTTTGAGCTGAATATAAACTTGGCATTGGTCTGCTTTTCAAGCTGCGCGAAGATCGTCTTGATCTCCTCGTTCCGGATATCAATGGTGACCTTTTGGCTCAATGCGGATTGAGCCCTCCCGTCGTTCGCCCACGTGATGCCCGCGAACAGGCCTGCCAGGATACATTGCATTAATGTGATTCGCATGAGCTTGATGAGAAAGTCTTCAGGTCGTCGAACTTTTTTCATATTTTTGAATGAATTTGTTGTTTAAGGAGATTATCCAACGAAATCTTCCCCGGTTCATCCATTGTCCAAATGGATGTGCAGTAATGTCCGTTACTGTTGGGGAACCCGGATCAGTCATGCTGGAACATGGCTGGTCTTTTTTATTTTTTGGGCAATACGGTAGCGTTACGTCATAGGCGGCGTTATGGGTAAATTGTTGATATGTGGTGTCAAAAAGCTACTTACATCCTTTTCCCAGGATTGTTATCTGGTTATCGGCCACTTCGTACTGCGCGTCGAGCGCATTGCAGATCACTTCGAGCTTTTCCTTCAAAGGCTGCCCGATCAAAGTTGCATTCAGCGGGCAACTGCCCATTTTTTCCCGGTCGTAAACGATCCGGACATTGTAGGCACCTTCCAGTATCCGGAACACGTCGGAGACCGGGGTCTCATCGAATACAAACTGCTGTTTGGAGACATCCTTGTCCGAAGATGCCGCCACGGCAGCGGGTAGCGGAACAATCTTACCGCTCTCCTTTGAAAATGCGATCCGCTGATCGTGATTAAGCGTCACGCCTTCCAATTCGGGCTTATCCAGTACAGCTTCCTTCTGGCTGTTGTCCAGGTTATTGATGGAAAACACCGACACTGTACCCGTTCGCACCTCTACTTTAATATCCTTGCTCTCCGATGATGCGTCGATGGTGAAACTGGTACCGAGCACCTTGGTGGCCAGCCCGTAACTGTACACCAGAAACGGCATCTGCTTGTTTTTTACAATTTCAAAAAACGCTTTCCCCGTCAGCGTAACCTCTCTCCGCTTCCTGTTCGACCCTTCCGAATAGCTTAGCCTGCCACCGGGTTGCAGCACCACCGAGCTTCCGTCTTGCAGCAATACTGTCATCGGCTTCTCGGTATCATTGTATTTCTGAATGGTGTTGGGTAAATCTGCCTCCTCGCGTACCGCCACTTCCTGCAATGGGCCGTCGGCCTTTTTATAATAGAACCAGTAGCTCACCGAACCAATGCTCAGGATTAATGCTGCTGAGGCAGCCACCCGTGCCCAGCGCCATCCATGCCCGCGGCTTGTTTTAAAAACCGGTACGGGCTCCGGCGTCTTGGTAACCTCATCGTGCATATGACTCTCGACGATACTCCACATTCTGTCGCTCTGTTTCCGGGTTGGCTGATGCCTGCCCGTATCCTTCGCCAGCAGAATGACATACTCCCGGGCGGACTCGACCGTCTTACGTTTCCTAGGGTGTTTTTCCAGGAATGCCTGCCATTTGCGGTCGCTGAGTTCGTCGGGATGCATTACCCAGGCGATAAACTCTTCATTTCTGATCAGCTCGGTCAGAGAATAAGGATCATGCTTCATGTTTCGCGGGATGCAGTTGTCGTCGTTCAGTTATACAGAGCGGCGAAACGCGGATTTGACCTCTCCAAAATGAAATTATTTGGAGAAAAATTTCAAAAAAATAGTAACATCCAGAAAATCAGGGAGGAAATCAGCAGCATTTCCCGGCTCTGGCGCAGGGATGTCAATGCTTTGTAGATGAAATTGCGAACAGATTTTTCGTTCACGCCCATAATTTCAGCGATTTCTTCGATGCTGAAATCGTCGAAGTAACGAAGCGTCAGCGCTTCGAGTTGCCGCTCGGGTAATTGGGCCAACAGCTCCTGGATGCGTTGCGCACGGACGGACGAGGATTCCGCCTCGATCAGGATCGCCTCCGAATTGGTATGGTTTGCGGGTGTGTCTTCATCGTCGAGCTCGCTGATCTCTTCCATCGAAGGAAACTTGTCGAGCGCTACGTGAATGCGGCGGCGCAATGCGCGGTAGAGGTAGAATTTTACGGAAGTCACATGCTCGGCAAGGTTATGCCGCAGCCGCCATATGTCGATAAACACGTCCTGGACAGCGTCCTCTACGAGCGAAGAATTGGGGGAAAGCTTGCTGCCGTAGTTGTAAAGTGTGCGGTGGTATTTCTCAAAAATTGCAGTAAAGGCTTGCTCATCGCCCATGCGAATCCTTCGCCATAGATCATGATCTTTGGTTTCCCCCGTTGAGGTAGCAATTTGCATCACCGCTTCTGTCTGTTTTCGTAAGAAAGCATAAAGCTAAAAATTTATCCTTAAAATACTATTAGGCTATCGGCTATCTTACTTCGGCTGTCGGCTGTTTATGAAAAAAGCTGCCTTGTGGCAGCTTTGGAATGTTCTGTATTTCACCATCAAACCTTTTGCTTTATCTCCTGCACAAATTCAATGGAAACATCAGCCAGCCGTGCGATCTCCTCGTCGGTGAACTGCGTTTCGCGAAGAAGGTTCTGAACAAAGGCGGTGTTACGTTCGAGATGGCCCTTAGCGAGCCCTTGTTCTAAACCCCGTTCCAAACCTTCTTCTATACCGTACTCTTTGGCTTCTTCTTTCACGATATGCAAAATAGCTTCTTCGAATGTCATAGATATATATGATTGATTAACTACACTGTCGATTTCCAGATCTAACTGTACATCCATTTCCTCATCTCCCAACCTTACATAAAATTTCAAAAATTCCATCAATTTTCCAATCTTCCACTTAGGAATATCGCGACTTAATAACCTCTTAGCCAGATCAATTTTCAAACGGTAAAGTTCATCCACCGGAAGCATCTTTCGATTGAGTGCAATTTTTGTTGCCAGCACAACCTGAGCAAACGGATTATCACTCGCCTCCAATTCTTCCTCCGATTGATCCAGCACCTTATAACTGTTAAACCGAAAACAAACACTCGTGCCCAGGCAAGCCTGCTCAAACTGGACAGGGAGGAAATGCCTGTAATCGTCTGTAAGGATGGCGAAAGCGGTAATGGGCTTACGGTGCTTGTCCCATATGCGGTAATAGTATGTAAACATCCGGTCGGGAAAGGCTACGTCACGGTAGCCCTGGACCTCGATGTGTACCAACAGCCAGGCCTCGGCGCCGGAACGGCAATGCACTTTTACGAGCTTATCCACATACCGGATGGCGAATGCGTCGCCATCCGGCGGGAACAGCTGGTCTAGCTCCTGATCGAGGTATTCGAAGCCCTTTTCGAAGTCGAACAGCGTTTCTGCATTGGGGAAGAAAAATTTCAGGAAGTCATCAAAAATATCTTCCAGTATCGATTTCCATAATATATCGTTTCGCTTCATCAAGAAAAGAAAAGGGTGCCGAACATTTAGACGTTCAAGCACCCTTTTTGGTAACGCTATTCTACAAGCTATTTTTTCAGAGTTTACTGAGCTCGTGAACCAGTTTTTCGGTTTCTTCCAGGGATGTTGCCGGGAAGTTGGCGATCCGCAGCTGCGTAGCCTTGCCGGCACCATAGCCGCTGCCGATTACCATACCTTTTTCCTTAATGCTTTTGATAATATCAGCCGACGGAGCCTCGGTATCGGTCACGATCACCGTCTGCGAGCGAAGGGCTTTCTCTTTCACAAATGCAGAGAAACCGGCTGTTTTCTCAATAAACTTGTAAAGTAAACCTGCTTTGTGCTCCGTCTCTTTACGGATATTCTGTATACCGATACGGTTCATATCTTCTGCTATTTTGCCCAGCAGATAAATAAGCATCACGTTCGGCGTCGCAGGCGTTTCGTTGTTTTGCGCATTCTTCCAAAGTGTCGGCAGGTCGTTGTGGGCGCCGATGGAATAGGTATTGCGAATGCTTTTCGCTTTCTCCAAACAACGCTCGCTGACAATCCATACACCCAAACCGGCCGGCAAGCCAAATGCCTTCTGCACTGAGAAAAACGCCGTGTCGATAATGTTGTAATCCAGCTCGGGATAAGGTGCGGAAGACACCATATCCACGGCAATGAATTTCGACGGGTTCTTTTGCTTCAATTTATGGATATCCGCCACGGGCATCTGTACGCCGGAACTCGTCTCATTGTGCGTTGTAGCGATCAGTTCCGCATATTCCGGAACTTCAACCTCACCGGCAACGAACCCTTCACCCATCGGCTTTTCAAACTTGTGGGCATATTTGTTCAGCGCATTCGAGTAATCGTAAAACTTCCTGGAAAACGAACCATTCACTAAATGAAAGCTTTCGAGTTCCACCGTACTGAACAAGATGCGTTCCCACGCTTCCGACGCGGAACCCAGAAACAGGATAGCGTGCGTATCAGGTACGTTGAGGAGCGTTCGAAGCTGGTCTACGGTGAATTTATGTAAATCACGGTACTGCTGGCTGCGATGGGAAATCGAGCCTAGCTGCTGTTCGACGAAAGTTTTCAAATGCTGCTCGAATGTCGGGTACAGAGCCGCAGGTCCAGGAGTGAAAAATGTTAATGACATAATTCTCTATGAGTGAATGATCGAATGACTGAATGAGTGAATGAAATTATTTGCAACCGGTCATTGAATCACTTTTTAGTAAAGCATGCGGAAACGAATCGTTCCTTCTACCTCTTTCACTTCCTGGATAAATTCTTCTGTATAATCTTTGGCAATATCCACGATTACATAGCCGATATGCTCATTGGTTTTGAGGTACTGGCCGGTAATGTTGATATTGTTTTTTGCAAAAATCTGGTTCAGCTTAGCCAGTACGCCTGGTACATTGGCGTGAATGTGCAGCAGGCGGTGCGAGTCTTTCAGCTTCGGCAATTGTACTTCCGGGAAGTTCACACTGCCGTAAGAGCTACCGTTGTTCATGAATTCCAGCAATTTGGAAGGTACAAAGTGACCGATATTCTCCTGTGCCTCCTCGGTACTACCACCAATGTGCGGCGTCAGGATTACGTTCGGCAAACCAAGCAGCTCGCTTTCGAACATTTCATCGTTGGTTTTCGGCTCTTTCGGGAATACGTCCACACCCGCGCCGGCCACTTTACCGCTTTTCACGGCGTCGGCCAATGCCTTAATGTCGACCACGTGACCACGTGACAGGTTCAGGAAGATCACTCCGTCTTTCATGAGATCAAACTCACGCTTTCCGATCATGTTGGTGTTTTCCTTCCGGCCATCTACGTGCAGGCTTAGCACATCGGACATGGCCAGCAGTTCTTCCAGGGTATTTACTTTCTTGGCATTACCGATCGACAGCTTTTCAACCGCATCATAGAAATACACATCCATCCCCAGCGCCTCGGCCACCACGGAAAGCTGCGTTCCAATGCTTCCGTAACCGACCATACCCAGCTTCTTGCCGCGGATCTCGAAGCTGCCGTTAGCCGATTTATCCCAGATACCCTGATGCAGCTGGTTGCTTTTGCCGACGATATTACGGATCAGCAGGATCATTTCACCCACCGCCAGCTCCACTACAGAACGGGTGTTGCTGTAAGGCGCATTGAACACCGCGATACCTCTTTGGGCAGCTTCGTCAAGGTCGATCTGGTTGGTACCGATACAGAATGCACCGATCGCCATCAGGCGGTTGGCATTTTCCAGTACACGTTTGGTAATGGTGGTTTTAGAACGGATACCGATAATGGATACGTCCTTGATACGCTCGCAAAGCTCGTCCTCGTCGAGTGCACCTTTTACGAACTCCACATTGAAACCTTCTTCCTCAAATGCCTTGCGCGCAACGGGGTGCACGTTTTCCAAGAGCAATACCTTGATGCGACTCTTTGGATAAGACTGGCTCCTGCTGAATTTATTATCAAAAAGAAAATCGTCGAATGAAGTGGCGATATGGTCGGCCACCGCCGTTACTTTCGGGCGTTCGACATTTTCTGTAAATGCATAGAAGCGATTGGCCAGGCCGGATGCCTTCAATTCATAGTCCGTATAGCCATCACCGATAGCGTAAACGTCGCCCGACAAGTTCAGTGAAGAAAGGATCTTGATCTTTCCACCGTCCATCGACAACACATTTTCTTCATCAATCCCTACAATATTCCCCTCCTCGTCGAACATGAACTCGTTAGCATACACATGATCGGCCAGGATGCCCAGCTCGGTAGCCACAGGTACGATAAACTCTTTAAACCCGCTGGAAACGATGTAAATCTGCTCCGCATGCTCCGTCAAAAACTGCGTATTGCGCTTGAACGAATCCGAAACCTTGGTTCTCAGAAAAGACACCAGTTCTTCAATGTGAGACCGGTTGGCTTTCAGTAAGGCGATTCGCTGGCGCAGACCATCCGCAAACGACATTTCGCCATTCATACCCTTGTTGGTCAGATCAGAAATCTTCTGAACAATCTGATCACGCTCCGGATGGCCTTTGAGGGCGATCGCGGCCAATTCGTCGAGCCCTTCCACTTTCGTGAATGTGCTGTCGAAATCAATGATAATGTACGGTGCTGGATTGAGAGTTAATGTGGACATGAAACGGGGAATAACTGAAAAATGAACGAGTTAACGTAATTTTTATCTCTAAGGGTCCGACCTGTTTGAAACAGGCCACAAAATTACCAAAATCTATTGGTATATGCTGCTAACAAAATAATGTTTGGAACAGTTTTCTTCCCCGGCGAAGTCTCGCCGAATGGGTATGGGCCGCTGGAATGAGCCCGGTGTGGTCAGGGATTGTGATGTGTGGTCACAAGGTGGTCAGCAACTGGAGGGCGTATTTTTCCGACCAGTAAAATTCATCGGTAAGGCGTGCCGGACGAAAACCGCAGTGTCCGCCGTCCTTTGTGGCGACCAAGGTTACATAGGAATGAGATCGCAGCAGTTCAACCGGCAGGCTTTCGAACGGCACAATCGGGTCGTTCTCCGCATTCACGATCGTCGTCGGCACGGAAATCGGTTCAACGAAGAACTTCGAGCTGCATTCGGCATAGTAGTGATCGGCGCCTTTGAAACCGTGCAGCCGTGCCGTGTAAATGTCGTCAAAATCGTACAGCGTCCTCACCAGTTGATGGTCATCCAAACTGATTTTTTCAGGAAAGAAACGCGCTTTTTCCACCACCTTGGGTTTTAATGTATTCAAAAAACGGCGCATATATACCTGATTACGAGGCTCGATAATCGACAAGCTGCATGCCTTCAGGTCCATCGGCACACTGAAAACGATCGCACCTTTGATGCGGCTGTCGATGGCACTCCCTTGCTCGCCAAGGTATTTCAAGGTAAGGTTCCCGCCCAGGCTGAATCCCATAAGCCGCACATCGGAATAACCTTTTTCAAACGCATTATTCACCACCGCGTCGAGGTCTTCGGTAGCCCCGCTATGGTAGAAGCGCGCCGTCTGGTTCATTTCGCCGCCGCAGCTCCGGAAGTTCCAGGCCAGGCAATCGAACCCGTGCCGGTTCAGGAGTTTAACCATCCCCGTTATGTACTGGCGCGTGGTGTTACCTTCGAGCCCGTGCGAGAGAATCACCAACGGTTTCAGGCCCTCCATTCCGGCATATGACCAGTCCAGATTCAGGAAGTCATCATCGGGAGTTACAATTTTTTCTCGAAAATATTTTATACCATTCACCTGCCGGAACAGCGCGGGATAAATACTTTGAAAATGTCCGTTTGGAAGCCAGTATGGGGATATTTTCGATTTTAATTGAACTAGCGGCATGATAAAAAACGCATTCTGGTATATTGGAATAATTCTAACGCCAAGAAACTTTAATATTGCATATCTGCTTTTTATGTCTAAATTTGGTCATTACAAATAATAAGATCAATTCTAATGGCAGAAGGTACAGTTAAGTTTTTCAATGAATCAAAAGGATACGGATTCATTCAACCATCATCAGGAGAGAAAGACATTTTCGTTCATGTTTCAGGTCTTCAGGACGATATCCGTGAAAACGACAAAGTGTCTTACGAAGTAGAAAATGGAAGAAAAGGCCTAAACGCAGTTAACGTTCGCGTTATCTAAGGTTAGTTCATAATAAAGACATTTCGAAAGCGCGCCCCTCCAAGGCGTGCTTTTTTAATGCCTTATTTTTTGCTTTTCGTCAATGCTTCGTAGGCTTGCTGTGCCTCCTTATCCGACGGCTCGGCCTGCATAAGCGATCGGCGCACGGCCGGGTCTTTCACCCAGCGGTAAAGCCACGAAAAACCCCAGTTTCCGTGGTAATACAATGGCAATTGGTAAGCCTCATCGCTCATCGCATCTGCCAGGCTAATCATACTGTATTGCTTTTCTTTCAGCTTCTGAATTAAAGCCGGCAGATAATCCGTGTTGAGGCGGTTGTCATGGCAAAGGTAAATTTGTTTCACCGGCCTCCCCGTCACTTTCATCGCTACTTGCTCAAAATGCCCGAAGAGCTTCAGGGTGAGATCCACATAGCGGTTACCGATCGACCTGGCCTCGTCCAAATTGCCTTCACGCAATGCCTTTTCGTAAAGTTGTGTAAAAAGCCAGTCCTCGCTTTCGACTGTAAATGGTGTTGAAATGTAGTGGCTTTCGGTCAGAAAAGCCTGCATCCGCGCCTGCTCTGCACTGTCCTTACCCATTCCGTTAAAAGGAAACCGGAAGTATTCCAGCTCCTTACCCGCTTTCTCAGCCATTTTCCGCGTTAGTTCCTCTCCCTTCACAACCTCATCCTTAAATGCGTCGAAACCAATATCGCCGTAATTCGGATGCGAATACGTGTGATTCCCCACGGTGACGTAAGGCCGGGAGATCCAACTTTCCAGCAGTTTTCTATTCTGCTCAAAATGCTCGTTTTGCTTCAAATGACCCTCATTGATAAAAATCGCAACCGGGAGATTCAGCGAATCCAGCTTTTGCAATAATCCCGATGACTGACCATCCGCGGCAAACAGGCTTACATTGGGAACGTCGTCGATCGTAATGGCCACGCTGCGTTCCTGCGCATGCACGGCTATGGCGAATGCGAAGGCACCCACAGTCAGCAAAGCCATCCGCATAACTTGCAGGCACTTGGTCATGCCTTTCCCGGAATGCGTTCGCGTGCCTGCCGTTCGATCATCCATTGCGGATATTCGGGTTTCAATGCACTGACTTTTTCCAGCTGATTCAGTTCATCGGCCGTCAGCACTACTTCCGTAGCGGCAATGTTATCCGTAAGCTGTTCCGGCTTTTTGGCACCGATAATGACGCTCGTGACGGCCTTCTGGTGCAACAGCCATGCCAGGGCAATCTGTGCCACCGAAACGCCATGCGCCTGTGCGATAGGTTGGATGACGTCGATGACATCATAAGCCTTATCCTTATCAACGGGCGGGAAATCGAAATTATCCCGGCGGTTTTCACCGGTCGATTCGCTGTTGCGGGTGTATTTCCCCGAGAGAAACCCGCCTGCCAGCGGACTCCACGGCATCAATCCGAGATTCTGGTCCTTCATCATGGGTATAAGCTCCCTTTCCAGGTCGCGGCCTGCGATGGTATAATAATGCTGGCAAGCCACAAACTTCGTCCAGCCATTCTTCTCCGCGATGCCGTTGGCCTTCATAATCTGCCACGCCGCATGGTTGCTCACACCCAGGTAACGCACCTTGCCCGAGCGCACAACGTCTTCCAGGCCGCGCATGGTCTCTTCCAGGGAAGTCTCCGCATCCACGCCGTGGATATAGAACAGGTCGATGTGATCGGTACCGAGCCGGGCCAGGCTTTCATCCACAGAGTCCATGATGTGCAAGCGCGAAAGCCCTACCTGGTTAGCACCCGGCGCCATCCGGCCACGCGCTTTGGTAGCAATGAAAACATCGCTGCGTTTCACACCAAGTGTCCTGAACGACTGCCCGAGGATTTCCTCGGACCTGCCATACGAATACACATTGGCCGTATCAAAAAAGTTGATCCCCGCATCCAGCGCCGTCTTCACCAGTGCCGTAGCCTCATCCTGCTGCACTTTCCCAATCACTTCAAAATAACCATCGCCACCAAAAGTCATCGTTCCGAAGCAAAGTTCAGAAACCAATACGCCGGTGTTACCTAGGAAGTTGTATTTCATGCGTTGTTGCTTTTATGTGTGACGATTTCAAATCTAGTCAGGTGTTCTCATTGATAGGCAAGTGTAGCCATTCATGGTTAATGATATTTGAGAGATATTTTTTACAATAATTGACCACAAATGACAACACCTAACTACACCTGCCCAAACCTGACTACTGAAACAAATCTTCCGACCGTTCCAGCATCAATATCGACGACTGCGGAACGATCACATACTTCTGCCCGTCGTATTCGAGATCGATGGCGTTCCGTTGCAGGTAAATGGCCAGGTCGCCCTCTTTCGATTGGAGCGGCATATATTTCACTTTTTCCTCGGTTTCTTTCCAGGGCTCCTCTTCCACTGCTACGGGAATGGGGTACCCCGGACCGACCTTAATTACATAACCGGTTTGCACCTGTTCTTTTTCGGTTACAGTCGGAGGCAGGTAGAGGCCGCTGTTAGTGCGGTCGCTGGGACTTTTGGGGCGGATCAAAACGCGATCGCCTACTACGATCAGGCTTTTGAGCCTGTTGTCGGATGTTACTTCGTACATTTCAATTGATACTTAAAATCGGTCATAAGAACGTCGGTAGTCCTTCAAAAATCAGGTAACAAATTATTCAACGCAAATGTTTGCGGCTATTTTTTAGAACTGGAAGTAGATAAACTGGTTTTCGGAAACGACACCCAGGAAATAGTTTGCGAGCAGGATCAGCGGAAACAAAATGAAGAACGCAGTCGTGTTTCGCGTCGGGATTTTGAGATAATAATGCTCCTTAACCATCAGGAAAATGATTAACACCACACAAAGCCACATTTCGATATGGTTCATGGGGGTTTGTAGCGGTTCGGAGAATGAGAAGCCTGCCATTTTTTGCAAAATCAGGAACGACCTGCCCACCGGCGCTTTGTGGTTACGGAAAAACACCCAGGTAATCGTCACCAGGATAAAGGTCAAAACGATGTTCAGGACATTCATAAATGCATTTTTCGGCATTTCGATACCTGCCTGCTTCATCCACTTGTCGCGGAGCGAAGCTGCCACCTGGTATGACCCGTGCAATGCGCCCCAGATCACGTAGTTCCAGCTGGCGCCGTGCCAAAGCCCGCTCACGAGGAACACGATAAACTGGTTGCGGTACTTGGTCCATTCGCCTTTGCGGTTACCGCCCAACGGGATGTAAAGGTAATCTTTGAACCACGAAGAAAGCGAAATGTGCCACCTGCCCCAGAACTCCGAAATAGATTTGGAAATATACGGCGTATTGAAATTTTCCATCAGCGTGAAACCCATCACACGGGCCGCGCCGATCGCGATATCCGAGTAGCCGGAGAAGTCGCAGTAGATCTGGAATGCGAAGAAAACCGTGGCGACGATGAGCGTAAGCCCGTTATGGTCGGCCGGATTCTGATAGGCTGCGTCCACGAGCATAACCAGCCTGTCGGCAATCACCATTTTCTTGAAAAAGCCGAACGCCATTTGCATTAACCCTTCCTTCACCTGCTCGAAGTCGTATTTGAAAAACGAGTGGTATTGGAAAAGCATATTCTGCGGCCGCTCAATGGGCCCAGCCACCAGCTGCGGGTAGAACATCACGTACAATGCGTAAATCCCGAAATGTTTCTCGGCCCGCTGGTTGCCGCGGTACACTTCAATCGTGTAGCTCATGGCCTGGAATGTGTGGAACGACAAACCGATCGGCAGCAGCAATTTACCACTCCCGGTAGTCATCCATTCGGCGATCGGGCCGGGGATGAGTCGGGTAAATGCGGGAAATGCAGGTCTTAAATGCAGGTTTGCCAAAATGGTGTTCACTGAGTCCTGCACGAAATCGTAATACTTGAAGAATGCGAGTATACCGATGTTGGAGATCAGACTGATCACTAGCAGCAGCTTTTTCTGCTTCTGCTCCTGAGACTTCTCGATCCATATCCCGGCGTAATAGTCGATAATGATGGTTCCAAACAGGATCAGGATGAATACCGGTTTGAAAACCATATAAAAATAGCAGCTCGTGAGCAGCAAAAGCACCCAACGACCGGTCCACGACAGGCTGAAATATGCCAGCGTGACTACTATAAAAAAAACTGCAAATTGAATCGAATGAAAATCCATCAGGTTAAATGTACTCCCGGTTGACTATTTCCTCTTTGATAATGAACAGGGGACGGTTTTTGGATTGAAAGAAAATCCGGAGCACATATTCTCCAATAATGCCCAATGCGAGCAATTGCACCCCGCTGAACAGGATGATCACAAACAGCAGGGCGGCAAAACCCTCGATAACGTGGGCAAAAAACAACTTTTTAAGTACCACTGTCGCGAAATAAATCAACGAAATAACGATGGCCGTCATGCCCACGCGGCTCATAAACTTGATGGGAAATTCACTGAAATTGAAAATACCATTGTAAGCAAGCCTGAAAAGCTGTTTGAAAGAGTATTTGGATTCTCCCGCAGCGCGTGCATCCCGCTCATACTCGTACCCCACCTGCTGGAACCCGATCCAGGAACGCATTCCGCGCAGATAGCGGCTTTCTTCCGGCATTTTATTCAAAACATCCACGACACGGCGGCTGATCAGCGCAAAATCACCGCTATCAAGTGGAATCTCCACATAGGAAATCGAGCGGAGAATGCGGTAAAACCAATGGTAGCCCATTTTCTTGATGAAGCCTTCCTTCCGCTTCTTGCGAACTGCATACACCACGTCGTTACCTGCCTGCAACAATTTGTAAAATTCCGGCAAAAGCTCTGGCGGGTCCTGTAAGTCGCCGTCGATCACGAAGAGGGCTTCCGTACCGCGCGCGGCCGAAATACCTGCGGTAAGCGCCAGTTGGTGACCATGGTTGCGCGATAGAAAAACACCATGATACCGCTCATCCGTCAGCGCTACCTGCCTGATTTTCAAAGCTGTATCATCCTTGCTTCCATCGTCGATCAATACCACTTCAATAGCAAGCGGGCTGGCGTCCATTAATGCATTGATACGTTGTACCAGAAGCGGGAACGTCTCAGATTCATTATATAGCGGCGCGACGATTGAAATTTGAGGAGTTTTCAATATGCTGAGTTTTTCAATGACCAATGGAGGCAAAAATACACCTTTCGGCCTATTATCGAAACATTCTCTTATTTAAGGTATTGTCACTTTTCCAAGAACGCCGCCTTTCAGACCGGCGCCTTCCACGTTCACGATTCCCAGATCGTACGTTCCGGGCAGCAGCGACGAATGCGGTATTTCTATGTCAAAACCTTTGTCGTATTGCTTGAAAAAGTTGCGCCCTGCGTACTTATGCGGTTCCATTTTGAAGAAATACAGACGCTGTCCATTCCGGGCAAATGCATATTCGCCTGTTGAACGCGCCGGCGAGATAGTACCCTCGGGATCGTTCAGGTAAATCGCCTTTTCGCGGTGCTCTACCGTCACCTGCCTGTCGACCGGGAACGCCATCGTGAGCGCATTCACCTGTCTTCCGAGCGCATTTCCTTCTTTTGGATAGCTGTAAACACCCTTTTTAACGAGGAATTTCATCATGCTATCCACATACCGCGCACCTTCGGAATACGGCACATGCCCGAGGCCGAAACCATTGTGTTCCTGGTTATAGCCGTTGACCATGTAGTATTTTCTGCGTTCGGAAATCACCGGCAGATACGAGTAAATAGATAAACCCCAGATGACCAACGCCACCAATGCAGCTCCGCGGAGCGCGAGTTTCCGCACGCTCTCACTTTGGGTTGAACCAACAAAAGACAAGTATGTAACAATGAGGAACAGGGCCGGATAGATTTTGTAGTTACTCACAATCATTACAAAAAAGCCGAAACGCGGCCGCAGCAACCCGATAACGAGTGCCTCCACCAGCAGGAAGCCGAAAATACCGACCAAAAACGCATTGAAATTGCTTTCGCCAACCCTATTAGCATTATCTGCCGCATTCCTGAACAAACCGAACGTCCGGGCCAGCCAGGGCGTCAGCTGCCTCCATAGCCAGATAGCCACCCAGATCATCGCGATAAAAGCCATCAGCACCGGCAGCGCCGAGCGTACCACAATGCTTTTTTCCGGAAAAAAATCGAACAGCCCGCCCAGGAAAGCAAAAAAGCCCAGCACCGACAAATGCGGATATTGGGCAAAAAACGCAAAGCTCGACTCGTTACCCTGTGCCGACATGCCGTAGAAGTACAAACTTACCGCCACTCCCCCTACCGCAATCCACGCCGCAAGCTGCTTGTATTGCGACCGCAGCAGAAGTACCGCCACACCTGCCGGCCAGACAAAAATTCCACTGCTCATCGCGTACGTGGCACAAACACCTGCCAGCAGCGCGCCCGTGAAGCGCTTCCCGGAGAGCAAAAACATCGATAGTACCACAAAGAAAACGACCGGCTGGTGTTGCCAGCCGCATATTGCCCACAGGAAGATGAGGTGGTATTGAAGCTGAAAAAGCAAAAATGGTACGGGTAGAAAATACCAGCCATTCAGCCCGGACCGCTTGAATGCGCGCCAGAAAACCACCAGTGTTCCTAATGTAAAAAGCGCCGCACCAATGTGCAGGAATGTGAAGTTGAGTTGCCCTGTAACCCAGTAATACCCAACCGTGGCCAGCTTGCCGATGACCATCCGGTGTTCATTATTGGGTTGAAAAAGGAGAGCCAGACGTTCTGATACCGACCCGCTCGTGATCCATTTATGCAGAAAATCGGGAAATGGGTCGAAATCGTCGTACCAGGGCAGGTTCACGGAATAGTAGAGGATAACGCCCACCCACAGCGCCACCGGCACTGCCATTCCCAGGCAAAGAAGCGGCTTCTTATTGCTATTGTCCACCTTCGGTATCTTTCATGTAAATGGCTTCTTTGCCAAAATAGCCCGCCGCACATTTGTTCCACCAGTGGTTGGGGTCGGTCTTAATGTCGTCGTCCAGGAAAATCGTCATCGGTTTCGAGCGCACCGGCGGCAGGTACAATATGTTTTCCTGCGAGCCTTTGATGAGGGCATAGCGCTGGTACATTTCCTTGTCGAATGCCGCTGCTTTGCCTTTCAGCAAATCGGTGTACATCATTCTCACATTACTGCTGCGCAGAAACGACAGCGCCACCGACACCACCAGTACTGCACAAACGATGCCATACCGCACGGTGGTAAAATGCATTAAAGTAAATTTCCGCTGCTTGAAATAATGGAAAACCACCCCGATAATATAGAACCAGCCGATCAGGAAAAAGAAATACACGCAGTTAATCACGCGCGGTGTAGGCTCAATGCCCACTCCATAATAAGAAGGGAAAAGCTGGGCGGAGAGCACGCCGATAAACAGCAGCACCGCATACCAGACCGGGATCGAGAAGTAATTGCGTGCACCGTCCGACAGGCGTGAGAGCACAAACAGCCAGGCCAATGTGAAGAATATCAACGGCGTCCTGAAAACCCAGTCGTAGCCCAGATAGGCCAATTTCTTAAATGAGGAAGTGACCGAGAAAGGAACATTGCCGCCCAGGGGATTACCTCCGATGCGTGCCGCATTACCCGGTGAAGCGAAGTAGAAATAGCATGAAAGCGCCGTTACAACAGCCATCGAAACCATGAATGCATCGATTTTGCGATGGAAAAGTACCCTGTACGCCAGCCACGCACCTACCAGCAGCACCATGATCAGCAGATTGGTTTCACTGCTGCCAATGACCGCGAATATGAGAAATCCGGAAAGCGCGCCGACAAACAGCTTCGCTGGCTGTGTGTCCTGGCGGTACCAGCGGAGCACGAGCACGATCCATAACAATGTGAAGATGTTCGGGATGGTGTAGGTAACAAATGCGGCCATCCAGTAAAATGCCTCGGAAATGCTCATCATTTTGAGGATATACAGGAAGAAAACCACACCGGCAAAACCCAGATGCGCCAGCCTGGACAAGGTGGGCGTGAGATGCCGGAACAGGCTGTATAATGCAAAAACCATCCCCAGCAGCAAAATCACAGGCAGTACTTTGAAACCGGCGATGGAATGGAACAGCAGCGGGCTCGTGTGGTTGAGAAAAATACCGAAATAGCGACCTGTCCATTCGGTATAGTACAGTTTCATGGCCTCAAACCAGCCTATTTTGAATACCGTAAATATGTAACAGAAATCGTCCGCAGGCGACGGATGATTGAAATAAGAAAGTGCCAGCAGCGGCACCAGCACGGTCAGCATCAGAAGAATGTTGGCCCAGTTGCCGACAACCCGGTATTTTCTATAAAATCTATTCATTGACAATTTTTTCTATGATATAGCGCGGACGGCCTTTTACTTCTTCATAAATCTTACCGATATATTCACCGATCAGGCCAAGCGCCATCATGTTGAATCCGCTGAAAAAGGTAAGCGGCAGCATGGTAGACGTCCAGCCCGGCACAGTATGCCCTATGACGTAGGAGGAAAGAATGTAAATCACGATCAGCATCGCGATAAAGAAATTGACGAATCCGAAATAAAGCACCAGCCGCATCGGGAACGTGGAAAAGGAGGTAATGCCGTTCCACGCGAAAAGCAGCATTTTGCTGAGCGGATATTTGGTTTCACCGGCCTCCCGTTCCAGGCGGCTGTAAAATACCTTTTCGTTTTTGAAGCCGATGAGCGGCACAATGCCGCGAAGGAACATGTTGATCTCCCGGAAATTCCCCAGCTCTTTCAGTACCCGCTGGTCCATCAAACGGAAATCCGCATGATTGAACACCACCGGAACGCCCATTTTCTGCATGAGCACATAAAAACCTTCGGCGGTAGACCGTTTGAACCAGGAATCGGAACTCCGGTCGGAGCGTACGCCGTACACCACCATCGCGCCCTCGCGGTGCTTTTCGATCATGGCCGTAATGGCGTTGATATCATCCTGCAAGTCGGCGTCGATTGTGATGAAGCAGTCGAAATCATTGACATGCTGCTCCAAACCAGCCATTATGGCACTTTGGTGACCAAAATTTCGGGAGAGGCCGACGCCGATGATGTTGGAATCCTTCCGGCAAATGTCCTCGATGATCGACCAGGTTTTATCCCGGCTGCCATCGTTCACAAAACAGATGCGACTATCCTCCGCAATGAGGCCCCGCTCCTTGATGCCGTTATAGTAGGTGTTTAATTTAGCATACGTCCGGTACAAGATCGCTTCTTCATTGTAGCATGGTATGACTAAAAGTAAACGAGCTGGATTCATATGTCACCCTGTTGGTTGAATCGACAAAAATAGCAGTAATAAGTTAATATGCGCCTCCTCGTGCCAACCTGCTGCTCAATATGACCTATTTACCGGCCTCAATTATCTTGCGGCGGTCCTTCTTCATCACGGTGGTGGTTAACAGCGGATACAAGATCACAGCGAGCAGAATGAGCAGCGTGCCCATGTAAAATCCTTGCGTCATCCGCTCCTTTTCACCAAAAATGAAAAAGGCCAGCGCAATTCCATAAACCGGTTCGAGGTTGATAGTCAGGTTGATGAGATACGCCGAAAACTGTTTCATCAGCTGTGTTGCCATCGTGCTCGCGTACACCGTACACACGAATGCGAGGAACAATATCCAGACCCAGTCGCCCTGTGCTGGGACAAACGGTGCACCGCTGTTCCAGTTATTATGCTCTGAAATTGCGAGAAAAAGCAGTGAAAACAATGTGGCGCCCGTCATTTCATAAAAAGTGATTACCCAGGCGTCGATGCGCTGTACGAGGCGGCTGTTGGCTACCGTAAAAGTGGCGGCCAGCACGGCGGAGGCCAATGCGAGCATCAGGCCTAATACGTGGTCAAATTCAAACTTGAAAACCACATACAAACCGGCAAATGCCAGAATCCCCAGTCCGACTTCCAACGGGCTGACTTTTCGCTTATTCACCAGCGGTTCCAGCAGGCTCGTCCAGAGTGAGGTAGTAGCCATCCCCGCCAGGCAAACCGATGCCGTGGAAACCCGCGCCGACGCAAAAAACAACATCCAATGTGCGGAAAGTACAAAACCCACGGCCAGCATTCTGAGCAGATCGCGGCCCGTCGCAGCAAAGCTTTTTTTGGACAGCACGATCACCATTCCCAATCCTGCCGCCGCAAAAAGCGTCCGGTAGAGCACCAATGCCACCGGCGAAATCGTGACCATCAGCCCCACAATAGCCGTGAAGCCCCAGATCATTACCAGGAAATGCAAATGCAGGTAAGAGCGAATGGAAGACGACGACAGCATATTACCTCGGCAGCGTTTTGTACAGCAATATGCCGATCAGTGAAAATACGATATTCGGCAGCCATACCGCCAGCAAGGTGTTGATCGTACCAGCCTCGGCCACCCCTTTGGAGAGCAAAAAGAACAGGATGTAAACAAATGCCAGCATGAAACCCAGCGCAATTTGCCAGCCCACCCCCCGGCGGCTCTTCCTTGCGGAAACAATCACACCTATGGCGGTCAGGATCAGGATTGCGAAAGGCTGTGTAAAGCGAATGTATTTTTCGATCAGATACACTTCCAGGCCGTCGGCACCGCGGCTCCTCAGCAAATCAATGTACGCATTGAGCTCCGGTAATGTAAAGGTTTCGAAGAGGTTGTAGTCACTTTCAAAGTCTTTGGGAGAGAGGTTGATCGTCGTATCGATCTCCGTTCCCCGGCTTAGCCGCTCACCGAGGCTATCCAGCGTCCTTACCTGATAATTTTGCAGCGTCCATTTCTTCTTTTTCGGCTGCCAGACTATCTTTTCGGCATAAAACTTTTGAAGCAGCTTCGTGCCTTTGATCGTCTCCATTGTGAATTTGTTGCCGGTTTGGGTCGTCGTATTATAGCTTTCCAGGTAAGCATACACGTCCGGGGCGATGGTAATATGTACATTATGCCCGCTGAAATAGAACTCGTTTTTCACATAGGTCTTTTCAAAATTAACGCGGATTTTATTCGCCTTGGGCAAAACCCAACCTACCTGAATGAATGTCAGAATCCCCAGAACTACCGCGCCTGCCATGTAAGGCAGCAGCATTCTTCCGAAACTGATTCCGCTGCTGAGCATCGCGATGATCTCCGTCCGCGCGGCAATACGCGAAGTGAAAAACACCGTAGCGATGAATACCATCAGCGGACTGATGTAATTGATCCAGTAGGGAATCAGGTTGAGGTAATAATCGATGATGATCTCTCTCAACGGCGCTTTTTTGTCGAGAAAGTCGTCTACCTTTTCCGTGTAGTCGATCATACAGATGATCAGCACGATGACAAATGCCACGAACACGTAGGTAATCAGGAAGTTTTTGATCAGGTAACGATCGAGGATTTTGAAGTTCATGGCTGGTTATGGTCTCATCGGCGCTGTACCAGCAGGTTTTTGGACACTTCGAGACTGATAAACAACGTCGGTCCACCGTTAATCTGTACAGACGCCGACTTGTCGTATTCGTTAATTTCACGCACTTCAAGCACCGATCCGAGCGTAATACCCGATCGATCAAGGTGTTGCAGAAAAGAAGGGGCATGGTCGAGTACCCCCATCATTAACACTTTTTCACCAACGTGTACGTCGGTCAGGATCAGGTAATCGGGTTCTGTCAGGTTTCCCTTCGCATCCGGAATAGGGTCGCCATGCGGGTCGAACTTGGGATGGCCCAGGAAAGCGTCTAGTTTTTCTACCAGTACTTCCGAGGGAATGTGTTCCAGTTCCTCGGCGATGTCGTGCACTTCATCCCAACCGAAACCCAGCTTTTCCACGAGAAATACTTCCCACAAACGGTGTTTACGGATCACCTTGATCGCCACTTTCTCCCCACTGTCCGTCAAAGTTACCCCCTGGTATTTTTTATAGTGGATCAACCCCTTGTCCGCAAGCTTCCGTAGCATGTCCGTCACAGATGCCGCGCGTGTGGAAGTACTCTCCGCGAGCGCGTTCGTGCTCACCTCTACCCCGTCGCGTCCGGAAAGAGCGTGGATGATCTTTAAGTAATTTTCTTCTGTGAAGGAATTCTGCATGCCCAATAAGCCCCTGTTACCAATCTTAATATCCGGCAAAAGTACGATTTACTATCTGTAAATTAAAAAATTTAGACTAACCTAAAAATATATTGAGAATTTCCTTATCTTTGTTTTCAGAGAACTAAATTGTTTATTTCGGAGACTAAGGAATGATTGACGATTTAAAAATAGGGAAGTCTTTGCAAGAGCAAACACCGGGCCACAGCGACCAGCTCCGTTCGCTGTCGGAAGTTCACTCCTCGATTGCCGTGCCGGAGGGAGCCGGTTTCTGGAAAAAAATGGCGGCATTCACCGGTCCGGGCCTGATGGTGGCCGTTGGCTACATCGATCCGGGCAACTGGGCTACCGATATCGAAGGCGGGTCGCGGTTCGGCTATACGCTGCTGTCGGTGATCCTGATCTCGAACCTCTTTGCCATGCTCTTGCAGCATTTGTCGCTAAAACTCGGCATTGCATCCGGCCGTGACCTTGCCCAGGCCTGCCGCGATTACTATTCCCGCCCCGTATCTTTTGTGCTTTGGCTGCTCTCCGAAATCGCCATCGCCGCTACCGACCTCGCCGAAGTGATCGGCTCCGCCATCGCGCTCAATCTTCTTTTTGGCCTCCCGCTACCGGTGGGTGTACTGTTCACGGCATTCGACGTGCTCATTGTTTTGTATTTCCAACAAAAAGGATTCCGCATTATAGAAAGCATTGTGGCGGGGCTTATGGGCATCATCCTTCTGAGCTTTATTTATGAAATGATCGTTTCGCAGCCTTCGCTGGCGGGTATCACCGGCGGCCTGTTGCCCAAAAAGGAAATTGTGACCGATCCGGGCATGCTCTACATTGCCATCGGGATCCTGGGGGCCACCGTCATGCCGCACAATCTGTACCTGCATTCCAGCATCGTCCAGACCCGCAACTTCAAAAAGGACGAAGAAGGCAAACGCACCGCCATCCGCTTCGCTACCATCGACTCCACCGTTTCGCTGGCGCTGGCATTCTTCATCAACGGCTCCATCCTCATCCTGGCCGCCTCGGCATTCCACGCCAACGGCCATTTTGAAATAGCCGACATTACCGATGCCTATCACCTGCTCGACCCGGTACTCGGCGTTAGTTTGGCGGGTATATTCTTCGCGCTTGCCTTGCTTGCCTCCGGCCAGAGTTCGACGCTCACCGGCACACTCGCAGGGCAGATCGTGATGGAAGGTTTCCTCGACATTCGCCTGAAACCGTGGGTGCGCCGGCTGCTGACGCGCGGGATCGCCATCATTCCGGCCCTGGTCGTCTCCTACCTCTACGGCGAACGCGGCACCGCAGAGCTGCTCGTGCTTAGCCAGGTGATTTTGTCGCTGCAACTGAGCTTTGCCGTGGTACCGCTGGTATTTTTCACCTCGAACAGCAAAATCATGGGGCGCTTTGCGAACTCGCGGCCGCTGACGGCCATCAGCTGGGTTATCGCGCTGATTATTATCGGGTTGAATGGCTACCTGCTATTCAACACTTTCACCGCATAGTGTCGCATTGACAAATTAAATTTGTATGCCGTAATATCTTCTTTGCAAGCCGTTTCCTAACTTTCGCCGGTTTTCACAAAAAGGTGGATGGAATCAAAACACAAAGTTGACAAGGTAACGGCCGCCGGGCTTCTGGTGGCGTTCGGCATTATATACGGCGATATCGGTACTTCGCCCCTTTATGTAATGCAGGCCATTATCATGAATGAGCCCATCACCGAAGAGATCATCTACGGGGCGATTTCCTGTATTTTCTGGACGCTTACGCTTCAAACCACCGTTAAATACGTAATCCTCATCCTCCGGGCCGATAACCGCGGCGAGGGGGGGATTTTCGCGCTTTATGCACTCGTACGCAAGCACGCAAAGTGGCTCACAGTGCCTGCGGTGATCGGCGGAAGTACATTGCTCGCCGACGGGGTCATTACGCCGCCTATTTCGGTATCGTCGGCCGTGGAAGGTTTGCAGCTTATGTACCCAAACATCCAGACAGTGCCGATCGTCATCGCGATCCTGACGATGATATTTGTCATCCAGGCATTCGGTACCAAAGTCGTAGGACGCGCGTTCGGGCCGCTCATGGTGACGTGGTTCGTAATGCTCGGTGTGCTGGGCCTGAACCAGATCAAAGACCATCCCGAAATCCTGAAAGCGCTCAATCCGATCTACGGGTATGACCTGCTGACCAAACATCCGGGCGGTTTCTGGATGCTCGGCGCGGTATTCCTTTGTACCACGGGCGCCGAAGCGCTGTATTCGGATCTCGGCCACTGCGGGCGTGAGAACATCCGGATCAGCTGGATATTTGTTAAAATATGCCTGATACTCAATTATTTTGGCCAGGGCGCATGGCTGATCACCGAAATGGGCAACCTGCTCGATGCGCGCAAGCCGTTCTATGAAATCATGCCCGAATGGTGGCTCCTGCCCGGAGTGGTAATTGCGACATTAGCAGCCATTATTGCCAGCCAGGCCGTGATTACGGGCTCATTCACGCTCATTTCAGAGGCGATCCGCCTCAATTTCTGGCCCAAAGTGCGCCTCATTTACCCGAGCGACCAGAAAGGCCAGCTCTATGTGCCAAGTATCAACTGGCTCCTCTGGCTCGGCTGCTGTGGTGTGGTATTGTTTTTCCAAAAATCGTCGAACATGGAAGCTGCGTACGGCTTAGCCATCACGCTCACGATGATCATGACCACGATCCTGTTTTCCTATTATTTGTATGTCAAACGGGTAAACCTCTGGATTGTGATCGTGTTCATGCTGCTCTACCTGTTTATAGAAGGCATGTTCCTGGGTGCCAACCTGCTGAAATTCATGCATGGGGGTTGGTTCACGATCATGGTAGGCACGCTGGTGGCGGGGCTGATGGCGGTATGGCTCAAAGCATTCTACATCAAGCTGCGGCTTACCGAATACACCAAACTGGAAAAATACCTGCCTGCATTGCACGAACTGAGCCGCGATATCAGTATTCCTAAATACACGACCCACCTCGTTTTCATGACCAATGCGTCCCGCGCCACGGAAATCGAAACGAAAGTCATCTACTCCATTTTCCAGAAACGGCCGAAACGTGCAGATGTGTACTGGTTTATCCACGTCGACATTACGGATGATCCTTATACGATGGAATACAAGGTATTGTCCGACGAAGACAACCACGACAATGTGATCAAAATCAACTTCCGGCTCGGTTTCCGGGTGGATCAGCGGATCAATATGTTCTTCCGCAAGGTCGTCGAGGACATGGTTTTGAACAAAGAGGTTGACATCACCAGCCGCTACGAATCGCTGAGCAAGCAGAACATTACCGGTGATTTCCGTTTTGTGGTACTGGAAAGGTTCCTTTCCTTCGAAAACGACCTGCCATTCTTTGAACAACTCGTCATGAAAACCTATTTCTTCGTGAAAGATTTCACCACGCCGGAAGACAAGTGGTTCGGCCTTGATAGCAGTTCCGTGAAAATCGAAAAAGTACCGCTTATAATCCGACCGGTAGAGAATGTAAAACTGAGGCGGGTGTTCAGCTAAGAAATAAAAACCTTTTACTTTTTCATATATTTACAAAAATGCCAATTTAATATAGAATGACCTACATTAGATTGACATTTTTGTCAATATATGACCAAAAAACCAAAACTTCCTCCCATATCCGAAGAGCTGGTTCTAAACCGGCTTCGGTTTGAAAATCCCTGGTGGATTTCAGGCAACATCGATCCTGAATATCACGAAATGCAGCCCCGGCTGTACTTCGACCTGCTACACCAACTGGTGAGCGAAACTAGTGTTAAGAGGGCAGTTGTACTAATGGGTCCCAGAAGGGTCGGCAAAACAGTGATGATGCACCATAACGTTCAGAAATTATTGGACGATGGTGTTGACCCTAAGAAGATCGCATTCATCAGCATTGACAACCCCATCTATCTATATATGGGACTGGAACAACTGTTTTCGCTCGTGCGGAAGGCCGTAGCAGAAGACAGCCTCCATGGATGGTATTTGTTCTTTGACGAGATCCAATATCTTAAAGACTGGGAAGTCCATTTGAAGGTGATGGTGGACAGTTACCCTCACACCAAGATCATCGTTTCGGGCTCGGCTGCGGCTGCGCTGCGACTCAAAAGCAATGAAAGCGGTGCAGGCCGTTTCACCGAGTTCATGCTGCCCCCTTTGACATTTCATGAGTACATTCAGTTGAAGAAGCTCAATCATCTCATCCGACCTTCCTCCATTGCCTGGAACGGCAACGTCAACAAGTTCTTCACCAGCAGCCATCTAACCGAAGTAAACAGGCATTTTATCGACTACATCAATTTTGGTGGTTATCCTGAGGTCATTTTTTCGGAAACTATTCAGGCGAATCCCGGCCGGTACATTAAAAGCGACATTGTCGACAAAGTACTGCTGCGCGACCTGCCCAGCCTTTACGGTATACAGGACGTACAGGAGCTGAATGCGTTTTTTACGACGCTCGCCTATTACAGCGGCAATGAAGTGTCGCTGGACGTTCTTTCCAAAAGCAGTGGTATCGACAAAAATCTTTTAAAAAAATACCTGGAATATCTGGAAGCCACCTTTCTGGTACGGGTTATCCACCGGGTAGACGATACCGCAAAAAAATTCCAGCGTGCCAATTTCTACAAAGTTTTCCTCACCAATCCCTCCCTGCGCAGCGCATTGTTCGCACCCCTGGAAGCTACCGACGATTCGTTTGGAAGTATGGTCGAAACCGCCATTTTCTCACAATGGATACACCGCTACTGGTTTACGCCTTGGTATGCGCGCTGGACTGTCGGCAAAACCCAGGGTGAAGTGGATATGGTTGGTTTAGACAATAAGTCGCTGAAACCTGCCTGGGCTGTGGAAGTGAAATGGAGTAACAGATATTACGAGAGACCCCAAGAACTGAAAAGTCTACTGCAATTCTGTGAAAAGAACAATCTGAAATCCGCGCTCGTGACAACGATCGATAAAGAAGGGACGATCGAAAAAAATGGCATTGTGCTCAACTTCGTCCCTTCCTCTATCTATGCGTATGTAGTGGGTGTAAACACACTTGAAATACGGGGAAAACTGTAATTATTTCAAATACACCCCCTCTTCCTCAGCCCTGCTCAGCACCACTTCCACGTGCTCGGTGAGCGTTGTACTGAGCGAATATCCCACATAGTCGGCGTGTATGGGGAATTTGTGGTGGCTACGGTCGACGATTACGGCTACCTGCACCTTTTTCATGGGGACTTTCAGGAATGGTTCGAGCGCGAATGCGAGCGTGCGGCCGGTGTTGAGTACATCGTCCGCCACGATCACTACCTGGTTTTCGACATTCAGTTCGCGATCGAACAGGATCGGGCTTTGCTGGTGTATATGCTTGTCAAAACGCAGCTCGATCAGCTGCACGTCGAGCGGGGATATGCCCGTGAGCTCGGCAGCGAGCCTTTGGGCGAATGCAAAACCTTCACCGGCAATTCCGGCTACGATAATGCCCTTTTCTTCAAAATTCTGTTCGTATATCTCAAAAGCGATCCGGCGTATTTTCTGGCCGGTCTGGTGGGCACTCAAAATCTGACGCCTCGATACCGTGCTGTTCTCGGTCATTGCGGGTATTGGTAAGTTAAAATCTTAGCAGCGGTAAAAATAGCAAACCATCATGCCACTTCATAGCGCCGCGAAATTCTTTAACCAATTCGCAAAAGTGAGCTCATGCAGCGGCAATTCCAGGCTGACGATGCCCATTTCTACCTTTGCCTGGCCAATCCGGTCGGTCCTGATCTCCATCAAAGCCTTTTCATAAGGCTTGGGAAATTCGGGATGCGCTTGTATACCCACCATATTGTCACCAACCTGGAACATCCCGATCGGGCAATCCTGGGTTTCGGCCAGGAGCTTACTGCCTGGCGGCAGCGTCATCACCTGATCCTGGCACATCATCAGCAGATTGAATGATTGCCGGGCCGGCACCATCCACTCTTCCTGGCCCACTACCTGGAAGTTATGCACGCCCACGCACCAACCCACGGCCGATTTCTCCACTTTTCCACCCAGCGCTTCGGCCAGCATCTGATGCCCGAAGCAAATGCCCAGGTATTTCTTGCCGGAAATCCGGATTTCCTTTACAAATTCTTTCAACCGCGCAATCCACGGCTCATCGTCATAAACCGAAAACTTGGAGCCGGTACAAACGTAGATCTCGCATTCATCCGCCGAAGACGGGAAATGTCCGTTGCAGACATCGTAAAACGTAAATTCCCAGTCTGGTGCCACCTGTGCGAACAACGCCGGAAACATCTCACGATAATCTCCGGCGATGGGTAACAGTTCGTCCCGCACGTGATCGCATTCCAGCAATCCCACTTTTGTCATGTCAATAATTACTTTTTATCGAAAAGCTGATTCAAATCGATGGTAAAGTCAGGCAGGGTAACCGAGGTCAAAGTCTGGCCGATTGTGGATGGCTTCGTCCCAAAATACTTTCCAGCATCATCCAAAAGATAAACAAAAACGACCTCATCGTTCGGTTCCACCAGCCAATACTCTTTCACGCCCGATTCTTCGTATACATCGAACTTGTTGTCCATTTCCTTTCTGGTATTACCCGGCGAAAGTATCTCTATAATCCAATCAGGCGCACCCAGGCAGCCTTTTTCATCTATTTTGCCGGGATCGCAAACCACACAAATATCCGGCTGGACAACCGTGAGAATTTCCCTGTCGGATTGCACATCGAATCTCGGCAGCCGCACATCGAACGGGGCGGCAAAAACCTGGCAATCCCTGTTTTTAAGCAAATGCCATATTTCAGACGACAGTCGCATCGATATCTGTTGATGCCTCACAGCAGGTGCGGGAGGCATCTTAAAGATCTTGCCTTTGATTAATTCAAGGCGCTCTTCGAACTGCCATTTCAGGTAGTCCGCGTAGCTGTAAGTTCCGTTCAAGTCAAGTGTGTCTATACTTTCCATATTCAAATTGCATGGTTTTGAATTAAAGATAACCGATTCAACCTGGTTACCCTATTTTCAAATGAAAAGACTTGGGCCGCGTCAATGCCTCGTAGCCTACCACCGATAGCGTGCAGCCCCGGCCGGAGTTCTTCACTCCCGTCCAGGCTAAGGCCGGATCCAGGTAGTCGCAGCGGTTCATGAACCAGGTACCTGTTTCCACCTGCTCGCCTATTTGCAATGCCGCATCCACGTCCGAAGTCCAGATAGAAGCGGTCAGGCCATATTGGCTGTCATTCATCAGCCGGATGGCCTCTTCGTCACCCGAGACTGGCATAATGCCTACCACCGGGGCGAAAGTTTCCTCTGTCATAATGTCCATGGAATGGTTCACGTTCACCAGCACCTGCGGCGCGAGGTATGGTGTACCCGACTGGTGTGCGGGAAATAATGATGGATCGATCAATGCATTGGCACCTTGCGCGATGGCATCGTCAATCTGCTTTTGGGCAAAACTGGCGGCCGATGTACGCACCATGGGGCCCAATGTAGTTTCCGGGTTGAGCGGATCGCCCAAAACATACGTTTTGGTCAGTTCTTCAAATCCTTTTACAAACTCGTCGTACACGTCCTGGTGCACGTAAATACGCTCGATCCCGCAGCACGACTGGCCTGAATTGAAGAACGAGCCATCCACCAGGTTTTCAACCGCGTCGGCCAGGTTCGCGTCCGCACGAACGTATGCCGGGTCTTTCCCGCCCAATTCGAGGCCACCGACGATAAACCGCTCATTGATCGCTTTTTGAACGGCATGACCGCCTTCCACCGAACCGGTGAATGCCACATAGTCGACCCGGGCGTCGCCGATCACCTGTGCCACCTGGTCATGACTTAAATGCAGGTATTGGAATACACCCTGCGGCAAACCGGCATATTCAAATGCGGCGGCATAACGCTCGGCACACAACGGCGTCTGCTGTGCATGCTTCAAAATCACCGCATTACCGGATAAAATAGCCGGTATCACCGAATTCACGGAAGTGAGATAGGGATAGTTCCACGGAGCCACCACAAACACCACACCCAGCGGCTCTCTTTTTACAAATCTTTTAAAACCCGGAATCTCGTCTACTTCCACATCGGCCAGCGCTTTTTGCGCGACCGAAATCATGTAATTAGCACGTTCCTGAAAGCCGCGACGGATTTCGTTGGCCGTATAACGAACGGGCCGGCCCATTTGCCAGGTCAGTTCCAGGCCGATTTCATCCGCATGGTTCAGGAAATACTCCACTGCCTTCCGGCATATCGCCTCGCGCTCCGCAAGCGTGGTCTTTTTCCATTCCTTTTGCGCTGCTACTGCCTTTTCCAAAGCAGCTTCCACAGCCTCGGCATTCGCCAATTCGCGCTCCACATACACGGAGCCATCGATCGGGCTTATCGTTTTTTGAATCATTTTTTGAAGGAAGAAAGGGAAGAGGGGAGGAAGAAGAGGAAGGGGTACACCCTCCTTCCGTTCCTCCCTGCTCCCATTAAAGAGGTGTTACATAAGCAGAGGTAATGCCGCCGTCCACCAGGAAGTCGGTGCCGGTGACGAAAGATGATTCGTCAGATGCGAGGAACAACGCGGCGTAAGCCATTTCTTTGGCCTCCCCGAAGCGTCCCATCGGAATGTGTACCAGTCGTCGCTGTTTCTTTTCCTCGGTATTCAAGAACTTCATCAGCAACTCGGTGCGCAACGGGCCCGGGCACAATGCGTTCACGCGGATGTTCTCGCGGGCGTGTATAACCGCCAGCTCACGTGTAAGCGCCAGGACCGCGCCCTTGCTGGCCGTGTAAGCCACCTGCGGCGTTGCTGCGCCCAAAATGGCGACAAAAGACGCCGTATTAATGATGGAGCCGCCGCCTGCGCGCTGCAATGCCGGTATACCATATTTGCAACCCAGGAAAACACCCTTCGCATTGATATTCATCGTCAGGTCCCAGATGGCTTCCTCCGTCGTCATCGCATTGTCATCGTCGCTATGCATGATGCCGGCATTGTTGAAAATGATATTCAGCTTGCCGAATTTCTCTTCGGTGAATGCCACAGCCGCTTCGCAGTCAGCCGCTTTCGATACATCCGAATGTAAAAAGTAAGCTTCCCCGCCGTCTTTCACGATCTCATCGACCGTTTCCTGACCAGCAGCGTCGTTCACATCGGTAACGACGATTTTAGCTCCTTCTTTTGCAAATAAAATAGCAGTTTCACGGCCGATTCCACCGCTTCCACCGGTAATAAGCGCGACTTTGTTTTCTAAGCGCATGGGGTTTGATTGGTTATGTTTTTTGGATAGTAATGAGTGATTAAATCTGTTCAAAATACCGCTTGCGCTCCCAATCCGTCACGGACGTATCGTAGGCGCGCTGCTCTGTTTTGAAAAAATGCGTGTAATGCTCCACCACTTCCCCGCCGAATGCTTCTTTGGCAAAAGTGCTGTTTTCGAACAATGCAACGGCTTCCGCGAGCGTGTAGGGTACACGTGGCAAGTGTGCAGCGGCATAAATGTCTCCCATGAAGCATTCGGGCGGTTCGGTGCGGTTTCGGATCCCGGCGAGGCCGGAAGCCAGCGATGCTGCAAATGCCAGGTACGGGTTGCAATCCGCACCGGGAATGCGGCATTCGATGCGCAGGCTTGCGCCGCTGCCTACCACACGGAAACCTGCCGTCCGGTTATCATAGCTCCATGCAAGCCGCGTCGGCGCCCAGGAGCCGTCGACAAAGCGCTTATAGGAGTTCACGGTCGGCGCGTAGAACGGCATCACGTCGGGCACGTGTTTGATCCACCCGCCCAGGAACCAGCGGAAAATATCCGAGCCACTCACGGGACCAAATTGCTGGTCGCCATCGAAGATATTCTTCCCGTCTTTCCACAAACTCATGTGAATATGGCTGCTGGAACCCGCCTGATCGGTCGCAAACTTGGCCATGAAAGTCACCGAAAGGCCCATAGCGTCGGCCACTTCTTTGAGGCATTGCTTGTAAACAACGTGGTTATCCGCCATAGATAGCACGTCGGCATATTTTACATTCAGCTCGTGCTGGCCGAGCCCCCATTCGCCTTTGGATGTTTCGACGGCGATCCCGGAGTTTTTCAGATGCCTGCGGACCACCGACGTGAATTTCTCGTTCCGCGTACCCTGCATAATATGGTAATCTTCGAGGTAATATCCCGCCGGGCTCAGGTTCTGATAGTTTTGCTGGAATGCCTGTTTGTAACTGTTTTCCAGCAGGTAATATTCCAGCTCGGATGCCGCGAAGCAATCCGTGCCGTCGGAGGCAAGCAGGGCTAATTGTTTTTTAAGCAGCGATCTCGGTGCGATGGATTCCAGCTGATGCGATTTCTCATTAAACACGTCGCAAATGACCAATGCGGTTTTTTCGAGCCAGTCGGCCAGGCGCAATGTGGAGAGATCGGGTACCATGTGAAAATCTCCGTAACCAAGCTCCCAGTTGGCATAGCGGTAACCAGGCACCGGGTCCATGGCCATGTCTGTGGTAAGCAGGTAGTTGCAGCCGTGCGTGCCGGATTTGGATACCGAATCCAGGAAATAGTCCGCGTCCACGCGTTTTCCCATCAGGCGGCCGTAATGGTCTGTAAATGCAACTACAATTGTTTCAATCTCCCCTCCCCCAATCTTGCCCGAAAGTTCATCCAGCGTTAGAAATCCTTTATTACTCATTAGAAAGGGTTGGTTTAGCGCAGTTTATATTATCGCAACTTCTCTACTTTCGCATTCATCGGGAATTTGAGCACCACTTTTTTACCCGAGGCTTTTTCGAGCATGGGTGTCAGTATTTTACGGGCATTTTCCTTTGTCTGGTCGAGGATACCCATGTCCAGGGCCGATTGCTGGATTTGTTTCTCGGCTTGTTTGTAAGCCTCCTGCACCAGCTTTGCCTCATCGTTAAATGCGTATTCAGTATTATAAACCCTTGATTTACTGTGGTCTATTTTAAAAACACACAATTCTGGTTCGGGCATGTTGATGACCAATGTTTCCGCGTCGGAACTAATGTCTTCCATTGAGATCTTCGCCAGGTCTACGCAGCCGATGGCCTCGCCCTGCACGATCAGGATCGCCTTGGCGTTGGGCAGCCACATTTTCACGATTTGCTGCTCCACCACATCCTTGAAGTTATATTTCACGACTTCAAGCTTACCCATCGAGGAAATTTCCTGCAAAACCACGGTATGCATAGCCTCCACCTTATCTTCCCCGCCCAGCCAATCGGGCACCCAGCTTCCGGTCTTATAACCCGACCACAGCGCATTGATCCCCGCCAAAAGCAAAATCAGCACTACCAGCTTTACCAGCCACGATATGATCCGCATACATTATTTTTTAAGTACAAAACGCTCTTCCGGCTCCCTGGCCATTCGCTGGGCTATAATACTCGCCGCGATCAGCTGCAATGCATGGTAGATCATAATCGGCAAAAGCATCAATCCGGCCTCCGGGCCTGCAAACAGCACTTTCGACATTACCGCTCCCTGCACCAGCGACTTCTTGGAACCACAAAATACCGCAGTCACCTTGTCTTCCCGGCTGAAATGCAGCAGGCCGCTGATGAACGTCAGCAGGGAATAGATCCCGAAGAACAGTGCGAGCATTCCTATCCCTAAAAATACAATTTCTTTTATTCCAAGCGAATCGAAGAGGTGCTCCCCGAACGATTCACAAAAAGAAGTGTACACGATCAGCAAAATGGAAGACTGATCGAAATAGCGGATGTACTTTTTATGGCGCTCCGCGAAATGCCCCCAACGACGGTTGAGCGCAATCCCCGCGAACACCGGAAGTAGTACTTGCAATGCCAGCTTTCCGACTACCGAAAGGAGATCAAAATGTCCCGCCGAGCCCGAATCCAGCACAAGACCCATCCATAAGGGTGTGATAAAAACGCCGATCAGGCTGGAAATACTGGCATTGAATATGGCCGCGGGGATATTGCCGCGCGCAATGGACACCATCACCACCGAAGAGGAAACCGTCGACGGCAGGACTGTCAGAAAGAAAATCGCCAACCACATTGTTTGCCCTTGCTCACTATGGAAAAACGGCCGGAATGCCAGTGCGAGCACCGGAAAAAGTACAAATGTGGACAAATGCACCATCACGTGCAGCCGCCAGTTTACCAATCCTGCTTTCAGTTTCTCGGGGCTGAGGCGGAGGCCGTAAAAGAAGAATATGACTGAGACCGCGTATGTGGAAACGGTGGAAAGGTGCAGCGGACTATCCTGCATACCCGGCGCAGGCCAGAGCCAGGCGAGCAGGATCATGCTGAGCAATGCGAGCATAAAACCGTCCAACCCGGCCTTTTTTGCAGTATCAATGAATTTACGCATATTAAAAATTAACGCCGGCCGGCAACTGCGGCGGCAAAACTGTTGTATACAAGAAAATGGAAAACTGTCAGAAATAAAACGCGATGCAGCGATTAATGGTGTCAATTCTTTTCAAATCGGGTAAATGAAGGGCCTGCACCACTTTCCTCCATACACCAAGAACGACAACTAACTACCATGAAAAAGTCCGGCAAACTGCTTTTTACCATCATCATGGCTCTACTCGCACCGGCAGTGGCTACTGCACAATACAAGCTCGTCTGGGCCGACGAATTCGACTACGACGGCGCACCCAACCCGGACGTGTGGCAGCCCGAAAAAGGATTTACCCGCAACCATGAAGACCAATGGTACCAGGGCGATAACGCCTATTGCAAAGGAGGCTTCCTGATTATTGAAGCCAAAAAAGAGCGCGTCAAAAACCCCAATTATAAGCCCGGCAGCAAAAACTGGCAGGAAAGCCGCGAGTACGCCGAATACACTTCGGCGAGCATCATTACCCGCGGCAAGAAGAGTTTTCAATACGGTCGTTTCGAAATGCGCGCCAAAATAGACACCCGCGCGGGATTATGGCCGGCATTCTGGACGCTTGGAGACAAGGGTGAATGGCCCGATAATGGTGAGATCGACATTATGGAGTTTTACCGGGGAATGCTGCTCGCCAATCTGGCCTGGGGGTCCAACGAACGGTATAAGCCTATTTGGAATACCAATAAGAAACAGATTTCCACTTTCCAGGACCCGGACTGGTCGTCGAAATTCCATGTATGGCGCATGGATTGGGATGAGAATTCTATCAAAATTTATGTGGATGATATGCTGATGGCCTCACAAGATCAGGCTAAGGCCGTGAATGCCAAAAACAAAAGCATTACTCCATTCAAACAACCGCACTACATTTTGCTCGGCCTTGCATTGGGAGGAGACAATGGCGGCGATTTGTCCAAAACCGAATTCCCCGCCCGCTTTGAGGTGGATTATGTAAGGGTGTACCAAAAACAATAAGACCTCGGCGGTCGGCAATCGGCTGCCGACGGTCCGGCAATCAAATTCCTGGCTTTACTGCTGGGCAGCCCAGGCGGGAGCGCTTTTTCTGACCTTTTTCGGTGCTTTCTTCTTTCTGCCCCACCAGATCACAAATCCGGTGACGGGTAACGACGCGCACACCAGGCTGGCGAAGAACATCAGCATTTTGCCCGGCAATCCCAGAATGGCTCCCGTGTGAATGTCATAGTTCATCCGGCGAAGCGTGTTTGCAAAGTTTGCTTCGCTGTATTTGCCGGTGTATGGCCCCGTCGCATTGATCTTTTTAACCGAATACTGGTCAAAATAATTATAGTCGACATTATAATAGGTACCTGCCCGGAAATTCACATACGAAAAGATCGATTCAGCCTTTTCAGTAGGGAAGGAAATATTGAGTGTTGAGTATTTGGGATATTCCTTTTGCAGTTGATACCAGGCTTTGTCCACAGCCTGCATAGGGCCGTTTACCTGCGCGGTTGAAACCGTGTCGGAAGGCGGATTGTAATACATATCCGACCCCTCCCCGCCCGTCGCGGTGTAAAGCCCCTGCGAAAACCACTGAAAACCCCAAACCAGACCCGTCACGGCCAGGATGACACCGATCGACATCACGTAGAAACCCAGGACGTTGTGCAGGTCGTAGTTTTTGCGCCGCCATGCCGCGCTCCATTTGATGGAGAAGCGCTGCTTGGCCGCGGATTTGTTTTTCGGCCACCATAGCACCATTCCGCTGATCATCATGAAAAAGAAAACCAGGGTCGCCGAGGCCACGACCGTTTGACCATACTTTTCAGGGAGCCATAGGTAATAGTGCCCGTGAAGGATAAAATGGAAGAAATCATCGTCCTCGTTCCAGACGTGCTCTATTTTCCCGTTGTATTGATTGAGGTAAACAACGTAGTAATATTCGGGATCGAGATTATAGAAGCCTACCTGGGCATTGCGGTCCGGCGTATCGTAAAGCACACCTTTGGCAACTTTGTCGGGCAACGCCTTTTTAGCAATCGCAGCCAGTTCCGAAGGAGGCAGCACCTTCCCGCCAGTGGGGCCGTTGACGAACATATACGGCTGCGTAATACGCTTGATTTCCTGCTCAAATGCCAGTATACACCCTGTAATGGAAATGATGAACACTATAACCCCGGAGACCAGCCCCAGGTACAGATGTAGTTTCCCAATCAGTTTCTTCATTAGTTCGTCGTCGATTATCTTATTTAGACTTAATTAAGACTGCTAAGATAGTGCGAACAATATCAACGACCAAAAAGGAAAAAGGGAGGAAGATGATTATCTCTTTCCTCCCAAACAAAAAACTTTAGAAAACAGGCCGGATGTTAAAAGTCGTACCGATAGATTCCTTCCACCTTCGTAGTCGGCGGCATGTGGGCGAGGGTTTTGAGCTGGCCGTCGTGCAGCCCGAACACCCAGCCGTGCAAATGCACCTCCTGCCCTTGGTGCCATGCGCCCTGTACGATGCTCGTCTGGGCCAGGTTATGCACCTGTTGAATGACGTTGAGCTCCACCAGGCGGTCGAAACGCACTTTTTCGTCCTCGATCGCATCCAGCTCGGTAGCGTATTTGTCGTACACATCCTTGATATTATGCAGCCAGCGGTTGATCAGGCCCAGGTCCTTGTGCATCATCGACGCCTTCACGCCGCCGCACTGGTAATGCCCAACCACCAGTATATGCCTCACTTTCAGCACTTCCACGGCATATTGCAGCACGCTAAGCATGTTCATGTCGGTATGTACCACGAGGTTGGCTACGTTCCGATGAACAAACATCTCACCGGGCTGCGAGCCTGTCAGGTCTTCGGCGGGTACCCGGCTGTCGGAGCACCCTATCCAGAGGAAATCGGGCTTCTGGTCTTTCGCCAGATTATCAAAATACGCTTCGTCAACTTCAAGCTGGCGGGCTGCCCAGGATTTGTTGGCGGTTAACAGGCGGTTAATAAGTTCCATTTTATGAATGATGATTGAAGTACCAAAATAATACAATCTCTCTCAGATTCATTCAAAACCGTACATCCTTTTAGCGGAAAAAAATCCGTAATTTTGCACTCTTAAAATCCCGGCAGGGTTATAAATAGTGCTATTTACATGATCAGCAAGGGCGAATGCCCGACGCTTACAACCCATATGAAATACAACGAATATAAAAATCTGAGTTACCCGCAAATCGGGGACGAGGTACTGAAATTCTGGAAAGACAAGAAAATCTTTGAAGCTTCGGTAGAAACCCGCGAGGGCGCTCCTACTTTCACCTTTTTCGAAGGACCGCCGTCGGCGAACGGCACGCCGGGCATCCACCACGTCATGGCGCGGGCGATCAAGGATATTTTCTGTCGGTATAAAACCCTGCAAGGCTTTCAGGTGAAGCGTAAAGGCGGCTGGGACACACACGGTCTGCCGGTTGAACTGCAGGTAGAAAAAGAACTGGGCATTATCAAGGACGATATTGGCAAGAAGATCTCGGTGGCGGACTACAATGAGAAGTGCCGCCAGACGGTTATGAAATTCACCGACCAGTGGAATGACCTGACCGAGAAAATGGGATACTGGGTCGATCTCGACGATCCTTACATTACCTATAAAAGTGAATACATTGAAAGCCTCTGGAACCTGCTGAAAAAGCTGTATGACAAAGGCTTGTTATACAAGGGCTACACGATCCAGCCGTATTCACCGGCTGCCGGCACGGGCCTTTCGTCGCACGAGCTTAACATGCCCGGCACATACAAGGACGTAAAGGATACCACTATCGTGGCGATGTTCAAAGTGAAAGATGCCGCAAACTGGCCCGTACTGGCAGGTTCTGCCCACGAGGATATCCGCATTCTGGCATGGACCACCACACCCTGGACGCTTCCTGCGAACTCCGCATTGACGGTCGGCGGCAATATTGATTATGTATTGGTTAAAACCTTCAATCCGTACACGCACGAGCCCGTGCAGGTTGTGCTTGCGAAGGACCTGGTAGGCAAATACTTTTCAGAAAAAGGCCACAACGGCGATTTCGAAGGATATGAAGCCAGCGACAAAAAGGTGCTCCCGTGGACGGTTTTGAAAGAATTTAAAGGCAAAGACCTCGAAGGCATCGAGTATGAGCAGCTTTTACCCTACATTCAACCAACCGTTGGCCCGACTGAGTCGCCTGCATTCCGCGTGATCCTCGGCGATTTCGTAACAACCGAAGACGGTACCGGTGTGGTTCACACCTCTCCTACCTTCGGTGCGGACGACTTCCGGGTAGCGCAGGCCAATGGTATCCCGGCCATTATGGTGAAAGACGAGAATGGCAAAGAAGTGCCTATCGTTGACCGCCAGGGCCGTTTTGTGAAAGAAATAACGGATTACGCAGGCCGTTTTGTAAAACCCGAATATTACTCGCAGGCAGAACAGGACGATCCGGAGTTCCGCCCGACCGACGTGCTGATCGCCATCAAACTCAAAGAAGAAGGCAAGGCATTTAAAGTAGAAAAATACGAACACCCCTACCCGCATTGCTGGCGTACCGACAAGCCGGTGCTGTACTACCCGCTCGACAGCTGGTTTATCCGCACCACGGCAGTAAAAGACCGGTTGGTGGAACTGAATAAAAGCATTAACTGGAAACCCGAAAGCACCGGAACGGGCCGCTTCGGCAACTGGCTCGAAAACCTGGTCGACTGGAACCTGTCACGCTCGCGCTATTGGGGTACGCCGCTGCCGATATGGCGCAACGACTATGGCGACGAGGTTTGCATTGGTTCGATCGAAGAGCTGAAAGACAAGCTGGAAGAAGCCATTATCTCCGGCCATCTCACCCGTGAGCAGGCATTGCATAACTCGGATTACCTGCAAAAACTCGAACACGGCGATTATGACCTGCACCGCCCATATGTAGACGATGTAGTGCTGGTAGGCAAAACCGGCCACATTATGCACCGTGAACCGGACCTGATCGACGTGTGGTTCGACTCAGGTGCGATGCCGTATGCACAATGGCATTATCCGTTCGAGAATCAGGAGATATTCAACCAGGCTTACCCTGCCGACTTTATTTCGGAAGGTGTGGATCAAACCCGCGGCTGGTTCTTCACGCTGCACGCCATTGCCGGAATGCTGTTCGACTCGGTCGCTTTCAAGAATGTCGTTTCGACCGGTTTGGTACTGGATAAGAATGGCAACAAGATGTCGAAACGCCTGGGCAATGCCGTGGACCCGTTTGCGACATTGGCGCAATATGGCCCTGATGCCACGCGCTGGTATATGATCACCAACGCGGAGCCCTGGGATAACCTGAAATTCAACATCGACGGTATCGGCGAGGTGCAGCGCAAATTCTTCGGAACGCTCGTCAACACTTACAATTTCTTTGCGTTGTATGCCAATCTCGACGGCTATGAGTTCCACGAAGCGAACTCCGTGCCGATCGAAAAGCGTACCGAGCTGGACCGTTGGATCCTGTCGAAGCTGAATACGCTGATTCAAGAAGTAGGCGAGCAATTCGACGACTATAATCCGACCAAAGCGGGCCGTCTTGTGCAGGATTTCGTGACGGATCAGCTTTCTAACTGGTATATTCGTCTCAACCGCCGCCGTTTCTGGAACCCGTCGGCAGAGCAAGACGCTGGTCTGACAGACGACAAAGCGGCTGCTTACGAGACATTGCACCACTGTTTGGTAACCGTAGCCCAGTTGATGTCGCCGATCGCACCTTTCTTTGGTGAATGGTTGTATAAAAACCTGACGGACAGTGATCGCGAGGCTTCGATCCAGCACAATGCGCCCTTCAAATATGAATCGGTACACCTGACCTTCTGGCCTAAAATCGAGGCGGAAGTGGTGGATACCGACCTGGAAGAAGCGATGGACCTGGCGCAGCGCATCAGCTCACTCGTACACTCGATCCGGAAAGGACATAAGCTGAAAGTACGTCAGCCATTGTCAAAAATCCTTATCCCGGTTTTGAGCGACAAAACGAAACGTCAGATCGAGCAGGTGGCCTACATTATCCTTTCGGAGGTCAATGTAAAGCATATTGAGTTCGTGCACGACGACAGCGGCATTCTGAAAAAGAAGATCAAGCCTAACTTCAAAACCCTCGGACCGAAATTCGGGCCAAAAATGAAGGAGGTAGCAGCAGCTATTTCGGCGATGGACGAAACCCAGATCCGCGAAATCGAAGCCAGCAGCACCATTACATTGACGGCAGCCAGCGGCCCGATCGACATCGCACTGACCGACGTTGAAATTATCGCAGAAGACGTTCCGGGATGGCTCGTAGCGAGTGAAGGCGGTCTCACCGTAGCGCTCGACATCACCGTAACCGAAGATCTGCGCCTCGAAGGTATCGCCCGCGATTTCGTGAACCGTGTGCAGAATTTGCGTAAAGACAGCGGTTTCGAAGTAACAGACAAAATCCGCATTACCTTGCAAAACAACGACGGCCTGCTCGCCAGTGCAGTAACCGCCAACAAAGACTACATCTGCCAGGAAGTTCAAGCCCTGGATCTCCACCTCGTAGGCGACCTGAACGGCGAAGCCACGGAGATCGAGATGGATGAGTTCTTGTTGAAGGTGAAGATCGAGGTGGTGTAGATGAAGCAGTATCAGGCATATTTGACCGAAAGTAACGAAGAAAACACCCGCTTCCAGTTCCAAAGTATCGGGAAGCGGGGTGTTTTCGAAAAAGTGATATTCTTTACACCGCTAACTAGTGATACATATAATTTATCTCTCGTCGACTATAATACGAAAACCAACAGTTACGACGACTTGTCTGTCACTGATAACGGAGATATGCCCGAAGTGCTTGTTACTGTAATCTCCACGATTCACAGGTTTCTTGGCTCCAACCCTGGTAAGAAAATCTATTTCGAGGGAAGCACACCAGCCAGGACACGATTATATCAAATCGCTATTGGAAAGATTTACGACCCTCAGAAGTCAGATCTGCTGATTAAAGGACTCCAAGATAATCAATGGTTCCCATTTGAACCGAATATCAACTTTCAAGGTTTTTTAGCTGAGGAAAAGCCTTAACTTTATTGAAACTATCTTCCTGAAAATATGAAAGTGCTAGATAAAAAGTCAGGGAAAACCGACAACATTACTTACAACCCACGTCTGGATAATCTTTCGATACCGCAAATCGTATTGGATAAAACGGAGAGAGCTCGCAAGACTCTTGAAAAAATATCCAGTACTCAAGCATCTTCATAGGAGATAGCGTCCTATGCAACTCCAAACCTCCACTGCCCTCATCACCGGCGGCGCCTCCGGACTTGGAGAAGCGACGGCACGGCTGTTTGTTAGTCAAGGGGCAAAAGTTGTTATTCTTGATTTAAATGAAGCTTCCGGGCAAGTGCTTGAAAGCGAATTTTCTGGCCAGATCAAATTCATTAAAACCGACGTTACCAGCGAAAGCGAGGTTCAAAATGCATTGGACATTGCATTGCAGACCCTCGGAAGCATTCAGATTGTTGTTAACTGTGCAGGCATCGCTCCCGCGCGTAAGATCATTGGTAAGGCCGACGGCATTTATGGCCCGCATTCATTTGAGCTTTTTGAAAAAACAATCCGTATTAACCTCATCGGCACATTTAATGTGATGCGTTTGGCGGCATTTGCTATGGAAAACAATACGCCGAATGCAGACGGTGAACGCGGTGTGATCATCAATACAGCGTCAGTAGCGGCCTACGACGGTCAAATGGGCCAGGTGGCTTATGCGGCCAGTAAAGGCGGGATTGTGAGTATGACGCTACCGGTAGCGAGGGATCTTGCCAAATCCGGCATCCGGGTAATGGCTATCGCTCCGGGACTGTTCGAAACACCGCTGCTTATGGGCCTGCCGGAAGAAGCCCGCACTTCGCTGGGGCAGCAAATACCGTTTCCCTCCCGGCTCGGCAAGCCGTCCGAATATGCATTATTAGCGAAATCCATTGTTGAAAATCCAATGCTGAATGGCGAAGTCATCCGCCTGGACGGGGCGATCAGAATGGCGCCCAGATAGTTAAACATGAAGCAGATGAGAGGGCATTACTTTTTCAAGTGGCTATTCCTGACAGTAGTGTCTGTCAGCGTCCTGCATTTGCGTGAAGCTCGCGCTGCCTGCTACCAGACCGAGCAAGTTGCCCGTCACCAGAGTACCAGCGGGAGGCAATGCCTTCTTGTGATCGGAAGCCGTAAACTGTCGGTCGGTCCTCCGCCGGTTTTTGCGGATTTCAAAAATACCCATCACATCCTCCTTGCATTCCTTTCCTTTTCACTGAGCCACGTCGCCGGCGGGCGCCATGATTTCCAGCCTGATAAGGAACCCGGTCACATTTTTACGCAGAACCAGCATTTCCGTAGTCGTACGCTTTCTTCCGACGAGCATTCCATTTTCCATTCATAAGCCTGCTTTCGCACGCCCGCGAACGCTAGCGACGATGCACCTCATGCGCATCAGGCCTTACTGTGTACGTATGGCCTTCACGCTTCATTTAAATAAATGAAAAATGGGAATCAAACGAACAGCTTTCTTTCTGCGGAAATGGCTCCTGCGGATCGCAATTTCGTTTATGCTCGGGTTTTCGAATGCCATCAATCAGGATTCGAAGAGCATCGACGACACGTCTTTTAAAATTGAAGAAACTATCAAAAAATAAATGAAAACCTGGGAATCAGGTCAAATTGATTCCCAGGTTTCTATAAATATCAAACTCTTCACTTCCGGCTTCTTTGTCCGTAATAATTACCGATAAACGCTCCGTAGGGCAAACATAATAAGCCTCCGCAGTACCCAGCTTTTCAGTTGTAGCCAATGCAATAACTTCCTTCGACGATTCGATCATCGTGCGTTTTACTTCACTTTCTTCGAAGTCGGGCCCGGTAACGCCCAGCTCCGCGTGAATGCTGCAAATGCCCAGCAGGCAAACATCGGCCCTGAATTTTTTAAAAAACTGAATACAATCATTACCGATCGTCACGAACGAGTCCTTCAATAAACGCCCGCCCGCAAAAAGGACATCCACATGTTCGTGCTCTTCCAGAATGGACGCGATGGGAAAGCTGTTAGTGATAACCGTCAATTTCAAGTCCTTTGGCAGCATTTGCGCGATCAGCAACGCGGAGGTGCCGCCGTCGAAAATGACTACCTGACCGTCTTTGAGAAATTGTAACGTTTTCTTTGCAATAATTTGCTTCTGCTCATTGTCGTATTTGATACGGTCGCGGAAATGATGGGGCCCCGGCGAATGCGGCACAGCACCGCCGCGAACCGATTTGAGCAGTCCCTGGTCGGCCAACTCTTTGATATCCCGCCGGACAGTATCCTCCGACACATTCAAAAGCGTGCTGAGATGCCCCAGATAGACTTTCTGCTCATGCCCCAACTGGTCCAGTATGATCTGGAATCGTTCTTCTTTTAACATAGGTATCCCCAATTATGCTTGCAAATTTAACAAACATTTTAAATTTAATGTTGCAAAATATTGCATATATGACTTACATTTGTTGCAAATAATTGCAAATACTAATTTCTAATCATGAAGAAATCAATTGCTGTGGACATGGATAATGTCATTGTCGACATCGAAGCTAACTGGATCAACCATTATGCCGAGGCATTCGGTGTGACCGTCACCAAGGAAGCGATGCACGGTATTCCCGAAGACCAGGCCTTTCCCGATCCGCTAGCTGCACGCAGCCTTCTTTACAAACCCGGCTTCTTCCGCTATGCTCCGCTGATTCCCGGCGCGCAGGAAGCTATCATCAAATTGCAGGAAAACTATGAGGTGTACATTGTGTCCGCCGCCATGGAATTTCCCAATTCATTGCCTGAAAAATACGATTGGCTGGCCGAGCATTTCCCGTCGATCACTTGGAGAAACATCATCTTTTGCGGCGACAAGAGTGTCATCAACACCGATTACCTCATTGACGACCACTTGAAAAACCTGGATTTTCATAAGGGCAAGCCTATTCTCTTCACCGCCGGGCACAATCGAGGTATCGACAAACATACGCGTGTGAATAACTGGACCGAGGTGTTGGAGTTGTTGGAGCAATTAGAAGAGCCTCAACAGATTATCGAATAAGAGCGATAATCGTCTGAACAACGGCACTGATTGTAGTGGCACTGACCAATCTCGCGCTACGTACGACAATACGCTTGTCGGCCGTAAACAAGCGGCTTGGTCTGATAAAACTGCTAACGGGCAATGCCCCACTCTGAAAATCCGATTGGGTCAATGGAATGGCGTAAATATCTCTCGAGTTTTGAGAAGTAATCTGGCACAATAAGACATCGTCACCTGGTAAATCAGCAATTACCAGCGCAGGACGCCTTTTGGAACCAGACAAATCGGAGAATGGGAAGGGAATTACAACCACTTCACCCTTTACAAATTTTGCCATGCCTCATCTTCTTCATCCGTCAGCCAGTCTTTCGCAAGGGATTTCTGGCTGGCATAGTGTGTTACTGTGTGCTTCTCTTCGACACTTCCTTCCACAGAATCCTCGATCGTAAACGCGATCACTTCAACCTGCTTCCCGATAAATGAAGCAGGTATTTCCAACAAAATATTGGTATTTTCCGGTTTTATGAGCGTTCTGACCATTTTCACAGTGGAATAGCGTGAAATAAATTTAATACAATTATCGGCACTTTCCAATAGCTACGCCTGCTCCTGCACCCGGGTCTTCAACTGCATTAATTCATCGCGCAACCTTGCTGCTTCCAGGAAGTCGAGGTCTTTTGCGGCGGCTTCCATTTTACGCTGCGTTTCGGAGATGAGTTTTTGCAGATCGGTTTTGCCCATGTATTGAACCACCGGATCGGCGGCAATGCGTACTTCTTCGGGTTCCACATACACTTTGCGGACTTTTGAATCGGCCACGGAAGTTTGCTCCATAATGGCCTCTTTTGATTTCCGTACCGTCCTAGGCGTGATGCCGTTGGCCAGGTTATAGTCCATTTGAATGCTGCGGCGGCGGTTCGTTTCGTCGATCGCGAGCTGCATGGAACCGGTAATGGTATCAGCATACATAATCACTTTCCCGCGGTCGTTACGCGCGGCGCGGCCGATAGTCTGGATCATAGACCGGGTATCGCGCAGGAAGCCTTCCTTATCGGCATCCATAATGGCCACGAGCGACACCTCGGGCAGGTCGAGGCCCTCGCGGAGAAGGTTCACGCCCACCAGTACGTCGAAAATGCCTAAACGGAGCTCACGGAGAATCTCTACGCGGTCCAAAGCCTTTACTTCCGAGTGAATGTAGCGGCATTTGATGCCCACACGGTCCAGGTACTTGCTGAGTTCCTCGGCCATGCGTTTGGTGAGGGTGGTAACCAGTATGCGGTCGCCTAGGTTAATACGTTCGGTAATCTCTTCCAGCAGGTCGTCGATCTGGTTCAGGCTTGGGCGCACTTCAATTTCCGGATCCAGCAGGCCGGTAGGACGTATAATTTGCTCTACCACAACTCCTTCTGATTTTCTCAACTCATAGTCCGCCGGCGTGGCGCTTACAAAAATAGTTTGCGGTGTCATGTCCTCGAACTCCTGGAATGTCAGCGGCCGGTTATCCAATGCCGACGGCAAACGGAAACCGTACTCCACCAATGCCTCTTTACGTGAACGGTCGCCGCCCCACATCGCTCGGATCTGTGGCATTGTTACGTGGCTTTCGTCGACCACCATCAGGAAATCCTCGGGAAAATAGTCGAGGAGGCAGAAGGGACGCTGCCCGGGCATCCGGCGGTCAAAGTAGCGGGAGTAGTTCTCGATGCCGGAACAGTAACCCAGTTCCCGCATCATTTCCATATCAAACTCCGTACGCTCTTTCACGCGTTCCGCTTCTGCAAGCCTTCCTTCGGCAATGAAGTATTTGATCTGCGATTGCAGGTCATCCTGTATTTCTTTAATGGATTGATTCAATACGTCGCGGCCAGTCACAAACAGGTTGGCCGGGAATATGGCTATGGCTTTCTCGGAAGATAGTTTCTTGCCTGTTTCAGGCTCAATGCGCTGGATTTCCTCGATCTCATCCCCGAAAAAGATAAATCGGTAGGCAAAATCGGCATAGCCGGGGAATACGTCTACCGTATCCCCTTTTACGCGGAAAGTACCCCGGTTAAATTCGACCTCCGTCCGGCTGTAAAGAATCTCTACTAACCGGAACAGGAACTGGTTCCGGCTTACAATATCGCCCAGCTTTGCGCTGACAATACTTTTTTTGTATTCCAACGGGTTACCCGCGCCATAGATACAGGAAACCGACGCCACTACAATTACATCCCGGCGACCGCTCATCAGCGACGAAACCGTATGCAAACGCAGCTTCTCGATCTCCTGATTGATCATCAGGTCCTTTTCAATGTAGGTGTTGGTGCTGGAAATGAATGCTTCCGGCTGATAGTAGTCGTAGTAGCTGATAAAATACTCGACCGCATTTGTTGGAAAAAACTGCTTAAACTCGCCGTAAAGCTGGGCGGCCAGCGTTTTGTTGTGGCTCAACACGAGGGTGGGCTTATTCACTTGAGCCACCACATTGGCCACGGTAAAGGTCTTTCCCGAACCCGTCACCCCGAGCAATGTCTGGGCGGGTTCTCCATTTTCGATTCCTTGTACTAGTTGCTTGATTGCCTCCGGCTGATCGCCCGTCGGCTGGTATTCTGAAGTGAGTTCGAAGTTCATAGCTTGTTGTAAGGCAATATAAAAGGAACGCATTTCAAAGATAGATTAGTTTCTTTGAAATGCGTTCCTGAATACTGCCCGTCGCGAACGGCTATTTGGGGGATGCCAGCTACCGCGGGCAAACCGGTTATGCCTGCTTTTGCACAAGTTCCTGCGCGTTTTCAACGGCCTTCCGTTCCTTCCAGTGCTGCCAATCGAGGCCCAGCAGCTTGGTCATGCTTTTATCTACAAACTGGTGACGAACGAGGTTCATACCGCCGCGGACCGCCGTAAAAATGGAGTTGTTGGCACGCAATGCGAGGCTGAAACCACCATCCACATAGCGGATATAATGCCACCAAAGCGAAGGAATAAAGATCGTCTCGCCATGGTGAAGAATCGTTTCGTAGCCGGTTGCCCCTTTCAACGCCGGGAATTTCTCGTAATCCGGGCTGAGCGGGTCCACCTTGCTCATTACCGTGAACGGGTGGTGGTACAGGCGGCGGCTTTCTTCGGGAGAAAACAAAATCAGCTGCTTGCGGGTCTGGAACTGCGTCAGGAATACGTTCGAGCAATCCATATCGTAATGCAGATTGGTAATCGAACCCTCACCTCCGAAAAAGACATATTTATATGACTTCAAAAAGCCGTCCATGATCGTCGGGAAACGGATATCTTCTGCCAGCTCGGGAATCTTTTTGAAAATATCGAAAAGGAAAATGCGGAGATCGGTCGGGCCTTTCTCAATGAGGCTCAGGTAGTCGCCGAACTTCATCGTTTTAGCGATCTGGAAATACTTGTCGGCGTCGTGAATGTGGTTGTCCACCAACGGAACATCCAGGTTACCGTGGTTTTCGCGCAGCCAGTCGAAAGTCCATTTCTGAACCGCCGGCCAATCTTTTGCCAGGTCGGTAAACACTACCGGGCGACTTGGTTTTAAGTAATTTTCGATGAATTCTTCGCGCGTAAGTCCGGTGCGCTTCTCTATTGGCACTAATTTCATAGCAAGAAACTGAGTAGGTAATCGACTATTTATGGAATACCGTTACATTTTCACCTATAACGGGAGGATAACCGCCAAGGTTTAAAACCGGCCAAAATATCCGGTCAAATGTATTAAAGAGATTTCAAAAATATAAATTTCGTAGAATATAATAAAAGTATATCCTTAAAACAGATAGACTAAATAGGTTAGCGCATGAAATATTTCACCGTACTTCCCCCGGCCGACCTCGCACGATACGTCCGCTTCTTCTGGGTGCTGGAACACAACCTGGCTGATCGCGAGCCCTATTTCCACCGGACCATGGCCGATGGCTGCGCCGAAATGGTTTTTCATTTCAAAGGTCGTTTCGATGAAATATTGAAAACCGACGAGCAGGAGCTTTCCTTCCGGTCGGGCATTCACGGGCAATCGCAGTCTTTCCGCCGGTTCCGTATCGGGGAGGACTTCGGGATTTTGGGCGTGTACCTCTACCCTTTCGCCATTCCGGCGCTGTTTGGCGTCCCGGCAACAGAACTGAGTAACCAAATGCCCGACCTCACTACATTCCTGGGCCAGGCAGGTACCGAGCTTGAAGAGCGTGTCATGCTCGCCGCCGACCACCCGCAACGCATCCATATTATCGCCGAATTCCTCAGAAAATGTATTCGCAGCCGCGAGGTCAGTGAGCCGGCAGTATTCTCGGTGATCGGGAGTGTGATCCGGTCCAATGGCCTGGCCAAAATCCCGGACCTGGCGGCACAGAGTTTTCTGTCGACCCGGCAATTTGAAAGGAAATTTCTGGCATTCTCCGGATTCACACCGAAGCTGTTCAGCCGGATTATCCGGTTTCATTCCGCACTCAATGAATATGGGAACAAGGAGAAATCGCTCACCGAAATCGCCTATGAATGTGGGTACTACGACCAATCGCATTTCATTCACGATTTCAAGGCATTCTCGGGCGATCATCCGAAAACCTATTTTTCCGGCAACACCGAAGGAATGGGTTACCGCGATGTATGATGTCGCATTTTTCCAATTTCGGGGCAGGTATGCGGGCTAGTTTTGTTTAAACCAAAAACAAAGAATCAATGAGCAATGTAAAAATCCCGAACGGCCACCAGGCTGTCATTCCTTACCTGATGCTGGACGGCGCCGTACGCTTCGGTGAATTCACTCAAACGGTATTTGGAGGTACCATTTCCGCGACGCATTACCAGGAAGATGCCCCTGAAATGATCAAACATTCCGAAGTTTCGATCAGCGGCAGCGTCATCATGTTCTGCGATGCGCGCCCCGAATGGCCCGCACAGCCCGCCAATTTGTTCGTTTACGTGGACAATACAGATGAAAGCTATGAAAAAGCGCTGCAAGCCGGCGGCACGAGCGTGATGCCTCCGGCCGACCAGGAATATGGCCGGAGCTGCGGCGTGTCGGATCCATGCGGAAATACCTGGTGGATCACCTCCGTACTTTGATCAGAATGCCGTCTTAATAGCTATATTTAGTCCGTTAAGACGGCATTTCCCCGATGATTAATTATAACAACAAAGTATTCGTCCCATTGTCCAATTCCGAAAACCGAGAGGTGGATTTATCCATGCAATTTGTCTATCAGCAAACGGGCGACATTGTGTCGTGCACATACGCTGGCGGGCGCATACGCAGCGGGCACCTGATCGCGCTCGTGGACGGGCAGGGCAACCTGGATATGCGTTACCATCAGGTGAACGATAAAGGAGAAATTACGACGGGCATTTGCAAATCGACGCCCGAGCAACTTCCGAACGGCAAAATCCGTATGCATGAAAAATGGCAATGGACTTCCGGCGATTGCTCGGAAGGTGAATCGTTGCTGGAAGAACTCTAATTCATCCAAACTGAAAACTGAAATGCGATTCCTGCTTACATTATGGATCCTGCTCGCCGGTCTTACCAGCCAGGTATCCGCTCAAACTTCCAAAATCGTTTCCGGCTCTACGCAATTCAGCGTTAAGTTCATCCTTGGTACTTGCAACGGCACATTCGACGCACCGCGCGGTACGGCTGTTTTTAATGAAAAGAACCCGGAAAGTGCATCCTTCGACGTCAGAGTCGCCGCTAATACTTTCAAAACCAACAACAACTCCCGGGATAAGGATATGAAGAGCGACAAGTATTTCTGGGTCGAGAAATATCCTGATATCCATTTCAAATCTGCCAAAGTCGAGAAGAAAGGGAACCAGTACCAGGCCACCGGCACGCTGACCATGCGTGACGTTTCCAAAACCGTCACATTGCCATTCGACGCCAAAAAAAACGCGGATGGCACCTACTCGCTCACGAGCACTTTTGATGTGAACCGCCTCGATTACAAAATCGGCGAGAAAGACTGGAAGCTGAAAGACGTGGTGACCGTCAATCTGCAAGCGACCATCAAGTAGCATATTCCTGCATTTCAGGTCAAACAGAGGACTTACCTCTCCATTCACAAAAAATTTCTCATTGTAATTGTAATTAGTCTAAATAATAATTTCCTTTGTCATTATATTTAGTCTAAATTAAATTTTCTGTGAGATATTACTTTACCTCCTGTTTGATATTGCTGGTAATCAGTCGGGTGATGGCTCAGAAAGATGTCGCACCCGGTGCCCATTCGGCCGATATAGCCAAACTCACGGATACTACATTTGCATTGCGGGAGGTGGTAGTTACCGGCCAGCCCGAGGCCCAGTCGCTGCGAAACTCAGTGTACCAGGTTCGCACCATCGACAGCGAGCGCATTCGCCTGCGCGGCGCGACCAATTTGCAGGCGATCCTCAATACCGAGCTGGGTATACGATTTTCCAACGACCTTACCCTCGGCACCAGCGATGTTCAGCTGATGGGCATGTCGGGCCAGGGCGTCAAAATTTTGCTTGACGGCATCCCTATGGTGGACCGGGGCAGCGCACGCGAGAGTCTGGGGCAGATTGATATCAATACCATCGAGCGCATCGAGATTGTAGAAGGCCCGATGTCTGTCATTTATGGGACGGACGCATTGGCGGGGGTAATCAACATTATCACCAAAAAAAGCAGCGATGGACCGTCACTCACCGTCCAGGCGCGGGTCCTGGAAGAGACCGCTGGCGACGAATACAACGCATTTACCAAAAAGGGCACCCATAATCAGAGCGTCGGCCTCACCTGGCAGCACGCACGCTTACAGCTATCGGGCAATGTAACGAGAAACAATTTCGGTGGCTGGCAAGGAAGTTCTACGGGCCGTGCCAAGGCCTGGATGCCCAAAGACCAAATGCTGTACACTGCCGGCTCACGGTTCGCAGGCAAAAGATGGAATGCCTGGTACCGCTTCAACGGCACCGATGAGACGATCAATTCCCTCGGCAACCGTAACCCCAACACGGGCATTGCTTCGGACCAGGATTACATTACCAAGCGCTGGTTTCATCAGGCACAATCGGAGATCAGGCCGAACGAAAAGCTGCATATTACCGCCATTGGCTCCTATACCGATTATTCCCGCAGAACCCTCAGCACGCAGGTTGATATCAACGACCGCCGTACCCTCTCACCCGAACCCGGTTCGCAGGACAAATCCATTTTCACTACCACATTTTTCCGCGGTACAGCTGCCTACAAAGCTGGCGATCATATCTCCGTAATGGCCGGTGTCGATTTTTCGAACAACAATGCCTCCGGTGCGCGGATCAATGGCTCACCTACCATTAATGAATATGCCCTGTTCGTAGCGCCGGAGTTCCGTTTCGGGCAGGCATTCAAGCTTACACCCGGTTTGAGATTTCTGAAAAACTCGGTGTACGACGCCCCTCCGGTCATCCCCTCCCTGAATGGAAAACTGACACTGACCCGGTCGATGGATTTCCGCTTCGGGTACGCACGCGGGTTCCGTTCGCCTGCATTGCGTGAGCTCTATTTCGATTTCCACGACGCTTCGCATTCCATTAACGGGAATGTGAACCTCAAAGCCGAATACTCCAACAGCTTCAATGCCTACCTCGTATGGCAGGCGGTAAGCCGGCAGGGCTTTCACATCAGATCAACCCTGGGCGGTTTTTATAATGTATTCCACGATCTGATCGACACGGGCATCGACCCGAACGACCGTACACAGACCACGTACCTGAATATCCATTTGTTCAAAACCACGGGGCTCTCGCTGGACAACAAACTGTTATGGAAAAACCTGCAAGCGACAGTGGGCGCTACCTACATTGGGCGCTATAATGAATTTTCGGAAGCGCCGGCAGATTTCGGCCCGCTACCCGAGTTTGTCTGGTCGACTGAAATCAATGTTAACCTGCTTTACGCTTTCAAAAAAGCGGGTGCAAGCATTAACCTCTTTTACAAATTCTCAGGCAAGCGGCCGGTGTACGAAACCACCGACCAGGTGAATGTGCATCTGGCCGAAACCGAAGGCTTTCACATGGCCGATCTCACACTGAGCAAAACCCTGGGCAAATACGTGAGCCTGCTGGGCGGTATCAAAAACCTCTTCGACGTCACCAACCTGCAAAACACCTCCACCGACACCGGTGGCGCGCACAGCACGGGCGGAGCCGTACCGATGTCATTCGGACGGTCTTATTTCCTCGGCCTCAGTTTTCAATGGACAAAGCATTAACAATCAATTACCCTTTCATTATAACTCCAATACATTATGAAGAAAATAGTCCGGTCGCTGCTAATGGTTGCATTTCTGGGAACATTCAACGCATGCAGCGACGACGAACCACCACTGCCGGATAACCTGGCCGCATTTGAGACCACCGAAAAAGGCTTTGAAGGTGAAGAAACCGAGATTAAGATCGTGCTTACCCGGGCGGTAGATGCCGCCACACCCCTTTCTGTGACATTGACACCGGCACAACTTGCGTACGACACAGAATTCACCACCACTCCTGCTGCGGCTAACAATACGATCACGTTGTCGGTGCCGGCGGGCCAGTCTTCTGTTTCCTTCAAAGTGAGCAAAAAGTCGGGCGTACTGCTGGACGGTGATGAGAGCATTGCCTTTAAAATCGCCACGGTGGGTACACCGGTGCTGGTAGGGACCAATTCGGGGCTGAAACTGAGTTTCAAGGCGATTATTTCGGATGGTACCAGCATTCAGCTGAATGGTATCGCGGGCAGCGAAGCCGGCAGCAGTGCTGCTAATTCCGTTTTTCTCGACCTCAGCGCCAATGCGCAAACGCCGGCTCTGCGCAATAGCTGGGATCTCGGGTTTTACAGCGGCTCAGATTTCCGCGTGACGATCAACGGAACCAATGGCGCTTCGGCGCTGGCTATCGACAAGACAGACATAAACGCCGTGTCAGATAAGGATTTCAAAACCGATTCGCTTGCTGTCGGGCAAGGAGCGGGCAAACTGGCCCTCGTGGACGACGCTGCCGGCGACATTACCAAAACCGTGATCGCGGCAGTTTCAGCTACGGATGCAGAAAACAAGGTTTACATCCTTAACCGCAAGGGCGGGTCCATGGATGTTCTTCCAGTGGCGGATCTGTATAAAATCCGCATTGTTCGCAAAGGCTCCGGCTATACATTGCAATATGCCAAGGTGAACGAAACCACTTTCAAAACCCTGGACATTGCCAAAGATGCCGCTTACAATTTCGAATTTGTTTCGCTTGAAAAAGGCGCGACCGTCGATGTGGAACCTGCGAAAGACCGCTGGGACCTGAAATGGGGTTACAGCATGTACTTCACCAATTTCGGGGCGGGACTGATCCCATATGGCTTCTCCGACCTCGTATTCACCAATAACCTCGGCGGCGTGGAAGCTGCGGAAGTACTCACTACCACCGCCTCTTACGATGCATTTGCCGAGAGCAACCTTACGGGCATTACATTCAGCAAGGCGGCCGATGTCATCGGCTCGAAATGGCGCGTGACGCAGGGCACCATTGGCGTCAAAACTGATCGTTTCTATCTGATTAAAGATCCGTCAGGCAACATTTACAAACTGAAATTCATCAGTTTCCATGCTAGCGACGGCGGTGAGCGCGGTAAGCCGAAACTGGAATACAAGCTTGTCAAAAAAGGGGCCTAATGTTTGAGATGTTATGATATTAAAATCCATCATCATCGCAGCCGCCACGCTGGCTGCGATGCCGCCAGCGACGGCGCCGGTCTACCGGACGCATTTAGCGCCAATCACTGAGCCCGAAATCACGGTCGTTAAGGATTTGAATGCCAATACCAAGTCTTACGTATATTTCAGCCTGGCCAGCGGAAAGGAAGTGCCCGCCGCCGACGCAAAGACGAAGAACTGGGACATTGCATTCAGTAAAACCACCATTGCTACCAACAGCGGTACCAGCGGCCCGGGCGAGGGCGGGGCATTGGTGCTGGAAAAGCCATTTGACCAGGTCATCGAAGCGCCCCGGGACGGCTACAAAACCGACGGCGACGCAGGCTTCGCCATTCCGGGCGGGAGCGGTAACAGCTGGTACAAATACGATATGAGCGTCCACGCAATTCTGCCCATTCCGGGAAGGACTATTCTGGTCAGAACCGCGAGCGGCAAAATCGCGAAGGTGGAGATCATCAGTTACTACAAAGGCGCACCGGAAGATGTGCCTACGGAGGAGTCCAGCTACTACACTTTCAGATACACGATCGCGGGCGGGGACGGAAAATTCTGATTCCGGCCGGAACCCCTGTCATGCAAAAATCCCGGATCGCTCCGGGATTTTTTGCTATCGCACATATTTCCAGTTGCGCACCTTCCCTTCGGCCAGCCATTCGAGCGCCTGGGCAATTCGCTTATCCCGCGTGGCTTCCGTTTTGGCATCTTCAAACCATTCCACATATTCTTTTTTATTGGTATAACTGAAACCTTCAAAAACCTTCCGGGCCTCCGCATCACCGGCCAGGGCTTCGGTGACATAGGCCGGGATTACCAGTTCCTTTGTTTCCTGCGGCTTATTATCCTTCTTCACCTTCACGCCGCTGTCGATCAGGCGCATTGCTTCGACAATAAATCCTTTCAAATGCTCTTCCGCGGGAAGGTCTGCCATACCCGAGATTTTGCCCAGGCTTCCCATTCCGATCCTTTCGCCATTCACAGCCAACAGGTTATTCGGGTCGCTCAGGTGCGATTCAAGCCAGAATCCGAATGCACAATGCTGCTTGAAGGAGGCCATGCTGCAAAGAATGCTGCCTTTGTACTCGAAATGCGGGAAACTCCATTTCATGGTTTCCTTCACTTCCGGACAGGTCTCGTGCACAAGCGCACGCAGGTATTCGAGTATGGGAATGGCAAAGCCGGCTGATTTTACAATGTAGGCGTCAATGCGCGGGTCGGTATGTGTCATTTCAATTGATATTCACTTCCTGGGTTCTTTTCTCCAAGATTCCCTTCAAATTGGTTAATCCTTCCTGAAAATCCTTTCCGATCGATTCTTCCATATTCATCAAAGGAAGCATCACATTCATCGGAATGGGCATTTTGCCAGTGAAACCCCAACGGACGCGGGTGGAGGAAGCATCGATACCTTCGGTGATCATGTAGGCATCGCTGGTACTTTCGAACGGTTTAAGGAAACGCAGCTGGGTATCGATCCGCTGACCTTCCTCTATTTTGGTAATTTCCTGCTCGCCTTTACCCACCTCGTCGTTCCCCTCCCACATGGAGATAAAACCGACAGTACCGTCGGTACCGGAAAAGGTCTTCACCATTTTGGGGTCGCGGCGGCCCCATACACTCCAGTCGTTCTGCTTTTTCAGCGATTTCAGGTATTCAAAAACCTCTGCTTTGGGTTTGTTGACAACGATTTCACGCTCGACGGCGTAATCTTTCGGCATGATGAATGCGGCAACCAGGACCAGCGCGATCAGTCCGAGAATAATGTAGAGCACTTTTTTCATAAGGGGGGTACTTTTTGGTGAATAATTAAACCTGTACTTGACTTCATCAAGATCTTCGATCAATTCGGTATTGGTCATGCCCGCCTTTTCCAGTACGCGGATCGAGGCGGCGTTATTGACATTCACAAATGCGATCACATCCCTGGCTTTCAGCACATTTTTCGAAAACCGGATCAGCCCCGCCGCAATTTCAGTGGCTACTCCCTTTCCCCAGAACTCCTCCATCACCCGGTACCCGATCTCTATCGCCGTGCCTACCTTGTCGAGCTTGGCCGCCCCTACCAGTTCCCCCGAATGCCTGTCCTCGATCAGATACCTCCCCAGGTAGGTATCCATGCCATATTCTTCCAGAAAACCCCTGAGCATATCGTCCGATTCCTCGCGGGTAAGCGAGTAGCCGGTCACATACTTCATCACATTGGCATTGTTGCTCAGCCTGAAATACTTGTCGCCATCCCCGGCCGTCATTTTGGTCAGTATGAAATGTTCGGTATAAATCGGAGTGACAACCATGATAAGCAGTATTCAACGTTTCGAGGAAACCGTACGGCCCCATCAAGTTACACTTTTATCCAAAAAAGTGATTGGGTTTCGGGCATGGGTTTTTTATACAGTCAAGTTCACTGTTTAACCGGAAAAACACAAGTTTAAAACCGACTATTCCCTAACCCCCTCTCATCCTCAAAATAGTGGTTCAGCATTCATTACCAGTTAAATATTTTTTGTTAACGTTCATTAACAGTCTTGAAAATTTGCAATCTACATTTGAAACGTTATATTTGAACTATTGCCCATTTGTATCACAATTCCGTTCCAATAGTTCCAATCATTCTTGAATTCATTATAAAAGTATGAATTTTTCAATGAACTGATCTGCATCAGCATCATGACAAAAAGAACTTTTGTATTGTTTTTCTGGCTCGCACAATTCGCCATTACGCTGCTCCTGGGGCAGCACAGGGCCGTTGCGTGCAAAATTGATGTCGGGACCGAGGCCTTTTCCCCCTATGAGTTAACGGAAAAGCCTGGTACCCGGGATATTGTGATAATCGATGATTCGATCTGTAAAAATGAGACGATCGTACGGGCGGATGAAACGAAATGGAACGAATCCCTTTCCAAGCTCTTCAACCGCAGGCATTCTACCTACCGCTTCCTGACGCTTATCTCGCAGGCAATACCTCAATGCGAAATTACGAGGACTTCCAGGTACATGAGGGAGTCTGCCCAACCGCTTTATGCCAGTAAAGGAGAAATCACGCTGCCTGATTATTACAGCTTTCTCCATCGTCTTTGCCCTTTTTGAACTCGCCGCAAGCGTTCTTTCCAGAATTTTCCTAGCTGACGTTTAGCTCGCGGTGCCCATTTGCGCACTTACGGGCCTATCATGTCATTTATGCTATGCTTTTGCTGCACGGTGTTCCGCGCTGCAAAAGGACTATTCCTATTCCCGCATTTACCGCCAACCAATTTTATACAAACGCATCATGATGAAAGATTTTAAATGGCCGCTCCTTTTGCTCGTCAGCATTTTCGCTTATGGCTGTGCTTCTAAAAGTGAAACTGTGTCGGAGACAAAAGACAGCGTTCCTACGATCCCCGTAACGGAACTGAGGCCTCAGAAGACAGAATTGCACCGCGAATACGTAGGCAACATCCACGCCCTGCGGAACGTCGAAATATATGCCCGGGTGAAGGGTTACCTGGAAGAAGTGTACGTGGATGAGGGCAAAGAAGTGAGAAAAGGACAGACTTTGTTCCGCATTAACAATGAAGAATATGAAGCCCAGTTGGCCAAAGCGAAGGCTAACCTGCAAAGCGCGATCGCCGAGGCGAAAGGCGCCGAACTGGAAGAAAAGCGCGTAAAACTGTTGGTGGATAAAAACGTAGTCGCCAAAAGTGAGCTGGAAGTAGCGCATGCGAAACTGGCAGCAGCCAATGCAAGAATCGAGGAGGCTAAGTCGGAAAAATCGAATGCGGCCATTCAGCTGGCACACACGGTGATCAGGGCACCGTTCGACGGGATAATCGACCGGCTTCCCACCAAGATGGGTAGCCTCATCGACGAAGGCACATTGCTTACGACACTGTCGGACATTAAAACAGTTTATGCCTATTTCAATGTCTCTGAAAACGAGTACCTCGAATATGTGAAAGCCCGCGACAAGGCCGCTACCAAGCAAGCCGTGGTAGAGCTGGAACTGGCCGACGGTTCTTTTTTCAAGCACAAAGGCACTATCGAAACCATGGAAGGGGCATTTGACGAAGGTACCGGCTCCATCGCTTTCCGCGCTCGCTTTTCAAACCCCGAAAAACTGCTGAAACATGGATCTACGGGCACTATCCGCCTGACGAACACGGTCGAGAATGCGATCCTCATCCCGCAGCAGGCTGCATTTGAGATCCAGGATAAAAACTTCGTATATGTATTAGGAAAAGATAACAAGATCAAGACACGGAGCTTTGTGCCGCAATCCCGGTTATCCACTTTCTATGTTGTAAAATCAGGCCTTGAATCAGGCGAAACGATTGTTTGCGAGGGACTGCAATCCCTGCGTGACGGCGCGACGATCAATCCGAAAACGGTATCATCCGATACTATGTCGGCCGGAAAAATCGAGCTTTCCGCGCGGTAGCATTCTTTCTTTCATCTGAATTGTAGATCATGTTTCAAAAATTCATAGAGCGACCGGTCCTATCGCTGGTCATCTCGATATTTATTACCCTATTGGGCATCCTGGCAGTGATGCAGTTGCCCGTTTCCCAGTTTCCCGACATCGTTCCGCCATCGGTAGTGGTTACGGCCACCTATACGGGTGCCAACGCCGAAACCGGGGTCAACGCCGTAGCCGTTCCGCTTGAAAAAGCGATCAACGGCGTGCCAGGTATGACCTACATGACCAGCGTGTCCGGTAACGACGGTGTAACGACAATCAATATTTCCTTCAACGTGGGCGTCGACCCCGACCTCGCTGCGGTGAACGTTCAAAACCGCGTCCAAACGGTGATCGACGAGCTTCCTGAAGAAGTGATCAAGGCGGGTGTCAAAACTGAAAAAGAGGTAAACAGCATGCTGATGTACCTCGACATCATGAGCTCCGACACCGCCGTGGGCGAGGATTTCGTATACAACTTCGCCGATATCAATATCCTCAAAGAGCTTAAAAGGATTGACGGCGTAGGTCGCGCGCAGATCATGGGCAGCAAGGATTACTCCATGCGTGTGTGGCTGCAGCCGGATCGTATGAACAGCTACAATGTCTCTGCCGACGAGGTGATCCAAGCCATCCGCGATCAGAATGTGGTAGCCGCACCGGGTAAAACCGGCGTGAGCTCAGGCCGTGAAAAGAACGTATTACAATATGTGTTGAAGTACACGGGCAAGCTGTTCGAGCCTGCGCAATACGAAAACATCGTGCTCCGCTCAAACCCTGACGGTTCGATTCTGAAACTGAAAGACGTCGCCAAAATCGAATTCGGTACACTGGAATATGACATGGCTTCCAAATCAAACGGACGCCCCTCTGCTTCGATCATGATCAAGCAGCGCCCCGGCTCCAATGCCCAGGAGGTTATCCAGAATATCAAAGACAAAGTTGCGGAACTGAAAAAGACCACATTCCCACCGGGCATGGACTACTTCGTTTCCTACGACGTTTCCCGTTTCCTCGACGCTTCTATGCATGAGGTAATCCGCACGCTGATTGAAGCATTTATTCTCGTAATCCTGATTGTGTATTTGTTCCTGCAGGATTTCCGCTCCACGCTTATCCCCGCCCTTGCAGTGCCCGTGGCACTTGTGGGTACGTTTGCGTTTATGCAAATGTTCGGGTTCTCCATTAACCTTCTTACGCTCTTTGCGTTGGTACTGGCGATCGGTATTGTGGTCGACAATGCCATTGTGGTCGTCGAGGCGGTGCACGCCAAAATGGCCGAAAAGCATCTGGACGCCAAAACAGCAACCATCGAGTCGATGAAGGACATGAGCGGCGCGATCATCGCGATCACGCTCGTGATGTCGGCGGTATTCGTTCCGGTCGCATTCATGTCCGGCCCTGTTGGTATTTTCTACCGGCAGTTCTCGATTACCCTTGCGATCTCCATTGTGATATCGGGTATCAATGCACTTACACTTACACCCGCATTATGTGCACTGATGCTCAAAAACACGCACGGACAGCCCGTGAAGAAAAATCCGCTCACCCGGTTCTTTGATGGCTTCAACAAAGGTTATGACGGCTTGCAGAGCGGTTACAGGAAGCTTTTGTCATCCATTGTCAGCCGGAGAATGATCACCATCGGGTTATTGATCGGTTTCTGCGTCGCCACATTTGGTATCAACAGCATTCTTCCAAGCGGCTTTATCCCGACGGAAGACCAGGGGGTCATTAATGTAAACGTTACTACACCGGTAGGCGCTACCGTTGAGCGGACAGAAGTGGTATTGGACGAAATCCAGAAGGTAGCTAAAAGCCTCGAACCCGTCGAATCCGTTTCGTCGCTTTCAGGTTACAGCTTGCTTACCGAATCAGCCGGTTCTTCCTACGGCATGGCGATGATTAACCTCAAACCATGGGATCAGCGGACGGTTTCAGTGCAGGACATTATCAAGGAAATGGAAGCCAAAACGAAGCACATTACCGATGCCGAAATCCAGTTCTTCCCGCCACCTACGGTACCTGGCTTTGGTAACACCAGTGGTTTCGAATTGCGTTTGCAGGACCGCTCCGGTAATGAGGATTTGCAGAAAACGGCGGAGGTTACCAATAAGTTTATCAAAGACCTCGCCGCTACGCCTGAGATCTCGGCCGCATTCAGCAGCTTCGATGCGAGCTTCCCGCAATACATGATCCATGTCGACTCGGATATCGCCGCCAAAAAAGGCGTGTCGGTCGACGCGGCAATGAGTACCCTGCAGACGTTGATCGGTAGCTATTACGCCTCCAACTTCATCCGTTTTGGGCAGCTATACAAGGTAATGGTGCAAGCCGATGCGAGTTTCCGGAGGAATCCGGAGGACATTCTCAAATTATATGTCAAAAACAACCGCGGTGAGATGGTGCCCTTCTCGACCTTCATCAAGCTGGAACGGGTATATGGTCCAGAATTGCTGACGCGCTATAATATGTACACGTCGGCGATGATCAATGGCGATGCAGCCCCCGGTTACAGTAGCGGCGACGCCATCAAGGCCGTCGAGCGGGTGGCAGCAACCAACTTGCCGAAAGGCTACACCTACGAGTGGTCGGGGATGACACGCGAAGAAATCCTTTCCGGAAATCAGGCTGTGTTCATTTTTGCGATCTGTCTCATATTCGTATACCTGCTCCTGGCGGCGCAATATGAAAGCTTCCTGCTGCCGCTGCCGGTAATCCTGTCGCTGCCGACGGGTGTGTTCGGTGCATTCCTTGCATTGAAGTTAATGGGCCTGGAAAACAACATTTATGCCCAGGTATCGCTCGTTATGCTTATTGGTCTGTTAGGTAAAAACGCAATCCTGATTGTGGAATACGCCATTATCCGGCAGAAAGAAGGCCGTACCGTCATAGAGGCCGTGCTCGAAGGTGCTACTGAGCGTCTCCGCCCGATCCTGATGACCTCGTTTGCATTCGTAGCCGGACTGATCCCGCTGGTAATGGCATCCGGTGCCGGTGCGATCGGCAACCGGTCCATCGGCGCTGCTGCGGCAGGCGGAATGCTCATCGGTACCATTTTCGGGGTAATCATTATTCCGGGACTGTACGTCGTGTTTGCAAGCATGGTAAAGAAGAAAAAGACGCCTCCCGCGGTAATGGCCACGGAGGAAGAGGCATTGCTACACTAAGCCCCCTCTAATCCAGTTCGGGCCGCGGGGCATGCTCCGCGGCCTTTCAAATCAGATTTTACATTGATGAAAAGATATAAAAAGTACGTTTCCGGTGTGATGTTCGCAGCAATCCTGATCTCGGTGACAGGTTGTAAGCTTACGCAGCCCGTGGAGCAGCGCGCACAGATTAAAACCCCGGCGACATTCGCAGGTGAATCCGATTCGACGGGAATCGGGGAAGTGCAATGGAAAACGTTTTTCAATGACCGGCACCTCGCCGCGCTGATCGACACCGCATTGCAAAACAACCTGGATCTCAAAATGGCCGTGCAGCGCATCGAAATGGCCAGGGCCAATATCATGGTCGCTCACGGCGCTATGATGCCTGTCGTGACAGGTGATGTGTCCGGTGGCGGCCGCAAATTTGGTGATTACACGATGGACGGCGTCGGTAACTACGATACCAACTTCTCCAACAACCTCGACGAAGACCGCCGCCTGCCCGCCCCGTTCCTGCCCGACTACTTCCTGGGACTGCGCAGTTCCTGGGAAATCGATATCTGGGGGAAACTCAAAAACCAGAAAAAGGCTGCTTATACCCGCTTCCTGGCCAGCGAAAAGGGCCGTCAGGCGATCGTTACCGGCCTTATTGCCGAAATCGCACGCTCCTATTACGAGCTCCTTGCATTGGACACCGAGCTGGACATTATCCGGAAAAACATTGCTTTGCAGGAATCCGCGGTAGAGACCATCAAAATCCAGAAAGAGGCCGGCCGGGCGAATGAACTCGGCGTGCGGCAGCTGACGGCGCAGCTACTCAACACCCGCAGCCTGGAATTCGAAGTCCAGCAGAAGATTATTGAAGTAGAGAACAATGTGAACCTGCTGGCAGGCCGCTTCCCGCAGCCTATTCCGAGGAGTACGGCTTTGGAACAGTCGATGCCGCAATCCATCAGCGCAGGTGTGCCTCTCCAGATGCTCAGACGGCGACCCGATATTCAGCAGGCTCAACTCGACCTGCAAGCCAATTATTCCGAACAACAGGCCGCACAACTCGCATTCCTGCCTTCGCTGAACATTACCGCATTCCTGGGTTTCAATGCATTTAAGGGCAACTTGCTCTTTTCTTCCGGCTCGCTCGCATACAGCGCGCTGGGTGGCCTCACGGCACCGCTCGTGAACCGGAAAGCATTAAAAGCCAACCAGCGACGTGCCGAAGCGGCGAGCCTCGAAGCGCTTTACGCCTACAACAAATCGGTTCTCACCGGCTTCCGCGAAGTGAGTACCAGTCTCAAAAAGCTGGAAAATACCCGTCAGATCAGCGATTTGAAAAAGCAGGAGGTAGACGTGCTGCAACTAGCCGTTGCAACTTCCAAAGACCTGTTTCTGACCGGCTACGCCTCGTACCTGGAAGTGATCACCGCGCAACGGAGTGTTTTGCAGGAGGAATTGAACCTTACCAATGTGCAGAAAGAACAGTTTCTGGCGCTGGTGGAGTTGTACCGGGCGCTGGGGGGTGGTTGGGAATAAGCTTTTGCTCTGCTTACACCAGGAGGAACCATCTCTTCCTGGTGTAGGTTTTTACTTGATTTCCACCACTCGCTCAAATGGTTCACTTTTATACTCCGTATGCGTCTCCGGGTTCGTGGCAACCACACGCAGACGGTATTTGCCGGGTGGGTAGTGGGGATAAAACCAGTCTTCTAGATGCTCCTCAACTCCCTCCCAATATTTAACTAAATTTCTTATGCCAATATCACCGCGCGCAATGTAACCGGGCTGGGTAATCGATTCTAACTCTACATCAAACCAGATTATTGAAGCTTCTAGGTTTGCAAATCCCCAATGTAAATATCCTCCTCCAATATCCATTTGAAAATCTAGTGGTTTATCCCGGTATAAAGAAACGTCCGAATATTCCCGATTTTTGTCGTTCGACTTCTCGAACATCATGATAAATGGCTGCTGTGGTGTCTTAGTTACGGCGAACCGATAATTTTGAAAAGTTCTGGCACCATCATAATAGGATGCCATTTTCCCGTTCGTAAACACTTGTAGCGTGTAATAGCCTGGCTTGACGTTACGACCAGGATCTAACGTTAGGCTCTGTCCGAATACATCGTATCCCGTAATTTTTGTTTGACACTTCTTTCCATCCACATCGGTAAGTACAATGGCCAGATCACTGCTTTCATACAAATTAAATCCGGCGATCCTGACTGGCGCACCATTAATCGAACGCTCACTCAGATAACCACTCCACGATAGTCGAATTGGCCCCTTCCTCAAGACAAGAGGCTTTGAGGCGACGGCTATCCGACCATTTTGCTTGTGGAAAGAAACGGTGTATGGGCTGACCACCAAGCTCGTAGAAAAGGCTTTCTGAAACGGTGTCAGGCTGGACAAGACCATCTGCCACCAGAAATGATAATTTTTGTGCACGCAATGAGCTCTCGCAAATAGATCTCCCCTGAGCGATATCTGTCTGCAATGCGAAGGCCGACAAAGAAACATAGCAAAACAAGCATGTGCAAATAGCTAAAATTGTTTTCATGGCAGTTAATAGAAATGGTCAACTGAGATAACTCTACAAAGAGACCAATCTATTTTTAGCACGCAAAAAAGAACCGGTTGTACTTTACACTCGTGTAAGTTGTATTTTACAACTTGACCGTCATTTGTAAATCACATACTTTGCATTATTCCTTCCTCCACACACTCACTTTTATATGACAAATTTTTCCCGAACGATCCGTGGAGTACGTATGATGAAAGGTGTCAAGCAAGCTGAGATCGCTCATCTCTTAGAGATTCGACAACAGTCCGTCAGCAAACTGGAAAATGGCAAAACGCGTATTTCGAAAACAGTTGCAGATAAAATTGCCAGGTATCTGGGATTCAGTGGGAGTGCAGAAATGGAAAGTTTCTATGAGAAGCACGTGAGTAAAATCCACGTCGGCATTGACGGTTTTGAAGAACCTCACTAACATACACGAAAAGAGCACGGACCGCGCGGTTCGTGCTCTTTTCGTGTATAGGAATTTCAATTATCACTTCTTCTTAGTCCCAGCCAAACTTGGCTCTTTCGAGATCACGATCAGATCTGCGAGCATTCTGCCGGTTTCGGTGAGATAGATATCCTTTTTCTTCTTCACGTCTTTCGGAGCATCGGCTACTTTGGCGTCAGCCTCGTCTTCCTCGTCGCCGTCCACACTGTCCTCGCCGAGCTGCTTCATGGCGGCGCGTTTTTTCTCCGCCTCGTCACGCTCAGCTTTGCGTTTCGATTCCTGCAAGGAGACGATCTTGTTTTCGCGGGCTTCCTTGAAATCGTTCAGCGTTTTAACAAGTGTTTTCAATTCCTCGTCAGTTTTGAGACGGTGCTTGTATTTATCGCGAAGCTGCTCTACGATCTTAGGATTGATGTTACTGGTAACCTCGTAGCGCGAAGATGCGATCTGATCCCAGGGCAATGCGCTGGGTTGCGATCCCTCCCCGTATTCGTTCACCTTGAATGCGGTAGGCAGTTCCAGATCGGGCGTCACGCCTTTCAACTGGGTGCTGCTTCCGTTAATACGGTAGAATTTAGCCACTGTCAATTTCACCTGACCGAGCTGGTCTTGCTCTTTTGGCACCCATTGGTTCAAGTCGATCAGCGTTTGAACGGTCCCTTTTCCATAAGTCTGCTCACCTACGATCAGGCCTCGTTTGTAGTCCTGAATCGCTGCTGCAAAGATTTCGGACGCCGACGCACTGAAACGGTTTACCATAACAGCCAAGGGGCCATCGTAAGCAATGCTAGGGTCGTTATCCGACTGTACTTCGATTTCGCCCTGGCTCTCTTTTACCTGAACAACGGGTCCGCGGTTGATGAACAAGCCGGTCAGTGAAACCGCCTCCGTGAGCGAACCACCACCGTTATTGCGAAGGTCGATCACAATACCATCCACATTGGATGCCTGCAATTCGGTGATCAGCTTCTGAACATCTCGGGTGGTACTTGAAAACTCTTTTTCGCGGTGTTGCGCACCTTCGAAGTCGCGGTAGAACAACGGGATGTCGATCACCCCTATCTTGTAGTCCTTATTGGCATTGTTGATGGATACGATTTCGCTCTTTGCACGCTGCTCTTCAAGCTTGATTTTCTCGCGCACAAGGCGGTATTCCTTCGGAGGCGAGCCCGGCAATGCATCCGCAGAGATGATCTGCAAACGCACCACGGTCGATTTAGGGCCTTTGATCAGTTTTACTGCATCATCGACAAACCAGCCAACGATGTCTACAAACTTCCCTTCATCGCCTTGGGCAACCGCAACGATTTTATCCTCTTTTTTAAGTTGCTTTCCTTTGAATGCAGGGCCGCCGGGGATTACTTCAACGATTTTGATGTAGTTATCTTCCTCGCGGAGCAATGCACCGATACCTTCCAGCGACTGGCTCATTTCCTGTTTGAAACGGTCGGCAGAAGTTGGCGCCATATAGCTCGTATGCGGATCCAGCGATTCGGAGTACGCATTCATGAACATCTGGAATACCTGCTCCGTACGGATGCGCCCCAATGCACGGTCGCGGCTCTTATAGCGGTCGCGCAGGGTACTCACCACGGCTGTGTCCGCTTTACCCGACAGTTTGAGGTCTAATGCCTCGCTTTTCAGGTATTTGCGCCAGGTGTCGTTCAGTTCGTCGGTATTTTTAGCCCAAGCCGCCTTATCACGGTCGGTATTCATGGACTCGTCCTGATTGAAATCGAACGGTTTGGCGTCTTTCAGCAATGTCTGAATATACTCGCTTCTTTCCTTATAGCGCTTTCTGAAAACGTTATACATCTGGAAGGGAACGTCCAGTTCTCTTTTTTGCAAATAGTCGTCGAAAGAGTTCTTATACTGCTCGAAATCCGCAATGTCGGAGGCCAGGTAATAGAGCTTACCGTGGTCGATCGCATCGATGTACTTATCAAAAATCGCCACCGAAAGAGAATCATTCAGCTTTGTCTTTCTGTAATGATAGCTGGATAAGATCCTCGTCGTCAGCTCCTCCGCTTTGTATTGCGCCGGGATCGGCTTGATATCTTCATCCATGGAGGCGGCCGCAGGTGCCATTACCCCCACTCGTTCCTGAACAGGGCCCCGCTGCCAACCCAGCAACACAACCGGAATAAGAGTGATAAGATACTTTTTCATTTGCAAGTTTGCTATTTTACGATTTCCAATAATTCAACCTCAAATACGAGGGCTGAATAAGCCGGTATCTGAGGTCCTGCCGCACGCTCACCGTAAGCCAGCTGATATGGAATAAAAAGCTTCCATTTCGATCCGACAGGCATTAACTGAAGCGCCTCGGTCCATCCTTTGATCACGCCATTGACCGGAAACTCAACCGGCTCGCCTCTGTCTACCGAGCTGTCAAAAACCGTTCCATTGGTCAATGTACCATGATAGTGTGTCTTCACTTTATCTGTCGCGGTCGGCTTAGGGCCGTCGCCTGTTTTGATAATCTGGTATTGAAGGCCGCTTTCAGTGGTCACTACGCCTTCCTTCTTCTTGTTTTCTTCCAAAAACTTCTCGCCTTCCTTACGCACCACCGCGCCCTTTTCTTCCATCATCTTGGTGAAGTAACCCTGGATGAACATATTGGCCTCATCCGACGTAAATGCGGTCTTTTCGCCTTTCAGTGCGGCTTTTACGGTCTGGGTAAGCAGGTCCGCGTTAAGGTCAGTAATCCCCTGTGATGCGATCGAATTTGCGAAGCTCACACCAATCGCCGCGGACAAAGAGTCGGCCGACGTTTTCAATGTTGCAGGAGCTGCTGATGTTTTTGCAGGTGTTGCCGCTGATTTCTTTACAGTTGCGGCGGGTTTGGTTGTTTTCTTGATAGTCTGTGCGTTGCCTTCTGCGGTTGCCAATACTCCAAATGCCAGGGCTGCTAAAATGGTTTTTTCTAATTTGTACATTATACTGAAAGACGGTCGAAAAGATTAGAATTTTGTATTTAAGTGTCATTAACGAATTCAATTACAACAAAAACACAATCAGTACCTAAAAAAGTTTTAAAAATGTTATTAGAAGCTGATAAACGGTAAATTTGCGTCCGACGAAGCCCTTCCGCCCCTGTCCTTGGAAAAATCTAATTTTATATCGCAGGTTTTAGTTAAATCATTCTGTTTTTACCAAAATAAAACTCTACCTTTGCGGCAGTTTTCAGAAAACTTACTACTATACTCTAAATAAGTCAATTATACTATGGTATCTGTTAGACCGGATGAAGTTTCGGCCATCCTGCGCGAACAACTTGCAGGCGCTAGATCAGAAGCAGAACTCGAAGAAGTAGGAACAGTCCTTCAAGTTGGTGACGGTGTTGCCCGCATTTATGGCCTTTCCCAGGTACAGGCAGGTGAGCTGCTTGTTTTCGAGAATGGCCTTAAAGCCCTCGCCTTGAACCTCGAAGAGGACAATGTGGGTGCCGTATTGCTGGGAGATTTCAGTGACATCAAAGAAGGTGCTACTGTAAAACGTACCAAAGAAATCGCTTCCGTGAAAGTAGGTGACGGAATCATCGGCCGCGTGGTGAACACGCTGGCTGAGCCGATCGACGGAAACGGACCTATTACTGGCGAGACTTTCGAGATGCCTATCGAGCGTAAAGCGCCAGGGGTAATCTATCGTCAGCCGGTAACCGAGCCGCTCCAAACCGGTATCAAGGCGATCGACGCGATGATCCCCATCGGACGCGGACAGCGCGAGTTGATCATCGGCGACCGTCAGACTGGAAAGACTGCGGTGGCGATCGACACAATCATTAACCAGAAAGAGTTCTACGACAAAGGCGAACCCGTATTCTGTATCTACGTAGCCTGCGGCCAGAAAGCCTCGACTATCAAGTCGATCGAAGCGACCCTCCGCAGATACGGCGCGATGGATTACACGGTGATCGTAGCAGCAGGTGCATCGGATCCTTCCCCCATGCAATTCTATGCTCCGTTTACAGGTGCTGCGATCGGTGAGTACTTCCGTGACACCGGCCGTCCCGCACTCGTAATCTACGATGACCTTTCGAAACAAGCGGTGTCTTACCGCGAGGTGTCCCTGCTGCTCCGTCGTCCTCCGGGCCGCGAAGCTTACCCAGGTGACGTATTCTACCTCCACAGCCGCCTTTTGGAACGTGCTGCGAAAATAATTTCCGATGACAACATTGCTTCGAGCATGAACGACCTCCCGCCTTCATTGAAAGGTAAAGTAAAAGGTGGTGGTTCACTCACGGCCCTTCCAATCATCGAAACACAGGCTGGTGACGTGTCAGCTTACATTCCTACGAACGTAATCTCGATCACCGACGGCCAGATCTTCCTTGAATCCAACCTGTTCAACTCGGGTATCCGTCCTGCGATCAACGTAGGTATCTCGGTATCCCGTGTGGGTGGTAACGCGCAGATCAAATCGATGAAGAAAGTTTCGGGTACCCTGAAACTGGATCAGGCGCAGTTCCGCGAGCTGGAAGCATTCGCGAAATTCGGTTCCGACCTCGATGCCGCTACCAAGCTGGCGATCGACCGGGGACGCCGCAACCAGGAAGTTTTGAAACAAGCTCAATACGCACCAGTTCCTGTTGAATTGCAGGTAGCGACCGTTTACGCATCCACCAAAGGTTTGCTGGATACCGTTGACGTAAACCGGGTGAAGGAATTTGAAAAAGACTTCACAACCGTATTGGCTGGACAATATAAGGAAGCACTTGCTGCTTTGCGTGCCGGAAAACTGGACAACAGCGTAACAGACGTTATCGAGAAAGTAGCTAAAGAAGTTGCTGTAAAATATCGTTAACCGGTAAAAATGCCGGAGCGCTACCCGTTCCGGCATTTTCCTAGTACATATAAAATAGGATCACCGGATCGCTTAAAACACCCAGAAAATGGCCAGCTTAAAAGAAGTACGTAACCGGATCGTATCGGTTAATTCCACACAGCAGATCACCAAAGCCATGAAAATGGTGGCGGCAGCCAAGCTGCGTCGTGCACAGGACAGCATTCTGCAAATGCGCCCTTACGCACAGAAGCTTGGTGAAATGCTTCTGACAGTTTCGTCAGGATCGGAAAGCGCTGCCGACAGCCCATTGAAAGCCGTTCGCCCGGTTGAGAAGGTGCTGATCGTCGTCGTAACTTCCGACCGTGGATTGTGCGGAGCATTCAATACCAATATTATCAAAGCTACAATCCAGCTGATCGAGTCGAAATATGCGGCTCAGGCAGCGAAAGGAAATGTAGAGATTTTTGCCATCGGTAAAAAAGGCGCTGAGTCGCTCGTACGCCGCGGATTCACCGTTAACACTGCCTACACCGACCTGTTCGGCCGTTTGAGCTTTGTGAACGTGAAAAACGCAGCCGAAGAGATCATGAAAGATTTCTCGGAAGGCCGTTACGACAAGGTGGATATCGTGTATAACGAATTTAAAAACGTAGCGACACAAATCATCCACGCCGATCCATACCTGCCGATCGTAGCTGAAAACCAATCGACCAAGTCGAAAAAGACCGAGGTTAACTATATTTTCGAGCCGGACGAGGACGAAATCCTTGCCGAGCTAATCCCGAAATCGCTGAAAATCCAGCTGTACCGTGCCGTTCTCGAATCCAATGCATCGGAGCAGGGCGCACGTATGACCGCGATGGACAAAGCGACTGAAAACGCCCAGGAGCTTCTGAAAGACCTGCGTCTTGTGTACAACCGTACACGTCAGGCAGCGATCACGAAAGAGATCCTCGAAATCGTAGGTGGTGCCGAAGCATTGAAAAACTAAGGTTACCTCCATACCCCATTCCAAACGGCCGGATTGCAACAATCCGGCCGTTTTTTTGTTTATTTACTAATGTGTCAAAACCAACCACACCACATGCAACATTCCAAAAACCTTTTCAAAGCCCTCGCATTCCTTATCATTGTATTTGTAGCTAATGCGGTAAATGCACAGAATGTCGACGACATTATTGCAAAGCATGTCAAAGCGATGGGCGGCGACAAGCTGGGCAAGCTGCAAAGCATGAAGATCTCCGCAGAGATGGACATTATGAATATGAAAGTCCCCATTACCACCACGATCGTACAAAACAAGGGATTCCGTAGCGAGAGTACAGTTCAGGGAATGACGGTCGTGCAGGCGGTGAGCGGCAATGCGGGCTGGACGATCAACCCGATGTCCGGTAATACCAAGGCAATCGCATTACCCGAAGACGCGGTAAAATCCCTGGCAAATGAAACGGACCTTACCGGCCTCTATAATTACAAGGTGAAAGGCTACAAGGTGACGCTCGACGGAGAAGAAGAGCTTTCGGGCGCGAAAGTCTACAAGGTGAGCATGACGCTACCGAGCGGCGTGCGGAGAATCAATTATATTTCGAAAGACACCTTTTACATTCTGAAGATCGTAGCCCACACTACTATAAACGGGCAGGATATCATGTCGGAAAACGTTCAGTCGGATTTCCGGGCGGTAGACGGCATCTACTATCCGTTCGCCTCTGAGGTAACCACCTCGGCCATGCCCGGGACCAAAATGGGACTTAAAATCACAGCGCTGGAAGTGAATCCCCAGATCGATCCCAAAATTTTTGAAATGCCTCAATAGAAGTCAGACTCAATAGAAGTCAGAGAAGTGCTTTAAGAGTCCCAAAATATTTTTTTCGGGATTTTTTTATGCATTTGAAACTAATACTCGCAATTAGATGTATATACATTAAATGTTATTACACATAAAAACAACAAAGACAATGGCTACTACTAAATGGGTAATTGATCCAACACATTCCGAAATCCAGTTCAAAGTAAAACACCTGGTCATCTCTACCGTAACAGGTGCATTCAACAGCTTCGAAGGCGGTGTTGAAACTGAAAATGAAGACTTCGACGGTGCCACCGTCCATTTTTCTGCTGACGTAGAAAGTATAGATACAAAACAAGAACAACGTGATCAGCACTTGAAATCAGCTGATTTCTTCGATGCTGAAAACCACCCGAAATTGTCGTTTACAGGTAAGCTGGCCAAAAAAGGCGAAGATAGCTACAAACTGCACGGAGAACTGACTGTGAAAGGCACGACCAAACCTGTTGACTTCGCAGTAGGATACGGCGGTAATATGACCGACTTCTACGGCAACAACAAATCAGGGTTCGAGCTCTCAGGCAAGATCAACCGTAAAGAATTCGGCCTCGAATGGAGCGCTGTGACCGAAGCAGGTGGTGTGGTTGTAGGCGACGAGGTGAAACTGATCGCAAACGTTCAGGTTGTGAAACAATAATAGCGGTAAACCCCTCCTCTTACGAAAGCGTGGATATTTTTATCCGCGCTTTTTTTGTTTCCAGCCCGTTCATTCATAGATTTCAAGCCGCTATCGGGTAAAATTCTGAAATACCTGCTTATAAGGGCAAAATGGTATTTTCTCGTCCGCATAGTTATCACATCCGGTTAAACACGCTTTACATTGATCATTGAAACACGCGCCTATGCCCGTGCGGGGCTCTTAGGCAATCCTTCCGACGGCTTTTTCGGTAAAACGATTTCCATATCTGTACGAAATTTCGGGGCTTCGGTATCACTTTACGAGTCCCCCGAACTGCATATCGAGCCTCAGCCGCAGGATTTGAACACTTTCCGCAGCATTTTCCACCTGCGCGATTCGGTGAATATGCTGGGTTACAATGGCGGTATCCCGCTCATCAAGGCCGGCATCAAGAAGTTTGGGGATTACTGCGAGGAAAATAACATCAGGCTTCCCAACAAGAATTTCACCGTCCGTTACCGCTCGTCGATTCCTAGGCAGGTGGGGATGTCGGGGTCGAGTGCTATTATCGTGGCATTGTTCCGTGCCTTAATGCAGTTTTACAAGGTTGAAATTCCCATCGAAATATTACCGCAGCTGGTCATGGTGACCGAAACCGAGGAGCTCGGCATTACCGCCGGATTGCAGGACCGGGTGATCCAGTGCTATGAAGGGTGTGTGTATATGGATTTTGATAAAACGATGATCCAGACCCAAGGCCACGGTCGCTACGAGCGTATTAATCCGGAGCTGCTGCCGAAACTGTATGTGGCTTATAACACCAACCTCAGCAAGGTCTCAGGCAAGGTGCACAACGACGTGCGCACACGTTACGACCGCGGGGAGCAGGACGTCATTGACGTACTCGGCCAGATTGCCCAAAAGGCGGAAGACGGCCGCACGGCATTGCTAGAAGGCCGTCCGGACGACCTGCACCAGCTCATGAACGAGAATTTCGACTTGCGCTGCAAAATTTACAATGTCCCTGAATCCAACAAGAAACTGATCAGTGCGGCCCGCGCGTGCGGCGCATCCGCCAAATTTGCAGGCTCCGGCGGTACCATTATCGGCATTTACAAGGACGATGACATGCTGAATCAGCTATTTGTCCAGTTGAAAAAATTCAACGCACGGGTGATCCGGCCGTTTGTGGTTTAGGGCTATAAGCTGAAAGCCTTAGGCTGTAAGCTTTTTTGACTTGTTCTTGGTCCCAGACTACAAGCTATTAAAGTAACTTTGGCGGCTGTGCCAGTACACATAAATTCCTGTTTATTAAATAAATAAAAACAAAGCCCAAAGCTTACAGCCTATTGCTTACAGCTTACAGCTTTTACCACCAACCTATGATTCGCAAAGCCGTTATACCTGCCGCGGGCCTTGGCACCCGATTCCTGCCGGCCACCAAGTCGATGCCCAAGGAAATGCTGCCTATTATCGACATTCCAACCATTCAATATGTGGTGCAGGAGGCCGTGGATTCGGGCATTGAAGATATCCTGATCATTTCCGGAAAAGGGAAGCGTGCCATCGAGGACCATTTCGACCGGAACGTGGAGCTGGAAAGCCGTTTGGAAGAAAAAGAAGACTTGCTGTGGTTCAATGAAATGCGTCGCCTGGCCGACATGGCTAACGTCCATTTTGTACGTCAAAAGGAGGCGAACGGCCTCGGGGATGCGATTTACTATGCCCGCCACCATGTTGGTAACGAGCCGTTTGCGGTTCTTCTGGGTGATACCATCATGGACTCGGTAATCCCGGTGACGCAGCAATTGATGGATACCTATGAGCAATACGGCGGTTCGGTGATCGCGGTGGAGGAAGTGCCTGCCAATAAAGTGAACCGCTACGGTATCGTGGGTGGTAACTCACTGAGCGACTCCATACTGGAACTGAGCACGCTTGTGGAGAAACCGGCGATCGATAAGGCACCTTCGAACCTTGCCATTGCCGGACGGTATGTCCTTACCCCTGAGATTTTCAATACCATCGAGCAAACCCCCAAAGGTAAAAACAACGAAATCCAGCTGACTGACTCGCTGCTGCTGCTTTTGAAACGCGAGAATATTTTTGCGCACCATATCGAAGGCAAGCGCCACGATATCGGCGACAAGCTCGATTACCTCAAAACCACCGTGGAGTTTGCATTGAAAAGAAAGGAGTTTGCTGAACCATTCCGGAAATTTCTGGTTGATATTCTAAACAAATAAGCATTTAACAGCCATAACCATGCCCAAACAAGTCATCGTCACAGGAGCCACCGGGAATCTCGGAAAAGATGTTGTGAAAAAACTTTCGGAGCTTGGTTATGGCTTGCATATCAATGTCCGGCCCGGTAAAACCGACGCTTATGCCGACAATGCGAATGTATCCAACTACCTCGCCGACCTGGCCAGTGCGGAGCAAGCCGAGCTATTCGTAGCCGAAGCAATTACAAATGCAAGCCAAATTGATGCAGGTGTTTTACTTGCAGGCGGTTTTGCGATGGCTAAACTGACCGACACCACCGATGCCGACATCGAGCAAATGCTGATGATGAATTTCAAAACGGCATTTCATGTGGTAAAACCCCTGATGAAGCATTTCCAGGCAAACGGAGGCGGCCAGTTCATCTTCATAGGTGCGCGCCCCGCGCTCGTGCCCGAGGCGGGTATGGGAAGTTTTGCTTACACACTGGCCAAAACGCTGATTTTCCAGATGGCCGATCTCATTAATGCGGAAGGGAAATCAAAGAATATTACCGCCACGGTTGTAGTTCCCAGCATTATCGACACGCCCGACAACCGCGCCGCCATGCCCGGGTCCGATTTCAGCAAATGGATCCCAGCCGCAGATATGGCCGAAGGCATTGCATTTGTTTTGAGTGATACGGGGAAAAAGCTGCGACAAACAGTCTTGAAGCTTTATAATGAGGCCTGATACTATCGGCTATCGGCGGTCGGACCTTGACTGGCTACACTCGATAATACCGACCACACTTTACAACACCCGACATCAACTTTCCAGCATGGCAATTTTTACCTGCAAGATTGTACTGCGCTGCTTTTTCAGCACGGTAAACTCATAATGTTTTGTTTTGAGTTTCTCACCTACGGCAGGAATGCGTCCGCATTTCCAGATCAGGTAACCAGCCAGGGTCTCATAATCCGGGCGCTTAGTAATGTCGTGCGGGAGCCTATCGTTCAAATCCGTGATGGACGCCGCACCCTGTACCGTATAGGTATTATCCGCTTCGTTTTTGACGATCGGCGCTTCATTGTCATACTCGTCCTGGATCTCGCCAACCAGCTCTTCCAGGATATCCTCCATCGTGACGATGCCGTCCACGCCGCCGTATTCATCGACGATCACGGCCATTTGCTGGCGGCTCACCTGAAACTCGCGTAATAATGCGCCGATCGCTTTCGAGCCGTGTACCGTAGCAATGGGCCTTATCATATCGCGCAGCACGATATCCTTCCCCTGCCGCATTTTGAGCAACAGGTCTTTCAAATGCAAAACACCGATCACTTGGTCGAGTGTATCTTCATAGACAGGCATTCGGGAATAGCCTTCTTCGATAATTTTTTCCAGCTTTGACTCACTAAAATCGTTGATATCGACCCCTACCACCTGCGGGCGGGGGATCATGATCTGCCTGGCCACTCTTTCCGAAAAGTCGAACGCATTCTTGATCAGATCATAATCCGCCGCTTCAATCATTCCGCTATCTTTTTGCTGCTGCACCAGGTATCGCAGCTCATCGCTGCTATGCACCTCGCTGCCATGGGACGGTGTAATGCCTACACCTTTGAGTATAAAATTGGCAATACCGTTCAGGAGCCATACCACCGGCCTGAATACCAGAAAAAAGCCATGCAAAGGATAGGACAATGCCAACGTCGTCGATTCCGGCCGCTGGATCGCGATCGATTTCGGAGCGAGCTCTCCAAAGACAATATGCAAAACGGTGATAATGGCAAATGCAGTAGGTAGTGCGATATGGTGCGCCAACTCCGGGTCAATGGAAAGCCCCACGAGGTCCATCGCCCCGATGATCATTTTCGAAACGACGGGCTCCCCTATCCAACCCAAACCAAGGCTGGCAAGGGTGATCCCAAACTGCGTTGCAGCGAGGTAACCATCCAGATTCGACACAATTTGTTTGGAAAGAATAGCCATCCGGTTGCCTTCCTGGGCCTTCTGTTCGAGCTGCGAAGCGCGGATTTTAACGATTGCAAATTCGGCAGCGACGAAAAACCCATTGAGCAGAACGAGCACAAGGGTAATGATAACCTGTAAAACCATGGAGGCCGGCGGATCAGTTTTGAGATGAAAATGCGTTTTAAAGCTGCATTTTAACAAAAAATTGTACCATTGAGAAACCACGACCGGCATTAATGCATTTCCGGTTACCTGTTGCTACCCCGAATTTTCGTAAATTGGATTCTTATGAAAAGTGGTCACGCCGATTTACCCCTGCATTACGGGAAAGTGCCCGTCTGGCTTGCGCAGCGCATGAGCGCACTCGGCGGCGCCATCGTGGAAGCCATCGTAATGGAATATGGCCGCGACGCATTACTCCAAAAAATGAGTGATCCGTTCTGGTTTCAGTCGCTGGGATGTGTATTGGGAATGGACTGGCACTCGTCGGGCATCACTACCTCGGTAATGGGCGCTTTGAAGCAATCCGTGGACCGCAGGTCGGCCGATCTGGGCATTTACATCTGCGGCGGGCGCGGTAAGTATTCACGGCAGACGCCTTCGGAGCTGCTGGCGATCGCCGATAAAACGGGGCTGGACGGTAACCTGCTTGTTCACCACAGCAAGCTCTCCGCAAAGGTCGACAATACAGCTATCCAGGACGGCTTTCAGCTGTACCTGCATTCATTTGTTCTTTCCAAAGACGGTAATTGGGCGGTGATCCAGCAAGGTATGAACACCGACGACCGCCTGGCCCGTCGCTACCACTGGCATTCTCCCAGTATCCAATCGTTTATTGAAGAGCCGCATTCATTCATTTATGGGCAAAATCAGGGAGATATCCTCAACCTGACAGCCAAAGCCGCCGCTCCGACCCGCACCGGCATTCTCGACCTCACCAAAGAGCATCCCGATAAGATTATGCGGGAAGTTTCCAAACTCGTGATGCCCGATCACCACGACGTTCGTGCCGAAGATGTGAACCTGAAAAGGCTTGGCGCCGTGCTAGCATTAGCGCACGACAATCCGGTCGACAACATGGAGTCGCTGCTGATGCTCGAAGGTGTAGGGCCGCGCACGATCCAGTCGCTTACGCTCGTGAGCGAGATTATTCATGGCACACCGTCGCGGTTCAGCGATCCGGCCCGCTTTTCATTCGCGCATGGCGGCAAGGACGGGCACCCGTTTCCTGTACCGATTACCGTTTACGATGAATCCATCCTCACCCTCGACCGAGCCATTCAGCTCGCTAAAATGGGCGATAAGGACAAATCCGATGCATTGAAAAACCTATCCAAAGTCTCCACTCAGCTCGAAAAGGATTTCGAACCTAACAACCGTTTCGACGACATTGTGCAGCACGAACGCGACAATTCCTGGAAATACAAAGGCCGCACGGTGCAAGGCAAGGCCAGGAAGCCCAGGGGCTGGGACGGGCAGCTGGAGTTGTTTTGATTCTGAGGTTTTGATTAGTAATTTAGAATAGTCTTTCTAACTGAATACCAAGTACAATATCTGATACCGAAAGCTATGATACTCCGTTCCACATCGTCGGTTTTACCCCGCTCCCTGGCTGAATTCATCCAATGGGAGCCTACCGATGGCTTTAAGTATGAATGGAACGACGGTAAAATCATCAGATTCGGCAAATTGAAGAAAAAGCACCTTTTCATCATCAGAAGGCTACAACAACTGTTCTTTAGGACAGAGGCTTTCTCACACGGCGGTGCGCTCATTATGGAGCAGGATGTCATGCTGAGCGGCATTCAAATGCGCCGCCCCGACCTTGCCTTTTTCTCAGGCGGACAAATCGACACATCCGCTTCATCCGATGACGAACCTATTCCCGAATTTCTCATAGAAGTAATCTCCCCGACCGACGACGCAGAAAAGGTCGAAGAGAAATTGGCTGAGTATTTCAACTCCTCCGTAAAAGTCGTATGGCATATTTATCCGGACAATGAAGTGGTGTATGTGTACACTTCAAGAAAGAATGTCAAAATCTGCACAGAATCGGACGTTTGTTCGGCATATCCTGTGATGAATGATTTCGATATTTCGGCGCGGGATTTGTTGTCGGCTCAAATCTCAAAATAAATTACTATTCCAAGGCTTATCTGCATTCTTTCGAGGCGGCAAAAGCAAAAATTAGCTCCATTTTTAATTCCTTTGTACCTGGTTTATAACTGAGCCAGAATAATCTGCATTAAGCAACGTCCTCAATGATCTCCAAAAATCTCAAAACACCTTTAACCCTGATGGCGGCTACCGCGGTGGCGGTTGTGTCCTGTATGAAGATGGCCCCGATGTCGTCCGGGCCGGTCGTCAAGACCAACAGCACCAAAGTGGTGGTGAAGGAAGACCCTGCTACGGGTAAGGCACATGCCAAAGAAATCCGTGAAAAAACGGTGGTAAAACTGGCCGATGGTCTCAAACTAGACCTCTGGGCTTCCGATTCCCTCGCTCCGGACCCCGTTGCGATTGCCATGGACGATGCCGGAAGGGTGTACCTCAACCGCACCAACCGCCAGAAAAACTCCGAATTCGACATCCGGGGACATCGCAACTGGATCACCGAATCCATCGCATTACAGACGGTGGAAGACCGTCGCAAATTCCTGCATAAGACATTCGCTCCTGAAAAAAGTAAGGAAAACAACTGGCTGAAAGACCTTAATGGGGACGGTTCGCATGACTGGAAAGACCTCGCCGTTGAGAAGGACGAAGTATGGCGCATTGAGGACACCGACAACGACGGCATCGCCGACGTATCAATGCGCATCCTCGACGATTTCTTCGACGAAGTTTCCGATGTGGCGGGCGGCCTGCTGGTACGTGCGAAAGATATTTTCGTGACGATCGCTCCGGACGTTTGGCGTTTGAGAGATACCAACGGCGACGGCGTGCTGGATGAGAAAACATCGATCAGCCACGGCTATGGTGTGCATATCGGTTTCAGCGGACACGGCATGTCCAACCCGATCGAGGGCCCGGATGGCAAAATCTACTGGAACATCGGCGACATTGGTGCGAACATCACTACCGCGGATGGCGTGAAGCATGAGCATCCCAACTCGGGTATCATCGCGCGCTCAAATCCAGACGGCAGCGATTTTGAAATCTACGCGCACGGCTTGCGCAATACGCACGAGTTTGTTTTTGATGAATATGGAAACCTGATCAGCTCGGACAACGATGGCGACCACCCTGGCGAAAGCGAACGTCTGGTGCATGTCGTGGAAGGTTCGGACGCCGGCTGGCGCTCCAACTGGCAATATGGAAAATATACCGATCCCAAAAACAACAGCTATAAGGTTTGGATGGATGAAAAACTGTTCAAACCACGCTGGGACGGCCAGGCGGCATACATTATCCCTCCCATTCAAAACTATCACAATGGCCCTACCGGTATGCAATACAACCCGGGTACAGCTTTGGGTAAGGAATGGAAAAACAAATTTTTTCTCGTCGAATTCGTGGGTAACCCTGCGCGTTCACCCATCTGGTCGTTTGGATTGAAGCCCAAAGGTGCCTCGTTCGTGCTTGATGGCGAGAAAAACATTCTGACAGGTATCCTGCCAACCGGCATCCGTTTCGGACCGGACGGCGCATTGTACGTAGCCGACTGGATCAACGGCTGGGATACTAAAAACTACGGTCGCGTGTGGAAGCTCGACGTTACCGATGAGAAAAACGACCTCAAAGCCGTTCGCACGGAGACCAAACGCCTGATGCAGCTCGACTACACCAAGCAATCCGACGACGCGCTATTGCCATTGCTTTCCTACGAAGATATGCGCATTCGCCAGAAGGCCCAGTTTGAACTCGCTTCCAGAGGTGCGAAAGGAGCTGCGGTACTGAGCAAGGCCATCGACCAGAAAGGCAATCAGTTCGGCCGCATTCACGGGATCTGGGGAATGGGTCAGCTGGCCCGCCAGGATAAGTCGTATGCCAATGTGCTGATGACTTTACTGAAAGATTCCGACGAAGAAATTACCGTACAGGCAGCCAAAGTATTGGGCGATGCTAAAATCGCGGAAGCCGCTCCGATGCTGATTCCTATGCTGAAAAGCAAAAACCCGCGCGTGCAGTTCTTCGCAGCACAGGCATTGGGCCGTGTGAAAGATAAGAATGCGGTGCAGCCATTGATCGAGATGGTCAAGGCGAACAACGATGAAGACGTGTATATCCGCCACGCCGGAGTGCTTGCGCTCTCGCGCATAGGCGAAGCGGCGCCGATCGCGGCGTTGGCAGGCAGCCCTGAAAAATCACTGCGCATTGCCGGCGTGCTCGTGCTGCGCCGTATGAAAAATGAGCAGATCAGCCTGTTTCTGAAAGACAAGGACGAATACATCGTAGCAGAAGCTGCCCGCGGTATCAACGACGACCTGTCTATTCCAGCTGCATTACCTGCATTGGCAGCAGTTTTAAACGAAAAAGGATTCACTTCGGAGCCATTGCTTCGCCGTGCCATTAATGCGGCATTGCGGGTAGGCGGTGACACGCAATTGAACGACCTCATCGCATTTGCGAAGCGCAAGGATGTGGACAAGGCCATTCGTGCTGAGGCCCTCGCAACGCTCGGAACCTGGGCCAGCCCGTCTGTTACCGACCGCGTCGATGGACGTTACCGCGGCCCGATGGAACGTGACCCGGCTGGTGTGAAAGCGAAGATCAAGCCGATGGTGGCTGATCTTTTGCAGGAAAACGAGCCTGCGATCCTGATCGCTACGGCACAGATGCTGACCAACCTGAATGTGAGCGATAACAATGCCGCATTGGCCAAGATCCTCAACGACAGCAACGATCCGAAAGTACGCGCAGCCATGCTGGTAGCCCTGAACGACCTGAAATACACGGATATGGAGACCGTGATGAAAAAAGGCATGAGCGACTCCGACGCCGACGTCCGCACAGCCGCCTTGGGTATGGTAGGAAGCGTAAGTATGTCGAAAGAAGCATTGACCGACATTTCAAACGCCATTTTCGAGAAAGGCAGCGTTCGCGAGCAGCAGCAGATCCTGAAAGTGCTCGGCAGCCTGCCGGTTGCGAAAACGGAAACCATTTTCAACGGCCTGATCGGCAAAATGGCGGACAGCAAGCTGCCGCAAAACCTGCTGCTCGACCTGGGCGAAGCTGTCGACTCTACGAAATCAAGCGCATTGATTGCCAAAATAGCGCCGCTCCGCAAGCAGGGTAACACCGCCGCGGACTACCAGGACGCATTGTTTGGCGGAAATGCGCAGGCAGGCCGTCGCTACTTCATGACCAGCTCGGCTGCTGAATGTGTGCGTTGCCACTCGATCGGCGGTCAGGGTGGCGAAGTGGGACCTAACCTTTCGAACATCGGTAATGTCCTCACCCGCGAGCAGATTCTTCAAGCACTCGTTGAGCCTAGCGCGCGGCTGTCGCCCGGATTTGGAATGGTCATGCTGACATTGAAAGACGGCACGTCCGCAGCCGGTATTCTCGCTCAGGAAAACGACCATGAACTCGTCCTGAAAACCTCGGAAGCCGAACCGTTGAAAATTGCGGTTTCCCGCATTGCAAAGCGCGAGAATGTACCGTCCAGCATGCCTCCGATGGGAAATATCATGTCGAAAAGAGAGATCCGCGACGTGGTCGAGTTCCTTTCGAATTTGAAGAAGTAACCTCCAAATACATTCATCGATCAGACCCCGGGATTTTAAAATTCCGGGGTTTACTTTTTGAGATTGCACAAACTTTCCAGGCTATTTGTTATCTAGGTGATTTGGGTATATTTGAAAAAAGTTACAACATGACTACTTATCTGACTGAGAGAATTGCCATTGATCCGGAGATTTGCAATGGCCGCCCCATCATCAGAGGAATGCGGATCACCGTACAAACGGTGCTGGAATTTCTATTTGCGGGGACCACCAGAGAAGAATTGTTATACCAGTATCCTGCGCTCGAAAATGAAGATATCGATGCCTGTTTCGAATTTGCGATCGAAATGATGAACAGAAATTACTTTATCAAAGATATAAAGCATGTCGCCTGATTATCTGATCGATGTAAACCTCCCCTATTACTTTTCGATTTGGAATACGCCCAAATATATCCATCAATTAGACATCGAACGCACAGCTAAGGATTCGGATATATGGTCTTATGCCAAGGCCTCTCAAATGACAATTGTCACTAAGGATTCAGATTTCGCCAGCAGAATTCTGGTCTCTTCCCCACCTCCCCGGATCATTCATTTTCGTATTGGCAATATGTCAATGAAAGCATTCCACGCCCTCATTTCGAAAATATGGAATGAAGTCACCGAGTTGAGCCGCAGCTACAAATTAGTAGTTGTATTCAACGATAAAATCGAAGCATTTAACTAGTGCTGCACAGGCACGATTTTAATTTCATCAACGCAAAAAATTTGAATGGAACTCGACAAGAAAGAAGCAGAGGTCGTCAACCGGGCCATACAATCCTGGGAAGATGAATCACGCATTTCAAAAGAGCTGGCAACCGAACTTCGGCGGAGTTACAGCGTGCGGAATGCTAATGTCGATGCGATCGCCATTTACGCACTGATTTCCGCCGTTTCGTGCGGACTACTGGCTTTCGGAGCACTGGTACTCGACGAAAAATGGATCGAGTTGCTGCGCAAGCGCTGGGGCTTTTCGGAAAACATCGTAGGAATACTCTTCACCCTCGTCGCCGGCCTGTTCGTATATCTCGCCAGGAGGCGCATGAGCAATGCCAGGGGCGCCAAAGCCACTACCGAGGTTTATAATATCGCCATTATCCTTTCGGTCGCGATTGCGATTACCTACTGGACGCGCGGACTGCTCGATGGACCCGGGAACTATGCATTGCCATTGCTGTTCGCAGCGCTTGCTTACGCCGGGGTGGCAATTTTCCTGCGATCGACATTGCTTTGGGTGACGGCCATTATTGCACTCGCAGGTTGGTGGGGGGCTCAGACGCATTACTGGTCAGGTGGCAATTTCAGGTTCCTGGGCATGAATTACCCGCTTCGAATGACCGTATTCGGGTTGGTGATCTGGGCTTCGTCGTCGGTGATCGGGCAAATCCGCCCGCTGGTATTTTTGAAGGATGTTACCTACACCGTCGGATTGTTCCTATTCCTGGTGGCAGGCTGGACCTTGTCTATTTTTGGCAACTATGCCGATTATGAAGGATGGAAAGCATTGAAACAAAGTCATTTCTGGTTCTGGGCCCTGAGTTTCACACTAGTGCTGGCGGGAATGCTCTATTATGCATTTCAATATAAACAGGAAATCCTGCGCGATCTTTGCCTGGTGTTCTTCCTTTTGAATATTTACACCCGCTATTTTGAATATTTCTGGGATCGTACCAATGCGGGGATTTTCTTTGCATTACTGGCGTTATCCTTTTGGTTTGTGGCCAAGAAAGCCGAGCAATGGCGTGGCAAAACAGCCGGATAACACCTTATTTCAGTACAATACCAATACTATGGGCAACATCAGACCGATCCGCGGCGAAGAACTCGATATTATCCATTTCCTCCTCGAAAAACTGGGACTTGACCCCATCGATTTTCCTGTGTCCGAAATGGTAGATGAATATGAAGGGGGAAAAATGGGCAGTATCAGCCTCGGCGGTAATGTGAACGGTTACGCAGGCGATCTCATCCAGGCCGAATACGTCGACATAGACGATACGCCCGTGGTGATTACCCTAACCCAGGACACCGACGGGCAGCTGCTGGACCTCGATTTCTGGAAAGTGGATTTTACCAAACTACTTGAATACCCTACCCCTGATAGGCTGATATTTGGCAAAACCGCAGAAGGGTGAGCTTTTACCCCTCTTCGTAATCCAGTTCCTTCCCGTAGGTTTCTTCCATCCGCCAGAGTGAGAACAATGCCAGCGAAAAGCATAATGCAGCCACGATCGCGCCGGAATGCAGTACGCCCGAATCCTTTTTCAGGAACTGGAATAAGGGCAATGTCAGTAACACGGTCGCGCGTACATTGTTGGCCACCGAGGTGGTAACCGTCGCACGGAGGTTCGTACCGAACTGCTCGGCCGTCGTAGTAAGGAACATCGCAATGTAGCCGATCGAGAAGCCGAGCCATACGTAGCAGATGTACAACGCGGTGATGTTGCTAATTCCGCCCGAAAGCAGCCAGCCTACCCCCGCCAATGTCATGAGCATCATCAGCAATATCGCTTTCTTTCGGGAACGCAGCCATTGGCTCAGTATTCCACTGAAAAAGTCACCCGTGACTACACCTATGCAGGTGTATAATACGCACGTACCTGCCTGCACGTCGCCTGCAATGCCCAATGCTTTGGCAAACTCGTTGCCGAATGTGGCATAGATCCCGATAATCATGTAAGTAGGCAGGCCGATCCCCATACAGCGTATGTAGCGCACAAAGCGCGACCAGCTCGTAAAGATCGTCCACCAGGGCACCGGTTTGGAACCACGTTTTTCGAGGCTTTTATTGAAAACAATTGATTCCAGCACATTCACACGCAGGATCAGGAGTACGAGTCCCATTCCGCCTCCAATGAAATAGGCCATGCGCCAGTCGGTAAGCTTTACCGCGAAGAATGCCGCGATGGCACCGGCCAGGCCGACACTCGCTACCACCGACGCCCCGTATCCGCGCAGCTCCTTAGGAAGGATCTCGGCGATCAGGGTAATGCCTGCACCCAGCTCGCCCGCGAGGCCGAAACCCGCAACAAACCGCAGTATAGAATAGACTTCGACAGTATGGGTAAAGCCGCAGGCAATGTTGGCGAGGGAGTAAGTCAGGATCGAGCCGAAAAGGACGGACCGCCGACCAAGTTTATCCCCCAATATCCCCCATAAAAATCCCCCGATGAGCAACCCAGCCTGTTGCCAGTTGTAGATGTTGGCGCCGATCTGCGAAATCTCCTCCTCCGAAAGGCCTAAATCTTTCAGACTTGGAACGCGCACGATATTGAAAAGCAACAGATCATAAACATCCACGAAGTAGCCGAGCGAGGCCACGATAACGGGTAATGAGAAAACGGCGCTGAGTTTGGGCTGAACGGGAGTGACGGCGGTCATAGCAGTATTTTCGTTTATTCGTCAAAAGGCTTTCGGCGCATGGACTTAATGGCCGCATTGCGTTGCTTGGCCTTCAACCTTTCCAGCCTGGATGCCAATGTGGGCCTGGTCGCTTTCCGGTCCTTTTCTACGGTGAGCGCCTGACGGACCAGCCGGTCGAATTTCTCGACGACCTTTTCCTTGTTGGCGAGTTGCGAACGTTCGGTCTGGTGGTATAATACGAGCACTTTACCGTTCGTTAATCGGTTGGATAATTTTTCGGTCAGCTTTTGCTTGTCCTCGCCGGTCAGGAATTGCGAATTCGGGATATCAAAACGCAGTTCTACCTTTGTTTCTACCTTATTCACATTTTGCCCCCCTTTACCGCCACTCCTGGCTGTCTGGAAGACCAGTTCGGGATGCAGGATTTCAGGATCGATCATTTGTATTTGAAGTTTTGTTAACACGTGTTAATGTCCGGCGGGCTCATTAAACCAGGATCTAAAAGTAACGTCCAAGAATCGATTTTTAACAACAGGAAAACAAATAAAACATAAAGCAATGGGCACCATGCGTACACTAAGAATAATCGGCCTGTTCATTTTAATGTTCGTCGGCGTTTCGGTTTCCAATAAAACCGCGGCACAACCTGGTTTCAGGGTCACTTTTGAAACTTTCTACGACGAGCTTGCCCCTTACGGCCGCTGGATGCGTAATCCGCAGTATGGTTCCATCTGGATCCCCGACGTTCCGCGGGGCTTCCAGCCCTACTCCACCGCAGGTTACTGGGAACAAACGGAGTATGGAAACACATGGGTTTCGGAATACGACTGGGGCTGGGCGCCATTTCACTACGGTCGCTGGTCTTACGATGATTACTACGGCTGGTTTTGGGTCCCCGACTACGAATGGGGCCCGGCCTGGGTAAACTGGCGCTCCGGCGGCGGCTACTATGGCTGGGCACCGCTGGGTCCGGGTGTGAATATCAATGTTTCCATCAACATCCCGTCGTTCTGGTGGGTGTTTGTACCGCAACGCTACGTCCTGAGCCCAAGCTGGCATTCGTACTGTGCCCCTCCGCGACGCGTTTCGCATTACTATAACAATACGGTTGTGATCAACAACTATTACCGGAGCAACAACCGCACCTATGTATACGGCCCGCGCCGCGACGAGATTGAACGCATTACCCGCCGAAGCGTGCCGATTCGCACGATAGACGCCAGCCCGAGAGGTCGGGGACGGGTGATTATCGCAGACCGCGGAAACGGTAACTACGACTACGGTAACCGGGGAGGCCGCGGCGATGCCAATCCGCGCATTGACCGCAGCAACCGCAACGACGATAACCGCATTGAACCGGGAGATAATTCGAGACGTGGTTCGCGTAACCCGCTCGATGAACGCAGCAGCCGCAACGAACGCTACCGGGAGCCGAACGACAACCGTAACGACCGTTATGAATCGCCGAATCCAGGCCGTAATGACCGTTCCGAAGCACCGAATCCGGGCCGAAATGACCGCTACGAAGCGCCGAACCCGGGCCGCAACGATCGTTACGAAGCACCAAACCGCTCGGAACGCAACCGCGACTATGGTAATCCCGGCAGCAGCCCTGAGCGTAACCGCGGCTTCGACAACCGTGCCGGACGCGTGGAAAGCCCCAATGTGGAGCGCCCCGACAGACAGGAACGCAGCAACCGTTCATTCGAACCGGCACCACGTGTAGAACGTCAGGAAAGAAGCGCACCGGAACCTCGCAGCAATGACCGCGGCAACCGTGGCGGCGGCGATAACGGAGGAGGCGGCAACCGCGGTGGCGACAATGGAAACCGTGGCGGAGGCGGCGGTTCCAGCGAGCGCAGCGGCAGAGGACCGAGATAATTTCAACCCTTAACATAAAAACAACCCGTCGGGATAGTAGTATTCTCCGTCGGGTTGTTTTTGTTTATGAATACTTTCGATTTACGCTTTAAAAACAGATAAAAATGTTATTTTAGCTTGATCCCCCAACCCACGGTATTGAATGGAAATACAATTTGACATTGAATTTAAGGAGAGTGCACCCAAGTACATGCAGATCATCAAATCGCTGTTACAGGCGATTAGCAAAGGAAAGCTGAAACGAGGCGATAAGATACCTTCCATTAACCAGTTGAGTGAAGAGTATCTGCTTTCCCGCGATACCGTAGAAAAGGCTTACAAGCATCTCATTAAGGACGGCGTACTGATTTCCGTTCGCGGGAAAGGTTATTTTATCAACCGAGTGGACATTGAAACATCATTGCGTATTCTGTTGGTTTTCAATAAAATAAGCAACTATAAAAAGCAGGTTTATAATGCATTTGTAGAGAATATCGGCCGCAATGTGAATGTCGACCTGCATATTCATCACTCCAATACCAACATCTTCAAGAACCTGATCAAAAATAGCCTGGGCGAATATGATTATTACGTGATCATGCCTCATTTCTATGAGAAAATGGAAGAGGCGATCGAGACGCTGAAAATGATCCCGCCCGAGAAGCTGATTTTGCTGGACAAAGACATTGAATTCACTACCAAAAAGCATTCAGCGGTTTACCAGAATTTCGAAAAGGACATTGTGCACGCGCTGAACGAGGCAGTGGATTTATTGAAAGTCTACAAAAAACTCGTCCTGATTTTCCCGACGATGATCCGCTATCCGAAGGAAATCCTCAAAGGCTTCCGGATTTTCTGCATCCAGCATGAGTTCGAGCATGAAATCATGTACGATTTTCATGAAAACAGTATGGCGGTAAAGGACACTGCCTATGTGGTAATAGAGGAAAACGACCTGGTGAATCTGATCAAAAAATGTAAAGAACAGCAGCTCGCGGTCGGGAAGGATGTGGGCATAATCTCCTACAATGAAACGCCGCTGAAAGAAATCCTGCTCGACGGAATCACTACTATTTCAACCGATCACGAGCAAATGGGTAAGACCGCCGCGGAGATTATTAAGGAAGGTAAACGGGCTCTGGTAAAAAACCCGTTTACGCTGATCAGAAGGAAATCGCTTTAAAGTCCTGTCACGCTGAGCGGACGGGGCCGCCCGGCGGTCGAAGCGCATGTACGAATGTTACCGTACGGACTGTCTTCGACTTCGCTCAGACTGACATTCAAATTACAAACCAGTCGCCACAGTCAATTTCCCGCGCTCGTTGAGCAACTCATTGCGCACGCCCAAATGGCGGTACAGCGCGATCGGATCGAGTGAGCCGCCGCTCAGGCGCATAGCCTCGCGTACGAGCGGGCGCACATCCGTGCGGAATGCGTTTTGGAGGATCTGCTGGGCCAGTACCACATCGTTTTCGTTACGTGCCTGTTCCAGTTTCTTCCTGTCGACCAGCAATGCCTGGGCCTGCGCGATCAGAATGGCTTCTACCGATTGCAGCAAATCTTCCAGCGGATCTTTCACATTATGGCTCGCGTCGATCATCCAGGCGTAAGTATCGCTGGCGCGGTTGGCACGCTTCATACCTTCCACGAGTTCTACGAAGATCAGGAACAGCTGGTAGGGACGAATAGCCCCTACGGTGAGGTCATCGTCGCCATATTTGGAATCATTGAAATGGAAACCCGCCAGGCGTCCCTCCATCATCAATGTCGCTACGATCTGCTCGATGTTTGCATTCGGCAAATGATGGCCCAAATCCACCAGTACATCCGCTTTCGGACCTAGTTTCTGGCAGAAAAGCAGCGAGCTGCCCCAATCCTGGATCACGGTCGAATAGAAGTTCGGCTCATAGGCCTTGTACTCCACATAAACCTTCCAGTCGTCGGGCAATGCGGCGTAGATCTCCTGCAAAGATTCGAGCGTGTTCTGGAATGCTTTCACAAAATTCGACTGGCCGGGAAAGCACGAGCCATCCGAAAGCCAGATCGACAATGCTTTGGAACCGAGGTTTACCCCGTGTTTGATCACATCTATGTTATGCTCCACCGCCTGCTTGCGCACCTTCGGGTCCACGTGTGAGAGCGAGCCATATTTATAGGATAGCTCCTGGTCCTTCTGGTCCTGGAAAGTATTGGAGTTGACTGCATCGAATTTCAGGTCTAGTGATGCCGCGAGGTCGATCATAGGCTGTGCCTGCCCGGGAATATCCCAGGGTATGTGCAGCGAAATGGAGCCGCTCGACCGGTTCAATGCATGCAGAAGCCCTACATCCTCGATCTTTTCTTCCAGCGAACGCGGCTCTCCCACACCCGAAAAACGCCCGAAACGTGTACCGCCGGTGCCTAATGCCCAGCTGGGGATCGCTACTTGGAATGCTTCCAGCTGTTTTACAATGTCTTTGGCATGAATTCCCTGCTCGCCCAGCTGCTCTTGCAGGAAAATGAACTGATTATTATGACGCGAAAACAGGCTGTCGTTATGCTGGTCGATCTGATATTGTTCAATTTTCATCTGGATAGAATTAAAAAGACTTGGCAGATAGGAACAACCCGCCAAGTCTGATTTAACATATTTTGATTGTTAGCGAAGGAATGCCGCAGGAACTCCGCCATCGACATTAATCACGTTTCCGGTGCTCTTGTTGAGCAAGCCGCTCACAAAAATATACACGCCGTTCGCTATGTCGTCGGTATGGATTTCCGCATTCAGCACAGTTCTTTTCGCGTAATAGGCAGGAAGCTCTTCTACTTTGATGCCGTATGCTTTCGCACGACCGGCAGCCCAGCCGCTTTCCCATATCTTGCTCCCTGCGATTACCGCGTCGGGGTTCACCACGTTCACGCGAATTCTGTCGGGACCGAGTTCGGCAGCCAAAAGGCGCGACATATGCTGCTGGGCAGCTTTGGCGGTTCCGTAAGCCACATTATTCGGCCCTGAAACGATGCCATTCTTGCTGGCAATGTTGATAATATCACCGCCGAGGCCCTGCTGACGCATAATGGCCACCGACTCCTGTGATACCAGGAACTGGCCTTTCACCAACACATCCTGCAAAATATCCCAGTCTTTGATGGTAGTGTCTGCCAACGGTTTCGAGATTGACAAACCTGCGCAGTTTACCACGATGTCCAAACCGCCGTATTTCAATTTGGTGGCATGCAATGCCGCTTTGATCGCCTCGTCGTCGAGCACGTTCGCAACGGTGGTGTCGGAGAAGTCCTTGCCGAATTTCGCGTCGAATTCCGCCTTGGTTTCTGCCAATGCTTTTTCATCAATATCCGAAATCACCACGCAAGCACCTTCCTGCAACAGTTTCTGAGCGATCGCCTTTCCGATACCGCCAGAGCCGCCTGTTACGAATGCTACTTTGCGGGATACCGATTTCTCTTTCGGCATACGCTGCAATTTCGCTTCTTCCAGCAACCAGTACTCGATATCGAATGCTTCCTGCTCAGGCAATGAAACGTATGAAGATATAGCCTCCGCACCTTTCATTACATTAATGGCATTGATATAAAACTCAGCCGCAACGCGTGCAGTCTGCTTGTCTTTCGCGAACGAGAACATACCAACACCTGGTAACAGGATGATCACCGGGTTCGGGTCACGCACTGCGGGGCTGTTGGAATGCTTGCAACGCTCGTAGTAAGCAATGTAGTCGGCACGGTAAGCTTCGAATTGCGGACGGATGTGATCCAGGATTTCAGCATCGGCCGCTTCGAGTTTTTCGAATGGCAGATCGAGTACCAATGGACGGATCTTTGTGCGCAGGAAGTGGTCGGGGCAGCTGGTACCGAGCGGCGCCAGCTTATCCAGGTCATTACTTGCGATGAATTCCAATACACGCTCATCATCGGTAAAGTGGCCGATCATCGCCTGCTGCTCGGAAGCCAGGCCGCGCAGGTAAGGGGCCAGTTTGCCCGCGATCGAAGCACGACGCTCTTTCGGCTCGCTTTCCAGACGCGCGCCTCCGAAAACCGGGCGCTTTTTGCCATAGTTTTCAGCCAGGTATTCCGACGCTCTTTCGATTGTATCGAGCGTATTAATGTAAGATTCGTATGCAGTATCACCCCAGGTGAACAAGCCGTGACCGCCCAAAACGATACCACGAATGCCCGGGTTATCATTCAATGCCTGTTCCAGTTGCAAACCGAGGTCGAAACCGGGACGCTGCCAGGGCACCCACGCCAGCTCGCCGTTGAACAACTCTTTGGTAATGGCCTCTCCTTCTTTGGAAGCCGCAATGGCGATCAAAGCATCAGGGTGGAGGTGATCGATATGTTTGAAAGGCAGCAAGCCGTGCAACGGCGTATCGATGGACGGTGCCTTGGATTTCAGATCGTAAATACAGTGGTTGAACAGTTCCACCATTTCATCTTCGAATTCCAGTCCGCGGTAGATGTTTTTCAGGCTATGCAGGCGGTCGACATAGAGACCTGCCAGACCGCTTCTTGTTAAAGTACCAATATCGCCGCCCGAACCTTTGATCCACATTACCTCGACAGGGTTACCTGTGAGCGGATCTTTTTCGATGGTTTTACAGCTCGTGTTTCCACCAGCGTAGTTGGTCAGGCGTAGATCGGCACCCAACAGATTTGAACGGTACAGAAGAAGTGCAACCTGATCATCACCCAGGGAAGCGGCTTTCTCTTCATCCCATAAATAGCTTACGTACCTGTACTGGCTTACTTTAGAACTGCTCATATTTGTTTCCTGATTATTTATCATTTTTGAGGTAAAAGTTCTTCTTTCCTGAAAGTATTTTAACAGATTAATACTACTCTGAACATATGTGCAAGATTAGGAAACTTAGCAATGCACACCGTCCTGTTGTATCCTGCATGTTGAAATAAATTGAGAATTAATGTGAGATTTGGAAGTTTAGTATAAAAGAAATGGCCTGAACCATGATTGTAACAGTTCAGACCACTGAAAGCTGAAATAACCTTACTACGGCTACCGCTTTATTAAACTATATTTCATATCAACCTGGCTTACAATCACTTCCAGGTAAGGCCCATATTGTGAAAGAGGAATGCATAAATATCCGCCTGGGTTTCCAACGCCTTTTTGGTATTGCTCGCGCCATGGCCGGAATTGGTGTCGATCCGGATCAACAGCGGGTTAGCTGAATTGCTGCCTGCTTTTGCCTGCAATTCAGCCCCGTACTTGAAAGAATGCGCAGGTACCACGCGGTCGTCGTGATCGGCGGTGGTAATCATCGTTGCGGGGTAATGCCCGCCTTCTTTAATGTTATGCAGCGGCGAATAGCCGTATAACACCTTGAATTCTTCCGCATTATCGCTACTTCCGTAGTCGGCGATCCAGTTCCAGCCGATCGTGAACTTGTGAAAACGGAGCATATCCATTACGCCTACGGCCGGCAATGCAACTTTGAACAGCTCGGGACGCTGGTTCATCACCGCACCGACGAGCAATCCTCCATTGGACCCGCCCTGGATAGCCAGCCGCTCCGGCGAAGTATATTTCTCACGGATCAGGTATTCCGCCGCGGCGATGAAATCATCGAACACATTCTGCTTTTTGAGCTTCATACCTTGTTCGTGCCATTTCTCGCCATATTCGCTTCCTCCACGCAAATTGGCCTGCACAAATACGCCGCCCTGGTCGAAGAACGGGATACGGGTCGGGCTAAACGCAGGCGGCAGGCTGATGTTGAATCCCCCGTAACCATAGAGAATCGTAGGATTGCTTCCGTCCAGTTTCAAGCCTTTTTTGTACGTAACAAATGCGGGAATGCGGGTGCCGTCCTTGCTGGGGTAAAATACCTGCTTCGTTTCATAGTCCGATGGCTTGAATGCCACTTCGGGCGCACGGAAAACGCTGCTCTTCCCGCTGGCGATATCATAGCGGAATATCGTAGAAGGGTAATTGAAGGAGGTGAATGTATAAAACACGAAGGTATCCTCCTCATCTCCCCCGAAACCCACGGCCGAGCCGAGCCCGGGCATCTGGATTTCACTTTCCAGCACGCCCTTCGGGTTGTACACGTACAGGCGCGAGGTGACGTCCTTCAAATACGACGCGAACAATTTCCCACCCGCCAACTGTGCATATTCCAACGGCTCCTTACGCTCCGGCAATACAGATTCCCAGGTTTTGTCAGCCGTCTTGAAAAGCACCACTTTGCCATTCGGCGCACCGTCATTGGTTTCGATCAGGAAATCCGCGCCGACGTTTTCAATAACCCGGAAACTGGCGTCTGTAATCTCCTCCCGGATGGGTATAAAACGGCTTTCACCCTTTTTCAATACCCAAACCCCATTTCCATCCTTGCCTTTCCCACGGTCGCTGACGCTGAGCACGGCATACTGCTCGTCTTCGGTGGTGCCCACCGTATGAAACCGCTGCGGATTGGCGGGATCTTCGAATACGAGTTTATCCTGCTCCTGCTTCGTACCAACCCGGTGAAAATAAACCTGGTGGTTTTCGTTTTTAGCGGCCAGGGCGCTGCCATCCGGCTTCGGGTAGCGACTGTAATAGAAGCCGTCGCCCTGCCATGATGCACCCGATACTTTCACCCACTCTACCTTGTCGCCCAGCATAGAAAGGTCCTTCATATTCATAACCTGGTATTCCTGCCAGTCGGAGCCTCCTTTCGAGAAGCCGAATACCGCGTAAGCGCCGTCTTTGGAAAGACTGAAAACGGTGAGCCTCGTGGTGCCGTCCGGGGAAAGTTTATTGGGGTCGATCACCACCTCCGGCGTTCCGTTCAGGCCCTTCTGCCGGTATAATACAGCCTGGTTTTGCAGGCCGTCATTTTTGTAGAAATAGAAATAGTCACCTTTCTTTTTGGGAGCGGAATATTTCGGATAGTTATAGGCCTTTTCAAGGTCCTGGAATATCTTTTCCCGGAATGGGATCGCGCGCAGATACCCGAATGTGACTTCGTTTTGCGCCTTTACCCATGCCGCGGTTTCCTCCGAGCGGTCATCTTCCAGCCATCGGTAGGGGTCGGACACTTTCACGCCGTGGTATTCGTCAACATGCTCCTGCTTTCTTGTGGCAGGATATTCCAATTGCTGGGCATTGCCTTCAGCTGCCCATGCCGATGCTGTTATCAAAGTCATCAGAAAAATTTTTGAATCCATAAAAACGGCCTTTACTTAATGATCTCCACTTCCAAAGAACTGGGAGCGTCGGCCTGGTGATAAATCGTGTGTCTGGCGGAGATAAAGTCCGAATCCTGCGCCTTATAGATGTTTTCGACGTACTTCTGCGGGTTACGGTCGAAAAGCGGGAATGCGGTGCTCTGTACCTGCACCATAATGCGATGGCCTTTTTTGAAGGTATGCAGCACATCCTGCAAACGGAATGTCAGGTCGGTAACCTTGCCTGCTACTACCGGTTCAGGTTTCTCGAAGCTGTTGCGGAACCGGGCGCGCATTACTTCACTCCGCACCATTTGCTGATACCCTGCCAGTACCACTTTCGGGTCGGGCATGTACGCGTGATTTTTTTCGTCATCGGGATAGACGTCGATCAGTTTCACGAAAAAGTCGGCGTCGGTGCCGGTAGTACTGAATTTCAGCAATGCATTGATTTCGCCGCCAAGGGTAATGTCTTCGGTTAAAACAGCTGTTTCGAAAACCAATACATCGGGACGGGTAGCAGCAAAGCGCTGGTCTTCCGACATATATTCAAAAGGGGTGAAGCCCGACATTTGCTGGTAATTGGCAGTATAAGGAACCGGTTTCATCGGATCGCTTACATAGCCGGTTGCCGACTTCCCTTCCTTCGGAGCATTGAAATCCAGCTTGCCTTTGGAATGGAAATACAGCTTGCGCTTTTCCGCATTCGCTACCGGCCATTTATCGAAAGTTTTCCATTCCTTTTTGCCTGTGTCGAACAGGTAGGCCTCTGGCAGACCGGTCTTCCCGTCGCCCGCTTCTTTCAGGAAATGTTTGAAAAACTTCGCTTCGATATTGTTTTGGTAGAAAGTGGCAATGCTGTCACCGAAATAAATGTCGTTGTGTAAGGTATGGCCGGTTTCGCGGCTCCAACGGCCATGACCGAACGGCCCTACTACTAATGTGTTATACATGGAAGGGTTATTCTTCTCCAATGTTTTGTAGGTGTTGAGCGGGCCGTACAAATCCTCGGCATCAAACCAGCCGCCCACGGTCATGAATGCATGTTTCACTCCTTTCAAATGCGGGAGAATGTCGCGCTTTTTCCAGAACTCGTCCTTGTTGGGATGGTTGACGGTTTCCTGCCAGTAAAAATTCTGCGCATAGTATTTATCAAAATTCTTCAACGAACCCATTTCAAGGTTGAACGTGTAGCCGTCCGGCTTTGGCGTGAACATCTCACCCGCAAACCAGGAATTTGTAGTAGGTTTCGGCGGCTTGATGCCGAAAACCGGGAATGTGAGATAATAGCCTTGCGTAAATGCACCGTTATGGTGAAAATCATCGAAGAAGAAGTCGGCGATCGGCGCCTGCGGCGACGAGGCCTTCAGGGCGGGGTGACCGGCCAATGCGCTGGCTGTCGTGTAGAATCCGGGATATGAAATACCCCATTGCCCTACCCTGCCATTGTTGTTGGCCACGTTTTGAAGCAGCCATTCAATCGTATCGTGGGTATCCGATGCCTCATCGACGTCGCTTTTGCCTTTTTTCTGGTCGATATGCGGGGTCATATTCGTCCACACGCCCTCGCTCATGTAACGGCCGCGCACATCCTGGTACACGAATATAAACTTATCGCGCATGAGCGCCGGGCTCGGGCCCAGGCGCGGCGGGTAGTTGTCCGCACCGTACGGGGCTACGCTGTAACAGGTGCGCTGCATTAAAAAAGGGTACTTCCTGTCTGCCGAAGCGTCTTTGGGCGAGTATACGATGGTATGAAGCTTCACACCGTCCCTCACCGGGATATCGTATTCTGCTTTGGCATAATTGTCGCGGATGTATTGCTCGTCCGACGCGACCTGCCCATACACATGCTGAGCCAGCACGATGAGTGCTGCGCAGAGTAGATTTCTGATCATAATTTGTGATTATTTTCTCTTATAAAAATTCAGTGACACGCTGGCAGCATTTCCTTTTTCGCTCAAGGTATAGAAGCCCTTGCCTTCACTTTCGAAACAGATCGCCTCGCCCTGCGGTTCAAGCGCTACCATCAAAGTTTTGTTGGCAGACTTAACGAGCGTCTGGCCCACCGTTTCACCATTGTTTCTTTTCCAGTAATATACCGCCAGGTAGGTACGCACCGCGATTTCGCTTCCGTCTTTTGAAATACTGCTCGCAGTAGCAACTACCACGCCGGGCACCGTGCCTATTTTCTCGGCAACCGTAACGTCGCTTACCGATTGCGGATAGGCCAGCCGGTAGATATTGGTATTCTGCGTTTCCTTGGACAGCACGAAAATATCCTTCGTCACCGGGTCCACGATCAATGCCTCGGCGTCGCGGGGGCCATCGGGATAGCTGAAAGTGATTTTTTGCAATGCATTCTGACTGAAAGAGCCGTCGATGCTATTGATTTCAGGAATGCGGTAAATGGTATTGGTGGCGGTAACCGGCTGGTTGTTATTGCCAATGTCGGCGATATACGCATACGAAACCCCGTTATCGGGTCCCGGGCCTACTGCTACTTCCTCCCAGTCGTGGTTATTACTGCCGGGTAGCGGGTATTGTTTGATGCTTTTACCGTCCTTGCTCACCAGGTAGAGCAAGTTGGGCTGACCCGAATCCTGGATCGTCCAGAGATAGCCGGGCATGGTAGCGCTCGCCGCCAGGCCGGATGCTTCATCGATTATGCCGGGGGTTATCGGGTATTGCTCAGGCGCAGTTTCGAACTGGTCCGACAGGCCGTTTCCACCGGGTGAAGGTTCCGGGTCGTTGCATGAACAGGTTACGCAAAAAACAAGTGAAGAAAGGACCAAGCCCACTCGTCCGGCCGCGCTGCCATATATTTTCATAGAAAACACTTCATGTTAGATTTGCTAAAAATACGTACTTTTGCCGCATTTATTATCAGCGACTTTCATTATATCAGTATTAAAAAAGTTATATGTTACGTACACATACCTGCGGGGAATTAAGTTTAGGCGATGTAAATCAAGACGTTGTATTGTGCGGTTGGGTTCAGCGCGTCCGCGACAAAGGAGGGATGATCTGGCTCGATCTGCGTGACCGTTACGGCATCACCCAGTTGCTCTTCGAAGAAGGCAAAACCCCTGCAAATGTGTTGGAAACGGCCCGCTCGCTGGGTCGCGAATTCGTGGTTTCGGCCAAAGGAGCGGTGATAGAACGTCTGGCCAAAAACGATAAGATCGCTACCGGCGACATCGAGATCCGCGTGGCGGAGCTCACCATTCTGAACCCCGCGAAATTGCCCCCGTTCCTGATCGAGGACGAAACCGACGGAGGCGACGATATCCGCATGAAATACCGCTACCTCGACCTTCGCCGGAACGTGGTGCGCAAAAACCTGCAACTCCGCCATCAGGTTGCACGCTACACCCGTGCGTACCTTGATAATCTCAATTTCATAGAAGTAGAAACCCCCGTTCTGATCAAATCCACACCGGAAGGTGCACGTGACTTTGTAGTGCCGAGCCGTATGAACCCGGGTGAATTTTATGCATTGCCCCAATCGCCGCAAACATTCAAGCAGTTGCTGATGGTGGCTGGTTTCGACCGTTACTACCAGATTGTGAAATGTTTCCGCGATGAGGATCTCCGCGCCGACCGTCAGCCTGAGTTTACCCAGATCGACTGTGAAATGTCATTTGTAACACAGGAAGACGTTTTGAACACATTCGAAGGCATGATCCGTGAGCTTTTCGCCAAGGTGAAAAACATAGACCTGCCGGAAGTTCCGCGCATGACGTATGCAGATGCCATGCGTCTGTACGGTTCCGACAAGCCGGACATCCGTTTTGAGATGCAGTTTGTGGAATTGAAAGGTGATGACCGCGACCTTACCTCCGGAAAAGGCTTCGGCGTTTTCGATGACGCAGGCCTTGTGGTGGGTATCAATGCCACCGGCTGCGCGGCCTACACAAGAAAGCAGGTTGACGAACTGACGGACTGGATCAAGCGCCCGCAAATCGGTGCGAAGGGCCTGGTATACGTTCGCTACAATACCGATGGATCGATCAAGTCGTCCGTAGACAAATTTTACACGGAAGAAGAACTCCGGAAATGGATTGAAGCGTTCGATGCCAAGCCAGGCGACCTTCTGCTGATCCTATCGGGCCAGGGCGATAAAACCCGTAAGCAACTCAATGAACTGAGGCTCGAAATAGGCTCACGCCTGGGGCTGCGCAATCCCGACGAGTACCGCGCATTGTGGGTGATCGACTTCCCTTTGCTGGAATTCGGAGAAGAGGAAAACCGCTGGTTTGCCATGCACCATCCGTTTACCAGCCCGAAACCGGAGGATATCGGCTTACTGGACGGAAATCTGGGACAAGTAAGGGCTAATGCATACGATATGGTGATCAACGGCGTTGAAGTGGGCGGAGGTTCCGTACGGATCTTCGAAAAGGAGCTTCAACGGAAGATGTTCGAGATCCTTGGTTTTTCAGCCGAAGAAGCGCAGGAGCAGTTTGGCTTCCTGATGAATGCATTTGAATTCGGCGCTCCTCCCCATGCCGGTATCGCATTCGGTTTCGACAGGCTTTGCTCGATTTTCGGCGGAGCGGATTCGATCCGGGACTTCATCGCATTCCCGAAGAACAACTCGGGCCGCGACGTGATGATAGACTCACCATCGACCATATCGGACGGGCAGCTTAAAGAGCTGGCAATCCGCGTGGAATGCGCCAATTCGTGATCAGGATGAGATCGATTTGACGGGCAGTTTAATAAGGTAAGATTTTGTAGATTTGCCCGTGCATATTTAAATTCACCACAGGACCATCCGGTAACGGAGCGGTCCTGATTGTAATTAAACTACACTACATGCATTATCAATCCTTTGTAAGAAGTTATTTCAGGAATGCCTTGATGTTGTTGCTCCTTTCGGCCGGCATCGGGGCATTTGCTCAAAATACTACTCCTCAACTTCCGACGGACCCGACTCAGCCCAAAGTTGACCCTTCCCAGGTGACGAACCAACAGGCGGTCGACTTTTACAACCAGGCCAAATCGGCAGGCATGTCGGATATGGACATTGAAAAAGCCGCGTTGCAGAGGGGCTACACATTGGATCAGATATCTGCCATGCGCAAACGGTTGCAGCAAAAACCGTCCGACCAGCAAACGAACGCCCCTAACCGGGACGAACTGGATGAAACCAGGGACCAGGATGATGCGGACGAGCTCGACGACGAGGCCAACAACGAGCGCGACTCAACGACTGCGAACCGGTCGAGGAACCGCCGTCAAAGCCGCACTTTCGGCTCCGCTTTCTTCGCAAGGGCTTCTTCCACATTCGAGCCAAACCTCCGCATCGCGACGCCCCGCAACTACATTCTCGGCCCTGAGGATGAAATCGTGGTAGATATTTATGGTAATGCGGTCGACAACTTCCGAATGAAGATCAGCCCGGAGGGGACTGTGAAAATGCTCAACCTCGCACCTGTATATGTGAATGGGTTGACGATCGAGCAAGCCAGCGAACGCATTGTGAACCGTCTGCGCCAGGCTTATTCGACCCTTAACCGCCCCGGCTCCGGAACCTACTCATCGATCACGCTTGGTAATGTCCGCAGCATCCGGGTGATGATCACGGGCGAAGCCGCGCGGCCCGGTACTTACACCGTATCTTCACTTGCCACCGCATTCAACGCACTTTCGCTGTCGGGCGGGCCAAGCCGGAACGGTTCCTACCGCAACATCGAAGTGGTGCGGAACAACAAGATCATCAAGAAAATCGACCTTTACCGCTTTCTGGTGGATGCGGACCTGCATGATAATATCGCCCTGCAAGATCAGGACATTATCCTCATCAGGCCATTTGAAACAAGGATAGAACTGAAAGGACAGGTAAAACGCCCGGGCATTTTCGAATCGAAAGCGGGCGAAAACCTGAACAACATCATCCGTTACGCCGGCGGCTTCACGCCCGAAGCGTATACCCGAAATATCACTTACCAACGGAACACCGGCACCAACTACATTATAGGCAGCGTCGATTCGGTTCAAATCGAAACCTTCGCACCCAAAAACGGCGATATTTTCACGATCAAGCGCATACTCGACGTGGTAGCCAACCAGGTGGAAGTACGCGGGGCTGTGACACTGCCGGGGCCCTATGCATTGGAAGAGCGCTGTAATTCGGTGCTGAAACTGATCCAGATGGCGCAGGGACTCAGCCCGCGGGCATTTTTGAACAGGGCTATCCTTGAAAGATCCAGCGGCGAGACGCAAACGGGCATTGTGGCGATCGACCTCCGAAAGCTGATTAATGGTGAAATAGCGGATATTCCATTGCTGGCCGGCGATGTGCTGACGATCAAGTCGGTTGAAGACCTGAAAGAGTTCACCTTCCTTACCATTTCAGGTTCGGTGATCAATCCGGGTAATTATTACTACTATAAGGATATGACCATCGCCGACCTTATTTTCCAGGCCGGCGGCTACACCGAAGGCGGTATCCCCTACCGCATTGAAGTATCGCGTCGCGTGAAGAATGACACGCTCGATCTGCCGTCTTCTCAAAACGTCCGTATTTTCTCGATCGACGTTGCGGACAACCTGGTACTGAACCCAGATGATCAGAAGTTCAAACTGCAACCGCAGGACATTATCGTAGTGCGCAAGTCACCGCGCTATGAGGCACAAAAGTCGGTTACGGTGATGGGCGAGGTTAGGTATCCCGGTAATTACACCATTATCAACAACTTCGAACGCATTTCGGACCTGTTCAGTAAAGTGGGCGGACTGCGGCCGGAGGCGTATCTGCCCGGCGCGCGATTCTACCGCGGTGAGGAGCTTATCGCAGTCGATATTGAAGCGATCGTGAACAAGCCGACGCTTCCCTCAAACCTCCTGCTGATGCACGGCGATACGCTGATCATCCCGCGGCGACTCGAAACGGTCCGCATTCAAGGCGGTGTGCATAACCCGTCTGTCATGAATTTCGATCCTAAATTCAGCTACGACGATTACATTTCTCAGGCCGGCGGCTACACCGAACACGGCTGGAAAAAACGGGTGTACGTGTCTTATCCGAACGGCCGCACCCACAGAACCAAGAATTTCCTGTTTTTCAGGTCTTTCCCGAAGGTTGAGCCTGGTGCAGTTGTAACTGTTCCGGTGAAGGTAACCGAGCAGGAACGCCAGAAAACACCGGGTGAACGCATTGCATTGTTCTCCTTCATAGCATCTATTGTGAGTACGATCACCCTGGCGGCCATTAGCCTGAGCAGATAATATCATGATATCCTATCCAGAAAAAAAGCCCGACGTAGCTGGCAGCAAGGCAAGTTCGTTCAACGCTTCGGAAATACGTTTTGCCGATATCATCCTTTTTGTTGGGAAGTATATCAAATTGCTCCTCGTGATTGTAATCGCATCGGTCATCGCCGGCGTGGCATACAGCTTCACGCTCCGGAAGAAGTATGAAGCGAGGGTAAGCCTTTTGCCCGAATACGGAACTTCCAAAAGAGGGGGTTTCTCCCTGCTGAGCGCAGGACTGAACGGAGAAGGTGCTGAAAAACTGCAACCGGACCTTTACCCGACCATTATGCAGAGTTCGCCGTTTGGTGAGTACTTACTCAAACAGCCGGTGGTGGACCAGGACAACAAATCGTACAAAACGCTACTCGACTTCATGAAGGCGCAGGAAAAACCGGGACTGCTGTCCGGGCTTTTCTCCTCTTCTTCCAAAACACCTGCCAAGGAGGTGAAACTCAACCAGGACGGCATCCTCTCCTACACTCTTCAGGAGCAATCCAATATCAACGGGGCCATTTCCCTGCTTTCCTCCGAAGTCGATCAGAAAAGCGGTGTGATCCAGATCAGTGCGGAAACGGTAGACCCGTTTGTTTCCGCAATCATTGTGGAAGCCGCGCAAAAATACCTGGTCGACTATGTCGAGGATTACCGCTCGTCGAAGGCCAGCCAGCGCGAAGGCCTGCTCGCCGACCGCGTGAAGGAAGCCAAAGCCAGGCTGCGCGCTGCGGAATTTGCGCTGCAAAGCTACCGCGACCAGAACCGGAATATCTTTTCAAATACAGCCAAAATCGAAGAGCAAAGGTTGCAGGCTGAATATGTACTGTCCGAATCACTGTACAGTGACCTCGTAAGACGGTATGAACAAGCCAAAGTGACTGTAAAGGAGGAGCGGCCGGTTTTCAAAACGCTCGAACCAGTGAAAGTTCCCTTGCTGAAAAGCAGCCCCAAAAGGTTGCGCATCGGCTTGATCTGGGGTTTCATGGGCGGCTTCCTTACCCTCCTGTACATCCTCCTGGTGAAAGAAAAAGTAGTCCAGAAAATCGTTTCAGGCGCAAATGAATAAGAATCCCATGCGCCTGCATTAACCTCTTACACATGCTTTATATTTTGATTGCCCCTAGTTATCCCGCACGAATCTGCACTGCTCATTGGCAACCATCTGAAACCGTTCAAATATAACTGGTCAATGAAAGTTCAGCAGGAAATCAAGAAAGGGGCGATCATCGTATTCATCACCAGATACAGCGGAATATTGCTGGGGCTGGGCGTCAATTCGGTGCTGGCCAGGCTGCTTTCCCCGACTGAGTTTGGAATCGTAGGTGTAGTAACGGTTTTCATTACATTCTTCCATATCCTTAGTGACATCGGACTGGGCGCGGCCATTGTGCAGAAGCAGGATTTCACCAACAAAGATCTTTCCGACATATTCAAAGTGAGCGTGCTCATCGCCGTCGTGCTGGCCGTCGCATTCGCATCGCTTTCCTATGGCATCGCATTCTTTTTCGATGACCAGGTCTACATCCCGATCGGTCAGCTGCTGGCTATCCAGGTATTTTTCAGTGCTCTGTCGATTGTGCCCAAAAACATGCTCATTAAGGCACAGGCCTTCAAGATCATGGGTTTTATCGACGTGGGCACCTCCGCTTTTACAGGGTTACTGGCCGTGATACTGGCTTATGAGGATTTCAGCTTTTACTCCATAATATGGCGTTCCATTGCTTACAGCGGGATCGTCTTTGTGTTTTACTTCTTTAAATCTGAATTGAAGATCCGCCCGGGAATTTCATTTACAGGTATCCGCGGAGTGGCGAAATATTCCTCTTACCAGTTCGCATTCAACTGCATCAATTACTTCTCAAGGAACCTGGATAACATTCTCATCGGAAAGTACATCGGCAATGCAGGTCTGGGGCTTTATAACCAGGCTTATCAGCTGATGATGTACCCGGTATCGAACCTGACGCATGTGATTACACCCGTCATCCACCCGATCCTCGCCAAATATCAGGACAACAAAGCGGTGATTTTTGAGGAATACATGAAAATAGTGAAGGTACTGGCCATACTGGGCCTGCCTATATCGGTTTTCATCTATTTTGCTTCACCCGAGATTATTCACTTGTTCCTCGGCGAAAAATGGCTCGAAGTCATACCCATTCTCAGGATATTGAGCATATCCATCTGGGTTCAGATGATCATGTCTAGCACAGGTTCCATTTTTCAGGCCGCGGGACGCACCGACCTGCTCTTCACGGGCGGAGTCGTTTGTGGCGCGATCATGGTGTTATCTATTCTGTTTGGTGTTTTGTATTTCAAATCATTGGAAGAAACGGCCATCCTCCTGGTCGTTGCGTTTTATCTCAACTTCGCGGTCATTTTTTATGTACTGATCCATAACGTCCTGCACCAGAATATTTTCAGGCTGTATGGATTGCTCGCCCGGCAAATTCCTTCCGTGGTGGTCCTGACAGTTGCCTACCTGATTGAAGCCCATATAGCAAGGCCTCAAACGTCCGGAACTTCGATGCTCATCATTTCGCTGGGAATCAAGCTTTGCTTGATGGGATTGGTAACAGGCCTCTTCAACTTCCCTCTGATTGAACCTTACTTCAAAAAGCTCAGCCAACTGAAAGGTAAGTCATGACGAAGCATAAGAAGCCGAAAATATTGTCATTCAGCCACTACGGAACACTTTATGGTGCGAACAGATCCCTGCTGACGTTACTCACCGCCACCCGCGAGCAGATCGACTGGTGGGTAATATGCCTCGAAGATGGTGATTTTATGAGGGAGCTTGCCGAAAATGGCATCGAATGCAAGGTCGTTCGTTTTGCCGACGACATTCACAAAATCCCCCGATACCCCCAGTGGTTTCACAGCATTAAAAGGTTTGCATTCAATGTGGCTGCGGCGCTGTACATTGCGGGCCTGGTTATCAAAAAACGGATCGATCTGATCCACACCAACTCTTCGGTCATTTTCATCGGCGCACTCGTGGCGTTGTTTTCCGGCCGGAAGCACCTGTGGCACATCCGGGAGTTTGTTTATGAAGATTATCATTTAAAATACAATTTCGGCAAACCGGCTTTCCGCTTCTGGGCCAACAAGGCTGCACGCATAATCTGCATTTCCAAAAGCATTGCCCAAAAACGGGTGATCGAAGCGGATGTCCGTGCGCCATATGTGGTCATTTACAATGGATTGGTGGATACGCTTCCTGAAATAGCTCTGCATGCACGGCATGAAGTCCCTCAGGCAGGAATCGTAGGCATCATCGATCCCGCCAAAGGTCAGATGACGGCGGTAAAGGCGGTGAATGCGCTTGCCAGAAAAGGCACACCTGTTGCGCTTGAAATTGTGGGTGAAATCGGCGATCCGGCTTATCATCAAGAAATTACCGCCTACATCCGGGAACAGAAGTTAGAAGAATACATCCGGTTTACCGGGTTTACCAAGGATATTCAAAGCATTTACCGGCGCCTCGACGTATTGCTCATGTGCTCGCCGAACGAAGCGCTCGGGCGCGTCACGATCGAAGGCATGATGTACGGCGTTCCCGTTGTGGCATTCGATTCGGCAGGTACCAGTGAAATAGTCCGGCACGAAGAAACCGGCCTGCTTTACCGTTCCGACGAAAACAGCCTTGCCCACGAGCTCGAAAGGCTGCTGGCCGATGATTCGCTGTACGCCGGCATCGCCGAACGCGCACGGAAGCATGTTCTCCAAAATTTCACGATTTCAAAATATCGCGACAACTTTGTCAGGGAAGTGGAAAGTTGCCGCAAAATCTGAATTATGCAGTACCCCAAAATTTCGATCATCACAGTTGTAAGGAACGGCGAGAGGGACCTGGAAAACGCCATCAAGAGCGTTGTGTACCAGTCGTATACCCATATCGAATTTATCATTCTGGATGGGCTTTCGACGGACGGGACGCTGGACATTATCCGGAAATATGAAGATCGGATCGCGCTCTGGAAAAGTGAGGCCGACCGCGGGATTTTCGACGCCATGAACAAGGGCCTCGACCTGGCGACGGGCGACTGGGTTTTCTTCCTCGGCTGCGACGACGTGCTGCCTTCCCCGACGATCATCGAGGAGCTTGCAGCGGAGTTCAATGTGCCCGACAACATTTACTACGGGAACACCTATCTCAAAAACAGCAACGCTATTTATACCGGGAAAGTCAGCAAATGGAATATCGCATTGCGTAACATTTCGCACCAGGCCATTTTCTACCCAAAATCCATTTATAAACAAAAGAAGTATAACTTAGATTATAAATTAACGGCTGACCACGTCTATAATCTCGAATTATACGGCCGGTTTCCCGGACATTTCTGTTATTTACCCAAGCTGATATCCATTTACAATGACTTGGGGACAAGCTCGGTGAACGTTGACCAGCAGCACAAGAAGGACATCGTCGGTATCGTGTTCGATAATCTGGGCGGCGCTGTGGGCTCCTACTTCTGGCTGCGTGTAAAGGTTTCGAATTTTAAAAACAGCCTCAAAGGTGGGAAATGAGTTTTTCGTAAGGGCGGTACTGGATAACTGGCTCTATTATGGGGCTATTTATGCAGGATTTCTATGCCTTTACCTTTTCCTCTACCGAAAAATCTATTGGGGCATTCTCGATCCGCTGTTGATCACGGTCGTCAACCTCACCGGCGGGGCGTTTTGCGTGTACTTCCTGTATTCCGACCAGGCTCTGAAACCGATATACGGCTGGTCATTTGTGGGGACAGAAATTGCACTGCTCCTGGGGCTGACGCTTGCTGCCTATATTCCTGTTTTGAAGCTGGGAGGCGATACCAACAAACTCGAAATCCCTAACCAGGGCATTAGTGAATTCGACATCTTCCTGTTCGTCGTTTGCATTGCGTACGTTTTTGTCGAAGCCGTCAACCTGAAAACCGTCGGGATCGTACTGCTGAATTCGGAACAAAACCACGTTTCCGCTTACGAGGGTCACGGCATTATCCGCGCATTCCTCGTGTCTTACCGGACATTGGTGATCATGGCACTCTACTACAAATTGATATACCTCAAAAAACGGCTTAACCTCTTTGAGCTATTCATCTGTTTTGTTTTGCTGATTGACATTGCTACCAGCGGATCCAAGTCGTCGATTGTGGTTTTCTTCGTTACATACTTCCTGATTACCTATCCGATGGTCGTCCAGGGAAGGATGAAAACGATCAAGCTTTCATTGCCGCTTATGGCGGTACTGCTCAGCTTCCCTATCGCCATCGTCATGATTTCCGTCGGAGCCAATCCTTCTTCTGCCATTCAGCAGGTAGGCTTGCGGCTGATGTCTAGTGGGGACATCTTTCTGCTGGGTTACTACGACGACGTCATGGACAGCATTCAGGAATCGTCTTTTTTGAAATATGCCTTTTATCCCGGGTGGGGCACCATCCTGAAAAACCTTGGTTTCGAAATCACGCCACCCGAGCCAATCGGTGTGGATGTATTTGCATTTTATACCGGCCGCCGAACTTCGGGAGCAAACGGACGGTACAATTATCTGGCTTATCATTTCTTCGGGCTGTGGGGCGGCATTATATATGCCTTGGTCATCGGGCTGCTCGTGGGCTACCTGCGGAATACCTACAAAAAACTGAACCCGCTCAACATGAACTACTATTCGTTCCTGTTCATGGTGGTACTGATCAGTTGCTCGACCCGCCTCATCGACGATATCCTGCTTTTTGGCAATACGAGCTTCTGGGCCCTCTTATTTCTGACAGTTTCTTATGTAGTAGCCAAAATCCTTTATATGGTGCTGCAAGTCGTCACCGGACCCAAATCGTATGCCTAATATTGTCTTTTTTATCTATAATATCTCGGCAGTTGGGGGAACGGAACGCGTAGCCTCAGTCATTATCAACGAACTGGCCAAAAGGGATTATAATGTTCACGTGCTGGGTCTATACGGCGATCCCGGCAAGATTTTCTTCCCTTTCGAACCGAATGTTAAGGTTACCAGCCTGCATATCGACGATATGAAGGGCATCCGGAAAATCCTCTATTCGCAGCACAAAATCCGGCAGTTCGTCAACAGAAACCACATCGACGCATTCGTCACCGTGGAGTCGATTATGGCTACCTATTCGGTTCCATCACTGGCTTTTACCGGAATCCGCCACGTCGTTTGGGAGCATTTCAATTTCAAGGTAAGCCTGGGTATTGCAGCCAGATCGCTGGCGCGGCAGCTTGCCCTTTGCTTCGCCGACAGCATTATCACACTCACGGCCCGCGACGTACAATTCTGGAAACAAGGCGCGTGGTACCGCCGGGCGGAATTGGTGCACATCCCCAATCCGATGTTTCTGGAAGAGCAGAAAGTGAATGAAAGCCCTTCCAAAACGGTCATTTCCGTAGGGAGGATTACCTATCAAAAAGGTTTCGACTTGCTGGTGGACGCCTGGGGAAAAGTGCCCGCGGAACTTCGGCATGACTGGAAATTGCTTATTATCGGTGACGGGGAAGATAAGCCTCTCCTGGAAGGTAAAATATCGGCGTTGGGTATCGGGGATTCCGTTGAACTGGTCGGAGCTACGAAAGCGGTTTTCGCTTACTTTGAAAAAGCTTCCCTCTACTGCCTCAGCTCGCGGTTCGAGGGGTTGCCTATGGTACTCCTCGAAGCATTGGCATTCCACCTGCCGATTGTCGCCTTCGATTGCGACACCGGGCCGGAGGAGCTGATCGAAAACGGGCAAAATGGCATTCTGATTGAAGCAGGTAATGTTGATAAAATGGCCCAGTCGCTGGCTGAGCTGATGCAGGACGACGATCTTCGCGCCCGCATGAGAAAATATAAATCGCAGAAGCTCCACACGCTCGAACTGGGCGGCATCATAGCACAATGGGGCCGTGTATTGAAATAGACCACAACTTTTGGAACACACTAGCTTTGAAAAAACAGAAACTACTTTACATCCTGCACGACATACAGATTGGCGGCGTCGAAGTGGCCCTCCTATCTGCCATCCCCGACCTTCACAGCCATTTCGAACTGAAAGTGATGGTACTGGGGTCGATCGATAGCAATATGACGGAGCACCTTTCTTCCGAACAGAAAGCGTGCCTGATTCCCTTCGATTACAAGCTAAGCAAGTATCCGCTGGTCATCCCGAAAATGGTCCGGTTCATCTTGCGCTTTGCACCCGACATCATGATCTGCACGCTCTGGCGGGCATCGCTGCTGGGTGTTATCGCCAAAAAACTCAGCCCGCGGCTGCGATTTGTCTCCTTCATTCATAATACTGCATTCTTTCACCGCTTTGACCGGCTGTTCAGCCAGGCTGCCATACGCCATGCCGATGCTATTTTCACCGACTCCCGCGCTACGGCTGCATTCGTGGCCCAGCGCTTCGCGCCTTCTGTGCCGATTGAGGTTATCTCGTTCTTTACCAACCATTCACCGGAATTTAAAGCAGCCCCGCCTCTGAATAACCAGGACGTGCGGTTCATGTTTCTGGGGCGGATCAGTGCTGTAAAAAACCTACCTTTGGCTATCGATACAATCCGGTTCCTCACCGACCGCGGCTATCATGTTTCATTGGACGTTTACGGAAGGGACGACGGAATGCTCGAAACAATTTCGGAGTACATTCGAAACAAACAGCTCGAAGACCGCGTACGATATCAGGGCGAAGTGAATGGGGACCGGAAAACCGAAACATTCAGGAATCATCATTTCCTGATCCAGCTGAGTGCCAATGAAGGCATGGCAATGAGTGTGGCGGAAGCGATGCAAAACGGGGTGGTTTGCTTCGTGACCCCGGTGGGCGAAATTCCCAACTACGCAACCGACATGAGGACGGCCATTTTTGCCGATATTAGTACAGCCGGCGCTTTCGGCAATTCATTGAAAAAACTGGAATCCGTGATCGCTGATCCGCTTGTATATGACCGGATATCCTCGGGCAGTTACGAGAGCCTTAAAACGGCAGGCACTTATTCGGAATCACTGATACGAAGTATCCTGAAAATAAGAGGTTAGCAGGCATGACTTTTAATGTAGTATTGAGCCCGATACGGTTCTTTTGGAGTTGTTCTTGAGATTATGAAAATATTACATGTCATCACGCTTGCTGAACTGGGGGGCGCGCAATCTGTGGTGATAAACCTGGCGCGGGAGTCTGTCAATGACGGGCATGAGGTGATGGTAGCGTCGTCGGAGGATGGAGATCTTTGGAAAGTGTTGCCATCGGAAGTGGCGCAATGGAAGATCAACCCGCTGCAGCGGTCCATCAGCCTTTCCAAGGAACATAAGGTCGTGAATGAGTTGCGCCGTCTTTACAATGTCTTCAAGCCGGATGTGATACACTTGCACTCGTCTAAAATCGGGATTCTGGGCCGACTTGCATTTCCGAGGCAGAAAATCGTTTACACCGTCCACGGCTTTGACTCTATCCGGGTGGCATTCAGGAAGTTCCTTCACCTGGAACGTCTGCTGCAGATCAGGGCCAAGCACATTGTAGGCGTGAGCAAATATGATTACCAAAACTTGCTGAGTGAGGGGATCAAAAAGAACGTCTCCTACATTTATAATGGTATTACCGATTACTCAACGCACTTGCCGGAAAGCCCGGAGGAAAGTTACCATCAACTGGCCGAAATGATCAAGTCGAAATCCGGTTTCAAGGTGATGTGCATCGCCCGAATTTCGCCGCAGAAGAAATTTGAGCTTTTCTGTGAAGTCGCTGAAATGCTGGAAGGTCACAATATTCACTTTTTCTGGATTGGCAACAAGGATAAAATGGCCGACCTCCCGAAGAATGCCTATTGCCTGGGAGAGGCGGAAGACGCCCACCGCTTCCTGAGATACGCCGACTTATTCATGCTTCCCTCCAATTATGAGGGCATGCCGATGTCGATTCTTGAAGCCTTGTGCTATTCTGTTCCGGTGATTGCCTCTGATGTAGGCGGGATCGGCGAAGTACTCAACGGACTGAATGGCAGAGCAGTAGCGAATTCCGCAGCCGAATTTGCCAGCCAGATTTTGCATTATGCAGAAGATCCGGCCGCATTGACGGACGCGAAAACGGAAGCCCGAAAATCATACGAACAATATTTCACCGTGGGGGCCATGTATCGTATGTACCTTTCTCTATACAAATCGATGTGCTGATGTTCACCTGCCGGGCACATATGATTATAGGAAATGTGATAAATCGACGAAATCGGTTAAAACTGTTGACACCCAGAAAAAATTGAAATAATTCTTTACGATAAAATAATATTTTGCGCCGAATCCTTTCCTATATTTGCCGGAAGTAGTTTCACCCCCTCTCCACCAAATATAAATTTTTAGCGCAAAAGCCCTTCTCTGCCTAAAATTATATTTGATTTGTCTATGTTTATAATTTCATATTTCAAAAGTTTATTCCTAAACTTGTAGCTTAACACACTCATAATCTGCAATCACACTATTTCTTAGTTCATAAAATACACACATATGGGCAACACTTACGTATCTGACCGCAAGTACATTCATCGGCTTCAAAGCAAAAAAGCCGTTTCAGAGGAAGTCCTGATTGTCACCAGCTACGACTACTTTCTTCAAAAATACGACCTGGCTCTGCTGCTCAAACGATACAGGGAGATTATCCTGATCCCACATTCCGATAACGACGACTACCTTCTCAACCACACGGTAAGGCCGCTGCTCGACAGATTCGAAAAAATACACCTGGTCACCAATCCGCAATACGACCGCCGGAACCGGGTAATCTACGAGTTGGTGGTGCGGAAAAACAAATCGATACGAATTACGACGGTTTACGATTTCTGCGAAAGAGACCTCAAAAAAGTATACATCCCGGACGACGTCACTGAAATCAATCCCAACCTCCTGACAGTCCCCACCTTCGGTCGGAGGGTTCGATATCCCAAGAAGATCATCGACATTACAATCTCAACCATACTTTTCCTGCTTACATTTCCGATCTGGATACTGAGCTATTTCAGGATAAAACTGCAATCACCCGGCCCAGTATTTTACTTTCAGGAGCGGGTAGGTATGAACAACAAGTCGTTCAACTGCATTAAATTCAGGTCTATGCGGCTGGATGCGGAGCAAAATGGGGCATCATTTTCTAAAAAGAACGATTCGAGGATATTCTCGTACGGATCCTTTATGCGCCTTACCCGCATTGACGAGCTGCCTCAGATCATCAATATTTTCCGACGCGACCTGTCGCTCATCGGCCCGCGCCCCGAACGCCCGGTGTTCACTGAAACATTTGACGAAATCATTCCATATTACAATCTCCGCCATAATATCAAACCCGGCATCACCGGTTATGCGCAGGTAATGTATTCGTACGGAGCGGGCGTATACGACGCGCGCCACAAGCTCATGTATGACCTTTACTATATCAAAAACTGGAACTTGCTTCTGGAATTGAAAATCATTCTGCGGACAGCTGTTGTCATCTTCGGCAAAAAAGGCAGGTAATCCTCTGACACCTAAGTAGAATTCTTAATAGTCCTGGAATGAGGAAATTCTTTTATGTGCTGCTGTCTACGGCAGCACTTTCCGCTGAAAGCTACTCACAGGATTCCACCTTTTTTTATTCGGCCGGTATCAATGCTACCGGTTCCACGGTCGCTGTCCCACTCTGGTTGTATGCCAACAACCATGCGGCCGTGCCTGTCAGAGGGTCATTCGTACAAGCTGCCGCCAGTTTTCACAGAGTTTACAACAGAAACAATCCCCGTTTCCTGCAATGGGCGGGCGGAGCGGAACTTGTGGGCTATACCGGTAGAAAAAGCAATGCATTTTTTACCGATTTGTTCATTGCCGGGAAGGTAGGACCTGTGGAGCTTGCCGTTGGCCAGCGGAAGGAATATATGGGCCTTGGCGACAGCGTCCTCACCATGGGGCCGATTGCCATGTCTTCCAACTATCGTCCCTATCCCAAGATCCAGCTCTCTACCCCGAATTTTGTAAGCCTGATTCCCGGCAACGACATTATTTCTTTCAAGGTTTCTTACGGAGATGGGCTTCTCGGCCAGGCAGATGTGCATTATGGCAATGTGAGCAGCGTCCCCGACGTGTATCTTCATCAAAAATCGCTTTACCTGAAATTCGGTAAACGCAGCCACCGGCTCAACTTGTTCGGCGGTTTCAATCATCAGGCCATTTGGGGCGGCGAGGATAAAATCTTCACCGGCGGGCTGGAAAAAGCCGAAGCTTACAAATATGTGATCCTTGGGAAACCTTGGGCCCACAGCCGCGTCGGCAACCACTTCGGGACGATCGACGTAGCGGCGGAGTGGAAGGGCAAGCAATGGAACATTTTCCTTTACCGCCAGACAATTTATGAGGACGGATCGCTCAGTAACCTGTCCACCATATCCGATGGTTTGAGCGGTCTTCGGTTTAAAAGAAGGCGGAAGGAAGCAAATGCACCGACATTCCGGTTCAATACCCTGCTGTTTGAATTTCTCTACACCAAAAATCAGGGAGGAGCAGTATTTGATTACGCGAACGGAGTTTACGGAAAGGATAATTACTTTAACCATTACGTTTACAACCAGGGTTGGTCGTACCGGGGAAGAAGCCTGGGCACTCCGATGATCGCCCCTCAGACCACCACGCGTGAAAACCTGTTCACAAGTCCGACCCTGTTCACCGCAAACAACCTGATCATCGCCTACCACCTCGGCGCAGAAGCATCCTGGAAAAGAATGAATTTTTTGCTAAAAGGGAGCTTTTCACAGAATTCTGGGACATACGACGATCCGATCAGACCGCTTGCAATGCAAACGTCTCTCCTGTTCAGGATTGAAGCGCCTCTCAACAGTACAAAAAACGATATTTTCGGCTTAAGTTTAGCCTCGGATTTCGGCCAGCTGTATGCACAAAACACAGCAGTAATGGTCAGTTGGAGGAAATCCGGCTTTATCTGGTAACTTTAAATTTTTACATTCAAGGCTGACCCTATTTCACTATTTTACTCAATGTCATTTCTATTTTACCAAATACGAGTTTGCCTGACCCTTTATCTGTTACTCATCGTCTTCGAAATACAAGCCCAGGACTCTACGGTATATTATAAAGCGTCGATTATGGCGGCCGGAGCAACGGCCCAGACTCCTTTTTGGCAATACGCCAACCAGCATGGCAGCGTCCCGCTGACCGGCAATTTCGGCATCGCCGATGCGGGAATTTACAAGGTCTACAATCCACACAACCCCCGTTTCATTCAATGGAGCGCAGGCATTCAGGGAGTCGCCAGTTATGGAAAATCGGAGAATGTCTTTCTTTCCGATTTGTACGCGGCGCTGAAAATCGGGAGAGTGGAAATTCTCGCAGGCCAGAAAAGAATGACGGCTGGACTCCTCGACACGACGCTTTCTTCCGGGTCGCTTGCCATGGCCGGAAACGCCAGACCTTATCCCAGGGTCCAGATTTCCATGCCGGAGTACATGCCGCTCTATTTTACCAATAACTTCGTGGCCATCAAATTCTCCTACTCAGACGGCTACCTGGGTCCCAGCGGCATCAATTACGGGAGTGTTCCACGCATTTCCGACACCTATCTGCATCAGAAACAGCTTTATTTCCGCCTCGGTAACAAATCGCACCGGTACCGCATTCATTTGGGAGGGAATCATCAGGCCATCTGGGGCGGCGAAAAAGAAATAATGCCGCTCTACCGGCTGGATATGCTGAAAGCCTATTGGTATACTATTTCAGGCAAAACCCTGGACTACAAAAAGGTCGGAAACCATTTCGGGACGTTCGACATCGGGGGCGAATGGCGGGGGAAGAACTGGAACTTCTTTGTCTACCGACAGAATATCTACGAAACGGGCTCGCTTTTCAGGGTTACCAATTTTGAAGACGGGCTAAACGGGCTGAGTATGCGACGCACCAAACCATTGCCGAAAGGTTCTTCCTACTTTGCATTTCAATCGTTTCTGCTGGAAGTGATCGGGACCCACAACCAGGTGAACCGCTACCCCATTTCGGAACTTGCATTGTTCGAAAGAGCCAATTATTTCAACAGCTATGTTTACCGGCGCGGATGGTCGTACTATGGCTCGGGAATAGGCACACCTTTGGCGTCGGCATCGGCTACAACCGACAGCAGTCTGCCGCGCAATAATTCTGAATTCACAAATAATAATCGTTTCTGGGCGTTTCATACTGGGGTGACTGCCACCTGGCTCAATTTTAAATTATCTTTCCGCGGTACTTATTCCCGGAATTCCGGCTCGTTCCTGACGCCATTCGATGGTGTAAAACAACAGGTATCACTTTGGCTCGGAGCTGAAAAAAACTTAAATATTCTGAACGGCTGCAGTATTTATTCCGCATTATCCTCGGATATTGGTAAGTTGTATTCCAACAGTTACGGACTGGCGGTAGGATTGCGTAAAACCGGCTTCCTCGACTAAATCTTTCAACAAACAACCGGCGTATATGTACAATATGATAATAGAAAAGTTATACTTATTTTTATCGGCTATTATACACATTACGGATAACGCGTGAGGGCACACCTATGAGATTTCTTCTATTCATATTGCTAGCGGCGCCCTTCATCGGCTTTTCTCAATCTGACTCCAAGGAACCTGTTATTTATACCGACACCACCACCAATTACGCGGAATTTGTGGGCATGGGTAGCAGCAACGGGTACACGCCATTCTGGATACAATCCAACCAATACGGGATCGTCCCGAAAACAGGACCGAACCTCAGCGCACGCGTAGGCCTGGAACGCTATTGGACCATCTCCGAGAATAAAACACGCAACGAATGGCGTGTAGGCGCCGGCATAGAGGCTGTGGGAAATTTTGTGCAAACCAAGAATGTGCTGCTTCCTCAGGTGCACGCTACGCTGCGCTACAAAAACTGGGAGCTCTATGTGGGGCGAAAAAAACAAGCGCTCGGCCTGGCCGATTCCACGATAGGCTCCGGCTCCTATGCCTGGTCCGGTAATGCATTGCCGATCCCGAAAATCTACTTGGGAACAACCCGTTTCGTACCCGTGCCATTTACGAAAGGCTGGCTGTCATTCCAGGCGTTTTATTCCGATGGGCTATTCGAAAACGGCAGACCTATTACGGAAAATTTGAAGTTTCATCAGAAAGCATTCTATATGCGGATTGGAAAGGCCAATTCGACGGTGAAACTTTACGGAGGCTTTAACCACCAGGTACAGTGGGGCGGAAAACTCAAAAAAGACCTGGGCGTCAATGACGAAACATTGCAAATGCCTACCGGTTTTAAGAATTATATCAATGCCGTAATCGGATCTATCGGCGGCAATGGCGACGATATCACTTATTTCGACAGCACGAGCCGCATCGGAAATCACCTGGGTTCGATCGACGCAGCAATGGAGATTGAAACCTACGAAACCAGCATTTTACTGTATAAGCAGTTTGTATACGAAGACGGTTCGCTATTCTATCTGACTACCTTGAACGACGGCCTGTACGGTGCCCGGATCAAACGCAAAAACTCTTACGGGGCCCTTTTTGAGATCAACGAGGCCGTACTGGAAATGCTGTATACCAAAAACCAGGGTGGTGACGATTTCAGTATCGGGGACCCGAAGCGCAGGGGACACGACAATTATTTCAATAATCAGCAGGTCCGCGACGGCTGGGGCTATTTCGACCGGACGATTGGAACACCATTCATCCCGCCAACTTCCCAAACCCGGTGGAGATGGCCGAATTACGCCGACAACTTTACGAGCAACAACCGCGTCATGATGTTCCACCTGGGATTGAAAGGCACCCTGCTGCGGAAAATAGAATGGATGGGCAAGTTCTCCTACTCGGAAAATAGTGGAGTTTATCTTCAACCATTCCTTGGCTCCCCGAAACAGTTTTCGGGTATACTTCAGGTGCAGTCCAAGCTCGATGTGCTGGGCGGGCTGACCGTAAAAGGTGCCTATGCAGCAGATATCGGCGATTTGTACCGCAAAACCTATGGCTTCATGCTGGGTGTACGAAAGGACTTTTCGTTTTATTGAGCCTCACAAATTATTCCTGATTTTTTCAGCCAGCGTCGCGAGTTCCTCTTGCGACGTTTTTATTTTCTTACTGAAATCGGCGTCAGCCATGCTGTTGAGCGGGAGCAGGTGCACGTGCGCGTGAGGCACTTCCAGCCCGATCACGCTCACACCGATCCGCAGGCACGGTACCGTCTTTTCCAATGCAGGAACAATGCTTTTGGCAAATTGAAACAGCCCCGTATACAATTCATCATCAAGGTCGAAAAGGTAGTCGACCTCCTTTTTTGGAATGACAAGCGTATGTCCATTCGCGATGGGAAATGCGTCGAGAAACGCGAGAAAATCCTCCGTTTCGGCAATTTTGTGGCAGGGTATTTCTCCCGCCACGATCCTTGAAAATATAGAAGCCATGTGGATAGGTTGTCGGATTATTTTGAGCAACTCCCAAAAATAGGAGCCGCCAACTTTCGATCCAAATATGCCTTTGAAAACTCAAAAAGTACTTAATATTGTGGACTAAAACTTTAACAAGCGAAACATGAATTTTACAAAATGGAAGGCTTTCGGAAAAGCATCCGTTATCGCCCTGACTGCCCTGGCTTTTTCAAATGATGCGGAAGCACAAAAAGGAAAATGGGTTACCCTTTTCGACGGCAAAAGCCTGAACGGCTGGCATAGCTGGCAACAGGACAAAGTTCTGCCACAATGGAAAATTGAAGACGGCGCTGTCGTTCTGGCCGAAAAAGGCGGTAAAGACCTGGTTACTGACAAAGAATACGGTGATTTTGAGCTTGAACTGGAATGGAAAATTGCAGAAGGAGGCAACAGCGGGATTATCTACCACGTGGTGGAAGATAAAAAGTACTGCTGCCCGTACTCTACAGGCCCGGAAATCCAGGTGCTCGACGACGTGAAACACCCTGATGCCAAAGCTGGCAAAGATGGTAACCACAAAGCCGGATCATTGTATGATATGCTTCCTCCTTCCGACTTTACTGCTGTAAAACCTGCCGGACAATGGAACAAAGCAAAAATCGTGATCAAAGGCGGCAAAGGCGAAAGCTGGCTGAATGGCAAAAAAGTGGTTGAATTCCCTACCCAAGGCGCTGAATGGGACAAGCTGGTTGCCAACAGCAAGTTCAAAACCTGGCAGGGTTTCGGTGCGTCTTCCAAAGGAAAGATCGCATTGCAAGACCATGGCGACAAGGTTTCTTACCGCAACATCCGCATTAAGGAACTATAATAAGCCGTTTTTAAGGTTTCCCGACCAATACTCGCGGCTGTAAACGCGCCGGAAAGGCCAGTTTTTCAACCGCAACAGAAGGGGCAGATAAGCGTGAGGCTCTTTGGACGACTTGCTGTAATGGTAAAGATCATCGTCTGTAAGCACCAAGCCCTTGTAGGCCCCTTCTTCCTTTATGGTAATGTCTCCAAATGGAAGCTCTTTTTCGAATGCCGGGTTCTGCCGCAGCAACCGCTCTTTCAATAGCCAATCGGAGCGGAACTGGCCGGTAGCCAGCGGCGATGGCTCATACTTCCCTTCCGATATCTGCAATGCATAATCCATGTAAGCTCTGAGCAGTTTCGGCCCCGCATTCGCAGTCTGTTCCGTGTTGAGCTGCGACGGCCAGAGGCTCGTTACAAAATAAACCTTCTCCCGTGCGCGGGTAACGGCCACATTCAGGCGATTCTCCCCTCCCTGCATATTCAAAGTACCGAATTGCATTGAAATGCGCCCTTTCTCATCCGGCGCATAGCCCATCGAGAAAATGATGATGTCGCGCTCGTCGCCCTGCACGTTTTCGATATTCTTCACAAAAAGGCCTTCCGGTAAGGCAATCTCTTTCTCCAATGCATCCTGAATGGCTGCCTGCTGGTAAAAATTGAAGGTCACAACACCGATGCTCTTACCGCTTCCGGCTAGTTCGCGGATCAGCCGCAGCACTTCGTCAACCTCGACGGCATTGGTATTGCCCTTCCATATGCCATCCGTTTTGATGTATTGAATGCCCGGCTCGCGGTCATTGATTTTGTAAAAATCAGGCAGGAGTTTGAGACTCTTTTTGTAAAAATTAGTATTTGAAAAATCGATAAGGTCCAGTGAAAGGCTTCTGTAATGGCCTGTCAGCTGGTAGTGATCGAGCGATTGGCCTGCCAGGTCGAGCAGTGACTCGATTTCGATCGCCGCTGAATATTCCTCCTCTTCCGTCCTGTCCTCGAACCGCACACGGTAAAGATCACTCGGGGAAAGCTGCTTGCTATCTCCCGTGACCACCCACTGCTTACCCCGGAACGCGGCAGGAAGGCTGTACTCCGCATTGCATTGAGAAGCCTCGTCGAAAATAACCAGGTCGAACAGCCCGCTTTCCATTGGAAAAATGGCCGAAACCGCCTCAGGCGATGCCATCCAGCACGGTATCAGCGCGAAAACTTCATCCGCATAGTTTTCCAGCAACTTCCGGATCGGCCAGATCTTGCGCTTTTTGGTAACCTGGTGTCCCAGTTCCCGGTAAGTCACGCGGTTTCCCAGGCGGTTCTTTTCGATATCCTCATACGTAGCTTCCCGCAATTTAATGCTCGTGATGTCGGAGCTCAGCTTCTGTTTTAATGCGATGCTGCTCTGCACCTGATCTTCCCATTGCTTCATTTTCAGCGAAGTTACCGATCGCAATGCGGGGTATTTACTTTCAATGTGCTCGATCCAGGCCAGTTTGATACTATTGTCGAAGAGTTCTATGACTTCCTGCGCACTGGTGAAGCTGAGCTCTCCGGACTTCGTCAAAGTCGCCAGCGTAGCGCCCCGCTGCGACTCCGTCATCTCTTCCCACAGCCGGTCCATGTCGGCCATAGAATCGAAATCGTTACGCAAGGAATCCAGCAGAATGCCACTTTGGCGGGCAGGATCATCGATCAGTGCGGTGATTTGCCCTGGTAACAGGTAATGCAGCATCGCCTGCTCCATACGGTCCCACACTTGCAGCCACTGTTTGAGATTTTGAATGGTTTCTAAAAACCGGTCGGGCTGGACGCTACCGCCGACTATCTTATGAAAAACTTTTGTCCACACACCTGCATCCATACGTGCAACCGCATCTGCAGCGCGTTCCGCAGACTTAAAGAAAGACAGATACTCCCCTGCCCGGTCTTCGGAAAAATCATCGATGAATGCGGGTTCAAAACCCAGACTGGCATTTTGAAGCCATGACTCCAGCTGCCTGCGGTTTCTGAGGCGTTCTTCAAGCCGCACCAGATGTTCCAGCGAAACGGTGAGGCCATTCGCCGATGCCACACGCTCCACTTCCTTTTTTTCTTTACTAAAAACATCCCAGAAAAAGCCGGATACAGCCGATTGCTTGGTTTCCAGTGACTTTCTCAGCATTGCTTCAAATGCATTCAGCTGGGAAGCCGGCAGCGACATTTCAATACCTCCCTCGTCGGTGAAACCTTCCATCGCATCCACCGCCTGCCGCACAAATGCAAGCCGCTCGTGCGGGTTTGCATTCCCACCGATGTACTTTTGCACCAATTTCCACGAAGCATTGTCAGGAATCAGCCCGGCGATATCGGTAAGCCGTTCGGAAATCTCCTTCCGGTTGCCGACAAATAGCTTTTCAAAAGAAACCTGTGTGATCTGTTCGAACGCAGCAGTTTGCTTCCCGAAAGCGACAGGCCATTCGGAGAGCATATTTTCCATCGTCCGCAGCTCCGCTATTCCAAATGCGGCAAAGCTTCGCCGCCTTCGCCAGGGATGCCCAGGATGAATCAGAAATGCGTAATCGGCATAGGTTTTCAAAAGTCTTTTGAAACCGTCCCAGGTATCGATCCGGAACTGCCGGTAGTATTGCTGCATGTCGGCGTGTGGTACCTGCGGATCGCTCGTGAGATAAAGCTCTTTGACACTCACCCCACATTCCTTTTCATCGAACAATGCGGAGCGGAAGCCGTTCAGTTCATCGACAGTCTTGTCGATCGCCCGACTTTCCTGGGTAAACTGCCTTTCCAGGAATACCGAATCCAGGCTGTAATTCTGCTGACGGTATCCTTCTACTTTTTCTATCTGGGACGCAATCTGGCTGTACAATGCCGGGCGGTCATTTTTAAAGTCGTGAATGAGGCCGGTAAAATCTTTCATCCCGGTCGTGGCCAGACGCTGGTAAACCACATCCAATGCGGCCCGCTTTTGGCATACCAGCAAAACCCGTTTCCCTTTTGAAGTGAAATCGGCGATCAGATTGCAGATCAGCTGCGATTTACCACTTCCCGGCGGGCCTTGTACCACCACCGACCGCCCCGATTTGACCGCCAGGATAATCTCTTCCTGCGACTCGTCTACCGGGAAGGGCGTGAGCACGTCCTCCTCCCTGGCCGATCGGAAGTCCCGCGCCGGAAGGTCTTGTTCAATACCGGTACCGTTAACCTCGCTCTCATCCCCAAAACCAATCAGCGGCAGCCCGAAATCACCTGCCTCTTCCAGGTCCAGCAGCCTATTGTAATCCGGAACGAGATAGGAACCTGCCTGCGGAAAAATCCCCAGAACAGCCTCCGCATAAAGTTTCAACTCTCCATTACGCTCATTAGCAACCAGATCCGAACTTTTCTCGCCACTGAATGCGACCAGTTTATCTTCAAAAAGCTGTTGATTGAAATTAATGCGGAAAGGTGTCGCTTTCAGCCATTCGTACAGCTGGGTCCGGAATTCGAGAAAGTCATACGGGAAATCTTCGAAGGATTTTTCAAGTACCTCGTCAGGGATTTTCGCCTCATTGAAATGCCCATAGGCCAATGCGAAGCTTTGATTCAAGGCCACATTGCTATCGTCCCGGCCGAAGAGGCACCATTGTTCACGGTCCATACGCAACGTAACCGGAAAGAACAGCAGCGGAGCGTGGATGGGCGTACCGTCGGAAAGCTTTCCTTTCACGAACGGATACCCTACATACAGGTCTCGCGAGCCCCTTTCTTCTTCAATAAACCGCTCGGTACGGGCTATTTTGCGCAACCGCTTGCTGGCTTCATTTACCTTCTCGAAACGCGGATCCGCCACATCGCATAGCGCAACGCGGTTGTTCCCCTGGATCACCTGTTTCAGCACATCGACAGACGGCTTTGACAACAGGAAATCCGTGTCGTGAAAATCCAGGAACTGCTCGGCAGACAAACTGGTAAGTAACAGCGACTTGTTACGGGTACTAAGGTTGGTAAGTCGTTTTAGATAGGCTTTAAGAATCCGGCTCATAGGTACTCAAAACGCTGCCCGGTGCCTAACTATTGGATAATACCTCGTCCTCCACTTCCTTTTTTTCAGGAATAATCACCGAGGCCAGGATACTCACGGCCAGAATCCCGATGATCACATAAAGCGAGTAGACGGTTTTAAACCCGATCGATTCCAGGTAATGGTGTGCGAGCATTTTCCCCCCGATAAACACCAGCAGAACGCCCAATCCGTATTTGAGGAAGCGGAAAAGCCCCATAATGTTACTCAGGAAGAAGAACATCGACCGCAATCCCATGATCGCGAAAATGTTGGAGAAGAATACCACGTAAGGATCTTTCGTCACCGAGAATACCGCCGGTACTGAGTCCACGGCGAAAATGAGGTCAGTAAATTCGACGATTAGTACTACTACAAACAAGGGTGTAACGAGCCATTTACCCTTTTTGAGCACAAAGAAATGCTCATGCACGTAGCGCGGGAAAACAGGCAGGTATTTCGAAGCGAATTTCACCACCGGATGCTTCGCAGGATCGATTTTCTCTTCCTCACCAGCTTCGAAGAAAATCTTTCCACCCTGGTACACCAGCAGCAAACCAAAGATATAGATGATCCATTCAAAACGCTGCATAAGCGCAGAGCCCACGAAAATGAATACAAACCGCATGATAATGGCACCCAAAACACCCCAGAAAAGCACCTTTTTGAAGTATTTCGCCCGGACGCCGAACGAAGAGAAGATCAGAATGATGACGAAGATATTGTCGACCGAAAGTGCATATTCCAGTAAGTAACCGGTAATGAATTCCAGCGACATATTTTTCCGGTAGATTTCCAGACTTTCCTGAAAGTCGCCGGGTATGAGCTTCAAATGCGGCGCGTACTTGTTTTTTATCGCTTCAAGCTCCCCATAGTTGTCCATTCCATGTACCAGGTCACCATGCGTATTGATGATCAGGTAGAATGCCAGCGCCAGTGCTATCCAGGCGACTGTCCAGGCTGCCGCTTCTCCGAACTTGACCACATGGTCTTTTTTGTTGAAAACGCCCAAATCTAAAAGCAGCATTACGCTGATCACCAGAATGAAACCTCCAAAAAACAGCACTTCGTTGGAAAACATGAACAAGCAAATTTAGTTTTGAAAGAACAGGTCTGGCTCGTTACCAAAACCGGGCCATGCCGCGGGGCCGCCCGGCCAGTCCAGACCTACGTGGGTTAAAGGAGGCAAAGGTACGGAAAATATGAAGTGGATAGGCGAAAACTGACGGGCGGTAATTGGGGCATACCACAGGTCTGTTTTGGCAGGATGAAGACCTTTAAAAAGCAAAATGCCCCTGATTACTTCCTGTGCCGGTTTTTGTAGAAAAAAATTTCGGCGATGATCAGTTGATTTACAATTTGTTAATGTTTTCGCGAGATTTTTTTACCAAATATTTTCGCCAAAAGCTTGCGTCAAATATCAGACGTCCCTACATTTGCACCACAATAATCGGGAACGGTTATGAAAAATACGCGAAAGTAGCTCAGCTGGTAGAGCGCGACCTTGCCAAGGTCGAGGTCGCGGGTTCGAACCCCGTCTTTCGCTCAGAGAGAGCAAAGCACCGGAGACGGTGCTTTTTTTCTCTTCACTGGTACCGGTACCTGGCTTTGCCGGGGTGGTGGAACTGGTAGACACGCAGGACTTAAAATCCTGTGGGCCGAAACGCCCGTACGGGTTCGATTCCCGTCCCCGGTACTGATTTCAAGCAGTTATGAACGAAGGTTTGTGACTGCTTTTTTGTTGCTGCACCATACATAATACAAGCTGCCTGCCCTTGTCAAGTAATCCCACGCTTCACCAACCTCGTGAAAAAAGATTTCGGAACACAATACGACGTAGCTCCGCTATCTTGCAAAATGCACCAGGAATTCGAACCGCACGAGGCTCTCAGGGATGTTATCAAATGCTTTTGGTACGACCAGCGCGACACCGGAGATCGGCGATCGAGCTTCCAGGTCGTGCCGGATGGCTATGCTGAAATTATTTTCTATTTCGGCAGCCTCCACAGCCTGGCCGACGATGGCAGCTCGCGGCCTTTGCCGTCGCCGTTTTTGATGGGCTTACTCAACAATCCCGCCGTGTTTGAAACCCAATACCGGCTGGAAATTATCGGCGTCCGGTGCTATCCCTGGACGGTGTTCGACCTACTCGGGCTTTCTTCGGGTCCCGGCGGTGTACACATTTTCACACATCCGATCGCGGGACTTCAAGCTGCATTAAGCAGTCTGATGGCCTCAGGTAATATCGATCAGGTGTTGGCACGGCTCGAACAATACTTCCTCGATATCCGGCCGCAAATCGCTATTGACAGCACCCTATCCAAAGCCGGCGCGGCGATCATGGACAGCAACGGCACTATTCCGGTCAGTGAGGTGGCTGCGGCTGCGCACGCGACGATCCGTACCCTCGAACGCAAATTCAAACGGTCGTCGGGCCACACCGTGAAAGATGTTTCCGGCTTAATGCGCTTTGAGCAAGTGCGGAACCAGCTCTGGCATAATCCGGATTCCAGCCTGGCCGGCCTTGCACATGAATGGGGCTATGCCGATCAGGCGCATTTGAGCAGGGAATTCAAAAAGTACACCGGCATTAGCCCCGCCGCATTCGCCCGCAATGCGAAGAAACGCAAACAACTGGTGAGCGACGATTTTGTCGCGTTTGTTCAAGCCTAGGGACGGTATGTGATGGAATTTTGTAGCTCAATCATTTGTATATGAAAGCTACCACCAACCAACCATCTTACGATGTGATCATTTCCGGCGCAGGGCCGGTGGGCCTGTTTCTGGCCTGTGAACTGGCTCTGGGCCAATGCCGCGTACTTGTTCTTGAAAAGGAACACAATCCGGAGTCTCCACTGAAGCGACTGCCCTTCGGCATACGGGGGCTCTCCTCGCCGACCATCGAAGCACTTCTCCGGCGTGGGCTGCTCGAAGAACTTGAAATCCATAAAAGGCTGAAAAACCCGCACGTCTCCGCAAAGCCGCAGCAAGACGCTCAACGGCAGGTGGGGCATTTTGCAGGCATTCCATTGCTGGAAGGCAATATCGATCGATCCAAATGGGCATACAGGCTCCCCGGCTCGCCGGACACCAGCCTGATATCCGAAATGGCCGAACTTGAAACGATCCTGACGCGCCGCGCAGAAACCCTGGGCGTAGCTATCAGGCGCGGCGTTCGGGTTACGCGCGTGGATCAAACCGGTGAAAATGTAACGGTTTGGTCCACTGATCAACCCTTTGAAGCGAAATGGATCGTCGGCTGCGATGGAAGTCGCAGCGTGGTACGCAAAGCAGGCGGCTTTGCATTCGAAGGTACCGAACCGGAATTCACCGGATACACGACGCTCATCGATATTGTTGATCCGGAAAAACTGCGCCCGGGCCGCAATGTGACGTCCAAAGGAATGTATATGCAATCGCAGCCCGGCTATGTGCTCATCCAGGACTTCGACGGCGGCGCATTCCACAATTCGGGAGCGGCGATCACCCGTGAACACATTCAGGCGGTTTTGCGCCGCATTTCCGGCACCGATGTTACGATCCGTACCCGGCATACCGCCACCACTTGGACCGACCGTGCCCGCCAGGCCTCTCAATACCGCAATGGCCGGATTCTGCTGGCCGGCGATGCCGCACACATCCATTCGCCATTGGGCGGACAGGGACTCAACCTCGGTTTGGGCGACGTGATGAACCTCGGCTGGAAACTGGCGGCGGTCATCCGGAAGCAGGCACCGGAAGCCCTGCTCGACACCTATCATGCCGAGCGACATCCCATTGGCGCGCAGGTGCTCGACTGGTCACGTGCGCAGGTAGCCATCATGCGACCGGATCCGCAAGCTCGCGCATTGCGCACCATTGTCCAGGACCTCATTGACACCGGGGACGGTGCTACCTACATAGCAGGAAGAGTTTGGGGCATGTACACGCGTTACGATCTCGGTGGCCACCATCCCCTCACCGGTCGAAGCGTTCCCGACTTCCAGCTCGCGGACGGCACCAAAATCGCCGCGCTAATGCACGACGGGCAAATGATATTACTTGATTTCGAAGAAAATCCTTCGTTGCGGGCTTTGGCAAATGCCTATGCGCGCCGGATCAAGTACGTTTCAGGAAAAGCGAAAGACCGGCTGGGCCTGGACGCTCTGCTGATACGCCCGGACGGAATTGTAGCCTGGGCATCAGGCGGTGCTGCCGCTAGCGGCGATTTAACTGAGATACTGAATAGATACTGGGATGTGACAGAGGATTGATTTGATTCCCTTTTTCCCGATACCTTGTCCTTACCCATTGGCCAAAAGCTAAATACAAATGGAATTATGAATTAGAAAAGATTTTAAATCAGGCGCGAATTTATTCGATAATATTTTTTGGAGAATGGCAAACGGGTCTTTCATTTCGGGTTGATTTAAGTTATATTTGAAGTTTCCCAAATCGAAAGAACCCCGCTGATTGATGGAAGGGCTTCTTCGGCATCAACGCGAATCTTAGCCAACGATATCCTAATGAAAGTTTCTCCCTCAGAGCCATTTAAAATTGTTTATTCAATTCTTAACCATGAGTATCTGGGGTACATCTTTGAAGCCTTTGTCGTCCAGCTCACCAGCCAGGGCGACTTTTCGTTTCAGGTCCAGAACATTTCATCCAAAAACAGCAAAGAATTCCGGTCCGGGCTGGATACCAAGGATTTCGAGCTTGTCAAACTGATTGACGACATTCAGCAGGATGCGGTACTTAAAAAATACAATCCCAAGAAACTGAATGCGGTTGATTTTTTCCTGAAAGTGTATGACCCGCAAAAAGGCGACAAGGTTATTCAGGAAACGATTGCAAGCTACATCGAGAACTGTAAATCGCGTATTCTGGACAGGCTGGCCGGAAAGGATATTTTCATCATGGGTAACGACGGTAACCCGCTGTGGAAACCGGTAACCTGGGAGCCGGAAAAAGCAACGATCCGCTTCCATTTTATTCGGAATGAAGACAATACCCATTACTTCCCGACGATCCGGCACAACATGCAGAAACTGGAATTCCAGTACAAAAATGCATTCCTGATCTGCGAAGACCCTGCCTGGCTGGTGCTCGACGGCCATCTTTATCATTTCGAAGGCAATGTCGACGGAAAGAAGATCAAACCCTTCCTCGCCAAGAAATTCATCGCCATTCCGGGGCAGGTCGAGGAGCAATACTACGGCCGCTTCGTAGCCCCGCTGATTGCCTCTTATGACGTGGTGGCGCGGGGGTTCGAAATCCGGAATGTGTCGTCTGTGCCGAAAACCATCCTCACGATTTCGGAGTATTCGTCGAACCCGAAGAAATCCGCCGTGCTTTTCCAGGATAACGAAGAGGTGGAAGTAATGGAGGAGGAAGACAACGACGTAGCGTTCGAGCTTTCTTTCCAGTATGCGGGCTTTTCGTTCCATTACGACAGCTTCGCGCATGCTTCGAGCGTGCATATGGAGAAGAAGGGGAACGAGTATTTTTTCAATAAAGTAAAACGAAATATCGAAGTCGAAGGCCAGCATGTGCGTATCTTGAAAGATCTGGGCCTGAATATCCGCAATGGCAAAGTTCAGATGCCGAAATCGGAAGCATTCGGCTGGCTCCAAAGTAATGCCATTGCATTGGCGGAGCATAGTATCGCTGTCCGGCAGAATACCGCCGATAGCAAGCGCTATTTCCTAGGCTATTCGTCGCTGGACATTTCCATCCAGGAAGGCCGCGACTGGTTCGATATCAATGCAAAGGTGCTCTTCGGAGAATTTGAAATACCTTTTATCCAGCTTCGTAACTATATCCTGAACCGCAAGAAGGAATTTTTGCTGCCCAATGGCGAGATAGCGGTAATTCCCGAGTGGTGGTTTACCAAATATTCCGAGTTCTTTTCGTTCACCGAAAGCAGCCATGACGACGACGACCAGCTCCGCCTCCGCATGCACCATCTGGCATTGGTGCAGGAGCTGAAAGAGGATAACCTGGCCACAGCGGTCATTAGCCGCAAACTCGAAAACCTGCGGAACTTCCAGCATATCGAGCCGGCGGAATCTCCATTGCATTTCCAGGGCTTGCTCCGCCCCTATCAGAAAACCGGTTACGACTGGCTGCGCTTCCTGAAGCAATACCGCTTCGGCGGCTGCCTGGCGGATGATATGGGTTTGGGAAAAACAGTCCAGACGCTCGCATTGCTGCAATCTGAAAAAGAAGGCGGTGCAGGCCGGCCGTCGATCCTGATTATGCCGACGTCACTGCTCTATAACTGGCAGCTCGAAGCCAGCAAGTTCACGCCTGACGTGCGCGTGCTCCTGTACACAGGCACGAACCGTGAGAAGGATACCGCGCAGTTTGATAATTATGACCTGATATTGACCTCGTATGGTATTGTAAGGCTGGACATCGACATCATGGAAGATTACCGGTTCAACTACGTGATCCTCGATGAGTCGCAGGCCATTAAGAATCCTTCTTCGATTATCACCAAGGCCGTGCGCCGGCTCAACTCAGCATACAGGCTCGTACTGACCGGTACGCCTGTGGAAAACAACACGCTGGACCTCTGGTCTCAAATGTCGTTCGTAAACCCCGGGCTGCTGGGCACGCAGGCATTTTTCCGCGACGAGTTCCAGATCCCGATCGAGAAAAAAGGCGATGAAGAAAAGACCAAACGGCTCTATAATCTCATTAAGCCATTCATATTAAGACGTCTCAAATCGCAGGTGGCGACGGATTTGCCGGAAAAGGTAGAGAGTATCCAATATTGCGACATGTCCGACGAGCAGGAAAAAGCTTACGAGGAAGCCAAAGCCTATTATCGCAATCTTATTCTTCAAAGCATTGACTCAGAAGGTATATCAAAATCTCAGCTGGTGGTGTTGCAAGGCCTTACCAAACTGCGGCAACTCGCCAACCACCCGGTAATGGTCGATCCGGAATATGCCTATGACTCCGGCAAGTTCGAGGACGTACTGTACAAATTGCAAACCGTCATGAGCGAAGATCATAAAATATTGATTTTCAGCCAGTACATTAAGCATCTTGACCTGTTCCGGCATTATCTGAACGAAAAAGAAATCAGCTATGCCTACCTGGACGGTGCCACGCGCGACCGTCAGGAGCAGGTAGAATCCTTCCAGAACGACGAGAATATCAAGATTTTCCTCATTTCACTGAAAGCAGGCGGATTAGGCCTTAACCTTACCGCCGCAGACTACGTTTTCATTCTCGATCCATGGTGGAATCCCGCTATCGAAGCGCAGGCCGTCGACCGGGCCCACCGCATCGGCCAGGACAGGACGGTGTTTACTTATAAGTTTATTACCAAAAACTCGGTGGAAGAGAAGATCCTCGCATTGCAGCGCTCAAAGAAGCAGCTGGCCGATGATTTGATTTCCAGTGAGGAAGGGTTTATCAAGTCGCTGACGCGGGAGGATGTGTTGAACTTGCTGTCTTAAAACGACTGTCAGCCTGAGCGAAGTCGAAGGCGTCCACACGAGACGCCTTCGACCGCCCCGGCGGCCCGGTTCGCTCAGGCTGACAGTACCGCTATTCTATATCTACTTCTTATGCTACCGCAGCCGCTTCCCGGCTGATCAGCGCTTCGCGGTCGGGACCTGTTGAGATAAAAGTGATCGGCAGGTTCAATTCCGCTTCGAGGAATTTCACGTATGCATTCAACTCAGCCGGGATCGCGTCGAAATCGCGAACGCCGTCGAGTGATGTTTTCCAGCCTTTGAAATCTTTATAAACCGGTTCCACGGACTCATCGCAAAGATCGTAAGGCACCTGGTCTGTCAATGTACCATCCGCGAGGCGGTAATGCGTACATACTTTAATGTTGTCGAAGATAGTCAGAACGTCCACTTTCATCATGATCAGCTGTGTTACGCCGTTGATCATGATCGCATATTTCAATGCAGGCAGGTCGAGCCAGCCGGTGCGGCGCGGACGACCGGTAGTAGCACCGAACTCACGTCCTTCTTTACGGATCTCCTCGCCTACCTCGTCATTCAATTCAGTAGGGAACGGACCGCTTCCTACACGGGTGCAGTAAGCTTTGAAAATACCAAAAACCTCCCCGATCTGACGAGGCGCAATGCCCAATCCGGTAGAAGCACCGGCAGTCATGGTCGTAGAGCTGGTAACAAATGGGTATGAACCGAAGTCGATGTCGAGCAATGAACCTTGTGCACCTTCTGCCAGCACGGTTTTACCTTCATTCAATGCGCCATTCACAGTGTATTCGCTGTTCACGAGTGTGAATTGCTTCATGAAATCGATCGCTTCGAAAAATTTCTCTTCCGCAGCGGGCAAAGTTTCGGAATAGTCGAATGAATAGAAATCAAGGATTACCTTATGTGCATCGACCAGTTTTTTGTATTTGGCTGCAAAATTAGGCGACAACACATCCCCTACGCGCAAGCCCAGACGCGCCACTTTGTCCTGGTATGCAGGGCCAATACCGCGCAGCGTTGAACCGATCTTGGAATCACCTTTTGAACGCTCGTAAGCAGCATCCAGCAGGGCGTGGGTAGGAACGATAATGGAAGCTTTTTTGGATACGAACAGGTTGCTGATCAGATCCAGATTATATTTTGCGAGGCCTTCGATTTCTCTTTTGAAAACAACGGGGTCGAGCACGACGCCGTTACCGATGATATTCTGGATATCGCTGCGGAAAATCCCCGATGGGATCTGGTGCAGAACGTGTTTGATACCGTCAAACTCCAATGTGTGTCCGGCATTAGGGCCACCCTGAAAACGGGCTACAACCTGATAGCGTGGCGCCAGGACATCCACAATTTTTCCTTTTCCCTCGTCTCCCCATTGAAGACCAAGTAGTACGTCAACTTTCATTCAAATATTGGATTACTGAAAACTATATGGTGTAAGCGGCCCGGCAATGGGTGCATTACCGGGCCTGATCGTGATAATTATCTGTCTTCGTAAACAGCCGTTTCCCGCGGTGCGTCCGTGCGGTTCTGGCAGTTTTCCTTGTTGCAGTTACCGTAGAAAATAAGCGAGTGGTGCATCACGCTGAAATTCAGCATTTCTCCTACCATGTTCTGGATCGACTGAATGCGCGGATCGCAGAATTCCATTACTTTATGACAATCTGTACAAATCAGGTGGTCGTGCTGCTTGTTGCCGTACGACTTTTCGAATTGCGCGAGGTTTTTGCCAAACTGATGCTTGGTCACGAGGTCGCAATCCACCAAAACGTCGAGCGTGTTGTAAACCGTTGCACGGCTCACACGGTAACGTTTGTTTTTCATGCTGATGTACAGCTCATCTACATCGAAATGATCCTCCCGGGTGTAAATTTCCTCCAAAATCGCAAAACGCTCGGGCGTTTTACGAAGTCCCTTATTTTCCAGGTAAGCCGTTAATATTTTCTTAGCGGCCTCGAAATTTGGTTTGCTGGCTTGTGGCATATCTCTGATAATCTTGCGCGAAAATACGCTTTTTTACTTAAATCACTCTCACATTCGCAAGCATAGTGCTGCTACCTCATTAATTACCAATTCAATAACATATTGGAGCGGCATTGGTTCAATGTGCCTATTTGCCGTTCAGATTGGTATCGAAACGCTGGACATTGTACACACCTTCCACCTGTTCCAGCTTCTGGATCAGGATGTCCAAATGCCTGGTATCCTGCACATACAGTTTGATATCGCCATTGAAAACGCCATCCTTGGTGTCGATCGTAAGCCCGCGCATGTTAATGTGCAGCTCGTTCGAAATAATGCGCGTCACGTCGTTCACCAATCCCACGCGGTCGGTGCCCGACAGGTATAATCCGGCCAAGAACGCCTCGTCCTTACCCGACCACTTGGCCTTAATGATCCGGTTGCCGTGTTTGGACATCAGCTCGGCCGCATTAGGGCAGGTCGTGCGGTGTATTTTAATGCCCTCATTGATCGTCACAAACCCGAAAACGTCGTCTCCCGCAATGGGGTTACAGCATTGCGCAAGTTTGTAGTCGATCTTATCCATATCGTCGCCGATGAGCAGCATGTCATTGTCTGCACGGTCGCCGTGGATTTGCTTCAAATATTTGGTCAGCGTTTTACCGTCGCTGCCGGCTACGGGCGGTGTATTGCTCGCTGCGCCGTTCTCTGCCGCCTTTTTCTCCTTCGCGTCGCGGTCGCGCTTGAAGCGTTTCAGTTCGTCGATGGGAATGTATCCCTTACCGATGCGGTAGAAGAAGTCCGTCGTGGTTTTGCATTCAAAAAATGCCCGGAGCTGGTTCATTACCTCCGCGGTAGCGTCCATTCCCAGGATTTTAAGCTTTTTCTCTACCAACTGGCGCCCATCCGTTTCATAGCGGCGGTTCTCTTCTTTCAGGAAATCCTTGATCCGCGCCCGGGCTTTGGACGTAACTACAATGCGCAGCCAGTCCTCATTCGGTTTCTGTTTGCCGGAAGTAATGATCTCGATCTGGTCTCCGTTGTTAAGCACATAGCTGATCGGCACCAGTATACCGCCCACCTTCGCCGCCATACAATGCGCGCCTACCTCGGAGTGAATGTCAAATGCAAAGTCCAGCGCGGTTGAACCCGCCTGCAATACTTTCAGCTCGCCTTTTGGGGTAAATACAAAAACCTCCTCATTGAAAAGGTTACTCCTGAACTCGTCCAGGAACTCGATCGCGGCCGTTTTGTCGCCAAAACCATTCTCCAATGTCTCGCGCACCTGCGTGATCCATTGCTCGATATTGCCTTTGACCTTGGTATCGTTGCCCTTGTATTTCCAGTGCGCTGCGTAGCCTTTTTCGGCGATCTCGTCCATGCGCGAGGTACGGATCTGCACCTCCACCCATTGCCCGCTCTTGCTCATCACCGTCGAGTGCAACGACTGGTACCCGTTCGCACGCGGCGTGCTCAGGAAGTCCTTCAATCGGTCGGGGTTGGGCTTATAATGGTCGGTCACGATGGAGTAAGCCTGCCAGCAGATCGCCTTTTCACGGTCGCTTTCCGGCGGCGATTCGAGCACGATCCGGATCGCGAACAGGTCATATATCTCCTCGAAAGGCTTATTCTGCTTCCGCATTTTATTCCAGATCGAGTAAATCGATTTGGGCCGCCCTTTGAGGATAAAATTCAGCCCCGCCGCTTCCAGGTCCTGGGCGATAGGCTCCATAAACTTGGCAATAAAGCGGTCGCGGAGATTTTTTGTTTCGCGCAGTTTCCGGGCGATGGCGCGGTATTCCTGTGGTTCGGTGTATTTCAAATACAACTCTTCCAGCTCCGACTTGATGCTGTACAACCCAAGCCGGTGCGCGAGCGGTGCGTAAATGAATATCGTTTCAGAAGCAATTTTGAGCTGCTTGTCACGCGGCATGCTGTCGAGCGTGCGCATGTTGTGCAGGCGGTCGGCGAGCTTAACGAGAATCACCCGGACGTCGTCCGAAAGGGTGAGCAGCATTTTGCGGAAATTCTCGGCTTGCTGCGAGGAGCCGTACTCGAAGCGGCCGGAGATTTTGGTCAGCCCATCAATGATCTTGGCGACCTTCTTACCAAACAACCGCTCGATATCGTCGATGCCCATATCGGTATCCTCCACTACGTCGTGCAGCAATGCCGCCACGATGCCGGTAGTACCGAGCCCGATCTCCTCTACCACGATTTGAGCGACTGCAAGGGGATGGTAAATGTATGGTTCTCCCGACCGACGGCGCATGTCCTTATGCGCATCGACGGAAGTGTAAAAGGCCTTTTTGATTAATTTAGCATCATTATCCTTCAAAAAAGGTTTGGCTGTTCGTAAAAGCCGGCGGTATTTTTTGAGGATATCCTTACGCTCCTGTTCCAGGTCAATGTTGAGGGATTCAACCAGTTGCTCCACTGCTATATTCTAATTGGTATGCTTCACCAAAATAACAAATTTTAGCGACATTTTTCAACATGGTTTTACCCAAAGATAAAATTTTGAAAATAATTTGCATGTTTTGAAAAAATACAAATACCTTTGCACTCCCAATTCGACAATCGTGTGGAAAAACGGGAAATAAGTGAGCGGGCGTGGCGGAACTGGTAGACGTGCTAGACTTAGGATCTAGTGCCGCAAGGCGTGGGGGTTCGATTCCCTCCGCCCGTACGAAATACAAGGGAATGACGGGGCGTCAGATTCCTCTTCTAGCTGGGAAAATGAGTTGCTCCGTAGTATTGAAACCCGTCAAATGCCCTCAGGACTTCGTTTTGAGGGCATTTTTGTTTTTTTCTGTTCAAATGTAACAAAGGTATTTACCAATAGCTTAGCGACACATGGAAGTTTTGTTAGAAAAGAGTTCGCCGACCTTAGCCTCTCTGAAAGTAACGTTGACCAAGGAAGATTATCAGCCAAAAGTTGATAAAACGATCAAGGATTATTCGAAACGCGTGAACCTGAAAGGATTTCGTCCTGGCAAAGTACCATCCCATGTGATCCAGCGCATGTATGGTAAGAGCATTCTGGTTGACGAGGTGAACAACATCCTCAGCAATGCAGTAAGCAACTACATCCGCGAAAACAAATTGCAGGTGGTAGGCGACCCCGTACCTGACCGCGACAAAGCGGCAGAAGTGAACTGGGATACTCCAAGCTCATTCGAATTCAGCTATGACCTGGGTATCGCTTCGGATTTCGAAGCAGATCTCAGCGCATTGCCTGCTATCAAACGTTACACGATCAATGTAGACGACAACGAACTGACGAAGACGATCGATAGCCTTCGCGAGCGTTTCGCCGACAGCATTCACCCGGAAGTAAGCGAAGCAGGAGACATGATCTTCGGCGAGCTGAAACAGGAATCGACCGAATTTACAACCCGCACCGCCATCCCTACCAAACAGGTTAAGGAAGAAGCTGCCGCGAAGTTCATCGGCGTGAAAAAAGGTGATGTAATCACTTTCGACATTCAGGATACTTTTACCGACGAGTCGGCAATTGCCCATGTAACCGGTAAAAAGAAAGAAGATATCGCTGACATTTCCGGTGAGTTCGTTCTGACCGTAGAAGACGTAACACGTTCAGCACCTGCGACTTTGAACCAGGAGTTTTTCGATAAGGTATTAGGACCAGGACAAGTTGAAAGCGAAGAGCAATTCAATGAGAAGGTTCTTGAAATCATCAAAAGCAACTACGAGCGCGAAACGGAAGCATTGCTCCGCCGTGATATCGAGACTTCATTGTTGGACGCTATCTCCATCGAATTGCCTGAGGAATTCCTCAAAAGCTGGTTGGAGCGCACCAACGAAGGTAAGTTCACCCGCGAGCAGATCGACGAGCAATTCGGCGATTTCGCGAAATCGTTGAAACTGAGCCTGATCAAAAACAAGATCGCCGACAAGTCGGAAGTAAAAGTAGAATATCCTGAAATCCTGGCATTTACCCGCGAAATGGTAAAAGGTCAGTTCGGTATCTACGGTGACGACGAATCGATGCGTGAAACGATCGACCGCGTGGCGCAAGGTTACCTCGCCGACAAAGAACGGGATAACTATACGAGCGTGTTCAACCAGGTGTTCGACAACAAGGTCCTGGAAGTAATCCGCAGCCAGGTAAGCACCGACGAGCAAACCGTAGAAGTGTCAGAATTCGAAAAACTCGCGAAAGGCGAAGTGGAAGCCGAGGCTTAACCAACCCTTTTGAGGTATAAAAAAACACCGTCAGGGACAACCGGACGGTGTTTTTTTGCATTATAAGCGATGACATTAAAAACCAATACGCGGGCGCTCCTCTCCTATCTGGCGAACAATCCCATCCCCGAACAGCTGCCTGAATTTTAGCTTCCATTGATCCAGCTCGTTTTGCAGCCGGCGGTTCTCGGCTAAAATGCGGGTATTTTCCTGCCGCAGCCATTCGGTTTCCGACATTGCCGCGTCAATCCCGAGCAGTTCGGGCAGCGGCACGTCGAGTAGCTTCGCCACATTTTCCAGCCTTGACACCGAGAGTTCCGTGCGGCCACGCTCAATGTCCCCGTACGCAGTCGTGGATAGCCCGAGCATGTCTGCCATATTTTCCTGTGAAAGCCCCTTTTGAAGCCTTATCTGTCTGATTTTCTCTGATAAATTGGATGTCACGTTCATAATGTCCGATTATTATGCGTGGTATAACGTTTTTATGCTGCAATGTAATCTTTTATGATGGCTGCTGACTGTCGCATTTTTCGATAAATTGTCGCTGAAATAGACAAGGATTATTCAGTGAAATAGTCAAATTTGTGCCATGCAACCGGGAAACCTGCCGCGATATAAGCAGAAACTAACCTATATTGCTTTTTGTTCTCGAACTCAGTTGCCCTTTAACTATTGATAAATTAAAAATTAATTTTTTCGATGAATTACGGAAATGAATTTAGAAAATATGCCGTTCACCACCTGGGAATGAATGGCCTGACCGTGGACGGTTACATGAACCACTCAGTTGAGAACATGACCCGTTCGGTAATCGAGGAACGTCCTATGAACTTCCGCGAGGTCGACGTATTCTCCCGCCTGATGGCCGACCGTATCATATTCATGGGCACCGGTGTAGACGACAATATCGCGAACATCATTGTAGCCCAGCTACTCTTCCTCGAATCGGCAGATCCTAAGAAAGACATCCTGATGTACATCAACAGCCCCGGCGGTTCGGTCTATGCAGGTTTGGGTATTTACGATACCATGCAATATGTACGCCCCGACGTAGCTACGGTGTGTACCAGCCTTGCGGCCTCCATGGGCGCGGTGCTGCTAGCAGGCGGCGCGGCAGGCAAGCGCTCGGCGCTTCCGCATGCACGGGTGATGATCCACCAGCCATCCGGTGGTGCACAGGGGACGTCCGTTGATATTGAGATCACTACCCGCGAAATCGTGAAATTGCGCCACGAATTGTATGAAATTCTTGCCCACCACACCGGCCAGACTCCGGAGCAAATCGCATTGGATTCCGATCGGGACAAGTGGTTGAAAGCACTGGAAGCGAAAGAGTACGGTTTGATCGACGAGGTACTTACCCGCGATAAATAAATTGAACGGGTTTTCAATAAACGCCCCGATAGCTCGCTGTCGGGGCGTTTTTAGTATATGGCCCAACCTTGATTTGGTAACCCGGTCAAAAAACCGGAAATTTGCATTCAGGATAACCGCTAATTGTCAATTAAAAGGAAGACTTGAAACATTACATTCGGTCTTCGTGTTACTTTGACTCACACGTTTGTTTAGTACGGCTTTTGTATGCAAGACCGTAAACATTCTCCAAACTGCTAAAATCGAATCGATGGCACAAGTAAGTTGTTCGTTCTGCGGACGAAAAAAAAGCGAAGTGGATTTGCTTCTTTCCGGGATTGACGCTCACATTTGTAACCACTGCATTGCCCAGGGGCATCAGGTAGTTACCGAGGAGCTGGGACCGAAGGAGGATAAGAAAGAAAAGAAATCGAAACTTCCGAAACTGAAACCAATCCCTCCTGCTGAAATCAAGCATTTCCTCGAACAATATGTCATAGGTCAGGACGAAGCGAAACGCTCGCTGGCCGTGGCAGTATATAACCACTACAAACGTCTGAACCAGGCCAGTACCGAGGACGACGTTGTGATCGAGAAGTCCAACATTATCATGGTAGGTGAAACCGGTACGGGTAAAACCTATCTCGCGAAATCCATTGCACGCATTCTGCAGGTTCCTTTCTGCGTTGCGGACGCGACCGTGGTGACCGAAGCCGGCTATGTGGGTGAAGATGTAGAAACGATCCTGACCCGTCTGCTGCAGGCAGCGGATTACAATGTGGAAGCGGCTGAGCGTGGTATCGTCTACATTGACGAAATCGACAAGATCGCCCGCAAATCGGACAACCCGTCCATTACCCGCGACGTCAGCGGCGAGGGCGTGCAGCAGGCGCTGTTGAAATTACTGGAAGGCTCGATCGTGAACGTTCCGCCGCAAGGAGGCCGCAAGCACCCCGACCAGAAAATGATTTCTTTGAATACCGAGAACATCCTCTTCATCTGCGGCGGTGCATTCGATGGCATCGAGCGCCACATCGGGAAGCGGATCAATACCCGCCCGATCGGTTTCAATGGCGACAACCGCATTATCGAGATATTTGATAAAGGTAATCTGATGCGCTATGTGACGGCGATGGACCTTAAATCATTCGGATTGATCCCTGAACTGATCGGTCGCTTGCCGGTACTCACGCATTTGAACCCGCTCGACCGTGAGACGCTTCGCCGCATTCTCACCGAGCCTAAAAATGCATTGGTGAAACAGTACAGCAAGCTTTTCGCGATGGAAGGCATTAACCTGCATTTCGAAGACGCGGTACTGGATTACATTGTGGACCAGGCGATGATCTATAAGCTCGGGGCCCGCGGTTTGCGCGCCATCTGCGAGTCCATCATGACCGACGCGATGTTTGACCTGCCTTCCCAAAAGGATATCAAGGATTTCACACTTTCGCTCGACTACGCGAAAGACAAATTCGAAAAATCTTCGATGGCTTTGCTCCGCTCAGTCGCCTAGCAATCATCGCATTAACATATTTGACAGCGCCCTGCCTCTTTCAAAGAAGCAGGGCTCTTCTTTTTTCATCCTAATAATCCTATTTTTACACAAAAACACTATATTATTTAAATGGAAACCTGGCTCATCAATAAATCGATTGTGGTGATTGGAGGAACCGCCGGCGTGGGACTGGCTGCGGCGCAAGCATTTGTCCGCAACGGCGCTAATGTGGTAGTAGTGGGGCGCAATCCCGAGAGCTGCCTGATGGCAGAACTGAACCTGGGTAGCAATGCAAGGGCCAAACAAGGTGATGCTACACAGCCTCAGACGACTCTGGACGCAATCCAGCTCTGCATACGGGAATTCGGAAGTTTCGATGCATTATATCATGCGCCGGAGGACCATGAAGAACCGGCTTTGGACGGCCACTTGCACAACCTGGGCCTGGAAAGCTGGCGTAAAACGCTGGACCAGAACCTAACCTCCCTCATGCTCTCGAACCAGGCCGCAATACGCACTTTTATGGGGATGAACAAAGGCGGATCCATTCTGAACCTGAGTCCCGAAACCACGTTGCCGGAGGGCGGTATGGCAGGTCATGCGGGAGCAACTGCCAAAGCAGCGGTGATCGGCTTTTCCAAATCCATCGCAGCGACCTATGCAGGTCATGACATCCGTATCAATGTGATTTCTGCCGACACATCCGTACCCGCCGATCTTGAAGGTGCCGCCGTGTACCTGCTGTCGGACCATGCACGATTTACCAACGGGCAAGTACTCGTAGTCGACGGCGGCCGCAGCGTGCTGGAAGAGCAATACTAGCGGCCCGAAAAACGACGGTGTTGTGAAGAAATTGCTGCGAATGCAATAGGAACGCAGAGAGAATCGCTTTTTTTCTTTTATTCGCGTAAAATAGTTCACCAGACACCGTACTCCTATGGCTACCGGACCGATTGTAACCCTTACAATAAATCCCGCGCTCGACAAAAGCTCCAATGTATCGCGCATCGTACCTGACAATAAGCTGCGTTGCGACGCACCCAATTTTGAAGCGGGAGGAGGCGGCATCAACGTAGCCAAGGCCATTCACCGGCTGGGGGGCAATCCCATCGCGATTTTCACCGTAGGCGGCCCCACCGGCCAGCGCCTGCACAAGCTCGTGAAGAGCGAGGGCGTAGAAACAATGGTGATCGAAACAAAGCAGTGGACGCGCGAAAACTTCCACGTGCTCGAAACCAGTACCGGCTTTCAGTACCGCTTCGGAATGCCCGGCACCGAAATGATGCCGACCGAAGTACGCGCCATCCTCGAAACGATGGAGGAGCTCGACCCGAAACCTTCCTACATTATCGCCAGCGGCAGTCTTCCGCCGGGAGTCCCTTCCGATTTTTACGGGCAAATCGCCAAAATAGCCCACGCACAGGGCGCCCGCTTTATAGCAGATACTTCGGGCGACGCGCTCCGCTATGCCACCGAAGCAGGGGTATACCTTTTGAAACCCAACATCATCGAACTCAGCGAGCTGGTAGGCGTCGATAAACTGGAAATGGACGAAGTCGACGACGCCGCGCGTGCGCTCATCATACGCGGGCAATGCGAGATCGTTATGGTATCCATGGGTGCGATGGGTGCCATGCTCGTGACCGAAGACCAGGTGGAACACATTCCCGCGCCACCCGTACAACCCAAAAGCACCGTCGGGGCCGGCGACAGCATGCTGGCCGGCATTGTATGGACATTATCCCAGGGAAAATCCTACCGGGAAGCCGTGCGGATGGGCGTCGCATGCGGAACCGCCGCCACCATGAATGCTGGCAGCGAACTATTTAGAATGCAGGATGTAAACCGCCTGCTCGACTGGCTCAACCGCTACGGAAAACGCTATTCCGCCAGTTGATCAAAAGTATGTATGAACAAATAGTAAGAAACCCGGAGTGTCGTCTTTTTTCAAAAAATTAAAAAGATTTGTCATGTCCGATACACATTCCCGCCGTCAGTTTGCGAAGATTACCGCAGCCACCGCGGCAGCCCTTACTTTCAAGCCGTTCTATATTCTTCACGCCAAACCCAAAGCGGATGGCGAAGTGATTGGCCATGGTTCCCACCGCTACAAGGTGCACCAGGGATGGGGTAATCTCGACGCCTCCCAGTTCCCGGTCAACAACTGCCACGAAATGGTGCAGGACAGCAAGGGCAGGCTTATTATGGTGGGTGATGAAGTGAAAAACAATATCCTCATCTACGACCGGTCGGGCAAGTTGCTGGAAAGCTGGGGGCACGAATTTCCGGGCGGGCACGGACTTACCCTGTGGAATGCGAACGGAGAAGAATTTTTGTTCATCAGCGACCCCAACATCGGAAAGGTCTTCAAAACCGATTTGAAAGGAAAAATCCTGCTTACCATCGAACATCCTTCGAAGGTAGGCGCGTATAAAGAAGCGGATCCGTTCAAACCCACCGAAACGGCCATTGGCCCGGATGGCACCATTTACATTGCCGACGGTTACGGCTCACAGTGGATTTTGCGGTACACCCCCAAAGGCGAGTTCATCGACAAATTCGGCGGATCGGGCGACGGCGACGCGCAGTTTTCAACCGCTCACGGCATCGCCATCGATTACCGCGACAAAGCTAACCCGACGCTGATCGTCACTTCGCGCGCCCATAATGCATTTAAGAAATTCACATTGGACGGAAAATACCTGAGTACCATCTTCCTCCCCGGCGCATTCGTTTGCCGCCCGGTTTTCAAAGACGATACGCTTTACGCCGGCGTATGCTGGTCGCGCTTGCGCTACCTGAACCAGACGCCTAACTCCGGCTTCGTGACGATTATCGATAAAGCCAACAAAGTCATTTCAAATCCCGGCGGCACCAAACCCGAGTACCGTAACGGCGAGTTGCAGCTCATGGTACAGGAGAAACCCATATTCATGCACTGCCACGATGTGTGCGTCGATAACGATCACAACATTTACGTGTGCCAATGGAATGCGAAAAAAACTTATCCGGTGAAATTGGAAAGAGTGTAGGAGCCATTCGGGCATTACAATAAAAATGATCCGCCAGCCAGGCTAGCGGATCATTTTTATTGTAATGCCATTCACGACCATCGTCGAGACGGTGAGAATGCCATAGGCGACACCGATCGGCATTTGCGGTACGAGCCACGCTACGCCCACCAGAAAAGCAACGAACCCGTACCCCGCCAGCAACAAGCCATACAATATCCGGATCGCCGCATCGGAGCCCTGCTGCGAATGCGTAAAAACTGCCAGTGTGGACGTCATGATCGGAAACGGCGTGAGTAGCCCGCTCCAAGTGGGACCGAGGTAATCGGCGGCCTGAGTGAGCATTACTACAAATAGCGTAGCCACCAGCATCCTCAACGGGATATCCCAGGAGGGCTGCTTTTTGAAATCTCCCTTCGTTTTAGGTTTTGGGAAAAAGTATAAAACCAATGTGAGGACGATCAGATTGAGCCCTACACCCGCTGTAAGTGAAATATCCCTGCCCAACGAAAGTAATGCAACCACAAAAAATGCTCCGTAACTGAGCAGTACGGTAGGGAACCAGCGCAGCCGCGAGGACAGCGAGGCATACACCAGCGCGAAACACATCGTCCCGACCGACCCTAGCAATGCGGACGTGATGGTTGAAGCCGCGAACCCGGCGCCGTGCTCCAGAGCGATAAAGAAGGAAATCGGACCTGCTACCCACGGAAATCCGCCAATCCATCCCCCCAGTCCCTCTCCCCACTTACGGACCGCCATTGTCACCCCGGCAATGAGCGGGGGCATGAGCATGATTTTGGTTAACAAAAGATCGGACAATGCTTTAATGCGGCAAAATGAAGCACAAATTTACATTTAAGACCCTAAACCACTGAAAATTCGGGAAAATACTTGAAGTTTTTAATTGCAACACAGTTGCAATTAACTTACTTTTGCAACGTTGTAACAAAAAGAACGTAACCCGCTACCGCTGCAAGCAATGCCATCTGCCCGGTTTTCACTCCTGTTTTTTTTACTGTCGCTGCTTTGGCAGACCACCGTGGCACAGAAACCGGCCTGCGAATGCTTTGTGAAAGGAGTTGTGAAGGACCGGCATACGGGCCAGCCGATCATCGGGGCGACAGTGCTGATCGTAGGGCAGAACAACGGCGTTTTCACCGACACCCAAGGAAGATATGAGCTTCGAAACCTCTGTCCGGGCAATTATACATTGGAATGCCGCATTATCGGCTACAATCCCTTTCAGCAGAAAATCGACCTGACCGCGGGGCACGAGGAAAACTTCAACCTGCTGGAACAGGAGGTGCATTTAAAGGACGTGGAAATTACTGCACATCGCACCGACGCACCCTCTTCTCAGCCACTGACGACTATTTCCGGGGCAGATTTGGATAAGACGCGCGGCCAGACACTGGGCGAAAGCCTCAAAGGCGTTACCGGTGTCACAACCCTGCAAACCGGCTCTTCCATTGCCAAGCCGGTCATTCACGGTTTGCACAGCAACCGCGTGCTGATAATGAACAACGGGATTCGACAGGAAGGCCAGCAATGGGGCTCGGAGCACGCACCGGAAATCGATCCGTTCATTGCGACGCGCATTTCGGTGGTGAAAGGTGCCGCGGGTGTCCGCTATGGCTCGGATGCGATCGGCGGGGTGATACTGGTGGAGCCGGAAGAATTACCGGTGGATAAACCCATCACCGGCGAGCTGAATGCGGTGGGCTTTTCCAATGGCCGGCAGGGCGTATTGTCCGGAACGGTACAGGGCGGGCTGAACTTCGTAAAAGGATTCGGCTGGCGGGCGCAGGGTACCATTAAGCGGGGCGGGAACATTCGCACGCCTAACTATTTCCTGGACAATACCGGCATCAGCGAGAACAACTTTTCACTAGCGGCGGGCTATCGGCATAAGGGCCTTGGCATCGATGTGTTTTACAGCCGCTTCGATACCCAAATCGGCATTTTCTCCGGCTCGCACATTGGCAGCGTTACGGATCTGCTCAATGTGATCAAAAACGGTGAGCCGTTTGTCAAATCCGGGTTCAGCTATGCCATTAACCGGCCTAACCAGAATGCGACGCACGAATTGCTCAAAGCCGAAACCCACTACCATTTCAACGATGGCAACCGGCTGCAATGGACCATCGCGCGGCAGTACAACAATCGCAATGAGTTTGACCTGCACCGCCCGCGGAACGACAGTATAGCGGCCCTCAACCATCCCGAACTGACATTTAAACTCACTTCATTGACAAACGACGTGGTCTGGGACCACAAACCCATTGCCGGAAAAATCAGCGGCCAGGTGGGTGTGAGTACATTGTACCAATACAACCTCATGAGCGGCCGTCCGCTGATTCCCAACTTTAACCAGTTCAACGCAGGGCTCTTCTGGATTGAGCGGTACGTGACCAGTAAATGGGAGCTCGAAGCCGGCCTGCGTTATGATTACCGCATGCTGAAAACCTACCGGATAGTGAACCGCGAAAAGATCGCCGACCATTTCGATTTCGGTAACTTTTCGGGCACGGCAGGTGCTACCCGCAACTTTTCAGAACGCTTCTCCGCACGTGCGAACGTGGGTACGGCCTGGCGTGCACCCAATGTCAGTGAGCTTTTCAGTGACGGCGTCCACCACGGAGCCGCCGCGTACGAAAAGGGCGACGCGACCTTGCAGCCTGAAAAAGCGCTCAACTCCATTGCCAGCGTGAAATACGCAGCACCCAAATGGAGCGTAGAGGTGGGCGGCTACTACAATTACATTTTCGATTTTATATATCTCAAACCGCAGCCAGAACCTATTCTGACTATCAGAGGTGCATTTCCGTATTTCAAATACACCCAAACCGACGCTTCCTTCAAAGGCATCGATGTGTCGGGAAGCTGGGAATTCATGAAGCGGACAACAATTTCGAGCAAGCTCACCTACCTGCGCGTGTACGACGAGCGGAACGACGGCTACCTGGTGATGATCCCGCCGAACCGGTTGGATAATGCATTGAAATACCAGCTCGCGGACCGGGGCAAATGGAAGGACGGATTTATTTCAATAGGCAACATGCTCGTGGCCGAGCAGAAACGCGTGCCTGCTAACAGTGACTTCCTGCCGCCTCCGAAAGCATATTCGCTATGGAGCCTCCAAGCCGGCGCGACATTGAAAGTATCGGACAAACAGCAGGTCGAAATAGGCATTAACGTACAAAACCTGTTCAACACCGTTTACAGGGATTACCTGAACCGCTTCCGCTACTATGCCGATGACATGGGCCGCAATGCCTCGCTGCGCCTGAAATGGAAGTTCGGCGCTTGACGAAGCCCGGCTTAGCGAAGCCCCGCCTGAAAATAATTTCTAATACAATACTAAAACCTATTACTTATGAAAATGAACCGTAAGCTGACCTGGATGCTGCTCGCCGCGATGACAACAGCATTTGTGCAATGTAAAGACTCGGGCGATGAGGTGAAGCCGGACGACGAGAATGAGCTGATCACGTCGGTCACTTTGAAATTCACCGAGCAGGGAACATCCAATGTCAGCACTTTTTCCTACAAGGATGCCGACGGCGACGGTGGGAATGCGCCTACCAAATTCGACACGATTTCCCTGAAACCGAACACGACTTACACGCTGGCGATCGAACTGCTCGACGAAAGCAAGTCGCCGGTGGATGATATTACCAAGGAAGTGGAGGAAGAATCCGACGAGCATTTGTTTGTATACACACCCTCGCCAGCGGCGCTTTTGACCTACACCTATGGCGATAAGGATAAAAACAACTACCCTATCGGCCTCACCGGCTCGGCCAAAACCGGCGCTGCAGGCAACGGCACATTGAAAGTGCAGCTACGCCACCAGCCGGGCGCCAAAAACGGAACGCCTACACCGGGAAGCGACGATGTAAACCTGGATTTTATATTGAAGGTGAAGTAGAAGCTGTTGCAGCAAGAAGAGTAAAAAGACGCTTTAACTGTCACGCTGAGCGAACCGGTCCGTTCAGCGTGACACAACTAGTTGCATTTGGGACAAACGCCCTGTATCAGCAGATTGAAATGTTCGGGATGGTAACCCTCCGGCAGGTTCACGGCCGGGATATGCAGATTTTCCAGGCAGTTGGTTTCACCGCATTCGCTGCATTTGAAATGGATGTGGTCGTGCTGGTGCTTTTCTTCGGAGCAGTTGTGCGAGCACAATGCGTACCGCAGCCCCTCATCGTCCAGAACCTTGTGTATAATGCCTTTTTCGAGGAATGTTTTAAGCGTCCTGTATATCGTCACACGGTCGTAGTTCTCTCCCAACGCGCCTTCCAGATCTCCGTGCGATAGTGCGTTTTTCCGATTGATGAATGTCGAAAGTACGTCCTCCCGGCACGTGGTCGTCCGCAGGTGATGCACTTTCAGCGTTTCTCTTAACTGGTCCATTGTTCCCAACAGTTTGATAATTCCTCCCTTCTAAAACCTTTCCTGCCAAAGTTAAGTTCTAACCTTACCAAATTCCAAGGAATACCATTACACTTTCACCGCCTGGCGACCCAATCACCAAAAATATTCTGCAACCCTGTTGCAAGTTCAGACTAGGGGTGTTATTTTTGCAACATTATTGTATGTAGGAAATGAAAGCAGTACACTCACATGGCAGGGCCGACTACATTGGGATTTTGGGATCCGTGTTGTGCATTATCCATTGCATATTGGTTCCTGCATTGGCGCTTGGCTCATCGGTAGCCACGCATAATCATGCCCATATAGGCCTTATTTCGCTCGATTACCTGTTTATCCTCATCAACGGCATCGCCGTTTACTACGCCACACGCGATCACCGCTCATTGGGTATTCGCATATTGCTTTGGGGAGCATTGGCCATTTTTTCTATTTCATTGATTTTCGAAGGCCGTCATCAGGTTTTCTCCTGGCTGGGTTATGTGGGCTCGGGCTTGCTCATCGTCGGCCACCTCATCAACCTCTACATCTGCCAGATCGCCCCGCGGTTGAAGTTCAGGACCCGCTGATCACTTATCATATTCTACCTCAAAACGGCTCAGATCGGGTCGGTTCGGATGCTTCCGATCTAGCTCGTACTCGAAGAGCGTTTTACCCAGGTTCGCCATAAAAGGGAATCCTACGGTGTCATAGTCGTATTTATCGTCGTTGAAAATCCCGTCCTCATTGCAGTAAATGACGGCGGTGACCATAAATTCTATCCCTTTTTCAAAATCGGCGATATATGCATTGTCGAGCAGGAATCCATACGCGTCGCCGCATTTGTTGAAAAGCCGGATATGCCGTGGCAGGCGCGTTTTGGTAGCCCCGAAAAGGAGAAATTTCACAAAACCATCATAGTAATCATCCGTATAGCTCGCCGGATAGCTCGTCTCCACCGGGAATTGCGACATATACTGATAAATGAACCGGTAATCGCTTTCGGTAAGGTTAAAGCGCTGCGACGCAGGCACCTGATCGGGGAAGAAGAGCGTTTTCAGCAAACGATGCTGCTCTTCGAGCGGAAAGAAGTTCTTTTTAGTAAAGTCAAAGGGCTCGTTCACCAGAACGCCGTCTTTCATATACCCCTTACCCAGCATAATGGGCGCCGGTGCATTGTATTCTTTGTCGTTATACTTCGCCGGTTGGTCGAACACGATTTTACCATCCTTTTCAAACCGGACCGGGTTAGTGTACCGGTTGTTTTCCGGCCCCATGGGCGATTCGAGGCGGTGCACGATACGGGTGTCCTTAAAACCCTTTTTGTGCAGGCTGTCGTTCAACTCCTGCTGCCCGATGAACTCGTACAGCCTGTTGAATGCGTCATTGTCGCTGGCCAGTAATATCTTCCGGGCATAATGCGCCACCGACGGCAACCCGTTTTCCGCACTTGTATCGGCTTTCACGGCCGTTTGTTCAGGTCGTGCGGTGCCTGTGAACATCGGCGTGTCCTTGTCGATACCCAGCTTATTCAGTTTTTCGAATGCCAATGCTACCGCCGGCAGCTTAACCGTACTGGCCGGATAAAAATACTCGCCGGTATTAACCCGATAGCCGTGCGTAGTAAAGTGCGGGATGTTGTTTTTGCTCCTGTCGATCTTCGTGTAAAGCACCTGGACTTTGTATTTTTCAGGGTCTTTCAGGATCGCTCCAAAGCGCTCGGGATGCTTTTTTAATAATTTTTCGATGAAATTATCCGAATGGTACTGTGCGTGAATGGGCAGGGCGGCCAGCTGTAAAGACAAGAAAAGCAACAGTTTATAATTTCTGAAAAAGAGCATGGAGAATACCGGGCACGTGTTAGTCGAAGATACGATTTTTATTTTAAAGGGTGCCCGGAATTAGTTTTTACTCCCCGCATCCTTTTGCTGTAAGACATAAAATAGGGCGAAATAATGGAAGACAACAAGTTGCGCAGCAGAGGCTGGTTTGGCAAATCGGGTAAGGACGGATTTATTTACCGTGCCTGGATGAAAAATCAGGGTTACCCCTCTGATGAGTTTGAAGGACGGCCGGTAATCGGCATTTGTAATACATTTTCAGAGCTCACGCCGTGTAACGGGCACTTCCGCGAGCTCGCAGAATCAGTGAAACGCGGGGTGTGGGAAGCGGGCGGTTTCCCCCTCGAATTTCCGGTCATGTCGCTGGGTGAAACGCTCATCAAACCCACGGCGATGCTCTACCGCAACCTGGCGAGTATGGACGTGGAAGAATCCATCCGCGCAAACCCGATCGATGGCGTGGTACTGCTCTGCGGCTGCGATAAAACCACCCCTTCGCTGGTCATGGGCGCTGCAAGCGTGGACATTCCTACGATCGTCGTTTCCGGCGGACCAATGCTTACCGGCCGCTACCGGGGAAAAACCATCGGTACGAGCGACGTGTGGCGTTTCAGCGAACTGCACCGCAAGGGTGAACTCACGCAGGAAGAGCTCTACACCGCCGAAGCCTGCATGTGTCGTTCCGACGGCCACTGCGCGGTAATGGGAACGGCCTCTACGATGGCTTGTATGGTGGAATCACTCGGGCTGACATTACCGGAAAATGCCGCCATACCGGCAGCCGATTCGCGGCGGAAGGTGCTCGCACATCTGTCGGGCCGACGCATTGTGGACATGGTGAAGGAAGATCTGCGCCTGTCGCAAATCCTGACCCGCGAAGCATTCGAGAATGCGATTATGATCAATGGGGCCATCGGCGGCTCCACCAACTTTGTGATCCATTTGCTGGCCATCGCAGGCCGGATTGGTGTGGATCTGAGTCTCGACGATTTCAATGACCTTTGCAAGAAAGTGCCGCTGCTGCTCAATTTGCAGCCATCGGGCGGGTATTTTATGGAGGACTTCTACTATGCGGGCGGCTTGCCGGTCGTGATTAAGGAGCTGAGCAGCATCTTGCATCAGTCGGTGATCACTGCCAACGGCAAAACAATGGCCGAAAACTCCGCGAGTGCGGAATGTTTCAATCCGGAGGTAATCGGTACGATGGATGAACCTATCAAAGATCTGACGGGCCTGGCGGTTGTACGTGGTAACCTTTGCGAAAATGGCGCGGTGATCAAGCCATCGGCGTCGTTGAAACCCGAACTCATGCAGCATCGCGGGAAGGCGATCGTGTTCGAGGATATCGACGACTACAAGCTCCGCCTCGACGATCCCGACCTCGATGTGGATGAAAACAGCATTCTCGTTTTGAAAAATGTAGGCCCGAAAGGCTATCCCGGTATGCCGGAGGTAGGTAATATGTCGTTACCTAAGAAGCTCCTGGCGCAGGGCGTGATCGACATGGTGCGCATTTCCGACGGCCGGATGAGCGGTACCGGTTTCGGAACCGTTGTATTGCACGTGTCACCCGAAGCAGCTGTGGGCGGCAACCTGGCTTTGGTGCAGGATGGAGATTACATCGAACTCGACGTGGAGAACAGAAGGCTGCATCTTGAAGTATCGGATGAAGAACTGGCACGCCGCCGGACGCTCTGGAAACCGCTCGAACTGGGCTATAATCGTGGCTATGTGCATTTGCACATAGCGCACGTGACGCAGGCGCACGAAGGTGCCGATCTCGACTTCCTCAAAGGTGGTTCGGGGGATAAAGTAACGAGAGATTCGCATTAACGGGCTGGTAATGTGCCGGCACTCCGGTAGCCGGCGCATTACCACCGTCCAAATCAGTACTAAGATGAGTAACCAACTTTTTGACAACCATGTCGCCATCGTCACCGGGGCCGGGCAGGGAATCGGCTTTGAGATTGCCAAGCAGCTGGCTTGCCAGGGTGCCGGTGTAATCCTGAACGATGCCAACAAGGCGCTTGCCGCCGAAGCGGCCAAGAAAATACGCAATAAGGAAGGTGAATGCGTTGCGTTCGCAGGTGACGCTTCCCAGCCGGAAGTGATCGATGCGATGGTGGACGAGGCAGTTAAATGCTTCGGCAAACTCACGTTAACCGTCTGCAACGCCGGTATCACGCTTTTCGGTGATTTCTTCGAATATCCTGTTGAAAACCTTCGAAAGGCGCTGGAAGTGAACCTGATGGGCTCATTCCTGCTCACGCAAGCAGCTGCGAAGCAAATGCGGAAGCAGAAATCGGGCGGAAGGATATTGCTGATGTCGTCGGTGGTGGGGCATCAGGCGCACCAGTACCTCGGCGCGTACGCGATGACCAAAGCCGGACTGGAAATGCTGGCCAAAAGCCTCGTCATCGAGCTTTCTCCGCATGGCATTACCATCAATACCGTTGCGCCCGGCGCCACTTTGACGGAGCGCACGCTGGCGGAAGATCCGACTTATGCCAAAACATGGTCGTCCATTACGCCTATGGGAAGGCCAGCTATCAGCGAGGACATTGCCAATGCCGCATTGTTTCTGCTATCGCCGCATTCCGGCCACATTACAGGGCAAAGCCTGATCGTAGACGGCGGCTGGACTTCCGTAAGTCCCCTGCCGGATCTGAGCAATATGAATGTCAAGAAAAACTAAGGTTACTATTCGCCCGAGAAAAGCTGCGCTTCCAGGTCATCGATGCTCCCGTCTTTTGAGAAGAACAGCTCACGTGGCTTGGTAGCGGTGCTGGGGTTGACGGTCATGAAACTCCGATACTGATCGTCGCTGATGATTTTGAGGTTCAGCGCGCGTTTCAGCACCATCGGGAATGGTACTTTGAAGAAGTTGGCAATGTCAGAGGCCAGAAAGTCCGGTATTTTGGAAATATCATTCCTGAAAAAGCTCTCCACTTCATCAAATGGCAGCAATGCCTCAAAAATAAGCTGCTCCGAACGCGCCGCCAGCGAAGCCGTGTTGGCATAAATCGTGTGCAAGCCGAGCGACACTGTAAGCAAATGAATGTGGTAATTGCGCTCGTTGATATCGGAAGCCGCATTCACAAAAACCCACCCTTTCTGGTGATAAATGGCTGAGAAACCTTTGAAAAGCGGATCTACATTGTGCAGTTGCGCTATTTTGATGCCGTCGGGATAGGGTAGCTTGTGACCTATCTGATGCACGATGTCCTGGGCGTAGGAAATATCGGCCACCTCACCCGCCGGCTCGATCATCCAGTCGCCATTCACCAAACCTTCGAAAAGATGATCTGCGATCCGCTGGCTTTCTACCTGTCCCAAATGCAGGACAATGCGGTTACCGCGGACAGAATAATCGAGAAGGAGTTGATTTTTGGGCTGTTTCCGGGCCATATCGAGGTAGTTGTTGAGGTGTTAACTTTCAAAGATACGTCCTTGACGTTTCCGCCGCAACAGCAGGCAGGTAATATTATCGCCACTCCAATGTGTTGAGCAGTTGCAGCATATCGGCTTGTAGATAGTCGATCACAGGTGCCAGCGAATCATTTTTGGTAGCCATCGGAAAGTAAATGGCGCCCCTCATGAAATGCCTGGTACTGTCGGTTGTATAGAACTGGTAGGGGCTCGGCACATCGCCTTCGATTTTAAAAAGCAATGCCGTACGGCCGGTTTTGCCCAAAACACGCTGCTCCTGGATCGACGAAGCCCTGATCTGGTGCTTACTCGCCAGCTTGTAACTGTCGTCGATGAACGCTTTAAGCAGTGCGGGGTTGTTGTTCAACGGCTTGTAGGTAATCTGGATATTGGCCTTAAAATGGGGGTAATTAATGAAAATCCAATCCTTGCCGGCCGTTTTGAATGTATCCGGCTCCACCACTGCATACTTGGAATATTGAAATGTGTAGGGATGCGATTCGGTAAGCTGCCGGTAGCTGTGCGTGGGGAGGTCGATGCGGTTGTAGCCTTTAGGTTTCGGAATGTAGGTTTGTTCTCCCTCTTTTTTACAACCTGAGATAAACAGCACTGATACAGGCAGAAAAAACGCGAAAATGAATTTGTACATAGAATAGGTCCCGTTGGCAAACATGCGCAAAACTAACGAAAACGTCCGAACATTATTTTCGCTCCCGGTCCCTGAAAATAAAAAAGCGAAACCATCCAAAGACAGTCTCGCTCTCCGGCACCCTCCTCCATTACTCCACAGTAACAGATTTGGCAAGATTTCTTGGTTGATCCACATTCCGGCCCCGCATCACTGCGATGTAATATGATAGCAGCTGCAACGGGATCACGGAAACGAGCGGCGTCAGAAGTTCATGGGTAACGGGCACCTCGATCACAAAATCGACCATGCCGGGGATTAATGTGTCCCCTTCGGTCACGATGGCGATCACACGGCCTTTGCGCGCCTTCACCTCCTGGATGTTCGACACGATCTTCTCGTATGAACTATCTCTGGTAGCCAGGAACACCACCGGCATATCCTCGTCGATCAATGCGATGGGGCCGTGCTTCATTTCCGCCGCCGGATAGCCCTCGGCATGGATGTAGGAAATTTCTTTGAGCTTCAAAGCGCCTTCCAGCGCCACCGGGAAGTTCAATCCGCGGCCCAGGTAAATGAAGTTGCGTGCATAAGTGAATATAAATGCGATCTCCTTGATCTTGGCGGCGTTCTCAAACACCTTTTCCACCTTCGCCGGAATGGTTTCGAGCTCGATCAGCAGCTGGCGATAAGTTTCTTCCGAAATAGTGCCTTTGCGCTTTGCTACGGCAATGGCCATCAGCGTGAGCACAGTTACCTGGGCGGTAAATGCCTTGGTACTGGCCACACCGATCTCCGGACCTGCGTGTGTATAGGCGCCGGCATGCGTAGCGCGGGCGATCGACGAGCCCACTACATTGCATACACCGAAAATAGTTGCTCCTTTCGACTTCGCGAGTTCGATCGCCGCCAGGGTATCCGCCGTTTCGCCCGATTGCGAAATGGCTATCACAATGTCGTTTTCCCTGATCACCGGGTTCCGGTAGCGGAATTCCGATGCGTATTCCACCTCCACATTGATCCGCGCCAGCTCTTCGAACATGTATTCGGCCACCAGGCCGGCATGCCACGAGGTACCACAGCCGACGATCACTACCCGGTCGGACTGGGCAAGCTTGTCGAGATAGTCGCTCAGGCCACCGAGTTGCAGGTGTGCGTCGTTGGCACGCAGGCGGCCGCGCATCGAATCGGCAATGGAGCGGGGCTGTTCGAAAATTTCCTTGATCATGAAATGGTCGTACCCGCCTTTTTCAATGGTTTCGAGCTCCATTTCGAGCTTTTGGATATAAGGAGTGGTCTCTTTGGAACTGTCAAGATGCTGGATGGCGAGCTTGCCTTCGCTGATCACCGCCACCTCGTAATCGTCGAGGTACACCACATCCTTGGTGTACTCCACAATCGGCGTGGCGTCGGAAGCGAGGAAATATTCATTTTCACCTACACCAATTACGAGCGGGCTGCCTTTACGCGCTGCAATGAGCTGACCGGGGTGGTCGAGCGACAGCACCACGATCGCATAGGCACCCACGACTTCCTTCAATGCCAACCGTACCGCGGCTTCGAGCGTGGCACCTGTTTCCTTCCGGACGTCTTCAATGAAATGGATCAGCACTTCCGTATCGGTATCGCTCAGAAAACGGTGGCCTTTGCCGATCAGGTTTTGCTTAATGGACGCGTAATTCTCGATAATGCCATTGTGGATGATCGACAACCGGCGGTCGTTGGAATAATGCGGGTGCGCATTCACGTCGTTGGGTTCTCCGTGCGTAGCCCAGCGGGTGTGCCCGATGCCGATGGTGGCTGCAAGCTGCCTGCCATTCAACTCCGATTCCAGGTCGGACACTTTTCCCTTTTTCTTGTAAATATTCAATTCGCCATTTTCAAGCAGCGCGATCCCGGAGCTGTCATAGCCACGATATTCCAGACGTTTCAGTCCCTTTAAAATCAAAGGATATGCCTCCCTGTTTCCAACATAAGCCACAATTCCGCACATATTCTTAAAATATTTTAATTTTTGTGTATGCTTTGACGGAGGCAAATAAATGAGAAACAGTGTTGGTTAGCAAGCTAATTTTCAATTAAATACTAAAAAATATCCAATTCATCAACAGTGCTCGAACACACGAAACATTCCTGAAAAACACAAAAAAGCCGGCGACTCTGAGAATCGCCGGCTTTTCTGCCCTGTGAAATCTATCTGTTAACTTACCAGATCGTTGTAGAGATTGTAATACGACTCCGAGAAATTCTCATCCTGCTCATCGAGCTGCACGCGTTTTGGTGCATTGTTGAAAATTTCGTTGAGACTCGCGCTGCAATGCTCTTCGGCTTTCAGCACCGCGTCGGCATAAGCACATCCGATTTTGACAAAACCTTCGAAATCGGCTGAATGCAAATGCGCCAGCGCTTCGTCGCTCACGTCCATGGCCTTAGCCTTGCTCTGCAAATCCGCATCGAATTTGTAGTCGAATGCGTTGTTGTGTACGGTAAACACACTTTTCGTATCCTTAAACATCGGATCGTTACGGTAAGTGGTTTTCAGGTACAATGGAATCAGAGCCGTCATCCAGTCATTACAGTGCACCACGTCCGGGGCCCATCCCAGTTTCTTAACTGTTTCCAAAACACCCTTGCAAAAGAAGATCGCACGTTCGTCGTTGTCATCGAAGAAGTTATTTTCCTTATCGAAGAAAACGGATTTGCGATGGAAGTAATCGTCGTTATCTATAAAATAGACCTGCAACTTCGCATTGGGAATCGAAGCTACTTTAATGATTAGCGGCTTTTCTTCATCTCCTACGGTAATATTGATTCCTGACAGTCGAACTACTTCATGAAGCCTGTTTTTGCGTTCGTTGATCAATCCGAAACGCGGAACGAGTATCCGGATTTCTGCCCCTTTTTCCTGCATTGCCTGAGGAAGCTTTCTCACGTAATCGGCAACATCGGTGGTTTGGAGGAAGGGATTGATTTCACTGGCTACATACAAAATTCGTAGTTTCTCCATAGATCTTTTAGCAGTTTGTGAAAAAAAGTTTTGCAAAATTATACAAAAAAAATGGCAATTTCAAAAGATATTCCAAACTAATTGTCATATTGCGCCCAGTTTGGGATTTCCCTGTCCTGATGTTTCCATAATCTGCTTTACGGTTAGTGCTATGTTAAAAAAGCAGCCGTAGCCCGCGGGTTACTCCCTCAGTTTTCGAATTTTACATGGAAGTATTTACTTCGGTCCAAAGCCTCCGCCAGTTCTTAGATCAGCAAGTTTTACAGCAGAAAACCATCGGCCTCGTCCCAACCATGGGCGCCCTTCATACAGGCCACATTTCGCTGATCGAAGCCGCCAAAAAGGATAATGATATTGTGGTTTGCAGTGTATTCGTCAACCCGACGCAATTCAATAACCCGGAAGACCTGGCCAAATATCCGAGAACCTTCGAAGCCGACCGTGTTATGCTCGAAAACGCAGGCTGCTCAGCGGTGTTCGCGCCGTCGGTGGAAGAAATGTATCCCGAACAGCCGGTCGTGAAAATGAACTTCGGCGCATTGGAAACGGTAATGGAAGGCGCTTCGCGGCCTGGTCATTTCAATGGTGTCGGCATAGTGGTTTCGAAACTCTTCAATATCGTAAAACCGCAGTACGCCTATTTCGGGCAAAAGGACTTGCAGCAGGTGTCTGTGGTGCGTCAACTAATCAGCGACCTTTCATTTGACATCGAACTCATCATTTGCCCTACTGTAAGGGAATCCGACGGACTGGCGATGTCCTCGCGTAATACGCGACTGAATGCAGACGAGCGCGCTATCGCACCGCACATTTATCGCATCCTCACGGGCGCGGGCGAAGCATTGAATGCAGGCAAAAAAGTAAATGAAGTGGTGAATTGGGCCAAAAGCGAATTCGGAAAGATTAAAGAATTCACGCTTGACTATTTTGAAGTAATTTATCTAGGAGACTTGCTTCCTATTGAAAGCATAGGCCCGGCGGGTTCCAATGCGATCTGCGTAGCGGCATTTCTAGGCCCGGTGAGGCTGATCGACAATATTATATTTTAGTTTTTTGGAGGTAAATACTAGCTTTGCTTTATCACGATTTAGCGTTGCATCGGCAATAGGCTCCTTATAATCACCTTTACCCACCAAATAGTAATCAGGAAAGACCGAAGGCTTTTACCGACTGGTAAAAGCCTTCGGTCTTTTTCTTATCATGATGATTATGAAATTATAAACTTTAGGATCATGCCAAATCACATAACCATATATTTGACTCAAAATCTCACACAATTAAGTGTTGAAGAAATCAATTCTGGCATTTCGGCGGCCGACTGGTGGACATTAGGAGAAAAATTTGATATCGAAGAGGACGCTGTTGATGACTTCTGGGATACGTTGAAATGGTCAGACTCTCCAATCAGTTTTTATCAAGAGGGAGTGCGACCTGTCCAAATAAGCCTGTACAATGAAGAGAAACGGTTGAAAGAGGAAATCGAGGAGACGCTCCAACGAAATCTCCCAAATTCTGTACGAAAACATATGGAGAGCGTGACGTCTGTTGTTATCTTGGAACTGGGTATTTCACAATCAAATACGTTATTTGAAATCGTAGCATTTGAAATAGCGTACTGGCTAGCAGATACTAAGCATGGATTAATTCTCTCCCCAGATGGATTGTGGTTTGACCATTGTGATAACAGGTGGCAGCCGATCGTTTAAATCTCGAAATGGTAAGTAGTGCTATAGAACGCGAAAAGGCTCCGATGAGGAGCCTTTTCGCGTTCTATAGCACTACCAGGCCTTATGCCAGTTTCCAGTCGCCGCGGTATTTGCGTTGAACGAACTGGTTCGCTTCGTCGAAGTTCGTAACCTTCATGTTCTTTCCGTCCCACAGGAGTTTCTTGCGGCCAGGATAGTCGAATCCTTTACCATCGGCTCTTGCAGTGCGGAGGTTGTAGCTGCGGATACCGAGGTTACCCATGATCACGGTTTCTGTCAACGGACCTGCATAGTCGAATGACGATGTCAGCGCCTTGTGCTCCTTGCTGTTGAAACCAGCCTTGCAGGCGTCGCTCCAAGACACATGGTGACCGAATTCCGGCATGGTCGTGTATTTGTTGCCGAAATCGCCTTGCTTGTATTCCAGCTTGCTGCCGTCTTTAAGGTACACTTTCGGAGCGATACCGTAAGTTCCGCAGGTCATTACGCCTTTTTCACCGATCAGGAGCACGCCGTTGCTGCTATCCGGCTCGCCCAGCGGGTCGTTGGCAGGGATAAGGTCCGGGTGGAACGGGCGCAGGCCGCCATCGTGCCATGTCAGCGTCACTTCCGATTTATTGGTTTTATTCGCAGGGAATTTCAACTGCACGCGTGACGACGGCGGGCAGCCTTCGGGAATGTATTCGGCGGTCCAGTCTTTGATGAACACCTGCCCTACCGAGCATTCTACTTCTGTGGGATAACCCAGACCGAGCGTGCGGAATGCAGGGTCGATCAGGTGACAGCCCATATCTCCCAATGCACCGGTACCGAAGTTCCACCAGCCTCTCCATTTGAACGGGTGCCATGCCGGGTTGTAATCCACCCAGTCGGCACAGCCTACCCACAGTTCCCAGTCGATGTCCGCGGGCACCTCGTGCTTGCCCGTAGGAACAGGGATACCTTGCGGCCAAACAGGACGGTTGGTCCACACATGTGCCTCGTGGACGTTACCGATGAGGCCTTTGTTAAACCATTCCTTCATCTGGTTTTGCGCAGGGTTGGAAGCGCCCTGGTTGCCCATCTGGGTTACTACCTTGTATTTGCGCGCAGCTTCGGTGAGCATACGTGCCTCATAAATGTCGTGGGTAAGCGGTTTCTGCACATATACGTGCTTGCCGCGCTGCATAGCCGCCATTGCGATGATCGCGTGCATGTGGTCGGCAGTGGAAACAGTTACGGCATCGATGCTCTTGTCCATTTCGTCGAACATCTTGCGGAAGTCTTTGTATTTTTTCGCGTCCGGATGCAGTTCGAAGTTCTTTTTAACCTGAGGCTGGCCCCAGTCCACATCGCAAAGTGCCACCAGGTTTTCGGCTCCTTTGTTCCATGCATTGTTGGTGTCAGAAAAACCTTTTCCGCCCACACCTACGCCGGCAATGTTCAGTTTGTCGCTCGGCGCCTTATATCCTTTTCCCAGCACATGGCGGGGAACTATGAAGAAACTTCCAATGGCCGCTGCGGAAGTCTTCTGGATAAAGTCCCGGCGGTTAACGTCTTTCGGTTTGTTTTCTGTACTCATCGGTTTTGGTAATGAAAAAATAAAGTAGATAATGAAGATTAAAGGAATAAGTTTTTATCAAGGATCGAATACTATAAAATCCCGCTTAAATATAATAATGTTCTCATGAAACCCATGAATGGGGGCATTCCAATTATTTCGGAACCGTCCCACCGGAGAGTATGTTTTGAGGACTGGGTATTATTCCTGTAACTTTGCGGGGTAATGCATTTCATTTAGACCAATACCACCGGGTAATGCAAATCACAGTAATGAAATCGAAGATTCACCGGGTTAAGGTGACTCAGGCGGAATTGAACTACGTTGGCAGCATCACGATAGACGAGGATCTGATCGACGCAGCGGGACTGATAGAAAATGAACAGGTTCACATTGTGAATAATAACAATGGCGAACGTTTTGTCACATATGTAATCAAAGGCGAGAGGGGTTCGGGCATGATTTGCCTCAACGGCGCGGCCGCGCGCAGGGTGCAGATAGGCGACATCATCATCATCATCGCGTACGGCAGTATGAGCCAGGAAGAGGCGAAGACATTCAAACCGATGATCGTTTTTCCTGACCATAACAATCACCTGGTAAGCTAGCCCCTCCGGTTTTTAGCTGCACTATACAATTTAGCATAGCATGAAAAATATACTGCGTTACACGATATCGCTTGTCCTGGCAGGCGGTCTGCTCTGGTTTGTGTTTAAAGATATCAACCTGGGCGAAATGCTCGACCGTTTTGCGAAATCCGACTGGCGGTGGATCGCAGTATCATGCTTTTGTCTCCTGCTCGCACACATTACACGCGCGTGGCGCTGGGGAATGCTCATCGAGCCGCTGGACCACAAGCCCGGCCTTACCAACAGCACGATGTCGGTTTTGACCGGCTATTTTGCCAATTACATTGTTCCCCGTATGGGCGAAGTGACACGCTGCGGTACGCTCTACCGGCTGGAACGCATCCCCGTGAGCCTGAGCTTTGGTACCGTGGTAGCCGAACGGATCTTCGATGTGATCATCCTTGTGTTGATGATTGGATTGAATTTCATCCTCGAATTCGATCGCCTGAGTACCTTCTTTACCGACTTTTTCCAAAGTAAAATAGGCGGCAACCAGGGCGGCGGCTCGGGTAGCGGCATGTTGCTGAGCATCCTGATCGTCGGATTACTCGGTATTGCAGTTGCGAGCATTGTGGTCTTCAAAAACGCTACGCTGCGTAACAAATTGCAGCAGAATGCAGTCGTTGCCAAGATCATCGGCTTCGCACAAGGAATGCTGGAAGGACTCCTGAGCGTGCGTAAACTGCGGAGCCCGGGGCTCTTTATTTTCAGCACAATCCTCATCTGGGTGCTTTATTACCTGGTTTCATATGTGCTTTTCTTCTGCATTCCCGAAACCTCGCACCTTGGCCCGCTAGCCGGCTTGACATTACTGGTCGTAGGCGCGATCGGTATGACGGCCCCCACGCAGGGCGGAATCGGCGCTTACCACTTGCTGGTGGGTAATGTAATGGTACTTTACGGACTCTCGCAGAATGATGGCATCACATTGGCGACATTCATCCACGGCGCGCAAATGCTGTTCATGCTCGTGATCGGCGCATTGGCATTTCTGTATGTGCTGATTGTGAACAAAAACAAGGTCGAAGAGCCGGAACAAGTGTCTGCGGCAAACTAATTGTAACTTTAATAGTCCTGAAAATTGGAAATGGAGTATGTTACGTTATTCCATTTCTTAAATCCATATTGTCTTTTACCATGAATTTGACAGAAAGCAAGATCCTGAGACTAGAAGAAGCCATCCCCACCGTTGAAGCATGGCAGCGTGCCGGACAGAAAGTTGTATTCACCAACGGATGTTTCGATATTGTGCATCTCGGGCACATCGACTACCTCGAAAAAGCCCGCGCATTGGGCGATAAAATGGTACTTGGCCTGAACACCGATGCCTCTGTAAGCCGCCTCAAAGGTCCGCTTCGCCCGGTGGTAAACGAGTACGCAAGGGCCAGGCTGATGGCAGCGCTCTCGTTCATCGATGCTGTCATTTTATTCGACGAACCGACGCCTAGTCAGTTGATCGAGGCCGTAAAACCTGACATTTTGGTCAAAGGTGACGATTATACGATCGAAAACATTGCTGGCGCGGATTTTGTTTTGGGTAGAGGAGGTGAGGTAAAAACGATTGCTTTGGTGCAAGGCTATTCGACTACCGCGCTGATCGAGAAAATAAAACAAGGATATAAATAGCAATAACTATGGGACTTTTGATTGCTTTGATCGTAATGGGCGTGAGCTTTTACGTGCAATGGCGTTTGAAGAGTAAGTTTGAAGAATATTCACAGGTGGGATTGAGCAACGGCATGAGCGGTAAGGAAATCGCTGAAACGATGCTCCGGGAAAGCGGCATTTACGACGTAAGAGTAGTGTCCGTGGAAGGCCGTCTGACCGACCACTACAATCCGCAGGATAAGACAGTCAACCTTAGTCCCGATGTATATTACGGACGTAGCGTAGCTGCTGCGGCTGTGGCTTCCCACGAATGCGGGCACGCGGTGCAGCATGCTACCGCATACAGCTGGCTGCAATTCCGCTCGCAAATGGTGCCGTTCCTCAGCGTAGCGTCGCAGTATATGCAATGGATCATCTTTATTGGTGTGATACTGATCAATACCTCCATTATTCCGCTCGCTATCGGTGTGGCGCTGTTCGCGGTAACGACATTGTTCAGTTTCATCACGCTACCCGTTGAATACGACGCGAGTAACCGTGCGCTGGCATGGATCCAGAAAAACCGGATTGTAAATGAACGTGAGTACGTTATGTCTGCCGATGCATTGAAATGGGCGGCCCGTACCTACCTTGTAGCTGCGATCGGTTCACTGGCTACATTGCTTTACTATGTGAGCCTTTTGATGGGTCGCCGGGATTAGGATCCGGTTTAAATACTATGAAGTTACTGTCGCCCTGAGCGGAGTCGAAGGGCATTGGGCCCAATGCCCTTCGACTCCGCTCAGGGCGACAGTAACGTTTAATACAAAAACCATTTACTTATTGGTACCAGCTTACTTCTTCCGCTGATTCCAGTACACAACCAGGTTATGCGTTGCACGGCCGGACGCGATTATATCCAGGTCGCCATCTCCATCCAGGTCAGCCGGCAGCAAATCTTCACAAGCGATTTTGATCTTTTCGTCAAGGGTATATTCCGTCCATTTCTTCCCCTCAGCGTCGCTTCCCACGTAAATGCGTAAGCCGGTCTCGCCGGTGACATTAGGGTTGCGCCACCCCATCACCACCTGGTCGCGGCCCTGGCCGAAGAAATCGGCGCAGGCCAATGCATGACCTTCTTTTATGCGGTCGGTGAGCACGGTGCGGCTATCTTTGGTATACACTACCAGATCGGTGCCGTGCATAGGTTCGATGGTGGCAGTGAACAACTGCTTTTTCCCGAGACTTCCGGTTCGGATCCCCCCCTACCCCACGTTCGGGGACCATCCAGTTGCCGGACGCAGCCCAGCCGTCGGCCCCATTCAAAAACACCTGCACTCCTTCCTTTCCTGCAATGGACAAGCCTGCCATCCTGCCCGGGATCTCCATCGGCTGGAAATTGTGGGTCATATGCATATTCGTCTCGATCAGGCTGTAAGGCCAGATTCCCTTTCTATTTTCAGGCACATCGAAAATGATCAGCTTGACGCCCGCACCGTTTCCGCCGGTATTTCCTTCCCCATGCAAAGGCAATACTGCCAGCTGAAACGGACCGTCTGCGGTTTTCACCCATTGCATCCGGTGAATGGTTACTTCATGATGCAGGCGCACTGCCTCCCAGGGCGTCGTACGATCTTCCGGGGCCACCATGTAGAATACGGCACCGGATTTTTTCAGATCTTTTGTTTCGGAAGGGTTCCAGCCGGCTCCGACTGCAACCTCCACCTTGCCATCGCCATCGATGTCCCGGGCGGCAATGCAGACATTATCCTGCTCGGTGAGGTCTTTCGCTATCACGTAGCGCGTCCATGCGCCGTCTTTTTTCCCGGGATTTTTATACCATACAATCTCCTTTTTATCCGCCAGCAGAATATCGGGCTTGCCGTCCCCATCCACGTCGCCGGAAGCCACACCGTAGCCGATACTCACCTTATCGTCGATCGTTTGTCCGTTGAAAGTGGCTGTTTGTGCCCATGCATTGCCTGCAACCAGCAATGCGATCGGGAGCAATAGTCGTTTAGTCATATTTATGAAAACCGGTAGCTGCCGGAGAATAATTGTTTTAACCTATTTTTTAACAATATACTTCAAAATGGGCTCCACGGACATTGAAAAAACAGTTTTTTGTGTCGCTTTGCCCTGCATTACCTACTTTTGTAAATTATTGTAAAACCAAATATCCTTCATGAAAACAGTCCCTTTACATCAGCTCCACATCCGTTTGGGCGCAAAAATGGTCCCGTTTGCAGGTTTTGAAATGCCTGTCCGTTACTCTTCGGATCTGGATGAACATCACACCGTGAGGAATGCAGTGGGTGTTTTTGATGTATCGCACATGGGTGAATTCAGTGTAAAGGGACCCGGCGCACTGGCATTGATACAAAAAGTATCCGCGAACGATGCCTCCGCATTGTATGACGGAAAAGTGCAATACAGCTACCTGCCCAACGCTTCGGGCGGTGTCGTGGACGACCTGCTGGTGTACCGCATTGCCGAGGACGACTATTTCCTGGTTGTGAATGCTTCGAATATCGAGAAAGACTGGAACTGGATACAGAGCCAGAATACCGAAGGTGTGGCCATGAAAAACCTGTCGGATGCACTTTGCCTGCTGGCCGTTCAGGGACCGAAGGCAACCGCCGCATTGCAGAAACTGACGGATGTGGACCTGGCCTCGATGGAGTATTATACCTTCAAAATCGGGGAAATGGCGGGAATGACAGACGTAATCATCTCGGCAACCGGCTATACCGGGGCAGGAGGTTTTGAAATATATGTAAAGAATGCAGATGCCGAAAAAATGTGGGATGCCATTTTCGAGGCGGGCGCGGAGTTTGGTATCAAGCCCGTAGGACTTGGCGCACGCGATACATTGCGTTTGGAAAAAGCATTCTGCCTGTACGGCAACGATATCGACGACGAAACGTCGCCGCTGGAGGCCGGGCTCGGCTGGGTGACCAAATTCACAAAGGATTTCATCAATTCGGAAGCACTGAAGGCACAAAAGGAAGCCGGTCTGACGAAAAAACTCGTCGGCTTCGAATTGATCGACCGCGGCATTCCCCGCGGGCATTACGAGCTATGCGATGCGGAAGGCAACAAACTGGGCGAGGTCACCTCCGGTACCCAGTCGCCTACATTGCAAAAGGGCATCGGGCTGGGCTATGTACCCACCGAATTCAGCAAAGCCGGCAGCGAGATTTTCGTTAAAGTACGTGACAGACTGCTGAAAGCGCAGGTTGTGAAAACGCCCTTTGTTAAAAACTAATCCCCTCCTATTCAGTCTGATTGCATTTTTATGAAACAACTTGACGTTTGTCTTACCCCGGATTTACTTCATCTGCACAAACTCGATAATTCAATAGTGGTGGTAGCCGATATTTTCAGGGCTACCTCCTGCATGGTAACCGGCCTCGCATATGGTGTAAAAAGCATTACCCCGGTGGCCAGTGTAGAAGAATGTAAATTTTTGCAGGACAAAGGATATATAGCCGCAGCCGAGCGGGATGCCCGTAAAGTGGAAGGTTTCGATCTCGATAACTCGCCTTTCAGTTATATGCATGAAAGTCTCATTGGCGCGCAGATCGCGATGACGACGACCAATGGCACATTGTCCATTTCCAAGGCGAAATCGTCGGCGGTGAAAGTAATGATCGGCTCGTTCCTCAACCTGGGGGCATTGGCCAATCATCTGAAATCGGAACCTTACGATGTGCTGGTACTGTGCGCAGGCTGGAAAGGCCGCCCCAACCTCGAGGATACCTTATTTGCCGGGGCATTGGCGGAGGCATTGAAGGATCAATTTATGCTGCTCGAAGACGGAACCCTGATGGCGCAGCGTTTATACCAGCAAAGCCGCGACAACCTGCTGGCGAGCGTGTCCAACTCTTCACACGTGCGGCGCCTGCAGCGCCTGGGCATCCAGAAGGACATTTCCTATTGCCTGCAAACCGATCTGTACGACGTAGTCCCCGTTCTCAGAGGTAGTACGCTGGTATCCATGAACTAATATTTACTCAATCGAAACTGCATGTACAGACTAGTCTTTATGATTTTTTTCGGGTTGCTGCTGCTAACAGGTAAGGTAGAAGCGCAAAGAAGGAACAGCACGCCCAGGAAGACTTTGATAACGCCTAAGAAGAAGGCTCCTACTCCTCCGCCCGCTGCTCCGGCCGCTGCTAAAACAGATAGTGCGAAGCAGGCAGCCGCCATTGCAACTCCGGCTGTGGACACGACGGCGGCCGATACCACAATGCCCAGCGCAATCTCCGCAAGCGGTGACACACTGACCGAGGCAGCGAATGAAGCGAAGCTTCCGGTGGAAAAGGCGGACACCATGCATGCTTACAAGATCACGATCGAGGACATTTCATACCTGGCTGTTTGTCCGGGTACCAACATTACCATTCCTTTCAAAACGGACGGTCCGTTCGACGAAGACAATACATTTATTGCGCACATTATCGACGCTACCGGTAAATCGGTCCCGATTTCACTCCCTGTGAAAAAGAGCCCGGTGAAAGCCGTAATACCTTCTTATAAAGTCGGGGGAGAGGTTTACCGCATTCAGATTATCTCTTCTATCCCGGTAATTAAAAGCCAGGAAGTTCCATTAAGGTTACTGCAAGCGCCAGCAGCCAGGATCGACCTGATCGATGGCACACAGACCGTGCGCATTATGCCGGGGCAGGAAGCGCACCTGCGGGTGAACCTGACCGGGGCTGCACCATGGTCGTTCCGTCTGTCGGATAGCACCACGGTACTGCAAACGCTTTCTAACCCGCATTATATTACAGTAAAACCCACGGACGTGAAGGCTTACCGCATTACCGGCGTTTCCAATGCGTGCGGAAGCGGTACTACTTCGGGTGAGGCCATTGTGAATGTCAACAACAACCCGGAGCCAAAACTGGAACTGAAAGAGGCTGACAAAATTGCGAAACTTTGCGCGGGCGTACCGTTCCAGGTGCCTTTCAATGCGACCGGGAAGTATAAAGAAGGAAATAAATTCATCGTTCAGATCGCAGAAAGGACCGGCGCTTTCAAAAATATTTCCACCCCGGATTCAACCGGCTACATTACCACCCAGATTCCCGATAGCTATAAGCCCGGGGAATATCGCATTCGTGTCACTTCCACGGCTCCTTATCTGGTGAGCCAGACTGCGAACGTTTCGATCGTTTCGCCTACTGTTGCTACGCTTCAAAAGGATTCATTGCGATTGGGCGAGAACGAGTCCGGTCAGCTTACCGTGAAGTTTACCGGCGGGGGCCCATGGTTTGTGCTGCTTTCGGACGGAACTTATGAGAACAATATCCAGGAATCGCCGCATAAGATCAAGGTAAAGCCGTTTTACGATACCAACTACCAGATCAGCTCAGCAGGTGGTCTTTGCGGCGTAGGCAAGTTTTCGGGTTCTGCAAAAGTTACTGTAAAAGCTCCGCCGGCAAGTATTACGCTGGAAAAGCTTCCGCAGAATATGGTATGCGCAGGATCTACCATTGATATTCCTTACAAAACGGAGGGCCGATACAACCCTAACAACAAGTTTACGGTCCAGATGACCGACAAATCGGGCCGTTTCGTAACGCTGCCCACCACGGTAACCCCCACGGCCATGCAGGTGAAAATTGCAGCAGCTGCGCCGGGAGACACCAGCAAGATCCAGAAGATCCGCATTGTTTCCTCGTCGCCGGCGGTGTCGAGTGCCATCGAAGAACTGGAAGTCATTGCGCCGGACAAAGCCATTGCAGAAGTCTCCGGACGAGGTACCATTTCGGCCGGACGTTCTACCCGCATTCAGTTAAGGTTCAAAAACGGGCTTCCGCCATGGTCTTTCACGCTGTCGGACGGCACGGCTATCAACGGTACATTCCTTAATCCGTACCTGATTTCCGTTTCACCTGCCTCCACCACAGAATATACCATCAGTTCACTGAAAAGTGGATGCGGTACCGGCACAGGACGGGGATCGGCCGTGGTAACGGTAGAAAACTAGCATTCAGCCATGCGCAAAGGGGGGATTCTGCTTTTCTTAACGGCTATTTTATTCAGCCCTTCGCGCATGTTAGGACAGGCTTTGCCGCTGGGCGAGTGGCAAAGCCATTTCAATTACCGCTCCGCTCAGCACGTTACAGACGCAGGCTCCCGGGTTTACTGCTCTTCCTACAACGGCCTTTTTTCGGTAAATACCGAAAACGGGGCCATCAGGGTACTTTCCAAGGCCGACGGTTTCAGTAACACAGGCATCAGCGCGATGGGGTACCAGCCATCGTCCAGGCTCCTGATGCTGGCTTACCGGAATGGTACGTTCGATTTTGCTTACCTCAACGAACAATCGGAACACGATCAGATCGAAACTTGGGACATTTTAAACGAAACCCAGGGATTGCCTGCCGACAAAGCGGTGCGACGCATTGTGTTCCGGCAAAACCTCGCTTATGTGGCAACCGGCTTCGGCGTGCTCGTGGTGGATCCCCAACTTCGGCAGGTGGAGGAAACCTACCGCTATATTGGCCCCAATGGCATGCAGGTAGCCGTCAGCGATCTGGCATTTTCGGAGGACTCTCTGTTTGTTATGACTCCGCTCGGCGTGCTGGCCACCGCAATGCGCGATGATGTAAACCGGCAATATTTTGCTAACTGGAAGTCTGTTAACAGTCCCGGCAGCATTTCCGGCATTGCATTCTTTTCGGGCGCCATTCATGCTTCTGTTTCAGGCAAGGGGATTTTCAGATATGAAAAGGGAAGCTGGAAACTTGTTTATACCTCCAACAATCCCTCCCTGCATATACTGGATGCAAGTGATGTACTAACTGTCTCAACCGGGAATACTATTCTCACGCTCGATCCGCTTTACAAGCCTCAGACTTTCAGCAGCCTACTTTTTGCAAATGTCCGGTCGGGCATTCAAAAAGGATCAAAAGCATTTTGGGTTGCCGACCAGAAAAATGGACTGATTACCAACCAGTTTTCAGACATCAGGGTGGTTACGCCTGCACAGGGCGACACCGCCATTTCGCCACGTGCTGATTCGACGGTCACCGACCTCAATGGCATTGTCTGGAACCGGCTGCCCGAATCGCTGGGTGGCGGTATCATGGTGAGCAATGCAGATGGTTCGCGTAAGAAAGTGCTGTCAACGTCGATAGGCACCGGCTCGCTGCCTGCATTGAAAATCAATAGTCTCGCGCTTGATCAGGATGGATTTATATGGTTTGCGAGTGCAAAAGGTGTGGGTTACTTTATACCCGACGGCGTTTTGGATGCGCCACGCGTGGACGCCATACTGCCTGTTTACGGCCAGCGAAGGCTTTTTAACAATGAAGAGTGTACGGCACTCGCCATCGAGCCGGGCAACCGTAAATGGATCGGCACGCGAACAGGTCTTTACCTGTTCAATGCGGATGGTACCGAGCTGATACGAAAATTCACCGCGGCTGACAGCCCGCTTCCGTCGGATGTGATAAGGGCGCTTCGCTTCGAGCCGGAAACCGGCTTACTGTTTGCAGATACGCCTGCGGGTATGGTTTCCTACCAGAGCGACGCCCGGGCGCCGGCCGAAAGCCTGGCCCGCATTACTATCTTCCCCAACCCTATCCGTCCCGGCTATTCGGGCAATGTCGGCATCAACGGACTTACCGCCCAATCGACGGTCAAAATCACCGACCTGGCAGGCAGGCTAGTGTTCGAGACGCGATCGGAAGGTGGCCTCGCTTCGTGGAACCTGAACGACTACACAGGGCGCCGCGCACGGGCGGGAGTATATATTGTATTCGTTGTGTCGGCCGATGGCACTCAGCAACAGGCGGGTAAATTGGCAATTATTAATTAAAATCATAAATTAATCCATGCGTTCAGACTTGCGGACGCAGCTGACTATATGACGTCCAATCAGGAAAAAGCGCCTTACATTGTGGGTATCACCGGCGGCAGCGCATCGGGAAAGACCTATTTTATGAAAAACCTTATCGATGCATTTGGTAAGGATGAGATTACCCGGATCTCGCAAGACAACTATTATCGTCCGATCCATGAAATTCCGCGTGACGAGAATGGCATAGAAAATTTTGATCTGCCCGAAACGATCGATCACCATCTTTTTGCTGAACATATCGCCGTGCTAAGAGCAGGCCGATCGGTACAGCAAAAGGAATACACGTTCAACAATCCGCTCATCAAACCAGAGATCCTGGTTTTCGAACCCAAGCCGATCATCATTGTCGAAGGCATCTTTGTTTTCTATTTCCCTGAAATAGCACGGCTTATCGATTTGAAAATTTTCGTCGATGCCAAGGAACACGTTAAAATAAAACGGCGGATTATTCGTGATAATAACGAGCGCGGCTACGACCTCGACGACGTCCTCTATCGCTGGGAACACCACGTCGCCCCGACTTACGATAAATTCATCCTTCCCCTGCGCGCAGAGGCCGACATGATCATCAATAACAATTCCCGGTTCGACACGGGCTTGCAGGTTCTGATAGGCTTTTTGAAAGGGAAGCTGGAAGAACAATACAAACATTCATCCTAACCATCGAAAATTTAACCGAGTTAATGAAGAATTCTTTACACACGATTTGCCGGACTTTCGCTAAACACATCACTATTCTTGCCGTAGCATCTATCGGTTTATCCGCTTGCGACGACGCGACCGAGCCTGTTGATCCCTATGCATATTATCCGCTCACAATTGGGCATTATGCAGTATACGATGTAAATCAGGAGGTTTATTCGACCGGGCAGTCGGCGCCGGTTGTCACGAAATGGCAGGAGCGGGACGAAGTAGACAGGATTGCTTCGGATTCGTCCGGGATCGTCACCTACATCATCGCAAGATCAACCCGCAATTCGTCAGCGGATTACTGGCAAAAAGTCAAAGAGTATGCCGTGCATAAATATCCCGACAAGCTTCTGACCAATATCGACAACCAGCCTTTTCTTTCGCTTACCTTCCCGATCGATTCGCGTACTACCTGGAATGGGAACAGCTACAACAACCAGGACGAACAGGATAGCTACTATGAGCCGGGAGTGAAATCTGTCAAAATCGGAGAGCAGTCATTTGACAATGTGCTGACGGTTGTTGAGCGCAAAGACACGTCGATCATCAACAGGTATGTGACCATCAAGCAATACAGCCCGGGGGTGGGCCTTATTTCCGATGACCAAACCGCCTTTGAACTTTGCCAGAATGACGAGTGCATCGGGTCAGGGAAAGTAGAATCCGGCATCCACAAGACGCGTAAGATCGTGGAGTTCGGTAACCGGTAATCCTGTCAACAACGTCCGTTCGGACATTCAAAACTTGATTTTTTCATATTCGTTTCGAATAAGATTTGCAAATTCAATTTATATTAATAAATTTACGACGGATACTGGTAATAATCATTCATTCAACCGATAAACAATGAAAACATTGACATCGCACTCTACACAGACGAAAAAGTCTTACCGCAAACCGGTCCTCGTTCTTCATGGTGACGTTAGAAAACTCACTAAAGGTAAACTGGGAAGCCTCACCGATTTGGATCCTTCTGACAACCACTTCTCAACTGAGGGGTAATCAGGAGTATTTAGGCACGTTGATTTCACGTTGGTACTCCAAGGCATTGTTTATTACGATGAAAGCATCAAAAATCAGATTGCTTTCGACAATAAATACGATAATAAGCTTGCCGGTGCCAACTTTACAGTTTTAGAAGCAGGGTTCGGGAAAAATTCCTTCTACTCTTTCTTACTGGGAATTCAAAAGAAAAACCTTTCTGAGCCGGAATGTTTAAGCAATATAAAACTTAAACATTCCGGCTCTTTTTATGCCCGGTTGAAGACCCTGGATGCATCCGGAGAATCGCTCTCCGTTGGCGCCTGGATCGACGAAACGCAACAAACCACCAGCCTGGCAAGGGACGCATTCAGTCCGGTACCACTTTATTATCTCCATATCCCAGGCAAATTTTCCATTTTTTCGTCCAGCTTATCCTCCATCACCGGGCTTGACTTGGTCAGAAAGGATTACCTGGAACCGGATTTATTCCAGATCCTTGCACATCTTGACCTGAGAAAGGAACGTGCACTATCCCATTCCAACGGGACTTTTTACGCACACATCAAGTCAGTGCCGCCGGGTCATATGGTTGAATTGAGCAGTTCGGGGGCAAGCATTCAGCGCTATGTTTCGTTTAATGCATCGAAATGGAGTTCGGTCAGAACAGCCGGCGAGATAGGCGAAGCACTGTTTGACGTGTTCCGGCAAAGCGTCGACCGATGTTCGCTGGATAGCGGTGGAAAGCCGTTTGCATCACATTTAAGCGGCGGCCTCGATTCATCTTCCGTTAGCGCGATGCTAAGGTTCAATAATCCGGATGCCGCTATTCATACCCTTCATAATAAATCCAGATACCCGGATACCGACGAAAGTCACTTTGCGCAGGCGGTTGCGGCAAAAATCCACTCCGTGCACCATGAAGTGTTTCAATCCGAGGAGGATTTTGAGCTCATCAGGCTGCAAACCTCGCTCTCAGCACAGCCACTGGCCTCCCGGCTGTCGCCGGCGCTCCTATCTACGATGCTGCTATACGGCAGGGATCTAGGCTGCAAAGTGCTTCTGAACGGCAATGGCGGCGACTCGATCATTGGTAGTGGTATGGAGATATTCCAGCATGCTTTCGAGACCAAAAACTGGGCGCTCTTGAAAGAAATACTGGCCAAACGGGTACCCTACTTCAATGCTGCGCCCTATCCGGGATGGGAGTCGTTCCCGGCAGAAAAGCAGCACTTCCTGGTCAGGCAATTTTACTATTATAACCGCATCACCCGATCCGGACGTAGTCCTTTGGCGCTTGCGAGAACCTACGCCGAACTCGCCAAAAACCTGGATTTATCGCATACGTACATGATGAGGCGCGGTATCACAAGCCTGCTCAACAGGCGAAATAAGCCCAATGTGCATGGGCAAGTGAACCTCGCGAACAACGAACTGCTGGAATTAACAGATACCGGACCCCAGTTTTCTACCACGCGTTCACTTCTAGGCGAGCTCGATCCGATACAATTTGGAGCGCTATTTGACGACGTATTCAGTCCAATGGTAAGCTGGTCTACCGAAAACCTTTTCGATCTTGGAAACCACTACGGCATCAGCAGCAGATCACCTATGAAGGACAAGGCATTGTTCGAACTATGCATGTCTGTTCCGGATTTGATCAAATATGGAGAAGGAAGGGGACGCGAGCATTTCAGGATGGCCATGAAGCGTTTGCTTCCCCATGAAGTTTACAACCGCACGAGCAAAGCCACACTATCTTCACAATATGGGCAGGAAATGACATCCAGGCTCTGGAACCAGGCTAAGGAATCTGTAATGGATTCTTCACGGCTTTGGGACTTTGTTGACCGGGCAAAGCTCCTGCATGAAGTAAGCATCCTCAACAATCCTCATGTAGCCTATTCCCAGAAAACAAAGACCTGGCTGCATATAACCCGGGCTATTACCCTGTCGTGCTGGCTCGACTGGCTATCCGGAAACAAATAGCCGCCACCAGCCAATGGCTGATAGCGGCTTTCAGGAGCATTCAATCCCTTATCTTATTTGATAATCACAACTCTTCCGGTTTTTTCGAACTCGGTCCCGGAGCCGCTTTTGGGAGTAATCATAATCTTATAGACATACAAACCAGAGTGCAACGAGTCAACCTGCATGTACCAAGTAAATTTCTCGGTGACATCGGCATCTACCACCTTTTCAAAGACCTGGTTGCCGTTCTTGTCAAAAAGAAGAGATCTTACCTGCGCCTTTTCCATTCCCAGTTTACCCATTTGGGCCTCAAATCGCAGATAAGAAAAAGCCGGGTTCGGACTTGCTACCACTTCTATATTCGCCGCTTCTTCTTCTTTCACCTCGAAGACCAACTGGTAAGGCTGCACAGTGGCATTCGACGCCATATCCCTTCCATTCACCAGCAACTCGTACTTGCCGGCAACCAAACCGCTTGACGCGTAACTTACACGAATTGCGTGGCTGCTCACCGAATCAATCGTGAGATTCGGGTTCGAGAAATTCACCTTTTTAAACTTGCAGCTTTCATCCTGGCAAGGCTTCAAAAAGACTTCTATCAGCGTTGTATCGGAGAATATCAATCTATCGTCTTCCAGATCGACAGTGATCTTAGGGTTAGGCCTGATCACCTCGTTATTCTCCAACTGCCTGCCGTTGAAATTCACACTTAATACCGGCGGCACGATATCCTTGATGGCTGTGGCCGGGTATGCTTTCTCGTCTTTTGCGCGATCCCAGTCGATCAGCAATTCAGCAATGTTGTTTTTCCGCGTTACCTCCGACAGCGTGATTTTCGGATCGATGATGACCTGGACGCTCTGGAGAATTTTATCGTTTGTAAAAGTCACTTCCAGGGTGTCGGAATAAGCAAAAGCCTGAACAACCTCCGCCTTGGTCACATTACCTTCTTTATAGCGATAGGTAATCTCCACCGGCACATTTCCCCCTTTTTGGAACCTCCCTTTATTGGAAAAAATGGTCCGCAATCTGAGTTTCGCAGAGTTCCCGATTGTCTTGTCTCCCAATTCCGAATGGATGGAAATGCCCTCGTCGGCATCCACCGCATAGTCGGGCTTGTCAACGGTGACCAGTTTAAGTGCAGGGTCCCCTTGTAACAGCGACTGGTGAATGTTTGCAATAGCATACACTCCCTTGTCCTCACTCGCTATTTTCTGCGCGACTGCCACCTGAATTTTCCCGATCGGCTGGTTCAGCATTTCAGCATTGGAAAACATGTCGTGGTACAGCTGGATAAGGTAATCTTCGGAAGGGCTTACGAAGCTCTCGAACGAGTTCGCCACCACCACGATTGCCCCGCGGCGGGCAGCCAACAACCAATCCATCGACAATGAGTACCTGTCAACACCAGAGTTGGCCGCAGGATTAAACCTGCCGCTGAAAATATTCCCTACACCACAGCCATTGAAATACATCATAGGGTATCGCAACGAATTGGCATAAGCTCTCGCTTCGTCGGTGGCATAGCCCATGTCGAGGTCGGTAATCGTCGTCGAACCGTGTCCGAAATAGGTAATCAGCCCCACACCCGCATTCACCTCCGGCGTAATGTTTACTTTTTCCGCTTCAATAATTGGCTGCTGTTTAACGAAAGCAGTAACCTGCCCGCCTACCGGCCCGTTCGTGATAACGGGTACCAGGTTTTTCAGCATGTTTTTAAGCTGCGTAATTTCGGAAGTAGACTTACCACCATTCAAATGAAGCACCCTTTTTCTCCATCCCAGGTCTCCAAAGGCATTCGATTCATAGTCCTTTACTTTTTGCAGATAGTCCCTGATATTATCATTCGTCACCGCCGGAATCCTGCCGATCGGAACACTCGGGACGTTAGCCGGAGTGCCTCCGAGGCCTTCTACCAGGAGCACATCGGAGCCGGGATATCCCACTGTCGGAACCTCGTCGGGAAGCTCCCGCTTCATCCTTTCATTATGCGTGATGGATTTACCAATGAGCAAAAGTTGTTTATCCCTGCTTCCCTGCGTAAGCATATAGTCGACAAACCTGCGAATACCTACCGGACTCGGCTCGCCATAGTTAAATTGATTGTAAATGTCCTTGATACTTACTACCAATGTCTTGTAACCGCCGCCCGCTGCACTGGCGCGGTAGTCGGCGTACAGTTTGGCACCTTCCAGCAAGTTCTCGCTGGTAATGATCACATAATCGGCGTTGGCCAGGTCCGGTTTAGTGAATTTCCCGGAGGTGATATTCGCAGCTGCTACCGTAGCGACATCAGCGGTAACCAGGAGGTTTGCGACTTTGCCGGTTTGACGGTTAAATGTAAGATCCGACAGATTTCCTGAAAGAATAACCGGTCGGTCTTCATTCGTGATATCTAATACCTGGGCACCGGCTGGTCCATTCTTTAAACTAATTCTGGAAGTTTTGGAGCTGGTTGCGGGAACCGTAAACGTTATCGTTTTCAGCCCTGCCATGTCCAGGTCACGTGCATACGTGATCGTAAAATAGGCCGGCGAGAAACGGTCCAGTGCATCCGAACTGACGGATTTTAATGTCAACACTCCTTTTCCGTCTGTGCCCACATCACCCGCCTTCAATTCAAATGAAGTTTCTACGCCTGCAAATCCCGAGTTGCTGAGCGTCTGCACCAGCCTCAGCGACTGATCATTTTTTCCGACGTAAATTTCAATGTTCCTGCTATTGTTACTCCGCCCGTGAACCAACAGCTTTAAAACAGCCTTTTCGGCACCGGATTTACCCAAACCAGGAAGTGTAAATGCATACGGCACCTGCTTCTGACCGAGCTGCACTTTCCCGGTTTTGCTGGCAGCCAGCTCGAAGAAACTATTGAAGAAATTGGGACGTACGGGGTATTCGGTACTGAGCGAATACTCCTGCAAGAATACATTCTGAGCTACCGCAGTCGCTTCGGTTAACTGCGCCGCGGCGGGATCGGTAGCCACATTTTGCGTTTCGGCACGCAATCCGGCTGCATCGCCGTTGACCAGAAAGTAAGCGCTCTGATCGGAATAATAGCTAAAAAAGGGGTTTTTACGGGAGCTCATCGGCCGGTAAAACAGCGAGTCTGTCTGACCATCATTCGGCACCGCGTAAAACAATATTTCATTTTTGGAGGTACTTAAAATAGCCACCTGTTTTCCGCGATGCCACAATTGCAGCTTTGAAGGATCACTGGTGGAAAAACCGGCAGGAAGCGAAGCGAAGGGGACTTTGTAAATCCCCTTCTGTGCAATCGCTATTTTGACAAATGGCTTATCGTAAGAAATCCAACTATTAGCGTATGGCGCCCCCCATTGAGCTAGTACTTTGAAACATTGCAAAAACAATATCGCGGTAATAGCTATCCTCGTCTTCAAACCTGTGTGGAACATACTGAACAAAGTTCTTCCCTACTTAATAATCGTTTCTAACTATCCGCCTATTTCTTGAAAATCTTGCGCTGATATACGTCACCATTTTCAGTAGAAACCTTGATGATGTATTCGCCCGAAGGAAGGTTTTCAAGATTAACCTTTGTTCCCTTGCCACCTCTCTGATAGAATCTTGCTTTCTGATCCATAATGTCCCAGCTCTTGATTTTGGTCGGTACATTCAATTTCAGATCGACCTTGTCGGTAGCAGGGTTCGGCCAAACCACCAGGGCAGACGTACCTTCTCTCGTAACGGACACCATTCTGGAATAGGTAATTTCCCCCGCCATTGTCTGGCCGTCTACCGTAGTGGCACGGTCCACTTGTTTCAGACGGTAGTAGCTGGTTCCCGCAATCGGGCTCAGATCTGTGAATTGATAGGAAGTCGACACGTCGCTATCGCCTTTTCCTTCCACCGTACCGATTTCTTCGAAATTCTTGGCATTGTAGCTTCTTTCAATTACAAAGTGGCTGTTGTTCCTTTCAGAGGCTGTAACCCAGGTTACATTCACCTTCTCGCTTCCTGCTGCTTTGGCATCAAACGATACCAGGCTCACTGGCAAAGCACCTTCCGTCACCAGAATGCGCAATGCCGGGTCTCCCTGAAGAATGACCTGGTGAACATTGGCCCGGTCTGCATTGTAGTATGACAACACCCTTCCGTTTTCGGCAGGATTATACGTATATCCCAATTGTTTGGTTTCCGCCGCCACGTCGCGCAGGATCTGCCCGATCGTGCCGCGGTTCTGGTCGTTCTGCCCGAAGATTTTCGGATACAAACGATCCAGATATTCATTGGATGTGGAAGCATAGGCATCCCAGTCATTCCCGAATACTACAATTGCACCGGCGTTCGGAGCAAGCAGCCAGTCGAGTGACAGCGGTCTTTTTCCGGACGAAGTAGGATAGTTAGGCGGTACTACCCCGCTGAATGGGGAGAACCTGTTGCTGTAAATGTTATTCACGCCGCAACCATTATAAAACAGCACCGGATATTTGCCCGCATTCGCATAGCCCTTGGTGCCGTCTGTCGCATAGCCGAAATCATAATCCGTTACATCCACGTTTCCGTGACCGAAATAGGTGATCATACCCGCTCCTACTCCGTTCAGTTCGCTAGAAAGTGTTGTCAGGACGTTTCCGGAGCTAACCGGCGTTTTCTTTCTCTGGATCGTATCTCCCAGGAACGGCGCTGCGAAAATGGGCCCGCTGATGTCCGATAGGTATTTGGCGAACTGGTTAATTTCATCAGAGGATTTTCCTCCATTGATGTGTATCACGTTCTTTCTCCAAGCCAGGTCTTTCTGTCCCTCGTAAGTTTTAACCTTTGCCAGGTAGTCTTTAACCTGCTGGTTTGTAATCGCCGAGATCCTCCCGACCGGAATGACAGGAACATCGTCCAATGCGCCGCCAAGGCCATCGGCAAGCAGCATATCAGACCCCGGGAAACCGATTGTAGGTATTTCGTCCGGGATCTCGCGCACACTGCGCTCGTAGTAGGTGACCGATCGTCCAAGTAATAACAGGAATTTGTCCGTGTTGCTGTCGGAGACCATGTAGTCAACAAACCTTCTGATGGCAACAGCGCTGGGCTCACCGTAGTTGAACTGGTTGTAAATATCCTTAATCCGCTTCACCAGTGGCTTATACTTCTTGCCCGGCGATTCAGTTTGACGGTAAGTAGCATATTCATTCGCTGAGGACCACAATGTGTCCGAGGTAATGATCAGATAATCGAATGCGGATGGTGTAATCTGCTGGAATGTAACAGCCGTAGCCGTGGCAGGCAGCACCTCGGTGCCAACGAAGAGTTTCATCGCATTGCCGTTTCTTGAAACCATCATGTCAGCCGCTGAGCCGTTGATAATCCTCGGATTGCGGAAATTCGACACGTCAAGGAAACGCAACGGAGCCTCCGGGGTTACAGCTGGTGTATTCTGGATCGTGAAACGTGTATTGCCCCCCGCCGCCGGAAAGTTAAATTCGTAGGAAACCGCTCCCTGCATGTCGATGTTCTGGTCGTAAGTGACGGTATAGTAGGAAACCGAAAAGCCGTCTGTCCCTCCACCGGTCGACTTGAAGCCCAGCACACCTGCCCCGTTTGCATAGTCGGTACTAAGCAGATCGAACGGGTAATCAGTATCCAGAAAGCCCGTGACGACCGTGTTACCCACTACCCGTTGTGAGGCTGCATCTTTACCCACGTTCACTTCTACCGTCGATTGGGCGGAGAATGCATATCCCCTGCCTTTCAGGTGCACGTTCACAGCCGGAGCGGCCGATCCGTATTTCGACTTGATCTGAAATGCAAATGGCTCCTCCACATAACTGTTTGTAAAAACGTTCGGTTTGGCATTAGTGGTTCGCAGCGCCTGGTTATTCGAGATCCGGGTACCGGTTCCGGCCTTACCTTCCTCAAAGTAGCTGTTCAGGGTAGCCGGGCGTGAAGGATAAGAAGTCATGTGCGAATTCTCGATCACGAACCTCTTCAAAAACGTGAATTTATGAAACTCCTGCTTGGCGAGTCCCTGATCGGGTGCAAGCGATTCCGTGGCGGCTACCGGCCTGGGATTAGAATCAAATGTTAAAAAGTAGGTACTTTGATCGGAATAAATACTGAAATAAGGGTTTTTTCTCGTCGTAGGCAGCCGGTAGAGCAGCGCATCGGAAGAGCCGTCGTTGGGCACACCATAAAATTCGATTTCGGTATTGGAAGCGCTTACCAGGGTTACCTCTTCCCCGCGGTGGTAAAGGTGAAGGAAGTTCGGTTTATTCTTGAAAGCGTCCGGTAAGGTCACCTTGTACAGCCCGGCCTTGGATACATGGATCTTCACCCATGTCTGGCCATACTTTCCATTCAACCATTCATTTCCATATTTCCCACTCCATGGCGATTGCGCAAATCCTTGTTGAATAAGTAGTGAGATAGCAATGAAAAAGAGAGTAGTAAACCTTTTTGTGTTCATAAAGTCCTGTTTAAATTATTTGTGTGATTATTCTTTCCCTTCCTGGCTGCCGAAACACCAGGAACTTCTCATTCTATAAGCATATTAAAGCTACAATTTCTTTAATACGGCAGCAAATATACTTATCAAAATGTAGTAACCAGCTTATCAACTGCTCATTAAGTTACGGTCATAAAAAAGAATCAGCGGTTACTTACCGCACACGATCGTAGAACGGAAAACGACGCTTTGCTGGTACAATTTTTTAGGCTTATTTACCACTCGGCAGTGTTTCAATGAACTAACGCAATAAAAGTGTGTCTTTTTTATCATTGGTATTCGAGTTAATTCGTGCTTTATTTGCTAAAAAATTCTTTCTCACTTATAAACTAAACTCATACAATTATGATTAGAAGGCTGACTTTTATCGCTTGGATAGCATTTATCGGTCTGGTAACAAGTTGCGACGGTGATAAGGGCGACGTTGGTCCGGCAGGACCCGCAGGGCCCAAAGGAGAAACAGGAGCCCCCGGCAAGGACGGAGCAGATGGTGAGGATGGCAAAGACGGCGTAGGCGCGAAAGAGATTGTTGCAACTATGGTGAAAAGCACCAACGGAGGATATACACTGGGTAAGGCAAATCTGACTTCTGCGGATACTGCCATGATTTCCAAGAGTGTAGTAGTTGTTTTCATCAAGAGCCAGGGATTGTGGTGGTCTCAGCCAGGCATCGTGCGTTTCGCCGACAACAAATGGACGAATTTCACTTTCGTGACCCTTTTGAGAAATACCACATTCTTCGTCGACATCCGGCCTATGTCCTGGTCAGAACAACAGGAAGCAGCTCCTGAGCGTGAATTTGAAGCCATTCGTGCGGTGATTATTCCAGCCGAAAAATTAAGACTCAACGCCGAAGTCGATATGACCAACTACGAGGAAGTTGTAGCGGCATTCGACATCAAAGAATCAGACATTTTGCAAGCCGACGTAAAGTAGGTTTTGCTTCAAAAACGAAAGGCGATCTCAGGGTCGCCTTTTTGTTTTTCTCCCCACCACTTTTGCAACATAGAAAGTTTTAATTGCCCCCTGCCAAGAAGTTGCAAAACGCCATAACTTTTATTTTTGAAATTATACTATTTTCGAAACAAATATTGTTAGGACGATTGTTATCTAGCAGTGATTTGTACTTTTCCGGGCTAAGGCCTTCTTACCATATTTCTTTTTTTCGTGATGAATACCAAAAAGTCTTCAAAAACGAGCTCACCTGACGTGGTTTTGATTGGGGCAGGCATTATGAGCGCTACGCTCGGGGTTCTACTGAAAAAGCTTAATCCTTCCATTACCATTTCCGTATTCGAGCGCCTCGATCGCGTGACTGCGGAGAGCTCAGATCCGTGGAACAACGCCGGTACAGGCCATTCCGCTTTCTGCGAATTGAACTACACCCCTCAGCTGGCTGACGGTTCGGTCGAAACAAAAAAGGCCATCAAAATTGCCGAGTCTTTCGAAGTATCGAAGGAGTTTTGGGCATATCTGGTCGAAAATGGCGTAATAGAGTCACCTGACGCATTTATCCACAATATTCCCCATTTAAGCTTTGTTTGGGGTGAGGAAAACGTGGATTATCTCCGCAAACGCTACACCGCGCTCACGAGCCATCATTTGTTCGACGGTATGGAATACACCGAAGACAAAGAAACGATCGAAAGCTGGATCCCGCTGGTAATGCACGGCCGTAATGCCGACGAAAAAGTGGCAGCTACACGCATGCAGCTCGGCACCGACGTCAATTTCGGTGCACTGACGAAAGCGATGTTCGCCTACCTCGAAAAACAGGACGGCGTTAATCTTTTTCTCAACTACGAAGTCGACGACATTACCCGCAGAAGGGATGGCTCATGGCTGATCGAGGTGACGGACCGTGCGACTAAAAAGGAAAGTAAGTTTAACACCACATTCGTATTCATCGGTGCAGGCGGCGGTTCGTTGCCTTTGCTCGAAAAATCGAATATTCCCGAAGGCAAAGGTTTCGGCGGCTTCCCTGTGAGCGGCCAGTGGCTGGTTTGCAACAAGCCTGAAATTATTGAAAAACACCAGGCGAAAGTATACGGAAAAGCCTCGGTAGGATCTCCGCCGATGTCGGTACCTCACCTGGATACCCGCATTATCGATGGCAAAAAGGCATTGCTTTTCGGGCCATACGCCGGGTTCTCGACCAAGTTTTTGAAAAACGGTTCATATCTGGACCTTCCGCTTTCCATTAAGCTGAACAATATCAAACCCATGCTGGCGGCCGGATTGCACAACATTCCGCTGACCAAATATCTGATCGACCAGGTTAGACAATCGCCGCAAGACCGTCTTGAAGCACTTAAGGATTACTTCCCAGAAGCAAAACTGGAAGACTGGGATCTTGAAACAGCCGGTCAGCGAGTTCAGGTGATCAAGAAAGATAAGAAAGCGGGCGGTGTCCTGGAATTCGGTACCGAAATGGTCACCGCTGCCGATGGCTCACTGGCTGCATTGCTAGGCGCTTCTCCGGGAGCTTCTACGGCGGTTTCCATCATGCTGGAACTGATTCACAGATGTTTTAGCGAGGCCAAGACCCCTGAATGGCAGCGTGAATTCAAGAAGATCATCCCGTCTTTCGGCAAATCGCTTGCCAAAGAAAAGGACCTGGCCGCGAAAACCCGCGCCTGGACTACCGAGGTGTTGCATTTAAGCGCCCCGCACCTGGAAGAAGAGGTACCTGCCTGATCTTAGCGTATATAATAAAGCAAAAGCCCCGGAAATTTCCGGGGCTTTTGCTTTATTAAAATGCCAGCGACCTCAGGAATTTCAACCCCTCCACCGCGATCGCTTCCCGCGAGGGCTCCACTTGTCTCCAAATAGAGGCGGCTTTGGCAATGACCTTGACATCCGGCGTGAATGATTCGATGACGATATCGCCCGGGTAATGGATACGGTCCAAGGCAGCAAAAATGCGGTCCCAGTTGATCTGGTCACCACCGGGGGTACCACGGTCGCTCCCGGAGGCGTGGAGAAGCCCCAGCCTGCTCCCTGCCTTCTGAATGGCCAGCGCCGGATCCTTTTCTTCCAGGTTCATGTGAAAAGTATCCAGATGTACCTGCAATGCATCGCTGCCCACGTCTTCAATCATCCGAAGCGCCTGATCGCAGGTGTTGATAAAATCAGTTTCATACCGGTTCAATGGCTCGATAGCCAGCTTTACACCGTGCGCTGCGGCAAAATCGGCGAGGGTTTTGAGGTTACCTGCGACGAGTTCCCATTGCTTCCGCTTTTGATCGTCGGGCACCAGTTCCGCCCGCCCTACCGCGGAGTAAATAGGCCCGGCGACCAGCTTGCTGCCAAGCACCGGCGCAATGCGCACAAGTGCCTCCACATACCCGATCGCCGTCACCTGGTCTTTTCGCGTGCCGCGCAAGTCGCGTCCGGGGCCCGTAGCAGCGCACACCGACCTGCATTCAAGCCCGCTATCATCCAGCGCCCGGCGAACCTTTTCGGGATCGATATCGGCGGGATCTTCCACCGCTATTTCAACAAAATCGAATCCCCACGCTTTAAACTGCGGAAAAAAGGAGACGCTTTCGTTCGTGAATGGTGAAGAAAACAAATAGGTATTGATACCAAACTTCATCGGTGATTACTTCCCTTTTTGCTGTGTAAAAATGCGTACACCTTTTTTGTTGCCGGTAACGATATCGAGCAGCCCGTCGCCGTTCAGATCTTCTACGGTTACGTGCAGGCCTACACCCGAATCGTCATCAATATCATGCCTGATCCACGTGGGTACCTTTCCGGGCTTGTATTCAAACCAGGAGATAAATGCCGGTTCAAATTCCCCGGGATCATTTCCGTTGTGCGCGAAATAGCGTTTGCCGGTGATGAAGTCGGGATGGCCGTCACCATTGATGTCTTTCAGCGCCAGGCCATGCGTCTGTGAGATGGTCTTGTCAATGGTATGATGGATCCACACGGTTTCCTTGCCCTCTTTCTTCTGCTCGTGCCACCAGATGCCGTAGTTGTGGGCCGAAGCGCTGAGGACGTCGTTCAGGCCGTCGCCGTTCAAGTCGAGGACATACATTTGCGAGCAGTCCTGGCCGAGGTCTGCCGGATGGAACTTCCAGTCTTTGTCTTTGGGATACTTGGCAGGCCCCTCCGCCGGGCCCTCCCACCAACCGCTTCGCACCAGTACATCTTTTCGACCATCGCCATTGATATCACCATAGCCGATCCCGTGCGTGTACATGTGCGTGGAGTTGTTGGGGTCGTTGCTGATCACATATTTTTCCCAGACCGTATCTCCTTTCTTCGAAGGGCATTTAAGCCAGATCATTTTCTTACCCGTCGGATCATTGCAAAGCAAATCCAGCCGCCCGTCGCCATCGATATCCACCAACTGCGGCGATTCATTTCCTACCGAAGAATAAATCGTGTGCACCGGCCAGTGGCCAGGCCTGTTCTGCGGGTTTTCATGCCATGCAGCCGCCTTACCCGGCCAGTCGATGCGGATGAGGTCTATCCAGCCATCCTGGTTCACGTCCATCGCAAAATCCAGGAAGGAATCGCTATAACTTCCATTTACGACAAACTCCTGCGGCTTGGCCAGCTCGTGCTCCTTCCAGTCGGGTGCCTCAAACCAGTAGGCCCCTGAGAGGATATCCTTCTTGCCATCTTTATTTACATCGCCCATCGCGGCACCCTCGGCGATGAACCGTTTGGTCAGTTCCGTTTTTTTAAATGCAATAGCCGATCCGCTCTTTCCTTTCTTCTGCGCCGATGCATTTGTCCACGCAAAGACCATTATATTGATCAAACAAAACCATTTCAAAACTCTTCCGGTTAACAGCATCAGATCTATGGGTTAGGATTAATGTTCCGATATTATTTAACTCCCAGCAGGTAGTCGAGCAGGGCGTAGAAGTCTTTCTCGGGAATAATGTTCCGGAATTGATCGGGCATTAAAGTGTATTTGGATGCCCGGTATTCCTTCATTTCTCCTTTTGCTACCGAAAACTCCTGCCCCGTCATGTCCGCGAAAACCATGGTTTCGCCTTCTGTCCTGCGGTACAAGCCCGTGAGGGTCTTTTCATTTTTCAATGTGATATTATAAGTACGAAATGCCTCAGTTATATTCCTGTTGGGGTCAAGGATTTTTTGGGTCAATGCCTTGTGCCCCCAATTTCCGATGCCGTCGAGCTGTGGGCCTACCAGGCCGCCCGAGCCCTGGATCTGGTGGCAGCCGCTGCAATTCTGCACGAAAATCACTTTTCCAGCATCCGAAAATGCGGTCGCCGGCTTGAAATTAGCGATGCGGGCATCGATGAGCTTCTGGCGTTCCTCCCGCTCGCCCGCACCAGCTGCCAGTAACTCCCGCATCAGGGTTTGCTGGGATGCGTCCGCATTGCTGGTAAGCCGGTCCTGTACCGGCACCTCGGTTGCAATGTCCGGTCCAAGCTCACCTTCACGAAATGCATTCAATAAATACCCGATCCCCTCCGAGGTGTTGGCCAGCACCGCCGCAATAACCACTTGCAGATTTCTCGCACCGCTTGCCAGCTGCTTTTTCAAAGTTTCGTATACCGATGGGGCTGCCGCCTGGCCAAGTGCAACGGCCAGCTTTTCCCGCAAAGCAGGTAATTCGGCAGGATCGTTGAATACATCGGACAGCGCATTGGAATTACCCTGCGGATTTATGTTCATTAATGCATCCGCAGAGGCACTTCGCACCGTATAATCCATCCATTCAGTTTGCAAAATATGCCTTAATGCAGGCTGGACTGACTTAATACGATATTCTCCGGCAATTTCTGCTGCCGCGATCCTTTGCGCCGAAATGGCGGCAGGCCCTTTTTCCGGAACGGAGAGTACCGCCGGTTCGAACTGCCCGATACCGACCGAGCCCGTCTGCGAACTGTCTGCTGCCTCTATATATCCCATCTGCCCCTCATATCCTGCCAGATTGAATGTCGCCGTACGAATGAGGTCTTTATACTGCATCACCTCTACCTGGTTGACGCGATACTCGGCCACCACCTTTCCGCTGTCGGCCAACCGGATTTTTACCGAGTTTTTCGAGACACCTTTCCGGTCCGACCGGTTATGGACGTCATTGTCAAATACATTCATACGCAACATCGCGGGCAGTTTGAACGGCACCGAATACAAAACCGACTGAGGCCCATAGCCTCCTTTTTCACTCAAAACAATGCGGAAAGGGGGCATTACATCCACCAGAAACCGCTCCGATACCGTCCATGAATTCACCGGGTCGGCATTCCGGGCTACCTTGCGGATTTTCCATGTTTCGCGCTGAGCAGAAATATCATTCAGGAAGTTTCCGGCCAGGCGCTCGCCCCAGGCCGCCATTTTTCGGCTCGGCGCAGCACCGCTTTGCCGGATACCCGACTGGATCGTCCGGAAGAGTGAAAGCTGCTTTTCCGGTTCATTCGCAAATTTTACATGAATCAAATCGATCGCCTTTTCAATCTGATACGGCGCTGCGAGCCGGCCAATGTACTCGAGGTTATTCAAAAGGTCCCCGGCAGCCAGCTCGTGCGTGAGCGTGTAGTCGAGCACGAACGCCGCCCCCGCAGAGGAAGGCACATCCAGCAGCGCCCTGTTCAGCAATGCTAGCTGCGGATCAGTCCATTGCATTGCGGGAATACGCCACATCACGCTGGTGTTTTTCAGGTTGCTCCGTATACCCAGCAACGCAGTATAGCGCAGGTGTGTGTCCTCCGGTATCGTTTTATCATATAAATCCATCAATAATGCCAAATTCTCGGCCCTGGGAAAGTGTATCAAAACTTCTGCCGCCGTGCGCTGCACAAATGGGTCATCGCTTTTCAATGCGTCGGTAACCAGGCCGTAATGCGTATCGGAAATGGTATTTCTTTCATTCAATATCCGCAATGCATGGATTTTCACCACCTGTTCATCTTGTTTCAACGCAGTATCAAGCAGGCGGTCGTCGAGTGCATTCAGGCGGTGCAATATCCACAATGCATGTACGTGAGAAACGAGGTCGGGATGGGCATCCAGCAGTCCTTTCACCGGCGCTATCGCCCGGTCTTTCCAGGAATCCACGAGCCGGTCGGCAATTTTGAGGCGGGTGTTCAGCTGCGGATGTTTCAGCCCTTCCAGCAATTGAGTGATTGTTGCTTTGGACCAATCGGTGACCGGCAAATTATCATGCGCTTCCGGGCCCTTGTAAGTCACTTTCCAGATCCGCCCGCTCACCCGGTCGCGGCCGGGATGGTTCAGGGCCACTTCATAATGGCCGATGATCCGGTTGTAAAAATCGGCGATGTACAATGCTCCGTCGGGCCCCACTTTGATATCTACCGGCCTGAACCACGGGTCTTTACTAACCAGCAGCGGCTCCTCCTTTTTGGAAGAAGGCGTAGAACCGTTGAAAGTAACTGTATTCCTGTCGATACGACAGGTAACCACATCGCCGGTAAAAAAGCTGGCCCGGTACCTGGCCGGAAATTGCGTGCCGGTATAATAAACAAGTCCTGCCAACGCCGTTGAACCCAGGTCGTAAGTCATCATCGCAGGCGCAAATCCGAGGCCTACGGGTGCCTTCTTGCCGAAATGCGGGTAATCTCCGCCGAAAATCAGCTGGGTAATAGGCTTGGTATGGCAATCCACCGAATACAGATACCCTTTCTCATCATAGGCGTAACCGAACGGGTTCACCCGCCCGAAAGTAGTCTGTTCCACATGGCTGCCATCGAGTTTGACGCGGAACGTATTCCCGGACGTCATCCGTATCGAATCGCCGTCCGTACCGGCCACATTCGACACATTGGAAAAGCCATGGCACACGTGCAGCCAGCCGTCGTAGCCGCGCATGAGGTTGTTCACCATGCCGTGCGTGTCTTTATGCCCAAAGCCCCCAAGCAATATCCTCCTGCTGTCGGCCCTGCCATCGTCGTCCGCATCTTTAAAATAATACAGATTGGGAATGCTATACCCGATCGCCCCATCGGCAACGGGCATGATGCCAATCGGAATGTTGAGGCTGTCGTCGAAATGCGTGAAGGAATCTGCCCTGCCGTCGCCGTCTTTGTCTTCGAGAATGGTAATGCGGTCTGTCCCGTCGCTTTCGCCGGCGGCTACCGGATACTCCGACGATTGGGTCACCCATAACCTGCCGCGATCGTCAAATTCCATGTTCATCGGCTTGGTAATGTCGGGTTCGGAAGCGAAAAGCGTTACTTCGAAACCCTCCGGCAGTACAAAACTGAGGCGCTCCTCTTCCGGCGTTCTGAAGCCGGTAGTCCGAATGTGTTCCGCGTAAATGTCGGTCTCCGATTGTTGAAGAGTGCCAGCAACCGATACGTTCTGACCGGATTTGTTTTGCGGCGGTTTGCAGCTCTGCGTGTTGACCAGTAGGAACGCCGTCAGCAAAGCTACACTGGTTTTGCCAGTGCTTCGGGAAGTCACCATACGATAGATGAGGATAAGCGTTCAGGAATTTTCAATGAATAAACATTGATAATTAAACCCGATGGCTAGCCTGTTTTACTATCGTTGAGAGGGCTTAAAATAAAAATCCGGGCCGTAATGCAAGAAAATGTGCATTACGGCCCGGAAGGTCTTCATGGGCATGCGATAAAGTCAGTACTTAACGAAATGCATCGTTTCGAAAGAGCCGTCACGGTACTCAATCCGTACCATATAGCTTCCCGACTTAAACCCGGCCAGCGGGATATGCTTTTCTTTTGCACCTGTTACTCCCCGGCGCTCCGCAAGCACGACGCCACCGGCATTCAGCACTTTCACCCCCACTACCTTCGTCCAGTCTTTCACATCCAGTTCAAGCCGGTCTGTCGCAGGGTTAGGAAAAACGGCTGACACATTTTTGTTCCACGCTATCATCCTTACCTGACTCAAAGCGAAAGTCCCGTCGCGATCGACCATTTTGAGGCGGTAGTAGTTGTTTCCGCCGAAGGGGTCATGATCCGTATAATCGTAACCGGCTTCCCCTCTGCTATCCCCCGCCGAGTGCACACGCCCCAGCGATTCCCAGTCTTTTGCATTCCGGCTCCGCTGGATTTCAAAGAAGTCGCTGTTGGTTTCGGAGGATGTTTTCCATATTAACCTGATCGCGTCTTCATTCTTTTCAGCCTCAAATGTCACAAGCGTTACAGGCAGCACGCTCTGTCCATTGACCAATGTCAGCAGCTTGATATCCAGCCCGCTCACATCTTTCGAAACAAAATGCTTTCCCAAATCACGCGTGCAGCCGGTCATCGTCACAAACCCTGACTCGTCTGACCACGAATTAGCCATTTCCAATAGGGATTCAGTGTTCCCATTCAACTGCACAGGGTCATAAATCACCCCCAAATTCCCCTCAAAATTGACGGGATTATTAAAGACGTACTTCTTATTAATACTTGCATTGGGGTTGCCGGGTACCGCTGTATGCTCTACGGTAAGCGAATAATTGTTGCCCAGGTTCAGGTCCTCGGTAGGGACAAAAACAAGGCTGTCCACCGAAAATGTCGTCCCGATTTTGACATACAGGCTATTGCCTGTTACAAACTGCGCCCTGGCAGCGAACATCGTCCCGGCCAGGAGCATAGACGTTAATAAAATAGTGCGATTCATAACGATTGTAAGTGTGAGTGAAAACTACTTTTGAGTAACCAGCGCCCTGCTTCTCTTTGGGCGGACCAACGCTAGCTGTGACTTAATGCCCGCAATCTCCGCCTTCAGCGCGTCATTGCGCTGCCGCAAATGTTCTGTCCTTTTAACCAGCGCCTGAATGGCGATCAGGTTAATGCCGTCAAAATCGGCCTGGTTGATGGTCGTATCGTTACCGATCGTGCCATACGCATCGTGCCCGAATGCTTCGAAGAAATCCTGCGCCATAGGGCCGTAATGCCGGAAAGTCGCGGGGTCCTGGCCTTTGTAGTTCCAGGATGTCAGCTTCATCGCGCCTATTTTTTTCAGAAAAGCCTCGCCGTCGACGGGCGAAAAGTTCTCTTTCCTGTTGACATCCGACAGTACCTGCCACGAGTTGCCCCCGGATTGCAGCCCCAAACCGACTGTCAGATCGCTGTTTGTAAAGAGTCGATACCCACCTGCAAACCGCATCGATAGCTGGTTTTCCGCGTTGCTTTTCAGCATCACATTCTTGGTGTTATCACCAAAAACAAATGAGCCCTGTTTGCCATCGGACGAAACCAGATTGCCGAGCGCCACGGAATTGTCACCGCTTGCGGTGGCCGATACGCCATGCGCAAATGCGTAGTTCCCAGACGCCGTTGTATTCTCACCGCTCGCAAACGCCGCTTTGCCGGAAGAAAACGTTCTCAGTCCAAAAGCCGTGGCACCCAATCCCGGCGCGGAGACTTCAAAACCGCTGGCAAAGGAATAGCTCCCGACCACCTGCGGATCCAGGCCGCCATTACCGTCCCGCTCGCCGAGTGACCGGAATGCGCCTTTCTCGTGAAACCATTTCATTTTATGCTCCACCGAATCCGGAAAGCTTGGGTCGTAAAACGGATTTGTTTCCGGCTTCAAACGCTTGCTGGTCGACAATACCGATCCATCATGGACATGCAGCAGCTCTTCCGGCTGCGTCGTCCCCACTCCCACCTGCGCGATGCCATGCTTGGGCGCCCCTATCATTGCGATTGATGCTACCATACTTATATTCCATACTTGATGACGGAGATCAAAAAGGAAATTCTTCATAAATGCTCTCAAATAATCGTGTGAAATTTCATAAACTATTGAAATGCAACCCTATCGACGCGCCACAATGGTCTTTTCCTGCGATCGGGATTGCTGTTTTCGGGTTGCAAACAACTTTGCGCGCAGCGTTTCGACTTCCGCTTCCAGCTCGTCATTCGTCTTTTCGAGATCGTCGGTTATCCGGATCAGCTCCTGGATTGCAATGAGCGCAACACCGTCAAAATCCGACTGATTAATCGCCGTTTTACCACCGATTGTCCCGAGAGCGTCTTTACCGAATGCTTTGAAGAAGTCCTGCGCCATGGGTCCGTAATGCCGGAAAGATTTCGCGTCCTGGCCTTTGTAGTTCCAGGAAGTGAGCGGCATTTTTAAAATGCTATGCAGAAATTCCCGGCCATTCACAGGCAGGAAATTTTCCTTTCGCCGTACATCGGATATCACCGTCCAGGCATTGCTACCCGGCCCGAGAATCACCCCCACTGTAAGCGCGTCATTCGTGTAAAACTCGTAGCCACCACTAAAAACAGCTTTAAACTGATTATCCCCGGTATTCTGCGTGGCGAAATTGGTATGGCCAAAAATAAAACTTCCTGTCTGGTAATTATTCGACAGGTTAGTACCTACGGAAATACAGTTAGGCCCGTTTGTAATAGTGGAAAAACCCTGGGCGAAAGAGACATGGTCGCTCGCAATTACGCCCTGTCCACACGCAAAAGCACCTGTTTCTTCGGCATGCGTCCGCAAGCCGAAAGATGCGGCCGCCGTTCCCCGCGCGGTGTTATCGTAGCCGGCAGCAATCGAAAATCGGCCGGAGTTCAACGTATCGATCCCGACGTTATAAAAGCCTTTACCCAAAAACCGGATCGCGGCCTTTTCGCACATCCATTTGAATGCGTGCTGTACGGAATCATCATCATTAAAAACCGGAGCATAAAACGGGCTCGTTTCCGGCGGCAGCTTCGGTGTTTTGTAAAGTACAGTGCCGTTATGCACATGCATTTTCTCCTGCGGCACCTGCACGCCGAGTCCCCATTGTGCATGCGCGGTCCCCGTACACAGACAACCTAAAATAATGATCAACGCAAGTAGTTGACCACTGCATCCCCGCAGGAATATTTGTCTAAAACTCAACTGATCCATCATCGTGTGCGCTATTATTTTTTGCTAACCAAAACCCTTTTCCCGCGTGACGGCTTATCGCGGATGGCCATCTCTGCTTTTAGCGATGCTATTTCCTGCCGCAGATCGCTGTTGATCTGCTCCATCCTGCGTATCAATGCCTGGATTGCGATCAGGTTCACCCCGTCGAAATCGGCTTGGTTGATCGTTGTGTCGTTCCCTACCGTGCCGTACTCGTCCTTCCCGAATGCCGCATAGAAATCCTGCGCCATGGGGCCGTAATGCCGGAATTGTTTCGGATCCTGGCCTTTGTAGTTCCAGGAAGTGAGGTTCATTTGTCCGATCTTTTGAAGGAAATCTTCTCCATTGACGGGTGCGAAGTTTTCTTTTTTGTTCACGTCTGAGATGACTGACCAGGCGTTGCCTCCTGCGGGAAGGGCTACTCCAATGCTGGCAGCACTGTTTGAGAAGAATTTATAACCACCGGAGAATCCCATTACCATTTGTCTTGCAATGTCATTGGACAATGTTTTGCCTGTGGCAGTGCCAAATACAAATGAATAATCTCTGCCATTTGTCGAAACGTTTTCTCCGATTACAACTGATGTCCCTCCGTTTGCAATCGCATTACTACCCGCTGCGAAAGCGTAGCTGGCTGCCGCAAGGGTGCTATAACCGATCGCCAGAGAGCTGGTTCCTGTGGCGGTGGTTCTCAGCCCCAATGCAGTTGCTCCAAGGCCGGGCGCCCATGTTTCGTAACCGGATGCAAATGAGAATGCTCCAATATTCTGAGGTTCCAGAGAGCCCGTTCCTACGCGCTCGCCGACAGATCTGAAAGCACTTTTGTCATAAAACCACCGCAGGTTATTTTGCATGGCAAGCGGAATACCCGGATCGTAGAATGGATCATTTTCAGCTGGCTGGTCGGAAGTAGTCCCAAACAGCGATCCGTCATGTAAATGCAACTTCGCCTGCGGCGTCTCGGTACCGATCCCTACTTGCGCATACGCGCCTTGCGCGGACATGCCCAGAACGAGTGCTGCGAGCGCAGCCCGTCCCCAATTTTTAAATGTACCCATCATGCGTGATTGTAAAAGTTTGACATCTTGACATTTCTAAAATGCCCGAATGTCAATCAATTGCATCACAATCAAGATGGTTGATACCCGAATGGTATTTAGAGGTTATTTATCGGAGCAATCACACCTATTTGAATACCTCACCGAAGTGGTCGAGGTTTACACCCAGCACTTTTTGAGCGATGGCGTTCAGCGCTGCTTTGTCCCCTTCGAAATGGAATGTGCTTTGGCGGTGGGTGAGCGATTCGCCTTTTTGCAGTGCCCTGACGGAAGAATTCGATTCCAGTTCGTAAAATGGCCCCATCTGCGTGCCGTCGGCCAGCTTGCCGTCATTGTAGGCATTTAATGCATCGCCGCTGTAAGGATCTTTGTGCAGCTCCCAGGTCGACTTCATATACTGGCCTTGCGGGTCGAGATCGTATTGGATAATGGTCAGAATGCCCTTTTCGGCATCGTAACTTCCAGCCACGTTCCGGGCCGATTTGGGAGCAATGCCGATCTTGCTGCGATGTTTGCCGTCGGCTTTGAGGAATAATGTCGAGTCTTTGACTCGAAGTCTGTCGGCTGGTATTTTGCCGAAGTAGTCGTCGGTAATAAGCGGGTTTGCGGATAGTGCTGTGGAAAAAGGCGCGATGATCGTTGTGTGGTCCGATGGCCGGAACATGCCCAGCAGCCAGATACCCAGCATACCGGTCTCCGGTTTCCAGGCTTCATCTCCATTGGTAACTGAATTGGTCGACCGGTAAGCCACCGCTTTGACACCGCTTAATGCAGGCAAACCGAGCAGGTTTTCGATGTTTTCTTTCGCAAGCATCTGCACCTTCCGGTTGATTTCGATCACAAATGTCTTGCCCGAATAGTTTTCAATCGCTGCATTGATCTGAAACTTTACCGAAGACGCATCCGATTCGACTACCTTATAAGCTACCGTATCGATCAATGCAGGGGTCTGCCAGTTCTCGAAATCAAAGGACTGGCCTTTTTTGAAATACACCGAGAACTGCCCGCCCTCGGGTGAGAGCCAGAAACGCTCTTCGCCGCCAAAGCCGTTCATGTGCGGCTGATATTGGCCGCTTTCAATGAGCTTGTAATTGATCCAGCCATAGCTGTTTCCCGCATCGCCATCAGCCGTGCTCGTCATCACCCGCCCTTGGTAGGCCGGAATGATAATGGCCTGGGCTTCCGCATTGTCCGGAGCCGACAGCACGACGGCGTCTTTATATTTCTTCAAAAATGCCAGATCATGCCCGAAGGTACCGGCAGACTGCGTTTGCTCTTTTTCCAATTTGTTACTGTTGTTGTTCGACGAACACCCAGTAGCCGCCAGCATCGTCACCAAAATGAACGGATAATGCGCTTTCATCGGGCTATTCTTTCAAGTAATTGCCATAACCCACGATCAGCACCGAAAGGATGATCACCAGAATACCGATGATGATCGAAGAAATGGTCTTTTTACTTACTCCTTTCCACTCTTTCAGGACTAGTCCCCACGAATTGGCTACCAGGATAATGAATGCCATGTGCAGGATCCACGAGCTGGGGCCGTTACCTAACTTACTCTCGCCCATGCCGTAAAAGAAGAATTGCAGGAACCAGGTGGTACCGGCCAATGCAGAAAAAATATAGTTCGATAGCAGGGGTGCCGAAGCGTCGGTATAGTTGCCGAATGTTTTGTTACGCGCGTTGAGCAGCATACACCAGATGAAATTGGTCGTGAGACCGCCCCACAGGATGACGACGTATGTCACATTGTTTTGAAACAAAAATTCACCCTGCCCCGGATTCGCTGCTTTCCATATCTCGTTTGCTTCCTGCGCCATCACCTTACCGGCATCTATCCCGAATGCGAAACAGGCGCTGAGAATACCGGAGATAATCGAGACGGTCAGCCCCAGGCCGATTTTGAACTCGTTGTTATCTGTTGCCACGTGTCCGGTTTTGCGCAAATCGGCGTCCTTCATCGCTCCTGCCCTGCCGCAAATGACGATCCCTATCACACACACCAGCAAACCGATGAGTACCCATTGTCCCCAGGCATTGCTGAAAAGCATCGAAATCGTGTCTTTGCCGGGCTGCGGGCTGAACTCATAGTAAATTGAGGGGATCAATGCGCCGAAAACCGAGCAGAGCCCAAGGATGATCGAGCTCCCGAGCGCTACGCCCAGGTAGCGCACGCCCAGCCCATACGTAAGGCCTCCAATCCCCCAGAGCACGCCGAAGAAATAGGTCAGAAAAAGAATGCCGCCATTGGTATGGGCAATGATGTCAGTATAACCGGGGATAGTCAGGTAAGCAGCAAGCGGCGGCACAATGAGCCAGGAGAAAAGCCCTCCGACGATCCAGTATGATTCCCAGGCCCAGCCTTTGACCTGCTTATAAGGAATGTAAAAACTGCCGGAGGCAAAGCCGCCGATGAAATGGAAGATAACACCCAGAAGAGCTTGCATGAATATTTTTGAATTTTATCATGTAAAGGCGTTCCCCGGGGTATCTACTTGATGATGCGGTAAGTCTTTCAGCGTGGCCGAGTTCTCAGTCGCCCACAACCAGCTTCCTCACTACCCGTGTGTTACCGGACTTCAACTCCACGAGGTACAAACCGGCCGGCCATTGGGCTGTTGAAATCTGCTGCGTCTCATTAGCCCGAATAGTGCGGTTCCGGAGCATTCGCACGCCCCCAGCAGTTAATACATCGAATGTGCCGGTTTTGGAAGAATGTATTTTGAAAAAATCAACAGAAGGATTAGGAAAAACCGTCACATCGCCTGCATTACCCGGTTCCACACCCGTAACCGACACCGGGAGGATATTCGTCAGCAACCGCACGCCGCCGGCATTGTTCCCGATCGCAACGTCGGGTTTCTTGTCCCCATTGAGATCGGCGACGGCGAGGGAGAGGTAATTGCCAAAATTCACATCGCCCGGCTTGCCATTCACGCTCACGATGGAGCTAGCCCGGTCGGTCCATTTGCCCCAGTCGGCATTGTTGAATACGCGGATGGTTCCGGTATGATCGGCTGCCGCGAGGTCGGGTTTGCCGTCGAGATCGAAGTCGGCTACGGCCAACTGCGGGAAGCGACCGGCGAAATTGATACCTACACCCGCAAACGCGTCGGTTTCCAGCTTGAATGTGTACTGTTTGCTGGTACCGGTGTTGGTATAGTAATAAATGTTACCCAACGTTTTACCGACAAGCATATCAAGGTCCCCATCGCCGTCGGCATCGTAAAAATAGGGCGAGTCGCCGATCTGCAGTTCCGCGGGCAATGCAATGCTGACGGCGTCGGCAAGATTGAGCTGCGCCGCTGCGCCATTGCCCCCTTTGTTGGGAATATAGCGGTATTCGAGTTTCAGGCTGGATGCCGCCGTTGCGGCAAAACCGAGATCGGCCACGCCGTCGCCATTGAAATCGGCCCACTGCGGCTTAATATTGTAAACAGAGAGTTTGGAAAGCAATTCCAGATAATCCTGGGATTCCACATTGAAACTGGGCTCAGTGGCAGTTCCATTATTTTTCAAATACCATAAACTCCCCTTATAGCCACCCGACACAGGATTTCCGCCGGTCCCGACGAGCATATCCAGGTCGCCATCCCCATCGATGTCAAAAAAGGACGGCGCTGCATTTTCCCCCACATCGATCATCTGATCCTGTAAAAAGTTTTTTCTTACCAGTTTAAAAACCGGCTTATCACTCGTGCCTTCATTATGATAATACCAGCCCGAAGACTTGAAATCCGTCATATTGGCATCGTTCGCCGGAATGCTCGGGGCAACCAGCAGATCTTTGACGCCGTCGAAATCCACGTCTTCGTAAAAGCCTGCGGGGAAAATGTGCATGCTCACCGGATCCACTGCCGGGTAAGTGTTCGTGTAGCTCGTAAAATTGGCGATAATGCCTTTGGCTGAATTGGGCAGGAAGGAAATGTGGTCGTTACTGATGTGGCCGGCGAGCAGGTCTTTCGTACCATCGCCGTTGAGGTCATGCAACAAAATAGAGTTTCCCGCATGCAGGACGCGCGCTGGCGCAGCCTCCCGCTTGGAAGGATCTGTTACCACACCGCAGTCCGCCCCTACCACGAAACTCTCTACATCACCTTTGTGAAAATTGCCCCAGCAGTCGCCGTTCCGCTGAAAAACCGGGCTTGCCTGCGTACCCAGGCTGTCGCGTACGCCGAATTTCTCCATACTCAGGTTTTGATGGAGCTCAATATAAGTGCCCGAAAAATCGAACGTCAGCATGTCGAGGTCACCGTCGTCGTCCACGTCGGTGATGGCTGGAATATCGGTGCCGGACACCTGCATATTGATATTACCGGAAAAGCCTTTGGTATACAAAACATCGCGCACCAGCTTCCACGACCATACATTACCCGATTTTACCTGCTGATATACCACAATGCCGAGCTTCGTGCTCGCGAAAAGATCTTTCAGGCCGTCACCGTTGTAGTCGGCCAGGATCATCCAGTTTTCTACCTGTGGAAAAAGCGTTTCGTAATAGGGGGCGTGGATGAATGTCTTTTTACCTGCATTCAGCGGGTCGGGCCCTGCAAGGAATGTGGTAACCTTGCTGTTGGTACGGTCGTAAATCACCAAGTCTTCGTCGGCATCGTTGTTCAAATGCATTTTCAGGAATTGCGATGCGTTGAGTCCACCGCTCCATGGATTCACCATTTTGACGCCGCCTACCGACACGGCGGTCAGTGTATCGAGCCTGAACCAGGCTTGCTGAGCGAGCAGTTCCGAAGGTGCGTAAAGACAAATGAGGCAGAGGATAAAGGAGGTAAATTTGGTTCGCATCGTTGAGGAATAATCTATTAGTTTTGCAGGTCAGAGCGGCCTGCCGCGCGGCGAACGTCGCTCAGCGAACGTCGCGGGAGCATGTTCTTCCTAAACCTAACGAAATAAGCCAGCATTACTTTATAACGAGCCGATATTTCATGTATACTTCCATAGAAACGCTTTACGAGATCTACCGCAAGGGTGCCAAAGTCTCCACCGACACCCGCCAGATCACCGAGGGCTGCATTTTCTTCGCATTGAAGGGCGATAAATTCGATGGTAACCAGTACGCCGCCGAAGCTTTGCAGAAAGGTGCCGCCTACGCCGTGGTCGACACCCCGGATGTCGCCGCAAGCGACCGTTACCTGCTCTTTGCCGACGGCCTCACCGCCTTGCAGGACCTCGCGCGGCATCACCGCAAGACGTTCGAATTTCCAGTGGTAGCCCTGACGGGCTCTAACGGCAAAACAACTACGAAGGAGCTCATTGCGAAGGTTCTTTCCATGAAGTTCAATACTTACGCTACGCGCGGAAACCTGAACAATCACATCGGCGTACCGCTCACGCTCCTGAGCATCGATCCCGCGAAGCATGAAATGGCGGTGATCGAAATGGGAGCGAATCACCAGCAGGAAATCGCATTGCTGAGCAGTATCGCGCAGCCGACCCACGGCCTCATCACCAACATCGGCAAAGCCCATTTGGAAGGTTTCGGAGGAGTAGAGGGCATTGTCAAAGGTAAGGGCGAGCTATTCGACTACCTTTCCAAAAAGAAGGGGACAGTATTTGTGAATTCCACGCAGGATATCATCATGGAAATGGTGAGCAAGCGTAGGGCATTTGGTGAGATCGTATTCTACTGTTCAGCAAACAGTCCGGTGAACCCGACGCTCGTCGAAGAAAACCCGAATGTCGTTTTCAGCAACGGCGGCAAGACGGTCACCACCCATTTACCCGGAAGATACAATTTCGACAACATTTGCGCGGCGCTGGCCGTCGGGAAGCATTTCGGCGTGGACGATGCCGATGCCTACGAGGCGGTTGCCACTTACGAACCCGACAATAACCGCTCGCAGATCGTCAAAAAAGGCAGTAACACCGTGATTATGGACGCCTATAATGCGAATCCGTCGTCGATGGCTGCGGCAGTGGCCAATTTCGGAAAAATGGACGCGCCGCGGAAAATATTGATCCTGGGCGACATGTTCGAGCTGGGCGATGCCGCGCCGGAGGAACATTTAGCATTGGGAAAGCAGATTGCGGGTGAGAAGTTCGACGTCGTAATACTTGCAGGAAAGCTGATGCAGCATGCGCTCCCCGCATTGCCGAAAGCTTACTATTTTCCCGATAAATTCTCGCTGCACAACTGGATCATGGACAATCCGCAAGAAAATACATACTTCCTCATCAAAGGCTCGCGGGGAATGTCACTGGAAACGGTGCTCGGTGTAATGCCCGGCGGCTAATTTATAATTACAGTTATTGTTAGTATAATTATATTGCAAAAATCGATAGCATTATAAACACTATTTATAATAACTACGTTTCTATAAATAAAACTAAATTCATTTGATTAAATCAAGTCTTTCCTGGCATAGTACCAGGGCAAGGTTTGACCCATGTACTCATCGTTCGTAGTTTTGTAACACCAAAAAATACAATTTATAAACAAACGAACAATCATGGCTAATAGACTGTTGTCAGTGGGATCGGTTTTCCCGGAATTCAAAAAAACATCCGTAGTATCACTCGAAAAAGGAAACGAATTCTACGATATTACCTCAGAAGATCACAAAAACGCTGAGAAATGGATGGTCATGTTCTGGTGGCCAAAGGACTTCACTTTCGTGTGCCCTACCGAAATCGCCGAGTTCAACAAACACACTTCAGACTTCGCTGACCGCGACACGATCCTGATCGGTGCTTCTACCGACAGCGAGTACGTGCACCTGGCATGGCGTAAAAACCACGACGACCTGCGCGACCTGCAATTCCCGATGCTGGCCGATACTTCCAAATCTCTGGCAGAAGAGCTGGGTATCCTCGAAGCGAACGAGAAAATCGCCTACCGCGTAACCTACATCGTGGATCCACAAGGTATCATTCGTTGGGTAAGCGTAAACGACCTTTCAGTAGGCCGCAACGTGGGAGAAGTATTGCGTGTACTCGATGCGTTGCAAACTGACGAGCTTTGCCCTTGCAACTGGCAAAAAGGCGAGGCTACACTTGCTTAATCACTCCTATCGAAGCAGTTCACAAGCAGGTAGTCGTTCGTACGCCGGTTCTGTGAACTGCTTTTTTGATCACCCAGGGGAAATCCTTCCCGCTCAAAAATTCAAACAACATGTATCCATTTGCAGCCACAGGGAACACCAAAGAGTCCCTGTATAAAGAGGTCAATTTGCCTGCGGAATTCGAGAGCGTGCTCCTCGATAAACTTGCGGCACTGGACCACCGTTACCTCAAAGACCTGAAAATCAATGTAGGTAATGTATTAAAATCCCAGACATTGAACCGTAAAGAGGCATTGCTCCTCGCATTGTCGGTGGCGGTGAATGAAAAGAACGCGGCGCTGATCGCAGCATTGGAAGAGCTGGCTATCCGGGAAGGCGCGGACGAGAAGGAGATTGCTGAGGTAACGGCTTGTGTGTCACTAATGAATGCCAACAATGTATTCTACCGCTTCCGTCACTTCATGCACAAGGAGTTTTACGATAATACACCTGCGGGTATCAAAATGAGCATTATGGTAAACCCTGTGCTGGGCAAAGAGTTTTTCGAGCTTTTGAGCCTTGTCGTATCCGCATTGAATGGCTGCGAAATGTGCGTGACGTCGCACGAGCAATCTGTGCTGAACCACGGCGGTACACAGGCACGTATATTCGATGCAGTTAGGCTGGGAGCGATCTTCAAGAGCTTTTCTGTTTTGATATAAAACAAAACTAGCCAGGTCTTTAAGATCTGGCTAGTCTCAAATTATCCATCCTATTTCTCTATTGTTTCCTTTGTTTGCCGCTGCGCGCCACCTACTCCATGTAGCTGATAAAGAATGAATTGCGCCCCCACATGGTATCGGGTTCAAAATCAATCACCAGCTTGTGCTCGTACTCGTCGTCCGAAAAGTGATTGCGAAGTTTGAGCGGTCCTTCGCCGCCTTCGCCTTTGTAATAGGCAGTTACCTCGTACCGCCCCAGGGGAATATCCACCAGGTTGCCATAGTTCTTGGAATATGGCTCTCCCGATTTCATTTTCAACGTTTTGCCTTTGGTACCGTCGATGAGATTTCCCACCGGCGTAAGCGTGAACTCTATGTTTTCTTCGTCGTAAATGCTGCTGTAAAGCCCTTTGTTAAGACCGATTGTCGCGCCGTAGTAGCCTTCGCCCTCCGGGCGCTCGCCTGAGAGTTTCCACCGGAAGTTCCGCACGGCACCGTCGATGCTGAATGCTTCGTATACGTCCGGATCGAGGTCCAGTTCATAGCGCCGGCCATTATATTGCTTCACGATTTGCGCGGAGGCCATAAAGGTGCCCACCTTGGGCAGCTGTATCTCGTAGTTGCCGTTCGCGTCGGTATTGCCCAGGGAGTACGATGCATGGAACATCGTATTGTCAATCACCACTTCAACGCCTTTTACGGGATTGCCCTCAGTATCCGTGACCTTCCCCGTAGCGTAGCCGTTCCTGGGACTTTGCCCGTCGGCTACCGGCTCGTTATCGGTGGTGCAGGCCACAACAAAGCCGCATAGCAGCACCCATTGCAGTATCAGAGCCCGTTTTTTCATTACTCGATCTTGCGCAGCTCGGTTGTGGATGTATTCTCTTCGCCCTTTTCGATTGTTTTCACGACGCCCACGCCCGGCGCGGTCCATAACGTCACATTCACCACCTCGGTACTGATTTCCGGATCGGTTACCTCCGTTTCGAACTTGGTGTAAACCTCGTAGGAGTACTCCCATTTAGTACATTTGAATTCGCCGGCGGGAGTAGTGATGGTTTCTTCAGCTACTGCCTTCCCGTTTTTATGCGTCATGCGTGCTTCGAGCTTGCCAAGTACCGAGCCCTCGTCGCCCACGGGAATTTCCAACTCCAGTACCAGCTTAATCGGATCTCCTTTGAAGGTGAGCGGACTGTTGACCTTCCCATTGTTTTCGAGCATCTGATATTGCGGAAAGCCCGTGATTTTCAGGTCGGAAATGTAAGCGACGTCGTTGATTTCGTTGACCATTTCCTTAATCGCGACCGGGTAAGGCAGTTCATTGGTAGTGGTGCCGCCTTTCGCATAGGCCTTGGATTTGAATGTTTTCTCCTCCTCGTTTTCGCGGATGAAATTGCTGATTGTGTGCACCTGCATTCCCGCAGAATCCGCGGTACTCAGGATTTTCGTGATCATATCTCCGGTGGAGCCGTCGGAATCGGTAATCTTGTAGATATAGCTCTTGTCCTTCGTGGGAATAAATGCTTTCTCCGTTCCGCCGCCATCTCCCCCTCCGTCAGGATTGGGATTGTCGTCGTCCTTACAGGCGGTGAAGGACATGGCCAGGACGGCCAGGGCTAATGCAGATTTCGCGAACCTGGTGGTAACCAGAGAGGGTGCAATGTTAATTTTCATGGCAGATTTCAGATTAATTTAGATTTCAATTGATTTCAAAAAGTTTGATGGCCGACTGGCCCGTCGTGTCTTTTTCCAGCTCTTTGCGGAGCTTTTCATTCAGGTACTTTCTAACGGCCAGCTTCCTCACGTCGAGCACCTCTGGCTCCGTCGTTTCCGATACGAGGTAGTTGCTGTGCGCGTAGTATCTCACGATCGTCGATTTTTTATCCGGGGACGTTTCCGTTACCCAAAAGCCCTTCTCCGGAAACGGCTGCCGGGCCGGGCGCGCGGTCTTGCCCGCTGCCTGGTAGTGGATGCCCGAAGCCAGCATCATGCCCGCCAGCATATAATGTGTTAGTGTATTCATAGCCGCATTGCATTTCAACTAAAAAAATGATGGATTACCGCTCTGCCTGAGCTCACAAACTTCGGCTCCTGCCAGTGTGCCTTCACCAGGTTCCGGATCACCACGATGTGCGCACACAGGAGAATGGGCACTACCACACCCGGTAACAGCACGAAAGGACATCGCAGCACCAGCACATTCGGCTGGTCGAGGCCGATCGTCTGAAAAAAGAACGGTGCAGACAATACGGCGCGGAACAATTCGTGGAGCAGCAACCCGAGACACACAAAGTTCCACATCACCATAAGCCGCCACTTCATCCCGCTGCGCATCACTCCGATGAAGTAAATGCAGGGTGCCGACAGGCCGGCCAGGATATCGGGGTTACCGCCGCCGAAGGTCATTTCATAGGGCACCATTCTGTCGATGAATGCCCAGTACATCACCACGCCTATCGGCGCGCGGACCACATGGATCATCGTGAGCAGGTCCACATTCATCCGGTCGATGAGCGCTTTCCCGGGCCCGGCCAGAAACAGCCAGGCCATCAGGAGAGCGGGTGGGACCACGACGAGCATTAATCTGGGAAAAGCGGTATCGGTAACTTTGAAATATCCCGCAAGAGCGGTCCCGCATTGTATCGCTATCCAAAGGGCGACCAGCGCGGCGAAGAGCCGGGAGCCTTTTACAGCCTGGTGGAAGGTAAACACCACCAGGAGTGTGATCAGGCCGAATATGGAACTGGTACAGTACGTGGAGCTGTCCATCCTCCTACTCTTTCAGCAGCTTGGCCTGTGCGTTGTCTTTGAATGTGTTGACGGTTTCTACGTCGGCATTGACCGTACCCTGGTAGTTGACGAAGATGCCGTAGCCTCCGCTGTTTGATATCAGCGACTTGCGGATGGCCATACGCGACTGCCCGCCGTAGATGGCAATGTTAGCCTTCTTGCCCGACACGATCGCGATGTTGCCGCCGCCGGATACTTCCGCATTTTCGATCACGTTCTTATCGCTCGTAGAGAAACATAGCAAACCTTTCCAGTAAGCCGCTGTATTTTCGGCACCACGGATGATGATTTTGTTGGTTTCAGTTCCTACCGCATTGAAATAGCCGTCCTCGATGGTGATATAGCCTGCGCGGCCCACTTCGATGATCACGCCGGGAAGCAGCTTCCAGTTGGCGTCTGATGCGATATTTTCAAGTATGCGGTAAGGGGTTTTGTCTTTGAAACCTTTCCATACTACCTCCGTCGTGGCGCTTTTAGGCAGGGACGATCCGAAGATCTCGACCACATTACGGCCGTTCCCATTGGTGAATTTCGAATCCGTATCCAGGTTTTTCACGTTTTCGGCCCCCATCAGAATACCGGCTTCGGTGTTGTCTTTGAAATTGTTCTTTTCAAAAGACGCCAGGATGACCGAGTAATCGAGGTACAGGCCGTACCCTGCATTCTGCTCGAACGAACAGTTTTTGATATTCACTTCGGCCCGCCCGGATCCGAGCACAGCCATACCAGCCTTAGTCGTCGCATAAAGCGGCTTGCTGCCTGCGTGCATTACCTGCACGTTTTCGAGCGTATTCGCGCTGCTCGACGAGCGGAACACGATACCCGACCAGAAACCCTTGGTAGTTTCCTTACCAATAAACCGGATCGGTTTGGCCGAATCGCCTTTCGCGAGCAGCACACCGCCTCCATCATTGATTTCGATGCGGGTATCCCTTGCAAATGCGATCACGACGCCCGGTTTGATTTCGAGCTCGGCATTTACCGACACGTTCGCATTCACGATGTAATCCGGTATGGCCGGATTGTTGATGCGGTCGGTCAACGTCAGCTTGGCGCGGATATTGGCATCGATCACGATCGGCTCGATCACCGTGGCAGTGATCAGTACTTTGTCCTTACTCTGACCATTGGCGTTGCTGATGGTCAGCTCTACTTCATACTCGCCCGGGAGGTCGGCGGTGAAAGTTGGCTTGGCTGTGGTAGCCGACGCCAGGTTCGCTGTACTTCCTGCCGGTTTCTTACTGAATGCCCAGCTGAATTCGAAAGGCTTGCTCTCACTGTCGGCAGATGCGCTGCCGTCGAGGTTCACAACAGAGCCTGCGTTTACATTCTGGTCCGCTCCTGCTTTGGCGGTCAATGTGTTGGATGGTTTTACATCTTCGTCTTCCTTGCAGCTACCCAGCAACAGGGTAAATGACAAGGCAGCCCAAAGAATTCTTCTTGCTTTTAACATGGCTAATACTCCAAATGATTTAAATGAATTTTACTTCCATTTCTCAATGGCGGTGCAATTTTAAATCGATTTGGCGAGCCTGGGAAGCGCCGGAAAGCAAGTGTCGATCAACAGCGGATTTTGTCGACAAACGCCATTTGCCGCGCCATTTAGAAGGTCAGCTTGAAACGGCGCTGGCAGTCGTTACGGAAATTGCGGCCAATGGGAAGCTCTTTTCCCGCAATTTCGAGCTTGTGGGAATGGTAACTTTCGACCTTATCGACCGACACAATAAAGGAGCGGTGAATGCGGATAAACCCGTCTTCGGGCAACAGCTCTTCGAGCAGGCTGATTTTTTGTTTTGAAATGAGTGCCTTTTCCTTCAAAACCACTTTAATATAGTCCCGCAAACTCTCGATCCAGTAAATATCGTTCACATTCACCTTCACCATTTTACGGTCTACTTTTAAATACAAAAACACATCCTGGCTAGCCTGCGCAGCCTTTTGCGCCACCGATACCGATTGGTTGGTGATATTTAAACCCGTAAAAACCTTGTCCATCGCGCGAAGAAATCTTTCGAACGGAATGGGTTTCAAGAGGTAATCCACTGCATTCAGGTCGAAGCCCTCCACGGCGTAATCCTGGTAAGCGGTTGTAAAAACGACTTTCGGCGGGTTTTTGAGGCTTCTGAGCAGGTCGGTACCTTTAAGGCCGGGCATTTTCACGTCAAGGAACATCAGGTCGATCTTCTGCTGCTGCAACACCTGGAATGCCTGGATCGCGTCCTGGCAGCGGGCCGCGACCTCTATTTCCGCAAAATTGGCGAGATAGTTGTCCAGTACTTCGATGGCGTGGGGTTCATCGTCCACCAGAATGGCTTTCAGCTTCATAGTTCAGATTTCCAATCGTTTGTCAAGGTCAATTTCCAGGATCACGGCAAAAACGTCCTCCTCATCCATAATTTTGAGATGATGTGCCGACGGATAAAGGATTTCGAGCCGCTTCCGCACATTCGCGAGGCCTATGCTCACGTGATGCGGGCGATCGTCGTGCGCGGCGGTTTCGGGCTTGCTGTTCGATATCTTAAATTTCAACGCATTGTTCTTCACCCGTAAATCCATATTGATCCAAGCCTGGCCGATCTGCTCGCTCGCACCATGCTTGAACGCATTCTCAACGAGCGGCAATATCAGCAGCGGCGCAATGCGGTATTCGGGCGACATGCCATTGATACTGAAATGGATATCCAGCCGCTCCTCGTACCGTATTTTTTCCAGTTCAATATAACTTTTAAGAATGCTAATATCCCTTTCGAGCTGCACAATCTCCGTGTTCGCTTCGTAAAGCATATACCGCAATATCTCAGCCAGCCCCATTACCACGCCCGGCGACTGCGGCGACTGTTTGAGGGTCAACGCATACAGGTTATTTAATGTATTGAACAAAAAATGCGGATGCAGCTGCCCTTTAAGGAAATTCAGCTCGGCCTCCATGGCCGCCTGCCGCCTGTCGAACCACATTTTGAAAAATTTGACCGATAGTGCGATCCAGACGAAAATGTTGGTCTGTTCGAATGCGCTGATCAGGTATGTCGGTTTTGCGAGCTGCTGCCTGAACGTCCCTTCGAGTTTTCGCCAGACAAACGTCGGGTCGTTCTTTTTCACGGCATTATAAATGATCGGATCGGCTACAAGTATTTCCATGAGCCTGAAAGCCAACGTGGAACCGATCACGATCAGCAGAAAAAGCAGGATAAACTGCACGTATTTTTTACGGTCGAAATACCGCGGGATGATCACATATGCGATCAGGTAAAAATAGCCGATGTGTATAGGCATGAACAGGGCAACAATGCCGATCGTGAGCCAATAGTCAGGCATACCCGCACCATAAATGATTGTCAGGATCGTCAGCACGGCGAGCCAGAACAGGATATGCAGGAAAACTCTTTGGTGTTTAATGTTATTGAGGACCGGGGCAACAGGGCGCATAGTAACAAAGATAACGATTTCGGAGGCCAATACCGGCTTTGAAAAGCATTGTCGACCGACGTCATACTATTGTCGACAAACGGCACTCGTTCGGGCAATAATCTGGAAGACAGACAAAATATCTCCGCCGGCCGGTGAATCACAGGGCCCTCACTTCATAATGCGGCCATATCCAGCCTTTGAAAGATAAAATATCCAAATTCAGCCCGCAAATCAGAATTTGTATCTGCAAATATTCCCTCCGGTGGTTTTTCTACTTAGTTTTGTGCTAAAATCAAGATATTAACTAAACTGTAAAATAATGGCAACGTCAACCGAAACGTACATTCCGTACAAGGTAAAAGACATCTCGCTGGCCGAATGGGGCCGTAAAGAAATCACATTGGCAGAAGCTGAAATGCCTGGTTTGATGGCGATCCGTGCCGAATACGGTCCGTCGCAGCCTTTGGCAGGTGCACGTGTTGCAGGTTGCTTGCACATGACGATCCAGACTGCCGTTCTGATCGAAACCCTTACAGCTTTGGGTGCAGAGGTTACCTGGTCTTCCTGTAACATCTTCTCTACGCAAGACCACGCAGCAGCAGCTATCGCAGCAGCGGGTATCCCGGTTTACGCGTGGAAAGGAATGAACGAAGAGGAATTCAACTGGTGTATCGAGCAGACTTTGTTCTTCGGCGAAGACCGTAAGCCCCTCAACATGATCCTCGACGACGGTGGTGACCTTACCAACATGGTATTCGACGAATATCCTGAGCTGATCGACGGTATCAAAGGTCTTTCGGAAGAAACTACAACCGGTGTTCACCGCTTGTACGAGCGCTACAAAAACGGAACGCTCCACCTGCCGTCTATCAACGTAAACGACTCCGTAACAAAGTCTAAATTCGACAACAAATACGGCTGCCGCGAGTCATTGGTTGACTCTATCCGCCGCGCAACCGACTTGATGCTCGCTGGTAAAGTAGCAGTAGTAGCAGGTTACGGCGACGTAGGTAAAGGTTCTGCGGAATCACTCCGTGGCGCAGGCTGCCGCGTACTGGTTACCGAAATCGACCCTATATGCGCATTGCAGGCTGCTATGGACGGTTTTGAAGTAGTAACGATGGATGAAGCTGCGGACCGCGCTAATATCTTCGTTACGGCAACCGGTAACTACAAAATCATTACCGACCGTCACTTCCTCAAAATGCGTGACAAAGCGGTAGTTTGTAACATCGGTCACTTCGATAACGAAATCGATATGGCCTGGTTGAACAAATCTTACGGCCACACCAAGTCGCAGATCAAACCGCAGGTGGATATTTACAATGTGGAAGGTAAAGACATCATCGTGCTCGCAGAAGGCCGTCTGGTGAACCTGGGCTGCGCGATGGGCCATCCGTCATTCGTAATGTCCTGCTCATTCTCGAACCAGACTTTGGCTCAGATCGAACTTTGGACTAACACGGCTGCTTACGAGAAGAAAGTATACGTTCTTCCAAAAGCACTGGATGAGAAAGTAGCTGCATTGCACCTGGCACACGTAGGCGCGAACCTCGACAAACTGACTGACGAGCAGGCTGCTTACATTGGTGTAACTGTGGAAGGTCCTTTCAAAGCGGAGACTTACCGTTACTAATAACAGGATTGATATAGAAAGACCGGCCTGCGTTGAGCGGGCCGGTCTTTTTTATTGCCGTAGCTGCGGGCCTAATGTCAGCCCTGCCTTACGCTTCCGGTCTCCCTGCTGCGGGAGGAATAAGATCCGCCGGCCGGGCCGGTGTCGGGAAAGAAATATTGTTTTCATCAAAAACCCGTTTTACCACCTTCATAGCCGCACTTTTGGCGGGGCCGGGGCCTGTTTTGTCCTGCCGGATCCAGAAGAGAATTTCAAAATCGATGCTTTTCTCCGTAAAGCGGGTAAAATTGAACTCGACCGCCTTCAAAGGATCGATGAAATCCAGTTTTTTGATCACGCTCAGTGCTAGGTTTTCTACCAATACGAGATCGTCCTTATAACCAATGCTGCCCTCCATCCGTACACGTCGCTCGCCCGAATGCGTGAAATTGACGATCGGCTTCTGAAAAATATCCTTACTGGGCAGCTCCACCTGCTGTCCTTCGAAATTATCCAGCTTCACCGAACGCAGCCCAATCGACAGTACTTTTCCCGTGTAGCCGTTGGTTTCGATAACGTCCCCTACCTGTATCGGCCGCTGGATAGCGATAAATGCGCCGGAAATGAAGTTGGTGGTGAGATCCTGAAATGCAAAACCGAGCGCCAGCGCGAGCACACCCGCACCGGCGAGTAACGAGGTAACCGTTTTATCAAGACCCAGCACACCCAACGCAAAGAAGAAGCCGGTCGTAATGATGGCAATGCGGGTAATGGTGGAAATCAAGCCTACCAGCGCGACGTTCTGGGACGCGTGCCCCAATATCCGCTCGATGAACTTGCCGCCCAGCCTCGACAAGAATCTGAAAACCACGAGGATGACGACAGCGATGAGCAGGTTCGGCAACAGGCGGTATGCTTCCACAGTCCAACGGTCCACCTTGATGGCGATGGGGTCTACTATTTTGGAAATTTGTGCAAAAATCATGGTGCTATTAATGCGGCCACCCTATCGAATTAATAAGCGGCCGACTTCCTTTAAACACGGCAAAACTCGGAAATGTTGTGTGGTTTCCAAAAATACGCTGCACAAAACAATCGCCTTCTGTCCGGCCCCTTTTTGACCGCAGACTCTTTTGGGCCTGCCATTGGTCTATTGCTTTCCCTGTGACTCTGAGGCGCTCCTATGTTTGATGCGGTTAAAAATCAATTTTTTCAAACTCAAACATGATGATTATGAAACTACTTCGAAGCACTCCACTTTTTATGAAGGGCATCCTGATCGCGGGAATGCTGAGCGGTTGCCAGCATGAGAGCGACATGGTCCCGGCTCCCGAGGCCGCTTCAAGCGCCTCCGACCAAAATGCGAGAACTGCCGTAGCGGCCGGTACGCTCGTCAAGGATGGTGCCACCGATTTATCATACAATGGTCAGAATCTTCTTCGGAAAGAATTTTGCGCCAATGTTTATTCCGAATTCATCTACGCACCGCAACTGATTACGGGTACCAAATATCAATATGGCACCCCGTCGATAGAAACCAAATATACGTTAGACGCGTCCGGCCGTTGCCTCCAGACTGCCGCTGCCAAGACCTACAAATATGAATACAATGCCAGCGGACAGCTTACCTTGTGCTACAATAAAAATCAGCCGAATGAGCGAAGGGAATTCACCTATCTGACCGATGCCAATGGCTGGAAAAAATCACTGAGCGTCGTCGCATTCTATGATGCGCAGGGCGCCAAAACCAAAGAACTGAAATTCAGCTACGGTGCACCTGGTAGTCTCATCCCGGACAAAGCGCCATTAACACCGGATGTGCTTCCGGTGGGCGTAAGCAGGTATCTGCCCGTATTCGGCAGTTTCAACACCAATCTTGTCCAAACCCTGATTGAGGATAAATTCCTGCCTAATGGGGAAAAATCGTCGAGCACTGCATTTTTACATACTTACACGCTAGACTACGCAGGCAGGGCGAAGAACATTACGGTGAAGAAAGTCAACGGGACATTCGTCTCGTCGACCGATAGAAAATACTTTGTGCCGGCATTTAAATTCTAGTAACAAAAATTCGGCCCGCGTAAATGCGGGCCGTTTTCCATATTGCTTAAACGCTGTTAAAGCCTTTCCAGCAATTCCTTCTTTTTTGTTTGAAACTCCTCCTCGGTAATCTGCCCCTTCTCAAAAAGTACATTCAGCTTCTCAATCGTCGCGATTACAATGTCCTGAGGGCTTCTTCCTTCTGAGTTCAGGTCCGAGTTGGAGGTAACGTCGTAAGGCATTTCAGGTGTCTGTTGCCTGGGCGCATCGGGATCCGACACCACTTTCAGCTCCGACAGGTCCACCTGGCCGTCCTGGCTCGTGAACCGGTGAGAACTCGTAGCACCCTGCTGTTGAGAAACACCCGTAATGTGATGGTGCTTGGTGTCATAAATCGTCCTTTTACCGCCGTCTTCGATTACCAGCCGACGAACGGATGCAAAGTATGCGTACCGGAAATTATTCTGCGAACCCGAGGCAGTCGGGCTTCCAAAAACCGCCGGCCACGTGTGACTTGGCTGTTCGAACAAGCTTCCGGCGCTTTGCGTATACGACTTATCGTTCATTCCGGAAAGTGCAGCTTCCGTTTTAGGTTTACTGTCTTCAAACAATATGGCTGTCGAAACGAGCTCAGCGAGCTCTGTACAAAGCTTGTCCACCTTCTGACGAAGGGAAGCGTTGAACATATCGCCCACCATCGTCATGCCGCCTTTCATCCACTGGCCCTGGCCTCCGAGCTCGGGGAGATTGAACTGGGCCATGGTTCCGTTACCGCGGATGATCGCATCCAGCAAAGATTCGACCGTTTGGGATTGTAAATTATATCGGGCCGCAAAGTCATCGACTTTCAACCGTCCCTCATTTGTGAGTGTTTTCATACCAATTTCTGTTTGCCCTTTGCTGGCAAAAACAATGCCATACAGTTATTACAAACCGAAGACTTATCCAGCCAAGCCATTAAGACATTGTATTTTTTGCAGCACCTGCCCCGCCTTATGTTTGAATTGACAATAATTATTGTTTAACCAATCCATTATGTTATGAAAAAAATGAACATTGCGGGAGCAGTATTGAAAATGGCGCTGCTGGGCGGCGTTGTCTTCGGATGCAGGCAGGAGGAAACACTCATGCCACAATCAGAGCAAAATGTTGCAGCAGAAGATCAAAATGCAAAAGTGAACGCCACGAGCATTCAATTGTAAGCAACCGCCTGTGACCATCTTCCAGGTCTGATTGAGAATTCTGAATTTTGGGATATGAAAAAAGAGCAAAGCAAATCCCAGCAACGCTATCAGCAGCTTTACCGGCGCTGGAAAGATAGTGGT